>Ga0209541_10000001_pt1 | contig 873710 bp, 990 predicted proteins | sample RifCSPlowO2_01_FD_184027 | JGI IMG/M metagenome (GOLD analysis project Ga0209541, IMG submission 184027) | Groundwater microbial communities from Rifle, Colorado - Rifle CSP2_plank lowO2_0.1 (SPAdes) (version 2) | ecosystem: Environmental > Aquatic > Deep subsurface > Groundwater | place...
GGAAATGGTAGCGGTTAGTGCCGTATTAGCGGCGTTATAAATGTTAGAAAAATATTTTTAGATATTATAAAATATTATCCACCAACTGCTAATTATGCTTTGGACACACAGCGCGAGAACGATGCTATTTCAACCATAAAAAAATTCTGCACAGAAGAGATTTTTGCTCAGCTTCAAGCTGAGTTATGTTCCAAATATTCCGGTGGATATTTTCATAGAAATTTTCTAACATATAAAAGTGACGGCAGTTATTGGATATCAATGTCAGAACCGTCTCGTTCTTGTAGCAGCGCAACAACTTCAACTGCTACAACACAATCAGGTGTGACAACTTTTACATATCAAACAACCACGACAACAAAACCGGCAGGAACTACAACAACTGTTGGCGGCACTGCAACAACTACAACAGCACCAGCTCAAACAACAACCACAATTTCCGGCGGCATAACAACTACATCAACAACGCCGTAGAATTTTTAAGACATAATTAGTCTGTTTACACTTTCGCGATTTTTTTGAACCAATCAGACCATTCGGAATAAACTCTATCAGGCACGACTTCGCCAACTTCTTTCCTAATTTTCTCAGAAATTAAATTGAACTGCTGGTTCGAGGCCACGATAGTTTCAGCTTCCAGCAGATCTTTTTTTCCGGTCTGGTTTGCGATGTCAACAATCGTTTTCAGAATTTTCGCGCGCAGATTGATATTATCCCATACGGCATCCCAGCGGCCTGCCCAACCCGGAACTCGGCGCGCAATTTCATTCAGAATTATTGATTCGCCATTAAGAAAAACATCTGTTGGTTTCAAGGTGTCTTCTTTGCTGGAATATTCAAGCAAGTTTACAAAACCATGCTCTTCAACAGGATCTTTCTGCCAGTGCTTGCGCACTTCTGTAACTTCGACTACCCGCCTCATCGAGCGCAGGCCATCAGACGAGCGGATTTTATTTGCTACTACAACCAAATCAGTTGCCTTGAAACTTGTAGCAGGCACATTCAAGTCATTTACAACTCTGTCGAAAACCCCGTAAGCAGATTCGCCGTGGATAGTTCCTGCGACGATATTTGCAAGCGCACCAACACGCATTGCTTCGAACAGGGCTTTTGCTTCGGTGCTTCTTATTTCGCCGATGAAAAGACACGAGTCGCCTAAACGCAAAGCTGTCCTTATTGCATCCTCTGCTGAAAGCTCGACTTCAACATGTGTTATCACGGAGCGCGATTTCAACCGTTCAATGTTGTAGCCTAAATTTCTCAGAGCTTCAACCGGCAATTCGAGTGTATCTTCGCTTGTGATAATTCTGTAGTATGGAATCACTTGCAACATCAAACTTCCGAGAACAGAAGTTTTTCCTGCGCCTCTTGTTCCGGCAATCAAAATAGTTCTCCCATAAGAAGTGAAAAACCACATCAGCCCTGCGAAGAGCGGATTGAACATGCCCTCGTTTATGAAAAGTGGAAAAGTCCATGGCCTGAATCTATGCCTTCTCAAAGCGAAAGCTAAACCTTCTGGGGAAAGCGTGGGACCGATTGCAGCGACTCTTGCAACGCCGCCCGGCACAGAGACCTCTGTGTCAAGCACAGGATTCGCTTCGTCCAAGGGGCGGCCGCTCAAAAGTTTGAAACGTGTCGCCCACCTATCTCCGTCGATTTTTGTTGGAACAAGATTTGTTTCACATTCATCAAATTTCTGATGCAAAACAAAAATTGGCTGTTTTCCGAGGGGGCTGTTTATGTTAATGTCTTGGATATTTTCATCTGCAAGCATAAGTTCAATAACCCCCAGACCAACTGTATATCGAGTGAGAATTTCCGCCATGTTTTCAATTTTTTCCTCGCTAATCTCAATTTTTCGGAGATCTGACAAATCTCTGAGAAGTTCGACAGAAACAAGTTTTATTATTTCTCTCGCGCGCTGCTGGTCTTTCATTTCAAGTTCGGCGGGTTTTCTCTGCTCGAGCGCGCGGCGGGCATCATCAAGCAAAGTATACTCTGCTTCTGAAAGTTTGAACTCCGGCGGAGTCACCATGTAGTATGGCCTAACTTTCCCCGGAACACGAAAAATTTCAATTGTAGCATCTGCAACATTATATTTGGAAATAATTTCCCCTGAGGGCGGCTTTGTCAAATATTTTGTGTACATAAAATTCGGGCGCACAATCGGATGGAAAAATTTTCTGTAAACCGACCGGTCGCCAATATTGTAGCCAGTCATATCGTCTTTTGAGAGAGAAACAAGTTTTGTATTTTCCAGAATTTCCTGTATCTGCTGCAATGTCAATAGAAATTTTTTTGCGAAAACTTTTTGGCTTTCAGGAATTTTTCCCATCAGAATATTCAGATGTCTCACTTCTCGGACTAAATTTACGTAAGCGCCAACAGGATCTCCGCGCAGCTGGAAAGCAATTGTGTTATAAAGCCACGGATACCACTGCGGAAAAAATCTCGTTGCATCAGGTCCACCCACGGAATTAACAGAAACAAGCTTGCGCTCGCGCATAATTTCTGTAATCGAATCCGCGATTTCTGCAAGCATTTCTGTCTGGTCAGAATCGTATTCATATTCCCGTGTTTCAACAAGAATTATTGTGCTGACCTTCCGCTCCGCAAGAATCTTGTCAATTACCTGCGCCATCACGACATCAGAATCTTCAATACTCGCGCCGAAAATCGCCCCCATCGCATCTATGCGCATTACACCCTCCTTGATTTCTATGACATCGTAGACCATAACTTCCCCATAATTATTACGTCCGCATTTTTAAATAAAAGAATTCAAGTGAATTTATGCCCGATGCTGACCTGCAAACAATAATAAATGAAGCTTTCCGGCGGCTGAATGAGGCAGGCAGACGCTTGCGCACCCTAGAAGAAAGATTCGCTTTGATAGAAACAAACATTTCCAATGATAAGGATGTAATAATAAAAAACCAAACAGAGACGAACGCATCTGTTTCAAAAATTTTCGAACAGCTTGATGATCTTGGCGAACGCATCCGCTCGGTTGAAAACGAAATGGTTCGAATAAATAAAGTTCTCGAGAAGACCGCCAGAAAGACTGAGGTGGAGGAACTTCGCGGAACGATTTCTCTTTTCAGCCCATTCAGCTCGAAATTTGTGACAGAAGGCGATGTAAAGAAAATTATGGAAAAAGCTGCTTCTGGCGAAAAAGAGGAATAAACGTTTTTAAATAGCCTTTTTCAATTTCTGATATGGCAGAGTACATCCCAACAGATATAGTTCAAAAACTTTCCGCCACAGGAAAATCTGAACAAGAGATTGCGGCCGAGCTCCGCCTTCGCGGTTTCACTCCATCTCAAATTGATAAAGCTTTGAAAGAAGCAATTAAAATTGAAGTTTCGGGCCCGCAACCTTTGGGTATGGGGCCGGAGCCTGCACCGCCAGCCCCTTCTTCGAAAAAAGGCTCTCCAGAAATTTCAGCTGGTCAGCAAAGAGCAGAAATTTCAAGACATCCGGCGCCGCCAGTTCCTCCCGCGCCCAGGCAGCCAATGAGAGCAGTTGAGCAATTACCAATTCAGCCAATGGCGGGCCCTATGGGTGAGCCTCCTGAAAAAGTTAGAGTGCCAATTGAGCTGAAGCCTGTTGAAATTTCTGAAAATCCGCTTGCAAGGCAATTTGGATCAACACAGCCATCTACAGAAATTTCTCTTGAAGAATTGGTTGAGGCAATTGTAAATGAGCGCTGGGTTAAATTTGAAGAAAAGCTTTCAATTTTCGATAAAAGAGATTTGAATTTGCAACAACAGATTCAGGATATGAAAAAGCAGATTGATGAGCTTGGTCAGCAGCGCGAGAAGGAAGAAAAAATGTTTATGGAAAAATTAGAGGAGTTCGGCGACGGGATTGAAAAAACACAATCAAGGATTGGTTCGATAGAAGGGGCGTTCAAAGAGTTTGTTCCAACTCTTGCTGAAAATGTAAAAAGCCTTGCTGATGTCGTTGACAGATTGAAAAAATCGAAATAATTCAAAATTTCTAGCTCCTGTCTAAAATTCTTCTCAATGGTTTCGGCGCGGCTTCTCTCATGGAAACAGCACCGTATCCAAATGCAGATTGCGCCTGCCTGCCTTCATAACCAAATCCTTCATGGTCTTCTTCTCCGCCTCCGCTATATTCCCCGCCGCTCATTGCACCGCTTGCGTATCCTATCAAAGTCGGTTTTTCAGAGCTTGGTGTTCCATAGACTCCACTACCTTTTCCTGACTGCGGCTGGCCATAAGTTAAGTTCACGGTCTTCATGATTTCAGAAGGAATCTGCGCGAGTTGCCCGACAGAAAGTTGGGAGTCGGCCAGGCACGACCAATTAATTATCGCTTCGCTTATGTTAGCGCGCATCAGATCGCTTTTGCACAAATGCGCCCACATCAAATTTGCCTTATGAAAATTTGTATTTTCAAAAATCGCGCCAGTAAAAATTGCCCACTCGAGATTTGATTTTTCAAAATTGGTCTCGCGTAAAATCGTCCCTTTGAATTGGCATCTTGCCAGATTTGCGGAAGAAAAATCTGCTTCTGAAAGATCAGAGCCGGAGAAATTCGAATTGCTCAAATTAGAACCGGAAAAATTTATTTTGCTTAAATTCATTCCAGTAAAATCAACATTCTGCAGAACTATATTTGAGAAATTCTTTTCTCCTGAGCGAAGCTTTTCCGAGAAATCATTCATTGACAGAGATGTTTTTTCCATAACCCGTTTATGGCTTTTAGATTTAAGAAGACTGTCTTTCTAGAAATGGCTTCACACTTTCCATGAAAGCTGTTCCGGTTCTATATGTTCTAACCAATCCTCTAGAAAACCCGTAAAGCAAATCCAATCTTTGGGCAGCTTTCAAATCACGGCCTTCAAGCTCTTTATAAAAACCAATCAAATCTTCTCCCATGTCTAAATATCTGGGGATTATTGAAACTCCTTCTGCTTCCATACCTCGGCCAGCCTGATCGTAAACAAACATGGCTGCCGCAACGCGGTGCATACAAACTCCCGGAAGAGTTTTAATGCCTTGCTGAAAGAATCCATCTTCGCATGCATGCGCAGGAATTTTTGTAGTTCCGCCTCTTTTTTTGTAATTTATTTCGCCACCTACATCTCTTATTTCATAAACTTTTCTTCCGATTAGTGCTCTATGGATAGCTTCAACCTCTTCATCTGGAACTTTTGTCAGCAAAACTCCAACAAAATATTTTTGCCCGTCCCTGCTCGCGGAATCTACATTAACTGTAACAGGCCATTGTTCATCGTCTAACTGCAGAGAAGGATTCCATCCTATTTTGACTTTCCCGGTTTCACATAAAAGCTGGCCGCGTATCATTCTGTCTATCAAACCATAATCGGTAATCATATCTGGATTCAGCCCATGCAGCCGAATTACTTCCCAAATTTGCCTTCTTGTGTTTAGGCTGATTGAATGCGCATTGCGTGGCATTAAAATTCCTTTGGGTTAAGATTTTTAAATGCATAGATTCATGAAATTAATTATGCCCAACCCAGAAGTTTTCGAGCGCGGCAGGCGCAAGAAAAAAACTTTGCGGCGCAAGCACGGCGCTTGGAGGAAATATGGGGTTTTGAAGGATTCGACAACTTGACAGCTTTTTAAATCTTAAATGTAAATCAAAGATGATTCAAATGTCGCAGAAAACTCTTTCAAGCAAAGTTCTTTTAAATGGCGGCAATAATAATTTCTAGGCTCAGAATTTTTCTGAGGTGTTTCTATGGATACGCAAACAGTAAAACATATTTCACGGCTCGCCCGCCTGAACCTAACAGAGGAAGAGGTAGGGAAATTCTCAAAAGAAATTTCTGAAATTTTGAAAAGTTTCGAAATTTTGAACAAAGCAGATGTTTCAAAAGTTGAGCCATCATTTCATCCAATAGAGATTGAAGGGGCAATGCGCGAGGATAAACCTGAAAAGTGCTTGCCCGCAGAAACCGCGCTCGCAAACGTGCGCACGCGCGAGAAAAATTTTATCAAAGGTCCGAGGGCGGTTTGAATGATGGAAAAAGTTTTGCAGGAGGCACGCGAGCTGGATAAAAAATTTGGATTTTTTATTTCTATAAATGAAAGCGCAAGCGAAGGCCAACCAATAGCAGTGAAAGACAACATTTGCACAGCTGGCTTGCGCACAACAGCTGGCTCAAAAATTTTGGAAAATTATGTGCCGCCGTTTGATGCAACTGTTATCGCTCGCTTGAAAAAATCTGGTTTTTCAGTAATTGGAAAAACCGCGATGGACGAATTCGGTTTTGGGACTTTCTCTGCAAACTGCGCGTACAAAATTCCAAAAAACCCGTACAATCCGCAGCGCGCATGCGGTGGCTCTTCTGGAGGGAGCGCGGGCTATATCGCTGCTTCAAAATTCACGCGCGCCGCGCTCGCGCAATCAACAGGCGGCTCGATTTCCTGTCCTGCAAGCTTTTGTGGAGTTGTGGGGCTAACGCCAACTTACGGCCTTGTCAGCAGATGTGGTTTAATTGATTATGGAAATTCTCTTGACAAAATTGGAGTTATCGGAAAAAATGTTTCTGATTGCACAGACGTTTTAGCAATTATTGCCGGTCATGATGAGCGAGATTCCACAACAGTTGAAATAAAAAAACTTCCTGAAGTTGAAGTCCCGAAAAAAATAAAAATTGGCGTTCCGAAAGAATATTTTTCTGAAGGTGTTGATGGAAAAATTTCAAAGCTTGTCTGGCAAACGATTAAAAAATTTGAAAGCGAGGGCGCGAGCTACGAAGAAATTTCCTTGTCAACAACAAGATTCGCTCTCGCCTCCTACTACATAATTGCGATGTGCGAGGCTTCCACAAATCTTGCGAAGTTTTGCGGCCTGCGCTATGGACTCCAAGGAGAACCTGAGAGTAAAGGCTTCAACGAATATTTTTCAGAGATTCGCACGCAAGGATTTGGAGCAGAGGCAAAGCGCAGAATAATTTTAGGAACTTACGCGCGCGCAGCAGGATATCGCTACCAGTATTACTTGCGCGCGCTAAAAGTGCGCACGCTTGTGATAAATGATTTTAGGAAAGCTTTTAAAAAATTTGACTTACTTGCTGCGCCAACAATGCCTATTTTTCCCCCGAAATTTTCTGAAATTGAAAAAATGACTCCTGCGCAGATTTACGCAGCAGATGTTCTCACAGTCCCAGCAAACTTGGCAGGCATTCCACAGATAAGTTTGCCCTGCGGAAAAATAGGAAAATTGCCAGTTGGTTTGCATTTGCTCGGAGATCATTTTTCAGAGAGAAAAATAATTTCATTCGCGCAAGGGGCTGAAAAGATTTTGTGATAAATATGGAAGGAAAAATAAAAATTGGCTTGGAAACTCATGTACAATTAAACACGCGCACAAAACTTTTCTGCGGCTGCTCGCTTGAAAAGCTTTCAGAAGCAGAGCCAAATGCGCGCACATGTGAAACCTGCTTGGGAATGCCAGGCTCAAAACCGCGCTTGAACAAAGGAGCTGTTGAAGTTGGAATAAAAATCGCAACAGCTCTCGGCTGCAAGCTTCCGGCAAAAATGTTTTTTTCGCGAAAAATTTATCTCTATCCTGACATGAGCAAAAATTTTCAGATAACTCAGTATGAAATTCCGATTGCTTCCGCGGGCGCGGTGGAATCTGTTGATGAAACCGGAAAAAGAAAAATTGTGGAAATTTCTAGAATGAATTTAGAAGAAGATCCGGCGAAAATTCAGCACGTGGGCGGGAATATTACAACTGCACGCTATACTCTGATAGACTACAACCGCTCCGGAGTTCCATTGTGCGAAATTGTTACAGCCCCAATTTTCAAAAGCCCGCGTGAGGCGAGAATTTATTTGCAGAGGTTGATGGCAATCCTCCGCTACATTAATGCTTTTGTTGAAGATGAATTTGCTTTGAAGACAGATGCAAATATTTCTATTGAAGGCGGCGAGCGCGTTGAGGTAAAAAATATTACAGGCTTCCGCGAAGTTGAAAAAGCGCTTGCCTATGAAATTGTGCGCCAGCGCTCGCTTGTGAGGAAGGGGGAAAAAATCTCGCAGGAAACGCGCACGTGGGATGCGGACGCGAAAGTTACGCGTCCCCTTAGGAAAAAAGAAACAGCAGAAGATTATGGATATATTTTTGAGCCAGATTTGCGCATGATTGCTTTGCAAAAAGAATGGATAGAAAAAATCAGAAAAAATCTGCCCGAGCTTCCGCACCAGAAAGCTGAGCGTTACCAGAAAAATTTTAAGCTTTCAAAAGAACTCGCTGCTGCGCTCACAAGCGATTTAGAGGTCGCGCAGTCTTTTGAATCAGCGGCGAAAAAAGAAGATCCGCAATTGTGCGCGCGCTGGGTGGAGCTTTTGCGGAAAACTTTATTTCATAATGATATTTCGCTTGCTGAAACAAAATTAAAACTTGAGCAGTTTCTGGAACTTCTGCATTTGGTAAAGAAAAAATCTCTGGAGCCGCGCGCCGCAGAAATGATTTTGCGTGAAATAATTTTCACGCCAGATAAGTTTGACTCTCTTGTGAAAAAATATTCAAAATTATCAGAGAAGAATATTTCTGAAATAATTGCGAAGGTTCTGAGAGATGAAAAATCCGCGGTTGCTGCTTACAAAAGTGGCGACAAAAAAGTTTTGGATTTCTTGATAGGGCAGGTGCAGAAAGCTTCAGACTTGAGGACAGACGCAAAAGTTGTAAAAACACTGATAAAGAAAAAACTTGCGGGCTAAGAATCAATACCTACGCACGCTCTGCATATCTCCAAACCTCCCATGGAGAAGGTCTTATTGCCGCCTGAACATGCTCTTCCATTTTCAATCCCACCCAAGTTCCAATTAAATCTGGGGTGAAAACTTCTCCTCGCAAAAGAAAATCATAATCCCTTTCCAGTTCTTCCACAGATTCCCGCAGAGAACCTGGAAGTTCTCTTATGCCAAGAGATTCTCTTTCAGGTTTTGTTAGATGATAAATATCTTTATCAACAGGATTTCCCGGTTCAATTTTCTTTCTAATCCCATCCAGACCAGCCATAAGCATCGCGGCTTCAGCCAAATAAATATTGCAGCTTGGGTCAGGAGTTCTGAATTCCACTCGGACAGCAGCGGGGTTTCCTTTTTCATATCTTGGGATTCTGATATTTGCAGATCTATTTCCTCGGCTCCATGCAATAAAAATTGGAGCCTCATATCCTGGCACAAGCCTGCGGTAAGAGTTGGGCGTCGGATTTGTTATTGCGCAAAGCGCGCGCGAGTGCTCCATCAAGCCGCCGATATAGTATCTGGCTTCCTGAGAAAGCTCTGCATATTCATCGCTGGGGTCAGACATTACATTAACAGCACTTGAATCTTTCGCATCGGGATCTCCTTTCCACAAGGACTGGTGGACATGCATACCGCTTCCATTGTCTCCGAAGAATGGCTTTGGCATAAAAGTGGCTGTCATTCCATTTTGCTTTGCGACATGCGTTACAACCATTTTGTATGTTGTCACCATGTCGCCCATTCTAACCAAGCTGTCGCGCCTCAAATTTATTTCGCATTGAGCGGATGCAACTTCGTGGTGATGGGCGTCAACGCTTATTCCTGCATTATCTCTTAGAATTTTGCAAATTTCGGCTCTGATATCAGAAAGCGTATCAGGCGTATCAGGATAATAGCTTCCTTTCCTCGGAGCAGACGAGCCTCGCTCTCCCTGCCATGGCGCCTCTCTTGACAAAATTCTCGCACCACTGCCTCCCATTGGTAATTCGGGGGCTTGCGGATGCGGCCAGAATTCAACACTATCAAAAACAAAAAATTCCAGCTCGGGTCCCCACAGAGTTCTGTATCCTAAACTTTCAGCATGCGCTTCTGCTTTCTGCGCAACATATCTCGGATCGCGCGAAAATCTTTTTCCTCCGAGGCCCGCGCCGTCATAACAATCTACAATAAATCTTCCTGCGGGATATTTTCCCCAAGGAAGCTTCATAAAAGTTGAAGGGTCCGGAACCATCACCATGTCAGATTCTTCTATGCCTTTGAAACCTGTGATAGAACTTCCGTCTAATTTCGCAACGCCTCTTTCAAAAGATTTTTCGCTCACCTCATAAACCGGAACTGCGATGTGCTGCAAGTTTCCAGGCAAATCCAAAAAATGTAATTCTACAAACTCCACACCACTGTCCTTCAGGGCTCTCATTCCCGCGGCCCCGTCATATGCTGTCATACCTCCATTTTATCATACTTCAGGATAAATACTTTTATACAAAGATAATGATACTTTGTAGCTGTAATAAGCTTTAAATATATACAAATGTCTATTTTATAATAAAAAAAGATTAAATTTGTGAACATATGTCAATTGAAATTGATAAGATAGATAGGGAAATACTGCGCGAACTGCTATCGGGCGCGCGAAAATCCTACAGGGAAATCGCGCGAAAAGTTGGAGTCACCACAACGACTGTAATAAAGCGCGTTGCGAAGCTGAAAAAAGAAAAGGCCATAAAAGGCGATACAGTAATTCTTGATCCGGAAAAGCTTGGCTTCAGCTTTACTGTAATGATTGAGATTATTTTTTCCAAAGGGAGATTGCTTGAAACAGAAGAAACGATAGCAAAGCACTACAATGTTTTCGCTGTTTATGATTTGACAGGAGAGCGCGATGCGGTGATTCTTGCGCGCTTCAGGGACAGGGCAGAGCTGAATGCTTTTGTGAAAAATCTTTTAAAAAATCCTTCTGTCGAGCGCACGAACACACATATAGTTTTGAACACAATTAAAGAAGACTGGAGAGTGCCTGTTTGAATTTTTTTAAATAGCCGTGCACAGCTTTATTTCTATGCAAGATTTCATTAGAGTGACAGATGTCTCATCTCATGTAGGCAAGGAAGTTTCCCTCCGCGGCTGGGTTTATCGCAAGCGCGAGCAGAAAGAAATTGTTTTTCTTGTTCTCAGGGACGCGAGCGGAACTGTTCAAGTTGCCTGCAAAAATATTCCCGAAGCAGCTGCGGCAACAATTGAGTCAAGCATTGAAATTTTTGGGGAAGTGAAAGAAGACAAGCGCGCCCCCGGAGGCTTTGAAATTTCCGCGAGCAAAATAAAAATTATCGGGCTCGCTGAAAGATTTCCAATTGGAAAAGATTTAAGCGAGGAATTTTTGCGCGATGTGCGCCATCTTTGGATTCGCTCGCGCAAGCTTACAGAAATTTTCAAAATCCGCTCTGCGGTTTTTCAGGCTATCAGAGAATTCTACACAAGCAGGGGATTTTACGAAGTGCAGTCTCCAAGCTTTACAGCAAATGCAGTTGAGGGCGGCTCAACTTTGTTTGAAGTGAAATTTCCCGGAAAGAAAGTTTTTCTCTCGCAGAGCTGGCAGCTTTATGCCGAGGCAATGATTTTTTCTCTGGAGAAAATTTTTACAATCGCGCCGAGCTTCCGCGCGGAAAAATCCAGAACTATAAGGCATTTGGCAGAATACTGGCATCATGAAATGGAAGCCGCATGGATGGGTTTTGATGAGCTTTTGAAATTTGAAGAGGATCTAATTTTGTTTGTTGTGGATTATGTTTTGAAAAATTGCGGAAAAGAATTGAAAGAATTGGGGCGCGACATAGAGGAATTAAAAAGTTTGAAAGCTCCATTCAGCAGACTGACTTATGAAAAAATGCTGAAAGAAACCGGGAAAAAATGGGGCGATGACATTACAGACGCAGAGGAACGCGAGCTTGTGAAAAAACTCGGAGGCGCGCCGATTTTTCTCACGCACTTCCCGCGGGACATGAAAGCTTTTTACATGCGTCCGGACCCGAAAAATCCAAAAGTTGTTTTAGCAGCTGATTTGCTTTTGCCCGGAGTTGGCGAGACAACCGGAGGCTCTGAGCGCATAGAAACAGTAGAAGATTTGCTGGACTCTCTGAAAATTTTCAAGCTCAACAAAAAAGATTATGAGTGGTACATTGATTTGCGCAGATACGGCTCTGTTCCGCATTCAGGATTCGGCTTGGGAATTGAAAGGCTTGTGATGTGGCTTACAGGAACAGGGCACATTTTTGACACAATTCCGTTTCCAAGGACAATGGACAGGGTTTATCCTTAAGCAGGATTCTAAAAACCTTTAAAAACTCTACTAATTAGTGAGATACTTCTGATAAAATGTACAGAGATATAAGAGTTAAACGGAAAGGAACAGATTTGAAAAGATTCTATCCACAAGATATTTGGATTGATGTGCTTGCGAACGTGGAGAGAGACGAATACAATCAACTTCCATGCAATAGAGTTAACAAATATAATGTTGGAGCCGGCTGCGAAGGCTGTTTATATCTTAGAGAAAGATTTTCAATTCCAGGAGAGCTTCAGGAAGGCATGTCCGAAGCCAAAAAAGTTTCGGAATCCTGCCTCGTGTCAGAAGCAGAAGCAAGGCTTAAAAAAAGAGAATCAAAAAGCATTCGGGCAGTTGAAGACAGCAAATTGGGAATATATGCTGAAGAAGACGAAAAACACGGCTTTGGTTTTGTTTTTCTTCAAATTTAAATCCGTCCATACAAATTCTTTCTGTGGGCCCTTAGCATAGCCTGGATTTTTTGGAAAGGCAAATAGTGCGGCTGGCTTCGGCGCAGGGTGCAAACTTCGTTTACACCCCGCACCCCTATTATGGGATGCGATGAAACCAGCAGATCGGGGGTTCAAATGAAATGTCGCGAAGCGATAATTTCGGGAGAATAAACCCTTAAGGAGGGCGGAGCCCTTCTTGGGGTGAAATTCCCTCAGGGCTCACCAATCCACCTTCTCTTTCTTTTCTGTTCTGAACTTGAAAAAGAAAGAGAATGTAGGCTTCAGTAAAAATCTGAAAGATTTTTACGCGCAGAAAAATTCCCTGAAGGAATTATTTCTGTTACCAAGAGAAAGAAAAAATTTCATAACTTCTTCGTGAAACCATTTTATTTTAAAGCCGACAAAATTAAATTTTAATATGCCAGAACAAGCAAAACGTTATTTAAACGAGTCATCATTAAAGGATATGAGAGAATCCTCAAAGATTGCATTTGATTGGATTGCCGGGTTTACGCCAGAGAAGAAAGTTAAAGTTTTTTCTTCTGACAGTGTCAAGTTAACTGAAGAATTTATTACTTTTTGTTTATCAAAGGATACAAAACTTGCGAGAGCGATAAAAGCCGCCAAAGAAGGAAAGGCAACTGCAGACGAGAAAGAATCTATTGATAACATGATATTATGTTTGGGTGCTTATCTGGGAGAGACTGTAATAAAGAATTTTGGCGGAAAATGGACATTTGATGATAGTAGAAAAACTTTTTCAGTAACTGAAATCCCTCGGAATGCCGGCGGGCTTATCACAGTATTTCCAATGTCAAAAATCACTAAAAGATTTTTTCTTGGTAAAGAGGATTCAATAGCGTGGTGGTATCAAGGTACAGAAATTTCTATAAAAGAGAAAGTTTATTATAAAATTTGATGATTCGCCAGAGCCAGATTTTTGAGCAGAAATCTCAACTAAACCGCTTAGCGTTTTTATCCACCTCTCCGTGAAACCGCTTTATTTTAAAGCCAGTAAAACCAAATTATTTTATGCCCAAGCGCGCAAAGCATTCTAAATTGAAAAGAAAAGTTTCTCATGCAAAGCATAAAGTTTCCCGTGCGGCGAAGAAAGTCAGAAAAATCGCGCACAAGAAAATTTCTGTAGTAAAGAAAGAGATTTCTTCTACGACCAAAAAATTCAAATCCTCTGTTACAGAATTTCTGGAAAAGCACAAAATTTCATTTGAAGTCCAGCCGCACAAGAAAGATGTTTGGTCCGCAGAAGATATTGCGGCCCAGAGAAAAGTTCCGCTCAAGCAGGTTGTGAAATGCCTGGTTTTGACAGACGGTACAAATCATGTTGTCGCGTGCGTGCCTGGGGACAGAAAAGTAAAAGCAGGATTAGTAAAGCAAACTGCCGGCACAGGAAAATTAGAATTTTTACACGAGAAGCATTTGAAAAAAGTTACAGGGCATCCTTTGGGAACAACTTCTCCAATAGGGCTCGCGAGCAAAGTTCCTGTTGTAATTGATGAGCGCTTGGCAAAATTAAAACATGTTTCCATTTCCAGCGGGCACAAAAAATTTGGAATAAAAGTTTCCACAAAAGATTTGCTGAAAGTTTCCGGCGCGCAGGTTGCGAAGATTTCTGAGTGATTTCTGTTTTTCCAGATAGATTTAAATGTTTTTCAATTTAATTATTACAGTGAGTTGATTAAATGACAGATGAAGCTATCGAAGCCTTTCCTGAGCCAGATCCAGAGCTTGCTGCACTTATTTCATGTATAGCCCCAATGCAATTTGTGCGTTGGGCCAGAGAAGAAACAAATAAAAAAAGAATAGAACTTCGTGAGGCCCCAATTTCACCAACCGATATGGAAGATAGCAGCCTTATGTGGATTCACATAACAGGAATGTTAGGCATGACTGCTGTTGGCTTTGGCAGAGGAGCTCATCAATATTTAATTCTGAAAATTGATAATGAAAGAGCAAGGCTTTATGATCCGATGAGGGGCAAAAGGCAAGTGGCTGCATCTGAAGTAAGTTATGATAGCGTTAGATTCTCGAAAAATATTTTTTCTAGAGCCAATAAAGCAAGAGGGGCTGGTGCGGTATTAAAAGACTTTCTATCTGCTGAAGAATATGAGCTTGATGTTAGTTTGGGTAGAATACAAGAAGACAGGTATAACTGTTGCCCGCTTGCTCTTTATGCCGCATTGCTTGCAAACGCAAAAAGCCCAAGATACGCACGGGAGCTTAATGTTGAAGAAATAAAGAGAATCGCCTAGAGAAGAATTATTTAAATCTATGTTTGTTATCTTTTAATTGGGCTCCCATCGTCTAGTCCGGTCAAATTTGCCGAGAGGATCAGAGCTTCTCAAGCTCTTGACATGGGTGGCGTATTTCAATTTCAGATTTGCGCCCATGAATTCAAACTAAGTGAAGCAAGTTTCACACGCTTTCAAAAGCTTCGCTTTCAAAAATCCCGTTGGGGGCACCAGTTTTATCTAATTTCAAAAAAATTATTTCGCGTACTCTGCTGCTTTTGCGACATAATCCCCGGAAGAAATATCAGTAGGCTCAATTGTGCAATCAAAGCAATGCTGATTAGTTTGCACGCCACAGTACCTTATTTTTGGATCCCAGCCGATCTTTCCTTCTTGCAGGCACAACTCCTGCAAAGTCAATTCTATGAAATCCTTCTCATTTTCACTTAAATGAGGGTTGTCGGTATGATGCAAAAAACCAACGCGCCTTGCCATGATTTTAATTACCAGAAAAACTTTATAAAGTGGTGTGCAGAAAATAAATAATGCGAAAGCGCACAAATTATTTCAAGATTTTCTTTGTGACAGCAGTTTTTGCCTTGGCTATATATGCGAGCGTTATTAGCGCGCAGACTTATGGCGGTGGGAAAATTTCGATTCAAGGAAAACTTTCTGACGCAGACGGAAAGCCGCTTGATGGAAATTTTCAGCTGAAATTTGATTTTCTAAGTGCCGCGAATAATGTTTTGATAAAATCTGTTGGGCCTCAGGCTGTTAGTGTTAAAAAAGGATTTTTCACTGCTCAGATTGATCCAACAGGTTTGAGCTTTACTATTCCGTATTTAGTTGATGTTTCAGTTGAGGGGCAGAAGCTTTCTCCAAGTTTTATTCTTTCTTATGCGCCTTACGCTTTGAGGGCTGTGAATGCTGATTCTGCGGTTAGTGCTGCAAGTGCTGCTGCGCTTTCTGGGAATTTGGATGCCTCAAAAATTTCTGGTCAAATCACAAACACGCAAATACAAAATTTGGACGCCTCAAAACTTACTGGCAGCTTAAGCGTTGACAGAATTTCTGATGGCTCTGTAACTGGCGCGAAAATAAAGGATGGGGATGTTTCTTTGAGCGATGTGGGGTTTGTTGCCGGCGGGAAAAAATCTGGACAAAATAGCTATGGAATTCAATTTGCAATAGATTCTCAATATGGAAGGAGAAATGCTTTTTCTCTCGGAACAACTCCTCTTGTAGTTTGCAGCACAGAAACCGCGAAAACATTTTGTGTAGCTGGAGCAATTACTAACAACGGCTTCACTGCGATTGTTTATGATAATAATGGAGCTCTGACATCTGCGCCCATAAATTGGATCGCCATTGGCAGCTAATTTCTTCAAATTCAATCAATTTAAAAAGTTTACTATACAAATAATTTCCTATGAGTAATGCCTCTGTGGAAAGAAACATCGCCCCAGAAATTTTGCATGAAGCAGCCAGAGAAGCTGGATATTCTCTCGAACAGAGAGATGGGAGATATATTTTGAAAGGAGCAGGAAGAGTTGGAAGCGAAGTTTATCAAAGAAAAGTAGAAGAAGTAATGGCAAATGTTTCTGATGCTCTTGCAGATAAAGGAGTTTGGAATTCTCCTCAGGCTCATGAAACCTTGGAAACTCTTTCGCATTCTTTTCGCGGGTTTGATCCTGATTCTCCTGATAATGGAAATTATGGAAGCGAAAGCCACGAAACAAAATGGGGTTTTCCGAGTTTAGTTGCCGGCTTGTTTGGGGCGGCCGCAATTACTGGAGTTGCTTACGGGCTCGCAAAAGAATTTGCTCCGCATCTGCCGGATTTAGGACATTTAAGTTTTACAATGGGGGCGAGCGGAGAGTCAGCAAGAAGCTATCAGTCGGGAGATATTCATGATTACCCTGATATGGTTTCTAATTTAGAAAAATTTAAAACAGATTCTCAGGCTGCGATCGCAGATGCAAGCTTGGACCAAACAGATGTTCAAAATTTGCATTCGGATATTTCTGATGTTAATGCAGGAATGCAAATTGTTTTTTCTCCAATTAACAATTCTGATTTTAATCAGACTGCGAAACAGATTAGAGGCGATATGGAGAAGTTGCAAACACCCAACGAAGGAGACCCCATACCGCTTGTGATCGATCCTGAAAAGAACGCAGCATTCCAATCTCTCAAAACAAATCTCTTTCCAAAAGTTAACCAAACTTTAATAGACTGGAAAATCACAAACCGTGGAATTGAGCATCTAAATTATCCTGACAACGGAACTGCCGCGGGCCAGATGATGAGTAGCCTGCTTTCGGAAATTTCTCAGGACTATGGATTTTACAGGCAAGTTGAACAAACTCAAAAAACAATAACAGGAATTTCTGATTTGGGAAAAGATGACGCGCATACAGATTTGCCGCTGAAAGAATTTCTGAGAAAACTTTACACAGACACGCAGGAAATCCAAACTTGGCTGAATCCTAATGACCAATCGCAGAGAGCAAAGAGCAATCAGATAGATAAATACTTCTCCCCATTTGTCGCGCCGTCGCAAGCAAATAAATATGCGCAATTTTTTGAAACAACTGCCCAAGTCTTGAACAGCGCTTTGAGATTAATAGAAACTCCTGATGAAAATGTTCCGTATCCTGAAATGGATTTGACTCCGCCGCACATTATTTCAATAGAAGGATTGCTGGAAATCGAAGCAGGGACAGTTTGGAATGGAAGAATTTTTGCAGATGACCCCGGTCCGATAAGAACTGCAGGAGTTGATTATTTCAGTATTTCTGTTTTAAAACCTGACATCAGAACAGATTCTTTGAATGTCAGCGCAAACGGAATTTTCAATTATACCCCAGATTTGGCTGGAGATTATTTGTTTTCTATTTTCCCAACAGATAAATCTGGAAACAGAGCTTCAAATAATTTTGATTGGAACTTTTCTGCTTGGAAAGACAAAAAAGCTCCAACAGTTTCGGTGAAAAATGATTTCAGAAAAAGTTTGTATGAGAACGAAACCCAGTGGATAAATTTCACAGCTTCAGATGACAGAACTGGGATAAGTGAAATCAAAGTTTTGTTTGGCGGAAATTATTACAATGCTACACCAACAGGTGGAATTAATTATCAGGCAAAATTCAAAATTGGAGCGCCGGGGAATAAAACTGCGCAGATTTTCGCAAGAGATGGAAGGAATAATACAGCAAACGCTTCTATAAATTTTTCTGTTTTGGAAATCCCAGACACAATACCGCCTAAAATTTTCGAACTGCAGGGAGTTTCTGAAGGGCAAATTCTTGCGCCGGGAAATGTCACAATTACTGCAGGTGCGCGCGATAACATAATAGATAGCCAGAGGGGAAACAAGCCGCTCGACAACGTGGAATTTATTTTAGATGGAAAGGTTTATGCTGGGGAGCATATGCTTGATGACTGCACATTATCTATCTGCAATGAAGTTTGGATGTTAAGGACAAATCTTGGCGAGGGAAAACACACCATTTCTGCCCGCGCATATGATTTGGCTGGAAATGTCGGCGTAGATTATCCTACAATTAACTTCACTGCTAAAGAGCCTGTGCCGGATAATAAAAATGTCCGTTCTGATGGAAGCCCGAGTCCGTTGCCATTTGTCGCCCTCGGAGCTTTGGGTGCAGTTGGGGGCGGATTATATCTCGGCATGAGAGATGGGGTTGGAATAGAAAGAGTAGTTTATGTTCATAATGATGGAAGAATGATAAAAAGAAGGAAATGGGTTGATACTTCTGGAACAGATGAGGAAATAGAAATGGGAATGATTAGCGCCGTGGGCACATTTATCAGAGATGCTTACGGCGGCGCAACAAGAAAGCATCAAATAAGCATACCTCTAAAAGATGGTCGGCTACACAACACAAATCTGCTTTTTGCGCGCGGAAGAGATTCTACATTAGTTGCAAGTGTTTCTGGAAGTGATGGCGAAAATGTTGTCAGAAGAATGGAAAAGGCAATCTATCCTTTGGAAGAAAATTTCAAGCCCGCTGAATGGGATGGAGATATAAATCCTGGCAGAACAGCGATGGTTGATCCATTTTTAGAGGGGATAAAATCTCCTACAGTTCCTGATAGATTCTCAGTACTTTGGGATAGAATTTCTGGAAGGAATAGTTATAGAGCAGGAAAGCCAAGAGGAACAGTTGTCCTGACGCCAGCGAGAAGAGGACCATCCCAGAGGGAAATTGAATTGGCGCAACAGCTTGCGGCAATGCAGCAACAACTCGCAGCAGCAGAACAATCTGCTGGCGAGGCAATGATATTGAGAAGCCAGCTTGCGCAGAAAGAAGAGCAGTTGAGATGGTTTGAAAGCGAAGTTTTCAGATTAAATTCGGTTGCGCAGGATATAAGCAGGCCGCAGGAAGAGAGAGATGATGCAGGAGCTAGCGCAGCAAGACTTGGAGAGGAACTTAGAAGGACACGCAGCCTTATGGAGAAATTGGCGCAATCAGATGTGGGGGCAACCGAGACGGAGCAGAAATAAAAACTTTTTAAATTGCCGCATGGAAACTGATTCATGAAACAGAATGAAAACAGCAGGCTTTCTGCAAAAAAATTTCCGATTCCGCTAATTTCTTTTCTGGCGGGAATTCTTTTCATCGCGATTTCATCTGCAGGATTTTCATCTTATCAGTCTCCGAATTATAGCGGAGAGTTTTCTTCGGGATATTTTGATTCTCCAAAGAATTCAAATTATAGCTTGCAAATAAGGACAGGAGATTCTTTAACCGGAGTTGCGGCAAATTCAAATTACACCCTAAGTCTGGGAAGCATTTATTCTTTTTCTGAGGATTTGGCTCCACAGTTTTCTAATATTTCTCAAAGCTCAAGCACGCCAAAAGAGGGTGGACAAGTTATTTTGTCAGCATATTTTTCAGATGATAAGGGCCTAGCCGGAGCAATAATTTCTACTAATGAGAGCGGCACATTTGTTAATGAAAGTATTCAAATTTCCGGATTAGAAAAGCAGACTGATTACGTTTGGAATAAGCAAACTAAAGCCGGCACAACTGTGACATGGAAATTTTTTGTTTCTGATAGTGCGGGAAATTACAACGCCACCCCAGAAATCTCTTTTTTCGTGGGAGCAACTGATTTGAATCCTCCTCAAATATTGTCCACAGAAATTTATCCCACCCAACCTTCTGCAGGAGAACAGGCAGGATTTATGGCAGATGTTTCAGATGATTTCGGTCTGGCTTCTGCTGTGCTGGAATTAAATGGAAAAAATGTGAGCACTGTTAATTTAGCCGGAAAAAAGTTGATTGCTGAATTTAGAGTTATTCCGGAGGGTTCTGCCGGCGACAAGTTATCATGGAAAATATTTATCCGCGACTCAACGGGAAAAGAAGTAGTTTCTGAAGCGAAAACTTTTACACTCTTAACCGCACCACCCAAAACATCGGGATCTGGAGAATGCAAAGAATCGGAAAAGCCAAAACCGCTGCCGATAGAGTGCACCGGCGGCATGAGAAAGGCTTTCGATGTTTCGTGTGATGCCATTACAGGAAAATGGGTTGTTACGGGCAGAAATGTAATTTGTACACCAGAGGAAGAGCAAAAGCAGAAAAGCGCAAATTATGTTTTGATAATTGTTGTGATTATTATTTTGGCGGTTATCGGCGGGGCAGGATATCATATTTACATCAAAAACAAAAAAGTAGAAAAAGATAAAAAAGAAGAAAAAAGTGAAAATGCCGAAAGTGAAGAAATTGAGTCTGGGGCTTAATCTTTTTAAAATCAGAAAGTTAGTTCTTCTAATGAAAATTTTTGGATTGGTACTTTTTGTTTTCTTGGCAATGGCAATTACAGCAACCGCGCAGGCGGATTCTAGCCAGTCTCCCGCAGCGCTGAACTACACACCCGCAGAAAATACTTTTTGGGATATGGACTCTGTTCTAGAATTTTCAGCATGCTGGAATAAACCCATAGACAAGGCGGAGTTTTGGACAAATAATTCCGGTGCGCTGCAAAAAAATATTTCAGCAAGAATTTCTGGAAATTGCAGTTATGCGACATATAGAACGCCGAACACGACAACTTCAATACAATGGTTCCTGAATGCCAGCGATGCATTCGATCTGACAGGAAAAACAGATACCGCACTATTATTCGTAAAAGATTTGCCGCCACAGTTTTCAGAAATTTCCCAGAATGCTACAGAGGCTAAAGTCGGCGGCGGGGTTATGGTTTCAGCCAGAATAAAAGACAAAACAGGCCTGTCATCGGTGATTTTGTCTGTAAATGATACAGGAGAATTCAGGAATGTTTCGCAGAAAAAAATCAGCGGGTTGGAATATATTGCGAGTTTTGCATATTCACTCTCCGCAGATTTAGAGCCTGAAAACACTGTTGTGTGGAAACTTTTCTCAAATGATACAAAAAATAATTTCAATACAACCAATCTTGGTTATTTCTATATTTCGGCGTGCCCTGAAACTTGCGAAGGTCAGCCTGTTGGTTCCTGCACAGAATATAGCGACTGCTCTAGTGGAAACCAGAACAAAGTTTGCTTTGCCTGCGATAAATCCACAGGATATTCATGCGAACGCAAAATAGAAACGAAATCTTGCGAGATTACAGAAGGAAAGGATGATGCACAAAATGAAATAGCATCTGCTGAGGATCAAATAATTTCTGTAAAATCCAGTGAGCCACCCCGCAATACAAGTGCTGCGGAAGAATTTTTAAGCGAGGCAAAAAAAGCTTTCAGCGCAGGAAACTATCAGAAAGCTCTTGAGAGGACAGCTGCTGCAAAAAACGCTGCAATTTCTGCGCCGATAATTACAACAAAGGAAGAGGGCTCGGACCAGACAGGGCTTATTGTTGCTGCTGTTGTTTTAATTTTGATTATAGGCATGGCGTTTCTTTTCAGAGAGAAAATATCAGCCTCTCTGCAAAAATTCAAACCATCAGCAAAGGAAGAAAAGAAAAAAATTGAGGCCCCGCCAACTTGTGAGATATGTGGCAATCTTTCAGAAAAACTTTATGAATGCGAGGAATGTGGAAAAAAGGTTTGCTTTGACCATGCGCGCAGCTTTAAGGGGCATTCATTTTGCTCAGATTGTTTGAAGAAAAGAGGGTTAATGTAAACATATTTAAAATACAAAAAATAGATAGTTTTTGATTGGTATGGCTGGATACAGAAGAGAAACCATGACATTTGCTGTTTCGAGCATGGAAAAATTTGTGAAGACAGGAAGTATTGCCGTTTCTTCCTACGCGGGCGGCGGAGGCAAAAATTCTTACAGAAATGTCGAAGAAGCTTCTTCTGCCATAAAAGAAGCATTGAAATCGGGAACTAATGTTGACATTGTTGCTCCAAAGGGGTCCAGCGGGGAATTATTCAGAGACATAATAAGAAAAGATTTTCCTCAGGCAAGAATCCGCGAGGACGCTTCAATGACAGAAATTTATATAAGCGGCGTCCCAAAACCAAAAATAGTACGTGAATTTGTTTCTTCTCCCACAAGTTCACATTATAAAGCTCCTATAGTTGTTCGAGAACTTTCTTCAGAAGAACCTTCTAGAGGGCACAGAGCTCCTGTAATTGTTTCTGCAGAAGAACCCGGTGTTTTAGATTCTATAGCAAAAACTTTCAGAGATTTGGACGCAGCTTACAGAAAAGGAAGAGCCCCCGCAAGAGCTTAACAAATATAAACAGACTCTGAGAAATAATCTTATGCCACTTGAAGAAATTATTGTTGGGCGCGAGCCTTCTGATGTTGATAAATACGGAAAGGCCGGATGCGTTTTTCTCGGAAAGCATGTTGTTGGCACGGGCTTTGACACGCATATGGCGAATCCAGTTTTGCTTGATGTTGTTCGGCCGCATATTTATCTGATTGTTGGAAAAAGAGGGAGTGGAAAATCTTATTCGGGAGCGATAATTTCTGAGGAGATTATGAAACTACCGGATGAAGTGAAGCAAAATCTTTCTGTGCTTATGGTTGATATAATGGGTATTTTTTGGAGCATGAAAAATTCGAATGAAAGAGATTTGCTCTTGCTGAAAAGCTGGGGGCTTGATCCCAGAGGGTTTTCGATAGAAAGCGTTGTGCCAATCGGTTTGGAGGATTTATACAAAACTTCTGGCGTGCCTTACGATTCAACATTTTCAGTCAGGCCGTCTGAACTTTCTATTGGCGACTGGCTCACCACATTTGATCTTAACCTTTTTAGCCCGCTGGGAATTTTGCTTGACAGAATAATAAAAAAATTTTCAGATACAAATTTTTCCATAGAAAATATTGTTGATATGATAGGGAGAGATGAGCGCGCAGAAGAAAAGGAGAAGCTAGCTCTTCAGAACAGATTTTTGTCTGCGAAAGAATGGGGGATTTTTTCTGACAAAGCAACGCCTATAGAAAATTTTCTTAAGCCGGGGATTACAGTTGTTTTAGATGTGAGTCTGATGGAATGGTCTGTCAGAAATCTTGCTCTAGGAATTCTGGCAAGAAAAATTTACGCATCGAGGACTGCAGCACGCCGCGAGGAGGAGGCTTCCATAATTGCAGGCGAGGAAACAAAAAAAGTTCCCATGAGCTGGATAATAATCGATGAAGCGCATAACTTTATCCCTTCTGACGGAAAAACTTCTGCAACCGAGCCAATGCTGACTTTAATCAGGCAGGGGAGACAGCCGGGAATTTCTCTTGTGCTAATTACGCAACGTCCGAACAAACTGCATGAAGATGCGATTTCCCAGAGTGATCTGATACTTGCTCACAGGCTAACTGCAAAGCCAGATTTGGATGCACTTTCTTCTGTAATGCAAACCTACCTTCTGGAGGACATAAAGAAAAGCATCGCGGATATGCCGAAAACCAAAGGGGCTGCGGTTGTGCTTGATGATAATTCTGAAAGGCTATTTTCAATACAAGTCAGGCCAAGGCAGAGCTGGCACGCCGGCGGCTCTCCGATTGCGCTAAAAGAGAAAAAGCAGTTCTGATTATTTTTATATCGAATATAAATTTCATTCTGAGTTTGTGTGAGGCACTCTCCAAGGGCGCGGACTAACCGAAGAAATTATTTGCCTGCGATAGGTGAGAATTAAAATCAATACAACCACACCACCGATTATTAAAACAAGAGTTCCAAAATCAATCGGGGGAGATTCTTTCCCGCTTTCTTGTGTTATTTTCCCGCTTTCTACTCTAGGAACAATCTTTCTGATATTAGATGTTGTAATTTTTGGGGCTGTCGGGGGAGTTGCGCCCGTTGGTGCTTCCTTTAGGCTGACGGTAAAACTTTTTGTTTCTGTTTTCACTTCATTTCCATTCGAATCCTTCACAACCAAGTACCACCCAATATTCCCTTCAATAAGATTTTCATTTTTCCATTCGAATGCTGTTGAAGCTTCTAGACCATTAAGATTTTGAGATGCATAGAATTTGAAATCAGCATCAACAGGTTCTTTTATGTAGATGGTCGCTGATTCGAGTTCTATATCATCGCGCCCTTTGAATCTCAAAAAGTTAGACCAGCTTTTGTAAATTTCATCTGCCGACTGTCCCAACTCGAGAATTTCTGGCGCTGCGATGTCTTCCCCTACTCCTATTTCAGGATCTGATTCACCCACATTTCCAAATACATCTTCAACTTTCATCTGCCAAGTTATATTTTTTTCAGATATCTTCGGCATTTTTTGCTCGAAGTTCACCCAGCCTTCTGTGATGGGTTTTTCAAAAACAAATGTCTGAACTTTATGCAGTCCCGAACCAAAATCCATCCAAAATTCTGCTTTTTTCAATGGGCTGTCATCTTTCCAGTATTTTGAGAAAACAATATTCTGATTTGGTTTTGCTTTTTGTGGCGAGCGGTTTTCTGTCCATTGAGGAGGATTCATCACACGAACTTTCTGATTTTTCAATGCCCGATTTCCAGCAGAATCGACTGCCGTGAACGTGAAAAGCAGTTCGGAATTTTCTTTCAGGTTAGAATCAGTAACATATTCAACTATATCACAATCTTCGGTGCCGCTGCTTGTTGTAAGGTTTATGTCTTTTGAGAAGAGTCTGCTGCCGCCGACAAGAGCTTCAATTTTAGAAGTCGCTGAAGCGCGATTCCAATCACTTACGCAAATTTTAATTTTAAGCGCCTGTGAGGATGAAACCTTTTCAGGCAGGCCTTCAAATCTTATTATAGGAGATTCGGAATCTTTTACTTTAAAATACTTTTCATCCGTCTCGATGGAATTTCCAGACGCATCCCATGCTTTTATTTTCCATGAAACAATATCGCCTGGCATAAGGTTTTCTTCGGCCGAGGGTTTTGGTAAAGTTATTTCAAAATCCGCTGCTTCAAGTGAACCCGATGGAGTGGTCCCAGACAGAAGTTTCAGGGTTCCATCAGAAGTTGTTGCATTAAGTTTTAACATGGCTGCTACAAGAGCGCCGCAATCTGAATTCGGTTCTGTATAATTGTTTTTGAAACTCGCTGAAAAAGAGATTTTATCGCCCGGATTATATTCTGCTGCATTCGTTGAAGTTAGGTCCAGATAACTTATAGATTTCCTTTCTGCACAGGACGGCTTTACATTAAATGTTCCTGAGTAATCGGTCTGTATTGTGTTTCCTTCTTTATCAGAAAGATATAATTTCCATTCGAATTCTGTCTGTCCGGAAAGCTTTTGCGAGTACCATGAAGCCGGAATTTCCAAAGGAAAATTCCAAACTTTTTTTCTTATGAGATTAAAAGATTGGACATCTTCAAAGTTTCCCCCGATTTTTCTTGCCTGAATTTTCACTAATCCCAATTCAACATTGTCCGATGCTGTGAGAAAGACAGAAAAGTTCGCTCCATCAAAAATTATTTTTCTTACACTGTCTATTTTTTCAACGCGCGGCGGTTCAAAATCTTTCACAATTATCGAACCGTAGATAGGAACGTTTGCGAAATTTCCATCATTATCTTCTGCAGAAATATACCAAATTACTTTGGAATTGCTTTTTGCATCAGCTGGAATCTGGACTGCGAATTCGATTACCTGCTGCGGGTTGTTGTTTTGCAATGAAAATGGAGTTCCGTCGCTTTCTTTTTCAGTTCCATCTTGTTTTACATAATCAGCATAAAATCTGATTTTTTTCAGTGACAGGTTGTCAAAGCATTTTGTGTGAACAATGACCTTCTCTCCGCGCCCCGCCTTTACAGGAGCGCTATTTATATCGCCTTCGGTGTTGTAGTAGATGGAGCAGGTTGGCGGCTGCACATCTTTGACTCTAAATTCAGTTTCAAACTTCTCGAAATGTCCAGCAAAGTCTTTAACAAAAACTTTATATGTGAAATTTTGTTCCTGTTGGTCACCTCCGAAAACTTTTTGCCTGCAATCTCTTCCGCAGGAAAATTCCCCATCAAAGATATTTGTACCAATAGGTTTTTGACTTCCGATTTTTGATATGGATTCTTCCAAGCTTCCAGAAACAACAAAGACTTCAATAGAGCCCAACTGACCTATCAAATCTCCCTCTGTTTTATAATCATCTTCACAGGAAATGCGGAGTGTGGCTGGATCGTTTGGGGTAACGCTGTTTGATTCACCGCGGCCAACTGAAAGGACGCAACGTGGTGGTTTTGTATCTGTGTCTGCAGGTTTGCCTACGATTGAAACATTAGTTTCATAAGAGTTTTTTTTGCCTGCGGTATTTGAAGCAGAAATTTTGAATTTGAGATCTTTGCCTACATCGGAGCTCCTTGTTTTGCAGTTCTTGAATTCAACATTGTAGAGTGAAGGTTGTTTCGCTACAATCTGTGTCGAGCCGCATCTTTGTTCAAGATTTGCTGTTGCAACGATGGTGTCAGAATTTAGTTTTCCCACATCTTCCCGAATTGAAAATTTAACAGAAAAATCTGTATCATACCATGCTGTTGCCGGCGCGCTTAACAAAATAATTTCAGGCGGGGTTTTATCGGCAACTGCAGGAACTGTTTCCTCAACTCTTTCCTCTTTTTTGCTTAGGCTTGCCGGCGCGCACAGACCACGGCCAGTTGGATTATTCCATACACATTCATCTCCGTAATTCTGACAAAATCTTCCGCGGCCACATGGAATATTTCCCATCTCGCTGATTGAAGAAAGGTTTATTTGCGATGCATCTTCGAAGTCCACTATAGTTATTGGAACTTTTATCTGGGTAAATTTGGGCCCCAGAGAGCTAGGTAAAAGCTCTGAGTCAATGAAATCTTCTCGCGGTCCGCATCCCGCCGTTACACAATAAGCCCCCGATTCTGCAGGTAAAATAAAATTACCGGCTTCTGCATCAAGGCCTTCTTTTCCCGAGCTTGTGTCGGTGTCTTTACAATCCTTCCACCCAGCAATGTTGCATCCATCGCCCATAAATTGTTTCATAACAAGAGCATTCATGCCAAAATCCCCACCCTCACTCGGACAAAAGCCCTTTACAATTGAAATTCCTGCACGCATTTCTTTTTGAGAACCTTTATTGCAGTTTAGATTGAATGCATTTATCTTGACATTTTCGCCAGCATCGAATATTTTGAGGTCACCTGTTGGGTTGAACTGGCGCTTTGAAGGCGGAATTATTTCAATTCTATGCCTGTCGGTCGCAAATGTAAAAAAGCCCGCCGACTCAGAGAAACTTTCTTTAGCCGGTGCAGGAGCGTTGAGATGATTTTTTCCAAAGCTGGCGAAGTCTTCAGAATTTCCGAAAATAAATGCGGCCGCAGCAAAAATTGCAATAACAATTGTTGCAATAGCAACCGGATTGTGTTTTTCAGGTACTCCACTGCTCATAGACATCATAAACAGATTTAATCGGCGCGTTTATAAAGATTTGGAGATTTCTTGGAAGTTTTATCAGAAGATTTACTACATATTTAAAAATCTCGATTGCCTATATGTGAAACTTTTCCAACCAAGTGTTTGTTCTCAACTCCGGAAATTTTCGCATCCACAAACTCCCCCAACAAATTCTTTTCGATTTCAATCAGCACAGGCCTGTAAGCAAAATTCCTTCCGATGAATTGCCCTGCTGATTTCCCTTTTTCTGAAACCAAAATTTCTCCCGACCATCTAATCCAAGCCTTATTTTTTTCCGCAGAAATTCTGTCGCATAATTCTGTGGCCGCGCGCGTCCTGTCCTTCACAATTTCTGTTGGAACTTTTTTCATTTTTGCCGCTGCTGTTCCACCCCTATGACCATAGGCGGAAATATTAACATAATCAAATTTTATTTTTTCCAGAACTTTTAGAGTATCTTCGAATTGCTTTTCTGTTTCTTCTGGAAAGCCCACGATTATATCTGTCCATATTGTAATCTGCGGAAACTCTTTTCTGAAAGCGGAAACTATTTTCTGGAATTGTGAAACAGTATAATGGCGGTTCATTCTTGCCAGAACTCTGTCATTTCCAGATTGAATTGGCAGATGCAAAAATTTGTAAATTTTTTCGCTCTTGTAAGCTTTTATAAGTTGCGGAAGAATTTTCAGAATTCCGTCGGGGTTTGCCATTCCATTTCGTACGCGAAAGTTTCCTTGTATCGAGCAAACATTTTTTAAAAGCTCTGGTAGGCTGAATGCACTTCTATCAGAACCATAAACGGCATTATCCTGTGAAGTGAGCCAGACTTCCCTGCAACCCTGTTTCAGCGAATTTTTTACGTCTTTAACAATCGCACCCTGAGAAAAACTTTTTGTATTTCCTTTCGCAAGCTTTGTTGCGCAAAAGGTGCAGCGGCTGTTGCAGCCATCCAAAATCTGAACAATATTGACAATTGGATTGAAGCGGATTTTTGGAAGCAAAGGCTTTTCTAATTCTGATTTTTCTAAAAATTCCACGCGGCCGCCGGAAAAAGTTTTTTGCGCAATTTCAACAACTTTATCAATATTATGCGTGCTCAACAAACTTGCATTCGGAGAGGCTTTTAAAATTTTTTCTTTTCCAGGTTGAGCCATGCAGCCGGCAACAATAATCTTTTTGCTTCCATTGAGCTTGCGCAGGCGGTGCAAAATTTTCTGCTCGGTCACATGCTTTACATAGCAAGTATTAAGCAAAATTGTATCAGCTTCATTTTCATTTTTCACGATTTGAAAATTTTCTTTTGCAAGCAGGCCAGCCATTGCCTCGCTCTCAGCTTGGTTTGCAGAGCAGCCATAAGTTTCCAGAAAAATCTTTTGAGGGTTTTTCTGCCTCGCAGAATCTTTCAGATTCTGCCGATCCAGAAGAATTTTTTTCATAGCAATCTATTTTTCTTTCTGCTCTTTCGCGGGCTTTGAAATGCGGCCTTTTTCATAAGTGTGTATGAGCTTCTCAAGTTCAAGCGCGATTTTTCTCGGGTTTTTAATACCAAGCATTTGAATTGCTTCCGAGCCTGATGTTGGACCGATGGCAATGGTACCGTAATTCAAAAACCGCGCGAAGTATCCCTGCTTTACATTCACATCTGAAATGCTGCTGAGGAAAACGCTGTCACGTTTTTTTTGTATTATGCCATGCTCAATTACAACTTGGCTCGGCGTGATTTTGTATGAGTGGCTGAAGCGGAAAACTTCGACATAAACTATAAAAAATGCGATTACACCGAAAATCGCGTATGCAGTAAGTGCATGCATTGCAAAGCCAAGAGCCGGCAGGAAAAAATATAGAGCTGCGAAAACCGCTGCTATCAAATAATCTTTAAGAAAAAATATTCGGCTGGGTTTTATGCTGTAGATTGGAACTTCAATTGGCATGGGAATTTTTGATTTTCTGAAAATATAAATACATGAAAGTGGATGAGTTTCTATGCAATCTGCGAAAATCGCAATCATCGGCGGCTCTGGAGTTTACGCTATTGAGGATTTGAAAAATGTTGAAGAGGTTTCTGTTGAAACTCCATTTGGCCCGCCATCGGACAAAATTATTCTCGGAGATATTGGGAGCAGGCGAGTTGCTTTTCTGAGCAGGCACGGGCGCGGGCATATTTTCCCGCCGCATTTGGTGAATTACCGCGCAAATATTTATGCGCTGAAAAAACTTGGAGTGGAAAGGATTTTTGCTGTAAATGCGTGCGGCTCTCTAAGGGAAGATTTTGTTCCGGGAGAAATTGTAATACTTGACCAATTTATTGACTGTACGAAATCGCGTGTGTCAACTTTTTTTGAGGGAAAAAATAAAGAAGGCGAGTTCAATGGAGCATGCCATATTTCTGTCGCAGATCCATTTTGTCCGGGCTTGAGGAAAAAATTAATTTCAGCGGCGGAAAAATTAAATATTTCGCACAAGCCTGCCGGCACTTACATTTGCATTGAGGGCCCGCGTTTTTCAACGCGCGCGGAAAGTAAAGCTTTCCAAAAAATGGGCGCGGATATTATTGGAATGACTCTTGTGCCGGAAGCTGTTTTGGCAAGAGAAATGGAAATATGCTATGTTTCGCTCGCGCTCAATACAGACTATGATTGCTGGAAAACTGACCGCGAGCCTGTTTCGCACCATGAAGTTTTGGAAATGGTTAAGGGAAATGTTTCAAAAGCAAAAAAACTTTTATTTTATGTTATTCCAGAGCTGCCGGAAGAGCGCGCGTGCGGCTGTGGGAAAGCGCGTGAGAATGCGATGATGTGATCTGTAGAAAGCTTCTTAAAGATTTTCTTTCTCGGCAGCTGACGTTGCAGTGTCAGATAGGTTTAAATAGAATCAAATCAATTACTATATTGAGGTAATAAGTATGTCACGCCAGATGATTGAAAACGCCACCTTTTACCTGACTCCTGAGCTTACCAAAGTGAGGGAGAAGGTAATTCACAGCAGCGGCGAAGAGAAGTTTGCGGCAGAAGACATTTTGAGAAGATATGAAGAGCTTACCCAATCAGAGGAAAGAATAAATAAGGATATCTTATATCGCTTGGCGCAAGATGTAGTCGGCTTTGATGCGCAGGATTGCAGATTCGAAAGAAGTGAGGAATATAGAAGAGTTAAAGATGATTTATACGAGCAAAGAGGAATGCAGGAGAAAAAAATAGAAGAAAATAAAAAACGGGCGCTGGATGATTTGACTGCCGAGAAAACAATGTGGGACAAATTCAGCCCGTGGGCAACGAGAGGAATAGCGGCGCTTGTCGGTTACTTCGGTACAAAACTTGCTGTGGCGGGCGGAGGTAAAGTAGTTTCTGACATTGAAGACCTGCCAGTCATGACAGCTCTTGCTGCGGTTGGAGCAATTGAGGGAGGTCTGCGAATTTCCAGAAATCGCGCTCAAAGGAGAATAACGAATAATTATTATAAGCAGATGCAGGAGCTTGAAAAAGAATTTTCAGAAGGAACATCAAATATTGATTCTTGGCTTTCTGAACAAAAAAGAAAAATATATTTACGCTCAGATGAAAAGCTTAGAAAAGTTTATGAAATATGTTATGGTCTCGAGGCGGCGAAAAATTTACCACCACAGAGCGCGGTTGAATTTGATGAAGCAGCGCTCCATAAGCATCGTGTGGAGGATGAAGCTCCGGAAGCTGCAGCTTTGAAAAAAGTTAGGCCGGAAGACATTTCAGCAAGAGCCAGGGCTATAAGGGAAGATTTAAAAAGAGGGAAATGAAGTGATTAATTATGGGGCTTTACTTAATTGGTTTCTCAGATTCGCCAAAAAGGTCGTCAGAAGTTGTGGGTGAAACAGTTAAAGCCATACGAGAGGCTCAGCAGGCGTTGCGAGAAAGATTAAGACCTTACGAAGTTGTCGGACAACCGGGAGTTTATGCAAATGGCGCACATAAAGAAACCGTCGCAGCTGGCGGAACCGCCCCTTACTTGAGGCCGGCGCAGGCAGATCCTCAAGCAGAAGCATGCTCCACAGAACTTATGAGGCAGATAAGAGATTTGAGGAAATATTGCGAAAGAGAGCAGATACCGATTCCTACTGAACTTGCAGATGCTGAACTCACTCAAAGAAGAATGTGCGGCCTGCTCGCAGATGGATTGTAATTTTTATTTCTCCACCAATCTCGCGTCCGCAACCAAATATCCAGAAGAAGTTTTTCTGTCCCAAATTTTTTCTTTTGCTTCAAAGGAAATTTTTTTATTGTAAAGCGGGCAGTCCAGAACAAGAGATTCAAATTCCCCGCCCTCGCCCACCGGGCTTATTCCGGTTTTTTTATTTAGCTCTAAAAGTTCCTCAACTGCTTTTGAGTCAAGTTCGCGGCCGAGCCATTTTTCTCCAAGACCGTCAGCGGAAACGCTTACGAAAATAATTTTAAATCCCTCGGACAAAAGCCCGAGCAAATGCTCTTTCGGGTTAATTCCCCAGAGCGGTGCTATCATTTTCAATCCAAGCTCATTGCAAATTTTTTCAATTCTGCTTCCTTGGTATTTTGAAGAAAGCCCGCCGCAAATAATTCCCTCAACATTAAATTTTTTCTTTGCGTTGGAAATTAAATTTTTCAAATCCTCAAGCTCTTCCTCTTTTTTTCCCGCGCTCTCGGCTGTCAAGTGCGGCATGCCCATTGCTTCTGCCGCGAGCCTGCTGAGCTCAATGTTGCGCGTGTGAAACATGTAGCTGTCTTCGTTCCTGCTGAAAATTGTAAGGCAGGCGCAAACCTCATGCCCCATTTTTTTCGCAAGATAAATCGCGCGGACGCTGTCTTTCCCGCCGGACAAAAGAGCTGCGCATTTCATAGAAAATTTTATTGGAGAAGAAAGTTATAAAGATTTTAATTTCTCCTGCCGCGTGAAAACAAGCTTTATAAATCCCCTTTATAAACCTTTATTGCGCAGTAAAATCGGTGTTCTCATGAGTTATCATATAAAAATTGAAAACGTTGTTGCTTCTGCAATTCTCCACTGCACAATAAAGCTGGAGAAAGTTGTTTCCATGATGGAGGGAATTGAATACGAGCCTGAGCAGTTTCCGGGGGTTGTCTACAGAATGAAAAATCCGAAAGCGGCTGCGCTGATTTTCGGCTCGGGAAAACTTGTCTGCACAGGAACAACAAGCCCCGGAATGGCAAAGGAAGTTGTCGCGCGAGTTGTGCGCGACCTGCGAAAAATCGGTACAAAAGTTCCGCATAAATATGATGTGCGCATGGAAAATATTGTCGCGTCCGCAAAAATTGAGCAGGAAGTAAATCTGGATGAGATCGCTTTCACTTTGGAAAATACTGAATATGAACCCGAGCAGTTCCCAGGATTGGTTTTCAGAATGACTGAGCCGAAAGTTACTTTCCTTCTTTTCACTTCCGGAAAAGTTATCTGCACGGGGGCGCGCTCTGTTGCTGATGTCGGGCGCGCTGTTGAAAAATTGGATAAGAGACTAAGGCTGATGAAGAGGACTGGGAAGTAGAATTTCTATTAACCACTCTTCCGCCTCAACTTCTTATGGAAAGAAAACTTAAATACTTTGAGCCCGCAATAATTTCTGTTTGAATGAAGCTCGCACGCAGGGTGCTCACTTCGTTCACACCCCGCACCCCTATCATATGCGTGTTCGCAAACTGATGTGTAAAAAATATTAAAAAAAGATTTCTATGCCAGCTATAGCAAAAGTTTCCGAGGGTGGCGAAGTTTTGCAGTTTGAAGAATTTTTCCGGCAGTTTTACGAAAAAGAATTTCTGGAAGCCGCGCGCGAAGGAAGAAAAGCAGTTTCAATTGATTTTTCCCTTCTGGATAAATTTGACCCAAACCTTGCGGACAAACTTTTGAATGACCCGAAAAATATTTTGGAAGCTGCAGGGCTTGCTGTGCAGGGATTGGACTTTCCAGAGGAAAATGTAAAAATTATTCCGCGATTCAAAAATTTTCCAGAAGCTGCTCAAGTGCGCATAAGGGATTTGCGCGCCCAGCATATTGGAAAATTTATTCAGGTTGATGGAATTGTCAGGCGCGCGAGCGAGGTTCTGCCGGAAGTTTCTGTTGCAATTTTTTCCTGCCCAGACTGCGGAAATAAAATTTCCGTTGAGCAGAATGAAAAATTTATAAAACCGCCAGCCTACTGCGACAATGATTCCTGCGGATACAAAGGGAAATTTGAGCTTGCTGCGCAAAAATTAATTGACTCGCGCAGAATTGTTTTGGAAGAGCCTTATGAAACAACAACAGGCTCGCGCTCCGGAGAAGTTACAATTTATCTTATCGGCGACATGACAACTCCAGAAATGCAAAGGAAAACTGATCCGGGAAACAGATTGAAAATTACAGGAATAGTAACAGAATTGAGAAAAATTATCAAGGGCTCAATGAAGCGCCAGTTGGATATTTTTATAGAGGCAAACCATGCAGAGTCTGCTGATATTGAATGGGATGAGGTTACGATTTCAGACGAGGACAAGAAAAGAATTTTAGATCTTGCACAAAGGCCAGATGTTTATGACAAACTTGTTGGCTCGCTTGCCCCTTCAATTTTCGGACTGAAAGAAGTCAAGGAGGCAATTCTTCTGCAGATGTTCGGAGGCGTCCAGCACATTCTTCCCGACAGCACGCGCATCCGCGGGGACATTCACATTTTGCTTTTAGGAGATCCATCAGTAGCAAAATCTCAATTATTAAAATTAGCAAGCTCAACAATCCCACGCGGAAAATATGCAAGCGGCGGCGGAGTTACAGGGACCGGATTGACCGCGACTGTTTTCAAAGATGAGGAGCTTGGGGATTGGGTTTTGGAGGCCGGTGCCTTAGTTCTAGCAAATAAAAGTTTAATGGCGATTGACGAGTTTGATAAAATTGATAGAGAAGATTTATCCCGTTTGCACGAGGCTCTTGAGCAGCAAACGATTTCAATTGCAAAAGCTTCCATTGTCGCAACACTGCCTGCGCAGGTTTCTGTTCTTGCCGGCGCGAATCCAACATTCGGAAGGTTTGATCCGCTGAAGCCTATGGCAGAGCAAACAAAAATTCCAGAAACTTTGCTTTCGCGTTTTGATGTGAAATTTGCTTTGCGCGATGTGCCGGACCGCGAGCGCGACGAGCGCTTGGCATCGCACATTTTGGAAACGCGCATGCACCCGGAAAAAATTGAGCCGGAAATTTCCACTGATTTGTTGAGAAAATATATTGCTTACGCGCGAAAATTCTGCCATCCTAAAATGACGCGCGATGCAATTGAAATGCTGAAAAAATTTTACTTGGATATGCGCGGAATGTCTGGAGGCTCTGGAACAATTGCAATTACTCTCAGGCAAAATGAAGCTCTCATGAGATTGTCCGAGGCTTCTGCAAAAATTCGGCTGGGAGAGAATGTCGAAGTGGCTGATGCAGAGCGCGCGATTTACATCATGAAAGAAAGTTTGCGCCAGCTCGCGCTTGATACAGAAACAGGAAAAATTGACATTGATAGGGTTGAGGGAATTACTCCTGGCTCCCAGCGCCAAAAGATTCACAATGTTATTGACATTATTGAGCGTTTGAGCAAGAGCATGGGAAAGCAAGTGCCGCGCGAAGAAATTTTGGCTGTTGCGCAGGATGAGGGAATTAAAGAAGAGGATGCGGATGAATTATTGAACAGGCTAAAGAGAGAAGGAATTATTTTCGAGCCAAAGCAGGGATTTGTGCAGAAGATTTAGTTTAAATATTTTAAAATTATGTTGATGTTATGGAAAACCGCCGCCTAACCGCAAAAAAAGTTTCTATTGCAGAATTAATGAGCGGACGCTTTGTGAAAAAAACCGGATTTGACAGCAGCTATGTTCTCACAAATCTTGGAAGAAGGCTGAGCCGTGTGCGCTTGCTCGGGCTGATAGTTGACAAGTTCAAGCCCGCAGAAGGAACTTGGGCTGCGATAACTTTGGACGATGGCAACGACACGACCCGCGCAAAGGCTTTCCAGAATGTAAAAGTTTTTGACAAAGTTCTGCCTGGGGATTTGGTTGATGTTATAGGGAAAACCCGCGAGTTCAATGGGGAAATTTATATCGCTCCGGAAATTGTCAGAAAAGTTGAAGCGAATTTTGAAACTCTCAGGCTTTTGGAATTAAAAAAAATTCAGGAGGTTCAGAAGGAAAAAGTTAAAAAAATCAGCGAGCTGAAAAAGCAGACTGCAGATGGAGCTGAGCTGAAAACTTTGGCGAAGAAATTTAATTTGTCTGCCGAGGATGTTGACGGAATTTTGGAGGTTGGAGAAATTGCCGAGTCCGCAGAAACTGTTGTGGAAAAAAAGGATGAGGCTGCTGAAATAAAAAAGAAAGTCCTTGAGCTTATTTCCACATTAGATAAAGGCGAGGGCGCGGACTACGCGGAAATTTCAAAAACTGCTGGAGCGGATGAATCTGTTGTTGATAACGCAATTCAAACTTTGCTTGAAGAGGGAATTTTAATTGAGCCGAAAGCTGGGAGATTGAAGAAGCTTTAAATAAACTGAATTTAATTCTCATTCCATGCAAACCTACGAAGAGCTTTTAGCAAGGGCAATGGAAAAAGTCCCGAAAGGCGCAGGCACAGGAGAGCGTTTTGAAATGCCTGCTGCAGATATTGCTTTGCAGGGCAACCAAACGATTTTCAAAAACTTTTCTGTTGTTGCGGAAAAGCTCAGGCGCGAACCAAAGCACTTGCTAAAATTTCTTTCAAAAGAGCTTGCGATCCCGGGAGCAATTGATGGGGGGCGCGCTTTGTTTGATACAAAACTGCAGGCCGCAGCTGTGCAGAAAAAGCTCGAGTCCTATGTGAAAGAATTTATAATCTGCAAAAGCTGCGGTAGGCCTGACACAAAATTGGTGACTGAAAACAGAATTGCAATGGCAAAGTGCGAGGCATGCGGGGCGAGGAATTCTGTGAGGGAGATTTGATTTTGCCGATTGCATGAAGAGCTTTCCATAAATTATGTGTTGCAAAAATATTGCCAAAAAAAGTTTTAGTAAACTAATTTTCTTTTCCCACATTAGTTAGCGAGGCTCATGGGTTTACCCTGAGCCGAGCTTCATTTAATTAAATTTAAAATCCTCTCCTCTCCCGCAAACTTCCTAACCGAGCAATGATTCTCCCTCGCTGCTGACAAAATTTCCTCAACAGCTTTAGCGGCCCAAAATCTTGCAGGCGGCTTGAAAGCGACATAAGTTGTAGATTTTTTTATTGTTGAAATCGAAAGCAAAACCTCCATAAAGTTTTTGCTTTTTCTTCTCAAAATATCCGCGCGGCTTATAATTTCAAAAGCCTCTGCTCGTGCGGCCGGAGTTGTGAAAACCGCAGAAGCATTTTCTCGCACCCAAGCAAAAATCTCATCCGAATCAGAAGAGCAGTTTTCTATTGCTTCGCGCGCCTGCTCTCTTGGGCCGAAAAATATTTTCCTTAAAGTGTCATAAATATTTTTTTCTCTTTCTCTTAAACCAGAAAGATTTTTTGTCAGAGAAAAAGTTTCCAAATCTATTAGCGCGGCACGACAGTCTCCCTCTTCTGAGAAAATTTCAGCCTCGCCCGCTAGGGAAATTTTCTCCAGCTCTGCAATTTTTTTCACAAGCTTTTCCAAAGGTAGAGCAGGAATTTTTTTCATGTTTATAATTTCGCACGCCTGCTTTAGCGTTTTTAGTTTTGGCTCGTAAATATCGTTTGCTGTTAGGATTACAGGGAAGCTGCTGGTTTGAATAATTTTCAAAATGGCAGGCGCGCCCCCGCGGTCGCCAGCTGAAAGTCCATCCACTTCGTCAATCAAAACAATTTTTCCGCGCCTGAAAAGGCTTTGCTGGCGAACAGCCTGGCCAATTGTTTTTTCTATTTCATCCGCGGAGCGCTCATCAGAAGCATTTAGCTCAATCAAATCCCAGCCTTTTTCCAAAGCAAGCGCGCGGCAGAGCGAGCTTTTTCCAACTCCGGGCGGGCCGTGCAGAAATAATCCTTTGCCTTTTTTCCAGTGCTCGAGCCAGAAAAGAATTTTCACAATTGCTTCCTCTTGGCCGATTAAATCAGAAACTTTTTTCGGGGAGTATTTGTTAAGGAGGCGCATGGTTTTGTATGGGAGTTAAAGAATAAATAGATTATGCGCCTAAAGGAATTCCTGCGTCAACGCGCTGCGGGCGGAATCTTTCAAACAAAATTCTTTTTGCTTCTTCGAAATCTTTTTCATCATCGCCTTTTAATTCAATAACATCATAGCCAGCATTTATTTCTGGTTCTTCCCAAACTCTTATCCAATCATCTAATGTGTAAGGGCTGTTGACATCATAACCACTTTGCTTCCATCTTTCTCTTAAAACTTCTTTGTCAGCTCTAACTACAATCAAAGTTTTTTTGGAAGGATTTTCTCCAAAAAATAAATCTCTATAACGTTTATTCCAATTTGTGGAATCAACTACAACATCTTCTTCACAATCTATTGTAGCCCAATTTGCAAGATGTTTCATTGCATAAAAAAGTCTATCATCGCTTTTTGCGGCATAGCTTGTGGGCCACTCCGGTCCGTAAACGCTTTCGCGGATATCGTCGCTTCCAACTCTGTAGAAGCCAAATTCTTCTCTCAGAAATCTGGCTATCCGCGTTTTGCCTGCCCTTGGCAGTGAGCTCATTACAGCGAGATTAACTGGTTGCCCTTCCATGATAATTATTTGAGCAGAAGTTCTATATAAAGCTTTGCCACTTATTAATAGTTAAGATATTTCTCAGGGTTTCAATTCCACGCAAAGTATAATAGCTCGCGCTCAGGCTAAAGCCGTGAGCGCTCGCAGTCATCATGTAAGAATATTTTTGTTCCATATTAGTTTGCAAGGCGCATAGGTTTACCTCGCGCCGAGCTTCTGTTTTATAAATTCCCCTGCAAAAATTTCTTTATGGCGCAAAGTGTGAAAGGCTCTCGTCGCGAGCGGGAACTTCTTAGAATTTTGCAGGAGCAAGGATTTATTGTTCACCGCGTGGCAGGCTCTGGAGTCGGGGAAAAAGCAATCTGCGATTTGGTTGCTGTGAAAGAAGGAAAAGCTTTTTTCTATGAATGCAAGAGCAGGAAAAAATATTATTATCCGCGGGAGGACAGCGAGCAATTGCGCGCGCTGATTGATTCTGCGAAAAAAGCCGGTGCAGCTGCCGTGCTTGCTGTGAAAATAAATCACAAGGATTGGAAGTTCTTGGAATTGGGGGAGGAAGTTCCGGAGAAGATTTAAATACATTCTTCAGTAAATTTTTACGATTTTATGGAAGAAGATGTTGCCACACCAGTCAGCGAACAGGTTTACGAGAGGCCGGGTGATTTCTCCTTCGGAGGCTCTTATGAAGTTTTAGATGCTGGAGACGGAATAACTCATGTAAAACCGGAAGCAGAACTTTCTGATGGAAGGCAGGATTATGATATTGTAGATCAAAACGGCAACAGGCTTTTCTGGTTTTTTGTTGAGGAAGTTATACCAAAGACCATCGTAAGAGGTCCGACTTCGCTGCAAATCCATGAAAGAAATTTTAATGAATATATTTTTAGTATGCTCAAAGGGTATACTTATTGCGAAAAGCCTGCGAGGAGAATTACCAAGAAATACAGATTTGACAGCAAGGAGATTGATGATGCTTTGAGAGTGGGGGCGTGTTGCATGGATCTGCATATTGAAATAGATGGGGCTGAACAAGAAAGATTGGAACGGGGAATTGAAGTGCAAGTTGTGAAAGATTTGAACGGAAATGAACTTGTTAGATTCGTGGGAAATCCTGCGCCTTACAAGCATGAAACTAAATAAGTTATTTGAGAGCGCAGGAAAGGCAGGCTAAAAAAATCCTAAAAGGTTGTGGAAAAAATTGGCTCAGAAATCTTAAGTATTTAAAATCTTCTTCCTAACTGCAATCACAGCGGGATGGGGCAGCCTGGAGTGCCCGTCGGGCTCATAACCCGAAGGTCCTCAGTTCAAATCCCAAGCCTTTTTCTCGAAAAAGGCTAGGGCTTATCCAAAAAGGAAAATTGCAATATTAGGATAAAAAAATCTGAGTCCCGCTACCAAATTAAATCTTTTTATCCTCCCGAAACATATATTTTCTATGCCAATTGTTTCTGAAGAGCACGGCAATTATCTTTTGAGAGTCAGCCGCGTTGCGATTCAAAATTATATTCAGCACAACAGAAAAATCGCAAAGCCTGTAAATACACCTCCTGAATTAGAATTGTCAGCGGGAATTTTTTTGAATCTTTACAAAAAAGTTCCAATTGCGGAATCTGGCGAATTAAGGGGGAGCGCTGGGATTCCTTTTGCGCAAAAAGATTTGATAGAAGCTGTGATAGAATCTTCTGTCGATGCGGCCGCGCATTCGAAATTTTCTCCAGTAACAATGCAGGAAATGCCTGTGGTAAAAATTGAGCTGCATATTCTGAACGAGCCGCAGCTTCTCCAATACAAAAATGATGTTGACTTTTTTGGAAAAATAAAAATTGGTACACATGGATTTCTTTTGAATAAGGCTGGAAAAACCGGAATAATGCTTCCCTCAGTTCCGCTAAAGAAAAAATGGAGCGCGCGCGAGGCTTTGGATAATTTGTGCGTTGACTATGGGTTAAAGCCCGAAAGTTGGAAGGATCCGTCCGCGCGCGTTTGGATTTTTTCCACGCAGGTTTTCAGGGATAAGAATTAAAAAATCTTAGTTTTTCAAAAGCTTTAAATACTAGAAGGTAGTATTAATTTTAGATAAATATGCCACGAATTTTGATTGTTGAAGACGATGATACTTTTCAACGCGTCTATAAAGAAATGTTAGGCCCACTCGTTGGAGGAAAAGGTAATGTGGATATCGCGGGCGATTATGAAACTGCAATTTCTATGCTTGATAGAAATGTTTATGATGCTCATGTTCTTGATGGAAATTTTCCTCGAAACTCTCAGAGCGGGGCGCAACGATTAGGAATTGAAATGGCAAATGAAATTAAAGGAAGAACAGGAACATATGAGAGGATAGTCATGTGCACTGGCGATTCTCGGATGGTGAGTGAAGCAGAGCGTTTGGGCATTAAGGCAGTCGATAAAGGTAGAGCTGAAAAACTGCCGCAAGTTGTAGAATCAATTTTACAAATTCAAGCTAAAGATGGCGCTTAATTTTTAAAATTGATACGCGCCAAAATTTCTAAAATTTATAACACCGCAATTTTCTGGCATAAGCTTTATAAATGGGTAATTCTAAGAGAAATTATGCCAGCAAAAGGTCCAAATCAATGGGTACAAATCAGTGGCTACCTGTTCATACTGGGAGTCTTAGTCTCAGTTGTCGCAGGTGTCATGCCTGGTGTGATCCCGAGCGCCGATGTAATCCTAGTCATACTAGGAGCTGTCGTTGGTCTGCTCGGAGCACTTGGAACTGGCTCAATAGATAGAGGAGAGGCAGAAAGCTTCCTGCTTGCAGCAGTAGGTCTTATTGCTGTCGGAGCATCAGGAGCTGCGTTATCAAACTTCCCTGGAATCGGTGAAACATACTTGAAGCCGATTGTCCAGAACATCGCAGTCTTCGTCGCACCTGCAGTAGTCTTAGTTGCCTTGGAAACTATCTGGAGAGCAGGCTCAGTAAGACTGAGCTAATTTGAATTTTAATTTTTCTTATTTTTTTGTTGCCTAGGCTTGCCAATATTTTTCTTTTTTAATTCATGCGCAAATATCATTTTATGTCGTTCAAAGAAAAATTGTCATTGGAATTGAAAGGGAGAATGGATGAAAAAGAACTAAAGCTTCTGCCAGCCGGCTGCCGCTTTATAGGTAGTGTTATTATTCTAAAGCTGCCGCCCGCACTTTTGAAAAGGAAAAAAATCATCTGCTCTGAAGTTTTAAAATTTTTTCCTTATATGAAAACTGCCTGCATAGAGGAAAAAATTTTTGGCTCAAGAAGACAACCGAAAATAGAAGTTATTGCTGGCGCGCGCAAAACTGAAACAATTTTAACCGAGCATGGCTGCCGCTTGATTATGGATCCTGCGAAAGTCATGTTTTCTGTTGGAAACAAATTTGAGAAAGAGCGCCTGCTAAAAATCTGCAAACCAAATGAAACAGTAGTGGATATGTTTGCAGGAATTGGCTATTGGACAGTTCCGATTGCAGAATTCTGCCGGCCAAAGAAAATTTTTGCGATAGACAAAAATAAAATTGCTGTGGAATATTTGGAAAAAAACTGCAAGCTGAATAAAGTTTCTGGGAAAGTTGAAATTTTGCAGGGTGATTGCAGGAAATTTTCACATATTCTAGAGTCAAAAGCTGATAGAATAATAATGGGCTGGATTTTTGAAACGGAAAAGTTCCTTCCTTTTGCTTTGAGAATAGCAAAAAAGAAATGTACGATACATTTTCACAGGATTTTGCACCCTAGCGATTTGCCGGCTTTGAAGAAAAGGATTTTGCTTATAGCAAAAAAACAAAAATGCAAAATTAAATTTTCTGCTGTGCGGCAGGTTAAAACTTATTCGCCGAGGCAGAGGCATTTTGTTTTGGATATTATAGCTTTAAAATCCTAAAATCAATCCTAACTTTCTGCAGCCGCGGCGCATAAGGCAGAACTTTCTGCCGGCCAATAAATTTTATTTTTGTTTTATGGCTGGCGCAGATTTTCTTTATTTTTGCTTCGACATCAGCAAACAAATTTTTCTGTTCAGAAATCGCATAGACTTGAATAGTTGCTCTCTCTTTTGTTCCACGCTTCGCCCATGCGAGCGCTTCGGGCAGAAATTCTAGGCTGCTTTCAGGAAGTGGCATAATAATTCTGTCAAATTTATAAACCTGTTTAGAAAGACACTCTCCATCGCTAACATCTCCATAAATATTTTCCGCGTTGCTAATTTTATTTAGTTTCAAATTTTCATCAGCATACTTTACAGCAATTTTGTTAAGTTCAATTCCAACAACTTCACACGATGGGCGGGCTTTTCCAATATACACCAACAAAGGCCCGATGCCGGAAAACATTACAAGAACTCTTTCTTTCGGCTTTACTAAAGCAGCAATACGCGCCCGCTCCTCTGATTCTCGTGGGGAAAAATAAACTTTTCGCGGATCCAGCTTGAAAAGAAATCCATGCTCCTTATGCAAAACTTCTGTATTCTTAGAGCCAGCCAGAAGTTTTAATTTATAAATCCTGAATGCGCCAGCGCGGCCGGAAGTTTTTCCCAAAACTGTTTTCACGTGCGCGTGGCGGCGTAAAATTTCACGCGCAATTTCTTTTGTGTTTTTCTTTTTGTAAATGTCTACAACAGCAACAGCTCTGCCGGCTGAGCCGATTAAATCGTATGCAATTCTGGTAGCGGGGTTTCGCATGAACGAACTTGAGGCGCAGTGTTAAAAGCTTTTTGCTTTCTACATGGAACATCAATTCCCAAGAATGATTCTGGTGAAATAACATTTAGAGGGTTAGTTTCTCCTCTAGAATTGTATTGTAAAGACATATTATCACCATCGACCTTTATTTCAAGCCTGCGTCTAACTATACCTAGAAATGCCGGATCATATGTCATTATAGTAACATCTCCGCATGCCCTCGCAATAAAAGCATGAATATCATCTTCTACTCTTTCCATGAATTCGCGCCCCACATCAGTTTCATATAATTTTTCAAAAAGTTTTCTTGCCATAAGATTTTTCTTTCCTAATTTCATTTTCTTATAACCATCCAGACCGCCTATGCACAAATCAAAATATTCTTGCAGAGAGGCGCAGGGTCCATCACGTCTTTTCTGTGCTTTTGACACGATGGAACTATAAGTTTGTTCCGCGCATAATTCAGAAATAAATATTGTTCTTTTTTCTTCAACTAGCCTGTCAAATGCTCTGGCAACATTTTCGTAATTTTTTGCATGCTCGCAGCTTTCCATTTTCAGAAGAGTTAGCAATACAGAAGCGTCTACATAGACAGATTTTACTTCCCCTCTCGGTAAATACGATATATCCATCTTTTTGCATGGGCGCGTTTCTTCAGTAATGTTTGGCAGAACAACTGCCCGATAAAAATCTGTCCCAAAAGGCATTGAATGCGTTTAATTTAAAACCTTAAAAATCCATTTTTCTCTATGCTTTACCTAATAGGTCTTGGTATTGGGAATGAGAAAGATTTGACTCTGCGGGAAATAGAAATCGCGCGCACGTGCGAGTGCTTTGCAGAGCTCTACACAAGCAAGTGGGTAGGCTCGCTTGCAGAGCTTGAGAGAATGATAGGGAAAAAAATAAATCTATTGAAAAGAAATGAAGTTGAAATAAAAGTTTCTGATATTCTAGATATGGCAGAAAAAAAAGATGTTGCTGTATTTTTTCCCGGCGATCCGCTTGCTGCAACAACTCATACGGAATTTTTAATTTCTGCCAGAGAAAGAAAAATCCCTGTAAAGGTTTTGCACAACAGCTCGATTTTTTCCGCTGTTGCTGAAACAGGCTTGCAGCTTTACAAATTCGGAAAAACTGCTACAATTCCTTTTTCAGGAAAGCTTGAGAATATGAAAAATATTTTGAAAGAAAATAAAAAAGTTGGGGCGCATACGCTCCTGCTTTTGGATTTGGATGCAGAGGCAGGCTTGTATATGAGCGCAGCGGATGCCGTAAAAATTCTTTTGAAAGAAAAAATTCTGAAACCTTCTGACAAAATCGTTGCAGCGGGCGCGCTCGGGACAGAAAATTCTGAAATTGTTTTTGCGCCGGCAAAAACTTTACTGGAGAAAGAAATTTCAACGCCTGCTGTGCTAGTTGTTTCCGGGAAACTTCATTTCAGGGAGAAAGATTTTTTGGAAACGATTAAGGTTTAAATACCTATAATTAGAAATCAGGATGTGAAATTATGTCAACGAGAGCATTGCACCCTGTTCCTATGAATTTAACTCCAGAAGAAATTACAGCAAGAATGAATATTCTTGGAGGAGGACGTATGGTGAGGCGGGTTTATTTGGAAGCCGCGCCTCCATCTTACGAAAGAGACGGCGTGCCTATGCAAAATGTTATTGTTGTTGAATACCATGACAAGCCAAAAGATTTCAGACCTCAACCTCGAATAGATGGCATAGATTATGTGAGGTAATTTTTCTGTCAAATATTGTAAAGCCTGAAGATGTGACAAAATGGCTTGAAAGAATTGAGAATGTTTTGGAAAATATTTCTTCGCTTTCAGAAAAAGGTGAGGAAGTAATTGAAAATGCGCGCGCTTATGTTTCTGACTGCAGGCATTTTTTTGAAAAGGAAAATTTAGTTCTGGCTTTCGAATGCATGGTGCATGCCTGGGCAATTTTGGAAACCGCGCGCGAGCTTGGGGCAGTTGATTTCGAAAACAACAAAACTTTATGAATTCTTTCACTCCCAATTGGTGCCGAAAGCTTTAAATACTACCTCTGTACATATATTTGATAGAGTTTTGTTATCCTTTCAGGATGATAAAACTTCAGCGGCTTTAGGTTTAAATCCTTTGCCACTGAACGAAATTAAAACAAAATGTGATTAAAATGCCACAAAATCAATCGGTCAATATTGCAATGCCGGCTGGAATGGTCGAAGCTTTACTGGAAAGAATAGATGCTCTAGGGCAGCCAAAGAAAGTTGAAGACTTCAGAGATGTAGAAGTTTTGGATAAAATCGGAAATGTAGAAAAACATATTATTAATCCTTTAATAGGAAGAGACAGGCCGGGGTTAGATTATGGCGACTGGATAAATGCATTAAGGCCAGCTGCTTATTTTGATCCTAGGAGTGGCGCTAGACTTCCTGGTTGGAAAGGAACTGAATCTTTTGAGGAATGGGGAACACGTTTGGGTGCTTCAAGTCTTGTAGCAATCCCTGTTTTGGGAGCGGCTGCGGTAGTTTACGGTTTCGAGACTGGAGGCAAACCTTCGAAGGCAGAACAGGTGATAAGTAAATTGAAATACGAGCTTGATGAAAATGGAAAACCTGTTGCTGACAAGCTTTCTCCAGAATATATTTCAGGAAAAGTAAAATCAAATGCAACATTCATGGCGATTTATGGAAATGAAGAGGAAAGAGAAAACAGTCTTTCAATTCTTGCCGAACTTAAAGCATATGAAGGTGATTTGAAAGCTGTTCTTGAAGGTGGTGGAGCAAGCGCTGCTTACAGTGTTGGGCAGGAAGATGAAGAAGGCGGTTCAGCTACTTACGGAACAACTTCAGGAGAACTCCCGTTGACTTACGGGAATGTTGATTTAATGCCTGCGATGAAACATATTTTGGAATGGCAGGCAAACTTAGAATAATAAATTTTTAAAAAAGGAGGTAATAAAAATGCAAAATCAAAACCAAGGTCAAAGAAATCAGGTGGATCCTGTTTTATGGAGAGATGCCCTAGCTCAGGTGAACGCGAGAGAGATCTATTTTTCTAGGAGACATGGACAGGGTGCGGAAACTTATGTTACACAACACTCTCAGGAAATAAAAGCAGAGATAGAGAGGGCGGCAAAAAAAGATTTTGAAGATTATCAACGAATGCATCCGGGTGCCAAACCGGGAGAAAAGGCAAACCGCCTTAGAGCAATGGTTGGGGACGCTGTTGAAACAGTTGTTCCAAAATATTTGAGAACCGGCTTGGGTGTTTCAGATCCGTGGATGGAAAGATTTGCAAAAAGTTATTTCAATGAGCTTGAATGGATTGATGTTGGAATCGAAGAAAATGGGCAAGCTGAATTTACGACCGGAACTTTGCTCAAACCTGGTGCAAAACCTGTTGGTGAATTGTATGATGAAGAATATTCAGCATACATTACCCAGGCTGTTGCCGGAGTCTATCAAAATTTGTTCCAGCAAAGACAAGCAGTTCAAGCACAGGCTGCGGCAGCCGCGCCTCGCAGAGGCCGCGGACGCAGAGAACGTTCTGCTGCTGATACATACAGAGCTGAATTAAGAGAAGATCTTGGAGTTGGAACTCAGAATGGAAGAGCTTCCTACAAATCAGATGAGCAGGTTTTCAGATATCTTTTGAAGCTGATAAACAGCGATGTGGATGGAGTTGAGGTAACTCGCGCAGATGGTGTTGCTCACGAAACAGCAGATTTCCTTAACACAGTTGCAAAAGCAAAAATCGAGCCTATAACAGGAAGAAAAGGAAAGCATTATCTGCTTAAACTTTATGACGACGAGAGAAAATTGGTTGGAGTCGGCTATAAAGTTGGAAACGAAGTTAAATTCAGAAAGTACAGCACACCAGTTGAACGGGATGAGGAATTTTTACACATAAGATACGACGGTTCAAGCGGAGTGAAAGTTAAAACAAAGCAGCTTGAAGCCCGCGGAGCAAGGAGAGATAAAGACTTTGTGGTTTTGGAAGAGGGTGGAATATTCAAAGCTCCTTTGATAATTCCTTTGACAGACAAAGGATACAGGATGGCAGAAAAAGTTTACGATAGAAACAAAAGAAATAAGAAAGCCTTTAAATGGGGATACGGAGTTGGCAGCGGTACTGGCCTTGGTTTACTTGGAGCAACAGTAGCAGCAGGCGTAACAGGTGGAACACTGGCATTTCTGATTCCGCTTTATGCGGCAGTTGGTTCAGCAGCCGGTGCTGTGGCTCGTGGAGAAAGTCTGATAAACGACCGCGAAAACAGAACATTAATTCGTGTAGCGCAATCTCTCGGTACCACCTTCAATCCTCGACAGCAAAGTGAAGAGGACGGAGGCAACGAAGCTCCTGCACCTCAAGCACCTATAGTTCAACCGCCAACGCAAGAGCCTCCAACACCACCGGCGCCTCCAGCACGCAGACCAAGAACTTTGATAGATAGAAATGGCGAAACTGAAAACCAGCCTGGAGAAACAGACCCGAGAGAAGCAGCTATGGAAGCCTTAAGAAGTGTAGATGGCCTAGTTAACGAAACAGCACCAAAAGCTCTGGTAAGAAGAATTAGAAGAGAAGTTCGTAGACCAATTGCTGAAGATGTGGAAGCTGCGGCAGCTCAATAATAAATTTTTATTTTTTAAATTTTTTTACCTAAAAAATAATTGGTGTTTTTCATGGCCGAACAAAAATTAGTTTCACAAAAAGCAGCAGGCGTTATGTCCAGGCTTAGAGGCAATTCTTTTTACAATCTTCAAGATCCAACGGCGGATAGAAGATTTCTTTCTGAAGCGACTGCATATGTTGAAGATGGGCTCGGCAGAAATATTCCGTCAGGGCAAATCGCAGACGGGCTTGTCGGATTAAGAAATGCGCATTATGGTTCTCAAAGGGCCACAGCAGTTTATGTTGTGAATGCTAGACAAGCGAAACCTTTGGCGGATTCTATAAAAAATGTAAAAGGCGAGAAGCCAACTGAAGTTTACAACTTTCATTTCAAGGAGCTTCCGGATGGAAAATTCAGAGTGAGCGTTGAAGCTTCTCTTGATGGCGCGATTCAAATTAAAAATAGATTTCAATCTCAGTTAATCGACGCAGGTTTTGCCGATCTTGGAAAAAAGAAAGCGGAATTTTCTAAGGTTCAGCAAGGATTGGCTGAGCACCAGGAAAAACTTTCTAAAAGGGAAAAAGCCCTTGCTCAGAAAGAAAAAGAAGTTAAAGATGCTGAAGCGCTTGTTGTTGAAAAGGGAAAATTTATTGAAGATGAAAAAACCGCCAAAGACGAGATACAATTTCCTTCTTACATAAGAAAGAGGCTGGATGCGGAGGCAAAAGATAAAAAATTCAAAACAAAACTAGACTACTTAATGAGCGAAGATGGAAAGAAAAGAGTTGAGCAGATAGGCGAGGCTCTAAAAGCACTTGACGAATACGAGCCAATAATTCGCAAAAATTTAAATGGAGAATATAGCAGAAGTGGTGCTTATGATGAAATTTTGTCAGATGCTCCAAAAGCTGCTGAAAGACTAAATCAGTTCGGCCCGCTTGCTAAGAAAATGAGCAGAATGACAAAAGGCCAGAAAGGGGTTTTGAGGCAGAGATTGAAAGTTGATACTGAAGAAATTTTTAATGCTGATCCCAGCAAAGCTCTGGATGAAGCGAAAAAAATCAGAGGGGCAAAACTAACAAGCCTGAAAAGTTTTGGCGGGTGGAATGTCGAAGCGGTTGATTATTTGCTCAGCATGTTAGGAGACCAGAAGAATAACGCTAATGCTGATGAATATAAAATTTATTTAGAAGCTTCTCTTAAACGCGGAGTTTTCGGAAGATATAATTTTAGAGAAGATGTTCCTGTTGGAATTGCGGAATGGTTTAGAAGTGAATATCAAGAAGCTAAAGATTATTTGAAAGCTGGCGGGACTGAGCCTGTTGTACAGACTGTTGCCAAAACACCTGCTCCAGCTGTTCAACCGCAGAAAATGAGAAAAGCTTTGAAAGGAACTTGGGCGAAGACTCATCCTGCAGAGAAACCGGTTTACAGAGTTGATGTTGATTTGGGCCCTTTGAAAGCTTACATAAAGCGCAAAAATACATTCCCAGATGATGTGAAAGTTGTTACTGAAAAAGATGGTTCAAATTATGTTACTGGAGATAAACAGAAAGTTGATGCTTTTGTAAAAGAATTGAACAAACCTCAGCAACCCAATCAAGAAGCGGAAACTAAAAAAGGAAAGAGAACATTTACAATGAAACAAGAAGATGCTGAAAAAATAAAAAGGCGCGACAAAACTTTTGGCCAATATGTTGTCGGCATTAAAGATGGAAGAGTCAGACTTGCTGTTCCAGAAGGAGAATATGAACAATTCGTAGGAAGATATAATCTGCGTTCGGTAAAACCTGCGGCAACTAAAAAGAGAGAACCTGCAGCTGTAAAAAAAGAGGTGCGAAAACCAATTATAGCGTATGTTCCAAAAATTAAAGTTCTTGAAGCGGCAAAAAGAGATGATGGAATATTTTCTCATTTCAAAGGACCTATTGATAAAAAAGGAAGAATTCCGTTAGAGATAGAAGCTGGCGGATTGGAAGCTTTTGAAAAAAGATATGGCATCCAATTTGGAACAGCTCAAAGAAAAGTCAAAGAAGTTTCTGATGCAGATGCCCAAAAACTTTTAGAGCGAGCAGGAAAAGCTGCATTAGCAGATAAAGGAAAGTGATTATTCTATGAAACGAGCAGAACTCGCTCGTCAGATGCTTGATGTTTTTCTTAAAGAACAGCCGCATTTGAAATGTTTGTTTGATTACGTACCTAGGGGAGATATTGAAACTTACGTAGCTGAAGAATTAAAAAAGAAAGTCCCGGTTGAAAATATTTATTCTGGATTGAAAGAAAAATTGGATAAAGCGCGAGCAGAGCAAAGCGTTGAGCTTCCTCCTTACCAGGCGAGTTTAGACGAGATCAGAATGCAATTGGAAAGTGAAGGTATAAATGACATTTTTCTTAGGCAAGATGATGAAGGCAAAGTTATTGCACGCGTTTCGAGAAGTTACGCAAAAGCAGGAAAGTTGGCTTTGGAAAATATGGAGCTTCAAAGAAAAGTTGACCTCCTTGCTTCTGAAACTGAAGATCGGAAACTTCGGTTAGTGGAAGCTAAAGATGAAACAAAAAAAATGAAAGAGTACTCTGAAAGATTTCTCACAAGTGTTTATGCTAATTTCTTTAGAAGAGGAAAAAATTTTGTTGTAGATGGTTTGCGCAGACTTTACAAAGTTAAAGAGAGAGAAGCAGAAGCGGGCGAAGCAGCTAAAAAAGCGACAGCGGAGAAAGAAAGATTGGAAGCGGAAGGAAGCAGATTAGAAGCAGAAAAAAAGCAGTTAAATGCTTTAAGCCAACAACTTGGTGAAAGAGAGTCTGCGGTCTCTGCTGCTGAAAAAAAACTGCCGAAAGAAGGAAAAATAATTTTTAGAATGGAACAGAATGTTGCAAGAGGCATTGCCCAGCGCGACAAAACTTTTGGCCAATATGTTGCCAGCACCAAAGATGGGCTCGCTGAAATTAGAGTCAATCCCAGCGAATTAAGTTCATTTATGGAAAAATACAGACTGCAGTTGGCAGAGCAGGCGGCCGCTTAAGAAATAAAATTCTTTTGAATTTTAACAGAATTTCGTGGTACAATAAGGTTTAAATCCTTTTCGTTCCTATTAATTCTATGCCACCACGAGGTAGTTTAGGGTTTTCAAATGAGACCGCAAGGAATATTTTTCAGTCAGCGGCGCGCGGAGATTCGAAAAGGAATTATTCTTACGGTATTGGAAGAATCCCAGAAGCAGTTGGAACAAAGTTTGTTTTTTATTATTTGAGAAATCATGGAGAAAATCCAAATGAAATCGTGGATTTTCTCCGCAATCGTGCGCTTCACGGGCAGGGAGAAAGAATTGTTTATCCAACTGAACTTAGAGAACATCTGGAAGCCGCGCTGAAATTTTATAAAATTCCTGTTGGAGTTGAAGATGAGCATGCGGGCATTTCCATTATTTCTGTTCCAAAAGGCTCTGTTCACATTGCGCGTGAAATCGGCGGGTATCTGATGATTGACAGTTTGAAAAAAAGAGGGCAGGATATTCCGAAGAATGTAGAAACAGAAATCGCGGCAGAACTGCTTTTTGTCCTGCAGGAAAGGAAGGAAGCCGATGATATTTCTAAAGTTTTAAAAGAAGCTTTAGGCTTACAAAAAAAACAAGGAGGAGATGATATGGTAACAAGACAAGAGGCTGAGGCAATCGCATCAGCTTTCAAGGAAAGGGCTAGACGAGTGTATCGTGGACAAGAGGAAGTGAAAAAAGGAAGAGAAGGTTTGGATGCATACGAGAAGCAAATGGCAGTTGATTTGGGTCAGGCGCTTGGCGCTGTTCCCGGAGTTCCGCCAGTTGCTGATGGAGAAACAGTAAGAACTTATGCAGCCAGAGCTATTCCGGCCGCGGTACAAGAGCTCGATGCAGTTGCAAAAGCACTAAAAGATGCAGCAGAATTCGATCCGAGCCAAGAACCACCTAAAGAAAAATAATAATAAAATTGATTTAAAATGGCAGCAGAGGGAAGCTCGCTCTTAGAAAGAGCTAGGGAAGCTGCGCGCAGCTTTGTAGAAGGGCGGCGCGCGCTTTATCAAACTGAACAAGATTTGGCTAGACGCGAGGCTGATTTAGAACGACGCGCAAGAGTTTTGTCAGAAGGAACTGCTGCCATTGTTAATGAATTAGAAGGATTAGGAATTTCTCCGGGAGGAGAAACATTTCCAAATTATCTGAAAAGGGGTTTTGAAGAGATTAGAGCAAGATTAGAATCTCTTCCGTACAGCGGACCTGCAGAAAAAAGATATCCAGAACCGCCACCCTTTTCACCACCTACTACATCTCCGGCGCCCGGATTCGAAGTTGATTCGTCACCTGCAGCAGTGGATGAAGTCGCGCATGGCGCTGCAGGCAGCGCGAAAAAAGAAGAAATGCCCGAAGGTTTTGTTATGGGTGGGGTCGATACTGGAATGGTTTATGGGCCAACAGGAATTGACGAAACTGCAGTTTATGAAGATTTGATAAGCAGAATGCATTCAGCTCTAACTGGCGTTGAAGGTGCTCCTCCTAAAAAAGATGGAGAGCCGAAAGAGAAATATTTTGCAAGGCTTTCGCAATTTTTGATTTCACACGCTCCAGAAATCGAAAAAACCTTCAGTGACGAGATATCTCTTCTTGAAATATCTCGCGAAGATTTAAAAAGTATTTCTAAAGAACATCCTGAGGTATCCAACTTCAAAAGCGTAAAAAAATTAGATAAAAGTCGGTCTGTACAACTTTTTGTGCCATCAGCATTAGAAAGGCTTTACAAAAATAGATTTGGATTTGGAGACGACTCCAGTTAGCATCGTTCTAAAGCTTTTAAATAATATCCGCAGGATATTTTCATGGCAGATGTTGTAAATATCTCAAGCTTGATTTTTCAGATTCTGAAAATTTCCCCGCAGCTGATAAGCAAGTATCCGAATTTTCAGGACCAGCTTTTGAATTTGGTTTTCATTCCACATATAATTCTTATACTTTTTCTGATGGCTTTTTCCGGAATGCTGATTTCAAGAATTTTGAAAACCCCTCACATGGGAATGAAAATTTTAATTGGCATCGCCGCCTACTTATACATAGTGTGGGCGGGTTGGTATGGAACATGGTTGCTGCCTTTGGTCAATGCCTATTTCCAAATTGCGCTGATAGCCGCAATAATATTTTTCGGAATAAGCATTTTCTGGCATCCAGCTTCGCATGAAGCAACTTTGAAACTTTTGCAGGCAGGAGCAGAGGAGGTCGGCAAGAGAACAATTGGAAAATCAAAGGACAGGGAAAGGCTGGAAAAAGAATTGAGGTCTGTAAGAGAATCAATAAAGACTGCTGAAACTAAGCTAGAAAATTTAGAGGCTCAGGGAATGGGCGGCTCTTATCAGGCTGCTGCACTGCAGCAGAGAATTGAAGAGTATGAAGAAATGGCGCGAAAATTGAAAAGAGCAATAGAGGAGAATGAATGAAATGGCCGCATTCGCATTTGATTTTTCAAACCAGCAGTTCCTGATTACTTTTCTTTTTACGCTCGCGGTGATTTTCGGGGTTCTTGAATTGGGCGGGCCGTTCAAAAAAAATCGCGCAGTAAATGCTGTGATTGCATTTGCGATTGCTGTTTTTGGCGCAAGCTATGGGCCGTTCCAGACCGCTTTGTGGGGCGTGCTTCCAAACATAACTTGGTTTTTTATTGTAATGTTTTTCATCGCTTTCACCCTTGAACTTTTTGGCGCAAGAAAAGCCGGAGGCGGCGGACTGGAAGGGATGATTACAACAGCTGGGGTGTTGATAGTTTTGATGGCTTTGGGCTGGACAATTTTACGGCAGTTTCCGGTTCAGCTTCCTTTTATCGGCGGCGGAGAGAACTTGCTTTTCCTGATAGGATTCCTTTTCGTTATTTCGCTTTTTTGGGCAGCAATGAAAATGGGCGGCGGGAAGGGCGGAGAATGAAAGAATTTAAACACAGAGAATAATTAATTTGTGATAAAAATGGCAGGCATTGTTGAATTTGTTGAAACTTTAAGGAGCGCGGGCTTTGGGCTGGTTTTCCTTTGGCTGCTTACGCTTTCAATTGTTTACGGGATACTTTCGCATATCGGAGGAGGACTGCCGCGCTCAGTCAGTGCGCGAGGAATAATTTCAATTTCAATTTCATTTTTGGTTTTGCTTGCAGCAAGCGGGCCCGCAACTGCTGCTTTTCTTTCCAATTTAACAAGCTCGCTTGTTATAATCGCTTTTGGAATTTTGATCACAATGATTTTCCTTGAGATGGCTGGGGTAAAAGTTGGAGAGAAAGGGTTGCATATTTTCCACCAGCATGGAACCATATTCGGAATTGCGCTGATTGTACTTATTGTTTTAATTTTCATCGGCGCGGGCGGATTGAAGTTGGTTGGGCTCCCGACAATAAACATAACCGGAGAAATCGCCGCGCTGGCGCTTTTCATAATAGTTATGGTAGCTGCGATTTATCTTTTATATACTGAAACAACAAAAAATAAGTGAATATTATGGCATTAGAAACTTTAACTCAACTTGAGAGATTGGGATTTCCGGATTTGCTTTTGTGGTTGTTGACTTTTGCGATTGTTTATGGAGTCTTGAGCCAAATCAAGATGCCAAAATCTGCGGCCTCGCGCGCAATTATCGGAATTGTTTCTGGGCTTTTTGTTTTGATGTTCGCGCCCGCAACTCTGATTTCTATTATTTCGAAAATGTCTACAAATTTGATTTTGCTGGTTTTAGGGTTGCTTGTTGTGATTATTTTCTTGGAAGCGAGCGGGGTTAAAGTTGCTCATGGGGAAATCGTTGCGTCACAGGGCGGTAAACCTGTCTACGTGAAAAATAAGAAAGTTAGCAGAGGCGCAGAATCTGTTTTCAGAAAACACTCAGTTGAATTTGGGATTTTAATTCTGATTTTGGTGGCTTTGGTATTTATTGGATCTGGCGGATTAAGTATCCTAGGAATACAAAATATAAATTTCAGTGAAGGCAATATATTACCTATAGGAGTAATTGTTCTGGTTCTGTTAGCAGTATTATTCTTATACTCTGAAAAATCTGGAGACGAGGGTGAGGAGTGATTTTATGGCTATAGATTTATCAACTTTGCAAAGTTTAGGTCTGCCGGAAATAACTTTATGGCTACTCAGCTTTGCGATTCTTTACGGATTAATGAGTCAGGTAAAGATTCCGGAATCTCAGGCAGCGCGCGCAATAATTTCGATTGTGATTGCATTTTTTGTAATTCTTTCCGCGCCCCTTGCTTTAACAAATGTCCTTTCCAAAATGACATCGAGTCTAGTCATCGTGTTGATAGGAATAATTGTACTGCTTATTTTTGTAGAAGTGGCGGGAATAAAATCATATAAAACAGTTCCCGTTATTGATGAAAAGGGAAAAGAAACAGGAAAACTGGAGCATGTAAAAGTCCCCATTTTTGAAGCGTATGGATATCTTTTTGTTGCGGCATTTCTTGCAATAGCTGCTCTTATTTTTGTAAATTCTGGCGGCCTCCAACTTTTAGGTTGGAATTTTAACTTAAGCCCAGTAGCTAGCACAACAACAATATTTTTAATTATTATAATCATCGCAATTGTATGGATGGTAGGCGAGCGCAAGAAATAAAAGCTTCTTTTATAAACCGCCGTGCAAATAACTTTCCATGCACCCAGAAGCGGTTGAATCTCTCAAAGAAATTTCTGAAGATTTGCTGAAAGAATTTCCCGGAGCTATAAAAGCAATCTGGGTTTATGGCTCGGCTGCGCGCGGAACAGCAAAGCCGACTTCTGATATTGACATGATGGTTTTGCTTGATGATGTGCAGAAAGAAATTTCTTCCGGAATAATTGAAATGATTGACGGGCGTCTGCTTGAACTTACGAAGAAAATGCAAAAAGAGAAAAAGGTAAACTTTCACGCGCAGGCACCGAAAAAATTGAGCGACTGGTGGGATCTGCTCAGAAGCGGCGAGCCGTGGGTTTTCACTTCAATGAGAGATGCGATCCCAATTTACGACCCTTCTGGATATATTGAACCAATTCAACGCCTGCTTTCCGCAGGAAGAATGCACGGAACTTGGGAGCGCAGCCACATGCTTATTGAGCGCGCGCCCTTCCGCTTGCAAAGCGCGAGAAAAATCTTTATTGAGGAAATTACAGCAGATTTGCTTTCCGCAATGGTTGATTCATCGCATGCAGTTTTAATGTACGCCGGCACTGCGCCGCCATCTGCTCCACAGATAGGGGCTGAGATGAGAAGGCAGTTCTGCGAAAAGAATTTATTGGAGCCCGGCTTTCCTGAATTATATGAAGACTTTTTCGAAACTGTGAAGAAGATAGAGCATGGTGAGATGACTAAAGTTTCTGGGAAAGAATTGGACAAATGGATTGGCCGTACAAAAGCTTTTATTATTCGCATGGAAGGTTTGTTCGCTGTGCTCGAAACGGAGAAGAAAAAGGAATTAATAGAGGAAGCTTACAAGGAAAGCACAGAAGCCTGCAGTTCTGCTTTGGGAAAGCTCGGAGTCTCTGTTGAGGAGGAAAAAGAAATTTTAAAATTCGTGGAGAGCCATCTGATAAAGCCGGGGCATGTTTCAAAAGCTTACATGGAAATTCTGAAAAAGATTTTCTCAATGAAGGATGCGCTCGAGTCTGGAAAACTTTCTGAACTGAGCGAAAAGGATATATACAGCTCGCATATGTACGCGAAAAATCTGCACTCTGCATTAGACGAAATAAAAATAAAACCGAGGGATAAACATGGAAAGCAAAGATAAAAAAATATCTATTATAAAAGATTTTTCAACAAGAATTCATAGAAACTACTCCAGACTGATAAAGGCTATCTGGTTTGTTCCTAATGGAGTCCAGAGCGTGATGTTTCTTATAGACGACACAAAGCCTTTGGACCTTACTTCTGTTGAGAGAATGAAAATTGATGCGAATTCCATTGAAAAAGAATTTGAAGAAAAAAAAGGCATGAAAATTGAAACTATATTTTATAATCTTACGGACTACTGGGAACTTGTACGGCACGGCTCGCCTGTGACTTTTACTGAAATTAGAGATGGGATTCCATTATTTGACCCGACAGGATTTTTTGTTCCAATAAAAAAACTTTTGCTGCAGGGAAGAATTCCTGGGACAAAGGAAGCAATGAAAAGTTTATTGGAGGAAGCCCCTCTGAGACTTTTAAGGATAGAGCGCTCGCACATGAACAGAATTGTGAATGAGCTTGCTGCAGCTGTTGTTGATGCTGGGCAGGCACCTTTGCTTTTAGTTGGAGTTGCGCCGCCGACTGCGCGTGAGCTTGGAGAAAAATTAAAAATTCATTTAGTTGACAAAGGATTTCTTGAAGCCGAATATGTGCGCTACTATGAGGAAGTTTTTGGATATATGAAAGCTGTTGAGCACGGAGAGGTTCAGCACATTTCTCCGGAAGAGCTTGAAAAGTTTTTGGACAAAACAGAAAAATTTGTTGAGAGAATGGAAAAGCTGATGGGGGAGTTAGGGAAGAAAGGTAATTTATAAATTATAAAATGTTATACTTTTTATGGCAAATAAAATTTATTTAATTCCAAAACCAGAAACATTAAGAGCCGAGTTGAAAAAAGGAAAACTGACCGACAAGCAAGCTTATTCTATAGTTTCCAGTTTTGGGCGCGCAGCAAAAAATAATGTAGGCCTCGCTCAGCAAAGATCTGATGAGTATAGAGAATCTCTTAAAGACGAAGAGCTTGAAACTCTTGTTAAGAAAGCATCTGGTTATGCGAAACAAAATAATGAAAATCGGGGCGTAATAGGAGATGCAATTGTTTTATTGGGAATTAAAGGAGATGCACAGGCGTATGGCTGGCATGCTGACCTTAGAGAAGGCATTCCTGTGATTACAATATCTGCTCTAAAAAATATAGCGAAAAATGGAAGAGGTGAAGAAGCGTAAAGAGCTGTGCAGCAATTAATTGATGTGGTTGAAAAAAACAAACCCGGAAGACAAAAATTAGTTGATGATATCTATGAACACATTTCTCCAGAAGAAAGAGGAAAACTTGTAGACGAAGTTGTGAGTTTCGCAGCAGAGCAAAAAATCGAAGGTTCAAAAGAATTTGCTAGAGATACAATACAACTTTTAGAAGCTGCAGGGCACAAAGGTAAAAAAGTTACATATAATTACGCTAATCAAAAATAGAAAATTTCAAAATCTCCGCAGAATTTAAAGCTTTAAATATAATGAATATCTAAAAATTTTATGCCAAAAGCAGAAAGTGGTATTTTAAATCCGAAAAAGGTTTTAGAAAAATTAAAATCACTTCCTGGGAAGTATGAAAGCACAGACCAGTACAAAGAAGCGATTGAGTTTGGCTATAATGTTGTTTCTGAAATTATGAAGCTTTGCCGCGAGGGCAGCGGACAGAAAGCAAAAAAAACAGTTAATAAATTCTACAGAACTCTGGGGGCCGAAGAAAGGCATAGTTTAGTTACATTAGCCGAAACTTACGCTCAGCATAACAGGGGGACAGAAAAAGACATTGAAGGCGCGCAAGATGTTTTGGCAATTGATCGCAAAGTGGAGTTGATCAGATCAACCCCGGATGTCATGAGAGCGCAAGGATTTGATGAAAAGTATGTAAAGAAATCTTCTTACAGTGCAGTTGAAACTCTTGTAACAGCAGCAACTCGCTACCCAGCTGTTGCTGGATTAGTTTCCTCTTTGGCAAGAAAAGAACCTGCTTCTGATCGAGCCAGCCTATTGGCTGAAGCGCAAGCTTATGTCAGAGAAGAACATCCGACTGGCGGTGAAAAAGTTCTTTCCCAAGCAGGTTTCCTAACAGCAGAAAATAAAAAGAAAAAATCTTAAAATTTTAAAATCTCCGCGCCTGCTAAAGCTTTCCTTTCCAGCTCTTCCAAACTCTTCACTCCCTCCTCCAAACCTTTTACATAATTCAAATTCGCGTTTGTCTCAGGATATTCTCCAACCAAAAAATTGCAGCAGTCTGGATAAGGCTTTATAGAAATTTCATAAGTCCCGAATTCTTTCGCGAGTTTTGTGATTTCTTCTTTGTCAAATCCTACCAACGGTCTAAAAACTTTTTTTCCTGCAGCAGCCTCGTTTATCACAAACATATTCTGCAAAGTCTGCGAGGCAACTTGAGCTAAGCAATCTCCTGTGAGAAAACCTTTTGCTTTTTCTTTTTTTAGAATTTCTCCGGCAATTCTGAACATTGAGCGGCGGTACAAAATCATTCTAACATTGCTCGGCACAAGCTTTACAATTTCCATCTGCAGCTCGCGAAAGGGGATTAAATAAATTTTTTCGCATGGGATTTTTTTCGCAAGCTCAATAACTTTTTCCCGCACGCCCTCGCGCGCGCTTGTGTAATTGAAAAAATGCGCGCCAATAATTTTCCAGCCAAGATTTTTCATCATGGCCGAGGCGACTGGAGAGTCTATGCCGCCGGAGAGAAGAGAAATGAGTTTGCCTTTAGGTTTCATAAAAATCATTTGGCGCCCAGGACAGGAATTTCTTTTCCTGATTTTGAATGCAGTCCACCTTTAATTTTTTCCCTTTTCCAATAAAAAAGAAAAGGTGGAAACCTGCGACCTGCTGGTGTCTTTTGCGCTCGCTTCGGTAAACCGAAGCTCGCAATAAATCATGTGACAAAATTATTCGCCACGAAATTTATGGCAACTTATTTTCACATAATGACAGCGAGCGTGAAAAAATTATTTTTCACGCGAGCTCAATAACAGCCAGCCGCTCTTCCGGCTGAGCTACCTGGGCATAGACAAAATTCGGTGGGGGTAAATTTATAAAGAAAGTTTTACAGAAAACTTTTTTTGTAGGTTTAAGTCCTGGTATCAGCGTCAAAATTCTTCACTTCCCATAGGTAACGAAAGCTTTATATACTAGTTATGCGCATATATTTGTAGGTGAAAACATATGCCAGAATATCATTTCCAAAGTCCCGTGCCCGATGGTGTTATGAGATCTGTGGCGCGAAGAGCTGGGCGACAACGTCTCCTAATAGATACAACTAAGAATAAATATCCATTTTCAGATAAGAAGGAAAATCCATTTCTAGATAAATATCCATTTTCAGATAAGGAGAAAGGTCTATCTCCAGGTGAGAAGAAATATCCATTTCAAGATAAGAATAAAGATCCATTTCTAGATAAGAAGAAATATCCATTTCAAGATAAGAATAAAGATCCATTTCAAGATGAGAATAAAGATCCACCTAAATATTTTTTAACTAAAGAGCCTCCTAAAGAAAGATTTGTCGTAGTCGATGGCAGGCAAGTTCTTGTTCTTGATGACGGGTGCGGAACACTTACAGTAAAAGGATATGTTGAAAGAATAGTAGAAACGCCGAAAGGAGCTGTTGGAGATGTTGAGCCTGTGAGTATGTCTAATAGAAGAGTAGTGGAATATGCTATTTTATTTGATTCAACACCATACATACCATCAAATTTTGTGAAGGGAATTACTAGAGAACCTACAAGAGTTAGGTTTGATGAACCGACAGATGAATTTTTTTTGAGATTTAGATAAAGCATAAAAATTAAATCTTTTTTCCGAAAATTTCGGAAGTTTCGAAATTTTTCTCATTTTCTCCGCGCAAACCTAAATCCAAAAACATATTTTCCACAATAGAAATGCTTTAAATACCCTATCAAGAAATTAAATTATTGAATTGGCTTTGATTTGCGCGATTGGCGTCGTTCAAATCGCGGTTTCATTTCCTTGGCGGGAAATAAAACCAAACATTGGCTTTTGTCCGTTGGATTCTTACAAACAGTGTTAAGTATCTTTCTCAAAAAACCTTGGCGGGTCTTTTAAAAAACAATTTCTCAACGCAGATAAGTAGCATTCATGCTTTAAAAGCATTTCGCTTTTTGAAAATATACATTTTTGCGCGGAATGTCGGAGAAGAATTTGGAAATTGCTCCGAGATTTTTGCGCTGCGTGCTTGCACGCTTTGCTTTTGCTCAAAAAAATTTTAAACGCGCGGGAAACCGTGTTCCGCTTACAGAAAAATTTTGCGGGAGAAACTTTCGCAAAAATAATTTGGTGGTAAAATATGGTACAAACAGGAATACAATCCGCTTTTGAAAGAGCATTCGGCTCTGGCGGGCAATCACCAGCGCGCAACAACGCGCCGGGCGTGCAGGGAAGAATTGAGGACGCAGAGAAAGTCGATTGGGAAAAAAGAGTAGAGGAAGAATTCGACTTGCAAATGCACAAAGCGAAAATCATGGTTGTGGGCTGCGGTGGCGCAGGATGCAATACAGTGACTCGCTTAACAGAAATGGGCGCAACAGGCGCTGACATTTTAGCAATCAACACAGACGCAAAACATTTGGCAATCACAAAAGCGCACAAGAAAATTTTGATTGGAAAGGACACTACAAGAGGATTGGGCGCTGGAGGATATCCAGAAGTTGGAAGAAAAGCTGCAGAGGAAAACCGAACGCAGTTGAAGCAGGCTCTGGAAGGAGCTGACTTGGTTTTCATCACAGCAGGAATGGGCGGCGGAACCGGAACAGGCTCGGCCTCAGTTGTTTCGGAAATCGCAAAGTCAATGGGAGCAATTGTAATCGGAGCTGTCACAATGCCGTTCAAAATGGAAGGAACAAGAATCAACAAAGCAGAAGACGGGCTTTCCAAATTGCGCACTGTTTCAGACACAGTAGTTGTAATAGAAAACCAAAAACTTTTAGAATACGCGGGAAGCATGCCGCTGGCGCAGGCGTTTGCATTAGCAGACGAATTGATCTCAATGATGATCAAGGGAATAACTGAGACAATAACTGTCCCATCGCTTGTAAACTTGGACTTTGCGGATGTGAAAGCAATAATGAAGTGCGGCGGAGTTTCAGCAATCTGCGTTGGCGAATCAGACTCGCAGACTCGCGTGAAAGACGCTGTGCTAAAAGCAATCAACCACCCGCTTTTGGAAGTAGATTACCAGGGAGCTCTCGGCGCGCTGGTTCACGTAGTATGCGGCCCAGACTGCACACTTGCTGAGATAAACGAGGCAGGCGAGCTAATCTCAAAGAGATTGAGCCCAGAAGCTCAAGTAATTTGGGGAGCGCGCGTTTTGCCAGAATACACAGGCAAAGTGCAAGTAATAGCAATCGTAACTGGAGTAAAAAGCCCGTACCTGCTCGGACCAATGGAAAGAACAGAAGCAGCAAGAGCAGCAGAGAATGAGCTTGGAATCCCTGTGCTTCTCAGATAAAATCTGAGAAGTTGGGAACTCAAAACACAAAATCAAAAATCACACTCGCAAGAGCACACATGACTTTATGTGGTGTGTGAATATTAGCAAAACTGATATTGACACGCCTTATAAAGTCAGAAAATAATAGATGACGCGAAATAAAGTACCGTCCCTATTATTTTCATAAAAAATATTTGGCGGGCGGCCGACTGCGCAATTTTTTTCAAACTTTGCACGGCCCCCGCTTTCTATATTTTTACTCAGAGGCAAATGAAAACAAATGATGATAAAAATGACTGATAGAAAATTTTTGCTTGAGTGTTTTGAGAAATATTTCCCCGGTGATACAAATGCCGTCGGAAATCCAGAAGTCGCAGGAAGAGCAGCCTGAGGATCCGCCATTCTTTTTAGTGCTTGGTGGAGAAAGGCACAATTAATCTCATTTGAGCGAGCAAGCAGCTTTCTTACGCTGCAAGCAATGAGCTCTCATTTTTGTTTTTTAAATTAGATAAACAAAATTTTTATATGCATTCAAAAGGTCAAACATCATTTGAGTACATGGCTATTGTTGCGATTGTTCTTGTTCTGCTTGTTCCGATTTCGACTTATGTCTACCAGCAGTCAGAAACTTCAAATCGCGCGAAACAGGCAGAAATTGCAGTGAATTCAATTGCAGCAGCCGCTGATGCTTTATACTCTCAGGGAGAGAGCGCGAAAACAACTCTGAATGTAAATCTCCCCGCAGGCTATTTGCCGAAAGAAAGCTATATTAAAAATAGCATTATTTTAATTGCTTACACAACGCCGCTGGGAAAGCAGTCTGCTGTTTCGCACTCAAGAGCAAATATTACTGGCGGTTTCTCAGCGGGATTTGGTTTCAAAGCATTTACATTGAAAGTCATATCTGGTCAGGTAAACATAAGCGGGTGAAATTATGATGTTTAAAATCTATGATTTTAAACAGCTTGTTGAAAACCATAGGAGGTTTTTAACATGAAAGCCCAGGCTTCGTTTGAATTTCTGTCTTCTGTAATCGTTGTAGCAGTTGTTCTTTTGGCTGTATTTTCAGCATTCTATTCAAAATTTTTTGAGGCGGGAATTTCAACAGATGAGCAGAGCCTTACGACACTTTGCTACTCGCTTGCAGAAAAAATAAATGCAGTTGATTACTACGGAACAGGATTTGAATTTTCTGCCAGCCTTCCACAAAAGATTGGAACGAAAATCTATACAATAACTGCGCAGAACTTGTCGTTGCAGTGCACTATGCAAAGATTTTCTTCACTCCAAACGATAACTGCAAAAAATCTTACCAACGGAACAGCATATCCGCCGTTTGAGATTTTTTCCGGCAGCCGCTCAATAAAAAATTCAGGGACAGGAGTTGTTGTTTCATGACGCCTAAAGTTTCCAGTTTGAAGGGCCAGATTTTTTCCTTTGATTTGGTTTTCTCTTTAGTAATTTTTCTTGGAATAATTGTATTTTCAGTTTATCTGTTTGGGAATATTTCCGGCTCAAGACTGTCCGAGTTGGAAAATTCCGCCAATATAGCTTCATCAAAAATCCTTTCAAAAGACTATGCGAACGAAAATATTTTGAACAGAAATCTTTTGCTAAATCTTTTGGGCAAAGATTACAATGCGCAAAGAAGAACTTTGGGGGTTCTGCCAAATAATTTTTATATGAAAATTGTCTATGCGGACACGGGAGAAATTGTTAAGAGAAACGGTGCAGCTCAGTCTCCTGTTGCGTATATTGCAAATCAGTATCCAAATGATGTTGGAATAATGCGTATGCTAAATAACACAAGTGTAGTTTGGGATTTCTATTGGGAAGGCGGAAACTCGCCTCCTGTAGGAACAACCGCCCGATATGTTTACGCCAAGAATGATAAGGCTCAGGTTTTTAAGTGGCTGGTTGGAAATTTATCAAATTATAATTCTGTGATTTCAGAGGATACGCATGTTAAAGATTCTGACTTGAGCTCCTCAGACAAACAAAAGCTCAAAGATTTTGTGAATGCTGGCGGATTATTTTTTCATATTCAACATGAAGAAGAGCTGATTTCTGTTTTTGGGATAACGCCCGCTGCAGATGCAAAATCTAAAGGAAGAGTAGAGAATAATGATGATCTTTTAGTTGATGTTCCTGTTGGAACGAACTTGACTTTCCAACAAGGGACAAAAGGTTTTTCAATAAGTGACTCACCATTTCCAATTACGGCTCTGATAAAATCCGTGGATGTTCCGACAGAATGCCAATTTTGCAGGTGGGATTATGGAAGCGGAAAAATTTATTTTATACCTGACATAAACACGACAAATCCTGACGGCTTTATTCCGGGACTGAAAATCGCTGGAGACACATTTGAGTTTGGAAAAAAATCTGACAATTCAACACATGCTTCATCCAGCCGCAGGATTTCAAAATACGGCAACCAGTATGTCTATCTTGATTTGGTGGTCTGGCAATGAAAAATTTTAAAGGTGCTGTTTTCACAATTGACGCGCTCTTCGCGCTTTTCCTTGCGTCAGCTACATTCCTTGTTATCTCTCAAAGCATAAATTATCAAAGTCCTTCTTTAGAAAAGCAAAATATTTTTTTCGCAGCAAATGATCTGCTTTCTGTAATGCAGAATGACGGCACGCTGGTTTCTTATGCTGCGATGAGCCAGCAACAAATAGAGTCAGATCTTGAAACAAAAATTTCGCTTCTCCCGGAAAACTTCTGCGGCAACTTGACTGTTTCTATTTACAAATATCAGTCGGGAGATTTTTCTTTGCAGAAGAAATCTTCAGGCTTGACTGGCTGCGCTGGCAGCGAGCAGTCGGCGAAAGCAAAAAGAGTTTTCTATGATTCATCATCTCAGCAATATGGCGTTGCTGAAATGGGGGTTTGGTTGAAATGAAAGGTGTTCTTTATACGCTAGTAACTTACCTTATTTTGGTGGGGCTGCTTGCTTACACTGTATCTACTGCCAATACTTTTTATGAGCACGAGAAAATTGTTTCAGAAAAAATATCCGCAGAAAAAGTTTTCCATTCTTGGAACTCTATAGCAAAAAATATTGCGGGGCTTCTGAATATTTCGGCTGTTAAGAAAGACTATACTCTTACACTCACTGATACGCTGCCTTCTGACGGGGGGATTTCTTCAGTATTGCAAAACTATGAAAGCTTTTTGAAAACTTATTATGATGATAGTATAATTTTGTACAGATTTGAAGACGCATCTGGCAACATAATTTCTCTTCAAAACATTGACTCGAAAATTTCTATTATTCCAACAAACCTAAATTACAGCTGGCCTAATTTTGGAAAAAACAGCGGGAAATTTGAATCTGACGCTGGTGGGCTGAAGTATGTTAAAAGAATAAATATGACGATTTTTGTAAGCCCGGAAATAAGGGATTTAAGCACAATTTCTTGGAGTGGCTACAAGGCATGCGTACAAGGAACAACCGACTGCCTTATTTTTAATTTGACTGTCACAGATGGAACCAAAACATGGGTTAGCGATAGAGATAATTTCGATTTGAAATTTCAGGCGCAACTAAAAATGGATTTGGGGGCAGCCGGCAGCCCAAACTGGGCGCGCGTCACTATCGGGAAAATACCGAGCCTGATAAATTTAGATATGCAAAATTCAAACATAACACAGACATCGAACATTGTTTTTAACACAACAGATTTCTTTATTAATTACCCTTCCAAACTTAATGTTAGCAATGTCTTTGCTAAAAAGGTGGATTGGTTGAATGGCTGAGTTAAAAAAACTTTTGATTGAAACGCCTGTAGACAAGCTTGTCGAGCTTGTTGCGAGGAAAAAAAATCTCAGCCTAAAAGACGCCGCAAAATCCCTTGGAGTTGAGGAGGAAACTATAGAAGAGTGGGTAAGAGTTCTTGAAACTCATGGTTATCTGAAGATAAATTATACTCCATTTGGTTCTCCTTTGGTTGAAATAGGAGATGTGAAAATTCCATCTTCCCCAGAAGGGGCTGAAACGGAGGAAGAAATTTCGGAGCAACGGGCGGAAAAATTGGAGAGTGTCATTATAGGAACGAAAGGAAGAACAGGAATTGCAAAGAAGCTAAGTGAAAGGAAAGCGGCTGAAAAACACAAAAAAATTTTGGCAGCTTTGGCAAAAGCGCATCGTAGCCGCGGCAAAACACTAAGATTTAGTAAGAAAAAATCCACAAAGGTCGGTAAGAAAAAGCATAGGTGATTTTATGGCTCCAGATGAAAATCTCGCGAGATATACAATCGTGGCGGATAATGTTCCAGGTTATGTTACTATAGTCCGTAGGCCTGCAGAATACATTCCGGTGTATGATATAAGATTTCTTTCAGTGTCAACTGCAACAGATGTTGTTCTCGAAGCAGTAAAAGAAAAAATTATTGAAAGGGTTAAAATAAAATTAAGCGAAATTGTTGATCCGAAAGTTTTCTCTGAAGTTAAGGAGAGATTCATGCGCACAGCTCAGGAAGTTATATCGGCTGAGATGCCGCATCTTTCTCAGGAAGAGAGAAGCGCCCTTTCCGGATATCTTGTACATGAAATGCTTGGACTCGGGAAGCTGGAAGTCCTCCTTAATGATGATGGGCTCGAAGAAATAGTTGTCAATAACGCGTCAGAACCAATCTATGTTTATCACAAGAAATTTGGCTGGCTGAAAACAAATGTCATAATTTCGACAGAAGAGAACATTTACAATTACTCCAGCATTATTGGAAGAAAGGTTGGGAGGCAAATTACAAATCTTAACCCCCTGATGGATGCGCACCTGCCTACTGGAGATAGAGTGAATGCAACTCTGTTTCCAATCTCAACAAAAGGAAACACTATTACAATAAGAAAATTTTCCCGCGAGCCTTGGACAATTGTTCATCTGATTGAAGATAAAACAATTACTGAGGAGATTGCTGCATTGCTCTGGCTGTCAATCCAGTATGAATTGAATTTAATAGTTGCGGGAGGAACAGCATCAGGAAAAACAACTCTGCTCAATGCTCTCATGCCGTTCATTCCGCCGAACCACAGAATAATTTCAATTGAAGACACAAGAGAACTTATGCTTCCGCAATTTTTGCAATGGATCCCCCTTACAACACGCGAGCCAAACCCCGAAGGAAGGGGAGAGGTAACAATGCTAGATTTGCTTGTCAACAGCCTGAGGATGCGTCCAGACAGAGTTGTGCTCGGGGAAATCCGCAGGCAGAGAGAAGCAGAAGTTTTGTTTGAAGCAATGCACACAGGGCATTCTGTCTACAGCACTTTCCACGCAGACCGCGCCGACCAAGTTTTGCGCAGACTTACAAACCCTCCAATTGATTTGCCCGAAAGCCTTCTGGAATCTTTGCATCTTGTTATAGTCCAGTTTCGCCACAGAAAACTTGGAATAAGAAGAACTTTTCAGCTGGGGGAAATTGTTGTTGGGGAAGGGAGAGAAGGGAAAACGCAAATCAACATGAACATTTTATATCAGTGGGATGCAAAAAACGACAAAATAGAAAAACAAAAAGAAAGCGTAAGGCTGATGGGAGAGCTCCGCCTGCATACTGGAATGAATGAGGATGAAGTGAAGAAAGATATTACAGAGAAAGAGATGATTTTAAAATGGATGAGTGGAAACAAAATTAAAACCGTAAACGCTGTCGGGAAGATTATAGCGGATTACTACCAAAACCGCGAGCGTGTTCTCCAAATCATTAAAAGTGGAAAAGGTCCGTCAGAAATTCTGGGTTCAGAGTTGATGAAAGAGCTTCAAAAGGGGGCCGCATAATTTTTGACTGAAATTTAAGACAAAGAGGTTTTTAGCATGCCCGAAAAAATCCCGCTTATACCTATGCCACCGGCACTTGCAGAAAAATTTAGCAGCCCGCTGCTTTTTCTTGGAAGCAGATTTTCAAAAGCGTTTCCATCCTTGAAAGCAGATCTTTATATCGCGGAGCTTTCCTACGGAACTGCTGAGTATGTGACGCTTGCTATCTTTTCTACTATTTTTTATTTTTTTGTTATTTCTCTTTTACTGCTTGCCTTAACAGCAGTTATTGCTTCGCCGGACTTTCTTATTTCTGGCATTGTCGCAGGTATATTTTCTCTTTCCGTATTTGGGCAGATAATGATTTATCCAAAAATACTTATTTCCAAAAAAAACCGTGAAATAAATTCAAACCTTCTGCCGGCGCTCTACCATATGATGATTGAAGTGCGCTCAGGCGTCCCACTTTTCAATGCGCTTGTCAGCCTGAGCGAGGGTTATGGAAAAGTAAGCGAGGAGTTCAAAAATGTAGTCAAGAGAATAAACGCGGGGGTGCCAGAAACCGATGCTTTGGATTCAGCATCTGAGAGGAATCCTTCTCTTTATTTCAGGCGTGCAATAATGCAGATTGTAAATTCTGCAAAATCTGGCGGCAACATTTCTTCTGCTCTCGATTCTATTGTGGATACGCTGACAAAAGAGCAGATAATAAGCGTAAAAAAATATTCCCAAGAACTCAACCCACTAACAATGATTTACATGCTTGTGGCTGTGATATTACCGACCATGGGAATGACTTTTCTTATTGTGCTGACATCATTTTCTGGCGCTTCAATAGATAAAATAATTTTCATTGCCATACTTTTTGGTCTGGGAATTTTTCAATTTGTTTTTATGGGAATTGTAAAGTCAAAAAGGCCAGCAACAGGTGTTTGATAGATGCAACAAAAAATTTCGTCAAAACAGGGAAGATTTTATGAGTCGCTTAGAAGAGGATTTCCATCTTTGACAAATAAACTTGGCGATATGGGATTTTATGCAGGCTACGAAAATATAGCAGCTTTCAGCGGATTTGTAGTTGCGTTTTCAGCGATGCTGAGTTTGGCTGTTGCTTTTCTTCTGTTTGGCTTAGGGTTTGAAATTTACAGCCTGTTTGGCTTTGCCGCAGGACCGATTTTCTACGGCTTGGTATATTTCTACTTCTCATCTGTTGCAGACAGGCGCGCCAGCTTTGTGGAACAGATGCTCCCAGATAATTTGCAATTGATAGCCGGCAATGTGCGCGCCGGCATGACAGTTGATAAAGCAATATGGCTTTCGGCGCGGCCCGAATTTGGAATTTTAGAAGATGAAATTAAAAAAGCTGGTGGGCAGACGATGGGTGGCAAGCCTTTGAAAAAAGCTCTCACAGAAATGGCGGACAGATTCAAATCAGAAATTTTCCAAAGAGCTGTGAGACTTTTGTTGGATGGAATTCAAAGCGGTGGAGAGGTAGCAAAACTTCTGGAGGAAACCGCTACATACATAAGGACCGCTCAGACCATGAGAAAAGAAATTACTGCTAGCGTGACAACATATGTCATGTTCATAATTCTCGCAGCTGCTTTTGGCGCGCCGCTTTTGTTCGCAATAAGCATTCACTTCGTAGATAATATTGAAAAGATTTCAATACCAAATATACCAACTTCACCGGAAGCAATTGAAGCGAGCGGCGGCCTCGGAGAGGATATAAAAATAAAAGAAAAATCTGTCAGCACAGATGATTTATTTTATTTTGCTCTGGTTTATCTTCTGGTAACATCATTCTTTTCCAGCATGATAATTGGCCTGATAAAAACCGGGAAAGAGAAAGGCGGAATGGGAATATTTCCGATTATTTTTGGTGTTGCCATCGCGGTTTTCCTTATTTCAAGAATTGTTGTCAAAAGCCTTTTTGCTATTGGAGGTTAATTTGCATTTTAGAAAAACCTTTATAAATAAGCCAATAAAATAAAAATAGATTAGTATGAGAAATAAAAAGGGACAAGCAGCAATGGAGTCTCTGATGACTTACGGCTGGGCAATCCTGATAGTTGTAATAGTTGCCGGTGTTTTGGCATACTACGGGGTTTTCTCGCCTAAAGTTACTGCAAGCACAGGATTTGGAGATGTGTCTGTAGTTAAGCCGTGGAATCTGAAAGCTAGCGGAGATTTGGTTCTACAGATGCAAAACAAAGTCGGGCAGGACATAAAAATTACCCGAGTTTTTGCAAATGATGGCGTGTTTGATGTTGACCCCGATGTTACAATAACAAGCGGTTCGACATCATCTGCGATAACAGCAAGCTTTGCTAGCCTTGCAGGAGCGAGCGGAAGCCAATATAACATAAAAGACGTTGCGGTTGAATACACTGTAGTTTCAAGCGGCGCAACACTCAACAGCACAGGCACACTTGCCGGTCAGAGAAGTTAAATTTTGTTTTTAGAATTTCTTTTTTTATTTTTGTTTGTGGTTAGCTTCAGGTATCTACAGAATTTTCTGGGGCAGCATAGAATCCTTCGTACCCTGGAATTTCTTTTACCTCAAACTATTTAAAGCTTTTTATACTTCTCTTCAAAATAAACCATATGCCACGCAAATCAACTCCATATCCGCAGAAAGGAGAATTAGTTTTAGGAACAATATCTAGGGTAAATCCTTATTCTGTGCAGGTTGCGCTCGATGAATATTCTGGAAAAGAAGGAAGCGTGCAGATAGGAGAAGTTGCGCGCAAATGGATTCGTGATATAAGGGATTTTGCAAAAGAAGGCCAGAAAGTTGTCTGCCTTGTTCTTGATGTTGATGTGCAGAAAGGCTCTGTGTTTTTGAGCATGAAGCGCATTGACAAGCGACAGGAGAAAACAAAAATAAAAGAAGTCAAGCAAGAGCAGCGCGCGGAAAAAATGCTGGAAACTACCGCAAAAAGCCTGGGGCTGAATTTGGATACGGCTTACAGGGAAGTCGGCTTCAAACTCCAGACAGAATTTGGTGAGCTATTCAAGGCGTTCGAACTTTCCCTCAAACAAGAGGGTCGCGAGCTTTTGCTGAAAAAAGGTTTCCCACAGAAATGGGTGGACGCAGTTGCATCTGTCGCTGAAAAGGAGATTTCTCCGAAAGAAGTTGAAATAAAATTCTTTCTTGAATTGCAGACGCCCGCTCCGAATGGCGTTGAATTAATTAAAAAATCCCTTTTAGAAGCGCAGAAAAAATTTGGCATTTCAATAAAATATCTGTCGGCGCCGAAATATTCTATGAGTTTGAAAACAAAAGATGCGAAAGCTGGTGAGCACACTCTTTCGAGCGCAGCAGAGGAAATTATAAAAAATATTAAGTCTTTCGGCGGGGAAGGAAATTTTAAGAAGGTGGATAAATGAAAATTTCTTTCTGCAAAAACTGCAGAATCTATACTCTGAGGGAAATATGCAAAAATTGTGGGAAAAATACAGAAAGCCCGCACCCACCAAAATTTTCTGTTGAGAAAGAAGAGAAGTATGGAAAATACAGGCGCGCCGCGGAAATAAAATAAGTTTATAAATCCCCGCACCTCATTTTACTAAGTGATTCTCTTGATAGAAACTAAAATATTTTCTACTGAAAAACCGAAATTAAAAAATCCTATCTGCCTTGTAGGTTTGCCGGGAATCGGGCATATAGGCAGGATAGCTGTTGACTATATGGTGCATGAGCTGAAAGCAAAAAAATTCGCTGATTTATACTCACCATATTTTTTCCCATTTGTGCTTGTGCATGAAGACCGCATCCACACTCTCAAAAATGAATTTTATTATTATAGAAATCCAAAAGGGAGTGATTTGATTCTGCTGATAGGGGACTGCCAAACTTATGATCCCAAAGGGCATTATGAAGTTGCTGGAAAAATTTTGTCATTTATTTCCGAGATTGGGTGTAAAAAAATAATAACAATAGGTGGGTTTGCAACAGGAAATGTTTCGGAAAAGCCAAAGGTTTTTGGCGTCACTCCGGAAGATAGCAGGGAAGATTTGAAAAAATACGGGATAGAAACAAAAGTTTCTGGGCAGATTGGAACAATTGTTGGGGCTTCCGGCCTGCTTGCAGGCCTTGCAAAACTCGATGGAATGGACTCTATTATTTTGCTTGGAGAAACCTCCGGCTTCCCGATAATAACAGATCCAACATCTTCTGAGGCGGTTTTGGTTTCACTGCAAAAAGTTTTAGGAATAAAAATTGACCTAAGCAAACTGCGCCAGAAAGTCGACGAGATGCACGAATTCATTAAAAAGCTTCACGATATACAAACGCAAGCAATGGAGCAGTCACAAAAACCGAAGAAACAGGAAGATTTGAAATACATAGGATAAGGTTTAAAAGCTTTAAATCTTTATAATGGTTAAGATTTGTATGGATGAAAGAACTTCTGATAAAAAATCTTTCACGCGCTTTGAACGAGCGAGGGTTATTGGAGCAAGAGCTTTGCAGATCTCTGCAGGAGCGCCGCCTCTTGTGAAAGTAGATGGCGAGGAAGACCCGATAAGAATTGCAGAGCGCGAGTTTGAATCTTCTGTTATACCTCTGGGTGTCAAGAGAAGGCAGGCATCTCAAATGGAATAGATATCTTTGTAAAAGCTTTTTAATCCAGCCGCTGAATTTTTTTCATGCGCTATTCTGAATTGGCTGAAATTTATGAGAAGCTTGAGAAAGAGCCGGGTAAATTAAAAAAAGCAGAAATAATTTCTGTTCTCTTAAAGGAAGCGCCAGCGGAACTTTTGCCAAAAATTATTTTGCTTTTGCAGGGGAGAGTTTTTCCTTTTTGGGATGAAAGGCAGATTGGCGTGGCGAGCCAAATGATGATTAAGGCACTAGCGAAAGCAACTGGATTTTCTGAGGATAAAATAAAACAGAAATTTGCAAAAGCTGGCGACTTGGGAATTGTTGCTGAGGAATTTGTTGCAGATAAAAAGCAGACCTCGTTTACCAAGAAACTCCTCACAGTGGAAGAAGTTTTTTCTCACCTGCAGAAAATTGCAGAGCAGATGGGCGCGGGCTCGCAGGAAAGAAAATTAAATTTAATTGTTGAAATGCTCTCGCAGGTGAAACCCAAGGAAGCGCGCTATCTAGTGAGAAGCGCGCTAGAGCAATTGAGAGTTGGTGTAGCGGAAGGAATAGTAAGAGATGCTATTGCCTCTGCTTTCAAAATTGATGTTGATATTTTAGAGAGTGCGTGGTTTGTCCTTCCAGATTATGGAGAGGTTGCGGAAATTGCAAAAGAGAAAGGCGAGGTCGGTTTGAAAAGAATAAAGCCAAAATTAGGAGTTCCTTTAATGGTCCAGCTCGCGGAAAAATCTCCATCTCTTGAGGAAGCTATGAAAAGTTTTGAAAATCCGGAGCTTGAAATAAAATACGACGGCGCGCGCTTGGTTATACACAAAGACGGAAATAAAATAAAACTTTTCACAAGAAGGCTGGAAGATGTTACGAATGCCTTTCCGGATGTTGTGGAATTATGCAGAAAAAATATTCATGCCGAGCGCGCGATTTTAGACAGCGAAACAATCGCTGTCGACTCAAAAACAGGAAAGCCCCAGCCGTTTCAGAAACTTTCCCAGCGCATAAAAAGAAAATATGATATTGAAAAAACAATAAAAGAAATTCCCACGCAGGTAAATTTATTTGACATAATTTCGTTGGATGGAAAAGCTTTCTTTGAAACCCCGCTTTCTGAAAGGAGAAGAATTTTGCAGAAAATTGTGCGCGAGGTAAAAGGAAAATTCCAGCTTGCAGAAGCTCTTGAGCCGAAAGATTTGAAAGAGGCAGAAAAGTTTTACAAATTTGCTTTGGAGATGGGAGAGGAGGGAGTGATTGTAAAAAATCTTGAGGCGAACTACACTCCCGGCAGGCGTGTTGCAGGCGGCTGGCTTAAAGTAAAACCAACAATGGAAAATTTGGATTTGGCAATTATTGGCGCAACATGGGGCACTGGAAAAAGAACAGGCTGGCTCGGCTCTTTAATTTTAGGAGTGCGCGATCCAGAGAGCGGAAAATTTCTGGAATGTGGAATGCTTGGTACTGGAATTAAAGAAAAGAAAAACGCAACTGATGATTTAACTTTGGAAGAGCTTACAAAAATTTTGAAGCCACACATTCTTGAGCAGAAAGGCAGCGATGTGAAAATAAAGCCGAAAATTATTATTGAAGTTGGATATGAGGAAATTCAGAAAAGTCAGAATTATGCGAGCGGCTGGGCTTTAAGGTTTCCGAGATTTATTCGCCTGCGTGAGGACAAGGGGCCTGAGGAAGCAGACACCATTGAAAGATTGCGCGCGCTTGCGCAGATTCAGAAAGGTCGCGGTCCAAAGGAGACTGGAGAGAAATAATTATGGTCTTAGTTCTAGGCATAGATGAAGCTGGTAGAGGCGCGGTTATCGGTCCCTTAGTAGTGGGCGGCGCAGTCTGCGAGGAAAAAGATTTGGAAAAGCTGAAAGCGCTCGGCGTGAAAGATTCTAAATTGCTGACTCCAGAGCAGCGCGAAAAAATCTATCCAAAACTGAAAAAGATTTTGAAAGATTTTGTAACGCTGAAAATTTCCGCGCAGCAGATTGATGAAATGCGCAAGAAAGATAATTTGAATGTGATTGAAGCAAAGCACATGGCTCAGATAATCAAAGCAATGGAAGCTGATGTGGCTTATGTGGATGCGCCACAGGTTTCCACAGAGAAGTTCAAAAATGTTCTTTTAGCTTTAGCAAAGAACCACACAAAAATTGTTTCAGAAAATTATGCTGACAAGAAATATGTTATTGTGGGCGCAGCTTCTATTTTAGCAAAAGTAGATCGCGATGCTGAAATTGAAAAAATAAAAAAATTAGTTGGAGAGGATTTCGGTGTGGGTTATTCGCATGATAAAGCAACGAGAAAATTTGTTGAAAAATGTTTGGCAGAGAAAAAGCATTTGGGGTGGATAAGGCATTCTTGGGAAACAGTTAAGGAAATGAATGAAGCGCGCGAGATTAAAAGTTTGAAAGAATTTTGATTATTTCTCCAATCTTCTCAAAGGCTTTTTCTCCAGCCCGCCGCCTCCGCCGTAAGTCCCTCCTCCCGCAGCGTAAGTTCCTGCACCTCCTTCTGCGCCCGGAGCTGAATAAGTTCCGCCGCCGAAAACCTGCGCATATCCTTGGCCGGTTCCAATAACCGCGTAAGTTCCCCCTCCGCTTGCTCCTGCTTGCCCTCCACCAGCCGCGCCTCCATAAATTGGATTTGAAGATTTTATTTCTGAACCTGTCTGGAATAAAACAGTTTTCAAAGTTTCTGGGTCCAATTTCAAAAGCTGTCGGTGGGAAATATTTACATCAATCACAGCAGCCCAGCTTATTTGCGCATCAGAAATGTCCGCTGCTGTCAAATCAGTGTCTTTAACCAAGCACCAAAGCAAATTTGCTTTTTTCAAATTAGCGCGCTCGAGAAAGCATTTCGCAATCAGGGATGTTTGGAAGTTTGCTTTCTCTGCGTTTGCGTTCTGAAGTTTTGTATTTACAAAAAGGCTGTCGCTCATGTCAGCTTCGCGCAAATCCGCATCCTCAAAATCTGTGTTGGAAAAATTCGAATAGTGCAGGTTTGCTTTCCGGAAAATTATCCCCTTCAATACCTGCCCGCTGAAATCCGAATCCGGGCATACCACCCCGGAAAAATCTTTTCTGCCTTTGTTGAATTCTGCAATTATTTGCGAGTCTATCATTCTTACACCGGAAAATTCCTCAATCTGCGCGGTTTCAAAATTCGCGTTTGCCCTTTCTGTTTCTGAAAAGTCGCACCATTTTAATTTTGAATTGGAAAAATTTGTTTCTGAAAAAAGCGCATGGGAGAAATTTGTGAAAAAAATATTCGTGCCCGAGAAATTTGCTTTTTCAAGAACTGCCGATTTGAAAGAGCCGTCAGAGATTTCGCAATCAGAAAAATCTGCGCCAGCCAGAACAGCAGATTCAAATTTGCAGTTTGTGAGTTTTGCCCCAGGAAAATTTATTCCTTTCAAATCCTTTCCGGAAAATTCTCCGTTGAAAACAGCAACTCCAGAAAAATCCCGTTCGCCTTTTTCAAAAGCATCAAGAATTTCTTCATCTTTCATTACTCTGACAACAAGAACTTCCTCAGTCATGAAAATTGTTGCAAGGATGTATTAATAAAACTATTGCAATGTGGAATTTTCATTCTCTTTATTTCCTTCAGTTTTCTGCTCGTCAGCTTTTTTCGTGTCTTCTTTTCTTGTGTGAGGAATCTTTTCTTTCCTCAAACTCCACCAAATTGAGCCGCCAAGCACTGCAATTAACGCCAAACCGCCGACAATTGCAGGATTATCTGCAGCGAAAAGAACTGCGCCCGTTATCCCACCTGACGGGAGCGTTGTTGTGGTTATTGTTCTGGGTTGAGCAGTTGTTGTGGTAGTTTTATTAGTTTCAGAACTTTCGACAACAAGCTTCAGCGAAATTTCTTTCTTTTCATCTTCGCCTTCAACAAAAACTGTCACATTATATTCTCCACCTTTGTCCGGAGAAACATCGATTTTGTAAGTGGAAGATTGTCCGGATAAAAGTTCTGCAGGTTGCGATGATACGGAGAACCACTCTGCCGGCGCTCCTTCAAAACTGAATTTCACAGCAGACCTTTTGTTGCCTGTGTTAGAAACTGTAACTTCGAATTGCGATGAAATGTCCAACTCAGCCGGAATCAGGCTCGGCGGATTAATCAATAAAAATTCTGTTTTCAGAGGAATGTATACTCCACCACTTCCGCCGCCGCTACCGCCCGATGGGCTTGGAGAAGAAGGATTAGATGGGAGAGCAGTCGTTGTTGTGGTTGTTCCAGGAATTGTTGTGGTCGTTGAAGATGGTATAGTAGTTGTTGTAGACGAAGGCGTTGTTGTTGTGGTTGTTGAAATCGTTGTGGTTGTTGTCGATGGAATAGTTGTTGTGGTAGTCGAAGAAGTGGTTGTTGTGGTTGAACTTGTTGTGGTAGTTGTTGGCAGGCTTTCTGCCGGAGAAATGGAATATGTTGGCTCCGGATTTGCAAACTTTGTTATAGCATACCAGTCTATCTTACCGCTATCGCCTTTATCAAATTCATTGTAAATCCCGACACCGTTATTTTTTATTTCATTTTCGGGTAATTCAGAATGCAACAAATGAGACACCGAATTCTTCAAAACTTCAAAATTGCCTCCATTAACTTTTATTTTCCATGTATCCCATTTGCTTGGTGAAAGGATGGTTTTATTCAAAACATAAGTATGATAACCGCTGTCTCCATTTTTGTAAATCGTATCATTAGCTACCCATCTGTCAACGCCAAATGAGTAGGAGAAAGTGGGGCCCAAATCATTTCCGTCATATCTCCAAAAAAATTCTAAATTTCCGTTTTGCTCGGCTTTTGACTTTGCCTTGCTGTGAATTGTATAATTCATTCCAGAATATGATGCCTTTATCAAACAGCCACCAGAAGCAGAAACCAGATTTCCGCCGCTTGTTGAGCAGGCAGTTCTTTCGCTTACAAGTGCCCATTTGCTGGTGTTAAAATCTGAATTAAAATCATCAAAAAATTCCATTGCAGCCGCGCCATTGCTCGCTGAAATTGCAGAAGTTCTGTTTTGATAATACATGTAAACTATTGCAGCAGCGTTCGCGGGGACGCGCTTTACTTTCACAAACGCGTGCGCAAAAGAACCTGCTGTATAATCAGAAATCCAGTAAGGAATTTCAACCTCGGTTTCGCTTGTTGCGTTGTACCAAGTAAACCTTAAATCACTGAAATCTTGCTGCATTCCGCTTGTATATGTTACGTTCATAAAAAGTTGATAATCTGTTAAAGCATTTGTGCCATCATTCATAACAGTTACTGTTTTTCTTTTTGACCAATTGGAATTATCCCAACTGCCATTTGATGCGCTGGAAATAGAAATTGATATTATTAGCGCTACCATCAAAGCAATAGCAAGCACAGGCTTTTTCATATAAAAATGATAGACCGAAAAGCTTTTATGCTTATCTTAAGAGCAAATATCCCGCCCCAGAAAACAAGATTGCAACAAGCCAAGCCAGCGTAGACCATCTCATGACCTTTGCTCCATCAAGCGGATCTATCGGAAGAAGATTGAAAAGCGCAAGAAAAAAAGAAATTCTTGCAGCAAAAAGCAAAAGCCCAATATTGTAATAAATTCCTGCCGCGAAAAAAACCGCGCCCAAAATTATATTCACGGCCGGACCTGCCAGAGAAACAATTCCATATTCTTTTTCTGTAAGCCTGTGCAAAGTAAAAGCAAATTTTCCTTTAATCACAGGAGAAATGTAAACCGCGCCCGGTGCAGCGAAAATAAATCCAAAAAAACTTGTGACTACCGCAAGCAAAAGCCCCATGGGCCACGCTTTAAATTCCGCTTCTGCACCGAATTTTTGCGCAACTAATTTATGTCCGATAAGTTCATGTGAAAGGAAAGCTACTCCGACAACAAAAAGGGATGTGAGAAAATTTTCAACAGATGAATGCCCAAATGCGAACGCAAGGACCGCGGTTGCCAGAATTATGTCGCGGATTTCTTGTTTGTGAAATGTCATCATGAATCTTGTTTTTCTTTCAATCTTATAAACTTTATTAACCGCCAACGTGGAAATCTAATATGCCATTTCATTCAGCTTTACAGCTTACGTCACCAATGATTTTCCTGGTTTTCGTGCTTTTTATCTTTTTAGTTTCGCGCGCAATAAAAGTTTTCTTTCACGCTCTGATAATTGCAGCAGCTGGCTTCGCGTTCCCGTGGTTTGTGCAGTTTGCCGGCATCAACATAGGTTTTGCTCCGACGATTGAAAATGGAATTCTTTTTGCTGCAGCAGCTACAAGTCTGTTTTTTGCTTACAATTTCCTGCACTTTATCTATGCTGCGCTGAAAATCATAACATGGCCAGTCAGAAAAATTTTGAATATGGCCGAAGAGAATGAGCTTGAGGAAATGAAAAAAGAGGTGAAGGAAATTGAAAAAGAAAAGCGTGGGAAAAAGTGATTTTTCTTTTGAAATGCGCAGGCAGTTTGTGCACGCTTTGGGAATTTTAACAGTGCCTGTAATTTTCTTTTTTGGGAAATTCTATTCTCTCGTCTTTCTGGGAGCAGTTGTTTTGTTATTTTTCAGCTTGGCTGTTTACAAGCTCGAAAAAAACAAAAGAAAGAGAAATATTTTATTTGAGGAACTTTCAGCAATAGAAAATTTCTTTGAGGAAAAAATTTACAAAAAATTTGAGCGCAAGGAAAGCTTTCCGATGAGGGGCGCGATTATGTTTTATTTTGGGGCTTTTCTGACTTTGTTAATTTTTTCTGAGCAAATAGCTGCGGCAGGAATCGCAGTGCTCGCAATAGGAGATTCTGCATCCACATTGATTGGGAAAAAATTCGGCTCGCATAAAATTTTTGAAAAGAAAACTTTTGAAGGCTCGCTGGGATTTTTCATTTCAGCTTTTGCTGTTTTGCTTTTCTTTGTTTCGCCTGAGCGCGCGGTTTTCACCGCGTTAGTTGGCGCGCTTGCTGAAGCGTTTGTAAAGATCGATGATAATTTATCCGTGCCGCTTGCGACAGCGGCGGCGCTGGCGGTTTTTTGAGTTGCGTTTATAAAGTTTTCTTTTCAACTAATATCATACTGCCGGAGGAGAACATGTCGTAACAATTTATCCGTTTGACAGAGTTTTGGAATTCTCCCCGGATTTTGAGGATCCCACGTCGCATGGCCCTCACTTGCAAAAGCTTGTAGATCGTCTTAGAAGAGAGGGTTACTCAATGAATTTGAAATAGAATTCACCTTCTCGCATTCGCAAATCTTCCCTTTGCCGGACGCATGCCGCCTCTTCTTGCTCCGCCTCTCCCGCCAGGCCTGCCCATTCCTCCGCTGCGCCTCAACCCACCTTTTCTTTCGCCTCCCTCTTCATCTCTTTCTCTTGAACGCGGCTCATCCTGAATTTCCCCTTCAGCCATTTCAAACTCTTCGGGCTTGGCAGAAAAATCCTCATCCTTCTCTATCTGCTTGCGCGCTTTCAAAATTTCTTTTGCAAGAGTCCACAAAATAACAGCAACAGCTTTCCTTCCCTTGTTATTGCACGGAATTACAAAATCCACATTTGAAGTTTCATTGAAAGTATCACACAAAGCAATAATTGGAATTCTTAAATCGCTCGCTTCCTTGACTGCCTGCTTGTCTATCAACGGGTCTGCAACTATCACAACATCAGGTTCATAATAATTTCTGAAAGAAGGGTTTGTAATTGTGCCCGGAAGGAATCTTCCTATAGAGGCTTTGCCACCGACAATTTCTGAGAATTTTACAACAGGCCTGTGGGCAACTCCTTTCCTTGAGATCGCCATAATATTTTTGTACTTGCTCAAAAATTTCGCGGCGGTTTTTATTCTCTCCTCTATCAAAGCAACATTCAAAACTGCTAAGCCGTCCGGCCGGGTTTTGTAAATAAATCTTTTCATGTTCGCAGTCTGCTGCTTCATTCCGATATGAACGCCTGCTGCAAGGAACTGGTCGTTTGGCATTTTATCACTGGAGATGTTGCTGGATGAAGATTTATAAAGTTTTTAAATACTGATTGCAAGAAATTCTTTTCTATGCCAAACGGAGCACGCCAGCACGCGCTGGATTATTTGGAAGGAAAAGTTCCTCATGGATATAGCGGAGCTGCTAAGAAATATTTAGGCGATGCAGTTGTCCATAACTTAAGAGCAGGCGGAATTAAAATTAATGGCCCGCGAATTGAAGTAAATCCAGAAAAAGGAAGAGTGGAAATTTACGCTAACGGCTCTAAAGAGCCGAGTCAAATAATTCCGTTTTCAGAAATGGGAAAGATTGTCGAGGCATATGAAAATTCTCTTAAGGGCGCGAGTTGAAATAAGATAAAATCTCAAACCCACCCTCGTGCTTTCACTGCATCTGCAACCCGCTGCACTGCAACAATATAAGCCGCTGTCCGCATGTCAACTTTTAATTTCTTTGAGGTTTCATAAACATTCATGAAAGCTTTTGTCATTAATTTGTCCAGCTCTTTGTAAACATCATCTTTGTGCCAGTAGTAGCCGTAGGAATTCTGCACCCACTCCAAATAGCTTACAACAACCCCGCCGGCATTGCAGAGAAAATCCGGTATAACAAAAATTTTATTTTTTTCCAGAATCGGATCTGCCTCTGGAGTTGTCGGGCCGTTCGCCGCCTCTGCTAAAATTTTGCATTTTAATTTTCCCGCATTCTCGTGCGTGATTTGGTTTTCCAAAGCCGCAGGAATTAAAATGTCGCATTTCAATTCTAAAAGCTCTGCGTTGGAAATATATTTCGCTCCTGGAAATCCCTTGAAAGTGTCTTTTGTTTTTTTGAATGCCTCTGCTTTTTCTAAGTCAAGCCCGCGCTCGGAAAAAATTCCTCCATGAGAATCTGAAACCGCAATAATTTTCGCGCCCATGCTGGCAAGAATTTTTGCTGTGTAGGAGCCGACATTTCCAAATCCCTGCACAGCGACTGCCGCGCCTTTTAATTTTATTCCAGAAACTTTCGCTGCGTCGCGGATTGCAAAAACAATTCCCTGCCCGGTCGCGTCCTCGCGCCCAGCTGAGCCGCCGAGCGACAAAGGTTTTCCTGTGATTACATCTGGGTCGTGCTTGCCTGTCATGTGCTCAAACTCGTCCATCATCCAGCCCATTTCCCGCGAGCTCGTGTAAACATCAGGAGCAGGTACATCTTTTTCTGGACCGATGAAATTGAAAAGCTGCCGAATGTATGCGCGGCTCAATCTTTCCAATTCAGAAACAGACATTTTTTTTGGGTCGCAAATCACTCCGCCCTTTCCGCCTCCGTATGGAATTTCCGCGACCGCGCACTTCCAAGTCATCCATGCTGACAATGCTTTAACAGTATCTAAAGTTTCCGCTGGGTGAAATCTTATTCCGCCCTTGCACGGCCCGCGCGCGTCATTGTATTGCACGCGAAAGCCTGTGAAAGTTTTTGTTTTTCCATTGTCCATTTTCACAGGCAGAGAAACAATAATTGTTCGCATGGGCTCGCGAAGAAATTCGTGCATGTGCGCATCCAATTTCATTATTTTCGCTGCCTTGTCCAGCTGGGCTTGCGCGTTTTTGAATGGGTTTAGTTCGTCTGTAGGCGTTGCCATATAAAAATTTCACCGAGGAGATTTATAAAGTTTCGATATTATAGAGGACCTGTATACCATCTAGCATTACCGTAGCTAACTACCGTTTTGTAATCTTCAATGACTCCTGGAAATTTTATTTTCATTTCATGTATGAAATCTAATAATTGTTTCTCGGAACTTACTACAACTTCCACATTCAAATCTGCTAGGGATCCAAACTCTTCTATAATTGCTTTAACAATAGGCTTGCTTCCTATGTAACGTTTTAATTTTTCTAACCTTCTCAATGAAATTTTATTTATATTAATAAAAATTTTATACCAAAGATACCCCATTTTATTATAATCTAAATATGTTCTATAACATTCTATAATTTTATTTCTTTCCATTTTTTTGATTCTGTAGGCGACAACTTTCGAAGATTGTGAAACTTGTTTTGAAATTTTAATAAGTGGCTTCCTGGCATCATTCCTGATTGCTATTAGAATTTTTCTATCTAAGTTATCAATTTTTACATTTTGGAAACTTTCTCTGGTGTGAAACATTTTTCCATCTTCTACTCCCAATAGAAATCTTGCCTGGAATTGTATATTATCGGCTATGATATAATGTGAAACTATTTTAATTTTATCTTTAAATTTACTATTAAATTCTTCTATAAATTTTTTGAATTCAATGAGAGTCTTGGTGTATGTAGTAATAAGTATATCATAGGATCCTTCGCCTTTTGATACCCAGAGGCCTTTTCTGTGATTAAATAGATATTTAAAAATTTTTTCTCTATCAACCTTACCGGCATTTTTGAATGCGATGAGAGTATTGCAAGAGTGATGATGATAAAATTTATGCGCATTTGTAACAGTACAAAATTTTTTAATGACACCAGCTTCAGCAAGCCTTTTTACTCTATACTCCACGCTTCGTTTGGATAGTCCAACTTTCTTCGATAACTTCGAGAATGGCATCCTCGCATCAAAATCCAACTCAAAAAGAATTTTTTTATCTTTCAAATCTAATTTAACAACTTCTACTGGAGTTTGAGTCGCTTCAATATTTTGCATATCAATGTTCTATATGGAGAAAGAAGTTTAAAAACTTATCCTTTTAAGCCATATTTTGATAGGAAGTTTTAAATTCTATCTAACAATAACTATTAGTATGTCAGATAGCATTACAGCAGAATACAAACCGCTCAACTGCAGGAAAGCCTCTAGTTGCATGCACAAAACAACTCTAGCTATCGCTGTTTTGTTTTTTATTTTTATTATTCCTTTTGCCTCTGCTTCTTTTATTGTGGAAAATGAAGTAAAAGAGCCCACTGCAACTTATTTCACATTAAGAAATGATGATGCTTCTTCTGGTTCACCGGATAATGTAATTCCATATACAGGCAGTGAATATGGGCAGCTTTGTAAAAGGTTCGAATCTCCATATGAGATTTACAATAAGATATATGCAATTGATTTATATGGATTTGATGGGCCAGATGAGTATGTAAATTTGGGAGTGAAAATTTTCTCAGATGAAAATGGGAAACCTAAAGCAAATCTGTATGATGCGAGCCATGGTATGGGAAAAAGCAATAAAAATCTAAGATGGCTGAATCTTAGTATTGCTACAGCTCCAGATACAAATGGAAAATTTTTCTGGGTATGCCTTACTAATTTACAAAGCAGCAACTATGGATATTTAAGATTTGATAATGACGGCAATCCGGATAACACAGATTATTATTATAAAAGTGACGGTTCTTGGCAGCATTTGAGCCGAACTTATACAATAAGAGCAAGAATGCTAACTCCATCTTTTAATGAACCTGAACCTACTCCACCCCCAGCTCCATCTGTTGATTCAGAAATTACCATTTTAAAAAATGAGGGTGCTTCTTCTTCGGCTCCAGACAACATAATTCCTCCATCAACTGTTGGTAAACTTTGCAAAACTTTCACTTCACCAACTACAGATTTAAATTTAGTTGATGTTGAAGTTGTCGGTCTTGATGGAGGCGCGCAAACTTTCAATTTGGATATTTACAATGATAATTCGGGAAAACTTGGTTCGAATATTGAAAGTGCAAGCAAGTTCCAATTTGTTAAAGATGGCTTGCATGGGAAATTGCCGAGCAAACTTTCTGTTAAGCCCGAGCAGAAGTTTTGGGTTTGTTTAAGCAGCGCAACTTCTGATTATGGATATCTAAGATTTGATGATGGCACAAAAAACACAGAGTTTATACTTGAGAACAATGGTAACTGGAAACCTGCACATACATCGAGAACATATTCTATTAGGGCCCACATGAAAAAAGGTGTTGCAAAGCCAACTATAACTTTTGCAGACAAACCATCTATAGGAGCGTGTGGAGCTTTCACGTCAGAAACAATATTAGTTGGTTGGGAAAAAACGGAAAGTTGCCAAGGTATATTGAATTCTGATGTAAGCGCGCCGCTCATATACTTTTATACAAATCCTATTGAAGGAAGTGGATGCAACAATGGGTTAAACTCTTTGGGAGCAACCAGCAACTGCTTTATATCGCCAGCACATCTTATACTTCCGCCACCAAATACTCTCCCATCCAATACAGATGTGAAAGATATAGATTGCAAAATGGGACTTTCAAAAACGTGCATGGTAACTCAACCGCTCCCATCCGAGCCTTCAAAATATTACTCTAAAATGGAAAGTAGAGAAACTTTCTTCAGTTGGGATGTTCTAGAAGATCGCATAAAATCTTTAGATAATGAGTTAAAATCCGTAGATGTGGCTTCTCTAAGCGATTCAAAAATAAAGGAACTCGCTGAAAAAATAGCTCCAATTGCTAAAGATGTCAGTAGAGCAAATTCAGTCATTTTGGATTGTGACATAGCACATGAAGAGAGGTTAAAGAATAACGGTCATGTAAATAGAGATTACATAGATGAGATAACTGGGGGAATTATTGTTGGAACATGTATTGATAGCAGAGAAGCCCGCTCTATAAAAATGCGCGCCATTGATATGGAAAAAGATTTAATTTTTGCTTTCAGAGAATTTACTTACAAACTTGACCCAAGCCTAAAAGATTTGCAGGAAATGGAAAAGATTGATCAAGCTACAAACACATTTTATTTACTTCTATTACCAGTAAGCGAGCTAAAATCTTTATTCTATATTTTAGAAATGGTGAAGACAACAATAGAACCAATTTCAGTGTCGTTAAAATCTACTTATCTTACTAAATGTGGTTTTGATTTGCATAAGGCAATGTTCAATATCGAATTAAGCAAAGGGGATATTCAGTGGTTAAAGTCATCTGAAGGGGCACAAGAAATAATAAATTCTATTATAAGTTGTAAAGGTTAGGGTGTTTTTATGGCAATAACCACCGCATGCGAGATATCCACTATGGATATCTTCAACCCCAAAGGACCCCACAAAAACTTTCCAGTTTACAAGACAGTTTGGACACTCAAGGAACTAGGATTCAAGGATAAACTAGATCTCTTTAACCCATGGCAATGCAATAGTAAACACTGGAAAGGCGATCGTCGGCTTCTTGGGTGGGCTGTTCGGATAGTGCGCTTTATTTAAGCAAGGGTTACGGTAGCTAAATATGGGAATATATTGCAAGCTAAAAACACATAAAGGAGAGTCCAAAAAACTCAGGGAGGAAAAATCGATAAACTGGTCTTACACTGGCTTTGGAGACTTCCGCAGTCGCCTTGAGCAACTTGATGCCGACTGGGAATCGTGGGGTGCCATACTAAAAGCAGTTGATGGCACTATTACTCTAAGCAAAGAAGACGTTCGCAAAATCCTCGATTCTTGCAACAAAGCGCTTGATAACCTTAGCAAAGAAAAGTATAGCAAAAAGTTCACGCCTAACATTCTAGAAATGCTAAATGGGGACTTACTAGCATATCAAGAATTCTTTAACACGGCTTTTGAGAAAGATCTTGAAGTAGAATGCGATTGATTTCTAACTCACCAACTCACGGAATAGGAAAGAAAAAGTCATTAATAACAATTCCCTAGTATAAGCGTGACATGGAAATTCCTCGTTACCGGCGGCACCGGCTTCCTCGGAAAACGGTTAGTGGCGCGGCTGGTCGGTGAAGGCTGTGAAGTGCGCATGTTAACAAGAAAGGATGCCGCCGAAACCTCGCGGACCTTTTCTTTCGCCGCCCTCTTCATCGCGCTCGCGGCTGCGCGGCTCATCCTGAATTTCCCCTTCAGCCATTTCAAACTCTTCGGGCTTGAAAGCAAACTCATCATCCTTTCCAATTTTCTTTTTCCCTTTCAAAATTTCTTTCGCAAGCGTCCACAAAATAACAGCAACAGCTTTCCTTCCCTTGTTATTGCACGGAATTACAAAATCAACATATTGGGTGGTTTTTGATGCACATCAAAAGCTTTGCTTTTGATTGTTGCATAGCATCTGACGAAGTTTTCGCGAGGCTATTTATAAAGTTTGGAAATGAGAAAAATAAAATGGCAGAGATTGATAGTTTTTTAGAGCTTCAAAGAATATATGGCGGGCAATACATTGCTCTTTACCAAGAGCGAGTTGTTGCGTATGCTAAAACATTTGGCGAAGTAAGCGAGGCTTTGCGCAAAATTGGTTTGTCTGATAGAGTTGGTGTCAGGCAGCAGTTTGTTCAGCCACGGCGCGCGGGTTGAATTGAATTTTTCCGAATAGCATGTCTTTTTAAATTGGCTTTTCCAAATATTTTCATTAAAGTTTAATCCGAAAAACAAAACAGGAGGTGAATATATTGGCTACAGCACAGGGTGCAAAAATCATGGATGACACAAGAAGGAATAATTTGTTAAGTGGAGCAGTCGCTGTTGATGGTGTAACTGGTTCAGCAGGCAGAGTTTATGGAGATGCAGCAGGTTCGGCTGGCAGAATGTCTCCAAATGGTAGCGAGTGCAGATATAGTTTTGGCGGCGATAGCGACACAACTTTCGCAGGAGTTTCACATAGATTAGAAGCAATCGGAACAATTCGCGCGGGAGCATCTAACAGAAGTGCATTTCTGAAAGTTGAAGAAGGAGTTACGGGTAGATATGAAGTAGCGTCAAGCGAACATGACACAATCTACGCAGACCTTGGAACAATTCGCGCAGAAGAGGGTGCAAGCAACAGTTTGCCAGATGAAATAGGAATTGGAATTGTATATGCTTGCGAAGAGTGCGGATGCGGATTAGGACCAGATGACCCAGAGCCGGATCCGGTAGATAAATAATTTTTTCCTTTTTCTTTAATCTTTTTATTTAGCCTACTGCGAAGTTTCTCATGTTCCTCAACTCCATTCAGAAAATGTATCTTGTGCATTTTCTCATAACCCTGCACTTTTTCGGAGCTGTGCTCATCCCGTTTTTCACAGACTTTGGCGGGCTAAATTTCACGCAGATAATGATTTTGCAGAGTTGGTTTACTTTTTGGATGTTTGTTCTTGAAGTCCCAACCGGAACTATTGCAGATTTTTTTGGAAGAAAAATTTCTATTGCAGCTTCAGGAATTATGGGAGCAATTGCTGCTATTGTTTATGTCAGCGCGCCGAATTTTTACATTTTCCTTTTGGCGGAATTTCTATGGGCAGCGGCCGCAGCTTTGCTAAGCGGCGCAGACACTGCTTTGATTTATGACACTCTAAAGCAGGAAAAGCGCGAGAAAGAATCAAAAAATATTTTATCCCGCTATGAATCTTTTGGGCTTGCTGGAATTTTAGTCGCAGCGCCGATTGGAAGCATAATTGCGGCAAACTTCGGAGTTGTCGCTCCAATGATAATTATGGTAATTCCATTTTCTCTGGCAGCTTTGCTTGTGCTAACAGTTCCAGAACCGAAAATCTTCCGCGCATTGAAAAGAGAAAATTACAGAAAAATTCTGCAAGAGGGATTTATGTTTTTCGCAAAGCACAAAATCCTCAAGCTGTTCGCGCTTGATGTTGCGATTGTTGGAATGGCGGGCTACATAATGATTTGGCTTTTCCAGCCATTGCTCAAAGCAGCCGGCGTGCCGATTTTTTGGTATGGATTTATGCAGGCGGCTTTTGTGCTCGGGGAAATTTTAGTGCTTAACAATATCCATAAAATGGAAAATATTTTCGGCGGGAAGAAAAATTATTTATTCGGCTCTGCGCTGCTGATAGGCCTGGGTTTTTTCGCGGCAGCAATTACAAAATCAGTCCCGATAGTTTTCCTTTCAATAATGGCTGTTGGCTCGCTCGCCCTTACAAGAAATCCTATTATCAGCAGCTATGCAAACAAATACATTCCAACAGCAAAGCGCGCGACAATTCTTTCAGCAATGTCAATGGCAAGAAGAATTACAGTAGCAGTTTCCCAATTGGCAGTTGGATTTATTGTTGATATATTTTCCCTGAACCACGCTTTACTCGCGCTCGGAGGGCTGATAATAGCTTTTGCCTTTTTTTCAAAGATAGAGGAAAAAATGCTCAAGGATTAGCGCATTCCCGGAAGCAGTGGGGTGCCAGGAGCTGTTGTTTTGGTTTGTGGAACTTCCTCGCCTTTTGAGCAAACTTCAATCGGCGGCCTAGGACCTCCAAAGAAATATAAAATATTGTAATAGCTTTCGCAAAAAAGCTTGTCTGCTGCATTTGAAAGATTTGGATTCAGCATGAACATCACGACACCCACAGAAAGTATAATAGCAATCACAACAATAACCCAAATCATTTCGCCAGAGGCAGCTGAGAATTGTTCAACCATTTTTTCACCCATGCAAAATATTTTTCAGCCCAGCAAGCAGCCAGACCGAAATCAAAGTAAAGAAGCCCTGCACAACTCCGAAAACATTTTCCGGGCCCCAACCCATCAAAACCACGATTACAATAATCAGAATCGAGAAAATTATCAGTGTAGAAACAACAACCATCATTGTTTCCTCGCTCGGTTTTTCCATTGTATCACTTTCCTGCTGCGCCTTTTATTCCTTCCATGAATTTATCAAGGCAGCTGAAAATTTCTGACGGGTCGCAGCCGGCAATCTGGACATTCCCGAGTTTTCCCGCTATAACCAGCAGAGCTATCAGAACTATCAGGCCTAAGGGAATCGCCCAAATCAAAGTTGAATATCTGCTTGCAGCCATTTTATCACTTTCCTATTTTTGCATCTTCTTGTGTTTTGCAATCGTCCCATTCTAATGTCAATCTATCCGTATGCTGGCCCACGCCTGCAGCAGCCTCCAGTTTATCTATAGATGTGCTTTGCTCAAACTCCTTCTCAATACACTTATCTTGGCCGCTTTCAGTTGAGCCAATAATCACATCATTCACATAAATAATCGGTGATCCTCCTGAATTTGTGCAAACCCTGATTTTTTTTGCATAACATCCGCCCTCGCCGAATGCGTTTTTCAAATTCATCTCTTGTGTATCGTGGCAGCCTGTTAATGGAACTTTGCTGCATGGCTTGCATATTATTTTCTGGCCGCCGCAGGTGATTTCAGCATTCGGAACAGCATCTATACAAGCGCAGCCTCCTGCCTCAAATGCAGAAATAGTTATCTTTGAACCTCGCAGGAAAATCGTTGTGCCGAATAGGTAAATCGCAAAAAAAATTCCAAAGGCAAAAATTATTGTGAACATTGTATTAATTACATCTTTGCTTGTGCCGCGCATGGAAAAAATTGTTGTGGCTGATTTATAAATTCAGGCGTAAAATTTAAAACATGAAAGATGTTATATTGAAGCACGCTCTGCTGAACGCCCAGCAATATGGGAAGGCAGAAGTAGGCTCAGTTATAGGAAAAGTTATTGCTGAAAACCCAGAAGCGAAAAACAAAATTGCTGAGCTGAAAAAAGAAATTTTTGAAACAGTTGCTGCTGTAAACAAAATGAGCAAAGAGCAAATTGAGAAAGAGCTTAAAAAATTTGGAAAAATTGAAAAGCCGAAAAAAGAAGGGCAGCACTTGAAGCCTTTGCCGAATGCGGTGAAGGGAAAAGTAATAATGAGAATGGCTCCGAATCCAAACGGGCCTCTGCACTTAGGACATGCCAGACCGTGGATTCTAAACGATGAGTATACGAAAATGTACAAGGGAAAATTATTTTTGCGGTTTGATGATACTGATCCAAAAAATCCCAACAAACGTCCATGGAAAGAAGCATATAAAATGATTGAAGAAGATTTGAAGTGGCTCGGAATAAAGTGGCACAAAACTTTCTGCGCTTCTGAAAGGTTGGAAATTTATTACAAATATTTTCAGAAAATTTTAGAAAAGGGTTGGGCGTATATTTGCACTTGCCCGCAGGAGGAGTGGGCAAACCTTGTCCGCATAAACCGCGGGCAATGCCCGTGCGCTTCTAATGGAAATGACAAAAATTTGCAGCTCTGGGAGCAAATGCTTTCCGGAGAATTCAAAGAGGGGCAGGCTGTTGGAAGAATGAAAACTTCGCGCGATATAGCGGATCCGGCGGTTTTGGATTGGGTAACTTTCAGAATTGTTGATGAGCCGCAGCATCCATTTGTGAAAGACAAAAAAATCTGGCCAATGCTGGATTTCGCGAGCGCAATTGATGATTATGAATTCAAAATCACGCACATAATCCGTGGCAAGGATTTGATGATTTCCGAAGTTAGGCAGAAAATTTTGTATGAATATTTTGGATGGAAATACCCTGAAACAATCGTTGGTGGGAAACTCTTCATGACAGATGAGATGGTTCTATCCAAAAGCAAAATCGCCGAAGGCATCGCAAAAGGGATTTACAAAGGATATGATGATCCGCGCTTGGCTCTACTGATAGCTCTAAGAAAAAGAGGAATTCAACCGCAGGCGATTAGAAACTATATTGTGAATTTAGGCGTGCATGAAAGCGAAACAAATGTTGATTTGAATATTTTGTATGATGAGAACAAAAAAATTATTGATGCAAAATCCAACAGATATTTTTTTGTTGGCGAGCCAATTCAAATAAATTTGGATAGATTACCTATGAAAAAAGTTTTGGCTCCGATTTATCCAGGCAAGCGAACTTACAGAAAAATTCCTGTGAGCAAGAAAATTTTTGTGGATAAGATTGACTTGATCGCAAACAGGGAAAAAGAAGTGCGGCTCATGCATTTCTGCAATATTGATTTGAATGAAACAGCAAAAGTCACTGGAAAGGCAAACAAAGATGGAATTCCAAAAATCCACTGGTCTCCTGAGAAAAATCTGAAAGTAAAATTAATGATGAATAATGGAAATGAAATTAACGGCTTGTGCGAGCCTGAAGTTGAAAAAGTTAAAGTTGGAAGTACAGTTCAATTTGAAAGAATTGGATTTGCGCGCTGTGATGAGAATTCAAAGAAATCGCGAGTTTTCTATTTTGCGCATAAGTAATTTCAAGATTTTCTGAATGCGATTCCATTTACAGAAATCTCCCCGCCACGTTCGTATAGAGCATTCCATTCCTGCAAAGTTCTGTAGGTATTTCTCCACATTTCAACTTTTTCACCCGGATATCCCAATCTTTCTGCTACCTCAGAGACAGCTAAATATCTTTTAAAAGTCGCCTTGAGGAATTTTTTCATCAGCACAGGATCGTCAAGGCTATCCAATAAAAACTGCATTTCGTCCCTGCTGCAGTTAAAGTATGGAACTCTTAGTTTCGGCTTTCCATTTAGATATAGAACAACACCGCCGAAAGTTTTCAAAAGCGAAAGATACTCTTCTGCTGCCATACTATTTTATCTTAAACCAAAAGGATTTAAGCCAAAGTTATATAAAGCGAACTCTTATAACATTTTTAAACCTTCACAAGCAAGGAATAATGCGTGAAATTATGATAACCCCGAAAGATGTTGACCATATAAAATTTATGAAAGCCGTAGCCGAAGAGCTCAAGAAAAATGAAAATGTAAAGCCCCACGCGCTTGCCGGATTCGTAAAATCTGGAGTTAATGCAGAGCGCCCGCCGCAGCAAAAAGATTTTTGGTTTCTGCGCTCGGCCGCAATACTGAGAAAAGCTTACACGCGAGGCCCAGTTGGCGTTTCAAGATTAAGGACAGCTTTCGGCTCAAGAAAACGCAGAGGCCACAAGCCCGCTCACCACAGGCTTGCCGGCGGAAAATTTATTCGCATGATGCTTCAGCAATTGGAAAAAGCAGGCTACTTGCAAAAAATTCAGAAGCCGGTTCACGGAAGGGCTTTAACTCCGTTGGGCCAGAAATTTTTGGACGGGGTTGCAAAAAGCTGCAAGTGAAAATTATGCCCAATCCATCACCCGAGCAAATGGCGCAGTTCGAGCAAATGAAAAAATCCCTGATGGGAAAAATTTTGGACAAGTTTGCCGCTGAAAGGCTCGGAAGAGTGCGCGTTGCGAATCCGACTTTGGCAATGCAACTGGAGCTTTATTTAATGCAGCTCTACCAGTCTGGCCAGCTGAAAGAAATTATTACAGATGAAAAACTGAAGCAGATTTTAAACGCTTTAACAGAAAAGAAACAAACAAAAATTATGAGGAGATAATTATGGCAGGAGCGGAACCAGCAAAAGGAGATTTAGCAGAAGCATATGAACTTTTAAGAGCTTATGAAAAAGAAAGAGAATGGCATCCTTTTCGCGGATTAATTAGATATTTCACAGGTTGATAAAAAATGGGAGCAATACAGCACTTGGCAAAAAAATTGAGATTCATAGCTGCTGCGCGGCACCATGGCGCCCCCCGCTGGCTTGATTTGAAAAAATTCGGAAAGCGCGCTCGCAGCCGCAGGATTCGCGTGCACGAGACAAAGCACTGGAGACGAGGGAGATTAAAATTGTAAAGTGAAATTTATGCCAGAACCAAAAAAAGCGGAAGCGAAAAAAGAGGAAAAGAAATCTGAGCCATTGGCAAACGAAAAAATCTTCACAGTTCCTCTTAGAAAAGCTTATGATTCTCAGCGCACAAAGCGCGCGAAAAAAGCTGGCACGCTCTTGAGGCAATTTTTGCAGAAGCATATGAAATCCGAAGAAGTGAAAATCGGCGACTCGCTTAACAAAGCAGTTTGGGTGCGCGGGATTCAGAAGCCCCCGCACAAAATCAGGATTCACGCGGTTCTAAAAGATGGCGCGGTTTACGCAGAGCTTTTGGGGGCAGAAATAAAACCCCCGACAGCCGAGGCGGCAAAGAAGCGCGCGGAAAAAACTGCTGAAAAGGAAAAGAAAATAAAAGAAAGAAGAAAGGAAATGAAGAAAATGTCTGTCCAGCAGGAGCTTGAAAAAGAATCAGGAAAAGTCCAGCCAACGGAAACCCCAACCGCGCCTGAAGCAAAGGAAGAAAAGAATAGAGAATAGAGCTGAAGATAAGCAAGCGCGATAGCCTAAAATGAATGAATCCGTTAAGATCCTATTTCATATATTTTAAATCCGTCAATAGTCTTAATTTCTTTTAGAGAAGAATTTTCAAACCAGATTTTACAAACAATATCATCTTCATTAATCCCTTTATATTTTATTGTGTCATATACTAATATTTTGTTTAATCCTAAAGATTTTATAGTCTCTACCAAACCCGAGTCTTTGCAAAATGAGCTATTTTTATTAAGCAAAGGAAGTGCATAAAAATTTGATGCATCTTTAAAGTAAATTGAAATTAGTTTATCGTTATTGGTCAAAATAAATGGATTTTCATGACTTTCCAACTCTTTCATAATATTTGATAGTTTTTCAACATCTTTCTCATCTAAACTATCATCAATTTCAAAAATTGCATTGTTTGAATACGACTTAATTTTTATGAGATTCAAATTAGAGACAAGTATGCAAACATTATTTTCACTAAAAAAGTCTGCGTTAACAGATTCATCAATAAATCTGTAGATGATATATTTTTTAGTCTTAAGTATCTTATTGAGATTTTGTTGATTACATTCTTCCTTTATAGCAAATGATGGTAATCTCTCAGATTTTTCATAAAATAGCAATATATTTAGCTGATTCGTTATTACTTCAGGCTCGCCTTTTTCCTTTAAAAAAGCTATCTCATCTTCTATAAGTTTAGCGTCTGATACTGAACCCGAATATTTCTCAAACCCGAAATTAGAATACCCCTGTATATGATTAGGGAACGATATAAAAATGCTATAGAAATTCACTAATATCAAAAATACTAAAAATAATAAAATAATTTTATTTTCACAAATTTTGCTTAGTCCCCACCCGCAAAATATTGCCAAAGGAATGTATAGAATTATTGTATATCTAACCAAATTAAAATATGCGCCATAAACAGAAATATCTATAATAGAAAACACTGAAAACGATACTAAGAAATATGCTAAACACATAAATATACAGTTTTTTCTTTCAGACTTTTCTCTCAAAAGATTTGGAATAAATTTATATTTGCAAATCAAAATTGCAAGAGATGAAAATATAGCAAACAAAAATAAGTAAGAATTTCTAAAAAATATCGATGACACAACATCCGGAAGACTTAATCCAAAAAACGAGGTTATGTAATTCTCTTTCAATTTCAACAAAGTTCCTGAATTTTGTGGTGGCCAAACCACAAAATAAAAAATGGAAAAAACTACCGCAGCAATGAAAACTAAAGAAAAAAACTCTTTATCAAACTTTTTCTTAATTAAGAAATGAGATAGAACTAAGGAAGGCATGAGAAACATTGGATTGAAAGCTCTTGTAGATAAATGAAAAAGCAGAAATAAAGCAGTCAGCACCAAGAAAATTATTTTGTTCTTATCTAAGAATTTCAAGTAAAAATAAATTGTCACAACTCCAAATAATAGCATAAAAACTTCCATGGACGCCCATCTGCTGTAAAAGATAAAATCCATAGACAACGCTATCAAAACAGCCGACCAAATTCCTGTAGAAAAATTTATCCTCTTTCCTATAAGAAATATAAAAAATATTGTTAAAGATCCTGCTAAAGCTGAAATGACTCTCATCCAAACAAAATTATCTCTTATAGCCTCAAAACCATAAAAAAGCTGAGAATAATTAGTTGTGGCGAAATATTTTAAGGTGGAATAATCTGAACTTATGAAAATTGAAGATATTCCCATAAGAAATCTCGCAAGAGGGGGGTGTTCCGCTACGTAATTTGCTCCATCTTTCATAGTTTGATGATAGAACTTTATGCCACTGATAATGTTGGGTGCTTCATCAAAAAAAACATATGTGTTAAGATTAAAGAATCTAACAAAAATTCCAACCATAATACAAAAAATTAAAAAATAAATTACATATTTATTCATGCTTTTATTAGATTATCAATACTTTTAAGTTTGAGTTTCTATTGTTTCGCATGGACATAAATTTTTTCCGAACGAGTTTCAACGCAGATCCAAACATAGGGCTATATGGCTTTGCAACAGAAAAATATTGCCTGCTCGGCTTTGAGCCAGCAGAAAAAATCAAATCTGAAATAGAAAAAAATCTCGGCGCAAAAATATTTCTTTCCAGTGTAGCCGGCACGCAGCTTTCAGGATTATTTTCAGCAGGAAACTCAAACGGGATTGTTGTTTCAAAAATCACAGAGAAGCATGAGCTCGCAGAGCTGAAAAAGCATTTTGAAAATATTTTGGTTTTAGATTCAGACTTTACTTGCGTGGGGAATTTAATTTTGGTTAATGATAAGGCTGCGATAATTTCCCAGCACTTGAAAAAATTTTCAAAGGAAATTTCAGATTGCCTTGGAGTTCCTGTTGAAACCGGAACAGTAGCAGGCTTGGAAATTGTAGGCTCTGCCGCTTGCGCTACAAACTTAGGCTGCCTCTGCCATCCGTCCGCGAGCGAGGAGGAAATGAAAAAAATCCAAGAGTTTCTAAAAGTAAAAGTTGATGTTGGCACAACAAACTATGGCTCTCCGTTTGTGAAAGCAGGCTTGCTTGTGAACAGCAATGGCTTTATTGCTTCAGAAATTTCCAGCGGTCCAGAGCTTGGGAGAATTGCTGAGGTTTTCGGAAAGGATTAGTTTATAAATTAGCCTCGAGAACTATTGATATGAAAAAAATCTTAATCTTCGCTGCTATATTTTCTCTCGCAATTTACATAGCATATGCTGTTCCATCATTTATATCAGAATTTAATGTGAAATATATCGGAAAAGAAGTTGCTGATGATAGATTTTATTCATCTATTTTAAAGTGTATTAACCAGACAACCGAGTTTAAAAATAGCTTTAACAAAACACAACTTGATATTTCAGAGTTTGATTCGAAAAATAATTGCTGGTGGAAAAATATAAACATAGATGACGAATGTGAAAAAAGTAAATGTAAAGCATTATTTCTGTCTCCCCAGGATCATTTTAGACTCGCAATTTTCATACCAAGTATTAACAAAACTTTTATTAGCTCTGAAATCATAAGTCCATCTAACATTCCTGCAGAATATAATGTGGATATAAAATCAGACGACACCGTCAATGTGAAGCAAACGGGGGGCAGCTCAGATTTTTGGAATTCTATTATATTTACCACGCTCATATGGATTGTTTCTATTTTTTCTTTCATGAAATTAACAGAAAGTTTTTCTCAAAATAGAAAGAGAATTCTATTATCATTAATTTTATCAATTTTTTTGTCTGTGTTGGTAGTACAAACCAGAAGTATAATATCTATTATTGGTCTCATTCCATATTTAAACAACAATCCAGCGGTCCTTCTGTCTACCATTCCTTTAGTTCTAGGTACTGTTCTGACTAAGTTATTAAACAAAGAAATTTTGAGCTGGAAACGCTCAGCTTTGCTGGGGGTTGTCGCCCTCCTCTTTTCTTTGGGGTTCTTGTTTCTATTAAGTTCCATTTTTGTCGTCGTCTAATTGAATTTATAAAACATAAACTCAAACGATTTCCATGGCTCAATCGAAACTTTAAAAGTTTCGATGTGCATAAAAATCGAACTCATATAACAAAATATTGGTGATTTTTGTCGCTCCAGAAAAAAACAAGGACAATAAAAATGTCGAGGCAAAAAAAATCGAGGACAAGCAGCAAAAGCTTATGCAGTTCCAGTTTCTCCAACAGGCTGCCCAAAACATTCAGCAGCAGATAGCGCAGCTCGCCCAAAAGATTGCAGAGCTTGCGCAGGCAAAGCAATCTATTGAAGATTTTGAGAAAGTAAAACCATCGGACGCGCTTGTTCCAATCGGCGGAGGGAATTATATTTCTGGAAAAATTTCCAATTCAGATGAAATTCTTGTGACTTTCGGCGCAGGCGTGGCTGTGAAAAAACCCCGCGCAGAAGCTTTGAAAATTACTGAAGCCCGCCTGAGCGAATTGCAGAAAATTGGGGCTGAAATGGGCTCTCAGCAGAATTTAATTAATTTGCAGCTGCAGGGCTTGCAGCAAGAATTGCAGAAATCTGAGTAGCTTTGGTTCAGGGTTTGAAAATATCTAAAACGCTTTTTGACGAAGTTTCATGCTATTGTTTTTTAAACCTATTTTTTTCAAGCCAATGTATGATAGAAGTTGGAATAGATGATATCGCTCTCGCTGTGCCGGCAATTTTTGTTGACATGGCTGAATTTGAGAAAGTCCGCGGACGAGAGCTGGAAGAATTAAGAAAAAAATATCCTGATGGAAAATTTCCTAATGGTGTGCAAATACCGGTAATGGAGTCCGGAAAAGTTACCAAAGGAATTGGCTTGGAAAAAATGTCTGCCCCGGATTTGCACCAGGATGCTGCTGTTCTCGCGGCAAATGCTGTTCTCCAATTAATGCAGAGAAATGACTTGAAGCCTGACAGAATCTGTAGGCTTGACATTTCCACCGAGAGCGGAGTTGATGAATCAAAATCCATGGGAGCTTATGTTGCGGGGATGCTGGAAAAAGTTTACAGCGACAGAAGTTTCAGAAGAGTAAATGCTGGAGAAAAAAAATTCGCGTGCGTCAGCGGAATGCAAAATCTTTTGGATGCGGCCGCGTGGATTGAATCCGGAAGAGGCGGGGGCAGGCATGCGATTGTTGTCGCTTCTGACATTGCGCGCTATCCGAGAGTTGTGGACTCAGACGAAGCCGGCACAGGAGAGTATACGCAGGGCGCGGGAGCAGTTGCAATGCTTGTGAAAGAAAATCCGCGGCTTCTCAGCTTGGATAAAATTGGTGCCTGTTCATTGCGCGATGAAGCTGATTTTTTTCGGCCAATCGGAAGAGACACTGCTGTTGTTTACGGGCATTATTCAAACGAATGTTATTTGGAAGCAATGAGAGAAGCTTTTGATGATTACCGCCTGCTCGCTGAAAAAAATGGTGTAGTAAATATTTCTGATGGAAATTGTTTAACAGACGTTTTTGGAATAATAAATTTTCACATACCCTACCCGAAAATGGCAGAGTACGCTTCTGCAATGTTGTTCAGGCACGAGTGGCGCGGTCTGCCTCGTATGAAAGAAATAAATTCGCAAATAGGATGCGAGCCAGAGATGGGAGAATTTTCCAACGATGAATTATTCAAAACCGCCCACGATGAGCATTTGAAAAGATTCAGAAAAACCCCGCAGTTTAAAAAAGCATTTCAGCAAAAAGTTGAGCCAACTTTGAAATTCTCAACTCAAATTGGAAACACTTACACGGGCTCGCTATTTGTTGGGTTGATGGGAGGATTTGTTTCAACAAATGGCTCGCGAAGTTTAACGGGAATGCGCGCAGGCCTCGGAGGATACGGCTCTGGCAGGCTCACGGTTGTTACAAGCGGAGTTGTTCCTGATGGCTACAAAGAAGTTGTTGATAAATTTAATCCGCAACAAGATTTGGACAGGCGGGAAAAAATTCCAATGAATGTTTATGATGCTTTGCATGAGCGCCAGCTGAAGGCGAGCATAAGGCCTCCGCAGGCCGGGGAATTCTTTTTGAGAGAAGTTAGAAAAGACGGCTACAGGGTTTACGCGCGCGCAACTTTATAAGTTTCTTTCTCCAAGGATTTTCTATGTTTGATTTTTTAAAGAAGAAGCTCTCGGAGGGAGTTAAGAAAATTGTTGATGCGGTTGCTGGAAAAAAAGAGGAAGCGCCACAGAAACCTGTAGAAGAAAAATTGGAAGAGAAAAAATTTATTGAAAGGCTTGAAGGAAAAATTTCCTCTCCTCAGGAAATTGAAATTTCTAAAGAAGCTGAACACAAGGAAATTATTGATTTTGCAGAAGCAGAGGAAAAACTTTTGGAAGCCGAAGAAATATTAGCGCCGGCAAAGCCAGAAATCTCAGAAAAGGAAGAAGGAAAAACAGAGAGGAAATATGCTCCTGTTATTGAGGATAAAAGAATCTTGACACCGGAGAAAACTATTGAACCGACAAAGCCGAAAAAACTTGGCCTTATAGAAAAACTTAAAAAAGCAATTGCAGAAAAAGAGATTGAAGAGAAAGACATTGCTCCATTGCTGGAGGATTTGCAAACCGGCCTTTTGGAAAGCGATGTGGCATTGGAAGTGGCAGAAAAAATCTGCGCTGATTTGAAAAGCAATTTAGTCGGCCGCTCGCTGTCGCGCGGAAAAGTTTCTGAAATTGTAAAAGACAGCCTGCGCGCTTCTGTGCGCGAAATTCTGAATCAAAAGCCAATAGATATTTTTACGCTGGCAAAAGAAAAGAAACCGCTGAAAATAATTTTTCTTGGATTCAACGGCACAGGAAAAACCACAACAATCGCGCGCTTGGGATTTTTATTCAAAGAGAAAAAACTTGAGCCGGTTTTTGCCGCAGCCGATACGTGGAGAGCAGCAGCGATTGAGCAGATAGAGCACCACGGGAAAAAACTTTCAATTCCAGTTGTAAAGCAGAAATATGGGGCAGACCCTGCTGCTGTGATTTTTGACGCAGTGAAATTTGCGGAATCAAAAAAGCTTGATGTTGTTCTTGCTGATACAGCCGGCCGCGCGCACACAAACTCAGCTCTGATGGATGAAATGAAAAAAATAATTCGCGTGAACAAGCCGGATTTGAAAATTCTTGTTTTGGATTCTCTGACTGGAAATGACGCAGTTGAGCAGGCGCGTTTGTTTAACGAAGCTGTTGGTGTTGATGGGATGATTTTTACAAAGGCGGACGTTTATGACAAGGGCGGCGCTTTGCTTTCTGCTGCCTATACTTTGAAAAAACCGATTTTGTTTATTGGAGTCGGGCAGGACTATAAACATCTGAAAGAATTTCGTGCTGAAGAGGTTATAAAAAATCTTTTTGAATGATTATTGGGTTCCGTACGGAGGTTCTGTACTAGTTTCCGGCTCTTCAGGCGGCGCGGCAGGCGGTTCTTGCTGTGGAGGCGGCTTTGATGTGGCGGGTTTATTTTTTATGAAGTAGAAATATGCTATCACGACCACAACTATAACGATTAGCACAACAACTAAAATTAAAACAATTGGCGGGCCCTGCTGTGAAGCTGGTTCTGATTCTTTTATTGAATCTTTTGCCTGAAGTGAGAGAGTTTTCGTGAGTTCATAATTTTGGCTGTTGAAAGCTTCTACGGCCTGATTGTAAAGTGCAGAAGCCAAAGCAATATCTTTTGTTTTCGCATAAGCTGTAATTGTGGCATTGGCATCTTCTAATGCAGAAAGCGCTTCAGCTTCTGTAATTCCTTGGGTTGTAGTAGTCGTCGGCAAAGTTGTGGTTGTAGTTGTGTCTATTACCGAAGTCGTTGTGGTTGACGGGGGTAAAGTTGTGGTTGTTGAACTTGAGTCTGTGGTGTTTGTTGCGTTCGGAGATGTTGTCGTAGTTGTTGAAGAACTGCTTGTTGTGGGAGGCGTAGTCGGTGTTCCGGAAACTTCGTTTGACGGAGAACTATAGCCTACAACGCCCGTGTTATTCACAAAGACAACATAGTAATAAGTTGTATCAGCCAGCGCAGTTGTATCGTTGTAAGTTATTGTTCCAGCAGCCACGCTAGACAGATCAGAATATTGGCCCGAATTCAATCCTCTGCTAATTTTATAGCCGTTTATTGCGCTTCCGCCATTGTCAGAAGGAGCTGCCCAGACAAGGCGCAGAGAATTTATTCCAGCAGCTGCAATGAGGTTTTGCGGAGCAGAAGGGACTGTTGCCTGCGGCGTTCCTTCGGCAATATTCGAATCACCGCTTTCATAGTTGTTTCCAGTTGTGCTCTCCACACCTTTAGCTTTGAAGCAATAAGTTGCGCCATTTGTAAGGCCTGGAACAGTTGGATTTTGGCTTGATGTTGTCAGCGCCAGAGAGTATATTGATGAACTGCAATCGCCGCTGGATTTTGTTGCCTTGAAAACTTTGAAAGATGTTGCAGGGCAGGGGCCCTGACCTTGACCTTGCGGTGGGGTTATAGACAAAACAACTTTTTGGTTTCCTGTGGAAGAAACAGACAAGCTAGGAGCATTCGGAGCGGCGCTACATTGGGAAATTTGGTAGCCGGTGATATAAGTCGCCCCGCCGAAAGCAATTACAAAAGCCGCAAGCACAATCATAACATAGAAAAATCTTTCCTCTATTTTGTGATGCCGCGGTGTTCCGGAATAAGTTACTGTGACGCGCGGCCTCTTTACATGCCTGCTGATTTTTTTTATGACTTTACGTTTAACCATAAAATCTATTAATTTTTATGCGCGGCATATTTATAAACACTTTCTTTCAATAAGTCTTATGCTCTTAGACATCATTAGGCTACTGCGGCCCCAGCAGTGGTATAAAAATCTTGTAATTTTTATTGGAATAGTTTTTTCATCAAATTTTTTCAACTTTGAGATGTTGTGGAAAGTCGCCGCGGCCTTCTTTCTCGTTTCTCTGATGTCGGGGGTTAATTACATAATTAATGATATCAAAGATCGGGATAGAGACAAACTCCATCCGATTAAAAAGAACAGGCCGTTGCCATCGGGAAAAGTTTCTGTTTCGGCTGCGGCTGCATTCGCAGCTTTAGTTTTTGCCGCAACAACATATTTATCATACTCTCTTTCGGTTGAATTCTTTTTCCTTTTAGTTTCATTTTTCCTGCTTGGCATTGCCTATACTTTTGTATTGAAAAATATTTTTTTGGTTGATATAATTGTCATTTCAATTAATTTCGTTCTGCGCGCAATCATGGGAGCTGTTGTGATAAATGTTTCAAGCTCCACATGGTTGACGGTTTTGGCATTCCTTTTTGCACTAGTGCTTTCGGCCACCAAGAGGAAAGGAGAGCTCTACCTTTTGAAAGAAAAAGCTGTTGGCCATAGAAAAAATCTTGAAAAATATGACTCGCAGATTTTGGATTATATTTCAATCTTTTCGCTCACAAGCCTTTTCATTTCATACGCGATTTACGCAATCATTGTGCGGGCAGGAACTTATTTTTCGGCGACCATCCCATTCGTAATTTACATAATTTTCCGTTATATGTTTTTCATAATCAAAACTCCTGAGGATCTCGCTCGCCCTGAAAAGTTTTTATTCAATCGCTCTGTCCTCGCCGCTGCCTTTCTTTTAGCTGTTGTCGCATTTGCTGTATTTTACATGCAAATACCCCAGTTCATAAAAACTTAGTGGTAGAATGAAAATTCTGATTGTATGCCCCTACTATTTTCCTTACACAAGCGGCATGACTGTCCATGTGCAGAGGGTTGCCGAAGGTTTGGCAAAGCGCGGGTATCAGGTAAGAATTCTGACCCACAATCATAACCACCTTCCAAGAAATGAGAAAAAAAACAACATCGAAATAACAAGAGTTCCAGCATTCGTAAAAATAGGCAGGGGGATTTTCAGCCCATGGATGACAAAAAGATTTCTTGAGATTTTGGGTTGGGCTGACATAGTAAATATACATGCGCCTTTTTTTGAATGCGGCCTGCTTGCGAAGCTTGCCAGAAACAAAAAGAAAAAAATCGTTTTTACTTATCACTGCGACCTTATCCACACAGGACTTATATCTCCTATCATTGTAAATAGGCTTCATAGAATTTCGGTGGAAGAAGCAGCGAGAAATTCAGATGCTATAATTGTAAATTCAAGGGATTATGCCTCAAAATCCTTTGTAAAAAATTTTCTTCAGAAAACATACGAGGTCCCGCCGCCCATAGATGATTCAAAATTTGAACGCGCATCGTTTGCGGATTTTAGAAAAAAATACTCTATTAAAAAAGATGATTTTGTCGCCGGCTTCCTTGGCAGGCTTACGTGGGAAAAAGGCGTTGAAAATCTTGTCGGAGCTGCGGACCTATTGAAGAAAAAAATTCCTGGGCTTAAAGTTCTTATAGGTGGCGAAGGTGTTCTTGTCGCCGGCGGCAGGAGAGAATCTATGATGTCCCGCCTAAAAGAAATTGTAAAGAAAACTGGGTTGGAAAAAGTAGTCATTTTTGCTGGCAGAATCCCCGACAAAGATATCAACAAGTTCTATTCGGCGCTAGATGTTTTTATTCTCCCCAGCGTGAACAAACTTGAAAGTTTCGGAATGGTTCAGATTGAATCCATGCTGTGCGGAACGCCGGTAATTGCAAGCAACCTCTCTGGGGTTTGTGAACCTATAAGAAAAACAGGTTTCGGGATTTCGGTGAAGCCGGGAAGCCCAGCTGAGCTGGCAAGTGCAATACTAAAATTAAGAAAGAGCAGAAAAAAATACATACCTGAAAGGAAAAAAATTATGGACCACTTTTCTCTGGAAAAAACGCTTGATGGCTATGAGGAAGTTTTCATGAGCACGTTCCTATAGCATATCCCTTAGAACCGTCTGGATTGTACAGCTGTTTAACCGGAATTGTAAAATTAAAATACTGGTCTGTTGACTTGACAATAAGCAAATGCGGTTGGCTGGAATTTCGCTCGCAAAATCTGGTAACATTAGAGTAGAGATATTTTCCGTATGTTTTTTCTGAAGTCCAGCCTAGCGAAGAATAATTTCCTTTCTGAAATTCTGGCGCGGGGAAATTGGAAAAGTATGCAATATAGTAATTGGAATAGTAGCAACATGGATTTGAAACCACTATTATATTGTCGCCTCCAAGAGAATTTGCATACGATATTGCATCTCCAACATTAGTCTCAAAGTGCATATAGCTGTACTTCCCATATTCAAAGAAGTATTCGTTAAAAAATAAAAAGGAATCTGCCAAGAACATCAAAGCTAGTAAAATAAAAATGGCAAGAAAAGCTCTGCTTTCCTTAGACTTATTAAAAAAATATTCTGCTCCAAGCCCCGCTATGATAGAAAAAAGTATTGCCCCATTTATCGCTCTTGGATAGTGCGGTATACCATCGAATGTCAGACTTCCGGGGATGGAAAAAATAAGCAGCCAGAAAATCAAAAATTTTGAAGTCCAATTAAAATTCCTAGAAATAACAAAAAGACCGGCCAAGATAAGCGGGAGTGAAGATAAAAGAATTTCTCCGAAACCTTTTACCATATGACGCAAATTCTCATCTCCCGAAAAAAACAAACGAAACGGAGAAAGATACGTCAGATAATTTTTCATGAATACGGAAGCGTATAAAGAGCTATTTCCAACAACAGAAAAGGTCTTGTAATCTGCGTATCCAATTTCATAAGGCAGAAGCTCCGGATTAAAGATTATTGTATCTCCAGAGCGCTTGAAAGCGTTCTCGGCGTTGAAAATATAATAGAATACAAAAGGCAAAATCAGAAGAAGAAAAATAATTATACCTTTTTTTAATTCAGGCGAACCAAGAAATTTTTTTCTGTGAAGAAAAATCAGAGAAAGCGGAATTATGAATGAGAAAAATCTAAATGTGCCGTAAGTATAAAAACTCAAAGAGAATATGGCCATCGAGAGCGGAAAAAGTTTCTTATCTTTGAGAGAACGGAGGAAAAAGTAAATGCCAGCGGATAAAAATGCGATGCCGACGATTATATGAACCCCGAACCGCCCCTGGATGAAGTGCCACGGCATGAAAGAAAGTATGATGGCTGTAAAAATTGCAGCATTTTTTGAAAACATATTTTTTATAAATAAATAAGTAAAGAGAATAGAAATCATGGCGAATAAGACTGTAGCAAGCCTTACAGAAAGAATTGTATTTCCGAACAATGCCACAAATGGCACGATGGAGTATATGTGAATTGGTTCCCTGTAGTCTCCGGACGCCTTAAAATACAGAGGCATGAAAACGCCGTTGCTGTCTCTGCCTGTCTGTAAAATAGATGAAGCCTCGTAGCCAGATATAACCTCGTCTGTATAAAAACCTCCCGGCACAGTATCGATACTGTAAACTCTCAACGCGAAAGCCAGCGAAAAAATAATTAAAAAAACAGAATTTTCACTGAACCAATCCAAAACTTTTTTCAAAATCATACCTATTTCTCCATACAAAAATTAATGACAAAATCCCCAGCAATGTGAATGCTGTCCCGACAAGATTTAACAAATTAGGTGAATATGCCAGTTTTACATTTTCACCTTTTGGAAAAATTAACATGAGCGATGGTGAAACGTAATAAATTTCTTCACCGCCTTCTGAGTGCCAGTTTGGAAAATAAGAAACAGAAACTATATGCGGCTTGCCAACGCAGTTTGTTTTGAAAGATATTTCCTCACTGGAAATTTTTTCTCCTGAAATAATGCAATTATTTTCTAAAGGAGTTTTTTTGATTTCGTTGAGAGAAGAAATTTCCCCGGCGAATTTGCTGACATCTTCGGGAAGAATTTCTTTCTGCATGACAACAGGCACTTCAATATTCGTTGTGTTCATCCACCATTCAAGCGACTGGATTTTTCTTTGGTCCTTTTCTACACGCATTAAATTTGGCTTGAACTTTGGAACAGAAACGTAGCTTCCAGAAATGCTGTTGAGCCTGAAAACTTTCCACTCATTGAAATCTCCAATCTTTTCCCACTCAGAGCTATTTCCTAAATCTGCCTGCAGCCCATTAAATGTTGCAACCAAATATTTCACATTTAAGATTTTCAGATGCTTCACTCCGTCAGTGAAATTGTACACCGTTGTGTGTTCTTTGCCTCCGATAGTGGGGATGCCGGCGCAGTGGTGCGAAATTTCGCACTGCGTGTATGAAATGAAGGGGGATGTTATTGTTGACTGGGCATAAACCCCCTCCAATGTATTTCTGCCCGCAAAATATGGCAGAGATTCAAACGCGCGCGGAGTCCCAATCCTGTTGTTCACATCGGCGAGATCAACATAGCCGCGGCCGTCTGTTCCATTCAGCATTTTGTTTATTTTTTCGAAAGTGGGCCAGTCTGCTTTTTTCTCGAATCCTTCATAATTCCATTTAACCCATCCCGGCGTGTAACCAATAGAAGCTTTAGCCGCATACAGAATAATAACTGCTACCAACAGCGCTGTGAAAAATAAATTAAGCCGAACTTTTGCCAACCTGGAGATAATGTCCCCAATTGCAGCAGCAGAAATCATGAGAAGGAAAAAATATGCCGGCGGAAGATAGCGTATGTTCACTGCAAATAATAGTTCCCCGTTAAAAAAAGCGAAAACTGTGGCTGCAAAACAGAAAACCAAGAACATTATTTTTTTATCTCTGCTTTCTATGCCTCTTGCGAGAGCATAAACTCCCAAGAGAACAAAAACTATCGCTTCCTTCGGAAACCACGAGTCGAGCGTAATTCCCCAATCGCGCCCATATTTTGTCGTATATTCCATGTTTGTAACGAGCGGAAGCAGCCAAAAAGCTATGAGGAAAATAGCAATGAAATAAGTCAGAAAAATAATTTTGAAATTTTTCAAAATACCCTCTTTATTTTTTTTTGCGAGAAAATAGATTGAGCCTAAGCCTGCAGCGACGGCAGTTACAACATGCGAAAAAAAGGTCAGAAAATAAAGCGCAGGCATCCAGAGGGAAAACTCCCCTTTCTGAATTTTTTTGTAAGAAAATCCGAGGAATAAAATCATGAATCCCATGCTTAACGCATAGGAGAATTCTCCTGCGAGCATGCTTGGTATGTTCCCGCCGAAAACGTTGTTTTTTTCCTGAAAAAGAAAAATTACAGAAAGCGCGGAAGCAACTACTGGAGTGGGAAATTTAAATCCTATCCAGCGCATCGCCAGATAAGCAGCGGCAGGAATCAAAAAAACCGGAAGCACTGTTATTATTTTGAAAGCGACAACAAGCGGAATTCCTACATAGCTTAGCAGGGCCATCATTATGTAAGGAAGCGGAAAAATAAATTGAAAAATCGGATAGCCCGCCCATCTTCCCATCGACCAACCGAAAATTTTTCCATTCGGCAAAAGCTCTTCTGACATAAATTTTGCCAAATAGTTATCTGAGCCGGTGTCTCCCCCGGAAGTTGTTGTGTTAAGCAAGATCAAATCCGGCGGAAAATATGAAATTATAAAAGTAAAAATTGCGAGAAGTATAACAATATCTACTGTATTTTCAGAAACCTCTGGAAGTTTAAATTTTGATTTTTTATTGCCGCGCATATCTCTCATGAATTTCATTTATTTATAAACTTAGTTTATGAAATCCTGCCATGAGAAAAAATTTCTGCTTTCTCGTTGGGAGATTCCAGCCATTTCACCGCGGGCATTTGGCTTCTGTTAAGCTCGCTTCCAAAAAATACAAGAAAATTGGGATTGGAATTTTTCATCCAAGCTTTGGCAAACCTAACAGAAAGAAAATTTTCATGCCACACGCTTTTTTACCAGCAGAGAACCCATTTCCATTTGTGCTTGTAAAGAAAATGATGATAGAATCCCTGCGCGCCGCTAAAGTGAAAAATTTTGTAATTTTCAAATTCTATCCAACTGGAGTTTATTCTATGGAGAAGTTTAAGTCGCATTTGCCTTTCTCACTCAAAGCCGCAGATTTCTTTATTTCAGGCAAAGACATCGATACAAAGATTATTTCTCGCATAAAAGAAATAGGCGGAACTTACAAAACCCATAAAGTTTACAAAGGAAAAAATTTCATGAGCGGGACTGAGATTAGAAAAGATTTTTTCTCGGGTGGAGAAAAATGGAAGAAGGCTGTTCCGATGGCGACGAGAGCAATTTTGCAGAACTACAGAAAGGCTTAAATTTACAAAAAACTAAGCATTGTAATGCCATCTGACCTTAGCAGGCAGGGCGTTCTGGAATCGGAATTTCTATTTCAGTTGACATCGAAATATGTAAAAGATGGAAGAGACGAAATGGGGCTCCCGAATACTCACGGTTATGCAGACTGCGTCAGGTATGCTGCACGCGCCGCGATGTTTCTGGTTTTAGGAAAACTTGAATATGTTAAAGATTATTTGATAAAAGCTAAGCAGTATAAAGAATTCACAAGCGGAGCTGTTCCGGAGCTGGATGTTTTCATTGAAGCGACTGCTGCGAAAGCTGCATTTTTAGAAGGGCATTTGGGAAAAGCGAATGTGTACGCGGAAAAAGCGCAGAAAACCGCGATGGCGCTAAATGGAACGACTTCCGAAATGGCGGAATATCTTTTGTATGTAGCAGAACTTTCTTTGCAGATAGCGGGCAACCAAGCAGGAAGTTAATTCTTTTATAAATTTTCATTTCCAAGCTTTCTCATGCTAGAAAAGCTCGGGCAAGGCCTGCGCGCTGCTCTCGACAAAATAACACGCGCCGGCTATGTGGACGCAAACACAATCGCAGAGCTTGTGAAAGACATACAGAGAACTTTGCTCGCCGGAGATGTTGATGTAAAATTAGTTTCAGAGCTTTCGCAAAGAATTAAAAAGCGGGCGCTTGATGAAAAACCCCCAGCCGGCATGAGCGCACGCGAGCACATTGTCAGAATTGTCTACGAGGAGCTTGTTGCTTTCCTCGGAAAAAAACCTGAAATAAAAATTGGGCAGCAAAAAATTTTGCTGTGCGGGCTTTTCGGAAACGGAAAAACAACAACAGCAGCAAAGCTCGCGAAATTTTTCCAGAAAAAAGGTTTGAAAGTTGGATTGATTTGCTGTGATGTTGTTAGGCCTGCTGCGTATGAGCAATTGCAGCAGCTCTCAGAACAATTGCACGTGGATTTTTTTGGAATTAAAAATGAAAAAGATTCCTCAAAAGTTTTGAGCGAAGGCTTGCGCATTTTAAAATCCGATGTGATAATAATTGATTCTTCCGGCAGGGATGCGCTCAATTCTGAAATGATTTCAGAAATAAAATCCCTAAATAAAATTGCGAATCCGGAAGAGCGCCTGCTTGTGATTTCAGCAGATGTCGGCCAAGCAGCAAGAGTGCAGGCGGAAAAATTCCACGAGGCTGTTGGAATTACTGGAGTAATAATAACAAAAATGGATGCAACTGCAAAAGGCGGCGGGGCTCTGACTGCCTGCTCTGTAACGCGCGCGCCGGTGAAATTCATAACAGTCGGGGAAAAAATTGATGCTCTGGAAATTTTTGAGCCTGAGAGATTTATTTCCCGCTTAATCGGCTTTGGGGATTTGCAGTCGCTTTTGGAAAAAGCCCGCGAGGCAATTCCAGAAAAAAAAGCAGAGGCGCTTGCGGAAAAAATGCTTGAGGGAAAATTTTCAATGGATGATTTTCTTGAGCAGATTGAGGCAATGGGAAAAATGGGCGGGCTCGGCTCAATAATGAGCCAGATTCCAGGAATGGGCGGAATGAAACTTCCGAAAGAATTTGATGTTGCAAAGCAGGAGGGGAAAATGAAAAAATGGAAATTCGCAATTCAGTCAATGACTCGCGCCGAGCGCGCGGACCCGACAATTGTTGACTCAAAAAGAATTTTAAGAATTTCAAAAGGCTCTGGAGTTTCCGAGGCAGAAGTGCGCGAGCTTTTGAAAAATTATGAGCAGGCGCGCAAGATGATGAAGATGATGGGCGGGGGAGGTTTGAAGAGGGGGCCGCTTGGAAGGTTGGCGAGGAAGTTTAAAGGGTTTGGTTGAATGAGAACTTTTATTTTATACAGCCACGCCCGCACAGACGCGAGCTGGAACATAGAAGACATGCCCAGCTCTGGAGGAAGAATGGATTTAGTGGCGCGCTGCGTTTCCGCAAGCCTGTGGCTCTCATACACAATCCGGCGCGACACAGAATTTATTGCAGTGCTGAATGGCGCGCCCTCGCCGCCGATCGCAATGAAATTTTCAGGCGAGCGCTTGAAAAATGTTTCTCCAGACGAGCGCTCTGTTGGGCTTTGGCTGAAAAAAGTTTTAGCGCAGAATGTGGAAAAAGATTGGATAGAAATATTTCCCGGAATTTTTGCTGCCCAAAAAAGTTTTCAGGAAATTGTGAAAGAATACAAAGAGCAGAAAATTTTTATCCTGCACGAAAAAGGCGAGCCAATTCAGGAACAGAAATTTTCTAAAGAAGAAAATTTAGTTTTCATTCTTGGCGACAATGTCGGCATACCTGCAAAAGATGAAAAGTTTGCTTTGCGCCACGGAGAAAAAATTTCCCTCGGGAAAACCTCTTATGTCGCGAGCGCGTGCATTAATGTTGTGAACTGGATTGCGGACACGAGCTCGCATTCGGAGTAAACTCACGAGCGCTCGCTTAACCAATGTGTAAAAATTACTGGCAGAAAATTGTTGCGATTTATTTTTACACAATTCAGCGAGGCACGCAGGCTTGCCTCGCGCCGAGCCATGAAAATCTATTTAAACGCCCTCCAAGAATTTAATTTATGATTCCCCTCTTGCAGAAAATTCTTGAAGCAAACTTATGCGATTCGTGTTTAGGCAGGCAGTTCGGCCAGCTTTTGTCAGGCTACACAAATTCCGAGCGTGGAAAATTTTTGCGCGCTGCGACCGCAACAGCCATTGACGGCCGCCAGCTCCCAGCAGAAAAAATAAATCCAAATAATTTTTTTGGATTCAAATTTAGGCAGAATACTGACTTCGAAAAACTTCCGAAAGAAAAAATAGAATGTGAATTATGCTACGGACTTTTTAACAATTTAGACAAAACAGCAAAACGAATTTCCAACAGCTTGGGCAAATACGAATATTCAACTTTCCTGATAGGCACAAATATCTCGCGAAAGCTTTTGGATGCCGAAGAAAAATTGTGGGAGCGCTGCGGTATAGACTACTGCGAGCCCATGCGCGCAGAATTGAACAGAGAGCTGGGCAAGCGCGTGGAAAAATTCAGTGGGAAAAAGGCAGATTTGAAAAAGCCGGACATTGCTGTTCTTCTGGATATGGAAGCGAACAAAGTTTGGCTGAATGTAAACCCGCTTTTTATTTTTGGCTATTACCAGAAATTGCAGCGCGGATTCCCGCAGTGCAAATGGGGAACGCCTCACAAATACAAAACTTCTGTTGAGGAGCAGGTGGGCTTGCCTGCTTTGAAATTAACTTTAGGAAGAGACCACAAATTTCACGGCGCGGGCAGAGAGGACATTGACGCGCGCTGCCTTGCTTGGCGGCCGTTTGTTTTGGAAATCGCAACTCCAAAAATAAGAAAAATTGATTTGAGAAAATTGGAAAAGCTTGCCTCGCGCAGAGGAAAAATAAAAATAAAATCTCTGAAATTTTCCAACATGGAAACCGTGCGCGAAATTAAAGCAGCTGCCGTTGACAAAACCTATCGCGCGCTTGTTCAATTGAAAAAATCCATAAGCAAAAAAGATTTGAAAAAGCTTTCTGCTTTGCGCGGAACAATTTCCCAGCGCACGCCCGAGCGCGTTTTGCACAGGCGAGCGGACTTGCACAGAAAAAGAGAAGTTCTTTCCATTCGCGCAAAATTAAAAGGCAAAAAAACTTTGGAGCTTGTGATTAAGGGGAGCGCAGGGCTTTACATAAAGGAATTAATCTCTGGGGACAATGGCAGAACGCGTCCGAGTGTTTCAGAAGTTTTGGGAACAGAGGCGAAGTGTAAGGAACTGGATGTTGTGGGAATCGGAAGGATTGAAAATCCTTCGAGCCAGAAAAACTAAAAATTTTTCTGGATAGGGAAAATAAAGCTTTAAAAATTTTGATTTCCATAGTATTTCATGGCTGAAGAGAAACAAACACGCCCTTCATGGGACCAATATTTTCTGAACATAATGCGGGAAGTAGGCAAGCGCTCAACATGCGACCGCGGCAAAGTAGGAGCTGTCATGACAAAAGAAAATAGGATTGTCGCAACAGGCTATGCAGGCTCCCCAAAAGGAATGCCGCACTGCGATGAAGTCGGGCATTTGATGAAAAAATCTTTCGATGAAAATGGAAACATAAAAGAAAACTGCGTGCGCACAACTCATGCTGAGCAGAATGCAATAACGCAGGCTGCACTGCATGGAGTAAGCATAGATGGCGCAACAGTTTACGTTCCGATGGAACCCTGCTTGGTCTGTGCGAAAATGTTAATTAATGCCGGAATTAAAAAAATTGTCTGCGAGAAAAAATATCACGATGCAGAATTGAGCAGGCAATTTTTGAAGCAGGCTGGAATTGAATTGATTGTTTTAGGCGATGAAACAATGCAGTACCCGCAGAAAAGTTAGAAGCCGTTGAGAAATCTCATAACTTGCAAGTTCAACTTTTCTGCATCCCCATTATTATCAATCCTCGCATCAGCCATTTTGAAAACTTTGTCCATGCCTTTGTTTTTAATATCAAGCTCATCTCTCTTTAGAAAATTATCATAGCTTGCTGTAGGATCCTGCAATTTTCTTCTTTCAAAGCGGATTTTTGATTCTGCATTTACATAAATCAATTTAAAATTTCCAAAAGTTTTTCTGAAAAGAAAAACCTCATCCTCTGAGCGGAAGCCATCAACAACAAATTTTTTCCCATAGCTTGAGAGAATTTCCCGCACAAGCGCGTCCGCAATAATATCTTTCTTTCCTGAAATGAAACGCACAATATCCCCGAGCTTTGAAATTATCATTCTGTCTTCCTCTTGACTTCCTTTCAAAAGCCCGCGGGACTGCGCTTCCCTTCTCAAAATATCCGAAAAAACAAAAACCTCAAAGCCCGCATCCATGAATTTTTTTGAAATTGTTTCCTTTCCAGCGGCCGCTGGGCCAGTCAATCCAATAATAATTTTGCTTTCATTTTTCTGCGGCATGGGAGGCGGCGCGACGATTTTTCTTTTCTCTGCTTCCGAAAGCGCGCCGATTGGGTTGAAGTCTGACATGAAAAGTTTGAGAGCGAGCGGATATAAAAAGATTTTTATACACGAAAAGAGAATAAAAATAATGGCAAGAGGTCAGATGATTTACACGAATGGCGGGGTTCTTCGGGACAAGCGCCGTGCAAGGATTGTCAGCATTGTGGAAAGGCTCGGACAGGCAACATACTCGGAATTGCAAAAAATTCTGGATTTAGGCAATGGAGTAATGCAATACCACCTTCTTGTTCTTGAAGGAAGTGGAGTTCTTGTTAAAGAAAATGGCTGCGGCAGAGAGCGGCCTTACAGGTTGAGTAGAAACTATTTAGGACGCGGTATACAACCGACTTAGAATAGAAAATCTAGTTGGAGAGGCGCCAACATTTCTATAAAAAGTTTAATTTCAAATATTTTCCATGAGACGAGAAGTTTTGGAGGAGCTTCAAAGACTTGTGGATGCTTACTGGGAGCCGAGCATGGCAATTGAAGAGGAGAGGGCTTCCAGAATTGCAATATCTCAAGAAATGGAAAAAAGAGGCTACCCTGTCACAAGATTAGAAGTTTTTGACGCGTGGTATGGAAGGCCCGCCAACGGTTATGCAAAACCGGCTGAAATGAAAAAAGAGTACAAACCAAAAAGGAATGTGCGGACGAAGAAAACACTCAAACTTTATTTAGAAACCGTTTGGAAAGAAAATTTGCCGGCTGTCAGGGATACGATAGAAAAATCTAATGGAAATCTGCAGAGAGTTACATTTGAAGAGGCTTCTGCATTTCTGCCGCCGGAACTTTCAAAAGAGCTGGCAGAATTTGGATATGTTTTGGATTTTCCCCTTACAAGGGAGCAGAGAAGACATTTGATTTCTGCTGAAGGAGACAGGGTTGAGGCGAGGCGGGCTGAGGTTGATGTCGGAAAAAGCAAAAGCGCCTCTGTGTGGCGCGTGCAATATTGGGTTGCAAAAAAATCAACAGAAAAGAAAAAAATATCTGAAGAGCCTGCTGAAGATGTTTACAAAAATTCTGATATCTGGAAACGTGATAATAAATAATTTTTGGCGCCGTCTGCAGGATTTTTTGCACCGCTATAATAGGGGTGCGGGGTGTGAGCCGGAGGCGAGCACCCTGCTTTGAACCTGCGGGTCCTTGCGGATACTAGTTTTCGAGATTCGCTTCCATTAAGGAGCTAGCGCCCTACCGAGCTAGGCGAAGACGGCATGAATTTAATAATACATATGCTTATTTAAGTTTTAACTAGAGATATACTTCATGCCTGAGTTATTTTTTAGAAAGGAATCGCCGCGTGAGGTCGGGATCCCCGAATTGAAAGGAGAGCTGTATGGATTTTCTCTGGTGGAAACAGGGGACCGAGGAAGGAATCCCAGAGTTGTCCACAGGTATGATACTGGAAAGGGTTTGCATATCTATGACTGCTGGATAGAAGTGGACTCTATTCCAAGTAAAAGCCCAACTCTCCAAGAAATGGAGGAACGGGGTGGCGATGCTGTTGTTGCTCGACCGATCGGAATCTGAAAGGAATTTAAACCAGCACTTGCAGTTTTTTCTAATGCCTCTCCCAAAACTCGGCTCAAAAGCCCCATCATTTACCCTCCCAGACCAAAACGGAAAAGATGTTTCTCTTTCAGACTTCAAAGGAAAAACTGTTGTTCTTTATTTCTATCCAAAAGATGACACGCCCGGCTGCACAATTGAAGCGTGCGCTTTCAGAGATGATAATTCAAAATTGCGCGCAGCGGGCGCGGAAATTTTGGGAGTAAGCGTTGATAATGAAATTTCCCACCAGAAATTTATTAAAAAATACAGCCTGAATTTTCCTCTGCTTTCAGATACAAAAAAAGAAGTTGTGAAAAAATACGGAATCTGGGGGGATAAAAGTTTTATGGGCAGAATTTTCAAAGGAGTGCGGCGCACAACTTTTCTGATTTCTCCGGATGGAAAGATTGCGTATGTGTGGGAGAATGTGAAACCAGCGGGCCACGCAAAAGAAGTGTTGGAAAAGATAAAAGAGTTCAGCTTATAGAATTTCACACACCATCCAACAATTTATCAACCTCTTCCTCTTTCCAGTATCTCTCATCAGAAACAGAAAATTTTCCGGCATATCCTCCGCTCCCATCCTCCTTGTCCCACATTGCGAAAATTACTTTAGTCTCTCCGCCGTCCGGGCGCGGGACTGTAACTATAACATCTGCATCCGACTCTAATACAGGAACGTTTCCCTCCGCATCTTTTAATTTCCTGATAGTATCTTCCAGTTTATCCACATCGACAACAGTTCTGGCGGAAAACCCGCCTCTTTGAATTGAAATTTCCGCATCATATGGGCTTTCGCCTTCTCGCCTAGGGGGCAAATATCTACTCCGGATTGCGCGTGCAATTCCCAGAGTCGGATTTATAACAGAAAGTAGAGTCTCATAAAAATCTGCACCCTCGACTGTTCTGAGCATAGAGATTAACCGCCTGTAGGTTTTATAAACTTTATAAGTTTGTTTATGAGATTTCTTTTGCGCATCAGTAGTCTAGTGGTAGGATACAAGCTTGCCAAATGGGAACCGCCAGCGCAGTTCCCATCCTCTCCAGCAACCTGCTGCAAATAGCTTGCGACCCGAGTTCAAATCCCAAGCCTTTTTCTCAAAAAAGGCTAGGGATTATCCAAAAAGGAAAAGTCCCTGCGGGTATATTAGAAACTCTCGGCTGATGCACCATTTCTTAAATTAACTCAAACAGAGTTAAAAATCCGTAAAGTCCACTCCTATAAATAGGCCCCGCAACTATCAATGATTCTTGCGACAGAAAAAATCCTGGGGATTTCACTGTGAGGTGAGAATATGGGATACCTTCAATTAATGAAAGTCTGCACAAAACAACATTACAAAATTATAGACGGGAAGAAAAAAATTGCAACAGACAGCTTTGTCTACTCGCGCGAGCGCAAGCAGAAAACATGCCTGTGCGGCGGAAAGCTTGTTGAGAAATGGATTGCCGTGAACTAAATTTTTCTGCAAACTTTTTTCACAGCATCTTTCAGTTTTTCCTCTTCAGAAATCTCAATCCAATATCTCACGCGGAAAGCTGGCTTGTTTAATTTCAGAAGTTTTGCCAGATTTATCGGCGTTCCGATTATCACAGAATCGCAATCAGCAGAGTTAATGGTTTTCTCAAGCTCTTTCAGCTGTTTTGGAAAATACCCCATTGCCGGCAGGATTTTATTTATATGCGGAAAATTTTTATAAACTTCCATAATAGAGCCGGCCGCGAATTTTTTCGCGTCAATTATTTCCAACCCAAGAGATTCTGCGGCCTTGTATCCAACTCCAACAGGCATGCCTCCGTGCGTTAGCGTGGGCCCGTCCTCAACAACCAAAACTTTTCCCTTTGGTTTTCCTTCGATTTCAAAAGGCATTCTGCCAAGAAAAATTTTTGCAGAAGGATTTATTCTATCTATATTTTTCCGTATAACTTCAATATTTTCTTTTTCAGCAGAGTCGATTTTGTTGATAATTATAACATCAGCCATGCGCGCGCAAACTTCACCTGGATAATAAGAAACTTCGTGCCCCGGCCGCAAAGCGTCGGCAATGGTTATCATCAAATCGGGTTTGTAAAAAGGAAAATCATTGTTGCCACCGTCCCATAAAATTACATCAGCTTCTTTTTCAGCAGAGCTCAGAATCTTTTCATAATCAACTCCGGCGTAGACAACTGTTCCCGCCTCCAAATGCGGTTCATATTCCTCGCGCTCCTCTATTGTTGTTTTGAATTTTTTCAAATCAGAGAATTCTTCGAACCTCTCTACAATTTCTTTATCTAATCTACCGTATGGCATCGGATGCCGTATAACAACTGGCTTGAGCCCGAAAGATTTTATCCATTCCGCAATTTTGCGCGTGACAGGGCTTTTGCCAGAGCCTGTTCTAACAGCACAGACCGCAATAACAGGCTTTTTGCTTTTGAGCATTGTTTCTTTTGGACCGAGCAAAGAAAAGCTCGCGCCCGATGACAAAACAATCGAAGCTTTTCGCATGACATCAGAATAATTCAAATCAGAATAGCAGAGAAAAACCTCATCCACGCGGAATTTTCCTATCAGCTCTGGAAGATTGCTTTCATCAAAAATCGGAATTCCTTTTTTGTAGAATTTTCCTGCGAGCGCGGGTGGATATTTTCTTCCTGTTATGTCGGGTATTTGCGCAGCTGTGAAAGCGACTATTTCATAATTTTTATTGTTTCTGAAAAAAACATTGAAATTATGGAAATCCCTACCGGCTGCGCCCATTATAATTGCTCGGCGTTTCATAAACTGTGTTGGCAGAATGTATTTAAAAGAATAGCTAAACTATTTCTTTCATGGCCGCGATAGTGTAGAACCAGAAAATAAATCTTTCTGGCGCATAATGGTAACATACGGGCCTGTGGAGCCTTTGTCCCGAGTTCAAATCTCGGTCGCGGCCCCAGCGGGAGTCGCCCAGCCTGGTCTAAGGCGCTAGGCTTAGGTCAAAGCAAACCTAAGGGCGTTGCTCAGAAATCGGTAAGAAACCTAGTGGGTTAGTCCCTTCGCAGGTTCAAACCCCAAACCTTTTCTCGAAAAGGTTTAGGGATAATCCCAAAAGGAAAATTGTTTTGGGATATTATAGAAAATCCTGCCTCCCGCACCATTTTGATTTTGAAATTTTTCTATTTTTTTAGAATATTTTTCCAACGCTTGCAATAATAAAAATTCCAATAACTTCTGCAACCCAAACAAAAATCAAAAATCTTTTCTTGTCAAACCGCAACGCCCCGAGAATTCCGGCAGCCAATTCATCCGGCAGAGGGCTCGCAATTATAAAGCCCGCAACTATGGGCGCGGCTGCGTGCCACACGCTGGAATATTTTTTGCTCAAAAATCTTTTCTCAATTTTTCTTTCTATCGCGGATAATTTCCTGCGGGCGAAAAAATAGATTATAAAGTCGGAAATCGCTGCCGCTGTTCCTCCAACCAACGCCACAAACAAAGGATCAAGCACGCTTCCAAATGCGGCCAAGCCCACCATTGCAATCGGCGTTGTAATCCCGTAGGAAAAAAAGAATCCCATAACAGCCGCGCCCAAGTATCCATATTCTCTGAAAGATAAAATAAAACTTTCCAGCTGCTGAAAATATGCTGGCGTGAGAATTATCAGCGCGGCTGTAAGGCTAGCTAGCAATAAAAGCAAATTCTCATATTTTATTCCATACTTCTTTATGCCAGCTGCGATTTCGGGAATCATGAAAATCATTTTTGAAACTTTGAAATAAAATACACCACAGAAACTGCTATAGCTGTTGCAACAATTGCTGCAAGGAATTTGTAGCCAATTGAATTTTCCGGCGGCAGAAGAGTTTCTATTCCAGATTTTATTGCGTCATTCCACGAAAGCGCTGCGACAAAACCGAAGGCTGATATCACCAGAGTTATAAGGGTTGTCTTGAACTTTTCTGAAAACTTTTCCTTTTCTAGTTTTTGCATTAAAAATAATGAATACGCCGATTAATAAACATTTTAAATCGCCTATCCAATAATTCTCATGGACTTCCCCTCCCTGCCAGCAGAGCAGGTTTTCCGCGAACTTTCAACTTCAGAGCGCGGGCTTTCGGAAAAAGACGTAAAATCTCGCAGAGAAAAATTCGGCCTGAACAAACTGAAGGAAATGAGGCGCCGCACTGCTATAAAAATTTTTCTTGAGCAGTTCAAAAGCTTTCTTGTTTTGCTTTTGATTTTCGCAGCTGCTGTTTCATACTTTATCGGAAACCTTCTGGATGCAGCAGCGATTGCTGTGATTTTAATTTTAAACGCTTTGCTTGGCTTTTGGCAGGAATACAAAGCAGAAGCAGCGATTGAGGCGATAAAAAAATTTGCGGCTCCTCGCGCAAATGTAATCCGTGAAGGAAAACCGCTGGAAATTCCAACAGAAGAATTGGTTCCGGGGGATTTTGTTTTGCTCGAGGAAGGCGACCGTGTGCCTGCGGACATACGGCTCACGGAATGTTTTAGCCTGAAAATAGATGAATCAACGCTCACAGGGGAATCAATTTCAACAGAAAAAAATCCTGAAATTTCAAAAGCGAAATTAATCACAGAGCAAAAAAATATGGCGTTTCTTGGAACAGCGGTTTCCTACGGGCATGGCTCTGGCATTGTTGTCAGAACAGGAATGGAAACTGAAATAGGAAAAATCGCAAAGCTTGTGCAGAGCGAAAAAGAGGAAACTCCGCTTCAGAAAAAACTTGAGAAGTTTGGAAAAAAACTTGGCTGGTTTGTAATTGCGATTGCAGCAATAGTTTTTGCCATTGGATATTTTGAAGGCGGCTCGCTTTCTGAAATGGCTCTCACAGCAATTGCGCTTGCGGTTGCAGTTGTTCCTGAAGGCCTGCCGGCAATTGTTACAATTACTCTTGCAGTTGGCGTTCAATTAATGAGCAAGCGAAAGGCAATTATCAGAAAGCTTTCAGCAATTGAAGGGCTCGGCTCTGTAAATGTGATTTGCGCAGACAAAACCGGAACAATGACAACAAATGAAATGACTGTGCGGAAAATTTTTGCCGGAAAAGAATATGAAGTTTCCGGCGCGGGATTTTCCCCCAAGGGAGATTTTATTTTTTCTAAAAAGAAAATTGAGCCGGCAGATGTTCCTGAGCTGAATTTGCTTTTGCGCATTTCTGATTTGTGCAACAATTCACGCTTGGTTAAGAATGAGGAGTGGCATATTTTCGGAGATCCAACAGAGGGCGCGCTAAAAGTTTTGTCTGCGAAAGCAGAATTAAAAATTTCCGCTAAAAGAGAAAATGAAATCCCATTTTCCTCTGACAGAAAAATGATGAGCACTTGCGACAGGTTCTCCAACAGATTGTATATTCATACAAAGGGCGCGCCTGAAATTGTTCTAGAAAAATGCGAAAAGATTTTAGATGGCGAAAGCATACGCACCCTCTCGCTTGCGGACAGAAAAAAGATTTTGCAGATTACAGAAACTTATGCGCGCGCAGGCATGCGCACGCTGGCTTTTGCCTACAAGGAAATTCAAAAATTTGACGCAAAAACCGCAGAGGAAAAATTAATTTTCACAGGCTTGGTGGGAATGATTGACCCCCCAAGACCTGAGGTTAAAGAATCAGTTCGGCTCGCGCACGAAGCTGGAATAAGAGTTGTAATGATTACAGGCGACCATGCTGAAACTGCAAAAGCCATAGGCAAAGAAGTTGGGATTGTTGATTCAGTAATCACAGGCGAGCAGCTGGAAAAAATGCCTGCCGCAAAGCTTGAAAAAATTGTTGATAGAGTTTCAATTTATGCAAGAGTAAGCCCTCTGCATAAAGTGAAAATTTGCGAAGCTCTAAAGAAAAGAGGAAATATAGTTGCAATGACAGGCGACGGGGTGAATGACGCGCCTGCAATAAAAAAAGCTGACATTGGAATTGCAATGGGAAAGAAAGGAACAGATGTTGCGCGCGAAGTTTCTGACATGGTTTTGGCTGATGATAATTTTGCTTCAATAGTTTCTGCAATTGAGGAGGGCCGGGGAATTTTTGACAATATAAAAAAATTCGTGCGCTTTTTGCTTGCTGTGAATTTCGCAGAAATATTTTTTGTTGCAGCAGCAATGATAATGCGTTTGCCTCTGCCTCTCCTGCCCCTGCAGATTTTGTGGATGAATTTAATCACAGATGGCGCGCCCGCGCTCGCGCTTGCAGTTGATCCGAAAGATAAAGATATTATGAAAAGAAAACCGCGCCAAGCAGGCGAAGATGTTTTGGCAGGCGAGCACAAGTTTTTAATTGCTTCTGGAATTGTGGCTTTGCTTGTTGCAATGATTGCTTTTGTTACAGAGCTTCCCTTGGGGCTTGAGAGGGCAAGAACTTTCGCATTCACAACAATAGTTTTCTTTGAGCTTTTCTTTGTGTTCAACTGCAGGGAGATAAAGCCGATTTGGAAAACAAATATTTTCGGGAATAAAAAACTTATCTGGGCTTTTGTGATTTCAGTAATTCTCCAGTTGCTGGTTATCTACACGCCAGCGGGCCAGCAGATTTTTGGCACAGTCGCGCTAAGCTTGATGGATTGGATAAAAATAATTTTGCTGAGCTTGGCGGGATTTTTGGTTAATCCAAAATGGCTTATTCAGAGCAGAGAGCCTAAGCCAAAATTTTCATAAGTTTTTTTCTGACTTCAGCAATCTCGCCTGAAGTTATCTCTGAAATTATTTTTTCCATAGAAAGAACAAACGCAGGCGCGGATTCTATATTTCTTCTGAAATCTTCCTCGTGCAAAATCCTATTGGTGTAGTAAACTAAATTTATTCTTTGTTCTTTTGCTTTCTCCATCTCCTTAAGCATTTTTTCATTAAGCTTATCTGAGAAAAGAAATCTCAGAAGCATAATTGAGCAGTCCTGTATTTCGCATTCTATGCCGCATTTCTGCAGCAGGGCATAAATGGCTTGGTATCTGGAATAGTATGCGGCATCAACAGCCCATTCTCTGATGTTCGCATCGGCGTTCAGTTTCATTGAGCGAAGGGAGTCTCTGGTTTTTTTAATGTAAGCATTGCACAAGTTTTCATTTGGGCCGACAATCTTTACGCCCTTCTTCTGCCTGCTGCACCAAAGCAATTTTCCTATAAGCTCCTCGCTATCCATTAAAATTCCTCCAGAAAATATCAACAAAAAAATCCGCATTGTTCAAAATAATATGGCTTTTCATTATTTCAACAACCAGATTGTCACGCTCTTTTACTCCGGCTTCAAAATTTTCAGCGGAGGCTTTCTGCAGCTGGATATCAATTTTATAAGTTTCCGCGAACTCGCTTAATTTTTTTACAGCGATTTTTTCTTCTCCGGTTTTTACAACCAAAATATCTATATCGCTCTCCTTTGTTTCGCTTCCTTTTGCGTAGCTCCCAAAAAGTATCAGCGGCGTATTTTTTAAATCATTGGAAATTTCCCCAATTAGTTTTTTCATTGTGAAATGCTTTTCTAAGAATCTTATTTTCCAGAAAGACTCGGCGGCCTTGATGCAGTCTTTGGTTGTCGCGTTTTCAAAATTGAGGGAATACTGCTTGCTCCTGCCGACATCCTCATGCTTCATTATCCCGCGGCTCTCAAACTTGCTTAAGATTAGTGAAATTGTCCTGTGGCTTGCTTTCACCATTCTGGAAATCTCCCTGACATGGATTTTCGCCGCATAATCAGAAATGTATATTTTCATCACTCTCATTTCCAGCTCTTGGCCTTTGGTTACTTTTCTATCCATATGGATACTTATGTATCCATGATTTATAAAGGTGATTGTTTTGCTGAGCTTGGCGGGATTGGCGGTTGGAGGACGATGGGGGCGTGTTGGGGAAGAGAGGAAATTATGATAACTCTTTAAAAACAGCAAAAGTAAATGGTTTCCATGACGAATAAAATTACAGAAAATGAAAAAAGGGCATTGGAATTGAAACATCAGCAAACTTTAACAACATACCAGTTCTTATGGATTTCTATTCTTGCGGTTTCTCTTACAACAATTGTAGGGGCCATAACAGGTGTGATAAATATAGCTGGTATAGTTAGTTGGGTAATAATTCTTATCGTTGTTTTTGTAAATGTATTATTCTATATATTTTCAAATATGGTTTTTGTCAAAAAAATGAATGATATTCAAGAAAAGATAGCTGGTAAAAAAATAGAAAAAATTATAGCATCATCAATATTCTTTCAAAATATATCTTCTCAAAGCATACCGACAGGAACAGATTCAATTACAACGGCGGTTGGCTTAATTGTTATGTTTGGAATTATTTTTGTATTGGCAAAACTATTAAGTAAATAGTTTGCTCCTAATGGATTTCATAAAGCTAACCATTAACAGTTTTATAAATTAGCCAAATTTATATCTCTCATGGAAAACGATGTCCCCGCGGAATATGAGCTTATCTATAAAGGAAAGCAACGAGAAGAAGATATTTTGGCTGAAACGCTTTCTGTTCCATTTCAACCAATAAAGCAGTTCGGAAAGATGGAGAAAGATTCTTGGAATAATATGCTGATTTTTGGAGACAACTTACAGGCTTTGAAGCATCTTCTAAAACAGAAACAAAACGGAAAACTAAAGAATGCTGATGGAACAGATGGTATAAGATTGGTCTACATAGACCCGCCATTTGGAACAGGAGATATTTATGATGCTAAAGGCGTGCCGGCTTACTCTGCGAAATTACAAGGAGTTAAGTTTATTGACTTCCTAAGGAAAAGGCTAATTTTATTGAGGGAGTTGCTCGCGGATGATGGAAGCATTTATGTCAGAATAGATTACCATTTTGGACATTATGTTAAAGTTATCATGGATGAAGTTTTTGGAAAGAATAATTTTAGGAATGAAATTGTTGTTTCAAAATCTAATAGAATAAAAACCAAAGGGACTAGATTTTTATCGTGGCACGATATTTTACTAGTTTATGCAAAAAACTATAATTCTATTTTTTTTAATCATATTACGATAAGTAGAGGGAAGGAAGAATGGAGACAGATGGATAATGATGGCGAACAGTGGTCTATAGTACCTCAGAATGTACTTCGTTTTCATTCACAAAAGAATATCAAATATGATGATAACGGTAATCCTATTTCAAGAGCAAAAATAATATTAGGCCAAGAATTTTTGCCGCCTAAAGGAAGAAGATTCCCTTCCCAAGAGACCATTTTCGAGCTCGAAAAAGAAAAATTGATTCGCCTAAACGCCAATAGCAGGCCAATAATGAAAAAGCCAGATGAAATTCCATTAACTGATAATTGGACGGATATATCAAGCTATTCAACAATCACTTCTTATCCAACAGAAAATTCAGAACAACTATTAGATAGAGTAATTAGAACATCTTCCAAGGAGGGAGACATGGTTCTTGACTGCTTCGCGGGGTCTGGAACTGCCGGAGCAGTTTCAGAGAAATTGGGCAGGCGATGGATAATGGTAGATTGCGGTAAATTTGCAATATATATAATAACTAAACGTTTATTTTCTCTGAAAGAAGAAATGGGGAATAAAGGCAAACCATTGAAATCAAAACCATTTGTTTTGTACAACGCCGGCAAATACTATGATAGCCGATTTATTCAAAACATGAGCGATGAAGATTACGTTAACTTTGCCTTGGAGATATTCCAAGCAGAACACAAAGAAAGCATTGTCAATGGATATAAACTTAATGGACTTTTAAGAAATTCTTATGTGGCGATTTTGGATAGAAAAGTTCAACTCACAGAAGATTTTCTCAACGATTTTAACGAAGTAGTGGGCTCTCATGTTAAAGGGAAGATTTATCTTGTCGCGCCAGCAGGAAATGTTGCTTTCCTAAATGATCACATAACTATTGGAGAGGCAACTTATGTAATTTTGAGAATACCGTACTCAATAATAGAAGAAATAATAAACAAAAGATTTACTGAGTTGGTTCAGCCAAGGAGTCTAAATGAGGTTAACCAAACAATCGAATCTGTAGGATTTGATTTCATAGAACCACCAGAAGTTACCGCGCAATATCATACAATCAAAAATAAAAATAATTTGGCGGGAGATGAGCTTGTCATAGAAATTAAAAAATTTAGCTCCAATGAAAAAACTAAACATGTTGAAGATTTGAAAGAAAAAGACTTTCTTAGCATGGTTTTAGTCGACAGCAATTTCGGTGGAGATTTCTTTAATATGACTCGCTATTTCTTTGCAGAGGATATTCGGAAAGATAACGATAAAGTTAGAATTCCACTATCTAAAGCTGGCAAACAAATTATGATAATTTATTTGGATATATTTGGCAACGAGTTAAGAGAAGTTAAACAAGTAAAGGACTTCGTAAGAAAGTGATTTAATGACAGAAATCAGAACCGATGATTTGGTATTAAAAGTGAAAACAAATGTAGATATTAAAAAGTTCGATATTTCAAAATATGAAGAGTTTTTAGACAGGCTATGTGGAGATAGAGAATACCAGAAAGAATCAATAAAGGTAGTTTTGCGATTTCTCCTAGGAGGAGAGTATAACAACATAGAAGAACTTGCTAAAGAAAATTTTGAGAATAGAAAGGAACTCCAAGATTTTTATAAATCATTTCAAAAATTTAGTGAGAGGCTTGAATTTTCAGACAAGTTGGCCTGCACAGTTGATTTGGCAACAGCTACTGGCAAGAGCTGGGTTATGTATGGAGTGGCGCAAATAATGCTTTGTGAAGGGATTGTCGATAGAGTTTTGATTCTGTGCCCTTCACTAACCATAGAGAGGGAGCTCCACAAGAAGTTCGATTCATTCTCCATCAACGAGCATCTGAGAGAATCGCTAATGGATATAGATGGCGTTGTGTTTCCAAGAGTAATTTTTGCAGATGAAACTATTAGGAATGGATATATTTGCATAGAAAATGTCCATGCAACTTACAAGAGAACGGGCTCATCGATCTATGACAGTCTTAAAGGAAGAGGCGATAGAACGCTGATTCTGAATGATGAAGCTCACCACATCTTACAGAAGAAATTGGATAAAGATATGAAAAAGTGGAAAGAATTCTTAATTTCAAAGGATTTCAACTTTAAATTTATAGTTAACTTCAGCGGAACTCCATACATAGATAATGATTATTTTACAGACGTTGTTTATAGGTATTCTCTTATACAGGCTATGGATGAAAGAAGAACTAAAAACATAAGATATGTTGTCAAAGATCCTGCTAAAAAATTTGAGCATAAGATGCAAGAGGTAGTTCAGAACCATGAAGCAAACAGGAAAAAATATAGTATTAAGCCCATAACAATATTTGTCGCCCAGAAAATTTCTCGTGCATCAGAACTTGCAGATGACATTAAAATCTATCTCGTAAAAGAGATGGGTGTTTCGAAAGAAAATGCGGAAAAGAAAGTTATTGCTGTAACATCAAGTCCAGAACATGAAAAGAATTTAGAACTTCTAAAATATGTGGATGATAAAAATAATCCTGTCGAGTTCATAACTTCTGTTAGCATGCTCAGCGAGGGCTGGGACGTAAAAAATGTGTTTCAAATAGTTCCTGATGAAAAAAGGGCATTCGATTCAAAATTATTAGTTGCTCAAGTTTTAGGAAGAGGTCTCAGAATACCGGAAGGAATGGAACAACCTACGGTAACAGTTCTTAACCATGATGCATGGACCCCCAAAATAAATGAAATTGTAAATGACATCATAGGCGGGGAAGACAGGCTGCAGACTGAAAACGTTTTAAGTAAATTCAATTTCGAATTAGATCAAATTAATTACGAAAAAATACAAGTTAATAAAAAAACACAAAAAATCGAACATATTAAAATACCCGAACATGTAGCATTAAAAACTCAGGTGGAAGAAGAGGTAATGAGAACTGAATATTTGAAGGTTAAAGAAAAGCTAGAGCAAACGGAAAGGTGGTTGCTGAAACATAAAATGTGGTCTGTTGAAGAAGCGGTTAACGACATTTTTAACAAATTTAGAAGTTATGATTCAGAAAGAGGAACTTCTCATGCAAAAGAGCTAACAAAAGATAAAATAAAGTCTATCATAGAAAAATCTTTACGAAAGATCGGCGTGAAAGATAAAATATCTGATGAGAATAAAATTACTATTGAGAACGCTTTAAATGTGATAAGAAGAGATTTTCAGACTACAACTAAAATAGAAATGAAGTCAAAAAAGCCATTTCAAGTAAATACAAAAGAGATACGATCTGAAAGTATAAGGCCATCTGAATTGCAAAGAACCAAAGCAATAATGTTTACTGAAGAATCTTTAAATAAATCTAGCCCAGAAAATTTAAAAGTTGTAAAAGATTCTATAAAGGAAGCTGTGAATAAGTTTGTGTTGGTAATAAAGAATAGTTATTGCTACAAATGCCAATTAAATATAACTATTTTATCTCACAGCAATGAGATTAAATTTGCAGAACTTCTTACAGACGAAAATGAAAAATACTACACTTTCATAGATGCCTGGATAAAGTCAGTTAATTCTGGATTTTATTCTATACCATATAGATTGAGAACAAAAACCAGACACACCAAATGGCCCAATTTCAATCCAGATTTTTTCATGAAATCTGAAAACGACATTCTGATAGTTGAAATAAAAGGAGATGAAGATATTTCCGAAGAAAACCAGTCTAAACTCATATGGGCAGAAACCCATATATCCGAATTGAACAGCAAACAAAACAAAAGAAAATACTATTTTTACTTTCTATCTCCGGAAGATTTTAGCAAATTTTTTGAAGAGGTTATTAAGAAAGGAAATAGAAAATATGAATCTAGTCTAATGGCACAACTCAGGAGTCTTCAAGAGTAAAAATTATCTTCTTCAAATCAGGCAAATCCGCTTCAATGGCAGAAGCAGCGCGCAAAGCAAAAGAGCTGGGATTGCCGATGAAAATATAGATTTATAAACAGCAGACTAATAATAATTATCATATGCTCCCCAGTCTTGCAATGGGCGCAAGCCCTAACAACACTGGGCTATTTTTTCTCCAGCAAAAATCTCTAAGATTTTTGCGGGCTCGCAAAATTCTTTTGAATTTTGCCGATTTTTAGAATTTCATTTACAAGTGGATCTAGAAGAATGGAAGAGTTGCATGCCTGCTTCAGAAAACTTGAAGAGCTCACGCTGAAAAAAGCGTTCTCGACTTTCTTTCCCAGTTTTCTTAGCCGTTCTATTGCCGGCTCAAAGTCGCCATCGCCACTAACCAAAATCGCAGCGTCAAAAGCGTTCTCATATGCGAAGCTTACCATATCAACCGCCAAATGTATGTCATCGCCTTTCACAGCATATTTTCCTTCACCAACTTTTTTTAATCTGCAAAGAATTACATTCCATCCCGGAAGCCTGCGCAACTCTTCAAAAAAACTCTGCTGTTTTGAATAAAGTTCCTGACTAAATTTTCTATCTAATGGCGCATTGTAGTAGTAAACTCCTATCAGAAGCCTGCCGCCCAAAAGTTTTTTTATAATCTCATTAAAACTGTCGCCGCGAAAATCAATTTTATTATGAACAGAAAATAAGGATTTAACGCTATGATAAAAATTGCTGCCATCTATGAAAATCGCGACGCGCTCGCTTTTAGCATTTTCCATATAATTTTTCTGCTAAGCTTTCTTATAAAACTTTTTTTAAAAGTCAGAACAGCTCCAAAAATCTTTATAAACCTTCCCATCTTGTATATATTTACTTGTAAGGAGGCAAGTCGTGCATTTGCAGTAAATGCAAATGAAGGTGTGGACAGGCAAAAAATAATTGCCTGAATGCGCTAGCGATTTCTTCTTGCAATATTCGCGGAAATTTTTTAAACAAAACGGTTTCGGCTGTTTTGTGTTGTGGCGCGCATGGGAATGCGCGCGGCGTTGGGTTTTGATTCGACAGTCGAAATTGAAAATTTCGACGGCGCGTGAAAATGCAAAGCATTTTCACTGCGAGGCGCAAATGCGCTGAGAAATTGAATTGTTGCAATGACAAAAATCTACATGGATATTTGAGTTGCAGTTCTTTGGGCGTTAGCTCACAATGATAAACCTCTTTCCAATCTGCGAAATATATTACAAGCCCCAAAGATTTTACATAGATAAATTTTTCGCGGGCAATGACAAAGTGAATCTGCTTTTTTTGAAAGCGGCCGATGTTAGCGAAACTCTATGTAAAGCAGGGAACATTAATTTAGTGTTTCTCCAAAAATTCCGGTTGATCCCGCCGGAGATGACCGTTATCAGGTTCCGATTTATCCATGCGAGCTGAGAGGTGTAAGACCTCGGCGCACTGCTGAGTAACACGTAGTTAACATACTCTTGAGTGGAGGATAATCTCGCGAAAGTGAGGCTAATATTCCATAGTCTTTAGATACTGGAACGAGTGTGAGGCACAGCGTTCTTAAAATGTTTCACATTTTCAGAATGTTCTAAAGATAAAAGATTTATCGCTCAAGAATTGGACTGCGGCGTATCAACTTGACGTCAGTGTAAAGAACTGACGTGGTTATAACGCGTAGGGGCTGTGAGAGCAGGAGCCTCCAGATGCCTTCTGAGACATGAAGGCAGGGCCTACGGGTCGCAGCAGGAACGAAACCTTTCCAATGCGTTCACGCGTGAGAAGGGGAGCTTGAGTGATGCAGCTTAGCTGCATCTTTTGCTGAAGCTAAAAACTTCGGCGAATAAGTGGTGGGTAATACAGGTGCCAGCCGCCGCGGTAATACCTGAGCCACGAATGGTCATCACGATTATTGGGCCTAGAGCGCCCGTAGCCGGCTTTGTAAGTCTCTGGTGAAATGCGGCAGCTAACTGTCGCGCGTGCTGGAGATACTGCAAGGCTTGAGATCGGGAGACGACGGAGGTATTCGGCGTGTAGGGGTTAAAGACGGAAGAGGAATTAAAAATTCTTTTTTCGGATAACAATCCTTTAATCCGCCGAGGACCACCTGTGGCGAAGGCGTCTGTCGAGAACGAGTCTGACGGTGAGGGGCGAAAGCGTGGGGAGCGATTGGGATTAGATACCCCAGTAGTCCACGCTGTAAACGATGCCCGCTTGATGTTGCATGACTTACGTGGTCTTGCAGTGTCGGAGCGTAGACGCGAGCTTGTGAAAAGAATAAATTTTAAAATATTTTCACACGCGAGCGGCGCAAGTGTTAAGCGGGCCGCCTGGGGAGTACGGCCGCAAGGTTGAAACTTAAGGGAATTGGCGGGGGAGCACACAAGGGGTGGAGGATGCGGTTCAATTGGATTTAACGCCGGACATCTTACCCACGGAGACAGCAGTATGATGGTCAGCCTAACGGGTTTACCTGACGCGCTGAGAGGAGTTACATAGCCATCGTCAGCTCGTACCTTGAGGCGTGCCGTTAAGTCGGTTAACGAGCGAGACCCACGCCATCAGTTGCTATCACGCTATCCGTAGTGTGAGCACTCTGATGGGACTGCAACTGAAAAAGTTGAGGAAGGGGTGGGCGACGGTAGGTCGGCATGGCCCGAATCCGCGGGGCTACACGCGTCCTACAATGCTTAAGACAATGCGATGCAATGCCGAAAGGCAAAGCTAATCGCCCAAACTTAAGCCCAGTTCAGATCGGGGGCTGCAACTCGCCCCCGTGAAGCCGGAATCCCTAGTAGGCGAACGTCATAATCGTTCGCCGAATACGTCCCTGCTCTTTGCACACACCGCCTGTCAAGCCATGCGAGTAGATCCCAGGTGAAGCTCTCTTAGCGTCCAGCAATGGGCTTTGGGAGAGTTGAGCCTGGGGTCTGTGAGTGAGGCTAAGTCATAACAGCGCGGCCAGAAAAATTGTTTCTATGAATACAGACAAGGCGAGGGAAAAATATGGATTTGAAGCTCGCATGCAGAGTAAACTCTTGCATGCTCGCAAATCAATGTGTAAAAAGAATAATCCGCAGGAAAAGTTTTGCGTGATTTTTTTCTTCAATACACACCAGTTGCGAGTGTGAAAAGTTATCTTTTCACACGAGCTCGTAAGCAAATCTAAATTTCCTCACCGAGGTGAGATGAGAAACTAAGAATAATTTTGAACAGTCTGGCGCGTGATGAAAAGGTAGCCCTACGGGAACGTGGGGCTGGATCACCTCCTAATTAATTTTCATCGGTTAACGCTGATGAAACATTATATTCGTGCATTTACACATAGAGCGCTAATTACATCGGTCGCAACAATTTAATTTTAAATACTTAGCGTGAGCAATGATTTCTATGATAGAAAAACTCTCCCTCGCCGGCAAACAAATAATTCTCGTCGGCACAGCCCACATTTCCAGCGAGAGCATTGAGCTCGTGAAAAAAACAATTGAGGAGGAAAATCCAGACGCAGTTGGAGTTGAGCTTGACAGCCAAAGGCTTGAGCAATTAAAATCCGGCAGCAAGTGGCGGGAAACAAATGTTGAGGAAATTCTGAAAGCCGGAAAGTCGCATTTGTTTTTAGTAAATCTAATGCTTTCAAATATGCAGAAAAAATTTGGCGATTCTGTGGGCATACAGCCGGGCAGCGAAATGCTCGCTGCTGTTTCTGCAGCCGAGGAGAAAAAAATTCCTGTTGAGCTTTTGGACCGCGACATAAAAATCACAATGAAGCGCAGCCTTGCTTCCATGGGCTTGAGAGAAAAAGCAAAGCTTGGATATTCTGTTTTAGAGGGATTTTTTGCTGACGAGAAAATTACAAAAGAGCAGATTGAAGAGCTGAAGAAAAAAGATTTGCTGAGCGAGGTTATGCAAGAGCTTTCCAAAAGCGCGCCAACAATAAAAAAAGTTTTAGTGGATGAGCGCGATGAATTTATCGCGCGGAAAATTCTTGCCTCGCCTGCGAAAAAAATTGTTGCAGTTGTAGGCGCGGGACATTTGGAAGGGGTGGCAAGAAACTTGAAGAGCGTTCCCGTCAATGTGGAAAAAGGAAAAAATGAAGCCTCGCCTTCACAGAATTTTTCAATATCAACACACAATTTAGAAATCATACCAGAGAAAAAATCTTTCATGAAATATTTCGCATGGGCGATTCCGATTTTGCTTTTGGCGCTAATAGGATATGGCTTCTATGCAAAAGGTCTTGATGCAATACTTCGCGTGGGCGCTACTTGGATTTTAGTAACAGGAGGGCTTTCAGCAATTGCAGTCCTGCTCGCGCGCGGGCATATTCTTTCAGCTCTAACAGCTTTTGTTGCCGCGCCCATAACTACAATTCATCCCGCGCTTGCCTCGGGCTGGTTTGCTGCGCTAGCTGAAGCAAAATTAAACACTCCGAAAGTAAAAGATTTTGAAAGCCTGCGCGAGCTGAAATCAGTTGGAGATTTTTTCACAAACAGAGTCACGAAAATTTTGCTTGTGGCTGCATTTTCCAATTTGGGTTCTATGATTGGAGTTTTTATTGCGCTGCCTATGGTTGCTGGAGTTATAAGCTGATTATTCCCAATCCAGCTGCCGCAGCTCCTATGCCGTAATACACAGCCGACGGATCGCCATCAATTGCGCGTTCTAATGTGTATGAAGCTAAAAAGCGCCACATAGCGCAAAATACACAGCTTTCGTAGATCTTCCCATAAAATCACTATAGATATTTATACATATATGGAATTTAAAGCTTTGCATGGTGTGACGACGGGTTCAATTGGTTGAATTTTTAAATCGCCACAGCGAAACTATTATATGAAAAAAATATTTTTGTCGGCAATGCTTTTTCTAATAATTTTGTCCACAGGCGCGCAGGCAAAATCTTTCAGCATAGAAAGCGCTGACATTTCTGCAAAAATCCTGCCTGATGGCTCAGTGGATTTTTCCCAGACAATTGCGATAAATTTTGCCGGGAGTTTTTCAGAAGGATTTGTTGATTTGGATTTGGACGCAGAGCAAAAAGCAGCGTTTGATGATTCAAGCGTTTCTGTAAGAGAATACGGAAAAGAAGGCGATGATAGGCTGTCTGCAACTGTTTCTTCCAGCTCAAAGGGAAAAACAATAACTTGGATTATGTCAGCAAATAATGAGAAAAGAACTTTCATAATTTCCTACAAATTGAAAAAAACTGTCGTTGCTTATGCAGATGTTTCGGAATTTTACTGGAAAGTTTGGGGAGCGGGCTGGGCTTCACCTGTGAAAAAAATGAAAATTTCTATTGAGCTTCCGAGAGAAGTTTCTGATAAAAATAATTTGCTTGGCTGGGGCCACCCGCAGCTTAATGGAATTGTGACAATTGCAGACAACAAAACAGTTTTGCTGGATGTGAAAAATATTCCCGCGCAGCAGTGGGTTGAAGCAAGAGTTGTTTTTCCTGCAAATATTTTGAGCTCAACTGCTGGCACAAAAGTTTCCTCTCTTGCGGCAAAGGATAAAATTTTGAAAGAGGAAGAGAATTATGGGAAGCAGACTGAAGCGCAAGATCAGGGAATTCCTGGAATCATTCTTGGTTTGGGTTTGTTTTCGATTTTTATTTTTCCAGCAGCAATTATAATTTTATTTTTGTATTTCTATTTCAAATACGGCCGCGAGCCGAAATTGCCTGAGCAGAATTTTATTTACTACAGGGATATTCCATACAATTACGGTCCGGCTGTTGCTGATTATATTTTGGGTTGGGGAGTGCAGGAGAATGATATTTCAGCAACTTTCATGGATTTAGTTCGCAGAAAGTTTTTCAAGATTGAGGAATTTAGAAAAGATAAATTTTTGGGAATTTTCGGAGATGATAAAGACTACACAATTACAAATTTGGGCAAGCCTATAGATGAGCTAAAGCCGCACGAGAAAAAAGTTTTTGATTTGTTTTCCGAAAATATGGCTGGCGGAAAAATATCCATAAGTGAGTTCCAGAAAAAAGTTTCTTCAAACTATAAATACACAAACTTTTTTTCTGAGTGGCAGAAGCTTGTTGAGCAGGAAGTGAAAGCGCTTGGAGTTATTGACAATACTGGCAGGGACAAATTTTTGAAATTGGGCGTGGGAATTTTGCTTGTTACTTTTGTTTTGACTTTTCTAAGTTTTGGAATCATGATGCTTGGAGCAATCCTTTCAGGCTTTACTTACACTATTTTGATATTTGCGTTCAAAGATGCGCTCGCGCGGCGCACCCCATTGGGCGCGGAGCATTATGCAAAATGGAAAGGCTTGAAAAAATTCTTGAGCGATTTTGGAATAATGAAAGAAAAAATGCCGAAGGAAGTTTATTTGTGGGAGCAATATCTTGTTTTTGCGACAACTTTTGGAATTGCAGACAAAGTCAGCAAGTACATGGACACGCAGTTTCCGGTTGAGCAGAGGAGAAGGTCTGCTTTGTACACAGGAGGCTCATTCGCGATTTACGCTGCGCCTGCTTTCAGAAATAGTTTTTCCTCTTTCGGCCCATCGCGCTCTTCTGGCTACAGAGGTCATGGTGGAGGATTTTCCGGGGGCGGCGGCCATGGTGGTGGGGGTGGGGGCGGAGGGTTTAGATGAGGATATAAATATAAAATTCAATAATCGAATGATTCTATGAAACAAATCGCAGGATTGGTTATTGCATTATTATTTCTAATTTCTTTAGCGTATGCTCAAAAAACAATTTCTGCCAATATAGTCTCATCTACAACGTCGTCTGCGACTTCAACAACATCTCAAATTTGTCCAGCGGTTTGCGTTCCTCTTTGGAATCTGGAAAATTCTGTCTGCACTCTTGATTCCTGCGGAAGCGGCTGCGGAGAAAATAATATCACAACTTTCAAAACAAAGGAGCAGTGTGAGGCAGAAATAACAACCACAACTATTCCGGAAACAGCCGCCAATCCTTCAAGCGCTATCTCTTCTTCGAGTACAACCACTTTGCCAAAAATAGAAAAATTCAAAACACAGTCGGCCTGCCTTGTTCGCGAGCCGCCGAATTTTCCGCCAAAATCGGGGCCGCCAGACGCTGGCAAAAGTTTTGCGAAAAAAGAATTTCCTCTGGTTTTAGATTTTGAAAGTTCAGAAGAGGCTATAGGAAAAACAAAAGAAACTTGCGCAGATTCGATTTATCAAACTCTTCAGCAAAGCTATTGCAATGTAAATAAAAATGCTGGCCAGTGGGAAGTCCTTGGGTGGGGGCCAAATGGCAATTTGTGGTTCAACAGTTGCGCGCGCTTTGATTCAACAGGAGAATGCGGTTATCATTTTTGCCTAGAAGAGAAAACAACCATGACAACTTTTTTGACAACTGTAACCCAGCCAAAATCTGAGAAAAATCTTGCAGCAGAATTCGTAAGGGGGAATTCTTATGCAGATGGGGGTTTGGTAGGATTGAATCAACCTACTTGCAGCGGAAACAACTATGATTCAAAAAAGTTGGAGTGCGTGAGCGGCCCTCTTGACATATCAAACGTAAAATCAATAATAATAAAGGCAAAAATAAAAGTTATCTATAATACACTTGAGGGCAGCGGCTGGTGGTCTGATGTTTACAAAGGCGAAGGAGAATATCCGGCGAGATTTTTACTTTTTTATTCTTACACTGATCCGGCGGTTGAGGATGGGAGATGGGTTTGGGGATTCTTGCCCAAGAAAAACGTGAATACGCTCACAAATTACAATATTGTAAATTACGGGGAGTGGGCGGAATTTACATCTGGAAATATAATGAATTATTACAACTCGCTTTCGCAGAAGCCGCGTTATTTGCACAGGATACAGGCAAGCGCGAATGGCTGGGACTACGCAAGCAGGTTTGATGATATCAAGTTGATAATAGATGGAAAGGAATATCCTATGGTGAATTCTGATTTCTCTCAGGGGCAGGCTGGGTGGATATCAGAACACGGTTCGAATGTCGCGGATACTTATGAAATAAATTTCCAAGAGGACAACAGCGAGACTGCAAAACCGATTTCATACACTATTTCTGAAACAACAACAGAAGCATTGGAAATTCTGCCTGCTATTGATGGATTGAAAGAAAGTCTTGGTGAGAAAAAAGTTCAGGAGCTGAAAGATAAGGCAAGAAAGACTATAAGGAAAATGGATGTCTTTGAGATACAAAACGAGAAGGATGAAGCTTATATGAAATTGAAATTTTTGGGCTTGAAAGAGAGTGAGGAAAAGCAACTCGTTTCCACATTAAAAACAATTTCATCTGTTTTAGAGAAAGATTTAGAAGATTCTATAAACATCAACTCTAATGATGGTGGCACAATTTCCGTGAGGGTGAATATGGAAAAGCTGAAAACAAAAATCAACAAAAATGAAAAATTGGCTCGCGGGGTTTTGAGCTTTTTAGGTCAGTGATGAAATGAAAAAAATGATTTTTATTTTGCTTGCTGCAGTTTTTGTTTCTGGCTGTGTTGAAACTACTTTTGAGCCTACAGCCACATCTGTTGGAGTGCCTCCCTTAAGCGAAGCAGATGCAAATGCTTTGAAATTATATCTTTTGTCTGCTTCAGAATTGGAAGGGAGCAGCTGGTTAACCGATGGAGCAGTTGAACAGAAAAGATTTTCTATAGAGCCTGAAATTATTTTTTTGGGCTGGAAGGGCGGTTATGAAATAATTTTCAAAAAAGGAAATCCTTCTGGAAGTGATTTTCTGGAGGTAGGCCATTCAATTTCTCTTTATCCCCCAGAAAGAATTGCAGACAGATTTTCCATTAAACCTAAAGCTCTTTCCAGCGGCACTAAGCTTGAAGAGCTGGCTGGTCAGAAAATAGGGGATGCCAGCAGGGCTTACAAGATTACTGATACTGCAGCAGGCTCGACTGCCTACTTAATTGAATTCACAAAAGGAAATGTTTATAGCAGTGTTCTAATAGCCGGAACTTCCCAATTTGATATCAACATGGCAAAGTCTCTCGCGCAAAAAGCTGCTGCAAAAATAAAATAAATTGGTGGACTCTGTGGGAATTTCTAATATATCCGCAGGCAGTCTGCCTTTTGGGGTTTACAAAGACCTTTTTGCAAAAAGGGATTTGTCTCGAACCCACAACCTCTTGCTTGCAAAGCAAGCGATCTTCCAGTTGATCTAAGAGCCCATGAAAATATTTCATGTTCCGCAGATTTATAAAACCATCAAGCGAATTTGTTCTATGGCAGCCAATCCACTTTTTGATACAAACCTGATGATTTTGCAAGTCTTTCTGGTAGTTGCAGTTATATTTTATTACAAATACAGATCTTGGGAGATTGAAAAGAAAAACAAAAGGAAATAGTTACTGAATATATTCTTCCTTTTCTTCGGACGCATCCCAGCCAGCGAGAATTTTTTCTTTTATTTTTTCAGGAATTTCAGAAAGAATTTCTTTTTTTGCGCCCGCGCCGCGCAGAATAATTCCGAGCTTGGACGCGGCGGCATTTACAAGCTCTGGATTTTCTTTTTCCAGCCGCGCGCATAATTTAGAAAACTCCTCTTTAACTTTTTCCGTATCAGAATTTTTCTTCAAAATTTCCTTTAGCTCAGTTTGGTATTTCACAGAGGCGATTGCGCGGTTCACAACTATCGAGCTTATTGATTTTATTTCATTTGCGGGCATAAAAATTATCAGCATTATCTAATTAAAAAGCTCAGTCAAAATTGCACCATCCTTCTAGAATAGAATAATCTATAGGTTCTCCTTTTCTGTGGCATTCATGCAGATATCTTTTCAGACCAAGGAATGGCACGCCTTTCACAGTATAGTGGACTGCAGCAGAAAAATATTCAGCTCTCTGCTCAAATGAAAGGTCAATTATGCCAAGCGCGTTTGCTATTCTCTGCCCAGGGCCACTTGGGTACATAAAAGTCTCTTCTATAAATTCCTGCCAAACTTCTGGGAGTCTTCTAAACCTTTCTATTTTGAAACCTTCTTTCTTAATACATCCAAAAAAATCATTTGGCTGATGGATTTCATCGAGGAGATACTCCAGAAATTCAGCCGGCTTCATAAGCGGAGATAAAGGCTCCATAAATTGGAGATCACGCAAAGCTTTTCTAGAATATTTCTCTCTTTCATCAGACTGCATGGCACGGACAAATTTATGTGCAAGATTGACCTCAGGTGAATCTGTGTATATTCTGATGGGATTGGTTCCATTTTCTATAACACAGCGCACGGGCCTCCCGTATCCGGAACCTGCAGACGCTGCATCTATGTATACATAATCGCTTTTCCACACTCTTTGACCAGAGCCCGGAAGAAGTGAGAACCCATTGCCAATATGAATTTTATTTCCATTCCTGTTGCTGCCATCATATTCTATCATGTCAATATCTTTTATTCTCCTTGGCGGCGGAATAGACTCCCATTGAATTACATCTTTTCTTTGGATGTCATCCACAATAATTAAAGGTAAACTTTCTGCGTCAAGCCTTTCTACCGCAGAGGATAACACCAGAGCGTACCAAGCGCCTGAGCCGGACAGTTTCCACAAAAGTCGTCCGTCACGCTCTTGCGGGTATACATCCAGAACTTTTTTTATGCCGCTGCAGAATTGTTCTTTGATTTCCATATAAAAGTTTCAACAGAAAAGGTTAAAAATTGAAGAAATAAAGCGAATAAAAAGATTTTACAATCAAAAACCACCGAATGAATTGGGGGTTGTATCTGTCTATCAAGGATTGAACTCGAGTTCTGCGACAATGGGCAGGTGGTCGCTGACGGTAACAAGAGGCGCCTCCACAGAAATCGGCTTAAAATGTTTTGAAACAAAAACGTAATCAACCAAAAAACCTCTGGGCGCAATCCTGTGAGCTGTTGGATGGGTTGTCTGTTTTATGTTTGTCCCCAAAATTAAATTATTTGCAACTTTGTTTATTGTTTTGATAACGCCTGTTTCTGGCGGCATGTTCATGTCGCCACCTAAAATAAACGGCTCCTCTCCCAGAGACTTCAAATAATCTGCGATCAATTTTGCCTGCCGCAAATTCTCTTTCGTATCTTTTGGCGGGGCTGTCCACGCTCCATGAACAGACATGGCATGAATTTTTTGCCCCTCGAATTCTACCAAAGCATCGAGAAGTTTTTTGGGATGCGTGGGCGCAACTTTTTCAGAAAAAAAATCCTCCTTACTCATTGTGCGGAATTCATTTAAAATAATTTCGTTTTGCTTTAGAATTTTATGAGGCGTCAGGACAACATTTCCAAAAGCTCCTTCTGGATTTCCTGTGGTTTTCAAAAGAATTGCAGATGCTTCATTCAACTGTAACTTTTCTTTTAATATCTCAAAAAGATTTTGGTTCGTGTCGCCTGTTAGATTAACATCCCCATAAGTAACTTCCTGCATGGAAATAAAATCCGGTTTTTCTTTTTTCAGAAAATCAAGAAGCGCATCAAGATATTTTCCCATGTAGATATTTATCTGGACAAACTTCAATTTCATGGCTTTCACTTGCGGCCCAATGCTATTTCAATTGTTGAGACATTCAAATCTTGGCCGCTTTTGTCTCTGACTGTTTCTGTCCCGAGATTAACTTTTGAAATTTCAGTGTCAGTCATGAATTTGTTTTTCACAATCTGCACGATGTCAACTGCATGAGAAATTGCGCGGCCGCGGGCTCGAAGGACTATCTCCTTGTGCCCGCCGTTCAATTGAGTCACGCAAGCAAGAACATAGTTCATCGCCGGTTTCTTTCCGACAAAGATTATGTTGCTATCCGAATGTTGCCTTGGCCTCTGCCCCAGATAATTTCTGTTTTGCTGCGTGTTTTGGTTTTGCTGCTGTTGCTCTGCCATAGCTTTCGCCTCCTTGCTGAAATAACTGATGCCCGAAATTTAAAAATTAATTTGAATTACGCAACTGATGCTGCTGTACAGCTACAGGCCTGCATCTTGCATTTTCCTTTGTCTGCTATTGCTGGCTTGAAATATTTCTGGCATATGTCCCATAAATCTGTGTAGCCTGTTTTCGTGCTCACGCTGATTCCCTGTGGATCTTGTTTGCACCCAAGTTCCGACTGCTTCAGTGCTGCGCATGCATTTGCTTTCTCAAGTTCTATGAAAATCGGATTCGCGCCCAAAAGTCCAGCGCCAAGAAGAACTATCATTCCGATCAAAACTATTACTGCAATTGCGACTATCACGAGAACATTTACTGGAAGCTCCATACCTTTTGCCATTTTTTATCACTGAATTTATTTGAATGGTTTATTTATAAAGCTTATCAGCCCTGGCTGGCCTGACTGCTTGCAGGCATTTCAAATTCTGTTTTTGTGTTGAAAATGAATTTCATTGGCTGTTCGCCGCCGGCTGTCAAAATTTTAACGCCATTATCTGTGACAGTCCCAGCAACAGATATAGAAATTTTGTATTTGCCCTCCTGGCGCGCTTCGGTTATTGTCGGCTGAAAAGCAAAATCGAAATTATATTTTATCTTGAAGTCTGAAGAAATTTCTGCAAGCACCTCGCTTATTCTTTTATTGACATCAACAGCATTGTATACTGGAATGCTCCTGACGCCTGCTTTATTTTTGTATCCGCATAAAATCGCATTCTGCAAGAGATTTTTTGTATTTATAGTTTCAGAAGCGCTGAACTTATTTTTGCATTCGTCTGCTTCTGAATTGGAAACCGATCTAGATACAAACCAGCTCGTTTCATCGAAAAGCTGGCGGCTTGCCAATATCATTGGCGAGAGCCTGTTTGTTGTTGCGCTTTCAAATTTTCCAGCAGCTATAATAGTAGCGTTCGGGCTCTCTCTGTTTTTCACAGAAAATCCGTGCGAGCCGGAAACTTTTATCTCGTCTGAATTTGTTTTTCTGTTTTTTCCAAATGATAATGATAAGCTGATATCTTTCCATTCAATGTCTTTTTTATCGAGTTCTGCGGGAGAGAAGGCGGAAATTCTTTGTTTTACTTTCTCTTCAAAAGCTGCTTTCGCCTGCTCAAAAGTGTTCGTTTTTTCATCCATATATTTTTCAGATGTTCCATAATCATAAAGAGCGAGAGGGGTTTCAAATTTGGCAACAGAATCCAAAGACCTTTTCAAACTTTCTGAAACTCCCTCCAGCTCGTAAAGTTTAACAGAGCCTGCAGCCACATCAACGTGCCTTGAATAGAAAATGCTTTTATCCATAACAAAAATTATTGTTATCATTATCATCATAAAAATTCCCAGAAAAAATGGTGCACTCCCTTTCATTATCTCACCTCCCTCGAACTGCAGAAAATAAATTTGCCGGATTTTGCGTCAGCGTAAACCAGATGGCTCACGCAATGCAGCTGTTTGTCTGGCCGTATGCCGGCGCGCAGATTAAAAATTTCTTTTCCTTCTGATTTAAATGTGGCTTTGTATTCTCCAATGCCAAAATCTTTTATAATTTCTTTTGCAACTTTTTGTATGTCATAGCTTTTTCCTTCAATGGCTAGAGAAGTTATTTTTGTATCAGTATCGCCACTATTGGAGAAAACGAAATATGGGAGTATGTCCTTGAATGGAATTCCATGATGAGAATACTCTAAGATTGAATTCATCTCATTGCCGGCTGCAGGAGTGTCGTAATAAACATCTCCATAGACAGTTCCTGTCATGTTTATATGCAAAAGGAAAATTACAATTGCTGAAACAAAAAGCATAAACAGAGTTGAAAACATTGACAGAACTGCCATCATTACATCTGACAAATATGTTATTGTCCCCTTTTTCCTTGAAAATTTATTTGACTTTGACATTTAAAATCCCCGCCGCTGTTCTATCTGAATATTTTATCAAAACTGGTAAAGCTCTCGAGAGCGTTGTGCCGCCTGAGAAATCTTTTCCTATTGAAATAACTTCTTGGCCGCCTCGCTCGGAAATTTTTGCGTAAAACTCTATCGGAGCATTGACGCAAAAATTTGCTTTTGCGGACTGAACTTTTGCTGCGTCTATAACTCCTTTCCTTACTTCTCCATAGACAGTTTCTGCCAAGCATGGAGCTGCAGCAATTGCATGCGCCAGATCTACTGTCATCCTTATATTATCATAAACTCTTACCTGCCCCTGAAATGCTCCTGACTGGAGAATCATCCCCAAAATTCCGGCAATCAAAAATCCCATTGTAAACATCTTCAAAATAAATTCTGCTATATCCATTATCTCACCTCAAGCCCGAAAAATGTGCTGTTCTTAGTGATTTTTATTTTGCTCTTGCTTGCGCTTGTAAATGATTTTGTGGTCGGCAAGGGAGTTCTGCTGCATGTTATAGTGGGAGAAGGGTTTATTGACCGGTATTGGGTGTATCCGCCGCGTTCGATTGTTGTCCAGTCGCGCAATTTTTTCGCGGGTGGCACTGCCTGAACTGCATTCCCGACAACATTCAAATCAAATTGCGTTGGTTTTTCTATGATATATGTGAAGTCATAATCTTCAGTTCTGCAGCCAAAGCTGAAAGCCGAACTCAAAGATGCCTGAACAACTGACGGAGATGTCAAAAGCATTCCGGCAACTGTGTCTGTTCCAAAAACTAAAGACCAGTAGATAACCATAAATATCAAAATAATTATGCCAATCGTTGTGACAACATCATAAACTATTGTTCCTTTCATCCGCTCACCACAAAAGTTATGCTCGAATCTTTGGCAACAGAGATGCCGATTTTATCGCTGCCCGCAATTGGGAAATCTCCCTGATTTTTTTCTTTGCCAAACGTCGTTGCCCAAGTTTGCGTATCTGCATTCCATCTCTTCACATAATCACAATTTGCCACCAAACCACAAAGTTTGGAAGCTTTTGTTGAATAGCTTTCGGGAACAATAAAAAAGTTGTATTTTCCTCCCGTAAGCTTGTATGGGGTTCCCGCGGAAGCTTGAACCGGAGCTTCTGTTGACGGATCTACTGAAATAGAAGAGTAATCAAGTTTGCATCTTCCGGTTGCGTCTGAAATTTTGATTTTATCAAAAGCAAATTTCTGGCCTGCTTGAGATTTCAATATTATAGAAACGCGCTCGGGAAAGGATTTCGCCGCGCGCTTGTCTATTTGCCTCCATGAACCTTCACCTGTCGCTATTTCTGTTTTTATTTCTGTGCTGCATGGCTGGCTGTCATCAGTATCGAGAACTCCTGCATAAATTTCAATTACTGTTGCTTCTTTCTGCTCGTTGAATCTGTATGTATGCGTTTGCAGGTTCGCGCAAATTCTTCCTGCGGCCAAGCCTTCGTCTGAAGTTTCGCATATACGATAATTCTCGGAACGCAGAATCGAGCATGAATTTGAAGTTGCTTCTTTTGAAATGAATCCCATGTACTTTCCAACAGTTGTCAGATTAAATGGCTGAGTGTCGGTCAGCCTTAATTCATTTCTTATTGGAGTAACGATTTCTTCCGGTTCTACGCAATTTATTTTATCTATATCTTTTTCTGCCCCATAATTGTAAATCTCGCAGCAATCAACAAAAATTTCCTCTGCAGCGTGGCGCGTTTTTAGCGTCTTCATTTTTTCCGGAGTTAATTCTGTAAATGGTATTCCGGGCCACATCAGAGTTTCTGCGCAGGAAAATGCGCCTCTGCAAAGATCGCCTGCATCCAAACACGGCACGCCGTAAAGAGAAGATAATTTGTTCCAGCTTATTCCCTGAGAACCTGCAACTTTTTTCACAGCAGTTCTTCCAATAACTTCAGCGAGGAATTTTTTGCTTCCTGTGACTTTTACAGCTTCTTTTCCAATTTCTTTCGCAACATCGTGCTCAATAATTTGGCCGGTTTTTTGGTAAACTTTTCCGGCTGCGATTTCTCCGGCAGTTCTTGCGGTTTCTCTTCCGCCATATTTCCCTGTAACTTTTATTGCTTCCTTTTCCGCGTCTTTTGCTATCTGCTCAATAACTTCTCTGCCTAATTTTGTTCCCAGTTTTTCCGCGGCGACTGTGGCTCCTTTGGCTGCGCCACGCTTTGCTGCGGCTTTTGACCCGAACGAAAGAATATCTGTTGCAACATCAGCAGCAAAGCACAAGTCCTCTCCTGCATAGAGAGCAACCAAACCATTTAGCAAACCTTCATCGGCGTAGCAATAATTTGATGCGTCTGCGCCAGCTCTTGCTACGTTAGCTATTATCTCACTTCCGGATTTTTTAAAAGAAACTTTTGCATAGCATGGGGCAGCGAGATAGAATTTTGGATTTTCAAGTGAAAGCGGCGTAGAGGAGCGTTCCAATTTAATATCAACTATATTTTGCGGCAGTTTCAAAGTGAAATTTTGCTCAAGCCCGCGCACGTTCAAGCACAAACCTTTTCCAGTTGTGCATCCTTCCTGCAAGTATTTTGTTCTGTAAAATTGCTTGAATCTTGTTAATGTTGGGCCAATATCCCACCATCTCTCTCCTATTGTTGAGCGCTCGAAAGGATATGTTTCAGACCACTTCTGCAATTTTGTTGCATCGAAGCCGTTGGAAGCTGCTGCTTCTGAAAAAACTACCGGCATCGAAAATCCGCCCCGCTCTCCTAATTTTGTTTCCTCAACTGGTTTTGTTTGGATTTTTTGGTAGTACAAAAGATATTGCGGAACCATCAAACCATAGTATGCTTGAATGTAGCCAACGCCAGTTAAGCTCCATTTGCTTTCCTGACAAAGTTTTACAACAGCATCCTTGCTGCAGCCCTGCTTGCCTTCGCCTGCTGCGCACTCTATTGCAAGCTTAACTTCCTCCAGAGAAATTCTCGCCAAGTCGTCGCAAGAGCTGCGCGGAAACAAAACATAAAACATGAACACAGTAATTATGGCTATTATCATTCCCACCATCAGTTTTAGAACTTCCTCGGAAACTCCTCGCATGTATTTTATTCAAGAAGCTTATTTAAAAATTACTCAGCTTTCGGGCAGTCGCAGCCAAGCTTTCCTTTAACATCATCTTCTGTGACACTTGCCCCGACTTGCTTGTTATTTGCTATTCTATAGAGGTCTTTTATCTTAATATCACCTGTTGAAGAATATTGCTTCGGCACGCCGCCGCATTTGTAATCTGTTATAGAAACAGTCCTTCCCTTATCATCAGTTGTGCTAGATTGAGAGCAGAGATTTGGGATTGGACTGATAAAGGGAGTGCAGCAAGATTGCAAAAGTCCTCTCGCCGCCGGAGCTTCGAGCTGGGCTTGTGCCGTTGGCAAAAATCCTATAGCTGCGAAAAATAAAATCAGCGCCCCAACAACAGCAACCAAAACCATAATAGGCTTTTCTACCATAAGAAACTTTCTCGGCTGCGTTTATAAACTTTTCAAGAAGTTTTCCCAGTGAGGGATGAGAAGAGTCCTTTTATCAGATCCAAAATAGGATTCGAAAGCCCTTGGCCTGTCTGCGCAATAGAAATTCCTATTAACATGAGAATAACTATTGCTACAATTGCCACGACGAACATGATTATTCTGTCATCAACACCTTTCATTCTATCACCTCTGAAGTTTTTTGCTGCTGGCCGGATGAGCATTTGCCAAGATTTCCCATGCATTCAAGTATTTTTTCAACAAGTGTTCCGCCGGTTTCAAGGGGCTGTGTAACTATCTTTATGCCAACTGCCAGAACCATCACAGACAAAAATACAACCACAAGAAAAACAATTGTGCTCATGCCTTTCATGGAAATTTCACCGGAAACATTTTTTTGAAATGATTTGAAATTATTATTGCAAGCAAAAGAGAGAAAATGTAAACTGTTTCCAGACTGCTGTAAGAGCCTTCTGTCGGTTTCGGCCCCTTCTTGCTTGCAAGCAAAACAAAAAGTATTATTGCAACTACAAGTCCGAAAACTACCATTGCGAAGACCTGTATTGAAAATTCGCTGTCGCCTTTCAAAAATTTTCTTTTCATTATTTGCCACCAAAAATTGTTGATAAAATATTGTTTACCCAGCTTTCAGAGCCGGTTCCGCTAACCTGCCCCAAACTTTGTTGATACAAATAAAATAGAATCATCAAAACTATAAGTATCCCGACAAGGAATGCCGCTTCTGAAGGAAATTGCTCAAAAACACTGCCTTTGGATTTTTTCATATTTTTCATAAAAATCATCATGTGAATGGTATTGCATAGTTTACTGGATATATATTATTATTTTCATTTGTTTCTTCTGTTGTTCCTGTTGAATCAACTCTAACATCTGCGCGGTATAATCCGTTTGGATGTGAATACTGGGGGCTTACAACTGTGTGGAATGATTTTCCTGCTTCTATTTTTGTATAATCTCCGCTCGCTATCGATAACTTTTCTCCTGTGTTAGAGTTAACGATTGAATATTCATATTTTCCTGCGTTCGCTGATGCGGTTCCGAGATTATTTATTGTGATATCTATTTTTATTTTATTTGAGACATCACCTGCAATAACATCAGCCACTGGCGCAAGGTCGGCGAGATTGGCCCGAGCTGTTGTTGTAGTTGAACTTGTCGCGGCACCGCGGCCTGCAACAACTGCAGATGAAGTTGTTGTGGTTGTTTTTGGTTTTGTTGTAGTTGTCGCAGCTGAAGCTTCTCCCAAATCTACAATTATGATTGAATAATCTTTCCAGAATCTCGTGTTCATCACACTACCTACAGGTATGCCCCAAGCAAGATTACAGTCGCCATAGCTCCTGCTTGCTATTCTATTGCAGGAATCTGTCTGTATTAAATCAAGTTTTGGCCCATTGTTATTTTGAATCGGTTCCCAACACCACCCGCAACCTATAGTCCCCCAGCCGCACCCATCTGTTTTTTCTGACTTGCCTTCTATTTTTGTCAAAAATCTATTTACAATAATATTATATTTATGATTTTTCAGGAATTTTCCTTGGTCTAAGTTATGTTTTATGTCTATTTCAAATAATTTTTTATTATTGCTTGGACAGATGTCACCCAAATCTATGGGGTTGTAATTCTTTCCGTCGCCGATTTCTCCTGACTCTGTGAGTGTGTTGTAATAAAGTTTCTTAAAATTAATAGGACCTTCGATATCTGTGTCATAGCAATCTTGGCCAAAGCAGGTTTCTATATTTTCCTGCCAATTTTCCTGCCCAACTTTTGCGTCGAAATAAGTTCTGCCAGTACATACAGTTTCCCCACCTTGGACGTTGGTGCAACTTTTCGAAACGCCAATTTTATAGTCATTGCCTTTCGGCTTTGAAGAAGAGTCCTTGAAATTTTTTATAAATGTTGGAAAGTCAAAATCGTTTGCTGCAGTGAATGTTATGTCTAATTTTCTCCTTAGGTCGGCGTATAGAGGAGCGGCAGGAGAATTTCTGTTCGCGTTGCTGCGTGAAAAGCGGTTTGAATCTTGGCCGTTGCCGGCAAAAACAAAAGCAAGCCTGTCTGGAATCTGCTCTGTTGTTATAATTCCCAAGTCAAGTTTCTCGGGAACTTTTTTTATTTCATAAACATATTTTTTATTATTTTTATTCCAATAGAGAATCCATCTATAAGTTGGTGAGCACGTTCCGCTGCCGCAATCTGGTAGAAATTTATCCGCGCCCAAATTCGAATCATCTGTTGCATATTGCTGCTCTATGAAATGTTTTGTTCCATCATATTTTTTTTCGTAACCTGAAAATACAAGAGATGTCGCTGGCAGGGCCTGAAGTCCTGGTATTGAGATGGGCAAGGCAGGAAACTGGCTGTAGCCAGTTATTTTATCATCATTTCCACTCTCACACATCTTACAGGAAGTGTCATAACTATCAAGACCGCCGGCTGATCTTCCCGGAGCGCTTTTGCCGCAATCCTTGTTCCCAAAGCTGACGAGCTGGCCTTTTCCGGGAGAAATTAATTTTTCTCCTTTTGTGCAGAAAGGCTTATCGTGTGTTGGGTTTCTTGATAATCCTCTAAGAAAAGAATTTATGCACGCTTCATCAAATCGCTGGGGGCATTGTGAAAGAAAACGCACAAATAAAGGCTGGCCGCTTTGGCCGACTAAATCATAGCAACCTTTCTCCTGAATTATTTTCTTTTCCTGTTCAGGCGTTAAATCTTTATCCTCATCGTATTTTCCTTTCTGAGAATTATAATTTATTTTAAACAAAGCAGAATCTATATACAGCAAATCTGTTATACCATAATTATCCAATTTTATTCCGTGCTCACTTTCTCCATTTGCTATGAAATCATCTCGGATTGTTTTGGAAAGAGAGCATCCTACAATACCGGCTGTTAATGGAATTTCTCCCGGAGCTATATTCAACATTTCCAAAACATTTTTTGACTCCCCTTCTGGTATTTCTTCAATGGGCAGTGTTAATGTCGGAATCTTCCCTTCGATATCACTGAGCTGGCCTCCCAGATCAACAGAAATTCCCAAAAATTTCAGAAGTCCGGCTGCCAAAAATATCAATGCAACAACTATCAGGAGAAACACTACCATCTCTTTTGTCGAAACCATAATACCGCCAATATTCTCTTTTCCCTATTTTTAAAACTTCACAAAGCAATATAAATTGAAAATTACAATGTCTTTTATGCCGATTGAAGGGGTGAAAAAAATGGTATTGAAACGAAGCCACACGCCGCCAAAACTTTCAACTTTTGAAATAGTTTTTGCCAACATGAAAAATCGCGCTTCGGTTACAAAATACCAAAAAAAAGATGTGCAGCTGCATATGGTTGAAAAAATTCTCATGTCTGCAATTTTTGCGCCGAGCGCTGGAAACTGCCAGCCATGGGAATTTATTGTTGTGCGAGACAAGGAAATGAGAAAACAGATTACTCAATCGTGCTTTGATCAGATATGGATGCTCGAAGCTCCGGTTTTTATAGTTGTGGGAATAAATACGCGCATTGCGGGTTCTGTTTACGGAGAGCGCGGGGAGAAGCTTTATGGAGTTCAAGATACTGCGGCTGCAATTGAAAATATGCTTTTGTCTGCGCAGTCGCTCGGTTTGAGCTCCTGCTGGGTCGGAGCTTTTTCTGAACCGAAAGTTTCTATTCTGCTGAAATTTCCAGAGTATGTCCGCCCATGCGCAATAATTACTTTAGGTTGGCCCGCTGAAGAACCGAAAGAAATGAACAGGCATCCGCTAGATGAAGTTGTTCACTTCGAGAATTTTGGTGAAACTCCTCTAAGCAAAAGAGTCGGCCAACATCATATCGCATAAGAAATTTCTATAGAGTTTCCAAAACTTTTGCTTTAATTCTTCCTTTCCCTCCGTGCGGTTCAGCAAGCTCATTTCCGCAAACCAAGCATTTTACTTTCTGGCTCGGTTTGTTGAAAATTATCTGCTCGTTTTTGCACTTGCAAACTACTTTCAAAAATTTGCTTTCTGGATTTGGAATTTTGTACATTTTAATCAATTAAATTTGACAGCGTAGTCTTTATATCCTAAAGCTTCCGGCAGGGTAAACAAAATAATATCTGTTTGAGCGTATAGCCGACCGTTATTATATGGAGTATACATTTCATGGGAAATTTCAATTTCATTGCCATTAAATTTAACAAATCCATCATTATGAAATTTTATAGATTTTAAATAATCGGCAGCCTTTGTTGCGAAATCTTTTTCAGCACCATTAATTGTAATTGTCATTCTCATGCTTTAACCAGCTCATACTTTTTCGCTCTAAATCCCAAGCCGATTGTGTGCTGCTTTCCGCACTCTTTGCATTTGTAAAGCAGGGAAAGTTTTTTCGTTGGCTTTGCTCTGTCATGAGGATTGCTTTTCGGGAACGAGCCAAAGCCTTTCATTTTTCTCAAGAAGCTTCTTTGGCCGACTGCCATCTCTCGCCTCTGTTTACTAGTGGAAGAGCGGTGCACGTCGTGCTCTGTGTGCTTTCTGCAGTAATTGCAAAATCTCTGCTGCATTTTCGGGGCTTGCATGATTTTCTTTCGCAGGGAAGGTTTATAAATTTGTTTTTTAAAGCAAGCGCATGGCCCAATTAGTAATCTGGAATTTCCATTGCCTCTTGCAAATTAGCTTCTGTCAAAACTCCCAGATTTTTCAGCATTTCTATCATTCCGGCTTTTGAATTTCCTTGGCAGTCTTGCATTAGCTCTTTCCAATACGGTGGTCCTAGTGCTACTTCTAATCTTTTCTTAACTTCACCCAATTCCCCATGTCGTACAATCAGTGTTTGATTATCAAACATTCTCGGAGACAGAATTGCTGCATTTTTAGGAGCAGAAACAAAATCTATAGTTTCCCTCTTTGCTCCAATAAATTCAAGGTGTTTCACTGCAAGCTCTGCTGGAATTTGGGTTGTCCTCATTTTATGCTCTACGCAATCAAGTCCCTGTTCGCTTGCTGCGGATGCAAATGCTTTTGTTATGTAATCCCTATGCGTAGGATTCACGCCAGCATTTATCAAAACCGCCCGCGCGTTTTTTCTTTCTTTCAGCTTTCGGAAAAATGCTTCTGCAACTTCTGTTCTATTGAAAAAATTTTCCGGGTGATACGCGTCTTGGCTCGTACGAGTATTTGCCTGCGAGCCTAACAACAACTTCTGCGCTTCATCAATAATTAATGCATCTGCTGATGCCGGCTCTGCATGCAATGTTGGACTCTCGTGTCTGAAGAGTTCTCCCAAAATAACTTCAGCAGAAGTTGCGTCCGAAAGCCCGTGTCCGCTTTTCATCAGAGGTCTATAATTTCTGGATTCAATTTCTCTTTTCATATTTACCATTAAGTTAAAACTTTTTCCCGAGCCGCGCTGGCCGCTTGCCACAACAACTTTGCCTCGGTCTAAATCATCCGCAATTTCTTTTGCTTCTGGAATGTAAAGCCTTCGGAAATAAACCCAAATATCATGGTTTCCTTTGATGGGCTCTCCGGGCGGTATTTCCGGCGCAGGAATTTTTCCGCCAAGTTTTTTAATCGGGGATTTGTTGGGTTCCCCATTGTTCAAACTAGAAAGGTAATCGTTAATAGCATTTTCCACGCCCGCGCCTTTCAGAGAAAATGTATTTGAAACTCTGCTTAAAGGAGCATCAGTCCCATAGTAAGCATAGAGCAGAGCTTCTACTCGGGCTAAAAAATCTTTTCCGGTTAGCTTCATGTGAATTTCACGCACTTCTGTAAACACCATGGGAAACCTGTAAGTGCCGTCAACAAACTGCGCAAATGCTTCTTCAGGCATATACGGAAGAGCCTGCCTCAATTCGTGCTCTAACTCAACATAAGCAAGATCAGAGAAGCGCTCGGAATATCTAAGTGGAACTTTCCCGTCTCCATATCTCCTGCGGAAGCTTCCGATCTTTTCTGCTTGGGCATCCCTGCCTGACTTGCGCAAAATATTTTCCCATTTTTGCATTACCATTGCTTCTGGCATAAAAATCAAATTTAATCTCACTACCCCAAAAGAGTATAGATAGCAATCTATAAATAGATGTGGGTTTCCTCTGGAAAGCTTCATAAACTACAAAAGCAATTATGCATCAGACGATGCATTTTTGCATAAGGCGATATTTTTATGCCACACGCTGAAACCATAATTATTTCCCTCGGCGGCTCGCTGGTTGTTCCGGAGGAAATTGATTTGGATTTTCTGAAAAAATTCCGCGAGCTTGTTTTGCGCCACAGCAAAAACAAAAAATTTGTTTTGATGGTGGGGGGCGGGAAAACCGCAAGGAACTACCAAAAAGCAGCAGGGGAATTTTCTGCCAGCAATTTTGATTCTGACATGATTGGAATTATGGCAACAAGGCTGAACGCAGAATTGGTGCGTGCAATTTTCAGCAAGGAAGCATACAAAAAAATAATTTACAACCCGACTGAAAAAATAAAATTCTCAGAGAAAATTTTAGTGGCAGCTGGCTGGGAGCCCGGCTGCTCAACTGACTTTGATGCGGTTTTAATCGCGAAAAATTTTGGGGCAAAAACAGTAATTAATTTATCCAACATTGATTATGTCTATGACAAAAATCCAAAAGAATTTCCAGACGCGGCTCCGATTGAAAAAATTTCCTGGAAAGATTACAGAAAAATGTTTAGCGGCACATGGACTCCGGGATTCAACAGCCCGTTTGACCCGGTTGCCGCAAAGGAAGCGCAGAAGCTAAAGCTGAAAGTTATTATTGCCAACGGAAAGAATTTGGAAAATCTTGAGAGGGTTTTGAGAGTGGAGGGGTTTGTTGGAACGGAAATATTCTAAACAACAACTTCCGCCGCGCCCCGCATAGAAAGCAAGCCAGCAACTTCTGGCGGAACTTCTGCTGTTTGCCCATTGGCGAACGGCCCATAGTAATTCAAGTCCGCGCCTACGAATTGCGGCAAATCCATAAGCAATTTTATTTTTCTAAAATCGGGTTTTGGAATTTCTTTTGGAATCTCCGGAGCCGCAGGCGGCTGCGCGTCTAATTTTTCAGAAGCGATTTCGGAAATTTCTCTATTGTGTGTTGCAGAGATATTTTCATTCGAGCCATTTTTTTCTGATGTTTCAATTTTTGGGGCTTCCATAATTTGGTTTGAATTTTTTACTTCCTCAACCAATTTCCTTGCCTCGGAAATTTTTTCTTCAACAAATTTGTCATAGCTCCACATTTGCTGCTGAATTTCGTTTTTGAAATTCTTCAAGCTTAAAATCATAATATCAAAAAACTTCTGCTCTTCTAAAGTCAGCCCATCCGGCGGAATATTTCCGCGGACAGTGTGCAGAGCAGCAAGAACAATTTTTTTCTCGCGCCGATTCACGAGCTCTTCAAGAATTTTTTTCGCGCTCTCAACTTCAAGCATGGACTGCGTGTCCCTTCTGGAGCTTTTGTGTTCAATCCATTGGCGCACTGCTGAAAAAAATCCCGCAGGAAGCTTCTGCAATTTCTCCTCTTTCTCAGCTCGGTGCGCGGCGCGAATTGTTTCATAGGTTATTATTTCTGCAATAAAAATCGCCTCATGATTTTTATGGACTGCAGAAGGCTTTAAGCTTTCTGCTGGACCATAGAAGGTCGAAAATAATTCGAACTAAAAGTTTATAAAACTATTAATTTATTGTGGTTGAGGCGTTGCAGCAGGCTGAGTTGTAGAAGCCTTTGCGGAAATCTTTTTGAAGACAAAGAATGCTGCGCCTGCTAAAATAACTAAAACAACTGCGCCGACTGCAATAAATTCTGTCCCACCAGAAGACGGCAAAGTTGTTATTGTTTCTGTGGTGGAGATTGTTGACAAAGGCGGGCGTGTTGTTGTTAATTCTATGGTTGTAACTGTAGAAGGCAGCATTTCACCGGTAATAAGTTTAGCCTGCACTTCAAAAGTTTTTGTAGCAGTTGTTATCGTATTGCCATCGACATCTGTTACAATACCATACCACGAAACAGTTCCAGTGTAGCCATTGTCGTTGGACCATGTATATGAAGCTGAACTTTCGTTTCCGCTAAATTTTTGTGTTGATCTTAAAACAAAATCACCGCTCTCTTTAACAAAAAATTGGGCTGTATCGAGCTCTATATTATCTTTCGCGTTTACTGTCAGTTTGTTATTTCCATCAAAAGTTATGGATTCCGACTGCTCCGTTTGTCCAGTGTAAGATGGTTTTTCTGTGTCTTTGTTTATGTTAACTTCAGGATCAACGATTCCCTCATTGCCATAAACATCAACAGCAGTCATATACCAAGTTAACTTGCTTAGCCCTTCCTTTCTAGGAACTCTATAATCAAATTCTATCCAACCTTCTTTAAAGCCGGCCTCGAATGTTTTTGTTTCAATAAAAGTTGGACCTTCTCCCAAATCCACATAAAGCTTCGCCTCTTTGATGTCGGACTCATCTTTCCAGTATTTTGAAAATCTCATTGTCTGACCATAGACTGCTTGCTTCGGTGTTCTGTCTTCTGTCCATTGCGGAGGATTTTCAATTTTGAATCTTGTAATATTAGATTTTGTTTCTAAACCAACAGCATCTTTTGCTGATACGCTTATTTCAACATCACTATTCTCAGCTAGATTTGGACTCGGAATATAATCATAATTAATACAATTTCTTATGCCTGCAGTATTCTTCAGAGAGTCTTGCTGTTTTGCAGTGTCTGCTGGCTGCGTTGTTACAGTTGTTGTAGTTCCCGCAACTGCGGTTGTTCCCGGAACTGTTGTGGTCGTTGTGCTGCCACTCGGCTGTGCTGTGTTGTCATTAGTTTGTATTTGGGCTTCATTTACATTAAAAGCTCCACTTATTGATCCCGAAGCAGAAGCTGAAGAAGCTTGCTGAGCAACACCAACCGAAGATGCGCTTCCAGCAGTTGTTGTGGTTGTGCTAGTCGAAGAAGATGGACTCGGCAGCGCATTTTCTTTTACGCTAATTTTATACGATGCCGGATTTATGTTCCAGTCTTTCATGCACGCCTTGAATCGTATACTTTCCTTCAGAACTGTGCTTACTTTTGTTGCATTTATTCTTATGCTAGTGATTTCAGGAGGCTCGATATCTTTCACCCTAAATAATTTTTGAGAAGCCTTTGCCACATTCCCAACTTTATCATAGGCTGTAATATTCCAAACCACTGCAGAGCCGGGCATTATTCTATCATGATAGCCAGAGGAGAAATCTCCGCCGCCTATACCGCCGGTTCTTGAACCAGATCCCTCGACAACGTCTCTAAAAATTCTGTCTCTTATGATATTATTTACACTCAACAGTTTCCTTCCTACTATCATTAAACTCTCATCATCATTTGCAGAGCTTGGTTGCTGCTCTCTTGGAGTCGGTATAGAAATTTCAAAATCTACTGTTGTTTGCGTTTTCACTCCTTTCTGATTGGAATATCTGTCGCCTACTATCACAGTAGAATTCAAATCCAATATAACTGTTGAAAGTCCGTTGCATCTGCTTTGTGGGTCTTTTGTGGTGTCAGCTTTATCCTGCCAAACTGTTCTTAATTTTATTTTTGTTCCGGGAATTAGTTCTGGCAAATCACCGCTCAGCGGATTTCCACTGGAGTCTAAAATCTGCTGTGAAATAAGCTGCGGCGGGTTTGCATCATAAATTCCGTTTGGATCTTGGCAGAGTGGATCAAGAGTAAATGTTGATTCAGTGCTTTTTTTCTCGTTGCCAGCTTTATCTTTAGCAAGAAGATACCATTTAACAATATATTGCTGATTTAGAGGGCTTGCAACATATGCCAGATAATCATTCTTGTCTAGTGTTATACTTCTTTTATCAGAAGTCTGTGTGTAAAAATATGTGACCTTTTTGTTCACAACTTCTTTTCCATTGAGAAAAACTGAAACAGACTCCAATCCAGTTTCCTGATCGCCGGCATTAAACATTATTGTCGCTCGCTGGTTTGCTGAAAGGGCTGTAGGCGAGTCTGCAACCGAAAGTGTCGGCGCAACATCATCTAAGATAACAAGTTGGCCATAATCTTCATCTGCCGCTGTGTTCAAATCTGGCGCTGAAACAGAGTTGCTTTCTGTATCTTTCGCGCGGGCAAACCAAGTTATTGCTGAGCCTTTTTTAGCGTCGGTTGGGATTTTTAGAAGCCAGCTTAATTCTTTTGTGTCATCGTTAACGGTTTCCGTATGAGAGTCATGAACCCAGCTTCCATCTGTTTTTTGATAATCCCACTCAAAAACAATTTCAGAAAGCCTCACGTTATCCCTGCAGCTTACTGTCAGTTGCTTGTTTTCACCCTGCTTTATCGCTACAGAATTTTTATTTTTGAGTTCGCAAGTTGGTGACGTGACATCTTTCACCATGAAATAATCTGTGTAAAAATTAGATTTCTGATCTGCTGCATCTTTTGTTTCAGCATAGAATCTGAATTTTTTTCCTTCTTGCGTTGTGCCTGCGCTCAGCGCCGCTTGTCTGCAGCTGCTATCGCAATCTATGTAATCGTTTACATATCCGTCTATCTGACCCCCTGTTATCTGAACTGGCTTGCCCCCTTCTGCTTCTATGTAAAAGTTTGTTATTTTCAAATTTCCTTTCTCGTCTCCTTTTTCGGTGAAGTCGTCTGTGCATCTTGCTTGAAGAGACTTAACGCTATTTGGATTGATTTTCACTATTGGATCTTCAGTTCCTATATCAAGTTCGCATTGGGGAGGCTGGGAATCTTTTGGCGGAGGTGCTTCAACTATTTTTATTTCTTTCAGTGTAGCAGGCTCTGCTGTTTCTGAGTCTTTCGAAACTTTCCCTTCAGCTGTTCCAGCAATGCCCCTTCCCATAATGTCTACTTTAATATTATTTCCCACATCAGATTTTGTTGGCTGGCATGAAAGTCTTAACTTGAAGATTGAAGCGGCCAGCAGAGGGTTTGGATTGTCTATAAGCATTTTGCATTGCGAGGCTCTCATTCCTTGCAGCTTTATTCCAAGAGCCCCTGAAACGACATCATACTCTGTCGGCGTTATTGTGGAGCCTCTCTGCGCAACACTATCAAAAATAATTTTTTCAGATAAACTTTCTTTTGCAACAGTTTCTTTTGAAACAATTTTCAGCTGTTCCTTTGTGACTGGAATTCCGGCTCCCCGCAAAATTCGCACAGCATTGTCGAGCTTGGCGTCTTCTGTTTCAATTGCTCTTTTGGCAAGTTCTTCTGTTATCAGACCATGACTTGTAGCAACTTTTACAATTGTTTTGAGCTGGTCTGGAGTGAGAGAAATTCTTTGAGTTGCAAGGTCTTTGCTGACTTTATCAAAAACACTTTTGAAACCATCGACTCCTTTAAGGGCAAGTTCCCTTGTTGCAACATCGGAAGCTATCATGGATTTCGCAATAACTTCCAAATTTTCCCTGCTAACTTGAACTCCTTTATTATAAAGCTCTTTTGAAACAGAATCTAATTTATCTTTTGAATTTTCCAAACCTTTATTAGCGAGATTTGTTGTTGTCACGCCGGCATTTACCAAAGCGCTCCTTGTAGTTTCTAGTTGCTGGCGTGTCAGTGTAATTTGTTTTTCCGCCAAATCTTTAGTAACAGCCTCTGCTGTATTTATTTCTTGTTCGTTTGTTAATATACCGACATTTAACAAGCCTGTTATAATCAATTGTTTTGTTATTGTATCAAGTTGCTCCGGTGTCAGAGATATCTGGGCTTTCAAAGAATTAGAAACCTGCACAAGCTTGTCGCGCGAACTTTCAAGGCCTTTTTGCGCGAGCTGATATTTTGTAACCTCAGCGGCAACAAGCGTTTTTATTATAACTTCTGTCTGCACGCGGGTGTAAGTTGCGCCGCCGACAATTTTATTTTTAGAATCATTATAAACCTGATTAATCTTGTCGCTGGAATATTCCACTCCTTTGATTGCGAGTTCTCTTGTAGTCACGCCAGCTTCAGTAAGCATCTTATAAGCAATCTGTAGCTGTTGATATGTTGTCGGAACTTTTACTCCCTGCAAAGTTTTCACGGCCGCATCAAGTTTGTTTTTTTCATTTTCTACTCCCTTCCACGCAAGGTCGCGAGCTGTCAAGCCCGAATCCGAAAGGGTTTTCGCAATTTTATCGAGAGTTTGTGTGCTTGTCTGCACCCCTTTTGAACTAAGATCTTTTGATACGCCGATAAAATCATTGAACTTTGTCTGCGCAGTTCTCGCAATTTCAGAAGTCTTTGTGGAAAAGAAATCTAAATTAATTGGCATTGTCGGACCAGCTATCTTTGGCAGCCAAGAAAAAGAAAGAAAATTTTGCTTTTGCTGAGGTGGTGGAGAAGTTTTCTTTGCAGCCGGCGGTGGTGTTGTTGGTTTTTCTCTGCCAACCGCAGAATTTTTCATGCAGAGGCCAAAGCTGTTTAATTTAGAGTTCTGCCAAAAACAAGTCGCAGCATCGCTCGGGCATCTATATCCGCTGGCTCCGCAGGCATCTCCATAATTATCCTTATTTTTTGAGGATGAAACAAGAACAGACAAGTCTGGGAGTTGTTTGATTTCAACTTCCATTTTCACCTGACCAAAACGAACGAATGGATTATGATAAATTTCTTCGTTTTGAGCGCAGCCTGCTGCTATACAATAAACTCCCTCTTCTGTCGGAAGCTCTATAAAATCTGTTTCAGCTTTTAATCCCTGATTATTTGTGTTTTCACAATCGACTTCCCCGGTTGTTATACCACCCGCATTGATGCATCCGTATAAAGGAGTGCATATTGTGCCATGTGTTTTACAATCTCTGCCGGCGTAATTTGAAACAACCTCTGCATCTTTGTAATTTTTTGCATTACATGGACCTTTAACAATAGAAACGCCTGCTGAAAGTTGGATCGTTCCCCTAGAAGTTGCTGGAAGGTCCAGAGCCCTGTCCCTGCAGTTGATTTTTTCCGCAGATATTTTAACCTTCTCTCCGGCGTTAAAAAGCCTTATTTTATCTGTTACATCATATTTTCGCGGACCTTCTGTGGCAACCTGTAGCTTCTGCCCACCCGAAGCAGTGACAGTCAGATAGCCGCTCGCAGCGCTGTACTGCGCTTGAGAAACCGATTCCGCCTGCGGCGTGTTCGTATTATATCCCGCGATGTATAAGGTTACAAGAAAAATAAATAATGTTGCGATAATCGGAAGTGAATTATTTCTTTCTTTTTTAGACATTTAATCGAAATCTATTCAATTTTGAAACTTATAAATGTTCTTTTTCAATTTTTTATCGTTCATTAATAACAAAGAATAATTCTCTATTCTGTTTATTGTTTTATAAATAGATTTTTGCAAGCATTTGCATGAAGAAAACTGCGCTCCTGCTTGCCGCAATTATTTTTATCTCAGGCTGCACTGCCTCGCAGATAGATATTTTTTTGAAAGCATCTCCGTTGGTGAGCAGTTTTCTTGAGCAATATCCGAACGCAAAAGTTACTACAATTCTCGTTGCGCAAGGAACAGTTCAGGCGCAGATCGAAAAAATAAAAGAGGACTGCGGTCCGGACTTTCCGCTGGCGAGCTATTACAAAACAACTTTGGATGACAAGGAAAATGGAATAATGCTTGTAATCTGGATGGATTCCAAAAATTATCAGATAACCTGCGCTGTCAAAGAAAGCGCGGGCGTAAAAAAAGAAGTGAACGCAAACGAAACAATAGAAGTAACCACTACAACTCAGCCAATTCCAACAACTTATTACCCACCCACGACAGCCGCGCCGTCTACAACATCACCATCTATAATTGCAACAACACAGCAGGCAACAACCACCACCTCTAATGCAACGCAAAATTCTACAAATGCAACCAGCGCAACAACCACTTCAACTATAGAATCTACTACAACCACAACTATCCCGTTGCCAGATTTGACTGCAGCTCCATGTTGTGTGAATGGGACTACTCCCGGCACAAGGACATTTATTTCTAATATCTATAATGGTTTTGCTCCCGGCGGCACCGATGTTAACACAACATTTTATATAAAAATTGAGGCGCTCTTTAACAACAATGCTTCAGCAGGAGGCATCAATACTTCATCAGGAACCTGCACAACTTCCCTGCCTTCGCTTATTTCCGGCAGCATGTCCCAAGCGGGCTGCCAGATATACATAAGCACCAAAGGATCATACACTTTCATAACAACTGTGGACAGCACTAACGTAATAGCGGAGTCAAATGAAAATAATAATGTTAATGTTTTTTCAAATCTTGATCTTCCTTAATTTAGTTTTTTGAATTTTACGCTATTTCACTAAGTTTTATAAATAGGTTTTCAGAAATATTATATATGAAAAAATCCGCGTTCTTGCTTTTAATAATAATTCTAATAGCAGGCTGCACGCAATCTGGCCTGACTCCTATTGCAAAAAATCTGCCGGAAGTGAAAGAATTTTTGAATCAATATCCAGAAGCAGCAATAACCGCATCAGCATATTCTCCTTCTGCTGTTAAATTTGTTGTGAAAAATTTCGCGGAGCAATGCCCAAATCTTGGAGAGGAAGGAAAAAGCTATCAAAAAATAACTATTGTGGATGGAAAAACAAAGCAGATGATGATTGTTTGGATCGAAGCGAAAAACAATGAATTCGTCTGCGCAATCAGAACTTCTTTAAGCGGAGAAATTGTTACAACAACTTCCAGCACAACCACAACCCTGCCACCGACAACAACTGCTCAAATCACAACAACTTCCAGCACAACAACTACAATTCCGCCGACTACTACAACAACTGCAAATGCGACAAACGCGACAACAACTTCATCTTCAACTACAACAACCATTCAGCCTTTGCCGGATTTGGCAATTTCAAGCATAATTATAAATAAGGATTATAGGTTTATTCAAGGATTTTTTTATCATAATTTTTCATATACAATAACAAACATTGGCGCGGCAACATCAAATGCCACAAAAATTCAATTCAATATAACAAATTCCAGCGCAGGAAATTCCACAATCACGAGCTTTGAGCTGTATGTCGGATCGCTGGCTCCTGGCGAAACTCTGACAAACACAACGCAAAAAAATTATACATTGAAAGGGGATTATTTTCTTGTAGCTTCTGTTGACAGTATTTCAAGCAATGCTGAACAAAGCGAAACGAACAACATGAACTCAAAACATTTTCCAGTGCCTTACGCATTTTCAAGCAATGCAAATTTGATAATTTCGGAAATAAATTATATATTCAAGGAAAGCCTTCCTTCATGCGAATACTACACAATTAATGCGACTGTAAAAAATGCAGGAACAGAAAATTCCAATGAAGGTTATGTGCGATATGAAATTTACAAGGATGGCGTTTTAAATGAAGCGAGTGTTGTCGGCGGCTCAGGAATCATACCAATTCTTGCCACATCACAATCTTACAATGTAAGTATCGCAAATAAATGCACATCAACAGGAACTTACGTTACAAACGCAACTGCAGACTATTATGACATGACTAAAGAAATAAATGAAATAGATAATTGGAAAACACAAAATCTCGTAGTTCCGTAAATTTTTATTTTTTCCTCTTTGGGTTTTTTTTCTCGATTTCCTTTTTTAGTTTCTCCTCCTCAATTCTCTCGTACCTCTTGCGCGCAAAATTTTTAAAAGCCTCATTAATCGGATTCTTGCATCCTGCCGCGCAGTGCAACTCTCCTTGGCATAATCCAATAGATTTCATAAACTGCTCATTCTCGCAGTTGGGCGGCAGAATTTCGCGCTGCTGTCTGCCGTGCCACTTCAAAGTTGTGCGCACAAATCTTTCTGGCAAAGGCTGAGGCAAGTTTTTATTCCACTCCAAAATTCTACTCTCGGTTTTTTCCCACGGCCAGTTTGCTGAGCGAAAAAAAGCTATTAGAGTGAAAACCGAGCGCTTGCGGCCGTCAGGAATTCCAGAAATAATTTTTTTCATGCAAGGCGGGAAAAATTCTTCCGGAATCGGTTCGGAAATTTTTCCTTTTGTTTTTGGCTTTTCAACTGCAATAATTTTTTCCGGCTTTAATTTTGCAGTCCAGTCCAAAGCCTGCAGCAAAAGCTCAGTCCCTTCCTCGGGCTTGCTTTCCAAAAACGGGGCTGAAAAATTTATGTTTGGAATTTCCGCAAACTTCGGGGAAAAATTTTTCAGCTTGAACGCGCGCAGTGGCAGGGAAACCAGCCAAGTTTTGTGGTGCAAAGAATATGGAGCGCGAAACATATGCCTTGAGCTCCAGCCTTCTTCAATATCTAAAAATGTGTATGGAGTAAGTTCAGAAATTTCTATTCCTTTTGTTAAGCTTGCAACGCCACCTTCTTCTTTCACAAGAGCCTCAAAAATTTTATCCCTGCATTTTTCCTTTATGAATTTACAAAGAGACTGCAAGCCCTCAGGATATTTTTTTGCGAGCAGCTGAAAATCAATTGTCTGCGGAAACGCCTCTGCTGAAATAGCGATATGGAATCCGCGCCTGCCGGAAAATTTAACAGTTGGGGAAATTCCAAAATCTTTCAAAAAATTTACAACTTCAACAGCTGCGGCGCGGCCATGCTCTAATTTAAATTTTGCGTCAATGTCTATAATCAAATCCCAGCCCGCGCGCAAATTGTCCTGCTCCTCTTTTGAAAGCTGAGAGGAAAGCTGCATTGGATTTTTCCAGCGCTCAACTGAGCAGTGAAAAGCAACAACTCCTTTTTTCACTTTTTCCAAAATGTCCGCAGGATACTGCAAAACATCAGGCCGCTTTGAGTAGCCTCCGTCAGCAAAAGTTCCAGCCGACTCTCTATCCTTAGCGCACGCAAGAATTGCAGACTGGACTTTCGGGTTTGAGTAGTATTTCAGAATTTGATTTTGAGAAAGCTGAGTTGATGCGGTTTCCATGCAAAAGTTTCTGCGAGAAGATTTATAAGGATTTTACTTTTTCTTGGATTTGGGTTTTTGGGATTTTTGATAGAAATAAATTATAAGTGAAGCTAGAATATAACTCCAAACAATTGAAAGGAACCAACCAATATATTCGCCAACCCCTCTCACAGCTCCTTTCATAAGAGGTATCATCCAAAAAATCAAATTAGATAGAAAGCCTCCAATAGCCAATGCAATACCGGATAGTTGCTGTGGATATTTACCTCCCGGAGCTACTGTATAATAAACTTCAGCTGCCATTGCCGTGCCAATAACACCCAAAATCAATAAAATAATTGTTAGAAACACTTTCTGCTTTGTCAATTTAAAAAATTCTTTCCAATTCATATTCTAGTATTGCAATGCAGATTTATAAGCTTTCTTTCTAAACAATCTTCATGAACAAAATGATTTTAAGAAAGCGGGGCTGATGCGGTTTCCATGCAAAAGTTTTGGCGAGAAGATTTATAAGGATTCACTCCGAACCCAGATTATGGAAAGGAAAAATTTATTGTCCCGCGAAGTTTCAGACTTCCGAATAGAAAAAGATTCAGTTGCCCAGCTCGCGGAAAAAATGTGGCAAGGTGGCGGCTTTTCTGCAAAAGGCTTTGGGACTTCTGTGGAAATTTTGTCTGAAATGTTTGCTGACAAAAGCTGCAAAAAGTTTTTTTCATTTCCAGCGGATATTTGCGCAACAGGCTTGCGCGGCGCGATTGCGCAGATGATTGAAAAAAATTTAGTTGATGTGATTATAACAACCTGCGGAACCCTTGACCATGACTTGGCGCGCGCATGGGGCGGGAAATATTTTCACGGCGCATTTGAAATGAATGATGAGGATTTGAGAGAGATGGGAATAAACCGCTTGGGAAATGTTCTTGTTCCAAATGAAAGCTATGGCGAGCCGCTGGAAAAAAATATGCGCCCGATTCTGGAAGAATTGCAAAAGAAAAAAACAGAATGGGGCGGGCGCGAATTGATTCACGAATTCGGCTCGCGCTTGAATGATAAAAATTCAATTCTTTTTCAGGCAGCAAAAAAAAATATTCCAATTTATGTTCCAGGAATAACTGACGGCGCGTTTGGCTCACAGCTGGTTTGGTTTTCTCAGGAAAATAAATTTTCTGTTGATTTGCTTGCGGACGAGCGCGAGCTTGCGGACATTTGCTTTCGCAAGGGAAAAACCGGCGCGTTAATGATTGGCGGTGGAATTTCAAAGCACCACACAATTTGGTGGAACCAATTCAAAGGCGGGCTTGATTATGCTGTGCAAATCACAACTGCAACTCAGTATGATGGCTCTCTCTCGGGCGCGCGATTGTCCGAAGCAGTCAGCTGGGGGAAAGTTTCTCCACAAGCAAAATATGTTAATGTGGATGGCGATGCGACAATTTTGCTTCCAATTATTTTGGCAGCGGTTTATGAGAAATTGGGAATTTAATCTACTCCTCGCTCACTCGCGGCGCAAGGACAAAAGAAATTTTGCAAAGCTCGGAAACAAAATCCATTCTCAAAGGATAATCATTTCCAAGAGAAATTTTCGCGCGGTCGCAGATTTTTCCTGCTTTAATCATTTTTTTCAAATACTCAAGCGGGTAGCGCGATTTTACTTTTGCCTCTGCTGTTAGAACCGGCAAAGCTACCGAGCCTTTCTCCAAAATCAATTCAGTTTTTGAAGAATCTGATTCAGCAGACATTCTGAAATTTTCCCCGAGCTCAAAAATCGCAGAATCCGCAATCACGTCCGCATCAGAAATTCCATCTGAAATTACATCCGCGCGCACTTCTGCGGTTGCTGGAAAATTAAACTGTGTTATGTTGGGGACTTCCCCGGTGTTCAATTCCAAAATCGGCACTGCGAAATTTCTCACAGAGTCTCCTGTTAAAGTTATGTGAAGGCGCGAGCCGTCAAGCTTCAGGGAAATTTTATCAGAAGGGCCAGCACGGCGCAAAATTGTTAAAAAATTTAATAAATTCAATCCTGCGGTTTCCTCTTTGTCGCAGTTATAATCGGAAAATGCTTTCGCGGAAATTTTCAAGTCCACAACAACAACCATTGCTCGGTCAGAGGCTGTCAGCTCCAAGCCCTCGGGCTTGAATTTGAAATTCGCCTCGTCAATTATTTGCGCAGCTGTGTCTATTGAATCCCTTAGCAGTTTAACATCAGAGGCGGTTGCTGAGAACATTTTTATCGAATAATTAATGGAAGTACAGATTTAAATCCTTTTGCTTTCTGTAGATGAAAAGCAAAACTTATTAACTTAGCCCGCGCACAATTATGCGGTAAGTTCTATGAAAATTGTTGTAATCGGCGACACACATTTAGGCTATGATTTCGGTGGGCCGCGCGGAGAGGATTCTTTTTTAGCTCTGGAGGAAGTAATTGAGCGCGCGCAAGACGCAGACTTGATTTTAATGCTTGGAGATGTTTTTGATAACAGAATTCCAAAGCCGGAAATTTTCGCGCGCGGCGCGAGGATTTTAGGCAGGGCACAAAATTTTGGGCCGAGCAAAGCAAAATTAATTGCTCTCAATGGGAAAGAAGAAAAAGAAATTTCCCCCACTGCTCTGAAAGGAATTCCGATTGTTGCAATTTCTGGAACGCATGATAGAAGGAGCAGGCATTTGGTAAATCCTGTTCAGGCTCTGGAACATGCGGGCTTGCTAATTAATTTGCACTGCGCAACTGCTGTTTTCGAAATCAACGGAGAAAAAGTTGCGATTCACGGTTTGAGCGGCGTGCCTGAAAGATATGCGAAAGATGTTTTGCTGTCTTGGAATCCTGTTCCGACAAAAGATGCGAAAAATATTTTTCTCATGCACCAGTCAATTGAACCTTATATTTATTCCCCGCTCGAGCCGCCTTCCCTGAAGTTGGAAGATTTGCCAATTGGAATGAATTTGTATTTGCTCGGGCATATGCACTGGCGCGACCAGAAAAATTTTCGTGGAGGCCAATTAGTTCTCACAGGCAGCACGATTTTCACTTCAATCCACAAAACTGAAGCAGAGCAGCAGAGAAAAGGATTTTGGATTTCTGACGGAAATCTTGCTGATTTTGTTCCGCTGAAAAACAGCAGAAAAGTTTTGTGGCATGAAATGTATTTTACTGAAAATACAAAAGTGGAAATTGAAAGCGCGCTTTTTTCCCTGCCGCAGCAGGATGGCGGGCTTTTGCCAATAATAAATATTAAAGTAAAGGGAAAACTTCCTGCAGGAGTTTCCACGCCAAACTTTTCAGATTTAGAGGAAAAATATTCCAGCAAGGGAATTATCAGAATAAACAAAAATATTGAAGCAGAGGATTTTCAGGAGCAGATTGAACTCCTCCATGCTTTGCGCGAGGCAAAACTTTCTCCGGAAGAGCAGGGGCTAAAACTTTTAGCTGAAAATTTGAAGCAGGCAAACTGCGGAATCCGCGCAGAGGAAATTTTTGATTTGCTTGTTGATGGGAATGCGGATTTGATTTTTAATTTGCTTTCGGGAAAACAGAAAACTTTGGGTGCTTGAATGATAACAAAAGTCCAATTGCAAAACTGGCGCTCGCATGAACAGACTGAATTAGATTTCTGCGAGGGCACGAACGCGCTTATTGGAATTATGGGAGCTGGGAAAACATCTATTCTGGATGGAATCTGTTTTGCGCTCTTTGGAACTTTCCCAGCTTTAGTAAGCAAAAAAGTAAAACTTGAAGATGTTGTGATGAAAAAGCCCAAAGAGAAAAAATTTGCGGAAGTTAATGTTTTCTTTGAGCTGGATGACAAGGAATTTTCTGTTAAGCGCAGAATTGAAAACGGGCGCGCAACAGGCGAGCTGCGCTGCGAGGGAAAATTAATTGAAAGCCCGCAGACAAACAAAGTCACTGAAGAGGTTGAGAAAATTCTGAAAATAAATTATGACCTGTTCACACGCGCAGTCTATTCGGAGCAGAACCAGATTGATATGTTTTTAACAATTCCAAAGGGCCAGCGCATGAAAAAAATTGATGAAATTCTGGCGATAGACAAATTTGAGAAAGCCCGCCTTACAACAAGGTCAATAGTAAATAAATTTTCCTCTACAGTTTCTGAGAAGCGCGAGCTTGTGAAGGATTTTGAATCCGGAGAAGAGCTGAAAAATTTCCCGCGCATGAAAAAAGAAATTGAAGAGCTGGAGCTTGAGCGCGCGAAAATGGAAAAAAATATTTCTGCGGTCCGCGATAAAAAGCAGAAAGCTGAAAGAAGCCTGTCTGCTATGCGCGAGACAGAAAAGAAATTCCGCGAGCTTGAAACAGAAATGAAAACTTCTATTGCTCTAAGCAGGCAGTTCGAAGAAGATATTGACCGCGTAAAGCATGAAGTTATGGACTACTCCGAGGAAAGTGATGAGCAAATCGGAGAGCGCGTTGCTTCTATTGAAAATGATTTTCTGAAAATGAAAGCCCAGATTGAAGAGGAGCGCGAGAAAATTTCATCGCTGCGGGAAATAATTTCCAGCAAGGAAACAAAAGTCAAGCTTATTGATTCTGAAAAAATTCCTGAAATTAAAAAGCACATCAAGGAAATGAATGAACTTGAAGCAGACGCAAAAAAGCACCCACTGAGAAAAATTTCCGCCCAGCTTGAGCAGAGAGTAGAGGAACTTGAAAGCCACAAGGAGGGAGCGCAGACTGCGTGGGCGCAAATCAAGGAAGTTGAGGAAAGCGTGCGCGAATTTGAGTCTGTCGGGGAAGTTTGCCCAGTCTGCGAGAATGAATTGAGTGAAAGAAAAAAGGCCGCGATTCTGGAAAAGAAAAATGAAAGGATTAGAAAACTGAAATCTGAAATCACAAAGCATGAAACCGGAAAAGACAAAATGAAAATTGAAATTGAAAAATTGAAAACCGAGCTCAAGCTTGCCGAGAGAATTGAACAAAGGCTTTCACAATTGGAAGGGATTGAAAAGCAACTGAAGTTTGTTGAAGATGCAAAAAAGCAATTGCGCTCGGAAGTTTCCGAGCACAGCAATGAATTGAAAATGGCTGAGAAAGCTTTGAAGCTTGCTGACGGAGGATTTGAAGAAAAGCAAAAAGAATTTGAAAAAATGAAAAATGTTTTTGACAGGAGAAAAGAAATTCAGGAAAAACAGAAAAGGCTGCGCGAGCTGAGCCAGAGGATTGAACAGCTTCAGGCGCAAAAAGGGCGTTTTGTTGGATTTGCTCCGGAAATTATTCCGGCGGTTGAAAAAGAATTTCAGGAAGCGATTGGAATGGAAAAGCACGCTGAGGCGAAGCTTGAGGGATTGATTGCTATTATCAGCGAGAAAGATTCCCGCATTTCTGAAGTGCAAAATAAAATGAAAATTCTGGAATTGCACGGAGCTGAAATTAAAAAATTGGAGGCAATGCAAAACCAGCTTGAGCTTTTGGAATCTGGATTGGAAGCGACGCAGGGGCAGCTGAGAAAAAATTTTGTTTTGGCTGTGAATCAGGCAATGGGTTTGCTTTGGCAGAATTTGTATCCATACAAAGATTTCTATTCTTGCAGGCTTGCTGTTGAGGAGGGAGATTATATTTTGCAATTGCAGGATGCGACTGGATGGATTCCGGTTGATGGAGTTGCGAGCGGCGGAGAAAGAAGTTTGGCTGCGCTGACTTTGAGAATTGCTTTCTCGCTTGTGCTCGCTCCTCAGCTGCGCTGGCTTGTGCTTGATGAGCCAACGCACAATTTGGACGCTAAAGCTGTTGAAGATTTGGCAATTGTTTTGCGCGACAGGATTTCAGAATTTGTTGAGCAGGTTTTTTTAATTACACACGACCCCGCGCTTGAGAATGCAGTTTCCGGTTATTTGTACAGGCTTGAGCGAGCAAAAGAAAAAAATGAAGAGACGCGGGCTATAAAAGTTTTCGGGCCTGAAGCATGAGGATTTAAATTTAGAATCACAAGCATATCTATGGAACTTCAAGGATATGTGCAACAAATAAAAGATCTTGTGCAGAAAGGAAATTATACCCGTGCCGAGGCTGTGTTTTATGTTGCAGTGGCAGATGAAGGCAGAAAAGTTTTCGGCGTTGGAAGCCATGCTCCATATTCCAAATTGCAGCCGTTTGTTGACGCTTTAGATAAAAGTGGCTTGTGGGGGCATATAGCAAAAATGAAGCCAGACACGCAACCGATAAGATTTGTGCAGGAAATAATTCATAACAGAAATTCTATTATACCTAATATTTCTGGGATTTCCGCAGAAACTGTGATAAATATTTTAGAAGAAGCGAACAAAAAAGGCATAACTGATAGAAGAAATATGGTAGATGTTGTTAAAGAATATATTCCTAAAGGTCAGATGAAAAGAGATAGCAGGATAAAAGAATGGTATGAAGATATTTATTCTCTCGCTGTTGGAAAAACTTGGCAAAATATGCCTATGCCAAAAAGGCAGGATGTTGCGATGACCGGTGTCCACAAGGAAAAAGCTGTTGTGTGAAAGGTTTAAATACCTTAAATAACCTTTATTTAGTGGTAGTATGTGTATAACAGATCTTCCTGAAGGCCATCTGGAGCAGTGCGTCGGAGACGCGGTTTATGCTATTGGGTTAAAACTCAAAGAACATGAGATAGGCGGCAAAGTTGATTATCTTGGAAGTGAATTTTATAGAGCGCTTGAGATGGTTGAAGATAGAGCCCTCAAAAGAGAATTCTTTCGCGGAGGTGAAGTTGAAGAACTCAGAAAAAGACTTTTAAGAGTTGAAGGAACTTTCAGAAAAGAAAGCATGCGTAGGAGTTATAGAAAGTTTGTTGAAAATGTTGTCATGCAATATGCTCAGGGAAACCCGCATTTATTTTTGATGTTGTGGGAAAGAACTCAAAGATTCAAAAGAGAGGCTGTTTCTGGAAAAGATGAAACGCCCGACTACATAAGATAATTTTTTTATTTCTTTGGCCTTACATAAACGCCTTTGCATCCCTTTCCTTCTGCTCGCGCCCGTCAGCGAAATTCAGGCAAGCCTGCTCAAGCGCAATTCCGCGCTCGTTCTTTTTGCTTTTGCGCTCGCGGACTTTCAGAAACAGCGGATAGTTCACAGCTTCTCCAACAATCAACGCTTCCCCAACGCGCAAAGAAGAAATTGTTCCGAGAACATCTGAAGTCAAACCTTCGGAGCTTTCTCCAATGTGCTTCAAGTCATACGGGTTTGTCACGCGCAGAATTATGTGCGTGTTGCACTGGGACAAAGCAGTTGTGGAAAGATTTATCGGCCTCTGGGAAATCAAACCCAAGCACGCGTGGAATTTTCTTCCCTCGCGCGCGATTTTTTCAATTATATTTCTGGAAATCGCGCCTTCTCTATTCACGCCTTCCGGGCAGAAATTGTGAGCCTCCTCCACAATAAAAGCAAACGGCGGAATCGCTCCGCTCCTGCGCGCGTTGAAAAGTTTCTGGCCCAAGTAAGTTACAATAATTTGTTTTTCCTTCAGAGAAACCATGTCTGAAATATCTATCACAGTCAAATGCCCGGGGCGCGTTAATTTTTGCAGGGATGGATTGTCGTATCCGGAAAATAATCCTGTTGAGTCCAACTCGTAAATCAAAGTGTATAGAATATCTCTTGTTGTGGATTTTATTTCGCTTGACTCTAATTTGTTCAGAACATCCCTGAAATCAAAAACTTTCCCGCGGTTCTCATCATTCATTACAGCCAGAAATTTATTCAGCTCTCTTTTTTGCACAGAAGTCATGTGCGGCATAATTTCCGCAATCATTCCCGCGCTCAATCCCGGCACGCCGATTCTGAAATCTCTTCCGAGAATTACATCCGTTCTGTCCTTGTAATTTTTATCTTCCGCAAATCCAATGTATTCTCCATGCGTGTCAATCACAACTGTAGCCACTTGCCCGTCCTCTGATTTTCTGTCCAGCAATTCTTCAATCAAGCAGGAAGTTAAATAAGATTTTCCGGCTCCCGACTGCGCGAGAATCGCAAAATGCTTTTGCAGCAGCCGCGTCATGTTTAATTTCACAAGCATGTTGTGATGCTCAACTGTTCCCAAGTGCAAGCCTTTTTCCAAATCCAACCCGAAAAAAATTGAGAGAATGGAATTTTCCGCATTGAAAACTTTTGCTCCCGGGCTTGCTGGAAAAGCCGAGCGCATTAATTTTTCAGAGCTGTAAACTCCCAAAGGAACTGCTTCCGCAACTAAATATTCCCAGCGCTCTGATGGAAATAATTCTGTCAAAGGCTTTCCCGAGCGCTCAAATTCCTGCACAGATTCCGCGCGCTCAAAATACCTGTTTGTTTTTATTATTTCAGAAATGCGCGCGATTAATTTTCCCTCTTGGGTTTCAAGCATCACAAACTGGCCCTTTCTCGCTGAGCCTGTAACTATAAACGCGAGCTTTGTTGTGCTCGGGCTGTCCGGTGTTGAGATTATTGTTCCGAGAGCGCTGCTTGTTTCCATACAAATCACAGAATGCCTAAGTATTAAATAGATTGCAGGCTTAAATTCTTTTTAGAATTCCTTTTATGAGCGGTTGACATATGTATATTTAAGCTTTACGGTGTATAGATTTTTATGAGAGCAATTGTTGAAAGACCTGTACAAAATCCTGCAGGAGAATTAAGATACGGCTTTGTTGATGATAAAAGTTTAAAGGTGTATGAAACAGTTCCGGGTCCCAATAATCCACTCAGAAAAACTCCGGGATATTTAGTTTGCGGCGTTGCAGACCTATCCGGAGGTTTAACTAGAAGGCCCGTTAGAACTGGTGCTTTTAAACTCGACTTAAATAAACATCATTCTGATACTTTTGCATTTGAACCAGATGAGTTTGTTTCCCGAACTTTCTATGCTGATCGCAGGCGCGTAACTTGGCAAATAGAATTTTTATTCAGAGAAACTTCTAGAGCAATATGTTTAGAAGATGGAAGTATTCTCGTCCGAGAAGATTTGGTAGGAAATTCTGAATATTTAAAAACACTGGATAGTCTTGCGAAAGCTTACGCCGATGTTTTCGGAGGAAAAGCGATGATTCCAGGAATTAACTCTCCGGAAATTTTTCGTGACAATGGCTACGGTGTATTTAGCCTCCGCGGTGTATTTGGCCTCGAAGCTCCAATTTGATAAAGCTTAAGTTTCAATTTTTCTAAAGGATTTTAATTTTAAATCTTGAAAAACAATCAATTCCATGCCCTCCTACAAATTCCTCACAGAGCGCGCTTTGTTCATTCCAAAAGAAAAAGCTTTGGTAATAGCGGATTTGCATTTGGGAATTGAATATGGATTGAGAAAATCCGGAATAACAATTCCCAGCCAGACGGAAAATTTGCGCGCCCGATTAGAAAAATTAATCAGGCAAACGGCCGCGAAAAAATTAATTATTCTCGGGGACATCAAGGATGAATTCCGCGGGCTGAGCTGGCAGGAAATGAGAGAAGCCCCAAACTTTTTTTCTGAGCTCGCAAAAAAAGTTGAGTTGCATTTGGTAAAGGGAAACCACGATGGATTAATTGAAAATATTTTGCCAAAAAGCAAGAGGATAAAAATTTACGAGCCTGTTGGTTTTAGATTGGGAAATTTTGCTTTCACGCACGGCCATGCATGGATTTCCAAAGAAATGATCAAAGCGAAAATTTTGCTGATGGGAAACCTGCATCCGGCTGTTGAATTTTATTCCGGGCGCTCGAGACTGGTTGAGCACATTTGGCTGCGCGCCCCATTGAACAAAAAAGTTTTTGAAAAGAAATTTGCAGAGAAAACAAATTTGGAAACTGCAATAATTCTACCGGCTTTCAATTTGCTTTCGGGCGGAGCTTCTGTAAACAGAAAAGGATTTGAGATTTACAAGCCTTTCAAGAAAGCTTTTGCGTGGAAAGCGGCTGAAATATTTTTGCTGGATGGAATTTGTTTGGGAATGTTAAAGAGTTTGAAAACAAAATCAAAAACCACCTATTGAAAATAAGTTGTATCTGTCTATGAAAACTTTATAAATAAACCAATAGGAAATTCTATATGAAAAAAGTTGTTTTTGCTTTCGCGGTTTTCTTGCTATTATTTTCGTCTATGGCGTTCGCTTTGGTTATTACAAAAGATACTATGGAGAGTACAACTGACAGAACAGCGGTGTTCAATGTAACAACAGACCAGTCGACTATTATTACAATTTTTTATGCCAACGAGACTTGGTATAATGCTCATTCTTCCGATCCGCTGAACATAAGAATTAACAATCAGTATAATGATAATATTTACAAAATTACAAGAACTCCAACGATTAGCGGGCTTTCTCCCGGCACAAAATATTATTATTATGTTTACGCTTCAACCTCTGGAGGGCAGGGCGCGCAGGGGCAGATAAAATCCTTCACAACCGCGGCCAACCAGCCTCCGACTGCAACACAAGTTTCTGCCACAGACATAACAACAGATTCAGTCAAACTTTTATGGACAGCAAGCTCTGATGTTGATTTCGCTTCTTACAAGATTTACAGGAGTGAAAGCGCAGGAGTCGATGAAAGCTCAACTCTTGTCATAACGATAACAGAAAAAAATAATGCAAGCTATACTGACGCTCAACTCACCAATAACACAACTTATTATTACAAAGTTTATGTTGTTGATAGCGGCGACTTGAGCACTGGAAGCAATGAGGTTTCTGGAAAAACAACAGAAATCCCTGCCACAACAACAAGCACACCGCCATCTTCTACAACAACCAGCATTGATTCGGCTATAACAACGACATCTACAACTGCTCCTCCAACTACAACCACAACTTTGCCCCCAGCAACCACGACAACTCAGGCAGCTACAGAAGCTGAAGCGCTTTCTGCAATACAACTGGCTAATTCCACAATAAATGCTGTTAGAGATTCGAAGAATATTGCAGAGGCTCAAAAGGCTTACAATGATGCCATAGAAAATTACAACACAGGGAATTTTGAAATTGCAAAATCAAAAGCAGAGGAAGCCAAAAACACTGCTCTTAATGCTCCTGATTTGAAAAAAGAAAGCAGTGACAATTCTTTCTTGATTTTGACGGTTGGAGCTGTTATTCTTTTAGTAATTATTGGCGCAGCTGTTTATTTTCTAATAATAAAAAAGAAATCGCCGGCGCAAATTGCTAGAGATTTGGCGCGAAGCCCTGCACCTGAGCAGAGCTAATCAAAAATAAATATAAAAAGAAAAAATTTGCGGAAAAATTTCCGCAAGAAACTTCTATCTCAAACTACAGCAATCTTCCCAGTCTTTCCAACACCCAGCTGCACTTCACCTTTGAATTCTTTTGTGAAGCCGTTTGTCAGCTCTACTTCTACTCCTTCTTGAATTCCTTCTGATTGCTGGCCCCATAGAGCAATTGGCATTGAGCCCGAGTCGTCCTGCAAAACCGCATTGACTAAAGTTGTTTGAGTTCCAAACTTGGTCTGGATTTGCTTTGGCTCGCTCATGCTCGCAACTTTCGCGCGCAGGGAAACGTTGTTCATTCCGCTTTTGAGTTCAGATATTTTCATTTTCTCACCTATGCTTCCTCTTCTCCGCCCTCTTCGCCTGCGCCTTCAGACTCTTCTGCTTCAACTTCTGAAGCAGCTTCCTCGACTTCCTCTGCTGGCGATTCCTCGCTCGAGCTTGGAGAGCCTGCGACCGCAACTTCTCCGATTGCGTGCCTTCCGCGCACTTCCTTTATTCTGATATGCACTTTGTCTCCCTTGTTCGTTCCCGGAACAAAGACAACGAAATTTTTTACTCTCGCTATTCCGTCCCCGCGCTGGGAAACTTCTGAGATTTCCACATCGTACTCTTCTCCCTCTTTTACTGGAGCAGGTTCGCTTGAGCGCCCGAAATCTCTTCGTCCGCCGCCTCCGAAACCGCCTCGGCCTCCTCCTCCGCCAAATCCTCCGCGTCCGCCGCTTCCGAATCCTCCACTGCGTCCGCCGCTTCCGCCTCGGCCTCCGCCGAATCCTCCTCTTCTTTCACCGAAACCCATATTTATTCATCTCCTATTTTTATTAGTTTGAGAAAAGCGTAGCTAAGGCTGAATTGCTTTTGCAATTGAAACCGTAAACTCGCATTCTCGCACCAAATTTTTTTACCGTAAGAATTAGCACTTGGTTTTCCCTCGCACCCTACCCACGGCTGAATATTTTTGGGAAGTTGAGGTTTATAAATGCGATGAATTCACGAGCTCACTGCTTCTCGTAAACTCGAAGCAGTTCGCAATCAATATGTAAAAATTATTTTCACACACATTGATGTGAGCGCGCACGGGTTTACCCTGCGCGCGAGCCATCAAAACTTTTCATTTTCAAATCTTTATAAATTTCAAAAACAGAAAAGTTTAATGCCCGAAACTCTAATCTCAATTTTCTTCGCGCTCGTTGTTGTTTTGCTAATCTGGAAAGTTTTCAAGAAAGTTGTTGGAGCAATAGTTGTCGGCGGGCTTTTGCTTGCTGTTTTGTGGCTGCTGGGATTGGTTTGAAAATTTTCCAAGAGGTTTAACTTTCGTTCCTTTTAGAAAAATAATGTACGGCACCTGCGGTGAGTGGTAGAACCAATACTCCAGTAATAAGCCATCCAATATATTCGAAATATGGTATTCCGACCACAAATTTCCTAGAGAGCTCAAAACCCTCGTAATCAATCTGTCCAGTAAGAATAGATTTCACTGCAGTTGCTCCGCCCATAGCTGCTCCCGCCACAACACCTCTTGCGAGCGGTCCTGCAAGAAGATGTCTTAAGCGGCCTTCGTACGGCTGCCCCTTAGAGCGCTTGTATAAAGCAAGGTAGGGCTGAAACAAAGATTTCTTGAAACCTGCTCCGAGCCCGTAAGCTATTGATTCAGCTCTTTCAAATCTGCTCATAAAAAACTATACCACTAAAACTTTATAAACACAGCAGCATATTTTATTTGCATGAACTTCAGAAATCTCTTGCTCTCATTTGTAATCGGCGCGGTTCTGTTTGCCCCAGCAGCTTTGGCTTACCAGTCTGACGGGCCAACAGGGCTGACAAGTTTTGCTTTCGGAATTGTTTCATCTATTTCAGATTTTTTTGGAAAAATATTCGCCACGCCAAATCTTGTTGTAAGCGATGCGAAATTTTCCGGGGATGATTTGCAGATAACGATTACAAACACAGGGAAAGCTGTTGCCAATTTTAAATCGGATATAGTTGATGCTGGAATAATAGATTCTGATAGCAATGTTCCAGCACTATGCAAGTCAAGCGGAAATTATTGTGTTGACAACCCTAAGAGCGGCATAAGTTGCACAGCGAGCGGAGGTCGTTGCACAACGAGAATACCAAAGACTGGCTATGGATTTTGCTCTTGTGTTTTCAGGCCAAAAACTACGGAAATTCAATCAATAAAATTAAATGCCGGCCAATCAACTACAATCACAATAAAAAATGTTGGCGCGCCAAAAGTAGCCACAAAATATTCTTTGAGAATTGCAGGCTCTGGAAACATAAAAGAGTTCGCCACTGATAAAACTATTCAGCCGGCATCAGTAACCACAACAACTCCAGCAGGCGGATCCCAAGGAGAGGGGCAAGGATCAGGGCAGGGTAGTGTTGGTGGAAACTCACAAGGACAGCAGGGACAACAAGGACAGGGAGCAACTCAAGGGCAGTCGCAAGGACAGGGAGAAGGCAACCGAACAGGCTAAATAAATATAAGCAAGTTAATTTCTCTTAAACTCTTCAAACAACTTCTCAACGCCTCGCGCGTCAATTTTCTTTTTCACAAATCCGCCCGCGCCATCAAACTGCACGCGTGAATGCGAAAGCACTGCGCCGGAAAAATTTTTGGGAATGTGCATCAATTCATGTATCAATATTTTTATTTTTTCATCCTCGGGCTGCTTATCAAATTTTTCAGAAATAACTTCAAGCACATAGTGCGGCTTTATTTTCAGCGCGTCCTGCCAGATTTTTGGAAGGCTCCATATGCGCGCGATTGCTCTGCTGGAAGAGCCTGTTGAGCGGTAGCAAACAATTCTTTTCGCGTCTATATGTAAAAACTTTAACTTCTCGCAAATCTTGAAAATATTTTCCGATATGTCTGGGGCGGGGGAGAATTTCATAATTTATCATGTTATTTTTTATTTTAGCTTTTTTAGATTTATATATTTTTCTATTGGAGTTTTTCGCGCTTCTTCGAGAAGTTTTTTTATTTCATCTCTTAAATCTCCTTCATCATCTAGCTTACAAGTTTTCATGATAAAAATTTACATAATGCAATTTAAATTCTTATTAAGCCAAACACAGCAAAAATTCCTGCAAGAATTCCAGCTGCGACAATCCACTCGCTTAGCCCGCCCACACGCACAATTCCTTTTATTTTTGGACCAACTGGCCAGAAAGGCATGAGCCCTCTGTGGGTTATTGAATCAGAAATTATGTGCGAAACAAAACCAATTGAAAACATTACAGCAACCTGAAAATTTATCCAGCCAAGCGCAAAGCCTGCTGCCAAAAGAAAAAGCAAAAACCAAACCGAGTGCGCCCAAGTCCTGTGCTTGAAATGCAAATCAATATCGGGAATCATCGCGCCCACCAAAGCAAAAACAGAAAGGTATGCTGGATAATTTAAAATTTTATTTAGCAATAGGAAAAGCAGGAAAGCAAACAGAAGGTGGGTGCGCTTTTGCATGGGATTTTTTATTTTTGGGAAAATAAAAAGATTTTTTTGAAAGGCTCGCGCGCACGGATAAACCGATGCGCGCTCGCTATTGATATATAAAAATATTTTGTGGGCGGAAATATTTTGAATAAATTCTTTTCATACAATTTGACGAGGCGCATAGATTTACCTTGCGCCGAGCATAGAAAATTTCTTATTTCCAAAAATTTCAAAACGGCCTCTGCTCTCTTCTCAATTTCATCAAGCTTGGCACAATTCCAATCCTGTCCACAAGCTGGTCGTGCAAAGCATTTGCGTCATTCTCCTGCAGTTTCGCACGCAAGTCTGCTTCAATCAGCGGGGCGGGAAATCCATAGCCAGAGTGAGGGCTCATTGCCAAAACAAGCGAGGCGATTTTGTCTGCTGTTTCAATTGGATTTTTTTCCGAGAAAAAATCCACGCGCACAGGCCTGTCAAACTCTGCGGATTTCAGATAGAAGGAAAATATTTTTTCTCCTGCTGGACCTAAATCAGAAAGCACTGGATGCTGCGCTGGCTGGGAGGAAAATTTAAAAACTGCTGTTCTCTCTCCGTGCTCCAAGCAGTGGTAAAGCAAGTTCGTGTCGCGCGTGCCAGACAGAATTTTTTGTAATTCAGGAACGCGCGGGCTTTCTATTTGCCCGAGGATTTTTTCCGCAATAATTTCGCAAAATCTGCGGCCGCGCGAATCCTCAACGCAGCCCGCAAGCAAAGAGCCAGAAGAATTTTTATAAAGATTTTTGAAGCTCTGCAAAACCAGTTGGTAGCGTGCAAACGCCGGAGAATTTTTCTGGGGCTTGTCATTTCCATGTGGCACAATCATTCCGTCCATGAGAACAATATGCGGGGAAAATTTTGAAAAACATTCTGCAGCCAAATCAACTTCGCCGCGCTGGCGTTCAAGAGAAGAACTCATCGCAAACTCCTCATCATTGTAAGGGTCTGAAACAACTATGAGTCTCGGAGTTACAATAGCGTGCGGGTGGTATGCAACTTTTTCCAATTTCCCGGAATTGTAATTGAAAACAACAGCGACCGCGCGCGTGAGAATTAAATCCATTCCGTGGTATTCATGCTGCGAAAGCCCGCCATCTATTGCAGCAACTATTTTTTTATCCAGAGAATCAGCAGAAACTTTTTGTATTAAATTTTTTTCAAGAACATCCCCGCCGAGCTCAACGCTTGCGGAAATTTCGCGCAGAAATTTTCCCAGCTTCTCTCTGCTTGCCTCAAGATTTTTTATTTTTTCTGCGATTTCTGCGAGCTGGGGGAGAAGTTCGTGCATGATTTTATTTGAAGGTGAAGGAATATAAAGTTTCAAAACAATTGTTCTGTATGCAAATTTTGAAAAGAGGTGCAGAAGCTATTTTGTATTTAGACAGCGAGAAAAATCTTGTAAAGGAAAGAATAAAAAAATCTTACCGGCTGCCGGAAATAGATTTGAAATTGCGCGCCGAGCGCACGCGCGCAGAAGCGCGCTTGATAAATGAAGCTGGGCGCGCGGGCGTTTCTGTGCCGAAAATTTTTTTTGTTGACGAGGCTGGCGCGAAAATTGTTATGGAATTTCTTTCGGGGGAAAGATTGAAAGAAATTTTTAATTCTGAATTGCCATTGAAAGAAAAAGAAAAACTTGCAGAAAAAATCGGGGAGTCTATAGGCAAATTGCATTCACATAATTTAGTCCATGGAGATTTGACAACAAGCAATTTAATTTTGCACGATCGGCAGAATCTTAAAGATTCTGCGAGCCCGCAAAATTCTCAAAATTTTGCTGGGGGGAAAATTTTCTTTATTGATTTTGGTTTGGGTTTTCAATCAAGCCGAGCAGAAGATTTCGCAACTGATTTGTCTGTTCTGAAAGAAGCGCTCAAGTCCACGCATTTCAAAGACTTAAATAGTTTGTGGGAGCAGATAATTTCAGGATACAAGAAAACTTTCCCTGAGGCAGAAAAAGTATTTAAAGCCTTGGAGAATATTGAATTAAGAGGAAGGTATATTGAGAGGGCTGGTTGATAAACAATGACAAATGAAATCCAAACAGCACAGGCAACACCTAGCGTTGCAGCTGACGGGGGTCGAGGAGATGGTGATGGCAAGTCCGTATCATCAGCTTCGACGAGAAAAGAAGAAAAATTCAATTTCTTCAAATGGGTGCGCGGGAAAAACAGACAAGAATTTTTGGAAAATGGAAGCTATGTTTTAATGGTTGTTGCAGCGGTCTTAGTTTCAGGCGGTTTGCTTCTTGGAAGCTTTGTTCCTGGAATTGTAATTGTCGCAAGCATCGGCGCGTTCATTCTTTTGCCTGGGCTTGTGATTTATGTTATCTCTCAATTAATGCTTCCGGATGAAAACAAGGAGGGAGAAAATAAATAATTTTTCTCAAGAGTTGCTGGGTTTCGGCTCAACAACATCTGATTTGGTGAAATCATGGCAAGAATTTATGCAAGAAAACACGGAAAGTCCCGCAGCACGCGGCCGCAAATTCCCGCAGGTTGGGTTCAGTATTCTGCAGATGAGATTGAAAAATTAGTTGCTAAGCTTGGCCGCGATGGATTGCAGCCAGCGCAAATCGGTTTGGTTTTGAGAGACCAGTATGGAATCCCGCTTGTGAAATCCGCAACAGGAAAAACTATTTTGAAAATTCTTTCTGAAAATAATCTGGCGCCAAAAATCCCATCGGACCTTTTCAATCTTCTGAAAAAATCTGTTGTATTGCATGCTCACATTGAAAAAAATAAGAAAGATGCGCACGGCATTAGGGGATTGGAGCTATTGGAAAGCAAAATACGCAGGCTTGTGAAATATTATGTTTCCGAAGGAAAAATGCCAGAAGGCTGGAGATATGATGCGAATGCAGCAAAGCTTATTGTGGAGAAAGGTGAATTATAATGGCCGAAGAAAGAATTCAAGAGCAGAAAGCTGAGGAAAAACTGGAGCAGAAGCCTGCAGAAACAAAGCAAAAAATCGAAAAATCTCTTAAAGGGAAAGTTTGGGTAAAAATTTTGGCGCCGAAATTTTTTGAGGAAAAATCTTTGGGAGAAACTTTGGCAGGCGAGCCTGAGCAGGTTTTGAACAGGACAATCGAAACGGGTGCGTTTGAATTTGGAAATCCGGAGAAATTCTACTATAAATTATTTTTCAAAGTTGCAGAAGTCAATGGAAATATAGCCAGAACAGTTTTTTTTGGACACGACTGCTCACGCGATTTTCTGGCAAGAGTTGTTCACTATAACTCGACTAGAATTGATACAAACCAGATTGTTCAGCTAAAAGACGGGAAGCTGAGGATAAAAACCGTTGCTATAACAGCAAGACCTGTGAGTAAAACAATTGAAAAAATAGTTAGAGAGAAAATTTCCGAGTCTGTAAAAAATCTTTCTGGATTGAGCGTGGAAGAGTTTTCAAAGAAAATAATTTCTGATGAAATTCAGCAGTCTATAAGAAGCGCGGTAAATAAAATATATCCTCTGCGCACTTTAGAATTCAGAAAAAGTGAAGTTTTAGGCTGATGGAGTTGCAGAAGGCTGAGGCGCAGGCGGTTGAGTCTGAACAGCGGTTTGTGGGGGTTTTCTTGTTTTCATGTAATAAATTATTCCTACTAAAACAACTATTATCAGAATTGCACCAATCGAAACAAACAGAATTGGAGACTCTTCCTTCTTGATATCTTTTATTGCAGAAACAGACTGCAGCGCCAGATTCTTGGCAGCAGCATAATCAGCAGTGTTGTAAGATTCTACTGCACTGGAGTAGAGTTTCATGGCATTAGTCACATCTTTTTGCCCTGCAACAGAAATTATTGTTTTGTTAGCTGATTCTATTGCCGCGAACGCTTCTGCTTCTGTCACAGCCCATGTTGTGGGTGTTGGTGGGGGTAGAGTTGTTGTAGCTGCCTGAATGTCTTGTCCGGAAGTCTGGGTTATTGTTGTTGTGGTGGTCGTTGGGGGCAGAGTTGTTGTTGAAGATTGTGAAGTTGTGGTCGATGAAGAAGGCGCTGAAGCTGTAGGAGAGCTTGTGGTTGTCGTGGATGATGGAGATGCTTGAGCATCTGAAGAGCCGTCGCTGAAAATTGGTGTTGTTGAACATAACATTCCGGTACATCTGTTTAACGCCACCGATTTTATGCTGTAAAAGTACGTTGCGCCATTAGAAACAGTTGCGTCATTATAAGTTGTTCCAGTTGGGTCCGTATCTTTGCATATAGTTGCATCAGTGCTGCTGATTAAGTTCGCATTATTAGAGGATGGGTTTGCGCTTGTACTTCTGAAAACTTTATAACAAATTATTGAGATAGCATTGCCTGTATAGACCGGAGCGGTCCATGAAAGATTCGCAACAGAATTGCCGGATTGCATAGCAACATTTGCCGGCGGGTCTGGGTTATTTTGATGGGTTACAGTGATTTGGGCGGAAGCAACTTGATTGTTGTTCGAATCGAGACTAAGTGCTTTCAACGTTCTCGTGCTTTTCTCCGATGGCCTCCCCTGAGAAATTTGGCTCCATGTTGCGCTGAATGGCGATGTGCTGTCATCAGCATAAACATTGTCCTCAACATCCAGAAATCTGACTTTCGACACGCCTCCAAAAGCAGATGCAGACACTGTTACTGAATCATTTATTTTTATTCCATTTGGAGGAGAAGTTATTGAAACTGAAGGTGGTATTCCTGTAAGCAACCCTGTGGGTCCCGAAGTGGAGAAGAGGAGCCCTCCGGCAACAACCAAAACAGCAGCTACGGCTAAAAGTAAGTAATAGGAATCTTCTCTAGAAGCGCCGAAATTATATTTTTGTATCAAAAGAATCACTGAAAGTTTTTGGAGTCCAATACTTATAAATCTGTCAACATGGCATAAAAAATTTATTTATAAACTTTTAGTTCCAATAAAATTTTGCAGGAGCTAGGTCTGGGTGGTTAGGCCTCACCTCTATCGGCGAGCGGTCTTTAGCCGAGCCAAAGCCTGAAGGCGAATGCAAGGACTTGTGAAGTCTGCGCAGCTGACTGAGAAGTTTCGCCTCGCGGAATGGGTTATGCAGCGAACCCGCAGAGGTGCGGAAGCAAGCATGCGTAAGCTGTGTAGTCCGTGTTTGCGAGATACGAAATGGAGAAAGTTGCTCAGGTAAACTTTGCAAATTTTTGCATTCCACCGAGGGCGCGCTCCTGCATATTTTTAATTCTGCAATGCAAAAACTTTTTAAACCGCCATGGGAAAATATACTCATGCCAAAATATTCCTATGCTTCCAGAAACCAAACAGAAAACAAATACATCATTTACGTTTTCGCAGCCGTTGTTGTCGGCGGAATTTTGGGATTTGCTTTCTCGGAAATTCAAAAAGGTTTTTCAGAAGTTCCGAATTATGTTTCTATGTCCTCGCAGATTCCTTCAACTGGCTTTCAAAGCAAAATAAATTTAGCTGCTGTCGATAATAAGGGCAACGGTGTTGTCACACCTTTGACAGCAGAAGTAAAGCCGGGCGACGGAAAAATCCTGATTAACATAGACAAGCTGAATTACTGGACGGACACACAGCAGTCCATGCAGACTGCGCGCGCAGTCGCTGAAAGAATTACTGGAGCCAATGCAAAAAAAATGGATTTGATTTACTCAATAAAAACTGATAACGCAACTTTGGTTGGCGGGCCTTCGGCAGGAGCTGCGCTTACAATTGCGACAATCTCTGCTCTGCAGAATAAAACTCTGAATCCGAATATAATGATAACTGGAACAATTGAAGAAGATGGCTCTGTCGGCAAGGTTGGTGGGATTATAGAAAAGGCTGTTGCGGCAAAAGCAGTTGGCGCAAAATTATTTCTGGTTCCAAAAGGAGAAGGCACGCAGGTTTACACAAAACCTGAAGAAAAATGCTCAAGGCTTGGCGGCTTCTTATTCTGCGAAACAACATACCAGCGCATAGAAGTTTCTGTCGGCGAAAGCGTTGGAATAGAAGTAAAGGAAGTTGCAAATGTTGAGGAAGCAATGAAATACTTCCTCTAATCAACTGCCAGAATCATTTTGCCTTTCCAACAATCTTGAACATTTTTGTTCCGCAAACAGTGCAGGTTCCGCTCAAAGCGCCCATTCCGTTCTTCATTGTAACATCCTTCGGGTCTTTCATTTCGCGGTTCTCCCTGCATTTCATACATCGTCCTTCTGCCATAAAATATCACCTCTAATTTTATAGGCTAAGTAGAAGGTATATGTTTATAAAGGTTTTGAAATAGCCGGCAGAAAATCTTTATATACCACCTCCCACATTATTCTTCAGAAAGATTTTTTAATTTTTAGATCATTATGACAACAAACTCATCGCGCCCTCTTGACGTATTGGACCGAGCAAAAGGAAAACGCGTAATCCTGAAAACAAAAAATGGCTCAGAGATTACTGGCGTTTTGCAGGCATTTGACCTGCACTTGAATATTTGGCTGGAGGAAGCAGAAGAAAGAAAGGACGATAAAGTAGTGAAGCTCGGACCGACTCTTGTAAGAGGCGACACGATAATTTATGCAAGCCCGGCTGCGTGAAAAAATTTCTTTAGGAAAATTTTGAAAAGCTAGCTTGAGCTTGCATGATTATGTGAGAATATTTATTGACACACAATGATGCGAGCGTGCGCGAGTTTACTCTGTACGCGAGCCCATCCAGAAAATCTTTATAAACTTTCTCTTCTCAAACCAATTGATTAAAATGGTTTCAAAAGGAACATCAAGTTTCGGCAAGCACAACAAAATCACGCACATACGCTGCCGAAGGTGTGGACATCACTCTTATCACATAAACAAAAAAACCTGCGCCTACTGCGGATTTCCCGCGCCGAGATTGAGAAAGTTCGGATGGCAGTGGAAAAGGGTTTTGACGAGAGAGAGAAAGAGATAATTTTTCTCTCAAAAACAGATTTATATTTCCTTCTGTTCAACAGATTTCTGCGGGCCCATAGCTCAGTCTGGTAGAGCACTCGGCTCTTTGTTCCAAAGAGCAACACGAGCCTTTTTAGCTGTCGGCAAAATCTGAAAGATTTTGCGAGCTCCCAAAAAAGCTGAAAGCTTTTTGGCGATGAGTAAAACCGAGGGGTCGCGGGTTCGAATCCCGTTGGGCCCACCACAGATGCATCAGACAACGTCGAGGTGGCTCAGCCTGGTAGAGCACCAGACTCATAAATTTTTTATGAGAATTGATAGCAAAAGCAAAATCTTAAGATTTTGCTGCGCATCGAAATCGCAGATTTTGATTGCTAACGCTAAATGAAAAAATGAACTCTGGGGGTCGCGGGTTCGAACCCAAGCCTTTTTATCAAAAAAGGCTAGGGCTTATCCAAAAAGGAAAATAGCTTCGGATATATGAAACGCCCGCCCTCGACACCAAATTTATAAGAATACTGTTAGATTTAATTTGAGATGATTTCATGGCCATATCAGAACTAATAGGTATAGATGTTCCGCCGCTTCTAAGAAAATATTTTAACGCTCTTTCTGAAATTGAAAAGAAACATATAAAAGACAGAATAAGTTCTATAAGGTCCAAGTACAATTCAATAAAATCTTTGCGGACTCCGAAATATTTTAAGACTCAGGTGGATCCTATGTTTTTCTGTTTTGAGGATCTTCCGTTTTTTGGAAAAGAATACTGGTTTATGAAATTTACCCCTACCGCACCGAAAGATAACAGGCAGATATTAGCAATGTTCGGGCGCGCCACAGAAAACATGGAAATAAACAGAAAAAAAGTTATTTCAAGAAAATCCAGCAAAGGCCAGAGTGGATTCATGAGTTGCTGGTATTTCGACCAAAAAAAGAGGGATGTTGCTGATGACAAATGCGAAATTAAAATTAATGCCGGAAGCATAGAATCTGACTCTGGGAGCGCTGAAATTATAATGAGAGGGAAATTCCCAAAATATAAAATAATTATAAAAAAGGGCGGCAAAGAAGTTTCCGATTTGGAGATTACAGAAGCGGCAAAAGATGAAAGCTCTTATGAATTTGAGTCTTTTTTCAAAGCCTTCGCGGGCTTTGCTCTGATAAATTTAAATTTTAATTTCAAAGGAAAGCTCAATGGGAAAAAAATTCTTGGAAAGTGCTATATTCAAAAAGTTATTGTTGTGGGGCCCTTGGTGCCGTGGTATTGGGGAAGAGTAACTTTTGAAAACGGCTCAGTTTTGAAGTATTATCTACCCCGGATAGAATTGCTGGGAGTTGATTACAATATTCTTTCGCAATTTGTTTTTTATGATTCCAGAACAGGCAAGAAACAGAGCTTCAATGGCCTTAATGTGAAAAAACTTGATGGAGAGCTGCCAAGATTTATGGTGTCAGATTCTGATGGGAATATATCCATAATCATAGATACGTATTCTTCTCACAATTTCATTTTCAAAAAAATCGGCACTTTCAATTATTCGGAATTTCTGGGAAGAGTGAAGTATATGTATATCAACGGCAGGAAAATAGATATTTCAAAACTGGGAAATGGCATAGGTTTGGTGGAAGAAGCTAGCGGCTATGTTCTGTAAGTGTGGATAAAAATTTCACTGTGTCAACAACAGCCTCTTTGGTGGAAATTCTTGGTTTCCATCCGAAAGATTTTAATTTTTCTATGGACAGCAGCATTAACGGAACATCTCCGGGCCAGCCCTGGCTTCCGCCAGTATATCTATATTTAACATTTTTCAATCCAAGATTTTCTGCAACAATATCTGCTATCTCCTTTGTTGTTATTTGCTCCTCGCTTCCAACATTAAAAACTTCTAGATTACCTTTAATTTTTTCTTCCAAGAAAATTGTGGCGTCGGCGCAGTCCGAAACATGCAGATAAGATTTTTTTTGCTTTCCGTCTCCAAGGATTTCGAGCTCTTTGGGATTTTTTTTCAGTTTTTTGAAAAAATCAAAAACAACTCCATGGGTGGAGTGTGGCCCGATTATGTTGGCGTATCTGACTATTATTGCCCGCAAACCATAAAGGCGAGAATAAGACGTGATGTAATTTTCGCTTGACGCTTTCGCGGCAGCATAGTTGCTTATCACAGAAATTGGCGCTGTTTCCGATGTTGGCATTTCTGCATTTCCGTAAACAACAGAAGAAGAAGCAAAAACTATGGTTTTGACATTATTTTTTCTGCAGGCTTCCAAAACATTCAATGTTCCGACGGCATCCAGATTAAAATTTTCAACAGGATTATGAAAGCTCTCCCTGACTCTCGGATCGGCAGCAAAATGATAGCAAACCTCCACATCTTTAAGCGTGGTTTTTATCTGCTCCGCATTAAGAATATCTCCCTTAATTATTTCGCAATTTGCCGGCAAGTACTCTCTCTTTCCCCCAGAAAAATTATCAAAAACAGCAACTTTATTTCCCTCCGCAAGTTTTGCAACCAAGTTGCTGCCGATAAATCCCGCCCCGCCTGTTACCAAAATATTTTTCATAAATATCTTTTATTTATAGTAGCCTCTATCTTCAATTTTTAATTTTATTTTCGCCGCACCTAAAATATAATACTTTATGCAGGTTCTGTAAAAACTTTGCGAAAACCTGCGTGTGGATGCCGGCATTGAAATGCTTTTTAGAAATCTTACGCCTCCGAATTTTCTTAATCTGGAACCCATCTCGTAATCCTCCAGAAATCTTGTTCTGAATGGATTTGCCAAAAGAGTTTTTCTTTCTATAGCCATGTTTGCTCCCCAGAGGCAATTATATCCAAATTTTGCTAGAATTCTAGGAGCCAAATCCGCCCAAATTTTAAAGCCGAGTTTTTGTTTCAAACCGCCGTCTATTGCTGTAAGAGGACCAGAAACAGCAACTACTTTTCCAGAAATAGCTTTCACTATATTTTTCACCCAATCTTTTTTTGGAATGCAATCCGCATCGCAGTATGCAACTATTTTTCCTGAAGCCGCTCTTGCCCCAACATTGCGCGCATCTGAAATTCCTTGGCCATTGTCATAGACAATTTTATCAGCATATTTTTTTGCTATGCTCTCAGTTTTATCAGTAGAGTGCCCGTCGACAATTATTATCTCCGGCTTCAGATTCTGGCTTTTTAGAGCTTTCAGGCAGGCTTCTATAACTTTTTCTTCATTGCGTGTGCAGACAACAACGCTCACTTCTTTCATAATTCTCCCTCAAACTAAAAATTATTTTAATGGAGCCTCAGGAGAGATTTTCTGTTATATCCAAAAGCAATTTTCCTTTTTGGATAAGCCCTAGACTTTTTCGCGAAAAAGGCTTGGGTTTGAACTCCCGACTTGCGCATTCTGTGTAACTCCGTCACACAAGCCCGTGCAACAGAGTTGCCCGTTACAAGTGCGCCGCTCTACCGAGCTGAGCCACTGAGGCATGAAAACAGTATGTAAAAGAAGGTTTTAAATTATTAACATTTCGGCCATATTTCGTGAAAACTAATCTTCAAACTCAAATGATATCCATCTGAACTGGTTTTTTGAAAACTTCGCATACGCCCAATAAAATGTTTCGTGCATAAGAAATATTATAATCGTGTAGACTGCCAGCGCATGATAGCTTGTCCAGCCATTGCTATATGCAAAAAGCCCAATATCCACGAGCTTTGCCTCGAGAAAAACTCCGTATAAAATGCTCACAAGCATAAAAACTATGCTAAATCTTGTATGCCTGTTCGTCGGAAGCATTAGCGACCAAAAAATTCCGCCGAAAAAAGTAATGAACATTATTTCAATTGGAACATAAAAAATATAGAAGCTTCCCTGCAGGCTTTCCCAGTATCCCGTTATTTTTCCAATATTTTCTAGTATAAAATCGAAGAAACTTAAAAGTAGACCGACTGCGATAGCCGCCTTTACCTTATTTTTGTTCTTCTTCCAAGAACTTGCGGCAAAGAGAAGCGCTAAAAAAACCGCGCCAAGCTTTATCAATAACCATGCTACTGCCATATATTCACCTATATTTTTAGTTAAGTCTTATTTTTAAATATTACTCTGTAGAATGGAATTTGGAAAAGGTGCGAAAAATGAAACTCAAAGAATATTTCTTTTCAGACACACAAAGATACTCCTGGCTAAAAAACACGCTCCAATTTCTGGTGGGGGCAACCTTCTTTATTTCCATGTCAAATTCTGCAGACATTTTGAAAATTTTAATATCATTGATTGGGGCAGTAATGGCTTATCATTCTGTTTATGGCCTCAATGATATTATAGATTTGAAAGAAGATTCTAAAAATCCTCTGAAGCGTTCGGTAAAAAAAGTTGCCAGAGGCGAAATAACAATAGAAGAGCAGGCTTCCAGAATATTCCTACATGAAGTTATAGGGCTTTCAATATGCTTTTATGTCAGCATGGTTTTCGGTCTTCTCATAGCGGCCGCGCTGGTTTTGAATTTTTTTCATTCCTATAAACCGTTTGGAATAAAAAACACCCCGTTTGGCATGATTAATTTATTTTTGATAGAATCGATAAAATTTTCATCCCTGTGGTTTGCTCTCGGCGGAGGCTTTGGAAATTTCCCATATTTCTTAGTCATCTGCATTTCTGCGATCTATTCTGTTTCTTATTTTATTTATAAAAAAGAGGGGGACCTGAGCTTTATCAGGAGCAGGCGTTCAATGATATTTTTTGCAGTAATAATTCTTTCCTATTTTTCATCTTTCTATTATTATCAGCAGCTAAGAATAACCGCCCTCGCGATTTTGCCTGTATTTTTTCTGCCATTGTTGATAAAAAAATCTGCGAATGTGGAGTCCAGAATAAGAACAGGCTCTGAATTTACTTTGCTGATTTTGCTTATTTTGAACTTGGCGAATCTTTCGCCAATGATTGAGCTGTTCAAATCTATCAGCATATTTTTGGCTTCTCTTTTCTAGAGAATTTAAATAGAAAAAACAAATTAATCAAGATAGACAATGAATGCAACAAGTACTTTTATCTACAACAACCACAATTTTCATTTTATAAAGAATATTTTGCAGTTTTTTGTAGGTATAACCTTATTGCTTCTCACGGGAGCGGATATGGACTTAATGAAAGTCGTTTTGGCAACGATTGGGTTTGTCGTGGCCTATCAGTCAGTTTATAGTCTAAATGATATTTCAGACCTTTCTGAGGACCGTTCAGACAAAATCAAAAGAATGATAAAACCCCTTGCGAGAGGGGAAAGAAGTATAGAAGATCAGGTTGGAAGAATGTTCCTTTACCTCGTCATCGGCCTCTCATTCAGTTTCTATGTAAATATATTTTTTGGTTTCATCATGGTGCTTCTTTTATTTTTTAATTTCCTCCATTCTTACAGGCCTCTGGGTTTGAAAAAAACGCCCCTATCGCTTGTGAATATTATTTTTATAGAAGCAATAAAATTTTCTGCCGGCTGGCTTGCGGTGGGAGGAGATTTTTTTAAAATACCTTATTTTGTAATTTTTGCCATATCTGGAGCATATACGCTTTCGTATGTCGTCTACAAAAATAATATAGAACTCTCATCAATGCTAAAAAAACGCTCTTTGCTCATTTCTGCGATGGTTTTGATTTCTTATTTGGCCTCCCTTTTTTTGTATAAAAATTTGAGACTGACTCTTTTCGGAGTGGTAATTATTCTGTTATTTCCCTATCTAATGAAGCGTGAAAATGAGGTAGAATCGAAATTTCGTAGCGCATTTTTTTTCACATTTTTCATTTTGTTGGTCTTCAATATTTTGAATATCATATCTCTTTATGAGCCGTTTGCCTCAATAAACCTCTGGCTTGCTTCTCTCTTCTAGAAAATTTTAGTGGTGGGGTCGGAGTGATTTGAACACTCACAAGCAGTTGCCTTCATTCATCGCCGAAGCTCGTTTCTCCAAAAAGAAACATTGGAGACTGCCGTCATACCAGGTTAGACCACGACCCCTTTATGAAAAATTGCCACAGCACTTTTATAAACTTGCTATGCAGAAAAATTATCCATGGAAAACTGTATTTTTTGCGCAATAGTTGCAGGCAAAGTTCCGGCCTTCAAAATTTATGAAGACGAAAAATTTCTGGCTTTTCTGGATATACGGCCGCTGAATCCGGGCCACACTCTGCTAATTCCAAAAACTCACTACCGCTGGGTTTGGGATGTTCCAGATGCAGGAGAATATTTTGAGGTCGTGAAAAAAATTGCCACTGCGATGAAAAAATCCTTTCAGACAGAGTGGGTTGTTTCTACAGTAATCGGCGAGGCAGTTGAGCATGCGCACATACAAATTATTCCGCGTTTCCCCGAGGATGGGCATGGCGGCGCAATAAATTGGACTGCTCACAAACAAATTGCGAAAGAACAAATGGAATATCTGGCAGAGAAGATTAAGGAAGCTTTATAGCAAAATTTTAATTTTTACTGCAGCAGGCTTCAATAAATCCAAAGAAAAGCGGAGACGGTTTTTCTGGACGGCTTTTAAGTTCCGGATGGGCCTGCGTGCCAACAAAAAATTTATGGTTAGAGATCTCTATGAATTCCGGTAAATTTTTATACATACCAGAAAATACAAGACCTTTTTCTTCAAGAATACGGACAAATTTTGGGTTGACTTCAAACCTATGTCTGTGCCTTTCCACTGCTTCGGCGCTCCCATAGAGTTTTCTTACCAAAGACCCATTTTTTAAAACAGCAGCATAGTCTCCTAGCCTCATTGTTCCGCCCTTTTTATCAACATGTTCCTGCTCCGGCATTAAGAAAACAACAGGAAATTTCGTTTTGGGATTTATTTCAGTGCTGTTTGCCCCGGCAAGGCCGGCAACATTTCTGGCGAACTCGACCACTGCCAGCTGCATGCCGAAACATAATCCAAGGAACGGCAAATTATTTTCCCTCGCGAACTTTACACACTCAATCTTTCCTTCTGTTCCTCTGGCTCCGAAACCCCCAGGAATAATTATGCCATCAGCTTCCTTCAAAGCCTCGGATGCAGAAATCTTTTTATTTTCAACCTCGGTTGTTTCAACAAAACCTATTTCAACCTTGCATGAAAGGTGCGCGCCTGCATGCTTGAGCGCTTCAGACAAACTGTAATAACTATCTTTCAGCTCAGTGTATTTTCCGCAAATCTTTATCCTAACAGTCTTCTTCGCATCCTTCATTTCAGACACAACTTTATACCACGGCTTTAAGTCATATTTCAATTTTATGCCGAGCTTCTCTTCAATTAATTTCGGCACGCCCTCCTTTTCAAAAAGCAGGGGAAGTTCATAAATAAATTTCATATCAGGATTGCTGACAACTTCTTCTTTTCTCAGGTTTGAGTAGAGGGCAATTTTTTCCCTTACACGCTCGCTCAAAATATTTTTGGACCTGCAGACAAGAATGTCCGGCTGTATTCCCGCCTGCCTCAGCATCTGAACAGACTGTTGAGTTGGCTTGCTTTTTTGCTCACCCACAGAATCCAGAACAGGAATGTATGTCACATGAGCAAAAAATGCGCCCTTTTTTTCTTCCATCCAAATTTGCCTTGCAGCCTCTATGTAAAGTTGATTTTCAATATCCCCAACTGTGCCGCCAATCTCAATTAACAAAATATCTGCTTTTTCCTCTCTTGCTATTTTTTTCCAAACTCTTTTTATTTCATCCACAACATGCGGAACCATCTGCACGGTTTTTCCCAAAAATTCCCCCTTCCTTTCTTTCTCAATAATGGAATTGAAAATTTTTCCCATTGTGAGGTTCCAGTCTTTTTTGCACTCGATTCCAAGAAAGCGCTCATAGTGGCCGAAATCCATATCAACCTCTCCGCCATCTTTCAGCACAAAGACTTCCCCATGTTCAATCGGATTCATTGTTCCGGGGTCAACGTTGAGGTATCCATCGCACTTTACAGGAATGATTTTGTGATTTTCAAAGAATCTTCCAATAGTGGCAGATACGACTCCCTTACCAATTCCAGATAGAACCCCGCCCGTAATGAAAATCCATTTCACAAAAGCCCGAACAAACTTCTCGACAGCGATTTAAATTCTTTTCGGTTGGAAGGGCCATAAATTTTTAATTATGAAAAATTGGTGCGCCGTCTGGGATTTGAATTCCTGTGCACTTTTCGGTGCAACCCAGGTCATGAGCTTGCTTCTAATTTTGATGGAAGGCTCAGATCCTACCACTAGACAAACGGCGCCCACATCTATTTTTATTTAGCAGAGCTTTAAATAAGTTCATGGTTTTCAGGAGAAAATTTAACAGGGGGCATTTCAAGCGCCACAAAGCCGAGGAGCGCAACCAAATAGCTTTTGAAAGGGTGCAAACTCTCTCACAAATAATTTTGGGGAATCCTGCCAGCCTCCACGCGCCACGCCATATGAAAACGATTTCTGCTATTTGCAGAAAAAATAAAGTTCCATTTCCGCGCGCTTTTGCGAACAGAACCTGCGGGAAGTGTGGAAGATATTTGGCTGCCGGAAAAACTTTCTTTTTCAGAATAAAGAAAGGCAAACCGATGAAAATTTGCATATGCAGAAATATTTTGAAGAAATAATCATAAATTTTTCTGCTTTGAAAAATAATAGAAAATCAAAATTCCTAAGCCGTTTGCAGCCATGTCCAATAAGTCGAACTCCCTACCAAAAGTCGGTTGGATAAATTCTAGCAGCACTCCAAGAAAAAATGCCGCGCCTAAAAATTTTTTATCAGAGAAGCCGCGCCATAAGACAAATGCAAATCCATAGTAGAGGGACATATGTAAAATTTTGTCTATGTTAAAAGTTGGGGGACCGGGAGGAACTTGTGTAAATGAGGCTGCAATCACAAGAATAGTGTAAATAACCGAGAGTGTGCGGAAGTCTGCCGGAGCATAGTCATTTAGCATATTTTCTTTTGTTTCGGAATGCTTTTAAATCTTGGATTTCTTTAGTATTGAATGCCAGTTTCATCCGCCCCTTACACAAGAAAGTATGAGCACACAGCGAGCCGCGGGCATGAAGGTTTGGTAACTTGCGGATACTGCGGCAGGCAAGTCCCGCGATATAAAACTTTTACGAAATTCAAAGGGTTCCGCATAAATGACCCGACAATTCTTGCGGCTGTTGACCGCTCGCAAATGCATTTCTTTCAGCAGAAAATGTATGTATGCCCGAGCTGCGCAAGGTTTCATAAGATTGTGCAGAGAGGGAAAACGAAAATGAAGAGCCATATGAACCGCTGAAAGCACCTTTAAAAATCTCAAATTCTAATAGCTTTTGTGATAAAATGAAAATACTTGAAGTCAGAGCAGTGCCTGCGGCTGAGGCGAAAGAGGTTTTGCTAGCAAGAGAAAAAGAGAAAGAGCTGGGCTATGAACAGAAATTGGCAGCTGAACATTTGAAAAAATTCGCGCGCTTGAAAGCGGAAGATTCAAAAAAACTTGTTTCTGAACTTGATTCGGTTGTAAAAATGAGCCCAGATACGCTCGCGCAAGTTGTAAACCTGCTGCCGAAAACGGCTGAAGAGCTGAGGCTAATCTTCGCAAAGGAAAAATTCAATCCTTCTGAAGAAGAGATAAAAAAAATCCTCGACGCAGTAAAAAAAGTTGCGTAAGTTTTTGGTGATTCTATGAGAGATGATTATTGTGTAGTTTTAGATTTTTTGCCAAAGGGGCATGCGGCATGGAAAAGGCCTGAACCAATCGCACAGTGTATTGGGGAAAAATATTTCGCTTTGCTTGAGATTGTTCCGCGCGAGGGAATTGTTTTGAAAAACGGGGATAAAGTTTACATTGGAGATGCTGAGCGCAAAGAGGTGGAAAGAATAAAGAGAAGGATTTCCGAAAAAGAGCTCACAACTTTTGCGCGCAATGAGCTGCCGTTTATTGTTGAAAAAATTGTGAAAGAGAATGAAGCGCGGTTTGTTGGTTTCGTGAATACGGCGCAGCCGGTTTCAACGCGCGTGCACCAGCTAGAGCTTTTGCCAGGAATTGGAAAAAAGCATATGTGGGATATAATTGGAGAGAGGAAGAAAGGGCCGTTCAAAAACTTTGAGGATTTGAAAGCGCGTGTAAAGCTTTTGCCTGAGCCTGTTGGAATGTTCCAGAAAAGGATTCTGCAGGAAATTGAAAATGAGAATGAAAGGTTTAGATTATTTGCTATTGGGCCGCCGAGGAAAGAATTCTGAGAAATAATTTATTTAAATATCTTTAGTGTGAGATTGGTCTATGAAATTTTTTGCTGTTGATGATACCGGTATAGATCCGTTTAGAGAGTCCGGTGAGATAGATGCTGAATTAGTCAAATCTATAGCTGGCTTAGTTTCATCGGAGACCGATATTTCTGATGTAGTTTCAGGATTGAAAGAACGAGGAGATGTTGTGAGAGATTTTACTGAATTATCAAGAGAGGCTTCAGACGGGATTGGAGATATTTGGAAGAGAGAATTTTCGGATGTTAATATGGCAACTCCTCCCGCCCAAGAGTGCGGCATCATTGTAAGAATGATGATGGCGGAAGCAATCCACTTAGATTCAACCGGCGCTGTAATGCTTTCTGATGGTGGCTCTGCAGCATTCCCTTATAGGAAAACTATCTTGCTGCCAAAAGAAAGAATGGAAAAAAAGTCAGTTTCTCCGTGGACTAGATATCATGCACTAACAACAACTATGAGACTTTCGGACTTTATGATGCAGCATCAAGTTAGAGGGGAATATGGGGAAAATGTTGCTCGGTCAAACCAAGATATTGAAAAGTGCGTTGGAACTTTTAGGGCCGCAGTAGCTCAATTGGACATGGAATCTGCGTCGAAAAAAAATCCGAGGCTGGCACCCTATGTGGTTGATGTTAAGAAGAGAATTCTGGCAGGTGGAAGCGCGCCGGGCTATACAACTCTAAGAGCCTATATGGCAGCTTTGTCTATGAAAACCTTTGGAATTGATCCGCAAACAGTTTGTAAAGTGGATTACGCGGACTTTTCCGACGGTAGATTAGTAATGGGATTTGATCACGGCAGGCCTACTTATGGCAATAGAGTAGAAGCAGTTAGATCAAGATTGGACGCGTATGGAATAGAACATATAGAAGTTTCTCCTCTCCCATGGAGCCCTCAGCGGGATATTGGGTATTCTTAAAACTTCAAAATCAAATAAGTTCATGCCTAAAAAATTTCTTAGCCAGAATTTTCTGAATGACAATAATTTAGCAGAGAGGCTTGCGGGCTATGCGGGAATTTTTTCTTCTGAAATAGTTTTGGAAATCGGGCCTGGGCATGGAATTATTACAAGGGCGTTGTGCGAGCGGGCTGGAAAAGTAATTGCTGTTGAAAAAGACAAGTTGCTGGCAGAGAGGTTGGAAGAGAAAAAATTTCCTAATATAGAAATTATTTGCGCAGATATTCTGGATTTTGATTTCGCGCGCGTGGACAAAATTGTCGCAAACATTCCATTTAAAATTTCTTCCGCAATTCTTGAGAAGATTTTTGAGAGCAAAAAGCCTGCTGTTTTGATTTTGCAGAAAGAGTTTGCTGAAAGGCTTACAATAAAAGCCGGCGACAGGAATTATTCTCGGCTGAGCGTGGCTGCGCAGTTTTTTTCTGACTGTAAAATTCTGGAAAAGGTTTCAGCGAAAAAGTTCAAGCCAAAGCCCCGCGTGGACGCGGCTGTTGTGAGAATTTTGCCGAAAGAGCCTGCGTTTCCTGCTGATAAAAATTTCTGGAAAATCGTAGATGCGCTTTTCAGGCACAAGAAAAAAATTGTGCGCGCGGCTTTGAGAGATGAGAAAATAAGAATTGACTTGCCAAAGGATCTTGCGGAGAAGAGAGTGTTCTGCTGCGATTTAGAAGATTTGAAAGAGATTTGTGAAAATATTTCCGCACAATGAAGAGCTTGCCGCACCCTTCTATTATGAAAAATATTTTTCTTAACACATATTTTAGCGAGGCTCGCGAGTTTACTCCGCGCCGAGCAAGCTATAAAAATTCTAAATGTAAAACATAATTCATGCCAATCTGCCCCAACTGCAAAAAAGATTCTCTGATTTATGTCCCATGGCTCGGTCAGATGTGGAAATGCAGAAAGTGCGAGTATCAGGGACCGATAGTTATTGAAATGAATGAGCGTGCTTTGCAGAGCCTGCTTAGAAAAATTCCTAGAGGGAAAGTTACAACTTACAAAATTCTTGCGAAAAAATTAGGAGTGCATCAGCGCGCAGTTGCTGGAATGCTGAGAAAAAATGACCCGAAAGCTGCGCCCTGCTACAAGGTTGTTGCTTCTGATGGAAAAATCGGTGGGTATTCTGGCACGGGCGGGGTTAAGAGGAAAATTTCTTTGCTGCGCGCAGATGGGATTGAAATTGAGAAGGGAAAAATTGATTTAAGACGCTTTCTATTTGTGTTCTGAATCTTCACTATTTTAAGGTGGCAAAAGCTTTATATACTGGCTCTGCCTATTGTTATTAGGCTTTAGTGATTATAATGGCTTTAGTTAAATCCGGCTCGCGCAGGGTTCCTATTGGGTTTGAGAACAGGCTTCAGTTCAACGGGCCATTCTATGCGCGCGTTGACATGAAAAGGCCTGCTGTCCAGAGAGTTGGAGATAATGTAAAGAAATGCTTTTTTTGGGAAGGAACCAAGCAATGCTTGAACGTGCAGTGTTTTTGGAAAAGCGTTGGGACTTGCTCTGTTTATAATAGAATTAATGGAAAGAGAAGGGTTGCGAAATAGGTTTGTGATTTTTATGCCTGAAGTAAAATTTTTTGAAAACAAAATTTTCATTGATAATACTGTTCTGGAAAAACAACAAGCTCTGCTTTTCCTTGAAGCTTTCAAGAAAATGAAAGAGCATTTACAGAAAAATCCAGATGAGAAAGGCGTGAAAAAAATAGTTGTTGAAAATAAAATGTTTGATTTCAATGTCGGTGGGAAAGTTGGAGTTGCTTCTGTTTTTGCTGATGAAATACTGACAAGGGAAGAGCTGGATGCGCTTGAAATGAATGAAGGGTTGCTGAAATAATTTTGGTGAAAAACATGGACGGCCATTCAAGAAAACTTAATGCTGCGATGGAAGGTAGAGGAAGTAATAGAAGTTTAAGGAAATATGGTGCTCAAGTTTATATGAAAACTACATCGCCAGATGCGGAAGAGATTTTATAATTCTTTTCAAAAAAACCAAAAGAGGTGAAAAAATGTCATTCAAAAAAATTCAGCAAGTTTTCGCCAGTATGGTTAAGAAAATAACAAAAATGTTTTGAATTTTTTAATTTTTTCTTTTCTTATTTTTAATCAAAGGGTTCTAAAAAATCTTTTGCCTAAACAGTTAAGCCATGGACTCCAGAACTTCCTTCAAGCCCGCATCAGTCCGGATAGCTGTCGGGCACAAGTAAGTTCTTTCTGCTGAAAATTTTCTCTTTTTCAAATTGAAAATAACTTTTTCTATAGGTTGGGAATTTTTCTTGTGGAGCTTGCAGAGCAAATTCATTTCGTAATAAAACGGCTGTGTGGATTCTTCTGTTAGAGAGCGCAGCAATTTTATTTCTGCTCCGGCTTTTTTGAAATTTCTTTTTTTGATTTCATCTGAAACAGCAGAGCAAAATTCTTTTTCATTTACTTTTCCCAAGTAAATTGGGCCGAGAATTTCTGTCTGGCTGCCGCAGAAATCGCAGATGTTCTCTGAGCCTGTTTTTCTGTTCGCGCATTTTCTGCAGTAGCTTACAAAATTAATTTGCTTCAAAAGCTTTTCAATTTCGCCTGCGTGCGCGATTTTTCCAAAAATTCTGTAGTAGTGCTTGTGTGAAAAGGAAAGAACAGGAATAAAGGCGCGGTCCCATTTTGCGAAAGTTAGAATTGAAAAAGTTATCAGGCTGCGCAAACCAAGCTCTTGGTAGAAATCTGTTTTCCGCAAAAGCAGCCCGTATTTTCTCAAGCCGGCAAAAGGCTTTGAGCCGCACAAGGCAGCGGTATCGGTTGCTGTTGTCCCAACAAAGCCTTTGTGGAAAATTGCGTTCGCTGCCCCATCCACAAATTGCGCTGGCGAGCCAAAAGGATCTAAATCTATGAAATCAAAAACTTTTCCAGAAAAAAATAATTTATTTGCATCTGACCAATTTGCTTTGCAAACTTTTTGCAGTTTGTTCAGAGAAATATTTTTCTTTATCGCCCGCACGGCAATTGGATTGCTGTCATTCAGCAAAACTTCTTTTACTCCGGAAATTTCTTTTGCGTATCTGAGTCCGCGGATTCCGGTTGCTGAAAGCGCGTCGCATACTGAAATTGGTTTTCCGAATTGCTTTTGCCATACAGCGAGCGCGGCAACTGAAATGTCGCGCACAAGCTCGGCATCGGGGTTGAAAAATGTTTTTTCGCCTGAAAAGATTTCAACTGAGCCTTCAAGGATTTTTTGCATGTGGGGAATTCGCTGGCGAGCTTTAATAACATTTCACGAATGATTCGTAAGGCGATTGACGAATTTCAGTGGAAAGGTTTTAAAGGGGTTTGAAAGCTCTCAGGTGTTATGGTAGAACTATCACTTGCAAAAGATCTTCATGAAAGTTTGTTAGGAAGGAATGGAAGACCTCCGATAGCAAAGCCTACTACGCCTCCAGTTTATGTACAAGATGCGGATCCATCACTTCAGCAGACACAGCTGCCACCTTCGGGCGCGTCTGCTAAGCCAAGAGAAGCGCGAGAAAGATATTTTGACTGATTTTGCTTTTTGTCGTAGTTAAGCATATAAACTTTACTCCAAAATAAAAGTGAGAATAATTATGCAGCTAAACACAACAGAGCAATTCAAAAAAGTTCTTGCTGAAAAAAGAGAGATTGTCTGGGCTGAGATTCAGAAATTTTTGCCGAGTAAAGAGCCAAAAGAATTCTACAAAATCGTGCGCGAGTATCCTGAGAGAAAGGGAAAATATTTGCGCCCGAGTTTAGTTTTGCTTGCGTGCGAGGCTTTCGGCGGGGATCCGGCGAAAGCTGTCAGAACTGCGGCAGCAATGCAGACTTCTGAAGATTGGATTTTGATTCATGATGACTGGATGGACGGTTCGGATATGAGAAGGGAAAAACCTTGCCTGCACAAAATTTACGGGGACTACCATGCGATAAATGCTGGCGATGCCTTGCACATGATAATGTGGAAAATGCTTTTGGACAATCATGAAGTTCTCGGATATGAAAAATCAATGGAAGTTGCGAATGAATTTTACAATATTCTTTTGACAACAGCAGAGGGCCAGTGGCTTGAGGGGGCTTGGATGCAGAGCGGAAACATTGCGCTGACTGATGAGGATTGGTTCAAGGTTGCTGACGCAAAAGCCGGATACTACACAATAACAGGGCCAATGAGATTGGGGGCAATTGTTGCGGGAAGAAATAAAGAAACGCTTGATAAACTTTTTGAATTTGGAATTCCATTCGGCCGCGCGTTCCAGTTGCAGGATGATATTTTGAATGTCGCGGGTGATGAGAAAAAATACGGGAAGGAAATTGGAGGAGATATTCTGGAGGGCAAGCGCACGCTGATACTCGGGCATTTGATGAGAACTTGCGCGCCGCAAGAAAAAAAGAAAGTTGAAGAAATTTTTGCAAAGTCGCGGCCGCAGAAAACTGAAGAGGAAAAAAATTATGTTTTAGATTTAATGCGCAAGCATGGAAGCATTGATTATGCGCGGGCTGTTGCGAAAAAACTTTCAGGCGAGGCAAAAGAAGTTTTTGAGAAAAATTTTCAGAGCCTGCCAGAAACAGAAGCAAAAAATAATTTGCGCCTTGCTGTAGATTTTGTTGTGAATAGGGATGTTTAAATTTTCTTCGTCAATCGCCTTGTTCGCAAATTGTCGTGGTTAGGTTTATAATTGGGTTTTTCTTTTCAAGTAAATGGAAAAAGATTTGCGGTCAAGCATTCCAATCGGTGGCGGGGCTCCGCCTGCAGGATTTCCTTACAAAGCGCAAGAGCTGCCGTATGGAGCTAGAAGGATTGCGCCCGCTCTGCCTGAAAATGTTCAATATGGAGCCTCTGTAGAAAAAAGTGAAAGCGCAAGACTTTTAGTTCTTGATTTGACTGGGGTTCTTGTTCCCAAAGAAAGTTTGCTCGCGGCGCGGCTTTGCACAGAGCATAGGCCGCATTTGGTTTCTGCTGGAATGGAAATGCTCAGGAAATATGGAGGCGGCGCCATGACTGCAACTCAACTGATAGTAGGTTGTGGCTATATGCTGAAAGGATTGACGGAAGAGCAGGTAAGAGCGGGCGCGCGGAAAATTGAGCCTGCCGCAGGGGCGAGAGAATTTGTTTCTGCTGCGCGCGAGAGAGGTTTTATTCCGGCAATTATCACAAGCGACCTACAGGAGGCTGCTGAAAAAGTTGCTGGCGATTTGGGAATTCCGCAAGAGCTAGCAGTTGGGAATGTTGGAGTTTATAATTCTGGAGTTCATACAGGAGCTTTCAGAACTCCGTATGTCGCTGATGCTGGAAAAACTGCCACGGCAATTAGATTGAAGGAAAATGTTGGCGTGGCTGCTGTTGTTGCTGTTGGAGATGATTGGACAAATCAAGATTTGTTCGGAGCATCGGATTTTTCTGTTGCTTTCAATGCGCCGCCTGGATTGGAGGCACATGCAAGAGTTTATGGCGGGTTTGATGAATTATTGGCTGCGCTTGATTAGTTTTTAAAGTTTTCGTGCGGATTGATTTTATGGATTTGACAATAATCAAAGTCGGCGGCTCGGTTATAACGGATAAAAAAAGTTTAGAGCCGAAAGTCAATGAAAAAAATCTGGAAATTTTCGCGCGCGATGTTTCGGAAATTTTTAGAAAGAATTCTGCGCGCTTAATTATTTGCCACGGAGCAGGCTCGTATGGGCACCAGATTGTTAAGAGAACTGGAATTCACAAGGGAATTGAAACCGCCGAGCAGGTTCATGCATTTGCTGAAACTCAAAAACAAATGAATGAGCTGAATGTTTTGGTTTGCTCTGCGCTTTTGAAAAATGGAGTGCCGGCAATTCCTACTCAGGTGAGCGCGAATGTTGTTATGGACGCTGGGAGAATTTCTGAGTGGGACACAAAAGCAATTGAAGGATTTTTGGAAGTGGGAATGGTTCCAGTTGTTTATGGAGTGCCTGCTTTTGACAAAAAACAGAAATGCTCAATTCTAAGCGGGGACCAGATTGCGCCCTTTCTCGCGAAAAAATTGGGCGCAAGAAAAATTATTCATGGAACAAATGTGGATGGGATTTTTACTGCAGACCCGAATTTGGATTCGGCCGCGGAAAGGATTCCGGAAATTAATTCTGAAAATTTAGAGAGTGTGAAAAATTTGCTTGGAGAATCTTCAGCAACAGATGTGACAGGCGGGATGTTTGGAAAGGTTTCAGAGCTTTTAGATTTGGGAGTTGAGTCGCAGATTGTTAATGCATTTTTGCCTGGGAGGGTTGTTGAAGCGTTTGAAGGGAAGAGTGTTGGGACGAAAATAGTGATGTGATTGACTACAATTTTAAAAATCGGAGGATCTGAAGTTACGGATAAGCGGAAGGCTGTTGAGCCAAAAGGAGATTTACATTCTACGGTTGAAGCTTACTTTAGGCGCGCTGATGTGGAAAGATACGCAAGAGAATTGATGGAAGGCTTAGATGGTGGGAGAGATATCATTCTTATACATGGTGCAGGAGCTTCTGCTCATTATGAACTTGAAGTAGCATATCCGACTCATAAGTCTCCACAAAGAGTAATAGAAGCCGCATCTTATACTAGCAAATTATTTTGTGAAACTTTAGAAGATTGCGGTTTGAAAGTCCGTAGGCATGAGCCCGCGGAGCTTGTAACAAACATGGAAAAAGGGATTGAATGGGCAAAACTTATGCGCGAGTTTGATAATGATATTGCGGACGGAGTTATTCCTGTCGCTCACGGAACTCTTGTAAGAAGCGGCGTAGGCGGACCATATGATGGCTATGTTGTTTTGTCGGGGGATGTTGTTCCTATTCAAGCAGCAGTTCATAAAAAACAAAGAACGCTTTTCTTTACTTCAGACCAGAGAGGAATTTATGACAGAAATCCTTCAGAGCCTGGAGCAGTGCTTTTGAGAAGAATAACGCCATCGGAAGATGTTGGAAAATATTCTATCCGCGGAAGAGAAGCAGATGTTTCTGGCGGGCCTCTTGGAAAAGCAAGGTTGCTTCAGGCTGCTGTGCGTGAGCATGGAATAACGTCACATATTTTCAGCGCAATGGAACATGGAAACATAAGAGAAGTCTTGCAGGGAAATTTAGAAGTTGTTGGAACAACCATATGTCAGTAAAAAAATATTTAAGTTTCCAAAGTTAGCAATCATAATGCCAGAACTCCTTGATGTTGTAGATGAAAATGACAATGTAATCGGTCAGGAAGAGAGAGATGTTTGTCTAGCAAAAAATCTTCTGCACCGCTCGGTCCATGTTTTTGTTTTCAATTCAAAGGGAGAGCTTTTGCTGCAAAAGCGCTCTATGAAAAAGAAAATTTTTCCCGGCAGGTGGTGCGCGTCTTGCTCTGGCCATGTTTCTGCTGGGCAAACTTATGAAGAGGCGGCTGTGCGCGAGCTTGAAGAGGAAATTGGAGTTTCTGTTGAGAATTTGAAATTTGTTGCGAAATTTTTTGATTTGAATCCTGTTGATAGCGAGATTGCAAAACTTTACACAACTTCGCATGAAGGCCCTTTCAAAATTCAGGAAGAGGAAGTGGATGAGGTAAAATTTTTGCCTATGGAAAAAATAAAAGAGGAAATAAAAAATTCTCCGGAAAAATATACATCGGATTTTGCGCTGGCGTTGAGTGTATTTTTAAATTCTTCCGCAGCAAAATCATCCATGCCAGAAATGATAATTCTTGTTGATGAAAACGATAAAGAAATTGGCGCAGAGGAAAAAGTCCGTGCGCATGAGAATGGAGGAAAACTCCACCGCTCGTTTTCAATTTTTGTTTTCAATTCACGTGGGGAAATGCTTTTGCAATTGCGCGCAAAGAAAAAATATCATTTTGGCGGGCTTTGGTCAAACACCTGCTGCAGCCATCCGAATGCTGGGGAAAGCTTGGAGAGTGCTGTGCATAGAAAATTGAAGCAGGAAATGGGGTTTGATGCCGAGCTGAAAGAGGCTTTTAGTTTTATTTACAAAGTTGAGGATAAAAATTCCGGTTTGACTGAATGGGAGTTTGACCATGTTTTTATTGGAAAGCATGATGGAGAAGTTCCGTTAAATCCTGAAGAGGCGGATGATTTCAAATTTGTTTCTGTGCCAGAGCTGAAACAAGATGTTGAAAAAAATCCGGAAAAATATACTTTATGGTTTAGAACAGCATTGCCGAAAGTTTTAGAAAAAATTTAATTTATTTCTTCTCGGGCTTTTTCTCTTCCATTAAATTCATTTCAACATGTATGCCGCCAATCACGCTTGCGGTTAAATTGTAAATCAGCGCGCCGATAATTCCTGCGAGAAATCCAATTATCAAACTGAGAATTGGAAATGCTATTATTGCTATGCCAGAAATTCCTGCGAGAAGTGAGCTTGCTGTGGAAGCTGCGCCGCTTGCTGCTTGAGAAGCGCCAAGCAACGGAATTGAACTGATTAGCGGCCCGATAATTCCTGAGATTGTCTGCAAAGCAAGAGAGGCTAAAATTCCGTTTATCAAACCAAGGATTGCAGCAATTATTGCTGTGATTTTTCCAACCGAGAGCGGGTCCAAGTGCTTGAATTCATATTTTGGCATAGAAAATTTCGTATGTGCCTAAATAAAAAGATTTTTCTAATATAACGTCGTAATAATTAACAGTGTAATAATCTATAATCACGAAAAAATGGTTAGTTATCTTTATAAGCCGGCTTCACTCATATGGTAAAGCTAAAAAACTAAAACCGCGCCTGTGTGATAGTGAATAAATTTTAGTGTGCAGTCTGCGAGCAGTTGCGGTTCTATCGGTGAAACGATGAAATGCGACATATGCAGAATACCCATGCCTGACGTTAAGGCAGTAGGCTACATACGGATACCAAACAGCGACAATGACACGAAAATCTGCGAATGCAAGAAGTGCTACAACAAGCGACGAACAAGGACCTCAAAAATTCTAAAATCCTGGGCAATTAACTAGCGGCTTAACTTTTTCCGCTTTTGTTTTTTCTTTTTTTATTTTCTGTTCAGCTTTAGCTGGGTTTTCCATCTATTCTCATGGTCAGAAAGTTTTTTGTCTATTGCGGAATTCAAATCCGCATTCAGATATTTTGAAAGAATCGAGAGCGCAATTATAATGTCTGTGATTTCCTTTCCGGCTTCCTCTGCTGCCTGCTCTTTTGTAAAAGCAGTTTTGTGCGGTGATTGCCTCCCCTTTGCGCGCAAAACAACTTCAGTAAGCTCACCAATTTCCTCCATTAATTTCATCATCGTCATGAATTCTGCTTCTTTATCTGGATGAAGTTCGCGTATCATTCTTTCTATTTCCCACGCGCGCCCGACAACCTCGGATATAGTTAGCTCTTTAGGCATGAAAAACAATAGAATAACCAGATTAAAAAGATATTAAAATTAAAAAAATTTAATCAGTTTACTTTCCTCCGAGCTTGTGCGCTTTCACAAAAGCCCAAAGCTTTTTTGTCATTGTGCTTGGCGGCATTCCTCCTTTTCCGAAGATTTTTGAGATTGGCCAGTCAGCGACTTTGTCAAAATTTACAGAGTATCCGCCGAAAGCGGCCTTTTTCTTTTTTCCGAGTCCGAACATATTTTCACCCCCATTTGCATTTTTTTAATTAAAAGATTTTCCAAAAATAATTCGGTTTCCCTATTTAAAAAACAATGGAAGAGCTCATTTGACTTCCGCAACCTTAACCACATGCCACAATCGAAACCTTTTGGGTTTCGATTTGCATAAAAATCATGAAATGATTTTTATTGCAGCCGAATTCTGTTTTACCTAACTTCAGCGACTTTTATTATATGCCAACCAAACTCCGTCTTAACAGGAACAGAAATTTGGTTTGGCTTTAAATTGAAAGCTGCATTCTCAAATTCTCTAACCATTCTTCCGCGGCCGAACCAGCCCAAATCCCCGCCGCGCTTTGATGACGGGCACATGCTTTTCATTTGCGCGAGCCGCGTGAAATTTGCTCCAGAATTCAAATCAACAACAATCTGTTTTGCCTCTTCCTCTGTTTTTACCAGAATGTGGAATGCATGGACCTGTGAAACCATAAGAAAAATCTATCTTTCAGGTTTAAATAACTTTTGTAATTTTACTGCTGCCCACTTTCATGTGAAAGAGTTGTTCCGCAGTTCCAGCAATCATCTGAATCCAATCTCACAGGAACTTTGCATTCCTCGTTTACGCAAGCAGCAGAAAATCCAATTGACTTTTTATCTTCAAATCCATTCAAGTGGTCGAGGAATCCTTGCTTTCTTTCAGCATCGATTCTTGCTGCGGCCTCAAAATGCTTTTCTGCCCATGCCAGATTTTGTGGATCTCCGTGACTAAAAAAAGACAGACCTAAATTTTGAAAAGCTTCTGCAGCCTGCGGTAGACTTTCAAACTCTCTTAGAGTCATTATAGGTCTGTCGTTGGTTGGAAAGCATGCCTGCTGCGCTCTTACAACAATACCAAACTCTTCAAACTTAGCTTTCGGCGGCTCGGCGCGCACAACAACCATTGGTTGCTGGTGGCCTGCTGGAAACGCTGGATAATTTGGCTGATAGAACTGTTGTGGTGGCGCCTGAACATATGGTGCTGGAATGGCTGAGAAAAATTGACCCGAAAGCCGCGCGCTCTTTCTTCTTTTATTCAAAACAAATCCTGTGCCAATTACTCCAGCAGTTGCGGCCAACCCGAGTCCGGTATACAATACCCACGGAGTTTCCTCCTCATGCGAAATGCCAACTTCTTCCGTTGTTCCGGAGTTTGTGTTTCCTTCCGGATCTGATGCAAATACCTGTATTGTGTGGCGGCCATCAGAAAGCTGATATTTCCCTTCGAAAACACCGTCTCCATTAAGTGTGAGAGTTCTCTTTTTTTCTCCATCAATAAGCGCGTAAGCTTCCCTCACTCCGGAGTCGTCCCTTATTTTTGATGTTATGCTGACTGTTCCGCTTTTTGCATCAGCAGAAACTTTTGTGTAATCTATCAGCGGCGGCTGGAAATCCCAATCTGGGCTAACATAATAATTTCCATCCAGCTGTAGTGGATAGCTCGTGATTGAAACTCTATCCAAAAGAATTTCATTCCTGCTTTGGGCTCCATTGAAAACTTTAATCTTCCCAAAAATCTGCGGGCTATTGAAAGTTTTCTTGAGCTCGGGCTTCAAAAGCCCGTCAACATAAACATTCATCTCTCTATCGCTTAATGAAACAGCAAGATTGTGCCAGAAATTTGGCTTGAGCTCTTGCCCGCTCAAGAATGCGTTAACTTTGTGAGAGTCATCTCTGTACAAAACATCTACTCCCAGAGCGTCGCTCGGCCCACGAAAAAGAAAATTCATGCTTAAGTTGAAATTTTTATCTTCAACTTTTGGCGCAACAACTGCATCTCCTGTAAGCCTATAAACTTTATGTTCAATTTTTGGCTGGCCTCTCAATACAGTCCACTTATCTCTTCCATCTTTTCCCTGCCTCTCGGCCTCATTGAAATCGTCCCTGAAATTTATTCTGTAATTTGGAGAATGCGTTATTGTTAATCCATATGGCCCGAGCGTAAGATTATCTTTACCATCAGAAATTCTGAAAGTTATTTTATAATCTCCAGTTTGCTGGTCTAGTGGAGTGAAATTTACCCAGCCGGTTTTGCGGTCGATTTCAAATAAGTAGGTGTCATCGGTGAATTCAAGAGGGTCATTATCGAAATCAAAGAATCCAGTCAGTTGTGTTGAAAAATTCTTACCTGCCGTCAGATTGGTGTCTTTAATAGTAATGTTAAAGTTTTCTAAATCCGCCCAGAAAATCTGAGGTGGCGAGTTTGGAATTTTTTCAAAATTGATTTTGTAGATACCTTCATTTTGGGTGAAAAATAGTGTCGTCCTGTCCAGCGAAACTTCAGTATCCAAAATCTTTCCTCCGCCGAGCATTTTACCATATTTACCCTCTTTATCTATTCTATACAAAGTATCCACGGATGACAACCACGAATGTAACAAAAATATATGATTCTTAGAAGCTACAGGCCTTTCGAATGTTGTGAAACGGTCTGGAACGGTTTGTATCTTCATCTCTTTATGTGAAGAAATGTTGTAAGAGAATATATTCTCTCTATCGGAAAGCCATAAAAGATCTGGGGTTTCCCAAGAAAGTGTGAGTGTTCCACCATATGAACTTAAATAATTATCTCCAGTACCATCGGAATTCATTGAACGTAATTCTGAATTCTTTGCATAAGCTATTTTTCCTTTATCTTCACTAAGCTTGAACTGAGCTACAGTTGTATCAAAACTTCTAAGGACGTTTTTTGATGGGTTATTTATATCCAGATTGATTAAAGATAAGTTTATTGGAGGCGTTCCAAGACTTTTGCTGAAATCTCTCTCGGAGATTAGAACTTTATTATCTTTAATGCCATGAACAAAAACTAATACAGGCTCCTTTATTATCTCACTGGAACGCTCGATATTTGCATCATAAACTTTTATTGAAGTTGTATTATCATTATTAATTATTGTATAAACAATCTTATCATCATTCCAAATAGGTTTTAGACAGTTGTAATAATACTCTATATAGTTTCTATTTTCTTGTGGACTGCGGGCGACAGACAAATCATAATCCATTTGCTTGGTATATGTTGAATTTTTTGGAATTTCGAAAGAATCTATATTCTTAATGCCTTTAGATTCTGTGAACGTTTTTATTCCAACAACCCCATCGGAGTAAGTAGAAAATGCGAGGGCCCCATCCTTTGAAACAGAAACTCCAATCATTTCTTCTCCAAATGGATTTCTTACAACCTTTTCTATATAATTATCTTCGGGTGGATTGCCAGTTTCCCCACTCGCCCCCATTGTAAAACTTAAATGTCCTAAATCCGGCAGATGCGGAGCAAATTCTTTTGCGAGCCCGTAAGCAACTCCAGTAATTGCGGCCGCCCCAAACAAGCCGGCAACTAAACTCGGAAAGCCCCATTTTGTTTCGTGGCTTTCGCTTCCATAATTTCCATTATCAGGAGAATCGGGATCAAACCCTTTTATAGAATAAGCAACGCCCTCCCTTATTCTGTCAGCTTCCGGTGTGTTCCACAAACCACTGTCAATAAGAGCGTGGTCAACTTCTATCAAAAAAGTTTCTGCACTTCTCTGATAGCGCGGGCTTCCAACTCTTCCTGCTCCCTCAAGAACATAACTTCCTCCTTCTTTCCTTAATGCAAATCCCGCCTGCGCAGCAGCCTCTTTCAAGACTTCCGAACTCCTAGATGCGGAAACATTTGAATTGCTTTCCATGAGAAAAATTCTCTTCCGCAAACTTTTTAAACCCATGGTTTCCCACGGTTTCCTCTCGGTTTCTGAAGTTCCTTTATACCCCTCTCTCGCGGATAGTTTTTTAGAGAGTTTGAAATTGAAAAACAATTTTGAACGAAAAATTCAATGGAAATTTTTCCAGATGAGAATTAAAACAAACTAAAAAGAATATATAGAATTTCAAAAGAAGTTTCTCGGAAAACCTTGCGCGAGAAAGACAGACTTTTTTGCTGCATAGAAACTGAGCAAGCATCGGAGAAAAAATTTTATATATTCTAAAAAAATAAAATGAAGAGCATCAGGCTCGTTGAGCAAAACTCGCGAGCCATTGAAGTTCTCATTTAAAAAATAATGGTGAGTTAAATGAACAAAAAAAATATCGGAATAATCGCGGCAATTTTTGTTGCGATGCTGCTCACCTCTGCGCCGTTCGCTCTGGCTGCGCCTTCAAGCAAACTAACAGGCTTCCAGACTTTGGACAAAGATGTTTTGAGTTTGGGTGAGTCTGCTGGAATTCTGCCTGACAGCCCGATTTACGGAATAAAGCGATTTTGGGAAGGAATGCAAGTAACATTCGCTGGCGGAGATGTGGCAAAAGCGAAACTGAAATACAGGTTCGCAGAAAAAAGGCTTGCAGAAGCAGCAGAAATGCTGAAGTCAGGCAAATCACAGCATTTGGAAAATGCTATGAAACAATATGAGGGATTGATGCAGGAAGCAAATGACGACACAGAGAAAGCAACTGCAGCAGGGAAAAAAATAGATGAGATAGTTGGCTTGGCAGGAAACAAAACAAGCAAGCACTTGGCTGTGCTTAACAGATTGCTGGACAAAGTTCCGGAAACAGCAAGGCCTGCAATAGAAAACGCAATACAAGCGTCCGCAAATGAAAATTACAAAATTGTAATTCGCGACGCGAAAAAAGGAAAGAAAATAATCAGCACTTTGCGCAGCAAATTAAAAGACGAGGGCCTGCGCGAGGATTTGATTGTAAAAGCAAAGCAGAGGCTTAACATAAGCGACACAATAAAAGTGACGATTGGAGAAACAGAATCAAAAGTCGCAGCTGATGTCGCTGACATAAACAAGCGCTTTACTCTGGACTTGATAGACCAGACAGCAATAGTTTCAGAAATTGCATCAAGGCTCAACATAACTTCAGAGCTTGTTAATGGGTTGGTTGAATGGAAGTATGCAAAAACATCAGAAGAAACAAAAGACAATTTGGAAGAGGCAAGAGACGATGTTGCAGCCCTTGAGCAGAAAATTTCAGAAATGAATTCAAAGGCAACCGCAGCAAAGAAAAAAGTTACAGCCGCTTTCAAGAAAAGCATAGGAAAATCAGTTGATGTGGCAAAGGACCACATTGCAAAAGGCGAGCGCTATTTGCTTGACAAGAAATACGACAGCGCGTGGTCTCAGGCAAACTCTGCTTCAAAAGGAGCAGATGCGGCTGACAAAAGGGTGGACAAATATTTGGCAAAGCTTTTGAAAGATTTGTCAACTGAAGAAGAAGAGCAGGATGAAGAAACAACAACTACAACTGCTCCGGCTTCAACTACAACAACAGTTGCCGCAAGCACGACAACAACAGCTTAGAACAAAAAAACTTTTTGGTGGGATTTTTCCCACCAAATTTTTTATTTTTTTCTTTTTTGATTTTTCTGATTAAGTGAAGAACTCCCCCTAAAATATGTGTTGCGAAAAAATCCAGACGCCAAAAATTTTTGCACACCCGATTTTTTCTTTTCACTTCAGCCTCAGCCTATTCGTCTTCCCATAATTTATTTCTTAATAAATTTTTTATAGCCTTTCATGTATCTAAAAATTATATGTCTGACGAATATCAAATCGTCCTGCTGCTGGCCAGAGCGCTCTAAAGCCGTGTAATAACTGCTCCTGTTTTTATAGCTGATATCCAGCATGGGAAATCCATTTTTATGCAAAATAAAATTCATCAGCATTCTGCTTATTCTCCCATTGCCGTCGCCAAATGGGTGTATGCGGACAAACTTCAAATGAACCATTGCGGCAAGCTCAACAGGATGCAATTTATTTTTGCTTGAATCATACCATAAAATAAAATCTTTTAGAAGAGGTCCAACAAATTTCCATGGCGGCAACACTGCATCGCTTCCCCTGATGCCAACATCATAAGTTCTTATTTTTCCAGCTATGTTAGGCTTTGTGTCAGCGAACAAAATTTTATGCCACTCTATAATAGTTTTCAAATTTAATTCTCCCTTATATTGCAGCATCAGATAAAAAAGCTTTTTATGGCTTTCAGCCTCCTTAATATCTTCAATGGGCTTGTGCACAGGAGTTATTTTATCATGCAAAAGCTCTGCCACCTCCCTGTGCGTCAAGGAGCCGCCTTCTATCCTATTTGTGTCATAAGTGAATTTAATCATGAAAGTTTCAATAAATTTTTCCCTGATTTCCGGCGGAAGGTGAATGAACTCTTTTTTGAAGTTCTTTTTTATCCGGTCAAGCTTAGAATGCCATTTTTCTTTGTAGATTTCATTCGTAAATTCTTTTTTTATTTCATCTATATTTTTTGGGATTTCTTTGCCCAGATATATTTCCTTTTTTTGAACCTTGCCCCGAACTTTTATTGTGTGCTCGAGATAGTAGAATTCGCTGCCCCCCAATTTTCTTTTTCTTATAGTAACCATATTTTTACTTACCCCTACCTATTTATAAAGATTTTGCATTGCTGTAAATGGTAGGGGTAACAGAATGCGCTTTATTTCAGCCTCAACCTATTCGTTTTCCCATAAACTTTTTTCTCAATAACTCCCTTGCTTTCCAAGCGCGCGACAAGCTTTGAAGATTTTGTTTTTGACCATCCATGTTTTTCCCTCAAGCTCTCCTGAAGAATTTCCCCGCCGGCCTTTTTTATTTCAGCGACAACTTTTTTTTCTTCTGGGCCTAAAATATCCTGAATGAATTTTTCCTTGCGGAATTTTTTAAATTTCCAGCCAGCAAAAATTCCCCCAGCCAAAACAACAATTACAATAAGAATAATTTGCAGAGGACCGAACTCAAAATCCCCTCCCTTTGCTTTGTACTGCACGAAAAATGTTTCCTCAGCAAAATTCTGCCTCTTCCAATCAAGAAAAATCTTTTGCCCGTCCGTGCTGATTAAATCGGGCTTTGTTTTTTTAACAACAGCCGTGCCTTCTGGAAGGGAAATTTTTAATGTGAAATCCTTAACATTTCCTAGCGCGAAAATTAATGATAGAAGTTTTTCCTCCCCTTCTGTTTTTGTAGTGAGCTTTTCCGTTTCAAAGCTTGCTGAAAAACTTGAAGGATTTTTAATTGTGAGAGAATTTTTGTTTACGGAAATCTGGTCTGCGGTTTTCAAATCCTTTGGCTCAAAAGGCAAATCCAATTTCAGCTCGGGCAAATCAGAAGAGCCGGAGATAATTCCGCTTGCTGTGCCGTCTGGTTGGATTTGTAAATCTATTTTCAGCTGAGAGAGCTCTTGGGCTGATGCAGGCATAGCAAAAATTGAGAGCAGCAAAGCAGCCGCAACTAAATGCTTTAGCATAATCTATTTTTACCTGCCCACTTTAAAAATAACTTTTCCCGCTACAGCATCAGCAGAAACCCAAACTGGCGTCATGCTCTTGGGCGAATCGCCAGCAAGCAGAAATTTCCCTGCAGAAATCTTTTTAATTCTTTTTATGATTTCCATATTGTTGTGCCGCGCGACAACAACATCTCCAACAGAAAAATTTTTCTGCCAGCGCCACACAATAACAAAATCTCCCTCGCGAAAATTAGGCTCCATGCTTTGCTCGCGGGTTTTGTAGATAGAGATTGGAAAGCACATTCGCTTCACTTTTACAAACTCGGCCAAATCATTTCTTTTTTTGTTGGATACGGCGCAGTTGCTTTAAAAATTTCTAAACCTTTCGTTCTCCAGAAAATTTCTGAAATTTTGTTTACACTTTCCAAAAGCTCTTCAGAAGCGCTCAAATTTATTTCCTGCCTTGCTTTGCTAGCGAGCTTCAAAGTTTTCCAAACCAAATCATTTAGCTCGGGAAATTTCTGCAAATGCTCGGGCTTGAAATAATCTCCCCAAAGAATTCTCACTTCATTTTTCAAAATTTCCGCGTGCTGCTCTTTCACTAAAATATATCTCTGAATTTTGTTTAGAGCTTCCATTCTTTGCTCAGGAGTCATCTGCGGAACTATTGGAGGCAGCTCTGAAATTAAATTTACCATTCTAATAATTGTATGCGCCGCCATCTGCGCGCTGTGCGGATCGTAAATTCCGCAGGGAATATCGCAGTGCGCGTGCGCAATTCGCGCTGGAAAAATTTTGTCTATTGCTGAAAAGATTTTGTGTATTGCTGGCATAATAATCAAATAAAGTTATAATAGACTTATATAAAAAGCTTATGTTTCTTCAGCCATGCCCAAACTATTTTTCAGGAATCCATCCCATTTTTTGTAGTGCACAAGAATCCCTTCTGGAGAAAGAACATGCCGTGGGCATGCGCTTTCCAAATCATCTTCTCCAATGCGTATCCAAGCACCGCGCGTGTTCCCTTGTACGATTGCGTCCAGAACTTTTTTTCTACTTGCCCTGCCTAATAATTTCTGCCTCCGATCCTCCACAACGCTTATCTGATCCACATGCTTCTGTCTTAAATTCCATCTTGTTCTTTTATGTTCTTTCTCTCGGACAAATTTTTCCATAGCGCTCCTGTCCACGACATAAATATCCGTCACATCACCACCGTTATGCCTGACATAAAAATACTGGAGGGAAAAATTTAGCCTTTCCGCTTCTGCAGAATATTTTCTGAACTGCTCAACAGCTATTATAGTTCTCTCATGATTTCCGAACGCTTTTACTTCTCCGATAACTCGCTGCGCTTCATCATAAATATCTGGCTGATATCCACCTCTTTTTTCTTTGCGCTCTAAGCCAAAAATTTCTGAAACCCTGTGCTCGCATTCTACTCCATGATAAACCCTTCTCGAATGTGAAGAAGACATGACTCTTCTGAGAAATTAAAAGTTTTAAGCTTGCTTTCAAACCGCCAATCCACAAAGCTTATAAACTATAACTCACTTATAATCTTACGGTAGCTTTATTAACCAGTTATGAAAATTATAATCGTGTGATAAAATGTTAATGCCCTGCGAAGCAATAATCAAAAGCTTTTTGCCCGCTATAAGAGCGGCAACAGCAAAAAAACTTTCCGACGAGCATGAACTCTCTCAGGCAACAATCGCAAAAAATCTGGGAATAACACAGGCCGCCGTAAGCAACTATCTCTCGGGAAAATATGCAAAGCACATAAAAGAAATCGAGTCAAATTCAGAAATACAAAAAACTGCAAACAGGATTGCGCAGATGGTTGCTGTTGAAAGGAAAGAAAAAAAGCATGTTGTCAACACAATTTGCCTGGCGTGCGACAATTTTGCAGACTTGAGCTGCAAGGCAAACAAAAATTCAGCTGTTGTAAAGGCTTTTTTTAGATGAAAAATTATTTTTATGAAAATAAAATCTGGTGAAAAAATGCCGCTAACACTAACAAAAGAAACAATAATCAGCGAAGTGATAGAAAAATATCCGGCAGTTGCGGAAGTTTTGTCAGAGGCAGGATTGGGATGCGGTGGCTGCTCTTCCAGCGAGGGAGAGACAATCGCAGATGGTTTAATGTCTCATGGATTAACAGGCGAGGATGTTGATTCTTTCCTTGAGCAGATAAATACGCAGATTGCTGCGCTTGAAAAAGCTGGCACGTTTAATGAACAAAAAGAAGAAAATGAAAAACCGAAACAAATTATAATCACAGACCCTGCAGCGGAAAAAGCAAAAGAGCTTATGAAAAAGCAAAATTTGAACGGAGAGCATGCTCTTAGAATAAAAGCGACCCCCGGCGGCTGCGCAGGCTTCAGGTATGGAATGGCTTTTGACAAGCTTGCGAACGCAAACGGAGATGTTGTGCTGGAAAAATCCGGGCTTAAAATCCTTCTTGACCAGAAAAGCGCAGAGCGCTTGGGCGGGACAACAATTGATTTTGTTGAAGATTTGGAAGGCTCGCGGTTCGTTTTCAACAACCCGTCGGCCAAAGCCACCTGCGGCTGCGGAAAATCCTTCAGATGAAGCTTTATATACCACTTAGGAGTAAATTATAGTATGTCTAACTTCAGAATTGAGCATGACCGGCCCAACTGCATTGCCTGCGGAGCTTGCGCTGCTGTGACTCCGGATTTTTGGGAAATGAGCCCGGCGGATGGAAAGTCTGATATCAAAGGCTCGGAAAGAATTATGAACGGCGGCTCAGAAATTGTTTTGGAAAAACTTTCAATAGAGGAAAAAGATTTTCAGATAAACAAGGACGCGGCAGACGCATGCCCGGTTAATGTTATTCACATTTTCAAAGAAAGCGGGGAGAAGATAATTTAGAAAAAAATTTCATAGGCTCGGCAAATTCGTAAACTCATTTGCCTCGCCGACTAATGTGTGAAAAGAAAAAATCGGACGCGAAAGAATTTTTTGGCAATAGGATTTTGACACATCAGTTGCGAGCGAGTTTTGGTTTACCAAAACGAGCGAGCCTTAGAAAAAAAATCATGAGTGATGATATGCCAACCCTTGAAATAAAAAACCTCCACGCGTCCGTGGATGGAAAAAAAATATTGAATGGAGTTTCGCTTACTGTTAAGTCTGGAGAAGTGCATGCAATCATGGGCCCGAATGGCTCGGGAAAATCCACGCTCTCATTTTTGCTCATGGGCCACCCGAAATACAAAATAGACTCTGGGGAAATTTTGTTTGACGGAAAAAATATTTCCGAGCTGGCCGCGGACAAGCGCGCAAAGCTTGGAATGTTTTTAGGATTTCAATACCCGAGCGAAATCGCTGGGGTTTCTGTTTTCAATTTTTTGCGGACAACTTATAATTCTTTGCAGAGCAACGGCCACGCAAAGGAAATTCCTGTTTTAGAATTTGCAAGCCTGATGAATGAAAAAGCAAAAGTTGTCGGGATAGAAGCAGGAATGGTAAAGAGAAATCTCAACGAGGGATTTTCCGGCGGAGAGAAAAAGAGAAATGAGATTTTGCAAATGGCTGTTTTGAAGCCTAAGCTTGCGATTCTTGACGAGCCCGACTCTGGAACTGACATTGATGGCCTGAGAAATATTGCGAACGGAATAAACAAAGTTGTCGCAGAAAACAAAACCGGCGTGCTTTTGATAACCCACTACAACAGGATTTTGCAGCACGTGCGCCCGAACTTTGTGCATATTTTTGTTGATGGAAAAATTGTCAAGAGCGGCGGGCCTGAGCTCGCAGAAGAAGTTGAAAAAAGCGGGTATGATGTTTATAGGAATAATTAATTGGTGAAAATTTATGCCAACACAAGAATATGCTATCGGAATAGAATCATTTCAAGAGATTTTAGAAGGAATGAAAACTAGAGGAGGCACAAATATAGAAATTGCAGTCGGACCTGGCATAGTTAGAGTTTGCGGATATAATTCAGATGAACCTCTTTATTTTATAGATTTCGAAGGCAATCCGGATATTGCCTCTTTTGAACAAAATATAAAAAAGGCCAAAGATATCGAAGAAATTTTAAAACAACATGGTTACCCTGTTAAAATTGAATATTATGGCTCACTGAAAGATGTGAAGAGTTCTGTTTTTAAAGATGGATATTATCGCGATTTTTATGTGAGAAGTGGAAAGTTGGAATCCGGACATGAGCTTCTTTGGATTGAATTGCATGGAGCAAAATCTTTGGCCAAACACTTGCCAGATGCTTCATCTGAAGAAGAAACGGATAAAATCAAATCTGAAGCAGAGCAAGGAGTAGACCCGCTTCATTATTTTGATTTTAAACTAGACGAAGTGGCACCTGAAGTTGATGAAACCACAATAGAAAAATGGAAGTGATATTTATGCCAGCCCCCAAATCCAGTTTCCTAGACATTAACCAAAAGAGCTCAGACTTCAAAATGGAAGTGGAATATTCAACAGAGCTGCCGAAAGGCTTGTCAGCAGAAGTTGTGAAAAAGATTTCAGAAATAAAAGGCGAGCCAGAGTGGATGCTTGCATTAAGATTAAAAGCTTTTGAGCATTTCACAAAAAGAGCAATGCCAACTTGGGGCCCAGACCTCTCTGCAATGAACTTTGATGAAATTACTTATTACAGAAAGCCTGCCGGAAAAAACGCAAAAGACTGGAAAGATGTTCCGGAAAATATCAAAAAAACTTTTGAGCGCCTGGGAATTCCAGAGGCAGAAAGAAATTTTCTCGCGGGCGCGGGCGCGCAGATGGAATCCGAATCAATCTACCACAAAGTCCGCGATGACTTGGCAAAGCTTGGAGTTATTTTCTGCGACATGGACACAGCTGTGCGCGAGTATCCAGAAATTGTGAAAAAATATTTCGGAACAGTTGTGCCTTACAATGACAACAAATTCGCGAGCCTCAATACAGCAGTATGGTCAGGCGGAAGTTTTGTTTACATTCCAAAAGGAGTTCATGTTGAATTGCCTTTGCAGGCTTATTTCAGAATCAATGCCGAAAGAACCGGGCAGTTTGAAAGAACAATGATAATTGTTGAAGATGGCGCGAGCGTGCACTATATTGAAGGTTGTTCCGCCCCAAGCTATTCTGAAAATTCTTTGCACGCGGCTGTTGTGGAATTAATTGCGCTGCCCGGCTCGCGCGTCCGCTACACAACTTTGCAAAACTGGGCAACAAACATTTTTAATTTAGTTACAAAAAGAGCGCACGCCCACGAGGGAGCGTATGTGGAATGGGTTGATGCGAATGTCGGCTCTGCAATAACTATGAAATATCCGTCTGTGTTTTTAATTGGCGAAGGCTCGCGCGCGGATATTCTTTCAGTTGCATTTGCAAACTCAAACCAAATCCAGGACACGGGCGCGAAAGCAATTCACATTGGAGCAAACACTTCCTCAACAATTCTTTCAAAGTCTGTTTCAAAAGGCAGCGGCTTCACAAATTTCCGCGGGCTCGTGCAGATTTACAAAGGCGCGCGAAATTCAAAGTCACATATGAAGTGCGACGCGCTCATGCTAGATTCGGAATCAAAATCAGACACAATTCCAACTTTGAAAATAGATGAGAAGGAAGTCCAGTGCGGGCACGAGGCGGTTGTGGGAAAAGTTTCCGAGGACCAGCTTTTCTATTTAATGAGCCGCGGTTTGACTGAGCAGCAGGCAACAACAATGATTGTCTCAGGATTTTTGCAGGCGTTCACAAAATCTCTGCCGCTTGAATATGCGATTGAATTTAACAGATTGATTGAATTGGAAATGACCGGTTCGGTCGGGTGATTTTTCTGAATGAAAAATTCTGGTTGGGAATAAAAAAAGATTTTCCTGTTTTGCAAAGAAAAATAAATGGAAAGAAAATTATTTATTTGGACAACGCAGCCACGAGTCAAAAGCCGCTCCAAGTTATAGAAGCAATTTCACATTTCTACAAAACCTGCAATGCAAATGTGGGCCGCAGCATTCACACGCTCGCAGAAGAGGCAACTGAAAAGTTTGAGGAAGCGCGCGAGAAAGTTGCGCGATTTATTGGAGCTCCTTTCAGCAGAGAAATAATTTTCACGCGCAACGCTACTGAAGCAATAAATTTAGTTGCTTATTCTTTTGGGCAAACTCTAAAAGCTGGCGATGAAATAATTTCCACTGTAATGGAGCACCACTCAAATATTGTTCCGTGGCAGTTTCTGAAAACCCGCGGGGTTAAATTGAAATTTATTGATATTGATGAAAATGGAAATTTGGATTTGCAGCAATTTAAAAAATTGCTGAGCAAAAAAACAAAACTTGTTTGCCTGACTCATGTTTCAAATGTTCTCGGAACAATAAATCCGGTTGAGGAAATTTGCAAGCTCGCTCATGCAGCAGGCAGCCTTGTGCTTGTGGATGGCGCGCAGTCTGCCCCGCACATGCCTGTTAATGTGAAAAAACTTGGATGTGATTTTTTTGTTTTCTCTGGGCACAAAATGCTTGGGCCAACTGGGATTGGAGTTTTGTGGGGGCGAGCAGAAATATTGGAAAAACTTTCTCCATTCTTGGGCGGCGGGGATATGATTCGCGAAGTGAAATTAGAAGAAACAACTTTCAATGAACTCCCATGGAAATTTGAGGCAGGCACTCCGAATATTGAAGGAGCGATTGCTCTCGGCGCAGCTATTGATTATTTGGAAAAAATCGGAATGCAAAAAATCCGCGAGCACGAAATTGAAATTACAAAATATGCTCTGGGAAAACTTTCCGAAATTTCTGGTGTGAAAATTTCTGGACCCACTCACGCAGCCGAGCGCGGCGGAGTTGTTTCATTTAATCTGAAAGGAGCGCACCCGCATGATGTTGCGCAAATTTTAGATGAGAGTGGAATTGCAATTCGCAGCGGGCACGCATGCTGCCAACCTTTAATGAAAAGGCTCGGAATTGCAGCAGTCTGCCGCGCGAGCTTTTACATTTACAATTCCAAGGAAGATGTGGACGCTCTTGTTGCAGGAATAGAAAAAGTGAAAAAGGTTTTGAGGATTTGATTTTATGCCAGGAAAAGTTTATCAGATAAATGTTAAGCCGGACACTCCTGGCGAACATGGTTTGCCAAAGAGATCTGTTGAGCATGTTGTAGTAACTCGATTAGGTTTAGAAGGAGATTTCTGCAGGCACAGATATGAACATGGCAATGCTCCAGAGAGAGCTCTTTTAATTTATCCTTTGGAAGAAATCAGGCTGCTTAAATTAGAAGGATGGCCTATTGAGGCTGGCCATATAGGAGAAAATTTAACAACAGAAGGAATTCCTTATGAACAATTTGGCACTCAGCAGCAAGATGGAGGAAAACAAAAATATGTTCTCGTTGATGGAAAGAGATTTAGAATCGGTGAATCTGTTGAAATACAAATAGCAAAAGTTTGTAATCCCTGCTCTAATTTATCTCTGCTTCCTTATGTTGATAGAAAATTTCCAGAATTTTTCAGAAGAGTTGTTGGAAAAAGAGGTTGGTATGCAAAAGTTTTGAAAGATGGTGAAATCAAAAGAGGAGATCCAATAGCAGAGGTGGCAGCATGAGCCTTGACATGTACGCAGAACAAATCCTTGACTACTACAAAAATCCCCGAAATTTTGGGGAAATAAAAAATGCGCAAATTCATGCGCGCGATTTGAATCCTTTGTGCGGGGATGAGATAGAAATTTTTGCGAAAGCAAATGGTCAAATGATTTCTGAAATAAAATTCAAGGGCGTGGGCTGCGCGATTTCAATGGCAAGCGCCAGCATGCTTACAGAAAAAGCAAAGGGGAAAAATATTTCTGAAGTTATGAAATTTGGAGAGAAAGAAATCTTGGAAATGCTTGGAATAGAAGTTTCTCCTGCGCGAAAAAAGTGCGCAATGCTCGGGCTTTGGGTTTTGCAGATGGGCCTGAAAAAGTTTCTAGAGAAAAAATAATTCTAAAAATCAAAAATCACCCAATTAAAGTGGTTTGATATTAATGGGTGATTTAGGTGACAATGTTTGGTGTTCCGATATTAGAAAAATAAAATACGAACACCACACATTGTCAGGATATCCAGATACCACAGATATAATTATGGTTGCTTTGCAACCACCTATTAAAAATAGGTGGTATCTGTCTATCAGCAATAGCACCCATAAGGCCCGCGGCCGCAGGACACGCAGCTGTTTCCTGAGCATCTCTTGCATCCGCTGCACTGGGAATCATTTGTGCAGTCCACATCCACGCATTTTTTGTTTGAGCAAATTTGTTTGTAGCCGCAGGCTGAATTTGAGGTGCATTCGGCTGTTGTGGTTGTTGCGGGCAATGTAGTTGTTGTGGTTGAAGAAGTGGTAGTTGAAGGAGTTGTTGTAGGAGGCAATGTAGTTGTTGTGGTTGAAGAAGTTGTTGTTGAAGAACTTGTTGTTGTGCTGCTGCTTGTCGCAGATGTTGTTGTTCCTTGCGGAATGTTTTGCTTTAATCCCGCAGATTCCTTAACCGCGCAAACAACCTGATAAGTTTTCGCGTCCATCCAAACTATTAGCTTTGTATCGTTGCCTTCATCATCAATTGTTGTTTTGTAATAGCTGCCGACTTGAAAATTCTCGCAGTCTTTTTTTATTTCTTCCATCCGCGAAACAATCTCTCCCTGGCTAATTAGGCTTGTGGCAATTTTTGCATTCGGATATTGTGAAAGAAAATTCTGAATAGCCGGACTTGCTTTCAAATAAAGATCAATTTGGCTGGCTGTGCAGCCTGCCACCAGAACAACTCCCAGAAGCAAAATAGAAATTATTTTCATAGATTAATAACTATCGGGCTATTTTTAAATGTTTTGTGGTTGGAGCTAAGAAGCTTTTTTGGATGGGTTGCGATTAAAACATAAAACCTACTCGTATTCTCTCCAAACATTCTCGCATTTCGTGCAGCGATAAAATCTTGTCGGTGGCTCATCGCTTGCGCGAGTTTGCTGCATCCACCAGAATGCCTCCACATGTTCACATTTTGGGCAGGCAATATTTGTTTTCGGAAGAACATCAACTTTCGCTTTTTTGTCAACAACAATAATTTTCTCATCCTTCTTTTGCATTGTTGAAGATATTTTAAAGTCACCCCTGCCGGCAGAAGAAGTTTTTTTCTTTCCGCAGTTCCTGCAAACCAGAGCAGTGCTTTTGCCAGCCTTGTGCGGCATCATCAGCCCGCCGCATTTATCGCAGAATTCCATGGTTTTAGAGATGGAATTCGGGATTTTTAAAGGTTTATAAAATGGAAAAAATAAAGTTGTGTCATGACACCAATAGAAACAATGGCTCTGCTTGTAGTTCTGCTTGGCTTGATAAAACTTGCTGTTATTCTGTCAAACCCGCAAAAATGGATGTTTGTTATGCGCGCATTTTACTCGCGGCCAAAATTTACAACGGCTTTTTCAGTTGCGCTTATTGCAATTTCCCTTTTTTTCCTTTTAGCTGAACTTACAATTGTCCAGATTTTTGCAACAATGATTTTTTTCATGGGCTTAATGTTAATGGGATTTTCTGCGTATTCAAAGGAGATGCTTGCATTGTCTCAGAAAATGTTGAAAGATAAAAATTCTCTGAAAAAAGCATGGCTTTCAATTGTTGTTTGGCTCGCGCTTTCTGTTTGGGTTTTGTATGGGATTTTATTTTGAGCTGGTATTTTTAAGCGGGAAAAATAATTCTTCCTCTGTTGATTCCAATGGCAACAATCCCAGACTATGTAATGCCCGCGCTTGGCATTGTCACTCCGGCAGCCGCGCTTGCTGCGTGGTTTATCCTGAATAAAAGTTTGCTCTCTGCAAAAACAAAAATTCCTTTGAATGAAAGAAAGCGCTTCTCTTATTTTTTGCTTGCTGGGCTTTTGGGATGGCTCGCCATTTCTTTTGTTTTCGGCTGGCTGGAAATTTTCAGGAATTTTTCATTTCTTGTTTTAATTTTCGGCTACGGAATTCCATACCTCGCAAATAAATTTCTCAACAGCTCGCAAATGCTTCAGCTTGCTGTTGACTCTGCCCCGAACCACTGGCTAATCGGAATCCAGCTTTACAGAGTGCTCGGAATAATTTTCCTAACAATGTACGCAGCAGGATTGCTTCCGGCGGCGTTTGCAATCCCATCAGGAGTCGGAGATATTATTGTCGGACTTTCCGCTCCTGTTGTCGCTTATCTGCTTTTCAAGAAAACTTCCAACTCAAAAAAACTTGCGATTTTCTGGAACTATATTGGAATTCTGGATTTGATAATCGCGCTTACAATGGGCCCAATTACTGCGCCAACTCCGGTTCAGCTCCTCTCTTTTGACGCGCCCAACTTGCCTATAATTTCCTATCCGCTTGTTTCAGTGCCGGCGTTTGCTGTCCCATTCTCGCTTATTTTGCATTTGTTTTCTTTGAGAATTTTGGGAAAGAAATTTAAATTGTAATTTTTATGCCAGCCCCAGCAATTCAAACGCCCCAACTTTTACCCAGCCGAGAATTGGAATTTTCAGAATTGCTTTTCCATGTATTTGCGATTCTCTCACGCCATGCTCAAAATCCCCCTGAACAGAATTTGCATCGCCTTTTGTTTCAAAAGTTCCATCAGAATTTTCTGAAACAATCCTGTGAATAATTGGAAATTTATATCCGCCCTTCACTGCGTCAAAAACAATTATGTCGCCGACTTTGTAGCCTTGGATTTTATTTTCTCCGAGGAACATTCCTGTTACTCCGCTGCTTGGGCTTGAAACAATTATCATATCCCCTTTGTAAAAAGTCGGAACCATGCTGCCGGAGAAAACAGCAACAACAGGAGTGTCTGTGCTTAATGCAAAACCCAGTCCTGTCATTGCAAGCCAAGCAAAAAAGAAACCGCCCACAATGTAGATTGCAGTTCCCAAATTTGTGTCGCGGATTTTTTTCCATTTTGATTTCAGTTCGGACATCTTCATAATTACCTACCAATAATTAGTATATGTGGTATAAAAAGCTTACGAAAGCACAACCCAAACTCCCGCGAGCATTATTAACGCTCCAATAATCTTAAGCTTAATTCCCTTTTCTCCAAACAAGGCAAAGCCCGCGAAAGCCATTAAAATTGTTCGCAGCATTTGCACCGGAGTGAAAATTGTCGGTGACACAAGTTTGACCGCGGCAAAAACCGCCCACAGCGCAATTGCATAAAAAATCCCCAATATCAACGACCAGTTATTGAAAATATTTTTAAATGGCTTGCCAGATTTTGCATAAACAGCAGAGTAGATTGCAGTCATACCCAGAATTATGTAAAAAGTATATTTAGTTGGACTGAAACTTGCGAGCGCTAGCTTGTCAACATTTGCGGTCAGCCCGTAGAGGAAAGCCATCGCAAGCATATAGAAAGAAACTTTTGATTTTATGATTCCAGAAAAAGTTTCTGAAAGATTGTTTTTCAGATGTACTACAAAAGCTCCTGCTGCCACAAGTGCAGCTCCCACAAAAATTTTCAGCTGAAAAGATTCTCCCAATAGAAATATTGCCAGCGCCGCCACAAAAACCGGACGCATGTTTTCCAGAGGACCGACAATTGAAAGCTCGCCGCTTTTGAGAGCTTTAACAAAAAATATGAACGCTGCTGCATTGAGCCCAATTGAAGCAAGCAAATAAAAAAGCGCCGACTGTGATGGAAAAATCTGCGGCTCTGAAATGTATGATGAAATAAAAATTGGAGAGAATAAAATTGTTGCAGTCAGAAATCCTCCGAGCGCTACTGCAATAGAATCCATTTTCAATTTGTCTGTTGCCCACTTTGCTGCTATCAACCCAATGCTCACTGAAACTATGTTCAGAATTGTATAAAGAATCCATCGCTCGACCATTTTTTATTTATAGTTAATTAGACTTAAAAATTCACGCCCGCCCCACACTCTCTCCTAAAACCACACCAGAAGCAATCAAGTGCGCGCAGCGCAGAGGCTCTGGAACAAAAGCGCGCGTTGTGCAAACTGATAAAATTTCCGCGGCGTCTTTTGGAGAAAGGCCCGCGCACTGAAAAAAGAATTTTCCTTTTTTCTTTTGTAAAGAAAATTCTGCAGTGTAAACAGTTCCGGCCGCGCGCGCACATTCGAGAATTTTTGTGGGCTTTTCGGTTTTCGTTGCAGCAGCGAAAAATTTTTCAAAATCAATTTTCTTTCTTGTAACTGCAATTACTGGAAGCTTTGTTTTCTCAAAAATTTTCTGTATATTCACAATATTGAAGCCTGCAAAAGTAATTCCATCCAGCATTATCACACGAAGGTCTTTGAACTTGCACTTCTTCACTGAAGAAATAATTTTTTCCTCCGCGTTCGAGCCGTCGATTTCTATTTCTTCTTTCAAAAGCCCGTCCATGAATTGCCCGCCGCGGAAAACCGCGCCAATTAAAATTGTTTTTCCTTTTTCATGGAATTCAAACGGCCCGTCATCAAAAGCAAGCACGCGGATTTCAGGCTTGATTTTTTTGAAGGATATCATAGAATAAATTAAATCTTCGTAAATAAAAATTAAGAGTTTCAAAACAAATTTTATTCTTTCAAAGCTCTCTTAAACTCTTTCTCGAGCTCATCGCACTGCTCAGCAACAGCATCTGCCGCGCGCTGCAAAAGCTTGCGCGGATTTGAGCCGTGCACAATTATTTTTGGCTCTAAAAGAAATGGATGCTCGCGAACAGCAGCAGCCTCCCCTCCTTCTGCCCAGACTTGCTTTGCAATAACCTGCGAAACTGTCTGCGTGTCCCCGCCGAGCTCAACAGATAATTTTTCCTTTTCGTCTAAAAGAACTTTGATGTTCATATATTTTCAATAGCAGCAGGGCTTTTTAAAGTTTTACTCTGGCAAGCATTTAAAGTTAAAATTTGAACCTTCTTTATGTTGTCGTCCTATATATCGATGAAAGAATATGCCCTATACAGATTGATATCCTATTTGTTTAGTCCTATGTTTGTGGCAGCGGCTGAAGTTGTTGCTTTCGCTCCATTCTCAAAAAATATCGTGGGTTCTCTGCTGATAGGTTTTATTTTTCTTACTCTTTCACCGACTTTGATTATTTATAGAAAGTATAAAAGGGGAGAGGTCGATATTGATATTTCCGATAAGGAAGATAGACCAAGAATTTTTATTTATTCGATTATAAGCTTTGGTATCTGCACAGCGCTTTTCTGGTTAGTAAAAGATAAGCTGATGTTCACGGTTGCATTATCGTACTTTCTTGTTACAACAGTTATAATGCTGATGAATTTTTTCTCAAAAATCAGCACACACACAGCCGGCTTGGCGGGGCCTGTAACAGCAATTGTTTTTTATTTCGGGATTTATTATGCCGGACTTTTTTTGCTTTTGCTTCCCGTTGCATATTCAAGATTTAAATTAGGCAAGCACAATAGATTTCAGCTTTTTTCAGGAGCAATAATAGCGAGTGTACTAACTTATTTAATTTTCACAGCGGTGTTTTGATGCTTTGTTCAATATGCTACAAAAAAGAAGGAGAGTGGCAATGCCAAGTCTGCAAGAGGATTGTCTGCGCAGATGATGCAAGACCGACAGGCAATGGGGTTTTTTGCGTGCAGCATGCTCCACAATCTTTCCAAAATAAACAGCAATCTCCCGCAATAGAAGAAAGTGAGAGCTTGAAATCCATCAAGTCGGCATTCTTCACGGTTCTGTTCCTCACGTTGGGCATGGCTGTCATTGGATTTGTCGGCCAGCAGTTTGTGCAGACAACAGAATTACCTGAAAATGTGCAGGATGCCATAAAGTCTTTAACTTCTGTAGGCATAACAGTTATCTCTTTGATGGGAGTTGTAACTCTGATACTTGGGGTGGCGTACTTTGCCATGAGAAAGCGAAAATGAAAAGCTTATAAGTCTGAGTGTATAATATTTTTTGTGATTTCAATGAGAGGTTTCGCTCTGGCTATTTTGCTTTTGGCCTTCTTCACCGCGCCTGCGCTTGGAGCTGAAGAAAATCTGGAAAATATAACAATTTCCGCAACAAATCCTTCAGAAGTTCTGGCGGGCGATTCAACTTTTTTTGAAGTGACTGTCACTAATAACTTTTTGGAAACGGATTGGTTTAGCATTTCAGTTTATCCTTCAGATTGGACAACAATAGAAAATGGAATCTCTTCATTTATGCTTGGGAATGGCGGGAGCAAAACTTTAAAAATTTTCGTCAGTCCTCCAGTTGACGTTCGAGCGGCAAAATATGTTTACACAATAAATATTCAGAAAAGCTCCGGAGAGAAAGCCTTGAAAGATGTTGTTGTCGGAGTCCAGCAAAGATATGTTTCTGCTCTAATTTCTGATTTGAGATTAAGCTGCACCGAATGTGCGGGGCAATTAACAACAACAGCAAGAGTCAAGAATGTCGGCAACACACCAATAGCAAACGGGATTTTAGCCTTCTCTGTTGGTAATTTCAAAAAAGCTGTGGTAATAGATAATCTTAATCAGGGAGAGGAAAAAGAGTTTTCTGCCACATTTTTGCCGGTAACATGGGAGCCACATGAGTATGAAGTTTTTGTGCAGCTAGCAGCAGGAGCGAGCAGCGATTCTAAAACCGCGAGATTTTCAGTCCCGCCGATTACAAATTTCATCACAGACAAAAGCGAGCGAGATACTTTTTGGGGAAAGCGTGTGACAGCTACAGTTAGAAATGTTGGGAATGTAAAAGGGCCAGCGACAATTTCATCTGGCTCTGATTTCAGTCCGTTTATCGCTCTCTATCCAGATACAGCCGGCGCATCAATAACAGGAAATGCTGTAAGCTGGTATGCTGAACTCAAGCCAGGTGAATCAAAGACAGTTTCTTACAGCCAAGTTTTCTGGCCGACACCATTTATTGTTTTGTTTTTGATTTTTGCCGCGCTTTATGGCCATTCAATCGCAACAGCACTTGAAATAAATAAATTCGCTCTGGGAACAGGAAAAGAGTTTGGAGTTTCCATAAAAATCAAAAACAAGGGAACTCGTGCAGATGGGGTTGTCGTGCGCGATGTGCTGCCTCATGGATTTGATTTGGTTCCGATTTTTGAAACAGTCAAGCCCATAATCAGAAAAATTTCTGATGGGACTGAGTTGATTTGGAGGCTCGGCTCGGTCGGGAAGGGAGAAGAAAGGGTTTTGCATTACAGGGCAAAAAGCGGAGGCCATGGTGGAGCCATTCCACCTGCGGTTTTGCGTGGCGCTAGAGGCAGAAGCATTGTCTTGAGAAAATCAAACTATGTTGTTCTTCCAAAAGCCGCCAATGCAGAGCCAACAAAAGTCAAAGTAAGAGTCGTAGAGTGAGTTCTTAAAAGATATTTTTGGTCCCGCGGGGGAGATTTGAATTTGGGAATAAAAATTTATTTTTTTATTTCTCCCAGCCTCACGATTTCTTTTTTATTTCGAAACGCTGACTAAAAAATTCTTGCTTGTGCGCAAAAATCTACAGTCGTGCGCTCCACCATCTCTCCGCGCGCAAACTTTTATGTGCGCGATTGAGCTACCGCGGGTTGAAAATTATTTAGTCTGCTTAGCATTAAAAAGCTTTTTAAACTTTCCTTTGCTTACAAATAATGGTCGCGGCCAAGGCGGAGCGGCAAGACCTGTTCCCATTCCGAACACAGTAGTGAATCGTTCCAGCGATTTTGATTGTACTGCCGAAAAGGCGGGAAGTCAAAGACGCTGCGGCCACACTTTTAATTTTCTTTAAGAAGTTTGTAAAAGAAATTTTTTCATGGCATTTGTATATTTTGATGTGGAGAGAGATCTGGTTGTAGTAGCCAAAAATAGAGGTCTTTACGGAATAGATTTAGGAGAACTTCCGTATAGAATGAGAGCGGTTGAAACAGAAGAATATTCTTTTAAAGATTTTAGATTGCTTTTAGTAAGGGAACAGATTTCATGTTTAAGATTTTTGAGATTGGTTCATTCCCCACCCAAATTATCAAACATTTAAATATTGTTTCTGCAAACTTGCTTTATGCCCGAGTAGTATAGTGGCCTAGTATGCGAGCTTGTCATGAAATTTTTTAAAGAAAAATTTCAACAGAAAGCTTGTGACACGAGTTCAAATCTCGTCTCGGGCGCCAACAAAAAATCATGGGCCTATAACTCAGTCTGTGAGCGCCCGCGCTCAATCCGGCAAGGGCTTCACCTGAAATGGCAGAGTACAAGCCTTTTATCAATTTTGATAAAAGAATTGAGATGCGAAAATTTCGCATCCGTGAAAGAAAGCTTGGAGTCGTGGGTTCGAATCCCACTAGGCCCGCCAAAATTGAAATTTTCAAAAAAAAGCAAAGCTTTTTAAAGGTTGGTTAATGGTAAACTATTGAAGCATCTACATTTTTAACTCCCTAGATAGAGTGCTCTAACAGAATTCAAAGGTCAGATGTCGCGTAGCGCATCGCTTGCACCTTTGAAACTGGTGATACCTTGACAGAGAAAGAAAAAACTTTTGATATTCTGACTCATAATTTAGTGCCACAGCACACCATTCTTTCAGAAAATGAAAAGTTGGCGTTGTTTGAAAAGTATAAAATTGCATCGCAACAGCTTCCGAAAATTCTATCCAGCGACGTTGTAGTGAAAGCAGTTGGAGCGAAGCATGGAGATGTTCTGAAAATTTTGAGAAAAAGCATAACAGCCGGCCAGACGGTCTATTACAGGCTTGTTGTAAAACATGAGGTCGAATAAATATGAATAATATTCCGAGCCTCCAAAATGCAACTCTGATACACGCATTCGCGAAAGAGCTTGGCTTTGTTCGTTTTCAAATAGAAAGCTTCAATAATTTTATCGAAAGAAAAATCCAAAAAGTTTTTGATGAAATCGGGAAGATTGAGCCGGAAGTTCCTGAAGTGGGGGAGCTTGTGATAAAATTCGGAAAAGCTTCTGTCGGCGAGCCATACGTCAGAGAAGCTGATGGAACGCGAAGAACTTGGCAAAATGCCCAGTATTCTCCTGTGGAAGCAAGAGTAAGAGACCTCACTTATGCCGCGCCTGTTTATGTTGAAATGACTCCTATTGTTAACAAAGTTGAGCAGGAGCCTGTGCCAGTCCAGGTCGGAGATATTCCTGTTATGATAAAATCTGACATTGATCCAACCTCAAAACTTTCTAGGGAGGAGCTAGAAGCAATCGGCGAGGACCCACAAGATCCGGGGGGGTATTTTATAATTAACGGAACTGAAAGAGCTTTGATTTTAACAGAAGAAATTTCACCTAACAGAATAATTGTCGAAAAACAAAAAGTTGGAAATTTCACAGAAGCTCTTAGAATAAATTCGGAGCGCGGCGGCTATACACAACGCCATCTAATTGAAAGGAAAAATGATAGTTCAATTGTGATTTCTTTTGCAAACATACGCCGACTTCCTATAGTTGTTCTCTTAAAATCTCTTGGGCATGAAAGCGACAAGGAAATAATAGATTTGTTTAAAGGTTATGACCAGAGAATCGCACAAGAATTTTATGGAAATCTTTACGAAAGCGAAGTCAAATCTCATAAAGAAGCTCTCAATTATATCGCCACACATATGAAAATCGCAGAGGAACAATATAAAAGTGAGCGCGTTGAAAATATAATTGATAAATATCTGTTGCCGCATTTGGGCCAAGATTCGAAAGCAAGAAAGGTAAAAGCGAAATATCTTGCAATTGCAATAGAAAAAATAATTTCTTTAAGCACTGGAAAAACTGAAGAAGATGATATCGACCACTATGCAAACAAGCGCGTGCGCATGGCTGGCGATATGCTTGAAACTTTATTCCGCTCGATTTTAGTCGGAAGATGGGGACTCATTACAAGAATAAAATACAATTATCAGAAAATGGCAAAGCGTGGCAAGCTTCCTCCTGTTCAAACAATTGTTGAAGCAAACGTGGTTAGTAACCAGATAAATTCTGCGATGGCAACTGGAACTTGGACCGGCGGAAGAACTGGAGTTTCTCAAAAACTCGACCGCGCGAATTTCATCAAATCAATTTCTCATATGCGCATGGTCCTTTCTCCTCTCACAGCAACTCAGGAGCATTTCAAGGCAAGGGAACTTCATCCAACATTCTGGGGAAGATTTTGCCCAGCAGAAACTCCGGAAGGTCCTACCATTGGATTGAGAAAAAATTTATCTTTGATGGCGCAGATTACAACAGGTATTTTGGAACAAGAGAAAGAGAAGTTCCTGAAATTTCTGAAGCTGAGGGAAGAGCCGCAAGAAGGTGACGCAAAAGTTATAATTAACGGGACTCCTGCAGGTTTCACCAACCCAGAGGTTGTTTCAGAAATCAGGAAACGCAGGCGGGCGGACATTCTTCCAAAAGAAATCAACACATCGTTTTATAGAGATACAAATGAAATAAAAATTGCCACAGATTCTGGCCGAGTCCGCAGGCCGCTGATTGTTCTGGAAAATGGCTCTCCGAAACTTACTGAAGATGATATAAAAAAGATTGCTGCAGGCGAACTCACTTGGGTAGAAACCGTCAAGTCTGGGGCTATAGAATTTTTAGATGCGGAGGAGGAAGATGAGATGCTTGTAGCACTTTATGAAAAAGATATTACCCCGAAGCATACGCATTTGGAAATTTTACCGACGGCAATTTTAGGCTTGTCGGCCAGCTTACTTCCATTCTCTCAACACAACAGAGGGGATAGAGTAAATTTCGGCGCAAAAATGATAGGGCAAGCAGTAGGCATATATTCTCCGAACTATTTTATGAGAACTGAAGCAAAATCAAATCTATTAATTTATCCACAGACGCCACTTGTTGAGACTGCCATGACTTCTGCTTCGGGGCTGCTCGAGCATCCGGCAGGCCAGAACATTGTCATCGCAGTTGCAACTTATCATGGATATAATATCAACGATGCAATTGTTTTTAACAAAGCCTCAGTTGAGCGTGGGCTCTTTCGTTCATTTTTCTACAGAGTTTATGGGACCGAACAACGCAGATATTGGGGAGGTCAGGAAGATAAAATTTGTGTTCCAGACAAAGATGTGCGTGGTTACCGCTCCGAGGAGGACTACAACAGATTGAATGAAGATGGGATTATTGCTCCGGAAACTCCTGTTTTAGATGGAGATGTGTTGGTTGGAAAAATTTCTCCGATGAGATTCCTTTCTTCAACTGAACTTATGGGCGGAATAGCAAACATGCGTGAAAGCTCGGTTACGATGGGTTTCGAACGCGGGGTTGTCGATAGGGTTTTTGTAACAGAAACTTTGAATGGAACAAAACTTATCAAAGCAGTGGTGCGCGATCTGAGAGTTCCGGAAGTTGGAGACAAATTTGCTTCGCGCCACGGGCAAAAATCTGTTATCGGAATGATAGCAAAAGAGGAAGATCTTCCATTTTCAGCGTCGGGCTATACTCCTGATTTGATTTTTAATCCTCATGGAATTCCATCACGTCAAACTATAGGACAGCTGCTGGAAATTTTAGCCGGCAAGTCCACGGCTTTCGATGGAAAAAAAATAGATGCAACAGCTTTCGGTAGTTTGACGGAGAAAGAAATTCGCAATCTTATGGCAAATTATGGCTTCAGGAGCGACGGAAAGGAAGTTTTCTACAATGGGATTACAGGGGAAAAAATGGAATTTGAAATTTTTGTCGGGCTTACTTACTATCAAAAATTAGACCATATGGTTGCAAATAAAATACAGGCGCGTTCGCGCGGTCCGGTAACTTTGCTAACGCGCCAGCCGACTGAAGGAAAAGCAAAAGAAGGTGGAATAAGATTTGGAGAAATGGAAAAGGACTGTTTGATTGCGCACGGTGCTGTTCTGACTCTCAAAGAAAGATTTGATTCTGATAAAGTCAGTGTTCCTATTTGCAGGAAATGTGGAGTGACTGCTGCATGGGACAAACAAAAAGATCAACACGTCTGCCCGCTTTGCAGGGACACTGATGTTGCGATAGTTGATATGAGTTACGCTTTCAAACTTTTGCTTGATGAATTAAAAGCGCTGCTAATTTACCCAAAAGTTGTGGTGGTTGGTTAATTATGACTTACATAAAAGAGATTGATTTTTCATTGATATCCCCGGCGATGCTAAAGAAAATCGCGGCCACAGAAATAACAAAGGCTGACATCTATGATAACGACGGATTTCCGATAGACGGTGGCGCAATGGATCCGAAACTCGGCATCGTTGATCCCGGAATGCGCTGCCGCAGCTGCGGACTAAATGTCGGACAGTGCGTGGGGCACTTCGGCTATATTGATTTGGTTCGGCCGATTTATCACGTCCTTTATGTAAAACTTATTTACAAAATTTTAAAAAATATTTGTTTAGCCTGCTCACGCTTAGCCTCTGGAACAAAATGCGCAAGCTGCGGGACGGAACAGAAAAAAATCCGGTTTGAAAAACCTTATACTTTCTATGAAGATGATAAACAGCTCAGCGGACTGCAAGTGAGAGAGCGCTTCGAAAAGATTTCTGATGATGATGCTCTTACGCTAGGAATTAAAGGCGGGAGACCGGAATGGCTTATTCTGACTTTGTTCCCTGTCCCTCCTGTAATTTCTCGTCCTTCAATAACTTTAGAAACAGGAGAGCGCAGCGAAGACGATTTGACCCACAAGCTTGTTGATATAATCAGAATCAATCAGAGGCTCAGGGAAAATTTGGGAATCGGCGCGCCAGATTTTATTATTGATGACTTATGGGAACTTTTGCAGTACCATACCGCAACTTTCTTTGATAATGAACTTGCTGGCCTGCCTGCGGCGCGCCACCGCTCCGGCAGACCTTTGAAAACTTTGGCAGATAGATTAAAAAGCAAGGAGGGTAGATTCCGCCAAAATTTAGCAGGTAAGCGTGTTAATTATTCTGCGAGAACTGTTATCTCTCCTGACACTCATTTGAGTATCGACGAAGTTGGCGTGCCACTTCAAGTTGCCCAAGAGCTTACAATTCCGGTTTATGTGCGCGAACATAATATTGAAGAAATAAAAAAACTTTTGGCTATTGCTCCAATATGGCCAAGCGCAAACTATATAGTGCGCCCAGATGGAAAGAGGAAAAAAATTACAATTGAAAATCGTGAAGAGGTTATAAAGGAAATTTCACCGGGCTATATTGTTGAGCGCCATTTGCGAGATGGAGATGTTGTTCTTTTCAACAGGCAACCGTCTCTACATAGAATGAGCATAATGGCTCATCGTGTGCGTGTGCAGCCATGGAGAACTTTCACTTTGAATATTCCAGTTTGCCCGCCTTACAACGCCGACTTCGATGGCGATGAAATGAATGTCCACGTTCCGCAGACAGATGAAGCGCGGGCGGAAGCAGAACTTTTGATGGGCGTGCAGAAGCATATCCGTTCTCCGAGATTTGGGGGTCCGATAATCGGATGCGAGCAGGACCATATTTCCGGATGCTACTTACTGACGAAATCTGAAACAGAAATCCCATCAGAGACAGCATTCCAGCTACTCGCAGAAATTGGCATTGATCCTCAAATTCCAAAAAAGAAAAATATTACAGGCAAGGAAATTTTTTCAGGAATACTTCCGAAAGGGTTGAACATTGAATTCCGCGCAAAGGTCTGCAGCTGCGACAAAGGCTTCAAAGGCACATGCCCGAATGACGGCCATGTCGTTATCAAGAATGGCAAACTTGAATCTGGGGTGATAGACAAAAACGCAATCGGACGCGAAGCAGGAAAATTGATTGATGTCATCGAGCGCTTATACGGAAGCGAGGAAGCGAAGAATTTCATAAATAGGGTTTCTCTTCTAGGAATAAAATGGCTGGAGAAGGTTGGATTTACAATCGGCTTGGATGATGGCGAACTTACAGACGATGTCAGAAAAAAAATCAACGAAGCCATAATGAAAGGGTATGAGGAAGCAGAACAACTTATAAAACTTTACCGAGGGGGGAAAGTTGAGCTGATGCCGGGAAGAGATATGAAAGAAAGTTTTGAGATTCAGATAAGAAATATTCTGTCTAATACTAGCGATGCTGTAGGAAAAATCGTTAAAAACAATTTGAAAGAAAGTCCAATTGTTATTATGGGTAAGACTGGAGCAAGAGGGAGTATAAACCACATTTCTCAACTTACTGGTGTTGTTGGTCAAGAGCACGCTCTTGGAGAAAGAATTATGAGAGGCTACCATGGCCGCACGCTATCTCACTTTTTGGTTGGGGATCTCGGACCGGCTGCACACGGTTTTGTGGCAAGTTCTTTCAAAATCGGTCTGAATCCATTTGAATTCTTTTTCGATGTTCTCTCTGGTAGAGAAGGTCTTATGGACAAATCTTTGAGAACTCGCCACAGCGGATATCTGGAGCGCAGGCTTATCGGAGCTTTGCAGGACTTGAAAATTGAATATGACGGCACTGTTCGCGATAACAGAAAAATTATAATTCAATTCTGTCCTGGAGAAGATGGAATAGATCCATCCAGATCTGACTGGGGAAAGATTGATATAAAAAGAATTGCTGCTGCTATTTAGGTGATAAGTATGACAACTCTAAAAGAACTTGAAGAAACATTTCCTGAAAAAGTAATGGGTGAACTGAAAGAAAATTTGAAAGGGATGGGCGAGAAAGAAAAGGAATTATTAATAAAAAAGTTTTTGGAAGTTTACTCGCGCAGCAAATTCGAGCCCGGCGAAGCAACAGGAATTATTGCAGCTCAAAGCATTTCCGAGCCTGCGACACAAATGACAATGCGAACATACCACGCGGCCGGCGCTGCAGCTGTGCAGGTTACTTTAGGCTTGCCTCGATTGGTGGAAATTTTTGATGCGAGAAAAGCTCCGACAACTCCTGCGATGATAATTCATCTACAAAAATCTTACAACACGCGCGAGAAGGCAGCAAAGATTGCTTCGGAAATCCGCGAAGTTCTTCTAAGTGACATATCATCTTCTGCTTCGATTGATTTGCTTAACCAGCAAATAGAAATTAATTTAGATTCGAAGCAAATACGTGATGCGGGTGTGCGCGAATCTTCGATTGTGGATTCCCTTCGCGAACAGCTGAAGGGTGGGCCGGGTCTGCAGCATAGGGGAGAAAGAATTTATATAAAACCAAAATCTGAACTGACAGTAAAGGAAATGCAAAAGCTTCGTGGAAAGATTTTGGATGTGCACGTGAAAGGGCTAAAAGGAGTTACGCACGCTGTTGTGAATCAAAAAGATAATGAATGGATTATTGCAACTTTGGGTAGCAACCTCGCAAAAGTTTTGGAAGTGGATGGAATCGATGCTGTCAGAACAACAACAAACAACATCCATGAGGTTGAAAGGGTTCTTGGAATAGAAGCTGCGCGCACAACAATTATCAATGAGGCTCTTAACACCTTGAAAGAGCAGGGTTTGGATGTCGATGCTAGGCATGTCATGCTGACTGCCGATGTTATGACAGTTGATGGAACAATAAAAGCAATTGGAAGATACGGAGTTGCCGGTTCAAAAGGCTCTGTTTTGGCGAGGGCTAACTTTGAGGAAACCATAAAGCACTTGACAAGAGCTGCTGCAACTTCAGAAGTTGATCACTTGGAGAGCATTGTAGAAAATGTGATGATAAACCAAGTTGTGCCTGTTGGCACTGGAATGTTTGATCTGACTTTCAAAATGCCGAGCAGGAAAAAGTCTGAGTAAAGCTATTTATGTGAGTTCTGCTATTGATTATTATGCCTCTTGAGATTGATTTGAAAGCCGCGCTGGGAAAAAATCTGGTGAGCTTGGGAGCGCGCGTTTCAGAAAAGTTAGCAAGAAAAGGAGAAGCAAATTTTATTGTTGCAGCAAGCAACTGCCCTGAGGAAATTTTGAATGATTTGAGAAAAACTTCAGTAAAGGTAGAAACTTTTTCCGGAACAGGCAAGCAACTGGGGATTTTTTGCGGGAAACCTTTTCCGGTTGCGGCACTTGCTGTTAAGGTTGAGAAAAAAAAGAAATAAAAAATTTGTGATAAAAAATGACTGGTAGAGAATTCGACAATGACACAATACTTTTGATAAATGCGTTTGAAAATATAACGGGCACAGAAGTCAGGGATTGCGTGAATAGCGAGCTGCTTTATTTTCTTGTTGCTCCCGGAAAGGCCGCGATTGCAATTGGCAAAGGCGGGGAGCATGTGCAGACTGCCGAGAAAATGCTGAAGAAGCAGATAAAAGTTCTGGAGTGGCACGAGGACGCGCGCGAGTTTGTGAAAAACCTTATACCCCAAGCCGATAAAATACAAATCAATGGCGAGGCCGCGGTTGTGCAGGTTGGAAAAAACAAGGGTGCTGTCATTGGCAGGGGTGGAGAAAATATCAAAGTTCTGAATGAATTTTTGCAGAGAAACTCACAAATAAAAGAGATTAAGGTTATCTGATCTTTCTAAACCCCGACAGCATTAACGATGCCGGGCCCAACAAACAAAAACACAACAGCCAAAATTAAAATCCCAGAAACCGAGCGCACAATTTTTTCTGCACCTGCGCCAAAATATTTTTCCGCCACTGCGCGAAACATCAGCCCGCCATCCAGCGGATAAATCGGCAGAATATTGAAGATTCCCACAGCAAAAGCAAAGAGCCAAATCATTTGGAACAGCGCGCCCACGCTTCTCAAGTTTTCAGAGCCTGTTTTGAAAACTTCCGGCGCCTCAAAGAAAACTCCAACTCTCGGCTTCCCATTTTCAAAATTTGGCTTTACATAAAAAGTTTCTCCATCAGCTTTGAAAGCTATTGCATTTCCTTCTTTTATTTTTCCAACTTCTTCGGTAAAGAAAGCGCCGCCTGTCTGAGCATATTCCAGATAAGTTGGCACGATTTGCTTGCCATTCACTTCTGTGATTGTCATGTTAGCTTTCAATCCTGCCAGATTGGCCGGGCTTCCTTCTGTTACATTCAGAATTTTCATTTCTATTGAAGAATTTGTAACAGCAGGCCAAATCAGAAATGCAGAAAGCAAAAAGAAAATTATTGCTGTAAGGAAATTTGCAAACGAGCCTGCGGCAAAAATTCTCAGCTTCTCTTTTAAAGGCGCACGGTTTACCTGCTTGTCTTCGGGTTCAACAAAAGCTCCAGGGAAAATCGTGAACAATAAAAGCCCGACGGATTTCAATTTAATTTTCTGCGCGCGCGCAATCACACCGTGCATAAACTCATGCGGAATTAAAATTGCGCCTATTGTCAAAAACCAAAACCAGAATGGGATGTAAATTATTCCACCATCAACCGAGCCTTCCTTTGCTAATGTTGGAAAAACTAATTGGGCAGCAGGTTGCTTTATTTCTCCTGAAAGAATTTTGTAGTCCTGCTCAAGAACAGATAAAATTCCGAAAACCATTGCTAGTCCGCAAAGGAAAATCGCAAAAGTTCCGGCAGCTTTCCAAAATTCTGGCGAGAGCTGGGCGACTTTGTCAATTGTGTTCCTGAATCTTTTCGTGCGCCACAGATAAAGCAGGTAGTATTTTATTTCAATATTTTTTCTATGGGTGTAAATATGAATTCCGAGAAACAAAACAAAAACTAAAATTGAGAGCGTGTAAAAATCAACCATGCGGAATTTTTCTTCTGGAGATTTATAAGCTTATGAAATTTTTAAAACTGTTAAACTTTTCGTGCTTTCCACTCCTTCTATTGCACGGATTTTTTCTATTATACCATTAAAACTTTCCGCGCTGTCTGTTGAAACTTCAACAACAACATCTGTTTCCCCTGCGGTCTCGAAAACTTTTTTCACTCCAGAAATTTCAAGAAATTTTTTTACAACTTTTTCTGTTTGCACGCGCGGCAAAGTATTTACAAGAACAACTGCCGCAAAGCCTGCGCGCGTTGAGAGCTCAACTGTGAAGCGCTTGATTACTCCGGCTTTTTTTAATTTTTCTATTCTCTGCCTGACTGTTCCTTCGGAAACTTTAAATTTTTTTCCCAGCTCTGCGTTTGTCTGCCATGCATCCCGCTCAAGCTCGCGCAGGATTTTTTGGCTTAGGTTTAGTTTTTCTTCCATAGAATATCACGATTTTCGTATATTTATTAGCTTTTTCTATTTATAAGGTTTATTTCTAGTTGATATTATACAGAATAATTACTGAAAGCGAAAGTTTAAATAGGTTCAGTTGCAGATGAATTTTAGGTGATTAAAATATGAAAAATAATGGCGGACGAGTTGATATAAGTCCTGATGGAGATCGTGTTATAATAAGAAGACAAGGAAGCCTTCCGAGCACATATTGGAGAGAAAACAGAGGATTTTATTTGAAAGAATCTCATGTTGAAGGTGGCATGCATACAGGACTTTACGTTCCGATGTGGAACCCGAGCAATGGCGGCTGTTAGATGAATCCCATGATACCTGTTGTTGATGAAGATTATTTTGAGTGATTGAATGGCAAGCGAAAGAAGAACCACAAGCTTGGAAGAGAGTTGGCTGAATGCAGTTATGATAACTTTGCCAGAGGAAGATTGTAATAATTAATTTGGTGAAAAAATATGGCAGAACATGATGACAGAGGACCGGATCCAGGACCGCAGGAGCCAATAGGCATAAGCAACAGAAGGCCTGCTCCCAGAGTTTATGGAGGCGCCATGGTGTATGACGTGTTAGAGGATCTATTTCGGAGAGATGAACCAAGAGTTTATTTCGCGCGAGTTGGCCGCCAAGATTTGTGGCTCCTGAAAGTTAGGTGAAAAATATGATGCCAGAAATTGATGAAGATATTGGAGATTTTTGAGGGGATTTTTTTATGGCAGGAAGAACGCCGATTGTAGAAGCAGAAGAAGGCTTTGATGGAAACGATGGAGATCCTCATGCGCCTGTTGGGCTTCCTGCATATGGAAGTTCAGGCGGGATAGGAGACTACTCTGCTGGCAACGGAGGAACTGATGTGTACAACGAGATTTGAAAAATGATTTTTATGGCCAGAAGAAATTTTGATATAATTGATGCCGATCCCGGCAGAATAACTGCATTAACAGGAAGCGTGTTTCCATACGATTCTGTAAGAGTAGGTGGCAGAAATTATATTCGCTCCGATTTCTCCCGGGAAGAAGATGGGACATGGACTGGTGTTTATAGAGACGCCGAATTGGGCGGAGTTGATCCATGGGATGTATGGAATGATGTGTTCACCGCCAATGGCGGCAGTGTTCCTATTTTTCAACATTCTATTGGAGGAAATGTCCCACCAACAGAATTTGTCAGATTCAGAAGGCCAGAAACTCCTTCTATCCCTTTAGCATATTCTCAGCCACCTCAGAAACAAGAAAGTTATGAATCCCAAATGAAAAGAATGACTATAGATGTGTTGCCTGAACCGGATATGGTCAGATACGGCGCAGCAACTAGCGCTGGAAGATATGTTCCTGCTTATTTCCCCGGAATGGATACGCGCACACCAGAAGGACTTGGATTTCCAGGGAGATTAGTTTTAGCAAGTTCTTTGCCAGGCGGGAAGAAAAAATAATTCTGCATTGGAATTTTTTTCGGTTTTTATTTTTAGATTTTTCTAAAAAATTTAAAGGTGATAAAAATGATACCACGAATAAACACAACTCAACTTACAAGGGAGCTGATAGGGATAAGCTCTGTCAGCGGAAGCGAGACAGCGATAGCGGAATTTATCCTAGAATATTTAGAAGGCCACGGATTTGCTCCCAGATTAGTTGCTGGAAGATTTTCCGAAAGAGATTGGATTAATGTTGTTTGCGAATCTGGCGCAAGGAATTCCAAAAGAATTGCTTTGAACGCGCATATTGATACTGTTCCTGCTGGCGACGGCTGGGAAACAAATCCTCTTGAAGCAGTTGAAAGAGGTGGGAAAATATACGGTCGTGGCGCAGCTGACATGAAAGCAGGCTTAGCAGCGCAACTAAACGCTTTCGTAGAGCTCGGCGATACGTATGATTTGATTTTAACAGCAGTTTCAGATGAGGAAGGAATATCGCGCGGCACAAATGCTCTTGCTGACCAAGGAATTTACAATGGCTGCTCTGCTGCGATTTTTTCAGAGCCAAACACTTCAGTCAGAAATGAAAGCGATTATGAAATTAGAATAGGCGGCAGGGGGAGATATGTTTTTGAAGTTCATGTGAGGACAGCAGGCGGGCATGGGGCAAAGGAAAAGAGAGCAAATGCAATACTGGAGGCTTCAAGATTCCTGAATGAAGTCCATGAATTTGAAACTGATGAGCATCCTATAATGGGAAGGGCCAGATACAATATAGAATCAATTGGCGGCGGCGCTGGGGGATTCCTCTCAACTCCAAATCATTGTGTTGTTCAGATCAGCAGGTTCGCTCTTATTGGAGAAAATCTTGAAAGCTGCAAAAAAAGAGCTGGAGGGAATTGTAAGAGAAAGAGTTAGAGATGCGGATGTAAGTGTTGCTGTTCAGCAAAGAGAAACTCCATTCTGCCAGCCATATCTGAATGATGCAAACAACAGAATTGTGCAGTGCGCCCAGTCTGCTTACAGGAATATTGGAATTGATCCGCGGCTGACAGCTCCGTCTGTTTATGATATTTCAGTAGTTGGCGGGAGACTTGGAATTCCATCAATAAACATTGGTCCAATCGGTGGAGATATACATGCTGCGAATGAATTTGTTTATGCGAGCTCTGTTGGAAATTTCGAAAGGGTTTTGAGAGGAACAATAAGGAGATACCAAGGTGATTGATATACTCAACCCAAATAACACCATCAGGAGCAGACGGAAACACGATCGGAAGGCTTGTGAATTTTCTATCAGAACTATCGAGAGATTTTCTAATTCACCTGCTGGTCCTGATAATTTTTCAAAGTCTGAAGTAGGATAAATTTTTCTCAACTTTATAAAATCTCTTTCAGAAGTAGTAGCATGGAAAAAAGTTTATTCTGGGCAGACCAGCTCGCGGATGAAGTCGAAGCTCGGGCGAAAAAAGAAAAACTTCCAGCAGTAGTGCGCTGCGGGCAAACACCAAGCGGTGGCAAGCATATTGGAAACCTGAACGATGTTGTGCGCGCATATTTTGTTTACAAATCCCTTTTAGAGCGCGGAGTTGAAGCAAAATTTATCCATTCAAGTGATGACCGTGATCCACTGAAAGACGTTCCTAAAAGAATTGCAGACTTGGAGGGAAACTGGCACGACTCCGCGAAATTCCCAGAGCTGAAAAATTTTCTTGGAAAACCATTGTGCAGAATTCCTGACCCGTTCAAATGCTGCAGCTCTTGGTCAGAGCACTTCACAAAAGTCTGGGAAATTGGCTTGAACGCAATTGGAATGAAACCGAAAATTGTTTCCAATGATGAATACTACAAAGCTGGAAAGTTTGAGCCTTACATAAAAAAATTTTTTGAAAAAATAAAAGCTGCTGGAAAAATCGCAGCGAAATTCCAGCAGACAAAATCCGAGGACTACATTCCATTTGACGCAATCTGCCCAAAATGCGGAACGCTCACTAACATTTCTTCCTTTGATTTGAAAACGAAAAAAGTTTTTTTCACTTGCGGGGGCAAAGCAATAAAGAAAAAAACAGCCGAGGGCTGCGGGTTTGAAGGCTCTGTCCCATGGTCAGAGGGAAAATTGCAGTGGAGGTTTGAATGGCCTGCTCAGTGGGCAATTGAGAAAACAACTTTTGAGCCAATGGGAAAAGACCACTGGGAAGGCTCTTGGAAAAGCGGGGAAGTTATCGCGCGCGAAATTTTTGAAATTGAGCCGCCGATTCCGTATGTTTATGAATTTTTTCTTGTTGACGGGCAGAAAATGTCCGCGAGCGTTGGGAATGTTATAATAGTTCAGGATATTTTGAAAGTCATTGAGCCGGAAATTTTTATTTACTTTTACACAAAAAGGCCAGGAAAGCAAAGGGATTTTTCAATGAAAGAAATTTTCAGGCTTGCTGATGAGTTTGAGAATGTTGAGAAAAGATATTTTGAGCACGAGAAGATGGAAGATGAACACGAAAAAGCAAATATTGAGCGCTCCTATTTCATGAGCATGGAAAAAATTCCGAAAAGTTTGCCAGTAAGAATTCCATTTACTTTCGCCAGCATGGTTAGCCAGATTGTTCCAAGCGAAAAAATGCTTGAGAAAGCGCTCGTGCTTTTGAAATCAACCGGGCATGTTTCTGGAAAAATTTCCGAGGCTGATAAAAAAATAATTTTGCAGAGGCTGGAGCGCGCGAAATTCTGGGCTGAGAATTATGCGCCGCCGGAATACAAAATAAAATTGCTGGACGCGCCGGCGGTAGAAATAATTTCAAAATTGAGCACAGGGCAAAAGCTTGCCCTGCATGATTTGGAAAAGGATTTGCTGAAAAAAACTTTCAAAGAAAAAGAATTGTATGGCCGAGCGATGGAAATTGCAAAAGCCCGCGGGCTTGATGCAAAAGAATTTTTCTCTGCCGCTTACTTGGTTCTTTTGGGAAGAGAGCAGGGCCCGAGGCTCGCGCAGTTTATTTTGGCTGTTGGGCAGGAAGAGGTTGCGAAGAGGATTGAGAAACTTTAGAATTTTATTCAACCAAAATTTCATCTTCTTCAGACCAAGGCGGATTGCAAGCAACCAATATCTCCGCGTCTTCTTTGCTGGTTTTCCATGCCTTATGATTTGTATTTGGAAAAATCATTATCATCTGACCGTTTTTCAGATGTTCAATTTTCTGGTCAATCTCCACATCTATTGAGCCTTTTAACACATAATAAACTTCTGTAAGTTTTCTGTGATAATGTTTTTTTGTAGAATCTTTTATTGTGATATGAACAAAATCCATTCCCAAAAAATCTTTAGAATCTGTCAGCTTTCTCATTACACCACATGAAATTTTCTTTGGTTCCGCGGCTTTGATATCTCTTGTTATATGTGGCATAACTACTTCCCAAACCTTCTCTCCCTCTTCTGAAAATCCTCAATCGCTGCAAAAAAATCTTCCTTTGTCAATTCAGGCCATGCTTTTTCAAGAAAAGCAAATTCGCTGTAAGCAGACTGCCACAAAAGAAAATTGGAAATTCTGCGCTCGCCGCCAGTTCGTATAATCAAATCAGGATATGGCTGGCCGTTTGTGTAAAGAGTGTGGCGGACTAAATCCTCTGTAATAATTTTCGGATCAATTAATCCCTCGGAAACCTGCTTCGCAATTTTTACCACAGCATCAGTAATCTCTTCCTGACCGCCGTAGGCAATTGCAAAATTCAAAAAGAATTTGCTGTAATTTTTTGTTGCTTCTTCGGCTGCGCGAATTGCTTTCTGGACTTTTTCAGGAAGCATCCAGATGCGGCCGATGACTTTTATATTTATTTCATTTTCAATCATATCTTTATTTTCTCCGCGTGCAATTTCCAGAAAATTTCTTTCCATTAGATCCATAATAAAATCAAACTCCTCTTTCGGGCGGCCGAAATTCTGTATCGAAAAAGAATAGAAAGTCGCGCGCTTTATCCCAAGCTCTTTGCACCACTCGCAGAACTCGCGGACTTTTTTCGCGCCCCACTCATGTCCTTTCCACGGCTGGAGCATTAATCTCTTTGCGAAGCGGCGGTTGCCATCCATTATAATTCCAATATGCTCGGGAATTTTTCCTGCGGATAAATCTGTCATAAAGCTCATGCAGGCTTCGAAATCAATATTTAAAAAGTTTCCATATCAGGCGTTCGTTTCTTGTTCCTCTTCTTCAGAATCTTGTTCTTCGTACACCTCGCTTACGCTGCCGAGTATTGTTCCGAATACATCTGTTGGATCTTTAATTGTTTTTATCTGCCCACCGCTTTCCTCAATCAGTTGAGTGAGTGCATTTTTTGCAGGATATTTAACTATATGCAAAAGCGCAAGTTTGTTTCCGCGAGAAGTTGCTGTGCGTATAAACTCATTTGTTTCCTCGCTGATTTGGGAATTAAGTTCATCGATTTCGGCATCGGTTATCAAAACAGTAAAAACTGGATCTTTGTTTTTCTTGAGGATTTGTGTCATTGTTCCAGAAGGCAGAATTGTTCCTCCATTGGCTTCCTCTTTTGCCAAAAACACATTTTCGGCGCGCATGTAATTGGTTGTCCATTCTGTGTGCAGTTCTTCTGGGTATGGATCTGCATACGTTGCGCTGAAGTCAAGAGCGGCAACTCTTGCTCCGTGCTTTCCAGCTAAATCAAGAGCAGCAAAGGCTCCGACATTAGCTGACTCGTATTTTTTATCAAAAGCCATACTTCCAGAAGAGTCTCTGATGATAAGCAGATCAGGCCTTGCTACATAAACTTTGTGGCCTTTTCTAACCATCCTTGTTCTTTCTTTTAGCGTTGTTCTTCCCGGAATCATTTCTGGAGAAATTGAAAGGGATTTCTGCACATCCAACTCTTCAACAGAGTCCCCGATATTCCACTTGCCAAAATATGTTCTTCTCGGTCTCCCTCTTCCTTTCTGAGTGGGCTTAACTTCCATCAAGTTTGCCGCTTTAACCCTGTACCAATATCTTTTTAATTCTCCCTCTTGAATGCCGGCTGCGCTCATAACTACTTTAAAATTTTCATAATTATTTTCATTTCTGCTGAAAGCTTCGGAAGCGTAAGCAGCCTGCTCTTCCTCGCTCATTTGCGGCGTGGTGCCTACCATGGCTCTTATATCAATCGGCAAACCTGCTTTGTTGGGGTATTCTTTTTTATCAGAGCATTTGCAGCCCGCGCCCTCTCCTTCTTTTTTCTCCTCTTGTTTTGATTTTCTTTGCGGCCTTCCTTGACCTCTGCCTTCAACAGGAATTGAAGGCGGCGCATATCTCCTTCCTTCCTGATCTTTAGATTTTTCATCTCCTTTTAACTTCTTTAAAATTCTTTTAATTATTTCACCTCTTCCGAAACCCGGCTCTTTCTCTTCTTGCTCTTTTCCTGGGCTTCCTCCCTGACCGCCGCTACCATCAACAGGCAGCCCCATATTTCCTTTCATACTTTGGTCTTGTTTCATTTGCTGGTTTTGTAATCTTTGCTGCTCTCTTAAAGCATCTTTTCTCATCACAGGCCCAATAACTTTAGAGAACTCGCCGATCTTATCGTACCAGAGGCCCGAATCCCTATAATCTTTTCCAAGAACTTCTGCAACTCTTTCCGCTGCTTCTACTTCATGCCTGCTTAATCCTAAAGCTTCAACACCAAGATCAGTGTTCCACATTGATTCGTATGCTTTGTGAAATATTTTTACTGACTGGGATGCTTCCCCTTCCAATTTTTTATCCACGAGATTTTTAACATATTTCATGAATTCCCTTCGCCACCATTCCACAGTCTGGGAATTTGTTTTCTTTCCATAGCCATCTCTTCTCCAAGTGTCAATTACTATATCTCCGAATAGATTTACAATATTGTTTGCGTAATCAGGGACATGATCTCGTGGTATATTTTCTCCTGCCAATGATTTTGAAACAGCATCAACCATTGCTGCCCTAGTTCTAATATCAAATGGAAAAATCTTGTAGTGAGTAATTTCATGCTCTGCACACTGCTGAAAATAATCTTCCTTCTCCCTTTCTGTCAAGCTGTCAGGTATTGCTGCTGCATTTAAATGCGGCCTCGCGCCTTCGTGCCATTCCAAACAAAAGGGGGACGGATCAGCAGGATCATAAATTATTTCAGGATCCGGAAGCTCGTTGCATGCTCTCATATTCCAACAGGCTCTATTGTAAACGCCTCCCCATCTTTGAAGATCAGCAGGGCTTTGAGGCTTTGCCTCTCTATCGCTTGCATCGGAGTTGTGTTCTGTCATTATCTCACCATAAATTAAGGTTTGGTTCCTTTGTAGGTAGCAAAAACTTCATGAAATTTTTTCAAAATTGACACAACGGTTTTAATCCCATATTTTTGTGCTGTTTTTCCAATAGAATCAAGCGGCGGAAGCTGCCTTAGCAAATGATTACCCCATTGATTATATTCCAATTCAGTGGGCGCTTCTATTTTTTTGTCTTCCAACGCATCCACTAAAACAGCCGTCATAATGGGGCGCATATCTTTGGGCATAAGCAGCGCAATCATGTAAGGGTGGGCCACTTTTGCTCGCTTTTGTTTGACATCGGTATCTTCATTATAATTCTGCCCCGGCACATTTACATCAGTAACTTTACTCCCTTCTAAAAAATATTCCGGGAACAAAATTTTTAGATTTTCCAAATCAACAACTTCTCCAACATCTGCCACATCTGTTTCCAGCAAATATGGATTTATTCTTTTTAACAATGAATGCCAAACAGGTCTTTTTAGCTCTACTTTCGAATTAAATCTGTTAACTCGCCTTTCTCCCGTATCAAAGTTCGGAACTAATGTTATGCAGTGCGGTCCAGCATATCTGATAAACAAATTGTCATGTCCATAAATTTTGCATAAATATTCTCCAAGAACTTTTTCCATTTGCTCAATCAATTGCGGCGGAGTTCCATCGCCAGAAGGCGGGGCTTTCTCCGCATCCTTTAGGCTCCCGTCTCTTGGAGACACTGGCTGAGAGCCATGCCTTCTCTCAAGTGCTTCCTTTATTGATGGGCTGGATGGTTCTGCCATAAAAATCAATTTCTGCCTCTGTAAAGATTTGCAACATCAACAACTGCTTTTATTATGGGCTTCAAATCTTTCACTCCGTATTCTTCTGCTACTTTAGCAAAACATTCTAAAGGCGGAACAGAGCCCCAAAGACAGCTTGCAACTCTCCCCATTTTAACCTCCGTTGGAACAATAACCATTTTATTTTTTATTGCGAGGGTTATCACAGCTGTTACATATGGCCTGACATCAGGCACTACAGATAACGCAAGCATATATGGATTTGCCAGTTTAGCTCGTCTGATATTTTCAGCTTCATTATTATAATCATTATCAACGAATGTCTCTCTAAAAGTTTCCAAAGCAGGAATTTCAGGTAACATATCCTTCAAAGCTTCCAAGCTAACAGCTTCTTCAACCTGAGCCAGATCTGTTTCCAGAAGATATGGAGATTTTTTTCTCAAAATAGAACGCCACATCTGCCTGCTCACACTGTCAGCTAATCTTGGCTTAAAGCTACTTAAATTAGAATTTTGAAATACTGGCTCAACGAAAAGCAAGTAAGGCCCCATCCCTTTTAATGAAAAATGGTCATTTTCATAAATTTTATGAAGGCAGTCTCCCAACACCACTTCCATTTCTTCGAGAAGTTCTATCGGTATTTCACCTGTATGCGCAGAAAATTTTTTTCCGGCCTTTTCGCTTTCACTGCTATCTGAACCGCTCCCGTCTCTTGGGGATACTGGCTGAGAGCCATGCCTGCGTTCAAGAGCCTCTTTAATTGATGGGCTTGATGGAGGACTTGGAGGTCCGCTTTCCATTTTATCACCTCTGTCCACTGCCGGGGTTTCTAAGTCTCTCGCGTATTAACGCCCTAAGTTGGTTTTGCGCACCCAGAGGCAAAGAACGGTATTCAGGTCTTCTCAAGTCTAACATCATTGTTGCAAGCTCTTGCGGATTTTTCATGCCGCCGATGCGGCCAACATTGTCTCTGTAAAGAGCACTGTCCATTCCTTCAACAAAAGGAACCATATCTAATTTCACAATCAAGTCATCAAACTGTTGAAGCTTTTGGACATCTGAAGAATTTCCTTTGCCTTCCAGCAGAGTAAGGTAAATTTTTTCTGCTTCCAGTCTCTGATCCAACTTTCTCATGGAAATTTTCCAAGCGTCTCCAACCATTTCCATGAGGTTTCCATTATAAGGGTCTTTCATCAAAATTTGATCATTGGGTTTTATTCTATGATATAAAGCATACGGGGCCATAGCTCCAGCAACCTCTACTGAAACCGAAGGCTGATCCAAAAGCCATGCAACTCTTTTTGCAACTTTGCTCCATCTTTCATGAGTTCTTGTGGAAATGTGGGCATCGGTCATCTGGCATGGATTTTTTATTCCAACCGCAGAAACTTTTATGTCAGTAGCATAGTGGCATTTGTTGCACAAACCTTCGGATGGTTTTCCCCTTCCTTTAGCTTTATCACCGTCGGCTTTTATGCAAAGCGATAATTCTTTTTCAAAGTAAGTCATCTGCAACATGGCATCCGAGTCAATCGGAATTTTATCTGCTTCTTTTGTTGCTTCTGTCAAATCTTCAAATGTCGTAATTTGCTCTAATCCTCTGCCATGAAGAGAAACATCTTTTCTGCCTGCAATCTCAGCCAAGTCTGCCATAGAAGCTGGCTCAACAGGGCAAGATAAAACGAAACGGTCGTACATAGCTGGGTCAACTTCAAATGTTCCTTCTCCAAAAGGATTTATGGTTCCAAAAACTCTTTGATCGGGAACAACGAAAGCCGCGTCTGCATATTTCCAAACGCCCTCTTCTATACCTGCGAAAAACATATTCATAACTTCCGGAGAGGCTCTGTTGAACTCATCTGCCACCTTCCACCTTCCAAGCGTCCATTTTCTGGGCACAGGAACTTCTTGAGGATTATTTCTGTCCAATAATTTTGCCATGTCTGGGCGAGCGACTATTTTTTCTTCTGTTTGCTCTGGGTGAAGCCTAAGAACATTAGTTTCAATTTCTGATTCAGGTATGCCTGCAAGCATTACACCCAATGCTTTTGCTAGAGAAGTTTTTCCGTCTCCATGTCCACCCACATATAGAATTGTGCCACCCGGTGTTATTGCTGTTGCGATTCCTAAAAATGCCGCCGCCTCATAAGATTCTCTCTGTTTTACACCACCCCGATCCACGACAACACGAAAAGGATCGGAGCTATTCAGATAAATAAGCCTGTCTCCCAATGTGTAATAGGCGCTCATTAATTTATCTCTAAGCTTCTCTGGATTAGCCATAAAACCACATACTCCTTAATAGAATATACCACCTATTAGTATATAAAGCTTGTGGTAAGCTGTTAATAAAAAAGCAAATCCGCTGTTGCAGCAGAAACAACTGCAGGCATTGTTATCACAGCCACTTGCTTGAAAGCATCTATCCCAGCGCCTGTTCCAAGTATTGAGACAAAAATAAATGAAGTCAGAAAAGAAATTATGTAAACCTCAACTGCGCGCAAAGCTGAGGCTCTGAAAATTTGTGTTGAGACAAACTTTCTCCTGCGCGAAAAATAAATCAGGAGAAATCCCAAAAAGAACCCGAGAAAAATCACAGACAACATATTCAATAAATTGAGCCTAGCTGAAATATCCCAAACTTCCTGTGTTACAGTAAAGAACATCGCACCGAAAGCTGCGCCCACAAAATCCTGCGCAACAAGAATTGTCGGCTTTCCGTGGAGGAATCCAAATTCCTTTTCCTTCCTTTCTTTATACTTCAAATCTTCCAGAGCTTCAATATCTTCTGTGATTTCCTGTGCGACTTTTTCCAGGCGCTCCTCAGCAATTTCAAGCTTGTCAGCCTCGCTCATTTTCCTTAGTTTTTTCTTTATTGTTCTGCTTTTTTCAGCAGCCGCTATCCGGCCGCGCATTTTCAAGGGAAAACCTTTTGCCATGAAACGCTTTCTATTGTGGAATTTAAGAAGTTTTTTTCGCTTCCGCGCAGCAGCTTTTTATACCTTGGGAAATTAGTTTCTGAATGGATTCGGGGAAAAATTTTGAGGTAAAGGATTTGGGCTTGGCTGAGCAAGGCTTGAGAAATATTGAGCTTGCTGAAATGCACATGGGATCGCTTTTGAAAATCCGCGAAAGATTCTCAAAAGAAAAACCTCTTTCTGGAATCAGAATCGGGCTTGCGCTGCATATTACAAAAGAAACTGCTGTTCTCTTGAAAACTTTGAAAGCCGGCGGAGCTGAAATTGCAATTACAAGCTGCAACCCGCTTTCGACGCAAGATGATGTTGCTGCAGCTTTAGCGAAAGAAGGATTTGCGGTCTGGGGCTACAAGGGAGAGGGCACTGAAGATTATTACAGATTTATTGAGAATGTTATAAAATTTCGGCCGCAGATTACAATTGATGACGGGATGGATTTGGTTTCGGAAATTCACAAAAAGCACGCAGAGCTCATACCAACAATTATCGGCGGCTGCGAGGAAACAACAACCGGAGTTATTAGACTGAAAGCAATGAAAAAAGACAATGCCCTGAAGTATCCGATAATTGCAGTCAACGATAATAAAACAAAACATTTGCTGGACAATTATTACGGAACTGGCCAGAGCACGCTTGACGGAATTATCCGCGCGTCAAATATTTTGTTCGCGGGAAAAACAGTTGTTGTCGCAGGATACGGGAGCTGCGGAAAAGGAGTTGCGCTTCGCGCGCGTGGTCTCGGGGCAAATGTGATTGTAACTGAAGTAAATTATTTCCGCGGGCTGCAGGCTGTTTATGATGGGTTCAGGGTTTTGAAAATGGAAGAGGCTGCCGGTCTTGGAGATATTTTCATTACATTAACTGGAAACACTTCTGTAATTCGCGCTGAACATTTTGAAAAAATGAAGGACGGGGCTTTGCTTGCGAACTCCGGGCATTTTGATGTTGAGATTGATAAAAATGATTTGGAAAAAATTTCTGTTTCAAAAAAGCAAGTGCGGCCTTCGCTTGAGGAATATAAATTAAAAAATGGAAAAAGAATTTTTCTTGCGGGCGAGGGCAGGCTTGTGAATCTTGCTGCTGCTGAGGGCCATCCCTCTGAAGTCATGGCAACTTCTTTCTGCGGGCAGGCGCTTGCTGTTGAATATCTTGTGAAAAACAAAGGGCGGCTGCCGGCTGATGTGATTGTTCTGCCGGAGGAGATTGATGATTTTATTGCGCGGCTCCAGTTGGATTCTATTGGAATAAAAATTGATGAGCTGACTGAGCAGCAGAAAAAATATTTGGGAAGCTGGAAGGAAGGGACTTAGAAAATATTATTTACAATTTTGTCTATGTGTATGACGGGCTTTCCGTTATAATGGCATTCGTAAAAAAGTTTGCTGTCTGAAGTTATAAAAGAAATTTGTGGATTGACTTCATTCAGCAAAATTATAGATACATCTGCTACATCAAATCTTAAAATTTCATCTCTCTTTAATATCAAATCCTTTTCAATATATTGCTCAGTAACGCCGCTCAGCAAAGCAAAATGTTTTTTCATAAATTCAGAAAACATATTTTCTCCTAAAAGTTTCTTCAAGAAGTGGAAAGTTTCTGTCAGTATTTGCGGCGTTACCATAACCTGCTTTCCTATTAGAAAGCTATAGAGGTAATCAAAATTACTTTTTGTATACTTTCTTTTATCTCCAATTTTACTTATGCGACCTGCGTCAAAAATGCCTATCAGAAATAATAAAAGAGGTTCTGTATCTACTATTACAGATTCATTTGACTCGTTTGACACTAGAAACATCCCCAGTAACTTTGTCGATTTCTATCTCATAGGAGGCCAAAACAGAAATAAAAGCATTGGGATAAAATTCGCATTTAACTATCCAAAGTTTTCGGTCGCTATCAATAACAACTTCATTTAGATTGAATCCGAAAAGTGTCATTCCCCTTATTTTTTCAAGATAGTTCTTTGCTATTAGAACAGCTTCTTGAGAATTTTTAACTTCAGTCATACAACCACCACAACTAAGCTATTGGTATGGAACCATATTTATAAAGCTTGAATCCAAAAAGAAAATATGAAAACTTTTTCAATTTTATTGGTGACGATTATTTTAGTAGCTGGGTGCACAGCCAAATCGGGAGAAATAAATTCTCCACACAACACAGAAAAAGAGTCTTCGTCTTCAACTTCTATGGCATTGACTTCAGAATCGGTAGATGGGGTGTCTTCCACAACTACAACATCTGTAGTTTCAAAGTGCCCTGATTTTTCTGCATTACCTCACGGCTTTGATGAACAGGTTGGAAGTGTTGTTGTGAATACTCCAAAGAATCAAGAATTCAATGGGTATAAAGTAAAGGGAACATATTCTTCGCCGATAGCTGGCTCTTTTGTGCCATGCAAAAAGGGAAGTCGAGTTGGAGAAAATTCTAACTACTACTATTGCCGAGATATGATAGTGAACAAAGTAGATGCGAGTGGTAATATCTTAGATGCTAAAAAGATGACGGTTGTTTTGGACGCAGACAATGCTTATGTAACAACGTTATGCTAATTTACTCAAAAGTCTGTTAGGTCTTTCTGAAATTAGCTTTTTTAGAGTCTCTCTTTTTCTAAATTCTAAGCTATCGGTGTGATTAACTGAAAGCTTTATTTTATGTATTGATTGATGTTCATAATCTCGCCAATGTTAGCAATTTGAATATGGATTCCTCCTCAGCTTTCTTGGTAGTAATTACTGATATTTCGAACTCCACCGATTTATTTATATAAAAACCTTTTCCAATCCCTTTTCGATTTGCTCTAAAGAATCTTTTAAAAATTCTTCTATGTCATTTACCATTTGAATCTTGTCATACTAGCTTCTCATAGTTTATATTGAAAAACATTTCAACAACTTATGAGAAATTTTGGTGCGGGAGGAGAGAATTTCTTTATATCCAAAAGCAATTTTCCTTTTTGGATAAGCCCTAGCCTTTTTCGAGAAAAAGGCTTGGGTTTGAACTCTCGTATGGACTAACCAACTAGGCCCTCAACCTAGCACGCTTGCTCAGCGCATCTGCAGATTATCTTATTTTTCTGCATCTGCTCTTCGCTTTTGACCAGGCTACGCGACTCCCGCGTGCAATTTAATAAAGGTTTGATATTATTAAATCTTATGAAATCGGTCCATATCACCTACTTTGTCCACGGAACAAGTGTAGACAATCAAAAAAATATTTCATCAGGCTGGCACAACACTGAGCTTTCGGAATTGGGCATAAAGCAATCAGTAGAGCTAAAGGAAAAAATCAAAGATAAAAAATTTGATGTTGTTTTCTGCTCTGATTTGAAAAGGGCTGCGGATTCTGCAAAATTAACATTCGGAAATTCTGTCAAGATTATTCTGGATAGCAGATTAAGAGAATGTAGTTATGGAAAGTTCAACGCCGGGCCTTCAGAAGTTGTTGAGCCTCTGCAAGAAAATCATATCACAAAAAGATTTCCCGGCGGGGAAAGCTATGAGGATGTTAAGAAAAGAATGGGCGATTTTCTGAATTTTCTGAAGAAAAACTATTGCGGAAAAGAAGTTGCCATTGTTGCGCACAAAGCCCCGCAGCTGGCGTTGGACGTTTTGCTTAAGGGAAAAACTTGGAAGATAGCTTTCAAGGAAGATTGGAGAAAAAAGAAAGCTTGGCAACCGGGCTGGGAATATGAAGTGAAATGTTGATTTTCTATGCAACCCCAGCTTCAAATCAAGAAAAAACACGTCCGCACAATCAGCGGAGTTGCTCCATTAACAGTTGTGGTTAAACCATGGACTTGCCCGGGAAAATGCACTTATTGCCCTGAGGCAACTGATGGGACTCCTAAGAGCTATACGGAAAAAAGCGCGCCTGTTATTCGCGGCCGCGAATGCGGCTGGGATGCAAAAAAACAAACTGAGGCGCGGCTAAAAATTTTTAATTTAATGGGCCACCCGACTGAAAAAGTTGAAGTGCTTTTGCTCGGCGGGACTTTTCCAGCTTATCCGCAAAATTATCAGGAGGAATTTGTGAAAGGAATTTTTGACGGGCTGAATGGATTTGCTTCTGAAAATTTACAGCAGGCAAAACTTGCGAATGAAACTGCCCAGCACAGATGCGTGGGGCTTTGCATTGAAACTCGGCCAGACTGGTGCGGAAAGGAAATTATAAATAATTTTTTGGACTATGGCTGCACGCGCGTTGAGCTTGGAGTGCAGGCTTTAGACGAAAAAATAAATTTGCGCACCCAACGCGGGCACGGAATTGCTGAAGTCGCTGGAGCTACAAAAATTTTGAAAGATTCTGCCTACAAAGTTTTCTATCATTGGATGGTTGGGCTGCCGGGCTCTACACCTGAAAAAGATTTGGAAATGTTCAAAGAGCTTTGGAAAAATCCAAGCTTTCGGCCGGACGGATTGAAAATTTATCCAACTCTTGTAATCAAAGAGACAAAATTGGAAAAAGAATTTTTGGCAGGGGAATTTGTTCCGTATACAAACGAGCAGATTGTTGAAGTTGTTTCAAATCTGAAAACTCTTGTGCCGCGCTACTGCAGGCTCGCGAGAATCATGCGCGCGATTCCCGAGGAGTATATTGTTGGCGGCTCAAAAAATTCCCATCTGCGGGATGAAATAAAAAATTACATGAGCGCGCGTGGTATGAAGTGCGAATGCCTGCGTTGTCGCGAGGCCGGATTCTTTTCAAAAGCCGGCGGGGCAGTGGATCTTGAAAATATAAAGTTGAACAGAATTGATTATGAAGCGAACGGTGGGAAAGAAATTTTTTTGGCAATTGATGAAATGAAAAATGATCTTATGCTCGCGCTCCTGAGATTGAGAATTCCGAGCGCGCCGTTCAGAAAAGAAATCTCCGCTGGCACTGCGCTTATCAGGGAAATCCATACTTTTGGCCAGCAGATTCCAATTGGAACAGAAGGAAATATTCAGCACGCGGGATTCGGGAAAATGCTTTTGGCAGAAGCAGAAAAAATTGCGCTGGAAGAATTTTCATGCAAAAAAATTCTCGCAATTGCTGGCGTGGGCGCGCGGGAATATTTTCGGAAGTTTGGATATGGGAATGATGGGGCGTATGTGAGCAAAAACTTATGAAATTAAATAGGCAAAAATCTTGCAAGCAGCAAAATCAAAACTAACCCCGCGATTATAGAAAATAAGACAGAGGTTCTCTGCTCTTTGTGCTGAAGCTCTGGAATCAAATCTGCTGCCGCTACAAAAATAAAAGTTCCTGCGGCAAAGCCCAAGCCAACTGGTATAAGCCAGTCTGCCACTCCGAGAAATAGAAGCCCTGCAATAATTCCGATTGGTGTGTCAAGAGCTGTGAGCAGAATTGACGCGGAAACTTTTTTTCTGGAAAATCCCGCACCCAAAGAAACAGAAGCTGCGACAAAAGAATCCGGAATCTGGTGGAGCGCAACTGCAAGCCCGACAATTATTCCAAGCTCTGTGCTTGCCGAAAATCCAAGGGGTATTACAAATCCATCTATCAAACCATGCACAACCATTCCGCCCATTGCTAAAGTTCCAAATGGCTGAATATGTTTTGAGCCTGCTTTGTGCCCGCCGACATGATTTCCTTTTATCAAAATATGCTCAATAATAAGTAGAGAAACAAAACCAAGAGCAATTCCAATTCCCGCTGAGGAAATATTTATTTTGTAGGCCTCGGGAATAATGTCAAAAATTGAAATTCCCAGCAAAATTCCTGCGGATGCGCCGAGCATCAAGTGCAAATCGCGCTCGCTGATTTTTTTTTTCATGTATGGAAGGAAGAGCATCACTAAAGGAACAATTCCTGTTATCAGTATCCACGGCAATAGCTCTAATAAATTTACCATGCGACAGAATGTTTTTATCCATTTATAAATTTCTTTTCCAAAAGTTTATTTGCGGGCCCGTAGTCTAGTTTGGTAGGATACCAGCTTGGGGATTCCTAAGCTAAAGAGAAGCCGAAATGCTGGCGACCTGTGTTCAAACGGCCTTTTCTTTCATGGAAAGAAAAGAACCGAGGAAAAGAAAGATATAATCCAAAAAGGCATATCACCTTCAGTCATATGAAAATCACAGCGGGCCCACCATTTGAAAACTTTATAAATAACCTCAATATTGTTTTTTTATGAAAGATTCGAAATCGGTTTTTTTGATTGGATTGATTTTTATTCTGTTTGTTAGCGGATGTGCGGCAAAGCTTCCTGCGGGTACAACAACTACAGCAGCTCCCGCAAATGTTACCACAACAACTCTACCCCCAACAACCACAACAATTCCCGGCCCTGAAAAAATTGCAGATGGGGTCTCAGCGTTTTTGATTTCCAACAGCACTATTTACTATCTTTCTGAAACAGAAGCAAAACTCTATAAGTATGCAAAAGGCTCTCAGCCGACTGAACTTGCCTCTGGTATTGGAATAAAAACAAGAAATATTCTGGATGACGGTGATTACCTCTACTTCACTCATGAGGTGGGCGGCGCAGCAAAATTCAGCAGAGTTCCGAAAGCGGGCGGCCAGCTGGAAGAGAAATTTTCATGCTCTCCGGGAAATCTCGCAAATTTATTCTCGGATGATACATACATCTATGTTCTACCAACAACAGGCACGTTTTGCCGACTCTTGAAAACAACGTTCGCCTCAGATGGAAATTTCAGGCTGGGTGTTGCCGGAGCAGGTGAGAATTTAGTTTATGATTCAAAAAATGTTTTCTTTCCAGATACTCAGTGGATAAAGAAAGTCCCGCGGATAGGGAAAATCGAAGTGGGCGTTCTGGTAAGCGAAGTTGTGAAATCTAACTTACTTTTGGATGGAACAAGTATTTACTGGATAAATAAAAACAATGAGCTCTACAAAGTCGGTACAGATGGAAAGGGGAAAGTCCTTATTGCACAGAAAATCGATTCTAAATATATAGCCCAAGATACAGCATCAATTTACTTTATAGAAAACTCCGATAACTCAATAAAGAAAATAGTAAAAGCCGGCGGTGCTCCAGTTACATTGGGAAAACTTTCTGGTCCCGCATCAAAAATTGAAGTCGATACTGAAAATATTTATTGGTTGCAAGAAGGAAGCTTGATGAAAAAAAGGAAATGAAGTCATTGAACAACAATTGGAATTCCCTCAAACTTTTTCTCTGACTCAGAAAAAATTTCTTCAGAAATTTTCATTTTTGAAAAATTTTGTTTTGTATAAAGTGGCGGCGCGGGAATTTTCTGATTTACCAAAAGCCCAACGCGCGCGTCCTCCTGCGAATCTGCAAATTTATAATCTGGCAAAAATTTTTCAAGCTCTTTGCAAAAGTCCAAAACTTCTGAAAATGTTGGCATGCGAGTTGTAGGCATCCGCTCGCGCGACTGCCCAATTGCAGACCAACCTTTCACTTCAATAAAATGCGGCTTTGCTTTTGATATAAGCTCTGCATATTTTTCTGGAGCTTCCATGTTCAAGTTTTTTACCATTGTGAGCCTGATAACTTTTCTTGTTTCAAGTCTCGGTAAAATAGAAATCGTGCGCAAAATATTTTTCCACATTATTTTTCCTTGTGTTGGGTGCTGAGTTTTTACGAACATTTCCTCGTTGTTCGCAGAAAGGGAAACATAAAGTTGTGTCGGCAGCGGATTCATTGTTTCCAATCTTTCAGGATATGTTCCGTTTGTAACAAGAAAAGTTGTCATGCCGTGTGCATGGAATTCTTCAATCATGTGCTGCAAATAAGGATAAGTTGTCGGCTCGCCATCCAAACTTATTGCAACATGAGCTGGCTCCATTGCTTCTTTCAAATGTTTTTTTGAATGCTCAACGCCACCGAGCCCTGTTAAAAGTTTTTTCTGCGCTTCGATTGCCTCCTTTACTAAATCTTTCGGGCTGTCCACTAAATTTTCTTCAGAATCTTTGAAATAGCGAAAATCGCGCCAGCAATAACTGCAGCGCAAATTGCAGGTTGTCATTGTTGGAGTAAACTGCACGCAGCGGTGCGAGCGGATACCATAAAATTTTTGCTTGTAGCAGGTTTTCTCCCCGCCGGTTTTTACAGAAGCTTTTGTGTAGTGGCAGAGCTTTACTGCCGAGTGCTTGTTTTTCCCAATGATTTTGTAGTTTGCTTTTTGCAGCCTTGCTAATTGTTCGGGTGTGAGTGGCATATAATTCAGTTATAATTTTAGAATTCGAAAGTTTATAAAACCTTTATGAAAATTCCTCACGGAAGTTTTACAAAATTTGTAAAGAATAATATATAAATCCCCTCGAGAGTAATTTTCACATGGGTTGTAATAAATTATTATTAGCTCTTGCTGTATTTTCTATTTTAATAATTTCTGTAGCAGCAACTCCAGCGCTTGCCGCAGATCCTGTAACAGATTTTTTTAATTGGCTTTTTGGAGTAACCGGAGCGCAGACAGGAAATGAAACTCCGGCATCTTCAAGCAGCACAACATCAAGTTCAACCACAACAACTACATCAATACCCAGCTGCGAGGGACCAATACCTTCTTCAGGATGTACATGTCCCAGTCCGGGCGGACCCGTTTATTATAGCGGCTTTTGTTGTAGCAATACTTATCAGGCCTCTACAGCTTGCGGAACAACTTCAACTTATACTACAGCAACTTCCTCCTCTTCATGCCCATCTTCTGTCCTTTCTGTTTTAGGAGAAGGATGCCACTTCATGTACACCGGAAGTGATGGAAGATCTATTTATTGCAACAGCGGAATGACGCGCTCAATGAAAGAGAGCGACACAGCAGCGAAAGACGGATGCACGTCTGACACAACCACAACAACTTATTCCGGAACAACAACCTCCTCTCTTCCTTCCACAAGCACCCCATGCACAATTGGCTCTGCGATAACTTCTCTCTGCAACTGCGGCGGGTATTCTTATAATTCTGGATATTGCTGTTCTTCAACATCGGGTTCAGGAAGCGGATATTTCCAGAGCAATGCCTGCGGGACAACCACAACTTATTACACTTCAACAACTTACTCTTCAACATGCCCTTCCACTGTTCTTTCTGTTTTAGGAACAGGATGCCATCAGATGTATACAGGAAACGATGGTAAAACAATTTACTGCGATAGTGGAATGACGCGCTCAATGAAAGAAGGAGACACCGCCTCAAAAAGTGGATGCACATCTGAATCAAATGTTTGTAGTTCCTCAAATCCGTGGTATTGCTATGATCAAACTTCTTGCACAGGAGTCTCTGCAAACTGGTGCAAGAGCAGCAGCACAAGTGGCGGATATTGCTCAACCTCAACATGCCCAACTTGTTCAAAGGACAGCGCATGGAATTGTTATGACCAGAGCGGCTGCACAGGAGCTGGCGGAAATTGGTGCCAATCAGGAGGTTCAAGTTATGGATATTGTCAAAATTCTGCATGCCCAACCTGCAGTTCTTCGAGTCCATGGAATTGTTATGATGAAACTTCTTGCAAAGGAGCAACAGGAAATTGGTGCAAGAGTTCTGCCTCCTCGGGAGGAACTGCTACATACAGCTCTGGCTGGTGTTCTTCAAGTTCATGCCCAACCTGCGCCTCAACTTCAAAATATAATTGTTATACAGAAACAGACTGTAAAGGAGCAACAGGAATCTGGTGCGGTTCTCAATCAGGTTCAGGAGGATATTGCGGTGAAGCGGTTTGCCCAACTTATACTTGTTCAAAGAGCGAGCCATGGAACTGTAAAGACCAAACAACTTGTTCTGGCGCAGGAGCGAGCTGGTGCTCCGGCTCCGGAGGATATGGATATTGTTCAAGCTCATGCCCAACCTGCGACAAAACTAATCCGTGGAATTGTTATACAAAAGAAGCGTGTACTGGCGTGAGTGCGCAATGGTGTTCGGGCTCGGGTGGTTATGGATATTGTTCCAGTTCAACATGTCCAACATGTAGCTCAACAACAAAATATAATTGTTACGATGAAACTTCCTGTAAAGGCGCAACGGGAAGCTGGTGCATTTCCCAATATGGAGGAAGCGGTTGGTGTCAAGATTATTCATGTCCAACTTATACTTGTTCAAAATCAGAACCTTGGAATTGTAGAGATGAAACAACCTGTAAAGGTGCAGGAGCAAGCTGGTGCGGCAGTTGGTGTCAAACTAGCTCTTGCCCGACTTGTTCAAAATCTCAGATATGGAACTGCAACACAAAAGAAACTTGTACAGGAACAGGAGCAAACTGGTGCACAAGTCAAAATATAGCTTATGCTACGGCAGCGGGTGGAGCAGCAGCATCATCGCCACCGTCGTCTGGTTGGTGTCAAGAATCTTCCTGCCCAACTTACGCTTGTTCGAAAACAGAACCTTGGTATTGTTATGACCAGAATTCTTGCTCAGGAGCAGGAGCGAGTTGGTGCACTGGTTATGGCGGAGCAGGAGGTTATTGCCAAAGCGGATCCTGCCCAACTTATACATGCTCTTCTTCAAATCCATGGAATTGTTTCAAAGAAGAAGAATGCAAAGGAGCAGGAGCGCGGTGGTGTGTGACAACATCATATGGAACTACCTTAAATGGGTGGTGCTCAAATTCCTGCCCAACTTGCAGCTCAACACAAAAGTATAATTGTTTTGATAAAACTTCCTGCGCGGGCAGCGATGGATACTGGTGCGGTACAGAATCAACAGGATGGTGCGCTGACCAAAAATGCGCCACTTGCAGTACAACCCAGCCATGGAACTGTTATGATAAAGAAACATGCACAGGGGCAAGCGGAAGTTGGTGCACAAATCAATACAGCACTTATGGATCAACCGCAGTTGTTTCATCCGGCTGGTGCCAATCTAATGATTGCCCAACATGTTCAAAATCCCAGCCATGGAATTGTTTTATTGAAACAGACTGCAAAACAAACGGAGGCAACTGGTGCGGCACGTGGTGTCAAGACAGCTCATACCAATGCCCATCAACAAAGGGCTACAATGTAGAGGAGAAAAAAGAAAATTTCATAAAACCTGAAAATTGCAAAGAGCAAAAAGATTCTAATACAGGTTACACTAATTATGTTTGTGAAAAGAAGACTGAAGAAAAATGTCCAGAGCTTTCGGTAGATGTAAAAGAGAAATGCGAATCAAATAGTGGAAAGCTTACGATAAAGAAAGATAGGCGTGGCTGCGAATTTACAGACTGCAGATTCAAAGAAGAGTTTAATCCAGACAAGAAATTTATTTTAAAGAAATTTGACCGCTGCCCAACAGATGCTGAATTAAATGAATATCAAAGTTCCTGCGAAAAATCTGGCGGCACACTGAAAACAAGCTTGGAAGGCGGTTGTAAAATAGGATTTTGTTTGAACGCTGATGAGAATGAATGTGAAAGAGAAATAAATCCAAAGTTTGAGAAAGAGATCGAAGAGAAATGCAAGAAAGAGGGACTTGTGGTTGTGAAAGACTTTGATCCGCGCGGCTGCACGGTTTTGCACTGCGGCGAACAAGACTTCTGCAAGAAAGTCCCGAAGAATGCTTATAGTGAGTGCGAGAACCAAGGCGGTGAGCTTGTTGTTAAAACAGATGAAAGAGGGTGCGCGACTTTCTCTGAATGTGTAAGGCCTGGAGATGAAAAAGTTTATTTGGAGGAGCATGAGAAAATAACTGAAATTCCGGATGAAACAGAATTGCTTTCCCTTGCTTTGAAGCTCGAGGAATTAAAAGTTTCGTTTGATAAGATGTCAACTCAGGCAAAGGATCTGGCTAATTATTATAAATCAACAGGAAGTTCAGAAGCTAAGAAGTTAACAAGAGTCGCAGATATGTTTGCTGCTGCTACTGGAAAAATAGATGAAATAAAAACAGCATTGAGAAACAAACTAACAACAATAACGCCGGCTGATTTAGAGGAGATAAAGCTTGAGATAAGGACAATCAGGAAAGTGACTTTGAAGGACATTTTGTATGTTATGCTTAGCACAAAAGATGATGTGAAAGATATCGTTGATGAAAAGGAAAAAGATTGCGGCATAGATGGGCTCTGCTTTGACAAGAGCTTCAGAATATGCCAAAAAGCAATAATGAGATCTGACCAAGAGGGAACGTTTGTAAGAATAACTGGAGAAAGCGATGGAAAGTGCTTGATGGAAGCTGAAGCAAAAGTCGCTGGAATCGCAGTTTCAATGAAATGCGAAGTGCCGAACTATGCTCTTGGATTTAAGAACCCAGAAACAGATGTACTTCCATACTGCACGGGCGGTTTAGTTGATGCTATAAAAACGGGAAAGGTTTAGGTGAGATAAATGTTTGATTCAATAATTGCGGCAAGGAGAAAGGATTCGGGAAAAGATAGCGGCAGTTCGGATTTTATTTCAAAAAACAAGACAGCACTAGCTCTTGTTTTGATATTGGTTGTTGTTGCGGTCTTTGTCGCGCAACCAAAGGGAGTTGTGCAGGGCCCGAGCACTCCAATCGAATCGAAAATTTCAACTCAATCAGAAGCTGGAGAAACTATTTCAGACTTGAGCTCTTCTGCAGCAGCTGTTAGCTCTTTCTTGAAAGACATCGATAATAGCATTGGTTGAACCTCTGTCCCGAAAAACTTTATAAACCTTAAATGAAAAGAGTTTTCTATGTTCTCGCAATTCAGAAGCCAGCGAAAGAAAACCGGCGGGCTCTACAACGAAATTAGGAAAAAGAAAAAAAGAGATTTGGGCAGCGATTTTATTCCGATTCACTTGAAGGAAAAGGAAAAAGTAAAATCTGTGAGAATGACTGGCGGGGATTTGAAATTGAGAATGCTTGCCGCGAGCAAAGCAAATGTCCTTGACCCAGCGAGCGGAAAATCAAAAGTTGTGAAAATTGTAACAGTAAAAGAAAATTCTGCGAACCCGCACTTTGTGAGGATGAATGTCATCACGCGCGGGGCTGTTGTTGAAACAGAATTGGGCTTGGCAAAAATCACAAGCAGGCCCGGGCAGCATGGGGTTGTTAATGCTGTGCTTGTTGAGAAGAAGTAAAATATGTTCTGTAAGATTCTTTGAAATTGAAATATGTTTTTAAATATTTTCAGTATGCAACTTTTATGCCCAAACCTTCTATAAGAGAAGCGCAGCTTTTTCTGACTGTTACTTCTGATACTCGTGCTCTCCAAGCAACTTCCCTCTGGGTTCTCCTTTCATTTGAAAGTATTGATGCTGCGTAAATCGCACCGGAGGCGACACCGCGCGGATCTTGCCTCGAGTTATATATTCCTTTTTCTTTCGCGTCATCCAGAAATTTCCTCGCCTTTGCTGCAACTTCACCACTAAGCTTAAGCTCGGAGCAAAAGCCCGGAACATAATCCTTAGGTTCGAATCCCTTATTTTTGAGATGAAGTTTCCTTACTAGAACTTCTGATGTTCTCTCTGTAAGATCATAGTTACAACCAGATGCATGAGCGACATCTTCGGACATTATCGGAATTCTATTCTCGGTAGCAGAAGCAAAAACATAGCCACCGACCAAATCCATGTCTTCGGTTCCTTGAAAAAATCCGTCTTTTCTGTATTCTTCAAAAAGTTTTCTCGCGCCCGCTCTTTTGTAAAGTTGCAAAGCATAATCAGCGACTCGCTTCGGAAGCCCGAGCCTAGCGCAGGTTCCTTTTATAGCGCCCACAGCATCTTCATTAAGATTCATTGATTGGAATGAGACTGCTGTATGAACACTTCCAAGCCTTGTCCAATTTTCCCGTTCGCCTGCTTTTCTTGTTAAACCTTCAGTTTGAGATTCTATCCCCTCTATAACAGAACCCAAGAATGGCGTTAGCTCGCGCACGGGCGGAACGTATATACCATCACTTTCATCATTAACTAGACCGCAATCCACGCAAACAAATTCTTCTTTTTCATCAACCTTGACTTCTTCGCTTCCGCACCCAGAACATTCATGAATCATTGTTTCCGCCACATTTGCATTGGTAGCATAGATTTATAAAGTTATTACCACTGGGCAGAAGGAGGTTTATAGAGGTGTTTTCATCGTGTTGGTGCCGATAACAGAATTTCTAAAAAATATTGTTGCGCTCGCTAGCAGAAATAAATTATTAAAAATATTTTCTCTTTTTTCTATCAAATCTTGGGGAGGATATTGCAAGCAAAGTTAAACCTTTCATGTTTTTGTATTTGGTTCCATGGGGCAGAAAAACCAAATCGCCTTTCTTTATTGTAAATTCTTTTCCCTCAATAATGCATTTTCCTTCGCCTTCCAAAACAAAGTAGGCAACATCGCTTTCCTTGTCAACACCAAGCTTTATGTCGTTCCCGACTTTTCTGACTATTGCAATGCTGAACTTCGGAAATTCTCGTGTGTTCAAAATGTCTGTTACTTTTGTATCGCCGAAATCATTCTCTTTCAAATCTTCTGCTCTGATAATTTTTGGTTCCATAAAAATTCTAGAAGAATTTTTGTGGCGCGAAAAGCTTTGCTTTTTTGCTGTCATAATATCACTTTCATCCCATCCTTCCCAACAATCGAATTCTTAAAAACTTTTTTTGCAGCAGCCAGAGTTTCTTTCGTATCTTTGTATCTGCGACTTAAATGCACGAGCGCAAGTTTTTTCACAGAATATTCTTTTGCGAGCGCAGCCACATCAGCAACAGCAGAGTGCGCTCTTCCTTCAACTGCTTCTATAAAAGTTCCGTCATGAATTAACAAATCCGCGCCTGCGGCTGCGCGGAAAAATTCCTCTGTTGGCAGGCAGTCGCCAGAATAGGCAAATTTTCTGCCGAGAGAAATTTTTGAAATTTCGCTCAGGTTTATTGTTTTGTTTTTTATTTTCAATGAGCCTTTTAGTTTGAGCTCGCTCAACTGTGGTCCAATCTCCAAGCCAAATTTCTTCGCCAGCTTTATGTCAATTTTCACATGAGGCTTTTCCGAAAAAACAAATCCGCAGGCAGGCACGCTGTGCTTTACTGGAGTGGAAAAAATTTCATATTCAGAATTTTCAAAAAGTTTTTGTTTTTGTTCTATATCGCAGTCAATTGCGCGGATTTCAAAGCCAATTCCATAATAGCTCAGCTCCACAATTCCATCAATAAATCGCGAGGCCTCTGGAGCGTAAATTTCTAATGGATTTTTTCTATCTAGGAGGTGCATTGTTTCAATCAACGGAAGCAAACCCGCAAAGTGGTCAGCGTGCCAGTGGGAAATGAAAATTTTTGAGATTTTCAGAGGAGAAATATTTTGCTTTTGCAAACCTAACTGGGCGGATTCACCGCAGTCAAACAGAAAAACATCCGCGCCCCTGCGCAAAACATAAGCAGCCTGCATTCTTTTCTCTGATGGAATTGAAGAGCCTGTTCCGAGAAAAAAGATTTCAAGTGGGAGGGGCATGCAAATTGTGGGCAACCGATAGATTTAAATATATGTGATAAGAAAATAAATTATGTCCATGGTGCCAGAATGGCCGGATAGACCAAATGTTTTTGTTGATGAAGTTGATGAAGAAGGTGTGCCTTATGGATGGAGAGCCATGCACGCTCTTTCAGGTTCAAATCCTGACTATGAGTAGGTTTCTAAAATTTTTATTAAAAATATTTTCTCAGAAAAATCCTGAAATCTTTTGTTGCTAAAATTGAAAGTGCTCGCTCGCCACAAATTAATTTTGCTTTTCTCATCGGGCCAGCGAGCTTGCTAGGAACTCCTGCAAGCAAAAGCTCTTTCTCGCTCGCAGACAAAAAGTTTTTCAGGAAACTTTCTGCTGTTGTAAATTCGCGCTCGGTTTCAACAAACCAGTTTTCTCCCTCTATAGAAACTTTCTTGCCGGCATAGTGCTTCAAAAAGCCCTCAGATGGCTTGTGCGCGTAAATTGAAGGTCCTGCATGCTTTGTTGTTTTTGAAATTTCCCAGCTATCGAATTCCAGAATCACAACGCAGAATTTTTCGTCAAAGTAGCTGTCTGCTTTTAGAAGCCTAAAGCCTGCTTTCTGTAAACTCTGCTCAAATATTTTCAAAAGTTTTTTCAGCTGTGTCCAAATTATATCTCCATGAGTGCGCGGGCGCCCGAATTTTATTGCGCAGAAATAGGAGCCGCGCAATTTGATTTGCTTTTTTATTTCTGCTGAGCTTAGAGGCTTTTGCTGCGCTGGAAAGAAAAATTTGTCTGCTGGTTTGGAAAGGAAAGTGCGAGCGGCGAAAACAAATTTGTAAAAGCTTTCTGCAGAAACTGCTGCTGCAACGTTTCTATTTTTGTCAACTGGATCGATTACAATTAATGGAGAAGAGAATTTTTTGAAAAGCTCTGCGTGGGGGGGATTTGGATTTTTCAAGTCAATGGAAGTTCCAGCTGTCTGGTTGCCTGCAGCTTCTAAAACTTTTTGGAAGTTTCCATATTTTAGAATTAACAATTCTGAAAGATAGCCAGAGAATCCGCTCGTGCGCAAGTCGGCTCCATAGCAGCCTGCTGCTGCCAAGAATTTTTTTAACAAGCGCACTTGGTCTTTTTGTTCCGCGGAAATATTTTCCAGAACAAATTTCACATGATGCGGAGTGCGGTCAACTGCGGATTTTATTTTTTCTGGGAGGGCATCATAGCATGGCACAATGTCCAAGTCAAAAGTTTCCCTACCGTGTTTTACAAGTGCGTGAACATACGGATGCTCTGCATATTCAAGCTCAAATTTTGATTTCAGAACAGAAGCGATTTTTTTTGCGAGCCCCAAGCCTTTTTCCTCAAATTCCTTCCTCTCCAAATTTTCTGGAAAAAGCAAAAACAAATCCAGCTCATTTTTGTCAGCGAGCCAAGTTCCTTTTGCGACAGAGCCGCAAATCATCGGTCTGCCTCCGAGATGTTTCGCTGTTTCAAGGAGTTTTTTCTCGAGAGCAAAAACCATTTTTTCCTTTGCAGGAGATGGCCTGATTCTTTTCAGAACTCCAGTGAGAACGTTAGAGCTATTTTCCATAAAGCTTATTGGGCTGTGCTTTTAAAAACTTTATAAACCGGCTATACAAAAAGTAATGTATGACGGCAATTGAAGATGCTGTATCGTCGTTTGCGGGGAGTTTGACACAGCAGATACCTGTTATTCTAACGCAGATTATAGCTGCAACCATAACTGTTCTGCTCGGGCTTGTAATAGGTAAAGTGATAGGGAGGGTTGCCAGAGAAATAGTTATACGATCAAGAATCGATGAATGGATTTCTTCTGAAGATCATGTAAAGTTCAGAATTTCATCTATTCTTGATTTGGTCGTTCGGTGGACAATTTATTTCGTTTTCCTTAAGCAGGCCGCGATTTTCCTTGGGGTGGCTGCAATAACAGAATTCATCAACAACATGATAAATGTCATACCTAGCCTGCTTGAAGGATCTCTTATAATCATAATAGGCTACGCTATAGCAGTCTACTTGAAAGACAAAATAATAAGTTCGAAAACTGTCTACAGCGATTTAACCGGAAAAATCATTTTCTTCTTTGTTGTTTACATTTCTATTGCTCTTGCTTTGCCATTTGTCGGAATAAATCCAACACTTATCAACAATATACTTCTCGTCATAGCTGGTTCTGTTGGTTTGGGCTTGGCGATAGCCTTAGGCTGGGGACTGAAAGATGTTGTGAGAGACGTAGCGCATCAGTATGTGAAAAAATTTATTAGAAGCCGGAAGAGGTAATTTAGAATGTTTGTAAAAGAAGTTATGAAGACTGATGTGAAGAAAACAAGAGCTGATAGTAATGTAAAGGAAGCGGCGGAAATTATGAGCGATAACCACATAGGCTCTCTTATTGTTGTCGGCGGCGCGGGGGACGTGAAGGGGATTGTGACAGAAAGAGATATTCTAAAAAAAGTCGTTTCAAGAGGCTTCCGTTCCACGGATATTACAATTGAAAAAATCATGACTCCTGTAGATGAGATGATTTCGGTTGATCCGAATTCAACTCTCGAAGAGGCCGCTGACCTCATGACACAAAATCATGTGAAAAGATTGCCTGTTGTTGAGGAAGGTCGGCTTGTTGGAATAATAACAGCCACCGATTTAATTGCGCAGGAAAAACTTCTTGTGGAAAAAGTCGCTGCTTTGCTCGCACTAAAAAGAGGAACTCAAATTTCAGTTGGTGGTTAGGTGCTTGTAAACGAATTGATGAAAGACAAAGTTGCGACAGCACGGATTTCAGATAATCTGGAAAAGGCTTTGGAACTAATGAAAAAAAATAAAGTCAGCTCGCTCGTTGTTCTAAAAAAGAAAAATGTTTGCGGGATAATAACGTATATAGATATTGCGAAATCTGCAACGAGCTTGGGGGGTCTGAGAAAGATAAAAGTGAAATCAGCAATGCCGAAAAAACTTTTCTCTATAGGGCCGAGGGAAAATATTATGAAAGCTACGGAGCTCATGAAGAAAGAAGGCATTAGAAGGCTTCCTGTTATAGAAGAGGGGGAGCTAAAGGGGATTATTACATCAGCCGATTTAATGGAGCATCAGAATGAAATTTTTTTCCGGGCCCAGAGAATTCTTTCTCTGAGATCAAATCTTAGAGACCGGTTCAGTTTCTAATTTTTCTTTGAATTATTCTCGCGAAATTAGTTTACTATTCTTTAGTTAGAAAGCTTTATATACTATGTGGTGGTAAATTATAGTATGCTTGGAAGGATGTTGGTGTTAATTTTAATCAGCGGAATTAGCTTCATCTTTTTTCATGAGTTGGGGCACTACGTTGCAGCCGAAGCACTTGGATTGAAGCCAAATTTTGTGTTTGCGCATGTACCTGACAATATGTTCATGGGATTTTCTGTGGGGGTTTCCCACTTACAATCTAGTAGCGCGATGGAAGGGTTTGTAATATTGGGAGCCACAATACTTCCTTTAATTTTGCTATTTATTTTTATTGCAGCATCAAAAGTTTTTGAAATTGAAGATCTTATGTTTGTGGCGAAAATATACTTTATTTTGATTGCTGTAAATCTTGTTCCAATTCCCGGCATAGATGCCTTGGACGCAAATAAACTAATTCTTAGAATGCTTGGCTAACGTGTTGAAACAATCATTTTCTTTCCCATTATAATCCAATACTGCACTTCGCCGCCCTGAGTTATTTTTCCTTTTAATTCTTCGGGCACCTGAGAATCGAACGTCTCGTAATTTTCCAAATCCATAACTTGGGCTGTTTCTCCTGTGATTGCAACTACCTGGCCGTTTCTCTTGTCAATAATTGGGACTTCCAATTCTGTGTCAGCTGGCTTCACAACCGAGCGCTTTCTGTTGTCAAATAACCCAACAGCCTCGAGCCTGACTTTCGCCGCACCATGCTTCCCACTTGCGGAAATCGTGACATCAACAACCCTGCATGGCTCACCGTCCAGAATGCAAAATTTTCCTTCTTTCAGATTTTTAATTGCGGATTTTGTTTCAGTCATTCCAATTCTTTCAGGAGAGGATTTATAAAGTTTTTATTGTATAGGCACGCTGAAATCTTTTGTGAGAATATTGTTGCTCTCATCGGATTCAGAAATTCTTTCCACAGGGTCAACTCTTATAGTAAGCGTGTACTCGCCGTCAGAAAGTCCATAATATTTCAGCAAAATCTGCGAGCTGCTGGATCCGATATTTCCCTTGTTCACCTGCTCCTCGGGATAAATTAATTTTCCGGTTGCTTTCTCTTTTACCTCCGCGCCAACAATAACATTTTCAGCTGCGGCTTTTCCTTTGTTGAATATTGTTGCGCTCACGGAAATCTGCCCTGCCAATTTAGAAAAACTAACGCTGTCAGAAATATACAAATCCGGCAGAGCAGAGCCTGCTTGTGTTGTTGTCGCAGTTGCCGCTGCCGTGGAAGTTGTTGCAGCAGAAGTTTGCGAGCCCACGCATGCGGAGATGAAAATTATTGAAACCAGCGCGAACAGCAATTTTTTCATAAATTAAATATGCATTACCAATTTATAAAACTAAACCCGCGCGAGCAAATCAGATTTCGTAACAACACCGGAAATTTTTCCATTTTTTGCAACAAGAACAATTGGATAAAATTTCAACAGGTTAGAAACAACTTCAGCCCCAGCCTCCAGCGAAACAATCGGCGGCGGCTCTTTCATGATTTCGAAAATTTTATTTTTGCTTTCATCCAGCAGAGCATCCAAAATTTCCGATTCACCCACAAGCCCGACAATTTTCTTCCCGCGCAAGACTGGCATTTGAGAAATCCCGTGGCTGCGCATTTTTTTTGCAACTGCATGGATTTTTTCTGCCGGCCCGCAGAAAATTAATTTTCTGCTCATGAACTCGGAAACGCGCGCTTCCTTCTTTTTTGAAAAATTTTCCAGCGCAGAAAATATTTTTTTCACAGAAGAATAGCTCGGGTCAATTGCTCCAGATTCAAGCTTTGCAATCATGGACTGGGAAACCCCTGCTATTTGCGCGAGCTGCTGCTGCGTAATCCCAAGCCTGCGCCGGATTTTTCCAACGTCATTGATTTCATGCGGAACCATAATTACAATGAAAGCCCAGACTTTATAAATATTCTTAAAAGAATAAAGCTTTCAGTAAGGCTTATAAGCCTTGGAGCAAAAGAAATAAAAGTTATTATGACTGAAAAATTTCTGTTCACATCAGAATCTGTAACAGAAGGCCACCCAGACAAAATCTGCGACCAAATTTCAGACTCTGTTTTGGACGCGCTGTTCAAGCAGGACCCATTCTCGCGCGTGGCAGTTGAAACTTTAACAACAACCGGTTTGATTGTAGTCGCGGGTGAAGTCACAACAAAGGGCTACATTGATGTTCAGGGAGTTGTCAGAAATACAATAAGGCAAGTTGGATACGACAAACCAGAATATGGATTTGACGCAGATAGCTGCTCCGTGCTTGTTGCTTTACACGAGCAGAGCCCGGACATTTCTCAAGGCGTGACAGCAACAGAAGCGCGCGAGCAGGGAGCAGGCGACCAAGGATTGATGTTTGGATTTGCGTGCAACGAAACCCCAGAGCTAATGCCTCTTCCAATTATTCTCGCACACCGCCTCACAGAAAAACTTTCATCTTCAAGAAGAAGCGGGGAATTAGAATGGGCGCGGCCAGATGGAAAATCACAGGTTACAGTTGAATACGAAGATGGAAAACCAAAAAGAGTTACAGCTGTTGTGATTGCAATTCAGCACTCGCCTGATGTTTCCTATGAAAAATTGCGGGACGATGTTATTGAAAAAGTTATCAAGCCAGTCTGCGGAAAATATTTGGATTCTGAAACCCAGTTCCACATAAACGCAACCGGAAAATTCGTGATAGGCGGCCCGCCCGGCGATTCGGGAGTTACTGGAAGAAAAATTATAATGGATACTTACGGTGGAATGGGAAGACATGGTGGCGGGGCTTTCTCTGGAAAGGACCCGACAAAAGTAGATAGGAGCGCAGCATACATGGCGCGCTATGTTGCGAAAAATATTGTTGCCGCTGGCTTGGCTGACAAATGCGAAATACAAGTTGCGTATGCAATCGGAGTTGCCCAGCCAGTTTCAATTAATGTAAACACTTTCGGCACAGGAAAAATTTCCGATGAAAAAATAATTGAGCTTGTTAAAAAGCATTTTGATTTCCGGCCGGCGGCAATTATCAGCCACCTGAATCTGCGCAGGCCGATTTACAGAAAAACCGCGGCGTTCGGGCACTTCGGAAGAAATGATCCTGATTTCACTTGGGAGAGAACTGACATGGCGGGGATTTTGAGAAGGGAAGCAGGGTTGTAATATCTACTAAGATTTAAGCTATGAAAATATTTTTAAGCATGGCTTGTCCAAAGTTCTTGTGAATTAAATGAGTTGGATTCTATTTACTTTAGCCTCTTATTTCCTGACTGCTGTCTCTGATGTTACAGATAAGGTTGTGCGAGATAAATTTGTTAGGAACAGCTATTCTCTTGCAATACTGACCGGTTTTCTAAACTTGGTTATGGCGGCACTGCTAGTTCTAATAAAACCTATTGCGCTGCCAGCAACAGCCGACATTATTTTTTTGCTGTTGAGTGGAATCATTAATGTCGCAGCCGTTACATTTTATTTTGAAGCCATGGCCAGCAACGAAGCTTCAAGAGTTGTGCCTCTGTTCCAATTTATAGCTCCATTTACTTTTATGCTTTCATTTATTTTTCTGGGTGAAAGGCTGACATCACCCCAGTTCATCGGATTTATCTTGCTCGTGTTAGGAGGATTTTTAATTTCAATAAAGAAGATACGTGACGTGTTTTCTATTGATAAAGGATTTTGGCTTATGATGTTGTCATGCATTTTGTATTCAATATCTTTTGTTATAATAAAGAATTCCCTTCTCACCCTCGACTTCTATAGTGCCCAACCATTCATTAGCGTAGGCTACTTTATAGGCGCCATACTTGCAATACCGATTTTTCTCTTTTTAAGAAAAATGAAAATTTCAGATCTACATTTCAGCAGGCCGGCCATAACTCTTCACGGACTTAATCAAATAATTTATGTCAGCGCGCGTGTGCTGCTGAATTTATCATTCTCTTTAGCAGCCGTTTCCTTAGTTACTTCTATACAGGGTTTTGTCGGGGTTTTTGTTTTGATTTTGACAACTGCAATTTCAATATTTTTCCCAAAAATTTTAAAAGAAGATATTAGCAAGTCCGCGCTCGGACTGAAGATAGTCGCGATCGTGCTTATGTTTATTGGGGTTTGGATAATTAAGTGATCTCATGAAACCTAATCTCATCATCTTCGACCTCGATGGTACGCTGATAGATACACTGGATGCTTACTTTGAATTTTTCAACAATCTTCTGGAAAAATGGAAAATCCCCCAAGTCACAAAAGAATTCTACCAGAAAAACCTTTTCTGGAAAAATATTTCTGTTGAAATTGCAGAAATCGCAGGCGTGGATAAAGTTGAGGAAGGCATGAAAATCTACAAGGAAGAATTCAAAGATTACTATGGAAAAATAAAGCTCATGAAAAATTCAAAGGAAACTCTGGATGAATTAAAAAAAACTTTTCCTCTGGCTCTGCTTACAAGCACCGTAAGTTATGGAGCAAAAGGAATTTTGAAGCAGTTTGGCATGGAAGATTATTTTCAAATGGCGGTTTTCTTTGACGATTTGAAAAAGCCCAAGCCAGATCCAGAAGGCCTTTTGAAAATCATGGAAAAATTTTCTGCAAAGCCCGAGGAAACTATTTATGTGGGCGACAGCCCTTCTGATATGAAAGCTGCTGAAGCCGCAGGCTGCAAATTTATCGGCTACGGGCCTACTGAGAAATTCTCAAACCACAAAAGCATTCAGGATTTGTATGAGCTGTGCGAGCTTGTGAAAAAATAATTTTATAACCCTGTTTAAAAAATCAAAAATAGACATCGAATTATGATTTGTTACTTCCATTAAGAACATGCGCCCCACAAACCCCTTAAATTTTCTTTTGCTTCTATCTCTGCCTGTTTGAATTGTGATTGATATTTGTAGGGTGTTTTGTAAGTGTATTCTCTCGCAAATCCTTCGGAAATCAGAAGCTGATTAAAGTTTGTTCCATTCTCAAGAAAAACATATCTCAATAACCTTTTATATTTATCTCTATTGTCTTGTGTTGGGTCTGCTTCCAGCTTGATTATTGCCCCCCCCCCCAGAATTTCTTTCGCAAAATTGCTGGCTTCCAAACCAAAACACTCCAAGGGTTTTGAAGGGTGAACTGTTTCCGGCGTGTCAATTCCAATCAAACGAACTTTCTCTATCGTGCCGTTATAATCTACCCAAATCGTATCTCCATCAACGACTTTCACAACATCATAAAATTGTGTGTCGTAAGGTTGAGCACCTTGAATTGTTGTGGATGGCATTTGATAATCTGTGTCGGATGTGCAACCAGCTATTAGAACTGACAAAAGTAGAAAGAAGAATAGAGTTTGTTTTTGCATAAAACAAATTAGAAAGCATAATATTTAATAACACGAACATTCTATCCAATTCCGACTTTTTGGGCAAAGCCCCACCTAACTATAGTTTTTAAATAGCAAATTAAACAATATTTATGAGAAACCTCATAATTGCAATAATTTTCTCCTTTGTAATTTTCTCAGCTGCAGCTCTCGCCCACGAAGGCGACCTGAAAGATGAAATGGACAGCATAACAAATTATGCACAGGATTACGAAGCAGGAAAAATTTCTTTCCTTCAGCTAAAAGTTTTAACTGAAAGTATAGGAGAAAAAATTCGGCGCTCGGTCAGCGAGGGTTTTATAAAAGTAAAGCCCGAAGAAGCAGACCATGAATTCGAAGGCTTGAGCACAGAAGCAATTGAAAAGCTTTTGGGCCCCTCAACAGAAAAAACTTCCCATGTCTGGATTGTTAATGAGGAAAAAGAAGCTGGCTTTGACAAAGAGCTCCCTGGATGGCGCAAAAGTGTTTTCAATGGAAACAAAATAAAAATCACAGTAAACGCGTGGCCGCAGATTTTCAGGAGCGCGGAAGGGGACAAAATTTTCTACTGGCTTGGATTTGATTTCTTTTTCAAAAAACAATTTGAGCTCGATCCTGCCGGACTTGCTGATGGAGTTAAGCAGCAGGTTGAGAGCTATTACTACACAGGGCAGGGAGCAGAAATAATTGCAAGAAATCTTGCGACAACTGAAAAAATTTTGCAGGATTATTTGGAGCAGAATTCCGAAAACTGCGAATCTGCGGTGAAATCCATTGTTGATGGAGAGCGCTCGGAGAAAATGAACAGGCAAACGCGCGGCAGCCTTTTCTCAGGAAAAAATGTAAAAGTTAAAATTGACTCGGGCGCCTGCGTTGACTGCAAGGACTGGGCGGATTTTCACATAAACGGCTGGGTTGAGGCTTTTGACAGAAGTTATAATATTCGCGAATCCGAGCCAATTGAATTTTTCAAGGAAACTTACAGGCAGAAAAGTCTGGAAGAGCTTTACTCAACGCTTGAAAAACTTTTTTCCGGAATGAAGCAGTCTGCGCAAACTTATGACAACATAAAACATCCGCAGTTTTCAGATGAGTTTGCAGAATTCCGCGGAGAGCTTGATGTTGTTTCTCAGGTGATAAACGAAAAAGTCAATGATTGGCAGCTTTCAAAAGAGGAACGAGCCAGAATGGTTAAAGAGCGCGATGAAAGAGTTGAAGAAATATTTGAAAAGTTTTTAACAGAAAAAACTTCTGAAATTGTGAAGCAGGTTGAATTCAGGAAAAAACTTTTGACTTTTAATGAAACAAAAATTGGCACGCACTGCGAGAGCAGGTACAATGACTGCGGGCCTGGAGGGATGTGCTCGGACGCAAAATGCGTTGCGCGCCCAGAGGAAAGAAGAGGTCCGCCAGAAGGCGGAGGAAGAATTTGCCCGCAAGTCTGCATTCCGATGTGGGAGATGAGGGATAACAAATGCGAATTCAACCAATGCGGTTCAGGCTGCGGAGCTGACAATCAAAATTCTTTTAACACGGAAGCAGAATGCAGAGCAAGAATTGTCGGTCAAACTTCTTCAACGCTTCCACAAGAAACAACTTCTTCCACTTTAACAAACACAACAGCCCAGCAAACAACTTCCACTTCTCAAACAACTGCAACAACTTCTCAAGCCACGACTACAACAGCTGCAAGCACAACTACAACTTCTCAGGCAACCACCACAACAGCAGGACCGACAGGCGGCTTTCTTGCGCGCGGCAGATTTATCACAGGCTATCAAATTGCTTCAGAGGATGAAAATTCCTGCTTGAAAAAAGGCTGCAGGCAGAACCAATTTTGCAACACAGAAAAAGGCTGGTGTGAATGCAACCAAGGCTCTTCTGACTGCGATGGCGATTGGAGAAACGGATGCGAGTCCAACAAGCAGTGCCAGCCATGCATCCCAGGAACCGAGTGCAGTCCGGCAAGATGCGAACCTGACCACATGAGCGGAATAGAAACATTTACATGCGCACAGGATGAGGCGCGCCAAGAAGAAGTTGCTGGTTTTGAAATGAATGCAAACTGCCAGTTCAGCCAGAAAGAAGGGGCGCACGGCTGGGCAGGCTTCAATGGTTGGGGAGAAAAATTCGACAGAGTCAACCAGCTGAAAAATTCCCAGCAGAGCAACACAGACTGGTGCTCGCGCGAACTCTCCTCTCTGCTGAAAGAAAGAAGGGAAATTGAGAAATCTTTTTCTTCCGGATTTTTGGATTGGTTTATGAAAGATTATGTCGCGGGAAATGCAGAGGACTTTGAAATTTTCGGCCGCTCTTTTGGAAGCTTGTATTGGAGCATTGTTGAGAATAATAAAAGAACAGCAGAATCTTTGAGTTGCTTGGGAAGAACTAACTGGCCTGATGTTGAGCCGATAACAGCAAGGCTTGAAACAGAATTCGGCGGAGTTTACATTTATGAAAAACTTTTAGAGACAGACCACTTCGGAGAAAAAATGCGCGTGTTAAGCCCGTATATGGTTATGAATATTTTCCCGCCAAAAGAAGTTTTCAAAGAATTTTTCATACGCGGTTTGAAAGAAGGAAAGCTCGGGCCTGAAGGCGAGCAGGAAAATGGGCCGAGCCCTGCTGAAATTGCGCAGATAAAAAAAGAGCCGCAGGCCTATGGAATAATCCAGAGAATTTCAAATAATTTCGGCGGCGAGGCAAATATAATTTTCTCAATTAATGACAAGGGAGTTGAAGAAGCGAAAATGCTTATGCAGGTGAATCCGGATATTATTATGCAAATGAAGCCTGCTTTAGATTACAAGGGAGAAGTTGATGCAACGCTCAATATAGATTTTGATTATTTCTACAACATGATCAGCTCAATGGAAAAAGGAAAATCTGTTCACACTGAAAGGCCTCCATGGGACCAGCAGCCTGATGTTAGAGAAGCAGTAGGCGGCGCAGCTGAGGGAATAAAGTTTTTCACAGGAATTGTTGGTGGGATCGCTACAGGAAAAATCACTGTTTCTCCAGTGGGCGCTTGGATTTCTGTTGTGCAGTCTTTCGGGGATTTGCTGAATATGATGAGGATGGGTGGATGAGAAAATTTTTGGTGGGCGGGAAGAGATTTTCTGATATACCCGCAGGCACTTTGCCTTTTGGGATAAACCCTAAACCTTTTCGCGAAAAGGTTTTGGGATTTGAACTCTTGACCACCAGTTAGCCTAGGAAAATATTTTCGGAATGCTGTCATATAAGACTGGCGCTCCAACCAGGCTGAGCTACCCGCCCATTGTGGACTGTTGGTAAACCAACTTTATAAGTTTTTACGCGCAATAGCTTTCATGCAAAAACTCCAGCTTGTCGATGTTATACAAGAAAGGCTTGAAGAAAACAATTTTTCCATATGCAGGTATCACGGCTGTTTTGACATCGCTGCGAAAAAGGAAAAACTTCTTTTCCTAAAAATTCTGCAGAATGTTGATTCACTCGCAAGAGAAAGCTCGGAAAATCTGAAACTGCTTTCACAAAACTTGGATGCATCCGCGCTTGTTGTGGGCGAGCACACAAATGTTGAACGCTTGAAAACGGGAGTTGTTTACGAGCGCTTTGATTTGCCCACAATTTCATTTGAAACTTTTTTTGAAATGATTTTTGAAAATATTTTCCCGCGATTTTACAGGGACCGCGGCGGGATGTATGTTGAGATTGATTCTGAAAATCTGCGCGCGGCAAGAAACAGAAAAAATCTTTCTCAAAGGGAGTTAGCTGGAATTGTTGGAGTCAGCAAGAAAGCAATTTACCAGCACGAAACCTCTCAATTAAGAATGGTTTTGCAAATTGCCGAGAAAATTGAGAAAGCTGTTGATAGAAAAATTACAAAAAGTGCAAATCCCCTTGAGAAAGAATTCTCGGATGGAAAATCTTCTCCTTCAACGAATTTGGAAAAATCAGTTGGCTCTGATTTACGCAAGATCGGCTTTTCTGTTAATTATGTGCGCTCGGCGCCATTTGATATTTTCGCCCGCGCTGGCGCGCTTGTAATTTCAGACATAGAAGAAAACAAACTCCGACTTCAAAGGCGCGCGCCAGCTTTGAGAGAGTTAATTTCTGTTGTGAAAAAGCCGGCTGTTGCAATCATAGAAAAATTTTCAGCAGAGGATTTCGAAATTCCTGTTGTTGAGAGAAAAGAGCTGAAGGAATTGAAAGCGAAGGATTTGATTAGGATTGCGAAGCGAGCCCGTTAAGATGTATATTTAAATTTCAAATTACAATAAATTTCAGGTTCTTATGAAAAACCTCGTCCGCGGAAAGCTCAAGCAGTTTGATGTGGCTTTGAAAAATGAGCCGGGCACGCTGGCAACTCTCGCAGAGCTTTTAGCAAACAGCGGCGTGAACATAAAAGCAATTGCTACGGAAAATTCTGACAATGGCGCAGGAAAAGCAAAGCTTGTTACTGAAGATGAAAAAACAACACGCTCTGCGCTAGAGCGCGGGAGATTTCCTTTTGTTGAAACAGAAATTTTGCATATAGGCTTGCTCGACAGGCCAGGGGAGCTGGCGAAAATCGCGCGCATGCTTTCAAAGTCAAAAGTGAATATTGATTCAATTTTTATTCTTGGAAAGAATGACGGCGAGACAGCAGTTGCGATGAAAGTTTCGGATTTGAACGCAGCAAAAAGAATTTTAGGTTGATTTTTATGGTAAGACAATTCGAAGTAACTATCCAAAACAAAATTGGCGCGCTCGCTGATGTCTCAGAAGCATTGGCAAAATCGCGCGTGAACATAAAAGCGATTTCAACTGAAATAAAAGATGTGGGTTTGGGTGTGATAAAATTAATCACAGATGATGAGCAGGCAACGCGCAAAACTTTGTCCTTGGGGGATTTCGAATTTGATGAATATGATGTTGTGCCTATAAGGTTGATGGACAAGCCCGGAGAATTAGCAAGGCTCTCTCGTGGGTTGGCAAATCTCGGAGTTGATATTGAATCTGTTTTTATTCTGCACAAGGAAAACGGCTTTACAGAAGTTGCTTTGAAGGTAAATGATTTGGCAAAAGCAAGAAAGCTGTTGAGTTTGAAGTAAGAGAATTATTTATTGATTTTTCTAACCTTTATAAATCTTAATTTTCCATAGGTAATTAAAACAAATGACAAAATGACCGATATAAAATGAGGTGATTCGATGGATACAGCAAAAATTCTTCAGGCAGTAGAGCTCGCGAGGAGCACAGGCAAAATCAGGATTGGCACAAACGAGGCCACAAAAGCAATTGAGCGCGGCATTGCAAAATTAATTGTGATTGCCGACGATGTGCAGCCCAAGGAAGTTGTCATGCACTTGGAGCCGCTGTGCGGAGAGAAAAAAATCCCGTACGCGCATGTTCCGACAAAAGCAGAATTGGGAAAAGCAGCAGGAATCGGTGTTGGCACAGCAAGCATTGCAATACTGGCTGAAGGCGAGGCAAAAAAGATTATTGATGAAATTGCAAAAGGAAAGTGAGATTTTAAAAATTAAAGCGAAGAGCTCGCTCGTTTTCGTAAACTCAAACTCGCAGTGAAAATGCAAAGTATTTTCATACAAAATGACTGCGAGCGCGCACGGGTTTACCCTGCGCGCGAGCGTAATCAAAAATAAAAAAATTCGTGATAATATCGCAAACCCACAAACCCAACAGCAGCAACAGCAAAAAAAAGAAATGAGCAGGCCGAGCTTTGTCAGGGGCGAGGCTACTCCTGCGGAGGTTGTGCAAATTTTGGGGCGCAGCGGAATCAAAGGAGTAACAACTGTGCGCTGCAAAGTTATTGAAGGCAGGGATGCAGGAAAAGTTTTGCTGAGAAATGTGCATGGGCCCACGCGCGTTGGCGATGTTTTAATGCTGCGCGAAACAGAAATGGAAGCAGCAGGCACAATGGGAGCGAGATGATAATTTAAAATATGCGGAAAAATATTATAAAAAGAAAATGTGGAGAATAAAAAATTATTTTTAATTAACACACATTGAATGCGAGCGCGTTTGAGTTTACTCAACGCGCGAGCCAAACAAAAATAAAAACCGTGACCAAAAATGAAATGTTCCTTTTGCGCAGGCGAACTTGAAGCAGGAGGAGGCAAAATGTTCGTGCGCAATGACGCGAAAATTTTTTATTTCTGCGGCGGCAAGTGCAGCAAGAATTTTGTTTTAGGCAGGAATCCGGCAAAGGTTGGTTGGGTTAGGAAGAAGGGGAAGAATTAGATTTTACTTTTATTTTGCTTTATCTCTTGAGTCTAGCTTTTTCTAATTATTTTAATTTCGCTTTCGGAATAAGTGCGTCTCCACTATAATAAAGTTTTGACTGTGGTGGTCCGTCAGGTGTAGTTGGTGGTTTATCAGAAATATGCCATCTATAATTAACAAACGCTTCAGTTCCTTTAGGAAGCGAGTTTGAAATATCAAGCCACGGTTGACTCAAATTAGAAGATTGCCCATGCACACCCACAGCTTGATAATCTCCAAGATCCCTGCCTGCCATGATGCAGTACTCAGTAGCCGAAATTGCAAGTATGCTCGAATCAAATGATCCCATAAAATTTATATGAACGTGGACTATTTAAAGTTTCCTACTTCCCCATCTCCTCCTCAACAACCCTTTTCACAACCGCCCCGTCAATCCTGCCGCGAACCTGCTTCATGACTTCGCCCATTAAAGCTGAAAACTTTTTTTCTTTCACAAGCTCAGGCCAAGCAACAAAAGCCATGCGCACAATTTTTCTCAGCTCCTCCTCTGTCATTGCCGCGCCAAAACTTTCTGAAATTTCAGAAACTTTTTTTGCAGGCTCATTGCACAATTTTTCCAAAATCCCCGGCACTGCTTCTTTGGAAATTTTTTTCTCAGCAAGCAATTTGAAAATTTCCTCAAAATGCGCATCAGTTAAATTCTCAACAGCTGCCCCGCGCCTGCGCAAATCTTTCAAGGTTGAAGAAAAAATATTCGCGACAACAACCGGCTCAACTGATTTTGAATATTTTTCATAAAGCTGATAGTGTTCGCTCCGCAAAATTTGCTCAGCCAATTCAGAGGGCAAAACTTTTTTCAATCTCTCAAGCCTGGACTCCCAACTCTCAGGCAGTTTTATTTTCGCAAGAAATTCTTTTGTGATAACAATCGGTGGAATGTCTGTTTCCGGATACATGCGCGCCCCGCCCGGCAGAGGCCGCATAAATTCAGTTGTCCCATCCTGCCGCGCAGCGCGCACTTCTTTTTCAACGCGCCCGCCGCTTGCAACAATCGAGCGCTGCCTTTCTATCTCTCCGTGAATAATTTTGGAAATTTCCTCAAGAGCCTGAAAACCTTTTATCTCAACTCGTGCCCCGCCAGAAATTGAAACATTTACATCCTGCCTAATGGAACCCAAACCGCGCTGGCTTTTTCCAGTTGAGCGCACGAGCGCGCCCAATTTTTCCGCAACCTCGGCTGCATGCTCGGGAGATTTTATGTCAGCGGCTGTTCCAATTTCCACAAGCGGAATTCCCAATCTATCCAAGCGAAAAACAGAAAAGCCCTCTCCCTTTTCCACAATTCCCGCGCTCTCCTCTTCAACAGAAATATTTTCTATGCGAACAGGGCCCAAAGAAGTTTCCAAAATTCCATTTGTTCCAACTAAAGCTGTTCTCTGGAAGCCTGCTGTGTTTGAGCCGTCAATAACTGTTTTTCTCATTACATGAATTTCCTCGGGAATTTCAGCTCGCAAAAGTTTCGCCACTTGCAAACAAATTTCCAGCGCCTCCGGATTTAATTCATGCGGCGGCTCCTCATCAATTTCCACTAAGCAAGTTGTGTCGCGGAAAATTTGGTAGCGAAAAGTTTTGTCGCGCAAATATTCATGCGCGGCAGCTGCATCAATTTTTCCCAGCTCGCCCGCGACTGGCCTGAGCTTGCGCATTATTGTCAGCGTGGGCTCTGAATTTGAAAACCGCGCCGGGCATTCGCAAAATAATTTCGCGCGCGTTGCCAAGCGGTTGTGGATTTCTATTCCGCATTTGAAACCAATTTTTTCATAATCATTATCCATTTTATTTCACCTTTGTTAATCCTCCATCAACAATTAAAGTTTCTCCAGTGACAAAACTCGAATTATCTGAAGCTAGAAAAAGTGCGGCTTTTGCAATTTCTTCTGGCCTTCCAAATCTTTTCATTGGCGTAAGAGAAAGATATTTTTTCTTATTTTCTTCTGTATCATTTGCTGTCATATCAGTATCAATTATTCCGGGAGCAATTGCGTTAACCCTTATTTTTGGAGCAAGCTCAATTGCGGCAGACTCTGAAAGCGCAATTATTCCTGCTTTAGAGGCAGCATAGTGGCTAGCATAATCACATCCACCCACACCATAAATTGAAGAAATGTTTATTATTGAGCCGCCATTCTTCATCAAAGGCACTGCTTCTTTTGTACAAAGGAATACTGACTTCAAGTTTATGTTCAAAACATTATCCCAAGTTTTTTCTGGTATCTCGTTTATTTTTCCCCCAAACTCAAATATGCCGGCGTTGTTAACTAGTATATCAAGCCGACCGAAATTCTTTTTCACTTCAGCGAAAAGTTTTTTCACATCGGAATATTTTGAAACATCAGCTTCTATCACAATTGAGCGCCTGCCTAATTTTTTAATATCCTCTGAAATTTTCTGTGCAGCAGCTTTTGATTTTATACAGTTCAAAATAACATCTGCTCCTTCTTGCGCGAAAGCGAGAGCTATAGCTTTCCCAATGCCTCTGCTAGAGCCAGTCACAAGCGCGATTTTGTTTTTCATTATCATTTTTTCACCCATAACCATCAACCTCGCTTCTCGCTGAAATTTCTCCTGCGAAATTTTTCAGCATAAGCCCGCGGATTTTTTGCAAATCTGTTTCATGCCCGAGAACCCAGCCCAATTTTACAAACGCAACTTCCGGCAGCATATCCTCAACATGGAACGCGCCTGCCTCGCGCGTCAGCACGCGGAGGTTTGCGTAAACATTGTCATTTGTTCTTCCAGCTAAAGTTTGCGAAGCAACTGCAACCGGCAGCCCGTCCTTTGTGATTTTTTTTATTGAAGAAATCCAGCTCTTGCTTGAGAAAGTTGGCACGTGCCCAAATCCTGTTCCTTCAATCACAAATCCCTTATAGCCCGCGTTCCAAAAATATTCCAAAATTTTCGGATCAGAATTTGGATAAGCTTTCACAAACGCAACGCGCGGCTCAAATTTTGTGTCAGCCACAATTTTTTCAGCTGAGCGTTTTCTAAATTTTGTTTCCTTTATTTCAAAAACTTTTCCATGCGGCCAGACCGCAGCGAGGTATCCGCCGCCGATTGCTTGGAACGCATCTCTGCGTGAGGTGTGCAATTTTCTCGCGCGCACCCCGCGGATAAAAGCGCAGTAATCATCATTTGTGCTAGCATGCATGCAGATTCCAACTTCAGAAATTTCTCCGAGCGCGGCGCGGGCAGCGCAAATTAAATTCATCCACGCGTCTGAGCTCGGGCGGTCGCTTGACCTTTGAGAAGCTGTGAGCACAACTGGCTTTGATAAATTCGGCAGCATAAAAGAAAGCGCAGCAGATGTGTAGTGCAAAGTGTCAGTGCCATGCGTGATAATAACTCCGCGCGTTTCAGAATTTAATTCTTGCGCAGCAAGCTCTGCAATTTTCTGCCAGTTTTTGTAATCCATATCCTCGCTTGCTTTTGTGAATGGCGTGAGAATTTTTTTTATGTTCGCGAATTCCGCCAGCTCCGGAACATTGTGCAAAAATTCAGCCGGCTCCATCAGCATCCGCACACCGCCAGTTTTGTAATCCACGCGCGAGGCGATTGTGCCGCCTGTTGCTATCAAAGAAATTGGCGGCTTTTTCTGGTCAAATTTCAAATTCAAATATTCAGAGGAGATTTTTCCGAGCTCAAATTTTTCCTCTGATATTATTTTTCTTGGCTCTGCTGATTTTGCTTTTTCCAATTTTGAGCCAGCCTCAAATTTCAATCCGATATTGTATCCGCTGTCCAATTTCAGAACAACGCAGCTGCGGTCGCCGAGCTCAATGCGCGGCATTAGCAGGCCTTCATAAGCGGTTCCGTCTTTTCTTACCAAACTCACACGCTCTCCCGCATCTGCTTTTATTTTTTTGAGTGCAGCCTGAATCACAGGAAAATAATTGGATGACATAAAGAAAGTTGCAAAAGCTTATTTAAATTGATTGTGAAAATTAGTTGCATGGTTCATGAAATATACAATAGGTACGCCCCATTTTACGACTGGTCTTTCTCAACAGATAGGGATTATGATGATAGAACAGAACAGATTTTATCTTTGATAAAGAGAAGGTCCGCGAAAAATATTTTATTTGTTGCATGCGGTGCCGGAGCACTGGCAGCGAGAATAAAAAGAAGGGGCTATAGAGTTTTTGGCACAGATCTGAATGCAGGTGTTCTAAGATTGGCTAGAAAGAAAGGTATAGAAACATTCAGAGCGGATATGAGAACTTTCAGAACAAAAAAGAGATTCGATGCCATAGTTTGTGAAAGAGGAGCTTCCACTTATTTCCATCAAAAGCATCTCAAAAAACTTTTCTCGAATTTTAAAAAACTCCTGAATGGCGGAGGTGTGATAGTTTTTGATTCGTATGATATCGGAAAAATGAACGGCCTTAAATGGCTTGTAGACGGTAAAAAAGTTTATTTGTTGATGTCTATAATAAAAATAAAAAATTCTTTCTTCCTGCCTTATGTTGTGTTTTCAAAAAAAGACGGCAGTCTGATTGTGGCAGAATCCCACAGGCTTTTTGAAAATAACCCGAAATTTGCGGCGAAAGTTTTGCATAAGCTGAATTTCAAAAAAATAAGGATTTATGATAGATATTCTCTTAAGCGATATAAAAAGAATTCATATCATTATACTATTGCCGCTGAAAAATAAGCTTAAACATATGCTTTTATTTCTATACTGCAAACAGATTCTATGATAGAATTTGAAGCGCGCTTTTCTTTGGATAGAGATTTGAAAGAAGAGCTTTTCAAGCTGGGATTTTCTTTTATAACAAAGAAAAAAATGGCTGACATAATCTTTGAGCCAAAAGACTGGATTCCGGGAACAGGTCTGAAAAAAGGATATTTTGTTGCAAGGATTAGATTAGTGGAAAGAGAAAAGCCGCGCGCAGAGATAAAAGAATATTTGGATGATATGCGCTGGGATGAAAGTTCTTTTGAGATTTTAGAGCCGCAGAAGTTTGTGAATTTTATTTCAAAAATAATGACTCCGCGGCGCGTAATAGGCAAGCTGAGGGAAACTTGGCGGAAGGAAGGAATTGAAATTGCTATTGATGAAGTTGAGAAGCTTGGAAAATTTATTGAATTTGAGGGGGAGGAAAAAATCGTTACGCAGACAATTTCTGCGCTTGGTTTTGATTTGAAAAATAAAAAGCCTAATTACGGCTCAATGCTTTTCTATCTGGAGAGGGAAGGAAAGATAAAATTTTCTATGGATGAGATCTCTAAAGCTCTTCGGACTTTCGCCTACTGAAACCTTTAAATACCTCGCAGGTAAATTCTAACCAATGAAAAATTTCGCAGGTGTTTACCATGGCTTTCGAGCAAGCAATTCCAATACTCACTCAAATAACTCAAGATCATACTGTGCCGCGAAATGTGAAGGACAGAATTTCTGAATGCATAAAAGTTTTGCAGAATGATAAGGAGGAAATAAAAATGCGCGCGAGCCAGGTTATTGCCGAGCTTGATGAAATATCTGGAGATACCAACCTGCCGACTTATGCAAGGACTGCTTTGTGGAATGCGGTTTCAACAATTGAGGGGGAGAAGGAAAAGTGATAATATGTTTATACCGGGAATAATAATTTCCATTCTAACTTTTCCTGGAGTAATTTTTCATGAGTGGGGTCATAAATTTTTTTGCGATCGAACCGGTGTCAAAGTCAGTGAGGTGAAATATTTTCGCTTCGGAAATCCAGCAGGCTATGTTTTACATGAGCCTGCGACAACATTCAAGCAATCATTTTTTATAACAGTTGGACCGTTCATAACAGGAACTGTATTTACTTTAATCTTTTTTCTTTTATCAAGAATTTTTCGCAACTCGCCGATAGAAATGCTTCTTATCTGGCTCGGCGGTTCTATTGCAATGAATTGCTTTCCGAGCGGCCACGATGCAAAGGCTTTGTGGTTAGAAACAGGTCGGCACGCCAAAACAAACTCGCTCGCGCTTATCGGCTATCCATTTGCTGCGATAATTTGGATTGCAGACAAGCTTAGAATAATTTGGTTTGATTTAATTTATGCGGCAATTTTATACGGCCTTGTAAAAGTCATAATTTAATTTGTTATAATCGACAAAATAATCAAAACAAAAGCTTTATATTTAGGCAAAACTGATAATTTTTACACAAAATATGGTGATATAATGGGAGTACTTGGTAAATTGTTCGGCGGGAATTTCTCAGAGCTTGGTCAGGAAGAGTATATTGAGCTTGACACACAGGGAGATGCTGCCGGCGCGAAAGTTCCAATCCGCGTGGACAAGCTTGAGGATTTTGCAGACACGGACCGCGTGCAGAAAGCTGTAAGGGAAGGTTCAATTGTTTTTCTGAAAATAAAATCCATGAAGGAGAAAGATATTTCTGAATTAAAAAGGGCAATAGATAAGTTGAGAAAAACCTGCGTTGCTTTGAATGGGGATATCGCTGGGATAGATGAGGATTTTGTGATTCTCTGCCCGAGCTTTGCGCATGTTGCACGTGACTGAAGTATTTCTGATTTTTACTTGAGAAATTTCAATTTTATCTTCTTAAATTTCTTGTTGCGCGCGCGCGAATTCTTTTTGCTTTCAAATTTTCTCTAACTTCCTCGAAATCTTTTTTCATGCTTACAATCCCATGCGCCAAAATCTGCACAGGAGCGGAAATAATTTCTGCCGCCTCGCCGGCTGCTTTTTTGTGCGCGCCATCAGAAAACGGATGCGTGAGCTCAATCATTCCAACAGCAATCTCATCTCTCCATCTGAAAAGAACATATGCAAGCACAAGCGCGGCCAAAAGAATTATCGGGTGATAAAATGGTATGTTCAGCAGAAAGCCCATCTGCTCAATAATCAGAGTTCCAATTATGTCTAGCGCAACTGCAATTTTTATCGCTGTGCCGGGGGTTGGAACTAATCTTGCCATTATACCACATAGAAATATTTCGCAGAGCAGATTAAAAGCAATTTCTATTGTGGATAATATGTTTTGGAAAAAAACTTTTTTACTTTATTTTTGCTCCAGCTTTTGCTTTCTTGTCAACTGTCAGCAAAATCGGTCCTGATTCAGAATCCGCAGCCAAAAGCATTCCATAACTCGTGAGCCCGACTGCTTTGAACTCTCGCGGCTCCAAATTATTTATAACAATAATTTGCTTTCCGACAAGCTTGGCCGGAGAATAGGAAATTTTTATTCCAGCGACGATCTGCTTTTTCTCGCCACCGACAGATATTTGTAATTTCAGCAATTTGTCCGAGCCAGCGACTTCTTCAGCGGACATAATCTCCGCAACGCGCAAATCTAATTTTGAGAAATCGGAATATGGAACTAAATTTGATGTCTTCGCTGAAGCCGGCACGGGCGCGCTGATATTTTTCGTTGTGGGATTTTCTTTTCCCACAATGCCGGGGATTGGCGAAAATTTTTGGTTTTCGCGAGCTCGCAAAAATTCTTCTGAATTTTTGCCGATGCTCTTCACTTCTTTATTCTCAATTTTCTTAAACAAAATCTCACCTCTTGCAATTTTATTTTTGGATTTTAAAAAGCCGAATTTATTCAATGTGGAAAAGCTGATTTCTGATTTGTCCAAGCCCAATTGCGCAAATATTTTTTCTGAAGTTTCTGGAATAAATGGATAAGTTAGAACAGAGATTATTCTCAAAGATTCCAGCAGAGTATAAATAACTTCTGAAAGTTTTTTCTTGTCTTTAATCTCCCAAGGTTTTGTGTCATTTATGTATTTGTTCAGCGAGAAAATGAAAGCCCAAATTTTATCAAGCGTAGCATGGAAATTAAAGCTCTCCAAATCCTTTTCATATTCTGAAACCAAAGCTTCTGCCGCACCTGCAATTTCTTTATCAAACGCTTTTTCCGGAACAACTACAGAAAAATATTTTTCGCAAAGCACAAGCGAGCGGTTAAGCAAATTTCCAAGCCCGTCTGCCAAATCAGAATTTATTTTTTCTTTTAATCTCGCTTCGGAAAAATCCCCGTCCTGCCCAAAGGAAACTTCTCTGAATAAATAAAATCGCAGCGCGTCCACTCCGTATTTTTCAGCCATTGCAAACGGATCCACAACATTTCCAAGGCTCTTGCTCATTTTCTGCCCGTCAACTGTCCAGAAGCCGTGCGCAAAAATTTGCGTTGGCGGCTTTATTTTTGCGGCAATCAGCATTGCTGGCCAGATTACAGAATGGAACCAGAGAATGTCTTTTCCCATTAGCTCTGCTTGGTTTTCCCAAAATTCTTTTTTTCCATTGAACTGCAAAGCAGAATAATAATTCAGCAGCGCGTCAAACCATACATAAATTGTCTGCTTTTTGTCCCATGGAATTGGAATTCCCCAAGAGATTTCTGAGCGCGAAATGCTTACATCTTCCAGCCCGCCGCGGATTCTGTTAAGGATTTCGTGCCTTCTTTGTTGTGGAAGAATATCATAGTGGTTTTTGTCTTTCGGGTTTTCAATTGCAGCAAGCAAAATCTTCTGGAATCCGGAAAGCTTGAAAAAATAATTTTCTTCAGAACTTTTTGTTAGCGGTTTGTTTGGATGCAGTGGGCATTTATCATTGGCAACTTCATTCGGCGCATAGAAGCGCTCGCAGCCCACGCAGTAAAGCCCCTCATATTTTCCTTTGTAAATATATCCGGCTTTGTAAATTTTTTCTATAATCTCTGCAACAATTTTTTCATGCCGCGGGTCTGTTGTGCGGATAAAAAAATCTGGGGTTAAATTTAATTTCTTCCAAGCCTCTGCAAAGCGTGGCGCGATTTTATCGCAGAATTCTTTTGGCTGCAGGCCAGCTGCGCGCGCGGCCTCAGCAATTTTCTGCCCATGTTCATCTGTGCCTGTAAGGAAAAAAACTTTCTGTCCGCGCAGGCGGTGGTAGCGCGCGATAACATCTGCTGCGATTGTTGTGTAAGCATGGCCAATGTGCGGAACATCATTTACATAGTAGATTGGAGTTGTGACGTAGAAAGTTTTAGAATTAGGCGTGCGTTTCTTTACTGCTTTGCTTTTGGATTTCGCATTTAGTTTGGACACCTTTTGCTTTAGTTAATCTCTATATATAAGATTGCTTTGAGAGAATAAAAAGCTTTCAGAAAGCTCGTTTTCAAAATATATTTTTTGGGATAAGTTTTACACTTTTTGTAAAGTTCCGGCACGAAAGCTTTATAAATAGGTTATAGAAATAAAATTATATGCGTAAAGAAGATTTGTGTTGTAACCAAATGAAATTTTCTGCTTTTGTTTTAGTTTTTGCTCTTGTTTTTGTTTTGTTTTCCACAGGCGCGCTCGCTCAATTGAAAAGTGATGGCCAAACATGCACTTCTGGCTCTGAATGTTATTCTAATAATTGCGTAAATGGTGTTTGCGCGCAACAAGCAGGTGGTGCAACAACTACAACATATCCGCAGAGTACAACTACAACATATCCGCAGAGTACAACTACAACAGCTTATCAATCTTCAACAACATCGCCGCTTTCAAGTTGCGGTGAGGGACCAATACCAACTTCTGGCTGCATTTGCCCAGGTCCAAGTGGCCCACCTTATTATAGCGGTTATTGTTGCAATAATGTTTATCAAGCATCAGCTCCATGCGGCGGAACAACATCTACAACTTCCGCAAGCGGAACTACATCTACAACTTATTCTGGAACAACATATCCAACAACAACTTACTACGGCACATCAACAACTTACACGAGCGGTGGAACAAAAAGCGATGGTTCAACATGCTCCCTTAACAATGAATGCCGCTCAAACTTTTGTTCAGGAGGAATTTGTTCTTCAACAGCTCCGGGATATCCGGGTTCAACTTACACTGGCGGAACTTATCCATCGACAACCTATCAGTCTAACCAATGTTCTTCAGGATATCCGTGGTATTGCTATAATGAAAATGATTGTAAAAATATCGGCCGCGCGAACTGGTGCCCACCAATGTCTGGAGGCCCTTGGAGTTGTCAAAGTTCAGCCTGCGCAACTCAAACAACAGGAGCAACGTATGCTCCGCAGACAACCTACCAAACCTGCGAGCAGAAAACTGTTTCCGCAGTAGATGGCGCGAATCATTGCTCATTTTACAGAAGTCCATGCGATGTTCCTCCGGGGTGGAAAATTGTTGACAAATGTCCAGAATATAAACCACCGGAAGGAGAAAGGCAGCCATTGCCAGTTCCTCAGGAAAAAAGACTTCAAGTGCCAGAAGGCTGCCACGAAGAGCAATCTTACAGTGGATCAAGAGTAGTCTGCCCGCAGGCAAATGTTTGCCCAGAAATTCCTGATGCAAGAGACAAATGCACTAAAGAGGGGGGAAGACCAAGTGAATTCAAAGACCCGAGAACAGGCTGCGGCATTTTGCAATGTTCATTTGATTCTGCTTACGAGGCATCTCAGGGCAGCGGTGGATTCTCGAGGCAGCTGACATGCCCGCAAAAAAAACAGATTGATGCTGATGCAGAAAAATGCGAAAAATTTGGCGGCAAACCAGTTATGAAAACAATTGGAAGCTGCGTTGTTGCTGACTGCGTGCAAGAATCTTTCAAACAGACAAAATGCCCACCAGGACTTATTTCAGGCCCTGAAAGAGAAAGATGCGAGGGAAGCGGCGGAAGATTAACAGAATTATTTGATGAAAAGGGCTGCCAAATCCAAAAATGCTCCAGAGGATTGGAATGCGAGAAAGTTCCAGAAGAGGCATTTAAGAAATGCGCAGAGGAGGGTGGCCAGCTTTCTGTGAGAAACAATGATCGTGGTTGCGCGGAATTTGTGAAATGCGTGAAAAGAGGAAGCGCAAGAGAAATTGAATATGAGAAAGTTGATGAAGTTCCTGATACCGCAAAATTATTACAGCTTGCTTTGAAGTTGGAAAATATAAAAGTTGAAATGGACAAGCTTGCTGGAAAAACAGAAGCGCTCGCTGATTACTGGGAAGGAGCAGGCAATGCAAAAGAACAGAAAAGATTTGAGCGCGTTACAGGAATGCTAGCTGCTGCTAAAGAAAAAATAGATGAAATAAAAAACAATCTTGCTGAGAAAGTAAAAGAAGGCGGAGTAAAAACCAATCATATTGTTGAGTTCAAGCACGATTTGAAATACATTAAAGGTGTTGTTTTTGAAAATGTTTTGTATGTTATGTTAAGTTCGGAAGGCGCTGATGCGCAGCTTGTTGAAAGAGCAGAAGTTTCGGAAGCTGCGGCAAAAGGGCAGACTTTGACATGTGGCTCTGATGGGCAGTGCTTTGATGAAAGTGTGCGCGCGTGCAATCCATCAACTTTCAATCCTGAAACTTTTGTGAATGTTGTGATAGGCGGACTGACTGAAAATGGGAAGGCTTGCTCAATAAGAGTTGAAATGACTCCGCCGCAATTAGGAAAAACTTTTGTTGCTGACTGCAAGTATGATAAATATGTGTTTGGAATGCGCGGACCTGATGATTTAATACCAACCTGCACTGGAGATGGCGTTGAAATGATGAAGAAGTTTGCATCTGAAGGTCCAGAAGGCGGGGGACCAGGTGGTCAACGAGGAGGACCTTCAGAACAATTTGCAGGACCAGGTGGATGCACAAATGACAGAGAATGCCGCGACTATTGCTATGATCATTTTGATGAATGCAAGAAATTTGCAAAAGATAAAGGATTTGAAAAGGAATTTAAAGAAGAGGTAACAAGTGGTGGTCCAGGTGGCTATTCTGGACAGAGTGGACCTGGAGGTTACGGAGATCAGGGATATGGCGCGCCTGGATACGGACCGCAGCCAGGATTTGAAGATAGAGGATATCCTCAAGGCAATTTCCCTCAGGGACAATACCCACAAGGTGGGCAATTCCCACAACAACAGCAACCTTTCCAACCACCGCAGGGCGGATTTCCCCCACAAGGAGGAGCGCCGCCAGCAGGACCTTAATTTTAATTAATGTGATATCATGAACACAAAAATTTTCGCACTGCTTCTTGTAGTGCTTGTGATTTTCGCGAGCGGATGCGCAGCGCAGACACCGGCAAAAACAGAAGTAAAAACTCCAGAACAAGCTTCAAAAGCAGCGCAGGATGTGGGAGAAACTGTTGGAGATGTTTCTGCTGCAATATCTGATGTTGACAAGGCTCTTGGTGGCGCAGAATAAATTTAAGCTTCTTTTAAGTTCTTAAACTCTGCTTTCTACTGATAAACAGGCGAGGTATATGAAGACAGAAAACCAGTCAATATTCTTCTATATAATACTCGGGATTATGCTTGGTTATGCTGGTTTTTTGACAAAAAGCAATATTTACGCAACAGCCCTCGCAGTTGCAGGGTTTTTTGTTGGCGCATTTGTTCTGGAGAATGTGCTTGGAGAGCAGAAAGGCTACAAATGGTTTTTTTCCCAAGGCGGCGGGTGGATTTATTTTTCCGTTTGGTTTGTAGCTTGGATTGTGTTTTATAATTTGTAGAATAATTTCGCTTTTGCAGTATACAAAAGTCTTTATAGGATTTCATACAATTCTTCTGCGTGTGTTTCTATGCCAGAAAACAGAATTTGTTTAGCTGAGGGGAGATACTCATTTCTGATAGAAGTAAATCCAGATGGATCACATGTCTGTTCGCGTTTAGTTGGTAGATACTGGAATCCGGACAAGCATCTATACAGCTAAAATAAATTTGAATTTTTAAATCCTCCGAGCGCATCATTCTCATGCCAAAAGCCAAACTGCAAAAATCTCCTGAAATAAAAAAGAAAATAACAGCCATGCCGCAGCCAAATTTTGAAGGAATCGGCGACTGGCAGCGCACGCACTACTCCGCAGATATTTCTCCGGAAATGGATGGAAAGCAAGCTGTTGTAATGGGCTGGGTGCGCGAGCTCAGAGACTTGGGAAAAGTAAAATTCATTTCTCTTGCAGATAGAGAGGGGAAAGCGCAAATTCTTTTCAAAGAGGGTGAAACAAAAACTGAGCTGATTAAAAAAATTGAATCTGTCGGAAGAGAGTGGATTGTCGCTGTTAAAGGGACTGTGAAAGCAAATAAATCTGCGCCGAATGGTTTTGAAATTCTGCCTATAGAAATAAAAATTATAAACGAGAGCGAGCCACAGCTGCCCTTAGAGCCAATCACAAAAAAAACTCCTGCTGAATTTGAAACCCGATTGGGCGCGCGGTTTATTGATTTACGCAAGCCAGAAGTCGCTGCAATTTTTAAAGTTAAAGATATGGTTACAACTGCTGTGAGAAATTATTTGGAAGGAAATAATTTTATTGAAATTCATTCCCCGAAAATCATTGCAGAAGCAAGCGAGGGGGGCAGCGAAGTTTTTGCTGTGAGCTATTTTGATAGAGAGGCATTTCTTGCGCAGAGCCCGCAGTTCTACAAGCAGATGATGATGGCAACAGGATTTGACCGGGTTTATGAAATCGCGCCGGCTTTTCGCGCGGAAAAATCCCACACCACAAGGCATGTGACTGAAATTCTCATGCTTGATATTGAAATGGCTTTTATCAACGGTCTTGAGGATGTTATGAAAACAATGGAAGGAATGATGCATGCCGCATGCAAGCATGTTTCAGAGCAAGGCTCAGAAGAGTTGAAAATTTTGGGAAAGAAAATAGAAGTTCCAAAAATTCCTTTCCCGCGCATTAGCATGAGCGAGGCGAAAAAACTTTTGCTCAAGGAAAGGGGAATGAAATATGGAGAAGATGATGAGCTGGACAGCGCAGGAGAAAAAGCTCTTGGAGAAATTGTCAAAGAAAAATTCAAAAGTGATTTTGTTTTCCTGACAGAATTTCCATGGAAGCTCGCGAAATTCTACCACAAGCAATCCGAAAAAAATCCGGCAGCTGCCGAGCGCTGCGACTTGATTTACAAAGGACTGGAAATCACAACAGCCGCGCAGCGCGAGCATAGATATTGGAAATTAATGGAGCAGGCGCGGACGCAAAAAGTTACAACAGAAAAAATAAAATTTTATTTAGATTCTTTTAGGTATGGAATGCCCCCGCATGGAGGCTCTGGGACGGGCGTAGATAGAATTGTCCAGCAAATGCTCGAGCTTGCTAATGTTCAGGAAGCAATCCTTTTCCCGCGAACACCTGAAAGGCTGACGCCATAGAAAATTTATAAACCTTGCCTTTCTATAATTAATGAATTTTATGCCAGAAATTTTTGACGCAATAATAATCGGTGCAGGCCCTTCAGGCACAATCGCAGCGATGTACTTGGCGAAAGCAGGAAAAAATGTTCTGCTGATTGATAAAGCAAAATTTCCGCGCGACAAAATCTGCGGGGATGCACAGGGGAGGAAAGCGGCAAAAATTCTCAAAGAGCTTGAAATTTATGAGGATTATACAAAAATTTCCGGGCAGAAAATTTATGGAATAACTTTAAGCAGCCCAAATGGGAAAGCCGTTGACTTGGATGTTGAAGACAGAAAGAATCCCGCACCCGGCTATTGCCACAAGAGAATGATTTTCGACAGCTTCCTTTTCGAGTCTGCAACGAAAACTTTCAAAGTCAATTTCAGGATTTTCAACGTTATGGACATTCTGGTTGAAAATGGGAAGGTTTCCGGAGTGATAGGAAAAAATGAAAATGGGCAGGATGAAACTTTGGCAGCGAAAATTATTTTTGGATGCGATGGCGCGAACAGCGTTCTTGCGCGCAAATTTAATTTAAGCAAAAATCCATCTGAACATTTTATTGTTGCAACTCGCGGCTATTACAAAAATGTAAAGGGCTTGAATGACAGAATAGAAATCCATATGATAAAAGATTTGATTCCCGGATATTTCTGGGTTTTCCCCCTGCCAGACGGAGAAGCAAATGTCGGTTTGGGGATGATTGTGAAAGACAAAATCGAGAAAGGCGTGAATTTGGTTGATGCGCAAAATAAAGTTATTGCGGAAAATCCCCTGTTTAAGGAAAGGTTCAAAGAAGCAAAATTGCAGGGCCAGATTCTTGCGTGGAATTTGCCTGTAGCTAGCTATCATAGAAAATGTTATGGAAATGGGTTTTTACTTCTAGGAGATGCGGCGAGTTTAATTGATCCTTTGAGCGGAGAAGGTGTTGGAAACGCAATGATTTCCGGAAGAGTTGCTGCACAAATTGCTATGGAAGCTTTGCAAAAAAATGATTTCTCGGAAAACTTTTTGAGAAAATATGACACAGAGTTGTGGAAAGTTATTGGAGATGAAGTGAAAGCAAGCTACCGCCTGCAAAAAATTGGAAAGATGTTTCCGCATTTGATTGACGTCCTTATTGAGAAAGCTGGGAACGATGAGAAGTTCAGGAAAGAGCTTGAAAAGCGCCTGCCGTATTCTGGCGGAAAAACTGAAATGGGCACCCCTGATTTCTTGAAAATGCTCGGGCATGAAACAGAAGAAGAGATAGCGCTTGAAGTTGAGGAATAAAAACTTTTATAAACACGCTCAAGGAAATTTTCTCATGGAAGAGCTCTACTGCCGCAGGCTGGTTTCTCTGCAGAATACAAAATGGGCGTTTGACCAGCGTTTCGCAGCCCCTGGAATGAAGCCGCAATATGCGCCAGACAGAAATTTCAAAATTTTGCATGTAAAGCTGGAGCTGGATTTGCAGATTTCCAAGCGCACGCTTACTGGAGTTTGCACAACAACAGTAAAGCATTATAATTCTGAAGCAAAAGAAATTATTTTTGACGCAGCTGAAATGAAAATAATTTCCGCGCATGCGGGAAAAAGAAAACTTCCTTTCAAGCACGAAAAGGAAAAATTAACAATTTCCATTCCATTAGTCTTGGCAAAAAAAGAATTTGACATTTCAATAAAATACAAAGTTGTGAAACCAAAGCTTGGGTTGTTTTTTATCCTTCCTGACAAGCACTACCCAAAAAAGCCCACGCAGGCATGGACACAGGGAGAGGACATTTACAACAAATACTGGTTTCCGTGCCACGATGTGCCTGATGAAAAAGCGACAAGTGAAACAATAATTTCTGTCCCAAAAGGATTCACAGCAGTTTCCAACGGGGAGCTTGTGAAAAAATGGGAACGCGGTGGAAAAAGTTTTTTTCACTGGAGAATTGGCACACCTCATTCAAGCTACCTGACTTCAATTGCAGTTGGAAAATTTTCTGAAGTAAGGGACAGCTGGAAAGGAATTCCTGTTTTGTATTATTGTGAGCTAGGAAGAGAAAAGGAAATAAGAAATGCATTTGGAAAAACCCCGAAAATGCTGGAATTTTTTTCGCAGAAAATCGGCGTGAATTATCCCTACAAAAAATATTCCCAAGTGGCTGCAGCTGATTTCATTTACGGTGGCATGGAAAATATTTCCGCTACAACACAGACTGATATGGCTTTGCATGATGACCGTGCTATTGGGGAAGCAACTTCAAGCGAGCTTGCAGCACACGAGCTTGCGCACCAGTGGTTCGGGGATTTGCTTACATGCAGATTTTGGCAGCACGCGTGGCTGAATGAAAGTTTTGCGACTTACTTTGAGGCGCTGTTCAAGGAGCATGACGCGGGCGAGGAGGAATTCAGATATGAGCTTTACCAGAATGCGAAAATTTATTTTGATGAATTTGAAAAGAATTATTCGCGGCCGATTGCAACGAATTTTTTCAACCGAGGCTCAGATTTGTTTGACCGCCATTTGTATGAGAAGGGCTCGCTTGTCCTGCACATGATTCGCTCAATTCTTGGAGACAAAATGTGGTGGAAAGCGATAAACCACTATGTGAAAAAAAACGCGGGCAGAAGCGTTGAAACCGAGGATTTAATTTTGGCAATTGAAGAAGCTACTGGAAAAAATTTCAGGAAATTTTTTGACCAATGGATTTTCAAAGCTGGGCATCCGGAGTACAAGATTTTGTACCACTGGGATGCGAAAAAGAAAGAAGCTGTTGTGCGCGTTGCGCAAACGCAGAAAGCCTCTGAAGAGACTCCGCTTTTTTCCGCTCCGATTGATTTTGAGTTTTCCGGAGGGTTTGAAAAACAACTTTTCACGAAAATAGTTGAAAAGAAAGAGGAGGAGTTCAGATTCAAGCTCTCAAGCGAGCCAAAGCTTTTCAGCTTTGACCCAAAAAATAATATTTTGAAAAAAGCTGAAATTTTAAAGCCAAGGGAAATGTGGATTTACCAATTTACAAAATCAAAAAACCAAATGGAAAGGATTTTTGCTGCGCAAGCTATTGCAAAATTCGGCTCGGACGCAGATGCAAAATTATTAGGAAAGCAGCTGCTGAAAGAAAAATCATGGTGCGCTCAGATAGAAATTGCCTCTGCGCTTGGAACAATCAAGACTGACACTGCTTTTTCTGAGCTTGTTTCTGGTTTGAAAATAAAAAATAAGCGTGCCAGAAGAGCTGTTGTGCGCGCACTTGGGGAGTTCCAGAATAAAAAAGTTTTTGATATTTTGAAGCCTCTGCTGTGGGACAAAACAAGCTATTTGGTTCCGCTTGAAGCTGCGCGCTCTATTGGAAAAACCCGCGACCCGAAAGTTTTGCCCGAGCTGAAAAAACTTTTCCGATTTGATTCATGGAAAGATTCTTTGCGCACGGGCGCGATTTTGGGAATTGCGAATCTGCAAACTCCCGAGGCAGTGAAAATTCTTGTTGAAAGGACAAAGTATGGCCGCCACAACTGGTCGCGCATGTACGCGGCACTAGCCTTAGGGGAAATTGGAAAAGGAAATGAGGAGGCTTTCCAATGCCTGCTGAAGCTTGTTGATGACCCGTTCATTCTTTTGCAGGTTAATGCGATTGACTCCCTTGGGGAAATTGGAGATGAGAGGGCTGCTCCAAAATTGGAAAAAGTTTTGAAAGAAACGCGCGAAGGCCGGGTTTTGCGCGCAGCCGAGGAAGCAATGAGAAAAATTTATTCTTGGAGAGAAGTTTCCGAATTTGAGAAAAAGGATTGACACGTCATATGATGTCACTCTTATAAAATTTAATAAATTCACACATCAAATGATGTCAGAAGAAATAAGTTTTTGGGTTTAATTAATTCAAAGCTTTCAAATGCTCGGGCTTTGCTGTGACAATTTTTTTCTTGTTACCATCAAAAATTTCCACAACAAAACCGCGCCCGCGTTTTTCTAAAACTGTTCCTGTGAGCCCATGGAAGCGCCGGAAGGGCATTCCTTTTTGGGAGCTTGAATTCACAACCAAAGCGACTTTCTGGCCTGCGGAGTACTCTCTTAGAAAATCATTAACAGTTAATCTTCCCGGATTTCTAAATTTCCCTCTTGTCCTTTTTCGCCCGCCGTGGGATTTCACTACCATGCACAGAAATTGTATGTAAGGTTTAAAAAGATTTTTTATAATCATGCGGAAGCTTTAAATACCTTGTATACTTACATATACAGGAAATCTTGCAGACAAAAAATCTAAAAAAATTGGAGGATGTTTTATTATGAACGCACAAATGGGTGGGCAGCAAATTTTTGTTTTGCCTGAAGGGACTTTGAGAAGCTTGGGAAAGGACGCGCAGCACGCGAACATTGCGGCTGCGAAAGCAGTGGGCGATGCTGTTAGAACCACATTGGGCCCAAAGGGAATGGACAAAATGCTTGTTGACAATTTGGGGGACATTGTAATCACAAATGACGGAGTCACAATTTTAGATGAGATGCAGATTGAGCATCCGGCAGCAAAAATGATTGTTGAGGTTGCGAAAACGCAGAATGAGGAAGTGGGCGACGGAACAACAACTGCCGCGGTTCTAGCTGCGGAATTTTTGAAAAAAGCAGAAAATCTTTTGGACCAGAATATTCACCCGACAGTTCTCGCGCGCGGCTACAAGCTTGCTAAGGAACATTCATTGGAATTCTTGAAAAAAATGGCGAGAGATGTAAAAGTTGAAGATGAAAGTGTTTTGAAAAATATTGCAATCACTTCAATGACAGGAAAATCTTCAGAGGGCGCGAGCGACCACTTGGCGAAAGTTGCGGTTGACGCTGTTAAAGCAGTGATGGGAAAAGAGGATGGAAAAATTGTTGTTGACACAGACAATATTAAAGTTGAAAAAAAACAGGGCGGCTCTGCAGAGGATTCGCAAATGATTCGTGGAATTATAATTGATAAGGAAGTTGTGCACCCGTCAATGCCGAAATCTTTGAAGGGCGCAAGAATTGCTTTGCTTGATTCTGCGCTTGAAATTGAAAAAACCGAGACTGATGCGCAGATACAAATTACAAACCCGGAGCAGATGCAGGCTTTCATGGAGCAGGAAGACAAAATGCTGAAAAACATGGCTGACAAAATCGCGGCAAGCGGCTGCAATGTTTTGCTCTGCCAAAAAGGAATTGATGATGTTGCCCAGCACTATCTTGCGAAAAAAGGAATTCTTGCTGCGCGCCGCGTGAAAAAATCTGACATGGAGGCTTTGGCACGCGCAACAGGCGGGCGCGTTGTTACTAGTTTAGAAGATTTGGGAAAAGATGATTTGGGATTTGCCGGAGTTGTTGAGGAGAAAAAAATTTCCGGCGAGCACATGATTTTTGTCCGCGAGTGCAAAGATCCGAAATCTGTTTCTGTTTTAATTCGCGGAGGCACAGAGCACGTTGTCCAAGAAATTGAACGCGCAATGGAAGACGCTATTGGCGGAGTTGCTTCTGCTTTGGAAGTTGGAAAAGTTGTCGCAGGCGGCGGAGCTCCAGAGGCTGCGGTTGCCGGAGAATTAAGAAAATTTGCGCAGGGATATTCTGGAAGAGAGCAGCTGGCGATTTTAGCTTTTGCAGAAGCAATGGAAGTAATTCCGCGCACGCTTGCTGAGAATGCTGGGCTTGATCCAATAGACATGCTTGTTGAACTGCGCGCAGCGCATGATGATGGAAAAAATACTTTTGGAGTAAATGTTTTCACTGGAAAAATTGTGGACATGTGGAAGGACGGAGTGATTGAGCCCCTGAAAATAAAAACTCAAGCTATTAGTTCTGCGAGCGAGGCAGCTGAAATGATTTTGAGAATTGATGATGTGATAACCGCCAGCAAATTATCTGGTGGCGGCATGCCGGGTGGAATGCCTCCGGGCATGGGCGGGCATGGAGAGATGGGGGAATATTAAAATAAAATTTTCCCCTGCTTTTGATTTCTTTTATAAATTCTCCTCTCCAAAAAATCTCATGCCTTCCTTCTGCTACATCTGCGGCAAGCCTGTCAAGCAAGATGGATTGTGCGAGCTGCACTTCGCGAAAAAAAATCCTCTGATGAAATTTCCCAGCAAGCTTTATGTTGAAGTCTGCGGAAAATGCGGCTCGGCAAAATTAAGCAACCGCTGGGTGCCTTTTGATTTGGAAAAATTCCTGATAGGCTCTGCTGAAGTTAATGGAAGAGTGGACAAAATTGAGTGGAAAAACAAAAGCGGGACTCTTGAGATAACTGCGAAAGGAGTGAAGCCCAGCTCGGACGAGCAAACAATTGAAAATTATTTTGTCAGCCTCACAATGAACAAATGCACATGCGCGGTCTGCGGAATGATTTCCGGCGGATACTATCAGGCTATTCTGCAAATCCGCGGGAAAAATTTGCAGGAGGCTTTGGATTTAGTTCGCGCAGAGCTTGCGAAGCTTTCTGAAAAAGACAGAATGGCTTTTGCGCGCGAGAAAAAAGTCACGGGTGGATATGACTTGAAAGTCGGCTCGCGCGCTGTCACAAAAAAACTTGCTTCTCTCTTAAAGAAAAAATACAAAGCAAAAATCACAACAAGCTATCAGCAGATTACGCAAATAGAAGGGAAGGAAATTAACAGAAGCACTTATTCTGTTAGGATTTCTTAGGGCTCGCTCGTTTGAGTAAACTCAAAACTCGCTCGCTATTGATGTGTATAAAATATATTTTTCATCCATATTAGTTTGTGAGGCAAATGAGTTTACGAATTTGCCGAGTATATCAAAAATCTTTTTAAGCTTGCTTTCATTACAGCTTCTCATGCGCCCCCCATTAACACCAGAAGAGGAGCAGGCAGAAATTGCGAGAACAAGAATTCCACGCCCGCCGGAAATTCTCGGAGTTGTTTTGGAAATGCTTGGAGCCGGGAAATTAAGAATTGAATGCGATGACGGCTTCACAAGAATTTGCAGAATCCCGGGAAAAATCAGAAAAAAACTTTGGGTGCGCTCGGGCGATTTGGTTATGATTACTCCCTGGATTGTTCAGGAAAAAGAGCGCGGAGACATCCAATGGAAATACACAAGAACGCAGGCAAACTGGCTGAAGAGGAAAAGTTATATTAAAAAAATTAATTGGGAAGGATAAGTTCTAAAAATTACCGACCGAAAGCTTTATAAAGGGGTTAAGCATATATACTTATGGGTAATTTTACTATTTTACTATTAAAAAGTTACTATTGAAGATTCTTATGGTTAAACGAAAGAAATCTGTGAAAAAAATCAACAAGCCGCAGAAGGCGCCGGTGAAAAAAACTGGAGTTTGCCCAGACTGCGGGTGTAAAAATTTCTTCGAGGACCCGTCAAGAGGGGAAAGAGTCTGTGCAAAATGCGGCCTTGTTCTAGAGGATAGCATGGTAGATACTTCTCCGGAATGGAGAAGTTTTGATGATGACCAGCGCGGAAAGAAAACTAGAACAGGCGCGCCGCTTACGAGAACTAAACATGATTTGGGTTTAACAACTGAAATTGGAAGAAGCAAAGGAGAGCTTTTGAAAGTTGCTCCAGAAAAAAGAGCACAATACCATAGATTGAAAATATGGCAGAAAAGATTGGTTGAAAGCAAGGATAGAAATCTTTCTTTTGCGCTTTCTGAACTGCAGAGACTGGTTTCATTTTTAGGCTTGCCGAAAGGCGTGCATGAGCAGGTCGCGAAAAAATATGAGGAAGCTGTGGATAAAGGGCTTGTCAGAGGAAGGAGCATGGAGTCTGTTATTGCTTCTTTGCTTTATGCTGTTACAAGAGAAATGGGGACTCCGAGAACTTTGGAGGAGATTGCAGAAGCTTCTGGAGTTGAGAGAAGGGAGATTGGAAGGACTTATAGATATATTGCTCGCTCACTTTCTGTCAGGATTTTGCCTGCGCCTCCGCAGCACTATGTTCCTAGATTTGCTTCTATGCTCGGGCTTTCTGATAAAGTTCAGGCAAAGGCTATTCAGTTTTTGAGGGATGCGAAGAAGAATGAAGTTACTTCTGGAAAAGGGCCAACTGGAGTTGCAGCTGCTGCTTTGTATATTGCTGCTGTTCTGAACGGAGAGAAAAGAACACAGAGAGAAATCGCTGATGCGATTGGAGTTACTGAAGTTACAATTAGAAATAGATTTAAGGAATTGGTTGATGCTTTGGGGATTGAAGAGGAAGTTGAGAAAAGAGTTAAGGAGTTGGGGGTTTAAGGTGCCTGCTAACGGATTATGAGATTTTGATCCTGCTGAGTCCGTGCAATCCGAAAGAAAGTTTATAAATCTTTGATAGTTAAAATAAAATTAAAGACGCCCCGGTAGTTTAGCGTTAGAATACCAACATTGTCTGTTGGAGGTTCCGTGTTCAATTCCGGACCGGGGCTCCAATTATCAGCTTCTCCACACAACAATTTTCCTTTCTATGTAGACGAAGAGATAGTTTAGAGCAAACCCTATTATGGCTACCGCGAGTATGCCAGCGTACATGTCAAGTATCTTAAATGTGTACATAGAATTTATTATGAAAAATCCTATCCCAGAGCTAGCTCCAATCATTTCTGCTGCGATTAAAGCAAGTAAAGCGGAACCAACTCCTATTCTAAGTCCAGTAATTATTTGAGGGAGTGAGGATGGAAAGATTATTTCTCTAAAAATTGTGAATCTGTCGGCATTCATGGTTTCAGCTACTTTCAAATAAATCTTCTCCACACTTCTCACACCGGAGATTGTGTTAAGGAGTATTGGTATCCATGCAACCCAAAATATTATGGCAACTTTCGATAAAACCCCTATTCCAAAAAAAAGTATAAACATCGGAAAGAGAGCAATAGGAGAAATATGCCTAATGGCTTCTACGGTTGGCATTACAAAATCGCCGACCTTTTTGTATTGCCCTAATATCATGCCTAAAGGTATTGCAACCAAAGCAGCGAGAGTGAAACCATAAAAGACTCTTTCAAGACTTGCAGCTATATGCCCATTAAGAGCGCCTGACAAAAGAAGATGGACAAGCCTAAGAAAAATTTCTGATATTGGCGGGAAGAACCCGCTATTAGTAATTCCGGATAAAGCTTCGAGAAATATTAAAATGAATGCAATTCCAAAAATAGTGTATGTTTTTTTCGAAAATATCATTTTAGCTCAACTCCATTAATTTGAAAATTTCTTCTTTCAATTTTGCTATATCTCCTGTTGTTCTCTTCGCCTGATTTTTCTCTATGTAAAATATTTTTCTTATCTTCGAGGGCTGTGGTGACATAACTGCAACTCTATTTGCCAGTCTAACGGCCTCGTCAATAGAATGTGTTACAAAAATGGTGGTCTTATGGGTTGATTTATGGATTTTCAAAAGTTCGCGTTGCAGAAGTCTTCTTGTCGGTATGTCAACAGATGCAAATGGTTCATCCATTAAGAGAAGTTTTGGCTCATACGCTAATGCTCTTGCAAGCGACACGCGCTGCTTCATTCCACCGGAAAGTTCGTGTGGATATTTCTTTTCGAACTTTCTCAGCCCTACCATTGATAAATATTTTTTACAAAGACTCAGTGAATTTTCTGGTTTGTTGAGGTTTGCTCCGAAAAGAACATTCTCTTCAACAGTTTTCCAAGGAAAAATTCCATATTCTTGGAATACAAATCCGACTTTTAATTCTTTCCCATTTTGATTTTTAATTATGATTTTTCCGGATGTAGGCTCTGATATCCCTGCTATTATTTCCAGAAGTGTTGTTTTACCGCAGCCGCTTGGGCCCAAAATTACGAGAAGCTCATCTTCATTGAAATCTAAGTTTATGGATTCGAGAGCGGTTATAGGATTCCCAGATGCGCTTTCATAAGTTTTTTTTAAATTTTCTATTTTAATCAAAGGTTCCATGGTGGATATTGAAAATCACGATTTATATATTGATTTCAGGAATTGAACTCATTTGTCGCAACATCGTTGGCAGATACATCGCCCTCATTCAAATCACCGCGCTTTACCATGGTATCCAGCCAATACTTTACGCTGTCCATATCGACCTTTGCGCTTTTTGTAAATTCATGCGGCTTCAAGAACTTGCTATCAATTCCCATCCACTTCGACATTATCTCTGAGGCGTTTTCAGGGTTTTCTTTTATGTAATTTATCGCTTTGTTGTATGCATGGATAAATCCCTTTGCAACTTCTGGCTTTTCGTTCAAAATCTTTTCAGAAAAGAAAATTAAGCTGAACTGCTTTTCTCCTGTTGCATCAACTTGATTGAAAAGTCTTCTCACGCCTCCCCCATCCTCAATGTGAGTTGTGTAGGGATCTATCATGCCTGCCACATCAATTTGGCCGGCCCTTAATGATTGCTCTAAGTTGGGGTGAGGAATTATAACGAAATTTACATCATCCTTTGTAAAATTATTTTTTTCCAGATAAGCCAAAGTGCTATAATAGAAAGAAGCTCCAAGTGCATTGATTCCGATTTTCTTCCCCTTAAGATCAGAAGGGTTCTTTATTGAGCTATTTTCCAAGACAAGCCAAATTCCTAGAGGCGAATTTTTAAAAGCTGTCTGCGCATCCAACACGCCTTTAATTTCTAATCCGCTTTTCTTTGCATTAATAACGGCTGGAATCGCCGACAGGCCGGCATCCGCACTTCCGGAAGAAACAGCTAAAATTGCCTGAGGCCCGCCAAACTCCTGTCCAGCAAAAGTTAAGTTTATTCCTTCATTTCTGAAGTAGCCTAGCTCATATGCCACGAAAGTCGGGTCATATACTTTTATGTTTACATAGCGGAAATTCTCTTCCACTTTTGGTTTCTGATAAATTAGAAAAAAGCCCCCAACTAATAGTATAAGAATTATTACTGCTGCAAGCTGCTTAATCATAGAAATAATTGTTGTGCGATAGGTTTAAAAAGATTACATTCATATGTATTTATAAGTTTTACTGTCTAACGCTGATAACAAAGGACAACCTTTTATGGTGAAAAAATTTATGCCTGAAGAACCTGTAAGCAAAAAAACAATGATGAGAGGAGCAGTTCTGATTTCTCCTGATGGAAGATATGGTCAAGTTGATGCCTCAACCTATAGGGATAGAGCTGTCGAATATGGTGTTGCAGGGCCTATAATGGCATACTTGGACCACATATTTTCGGGGCATGAAAAAGAGGATGAAAAACAGGCCGATAGATTTTCTGCAAACTTTACAACAATGGCGCGACAAAGAAGGATTATAGATCAAGATACCGCAGTTGCCGGGCATTTCTTTTTCCTTCCTAAAGGAAAATTCATCTCAGATCTTTTAATGGATTATGTTGATAGAGTTTCAGGAAGGCATGGATACAAAAAAATGGACATCCCTCTGGTTTTCAGAAGAGAAGGAAGCAAAGCCACAACAGATTTGACAGAGAAATTCATGACGGGTGGAGGCGGGCCGAACGGAGAAAGAATGGTTGGTTTAACTAGCGGAACATATTTTAGATACGCGGGTGACCCTGTTCTATTCCCATGGGTTGCTGCCAAATCTCCTCTTACAGAAAGAGACTTGCCAATGAGGCTTTACACTCCGGGGGTAACTCTGAGACATGAGTTGGGCGGCGAGCTGAGGGGGCTTGAAAGGTCTGTGGCATTTACTTTAACAGACTATCATGCTTTTGCTGATCCAAAAAAAGATCTTGTTGAATACCTGAATGTTCATGCAATGAATTCGGAAGTCATGAGGATGCTGTGCGGGGATGGCTGGTTCTTGAATCTTGATGTTGTAGAAGAATTCTTCAATGGCAACACTGAAACGATTGTTGAAGCTGTAAAGCGGGCAGGAGTTCCGGCAGTGGCGAAATTGATGGAGGCACGAACTCATTATTATTCAATACAAAACCAGTATCGTGTTTCTTTGTCTGATGGTTCTTCTACCCAAGTTGCTAATTTACAATTTGATAGAGTTAATGGGGAAAGCTTTGGTGTAAGAGTGAGAAGAGAAGATGGAACAGCTGGTCATGCAACGATAATCCATGGGGCACAATATGGCCGCGTGGAGAAAGTTTTGACTTATTTGATGGACAGGGCAGCTGCGGACACAAAAGCTGGAAGACCGCCGTCATTCCCATTCTGGTTGTCGCCAACTCAAGTAAGATTGATTGGAATAAAACCTGAGCATTCAGATTATGTTGTAAATAATTTGCTTCCAAGATTGAGAGGTGCTGGAATTAGAGTTGATTATGATAATAGAAAAAATAAAGATTTTAGAAAAAGAGTTGGCAATGCGGAAGAAGATTGGGTTCCTTATGTGCTTGTTGTTGGCGATAATGAAGTTTCGAGTGGCGGGTTGAAGGTTCGGGATAGAAAAACCGGACAGGTAACTGACAAAAACGTTGATGAATTTGTAAAAATGTTACAGGATGAACAGAACGGCATGCCATTCAGGCCATTGCCATACGAGGAAGATGTTTCAAAAAGGTCGCTGATGTTTTAGCATTATATTCACTGCCTGTGGGTGACGATAGATTTAAATACTATGGGTGTGTAATAATTAGTATGTTAAAAACCAATAATAGATTTCATGTAAGGCAAGTTTCGGCAGATGAGCCGATAGAAACATTTAGAGCGATGAGTAGACTGTACTTGAATGCTTGGGACAGCGACGGGGGATTGAGAGTTGGCTACCCTCCGAGAGATAGATTAAATCCCACCTGGCTGAAAGAAACTTGGGCTAGAGATCCAAATAAAGAAGCGTTTGTCGCAGTAGATACGGAACATGAGCAAAAAGTTGTTGGTGCCGGACTTACAGTTGTTCATGATGGTATTATAGAGACATGTGGTTTGTCTGTGGACCCCAATGTTCAGAGATCTGGTTTGGGATCAAAATTAACTGAGGTGAGGTTTTTCGGAATGGGTGCGGAGTTCAACGCTGGCCATGCCATACGTCCGCCAGAACAAAGGTTCGGTGGAAGATTTGGAGAAAGGTTGTTTCGTGAAGTTGGGGCAAACTATATAACAAAAGGAACGCAAAAAACGGCGATGGATGCTGGCAAGCTTGTTCCGGTTGCTTTTGCTCCATGCCAATACAACAACTTACCTGACGCAAGGGACTACAAAGATAATCGTCATTTGGCAGTCTCAAACGGCGAAATAATTTTTACAGAAGCTAGTTCAGAGAACGTTCTTACACCAGATCCGCGAGTAGAAATGATTTTAAGAGAGCTCAGAGTTAAAGTCGCTAGAGTTAATCGGGATTCCATAGAGGAAGCAAGAGATTTGAAATTCAAAGCCGACTATTATGATCACGATGGAAGAGCTGATATAACTGTCGTAAGCGAAGGAAACGGTTCCAGAAACGATCTTCTAGCCAGCCTCGACAGCGAGCCTCCTGCTTATTCAAAATTTGTAAGCGTTCCACAAAGCGATTTTGGAGCTCAGAAAGCGATATCGAAAAGAAAAGATTTAATCCCATGTGGAGCAGTCTATGGAAAAATCTTATACGTCAAGTTACCAGACAACACAGAATTTCCGCAATTATGCGAAATTTTTAATGAAAACCATAGAGGAGGAAGAACAGACGGTTGTATAAGTTATGATGTCAAAGAGGCTGTTGGCAGAGTGCATTTATCGGAGAGGCTTCCACAAGTTCGTAACGCGTATCATGTGATGAAAGGTATGTGGAAGGCTGGTGCAATTTAGCCTGCCAAGCAAATCTTAGAACTTTATTTAAAATTTTAGCAGCACCACTTTTTTACAAGATTTGTATATATAGTTTCTGACGCTCTCAACCTCTTGATACTTACAAATTCATTTGGTGCGTGAGCAAGAGTTATGTCACCAGGTCCGCAAACAACACACTCTATGCCAAATGCGGATGAGTAAAGTTCTGCTTCTGTATAGCCAAATTTAGAGCCGCTAACAATCCCATCGGCTCCAGCTTCTAATAGCATTTTTACTATCGCAGAATTTTCCGAAACTACCATCGGATTTCTGCCAATAAAATCTGTGTCTGATTTTATTCCAAGAGAATTTAGAATTTCTTTCATTTGAGAGACGAAATCTGATACATTTTCATTGTCTACAAGTCTCCTATCAACTTCCATTTCGCAGTAGTCTGGAACAATGTTAACGTTTAATCCACCTTTTATTGTGCCTATGTTTATTGTACCATTTCCTAGAATTGGCCGGGGGTTGGATTTAAGTTTCAAAAAGAGATTTTCTAGCTCTAGTCCGAATTTGATTGCATTTGAAATTGCATTGATGCCTAGATCCGGCTTGGAGCCGTGCGCAGATTTTCCATAAAATTTTATTTTTGCGAACACGAATCCTTTCTGGGATGTTCTAACTTTATTTGATGTCGACTCGCCTACAACACCATATTTAATTCCATTGAAAAACTCTTTTCTATTTTTCAGAAGCCAGTTTGTTCCACTAAAACGTCCGCCTTCTTCATCGGCTACAAGTGCCAAAACCACTCTCCTCTTCAGAGCCTGCTTACTTAACATTTCCACCGTTTTTATCATTGCTGCAACAGCGCCCTTCATATCCCCAGAACCTCTACCAAATAGATTATCTCCAAAAATCTTTCCGCTCAAAGGACCTTGCTCCCATTTTTCTTTATCTCCAATGGGAACCGTGTCAAGGTGACCATTGAGCAAAAGCCCATCGCCGGATCCTATATCCGCAACGACATTAAATCTATTTGGCGAATACTCTACGATTTCTGTTTTTATTCCTTTATCATTTAGATAATCATTTATGTATCTTGCGACATTTTTTTCATTTCCAGGAGGGTTTTCAGAATTTATTCTTACAAGTTCTTGCGTTAGTTCAACAACATCCATACATAAAGAACTTACGTTAGACTTTTTAAACTTAACACAACTCTGCAAGAGAAACCTCTCTATCGGGATACGTCTTAAAAGTATGGTGAGAAGTTTTCGGCTTAAATTTTCTTCCAGACCTTCATATCTTCGGCCAGTCTTGTCACATGTTCCTCTACAATTTCTTCATGAGGTAGAAGATTCGCTATCTTGAGAACATCGTATCTCATAAAAAATGATTGAACGAAAGATATAAAAAGGCTCTCACAAAACAGCCACCGCATCAATCTCCACCAATGCCCCTTTCGGTAGTTTAGAAACTTCAACTGTGGAACGCGCAGGCTTTGCGCTGCCAAATTTTTTCGAATAAACTTCATTCATTTTTCCAAAATTATTTATGTCTGTCAAAAATACTGTAGTCTTTACAACATTTGACATTTCAGAGCCGCAGGATTTAAGCACGGCTTCCAAGTTATCCAAAGCCTTCTGTGTTTGCTTTTCAATATCCGCTTCTACTAGAAGATTTGTTTTTGGATCTGCTCCTATTTGACCCGAAAGGAAAATAAAATTTTCAACTTTAACAGCGTGAGAATAGGGGCCGACGGCAGTGGGGGCTTCGTTTGAGTTCATACTTTCGGGCCTAGACAGAATATCCACCTTTTCTCAGATTTTTAACTATTTCATTTTTATGTTTTTCATCTTTAGTTTCTATAGCAACAGTAACTTCTATTTTGCCTACACCTGCAGTAGAAGTTAGACGTTCGTGATAAATTTCGAGAACGTTGCCGCCAGATTTCGCAACAATGTCCAAGAAATTTCTGAGCTCTCCCGGCCTGTCTTTCAAAAGCGTTTTTATTTTTGCTCTCCTTCCTTGCTTTGTTAAACCCTTTTCTATCAAATTCCAAATAAGATTTATATCGACATTTCCCCCGCTAACAATCACAGCAACTTTCTTTCCCGCCAATCCCAATTTTCCGTACATGGCAGCAGCCAAACCCGCGCAGCCAGCTGGCTCCCCAAGGAGTTTTGATCTCTCCAAGAAGGAAAGTATTGAAGCGCTTATTTCTTCATCTGATACAGTTACTATTTTATCCACATATTTTTTTATTATAGAAAAAGTCAGCTCACCCGGTTTCTTCACGGCAATACCATCGGCTATTGTGCTAACAGCCTTTAGTTTTTTCAAACTTCCAGAGTAGAAAGACCTCTTCATCGCATCTGCGCCTTCCGCCTCAACTCCGATAATTTTTATTTTTGGCTTGATGCTTTTAGCAGCAATTGCAATTCCAGAAATCAGGCCGCCTCCGCCAATTGGAACAACTATTGCGTCAATATCTGGTATATCTTCCAGAAGCTCGAGGCTTATTGTTCCCTGACCTGCTATGACAAGACTGTCATCAAACGGGTGAACAAAAATTAATTTTCTTTCTTTCTCAATCTCTCTGGCTTTTTCATAAGCTTCATCATAATTATTTCCATACAAAATCACTTCAGCTCCGTAGTTCTTTGTCGCATTTACTTTGTTCAGCGGCGTGTGCTCTGGCATAACTATGACGGACTTTATTCCAAGCTTTTTCGCACTTAATGCAACGCCTTGCGCATGGTTTCCTGCGGAAGCCGCTATCACTCCTCTGTTTCTCTCTTCTTTTGTTAAAGAAGAAATTTTGTTGTAAGCCCCACGGATTTTGAATGCCCCGGTTGGCTGAAGATTTTCCAGCTTCAAGTAAATTTCATTTCCGGAAAGTTTAGAAAAAAATTCCGATTTTACAAGAGGAATTTTTCTTATGATGCCTTCAAGATTTTTTTGGGCGGACTTTACATCGTTTAAAGTGGGAGGCTTCAAAAACATATCTGGCATAAATAAGTTTATTTTTGTGTATATAAAAAGATACTAAATTACTTTGCCAACTCTTTCAAACCCCTCTTTTATTTTATCCGGTAACAAGAGCGACTTTGCCAGAGAATTCCATAATATCAAATAAATATTCACTTTCGTCGTTTAAAAGGTTCATGCTAAATAATTTGTATGCAAACGAAAATAATTGAGGTAAACCCGCAACATCCTGAAAAAGAAAAGATAGAGCAAGCCGCAAAAATAATAAAGGCTGGCGGGCTCGTTGCGTTCCCAACGGAAACTGTCTATGGCCTCGGCGCTGATGCCCTCAACAAAGATTCCTTCAAGAAAATCTATGGGGCAAAGAACAGGCCTTCTGACAATCCAATAATTGTTCATGTCGCACGGAAAGAAGATTTGAAAGAAATTGTTGCAAATGTGCCTGAGATAGCAGAAATTTTGATAAAAAAATTCTGGCCGGGACCCCTCACTCTATTGTTCAAAAAAAAGAAAAATGTTCCTGCACCAAAAGGAATGGACACGATCGCAGTAAGGATGCCCAGCCACAAGATTGCTCTGGCCCTGATAAAAAATTCTGCGCCCATTGCCGCGCCCAGCGCAAACCTTTCCGGCAAGCCAAGCCCGACAACAGCTCAGCATGTTATAGATGATCTTAATGGTAGAATAGATATGATAATTGATGGCGGCCCTGTGGAGATAGGCGTTGAGTCCACTGTATTGGATATCACAAAAAAAGTCCCCATGATTCTCCGGCCAGGCGGAGTCACTTACGAGCAGCTAAAAAAAGTTCTTGGGAAAATAGAAATTCATCCGTCAATCAATAGCAGGCTAAAACTAAAAAGAGTTGCATCTCCGGGAATGAAGTACAGGCACTATGCTCCTAACGCAGAAATGATTGTTTTCGAGGGTAAGGAAAAAAATATTGTAAAAAAAATCAATGATATGGTCGGGAGATACGAAAATAAGAAAGTTGGAATATTGGCAACAAAAGAAACAGCTGCAAAATATTCCAAACATTTTATGGTAAAAGTTATGGGATCCAGAAAGATTCCAAAATCTATTGCAAAAAATTTATTTTCCATGCTTAGAGAATTTGATAAAGAAGATGTTCAAATTATTTTTGCCGAGGGAATTTCCACCAGCGGAATCGGTTTGGGCGTAATGAACAGAATTAGAAAAGCCGCAGGGTACAGAATAGTGGAGGCGTGATTTATTTTTTCGCGGCCATTTCAGATTTTAATTGCGCAACAAAATCTTCAACAGAAACTCCAAATTTAACTTTTCCGTCGCGCCCGCGCACAGCCAAAGTTTTCTTTTCAACTTCTTTATCTCCAATTGTAACTGTGTAAGGAATTTTTTCCAGCTGAACGTTTCTGACTTTGTATTCCACTGTTGCGTTTGACAAATCAGTTTCAGCCCGCAACCCGGCTTCCAATAATTTTTCTGAAATATTTTTTGCGAAATCTATTTGCTTGTCAGAAACAGTAATAATTCTAACCTGCACAGGCGCGAGCCAGAGCGGAAACGCGCCAGCATAATGTTCTATCAAAATTCCCATGAAACGCTCAAGCGAGCCGTAAATAACTCTATGCACAACCAGCGGAGTTTTTTCTTTATTATCTTTGTCAGTGTACTTCAACCCAAATCTTTTCGGCTGCTGAAAATCCAATTGAATAGTTCCGGTCTGCCACTCGCGGCCAAGCGCATCTGTCATAAGAATATCAATCTTCGGCCCGTAGAATGCGCCGTCTTTTTCTGCAACCAAATAATTTCCCTTTCCAGCTTTTTTATCCAGAATTTTTTTCAGCGCAGTCTCTGCGCGATTCCAGCTTTCCAAATCTCCCATGAAATTTTCCGGCCGCGTGCCAAGCCTGAATTTATATTTCAAGCCGAAAATTCCATAGAACAACTCCGCAATATCAAAAATTCTCTCATATTCTTCCTCAATCATATCCTCCGTGATAAAATTGTGCGAGTCATCCTGTCGGAAGGCTCTAACTCTAAACAAACCATTCAAAGTCCCGGAAATTTCATACCTATGCAGAATATCTGTGTCTGAAAATCTCAGAGGCAAATCTCTGTAACTCCGCGTTTGCGATCCGAAAACAATCATTGCATTCGGGCAGTTCATTGCTTTCAATCCGTAAACTTCATTCTCACCCATTTCTGAAATGAACATATTTTCGCGGTAGTGCTCCCAATGCCCGGAAATCTCCCACAGCTCTTTTTTGTTTATCAACGGCGAAACGATTTCCTTGTAGCCGCGCTTTGCATGCTCCGCGCGCCAGAAATTCACAAGTTCGTTTATCAGAATCACTCCGTTCGGGAGCCAGTAGGGAATCCCAGGGGCGGTTTCATGGAACATGAAAAGTCCGAGTTTCGGCCCGAGCACATGGTGGCTTCTCGCTTCAGCTTCCTCTCTCATTTTTACAAATGCCTCCAGCTCTTTTTGCGAGCGAAAGGAAACTCCATAAATCCTTTGCAGCTGCTGATTTTTCTGGTCGCCTTTCCAGTAGGCAGCAGAAGTTTTCAAAAGTTTTACAGCGCCGATTTTATCTGAGCTTGGCACATGTGGACCTTCGCATAAGTCTGTGAATTTTCCGGTTTTGTAAGTTGAAATTATTTTTCCTTCGAGCTCGTTTACTAATTCAGTCTTGAATGGCTCGCCAACGAAAAGTTTTTCTGCTTCTGCTTTTGAAATTTCCTTTCTTTCAAACGGCTCGGCAGATTTAATAATCTTTTTCATTTCGTCCTCAATCTTTCCCAGCTCAGAATCAGAAAATACTTTTCCACCGAAATCATAGTAGAATCCCATTTCTATTGGCGGACCAATTCCAAGCTTTACCTCTGGAAAAAGATTCTTTATTGCAGCAGCCATTATATGAGCAGAGCTGTGCCAAAAAATATGCTTGCCCTCTTCGGAGTCAAAAGTTAAAATTTCAAATTTTGAATCGCTTTCAATTGACGCGCTCAAATCCACAAGCTTTCCATTTACTTTTGCAGCGAGCGCATCTTTTGAGAGGCGCGCCCCGATTTTTTGCGCTATCTGCATTGCAGTGCTGCCGCTTGGCCACTCTTGGACTGAGCCGTCCGGAAATGTTATTTTTATATTTTCAGACATAAATTAACGACCATACTTTATACGATAACTAAAATATTTTAAACTTATAAAGTTTTCAATTCTTTGAATGGGAGAGAAATCTTCAATTAGCGAACTAGTGGTGAAGCTTCTCTTCAATGAGCTTGAGGCGAGCATCTATTGTTTCAAGTTTGCTTAGAATCAATTCAAGTCTGTCAGATCTCTGCTCAGGTTGCTTTACGATATTTCTGGAAAGTATATCTTCTGGGATAAATGATTCTTCCTTCTTTTGCAGATTAGGGCGTGGTAGCTCGGCGGGCTCTCTGGGATCGAACGGAGATGGCTTCTCTTCTATCATCGGAGAATTTAATTTGAATTGTTCCAGATCTTCGGGCAAGCTAGAAGGAATCCTGCTGGGCTCTTCTATATCCCTGTCATCTTTCTTTTTTAATATTTTATCGATTATTGACATTCTAATCCTTTGTCTTTTTTGCCTCGCCGCCTTCTGTTTCAATCTGCATTATATCCAGTCGTTCTCTCAATTTATTATCAAACTCAAGAACTTTTGCTTTAGCATCGATTAAATAATTTTTCATCTGTTGCTCATAAATTAATTTCAGATAAAGATATTTCAGAGCTTCATCAAAAACATTGTTGTACGGAAGTTTTGTTTCTAATGTTCCTGTGAGCCAGATTGTCACATGACCCATTTTTGTTTGCGTTGCCATCTTTCCTATGCAATGAACTTTAATCCACACGTTGGAGTAATCGTATTTCTGGTCTCGGCCGCGCCACTGGCCAAAAAAATCTATTGGATCACCGGAAATGTCCCATTTTATTTTATCCTCAAAAAATTTAGAACCTTTCAATCTCCAAACATCTCTCATTATGTCTGGGATATCTTTTAAAACTCTGGATGGGTGATGACCAACATACTCCCGCTTAATAGCATGTTGCGGCGCAAGCAAATCAAAAACAATACCAAAGTCACCCATAATAATCAAAATAGATTCTAATCTTCTAATTAAAAAGATTTGTTTTGGAAATTATTCTGAATATGCGAGCTTTTTAACTTGATCTGTGAAAACTGCTACAAGTCTTCTTCCTTCTTTCAGCCATTCCTCGCGTTTTGATTGATAAGACATTGTGTGCCAGAACATTCGGAGGACTTCATATAGAAGCGAACGCTCCCAGTAAGTATCTTGCGGGTATTCTGTCCTCAAGCCGGCCTTTATTTGAACTGCTGCTGTTCCAACGCCGCCTTTTGGAGCCGAACCTTCAAGTTCAAGTTCTATCTGATAGAAAGAAAATTTGTCTAAATCTTTAAAACCTTCCCAACTAACTTTTACTTTTTCCGTGTCCCCCTTCGTATACTGGGATTTTTTCTCTTGCAGCGCTCCGGCATGCATTCGGAAAACGGACGAAATTATTTTTGGAAGCTCATGATAAAATTTCGTTGGATTCACGCCAGAAAAATGTAAATTAATCTGCGGCCTTGGCTGTATGATATCGTCGTGTATGAGCAGTCTTGCTCTTGCGAGAGGCATAAAATCACTGTATAAACTGCGTTTTCCTTATATTTATATTTTAGCTTTTACAAGATTTAGCGATGATTATGGTCGATAAAGACAGTGTGATTCAAGCATCAGTTATTTTTACAATTTTAATTTTGGTCCTTGGTGTAGTTTGGGTTCTTTTTAATTACGTTCATAAAGTACTTGGTATTTTGCTTGGGTTAGTTGGATTGTGGTTTTTAGTTTATTTTCCTTTCACACTAGATATACAGTACAAGCCTTTCGCTAGAGCTGGAATTGCTTTTGGGATTTTGTTTATAATAACTGGACTGATTTTATTAATATTGTGATTTATATGGCAGAAAAACCGATTTTCCCATTTTTGGATTCTGTAGGAAAAGCAGATCTCAGCGACCAAGAAAATCCGGGAATACCTAAAATAGGTCCTGGAGTTCCATACGCCGGGCTCTATGTAGCGGTTATATCAACTGCGCCTATTGGTTTCGAAAGAGACACAACGCAGGTTACTGAACTCAATTTTACATCTCCACCTGGAAAAGGATCTGCAATTTATTACAGCATGGCTTTTCATATACCGAGATTCGGATTTCAGTTAGTTAAGGTTGACGAGTGGATAGAAGTTTCCCCCACAAGAGCAGATTATTATCAAGCCACAATTGCAAGTAAAGAGGCGTTGGCAGGAACAATAAAACAGGGTCTGGCAAGTGCAGCAACTTCTATAACAGATTTTGAGTTAGCTAAACATGACTTAAGAAAATATACAGAAATCTTAAGGTATTTTGAAGCGTCGGAGAAAGCAAAAAAAATCGGGGGTGAAAAGGAGCGCGTTGCCGCTATAAGAAAGTCGGAACATGCTTTGCGGGCAATGTTCATAGACCAGGTCGATATACATAATGGAAATACTGCAATGGTGCAGATGGTCCAAAGATGGTCGACACTTATTGCAGACTTCATGAAGCTAACTGATGAGCACGATGAAATAGATAGGATAGCAAGTGATTTGAAAATCAGCAAAGCTGAAGCTGTTATTCTGAAAACAAAAAATCAATTATACAGGGAATGGAAGAATCTTTTCGGAACAGCAGCTCGTGAAAGATATCAAACTTTACTAAATCTTGTGGAGTCAAGAAAAAAGAGTGTTGAAGAGTATAAAGAGTGGGTGAAACCTTATTTAGCTAGATTCAAAATGATGCGTGTTGGCGCAGAGCGCAGCAGCGTGGCAAAAAGCATGTTAAAATCTTTTGCTGATGTCACCGGACAAGCCACATTTTCCAATGTAGTGAAGTTGTGGGCATGGAAACCGCATAAAATAGTGGAAGAAAGAAAGCCGGCAGCAGAAAAAACCGGAAGCATAGCAGATTTTGTGATCGAACCTTATGATGACTTCGTTAGAGAAAAATTTGTTGTAAACACCAAAACAGGTTTAGCTCACAAGGATTTTTATCCGTGGCTTGCTGATAAATTACCTCCAGAGAAAGCAAAAAAATTGAGTATCGTAAAAGAGGGTAGAATAAAACCCGAAGAGGCGACTAAAGCAGATGAAATCGCGGAACAAATAAAATCTGAATGGAAAAAAGGTCTTAATGGTCTTAATCCAAATGAAACATACTACAGCTTCGAAGATATAGAAGTCACAAGAATCGGAGCAAGACTTCAGACGGGCGAGCTTGAAGATATAACCTTTGCAGTGAGAGGTGGCGTGCTGAGCCAGAACATAATGCTGGTGAAAATGATTGAGCTGCGCGCCAGAGAGATGGAACTCGATAGATATATTGATCAGATGATGGGGGTCCAGACAGAAAAAGGTGAGGATGTATCTGAAATCTTCAGGCGGGACTTCCCCGGCGTTTTTGGAGTTGAAGAGAAAAAAGTTGAGAGCAGTTGGGATAAATTCAAAAAAGAAGTGTCGGGTGAAACCAAAAGATATTCTGATTATTTCAGGCAATTTATGGGATTTTTTAAAACCCCCACATGGTTTGTAAAACCCGGAGCGTATGAAGCTGAATGGAAAGACCGGCTGACAGAACTCATACTGAAAGGTAACGCATCACACTACGATCAGATAAAAAGCTTTATTCTATCGAAACTTGCGATTGAATGATATTGTATCAACTTTATTAAGTGCGAAAACTAAATTTTTTCATGCCTCTGAAAAAGGATGAATATGTAATTGGTGTTTCTAGTGGATTTTTTGCAATAGCTCCTCAAGAAGAGAAAGAACAATATCTTACTATTATGAAAAAAGTTTTCTGGGGGGCGCAGAAAGGTGTGAATTTTACACAGCTTGATTTGGAGAGCATCACAGAATTCAAAGAACCGTTTGTTGAAAACCAGATAGAAAAATTGCGTGAACTTGGTATTGATTTCGGAATACATGGCGAAACTGCTGCGACTGTCCGCGAACATACTATGCCTTTGGACTCGGCAACATTTGATGACTATCACCGTGCCCACCAGAGATTGATAGCGCACATTAACGGAGCTATAAAATTAAAAGCGAAATATCTTTTAACGCACGCAAGCGAATCCATGCCAATACCACTTTCAGTCACAAGAGATCTGGGCCTGACAAAATCCGTGGATTTTTGGGGGAGGCCGTTGGAAGTTTTGCTCCAAGAGGAAACCGGCAAAAAGGTTTTGGAATGGGCGGCAGAACAGAAATTCATAAAAGAATCCCGACATCTAAGCTATGCGATCGGCGGCGAATATGAACGCGTCAAAAGAGAATTTTTAGCAGCGAACAAGAAAAAAGAAGAAGACCTTACTCAGGAAGAGGAAGCTCGTTTATACAAATTAGCGGGGCCTCTTGGGATTATGAAACTTGTAAGAGAAAGAGATTTCGATTACGGGCCAGAAAGAATTCCATATCTGTTAATTGCAAAGTATATGGAAATTACAAAAGATTCTATATGGGTTGCCATAACAGGTGGGAAAACTGTTGATGAACTCCATAACCAGTATCAAAAATGGGTTCCCGCTGTTGCGGCAAAATATCTTTGGGGCCATTTCAACCCGCGGTCTGCGGAAGAGTATAAGAGGCTTGGCGTGCCTGTAATGGAAGATCCAAAACCCCTGTTAGAAAAGGGAAAATTGTTTTTTGTTCTTGAACCTCAGATGGCCCAGCTTGGCTACGAAGAACATATGCGCCTGCATAATATTTTACACATCTATTGGCTTGTCAGAGATATAAAATCAGACTGGGTCGGGATTGCTTTTGATATTGAGCACACTCTTTCCGGAAACTGGGATATAAAGAAAGAGATTTTACCAAACATGGCAGATGATATGGGAAAATTTGTAAAAGTCATGCACTTAGGTTGGCCAACAACCCATGTGCCTGCGCATATACCTATTTATCTGGGAAGCGAGGCGCAGCAGTATATCTATGAAGTACTTTTTGAACTCAGAAAAAAAGGCTTTGACCGCGGTTGGATGATTTTTGAAAGAGGCGGAGGTCAGGACCCAGTGAAGGATTCTGTTGTTAGCCTAAGAAATATTGTAAAATATTTGCTGAAAGATACGCCTCCGGATAAATTGCCTCTTGACTTTTACGGTCTTGAAGAGGAAGGCGGGGAAGTTACACGACAGCTCCTCATAATAAAAGAGCACGCATTGGACCCGCTAAAAGGTGTTCTGCATGTTCCGGAAGAGGACTTTGGCATATTGAGCACGGGGGCTGCGCAGAAAGGCAAGCTTGAAGAATGGAGAAAAGAAAAATTCAAATAATTTTCTGAAGCAGATGTGTTTTTAAATATGAAATTATCAGTGTTAGCTATGGAAGAAAAAAAATCTGATATAGTAGAGATACCAGAGCCTTCCGCAGGCCAAAAAAAACCCGAGCCGGAAACTATCGGAAAAAAACTGAGAAAATTCTCAATTGAAACCCGCCTGAAAAGTTCTAATGATTTCAAGGGAAAAGTTTTGAATTTATTCAAGGACTATGTGAAAGCGATTGTTGTCTGGGGCTCTGTTATAAGAGGGGACTTCACTGGAAAAAGCGATGTGGATATTTACATAATTTTTGACGACACGAAAATGCCGCTGAAAAAGTTTGATGAGATTAGGAACAAAATCGATGATGATATTTACAAGCTCGCAAAAGAAACTGACCCGCGCCTGCACGTGCAGCCTGTTATTGCTTTAACAGAATTCTGGGATGGAATCAGAACATCGCATCCGCTTTTCTACAATATTGTGCGCGAGGGTTATGCTATTTTCGATGCAGGATTTTTTATTCCTATGAGAAAACTTTTGGAGTGGGGAAAATTCCCCGCAACAGTTGAGGCTGCTGAAATTAGATTTGAAGGCGTGCCGAAAAGAATTTCCCGCGTGAAAAATGTGAAGACTTTGATGATTGCAGAAGATTTGTATTATGCTTTCACTGACGCGGGCCAGTCTGTTTTAATGTTTATTGGAATCCCGCCGCCGCCTCCGAAAACTTTGGCGCGTGAAATGAGAAAGCATTTGGTTGATACAGGCTTGCTTGAAGAACAGTGGGCAAAAATGGTTGAGGACGTGATGACTTTCAGAAAGGCAGTCGAGCACAAGGAGATTAAAGATATTTCTGGAAAAGATTTGGATGTGTGGATTGAAAATGCGGAGAAGTATGTTGAGCGCATGGAAAAACTTTTGGACCAATTGGAATTGAGCAGGAAAGCTAATGATATCAAGAAAAATTATGAGGTTATGATAAAGGCTTCTGTTGCAGCATTGAAAGCTTTGAACAAGCTTCCGCCAGAACCTGAGAAATTGCCGGATGCTTTCAAAAAATATTTGATTGATGCGGGATTAGTTGGGCCGCATTATGCGGATGTTTTTGGCAGGGTGATTGAAATGAGAAAACTTTTGGAGGATAAGCAGATGGAAAAAATTCCCGACCGCGATGTTTACATGAACAAGGAATATGTCCGCAGGTTTATCATGGATGTGCGCGGGGTTATTGAAAGGATTGGCGTGAAAAATATAGACAAAGAGGCTTTTGCTGAAGTTGAGGCGCAGAAAAAAATGGACGAGGCGCGCGGCTCAGTTGAAACAGCAAAAAAAGTTGAGCATTTGCCTCCTGAGCCTGTGGGCGAGCCCTCACCTGCGACAGAAAAGAAATTGAAAAAAGTTGAGAAAAAGTTTGCGAAGAGCTTAGCTAAGCACAAGCCTGGTAAAAAGAAGAAGTGAAATTTTCTGGCGCACAATTTAGGTTCGTTTTTTTCTTTTACTGATTTCAGTGTGAAAGCTTTTTATACTTTATAGAATTTAATTTGTAAGATTAAAATGACTGATTTCAGCAGCAAGAATATCGAAGGAATTAGGAGAGAATTGGGAAGAAGATTCAAACAGGGGTATAATGTTACATTTGGCAATATACCAGAAAGGCGACCTGGATTAGAAACTAGCACAGATTCAAGTTCTGTAGTTTATGGAGGTTCATCCAGACCAGCACGTGTAGGTGGAATACCTCTACAAGTTAACAGAGGAGTTGTTCTTGCTCTGGGAGAAATGAGAATACATGATGAACATTTAAGAAACCCCGGAGTCTATTCTGTTTTGGATGCTGCTGGCATGGTTCATCCTATGTTGTCTTATGATTTTAGTTATGACAACCCTATTAAAAGAAATCCACGCGATTTTCTTGCGCGTTGTACAAACAATCAAACACAGGCTTTGATTGAGTTGAGAGGCATGTATGAAACAACTTATGAAGCGCATGATTTTCTTCCTGGGATGCTGGAAGCTATGGTGGAAACATGGAACATGGGCAGACCATTGCCTCTTCTTGTCCTGCCATGCGAATATAGAGTTGAAAGAAATATAACAGAAGCAACTGCACTGGAGTGTGTTTTGAAAAGTGTGAAACCACTTCACAAAGCTGTTAAGAAAAAAGGCTGGAATCCGCTTGCACAACCAGATATGATTTCAATTGGGACAAGAGCTGTAGCAGTGAAACATCAATTTAACACAGATGGTGAGTGGAGAGGGAGTGGAATGCTAGAGAGAGATTTTCTGACCCGAGGATATAATGAAGGAGATGTTCACGAGCCCAGAAGGGCGGCTGATGTAAGTCTGATATAAGTTTTTTGAAGGAAAAAGTCGAATGATTTTTCTTTGAAGGGGTTTGGGTGACATCATGTGATGTGTCAATATGAAAATTGAATAATTTTCACACATCAAATGATGTCAGGGAAACTTTCTTTTAATCATCCGCATATTTCTGCGAGTGCCACTTGCAAATCTCCAAGAAATTTATCTGTTTCTGCTGTGAGCTCTGAAACAAATATCTCATCAACAGGAAGTTCGCCGCGCCTCTGTTGCTCTTTGAGTCCCCAAACTTTTTTTGGAAAATCTGCGCCAGGAAATCCTTTGAAGACATGCGGGAATTCTCTAGATGCATCTGGTCTTTCATAATGTTCTGTGACCATATACGGATGAAGTGCTTCTAGAACATTACCAACTGTTGCAAGCGCTGTGAAAATACAAGATTCAAATTGCTCTTCTGGAGTCGGCGCCCAACGAGCCTCAACTGATAGAACTTCATCGCCAACTACTTGGCGCTCGTATCCATACATTTCCTTTAATCTGTGCCGCATTGTTGGAATACCATTTTTATCATACAATACATTTTTGAGCCCTATTCTTCGTATCCCCACTATATTTTTTAGATCGGGTCCGTGAAGCGCGCGATTATGCAACTTCCAGTTATAGCCAACTAATCTATTATTTTCATTCGGATTGGTAAGTTCTCCAACACGTTTGACGAGACAATGAACAAGGAGAGCTGGCTTTTCGCCTGCTTTAGGTTTAATTGGTCCTTTCAAGAAAGAATGAGTCAGATCTACATATGGCCCCTGAAGTTCTCTGCAAACCTCTTCTACAGCCCGCGTTGTTCTGTCTATAATTCTGGGAGTATAATCTTTAGGAACTATCAAAACATCCATATCATTAACAGCAGTTGGATAAAATTTTCCTGACATGCTCCCAATCAAATAAACTCCAACAAGATCTTCTTCGAGATATCTAGCGAGCCTTCCCGGAAGAGTTCCCTCTACTTCTGCAACATTTCTTCTTAGGGCACCTATGTCATACGAAACCATAATACCACTATACAGTAATTGTGATAGCGTGTATTTAAAGCTTTCAAAAAATTAGCTTTTTCTTTGAAGGGATTATAGGGTAACATCATGTGATGTGTCAATATGAAAATTGAATAATTTTCACACATCAAATAATGTCAGGGAAACTTTCTTTTTTTGCAAAGCTTAAATCCTTTAGAAACAAAATTTATTCATGTCAAACCCCGCAAGAATTTTTGAGCAAACTGTTGATAATTTTCCAGATGCAGATAGATTTGCGGCTGTCGTTTATCTTGGAAAACCAAACCATTTTAAAAGAGGCTCAAAGCACGATTATGATACTGTTGTTCTTTTGGATAGAAGATATCCAATGGGGGCTGGGGTTCTTGCAGGGTTTGAATTGAACAGAGAATACCAGAGAAGGCTCGTTGCCGCCGGAATAAGGTCAATTCCATTTGTCTATTCTGTGACAATGGAAGACCGCGCTGTTTTAGGAAAGTATAATTCTACGCGGACTCTTTTGCATCACTCAATGATTTTCGCTGACATGGAAACTTTAATGAAAGATGGAATTATCAGAGGCTGGTTTGCAAAAAATCTTGCAGCCGAAGGAACCTTTGTAAGGGGCAGCGTTGACGATGCTTATTCTCCAGAATTTCTACGAGAAGATCAGTTCGCGCGCGCATATTTTTATTTGCAGGACGCGATGAACTGTGCGCTTATTAGGGGCGCGCCTGTCGGGTGGCTTGAATGGAAATTAAGAGAAAAAACGGAATATGCTCGCAAGTGGAGCGGGCTTACTCTGAAAAAGCTTGCTGGGAAAGAATCGGAAGAACTTTTGGAAATTGCTGGAGAAACTTTGCTGGAGTTAGATGAAATGCCCAGGGAAGCCGCGGTTGTCCGAGATTTTTAAGTTAAGATTTCTATAGGGCTTTATGAAACTCCTCTGCCTCGGCTGTTTGCATGGAAGAGTTCCAGCGGGCTTGAAAAGGTTTGCAAAGAAAAATAAAGTTGAGGCGATTCTGGCTTGCGGGGATTATGCTAATGCAGACAAAACGCGAGAGATAGTTTTCAAGAATTGGGGTAAGAATTGGTGGGAAGTTGTTGGGCCAGAAAAAGCTAAAAGCATTTTGAAAGAGCAGCACAAGAGCGGAATTAATGTTTTGAGAAAATTTAATTCACTGGGAATTCCAGTGTATCTGATTTTTGGAAATAATGATTTCTACAGGGATTATTTGAATCCCGGAAGGAAAACAGAATTTGATTTAAAGGTAAATGAAGTTGGAGATTTTGAAGATGCGATAAAAAAGAGCTTCAAGAGAATAAAGGTTATACATTTGAAAAGTATTTTATTGGGAGGGCTAAAAGTTTCAGGCTATAACAATTACCGCGGCTACGGAATAAAAAAAGATTTGCACGAGGAAGTTCCTGAAGATAAAAAGAAAATAATGGATTCCATAAGGAAAAGAATAAAAATTGACTTCAAGAAAATCTCCAACAGCGACATAATTATTGCCCACGAGCCGCCGTTTGGGACAAGGCTTGATTTGATTAAAAACAAATCCAGCCCGATAAACGGGAAGCATATCGGAGATGATGTTCTAAAAAAATCTATCAGGCGGGCAAGATGGAAAATGGTTTTATGCGCGCACATGCATGAGCATTGGGGTTTGGATAAAATCGGAAAAACAAAAATTGTTGCTTGCGGCTATGGGAGAAAGGGGCAGGCTGTTTTGGTTGAGCTGCCAAGCTTGAAAGTTAAATTAGTAAAACTCTAAATACAAAGCCTATTTATTAACGCGCGCGCATAACTTTCTATGGAACGCGCAGGTGAGAATATGCCAGAAGGAATAATTGTGAATTTCCACATTGCTTACACAAAAGAGGTTTTGGTAGCTGTGGCTGGGATTGACAGAAAAGCCGCCGGGATGCTCGCGGGCAGGAAAGCTTTCTGGATTGACGGGAAGGGGCAGAAATATTCTGGAGTTGTCACAGGCCTGCATGGGACCGGCTCCACAATTAAAGTAAAATTCAAAAGCCCTCTGCCGCAGAATGCTCTGGCAAAGAAAATTATGATTGCGGGATAATTTTTCTAAGTGAAGAGCTTGCTCTAAATTATGTTTTGCAGAAAAATTTCTCTGCTGAAAATTTTCTGGCGGATTTATTTTTTCTTTTCACACAATGACAGCAAGCGCGCATATTATAGGGGTGCGGGTGTGAGCCAGAGACGATCACCCTGCGCGCGAGCTTTGAGAACTTTTTAAATTGCCGCGCTGATTTTCTATTATGAAAAAACCTCAGAACGAGTGGCTAGTATTAAAGCATTCTATTGCCCAAGCTCTTGGAGTAAATTCCTCAACGGTTGATGAGCCTAACAAAGAGGGCTTTGGGGATTTTTCTTTTCCCTGCTTCAATATTGCGAAAGCTGAAAATAGGAATCCGAAAGAAATTGCAGAAGTCTCTGCGGGCGAAATGAAAGCCCTTCCAGAAATTTCTGAAGTAAAAGCAATGGGGCCTTATGTAAATTTTTTTGTAGATTGGGACCGCTTAGGCACGCGCGTGCTGAAAAATTTTCACATGAATTTCGGGGGCGGGTTTGAAAAAGGAAAGTTTTTGATTGAGCACACGAGCATAAATCCAAACTCGAGCCCGCATGTGGGTCGCGCGAGAAATGCTATCATCGCGGACAGCCTTACACAATTGTTGAAATTTTCTGGAAAGAAAATTGAAACGCACTATTTTGTGAATGATGTCGGCAAGCAGATTGCGCTGCTTGTTTGGGCTGCGCAGAAGAAAAAAGGTAAATTGAAGTTTACTGATGTTCTGGATTTGTACATTGCAGCAAATAAAGAGATGGAATCCAACAAAGAAATTGAGAAAGAAATTTTTGAGCTGCTCGCAAAATTTGAATCTGGAGATAAAAAAACTATTTCACATTTCAAGAAAATTGTAAAGCTTTGCGTTGAGGGGCAGAAAAAAATCCTGAAAGAGCTTGGAGTTGAATTTGATTTATTCGATTTTGAAAGCGCGTGGTTGGGGAAAAAAACAAATGATATATTAAAAAAATTGGAAAAAACGGGAAAGCTTTTTACTGATAAAGACAAGAGAAAAGTTCTGGATTTGAAAGGAACAGAAGGATTGGGCGAGAGCACTTTTCTTGTGCTAACACGGGCGGATGGAACGAGCCTTTATCCGCTAAGAGATTTGGCCTACAATATTTACAAAGCAGAAAAATCAAAGGGAAATAATATTTTGGTTTTGGGCGAGGATCAGAAACTTTATTTTCAGCAAATTTCCGCGGCTTTGAAACTCTTGGGAATTGAGCCGCCGAAAGTTTTGCATTATTCTTTTGTGCTTCTGCCGGGTGGAGGGAAAATGTCCACAAGGCAGGGGAATGTTGTTTTGCTAGAGGATTTCATGAAAGAGGTTTATGGGAAAGCAAGCGAGGAAATTAAAAAGCGCTGGCCAGAAATTTCTGAAAAAGAAATGCGCGAGCGCGCGAGAAAAATCGGGAATGCTGCTGTCAGATACGGAATGCTGAAAGTTTCTCCTGAGAAAAATGTTTTGTTTAATTTGGAGGAGGCTGTTAGGTTTGAAGGAGACACAGGGCCTTACTTGCTCTACACTTTTGCGCGCGCAAATTCTATTTTGGAAAAAGCTGGAAAGTGGAAAGATTCTGAATTTTATGAATTTGAAAAGCCTGAAGAGAAAAATCTAATGAAAAAGATTGCACAGTTTCCTTCTGTTGTTGAGAGGGCTTCTGCAGATTTGCGGCCGCACTTAGTTGCGACATTTGCTGGAGAGCTTGCTGAGGCTTTCAATAAATTCTACGAGGCGTGCCATGTGATTAATGCGGAAAATGAAATCCTGAAAGCGAGCAGGCTGAAATTAGTCTGGGCTGCGAAAATTGTCCTGCGCAATTGCACGAAGATTATTGGGATAGAAGTTTTGGAAAGGATGTAAAAATGAAGGACTTCGGCGAAAATCTTGAATATAGTTTTTGAAATATTTTTTCACATACTAGGCGGGCATGCGAGCACTCTCAGCTAAACTGCACCAACTGCCTCAACTTTTGGGCGGAAGAATTTGGATTATTAGCATTAATTCCAATAAAAGGGATCTGCATTCTTTTTTTCGCGAGCTCAAACTCGAGCTCCTCCATTAGAATCCCTTTGCCCGGAGTGTTCCTGTGTCCGTTCTCAAGCTGGTGGACTGAATAGGTTGGCGAGAATTCCAGCCCCAAAATTCCCACCACGGAATATTTTTTTTCCTTGTAATTTATAATATTTTTTATAATTTCCTGCGCCATTTTTTTGCACGCGGCCCTGTAAGGTTTTGTGTCTAAATCTTCTTTCATTTTTGGCTTTCTGTCGAGGCCGAAGTGCTCGGTTTCTATGCATGGCAATTGAACAATTCCAACCCCTGCCTCTCCCAAAATTTCCATAACTTCTTTTATTGCGCCCGGAGCATAGCCTTTGCTCGCTGGAGCTGCGTTCTGATTAAGCACTGGGTGAGAAACTAAAACGATTTTTCTTGAGCGTTGCATACACTTATTATGGCATCTAAAGCTTATATAGCTCACTCGGATTTGATAGTGAAATTAAAAAGAACGTGAAGCGGATAGATTTTAGTTTATTTTCTTTCCGCTCGTTTCAGGAATCTTTCCAAAGGCATGGAATCTTTCCATACAGAATAGAAATATTTTCTGAAAACATCGGCTATCAATTTATTTGTTATTATAATGCTAGTGTAATCAGCAACTTTTTCTGACCAGGGCATGCCTTCCTTGATTTCTTTTGTGTCTTCAAGTGAGCGCGTGGTTTTCTGAATTATAAGAACTTTTCTCCCATCTACTATTATGCCTCTAAGCTCTCCTATGGATTCAGAATATCTCAACTCCGCACCAGCTTTCATAATATTTTTAGCATTTTTCAAAACAGTTCCAGAAGATTTAGACCAGATAACTTTGTAGTTTATTCCAGACTTAACTAATTTTTTAATTTCTTTTATTCTCTGACCTCCCCAAGAAATATCTCCGGCAAAAATAAGAAACTCCTCTTTCGATTCTGTCTGCATATTTTCCCAAAGCTTTCCGATGTTAGCGCGCCTGTTTACATAGGCTAAAACTTCTTCAAGTGCGTTTCCAACTTCCGCTTTCTTATAACTTTTTATAGAACTTACAAACTGCGGAATTACTGATTCAATTTCCTTTAATCTCTCTTCCATTTTTCTTTTTTCATCCTCGCGTAAAATATTAAAAATTTGCGTGGGGTCAGTTACTCTGAAAACTTGTGGTCTTGATCTGGAAACGATGACCAGACCCCTTTTAGATAGAGAAACCATTGTGTCGTAAACTCTAGGAAGCGGGATATTTGCCAGAGATGAAACTTTATCAGCTGCCAGCGGCCCATTCTTTACAAGAGCTAAGTAGGATTTGGCTTCGTATTCTGTAAGCCCGAGGTGCTTTAACAATGCTTCAGGATTTTGTTCCATTTTCATCACGTAATTCAAATTTTACTAGATTAACTGTAAAGTAATTTTATATTTAACCTTTTTAAACATAACCGCTCGGTCAACGTCGTATACCGAAATATCAGAAATTTAAAGATTTATGTGCCTTCTTTATTGGAATCTTTTCGGATTTACGCTAACCCGAAAGCTTTAAATGGATTAAGAAACCTATTAAATGGTGGTGAAATTGTAATGCCAGATAACGGAAATGAATTGTTAATTGCTGCTATTGAGAGAACTTTGGGTGGTGGACTTGGTATGTGGATGGCGGGCAGAGAAGGTGTGGCAGAAAGCTCAGCAAAATCTCAGATAGGCGAGAAATTAAAAAAAACAACACAAAAAATGGCATTGATCTATCCTATAGCAAGAGTTTTAGCTGATTTGTTTTCTAGAAATGATGGGGTTACCTATGGATTTTTAATGGGGGGATCTACTGTAAGGACAATCCCCAGCCTCTCGCTTTTCGATAAGCCTGTAAGAGAAGTAACTGTAAAGGAGGTTAATGCTGACAGGCTTGCTGATATAGATGTTGCAATTTTTACAGAAGGTGTCGAGTCGGATGGTGAAAAAGTGAGGCTTGCAAGACGTTTAAATGAAGGAATTCCGGTTCTGCCAGATTATGCTGATTGGAGAGTAGATTTGAACGATGCCGCAATAAAAAGCGAGGGGCAGGTTGGCGCCATTCTTTCAGAAATGGAAAGAGCAGAGCAACTCGGAGAAAGAGATAAAGTGGAGAGTTTATCTGCGCTAAAACAAATGAGAATACCTGGGAGTTTATTCTACAGAAGAGAGGGTATAGAAGGTGTTTTGATTTATAAAAGAGATAGGCCGAAAACAAAATTTGATGAGAGTTTTGAAGCCTTTCAAAACAGGTATAAGCTACCCAGAAGTTTTGAAGGGTATCTTGATGAAACCGTAAGACCATATCTGAGAAAAGCGTTTCAAAAATTTCCGGATGTTAAAGATCTGACTATACAAACTTATCCAGAACATGGAGAATTTTTTCAGAGTGTGAGGTGATAATATGCCCATTGAAGTTGTTCAGGCAATAATTTTGCGCGGTGATCCTGGTTTAGAAAGAGTTCTTGTCGTAAAGGAGCGAGGAGTCAGAAGTAGAAAACTACCAGGCGGAACTGTCAATAGTGGCGAAGATTACATCACAGCTTTACAGCGAGAGTTGTCCGAAGAACTATCTGGAGTAGAAATAATAAGGATTCATCCAAAGCCGCAAATTGAAGAGAAGTATGTAAAAAAATTAGGCGATACTCTAAGAATGCGGAGATATAGAGTTGATATATCGGAGAGGTCTAATCCGAGACCGAATAACCAATATGGAGAAATTAATTGGGTGGGTTGGATGGATAAAAGAGACGCAGAGAAGAGAGGATTTTATTATACGCTGTCTCCAAGAAAAAGGTACGGCCGCTAAATATCCAAAATCACCCTCGCGCGCCAAATATTTTTTTCCTGCTTAACTTCAAACAAATGCCATGTAACAGCTTTCACATCAACAAGCCAGTCGTGCTTTTTCATGCTTAATTTTTCTCCAAGAGCTTCGCAGGCAAGCTTATAGATTCTTCCATGAGAAATTTTTATTTTATATTTTGAAAAAACAAGCTGGCGCGCGTCCTTCAGGAAAATTATCTCCTCAAGAAATTTGAAAAGCAGATTTTCAATTGTGTCGGCAGAAACAGAAATTTTCTGTTTTGCTTTTGGAGAAATTTTTTTCAAAGTTTTTATCATAACATTAGTCGCGGCCAAGCCTGCGCTTTCAAACATTTCCTCAAGAGTTTTCCCGCTTGCCTCAAAGCAAACATCTGCGACTGCAACATCCTCCAAGTATTTGTAGCTCATTTCATCTCGCACTCCTTCAATTGCTTTAAAATTTTTTCCTTTACTTTGTTTGCATTCTGCCCAATAAAAACCAGTTCGGTTTTGCTGGCTTTAAACTCTTCAAAATCTGAACGACCTGCCACAAAATTCCACAATTTATTTCCCATATCAGTTTTCAAAAATCCCTTTGCGCGGAAAATTTGCGAATCTAAATTGTGGGCGAGTTGCTGAAATTTTTTAAATGATAATTTTTTGTTTGTTGTGTAGGAAAAATAGTTTTCAGAGATATGTTCAGCTGTTTTATGCTTTTCTATTTTCTTATTTCCTGAGTATGTGTTGAATAAAAGATTAGTATCAACTTCGCATTTCACAGTTTTGAAAATCGCTGCGCGCGAATTTAATTCTTTGATGTTGTTTTCTATTTCAGCAATTTGCTTTTGCCCAACCAAATCGGCCTTATTCAGCAAAATCGCGTCAGCCATTTCTATTTGCACGCGGCCTGTGTGGCCCAGGGATGGAAAGCGCGCGAGCGCGTCCGCGTCTGCGATTGCAATTACAGAATCAATCTTCACTTTGTCTCCCAAGCCTTCAAGAGTTCCAACAATTGAATCCGGCTCGGCAACTCCGGTTGTTTCAATGAAAATTATTTCCGGGGAATATTTTTTTTGGATTTCCTTTATTGCCTGTGTAAGCTCTCCTGTCAAAGAGCAGCACACGCAGCCGCCGGAGAGTTCTGAGATTTTAACATTTTTGCCTGCGAGAATTTTTCCATCAATTCCAATTTCTCCAAATTCATTCATCAGAATCGCAAACTTTTTCTTAACAGAAGAAATTATTTTGCGCAGAAAAGTTGTCTTGCCAGCGCCCAAGTAGCCGGTGATTATTACAATGGGGGTTTTTGATTGCATGATAGCAATTGCCGAACAAGTTTTATAAAAGAATTTAAAGCTGGAAACGCGTAAATTTTTATGGTAAAGCTCGGAAGTAGAGAATTTTTTGCCCTGCTTGTTCTCTCAGTGTTTGTGCTTTCTGCAGTCAGCGCAAACGCTGCTGGCTCTGCAAATTTTTTGAAGCAAAAAAATGCTGAAAAATATTTTGAAAAGCTATCGCCGCAAATAAAGCCTGCGCCGGCTTTTGCTGGCAATTCTAATTTTATTTCAAAACTTCCGTTCTTTGCCAAGAAAACAGAAACCACAACTACAACCACAACACAAAGCTCGGGGTTTTGCGGATATTCTTCTTACGGATCCTGCAGCACAAATTCAGACTGCAAAGTGTCTGGCTGCAGCGCGCAGCAGTGCGTAAGCATTTTTGACTCTAACAATCCGGGATCTACTTGTGATATGAAAGAGTGTTATTATTCAGACGGCAAATATTATATGAAATGCGGCTGCCTGAAAAATCAATGCCAATGGGCAAGGCCGTATCAATTTTCAAATCCTAATCAAGGCCAGGGGCAGGGAAGCGGGGGATCGGGAAATGGCAACGGACAAAGCTCGCAAGGTCCGCAAGGAACTGGAGCTGGAGAAAGCCAATCGCAAAGCTATGGCGAGGGCGATTCTTTTCAGTGTTTGAATTTAGATGAAGAAGAGAAGTGCATTGACAGCGAAGGCGTTCATCAATACTATTGTGTAAATGTGGGCGGTTGTTTCACGCCGCATAGCTATCATTGCGGAGATGGCGAAAATAATATTCATAGGTGTGTTGCTGACGCTGTTCCTGCGGTATGCAAATCTTCCTGCCAGTTTGATTTGGTAATTAATAATGGCTAGCCCTTCACATTGCCAACAGGAATAAGCTTTATAAACTCTGAATAATAAGTGGTATCATAGATACCTATTAAGTGGTATTGTATCTATTAAATTTATTAGAAATACCAAATAAGTGGTAATTAATGGTAAGATTGGAAACTTTACTGAGTGAGAAAAATGATTAGCCAAGTTTTTGACACTGATATTTTCAAAATAATAACTTTATTTTCTGCTTCTCCGGGCTCAAGATTTTCCAGAAAAGAGATAAAAGAGAAAACTCTGCTGAATAATGTTCCGTTAGACAAGGCTTTGATAAGGCTTGCATATTCAAAAATCCTCTTGCATGAAAAGGGGTTTTATTTTTTAAATATTTACAGCGAGGCATCAAAACTTTTAATTCAGCTTGCAAAAAAAGAATTTATTGAGCTGAAGGAAATTCCGCTGCCAGTTTATTTTCTTCTTTTGGACATGGCTTATTACTTGTCCAGCCAGAAGGGATGTGATGTTTATCTGTTTGGCTCATACTCAAAGCTTGTTTACAAAGAGAGCTCTGATGTGGATGTTGCAGTTGTTTCGGACAGAATTGATAAAAAGTTTGCCAGAAAAGTCGCCATTGCTTTGGAGAAAATTTACAAAAAGAAAATTGAAATCCATTTTTTTGAGAGGAAATTTTATAAAAATAAAAGCGACCCTCTGGTGAAAGAAATTTTAAAAAATGGAGTGAGGATTTTGTAGGGGGTTGAATTATCCTTTCACATTCCCCACAGGAATTAATTTTACGACCTTGTGAGAAATATCCGCAGCATGAGTTGCGCCGATAACTTCATCAATGTCCTTGTAAGCTGCGCCTGCTTCTTCTGCGAGCCCTGACATGCTTGTGCTTTTCACAATTATTCCGCGCGCCGCCATGTCTTTCAAAAGAGTTTCGCCTCTGAATAATCTTGTGGCTTTTGTGCGTGACATTGTCCTGCCGCTTCCGTGAGCTGTTGATCCGAAAGTTTGCTCCTCTGCTGCTTTTGTTCCAACCAAAAGATAAGAGCCGGTTTCCATTGAGCCGCCAATTATAACTGGCTGGCCGATTTTTCTGTAAATCTGCGGGACAGCAGGATTGTCCGGTCCCAAGCTTCTTGTCGCGCCTTTTCTGTGGACTAAAAGTTTTTTCGGCTTTCCATCAACATTGTAAGTTTCTAATTTTGCTGTGTTGTGCGCAACATCATAGACTTGGCGCATTTCTAATTTCTCCGCGTCTGTTTTGAAAACTTTTGAGAAAACTTCGCGGATTCTGTGCAAAATAGTTTGGCGGTTTGCGAAGCTCATGTTAATAGCGCACTGCATTGCTGAAAAATAATCCTGCCCCTCCGGGGAATTGAAAGGGGCGCACGCCAACTCCCTATCGAGAATTTTTATTTTGTATTTGCTTTCCATTACTGACAAAAATTTCTGCAAATAATCTGTGGCAACTTGGTGGCCAAATCCGCGCGAGCCGCAATGGAACATTATAACAACTTGATTTGGAAAAATTCCCATTGCTTTCGCGGCTGCCTCGTCAAAAATATTTTCTGGTTTCACAACCTGGATTTCCAGATAATGATTTCCAGAACCGAGAGTTCCGACTTGGTTCATTCCGCGCTCGATTGATTTGCTTGAGCATTTTGTTGCGTCCGCTCCTTTCATTCTTCCATTTTCTTCTGTGCGCTCCAAATCCTCTTTCCATCCGTAGCCGTTTTCAACGCACCACTCGCCACCCAATTCAATTGCCTCGCGGAATTGCTGCTTGTTAAGTTTTAAAGCCCCCTCTGAGCCAACTCCTGCTGGAACTGCATTGAACAAATTATTCACAAGCTCTTTCAAGTGCGGCTTCACTTGGTCGTAAGTTAGGTTTGTTGTGAGCAAGCGCATGCCACAGTTTATGTCAAATCCAATTCCTCCAGGGGAAATCACTCCGCCGTTTTCAATGTCCATTGCCGCAACTCCGCCTATGGAAAATCCATATCCGCTGTGGCCGTCCGGCATCACAAAAGAATATTTTTGGATTCCTGGGAGTGTTGCCACATTGCTCGCCTGGTCAAAAACCTGCAAGTCCATTCCGTCCAGAATTTTTTTGCTTCCGAAAACTCTTACTGGCACATTCATGCCTTGCTTGAAATTTTTGTCTATTTCCCAGACTACATCTGAGATTTTTTTGAAGTTTGGTTTTTTGAAATCAAAATTTCCGAATCCCATATTTTATCACTTGGATTTTTTTATTTTTTAATTGGCTCGCGCGCACAGTAAACTGATGCGCGCTCGCTGTCAATATGTGTTGAAAAAATAATTGCTGCGCCAAAAATTTTCGGCGGCGAATTGTTTTTTCCTCAACACATAATTTAGAGCGAGGCTGCCGACAGAGGCAGGCAGCCGAGCTCCGAAGTTCTTCATTTCTAAACCTAAATGCAACGCAGAAAGAGTTTCCTTCTGCACGCACCCATTTACGCATTTCTTTTATTTGCAAATGGCGCTGGGTGTGCGCGAAATTGATAAGATTTGATGGGGATGAGAGTTTTTAAAGGTTATCTAAAACTTAAAATGTTAAACTAACTAAATTCGGAGAATGTTTTGGCGTCATCTTTGTCGAAGCTTTTCAAATTCTTATAGGTGTCATCGTGTCTAATTTGTACATCAAGCAAATTTATTAAGTCATCTGTTTTTCCACTATAATAAACAACCTTGGCACAACAAAAAAATCTCTCCATTTCCCAAACCTTCTCCCAAGAATTAATTTCATAGACAGATACCACCTATTTTTAATAGGTGGTTGCAAAGCAACCACAATATATCTATGGTATCTGGATATCCCAAACCACCCAATTTATTGGGTGGTTTTTGATTCTCCCTTCAGCCCGCCCTTCGCCCACAAGTTTTTGCATTCAGCCAGAGAAATCTTTTCGCATTTGCCGTGCCGCATTTTCATGTACATCATTTCTGACTGCGCTTTTACCGCGGCGTCAGCAGGTGCCTCGACAAAAATCCTTATGAAAGATGGTATGTCCTCGGGAACATTTTTTTCATCCATTAGCTTAAAGCATGTGCCATAATCTCCTGCGTAGCATTTTTTTGTTTTGTCAACTTTTCCCTGGCAGAAATCTCTGTATCGCATTGGAACTTTTGAGCAGTCGCAAGTGTCTACATTTGTGATGCAGCCGACTATCTGCTTCCTCGCCTCTTCAGCATACTGGCCTTTTATCTGCTCTTTCTGCAAATTAATCAGCGGGCGAAGCAAAGCGTCAAGCGGGATTTTAATAAAAGCGGGCGCGGTTGAAGGAACAACTTCTGTCATTTGGTCAAGCTTTTCGCAGGACTCAACTTTTTTGTCGTATTGGCATTCTGTCTGCAAAGTCCTGCGCTCAATGCAGAAATCCCTGTAAGCCTGCGGTATGCTTTCGCATTTGCAGTTCTTCACATCCATCACGCATTCGCGCGCAACATCAGAAGCCTGCGCAAGCGCCTTGTTTTTTTCAGCGTCAACTTTCGCCCTTATGGAAGATTTGAAAAACGGCTTTAGAAATTCCGGCAGGCCCGGAGGTGAAATGTCATAATTTTCTAAGCGGTCGCAAAGCTGTCCAGTATCGCGGCAGGTTTTTCCGATATCAAGCTGCTCGCTGCAAAATTTCACATACTCTGGCTTTGGAAGTTTTGAGCAGTCGCATTTGTCAACATCTGAAAAGCACGCATCCAGCTGCTTGCCGATTTCTCCTTGCGATTGCTTTATTGCAATTTCCTTTTGTTTCACACACTCGCTGACTCCGGCTGCGTTCGGAACAGTTGAGCAGTCGCAGTTCATCGGGTCGTCCTCGCACTGCTTTTTGAATTTGTCTTTCCATCCAACAGCATAATTTTTCGCGTTGTTGCAGGAGGCTCTCGCAATTTCATTGTCTATTTTTGAGCAGTCGCATTTGTCCAAATCAGTTTCACATTCTGCTTTCACTTCTTTTCCAATATTCACTTCTTTCTCGCAGCGCGCGACTGCCTGCGGCTCGCCCATTTTAGAGCAGTCGCATTTTGCAGGATCGTCCGCGCATGAAAGAACAATCGCATTTGCGCGGTCATTAAATTTTTTCTTTTCGCTTTCGCATTTTGATTTCATTTTTGCATTTGAAACTTTTGCGCAGTCGCAGGCTTCCGGGTCTTTAAAGCACGCGCTTTGGAATTCATTTCCCTGATTTTTTGCTTCCTTGAAGTTTTTGTCGCATTCTGTTACAGCCCTCTCATCTCCGAGAGAAGCGCAGTTGCAGTTTTCCGGATCTTCCATGCAATTTTTTTTCACTTCTTCGCCCTTTGCTCTCATTTCTGATTCTTGCGCTGCAGCTGCTTGCTGTTCTGCATTTGCACGAGCTTGCTCCGTTGGATTATCAGAAATCATTTTTGATTTGCTTTCATCACCCATATTGGTTTCAGAAAAAGCAATTATGCTGAAGAAAATAAAACACGCCAGAAGAGATAGCGCGAATAGTTTTCTCATGGGAAAGATTGCAAGAGGGTATTTATAAATTGTCTTTTGAACCTTTTTTCTCTAGAAAAGATTCCCAACTTAATTATGAAACTTGTATGTTGTCTCATCTTTCTGCTCGATTTCAACAATTCGTATTTTATTTTCCTTTTCAGCAATTTTATAGACAACTCTGAATTTTCCTATTCTGATTCTGAATGTGTTTTCCTCGCCAGCGACTTTTCTAACATCAAAAAGCTTGAATGGAACCGGAATATCTTTCAGAATTTCACATAGCTCATTAATCCTTGCGCGCATTTTTCCTCTAGATTTTCATAATCTTTTTTGGCTCTGTTATTTCCAAAAAATATTTCAAACAAGAAATCGCCACCGAATTATTTTTTAATTTGAGAAAATGGGGTTTCGTTTCCAGCTTCAGCATCTTTTATCAATTCGTGTATCTCTTTTCTTTCTTCTTCGCTTAGCTGCTCTTCTGGAATTAGAAGATGCTCGAGGGTCGACATTTTCTGGTTAACTCTCTTTATCTCTTTGTAAACCATTTCCAAAGTGACATCTTGCATAATTGTTAATATCCTTCAGAGTTTATAAAACTTACCCAAACCTTCTTCTCACTCTTGAATTTCTGCTTTGCCGCGTTTGCCTTGTGAAGCCTCCGCCAGAAAATCCTCTACGACCGCCGCCACCGCGCGAAAATCCTCCGCCACGCCCGGGCATTCCTGTGCGCTTGCCCCACTTTGGAATTATCGCAGCGCGCTTGCTCATTTTTTCCTCAATCTCAGCAACTTTTTCTTTTGAGGCAGAGCCGAAAAATCTTTTCTCTTTTAGTGGAGCCTTGGAAGAGCGAATCATTGAGGAAATTTCAGAAACTTCTTCTGGCAGAACAATATGGAAAGCTTCGCCGGTTGCGCCTGCCCTGCCTGTTCTTCCAACTCTGTGGATAAAAGTTTCAACATCATTTGGCAAATCAAAATTTATCACATGGGAAACATTTTCAATGTCCAGCCCGCGCGCGGCAACATCTGTCGCAACCAAAATTTTTAATTGCCTGCTTCTGAATTCACTCAGCACATGCTCGCGCCTGCCTTGGGTTAAATCTCCGTGGATTGCGGCTGTCGGGTAAAATTCATCAAGCCTGCGCGCAAGTATATCCGCGGCGCGCTTTGTTGAGACAAAAATAATTGTGAGCTCGGGCTTTTCTTTTTGTATAAGCTCGTGCACGCAGCCGAGCTTGTCGCGGTTCATTGCAATGCAAATCACATGGGAAATTTTTTCAACTGATGGTTGTTCTGAGTTCAGCTCAACAACAACAGGTGCGCGCATGTATCTGCTTGTGATGTAGCGGATTTGCTGCGGGAGGGTTGCAGAAAATAAAAATGTCTGCCTTTGCGGCGGCGTGTGCTTCAGAATGTAATCAATATCTTCAATGAATCCCATGTCAAGCATGCGGTCTGCTTCATCTAAAACCAAAACGCGGATTTTGCTCAGGTCGATTGAACGCCTGTGTATGTGGTCAATTAATCTTCCTGGGGTTCCAATTACGATTTGTATTCCCTCTGAGCGCAGTGCAGAAATTTGCGGCTCAATTGATCTGCCACCATAGACTGTCAAAATTTTTGCGTTCAGTGAGCCGGAAATTTTTTCGGCCTCTTTTGCGATTTGCATTGCAAGCTCGCGCGTGGGAGCAATCACAATTGCCTGCAGCATTCTGCTATCTGTATTTATTTTTTCCAATAGCGGAACTAAAAATGCAATTGTTTTTCCTGAGCCTGACTGGGCTTTTCCCAGCAAATCTTTTCCTTCAATGCAGGGTAGAATTGTTTTTTCCTGAATCGGAAACATTTCATCAAAGCCTGCTTGCGCTAAGCCGTCCTTCAGTTGTTGCTTTATTTTCAGTTCTGAGAATTTCATAAGAATCATGGAAGTTTAGAGTTCAAAAAGGCAGGGAATCTTTGCAAACTCAATCTTTTTAAGTTCATAAAGCTAAAAACAGTTCATGCCATTTCCTCTTGCTTCAATAGAGCGCATTGCAAAAAATGCCGGTGTGGACAGAATTGGTCAGGACGCAGTCAAAGAGATTGATAAAATTCTTGAAGAGATTGGAGAAGAGCTCGTGCGCGACGCTGCTAAAGCTGCTGAACATGCTAAAAGAAACACAATAATGAAAGAGGATATAATTCTGGTTTCTGGAAAGCAGCCTGCTTAGAAAATTTTGAATCCTAAAATATAAAGCACAGCTATCAGGAATGGCTGGTGCGCAACATAAATTGCAAGTGAGTTTCTGCCAAGAAAGCAAAGCGGGTTGCTAGAATAAGTTTTTGAGTCAGAAAATTTCCTGTAAATCTTTTCTCCTGTAAAAATTCCTATAAGGAACACACCGAACCATGGTAGAAGAGGGAAGTAGTCAAATGTTTGGAAGTTTTCCGGCGGAAGGCCAAGCCATGAGAGAGAAGAATTCTGCTGCGGCAGCGTGTTCATGTAAAATCCCAGCAAAGCAATTAGCAGCCCTAAAAGCAAATTTGCCTTTCCAAAATTCCTGAAAAATGGCGCGAGCAAAAAGGAAATTCCAAAGAAATGCAAAATCCCGAACCAGATTGTTTGTACTGGTGTTAGAAAAAAAGTTGCAGCTGTCGCCAAAATTCCCAGGGAGAAAATTTTCAGACCGCGTGCAAAGCTTTTCTTTTTTAGTTCCTCGTGGTTTTTTATTTTTTCAGACATAATGAAAAAAGAAATTCCCGCAAGCAGAATGAAACTTCCAGCTATCAGCCGCGGGAAAAGCCACCAATAAAGCCAGCCGCCGCCCATGCTGAAAACTTTGAAATAGTCAAGCGCGACAGACCAATTGAAAATTACCATCAGAATTACAGCAATGCCGCGAGCGAGGTCGATTTGCCAGAAACGCTGGTAATTATGAAAATTTGTTTTCATTCTTTCACACCCAAATTTGGAAGATAACTTATCTTTATTGTTTTCTCAAAAATAATATGGTCATGCTCGCGAATCAAATCCGGAAAATTATTTTGCAGCCTATCTATGAAATCAAAAAAATCTTTGTTTGAAGAGCACATGAGCTCTACATCCAAATCCGCAACTCCTATGTCATCAACTATGTAAATAACTTCATTTTGGTTTTTCAAATAAGATTTTACTTTTTCAAATTCCTCTTCTAAGGAATGTGTGAAAAACAAAAACATTTTGAAATGGTTTAAGCCCAAAGCCTCATGGTTTATTATAGCGCGTGAGCCTAAAATAATTTCTGACTTCTTCAGATTTTCTATTCTGTAAGAAACTGTTTTGTAGTTTGATTTTATTTTCCTTGCGATTTCTGAGCTGTTCTGGCGCGCATTTTTGGCCAGCTCATTCAGGATTTTTTTATCAAGTTCATCAACTTCGATTATTTCTTTTTCTTCTCTCAAAATTATTTCTCTGGAATCTTTTTTCCCCAGAAGAAATTTCCATGGATATTGGTCGAGCTCTATTACAACTGACATTAATCTTTTCTTTATGTATTTGTCAAATTTTACAACGAACGTGCCTGCTATTTGCTTGAATTCCTCAAGCGTGCGCGTCCAGGTTCCAATACAGATGTCGTAATCTCCACGCATCCAAATAGCCCAGCTTATATTTTTGTTGTTCTTCACATAATTTTCTATTTTGGCTTTTATTTTTTCATTGACATACTGCAGCTTTACAAAAATTCTGCAATAGAAAAATCCCAGCTTTCTGAAGTTTATTATAGGATAATAGCCTCGGATTATGCCGCGCTTTTCAAGCTGCTTTATCCTATATTCTATTCCCTTTTTTGTAAGCAGGACTTTCTTTGCCAGCTTGCTGTTGGCTGCTCTTGCGTTAAAGTCGAGCTCTGCTAAAAGCTTTCTATCTTTTAAGTCTAATATCGCATGCATATTATCACTTATAGAGTTTATAGTTTAAAAAGCTCTCTATTTGTGAAGTTTTGATGACGAAAGCTTTCTATATATGTTTATCTCATTACTATTTTATGGTAAGTAGTAGAGCGTTCTTCAAGTCTGAGGACTGGGGGTACATGGAGGCGCATTTATCCCCGGCGATTCGTAGATATCTCAGAGAAGAGGAAGATTTTATTCTACAATATGCTGGGAGCGTTGATGCTTTAGTTGATGTCGGCTGTGGAGAAGGGAGGATTGTTGATTTGTTGTTGAGAAGCAGAGAAAACAAAAGAATTTTTGGAATAGATATCAGCGAACTGTCGGTGAAGCGGTGCAGGGAAAAATATAGAGGTAAAGTAAATATTTCTCTTCAGGACGCGCGCTTTGCGAGCTTTGAAGATAGTTCTATGGACGCGGCGGTTTTCAGTTTTAACCTTTTGGGAAATTTGAATCCGGAAGACCGCGCGGCTTTGATACAGGAAGCACGAAGATATCTGAAACCAGCAGGGTTTATTGTTGGTTCAGTTTATGCTAAAAATGCTGCGCCGTTTCAAGTTGAATGCTACAAAGATTATCTTGGGTTTAACGTTCCTTTTGTTGACAGAAAATTTGTCCATTTTAGAACTCCTAGAGGAAATGAAATCATATCTGAAAGATTTGGAAAAAAAGAGCTGGAAGAAATTATGCGAAGGCGCCACTTCTACCCGCAAGTTGAAAAGAAAGATTTTTCTTTATTTTATTCTGCAAGAAAAGTTTAGCCGTGGTAAGCAGTCTCAACTTCAGTTTTCTCATAATGCTCCCAGCCATGGGAAATTTTTCTTGTGATTTCCTGCAGGCGCGGGGAAACTTTTTTCCAGACTTCATGGACTTCTTTCAGCCAGAGAGCTGCTGAATTTTCCGAGAATGAAACTTGGAGGTTGTTGGATTTCCATATCAGAGACTGAAGTTTTTTGTAAATTTCAAAAAGCTCTTCCTTCTCTTCCTTTGAAATAAATTTTCTTTCAAAAAAGCAGCAGAAGTTTTCGTTTCCTGAAAGCAAAGGCTCAACAATTCCACGCGCCACATTTTCAATTTTTTCCGCAACCGAGGCGCGCATACTTTCGAGCAGGGGTGCATCGTCCTCGTGCTTTATGCGGAAATTTTCCGAGAGCCAGTTCCATTCAGGCAGGTGCTTGTGTTTTTTCTTCAGCTTGAGGTATTGGTCTTTGAGAGGCATGGGAATGAATGAGAAAACAATATTAATAAAGATATGTTGCCAACAAAAAGTGCGGGCCGGTCGGCCCGTATCGTTTGAAGATATAAATCAAACGGTGAAATAATTCAAAAGCTACGGGCCGGTGGTCTAGTGGTATGACGTCACCCTGACAAATCTTTTTGGAGCGGTGAAGATCAAGAGTTCAAATCTCTTCCGGCCCACCAAAATGATTTTTATGAAAATAATTTTGCCGCATTGCCTAAAATTTGGAGATTCAATTGGAATAGTTTCTCCGTCAGATCCAATAGAAAAAGGGATTCATGCTGAGCAATTCGAGCGCGGGATGAAAATTATTGAAAGCATGGGCTTCAAGCTTGCTGTGGGAAAGAATCTAAACTCACCTGATCCAAAAGAAAAAGCGGCTGATTTGAATGAAATGTTTTCTAATACAAAAATAAAAGCAATAATTTGCTCGCAAGGCGGGGACTCGTCTGAGAAAACTCTACCATATATTGATTGGAACCTAATCAAAAATAATCCAAAGATTTTTGTCGGGCTCAGCGACATCACGGTTTTTCTGAATGCGATTTTCCAGAAAACTGGGTTGTTAACTTTCCACGGAGATGATGTTAGATTTGGCTTTGGAAAAAATTCCAGCGAGTATGATAAGAGGGAGTTCGTTGATTTGCTTGTTAATGGGAGAATTGGGGAAGTTCGGCCAAACGGAGATAGAAAAACAATTCGCTCTGGAAAGGCCTCTGGAAGGCTTTTGGGCGGAAATGTGAAATGCCTTCTAAAGCTATCTGATACAAAATTTTGGCCAGACTTTAGAGATTCTATATTGTTGATGGAAGCTTACACACCAACTAAAGAAGATTGCCTGAAATATTTTTCTAAACTAAAAGAGCTCGAAGTTTTTGATAAAATTTCTGGAGCTGTTGTTGGATTCATTTATGGAATGCAAGTTGAAAATCCCGTTGGCCCGCAGATGGAAAATCTTTTATTGGAATTCACAAAAGATTATGATTTTCCGATTTTGAAAATCAGTGATTTCGGACACAACTGCCCAAATACTATTTTGCCTATTGGATGCAGAGCTGAGTTTGATGCAAACAAAAAGAAAATTTCTATTCTTGAGAAATGCGTTAAGTAAGATTTATTAACAAGCAGACAGATTTATCCTTATGAAATTCTTCTCCGATTTGCATATGCACAGCCGCTACGCCCGCGCGTGCAGCAAGGATTTGCGCGTGGAGACTTTGGAAAAATGGGCGGCTGTGAAGGGGATAAATCTTTTGGGCACAGGAGATTTCACGCACCCGCTCTGGCTCGCGGAACTGAAGGAAAAATTAAAGCCAGCAGGCAGCGGATTTTTTAATTTTCAAAATAAAAATATTTTCTTTGCGCTGACAGCAGAAGTTTCTTTAATCTATAATGATGGAAAAGCTTTGCGTAGAGTGCACCACATTCTGACTGCGCCGAGCTTTGAAGTTGCTGGGCAGATAAATGATTTCCTCGGAAAAAAAGGAAAGCTCGCTGGAGACGGCAGGCCGATAATTGGAAAACTTCCTTCGCCGGAATTAGTTGAAAAGTGCATGGAAATTTCAAAAGATATTCTTGTAATTCCCGCGCACGCATGGACTCCGTGGTTTGCCATTTTCGGGAGCAAATCCGGATTTGATTCTCTGAAAGAATGCTTTGAAGATCAAACGAAAAATATTTTTGCAATTGAAACTGGAATGAGCAGCGATCCCGCAATGAACTGGAGATTGAGCCAGCTGGATAATGTTGCAATTATTTCAAATTCAGATTCCCACAGCTACTGGCCTTGGAGAATGGGACGCGAGGCAAATGTTTTTGATTTATCCGAGCCGAGCTATTTTGAAATGCTTGAAGCAATAAAGAAAAAAGATCCAAAGAAATTCTTGTACACAATTGAAGTTGACCCTGGATATGGAAAATATCACGTTGATGGCCACCGCGCGTGCGGAATCCAAATGGAGCCTGCGGAAGCTCTGAAGCTGAAAAATATCTGCCCGAAATGCAAGAAAGAATTAACAATTGGAGTTCTGCACAGAGTTGAAGAATTGGCAGACAGGCCTGTTGGATTTGTTCCAAAAGGAGCTATTCCTTTCAAAACTCTTTTGCCTTTATCGGAATTAATTGCTGTTGTCCTTGGAGTGCAAACTCCTTCAAAAAAAGTTTGGGAAGAATATAATAAATTAATTGGCAAATTTGGAAATGAAATTAATGTTTTGATTGAAGCTGATGAAAAAGAATTGCGCGCGGCCGCGCATGGAAAAATCGCAGAAATAATTTTGAAAAATCGCTTGGGTGAAATTAAAGTAAAGCCTGGCTTTGATGGGGTTTATGGAACGCTTGTTGTGGACGGGCAAGAGAAAATTTTGTCAGGTGAGAGCGGTGAAGAAAAATCTGAAAAGCCAAAAAAGAAAATTGAAAAGCCTGCTGGATTGAAAAAATTTATAAAATAATTATCGTGCTTTCAGCGTTACGCTGGATTTTGCATCAAGATAGTAGCCATAGCTTGCGACAAAGCGCATTGTGTACTGGGATTTTGCCGCAGGAATATTAACCACTGTTATGCCGCATGTTAAAGTCTCTTCAGTGCTCTTGCCGAAAAATTGGACTCCGTTTTGGAAGCAGCTTGTGTCATATTGTATTTTGTTTGGGGATGTTATCTGCGGAACAATTGAAACTTTTCCCAGTCTTGCTTCTTCGATTGTTGTATTAGTAGGAACTGGAGTTGTTTGAGCATTGGTGTGTTCGAAAACAACTCCGCCGCCGACATTCCTGACTTTTATTGTAACAGTGAATTGGTCGTTTGGAGAGTAAATAACAGGCGGGTCTGGATTGACTTCAACATGCATCTCAATAGGCCCCTTTGAAACAACAGTTGTTGTTTTGTCTTTTGCAGTTTCTGCCTCAGATGATGGGTAAACATTAACAGTTGTAACTGCTTCTGTCTGATACCTGTAGTAAATTCTTCCTGTAAAATCTGTTGGTGTGTCAATTCCTTTTGAATCTGGAGCTTTAACATTCCAAGTGTAAGTTTGAGGAACAGGCTTCTCATCGCCGCGGGCATATCTTAGATTTGTTCTTATTGGTTTTGCATCATCTGCAGCGCTTACTGTGTTTGCCCACTCATCGCTGTGAATAAGCAAAGCAAATGCGCCTGTATAAGTATCATTTTTTACAATATCTCTCTGCCCATCGTTCTGGATTGTTAGTTTTGCGAGAACTGTCTGGCCGCTTCTCGCTTGTGAGGGGTTGACAGAAAATTCTGAAATAGAAACAGCTGGTGTGGAAACAGATACGCCTCCTCCAGTGCCGTCTCCATTGATGCACGCTGAAACCAAAACTATTCCCAAAAGCGCAAGGGGTAAATATTTTTTCATTTCATCACTCAAATTTCTGCAAATCTATACGCGTGGGGTATTTAAATTCTTTTATTTTGGCTTAACAACCACACCAACTGAACCGTCTATCTGGTAAGTGAAGCGTGCATCTATTTCCAAAGTTCCTGTTTCTACTGGTCCAGAGACCTTTGTTTTAAACTGGCAGGTTGATGGCTTTGCTTTTTTGTCTATGAATGTCAAAGTTCTTTTCAGATTCAGCAAATTGGCAGACCCGGCTGATTTTATAATTTTTGAAAAGTCTGCGCAGTTTGTCCCGATATTTTTTTCATCGAGCTCCAAATCTGATGGGAATGTTATATTTACATCTCCGAAAATATTTCCATTTCCTTCATTTCCTCTCAGCTTGTCTATTATTCCATCTCCTGTATAGCTGTAATCCAGAGTCAGGTAAACATCATCTTTTTCAACAAACGGTAGGGTTTCAGACCAGCTTGCAGAAATTTTCAACGGGCTTCCAGAGCTTGTTGATTTGGGAACTGAGTGGGTTTTTCCTGTTGCAAATTCACCCTCGCTCAAAACAACTATTCCATGCGTCTGGAAAAGGTCTGCGTCATAAATTGCGCGGAACTGCAGCTGGCAGGATTTTTCAAATTCTGTTTGCGGGGCGCGGCAGGTAAATGTTTTTATTTTTGTCTGGTTTGTCCTTATCTCCGCCTCATCCCAAGAGACATCGGCGGGCTCGCAGGTGAATCCGCATAAGTCATAAGCATTTAGCTTGAAATTTTTCAGAGTAAAGGGCTGCTTATTTTCTGCTGTGAAACGGATGTTTGTTGGCTGGCCCGCTTTCAAAACAGGCTGGGCAACTTCTGCGCGAATAAGAATGTCCTCACTTGATTTTTCAACTTTTCCTGAAATCTGGGCGTTGCTTGTGTCGGAAATATTTACGCAGGCAGAAATGAAAACTAAAGCAGCAAGAAAAATGGCATAAGTTTTCATTCTACCACTAAGGATTTATTTCAATTTCTTTTTTTCCGTCAATTGAATAAGTATAATCGACGAGCTCTGCTGAAACGGAATAACTTTTCTGCGGGACTATTGGGCTGAAAGCATCCAGGTTTGGAGCAGCGAAATTGCAGACAAGCTCTGGCGTTGATCTTTCAATCAGCGGAATATCTTTCTTGTTAACATAGGCTATTGTGTCTTGCGTGCTTTTAGTTCTGTCTATTTGGAAATCTGATGTGCAGGAATCATCCTTTGATGCAGCATCTTTTGAAACTCTCGTCCATTCAACAGGAACTTTTATGAAAAGCTTTCCTGCCGCAACTTTTGACAGAGAACCTTCGCCTTCATCTTTTGCAGTAACTGTCATCTGCAGGGGGGAAGCTGCAGTCATATAATTTTTATCAGTTTTGAAATCAAAATAAATCCTTATAGGTCCGGTGCCGATAGATTTTGTTATTGCCGGAAGTTCCGGAGATTTTCCTGCGCGCTGCAATTGCGTAAGCTTGTCTTTTGAGACAACATTAAAACCATCTCCCGAGGTTGCTGTGAAAGCATAAGTTGTTCTCCATTGGATTGGGCAGCTTGCTTTCAGGCTTTGGATTTTTTCTTTTGTCGGGCTTTTAGTGCTTATCTCAACAAGCTCTGTTTGGCCTGGTACAAGCTGAAAATTATAAATTGTTTTATCAGCATTTTGAGTTCCTTTTATTTCAGGCTTGCTGCAAACTCCCCAGTCAAAAACATTTAGGTTGACTTGAATATTTTTGTTTTTATCATTGTTTTTCACTTGAAAGCTTAGGGTAAAATCTGTTTCAGTTGAAAGAGGCGGGATGGGAATTACAGAAGCGCTCTGAGCTGCTACTGAGATAATATCTTTAATATCAACATTTGCCTCACTTGTTCCGCCAAAGTTTATACAGCCTGCCACTAAAAAAACTGAGAGCAGAGCCGTAATTGGAAAATGTTTTTTCATGTTTAAAACCTCGGGTTTTTAACAGGCTGTTTAAAATCTAATTTAGATTTTAAACATCATTGCTAACATATATTGGTTTGGTTTTTCATATTTAAAAAGTTGAGATTACTGGGGAGGCGTGTTTATTACAGGGAACTGGAAAGTTTTCTCTGATGAATAAGTGTAGTCCATGCTACCAGCGAAAATCAGATTTTTTTCAGGAGCTGAGCCTTTTATGTTATAACCAAAGCTGAAAGTTAAGACTCCCTGCTGGCCGGTTTTCAAATCATCTTTCAGCTCAAATGTTATATCGCTCGTTGCTGAATTATAGCTAACATCATTGATTGTCCCAAAAATTTGTGGGACACTCTGTGGCTTCGGAATCTGGCTGAACTGGACATCTGCATCTTTTTCATTTGGAATGTGAACGCGGATTTTTGTTCCTTTCGAAGCCTTTCCTTGGCCGTTATTTACAACATAGATTGTACCTGTTATTGATTCTGAAGTTCTTAGAGGCTGCTGGCCTAAATAAATTCCTATTGAAACCGGACCGCCCGAGTAAACTGCAGTTTTGTCTTCCAGAGTAATTTGCTTTGACTGGTACTTTTTCAGAAATTCCTGCTTGTCCATCAATCTTACTGGCAGGGAAACGTTTGTGTTGTAAGTGAAATTATAGTCGAATCCTAATGTAACTAACCAGCCAGGCTTTTGATAGGGTTTTATAATTTTTCCTGTCTGGCCATAGCAAGCTTCATTGCATTGCGCTCCACCGCAACCACCTTGCAAAGTTTCGCATTCTGTTATTTCATTCAGATTTCCCGCTGGAGGATAGCCCCATTGAGGTGCCCTGCACTGGCATTTTCCTAAAATTGTCCCGCTGACTAAAGTTCCGCAATTGCTGTTGCAATCAACATCGCTCTTGACTAAGTTCCCGTTTCTCGGGTCACGACACTCGCAGCGATTCAGACCGTAGAACGTTCTTGATGTTCCTTCAGAATCTCTATCTGTTACGCCAGCGACAGCAGCGCCGCTCCATTTTTCAAAATCACTTTTATTTCCGCATTTGAAAAGCAAAAGTTTCTTGTCATCCGGCAAACTGTCTCCTTTCCAATTGCAAATTGGAACTGCGTTTGCCGAAAAGTCAGATTCTCTTTCATCGCTACCCAAGCAGGATGTGAAAACGCATCCATCATTTTTAAGCTCCAAAATTCCCTGCCCCGGTATATTTGCAGAAACTTTCTGCGGGTCAGCAAGCTTTATGTTTTTCAATTTTACAACAACATTTCTGGCAACAAAGTCTCCTTTGTTTGTTAATTCTATTTGCCCGACAAGCGGGAGCTGCGGGTCAATTTCCGGAGATGCTTTTCTGTAGTTTGTTGCTTCAAAATTTTCAAATTCCAGAGCTAAAGTGGATTTTTCTGCTGTTGAAGGCGGCGGAGGCTCGACTGCACAGCCGGGGCCGCATGTTATTACAAGCCATGCGTCTCCAATATTTTTTCCCACAGAATCAAATGCCTGACCGATTGGAGCACCGAACGTTGTGCCGAAATTATAAACACTCGCCCAGTAGGGGCCGAAAATTGCTGTGCCAAATTGTCCTGTGTATTGGAATGAGAAAGCTATCAGCGAAAAGAAAATTACAATTATTCCGATGTAAGGTCTTCCTTCCCTGCCGCCAACTGTTCCCATGAAAAGCCCGAGAAGCCAGACTGCTGCATAAGAAATCATAAATGCTCCTTTTGTCCAACCCAATAAAACCGGAAGGCCTGCATAAAGCACAAGCGCCAAAAACATTCCTGAACCAACATCATCAATGTTCCTTGCATTTACTGCGTTGAGAACTGTTGACGGGCTTACTTTATTGAACACTCCGGCAATAACAACCTGTTTTTTATCTTCCTGAGGTTCTGTCTGAGGTATGGTTGCAAAAAATGCCAGAGACAGAAGGAAAATAGAAAATTCTGGCTTGTCTAAAATTCCTATAAACATAGCTTGAAATGCGAAGCCAACTGCGCCGACTATCAGAGCTGTTAGCAGAATTTTTACAGCTTTTTGCGGGATGCTTGCGGTGGCAAGCGAAGCTATGAGAGCTGAAAGATATATTAAAATTATTACAGTTATTCCAGAATAAATTGAAGATGCCCCGCCCAAACTGAGAAATGAAAGCATATAGAAAGATAAAACAAAACCAAGCAAAGTTCTGAACCACGCATCTGCTGCTTTGTATGGCTGGTCGGGCTTGTATTTGTTTGGCAGGGAGAGGTAAGCGACAAAAACTATGATTAGCGGAATTACTTTATGAATCACGTGGGCAAAACCAAATTCCAAAACAAGGAAAGTTACAACCAGAATTTTCAGGAAGCTTTTCAGATAGAGCCAGCCAACCTCATTTCCAATTTCTATGCCTCCTTCAGTTTTTTTTGCGCGCGACATTATGTCAAACTGTGATGGAAGTGCATACCAGAAAGCTACTAAAATAAGTGCTGTCGAGAGAAATGCAAAACCGAAAAGCGCAGAAATTGCAGCTGCAACCGCGAAAATTACAATCGCAAATATTTTATTTTTTAACTTGAATATTTTCAGGGGTTCTGTTGTTTCTGGGGTAAGAGGAATGCTGCCGACCGGTTGGGAAACTTTTCCAACGGCATAGCCATGTGGAGCTACAACAAATTTTCCATTGACAGATATAAGATGCTTTTTGCATTGATTGCAAAAATAAGTTCCTCTCGGTGTTTCCACCAAATTTTCGTGAGGGCATTCTGTCTCAGCGAATGGGCCCGGACTCGCCTCTACTTCGGGAGTGCTTTCTTCGTCCGTTTTTGCTGCTGCCATACTAATCTTTAGTTTTTTCTATTTTAAAAACGCTATAAAATATCAGAAAGCTGCAAATAAAAACGCAACAGAAATTGGAATTTATCTATTTCTTAAAAAATTCCAAGAACTCAACATTCAAATCAGAATTCGGGGAAGGGAAAATCTCCAGAATATTTTCTCCAGTAACAAATCCTTTTGGAACTTCTGTCGCAATGTAATCGCTGGCAGAGCCTGAAAATATTTCTTCTCTGTTAAGAAGAATTTTGAAACTTCCTGAGCCTTTAACAGAAGCTTCCATCAGCCTTGCAGAAGAGTCAGAAGTTGAGAAATGATATTCCATATGCTCGCCTGTTAGCCCAAAAAGTTTTACCTGAAAAGAATATTTCGCTGGTGTAAACAAAAATCCGCCGCTTGCTTCTATCCTTAGAGTATTTTCATCCTGTAGAATCTTTCTGAAAATCTGAATTTCATGCATGCCTGCCTTTGGGGCTCCTCTGTAAACTTCCTCATTGTTGATGAAAACCTTAAACTCACCATAGCTGTTTGTTTCTGAAATGTCAAATTTCAAAAAAAGTTGGTCATAATCTTTGTCGACAAAAAATCCCGCAGCTTTTTGAGAGTCGGCATCCTTTGCAGAAACCTCTTCGGAAAAATCCGCCAAAAGTTCTGGTTCGTCTGCTGATAAATGGGCAGAATCACCCAAGTAAATTACACCTGACATTTTCTTTGCAGAGTCAGAAATTATTTGCGTGGTTGTGGTTTGCTGAATATTTTTCCCTTGCTGAGGCTGCGAATTTATTGAAACAAAGCCTGATGGAGCTATAATTTGCTGTTGCTGCAAAACAAAACCAAGATACATCGCTGTAATCGTGGCTAGAGCCAAAAGCAGCACTGGAACGAATTCTGGCATAGTAATTATACGGTAGTAAAAGTATTTAAAGCTTCCCTAAGAAGGGCTCCGCTGACCTTACGTGGTGTAGGATATTATTCCTTATACTGCTGCGCCTCATAAGGTCATCCTTATGGGCTGACTTCATGACGCGTGTGAATTTTATCATATTCAAATTTAACACACGACACGAAGTCAATTCACCCGAGATTATCGCTATGCGATATTTTAAAAATGCAAACCGCATCCCATTCTTTTCCGGCCTTGGCAAGAAACTCTCTCTCCAGCTTCAAATCAAAAAATATTTCTTTCAGCTTTTCAAATCTCTCCTTGCAGTTACTTTCATTGCAAAATAAAGTTATTATAAGTTTTCCGCCGGGCTTCGCATAATCAATTATTTTTCTCGGATTCTTCAGCAAATGAATTATGTCAACGCAGAAAACAAAATCAAACTCTTTTTTGTATGGCAGAGAATCTCCAGAAGCTAGAATTTTTTCTCCTTTGATTTTTTCTAAATATTTTGGATTAATATCAACCGCAACAGCCCACGGAATTTTTTCCTCGAGAAATCCGGGGCCGCATCCTATGTCCAAAACTTTTGCGGATTTTTGGACTTTAACTTCTTTCAGAATTTTGAAAATCTTTTCCCTTTGAGTTTCTCCCATCCAGTTTTCGTAGATTTCATCTATTATTGGCATGGGTTGAAATTTGGGGCTCAATGTTAAAAGCCTTTGGGCGCGCAAGCTTCAAATGTTTCCTTTGATTTCTGGTGCAGTTCTGCGCGAGGATTTCTTCCTTTGGAAATTCTCTTCCGCGCCACAAAAGATTTTTTTCAAATTTTTCCGCGCCGAATGCCTCGGAAATTTTTCGCACAGCCAAGTCAACATCAAATTCTTTGCATGAAAAAATGTCTATGTTCATGTAGCCGTTCGGATGCGGAAATGTGTGGATAGAAATGTGGCTCTCTGCGATAATCACAATCGCGGAAATTCCTCCCTTGTCCCATGTTTCTGGGTTTGCCGGGTATTCAAGCAGGTGCGGGCCTGAAACTTTTTTCATTCCCAAAATTTTCGGGAGCTCATCCAGAAAGTTCAAAACAAAATTTTTGTCTAGAAGTTTTTCGCTTTTGCAGCCGTATAAATCCAGCATTAAGTGTGGGCCGAACATAATTTCACCTAATTAGAAATAAATCTGCCTAACAAAATTCTGAGAATTTTCTACGACAAAAAGTGTTTTTTTATTCATCTTCTTTTTTCTTCCACCAGTTCAAACAGTCGCTCACATAAAATAAAAAACGTTTTGCGCTGGAGATTTTATTGCAGAGGTTGTTTATAAAGATTTATTCAAATTTGTAGCCGGCTTTTTCTCTGGCTTTTTTTTCAGCAGCAATAACCTGTAGCAGAATTTCTTTGAGATGTTTTTGAGAAGCAATTCTCTCCGGCTCATGTGCCTTTATTTGCGCGTAAAAACCTTTTGTTATCTCATCTAATCTGTCCATTAATCTGCTAGGTTTTCTTTGGGCCTTTCCGGCAACAAATCCCATAACATCCGGAGCTGTCAATGTGTATTCTCCCCAAACTTCTATTTCCCTGCGCGGATCTGCATCCAAATATTTTCCCCACGAAACAGCTTCGCTCTGTCCAGAGCCGGAAAGCCCGCCAGTTCTCTCATCTGCTGTTGTGAATCTTATGCAACCTGCGGAGCCGTCAAATTGTAAAGCAAAAATTTCTGCCGCAGTTGGCGCAGTTGTCTGTGTGAAATTTCTTGGGCCGCCTTCACCGAGGAAAACATTTAATTGAGGCTGGGTGTAAACGCTAAGCGCTGCTGCCTGAAGAACATCTTGCGTTGGGCTTGTGTCTGCGTACATCCCTTCAAGAGCAAGCAAAGACAAATCCATTCCAAGAGAATGGTTTGCTCCAGAATCTAAAAATACCGGCACCCCATGCTCAGCTGCTCTGACAATAAAAGAACCTTTTTTGTCAATAACAATTCCGGAATCATCATTAAGCATTTCCTTTCCAAACTCATACAAAAATTGCGCTGTAGAAAACGGCGGCTTCATGCGCGGCAAAACTCTTCGCGCGAAATCCTGATTTATCATATCCTGCGCTTTTAGAGTGTAGCGGTTGTGTATGAACCTGTCATAAATTCTTGTTGTTTCATCTCTCCTCAAATCGTCATCATCAACTTGATGGTGCCCGTGCCTTACCGGAAGGCCGCATGCGTAATGCAAATCGTGATAAGCATTTGCACCTGTTGTAACAATAGCATCAACTAAACCAAGAGAAATTAAATCTGCAAACAATCCGCCCATGCCCGCAGGAGTTGCAGCGCCGGCAACACCGAGCCAAACATATTCACCCTCTTGGATTCCTTTAACCCATCTCTTGGCTGCTGCAGGTTTTCTGCTGGCTTGATAACCAAGACCAGAATCTATTTTTTTGATATGATAAGTTGTTGCATCAACAAATTCTTTTGTTATTCTCAAAGGAACTTGCGCCCGCCTTCCGCCCATCCACCTGCTGTGAGAAATTGGATCTTGCATGAAAACCAACCACATTCAAAGTATTTAAATTTAATTTTGGTGGACTCAGGGGGAATTTCTTTTTGATATAACCGCGAAGCGGCTATCTTCCTTTTGGAATTAGCCCTAAACCTTTTCGAGAAAAGGTTTGGGGATTTGAACCCCCGATTTCATGCATGCCATGCATGCGTCATTCCGAACTAGACCATGAGCCCGCATAAAATTCTTTCGCGCGCAGCTTTTTATAGATGTTCCTGCAATTCTGCGGAATGTTAAAATTAAGAAAGCTGAGGCAATGCTTCCACTTGCTTGAAGGTGGGGAAGTTTCGCAGACTGTGGAAGAGCAGAGACATCTCAGGATTTACGCGCTGCAAATTTATGGGAAGGGGAAACTCTTTCAGCTTTTTCCTTTTGCTGACGGCTATAGCAGCCAGTGGATTCCAACAAGCGATTACAATGCAATTCTTGCGACCGCAAAAATATTGAGAGTTCCTTCCCCTGAGCTTCTGAGAGAACCAAAACCTGTGATAAAATATCGCGGCACAGAATTTGGAGACGGTGCAGTTCTGGCAACTCTCGTGCCTGTTGAAATGTCAATGGCTCTTGTTTATGAAATTCCAAAAAAATAATTGGTGGGCCCGCGCAGAGTTGAACTGCGGCTTCTACCTTTCCAAAAAATTTGTAAGGGTAATGTCATACCGTTAGACCACGGGCCCGCAAACAAATTAGAACAAATTAAGTTTAAAAAATGGTGCGCCCGACGGGATTTGAACCCGTGTCACAAGCTTGGGAAGCTCGGATCCTTTAGAGAAATTTTTTGCCACTAGACTACGGACGCTCAATTAGAAATAAATTTTGAAGAATAAAAACCTATCCGAAAATCCCGCCGACACCAGAAGCGGCAGCATCTGCCTCTTCTTGAATTTTTTTATTTGCCTGCTCCAAAATTTTTGGATCAACAGAGAAAATAAATTCTTTCAAAAGCTCTTTGCATTTTGAAACGCCAGCATCTGAGCCGGAAATTAAAAATATGCTTCCGTCTGCGCCAGCTTCAATCCCCAATGCGGACGCATCTCTAATTGTAATTGACTGGCGCGCGGCAATGTCAAAATCTTTTCTTAAAGCTTCTTCGGCCTTGCGCGCGTTCTCGCGTTTTATAAAACATACGTATTCCATAAAATTCTTAACAATTATAAGCTTAAAAATCTTATAGAATTTCATGCCCTCGTGGCTCAGCTGGCAGAGCGGCTGCCTCGTAAGCAGCAGGTCGTGAGTTCAAATCTCATCGAGGGCTCCACCGTATTTTTAAAGTTTACAATTCATGTAATAGTTGAGAAAAATGATATCAAAAGAGGAATCTAACGAAAAAGTTGAAGATGGTTGGCTGAGAATCTGGTTTGGGCTTGAGGCGCTTGCTGTTTCAGAAGAGATAACAAAAAAGTCTTTGGAAAACCTTTTGGAGCGCTTGGAGTCAGACAGCCGTGTAAAAGTTTACAGAAAGGAGTTTTCAACGGCGAAAATGGTTGAAAATCCTATTCCTGAAATAAAAGAAGGCTGGTCCATTGTTTGCGAAACCGAATTCGTAGCTAAAAAGCTGGATGATGTCGTGCAGATTGTAATGGAATACGGGCCATCGGCTGCAGAAATTCTGGAACCGCAGAAACTCTCTTTGAATTTGGGTGAATGCCAGAATATTTTAAATGGGGTTTCGGACATGATGCACAGGTTTGCGCGAGCGGGGATTGGTGGAATGGTTGTAGTAAGGGGGAAAGAGTGATAATCTATGAAAAAGATATTTTTTGTTTTTTTTGTGGTTGCTGTTTTTTCTAATCTTGCAGCCGCGGAGGAGCTCGCAGATTTTTCTGTTACGACAAAAATTTCAACTGATGGGATTTCGCGCTCAACAATAACAATCAGCTTGGAAGAATTTTCAGGTGAGGTAAGGGTTCCAGTTCCTTACGAGATAAGCAGGCTCAGCTTTGATTCGAACTTTGGAAAACTTTCATGCATAAAAGAGAGTAAAGTTTATGGAACCGATATCCTTTGCAGCATCCCACAGGAAACCAGTGGTTCTTTCAAAACAGAATTCGATGTTGAGAATCTTGTTAGAAGTTCTGATGATAAATTCTTTTTCAAGCAGGAGGTTTCGGTTCCGATAAATTCAAAAAAATTCAGCTTCCGTGCGATTCTTCCTGAAGGAATGGGTATTGATGGGATTGGGGGAATATTCCCAAAGGATGCGGAGAGCTCAAGCGACGGAAGGAACATTTTCTTGACTTGGAGAAAAGATTTCATGAGCGCGGGAGAAACTTTTTCATCTCAAGTTGTTTTTGAGCCGCTATCTGCACAGAGTGGCGGACCATCCGGATTGATAGCTGCAGGCTCGCTTATAGCTTTGCCGATAGCACTTGCATTTGGTTATTTTTATTTTAGAAAGTTCAAGGAGAACGCGCTAACTCCAAGATTGGTTTTACCTGTTCTTAAAGAGGATGAGAAAAAGGTTGCAGAAGGCCTGATAAAACACGGCTCTGGAGTAAACCAAAAAGTCATTGTTGTAGAGTCTGGATACTCGAAAGCAAAGGTTTCAAAGGTTTTAAAAAGCTTAGCCGAAAGGGGAATTTTAAAATTTGAACGCGTCGGGCGCAGCAACAGAATTTATTGGAGTGAAGAATTCAAGAAAAAGGGTGGAGAGAGGTAGAACATGTAGATAAGGTACTACACAGCTTTAGAAACTCTTAAAAGGCATAAAATACTGTAATTCTGTCTATACCTGTGCTTAGAAACTATTATAATTCTTTGTATCAACTGTTTCATGTAAGCTTTATATCCCCCCTTTCTCATGTAGTTTCAAACAAAATGGTGCCACATTTAGGTATGCGAAAATAATTTCGCGTATCAGTATTAGTGTTCAAACTTAAACGCGCGAAATTTTTGAAATGAAGTTTGAAATAAATTTCGCCCGAGAAAAATGCGGTTGGAATTTATTTTGAATTTTCACTTCAAACTTATACGCGTGATTGGTACCAAAACGCGCATTCACCGCGCAAATAAACAAAAAATAAAAAAATACGGAGGAAGGAAAAATATGCAATTTAGAAAATTAGCTGCAATCGGCGGCTCTGCGTTGATGACAGGTTTGTCATTGGCAGGAGCAGCAATGGCAGCTACAAATGTAGGAAATCTGGCAGACCTTGCAGCCCCTGTTGGCGGCGCAGCTGACTTCCCACTCTTTGTTGTCGGTAAAGACGCAAAGACTTCGGATGTCGCAGGCGCAATCGGCGTGGCAACAAGATTTGCAGCAGAATCAAAAACAAAAGTAGCAGCGACAACGTCACCAGTAGTAGGAGCCGTGGAAGGCGGTGTAAACTTGGCAACAGCAACTGTACCTATGTACGTAGGCGACAGATTGACTGTAGCAAGATCATCTCTTTCATCAACAGAACTTCCAAACATACTAAAATCTGAGAAGTTCGCTGATGGCTCTGGAACAACATACAGTTATGACCAGTATGTTGACCTTGGTACAACTTCAGCTCCAATATACGGTAAGACTGGAGATTTGACAGAACCGACACCTTATGTAAACATGACAACATCTGTCTCGACTTCAAGCTATCTGTATGCATTGAGAGCAGTGTTCACAAACGCTATCAACATAACAAAAGGTACAACCGGCGCTAGCGAGACCACATCTTCTGCAAACGCAGCAGCGGGACAGCCATTGAAACTGTTCGGAAGCGAGTGGACTATCGGAGTTGATTCAACAGCAACAAAACTTGTGCTTTATGGCTCAGGAGAAAAAGCTTCTCTAAAATACCAACAGCCAGTAACACTCTCAATCGGTGGAACAAACCACACAATAGAATTCCTTGGTTCTGAGTCAGCAACAAAAGCCCAGTTAAAAATTGATGGCGCACAGGATGCATACAATGAAGGAAGCATCTACAACAAAGGAAACCCAACATTTACAATATACGTAAAAGATGTCATACAACTCTCATCAACCGACCAAACACAAAATAGTGTAGTTCTTCAATTGGGAGCAAACAAACTATCATTGCCAAATGGCGCAGCAGCACAAAAAGGAGTCAACGATGACACAGTTTCCGGTTCTGTTGTTGACCTTATTGTGACAAGCACAACAGCAGGTTCTGCAGGTTATGGCCAGCTAACAAAACTCGTGGTTTATGAATCTTCATCTGATTCAAATAAAGCCTACATAAAGGAAGGTGGAGAGTTTGTCGACCCTGTATTCGGAACAGTTAAAATGAAGTTCAGCGGGTACACACCAAGCTTAACTTCAACAACTGAAAGAGACACAGTAACTTTCGGCCAATCTTCAAGCGAGTTGAGTGTTAAAGTACCAGAGGTAGTTTCTGGAAAATCTGTTGACATAAAATGGGCGTTTGACAGCGCAACAGGTACATCTGGTACAATTTTGTCACTGAACGAATCGGCTTCTAGAGCATATGTTTTGGTTGAAGGTCACCCAATCTCTAAAGACGATTACTTTGTAGTTGAGGCCGCTGGAGAGGGCCACCTGTTCAGATACTCAAGCGCAGACCAAACAGCAACGACAGGAACAAACCTTGGGTACAACTTCTATGATGTGTTCTCGGGTGAATCAAAGAAAGCCGCATACGCTTCATCAACCAACGCTACATCGGTTTCGATGAAAGTAAATGGTCAGGATGTGTATGTTTCAAACATAACAACAGCACACTCTGGAAGAACAATAACCGAACCTATTATAGCAGTGACATGGAAGTCTGGTAGTGATCCGTCATGGAGAGATGCGCCAGCTACAACAGAGACCGATAGCGTCGCTTACGGTGGCACATCACTCAGTGCGGGAGCAAGCCCAATGACATATGTAACAGTCTGGCCAGGAATAAAGCTAAAAAGCGGATATAAAATGTTCCTGACAGCGCCTAACACAACCTTCGGTGCAGACTACAATAGCAACGTGCCAAATGCAATAAATGTGAGTTTGGTCAACAACACAGTGCAAAGATTCCTGTTACCAACAGGATATTTGAGCGCATTGTTCTACAACACATCTCACAGCGGGGCATCAAATACTGGTCTCAACTCTACATGGTTGAACTTATCAGCAACAGACACGGGAACCCTAACAGGTGTTTCAAACTCTACAACAGCAAGCGCAGTTGGTAATCAGGGAGTGGGTTTACCGTCTGCTAGACTCAACTCTGCTGGAAGATTAATACCAATCCTTGTCGGAAGACAGTGGTATGGTATTGGAACAAATGTTACTGGTGGTACAGGAGCGCAACTGCTGTTCAGCTTGCTCGACGAAGTAGCAGGTACTGCAGTAGGAAGAGATGCTGTCGGCAACATAACACAGCCAGCATTGCTGTTTGTTTCACCAAAGGACGACAACCAAAACAGAGAGACTTTCTGGGTTCCGGGAACAGACACATCTACTGGAGCAGCTTTGACAGGTTCGATAGGCACATCTGAAGCCACGGGTGTGACTTGGTTCTCTGCGGCAAGCGGCGCAACCCCAACAACAACAAGGTACTTTAACTTGTGGGGAGCTGTGATTGAGCAGGACACGAACTCGCAAGGAAAGCTTTCAGCAACATTTCCGAGATCTCAAACCTATGCGACTACACTCATGTTGGAAAAGACATCAACAGGAGCGGGCACGACAACCACAGGTGGCGACAGCTTTAATGTCATAAAAGTGACAGCAGATGTCGCAAGGTTGGACACTGAGTTGAGCGCAACAGACAAGACCAACAGCGATTTAATCGTTGTCGGCGGTCCATGCGTCAACAAAGTAGCGGCTGACTTGCTTGGTAAAACATACCCGGCATGCGCAGACGAAACTGCAACAACCGATGCAGATGCTTTGAGCAAGACAGGCATTCCAAAGAATGCTGCGATTGTGAAAGTATTTGCTGACAAATACGCAACAGGAAAAGTTGCAGTATTGGTTGCTGGTTGGAGAGCACAGGACACTGACTTGGCAGCTCAGGCAGTACAGCAGGACAAACTTGCTGGAAAGACTGACATGGCTGTAAAGGTCAGCGGAACAGATGTTGCAACTGCAACAGTAGAAGCGTTCAGCGGTTAAACCAAACAAAAATTGTCCGTGTGAAAATCACGGACTTTTTTAAATTTTTTATTTTCTATTTCTTTTTTGATTTAGCGCCAGCTAAATTTTTTCTTAACAGGATTTGTTTTAAATAGAGGCTCGTTGTTCGGCTGGGTTGTCTCTCTGTGCTATAGAATTCATTTGCGTTTCAAGAATTTTGTCAAAAATCATGCAGTAAAAAAATGAATGTTAAGAAAGAGCCGCAACTCAATAAACTTTATAAAGTTTATCTTACCTTAATATTCATGCGAAAAATTTTCCCGGCGCTCATTGCAGTAATTTTTGTTGCAGCTTGCCTTGGCCAGGCGGAAGTTTACAAGCTAAAATTTGCTGGCATGGATATAAATTTTAGGGCAGACTTGAAAAAGGCGGAAAACATTCCGTTGGAGCCTGATCCTGAAGCTGTGAGAAATCTTATGTTTGAAAATCCTGTGGCAGATGTTAAAATTGCTTTTGTGGCTGATGATAAAAATGCCGGTTATTATGGTGTGACGGGATTTGAGCTGCAGTATAAAACTGTTATAGCATATAAGCAGTTTATTTTTACTGACAAATCTATTGTTCAGGAAGAAAGCGGAAAGCAGTGCGTATATTTTGAGAAAGTTCTCGTAGGTGGCATCGGAACTCAAAGAAAAATATGTTTCGAGACTATTGTTCTGAACAACACAGCCGAAGCAGACGCTATCGCGGATGAAAAAACTCCTGTTTTGTTAATGGAAGCAGAAGCAGAAGACACAAAGGTTTCTATTGAGGGAAATGTTGTGAGGATAATGGGAAAAGACATGAGCCAGAATAGCAGGAAGTATACCGACTTAGATTTGGCTGCGGATAAATTCTTGCTGGTGCTTTTGAATGAGTCCACAAAAAAATAAATTCAGCACTCTATTAATTTCTCCAAATCTTCCTTTGACTGAAGACCTTCGAGCAAAACTTTTTCATTTATCAGAATCGCCGGCGCTTTTGTGATTCCGTATTTCTCCTTTAGCAGATTTATCATGCCAACATCCAAATCAATGGGAAGCGGCGCAGACAGAAGTTTTTCCGACCCGCATTTATTTATCAAATCCAAAATAACCCTGCTCTGCACATTCTGGTCGCTTGCGAGGGATTCATCATACTGGGAATAAAAATACAAAAGCGTTGTGTAGTTTTCCCCGCATTTTTGTTTCAGATAAACAGAATTCAGCCAAAACTGCAACTGGAGAAGAGCGTAGCGTTTTTTCTCCTGAATAAGTTGGGTGGCAAAACGGTTCACTTTTTCAACTTTCTCAAGCTCAAGCCCATCGCTGTAAATTTTATAGGAGAAGTCTATATTGGATCTTGCCGCCGCATCGCAAAACTCATTGTCGCCTGAAAATGTCTGATAAAATAAATTCTGCAGGCGCGCATCATTGAATGTGAAATCCCTTTTTTCAAAAATATCTCTCAGGTCCTGCACCCTTGAGCTGTCAAGCCATATGCCAACTAAAAGCCCTGCTGCGAAAACTACCGCCGTCAGCAAAAAAGCTTTTGTAAAAACACTTACCATTCTTCTGCACCTTCTCTGATATATTTTATTCCCGAATAAAGCAAACTGAATGGAAATATTGTTATGTAAATGCTTAAATATATTAGAAGCTCTACAATGCCTGAAAGGCCGGAAATTTTCTTGTTCGTGCTTTTGAGGCTTATTCTAATCCACCATAAAGAAAGCAAAAAGATGAAAATTCCGAAAATCGTGAAAATACTTGGCAGAAAAATATAGTCAAAGAAAACCGGACTTTTTATGGACGCTCCGACTTCATATGATTTGAAAAGAATATAGGAGAAATCCCATGCCCCCTTTATTGTTATGTACATGAAAACGGCCATGCCAAAAACTGAAATCACATAAGAGAAAAAGAAAAATGGCAGGACGAATGTTCCAAGGCTTTTATATTCTTTTTTGAAAAGCGCCGGCATGTACTTTAGAGAGGTTTGAATTCCTCCAACATTCCATCGCATGCGCTGGTGCCACCAAACTTTGAATTTTGAGGGTGCTTTTGTGAAAACATTTGAATCGAGAGACATTTTTATTAAATAGCCTCTGCTCATTAACCGCCAGGCGATTTCAATATCCTCTGTCATATTTTTTTCATCAAACCATCCGACTTCCCTTAAGGCAGAAAGCCTGTAAATGCTCAAAGGGCCGGGAGTTACATAAACTCCGCCCACGCTTTCCAAAAGCTTGCGCGCCCACACAATTAAAATATATTCAAGATTCTGGAGTTTTTCTATGAAATTTTTCGGGTCTTTTACAAAGATTGAAGTTGTGACAGCACCAACTTCTGGAGAAGTGAAGTGGGCGACAGCTTTAGCAAGCGAGTCGGGCTCAGGATAAGAGTCTGCATCAACGCATGCCGCCATTTCCGTGTCTGCGAATTTCAGCCCATAATTAAGCGCATGCGCTTTTCTCTCCCTGCCTTCTCGCAGTTTTTTCAAAACAGTTATGCCGGAGAACTGCCTTGCTATCTCTCCTGTTCTATCTGTAGAAGAGTGGTCAACAACAATAACTTTTAATTTGTCTTTCGGATAATCAAAATTCAAAACCGATTTTATTGTGTCTGCGATTGATTTCTCTTCATTGTATGCTGGAATTACCACAGAAACAGAGGGTATTTCTGACATCAGTGGGGTTGAGCGCAAATTTTTCCTGTTCTCATAATAGAGAACAAACATTAGGAAAGAGAAAAATATTGTTACAAATGCGAAAAACAGGTACGCAATATCTATGAATGAGAGCATTTAACCACTTTAGCAGTAGGAGCGAAAAGGTTAAAAGCTTTCGGAATTTTCGGTCTTCATAATTTCCGCAAGAATTATTGTGGCATATGAACCTGGCGGAAGCGAAAAGGAAATCTTTGCTTTTAATTTTCCTTCATTGAACTCGTCTTCAGAAATTTCCAAAATTTTTAAATCTTTCGGTTTGAGCAGGAATTCCCGTTCGCCGCCCTTTGAGCTTATGTCTTTTATTTCTTTGATTTGAAAATTTTCTGATTTTACTCTTTTCGTCTCCAGAATATGGGAAATTATTTTGTCTGCCTCATTTGTTTTTGAAAGTTTTGTTTCGTGTCCGAATATTTTTACATGATCCGGAATCATTTTTCTTTTCCACAATTCCAAAACAGTTTCATTCCAAACCCAAGCTTGAACAGCATTCACAAACATTTTTTGCAGTTTCTTCGGGAATATTTTGAAAGCCCCTATGAAGTCTTTTGGGTTTTGTGATAGGTAATTACACAACGCTACTTCATATTTCAATCGCCGCGGAAATTTTCCTGCAGCTTCTGCGAAGCCTTTTTGGCCCCAATTAGCAGCCAGAGAATTTCTGGCATCTTTTGAGTCATCCGGCTCAGCCTCAAAAGCTTTTGCCAAATAAATTTTCAAAGCATTTTCAAAATCTCCTTTCAAGATTTCTTCGCCAACCAAATGAGTTATCTTTCTGACTTCGCCAAATCTTTGAGGGCCGAACAAATTCGGAATTCCTTTTTGCAATTGCGAAAATGTTTCCGTCAATCTTTTTTCAATTTCATCTTTTGGCAAATCAATATCCCTAATAATAATTTCAAACTTATTTCCGCCGGATTCTCCGAGCTGGATTTTTTTGTCTGCTGGCTCAAATCCATATAATTTTATATCTCTAATTTTTATTTTCTCCAGCTGATCGGTGGAAATTTCCCAAGCGGAAACTCTCTGCTTTGTAATTGCCCGCTTGTCTTTTGTGCCGGCAATACCAAACCTGCTTTGGCTTACGTGAAGCTTTCTAGCGATTTCATGCAATGCCTGATGCGTGTCCCAGTTGAATTTTTCCATCCAAAAAATTGTATGCTTGTAAGAGCTGCTGAATTTTTTCTCTTTCAATTTCTGCTCAAGCTGCGCGTGCGAGAGATTTTTCGGAGGGATTTCCTCAACAGCAAAATCTGAAATGCGCTGGCGCAGGCGGCCGGCTATGCCTTGAGAGTTTGTGAAATATTCCATAATAAAAAAATAGAAAGCAAGACTATTAAACCTGCAGCATCCCCACAGTCAGCATATCTCTAACTCCAAGCGCAGCCCCGAGAATGAAAATTATTATCTTCAGGAAGTTTTTAAAGAACTGCTCTTTCTCGGGCTTGCCTTTGTATTCCTTATCAATCAAATACAGCACGCCCCATACAACAATTGTTTTCAGGGGAAACATTATCCACGGACCGAAAATTCCAATCAGAAATCCTGGAAGCACATGCTGCTCGTAGTAGCCGTAGAATTGTATTGCGACAAAAGAGCTTGTGCCATCGAGCAAATGCGCGGACAAAATTCCCGCGTTTATTTTGCTCAGCCATTCAGGCTTGTATTTGCTTATTACGAAAAAAGCAATAACAAAAATTGCCCAAATTCCAAGAATAATTCCAAGCGCGGAAAAGTTTGTGAGTTGCGTCAGAGTCAAATTATAAGCGAGCAAAACTACCCCAACGCCAATCATAAATTTCCAATAATCAATTTTAAACTTTCTCTGCAAACCTATTCCTAAAAGCAGCGAGCTGAATGCAACAGCAAAAAGCAAAAAATAAATCGGAGGCGAGCACCACCACCAGCCGTCATACAAATTGTGGTCGCGCAAGGCGCGCGTCCAGCCTCCAAAAATTATGAACGGCAGAAGCGCATAGAAAAAGTGCTTGTCAATCTTTATTTCAAGCTTTTGTAAAAGCTTGTAAACTCCCGCAACCGCCAAAACCAAAATAATTCCGTATGTCAGCGTGCCGGGAAGAGTGTAGTATTTGCATAGAGGCAAAATGTAGTTTGTGTTTATGAAATCTTCGAACATTCCCATAAAATCATCAAAGCAGTTTTAATTTTCCAGTGATTTTGTCAATCTCTCCATCTTCCGCCGGCCCGATTCCAACAGCAGTCGGCGAGCCCGGCTCAATCTGCGTCAAGCCCGCGTCATGAATTATTGCCGCAGGAAGTTTTGCTTTTCTTGCCTGCTCAAAGATTTTCAATAATTCAGGTTCCGAAGAAACTTTCAGCACAACTTTTTTCATTCCTTCGGACTCCCAATCGTCTGCATCTTCCTCTGAAGTTTTGCGTAGGGCGGCTATGCTTGCGTGCCCGCCCTGGCTAACAAGTTTTCCTTTTCCCATTTTCAAATCTGTCCTGATAATTATTGCCTGTTTCATGGACTGAAAATGTGAAATGGTATTTAAATTCATTTGAAGAATTTTACTTATGGTTTTTTCAATTGAGCAGTTGGGTCTGTTGGGATTATTTTTGAACACAATTTTGTCAGCTTCTATTTTCCCGCTTCCATCAGAACCATCAATTCTCTTGGCTGCAAATTTTTTCAACATCTACAGCGTTTTTATCGTTGCCGTCATCGGCGGCTTTATCGGGGCTGTTTTAAATTACTATATCGGCCTGAAGGGCCTGCACAATTTTTTGGCTAAGCGCGAGCCAAAAAAAGAGAAAGAGGCGAGAAAACTTTTGGACAAGTATGGCTCTCTTGTTTTGCTTGCGGCTCCATGGATTCCTTTTATTGGAGATCCTATAATGATAGTTGTCGGCGCGCTTAGAATGGACTTCAAAAAGTTTGCCATGCTTACTTTTGTCGCGCGTGCAATAAAAACCGCAGCCCTGATTTTCTTTTCTGTAAAATTATTTTCTGGCTTCTAAAATAATATGGAATGTTGGAAAATCTTTTGAGTTTTTTACTTTTACTTTCCTGAAGCCTGCTTCGCGCATTTTTTCCAGCAGGAATTCTTTTGAGTATAAATTTATTTTAGTGCCGCGCGCGCGCCAGATTGCTTTGTAAGCGTGGCCGGAAAGCCTTTCTGAAGATGGGGCTGCAAGCAAAATCCTGCCGCCGGTTTTTGTGAGGAAATAAATTTTTTTAATCAGTCTTTGGGCGGCTTTTTCTGAAAAGTAATTCAAAAGCCCTATGCAGATTACATTATCGAATTCCTTTCTGGAGGAAAATTTCATTGCATCCGCACGAAAAGCTGAAATTTTTGTTGAGCTGTTATTTTTAGAAAAAATTTTGAGCATCTGGCTTGAAGAGTCTACTGCAGTTATTTTTGAAAAATTCTTTCCTGCGTTAAGATAATATCCTGTGCCGCAGCCCAAATCCAGCAGCGAGCCATTTCCTCTTGACAGAAAATTTCTGATATGTTTGTCACGGTTTTTCATGTATGCAGAAACTATTGGATAGCCCAGGCGCTTTTCGTATTTGTGCGGGCTAGAAAAAACGGATTTCATAGAATCAAATTATTTTCTTTATCTCAAAGCTGCTTAGCATCATTGCAGAGGAAACGAGCGTAACAGCAGCGTAAAAATATTCATTGAAGCCAAAATAATTCTGCAAAAAATAAATTGCCGGAAAAATCAATCCATTAACAGTCGTTGGCATTCCTATTGAAAAATTCGTTTCTGTAATCTGGAATCGTGCTAGCCTTAAAAGAGAAGCTGTGAGAAAAATTCCTGCAGCTGCATAGCCGAAATAATTTGGCAAAACCTGCGCAATAAACAAGGCTGGCGCGGCCCCGAAGGAAAGCAAATCTGAAATGTCAAGGGCTTTTCCAAAGGCAGTGCCTTTTCCCTGAAGGCGCGCAGCCTTTCCATCTGCCCAGTCAAAAAAAGCTGCGAACACGAGAGCTATCATTCCGAGAGAAAATTCTTTTTGCGAAAAAAAGATAATAGCGATAAATCCACTTAGCAAACTGAATATCGTTATCAAATCTGCAAGCTTCAAATAACCATAAATTGAAAATTTATTTTGCATTTTACCACGGAACTTTTTTTGCTTTTATTTTGTAGGCAAAAATGTTTGCCAGCCTATGAATAACAGGAGTTATTATCAGCATAAGGAAAAACATTTCCAAAGTTATCTGGATGAACCACATCGCAAAAAATGCAGCGCCGAAAATAAAATTCAGCTGGTCTAGGAAGGGCGCGTCTGTGCCGGGAGGTAAATCAAACCTGCGCTTGATAAAACTGCCGGCTAAGTCTCCAGTCAGTGCGCCGAAGGAAATTATGAATGCTAGGAAAAAGCTCATTTGTGGAATCTGCGAGGAGAAATCGAAAAAGTTTGAAAGCTGCGGCTGCAAGAGAAAAATCTGAACTGCGCCCGCGAAAAATCCCGCAAGCACTCCAGCAACAAAACCTTCAATAGTTTTCCCATCACCAAAAATCCTTTTTCTGTCAATCCAGTTTTTTTTCAAATCAATCGGATAGTGGCCATGCGCAATAACCGGCGCGGCGTTTGCAAAATATGCCGGTATCAAAAGCCAGAGGGCCTTTACCAATTCTATAAACCAGTCGGGCATAAAAAAATATGCTAACTCAACTTTATAACTGTTCTGTCTTTCCTTTCAGCAAGAGCTCTCGCAGACTTCTCATATGGATAGAAAAACTGCGTCCTGTAAGGAAACTGGGCAATTTCATCCGCGTTTGCGTCAGCTAAAACCAGAGCCTCTCTTGAAAGCGGCGAAAGCCCATACCTCCCACCGTCTTCCACCAAAAGGCCGGCGCCGCCTTCTTTTAGGGGATTAAGTTTTGATTCTCTGTGCACATGCTGGATAGCTTTCAAATCTAGATTGGAGTAGTCGAACCATTCCAAAATCTCTTGAACTGAAAATGTTGTCGGCTGCCCGAGCGCGCCCTCTTCCTTTTGCATTCTTTTCAGAATGGAATAGCCGCACCCTCTTGAAACATCTTTTCCTGCAACCATTCTTGGCAGAAATTCTCCTATCTCGAAGAAAATTCTCGACAAGGCGGCCTCTCTCGTTGATGCGAGAACTCTTGTTTCATTGCTCAGATGAGATGATAAAATATTCCTTTTGCTGCACCTGCCCTTCTCTCTCAAAAAACTGCTTGTTGTTCCGCCAGTCTGCAGAAGGCGGTTTGCGTAGAAGCACCAGTCGGGAATTGGAGCGTATCTCTCGTTGCAGTGCTGATAGAGGCTTATACCCGGCCTGCTGCGGTGCGCGAAACTTACGCTCGACATTTCCTCTCCCAAATATTTTCTAACTTCATAGCCTATTATTCCAAAAGATTGCCTGGGAACAAAATCCGCCACAAGCTCAATGACTTTCAGGCGCGTGGGATTTTGAAGGCGCTCGCGCCTGCTTTGGTAATGGCCGACATACATTATTGTAAACATGAAAATCTACAGAACTTGGTTTTCCCAATATATATTATTTTCTATCCGGCAGAGGCGTGTAAAATCTTTAAAAAGGTTTTGGTGCTCCTGCTGGGATTTGAACCCAGGTCCTAAGGTGTTTGCTCAGCCGATATGCGCATATGTTATTTTTCGCGCATCTCATCTTCGCCCGCAACCTTATATCCTATCCAAACTAGCCGCCGTTACTTTTTCTTTCTTTTGGTAACCTACATTTTCTTTCTTTTTGCACGTCCGCATAAAAAGAAAGAAAAGGCGGAAGCTAGACTACAGGAGCTTAGAAAAACTTTATAAGTCTTAACTTTAAAAACAAATCAGCTTAAGTGATATAATGAAACTAAAATGCTTAACCTGCGGGACAAGCCTTGCTGGCCAAGATAATTTCGTAAAGTTCAACTGCCCTGCGTGCGGCGAGACTGAGATAGTCAGGTGCGCGCGCTGCAAAAATCAGTCTGTGCCCTACGGTTGCAAGTGTGGATTTGAGGGGCCATGAAAGGTTTATAAATTTTGAATTTGAATGTTTTCCATAGAAAATTTGGATTGATTGAAAATGGGACAAGTCGCAATTGCTTTGAACATAACACCGAGTTCTCCGGAAGTTAATTTGGAAAATGTCAAGGAAGAGATTTCAAAAAAAATGAAAGTGCAGGATTCTAAAATTGAGCCAATTGGATTTGGGATAAGCAGGCTCAGGCTTTTGATTATTGCTCCGGACGCGGGCGGCTCTGACACAGACAAAATTGAAAATGAAATTAAATCTGTAAAAGGAGTTGAAAATGTGGAGGTTGAATCAGTCACGTTGATTTGAAATGCTCGCGCTCAGCGTAAACGCATGAGCGCTCGCTGTCATTGTGTGTTAAGAAAAATTTATATGCCAAAATCTTTGGCGTGGATTTTTTCCTTTTCACATATCAGTTGCGAGCTGGTTTGAATTTATGAAAACCAGCGAGCTTGTTGAAAACTATATTCACAGTGAAAATCTTTTAGATTTTCACGTGCCGTTGAAATCAGAAAGATTTCAACTGTCACCAACGGAACAAAAAACAATTTAGAAAAGGAGTTGAAAAAAATGGTAGAATTTGAAACAATAACAGCAAAGGAAATAAAATTCGGGAACAACAAATTTTTGGAAGTCGCAAGGAAGAAAGCAAAGTCAGAAGAGGGCGAGAGCGAAATAATCTCCATCTCAAAGGGCTTTGTGAACCAGATGGGGCAGAAGCGATTCAAAAATGCTTTGGGCTTTCCTGCGGACAAAGCTGTTGTCGCTGGATTGATTGAGGCTTTGCAAAGCTTGGAATAGGAAAAATTTAATTTGAAAATATTTTAGAATTAGTCGATGGAAATTTTTTGGATTCCAAATGAGGCTAAAATATTTTTCTTTACATCTTTAGCCGTGGCCCACTAAACGATAGCTTTAAATACATTGAAATCAATATCTTTATCATGAAATATGTGTTCGTTGCGCTCGTGGCTTTTCTGTTAATAGGGGCTATTTTAGTTGAAGCTGCTCCAATAAAAAAATATAATACAAACTATAAAAGTTATCAAAATTCTAATTCCAATGGTGGCGGCGGAAGAAACCACGCGCAGCCAGACTTGAAAGGAACAGTTGATAGTGTAATGTTTGGTAATTTCACATCATATGCAGAGGCTAAGGCTACAGTAAGAAATATTGGCCACGCAGATGCTCAAGTTTTTAATGTATATATTGTATTTTTAGATTCTTCTGGTAACAATAAAGGGAGTTGCAATATCGGTATCAACGGTTTGGCTGACGGTAAATCAACAATAGTAAGTTGTTCTGTGAGCAAAGATAATCTTCCACACGGAAGCTATAAAATTGCTGCCATGTTCGACGATACTGGAGTTGTGAGCGAGAGCAATGAAAATAACAACGTAGCCACATTATCATTTAGTACGCCATATTAAGTTAAAATTTTTTCAGACCGGACGAAAATTATTTCTTTTTTAGTTCTATTATCGCATCTGATGCAATCCATCTTGCGGATTTGGAATCAAATTTCAAAATTTCTTTTGCTGTTTTCAGAGCGGATTTTCTCAAATCTTCATTTCTTTTTCCTATCTGGCGCAAAGCCCAATTAACAGCTTTTTTTACAAAATTTCTTTCATCTGTTGCGGCGCTCTTTATTAATGGAAAAAACTTTTCAAAATCAGAATCTTTTGCTGATTTATCATGAACAGCCAGCGATGCAATAAGAACGAAAGCAGCGCGGCGCACAAATTCCTCTTTTCTTTTGCTCCATTCAAAAATTTTCTTTTCAGCAAATTTTGTTTTGTCAAACAAATTCATACAAACATGATCACATAAAACCCAACAATCGAAAGCCTTAACCCAAAATTCCATTTGTTTCTCTGTCACTTTCTCTGGCTTATCTATGAGAGTTGCCAGTTGTTTGACCTCTCTGATACGATGCTTCCAAAGTTCGAGCGCCAATTCATGATCTTTACCAATTTCTCTTGCTAGTTTCCTAATATAAGGAATCGGCACTCCCCACGAATTTTCCACTGGGCAGGCAAACTTCTCGCCCATTACTAAATATTCTGGTTCAGAAAAAGATTTTAGTTCCTTGATAATTTCTTTTGTCGTTTTCATTCAATCACTGATTTCAACTTCAATCGGGCAGTGGTCAGAGCCTTTCACATCTTTCAGAATTGCTGCAGACTTTGGTGAGATACCTTTTGCAAAAGCATAATCTATTCTCCAACCTAAATTTCTTTCCCTCGCATTTGCAAAGTATGGCCACCAAGTATAATTTTCACCTTCTTTGTGGAATTTTCTGAAAGTGTCTTCAAAACCAAGTGCGAGCAGTTTATTCAAAGCTCCTCTTTCTTCCGGAGTGAACATTGTGTTGTTATGATTTTCCTTTGGCCGCGCCAAGTCTATACCCTCTCGCGCAATATTGAAATCTCCTATAAGCAAAACATTCTTATCTTTTAGTTTCTTCATGTAATTTTGCAGAAATTCGTAGCACGCAAGCTTGTATTTCATTTTTTCTTTTCCTCGGCCACCGTGTGGCAGATAGAGAACAATTAAAATAAAATCTGAAAATTCCAATTTCAAAAATCTGCCCTCGCTATCAAAGTTTTTCATTCCTGATTTTGTTTCGACTTTTTCCGGAGACTGCTTGGAGAAAACCGCTGTGCCACTGTAGCCTTTTTTCTCAGCAGGATTGAAAAAAGAAAAATAGCCTTTTGGGTTTATCAAATCTTTCGGAATATTTTCCAAATCGGATTTTATTTCTTGCAGGCAGACTACATCTGCTTTGCTATCAGAAAGCCATTCCAAAAAATTTCTTTTGTAAACCGCGCGCAGACCGTTGACGTTCCAAGAGATGATTTTCATAATTTCACTTCAACTCTCCTGCCAATACTATCCTTCGGGTCTAAAACCCAAAACCTTTCTGGAGCAAATCTGAAGAATTTAGACAGAGATTTTCCTGAGAATCTCTTTGCGCTTAAATCATGTTTAGCTTGTTCAGCTTTGTTTAGAAAATGTTTTCTCCAAAAGCTTGGAAGGATTTTCAACAGCTCTTTGTCAGACAAAATTTCTGCTGTCCCTTTTGCGTAAACTCCATTTCCTGTTCCGGGTTTTTGATGCGAATCAAAAATCGCGGCAGCTACTTTGCGATTTTTCAAAATATTTTTCGCGTGCTTGGATTTTGTATAGGAAACGAAATAGAAATTATAGTTTTTATCGTTCCAGAAAAATACTGGAGAAATCCAAGGGCTTGTTCCGTCTGTTGTTGAGATAGTCATGTAATAATTTGTCTTTATTATTTTTCTTGCGAGCGCGGTCAAATTCATAGAAATCACATCTTCCTGCCCCTGCAAATTTTGCAGCCGCTCGGAGAAAAGCATTCTGCGCAAACCTGCGCGCCGCAAAACAGGCACGGCCGCACAGCATAATTGCGCTTGCAGGAGGGGCAGAGGAGCATGAAAATAATTTTCATGCGCGATTTAAATAATCATGCCACCAAAACCGCGCCAATAATAACAGCCGTGATTGCAACAGCTTTTAGAAAAAGAGTTTTCCTGTCGATTTCTTCTTTCAAAATCTTAGGAAGGAAAATGCTTATGATTATAGACAAAATAAATACAATGAACGGCTCGACAGAAATTAATGATTGGACCAAAGTAACCGGCCCTATGGACATGGCATAAGTTGCAGAAAATATACCGGACAATGCGAGAATTTCATTTACTGACATAACTCCAATAACTTTATTTCCATGCTTTCTAACAGCCAGAAAAAAATCATTGAGATAGAAATAAGCAAGAGGCAAAATTCCTATGAACATCCCAATTCTGGTATAGGAAAAAATCGTCCAGAAGTCCGCAAAAGAAAGAAGGTATTTTACAATAACAGCAGTTGACGCCCAAATAAAGCCGCTTAACATAGCCAGCCAAAAAGCTTTGCCGGGCTTGAAATCGAATTTCCTTGAGGAAATCATGGTTGCCCCAAAAATCAGCAGAAAAATTCCAGCATATTTCTCTAAGGTAAAAATCTCGCCGATAAAAACCGCAGCGAGTATCACAACAAAAACATTGCTTATGAATATCATCGGGACAAGCCTGGATATTTCCTCTATTTTTGCTGCCTTGAAATAAGCTACGCTCGCGACAACAGAAATAATTCCGACAAAAATTGCCAATGCAATATTGAATGTTGATAATTGGGCGAATCCTTGAAAAAAATAAATTGCCGCGCTGAAAAGAAATCCCATTGCACCAAAAATTATCGGAGGCACAAATGGATTTTTAATCCATTTGGTTATTGTGAACTTGTCTACGATTCCAACAACTGCATAAAGAAAAGCCGCAAGAAGCGCGTAGATTACCCATGACATATCTTCGATTGTGTAGAGCAATTTATAAAATCAAACTCCCAACGAAACCCATGGGCGTTCAAATCGCAGAAATCCTGCCGAAGAAAGAAATTTCAATTGCAGAGCTGAAAGGGAAAGCTGTTGCTGTTGATGCGTTCCTTTGGATGCACCAGTTTCTCTCAATTATCCGCCAGCCTGATGGAATGCCTCTGCGGGATTCAAAGGGAAGAATTACTTCTCACCTCTCGGGATTATTTTACCGCTCGGCAAATTTGCTGAAAGCTGGAGTGAAATTAATTTATGTTTTTGACGGCAAGTCTCCGGCATTCAAAGCAGTTGCTGTTGAAAGGGCTGCGCGAAAAAAAGAGGCAGAGGAAAAATGGGCGGCTGCTCTGGAAGCCGGAGACATTGAAGCAGCGCGCTCGGCTGCCCAGCAGACTTCCCATTTAACCGGAGAAATGATTGAGCAGTCAAAAGCTCTTTTGCAGTTCATGGGAATTCCTGTTGTGCAGGCTCCAAGCGAGGGCGAGGCGCAGTGCGCGAAAATGTGCGCGGACAAAAAAGTTTTTGCTGTTGCCTCGCAGGATTCAGATTCGCTTTTGTTCGGGACGCCGCGCTTGGTTAGAAATCTTTCAATAACCGGGAAAAGAAAAATGCCAGGGAAGCAAATTTTTGTGGATGTGAACCCGCAGCTGATTGAGCTGGCTGCTGTTCTGAAAGAATTGGAAATTACGCGCGAGCAGCTTGTGATTATGGGCATGCTTGTTGGGACAGATTATAATCCCGGAGCCATGGGATATGGGCCGAAAAAAAGCCTGAAGCTTGTCAAAGAGGAAAAAACTTTGGAAAAAGTTTTGGCTAAAATAAAATGGGAAGGCCCGCCTGCTGAAAGTGTTTTTGATTTTTTCATGAACCCGCCTGCGGCTGACTTGAAAATTGAGCAGCCAAAATTTCAGCCAGAAAAAATTCTTGGGCTGATGGCTGGTGATTTTGAATTCGGGCGCGAAAGGATTGAAAAAGTTGTTAATGAGCTTGCGGAAATTCAGCCTTCTGCTGGAGGATTGGGGAAGTGGGTGAAATGATAAAAGCGATTATTTTTGATGTGGGTGGAGTCGTAGTGAAAGTAAAAGTGGAGGATGTTTTTCATAAAATTGCAGACGATCTGAAAATAAATTACGATTCGCTTTGGAAGCTCTTCTTGAAAAATAAGAAAAATCTTGTAACCGGAAAAATTTCCTCAAAAGAATTTTCAAAAATTGTAAAGCAGAAGTTTGATATAAATGAAGATGTATTTGAAGTTTGGAAAAATTCATATAAAGAAATCTTGGAATTAAACGAAAATGTAATAGAAATTCTCAATAAGCTGAAGAAAAATTATAAAGTGGCTGTCATAACAGACTCGACCGATTTAATGGAATCGGTTGTAAAAGACGCAGGAATTTATTCGCTATTCGATTTCTCAATAATTTCATGCGAAGTTGGCTATGTAAAGCCGCAAAAGGAAATATTTGAAATTGCTTTAAAGAAAATCGGAACATCCCCCGAAGAGTGTATTTTCATTGATGACCGCTCAGAGCACATCGAAACTCCTAAAGGTATGGGCTTTAACACGATACTATTCAAAGATGCAGAACAGCTGAAAAAAGAACTTAAATCTTTAGGAGTGAAATTCTAGTATGCAAATAAAAGCGATTATTTTCGACATCGGCGAAGTTTTGCAGATAGACCCGAAAGGAGAGAGATATGAAAAGTTTGCGCGAGCTGTTGGAATTGACTCAAAAGATTTTAGAGAATTTATAGCATCCAAAGGAAAATACATGGCGGTTGGAAAAATCAGCGCGAAAGAGTTTTGCATGGCTGTAAAAGAGAAATTTGAAATTACCGCGCCAACAGAAAAAATTATTTCTGCTTGGAAAAAAGTTTACATGGAGGAGCCGCTTAATCTTGAGCTTTTTGAGCTGATAAAAAAACTGAAAAATAATTACAAGATTGCCGCGCTGTCGGACGCGCATGAAGCTTCTGTGGAAAGCAGGAGAACAGAAAAGTTTTTGTCAAGCTTTGATGAGATGATTTTTTCCAATGAGCATGGAATTGCAAAACCTGACAAAAGAATTTTTGAAATAACAACAAAAAAGATTGGGCTTCTGCCAAGCGAATGTGTTTTTATTGACGATAAAGAAACGCATGTTAAGGCAGCAAATACGCTGGGATTTCACGCGATTCTTTTCAGAAGCAATTCCCAGCTCATAAAAGAACTTAAAGAGTTGGGTGTGGAATTCTGATATGTTTCAGTTTATTCCTGCGCCCGAGCTCAAAGACCTCGTAACATTTGTCCCAAACAAATCCGAGCCGCTCCACAACTGGTATTACTACAAGGAAGGATTCTCGCGCGGGCTTGTGAATTCTTTTATTTCAAAATTTGGAATCGCAAAAGAAAATCTTGTGCTTGATCCATTCTGCGGAGTTGGAACAACTTTGCTCGCGTGCAAGCAGGCTGGAATCCGCGCAGTTGGATTTGACACTTCCCCTTTGGCGGTTTTTGTTTCGCAAGTTAAAACCGCAAATTATAATTTGGAAACTTTAGAGGAGGCAGTGAGGCACGCGCTGAAATGGAAGTTTGAAAGGCCGCGCAATATTCCATCAAGCCCGTGGCTAAAACGCGCGTTTTCAAAATACGCGCTGGAGGATATTTTTTTCTACAAAGAAAAAATCACACATATAGAAAATCTTGTTGAGAGAAATTTTCTCGCGCTTGGCTTGATGGATTCTGCGCTCAAATGCTCTTACATCACAAAGGATGGGGCTGTTGTGAAAATACACAATGGAGCAGTGCCGCCAGTTGGGAAGATTTTCAAATACAAGATACGCAGAATGCTGAGGGATTTGCGCGTGGCAAATTTGGAAAATATAGAAACAGAAGCGCGTGTTGGAGATGCGCGCTCGCTTGAGCTGGAAAATGAAAGCGTGGATTTTGCAATAACTTCTCCTCCCTATTTGAACAAAATTGAATACACGAACATTTACAAAACTGAATATGAATTGTTCTTTGATTTGCCTGCAACAAAATTGCGCTCGCATATTGGAGATAGAGTTGAGGGTGTGGATGAGTTTGACTTTGAAGAAATTAGAAACCTACCGATTGCGCAATCCTATTTTTCTGATATGAAAAAGGTTTTGCTTGAGCTTGCGCGCGTTTGCAAACCTTCTGCAAAATTAGCAGTTGTAATCGGCGGGGGATGCTTTCCTGAGCGCGCGATTTTAGTTGATGAGATTTTTGCGTGGGTTGCAGAGCAGGCTGGATTTTCTGTAAAAGAAATTCTTGTAGCAAGGAATAGTTGGTGCACTAGAAACAGGACAGAGAAAGTTGGGGAGGTAAGAGAAAGCGCGGTTGTTTTAGAAAAAGAATAAGCCGCAAATTTTTGCTGCGGCTTACTTAATGCCCATGAAAACGTTTTGAAAATTTCTCAGCAGAATACCTATCATGCTTTCGCAAAGATGCTATTACCATTAAGCCTATTTGTCGTGTGCGCATTTTATTTCTTGCATGCTTTCTCACAGCAACTTCAACCAGGTGCGCAACTTCCTTTGAGGCACCCGCGCGCGTGCAGCCGCGGGAAATTTTCGCTGAATTAAATCTTTGCAGAGATCCATTTTTTTTAGTTACCCACATTTTATCACCAGAATTAATTTGCTTCCTGATTTAAAAAGCACGCGGTTTAATTATGCCTATGAAAATTATAACTTCAATCCGCAGGTTCAGGCCTGCGGACGCAGTTGTTGTGGTGGATGTTTTCCGCTCGTCTGCCACTATTTGCTATGGGTTGAGAAATGGGATTACTGAACTGAGGGTTGTTGATAAACTAAAAGAAGTTTTTGCAATTGCTGAGAAAAATGATTTAAAAATTGGAGAAAAGCGTGGTATGAAGCCCGCTGGCTTTGATTTTTCAAACTCTCCAACAGAAATGCTTTCTGAAAAAGTTAGAGGGAGGAGGGCTGTTTTTTCCTCAACAAATCTTGCGCATATCCTGAACAGTAATGGCCCGCGTGAAAATGTTTTCATCGGGACTTTCTGCAATGCCTACTCGCTGGCAAAGCATTTGAAAAAATTCCTCTCTGTGAATTTTGTTGCGTGCTCCTCGCCAGAATGGGATTTTTATTTCCGTTTCGAAGATTTGGTTGGGATTGGAAAAATTTTATTCGAGCTAAAAAAATTTGAAAAGTTGGAAATGAATTTTTTATCAAAAGTTTGCCTATGGATATATGAGAATTTCAGGGCAAAATCTCTGCTTTTGAGCCCGACCACTTATGGAACTGCGCTTGTTGCTGGTTGGGGAGATATAAAACTTTGCTCGAAAGAAAATAATTTGTCAGTTGTTCCAGCATGCGAATACGAACGCAACTTTGTGGGCGTGAAAAGTATTTAAGCATTCCTAGCTGATGGTTGATATGCAAATTCCAAAAATGGAAAAGAGGGATTGGATTGCTGTTGCCGCGCTTGTGATTTTTGTTGTGCTGGTTAGTATTCCAACTTATGTTGATAAAGGCGACTGCGAAGTTGCGCAGGCTGGATACAAATGCAATTCTATAAAAAATGTTTTGATTGAAAACTGCAACTACTGGGGGAATTTTTCCTGCGATTCTTCCAAGGATGTCAGCCTGCCGCAGGTTGAATGGTATATTGGGAACCTTTGTAAGTTGGGAAAAGATAAATATGGATTCGGAGATTGCGCGAATTTGAGGAGTGTTTGCAACGGAGCTGTTGGGACTGTAGTCTGCCCTGCGAGTTAGTTTTATAAAAAGGGCGATCAATTACTTTCATGAAAAAAGTTCTTCTGATACTGTTAGACGGCGTGCCTGAGCCAGCTGAAAATAAACAGACAACTCTGCAGCAGGCAGTAAAGCCAACTCTGGATTTTATCACAAAATTTGGCTCTGCTGGATTGATTGATGGAAAAACTGTTTTAACAGATTGCGGCCGCTCGATTTTTTCTTTACTCGGGCTTGAGCAGAGCGATTATGCCGGCCGCGGGTATTATGAAGCATTGGGCGCGGGCATGAATGTAAAAGATTTTGAAATTTGTTTGCCAGCGAGATTTGCGAGTGTGCGAGAAGTTGCTCCCAAAGGGCTTGTGCCCACTGACCCGAAAACGCGTGAGTTTGCTTTTGAAGTTTTGGATTATGAAGTTGGCAGAGAAAAAGATGGGCTGTACGAAATGAGCAAAGATATTTCTGAAATGCTGATTGATGGAGTGAAATTAAAATTTCAGAAAAGCATAGGTCATAGAGGGGTTTTGTCTGTGAGCAACATTGATATTTCTCCTGAGGTTTCAACTTCGTATAATTTGGAAACAAATTCTGTTGAGAAAATTTCCGCAATTGCGCAGATTGGCGGAGCAGAGCATTTGGCTGCAAGCCTGAATAAATGGCAGATGGAAGTATGGAAAGTTTTGCGCGAACATCCTCAGAATAAATACAGAAAAATAAAAGCGAATTTTATTTTGCTGGGGGAAGCAGGAAAAGCAAAGCCTGTGAAAAGCTTTTCTGAAAAGTTTGGTTTGAGAGGAGCTGTTGTTGCTTCTTCACCGCTCGTGAAAGGAATTGGGCGGGCGCTTGGAATGTTTGTGCCGGAATTTTCTGGCGGCTCTGCTGACACGAATACAAATCTGCGCGAGAAAACAATTGCTGCGCTGGATGCACTGCAGAAAAATGATTTTGTTGTTCTTCATATTTTGGGAGCAGATGTTGCGTCGCATGACAAGAAGCCTGTTCAAAAAAGGACTTTTATTGAAAAAATGGACACGGAAGTTTTCAGGCGCGCGATGGAATATATCAAGCTGAAAGAAACTGTTATTGTTGTTGCTGGAAATCATGGGAGCTCTGCTTACACAGGAAAGCATGAAAGCTGCAATATTCCGTTTGTAATTTTCGGAAAAGACATTCCTGCCAATGGTCCAGAAAAGTTTGATGAGGTTTCCTGCACGCAAGGGCCTCTGGTTGAAACCCAGCATTTCATGGAAGAAGTTTGGAAATTTTTATGATGCAAAATCTTTTTAAAGTTTGAAATTTCTTTTGTTGTATGTTAAAATTTTTGATTGCAGCTGTGGCAATTTTGGTTTTGCTATTTGCACCGCTTGCCTACAATGAATATCAGACAATTCAGAAGCTCAATCAGATGCAAGACTTTGTGGACAAAACTCCTATGCCATTCGGGGTTTTCCGCCCGCCGGCTATTTCTGTGTCCGGAATAACTAACTACACAAAACTTCAAATGGCAATAACAGATGACGGGATTATTTATTATTATGGAAAAAGCGAATATGCACCAAGTTTGATTGAACCGGATTCTCTTATAATTGTGCAGCATGTGTATATAGAAAACAATTCAATCGGTGGATTTGCTACTGAAAAAGATGGGCAGAAATATTATTTTTTGCCGCTTGGAGGATTCAGAGCCCTTTCAACGTACAGAAACACTACACATCAGTATCCAACTGAGATAATAGCAATGCATGCTGGGGAGAAAATTAAAATCGATTTCGAGCACGAATCGGCCTACAGTAAAAAAATGCTGGAAATTATAGAGAGCATGCGCTAGTAGAAATCAAATTTCTGCTGCGCGTGGAAATCTTTGATTTTCACCGCGCTAAGAAAGGTTTATAAAGGTTGGCTCGCTCTATTTCTATACTAGAAATAGTGGCGATATTATGCAAGAGCTTTAATTTCAGTGGAAATCGCTTTTCTTAGCTGAATAGCTCTGCTAGATGATGCTTCTTCGCGGTTCATTCCTTCCGGAATCCGTGATTTCTTCCGAAAATTTCAGGGAAATAAAATAAAGGACTTCAATTGCGCTCGCAAAATAAATTTTGCTCGTAGTGAAAATCTGAAGGATTTTCACACGCCGTTGAAATCTAAAAGATTTCAACTGTCGCGCGGCATTATGTGTTGTGAAAAAATAATTTACTGCGAAAATTTTTCGCGGCAAAAAATATTTTTTATTTTAACACATATTTTATTTTGAAGTTCTTCATTTCAAAAAATCAAAAATCATTGTCATGCCAACGAAAGTTGGTTGACTCGCCCAAACCGTACGGGCGAAAATTAGCCGGATGACCACAAGTAACGCGGCAGAGCGCAAAGGGCGCAATGAATTGCCCATGGGGTATGTGACGGCAAAAAAAATTGGACTATGAAAAAACACACTGTCTCTCCGATGCGAAAAATTTTGCGATGAGGAATGACATGACGTATTGAGTCCGAAAAGAAAACATACTGCAACGATGCCGTTGTGGTGTGAGGTAGATTGAAAAACTTTTGCGAACTGTAGCTGTGACAAAACTGTTATCCAACGAGCTGGCTGCAAAGCCTGCAGTGAATTGAGATGGACACCTATTGAGCAAAAAAGCAGCAAGCAAAAAATTATTTTCATCAAAATGATGCCGTTCATAGGAATGGGGCGCAACATTATTCGCGCAAGCGAGTAGTGTTGCGTTTTAAGGAAAGGGTCTGAAGCCAAATAGCGTTTGCCTTGGTTACTAAAACAAAAGTTTTGGTGTATCATAAAAAGCGAACGCTGCTACAATCAAGGCTGGCTGGTGGATGACTCGGCTTCTCAAGCGATGAAGATCGCAGCAAGCTGCGAAAATCGCGCGGTAGGCGCAGGCGGCCTTTGAACGCGCGGTAGTCGAATGCGACCTCGTGTGCACTTCGGTGCACAATCCGAAAGGATAGCAAACCCGCTGGACTAAAGCATTTCAGTAAGCGGAGGAAGAGAAAACAATAGTGATGCCGTTAGTAGGGGCGACCCAAAGCGGCATAGAGCAAACCGAATCTGCCCAGAAATGGAGCAGAGATGTGGAGCCCGGTAAAACTTAGCTAAATTTTCAGAAGTTCTCTGGAACGAGATGGGATACAGCGTGATACCCGCGTATGAAAATTTCAGAAAGTTGATTCGGGAACAGAGTACTGTTGGTCGGATATCCAGCAGGAAGATTGCAGTCATCAACTGCAAACTCTAAACATTCGAGAAGACCGATAGCGAACCAGTATGGTGACAGAAAGTTGAAAAGAATTCTTCACCGAAGGTGAAAAGAACCTGAAACCAGTCAGTCATAGTCAGCCATGGCGCGAAAGGTGTTTTGCAAAAGCGCAAGCGATGCGAAACTTACAGCGTCGTGGTATCCGTTTCGAAACACGTGGTGGGGAGTGCATTGTCGTGGCGAGGTTATTCCGAAAAGGAAGAGCCAAAGCGAAAGCAACAAGCCTGCATCTGCGCAAGCAGTGAGAGGCGCCGTCTGAAAGGGCGGGAAGTCACGGCTGTGCGACCCGAAAGGGCTCGATCTAACCCTGAGCAAGGCGAAGCGTAGCGAAAGCCGCGTGGAGGCCTGATACCGATGCTAGCACTAAAGTTTTTTCTGTCAAGGTTTGAAACAATTTATATGATTTAATTTTTGCTGATGCAAAAATAAATTGTCTTGTTTCAAACAAAATCAAAAAAACTTTACTAAAAAATGGAAAAAACTGTGTATACTGCTCGGGTGACTTGGGGTTAGGGGTGAAAAGCCAATCGAGAGCCCTAATAGCTGGTTCCTTCCGAAATGTCCCTCAGGACAGCTCCGCTGGAGCTCGCGTCCGGGGTAAAGCACTGTTTGGGATGTTAAGCTGAGAAATCGGCGGCATTCCTGACAGACTCATAATCTGGGCGCAGCGTAGAAGGCGGAAGTGAGGGCGCTGGGGTAAGCTCGGCGTCCGAAAAGTGAACAAACTAGCGCGGGGTTAAGGTCCCAAAGTGTCAGCTAAGTCAAAAAATTGGTGGAAATCCAAAAACAAACGGGCGGTAGGCTTAGAAGCAGCCAACCGATAATCAACGCGTAACAGCGGACCGTTCGAGGATTTCTGCGGTTAAGATGGACGGGGGTAAGCTGATCACCGATACCCCGCATCACGAAAGTGATAGCGTAGGAAGGCGTGTCGTTCGGACAGAAGTGTGGACGTGAGTTCACATGGACCGATCGATAATGAGAATCCCACCGATAGTAGCAGCAAAGATGGGTTGGAATCCCATCCGCCCAAAAGACAAGGTTTTCCCGACAACGTCAATCGTTCGGGAGTTAGCCGATCCTAAGCCGCACCCTAACGGACTGCGGCGAAAGGGAAATCTGTTAATATTCAGATGCCACTAACATACGTGCCGCAAGGCGAGCCGATGTTTAGGTTTTGGATATCTCCACGCAAGCCAACCGCTTAAGTCAATGGAGTTCCGTCAAGGAGAGAAGTTGATGAAAGCGCTACAGTCTCCGCCGCAAGGTGGAGTTGGAGAAATTCCAAGATCCCGTGAAAGAACTTTTTCGGTCAAGGTTTGAAACAATTTAATATGATTTAATTTTTGCTTACGCAAAAATAAATTGGGTTGTTTCAAACTAAATGAAAAAAGTTCTATCAAAAATAAAAAGAACTGAAAAAGTTCCGCGAAAACAATATCGGAAGGATTGTTAGTGTTCGTACTCAGAACCGACGCAGGTGATCTTGTCTGAGAAGGACGTGGCGTGACGAGATACACCAGCCCAGGGAACTCGGCAATCTAGTGCCGTATCTTCGGTATAAGGCATGTCCGTGCAGAAGTGCGCGGATCTCAGTAACTAGGAGGAAGCGACTGTTTAACAAATTGGGGCAAGCAGACCGTTGTTTATAAATTACGTAGCCAATAAATTTTCATGGATTCGTATATAGCAGGGATGCTCTATGGAGATGGAACAAAATTTTTAGGAAAGAATAGAGCATACGCAGTTACAGTAGATCAGCACATAAAGAACAAAGATATCTCTGATTTCTTGAAAAAGAAATTAAAGGAGTCCGAGTTTAATGTGCATGACTACGATTTCAAATTTGGAAAAACTCATATGAGAAGAATTATGGTTTATTCCAAAAAGCTTTTCATTGAGTTTGAAAACATGAGAAAAAATTCTGTCAGGTTTTTCGTAAACCTAAGCAGCAAAGACAAGAGAAATTTCATTGGAGGTTTCTTTGATGCGGAAGGGACTATAACTGATAGACTTGTTGTCTACAATATGGATTTGAAGCTTTTGAAAGCAATTCAAAAATTTTTGAAGCAAAAGAAAATTTTGAGCTACATTTATAGATTTGGAAAAGTTTATGGCGTCCAAATTTACAAAAAGGAAGATGTAAAAAAGTTTAGGAAATTAATTAATTGTGTTAAATTAAACCGGTCTGTTTCCTCAAGTTATCAAACGTAGCCGACTGCTAAAGAGAAATCTTTTGTATAGTCGGTGAGGCCTGCCCAGTGCGAGTGTGTTAAACTCGGTTTCAACCGAGCTAAGCCCTCGTAAACGGCGGCGGTAACTCTGACCGTCTTAAGGTAGCGTAATCCCTTGTCGATTAATTGTCGACCCGCATGAATGGCTTAACGACTTCTTCGCTGTCCCGGGCTGGAACTCGGCGAACTTGCTATTGTGGTGAAATCAGATTTCTTTTTCTTGAAACCCCAAAATAAAATTGTGTAAAATATTTTTATGGAAATTTAGAAATTTTTATTTTCACATTTTTAATTTTGCTAAAAATTTTCAAGAAAAAATTTCTGACATCAAAAGGCCACAGACCCTCAGAGGGAAGAGAAGACCCCGTGGAGCTCTGCGGCAGCCTGTCGTTGCTGTAAGTTTTTGGTCTCATAGAGTAGGGAGGAGACGCCATGTCAAAGCTTTCGGGCTTTGAATAGTCGACAATGTAACACTCCCATCTCAAAAACTTATGGCTTACCTCGACTCGGGGGACACCGATTGGTGGGCCGCTCGGCTGGGGCACGTGCTAGAGATTTTACAAAAAAGTTTCCGCACGCCCAAAGGTACTCTCATGATAGAGTATCATGAGAGCCCAAAGCTCGCCTCATCCTGGTCAGAAATCAGGAGTAGAGCGCAATGGCAAAAGGCGGGTTGACTCGGTTCCACATAGCAAAGGACCGAGAGACGAAAGTCGGGCATAGCGATACACCGAGTGGTACTGATGACTAACGGTGACTTCAGAAAAGCTACCCCGGGGATATGGCGCAGAATTTTTCTGCGAATATTTTCTGAGTCGTAAAATGTTGGTTGCGTAGAGCACAGGTCTTCTGGGAATTTTTAAATTCAAAAAAACAATCTCTCTAATGAAAAGAATCTTGGCTAAGCTGAAAAAGTTTGAGCGCGAAATGGAATAAAACTTCTTCAGAGAAAATTATAAAATTTTTGAAGAAGGATGCGCGCGAGCTTAGAGGAAAAAATCTCAAGCATAAAACCTTGGATATTTTCTTTGAAGTTCTTCAGCTTGCCGCTAGAAATAAAATAAATTTAGAAAAAGAAATTCTAAAACACATGAGAGATGCGAGAAAGAAGTATTCATAGTTTTTCCCAGAGGACAATATTTTGGTGAGAGAAGTGTAGCCCAAATATTTCTCTTCGCAACGCCACCTCATAACAGAGTCGTGGCGGGCGAGAGCTCCTATCGACCCCGCGCGTTGCTACCTCGCTGTCGGCTCCCCCCCTCCTGGCTGTGCAGTAGCAGCCAAGGGTGCAGGTGTTCACTGATTAAAGGGGGACGTTAGCTGGGTTCAGTACGTCGTGATCCGTAAGTGGAACGACGCGGAAGGTCTTCGATAATGCTAGAATGAAAAAATGTTTTGTCGATAAAGAGAGCTGCGCAAGCAGCAATGATCTTTTGAAGTCACATTTGACTAGCAAATTTTTTCATGCCTCAGATGATTTGATGAGCGTGAGCTTAGGCTCTGCAATGAAATCAATATACCCGGCATGGCAAATTATACTTTTGCGGTTCAATTGGAATTCAACTATGACTTAACCGTCCCAATTCGCTTATGCGATAACATGGAGTAGCTGATGAGTTGAAAGAATTTTGTAACTGCAATCGAAATTCAAAGAATTTCGATGCACATAAAAACTAAAAGTTTTTATTGTGTAAAAACCTCTGAGATTTCTCGAGCTAGTGCTATCTAGCTTTAGATTTATTTAGAGGTATAAACATACATCGAAGATCTGACGCAAAAATCTTCTACAACGGACGACTGAGACAGTACGGTTTATATCTACTGAGGGTGTACGTGCCTGACCTGAAGGAGCCATAAGTACGAAATGCGATTAGATGTAAGAATGAAGAATGCAAAAATAAATTATGTGTTAAAGAAAAAACCGCGCAAAAACTTTTGCGTGAAATATTTTTTAATACACAATTTTGCGAGCATGCACGAGTTTACTGACTTTATGTCGTGTGTCTATTTTATTGCAATAAAATTCACACGCGTCATAAAGTCATGCATGCGAGCTCCAGAAATCTTCATTTGACTAAATTCAAAAATAATTTAATCGCACGTAAAAGGAACGTGGCTTCGTGGCCTCTGGTTGATCGGTTGTCGCAAGGCATTGCCGAGCAGCTACGCCATAGCTTTTAAGAGCTGAAACGCGCAGATTTATTTTTATTTCTGTGCGCAGCAGGGCATATTTGCAAAGTCAAATATGAAACTTAAAAGCCGAGGACTCGAGTTCGCATGAAAAGTTATCTTTTCATGCTCGCTAACTAATATGTGTTAGAATCCATTATTAACACATAATTTATGCGAGCGCTAAAATTATTTTTAGCGCGAGCTTTGAAGCTCTTCATTTTTAATTTTTTATTTTGCAAAGCCGAACTAAGCTCGAAATAGCCGGGAAAAATAGGCACTGGCCGCAGGCTAGACGACCTGCTTGATAGGAGCGGCGTGTACGCACGAAGCTTACGCGACGTGTTCAGCGCGCGCTTACTAACGGCCAATAATTTTAGCGTTCGCTTGCGAGCGCTAATTGGTTTCGACCCCTTTAAAATTCAACACAATTGTGTTGCCCATTCCTTGAGCGGCAAAATAAAAATTCAGCCGAAGAGTACGCATCGATTTTGTATTTACAAAAAATGAAAATGCGATCGAGCGGCTGATAAATTTTTTCTAATTCTTTTGCTGGGTTAGCTTTGGCTATATTTATAAATCGGGAAAACAAAAAATCTCATGCCAAAACCATCTCTGTCAACAAACCAAATAAGCGAGAAAAAAGCTGCCATGTTGCTCGCAACATTTGCAGTAACTGTGCACATAATTTGGTCCGCGCTCGTGGCTCTTGGATTCGCGCAGGCGTATGTAAACTGGATGCTTGGAATGCATTTCATAACAGCGCCTGTTGTAACTGTGGGAACGTTTGACATTGTAACTGCACTTTCACTGATAGTGTCAGTTGCAATCGTCGCGTATATAGCAGGCTTTATCTTCGCGTTTGTTTGGAATCGGATTTTTGTGAAATTTGCGTAGAAAGATTTTATTTTTTTGATTTCAGATTTAGTTAGATTTATTTATCAGATTTGATAATTTTTCTGCAATTTTTGCTTCCGCAACTGCATTTCATCATTTCGCCCGGACCTAAATCATCAGAATAGTTAGATGTTATTTCTTCCCCTTTTTTTATATGTCTTATTGCAACATCACAAAAGTTTTCTACACGGGTGTTTGCATCACATGAATGATTTATATATTTTGCAGGCGACTGCTGTAAAATAATTTTGCCATTTGTATGGGCAATATATTTTTTCTTGGCTTCAGGAAGTTTTCTTGCTTCTTCCGGCGTCAACAGATGAGAGATGTCCCATACTATCACAATTTCTCCGGCATTAAAATTTCTACTTGCGAATACACCCATTCCATGAATTTTAGATTTTTTAACAGCAACATCTGCCATAGCAACCATTTCCTTTCGTAATAAAAATTTCAGACTCTCTTCGCTTTCTTCAAATACTCTTCTATTGTTATTATTGTATAAGGCTCAACTGGAAGCTTGAGAGCCTCTTCAATAGAAAACCAGCCGTACTCTACTCCTTCCCTGTTGTCGAGCTTGATATTTTCAGAATTTGTTTTGCAGGAAAAATCGAACAATATGAAATGCTTTTTCTTTTTGAAAGCAGGGTCAAAAATAAATTCCTGAAAGCTGAGGAATTCTATATCAAAAATTTCCAAATTTGTTTCCTCTTTTATTTCTCTTTTCAAAGCGTCTTCCATTTTTTCTCCAAGCTCAATGTGCCCGCCGGGAATTACATATTTATCATGCCACTTCGGGGATTTCATCAGAAAGATTTTCCCTTCTTTGTTGAAGATTAAAGCGCCGACTGTTGGCTCGGGAAAAATCTGGTCTGGCATTATGAAATTTGCTTTTATGAATTTATAAAAACAAAGCGCAATTCTTTTATGATGAAAATGGACTGGATTGCTGCCTCAATATTGGCTTTAATTTTATTCGGAACATGGGGAGCTATAATAAAATATGCAACGGGGAAAATAGATGTTGTTCCGCTTATGCTTTTCAATACACTTTCATCTTTGATAATTGTAGCTGGGATTTTCGTGTGGATGTGGCTTTCAAAAAATCCTGTGGCAATTTCTCGCGAGGGAGTTTATATCGCGCTGCTGGCTGGAGTTGTTGCGATTCTGGCAATAATTTTTGAAGCTACTGCGTTCAAACTCGGAAGCCTTGCAGTTGTCGGACCTATGATTTCTGTTGGAGCAGCGGCAATTTCTGTTTTAGCTGGAGTTTTCATTTTCAAAGAAGTTATTACTGCGCGTATTGCTTTTGGGATTGTTTTTTCGCTTGTTGCAATTTATCTTTTGACTGCGAGTTGAGAATAGATTTTTAAAACTTCAAAATAATAATAATTTTATGTACTCAGACTTTTACAAACAACTTAACGGTTTCAGAGGAGAGTTTACAAAGGTGTCTATAGCCAATCATTTTGGCGTATCTCAATCAAACTTTAAAGAAATTTCTGATAAAATAATTTATGTTGCTGAAAGAGTCAGTTCAGAAACAGATGCTCTTTTAAAGGGCACTATATTTTGTCTGGAAAGCAAGAAAATAATCAGAGGGTATCCAAAAATATTTTATGGAACAATATACCAAGATGCGGTAGATGTGGCTAAAAAAGCTGAAAAAGAACTGTTGGAATGTAGCGAGCTTTTGGTTGAGAAGAAAGAAGACGGAACAAATATAAGAGTTTGGCTTGATGTGAATAATAAAATTATGTTTTCCTCTAGGAATGAAATAATTTCGACCGACGCCAAAGTAATGTCCCGTCTTTTCCCAGAATCTGCGAAGCCATTACTGGAAAAATATATTTTGGTATTCGAATTGGTTATGCCAAAAAGAGGTATGATACATTATGAAAAAGAGGATATTATTTTGATAGATATAATTGATACTAAAACACAGAAATTTATAAAACGGGCCGAAAAGGAGGTGATGGCAAGAAATGCCGGTTTAAATATCGTGCAAACACTATTAAATGAACGCATCTCCTCAGCAAATTTCATGGAAAGCGTTTTGAAATTGGAAAGTTTAGCGCAAAAATACCTGTTTGAGGGGTTTGTTGTAAAAGGCTTTTTGGACGATCAGATATTTCTAAAGATAAAACCGGAATTTATAAGAAACGAGATATGGTTGGGTGGCATACCGAGAGCAAGAGTTGTAGAAGCATTTAATGAAGCACAAAATAAATTGTCCCCGGACGAGCTTGTTGATAAAACCAAAGCCGTTGGTTATGTTATAAAAGAATTATCAGAAGATTTTATTTTATCTGTAGTAGATAAGAAAAGGATAAATGATTATTATGATAAAGAAGTGGTGGAATTTATAAAAGTTAAGGTATCCACGGAAGAAGCCGTTAAAATTTATAAAACACTAAACAATATATCAACGAAAAAAGACTTTGCATTGAAAATTCTGCATTATGATAGACATGTAAAAGCTGAGCTGTTTAGATTGTGGGATGAAGAACATAAATTAAAAAGTTGATTTAAATACTAGAAAAGCAAAATAATATTCAGGTCAGCCGGTGGGCAGCTGTCGGTGAAATTGCGAAAGCGATTTTGCTGAGGAAGTTCCGTCCACCTATAGCGCAAAGGGCGCTTGCCTTTCCATAATGGAAAATCTCGAGAGAGATTTGCGAATGGAGTGGAGCCCAATGATTTCGCATGAGGTATGTTCCACTGCAATAAGTCGGCAAGGTGCAATCCCAAGTAGGCTGCTAACGAGCAGCGGGTAGGGAGCTAAGTTAAATGCTGTCTATCGCTTCGAATGAAAATTGATTTTCAATTTGACGCGAAAAACAAAAGACGGGCTACAGCCGGCAGACCTCTACTTTCTCTTTCTTTCTCCCTTCTCTTTCTTTTTCTATGAAGAGCATCAAAAAAGAAAGAGAATGTAAGCTTCAGTGAAAATCTTTCAGATTTTCACGCGCAGAAAAATTCCGCAGGAATTCTTTCTGTTGCCAAGAGAAAGAAAAAATATTTTATTTTTCTCTGAGAAGTTTTAGGCCTCTTTCATATTTAGATTCTTCGGATGGAACAAGAAAATCTCCAAACATCTGCTTTAGGAGCGCGGAGATTTTTTCTATTGTTTCGGAGCTGGCGCCTTTTGATTCTATCTCAAGCTCGTAAGAGTGCGCTGTTCTTTCTCCGGATTTGTAAGTAACATTGTCAACGGCAATTTCAACTCCATCAATTGTAAGAGTAGTTCTGTTGTTCTCTACTGTAAGCACTTCAGAAAGCGGAGAGCCTTTTGTAATTTCCTGCGCGGCTTTAACAACCGGAGCATCGAGATCGTAAGTTTTCAAAGCTCCAATTAAATCTGAAGAAATCGCATAAACAATTTCTTCCCGCTCGAACCGGCCGGATTCTTTTTTTGAATTTCTTTTCAGAGTAACTTCTTTTCCGTCTCTTATCCTGTAGCTAGCGCCGCTTTTTTTAATTGCTCTATCTTCTGTATCCAAGTAAATATCAGTTTGTTTTTTTCTGCTTGCGTGAAGTGTATCTCCGCCGAGAGATCTTAATTTGCAAAGCATTTCATAAACAGCTATATCTGTAATCTCGAATTTGGCTTCGATCTCTAGCGGCATATTATCACTCTTTCTTTCCTAGCATTCCTAGAACAAGAGATTTGTAGGTTATGTCTGTGAGAGAAGGAGGATTTATTCCGCAGAGTGCTGCTAAGCGGTCAACAGAGATTTCAGATTTTCCGGAGAATTCAACTGCATCAATTTGCTGGAGGCCAATAACTTTTATTTTATCTATTCTGACTTTTCCGCCATTAACTTCAAATTCTTTTCTCTCTTTTGTTATCCCTCCTTCGAGCCTCTCAACTCTTCTAAAGTTAGCATTGTCGAGAACAGCATAAACATTTATCGGCGGCAGCTTTGCTGAAAATTCCTGCCTGTTCGCTGTGCCGACGCCCCATTTGAATTTTATTTCTCTTCCAACTCCTTTTTCTGTTTCCTCTTCTCGTGCGACAACAAGCTCGCCTGCGCTGCCTCCGGGAACTTCATAATAAATATCTCGTTGTATTAATGTTCTGGTGGGATAAGCGGAAAGCCGCGCTTCCAAGTCTGGGAATCTGCCGACAACTTTTTTCTGGTAGGTTGGTTTGCCTGCATGGCCCTGTTGTATCGGGTGATAGGGATTTCTAACAACAAAATCCGCTACGCTGAAAGTCGGCTTGATAAATGTTTTGTACATTTCATGCACAGTAGGAAACATTTTGATAATCGCTTCGTAGCTCATTCCGCGCTCAGGATCGCGGACTAGCCTGTTCAAAAATTGCAAAGTTGAATCGCTGTCAACTCCGATTTTCAAACCTGCATGCTCGAGCAGTTCTTGATCGAGCGAGAAGAGCCCTTCGAAAATTACAACATCTCGCAAAGTTGTGCCGTGGGAAAAACCTTTTTGCTCTCTCAACCATGGAAGGTTTGGGACAACCAACCTTCCTTTTTTCTTTCTGGAAAGGTTTTCTAAAAATTCTCTTGCTGCCTGAAAATCATAAGTTTCCCTATGATCAAAGTTCGGGCTGTCGGGAGTTCCATATCTAGTTGTTGCAAGTTCAATAGAATTTGGTTTGTAGAAACCGTCGCCTTCAATATAGGTTGTTCCTACTTTTTTTCTTTGGAGAGATTCTCTTACCCATCTACCGTATGTTGATTTTCCTGAGGCTGATGGGCCGCCGATATGGACAATAAGCGGCCGTTCGCTTTGCTCGGACAGAAGCCTATCTATTTTCATCAACGTGTATTCCACACCATCTTTCAATCCTTCTATAGTCGTTACCATGAAAATTATTCGGGGCAAAACTATAAATATTCGTTTTAAGTTTTTGGCTTTTCAAAAAGCTTTTAAATCTTCACAGCTAACTTTCTCTGGTAAATATGGCAGAAAAAGCAGAATACTCTCAGCCGCAGGGAATGGCGGGAATTGTCAGGTATTATGATGAGGACAAGAGCATTGTGAAGCTCAAGCCAGAATGGGTTGTCGCGATTTGCGCTGGGCTTTTTGCCTTGGAAGTTGCGCTTCTGCTGTTTGTGAAATAAAAATTATTCTAAATAGAGAAATGAAAATTAAAAGAAAAAATTAAAAATTTACTTCGCTTTCTTGTTGAGTTCCATTTGCACAAGCAAAAGCGCTATTGGACCAAAGAGTGCGAATAGTATAAACCAGAGAATTGCTGACTCGCCTTTTTTCACAAAACCCACAAAGCCTTCTGCATATTTGTACATCCAATAGAGGTTAACTATCGGTATTATCAAGAGCCATGCTGTGGGAATTTTTGCGCCTAAGTTGTTGATTTCTGTTTTTGTTTTTATTATCCAATATAGATAGCCTATGCCAAATGTCACAAATGAGAGCACCAGCCATAGCCACGGATTTCTTTGTTCTACCATGACCCAGATGCTTTTTATTTCCTTATAAAGCTTTGTATAACAATGTTATAGAAAATCTAAAATTTGAAAATTAATTTATAAACAGAAAAAATAGATTATTTCCCATGACAATTGAAGAAGCAATCAAAAGGCCGTTTCAAAATATTGAAAAGCTTGCAATAGGAACAATAATTTCTGCAGTGCCTCTTGTTAATCTGATTGCTGTTGGATATTTTTTAGAATGCTTCCGCAGAACACTCAGGAAAGATAACAGCCTTCCTGAATGGGCAGATTGGAGCAAAATAATTTTGGATGGATTGAAAGCTGCTGTTGTGCAAATTGTTTATGCGATTCCGCTTATGATTCTTTTTTTAATAATTTTTGCAATTTTTGCAGGGTTTGTGTTAACAGTCTTCGGCCCTATTGACCCAGGCACTTTTGCGTCTAGTCAGCCTTTTACTCAAGCTGATACTGCGATAAAATTCACAACAAAATTTATGCAAATATTTTTTGAAAATATTGGGACTCTGTTTTTCGGGTTTTTTATTTTTATCTCTGTAGCAATAATCACATCGCTTTTGTCAACAGCTGCTACTGTTAGGTTTGCGCAAACAGAAAATTTCAATTCTGCTTTTGCTTTGGGTGAAGTAAAGTCTGTTGGCTTGACTTTGAAATTTTTTATTACTCTTATCATCGCAGGGGTTGTTGCATCTGTGGTTGGTTTAGTAATGGTGATACCTATTGCATTACTAACATTGATTCCGGTTTTGGGTGTGCTAATAAATTTTTTGGGCAGCGGCCTGATAACATTTGTTGGAGGACTGATTTTCTGGACAATTTTAGCCGAGAGATACGCAAGAGATTTTCAGCCTACAAGAACTGCTGTTGCCAAAACTTCTGCAAAAAAGAAAAGAAAGTAGAATTCGGACTCCTATCCAAAATGTGCGTTAAAGAACAAATCCACCCAAATTTCTTTTGCGTTAGTTAATTTTTTACACATCAGTTAGCGAGCACGCGAGAGTTTACTCCGCGCGCGAGCCTCCGAACTTCTTCATTTATAATTTCCAAAAACAACATTTTCTCATGGTATTTAAAATTTATAATTTTAAACAACCTGTTAAAAATCATAGGTTTTAAACATGGGCCTCAAGCCAGACAAAACAATAGACAAGTCCGAAATGCGCAAAACTTTTGGGGGGATTTTTGACAGCCGCACAATTATGAATTTGATTTCTCTGCTGAAAAGAGGGCAGATAAAAAATTTGCGTGGGATTGCTAAAGAGGGGAAGGAGTCAAAAATTCTTTCTGCAGATGGAAAAACTGGGGCGGTGGCTGTGAAAATTTTCATTGTTGAGGCTCTGAACTTCAAAAGAATTCAGCCATACTTGCGCGGGGACAAAAGATTTTTTTCCATTGGAACTGACAGGAAAAGAATTATTTACGCGTGGTGCAAAAAGGAATTCAGGAATTTGTCTGTTGCGCGGGCAGCCGGAGTTTTATGCCCAGAGCCAAAAGCTTTCGCAGGAAATGTTTTGGTTGAGGAATTTATCGGAGAGGATTTTTCTCCTGCTCCGCGGCTGGCGGATATTAGAGAGTTTGATGCGGAAAAAGTTTGGGAGGAAGTTTTGGATTCAGTGAAAAAACTTTTTTCTGCCGGGCTTGTGCATGGGGATTTGAGTGAATACAATATTTTGCTTTTGAATGAGACGCCTGTGCTGATAGATTTTTCTCAGGCGGTTTTGCTTTCTCATCCGAACGCGGGAGAATTTTTGCAAAGAGATGTGAAAAATATTTGCAATTTTTTCAGGAAGCATGGATTAAATCTTGAAGAAGAAAATATTCTAGCTGAAATTAAAAAATCTTCTGAATAAAAAATTTATTTAAGCTGGCTATGCGAATAATTTTGCATGGACATGGCAAAAACAAATGGAAAATCCGGGAAAAAATTTCTTTTTGTTTCTATAGAAGGATTGATTGGAGACTTGGCATGGGCTGTGAAAAAAGAAGGGAATGAAGTAAAATATTTTATTCAGCAGAAAGACCAGAGAGATGTATGCGATGGGTTTGTAGAAAAATGCGATGAGTGGGAAAAATTTTCTGATTGGGCCGATGTAATTGTTTTCGATGATTTGGGATTCGGGGCAGCCGCGGATAAATTGAGAAAGCAGGGAAAATTTGTTGTCGGCGGCTCTGCTTACACAGACAAGCTTGAGGATGACAGGGATTTCGGGCAGGAGGAAATGAAATCTGTTGGAATAAATATTCTTCCGAATTGGACATTTGACAATTTTGATTCTGCAATTAAATTTGTAAAGGAAAATCCCGGCAGGTATGTCCTGAAGCCCAGTGGAAAAGCCCAAAATGAGAAAGAGCTTTTGTTTGTCGGGCAGGATGAGGACGGCGCGGATATTCTTGAAGTGCTGGAGCACTACAAAAGAAATTGGGCGAAGAAAATAAAAATTTTCCAGATGCAGAAATTCGCAGCCGGAGTTGAAATTGCTGTTGGCGCGTTTTTCAGCGGGAAGGATTTTATTTTTCCAATAAATGTGAATTTCGAGCACAAGAAAATGTTTCCTGGGGATATTGGCCCAAGCACTGGCGAAATGGGAACTTCAATGTTTTTCTCGCCGCCGAATGAAATTTTTAAAAGAACTTTATTGAAAATGAAAGAGAAACTTGCCGCATCAGGCTATGTTGGATACATTGACATTAATTGCATAGCAAACAGCAATGGAATTTATCCGTTGGAATTCACTTGCAGATTCGGCTACCCACACATAAGCATTGCAATGGAAGGAGTGCTGAGCCCTTGGGGAGAATTTTTGCACGCAATTGCCTCTGGGCAGAATTATAATTTGCGGACGAAAAAAGGGTTTCAAGTTGGAGTTGTGATTGGCGTGCCGCCGTTTCCATTCAAAGACCCAGATGCTTTCAGAAAATATTCCGAGGGCGCGCACATAATTTTCAAAAAGCCTGTTCTTGATGGCGTGCACATTTGCGATATGAAAATTGAAAGCGGGGATTGGATTCTTGCAGGAAATTCTGGATATGCTTTGATAATCACAGGCTCGGGCTCGACAATGGATGAGGCGCGCGCGCAAGCATACAACAGGATAAAAAATATTATGATCCCGAATATGTTTTACAGGACTGACATTGGAGTGCGGTGGCATCGAGATTCGGATAGATTGCAGACTTGGGGATTGATGTATTAGGTTTTAAAAAGCATCTCGATAATGTGGTGTTATGGTTAGAAGATACGAAAGAAATTCTCCGGTTGTTTTGATTTTAGCAATTATTATTTTAATCAGCGCAGCTGGCATGAGGAAGCAGCAGATGCCAGACATAGAAGAGCCGACAAACATAAAATTTGATTCGGGCACAAAAACAATTCAACTCGATTCGCTAACCTTGAAGCAAAAGATTGCACAGATGGTCATTGGATATGGAGATGAAAGCAACAAAGAAGTGATGCGAAAAATGCTTATCGGCGGAATATATTTTGACCCGCAGCCTACCAGAGATAAGTTTGTGAGAGCTATTAGTAAGTTTCGGGAAGGACAAATAATTCCGCTTTTTATAGCAGCTGATATGGAAGGCTGTTGGAATCCGTTTAATAATTTTCAGAAATTTCCGGCATTCAAGGGTATAGAAACAAAAGAACAGGCCTATGAGGCAGGCTTTCAAGAAGGAGAACTTATGAAAGAACTTGGATTCAACATAAATTTCGCACCTGTTTTGGATCTGGAAGATAAAATTTGGAAATGCAGAAGCTTTTCCGGAAATCCAGAAGAAATAGCAGAAAAAGCAAATATGTATATTGATGGCCTGCGCGCAAATGGAATAATTGCAACAGCAAAACATTATCCTGGAAAAACTTTGGTTGGAGATGATCCTCATAGATTTGTGGCGTTTTCAAAAATAGAAGAGGAAGATATGCTGCCGTTTGAAAGCGCAATGAAAAATAATGTGTCAGCGATAATGATTTCGCACAAAATTGTTACCGGGTTCGTAGACTCGGAATCCAAGCCTTCTGTAGTTTCTGAAAAACTTGTGAGAGACCTTAGAAATAACTTTTCCGGACTCATAATAACGGATGAAATAGGAATGGGTGGGTTAAAAAAATATTATTCTGATGTAAACAAAATGTACGTAGATTTGTTTAGAGCCGACAACGATATTATTTTGGACTTTGATCGTGACCCCGCCAATCTTTACAAAATGATTTCTGTTGTTGAAGATTCTGTTAAGAGAGGCGAGATAAGTGAGGATAGGATAGATAGATCAGTTGAAAGAATTTTCAAAGCTAAAGGAATTTCTGTTGTTTGATCGCATTTATAAATTTTGGCTCCTAACAATTTCTATGGAATTTAATCTTAGAGCTGAGGATGGCTCTTTAGCAATTAGCTGGAGAGAGATAAGCGGATGCTATGAATCAAATCCTACATTAAGAACTTCTGGCTATGACATCAGGCTTGTACATATTCCTCCAAGAAAATCCTATCAGCTTGCAGCTGAAAAAAATATTGTCGCTGCTGTGCATGGAGAGATTTCAGAGCCGAAGCTGAAAGCAGTTGAATCTTCTATTTGCATAGGAGGTTCTCTGAAAGCTGGAGAGTCTGATGTTGTTCTCGCTGTTGTAGTTCCTTATGGAGAACTTTCTGAAGATTTCACAAAGCCGCCAGCTCTTGAAGGTTTGAAATTAGAATGGGTTGCTGCTGGAAAAAGGTGGAAAGCCCTTGAGGGAAGGAACATGCATTTCACTTATCCTGTAATTGTTATTGACAGCCCTGAGCTTGAAAAATTAATCAGGGTAAAACTCTGGCAGGCTGGGTCAAATGTTGAAATGGGAATACACAATCATGCAGGTGAAGATGGTTTGGAAGAAATACATTTTCAGCTTGCGGGCAGCGGAGAGATGCAGAGATTTTCTAATAGCAACGAAGATTCTCTTGCTGAAGTTGTTCCGCAATATCCGGGGCAGTCTCATAAGCCTTTCTGGGGCAGGGATGGGAAATATCCATATCACCAGTATCAGGCAGGAGGAAAAGGAACTTTGTTTGGCGTTGTTGAAAAAGTTTTGAGGAAATAATTCTTTTAAAAACTTACAAACCAAAGGCTTCTAATGGAAGAATATCAAGAAGGAACAACATCCGCAATTTTAGTCCCAGAGGACCGCATTGGAGTTTTGAAAGCCGCAAAAGAATTTCAGAAAAAAATTGAGGCTGAGCTTGGGGCAAAAATTTCCATTGACGGAAACTCTGTTCAGATTTCCGGAGAAGGATTTGGAGTCTGGCAGGCGCGCTCAATTGTGCGCGCGATCGGAAGAGGATTCTCGCCTCAGAAAGCTGTTAGGCTTTTTGATGAGAATGAGGAGCTTGTTGTGATTGAGCTGAAAGAATTCGGGGATAAAAGAATGGAAGCCATCAAAGCGCGCGTGATTGGGGCTGGCGGGAAAACGCGCTACATGATAGAGGAATTCACAGGCGCGAACGTTTCTGTTTATGGAAAAACTATTTCTTTAATTGGCGCGCCCGAGCAGATAAAGAACGCAAAAGAAGCTGTTGTCATGTTCATGAATGGCTCAATGCACGCGACTGTCTACAGATTTTTGGAGAAACTTGGAAAGAGATTTTAGATTCTAAGATGCTTAAATAGTTTTCTTTCTAACGTCGTTTCATGATAAGAGAGATGGTTCCTGAAGACAGAGATGTTGTTGTGGATTTGATGAAAGTGATTTATGGGGAGGAGGGAGATTTTATTTATGAGATGCTTGAACAGGATTCTAAAAGAGGTGTAAAATATTTTGTTGCCTGCGAAGATGGTATTGTCGAGGGTGTTATTTCTTTTAGTGTGGCAGACGGTATCTGTAAAATGCAATCCCATGCAGTTAATAAGAGAAGATGGAGTAATGGTATCGGGACCGAATTAATAAACTATATGGAAACATTTGTGTCAGAAAGTTGCAGTATAGCAGAAGCCACAACATACGAAGAGCGCTACATGGATTTTTTGATGAAAAGAGGCTACAGACCTGCCTTATTTCAGGCTGGCTTTGTCTTTATGAGAAAGCAATTAAGCTAAAATTTTCCTGAAAATCTTTTTAAAGCCTCTCGCACAATTTACAACAGAAGAGAAATTTTCTGATTTTTATGGTTAGCGAACAAAAAGGAAAAACCGCAGAAGAGCTTGCTGGAAAAATGCGTGAGATTTCTGTTGCGGAATTTTTTGAGAAAAACAGGCATCTCTTGGGATTTGATAATCCGGCGAAAGCTCTGCTCATGGTTGTGAAAGAGGCTGTTGATAATTCTCTTGATGCGGCCGAGGAGGCGCGCATACTTCCAGAAATTGTTGTTTCAATAAAACAGCCAGCTGAAGTTTTCAGAATTATCAATGAAGATATTAACGAAGACGTAGGCAAACTCACACGCGTTGGAGAAAAAATTGAGCTTGCAATGGGGAGCGAAAAAGCAAAATTTATTGAAATTAAGCAGCCGACGAAAAAAGAAAGCGTTTATATTTTCGAGCTTGGGGAAACAACTTACAAGTTCAGAGTTTATACTGAGTTCAAAGATATTGATGGAAAAAAAGTTGAGCAGGAAAGCTATGAATTTGTAAGAGGAAGGACTCCACTAAAAATCCAGAAAATTCCCGCTGACAGATTTGTTGTTACAATCGAAGACAATGGGCCGGGAATTATGAAAGAGCATATCCCGCGGGTTTTTGGAAAACTTTTGTATGGAAGCAAATTTGCTGGAGGGAAGCAGGGAAGGGGCCAGCAGGGAATTGGAATTTCTGCTGCTTTGCTTTATGCTCAATTAACAACAGGAAAGCCTGCAATAATTCTTTCTCGCACTGGGCCAAGCAAGCCAATAAATTATTATGAATTGAGAATTGACACAACAAAAAATGAGCCGATAATTCTTGAAGAAAAAAATCTGAAAGAGATTCCAGAGTTAGATGGAGTGAAGCCTGTGATGTCAGAGCATGGAATTCGCGTGCAGCTACAGATTGAAGGAAAATATGCGCAACGCTACCACGGGGTTGAGGAATACATGAAGCAGTCCGCGACTGTGAATCCGTTTGCGAAATTTATTTATCAGGGGCCCGGTGGAGAAATTATTGAATACAAGCGAACTGTGAATGAATTGCCAGAACTTCCAAAACCAATCAAGCCGCACCCGCATGGAGTTGAAATGGGAATGCTTGAAAGAATGGCAAAGCAAACTTCTGCGCACAGCGCTGCCGGATTTTTGTCCGGAGATTTTTGCAGAGTTGGCGGGGGAACTGCAGATGATATTTTAAAAAAATCCGGAGTGAAGCCAAGCACAAAACCGCGCGAGCTGGACCACGAGCAGATTGAAAAAATTTTCCGAACAATCCAGAGCTATCAATTCACGAAACCTCCTTTGGATTGCTTGAGCCCGATAACTGAAGAAAAATTTATGGAAGGCTTGAAAAAAGAATTCAAGCTGGACTTTGTTGCAGCAGTCAGCAGGCCGCCGTCTGTTTATAGGGGGAATCCTTTTATTATTGAAGTTGCAATCGGCTATGGGGGCTCGCTTCCTTCAAACGGGCCAGCGAAAATTATGAGGTTTGCAAACCGCGTTCCGCTTTTGTACCAAGCAGCGAGCTGCGCAACAACAAAAGCTGCGCAGAAAGTTGACTGGAGAAATTATGGAATTGAGCAGCAGGGGCACACTCCTTACGGGCCTGTTGTAATTGCAATTCATATGGCGAGCGTTTGGATTCCGTATGTGACTGAAGCAAAGGAAGCGATTGATCCTTATCCGGAAATTATAAAGCAGATTCGCTTGGCTTTGCAGGATTGCGGAAGAAAAGTCCAGAGATATATTTCAGGCAAGAGAAGAGCCCATGATAGCGAGCAGAGGCAGAGCTTGTTTGAAAAATATATTCCAGAAGCTGCTGAAGCGCTTGCAAAACTTTCAGATGGGGACAAGGGAAAAATTAAAATTGGATTAGAGAAAATTTTGAAAAAAGGAAAAGTTGTTGTTGAAGAGCCTCTGCCAGAGCCAGTTGATGCGAACGGAAAAGGAGCGGAAGTTATTGAGAACGGGGACGGAGGAGAAAAAACGGAAGAGTAGCTTGTGTTAAAAAATATCCGCCAGAAATTTTGGGGAGAAATTTTTTATCGACACATATTAGTTGCAAGCTCGTTTGAGTTTACGAAAACGAGCAAGCTCAAATAAAAATTTAAAAATAAAAAATTGATTATATGCCACAATCGAAAGCAAAGCTTTCGATGTGCATAAAAATTCAATTAATATGAAAAAAACTAAAATGGTGAATTTTTATCGCAGAAAAACTTTCAGAATCAAGAAAGAAATTAGTTGACTTGGGAAAGGGCTTGGTCAGTCAAATTGACAAAGAGGAAAATCCTGCAATGGATGTTCCTATCAGAGCTTTGAGCAATGTGAACTACAGCGAGAAAACAAAAATGCTTTCGCTTGGAACAAAGAGCTCAAAAAGATTTTTCTTCAATGTGGCGCATGTAAGAAAATTTGTGCAGACCGCAGAAATTGCCGCGCTTGCGAAAGAGCTTTTGACAGTTGACAAAACTTTAAGTTTGAGGCAGGCGTTCTATGCGATCAGAAGAACAATTGCTGGAACGAATATTGATATTGTTGATGAGCAGGAGGAATCCAATAAAGCAATTGAAGATTTGGAATTGATAACTGGCTTGGCGCGCGAGCAGCTGCACATAAACGCAAACAAGAACGGCTCTATTGCTGGCAATGCAATTGTAAAAACAAAAGGCTTGGGCGGAAAAGAAATTTTAATTGACTTGTCTAAAATGGGAAGCGGGGGCTGGAGCATTCCGAGCAATGTTGAGGATTTGGAGTTCAAAAAAATTGACGCGAAATTTATTTTGTACATGGAAAAGGCAGCAATGTGGGAAAGGTTGAACGAGGATGGAGTTTGGGATAAATTGAATTGCATAATTATTTCTTCGCAAGGCCAAGCAACAAGAGGAATTAGAAGGCTTCTGCAGAGATTAAGCATAGAGGAAAAAATGCCGATTTACATTCTGACTGACTTTGACCCGTGGGGATTCTATATTTATTCTGTAATAAAAACCGGCTCTATTTCCCTTGCGCATGCTTCCGAAAGGCTCGCAATGCCGAGCGCGCGATTTTTAGGATTGACTGCGGATGACATTGAAAAATTCCAGCTCAAGAAGCATTTGATAAAATTCAAGGATGTGGACTTGAAAAGGATTGATGAGATTTCAAAATATCCGTGGTTCAAGGACAAGAAAGAGTGGCAGCAGCAGTTTCAGCTGATGAAGCAGATGAAAGGGAAAGTTGAGCTGGACGCGCTCGTGAGCAGGGGAATTAGTTTTGTTTCTGAAAAATATTTGCCTGAGAAATTCAGAGCGAAGGATTTTTTGGATTAGGTAATTAAATCAACAATTTTGTAAAATGCCAGAGCAAAGGCGATTAAAAAAATAACTAGACCAAAAAATCCCAAGTCAATTCTAAAAAAATATGATAGCGTCAAAATGCCTGAAGAAATTAGAAAAACCTTTTTTCTGCTCCTCATTGTCTCCTTTACTTTTTCTGAAATATTTTCCACTGAAAATATATCTTCCATAAAAATTTGTTCTTCTTGATGTGTTTATAAATATTTCTATACTTCAGCAGCGAATTCTCTCCACTGCTTTTTCATTTTCCTGCGCGCAATCCAGTTTTTGATTCTGTATAAATGCTCCACATAATCTTCTATGAAGCTGAATACGAGCGCGACCAAAATCAGAACAGAAATTACAGGCAGAGTAAATGTCCCGCCTGATATGAAAATTGCAATAAAATCTTCTACCAGATTGACTGCAACAAACAAAACAAACAAATGGATTTTTTTAAGCTGCATTTTACCACCAATATCTTTTTATTGTGGCACAAGAATAAAAAGCTATGCTAAAGCTCCTGCCAATATTTGTTTGCGGCCCGCCAGTTACAGGGAAAACTACTTTAGCAGAAAGAATTTCCAAGCACTACAAAATCAAGCACTACAACACTGGAGATTTGCTGAAAGAGTTTGCAAAAAAATACGGCTTTGCTCCGCAAGGAAAAGGCTGGTGGGGCACTTCCGAAGGAATTAGATTTACAGAAATGCGTAAAAAATATTCTTCCATTGACAAAGATTTTGACAAGTATATTGCCGCGCTTGCAAGAAAAGGAAACTGCGTTCTGAGCAGCTGGACCATGCCGTGGCTTTACAGGGGGCGCGCAATTAAATTGTGGATAACTGCTTCTGAAAAAACGCGCGCTGCCCGCATGGTTAGCAGGGATAAAATTTCTTTTTCTTCTGCTGTCACGAAAATAAAAAAGCGCGATAAGCAGAATTATTTGCTCTACAAAAAAACTTATGGGATTGAATTTGGAAAAGACTTGAAGCCGTTTGATATAATTCTGCACACGGACAATTTGCCAGCAGAAAAAGTTTTTGAGTTTGCTGTGAGGATGATTAAAAAGAGAATATAGATTTATAAGGTTGTAGATAGAAATAAGTTTATGGTTCCGCCGAGAAGCGAGGCTATTATAAGGGGCGCTAGAAGTTTTTCTGATTTCTACAGAGCCGTGGAGCAAACCGGAAATGTGACAGGAACTCGGAGAACTTACACACCTCAAGAAATAAGAAATCTTACAGAAGCTGTTCGACAGGGCGAGTATACGCCAGATGTTCTAACAAGAGCTGACGGAATAAGAGAAACTGCTTTGAGGCTGATGGGAGAAGAAGCTGGAGCCAAATCACCGACACCAGCGAATTTAGATTCTGTATATAGAAAAATAGATTCAGCTGGTCCACTGAGAGGAACTCAGAGAACTTACACACCTGATGAACTCAAAGAAATTGCAAGAAGAGCAGCCGCTGGAGAAGTTAGTTATAGAGCAGTAACACGTTCTGGGGGTATGAGAGAAGCTGTTATGCAAGCCACGGGAGATTTCAGGGGAGAATTAAAAAAGCAGGGCTACGAGCCGGATAGAATTTTTATGGATATGATAAGGAACGATTTGCCTGAAGAAGGATTTAAGCTGCATGTAACAGCAAGCGCGGGAGACACACGAAAAGTTATTGCCATTGTTGGACCTCTTCTTAGGGGAATGAGTGTTGATCACAAATTTGTCGGTAGCATAGACGCGTTGGAAAATGTAATGAGAGGAACGCAAGTTGGAAAATTTTTAACTGTGTATCCTAAAAGCACTCAAGATGCTGTCAATGTCGCTAGAATTCTAGACGAAGCTCTTGCTGGAAAAGATATAAATGGCCCAAGAATTCCAAATGATAACCCTTTGCCAGATGGAAAATCTGGATTGGTTTTCTACAGATACGCTGCTAACAGAAGTGATCACATAATAGGGCCGAATGGCGAGCCTGTTAAAGATAGAAGAGATGGTCCGGCAGTTCCTGCATGGATAAAAGATCCTTTCAAAGAGCAACGCTAACGCATTTAAATTAATTCGTTCCAATCGTTTCTCGTGGGGCAGTAGCTCAGCCCGGGAGTAAGGAGCATTGAAATTGCTTTGCAATTTCTGTGCATAGCCGACTCCGCAAGCGCACGTGTTGCTTATTTGCAACTGCGATGCTGAAGACCGTGCAGTCGCGTGTTCAAACCCCCCAAACTTTTTCGCAAAAAAGTTTAGGGATAATCCCAAAAGGCAGATTGCCTTCGGTATATTAGAAAATCACGCCTGCCCCACCATATTTCTCTACAAATATAATTACGATTTGATTAAATAAACCATAGATAAGAATTTGTTGCACACATTACTAATCTGATTTTCATATGCATTAATCTTAAATGAGAGCTGCTCGCATCTCATTGTATGCCAAGAAAAAGTCTAGTTGAGTTGAATCCAAAAAATATTCCAACGATAGCCAGACCATGCGGTGGGCCAAAACTTGTTAAAGTCCAGTGCGGCGGAACTTTCGAAGATCCATCTAGCGAGCATACATTTCAATACACTCAAGAAGATGTCGAAGAGCGGTTTCAGAAAGACCTTTCTAAAAAAGCTCCGAGGGGAGCTTACGCTTATGCACTTGGAGAATGTCTCCGACCAGACTATTCCGGCGAATATTGGCAATCAATACAATTTTATGAAAACAGATGAAGCATAAAATAAATCATATCTCTTGCAATACAAATTCTTTTAAATCGTTCGCACGCAAGAGCTCGCATGATGTTTAAAACTTTAGGCTTAAAACAGCCTGTTGAAAACCAGAGGTTTTCAACATGAAAATCGGCTTAATAGGCACGCACGGAATTGGAAAAACTTCTCTTGCGCATTCTCTTATTGGAGAATTAAAATCAAGAGGGGCGAATGCCGGAATGCTAAGAGAATTTGTGCGCGAGTGCCCGCTGCCGACTGGAACAGAAGAAAATAATTCTGCTGAGGCGCAGATGTGGGTTTTGCTCCGTCAGGTTCAGGAAGAAATCGAAGCAGAAAAAAAGTTTGATATTGTTGTCTGCGACAGGAGCGTGATAGATATTTACGCATATTTTCTTTCTGTCAGGAAAAAATTTGGTTCAAGCGCAGAGTTGGATAAAATCGCAGAGGAAATTTTTAGAAATTGGGGAAAAACTTACACTCATATTTTCAAGCTGCCGGCTGCCTTTACTCCGCCTGCTGACAGCTTCCGCAGCACAAGCCCGGACTGGCAGATAGAGATTGATGGTATAGTTGATGCAAACCTGAAAGAGCTTGGAGTTGTTACGCATGAAGTGCCGCTTTCTTCTGTAAGGGACAGGGTTGATTCTGTCCTGAGCGTTGTGAAAATTTGAATTTGTTTTTAAATCCGAGCTGCCAATTATTTCCATGCTAATCAGAATAATCCCTGTGGGCCGCGTGAATGAAAAAATTCTTGAGAGTTTGCAAAATTCTCTGCCGGATTTGCTGAACTGCAAAACAAAAATTGAGCCAGCAGTTGAAATGGCGCAGCAAGCTTTCAATGCAATGAGAAGACAGTATGATGCTGAGAAAGTTTTGAAAATGCTTACAGCTGCTGGAGTTGGGACAGCAATAGAAAAAAATGTTCCTGCGCTTTTTGTGTGCAATGAGGATTTGTATTATAATGGATTGAATTTTGTTTTTGGGTTGGAAGAGGCTGGAATGGGCGCAGCGATTGTTTCTGTTCACCGCCTTCGCACAGAATTCTACGGTGAGAGACCATCGCTCGGGCTTCTGCAGGAAAGAGTTGTGAAAGAGGCTGTGCATGAGGTTGGGCATGTGCTTGGGCTTGAGCATGATAAATTTTCAAAATGTGCAATGGCTTTTTCCCCTTCTGTTGCGGATGTTGACAGAAAGGAGAATAATTTCTGCAGGACTTGCAGGGACAGGCTGAGTGAGAGGGGAATTGAGGTTGGGTGAAGCTCAGCGAATTCGCAAAGCTCATTCGCCTCGCTGTGCTCAATGCTGTTGCGAGATATAAAAAATATTTTGCGCACCATCATTTCGCAGTCAATATGTGTTGAGAAAAATTCTTCAGGCAAAAATTTTGCGAATTATTTTTAACACACATTAGTTAGCGAGCGCGCATGAGTTTACTCTGCGCGCGAGCACAATCACAAACTTATAAACTTCTCTTTCTAAAAGCTAAACATGTCAGTATCAGGAAAGCTTTCAGGAGAAAAAATCCTTGTTGAAACCGGCGGGAAGGAAATTTTTGACAATGGATGGTATGGAAATTTGGAAGGTGAAAAGCTTGAGCTGGATTTGATTGAGGCAGCTTCTTTGTTAGAGAGAGGCAGGCTTGATATTGAAAAAGAAAATACAGGAAAATTTAAATTTTCAGAATTTTTTAATTTCTGCGGAGCAAGAGACCCGAGGTTTATTGCGCGTTGGTTTATTTACAAGGATTTGCGCGAGCGCGGGCTGCCTGTTAGAATGGGCTTCAAGGGCTGCGACTTCAGAGTTTATGACAGAGGGGCAAAGCCTGAAAATGCTCCTGCAGTAAAGTGGATTGTTTTTGCGAGCGCAGAAGATTATCCATGCGAGCTCGCGCAGCTGGAAAAAGCAATGAAGCTTGCGCAGAACATTCGCGCGGTTGCTTTGTGGGCTGTTGTTGACAATGACACGGATTGCACATTCTACATTATCAATGAAGTGAAGCCGTGATTTCATGGATGAAAAATCTTTAATCGAGTTTGCAAAAATCTGCGGAAAGCTGAAGAGAACTTTGAGGACTGGTTGGGTAAATAGAAAAGTTAGAAATCCAGAAAGCGTTGCAGAGCACAGCTGGCGGGCTGCTGTTCTTTGTTTAGTTTTAGCTGATAAAAATCTGGACAAAAATAAATTAGTTAAGATGGCTGTCGTGCATGATTTGGAAGAGGCTTTGACTGGAGACATAATAACAAAAGAGAAAGAGGCCAACGCAGAAGTTTCAAAAAGAAACGCCGCCGAGGCAATGAAAAAAATTTCTGCTGTGATTGGCGGCGCAGAAGGAAAAGAAATTTTCGAACTGTGGGAAGATTATGAAAATACGGAAAGCGAGGAGGCAAAATTTTTGTCTGATGTTGAGAAACTGGAGATGCTAATACAGGCTTACGAGTATGGAAAGGTTCAGCCTGATAGGAAAGAAATTCTGGGGGATTTCTTTTCAAGGACAGCGTCGAAGATTAAAAATCCTAAGATAATAAAAATTCTGGATGCTCTACTGAAAATGAAGAACATTAGTTAAGGATTTAAATACAATTTTCCAAGCTTAATCATGGCAAAACGCGGAGTTTCGCGCAGCAACATTGTTGGGCGCTGCGACAAGTGCAAAGGGCTCATACACAATGAAGTGCGCTCGGGAAAAAAGAGCTATGTTCTTTTAGACGACAAAATATTCCACCGCGGGTGCTACAATGCGAAATTGAAGTGGGGCAGCAAGAGGAAGAAGAAGTGATTGAACGAATCTAAATTATGTGTTGATGGAAAACCTTTTCCATAAAAATTTCTGTAAATTATTTTTTACATATTAGTTAGCGACTGCAAAAATTCTTTTGAATTTTTGCGCATAGAAAATCCGTATGGATTTTCTCTGGCGCGCATAAGTTTACTTTGCGCGCGAGCTCTATTAAACTTATAAGCATTGGTTTCAAAATAGAAAATATGCAAATGCTAAAAGCCGAACTTGCAGAAGACAAAGTAATACTCTGGGACCGAGAAGGAGCCAAGGATATTTTTGAGTCTGATTATTTTGGAAAATTGAAAGAGGACAGGCTTGAGCTCTCGATTATTGAAGCGTGCTATTTGCTTTTCAAAAAGAGAATTGCTGTTGTGAACCATGAGGAAAAAGAATTTTCATGGGAGGATTTCTATGAATACTGCAAAAAAATTGACAAGAGATTTTACTTCAGGTATTATGTTTACAAGGATTTGCGGGATAGAGGTTGCCCTGTGAGAACTGGATTCAAATTCGGCTGCGACTTCCGGGTTTACAATAAAGGTGTGAAACCTCTAAAGCGCGGGCCAAAACAGGCGCATGAACATACGCGCTGGATTGTTTTTTCTGTGCCAGATGGATTTACTTTTTCTTTTCCTGAATTGAGCAGAGCAGTCAGGCTTGCACACAATATTCGCGCGAATATGCTTTGGGCTGTTGTGAGAAAAGATAATAGTGTGTTCTATTCGAGTGTTACGTTTTTCAAGCCATAATATGTTTTCTATGCGACAGCAAAAAATTTTCATCAACTTATTTTTTCCCCAAGCAAAACTTCTTCAACCATTGATTGGTAATCTGCATCAGATGCAGGCCAGACTGCGAATAATTGGTTTTTCCTAACTATATCTGGATGCTGCCTCTGGAAATCCCTATTAGCTTTTTTGGTAATCATAACAATTTTCTGCCCGCTTGGAAATACGTAAACTGCTTCTTCTTTGTTATGGGTTCCAAGTCTGCCGCCCATTTCATCAAATGCTGGTCCTGTAAGTCTATAGCGAGGTGGCATTTCTAAAAATAATGTTAGCCCATCGCCTTCTACCACAGCAGAAACTGCACCGATTTCACGAATGAAATGTCTATAACTCTCCTTTTTCTCTCTGAGAAGCCCGCGATCGTCTAAATATGCAAGAAAGAGCGGATTCGATTTGCCAACATATCCTATTTGCACAAGAGTTTGGTCTTCTAACGATAATCTTCCATCCGGGTCTGCAAAAATTTCAGAACCGCCGTGATCGAAAATAATAGCATTAGTCTGAGCAGCAGCTACAATATCGCGAGGTGGGCCTATATGTCGCGCCATGCGCAAGAATTCTATATCAGCTTTTTGATCTCCTATTCTAAATTGCGGATATCCATATTTTGACAAATGTTCTGGCGCTATGTTTGGGGGTAAATAAGAAAATACTGTGGCACCTTGCCAAACATTATGCATACATTCGCGAGCGCCAGATAGGTAACCAGTATTCAGAGCAATGTTAATTGTTTTTTGTGTCATTGTTTATCACTACCATAACATTGTTACAGTGGATAATAAAACTTCCTTTGTGAATTTTTACAAAGATATGTATTTTATAAGCTCTAAAAAGCATTATTGTAAATATGGACAAGCTTGATTTTAGAATACTTGCAGAGCTAATTAGAGACTCACGGCAGCCTTTGGGAAGAATGGCAAAGAATCTCAGGACTTCAAGAGAGGTTCTGGACTACAGAATCAAGAAGCTTGTGGGGGATAAAGTGATTTTGAGTTTCATAACAGAGGTAGATATTGAGAAACTCGGCTTCATTGGCGCAGCTGTTTTCATAAACATGAAGCTTACAAAGCAAGAGCAGTTCAGAAAATTTCTTGTCAGTTGCCCGTATGTTTCATGGGTTGCTGAATTCGCAGGAGTATGGAGCTTTATTTTTTCAATTTATGGAAAAACAAATAAAGAAATTGATGAGAGGTTTGCAGAGATCTACAAAAAGTTCAAGGACTCTATAATAGATTACCGCGTTGCTCTGCACAGGAAAAATACTTTCTTTTATGAAAAATATTTTGGAGCGCAGCAGATGGTTGAGAAAAAGAAAAATTTGATTGAATACAAGCTTGATGAAAAAGATAAAATTATTCTGAGAGAGCTGGCAAAAAATTCTTGGATAGATTCTGTAAGCTTGGGAAAGAAAACCGGATTGACTGCGCCGGCTGCTGCTGAAAGGATTAGAAAGCTGAGAGAAGCGGGCTATATTTTGCGCTATTCTATTTTTGTTGATGAAACTAAACTTGGGCTTTACCACTACAGCATTTTTATACAAAATAAAAATTTGAATGAGCTTCCGAAACTTTTGGCCTACCTGAGCCAGCATCCAAAAGTTTCTTATATCGCAGAATATGTGGCTGACCCGTATCTTGAATTCGGGCTTTTTGTTTCTAGCCCGTATGATTTAAAAAAACTTCTGGAGGAAATTGAGGAAGTTTTCCCCGAAAACCGCATAACAGAAATTTCTTTGTACCAAAAAGAATTTGTTTCAGTCGGGCCGCCGGATTGTGTGTTTGAATAAGCTTTAAATCATATATCGATTAAAATTATTAAGATATAATGCAAAGAAAAATAAATATTGTAAGCGCAATTAAAGACCGTTCAGATAGCCTTGAAGCCACAGCGAAAACTCTCCTAGATAGAGAAATTATGGAACAGATTGAAGCTGGTGATAGAAACATAAAAGAAGGCAGAGTCAGATCTGCAAGAGAATTCTTAAAAGAACTTTAGAATTTTTCTTCTGGTTTCAACTTTATAAATATGCTTCACGAAAACTTCCTGATTCTTATGCAAGTAAAAGAAATAATGAGCAAAGAAATTTTCGGTTTGCAGTCCGGAGATACAGTTACAAAATTTATTTCTCTCATGGAAGAGCACCATGTTCATGAGGCGCCTGTGTTTGATGGGAGAAAATTTCTGGGAATGGTGCGTTTCAACTCGCTGGCGACAAGAAATATTTCAGACCCGAGCAAGCAAAAAGTTTCCGGGCTTATAGATTTCAAGCCGCCGGAAATTTCTCCTGAGCAGACAATAGAGCAGGCTGCCGAAGCTCTTAGCAGGACTGGCTTGAGAGCCTTGCCTGTAATTGAAAAAAATTCTGTTGTGGGAATTTTATCAATCTGGGATATTTTGGATTATGCCTCTGGGATAAAATCTTTCAAAAGCACTGCAGTTGAGCAATTAATGGTTGCGCCGCATGTTATTTTGAAGGATGATGATTTGGGAAAAGTCCGCGTGCTCATGCGGGAGAAAAATATTTCGCGCGTGCCTGTTGTTGATGATTCTGGAAAGCTCGCTGGAATTGTTGCTGTGCATGATTTGCTGAAAGCTTTCAAACAGCCAAGAGAAAGAATGGGCTGGTATTCAATGGCTGCTGAGATGGACAAGATTTATTCTCTGCCTGTCAGCACTGTTATGAACAGTTCTCCACCAACAGCTTCAAGAAAAGATTCTCTGTCATCTGCAATAGAGAAAATGAAAAAATTCAGGCACAGCGGGTTGACTGTGGTAGAAAATAATTTTCCTGTCGGGATAATTACAATAAAAGATTTGCTGGAATTTTTCGTTGGCTCGCTCAAGAAAAAAGGAGTTTACTATCAAATTTCTGGAGTTGAAGATGAAGACATAGATATTATGGAAACAGTTGATAGAATGGTTCGCGACACGCTACAGAAAATAAACCCAATGGTTCCTGTGCAGTATTTTTTCATGCACGTGAAAAAGCACAAGGTCAAGCTCACGAAAGCAAAATACACTGTTAGAACAAGATTAATGACTGACCGCGGGATTTTTATTTCAAAAGATTGGGACTGGGATTTGCGGACTGCTACTGACAAGGCTTTGAATAATTTGGAAAGGCAGTTCATGAAATCGCATGATATTGGAAAAACTAAGTTAATCAAGGGAAGAAAACTTATGAAGGATATTTTGAAAAACTCTGGTGAGTGAATGCAGACAACCTGTGATAAATGCAAAAAACATGTGAAAAAGGTCGGGAGGCTCAGCAGGGTTTATACTAGGGGTTTGACTTTGAGGCTTTGCAAGAGTTGCAAGGATAAACTGAAGCGCGCGTACAGATAAGCTTTTATTTCTTTACTTCCTTTAATTGAAGGTTATTATGGAAATAAAAGAGGGCTTAGCTTTTGATGATGTTCTGCTTGTACCAAAGAAATCTTCTGTTGTTTCCAGAAAAGAGGTCTCTACTGAAACTTTTCTCACAAGAAAAATAAAATTGAACATCCCCATAGTTGCCGCGAACATGGACAGCGTTTGCGAGGCAACGATGGCAATTGCTCTTGCGCGCGAAGGGGGAATTGGAATTGTCCACCGCTTTCTTCCAATAGAAAAGCAGGTTGAAAAAGTTTTGCGAGTTAAAAGAGCAGAAAGCATTGAAATAGAAAATCCTTTCACGGTTTTTCCGGACAGCACTCTGCATGATGTGAAAAAAATCATGGATGAGCATGGAGTGCACAGCATTCTTGTTGTAAATACTGAAAGAAAGCTTAAGGGAATTTTAACTTCCAGAGATATCAGGTTTGAAAAAGATTTTTCAAAAAAAGTTTCAGAGCTTATGACTCCGGAAGGAAAATTAATTACAGCGCCTGCCGGCACAACAATTGAGCGCGCGAAAGAAATTTTGCATGAGCATAGAATAGAAAAATTGCCGCTCGTTCATTCAGATGGAACAATCGCTGGGCTTATAGCAAGCAAGGATATTTTGCGTGGGGGGAAATTCCCGCTTGCTGTGAAAAGCAGAAAGGGAAGATTGCTCGTGGGCGCGGCTGTCGGGGTTAAAAAGGGTTTTTTGGAGAGGACGCAAAAACTTTTAGAGGCGGGCTGCGATGTGATTTGCGTGGACCTTGCTCACGGACATTCTGATTTGGGAATTAACACTGTGAAAGAAATCAAAAAAGCTTTTGGCGATGTTGAGGTTATTGCGGGAAATGTTGCGACAGCAGAAGGGTGCAGGGATTTAATTTTAGCAGGAGCGGATGCTGTTAAAGTTGGAATTGGCCCGGGCTCTGCCTGCACAACAAGAATTGTTTCAGGAGCAGGCGTGCCACAACTTACTGCAATAATTGACTGCGCAAAAGTTGCGCGGGAATTTTCTGTGCCGCTGATTGCCGATGGGGGGATAAGAAATTCCGGAGATTTGGCAAAAGTAATTGCAGCGGGGGCTTCAACTGGAATGTTCGGGAATCTTTTTGCAGGCACAGAAGAGGCGCCCGGCACAACTGTTATCAGAAGCGGGAAGAAATACAAAATTTACCGAGGCTCGGCTTCCATAGATTCTGCAATTGACAGGGAGAGCAGAGGAGAGGAGATTGACTCGCTTGATTATGTCGCAGAAGGTATTGAAGGTTTTGTACCTTTCAAGGGAAGCGTTGTTGAAATTATACAGCAGTTGGTTGGGGGGCTGCGCTCTGGAATCAGCTATTGCGGGGCGACTTCAATTCCTGAAATGCAGAGGAATGCCGAGTTCACAAAAATTTCAGAGGCCGGAAAAAAGGAGAGCGCTGCGAACAGAGAATTAATAGATGTTTCTTAATTGCATATTTCTGTCTTCCCAATCGCGGAATTTTTCTTCTGAGATTTCCAAACTGTGTTTGTGCTTATGAAAAAATTTTTCTCCGAAAGAGCCGCGCAAGTAAAGCCCGTAGAGAACTCCCAGAATCAATCCTGCCAAGTGGGCGGCGTTAGCAATATTTGTTGGGAAGAAAAACCCGAACAAATCAATTGCTGCCCAAATGAAAATCGCAAGGAACATCGGGACTGGAATAAAGTTTATCCACACAACCATTTTCGGACGCAATATAGCGAGTGCGCCGAGAATCCCAAAAACTGCGCCGCTGGCTCCGAGGCTTGCATTGTAGAAAGGGATTGTTGCAAGCGAGGCTATCAGCCCAGAAGAAAAATACAAAAGCAGAAACTTTCTGCTTCCTACAATTTCTTCCAGAATTAATCCAAACAAAACAAGCGCGAACATATTGTACATCAAATGTTCAATTCCGCCATGAAGGAAAATTGAAGTGAGAATTGTCCATGGACGCGCGAAAACCTCCGATGACATTAAAGAAAAATTTTCTGTTATAGCTGGAAAAATTATCTGCAAAACAAAAACTACAGCTGTGATTGCAGCCAAAGTTATTGTAGCATTTTTAATCATAAAAATCTATACTTTCTCGAAAACGTAAATCTTTCTTATTGTTGTCTGATTCACGCGCGCATCCTCGAACTCCAGAATTTTTTTCAGGTTTGATGGCAAAATATGCTTCAAATTCATTTCGAAAAATTTTCGGTTTTCGGCCTTGATTTTTGGCAGGATAATAGATAGCCTACTGTTCTTTTTCAGAACTCTGCTAATTTGAGGCAGAGCCTGCAAATAAAATCCTTCAAGCTCTTCTATAATTTGGAATGCATCATCTTCGGAAACTTTTTTCAGCGGAGGCCCCAGACTTGGCTCTGTTACAATTGCGTCAAAACTTTCCTCCTCAAAAGCTGTTCCCATCTGCATTACATCAAGCGGAAGGAACGCATATCTGCATTTTATTTTGTACTCGCTCTGGAACCAATCTATATTCCCTTTCGATGAGTCGATAGCCAAGTCATCTATGTCTATTCCTATCACCTCCGCCCCCATTGAGCAAACTTCCTGAGGAATTGCGCCATATCCGCAGAATGGATCAAGCACTTTGCTTTTCTCTGTAACGCGCGCAAGGTTTAGTAAAATTTTTGCAATCCTGATTGGCATTCCCTGCAGCGGGCGCTGGAATGGCCTTTCCATGTCGCGCTTTTTGAAATCAAATGGGTTGTAAACTGCAATTGTTTTTGCGAGGTAAATTTTTTTCTCTGTGTTAAGTAAAACAAAATCCTTTTCCAGCAAATCTTTTTTCAGGATTTCCACAGCGGAAATCTGCGGGCTTTTGCCTTGGAAAAATTTTGAGCCTTTGCTTGCTTTCTTTAATCGCATAGCAAACCCGCGCTGGGCTTTTGTGTTATTCGGAAAATTATATGCAGAAACAGAAAACAATTTATCAGAAATTTTCGGGTGCTTTAATTTTTCTAAATCTGTTTTCTCATCCAGCACTTCGCAAATCTTTATTGTCCCGCCCAGGTCTTTTATGATTTCTTTTTTTAGCTCTTCGGTTTCAGCAACAACAGCATTTTTGCTTTCATCTACGATTTCAAACTTCCAGCCGCGGGCTGCAAAATAATTTTCCAGCTCTGATTTGCAGAGCTGGTAGTTGTCACCGAGGATGAAGATGGATTTCATAGAATTATATTTGGCATATCAATTTAAAAATACAGAACGCGAATAAATAGAATGATAGGAAAAAATATTGAGTTTCAAAAAGGTATTTTAGCAATTGCTATTGGTTCAATTCTGTTGGGTGGTGTTGGCATTTTTGTCCGCTTAGCCAGTAGTTCAATCCCGGCAATGGCGCAGACATTTGGCCGCATCTTCTTTGCATTTGTTTTAATTACTATTTTTAATTTCGCTACTGGAAGAATTAAAAATGAAACATTTAGCATTGAAAAGAAAGATATACCATTCTTTTTTCTAAATGGTATTGTGGGATTTTCAGCCATGGCAGCTGCATTTACGCTCGCAGTTCTTCTCACCAGCATAACCAATACTTATTTTCTGCTTTATACTGCTCCAATATTTGCTGCAATATTCGGCTATTTATTCTTGCGAGAAAAAATCAACATGCATACTTTAACCGCTATTATTGTTGGCTTCATTGGTCTAATGTTTTTATTCAATCCAACAAATCTCACAGATAACATTGGTGGAAACTTTTTCGGCCTATTAACTGGCATTTGTTTTGGCAGCTATTTTGTAATCACACGTTTTCTTGGGAAAAAATATTCAGCTCCAACTATTACTTTTTGGACCCAGCTTTTCGGCTCTGCAGGTCTTTTTCCTCTGATTTTCCTTTTCGATAAACCTGCTGCTATTCCATACACCATAAATTTATGGCTGCCTGTATTGGCAGCAGGGATTATTGTTTTTCTTGGCTACATTCTGCTTAACTTTGGATTGAGAAAAGTTGCTGCCAACACTGGCAGTGTTTTAAGCTTGTTCGAGCCATTAAGTTCTATTGCATATGGATTTATTTTCTTTTCAGAAATACCAACTGTCACTACAATTCTTGGCGGAATTTTAATTATCTCTGGGATCCTCTACATGACATACAAACAAACGAAATAAAGTTCAGCATTGGCGGATGATTAAAAAAAGTTTAGCTTTTTCCTCTCATATTATTCCCAAGCAAAAATGCCAGCAGGCTTGAAATTTGCACGCGCTCCTGCTTTGCTGAATCGCGGAAGCGCACAGTGGCTGTATTGTCCTGCAAAGTCTGGTGGTCAATTGTTATGCAATAGGGAACGCCGATCTCGTCTGCGCGCGCGTATCTTCTGCCGATTGAGCCTGAGCTATCATAAAAAACTCCGAGCTGCTGCTTGAGAAAAGAAAAAATCTCCTCTGCTTTTTTGTCCAGCCCGTCTTTGTTTACTAATGGAAAAACTCCTGCTGCAAACGGGGCAACTGCCTCGGGCAGGCGCAGGAATTTTCTTTCCTTTTCTTCTGTGTAATTCAAATCCAAAAGGGAAAAAATTATTCTGTCTATTCCAAAAGAAAGCTCAAGCACGTGCGGCAAAAACTTTTTCTCATCCACAAAAACCTCGTGGGATTTTCCAGAAACTTTCGTGTGGCCTGCAAGGTCGTGGTCGGTTCTGTAATGAACTCCGCCGATTTCTTTCCAGCCAATGCTTGAGAGGTTGAGCTCAATGTCCCAGTGGAGCTTGTTATAGAATGCACGCTCCTCTTCGTTCAGCTCTTTGAAGCGGAATTTTTCCTTTGGAATTTGCAAGTGGTTGAGGAAAAAATTCTGCACTGCAGCCATGTGGTACAAATAGAATTTTGGAATTTTTAGTTTTTCGTTTGCCTGCGAAACAGTGAATTCCTGCGGGCCTTTTTCGCGAGCATCAGCTGGCAGCAAAAGTAATCTGTGATTTTTAATTTCATCAAAATTTTCATGCTCATCCAATTTCGCTGGATCAAAAAATATTTGCAATTCCGCCTGCGTGAATTCGCGCATTCTTGTTGTAAGCTGGCGTGGGGAAATTTCATTTCTGAAAGCGCGGCCAATAATTGCGAGTCCGAGCGGGAGTTTTTTTCGCGCGACTTCAAACTCCTGCAGAAAATTTACAAAAGCTCCTTGAGCTGTTTCTGGGCGCAAATAGAATTTTGCTTCTCCTCCTGCTGTTAAAGGAAACATCATGTTCAGAACAGAAACTTCTGCCAGCTCGCCTTTGCATTTGGGGCAGCGGATATTGTGCTTGCGGATAATTTCAGTAAGTTTTTCTGGAGATAATCCTTCAAAATTCTCTTTCAGAAAATCCTCAAGAATGTGGTCTGCGCGGTGGAAGGTTCCGCACTTTTTGCATTTCGCAACCGGGTCCACAAAGCTTTCCAAATGCCCGCTCGCCTGAAAAACTTTTTCCGGCATTATCTGGGTTGCGTCAATTTCGAAAAAGTTTTCTCCAAGAGAAAGGAAAAATTTTCTCCACAAATTTTCCAGCCTGCGCTTTACCAAAGTTCCGATGTGGCCGTAATCGTAAAAGCCAGATGCGCCTCCGTAAATTTCCGAGGACTGCCAGAAAAATCCCCTGCGCTTGGCAAGCTCTTCTATTTGCTCTATCGAGACCATAAAATCAATTCTGATAGCGCGGGCTTAAATAAATGCTTTTGCCGCGGGTAGGATTTTTATCCATCTGCTTTTTATACCACCTCTGTATAATAATCTATAGTGATTAAAATGGCAAGTGGTGAATTACTTTGGAAAGAAAGAATTGAAGATTCTGTTAGAGAAATCTCTGTCGCGGCGCGAGCTTGAAGCTATTGCGCGCTTGAATGAAATTGAGGGCCTTACATTTTCTAGTGCTGTTAGAATTCTGCGCAAAAATATTCCTGAAAGCACTGCAAAGGCTGTGCTGCGCTGCCTTGCTTCTAAGGGTTTGATAGAAAAAGTAAATGGGCATCCGATTTCTATTACAAAGTTTGGGAAGAAAATTGAAGAGGTGATGAAAAATGGCTAGTGAAAAAAATATGAAAGGTGAAGGACTTTGGCAAAACTTATGTTGTCATAGGAGCAGGATTGATAGGAGCTTATGTTGTAAAAGAATTGGCTAGAAGAGGAGATGTTGTTGCAACCGTTTATAGTCCAAGAGAGGTAGCTCCATTCGAAAGAAGAACTAAAGCAAGATTTGTTGAAGAAAAAGATGGCGAAAGAAAATACAAATCTTATAATGGAAACGAGGTTAGCCTGCAAGCTGGATTTGATGTTTTTGGAAAGGGGTCTATGCGCGCACTGCTAACGCAAGCACAGCAAAGAGGAGACATAGCTGCTGTCGTTAATTCTGTTAATCTCGGAACGATATTTGGTTTGAAATCTGCCGGCGGAAATTTGGGAGATGGAGAAGTATTTGAATTTTGCCATAAAACAAATAGAGTTTTGACTGAAGCTGCCGAAAGGCAGCGCTCTCCTATAAAGTACGTTACGATTGGAACTACCGGGACTGGCGGAATAGGAATAGAAAGACTTAGAATATCTCATAACAACGATGGCGGGGATTCTATACCGAAACCTGTAAGAGAAAAAGCTAGATGCGCAAATGAGATTCTTAGCACTTTTAGAGATTTCGGGCAGTCGAACTCGCGCGTTGATTATATCGGAATAGTGCCAGCTTGCGCTGTTGTAGATACAGAATTATTTACTGGAGCTGTGCCAATCTATGGAGATTATAAAAACCTTTTCCGATCCAAACTTTTCCGATCCGATAACGGAAATCTTCCCCTTGTGTCCAGCAGAACTAAAGAAGTAATTGGAGATTTTGAAACGCCTCATTTTGTGTTTGGAGAAGATGGTCCGCACACAGCGCATGATGCGCAGCAGCTTGTAATGTTCATGGGGCTAACTCACGCTGAGAGGGTTGCGCAAATTGCTACAGATGAGATGGAAGGCGTTGGAGCAAATAATCATAATGTTCTGACTGGAGGAACAACAATTCCTGCATCAGATAACAATCTGATAAGGTCTATGGAAGTAAAATGTAGAAGGAACGGAGAATCGTTTCCAACTCTATCTCCTATTGGTCCATTTGACATTCCATTGTTTTCAGTTATATTGGACATGCTTGCTAAAACAGGAACTAAGACATTGAGCGATGCGCGAAATATTTCTTCGGAAACAGCTGAAAAAATTCTGCTAAAATATCTGAAAGAAAATGAGGGCTATGCTAACAAGGCAGTATCTCTTGGAATTAGATTTGAACTTGACGGATCTGCTGTAGAGGGAAAATTTGTCAGAGGGATAGTCTCAGGAAAAACTATAAAAAAAACTGCTTCAGAAGCTCGAGACTTTGAGAGCAGATTGAGAAGTGGTGGCATGCTTTCTGTATTTATGGAGCAGTACGGGGATGATCCTCTTCTGTCAGATGTAAACGGCTATCTCGCAGCCTACCCTATTGCAAAAACTATGCCTAAGAGGAGGCATCTGCTTGCGTGATTTCTATGAAATATTTTAGAACTTACAGCAAGAGCAACGGCAAGATTGATTTGTCTATGGTAAAAAATCCTTTGGGCACGAGTTCGGGCGCAAAGCAGGCAGTAATGAGAAATCTTGACAAAATGCACATCTACTGCGGAGAAAGTGAAGAGCTTTTGAAATTAATAGCAAAAAGAAATGGCTTAAAGAAAGAAAATGTTTTGATAACAGCAGGTGCTGATAGCGCGCTTACTCTAATAGCTCTAGCATTTTTCAAAGGGAAGAAAATTATTTTGCCAGCGCCATGTTTTCCGAGATTTGAATTCTATGCAAAAGTTAGTGGAGGTAAACCTATTTTCGTTTCGCCGAAAAAAGATTTGAGCGTTAATGAACATTCTGTTCTGTCTTCGAAAAGAGGAATACTTCTAATATCAAGCCCGGACAATCCTACTGGGTTTTCTGTAAGCAAAGAATTCATAATAAAATCTCTAAAAAAATTCGAGCTTGTTGTGCTTGACGAAACTCTTATGCTCAGCGAAAATGGATATGAAAATCTTTTAAAAAAATTCGACAATCTGATCATAACGCGCTCATTCTCAAAACTCTATGGCCTTGCTGGAATGAGAATAGGTTATGCTATCGGAAGCAAAAGAAATATCAGCGCGCTAAGAGAAATATCGTCGCCTTATCCCGTTTCTGTTCTTTCGCAGGCTGCTGCATTCGAAGCTATGGTGGACAAAAACTTTGTAGAAAAATCCACCGCATTCATTGAAAAAGAAAGGAAATTTTTGTATAATAAAATTAAGAATGAAAATATTATAAAGAGCAGAGCAATCTCATATGTTTTGCCTCTTGATAATTTTCCTAAGAATAAAATAAGCGAAAGAATAAGCGTTGCCGCTAGCGATGGCTTCAGATTTCTTCCAAAAGATTTTGTAAGGATCAGCATAGGCAACCGATACGAAAACGAAATGCTGATAAGGAATTTAGGAGTTGGATGAAATGAAAAATGCGAATGGAGTTGGAATTTGTGGCGGCGCTGTCTCTGGAAAGATTTCTTATGACAAGCCTGGCGAAATATATGTGCAAACTCAACGAACCGTTTATGATGTGCCTGCGGTATTCAATTCAAAAGGTTATGTTTGCCTTGTTCCTAAGTCTCCATCATCCCACAGCATACTTATGGCAGCAATGAAAGAAGTTCCCACTGTTATCGGAGTTGATAGAGAGCTTTTCTTAAAGCATTTCAAAGAAGGTGATGTGGTTACAGTTGATGCCAGCTCTGGAAATATCTCTGAGGGCAATTTAGAAGTTAGAGTATATAATTCAACAGTTTGCAATGGCGGGCCAAGGATGGATGTCAGGCATCTCATGATAGATCCTAACGAGAAAAAACATAAAGTTGAGGGCATTGGGCCGTTCGCAACTGAGTATATGTTCTATACTGATGTAAGTAGGTTGACAGATTTCCAAAGAATGCTAATGGGAGATACTGGCGTCAGAGAAAGATTATACCGCTATCAGTTAGAAGATTTCATAAAACTTTTTGAAATTGCTGAAGGAGCTCCGGTAGCCATAAGATTTTTCGATCCGCCACTTCATGAATTTCTTCCTCAAACAGATTCTGATGTTTCATTTCTTTCCGGGAAAACTGGGATAAAAAAAGAAGATATTGAAAGCAAATATGAAGAAATGAAAGAAGTAAATCCGATGTCTGGATACAGAGGATGCAGAATAGGCGTTGTAGAAAATGAAATTTATTCTATGCAGGCAAGAGCCATATTTGATGCGGCGAAGAGGACCTTAACTGCAAGCAAAACGCAACCAAACATTGAATTGATAGTTCCAATTGTTTCTGTGGTTGAAGAGTTAGATTATTTGCAAAAAGAAATAATTTCTCCGGAATCTGACAAAGCTGGATATGATAAATATAAAACTGGCATCATGGTAGAGTTGCCTTCTATTTGCATGCTGGGAAAAGAGATTGGACCAGAGGTAGAAACTTGCTCCTTTGGAACAAATGATCTTACTCAAATGGCTTTGGGATTAAGCAGAGATGACTCTGGAAGATTTCTGGAAGCCTATAGAAAAGCTAAAATTTTTAGAGCCAACCCTTTTCTGAATGTTCAGGAACCTGTGAAAAGATTGATAAGAAGATTTGTTGATGACGCAGTTAGATCAAATCCTGACTTAAAATTAGGTGTCTGTGGCGCGCATGCGCGGGACAGTGATTCAATATCTTTTTTTGAGGGTCTTGGTTTTGAATATCTCAGCGTCATGCCATCTCATGTAAATCAAACTAAGGCCGCTGCGCAAACAGCGCGGTCGAAAAAACTTTCAGGCGATTAAAAATGAAAATTCTTTTTGTATGTGTGGGCAATGTCGGCAGAAGCCAAATGGCAGAAGCATTTTATAATTTTTTGACTAACTCCCATTATGCATCAAGCGCAGGCACAAACGCGCCAAAAATATACAAAAATCCATCAGTAGAAATTATTGAAGTCATGAAAGAGGTCGGCATTGACATTTCTAAAAATAAAGTAAAACAGCTTACAGAATCTATGGCAGCGCGCGCTGAAAAAATAATTGTATTTTGCAGAAAAGATTTGTGCCCGCCATTTATTTTAAATTCTGAAAAATCTGAATTCATAGAAACTCCAGACCCCTACCAGAGCAGTTTAGATAATCATAGAAAAGTAAGAGATGCAATAAAGCTGGAAGTAGAAAAAATTGTTAAAGCAGAAAGCTTTAAAATAACCTAAACAAACTGATTGCCATGCCAGAAAACTTTGTGGTCAACCCATGGGAAGTTTCAGGAACTGTGGACTATGACAAGCTCATGAAAGATTTTGGAATCGGGCCCATGGCCAGTTTTGTCGAGAAACTTCCAAAAAATATTTTGTTCTCGCGCGGGGTTGTTTATGGGCAGAGGGATTTTTCCAGAATAGCTGAGGCTATTGCGAAAAAGAAAAAGTTTGTGATGATGACCGGGCTGATGCCGTCTGGAAAATTTCATTTGGGCCACAAAATTGTCGCTGACCAAATTATTTTTTACCAGAGCTTGGGCGCGAAAATTTATTTGGCTGTCGCGGACATTGAGGCTTACAACACAAGGAATCCGGATTTGGCTGAGCTGAGAAAAGTTGCGATAGAGGAATATTTGCTGAACTATATTGCGCTCGGGCTTAAGCCAAAGAATTGCGATTTTTATTTTCAGTCTTCAAGAAGCAAAGATGGAGAGAAAGCAAATGCTTATTATTCTCTTGCGAGCTTGTGCGCGAGGCACACAACTTTCAATGAAGTGCAGGCGATTTACGGGGAAATTTCTCCGGGAAAATTGCAGGCCGCGCTCTTGCAGGTTTCTGATATGCTGCACCCGCAGCTGAAAGAATTCGAAGGAGATGTTCCGGTAGTTGTGCCTGTTGGATTTGACCAGGACCCGCACATTCGCTTGGCGCGGGACATAATGCAGAGAATTAAAATTCAAAATTTTGTTCAACTCTCTTCAACTTATCACAAATTTATTGTTGGCTTGAACGGGGGGAAAATGTCCAGCTCGGACCCAACGAGCTATATTGCGCTTACAGATTCTCCTGAGGCTGCTGCGGAAAAAATCCGCAAGCACGCTTTCTCAGGCGGGAGGGTTTCAGTTGAGGAGCACCGCAGGCTTGGAGGGAATCCTGATGTTGATGTTTCATTCCAGTATTTGAGCTGCCTGTTTGAGCCTGATGATAAAAAATTGCAGAAAATTTACAATGATTACAAATCCGGGGCTTTGCTTACTGGAGAATTGAAGCAGATTTTAATTGAAAAGCTCACAAAGTTTTTGAAAGAGCATCAGAGGAAAAGGAAGTTCGCAGAAAAAGAAATGAAGAAATTCTTGAAAGAGTGATGCGCAACTTCTATTGCGTATTAGCTTTATATACAAGTTGTGAGTAAATACTTATTGGTGTCGTGATGCCCTACCAATTTACGTTGAAAGGAATTTGTTAGAAAAGGTTTTGTCTAGAGCTATTTCTGAAAAACAGATTTTGATTCTGAATGAAATTTCTTCTGGAAATTACAAAACCAAAACTGGCGCAATCTGGAAAATTTCCCGCAAGCTCAAGATTCCAGAATCTACTGTGCGCTGGAATGTTAACAGGCTTCTATTAAGTGGAATTATAGAAAACAATGGACACCTAAAGGCGAGTTCTGTCGGAGCCACCCTGCTAAAAACTTCTGGTGAGGTAAATGGAAAGTAAATCAAGAAAATTCAGAAAGCTTCTGGGAGAGCCTGGAGCTGTTTTAATGCCAGTGGCTCACGATGCCATAACCGCAAAAATTATCGAAAAATTGGGATACAAAACTTTGGCTGTCGGTGGATTTGCAACTGCTGCTGTAAATTATGGGCTTCCTGATTTGGGGCTGATAGGTTTGAAGGAAATTGCAGAGGCAACCAAAAATATATCCTCGGCTGTTGATTTGCCAATTCTTGCGGATGCTGATGGAGGGTATGGGAATGAGGTAAATATGTCGAGGACTATAAGAGAGCTGGAAATTTCCGGAGCTGCTGCCATATTCATAGAAGACCAAGAGCATCCGAAAAGATGCGGCCACTTGGATGGAAAGATTTTGATTTCAAAAGAAAATATGGTAAGAAAAATAAAAAGCGCGCTGAAATCCAGAGCAGGTTCAGATTTAGTAATAATTGCGAGAACTGATGCAATTGCTGTTGAAGGGCTAGAATCCGCAATTGACAGAGCTCATGCTTATGCAGAAGCTGGCTGCGATGTGATTTTCGTTGAAGCTCCGCGCAGCAAAGAGGAGCTCGCAAGAATCGCCAACGAAATTAAAGAAGTTCCGCTGTTAGTAAATATGCTTGATGGAGGCAAGACTCCGATTCTTTCAAAAGCAGAGCTGGAAAAGATGGGATATAAAATTATTGCTTATCCTGTTACAACTTTGCTGGCTTCGATAAAAGCTATTGAGGCTGTTCTGGAAAAACTGAAGAGAGATGGATCAACAGAAAATTGCAAAAGCGATTTGTGCGATATGAATCATTTCAGGGAGCTTGTTGATTTGAAAGGTTGGTTGGATAGAAAGTGAAAAGCTTTAAATCCGCGATTCAAACTATTCCTGATATAATGTCCAATTATCAGCTAACACAAGAAGGAAAAGAATATTTATCCAGCGGCCTCCCAGAGCGCAACTTAATTAAATTTTTGTCTGTGAAGGACAAAGCCACGATGGCTGAGTTGGCAAAAGCGAAAAACTTTTCTATTGCAATCCAGTGGGCAAAAAGAAATGGGTGGATAAAAGTTTCCGGGAATTTTGTTGAGCTGAGCGAGGCTGGGCGCGGCGCGCTGAATGAAAAATCTTCTGTTGAAAGCGCGCTGGAGCTTTTGAACGCGAGCGAGCCTGTAGGCGAGGATGATTTGAAAATTTTGCTTGAGAGAAAGCTTGCAGAAGAAAAAAAGGAAAGAATGGTTTTCACTGAAAAGGAAATTACAAAAATCACTCCTGAGGCAATCCGCGCGCGGGCGTGGGAATCTGTTCCTTTCAGAAAATATGATGTGTCTGTTCCTGTTCAGAAAATTTTTCCCGGGCGCAGGCATTTTGTTTCGCAGGCGGTTGATTACGCAAGAAAAGTCTGGCTGGAAATGGGATTCAAGGAAATGGAAGGGCCGCTTGTTCAATTATCTTTCTGGAATTTTGACGCGCTGTTCACTGCGCAGGACCATCCTGTGCGGGAATTGCATGACACTTTTTTCGTTCAACCGGAAAAAGGAAAACTTCCTGAAAAAAAATTAGTTGAAGAAGTAAAGCGGGCGCACGAAGCGGGAATAGAAGAATCGCAGGGCTGGGGCGGGGAGTGGAATTTGGAAATCGCAAAAAAGTTTTGCTTGAGAACTCATACAACTTGCTTGTCAGCAAAAACTTTAGCGAATTTGAAAAAAGAGGACTTGCCTGCAAAATATTTTGCAGTCGGCAGGTGCTTTAGAAATGAAACCGTAGACTGGAAGCATGGATTTGAGTTCAATCAGTCTGAGGGAATTGTTGTTGATGAAAACGCGAACTTTAAAAATTTGTTGGGATATTTGAAACAATTTTATTCCAAAATGGGGTTTCCGAATCCGCGGTTCAGGCCTGCTTATTTTCCCTATACAGAAATGTCTGTTGGAATAGAAGTTTTTCATCCTGTTCACAAAAAATGGGTTGAGCTCGGGGGAGCCGGGATTTTCAGGCCCGAGGTTGTTGCTCCTCTTTTGGGAAAAGATATTCCTGTTCTTGCATGGGGTCCGGGATTTGACAGGCTTGTGATGGATTATTACAAGATTCAATATTTCAGGGACATGTATGCGAATGACCTAAAAATATTGCGTGGTGTACATCAATGGATGAAATAATTGCGAAGCAAGACTCTTGGGAGAATGAACCCAGAAGGAGGGCAGAGCCCTCCTTAGGGAATGATTTGAAAGTTTTGAGAGGGGTTCATCAGTGGATGAAGTGATAAATATGCCAACCATAATACTCAACAAAGAAACTGTGCTGAAATTTTTAGGCAAAAGAATTTCTGACAAAGAGCTTGCTGAAAAAATCCCAATGCTCGGGATTTTTTTGAATGAGATTTCAACAGAGGAAATTTCAGTTGAGGTTTTTGTGAACAGGCCTGACATGCTTTCAGAGGAAGGATTCGCGCGCGCGCTTGCTGGATTTATTGGAGTGAGAACTGGATTGGAAAAATTTTCTGCAAAACCCTCAAAGTTTTCTGTTGAGGCGGACACAAAAATGAAAAGCTTGCGGCCGTTTATTGGGCTCGCTGTTTTGCGCGGCCTACGCTTTGACAATAATTTTTTGAAATCAATGATGCAGCTGCAGGACAAGCTTTGCCTCACGCATGGAAGGAAAAGAAAAAAAGCTGGAGTGGGAGTTTATGATTTGGATAAATTGGAATTTCCTTTGAGATATACAACAATTTCTGAGGCTGACAGGTTTATTCCGCTTGGAGAAACCGAGCCAATGCGCGTGAAAGATATTTTAGAGCAGCATGCGCGCGGAAAAGAATATGGGGAAATTCTGAAAGGCTTTCGGGAATTTCCTGCTTACAAGGATTCTGCTAGAAAAATTTTGTGCGTGCTTCCGATAACCCAAGCGGATTTCACAAAAGTTACTTCAGAAACAAAAAATATTTTGATTGAAGTCACTGGAACTAATTTCAAAAATGTTTCGCAGATTTTGAATATTTTGGTTTGCAACTGGAGTGAGCGCGGCGGGGCAGTTGAGCAGGTTTCTGTGAATTTCCCGTATGAAACTCCTGCTGGAAAAAAAGTTTCTTTCCCATTGCTTGAGCCAGCGAAAATGAAATTGAATCCTGATTATGTTAACAAACTTTTGGGATTAGATTTGAAACCAGCAGAAATTATTGAGCTGCTGAGAAAAATGCGACATGATGGGCGGCCTGCAGGAAAAGCAATTGAAGTTTTTGTTGCGCCATACCGCACAGATATTCTGCACCCGATTGATTTGGTTGAGGAAGTTGCGATTGCTTATGGATATGGAAACTTTCAGCCAGAGATTCCGAATGTCGCAACTATTGGAGAGGAAACGCAGAAAACTATTTTCTCGCGCAAGCTCGCGGAAATTTGTGTTGGGCTGGGCTTGCAGGAAATTCAAAGTTTGCATTTGGGAAATGAAAAAATTCTTGCTGAGAAAATGCTTCTCACTGGAAAAAATAATTTTGTGAAAGTTCTGAATTCTGTAAATGCGGATTATGACACAATTAGGAATTCGCTTATTCCGAATTTGCTGAAAGTTCTTTCTGAAAATACTCATTATGAATTTCCGCAAAATCTTTTTGAGATTGGAGAGGTTTATGAAAATGCGAATGGAGAGCCGGTTGAGAAAAATAATTTGGGAATTGTTTTCTGCCACGCGGGCGCGGAGTTCAATGAGGCAAAGTCTAGCGTTGAAGCTTTGTTCAGGCTTTTGGGAAAAACTATTTCTGTTGAGCCTATAGAACATCCAAGCTTTATTGAGAGCCGTGTGGGGAAAATTATTTGCAATGGAAAAGAAGTTGGCTTACTCGGGGAAATTCATCCGCAGGCTCTTGTGAATTTCGGATTGGAGCTGCCGGTTGTGGCGGTTGAGATTGAGGTTGGGAAAATGGCGGAAGTTATTTAATCTTGAATTATCAATATTTATTATGGCAGAAACAACGAAACCAAGAATAACTATCGTCGATGAAAACGATAAAATTATAGACCATAAAAATAGAGGCACTGTGAAGAAAGAAGATATTTATCGTGTCTCTGCCCTATGGATTACCAATTCTCGTGGTGAAATTCTTCTTGCAAGACGCCACAGCTCTAAATCTCATCACCCAAGAAAATGGGGTCCTGCTGTTGCTGGAACTGTTGATGAGGGTGAAACTTATGAAGAAAATATAATCAAAGAAGCTGAAGAAGAATTGGGACTCAAGAACATTAAACCTGAACTCGGTCCAAAAACAAAAACAGATAACGAATTTCACCACTTCACTCAATGGTATATATTAAATATCGATAAAAATTTAGATGAATTCAAAATACAAGAAGATGAAGTTGAAGAAATTAAATGGTTTTCACCAGATGAGTTAAAGAAAGAACTTCAAGAACATCCTGAAGAATTCTTGCCTACAATGAAAAAGTATTTTGAATTATTTTTGCCACGCCATTAATAATTAAAAATTTATGACTGTGTGTTTTAAGTTGCTCATTTCGTTGTACCCCGCTGCGCTTTCGCCGCTATCTAATTTCTGGCCAATTTTCTTTTTCCTATTTTCTTCTAGCATAACAAAGTCTGTAGTCTGTAAAACAAACTTTATAAATCCCTTTTGCCAAAAAAACCCATGCGCGCACTTCTCTTATCGGCCCTTGCTTTCTTCATTCTGGCCTCGCCTGCGTTTGCTTTCAATGTTTTCGGAGCAGAAAGCACTGCAGAGGGGCAGACAGATTTTACAGGGAATGGAGTTGGAAACATCCAGAACTGGCCGCAGAAAGTTCAGGATATGTGCAAGAAATCTCAGGACAATGCAATTCAAGCGTGCCAGGATTATGTTAAAAGATTGAACTTAAATCCTGGCGGCTGGTGGGTTACGAGAATGATTTCCGCAAAAAGTTTTACTCCGAGAACTCCTTCAATAGATGTAAATATTCAGGATATAATTTCCGGAAAGTTTGACTGCCCGCCGCATGATTTGCTTGTTGATAGCAATGGGCAGCTGGTTACTCAGGTTGCGATTTACAGCGAAATTGTGGATTATGGAAAATCAACTCAAAAAACCGGAGCAAAGCACATTCCCGGAGGAGATGAAAGCATACAGATTGCGTGCTCTTTTTCATGCTCAGCGTGGCCATGCGCGGCCGGGACAGATGAGTTCAAAAATTGCGAGGACACTTACTTTGATGATGCGAATGGGGATGGTTTTAGCGATGGAAAAAGAGATCCGGATGGAGGCGGATGGGGAGGGAGGACAAAGGGAGAAGTTGTTGACAGATTAACTAATGGAGAGCCCAACGAAGCTGGCGGATATTATGCGGGCTTGAGAATTATGTGCGAGGGGGAAGAAAAAATCCCGTGGTGGAAATTCTGGAAGGATAAAAATTGCAAGCTGAAAGATTGTGTTTCAACAGAGATTCCTTACAGGGGCGTTGCGGGCGCAGATGTTCAACCCGGAAGATCAATCATAAGAGTCTGCTGCGGCTGCACTTGCACGAACAAATACATGACTCCAAATTTCAGGAATGACACTTATGTTCCGCTTGGATATGATCCGTATGTGAAAATTTTCACTCCGGAGCCAATAGAAACAACTGTTAAAAATGATGTCAATGCTTTAATCGGAACTTTTGAAACACTGCCGCGGCTGCCCGCTGGAATAAAAAATATTTTCGGGGATGAGAGTGTTGATGTAAATATTGTTGACCCAGCAAAGAAAAATCTTATTTCATTTGGAGTTCAGTTAGTTGATGGGAAAATTTCTGGAGCGAAAATAGGAAGCTTGGGAAAAGCCGCAACAATGAGCGTCAATACTGACCACAACACTTTTTACAGAATAAAAGATTCAAAGGATCCGGCTGGAATTCTTGTGAAATCAATAAATGACAAGAGCATAAAATATTCTTCTGTTGGAATTGGTGGGGCTGTAAAAGTTGGTTTGGTAAATCTTGCTGCAGGGGTTTTGGGCGGGGGGCAAACTCCGACTGTAAAAGCTGGAAGCGAAATTTATCTCAATGGCCAGACTGGAGTTGTGAAAGTAAATCCAAATAATATTTTCGTTGTTCAATATACAACTCCAAATCCTCCAAGAGAGATGCCTGTTGTGAATCTTTATGGAAACGCTTATGGTTATACTTACTCGCGGCCGCAGAATTTGGTTTCAACAGCGCCGAAATCTTACAGCGTGAGCGCGGGAATTTACAATTATCCGACAAACAATTATGCGAATTATTGGGCAACGCAGAGCTATAGGCCGAGCGTTCCTTCATTTGGATACACTCCAACAACTGCAATGCAAACTGCTTATGCTGGTTATACTTATGCTGCACGCGGAGGATTTGGCGGAAGCAGTGGGGCAACTTATTCAACAATTGGTTTTAGAGCGTGATTATTATGTCTAATAAAAAAATTGAAGAAAAAGTAGAAGAAGCAAAACCAAAAGCAGGAATTGGAAAAAAGAAAATCGCTATTTTAGTTTTGGCTTTGATAGTTATAATTATCGTTGGCTATATGTTTATTCCGGCGCCAACAGGAGAAATTATTTTGAATGAAAAAAATTCTGAGATTTACTCTCTGCTTGTTGCGGGCGGAATAAATGAATCGATGGTTGATGCAACCGCTGAAAGAGTTTTGATTCAGTATGATTTGCCTGAAGGGATGGAGAAAGAGGCCTCGTGGTATTTTGTGATGGGATCTGCAGCAGCTGCTTCGCCTGAGTCTGAAAAAGTTGTTGCGCAGGCTTTTGTTGGCGAAAATCCGACTGAAAAAGTTTCTGTGAAAACAAAAGATGTTTTGGATTTGCTTGCTGGCAGGATTAATGATGCGGAGTTTGCAGGGAAGGTTGAGGTTATTTCCTGAAAGCTCCGAAAAGAAAATCCAAAAATCCTTTCCTTTCAACAAATTCTTCTCCCAGCAAATTCGCAGCAAGCCTTTTGAATTCGCGTGAAGCCTTTGATCGCGGAAATTGAAAAACAACTGGAGATTTCTTGGCAATTGATTTCTGCACATCTATATCTTCAGGAATTTTTGCGATAACAGGATGCTCCAAAAGGGATCGGATTTCTTTCGTGGTCATTTCATGATTTCTATCTGTGGTCCTGTTCACAACAACCCCCAGAACTGTTTTGTTGTAATTTTCGCAGATTTTTATCGCCTTCAGTGCATCTGTTACTGCAGGCATTTCCGGATTAGTTACAATTATAATATCATCTGCAATTTCTATCGCAGTCCTAGCTTCCCGTCCCAAGCCCGCTGCGCCGTCAATAAAAATAAATCCTCTGCGAGGCAAAAGTTTTTCTACAGCGTCCCTGAGTTTTTCAACATCTATTCTTGTTATCGCATTTACAGAAAGGCTCGCCGGAACCACCCTCACACCGGAGTCGTGGACAAAAATTGTGTCATATATCTCACATTCTCCGGCCAAAAAATCATGAAGTGTTCTCGGATATAGCGGGATTCCAAAATGCAAGCCCAGATTCGGTGTCGTAACATTTCCGTCTATTACCAAAACGCCGTGTCCGTTCTGTGCAAGAGCAACTGCAAGGTTTGCTGTTGTGGTGGTTTTTCCTACGCCACCTTTCGCAGAAATGACAGAAATGATGCGAGTCATATTTCTGATTGGAATTGTGAGAATAAAAAGATTAATTTTAGTTGTTTCTTTCTCTGGAATTGACCACCACAAGAGTTTTTTGTATTTCTCTCGGCACGGACTTCCTTTCAAAATATGCTCCTCCGGTGGAAAAAAGCAGGCCCGATATCAACGCAATTGAGTAAGAGAATATAAGAGTGTTAGAGAGCGGCAAGAGGAAGTATTGTAATGCTGCCGAGTACATTCCGCTTGCATCTGGCAAAGGCAAAAATGTTTCAAAGAAAGGAATTGCTAAAATTGGGAGGCTCGCTATAATAAGAGATATACCCGCATATTTAGATATCTCAAAGATTTTCTTTTTGTTAAAATAAAGCACAGTTGCTCCTATAAGAGAAAACAAGAATGAAAATATCGAGGCCACCATGAAAATTCCGTTTCCATATTGGCTTACAGCCAATTCAAAAACTGAAGTTTTTTCTGAAGGGAAATTTCTGTAATATCCCTGTGAGAAAAGCTCTTCGCCGAAATAAGTTCCTATGTTCTGCTGGGTTGACTGCTTTATTTTCTCGGAATAGAATTTGAATATATAGCCGCTTGTGCTTTTTCTCTCTATGAACTGCTTTCCATTAGATTCCTCTATCAAGTTTTCTATTTTATCCGGCGGCTGATTTGCCTGATAGGCTTTTTGCAGAGATTCTATTGCATTTGCCTTAACAACTTCTGGCTGTGTAAAATAGAAAAGCGAGGTTGAAATAACAAAAATGCTAAGCGAAGCTATCAATATGAAAACTCCAAAAACTGTCTTTAATTCTGACATAGTATCTGGAATATACTATGCATAGGTGGTATTTAAAGCTTCTTAACTTAGTGGTGGTGAAGTGGCGCGCCCGACGGAATTTGAATCCGCGACCTCTTGCTTTCATCTCTTCCAATCTTGGATTAGAAGGTTCGCCTAATCATCAAGCGCTCTATTTGCTTAACCAAATTAGTTTCCAAGCTGAGCTACGGGCGCACAGCTCTAATAGAAGAACATAACTTATAAATTTGGATTTTGAAGATGTTTTGTGGTGAAATGAAAATTAGAGAAGCTTTGGAAAGAGATTTGGATTATCTTTTTGAAATAGACAAAAAATCTTACGGCGACGATGGTTGGAGCAAAGAGTTCATGCTGGCGAGGTTTAAGTCGTTTCCAAACGAATTTTTTGTGGCGGAAGAAAATGGAAAACCTACTGGCTTTATTATTTTTGAAATTTTGAGCGGGAATGAAACTCCCGCGGGATTTTCTAATATGAAATTGTATAAGCCTCTAGCAGGAAAATGGATGCACATAATAGGATTTACAACCAAGACAAATTACAAAGATAAAGCAGCCGATTCTAAACTACTTCTGGCAGCAGAAAATATTGGAAAGCGCGAAGGGTGCATAGAAGCATTTGTGCCGCTAAGCAAAAATCATCCTTTTGAAGAGAATGGAGCATTTAAGTTCTGGAAAGAAAATGGTTATAAAAAATCGGGAGAGATAGATTGGACATCCGAAATAGGCAGTTCTGTTAGCTGCTATTTTTACAGAAAGAAATTGTGATTAAATGGACTTCATCAAAATAGAAAAAAAGTGGCAGGCTGCTTGGGAGAAAGCGAAAATATTTGAGTCCAGCGAGAAATCAAAGAAGAAAAAATTTTACTGCCTTGAAATGTTCCCATATCCGTCCGGCTCGGGCCTGCATATGGGGCACACGAAAAATTATGTGATTGGGGATATTTTCAGCCGCTTCAAAAGAATGAAAGGTTTCAATGTTCTTTATCCAATGGGCTATGATGCCTTTGGCTTGCCGGCTGAAAATGCCGCAATAAAAGCCGGAGTTGATCCGGAAAAATACACAAAAGAAATAATAGCAAACTTCATCAAGCAGCAGAAAGCAATTGGGCTTAGCTATGATTGGCCGAGAACAATTGCGACATGCGAGCCTGAATATTACAAATGGAACCAGTTTTTCTTTTTGAAATTTTTTGAGAGAGGCTTGGTCTACAGGAAAAAAGCTGCTGTAAATTGGTGCCCGAAGTGCCAAACTGTTTTGGCAAACGAGCAGGTTCAGGGAGGAGTTTGCTGGAGGCACACTGACACGCAGGTTGAAATAAAACAGCTTGAGCAGTGGTTTGTCAAAACAACAAATTATGCGGATGAGCTGCTTGAGGGAATCAAAGAATTGCAGTGGCCTGAAAGAATTAAAATTATGCAGGAAAATTGGATTGGAAAAAGTTTTGGGACTGAAATTGATTTTGAAATTGCTCATGATAGAGAGAAAAAGAAAATTCTTATTGGAACAAGGAACAAAGCAAAAATTTCTATGATAAAAAACGCTTTCGCAAGTTTTCCTGAAATTGAATTTATTTCTCTTGAGGATTTTCCGAATCTCGATGACTCTGCTTTAAAAGAGGGAAATGATTTCAGGGAAAATTCCCATAAGAAAGCCGAATTCTATTTCAAGAAGACAGGTATTCGGACTATTTCAACAGATCAAATCCAATGGGTGGAAAAATATCCTAAAGAAAATGGATTTATTGTGCATGTAAGAAAATTGGCAAATCCAAACTCTCCGCGCGCTTCTGATGAGGAGGTTGGAAAATGGATAGAAGAATTTGTTGAAAAACATGGAGATTCAAGAGCTAATTTTCATTTTGCTATTTCGTATGCTGATGAGAATGGCATAAAAGATTTTGTCAGCATACAAAAGGAATATATTTTACAGAAGGAAAAGTCAAAAAAATCCAACGATGGATACGCCTTTGATAAATATATGAAGGATTCGAACACTGGGGAGTTTAGAATTGAACAGCCTGAGCATATTGCCTTTAGCAAATTTCATGATTTTGTTAGAGAGGAATTCGTTCCAAGCGTTTTTCCTAATCTTAAGAAATGGCCGATTTTCACAACGCGCCCTGACACAATTTTCGGAGTTACTTTCATGGTTGTTTCTGCGCAGCATCCAAGATTAATGGAACTTGTAACGCAGAAACAGAAAATTGAAGTTGAAAACTTTTTGAAAAAAATAAAATCAACAAGCGAGAAGGAAACCGAAGAATTAAACAAAGAAGGGGCATTTACAGGAAGCTATGCAATAAATCCTGCGACCGGAGAAAAAATTCCAATCTATGCTGGAAATTTTGTGATTGCTGATTATGGCTCTGGAATGGTTATGGCTGTGCCTGCCCATGACCAGAGAGATTTTGAATTTGCGAAGAAGTATGGGCTGCCAATCAAGCGCGTCATCTCTCCAAGCAAACAGAGTTGCATTATTGTTCATGGTTCAAACTCTTCTGAGGCAGCAGCAAAAAAAGGCGCGCTAGAAAATCTGAGGCATTGGAAGCCGTGGTTAAAGAAAAATCTGGAGAAAAACGGAATAAAAACATCTAATGAATTATATCCCGAAGACTGGCTTCCAGATTATGATAAATGGAAAAGTGTTTTTGAAAAAAATACAATCGATGAAAATACCATTCTTGTTGGTCATAGCGCCGGAACTGCATTCTTGCTGCGATGGTTAAGTGAGAATAAGAAAAAGGTTAACAAACTAATATTGGTGGCGCCATCAGTCATTAAAAAGAATGACAAGTACCTGCGGCTAAGCAAATTAAAGGATTTTAGTTATGACTCATCATTGAAAAACTACTTCAATAAATTGGTGGTATTCTATTCAGACAGCGATGCAGAACACATCATAGAAAGTGCAAAACAGATCCATACTAGGCTTGGTGGTGATTTGGTACAAATCAAAGGAAAGGGGCATTTCATCTATGAAGATATGGGTACCGAAGAATTTCCCGAATTGCTTGAGGTAATACTTATTCTCAATGAAGCGTTTACCGGAGATGGAGTTTTAGTAAATTCTGGAAATTTTTCAGGAATGAACAATCGTGAGGCAATCGAAGAAATCACAAAATATTTGGAAAGCAAAAATCTTGGAAAGAAAGTTGTAAATTATAAACTGCGCGACTGGTTGATTTCGCGCCAGAGATATTGGGGCACGCCGATTCCAATAATTTATTGCGGGAAGTGCGGAATTGTCCCTGTGCCTGAAAAAGACTTGCCAATTCTCCTGCCGAAGGATGTGAAGTTTGGGCAAGGAAATCCTTTGCTCACAAGCGAGAAATTTGTGAAAACAAAATGCCCGAAATGCAAATCTCCCGCCAAAAGAGAAACTGACACAATGGACACTTTCTTTGACAGCAGCTGGTATTTTTTGAGATACTGCGACAGCAAAAATTCCAAAGTTCCGTTTGAAAAGAAAAAAGCAGAATACTGGATGCCGGTTGACCAATATATTGGCGGCGCAGAGCACGCGTGCATGCACTTAATCTACGCGAGATTTTTCACAAAAGTTTTGCGGGATATGGGAATGCTGAAATTTGGAGAGCCGTTTCCGAAATTGTTCAACCAAGGAATGCTGCATAAAGATGGATTTGTAATGAGCAAGAGCCGGGGAAATGTTGTGTCCCCAGATGAGGTTTCAAAAAAATACGGAATTGATGCGGCAAGATTTTTCCTAATGTTTGCGGCCGCGCCTGACAGAGACACTGAATGGACTGAGGATGGAATAGAAAGTGGAAGCCGCGTTGTGAGCAAGCTGATTTCCATCGGAAAGAAAAAATTCGGCAGGGATGATTTGAAACTTCTAAATAAATTGCACAGAGCCATAATTTTTGTTGAAGAAAATTTGGAAAAGTTTCAATACAATTTTGCTTTGGTAAAGCTAAGTGATTTGCTTGGCAGATTTGAAAAAGCAGAATACAGCAAAAAATCTTTTGAAACTTTGCTTTTGCTTTTCAGCCCTTTCATGCCTCATATTTGCGAGGAGCTATGGCATAAGATTGGAAACAAAAGTTTTATTTCAGAAGAAATCTGGCCTGCGGCTGAAAAGAAATTTATCAGCGAGGAGCTTGAGCAGCAGGAGAAAGCTCTTGAAAAAACAATAGAAGATGTGAGGCATATTCTGAAAATTGTTGGAAAATCTGCGAAGAAGATTTACATTTATGCAATACCAAAAGAAGTTGAAGTTTACAAAGAAATGTCTAATGATTTGAAAAAAGAATTTTCCTGCGAGGTAAATGTTTTTGCTGTTAATGATCCGAAGAAATATGACCCGGAAAACAAATCCCAAAAGGCAAAGCCAGGCAAGCCTGGGATTTTGGTGGAGTAGAAATTAAGAGTGAAGCATCCACTCAGCAACTGGAGATTCAAAATACTTGTCTCTTGGAACAAAGCCAACTTTTCTGAAAGCTTCTAATGCTGGAATATTTTGCTCGGCAACATAAACAAATACTTCAGATGCTCCTGATTCCTCAAACAAATATTTCGTAATTCCGTGTGCTGTAGATGTGGCATGCCCTCGGTTTCTTTTCTCTGGGTGCGTGAAAAGATTGTAAAGCCTGAAAATTTTGTTCAGTTCCATATTTACATTTATGAAAGAGGCTGCGCCATCATCTTCAAATGAAAAGACCGCAGGATTTTCTCTTGTGCTTCTGATTAAAGCCATTCTTCTTGCGTAGTCTGGATGATGGTGGAACAGCCTATCTGCCATTAAAATTTCGTCATCTGTTAGACTTCTGTAAGCTCTTGTCCTTTGTTTTGGTTCGTAATCAGAAACACTTTGCGCAACAAGCTCTTGTTTTATCAAGCCATCTGTATCTAGAACCTGTTTTGCGACATCAGCATATTGTGCTTGGACCGTGCACCTTAATCCGGGTTCTCTCACCCGTTCCAATAATTCTTTGCAAGCTTCTGAGTCAACTGCCATAACATGAACTCGGTTTCCCAATTCCGGACCCTGCCTCCAATAAGCCAGAACTCCAGTAACTTCCCCGCCTTTTTCTGAAGTGTGAATATCTACATCTCTTCTTCCGGCTAAATAGAGAAGTGGCATGTTAGCATGCTCGTCTCTACGCAAAAATCTCAAAGCCTTCTCGTTAGTCATAATAACTATTGAATAGAAAAGTATTAAAGGCTTTCTATTTTAGATTTTTCTTGAACCATTTTATTGTTTCTTCAAGAAAGATTTTTTTCTCCTTTGGGCTGCCATATAGATTGTGATCTGCGAATGGGACAATCTTTAACTTTTTCGGCTTGTTAGCGGCCTTGAATAAAGCTCTGACATTTTTAATGTCAACATACCTATCTTTCCCGCCGCTGATTATGAAAATCGGCTTCTTTATTTTCTTAATTTCTCTAGTCATGTTGAGCGATTTTATATCTTCTATAAGGAGCTTTCCTATTCTCTGTCTTCTAATATCAGTCGGTGTAAATCTTTTTACTGTCATAAAGCCGGTTTTCTCTAATTCTATTTTCCAATTTTCGCCGCAGTTTCTTGAAAAAACATATTGAGCATGCTTGTCTAATATTATGTATGGGCTTGTTAATTGAAATGCCTTTATTCTTTTATCAGCAAGAAGGATTGTCGGAGTCGCGCCAAAGCTTGTTGAGATTAAGCCTAAATTATTTTTATCTATATTTTGTTTTAGGAAAAAATCAATTGCATATTTTAGGTCATTGACTTCTTGCGCGACTCTGACATCAACATAGTCCCCATCAGACTCTCCATGGCCGCCAAAATCAAAACGAAAAACAGAAAATCCCGCGGAAAATAGTTTCTTTGCAAGAGAGTCATACAGCCCATATTCATGCTTATCTGTGCGGGGCATTAAGCCGTGAACTAAAATTATTGCCGGCGCGCGCTTTTTCTGCGAAGCAATAAGACCGCAGAGCTTCTGGCCTTTAGAATTTCTAAACCAAACTTTCTGCTCCTCCACAAATCTCAGCCCTAAATCTCCTCAGCAACATCCCACTGCTTGAGAAAAGTTTTCTTGAAATCTGTTTTCTTGTTCGCAAACCACTGGCCTGATTTTGAAATGTCAATTCCGTGCATGCTGTCGGAAACAATCATTTGCGGGCGGGCTTTTCCAAATTTAATTTCAACTCCAGCCTCCTGAAGTTTTTTTGCTTTTGAAATGTCAGCCTCGGCTGCAATAATTTTCACAATTGCGCCGCGCAGAGCTGCGCGCTTCAAAGCATCCTGCAGAACAAAATTTTCAAAAAGCTTTGGAGTGCTTACAAGAACTTCTGTCCGTGCAGCATCAATGACAAAAGTTGCGCGCTCCACAAAATCATCTGAGAAATTTTCAACAACTGTCTGCCCTTGCCAGACTCCGTCATTGAACTGTGAGAGCTTTGAGTAAAATCCCTCCAGCTCTGAGAATAATTGTTTCTTCTCCAAGAACTCGGCGGCATAATTTGCGAACAGCCGCGGGAACGGGTTTGAGCTGTGCGAGAGCCAGAAAAGTTTTCTCTTGGGCCCGAAGCCCTCGGACTCCATGCTTTCCACAATTCCTTTTTTCTGCAGGCTGTACAAATATTTGTAAGCATTGGTTACGGAAATTTTCGCTGCCTGGGAAATCTGGTTTGCGTTGAAGCGGTCGCGTCGATTTTTTCTCAGTTGCAAAAGCGCGGAGAGAATTTTTATTTCAAGCTCATCAAACTGGCCGGTTTTTTCCAGAAGGGATGAAATTTGCTCTGTATTCATGTGAAAATAGTAGCAGAGCCAGTTTATATTTTTGATTATAATGGGGATTTTCGATGTGTTTAGAGATTTTCAAAAAACCAATCTGGTATATAAAATATTTACAACCAACTTCACATTTCAAATTTTTCAAATCTTTATAAACATTATTATTCAACTGCTCCCATGCAAAAAGATGACTTCGTGAAAATTTCCTACACTGGAAAGCTGAAAGAGGCGGGGCAGATTTTTGACAAGGCTGAAGGAGTGCAAATAATTGTTGGAGAGGGATTTGTGATTCCGGGAGTTGATGAGGCTTTGCTGGAAATGAAAGTTGGCGAGAAAAAAACTTTTGAGGTTGAGCCTGCAAAAGCTTTCGGGGATAGGAATCCGGATTTGCTGAAGCTTGTGCCAGAATCTGAATTCAGAAAAAGGGACATTGAGCCGCGTGTTGGAATGCCTGTTGATGCGGACAATTTGCGCGGCAGGGTTATTTCAGTTGCGAGCGGAAGAGTTCGCGTGGATTTTAACCATCCGCTTGCCGGAAAAGTTTTGGTTTATGATTTAGAGGTAAAAGAAAAAATTGAAAAGCCTGAGGAAAAAATTTCCGGGCTTGTGAGTTTCTACAGCAAGCTTGAGCCGGAAAAAATTTCTGTTGCGCTCGCTGGGAAGGACGCGGAAATTACAGTGCCGCCTGTTATCCATCCTGCCTACAAAAAAAGAATTGCTGATGAGATTAGAAAATTCTTGGGATTTGAGCGGATAAAGTTCGTGGAAGTTTTTGACAAGGGAACTGGGGAGCAGCAGGGCTCGCTTGGGTAAACCCAAGCTCGCGTAAGTTATGTGTTGAGAAAAATAATTTACAAAAATTTCTAGCAGGTGATTTTTCTTTTTACACAATTTATGGGAAGTTTTTCAAGTAATCGAAATTTCTCAATTATATTTTTTCATATAATTTCTCGCAAATGTTTATAAGAGAGCTGGGGAAATTTTCTTTGTGATTCTAAATGGCAGCGCGCCCAACTCCATCTGAAAAAGGATATGACAAGCCAGAGAGAGCTGGAAGAGCAAGCCAAGATGATGAGGATTTGAGAAAACTTTTGGAAGCGAGAAGGGCTAACATAAAAGTTGTTGGAATCGGGGGCGCGGGCAACAACACAATTTCCAGAATGATGCAGGTCGGAGTTATCGGAGCAGAGGTTGTTGCTGTCAATACAGATGCGCAGGATTTATTGTATACAGATGCGGATAGAAAAGTTTTGGTTGGGAGAGAATTAACAAGAGGGCTTGGGGCAGGGGCGGACCCGCAGATTGGAATGGAAGCTGCGAAAGAAAACAAAGATGATTTGAAAGAGGCATTAGCTGGCGCGGATTTAGTTTTTATTACTTGCGGGCTTGGTGGAGGAACTGGAACTGGAGCGAGCGGAGTTGTTGCAGAGGTTGCGAAAAAAGCCGGAGCAATTACTGTTGGAGTTGTAACTCTTCCTTTCACAATGGAAGGCTCACATAGAATGGACAACGCAAGATTTGGATTTGACCAGCTGCAGAAAAATGCAGACACGCTTATTGTAATTCCAAATGACAAGCTTTTGGAAGTTGTGCCTGATGTTGGAATAATGACTGCATTCAAAGTTGCGGATGAAATTTTAGTTAATGCTGTAAAGGGAATTACTGAATTGATTACAAAACCCGGACTGGTGAATTTGGATTTCGCGGATGTGAGAACTGTAATGAGAGACGGCGGGCTTGCAATGATTGGAATGGGCGAGTCTGACTCTGACAAGCGCGCGCTTGAGGCTGTTGAGAAAGCTTTGAACAATCCTTTGCTTGATGTGGATATTGATGGAGCAACTGGCGCGCTGATAAATGTTTCTGGCGGCTCTGATGTTACAATAAAAGAATGCCAGCAGGTTGTTGAGGCTGTCACAAGAAAATTGGACAAGGATGCGAAAACAATTTGGGGCGCAATGGTGAACAAGGAATTGGGCGATGTGGTTCGGGCAATGATTGTTGTTACTGGAGTTAAGAAGAGTGATATTTTCAACGGGCATGTTTTGCCTTTTGATAAAAAGAAAGCTGCAGAGATTGAGAAGGTTTTGGGAATAGATTTTGTGGAATAATTTTATTTTTCAAGCAAGCTGGCTATTGAAGTTCTGAGATTTTTTATTCTATCTATAATTGTTTTGGACTCTTCAGCAGAAATTTCCTTTCCATAATAATTCACAGAATTTCTGGCTCTTCTTATAAAATCAAATTCATCCCCCTTTGAGCTTTCTTTCATAATTTCTTTTAGGAATGCAGTATAGCACTCGTGGTTATACACTTTGTAGCCTTTCTTGAGAGCAAGAGCTTCGAGCAGTTCTCTTAAAGAGTCGTAAGCAAGAGAGAGCTTTGAAACAGCGGTGACTTCGCTCATTTCTAATTTCATTTCGGATTTCAATTTATTTTCGCTGGACTTGATTAGAGATTTTATCATTCCAAAATCCGGCCTCACGGACTTTGACAAAAGTTTTCCGCAACACTCTTCCCAATCCATTATATCACTATCCTTCCAGCAAGCACGTATCCATTTAGTATGTTGCCTGCGAGCTCTTTGTTTTTTATTTTGCTTGCAGACTCGAACCAGAATATCTGTATTTTTCTTTTCAATTTCTTTTCCAAATCTTTCTGGGGCATTTCTTTTTTACCTGAGAAAACCGCGATATCAATGTCAGAATCCGGCTTGACTTCTGCTTTTGAGAGAGAGCCGAACAAAACTATTGTCGGGCTTGTTAATTTGCTTTCAAGCCTCTCAACAATCGGCTCCAGCTTGTGCGCCCAGTAAATCCTTGAAATATTTATGAAGTCTTGGCTCTCCTTGTTGGCGAAAAAAAATGTGTTGTTTCTTTGAACAGATTTCAGCAGAAGCCCTTCCTTGCTATAAGAGCTGAGGAGCTTTGAAGCTGTCGGCGGGGAAATCTTTTCCAATCTCGCATACTCTCTCACGCCTATCCTCCTGTAGCAGTCCTCAAAGAACGGCGCCAAAGTGTTAAATTTATTTAACATATGTTAAATATTGTTAACAGTTGTTTAAAAAGGCTTATGCGGGTGTATGTAGCCCAGACTTGCTCTCATATTTTTTCAAGCACGCCCGGAGATTTTTATAGAAAAGCAAAAGATAAAAAGGCTTATGGTTTTAGATTTCTTAATGCTTTAATTCTGTTTCGGATTCCGCTGAGCTCTTTTTCAAGTCCATCAAGCTCCTCCTGATATCTTGAACGATTCCAATCCTCATCGGTTTCAAAATTCTTAACAAGCTCGTCCGCACTTTGCCTGCTACCCAGCACAGCACCCCAGCCGGAATCCCTGACAAACGGCCCCCAGCCGGACCTGAGGACCGGCCACCCGCGGCCCCCGAAAACCCAAACGAGAGCACCCGAACCATCAAAAGTTTCTTTCAAATGTTTTAAATTTGCTGGATAATGATGAGTATCTTCACTCGCGCCTGTAACTCCTCTCCAATCAGCTGTAATAATTTTTCCTGAAGTTGGAATATTTACCTGCACGACTTCTGCTTTGCTCGCATCCAAAGTTTCTCCAGAAACTTTAACATCTCCTCTATAAAGAACTGCATTTTTTCCTCTTTCTAATCTGTGGCCTCTTTTTCCTGGAGTTGAATCCATAAATTCTGCCCAAACCCAATATCGTTTCCATAAATCTGCATCTAAATTTCCTATTCTTTCGCGCATCTGCGCTTCTGAAACTTTACCAGAATATAAAAGCCTTTTGTTCATTCCATACGCGAGCAAAGAAGAATAGCCGTCTCCTCTGCCGGCTTTAAGAACATTATATATTTTGTTTAGCAATCTTGAATCATCAACAAGAACAACTCCCTTTGCCGGGTCCTGAACATATTCCTGCACTTCGAATCTGTTCATGTGGAGCAATGCTATGCCTGCTTGAACAGGAAAAGGAACGTCAGGCACTTCAATATAAAATGGTCTTTGCTCTCCCATAACTATCAATTGGTAATGGAAGCAAAGATATTTAAAGCCATCGGCAGGTCTCGCCAAAAGTAAATTTCAGCAAAAACTTTTCCTCTTCCAGTAATCTTTTTAAACATTACTTTCCAAACCATTTCTGATTCTTATGGCAATAAAAATGCTGAACATTTTTATGACACAAAAATCCTGAAGATTTTTATGGATTTCAAATCCTTAGTTTCGCCTGCGAAGTGGAAAGAGAGGCTGAGCCTTTACAGGAGAACAATTGATGTCGCGCGCAAGCCTGACAAGGAAGAGTTCATGAGCGCGGCAAAGATTACTGCGCTGGGAATCGCGCTCTTGGGAGTTGTAGGATTTTTGATTTTCCTTGTGTATGAATTTTCGCTTGGGCAGTTTATTTTAGAAGGGGCGGGAGAATTTGCTGGGGCTGCTGCAGGAGGAGTTTGAAAAACAAATTATGTGCTGGAGAAAAACATTCGCCATAAATACAAAAAATCAAAGTGTGATAAAAAATGATATTCACAATACGCGCGACAGTTGGAAGAGAAAATGCTGTGATGGAAACTATCGCAAGCAAAACAAAAAACATGCAGCTGCCGATAAAATCTATTTTCCATCCGGATGAGCTGAAGGGATATTTGTTTGTAGAGGGGGAATTGCAGGCAATTGAGAAAGCCTCTGGAGGCGTGCCGCATATTCGCGGAATAATAAAAAAAGATGTGCCTTTGATAGAAATCGCAAAATTTCTGCAAACAAGAAAAATTGAAATTAAATTGAACCGCGGGGATGTTGTTGAAGTCATGGGCGGGCCGTTCAAGAATGAGAAAGGAAGAGTCACAAGAGTTGATGAGGCGAAGGGGGAAATTACAATTGAACTTTTGGAGGCAGCGATTCCGATTCCAATTACTGTTGGTTTGGATTCTGTAAGAATTATTTCAACTGCTGAAGGGGAGAAGAAGTAATTTAAAGGTTTCGTGAGATGATTTTATATGCCAAACGTAATCGTCAAAGCTTTAGTGGAAGGAGGCAAGGCAAGTGCAGGTCCGCCTCTTGGGCCAACTTTAGCTCCATTGAAAGTAAATATTGGGCAAGTGATTGCTGCTATCAATGAAAAAACAAAAGAGTTTGCCGGAATTTCTGTTCCTGTTTCTGTTGAAATTAATCCTGCGACAAAGCAGTTCACAATTTCTGTTGGCACTCCGCCGGTTTCGCAATTAATAAAAAAAGAATTGAAGCTGGAGAAATTGGCAAAGACAGCATGGAAAGAGCCGGCTGTCGGAGATTTGAAAATTGAGTCTGCTGTGAAAATCGCAAAATTAAAATTGGATTCTCTCGGGACAAAGAATTTGAAAAAAGCAACAAAGGAAGTTGTAGCAACCTGCGTTAGCTTGGGGGTTAATGTTGAGGGGAAAAATCCGAAGGAAGTCTTAAAAGAGATTGAAACGGGTACGTTTGATTCTAAGTTCTCTTAGAAACATTATTTTCTGAAATATATGCCAGACCGAAAGCTTTATATTGCTTCGGTTCGTTTATTTTTAAGATTAAAATGGCAAAATTGTTTTGGGTGTCGGCTCTTGTAACCCTCGGATTGATAGCTTTGCAGGTTTCCGGCTACCCTACACTTGAGCTTATAGTCGTGTTCCTTCTTTTAGACGTTATAGTCGCGCGCTATTCTGGGGAGAGAGCAATAAGAAATTTCGGAAAACAGGCCGAGGAATATTCAGGCAGATTTTCAGGATTCAAAAATTCTTTGGGGGAAATTGAAAAAGCTGTTAATGAAACGCAGAAAAACATTGGCGAGCTGACTTTTTTTATGCAGGAAACAAAAACAATGCGCGCCACCGAGCAGACAACTCTTGGAACAATACAGGCTGCTCTAGATAGGCATAAGGAAGATTTGAGAATGGATTTCAAGAATGATATGGACAGGATGGCTGGAAAATTTATTGAAATGGAAAATGATTTTCATGATTTCAAGCGCGGGTTTGCTTCTGCAATTGGAGCAATGGATGACAGGTTGAAAATGATTGAGGCACCGAATGGAAATTCGAAGGGGGCGCCGGAAACAATCGCAGAGCAGATTAGCGAAGAATATGCGGAGATTGCGCCTGAGAATCAAAATTAAGCTTATGAAGTCTGGTGTAAATCAGATTTTACGCACTCCCTAGGGAGTAGCCACTGTGGCAAAACTGGTTTTTATGCCTGAAGAAAAAGTTTTGGCAGCTGTAAAAGCTGCGCGGGAAAACTCAAAGCAGAGAAAATTCAAGCAGACGTTTTCTCTTTCAATTAATCTGAAAAATCTTGATATGAAAAAACCGGACAGCAAAATAAAAACCGAAATTATTCTGCCACATGGGTTGAGCGAAGGCTTGAAAGTTGGAATTTTTGCAGATGCTCTTCTGCCTCAGGCAAAAGCGATTGAAGGAGTTTCTGTTATCAGAAGAGATGAAATTGATTCTTACGGAAAAAATAAAAAGGCGATGAAAATTATGGCTGGGCAATGCTGGACTTTTCTTGCTGAAGCTCCTCTCATGCCTAGCGTTGGAAAAGCTTTCGGGCCTGTGCTTGCTGTCAGAAATAAAATGCCAAAGCCAATTCCGCCGCAGCTGCCAAATTTGAAAGGGGCTGTTGATGTCGCGCGGAAAACTGTCAGAGTGGCTTTGAAAGAATCGCCTGTTGTTCAAGTGCCTGTTGGCTCGGAAGATTTTGATGATAATAAAATCGCAGAAAATATTGAAGCTGTTATCAAAGCAATAGAAACTGCCGCACCCAAGGGGAAAGAAAATCTGAGAAATGCTTATCTGAAATTGACTATGGGAAAACCGGTTAAATTGGAACTGAGATGATTTTATGCAAAACAAAAAAGGCCGAGCAAACCCGAATGAGAAAAAAATAAAGCAGGCTGAAATGCTTGCTGAGCTTATTGGGAAATATAAAATCTGCGGAATGCTGAACTTATACAAAATGCCTGCGCGCTCATTCCAGAAAATAAAAAGGGACTTGAGCGAGCGGGCTGTGATAAAAGTCGCAAAGTCCGCTGTGCTTGTGAAAGCTTTGGAAACCGCTGGGAAAAAAGAGCTTGCGAAAATCATTGCGCCCCAGCCTGCGATTATTTTGACAAATGAAAATCCTTTTAAGATTTTCAGGTTTATACAGAAAAACAAAAGCAGGGCTGCTGCGAAGGGCGGAGATGTCGCGCCAGCAGATATTGTTGTGCCAGCAGGACCGACTGACATTCCGCCGGGTCCTGCGATTTCCGCTTTGACAAAAGTTAAAATTTCCGCGCGCGTTGAGGGAGGAAAAATTGCTGTTGCAAAAGATTCTCTTGTTGCGAAAAAAGGAGAAGTGATTTCAGCTGAGCTTGCTTCTGCTTTGTCTATGGTAAAAATTGAGCCAATGGAAATCGGGCTTGATGTTGTCGGAATGCTTGAGGGCTCGGTGCTTTACGGAAAAAATTCGCTGGCTGTTGATGATGAAAAAGTTTTGGCGGATTTAATTTCAGGAGCGAATGCTAGCTTGAACTTATCAGTATTTATTGGCTGGCCCACAAAGCAGAATATTGAATTGCTGCTTGCCAAGGGATTCAGAGAAGCAAAAGGAGTTGGAGTTGACGCGGGGGTTTTGGATTCAGGAATTATTGAGGATCTGCTTGCGAAAGGAAAACTGCAGGCTGATGCGCTTGCGGGGAAAGCTGGAATAAATTAAAAAAATAAAATTTAAAATGAAGAATACAAATCAGAATGTGTGTTAAGAAAAAAATATTTGCGCAGAAATTCGTATGCCGAAAATTTCTTTTCCGACACATAATTTAAGGGAAGCTCTTCATTTAATAAAAAATAATATTCACCAAAAATAAAAAAATGGAGTTGAAAAAAATGGAACTAATATACAGCGCTTTGCTGCTGCACGCGACAAAGCAGCCTGTCAATGAGGAAAATGTTTCAAAAGTTTTGACAGCTGCTGGTGCGCCTGCTGAAGTTGCAAAAGTAAAGGCATTAGTTGCGGCACTGGATGGAGTCAATATAGATGAGGCCATTGCAAAAGCTGCGATGCCTGTTGCAGTTGCTGCTGCACCAGCTGCGCAAGCAGAGAAGAAAGAGGAAAAGAAAGAAGAAGACACAGCGAAGAAAGCAGAGGAAGCTGCTGCTGGACTCGGCGCGCTTTTCGGTTGAGATGAATTAAATTTTATTTTTCATCTATGAGACCGGCGCGGCTAGTCTTGCATATTTCTATTCAGAATCATATTTGAAGTGGCATTTCGCGCAAAGAAATTTGAAATATTCTTCTATCGGCAGATGATTTTCTATAATCATTTTTTCGGTGTTTTCGAGGTTGATTTTTATTTTAGTTTTTTCAGCATCTGTAAAAAATTTCTTCAAATTATTTTCTATAATTTTCTTTCTATCTTTCCCTTTTATGTGGGCAGCTTCCAACTCGCATTTTTCTCCGCATATTTGGCAGATACTATTTAGTTCTTTTTTCTTCTTCTTTGTTAGATATTGAATTGCGTTTCTTATTCTTGGTCCAATAAACTTATGAAACTCTTCAATACTACCAATAAACTCAGCCATGAACATTTTCAGATAATCAATATTATAAACCTTTTTAATTCTACCAAATATCTTATCTCATGCCCATCGCCAAAAAAGAACTCCTCGCGCAATTCCAGCAAAACTGGAAAAAATATTGGGATTTGCAAACTCTGAAAGATTTGGATTTCAAGCGCCAGCAGTGCAAAAGCTGCAGGAAGTTTTTCTGGGCGCAAATCCAGCAGGAGAAATGCAATGATGCGAGCTGCAGGGAATATGAATTTCTAGGAAAGCCGATAACAAAAAAGAAATTTGATTATTTTTCCGCGTGGAAAAGCGCGCGGGATTTTTTTGTGAAGAACGGGCACGCCGAGCTTGAGAGATATCCGACAATCTGCAGGTGGTTCCCGCTTTATTTCACAATCGCGGGCATTGTGGATTTTTACAGAATGAGCGGAAGCAAATTTGTTTTTGAGTTTCCAAAAAATCCCGCGACTGTTCTGCAACCTTCTCTACGCTTCAATGATATTCCGCAGGTTGGAGTTTCCGGAAGGCATTGGACTTGCCATTCGCACATTGAGCAGGCGAGCATCTGGGATGGAAAAAAAGGATACTGGAAAGAAAAATGCATTGAGCTGGATTTTGATTTGCTCACAAAAGTTTTTGGAATAAAACCTGAAAAAATAAATTTCATTGAGGACGCATGGCTTGGGGCGGGCGCGTTTGGTTATTCTCTTGAATATCATGTTGCTGGAATTGAATTGGGCAATGCGGTTTTCACAGAATTCGCTGGAACGCCTGACAAATTTGAAACCATGAAAGAAAAAATCATTGACATGGGAGCCGGGCTGGAAAGATTTGTATGGGTTTCGCAGGGAACTCCGACAAGCTATGATGCTGTGCTCGGGCCTGTGTTGAAAAAATTTATCAAACAGGGAAATGTTCAGTATGATGAAAAATTCTTTTTGCAGTATGCGAGAATGGCAGGAGCTTTGAATGTTGATGAGGCGCCGAATGTTGAAGCTTTGCGCGCGGAGATTGCAAGAAAACTCGGAGTGAGCAAGATTGAGCTTGAGGAAAAGATTGAGCCTATTCAGGCCATCTATGCGATTGCAGACCACTCGCGCTGCCTGCTTTTCGCGCTTGCAGATGGGGGAATTCCTAGCAATGTCGGCGGCGGATATAATCTGCGCGTGATTTTGAGGAGGGCTTTGGGATTCATTGATAAATATAAATTTCCGTTTGATGTTGTTGATTTCTCTAGAGATGTTGCGAAATTTTTCAAGCTACAGCATCCCGAGCTTCTGAAAAACATGGAGAGGTTTGAGGAGATTATCAGAGTTGAAGAAAAGAGATACAGGGGCGGGATGGAAAGAATAAAGAAAACTGTTTCTAGTATGATTGAGAAAAATGAAAATTTTTCCGAGGAAAAGATTATTGAGCTTTATGATTCTCATGGGATTACGCCAGAAATTCTTACTGAAGTTGCAGGGCAGCGCGGGATAAAGCTGGACATCCCAATGGACTTGTATGCTCGCGTGACTGCAAAGCATGAGAAAGAAATTCCGGAGAAAAAAGATTTTGGATTTTCTGTTGAGGGCCTGCCTGAAACACGGACACTTTATTATGAGGACATGAAAGTTAAAAAATTCTCCGGGAAAGTTATTGGATTTTTCAACGGAAAATTTGTTGTGCTGGACAAAACTTTATTTTACCCGCGCGGCGGAGGGCAGGAGCCCGACCATGGAACTTTAGGTGGGAAAAAGGTTTTGGATGCGGAAAAAATTGAAGGGGTTATTGCGCACCATGTAGATGGAGGAAATTTCAAAATCGGGGAAAATGTTTCCGGGGAGATTGACTGGGACAGGAGATACCAGATAACTCTGCACCATGATGCGACTCATGTGATTAACGGAGCGTGCAGAAAAATTTTGGGGCCTTGGCTCTGGCAGGCGGGCTCAAAAAAAGATTCCGACAAAGCGCATATTGACATGACGCACTATGAAGCTCTCACGCCAGAACAGGCTGAAAAAATAGAAGAGCTTGCGAATTCTGTCTGCGAGAAAAATTTGAAAATTATTAAAAAAATTTACCCGCGGCAGGAGGCTGAAAAGAAATTCGGGTTTGGAATTTACCAAGGGGCTGCTGTACCTTCCGCTGAACTGAGAATTGTGGATATCGGAGGGTTTGATATTGAAGCCTGTGGTGGAACTCATGGGGACGATACAAAAGATATTTCGCCTATTATAATTACAAAAGTTGAGAGGCCGGCTGACGGAACGATTAGATTAACTTACAAAGCTGGGCCAGCTGCTAGAAAGTATTTGGAAGTTGTTGAGAAAAATTTGGAAGAGGCTGCTGGAATTTTGAAAGTGAAAAGAGAAAAAATTCCTGCGGCTGCCGAAAAGCTTGTGGCCGAGTGGAAAGAGAAAAGAAAAGAACTTGAGCAGATGCAGAGAAAAATTGCCCAGAGCTCTGCGGAAAAAATGGAGTTTGAAAATTTGCGTGGGCTGCGCATGCTCGTGAGAGAAATTTTTGGAGCAGACCCGAAGCAGTTACAGGAAATTTCTCTGAAGCTTTCTGGAGCTGATACTGTGATTGTTTTGTTCGGAACAACAAAAGAAAAAGTTTTTGTTTTCGGCTCTGCTGGCGCCACTGCGGTGAAAGCTGGAATTAATGTTGAGAAAATTGTTGCTGAAGCTTGCAAAGAGCTTGGCGGGAGAGGTGGTGGAAGAGAAGGATTGGCGCAAGGAAATGGAATTGCAACAGATAAGGTTAAAAGCCTTTGCAGCAAAATAATTGAAGGATTGAAATGACAGAATATGAAAATGACAGTGTTGGCTACAGTATTGAAGATGGTATTGTTACTTTCTGGGGCCCTGATAGCGGAAATATTTTTTATAGAAACACAATAACAGAGCAGCCTGTGCAAACTTACAGAGACTACACAAAAGATGGCGAGTCTGTCACGATACAATTTGTTCCTGGCTCCGAACTGGGCTATGGAGTTTTAGGCAGGTCTTTGCCAGAAGAAAATTTCGCGCAGGTTGATTATTCTTTGATTGGAGAGGCGCGCGAGCTTGTTTTGAAACATGAGCTTTGCCACATAGAATATCCAGACTGGAGCGAGTTGCGAGTGAGAGAAGCAACTGATACTTTGGAACCGAGCGAGGTTTTAAAAAAGAGTAAATTGAAGTGATAAATTTATGAAAGATTTACGTGCAAATGAAAAAATCCTGCGAAAGGCTGCAGAAGTTTTGAACACAGAGCCAGAGCAGGTGCCGGCTGTTATTAGAAAATTTCAGAAGGAAATTGAAGAGGCTGAAAGGGAAATCAAAAAATTAAATGGTTAGAGCTCATTCCGCCAGATGTCCGCCGATTGCCCCGCCACCTACAAATGGAACTTCTGGCTGAACTGGAGCCTCAACCGGAGCTGAAACTTTTTCAGGCGGTTTTGATTCTTCTATTTGTGTTGCTGAAAGTCCGAGAAGTCTTGCTATGAAAGTAATTATTGAACGCAGAAGTTTTTCAACTGTGTTTACCTGCTGGCCTGTTTCTCTGGAAATCTCTTTTGTCTCGCTGATTTCTTTTCTTATCTGTTCGAGCTTTTGTAACATTTCATCCTGGCTTGATTGCTGTGGACCGCATTGCTCTTTCTCGCAGGTCTTTAGGCAGTTTTCCACAACATCTATTCCAACACCAGAAGAAATTGTTTTGCACTTTGAAATGCACTCTTTGTCAAATATTTTTGTGCATGTAGGAACTGAGCAGGATTTTTGGAAGCAGCCAGGACCGCAGGAAACTGCCTGGCAGAATTCGTCCCCTTCAATCGGCGTTGGCCGGAATTCCCTGTACTCGTATCCTTTTTCATATTTCACTTCAAGAATCTGTGTTGAATTTGAAGCTGCATATCGCGGGCTTTGCGCAGAGAGCTCCAAAACATATTTTCCTTCTGGACAGTCTGGGAGAGAAATGAATTGATTTGAATTGTATCTCTTAGTATTGTAATCCCAATAATATTCTGTTTTTTTCACACAGCCCTGCGCATCCAGCGGATGCAGATAACCGGAAAGTTTTACATTTTGGTCAGCGGCTTTTCCCAATTCATCTGTCAGCTCTGCGTAAAGCTGTATGTCAGCACCATTGCTTACCGACTTCACGCGCGCGCCGCTTTCAATATTTATTTTCTGCAAAACAACTTGGAATTCTTTTTCAATTGAAACTTCTTCATATCCTTTCGCACCAACTTTAAGCCTTAAAACATAAGTTCCGACTGGGCATGTTTCCTGCAACCAAATTTCATCAATGAAATATTTTTGTATAAATTGCCCCTGATAAAATATCGGGCCCTGCGGATTTGCGTATTGCTTGCACTGTTTTATTGAACTCACATATGGTGGGTAATCGCCTGGCAGTTCCCTTGTTTCTTGTGAAAGAGGAAATACTTCTCCATTAACATAAGCGTCCGGAAGGACTTCGCCTGTGGGTGATGTAACCAGCATTTTCAGGAACATTCTGTCTCCAGGCTTGTAGGATGTTTTATCAAATTCTATCTTGATAGTTATTTTATCGCGCGTGATCTTCAGAACTTTTTCAAATGTTATTTTGTCCGGATATTTTTCCACTTTTACTTTAAGCTTGTATTCGCCTGAAGAATACCAATCCTCTATTTTTCTTTGGTCAAATTCATAAACTCCGTTTGAATATGTCGTTGTGAAAAACTGAACTTGCGTTCCTTCTGGGCTGACTAGCTGCGCTTCTACATAAGCATCTTTCAGCTCTACGCCAGACTGGTCAATGACTTTTATTTTTCCACGGATGTAATCTCCTGCCTTGAGGTCTGTTTTTTCTAGAGCTATATCAGCGGAAATCGCGCGCTTTTGTATTGTTACTGAAGCTGAAGCAGAGGCTTCCTGCTCTTTCCACTTTACCTTCGCATTAAATGTTAAAGTTTTCCCGACATCCTCAACTTTCGCATAGTAGTCGTACCTGTATTCATCGCCGCTTGCGTATGGGTAAGCGATTTGAACCAGAGCTCCGGTTTCATCTCGTATGTCCGCCGTCCATGAGGGTTGGATTTTATTTCCGTTTTGGTCAGTTGCTGTTATTATAAATGAAATCTTATCGTTTCCGTAATATATTTCTTTTTCAGGCTTCGCTGTTATTTTTAGTGTGGGCTTTTCAACTGTGAAAGTTTTCGTCAAGGAAACGGAGGGGTAGTTTGTTTTCGAAGCTTTCATTTCAATTGTGTAATCTCCCAAATAACTTTCTGAAAGCCACGCAGTCGCCTTATAGCAATCGCATAGGTAGGAATAAGATGGGTAAAGATAATTTTTAACAACTCCGTCCTTTTTTATTGTTCCGGAAACAGAAGCGTCCGTGACAAGCTTTCCGGTTTCATCTTTTACCGTAAGCTTGAGCTCCATGCTTTCCTGCGGGAATGTTTTTTCTTTCACTCCAGTTAAATCAGCTGTTAATTGTTTTGCTGTTGTTGTGGTTGTTGTAACACCCGCTGTTGTTGTGGTTGTTGATGCGATGGTTGTGGTTGTTGCCTGCAAGCAAACTCCATCAGAGCACCCAGCACTGCCACAATTTACTCCTGCTACAGAAAGCATTCCAGTTGAAGATTCACAATAAGCTTCGTTTAGTTGGGCCGAAGTTACGCAAAGATCATTGATAGTTTGATAGGATCTTATTGTCGCTCCTCTATAATTTCCAGAGCCGGTTCCTTTTACATAAATGCTGTTTCCGCCATCAGAATCCGTGCAGGCTTGGAGTGTTGTTGCGCACGCTGTTGAGGAGTAAGAGTTCCAGCAACAATATCCTGAAGTTTCAGTTATGTAACCGTTTGCATTTCCTCTGTTGCATGTGCAGCCTGCTGCAGGTATTGCTCCCTGTGAACAGCTTGCTCCAGCACTTGTGCAGTCGCTCGCGCAATTTTGTTTGGTTTCATAAAAATCGCAATAGCCGTTGCCACATGAAGATTGTGTTGTGGTTGTCTGCGCGAGAGAAATTGATGTTAATAAAAGAAACATTAAAGCTATTCCAATATAAAGCTTTCTCATAAAAATCTTTTGTTTTGCCTATTTAAAAAACAATATTTTTAAGCGGTTGTGGTTGTTGCTAAAATTGTTGCATTTGTAGCGTTGCTCGCATTCGGTATTACAATTGTATCAGCATACTGCGAGCCTTTTCCAACAAGTTTGCTGAGTAAGTCCACAAGTCCATTAATCATATCCATTCCTTTGCTAACGAGCGCAATTCCTTTTTCCAGAATTTTACCCTGTGCAATTAAGTCAATAAGATAGCTTACATTATCAATAATTTTTGAAGCAAGCGCCGCGCCCTTTTCTGCCAAGAGCGAGCCCGCCTGCACGCACGCGCCATTTACGCAACCCGATGTACAGTTTGCAACAAATATGGAAACATTTGTGTCAGAGCAATAAAATTCATTTAGAGTTTGGTTATTCAGACAGCCGTCAATGCTTATTTTCCCTTCGGGATCCTTGACTGTGCCAAGCTGATAAATTGAGATTCCATCATCGCTATCATTGCAGCCTGGCAAAGTTGATTGTGTTGTTTTATATGGATAGAATGTTGTTGTGGTGTAAAAAGTTGTTGTGGGCGCGAGAGTTGTAGTTGTGATTTTTGTTGTGGTTGTTGCTCTATCCTCTACGGATGGCTCCGGTTTTTCACAAAGAAATGGCTCACCCGAAAGAGCAGAATGATAGTAATATTTTACGTTGTTGTAAAACAAAACAACTCTGTAGCCGGGCACGATAGCTTGTGAATAACCAAAACCTTCTTTTGGGCAGCCGATAGCACTATCGCCCCATGTTACTTTCTGCGCGCTTTCTATTTTTATTTCACCTACAGAAATGTTAAGCCTTTTTGCTAAATCAGATAAGGCTTGCGATTTCACTTGCTCCAAAGTTAGTGTAGGTTTAGTTGTCGTAGTTGTTGCTGCTGCAGAATATTTTACGCAAATTCTCCAAGCCCTGTAATTTTCTGTTTCATTAAAATGGATTTCCTTGAACGCGCCAGTGTTTTCAAATCCTGTTGGGCACACATCAGGCTCAGCAAAAGAGCCTGTTTGCTCTTTGAAAATTGTTGTTGCATTTTCAATATTTCCTTTCACACAGAGCCTAAAAACATTTTGAGTCCAGTTGCCTTCGGAAAAATCCCGCTTCTCATCAAGCAAACCGATTTCAACTAAACCCACACCACAAACAGCGGGCGCGCATTTTTTTGTTTCATTGCTTATTTTGCTTGAGCATTTGAAGGCTTTGATTTCATCTGCATTAGCAATGCAAAATTTTTGGTGGATAAATGTTTCTGTTCCATTCAACAAATATTTGTCAGAAATTACAGTTGTGCTTGCTGTGTAAAATTTTAAGCTACACTCGCTTGGCCAGCAATTTGTTGAAGAGTCTGTGCCGTTTGTCTGCAATTTTAATTTAACTTCGCCTTTTGAACCAAGAGAAATTTTTTCATCGCCGCAAATTGCAGCGGTCTGGGCAAGGGCGGGAGCGGCTAAGAAAATGAATAAAAGAAAAATTGCCAAGAGTTTTTTCATAAATAAATCTGGTTTTCCCGATTTAAAAACCTAAAAATATACAGTGGGCTTTTTGGAAAACTTCGCGCGCCAAAAATAAATTATTTCAGATTAAATATTGATTTCAGCAAAGCAATTAAATCTTGAATTAATTTCGCAAGCGGGGAAACGCACGCGCCGTCATTGCAGCCGTTCGCGCAAGTTGTTTCATGCATTGAAACTTCTCCGTCTTTGCAGTAATATTCTGTTAAATTATTTTCCGCGCAAGCATCCTCGGAAATTTTTCCATCTTTATCTGTTGCAAATCCATGAGAGTAGATTGAAATTCCTCCATCGTTGTCAGAGCATTGTGTTTGTTTTTTTCCTGCTGTTGGAGTTTCTGGAGAAGCAGGAGTTCCGCACGGCCTTGAGGATTCGCATCCGTTGACAGAATTTCCATCGCAGTCATAGTATCTTGGATTGCAAAAATTAATTACGCAGAGTCCGTTGGAATAAACCCCCATTCCGTTTGGAACCGGGCAAGTATTTGAAATTGTTGCGTTTGAAAAAATATTTGTTGTTGTGGTTAAGTATTGAGTTGTTGCAGTTGCGTTTCCTTGGTCGCCTCGCTGAGGAGATGTTTGCGCTGGAGTTAATGGAGCTGTTGTTGCAGTTTGATTTGAAGTTGCGTTTGTTGCATTGCTCATCGCAGTTGTAGTTGTTTGCGAAAAGGTTGTTGTGGTCGGGCATGGACCCGGAGAAATCTGAGATGCACTTGAACCGCTGCCGCAACAGACTCCTGGATCATAACCGCTCCAAGTATAATAGGCGCCACCATAAACACCAGAACCGCAGATGCATCTTGTAGTTATTTGTGCGTTTGCTGCGCATGCGCTGGGAGGGGTTCCTGCTATGCATGCATAAACACCGCCGCCAGCTGTTGTGAAATCACAAATTTTATTTGAAGATGAACAGTCTTCTTTAACTGCCTGAACACTCGTAGTAAAAATGCAAGTTCCAGATTGGCATGTCGGAGCTACTTTGTATTGCTCAACTTTTAAACCTGTGGAATCGCAGAATGTTGCTCCTGCCCAAGTGGTGCCTGTTATTGCGCAATCAGAATCAGCCGAGCAGCCTGCAGTTGTTGTGGTAGTAGTCGGGGCAGCGGCTAATGTTATTGTGCCATCGCTGTAATCATAAACATCTGCAATTGAAGCACCCCCGCAATCATTCCTGTTTGCTTTTGCGCTGCAAGTTCCGATTTTTAGTTTGTAAGTGCCGGCGTTTACATTGGTTGGGATTGTCCAGCTTGTTGTTCCGGGATTGCCAACAACATTGACTAAATTTGTAATTGAATCTCCGTAACCATAGCCGCCTGCGGCGTTTGTTAAATCTAAATAAACATAACTGACATTAGATGATGTCCATGAAATTGTAACTGTTGAGCCAATTGTCCAAGTTTCCCCGCCGTTTGGAGAAGTTACTGTAATTGATTGCGCAGCAAATGCTGGGAAAGAAAAAAATAAAAGCTGGGCTAAAGCAAGAAATAAAACAGATTTTCCTGAGAGGCACATGAAAAGTTATCTTAAAGCCTATTTAAAAACTTAAGCGCACCCTGCGGGCTTTGCTGTAAACTGCACACAGACCTTTTGCAAAAGCTCTGCGCTTGTTGGCGCGCTTTCAATTCTATCCGAGCCTTTTCCCAAAATTATAATTGTCGGAAACTTTTCCAAGCTATTGCTTTGAATTTCGCTGTAGAAATATTTTGTGTCTATATTTTCAACAACAATATTTGAACCCAGCTTTGAGAAGAGTTTTAGAACTTCAGATTTTGCCTCACCACAGCTGTCGCAGTTTTCTGATGTGTAAATTTTCATAATGACTTTTCCGCGGGAAATCAGATTTTGCTCATCGCTTCCGGAAAGCGGCTGGTCGTAAATCGGCTGCTCTTCTCCGCTGGTTGTGCCGCCTCCTGTAAGCGAGGAAATTATTGCAAACGCAAAACCGCTGAATACAAATGAAACTAAAATAAAAAGCGCGATAATTTGTTTTTTCTTTTGGTCCATTTCAATCACCCAAAATTTTGGCTGCTAGGGATTTAAGCTCTTTCAGTTTTTTAAAGTTTATATGGGTCAGGCTGCGAAGTTTTTCAATTTCAATTGAGTCAATGTCTTTCAGCAACATTAATCCGGCATCTCCAAAGCGCTGTTCATCCTCTTCACTTAAATTCGCAAGCAAAGTTATTGGATAAAGTTTTTTGCTTTCAATTAAAAACTGCAGGCTTTCGGTTTTTGGGTAGTGCCAGCCCACAAGCTTGAGCCCAGCAAAATTTGCATATTTAATTGCATCACTGGAAAATTTTGTGTTGCTCACAAGCCACATTCCGGAAAATTCTTTTGTGCGTGCGCTTATATCCAGAAAGCGCGCCCATGTGTACATTGCCTCGTGCAGGCCTGTGAAAATTCCGGGAGCGTTGTGGTATTTTGCCTCAATCAGAAATTTCTTCCCGTCCTTTTCTGCAAGAACATCAATTTCGTGCATCACTCCTGAAGCTCCTCGGACAAACTGATCTGTCTGAAAAGAATAGCCGTGGTTGAAAAGAATTTCCCCGAAAAAAGTTTCAAAGCCAAATCCCGCCGGCCCAAGCCTTAACAAAGCTCCGGATAAATCATAGCGGCTGGCTGCTGCTGTGTTTTCTTTTTTCAAAAGCGAGAGAACCAATTTTAAAATTTCTCTTGTGGAAATTCCATTGTAAATTTTTTTCTCTATTTCAGAGGAAATTTTTTCTGCTGTCTGTTTGGAAGCGCCTGCGCGCATGCAGGTGCGCAGGATTTTTTCTCGGTTGAAAGGCTCGGTGCTGCCTGAGGATTTGGTTACTAATATCATAGAAATTGCTTGTATAGAGCTAAATAAAAATCTGCTAATCATTCAATTGTTTCCAGAAACTTCTTTGCTATATCGGCGACATTTTCATCGTCGTGAATACCTGTCCATGGGTCTGATTTAGAAACAATATTTACAACAATAATATTCGCGCCGTTGAAAATCGCGCTTCTTGCTTCCCGCAAATCAACACCGCCTGCGGCAGAAATCAAAACATCATACTTGCTCCTTATTTTATTAATATGTTTGTATTTGATCACTTTGCCGCGAGTTGTTTCCTCATCTCTGCCTTTGTGTAGTATAACTACTATTGGCGATTTTTTTAATTTCAATAAAACTTTCAGGGGCTCCTCGACTCCAATCATATCAACCATAGAATCCAAGCCCAATTCCTCGCATTTTTCTATAAATAAATTCAATGTTTCAACAGAAGCGCTGCCTAAAACAGTAGCAGCTGTTGCTCCTGCTTTCTGAGCAAGCTCAACTTCTTCAGCTGCGCCGTCCATAGTTTTCAAATCAGCTACAACATTTCCCCCCCATAAACTTTTTATTTGGCTTATTCCGCGAAAACCTTCTCTTTTGATAAATGGAGTTCCAGCTTCTATCAAAATTCTGTCACTCTTTTCTATTAGTGGAAGTATTCTATAAACAGAACTCAAATCATCATTAAAAGCAATTTGCAGATATCTTGTTTTGGTATCAAGCATAAGCTCCCCTACTTATTGATGAGCTTTTTTGCAATTTCTCCCATGTCAGAAGGTAAGAATAAAACTATTTTTTCAGATGGATCGGCTGCTATGTCTCTTATTGTTTGTAAAGTTCTCAAATGAATGGCTGCTGGGTTTTTGGAAAGCGTTTCAGCTGCTTTTTTTAAGTTCTCCGAGGCTTTCAGCTCTCCTTCTGCAGCAATTATTACAGCTCTTTTTTCTCTCTCGGCTTCCGCTTGCTTCGCCATTGCTCTTTTCATTTCTGCAGGCAGTTCCATTTCTTGTATTTTTATTGATTCTATGTTAATACCCCAACCAGAAGTTTCTGAATCAACAATTGCTTTTATGTTTGTAGCAATTTTTTCCCTTTCTGTGAGAGCAGAATCAAGTTCGGCATTTCCTATAACATCTCTCAAAGCTGCTTGTGTAAACTGCTTTACAGCGAATTCGAAATCTTCAATTTTTATAATCACATCTTCCGGTCTTTCAACTTTGAAATAAACAACCGCATTTGCCAAAAGCGGGATGTTGTCTTTTGTCATGACTTCCTGGCGCGGGATTTCTGCTGTTTTTATTCTCATGTCAACTTTTCTCATTGTTTGAATTATTGGTATTATGAAATTAAGTCCTGGATTTAGAACGTGGCTATATTTCCCTAAAGTAAAAATCACTCCTCGCTCATATTGGTAGATGAGCCTGATTGCAGAACTAAGAATTATCAATGCTATTACAAAACCAATAATTTCGAAAACCATGAGCTCATCTGAAATACTAAGACAGAACGTATTTATAAAACTTCATGTTTACATTCAGCACGTCACATGGAAAACAGCAGCAACTTTTCTTCCGCGGCCGAGCTTGTTGAATTCCTGAACAGCCTGCGGAGTTGGCTTGGAAATTATTTCAACACCCTCGAGCTGGCAGGCAACAATTCCATCAGCATCAACTTTCATTAGTCCCGAGTTTCCTGTGCCGATTACAATCACGTTTGGCTCGTGCATCAGCAAATCTGAGATTTCATTTTTAGAAACTGTGTGGGTTCTTTCCCTTTCCCTGATTTCGCCGGATGGCAAAATCTGCAAATCTCTGTCAAATTTTTTCCCGTCAATTATCATTGAACCGAAATAGGAGCTGTCTATTTTTGCCATGGAACTCAAAATAGATTTACGCTTATAATTTAAATATGTTATGGACAAATAGTCGTTGATTGCAATAGCCCCGTCGTCTAGTGGCCAAATTTTCAGGCTATGGATAACTGGCTCTGATCTCAGAAGAGAAACCAGTTGACATCTGTTCGAATCAGATCGGGGCTACCAACTTTTTTATTTTTCTCTTATGTTTTCGCGCATAGAAATGTTTATAAGTCAATTTACTCATGGTTTTGAATTGTGTTTTGCTCTCGCGAGAAATTTCTGCCATTAGAGTGGCTCAGCTAAAAATATGTTTTGGAAAATCGCGCGCGGGCGCATCTGCTCTGAGAATTTTTGTGTGATAATATGGCTGAAGCAATGCTGCAACTTGGTTCAATGAATTTTTCGGAAAAAGGCTTGAGGCTAAAAAGAAAATTCACAAAAGAAAATGTCCACCCATATGATGAAATTTCCTGGGAAAAAAGAGATGCAATTATAAAAAATGAGCGGGGGGAAATTGTTTTTGAGCAGCGCGGAGTTGAGATTCCGGCAGAGTGGTCGCAGAATTCGACAAATATTGTTGTTTCAAAATATTTTCGTGGGAAGCTCGGGGCTCCCGAAAGGGAGACTTCTGCAAGGCAAATGATTGACAGGGTTGTGAAAACTATTGGAAGTTGGGGACGCGCAGGCGGATATTTTGCAAATGAGGAGTCTGCGAAAATTTTTGAAGGTGAGCTCGCGTACATGCTTGTTAACCAAATGTTTTCTTTTAATAGCCCGGTTTGGTTTAATGTTGGTGTTGATGCAAGTCCACAGACGAGCGCGTGCTTTATTTTGGACATCAAAGATACAATGCAGGATATTTTGCGATGGTATGCAACCGAGGGAATGATTTTTAAATTCGGCTCGGGCTCGGGAATAAATATTTCGCCGCTCAGAGGCTCGAAAGAATTTTTAGCTGGTGGGGGGAATTCTTCCGGACCTGTTGCTTACATGAAAGCTGCGGATGTCTCTGCGGGGACAATTAAATCTGGTGGGAAAACGCGAAGGGCGGCAAAAATGGTAATTCTAAACTCAGATCATCCGGATATTGTTGAATTCATAAATTGTAAAGCAACAGAAGAGAAAAAAGCTTGGGCGCTTATTGATGCTGGGTATGATGGGGGTTTCAATGTTCCGGGCGGGGCGTATGATTCTGTTTTTTTCCAGAATGCAAATCATTCTGTGCGTGCGACAGATGAATTTATGAAAGCAGTTGAGCGAGATGATTCTTGGCAGACAAAATTTGTGAAAAGCGGCGCGCCTGCTGAAACTTACAAGTCACGCGAACTTATAAAAATGATTGCAGAGGCTGTGTGGGTTTGCGGGGATCCTGGAATGCAGTTTGATACAACTGTAAATATGTGGCACACATGCAAAGCAAGCGGAAGAATTAATGGAAGCAATCCATGCAGTGAATATATGTTTATCGATAACACCTCCTGCAATTTAGCGAGCATAAATTTAATGAAATTCAAGAATACTGAAAATGGAATAGATATTGAAAAATTTGAGCACGCCGTTGATTTGATAATTACTGCCATGGAAGTTTTAGTTTCAAACTCAAGCTATCCAACTGAGGAGATTACAAAAAATAGCAGAAACTTCAGACCTTTAGGTTTCGGCTATGCGAATCTAGGAGCACTTCTAATGAGCCGCGGGCTTGCGTACGACAGCGAGGAAGGGAGAAATTTTTCTGCTGCAATAACTTCTCTGCTTTGCGGCAGAGCTTATTTGCAGTCTTCTGCTCTGGCAAAAACTGTCGGGCCTTTCAATTTCTATAGGGAAAATGAAAAATCTTTTTTGGAAGTTATTGGAATGCATACAGAGGCTGCGCAGAAAATTTATCAAAATGGAGTGCCGGAAAATTTGCTTGCGGAAGCGAAAAATGTTTGGGCTTCTGCACTTGAGCATGGAAAAGAATTTGGATTTAGAAATTCACAGGCATCTGTTTTGGCTCCGACTGGAACAATTGGCTTTATGATGGACTGCGACACAACAGGAGTTGAGCCGGACATTGCGCTTGTGAAATACAAACGCTTGGTTGGCGGGGGAATGATGAAAATTGTGAATAGAACCGTGCCTGAGGCTTTGGAAAATTTGGGATACAATGAGGAGCAGAGAAAACAAATTTTGGATTATATTGAAAAGAATGACACAATTGAGGGCGCGCCATTTTTGCGTGAGGAGGATTTGAAAGTTTTTGACTGCGCGTTCAAGCCTGCAAATGGCAAGAGAGCAATTCATTATATGGGCCATGTGAAAATGATGGCTGCGGTTCAGCCTTTTTTGAGCGGGGCGATTAGCAAAACTGTAAATATGCCAGCAGAAGCAACGCCTGAAGAAATCGCAGAAACTTATTTGGCTGCTTGGAAAATGGGATTGAAAGCAATTGCAATTTACAGAGATGGCTCAAAGAGAACTCAGCCGCTTTCAACAAAACTTGAGAAAAAAGAATTCAAAGCAAACAAAAGAAAACTTCCGGACGAGCGGCAGTCTGTAACTCATAAGTTCAATATCAATGGGCATGAGGGATATATTACTGTGGGCTTGTATGAGGATGGGCAGCCCGGAGAGCTTTTTATAAAAATGTCAAAACAGGGCAGCACGATTTCCGGAATAATGGATTCGTTTGCGCTCGCGATTTCAATGGCCCTGCAATATGGTGTTCCTCTTAAAGAATTGGTTGGAAAATTTATTCACACGCGATTTGAGCCTTCTGGAATTACTGATAATAAAGATATAAAATTTGCGCGCTCTGTAATGGATTATATTTTCACTTGGATGGCTCTAAAATATTTGAACTCAGAAGATCAGGAAGAGTTTGGGGTGAAAAGTTTTCAGAAAACTTTGGTTGGGATTTCTACAGAGAAAGAAAAGAAGAAAGATGAGAAGGGATTTACAATTGACTTGCAGGAGGATTCGCCGCCGTGCTTTATCTGCGGGAGTATAATGATTAGGAGCGGCTCGTGCTACAAATGCGTGAACTGCGGCTCAACTTCTGGATGCTCGTGATTGCATGAACGCAAAAATTTACACAACTTCTGTTTGCCCTGCATGCAATATGGCAAAAGAATTTTTGAAATCAAAAAAAGTTGAGTTTGAAATTTTAAATATTGAAAATGATGATAATCTTGCGAATGAGATGATTGAAAAATCCGGGCAGTTTTCTGTGCCTGTTATTGAGATTGGAGGGAAAATAATTGTTGGGTTCAATAAGCCTGCGATTGCTGCGGCGATTGAAAGGTTTAAATAGATTTGCAACAAAGAAATTTTATGGGAACTGTTTATAGACATCCTGGAAATGTGCAGCCAACTGAAGTTGTGGGCGAAGAAATATTTGAACTTCTGGCTGGAGCTGAATTTCCGTTCGGAAGCGTGAAAGCTGTTGTTACAGGTTCCATACCACATTATCATGAAAGAACCCATGAATTGTATATTGTTACAAAAGGCATGGGAAAAGTTCTTGTGCAAACTCCGGATAATTTTCTCAGAATATATTTTGTGGAGGATGGCGGGGTTCTTTACATACCTCCGGGAACAAAACACGCGGCGCGTGGAATGAAAGTCGGTGGAAAAATTGTGCCATTTGAAGTTAATGTGGTTTCTTATCCGCCATGGACACAGGCAGACCATCATTCGGTAGATTTAGATTGGCCGAGAGATGAGAGAAGATTTACTCATGTGAAACATGAACAACGGAAAATAGCTTAATAACTTTCTCACGCAACAATATGCTGCCGAATTTTGTCGGCGGTCATTCTTCCGGATAATTGCTCAACAATTTTCAAAGCAAATTCAACTGCTGTTCCGGGCCCTTGAGAAGTTATAATATTTCCGTCAACAACAACTTTGTCCGGCCGCGGGCGCTCCAATAATTTTTCCTGCCCTGGGAAAATTGTTGCGCGCTTGTCTTTCAAAACTCCTGCCTGCACTAAAACTTTGGGGCCCATGCAGATTGCTGCAACTATTTTTCCTGACTCAGCATAATCGCGCGCGAGCTTTATAATATTTGGATTTCGCAATAAATTGTCAACGCCCTCGGTTCCGCCTGGAATCACAAGGCAGTCATACTTGCTCGCGTCCATGTCAATGAAGCGCGCGTCCGCATGGCTGCGCACGCCGTGCTTGCTTAAAACAATATTTCCTGTAACTCCTGCTGTAACTGTTGTTATGCCAGCGCGGCGCAGAATATCTATTGCTGCGATTCCCTCTATGTCTTCAAATCCATCCGCTAAGAGAACAAGAGCTTTTGGCATGGGAAGTATCTGTGTTGCCTATTTATAAAAATTAGTTTTGGATTATAATTTCTCTTATAGCGCAATATTTTTTACTGCCCTTCATTTTCAATTCTATAAACATCAGCGCGCTTGCCGCGCCTTTCTATTCTTGCAAGCCCGAGCCCAACCAGCCTTTTCACATAATAAGAAACTGTGCTTGGCGCACGGCTCGTCTTTTCTGCAAGCTCTTCTCCGGAGGAGCCGGGATCTTTGCCTATTGCAGAAAGAAATACTTCTTCAACTCTTGTGAGAATTGGCTTGCTTGGAATTTTGAAATATGCTGTATAATAAAAATTTCGCTTTCCATTCCAAACGCTTTTTATGTAGCCCTTTTTCTCAAGCATATCCAAATGGCCGCGTAGAGATCCGCGGCTCATTTCAACCGACTCAAAATAATCCATGCGCGCGCGGAGTTCGGTGAAAGTGGCTCCTTGGTTTTTCTCTATTGTTGAGTATAGCCTGCCGCGCACTGATTCGTCCAGAACTTCCTCTTGCTTTGTAAGCGAACCCAGTGGAGGCATAATTATTTTTTAGATATTTCAATTTATAATGTTCTATCTCAGACTACGGCAATTTGAGAAGTCGGAATTTCTTTCCTGCTCCATGCACCAGGAATGTATTTTTCAATCGAAATACTTTTGTAGCCGAAATTTTCTAAAGCAGAAATTATTTTTCCCTGCATTAGTTGCGCCTGCTCAAAATTATCAATCTGCACTAGCGCAGATTCGCCATAGTCCCGCACGCGTAAAGCTTTGAAGCCTAAGCTTCGCAAAAATTCTTCTGATTTTTCAACCCTGATTAAAGCCTCGGCTGTTATTGGTGTGCCGTGCGGAATTCGCGAGGAAGTGCAGCCGCCTGCAGGCTTGTCAAAAACATGGAGAGAAAATTCTTTTGCTATTTCTCGTATATGATTTTTTGTAATTCCAAATTCAATAAACGGGCTCCAGACTTTTGCCTCGCTCATTGCTTTCATTCCCGGGCGAAAATCTCCGAGGTCTTCCACATGCGCGCCATCGATTATAACTTCAGCAGAAAGTTTTTCTTTTAGCTCCAGCATTTCTCTTGTGTCCATTTTTCTGCAGAAGTAGCAGCGCAGTTTTGAATTTTCTCTGAAACCTTTGTCAGAAAGCTTGTCAACTTCAACAACAATGTGGCGTACACCGATTTTTTTAGCAACCGATTTTGCATCATCCAAATCCTGCTGAGATAAAGCCTCGGAAGTTATTGTAACTGCTGTTAAATTTTTTCCTAAAGCGCGGAAAGCGAGCGCGCAAACAGTAGCAGAGTCAACCCCGCCAGAGAGCGCGATTATTGCGCTTTTCTTTTTTGAAATTTCAGAAATTATTTTTCCTGAAAGCTCTTTTAATTCTTTGTCCATGATTGCTCACTTAAATTCCTTAACTTCAATCAAGCGTAGATAGCCGGGGATTTCTAAAAGGCCTGTTGAGTATTTTATTGAAAGTGGTATGAATTTTTTGTTGGAAAAATTTGCGAATGTAGATAGCAAAGTTATCCCTGTAGGAGTTGTCAATTCATGCGGACTTTCCCTGAAAAGCAGTGGAACTTTTCTCTTTTTTGCGACTTCAAGAACAGCCGGAGCTGCAGAGCCTACTGCAATTGGAAGGGAATATATTTTTTTCCCTTTTGGAATGGAAATTGCTGTTCCAATAAAATCTATCAATGTATCAACAGAGCCAAGCTCGTGCAGCTCGTGTATTTGACCATGAACTGCTTTTTCTGCATTCTCTAAAGTTTTGAAGGCTTTGAAAACAAATTCCTTTTCTCTTTTTCTTTTGGAAAGAATCTTTTTTGTTGCTGCGCGCAGCTCATCGAAATTCCTGAAATGCTTTTCGTTTCCGATTTCTATTTTCAGCCTTTTGCATTTCACCTCTTCTTTTTCAGTTTCTTCGAGCTCAAGTTTTACCTTATACTCATGCAAAAGTTTTTCAAGCTCGCGTAGTTTTTTTTTGTCTGCTAGCAATGATAGAATCATGTCCCCGGAAACTCCTGAAATGGATGGGTCGAATAAGTTTGTTTTCATTTTTCTACTTTGTGAGCGAAGTTTTAAAAGGCTGTGGGATTGCAGGTCTATAAAGATTTAAAAGGTGTGCGACTCTATAGAGTCCATGAATTTTGACTTCGTTGATGTGGGTGATTTCGGGAAAATAGATGTTTCAAAAAAGCAGCGCACTGGAATTCCTGAAGTTGTGCTTTGCTCGGGGAAAACTGCAAAGCATATTATTGAGATTTGCAAAAAATATTTTCTTTATTCTGATTCAATAATTCTTACGAAATGCCCGCAAAAGATTTTTTCTGCTGTGAGGAAAATATTTTCAAAGGTTGTGTATGAGAGGGATGCGAAGGTTTTGATAATTAGAAAAACTGAGGGGAAAAAGGAAACAATAGGAACAGTTGGCATTATAGCCGCTGGAACTGCGGATTATTCTGTTGCAAAAGAGGCGGAGATAATTTGCAGGGAGTTCGGAATGAAAACTTTTCTGCAGATTGATGTTGGGGTTTCTTCTGTGCAAAGATTGAAACCTACATTTTCTGACATAAAAAAATTTGAGCCTGACATGCTGATTGTTGTTGCTGGAATGGAGGCTGCGTTGCCAACTTTTCTTTCTGGGCTTGTGAAAATTCCAATTGTCGCTGTGCCGACTTCTGTCGGATATCAGCGGGGGGTAAAAGGGCTGCCGGCGCTCCTATCAATGTTGAACTCCTGCGCGCCGGGGATTTCTGCTGTGAATATTGATAATGGATTCGGAGCTGCGGCGTTTGCTTACAAAACAATTTTCAATATTAGAAGAAAAGAGGGAATTTCAATCGCTAGAGAGGCTTAGTCAGCTTTCTCATTTTTCTTAGCGGCATTTTTAGATTTTCCGAAAGTTTTTTCAAATCCTCAAATTCCGGTTTCTCATTATGTTCGGAAATTTTAAAATTAATGTCGAATTCTTTTCCGTTTATATTCACTTTTCTTTTTTCAACTTTTGTTTCCTGAAAAAACCATCTGTCGCATAAAATTTCGCGCACGCCTGTTGTGCCGGTTTCTTCCATTAATTTTTCTGCGAGCTTTTCCGAATTCTCTTTTGAGCAGATAACCCGTACGATGTGTCCGGGGCGGTTTTTTTTCATTGTCGCTGGAATAATATTTACGTCAAGCGCAGGCGGCATAAGAGCAGAAAACATATTTCCTAAAACCTCTCCGTCGATATCATCTAAGTTCGTTTCGAGAACTACTAATTCTGATTTTTTGGCTTTCATGCCTATTGTTGGCCCAAAAGCTTTTTAAAGCTTCCGCACAATTAAGAGATGTGATAAAATGCCGGTAGTAGGATTGGTTATTAGAAACATCAGCGCAAAGAAAAATGAAGAGTTCATTGGCGCGGCCCAGATAAGCAACAATGCAAATATAAAGAGCATTGAAGAGCAGAACCTCATTGCGCTTGGAAAGCCTTCACTTAAAATTGGCTTTGAGTATAAATCAGATTATTTAACAGACAAGAAAAAATCTTATGCTGAGATTGTGATAAACGGTGATGTTTTTTTCGCTGACGGACCAAGCGAAAAAGTTATTGATGGTTGGAAGAAGGAAAAAAAACTTCCGGATGCTGTTAATCTGCATGTAATCAATACAATTCTGCACAAGTGTATGATTGAATCTTTGGGATTGAGCGAGAAACTACAGTTGCCGCCGCCGGTGCAGTTGCCGTTTGCGCAGCCCAGCACTCCTCGCGCTGATGCGCCGCAAAGCAAGTATATCGGGTAAACTTCTGAAAGGAAATAAAATTTTGCTTCAGCTTCACTTATCTCGATTTTTCTTGCGAACTCTCACTTTTTTCGTTTGGGTTTGTGCTAATTGCGGGCTAAATTATTAGTGTCTATAAAATATAGTTGTTATCACAGATTTTACTTAGTCATTATTCAAACCTATTTGATTGATGATATTTATTAAATTATATATTTTGCAATAAATATTCAGTAAGATATTCTGTGTGAAATATAAATCACTATATACGCGATTTTGCTATTTTTCAGTAAACCTAGCGAATTTTCACCTGCGGACAATTTCTTTAACCGAATTCCTGTAGGATTCTGCCATGCGCACGAGCGCAGACGAGAAATCCGTTGAAAGCTCGTAGTCGCCGAAGTCCGTGCGCCTGATTATTCCGAGGGAAACCATGTCGTGTATCACATTGTAAAACTGCCCTCTCGAGAATTTCTCGCTGTTCGCAAGCTTTGATAGTTCAGAAGTTGTAAGCATTCTCTCATTGACAGATTTGAAAGTTGAAACAATTATTTTTGCCGCCTCGGCTGCCTTATTGTTGCCCTTTGGGCCGGCCCCGAATATAATTTCCATTACTTCTTCAATCGGGATATCGCTTGGGATTACATTTGCAGAAAAAAGTATGCGCGTGTTTTTCTGCCGGCGGTGTTTGAAGGCTCTGACCATATAGTACATGTAAACTGACTAATTTATAAAAATTTCGCTTTTGCAGAGTAAATGCGGTTTTTGAAATATCTTCTCCCCAAATGAGGGGGATTGTGCGGGGTATAGCAGGCTTTGTCAGTTTTTACTGAACAACGGGAGATTTTTGCCGATAGCCAAAAATTGCATAAACTGACTATGCAAAATATAGTTTCTGGAGAATATAGATTGCCTGAAAAGTTTTTGAAGAAAAATGTTGTTGAAAAAAGGGTTTCGGAGAAATTATTTTGCCTTCGCGCCTTTTGCTTCCTTGCCTGTTGGGAATTCTTTGAAGTTTGAGGCGAAACGCGAGAACTTTTTTCTTATTCCCTCGAAATCATGCGCGAGCTCCTCCCCGTCGCCGGTAAGCCTCACCATTTTCACGCGGCCTTTTTTTTCAAACTCCACTAAGCCGAGCTTTTTGAAAACATCCAGAACTTTTACTGTGTGCGAGTATGTGCAGTCCACATGCTTTGAGACCTGAGTTGCATATTTTACATCGTCCCTAGTCAAACTCACAAGCATTTTCACGGGCTTGTGGTGTAGGAATGCTTCTTCAAACGCTAATTTTGCTTGATCACTCACTTTTTGCATGAACTCACCTGAAATTTTTTGTATTTTTGTGTTAATAAAGCATATGTATGGAGTTCGAAATATATTTTACCCCATATATCTAGTGAACTCCTGCTTCCTTATTAGAGTTTGAGGAGAATAGCTTCTAATATATATTTCATTTTATTTGGTCTATTTGTTCTATCATGTAAGATAACTATTATAAAATATATTTCATAACTACTATCACAGCGGTTTTTCGTGCGCACGCATGCGAATGAAAGGATTTAAATTCAAAAATCCTTAACTCTCGCATGGAATATCCGCTTGCTGTTGTGGAAAAGATTTTGAAAAAGTCTGGCATGAGAGTTGGCGAGGATGCTGTGAAAGAATTCGCGCAACTTCTTGAGGAAATCACGGTAGACATCGCAAGCGAGGCTGATGCGAACGCAAAGAGAAATAAAAGAAAAACTGTTGGGCGCGAAGATGTTCTTGAAGCTTACAAAAAGATTTCAGGTTAGTTGCGCGCTTCTTTTATAAATCTCAATTTCTCCTGTATTTCATGCAAGAAGATTTTTACATTAGCCCAGAGCCGGAAAAATTTGCAAGAATTAGCAAGTGGGGAGTTCCTGCGCTTTCGCCGACGGTTAATTATGGAATGGCTTTGTTTGAGGGAATGAGCATAATTGCCAGAAAAAAAGGGAGCGGCTACAGGCTTTCGTTCTTTCATCCTATGCTGAATTATGAGCGCATGAAGTTTGGCGTTGATGAGCTTGGAATGAATGCGCCTGTTTATCCGATGGAGAGGCACATCAAAACAGTTTTCCAAATCTGCGCGCTGAATGGATGGAACAAAAAAATCAGCCTGAATGGAAAAGAAATTTCTATTGAAAGAGCTAATGGAGAAAAATATGCGCGAATTTATGTGCGACCTGTTGTTTACTCAACAACAAATTCAATCGGGCTTGGGGCAAAAATGGATTTCACAATAATGCACGCGCTCCTGCCTTTCGGGCAGTATTTGAAAATGGAAAATCCTGGTGGGATAAAAACTATTTTGTATCCGAAACCGCGCAGCATTCCATTTGCGAATTTCAAAATGATTTCCAATTATCCCATCAGTATAAGCGCGCGGGGGCTTTTGAATTCTTTCAATGAGAAAAACAAATATAATGCAGAGGAAGCGGTTTTTGTGAATGAGGCTGGGGTTCTTACTGAAGGGAGCGGGGAAAATATTCTTTTGCTTAAAGATAATGAATTGATTACTCCGCCTGTTAGTGCGGGAGCTTTACCTGGGACAACTCTGAGAATCGTTTCAAAAATTGCAGAATCTCTTGGAGTGAGATTTTCTTTCAGAACTTTTTTCCCGAAAGATATTGAGAAAGCTGAAACGATGTTTTTTACTGGGAATGCAGCAGGCATGATTCCTATTGCATCAATTGCAGAAATTGATGAAAAGTTTTCTGTGAAAAAATTGCATGAAACAGAAATTGGCGGGAGAGGAGAGCTTTTCAAGAAAATAAATTCTCTGTATGAAAGCGTTGTTTTTGGAGATGACTCATTCGGAGATTTTTCTGTTTACTTTGATGATTGGATGAGTGAGGAAGAAGCGGACGAGCTTGAGAAGGAAAAGCGGGATTCTTTTTCTTTGAACATGAAAATAAATCCGCCGGAGAAATGGGAGAAACAAAAAGAATCTGTTTTGAAAGAGTTGGGGATTGGGAAGTTTTTGTGATTAGATGTTTGGTTTTTAAATTTCCTTTTACAATAGTTTTAATGAAGTTTGTAATTTTCCATGGAGCCTACGGGAATCCTGAAAAGAATTGGTTCCCAGAATTAAAGGAAAGGCTTGAAATGTTTGGACAGGAAGTTATTGCTCCAAAATTTCCTGTTGAGGATTGGAATGAAGTTTCTAAGGCAGGACACGATTTCAATCCGAGAAATCAGACTCTTGAAAGCTGGATGAAGGTTTTTGATAAAGTAAAGAGCGATTTCAAGAAAGGAGAAAAGCTTTGCTTTATCGGGCACTCAATGTCGCCTGTTTTTATTTTACGTGTTGTTGAAAAATACGACCTTAAGCTTGATAGCGCGATTTTCGTTTCACCGTTTCTTGGACCTCTCGGGAATCCACGCTTTGATGTTGTAAACAAAAGCTTTTACAAAACAGATTTTGATTTTGAAAAGCTTAGGAAGCTCGTACCTGTTTCGTATGTGCTTTACTCTGAAAATGATCCCTACGTCCACGAAAAGAATTCAAAAGAGTTTGCTGAAAAAATGCATAGCTCTGTAATCTTTGTCAGAAAGGCCGGCCATATGAACAGCGAGGTTAATTTGAACGAGTTCCCTCTTGTTCTTGAGCTTTGTAAATCGCGGCTTGATTTGTCTCTTTATCAGAAATATCTCGCACATAGAAGAGAACTTTACTCTGTTCCATATATCAATGGAAAAGGTGAAGAAATTATTTTTTTGGATCCGAAGGAGGTTTTCGAGGAGGGGGTTTTTCATTTTAGAAATTTGAGGCAGGAAGGCTTTTGCACATTTCTTACATCACTGAAATTCTGGGATACTCAGTCAAAGTATATGGAAGAGGCGCGAAAAGCCGCAATGAGAATAAAGCTCATAAGAGTTTTCATTATTGATAAAATATCAGATTTGAAACGATCAAATATCTTAAAACAAATAATACTTGATATGGAAGCTGGTATCAATGTTTATTTTTGCATACTTAGCCAGATAGAAGGTAAAACCGGAGAGATCGACTTTGGTATTTGGGATAATGATTATCTTTGCGCCGTGCATTATGATAAGCGTGGTGGCATAAACGAAGTTAAGCTAACAAGCCGCGCTAAAGATATCGAAGAGGCTTTAAAGTGGAAAAATATTATTCTAAAAAAAGCTGTGCGCATCAAAAGCGAAAAAGATATTAAAATATTTGTCGAAGATTTTCATCCTTAATCTCGTCTGGTATCAATTATACTTTCCAAAATAATTTCTCGGAAACCAATAAATACCTTCCTTCACATCAATTCCCATGGACATAATACAAAAAATTCTTTCTTCAACTGGATTGGGAGCAGAGGAAGTTGAGCGCAGGATTTTAGAAAAGCAAAGAGAGCTTTCGGATTTGGTCAGCAGAGAGGGCGCGGCGTTTATTGTCGCAAAAGAGCTGGGGTTGGATTTGATTGATAGGCAGAAAAATTATACAAAGATTTCTGATTTGAAAGAAGGGGACAGGGCATTGAATTTTGTCGCGCGGATTTCAAGAATATTTGAGCCAAAAGAATTTGAGCGCGAGGGGAAAAAATCAAAAGTTGCGAGCCTGTTTCTTTTGGATGAGTCTGGTCAAACTAGATTGACTTTGTGGGACAGGCAGGCTGAGGTTGCGACAAAAGTAAAAGTAGGGGATGCTGTTGAGGTTTCGGGAGCATATGTGAAAGCAAATAATGGGGCAATTGAAGTGCGTCTAGGAAACCGCGCGAATATAAAACTTTTGGAAACAAGCGCGTTGCCGAAAATTGAAGAGCTTCTAAAGGCTGAGAAAAAAGAATTTTCAGTTGAGAATTTGCATGATGGGGCAACTGGGGAATTGCGCGCGGCTGTTGTGCAGGTTTTTGACAATGAGCAGTTCTATGAGATTTGCCCGCAGTGCTCAATGAGAATTAAAGAGGTGGATGGAAAATATAATTGCAAAACTCATGGAGAAATTGCAGAGCCTAGCCTCACTCTTGTAATTTCTTGTGTTGTGGATGATGGGACTGGAAATGTGCGGGCTGTTTTTTTCCGAGATTCTGCGTGCAAGCTTTTGGGAATGGACATGCCTACTGTTCTTAGAAAACGCGGGAAACTTTTCAGAGATGTTGATTTAGCTGGAAAAGAATTTTTGCTTACTGGGCGCGCGAGGAAAAACCAGATGTTTGAGAGGCTGGAGTTTATTGTTAGTGATTTTAGGGAAGCGAATGCGAAGGAAGAGATTGGAAAAATTCTAAGCGTCTGAAAATTTATCTTATAAATCGTTTACAGCAAGAACAACCTGTTCTCTGTATTTTTCCTTGCTTATGAAATGCGCATAATGAGGAATTTTGATAATTTTGAATTCGCCTTTAAAATATCTCTTCAAGATATCAAAAACAGCATTCCCAAAAGCAACAAGCAAAGGATCCGTAGCTCCAATATCTCTGAGTTCTTGTCTGAAAAATTCTACGTTTTTCTCTTCAATGGCTTTGTTGTGTTTCAAAAACTCGATCACTTTATCTGATTCTTTCTCTGGATAGTCTTTGATAATGTCTGTCATGTATGCTCCCCACAAACTAGAACCTCTGAGCGCGTATCTTGTCTTGTAGTCTGTAGCCATTGGCCTGTTGCTATGAAAGTTTCCCCATTGCTCATGTTTTACGTTCTTTGAAAAGTTCAGAGCCACCATTATCACATTAGGATTTAATTCAGATAACAGATTCTTGTTTATTTCTGGATCCAAAACTGTTAGGTCTCCCATGTTGCTTTTTGGTGTCTCTACCTCATGTGCCCAAACTGCCCAGCTAGCAAAATGGCCGTACTTGACCTTGATAAAGTCAAATTTTTTTCTAGTAACGTTTTTCATCTTCAACATATTTTCATCTGCAGAAGTTCTTCTGCGCATTGATGGCAACCAACCATCTGCTGGTATATTTTTAATTGTCTCTCTAGTATAAAAATCTTTTACGCCCCGCTCTCGTAATGAAATTCATTATTCATAATAAAATAATTCAAAGCAAACATATTTATACTTTCAATTCATATAGAAATAGAGTTCTAAGTGATTAACAATGGTAAAAAAAGAAAAAGATTCTGAAGAGCAAGTGGAAATCTCCGCTCCAAGCCAGAAAGATAAATTGATTGCAATGGCTGGAACGAAAAAGCAAATTGAAGTTGCGGACCTGCCGGGGGTTGGAGAGAAAACAGCAGAGAAAATGAAGGAAGCTGGGTTTGTTGATATGATGGCTGTTGCTGCAGCGCTTCCGGGAGATTTGGCAGAGGCTGCGGAAATTGGGGAGCCGACTGCTGCGAAAATTATTCAGGCAGCAAGAGACGCACTGGAAATGGGATATGAGACTGCGACAAAAGTTATGGAGCGCAGATTGAAAGTTGGAAAAATCACAACTGGCTCAAAAACTTTGGACGCGCTTCTGGGAGGCGGAGTTGAGACAGGAGCCACAACAGAATTTCACGGAGGGTTTGGCTCTTCAAAAACACAAGTGGGGCACCAGCTTTCTGTAAATGTTCAGCTTCCGCTGGATAAAGGAGGGCTCGGAGGCGCGGCTTTGTATATTGACACTGAGGCAACTTTCAGGCCTGAGAGAATTGCGCAAATGGCAATTGCTTTGAAATTGGATCCTAAAAGAGTTTTGGAAAATGTTTTCGTGGCTCGCGCTTATAATTCTGACCATCAATGTTTGCTTATAGAGAAAGCCGGGGATTTGATAAAGCAAAAAAATATTAAATTGATTGTTGTTGATTCTGTGACTGCTTTGTTCCGCGCGGATTTTACTGGAAGAGGGGAGCTCGCGCCGCGCCAGCAGAAATTGAATCGGCACTTGCACACTTTGCAAAGGCTTGCTGATATTCATAATGTTGCGGTTTACATGGCTAACCAAGTTATGTCGCGTCCGGACATGATGTTCGGGGACCCGACTACTCCGATTGGCGGGCATATTATGGGGCATTTTTCTACATACCGTATATATGTCCGCAAATCAAAAGGAGAAACAAGGATTGCGCGCATAATTGATTCGCCGAATCTGCCGGAGGGAGAATGCGTTTTCAGAATTTGCGAAGCTGGGGTTAGGGATTTGGAGAATTAGGCTATTGCCACACCATCAATAAAAAAAGTTTCATCAACTTCTTCTGGTTCTCTAGAAGATCTGTAAGGTGCTTCACACACATCAGAAAACGTTAGGTCGAGCATTACGGTAGAAAATCCTCCTGGAACCAAACCACTTAAATAATTGAGAGCTTGCGTTCTTATTTTTCTTCTATCTTCTTTTGGAACGGGTCTATATTTTTTCGAATTCCGTGGTTTGTATCCCAACACTTCTATGTCAAGAACTCTCGGATCTCCATATCTATTTTTCTTTTCGCCATCATAGTTTAATCTAAGAACAATGGGAGTTCTTTTTCCATGAGGAGTAAACTCTTCATATGCTGTTACTTTGTTTGGCATATCTTCACGCAATATCCTTCTCGCTCACAATGACAAAATCGCCGACGCTTTTCACTGCGGAGAATGGGACCATCACTCGCCCGCGGTCGTCCTCTTGCAGTCCAAGCTCAGCCACATTTTTTGTCGGCTCGGCAACTACAATGTTCATCAGCTCGCCAGATTCGGAGATAAAGCTAACATCGCCAACAACTCCAAAGCGGCGACCGTTCTCGCCAACGATTGTTTTGCCCAGCATTTCTTTTGTTGCAACTCTTGATTCCATTTTATCAACTCCTATTACAAAATTATTTTTTGATTAAATGAAGAGCATGCTCGTCGTTATGTGTTGAAGAAAAAAATAATTTTCCGCGCAAAAATTTTGCTGGATTTATTTTTTTCTTAATACATATTTTAGCGAGCGCGCGTGAGTTTACTCTGCGCGCGAGCTCTTCGTTTTTTTAATTATCTGCTAAAATATTATTCTCTGCCCCCAATAAAAAGCTAACTGATTACTTATAAGGAAAGTTATAATTGGGAAATTTATTTTTTCTTATGTCTGCTTATTAATTTTCCTGCATGCGAGCCTGATTGTTTTAGTATTTCTCTTCCCAGTTCCAATCCGCCAGTAACTTCTGGCAGAACAATCAATTGCGCGCCGGCTTTGTGGAGTTTTGGAACAACGCTTTCGGAATGGGCGCGCGCTGCTATTGTTAAATTTGGGTTGATTTCATTTGCTGTGAGTGTTAAAAATAAATTATCTGAATCTGTGCCCAGAACTGCTATCAAGCCTTTTGCCCTGTCTATTCCTGCTTTCTCTAAAGTTTTTGGATTTAGGGCATCGCCTTCGAGAGCAGCATAGCCCGCGTCTCGCAGAGAGGCAACTGAATCTATTTTTTTGTCAATCACAACAAAATCTTTTTTTGCTTTTGCCAGAATTTCGCACACATGCTCGCCAACTCTGCCGTAGCCGCAAACGATATAGTGGTTCTTCAAAGTGGAAATTTTTCTTTTCATGGACAAAACCCTGATGTCAACTTCAAGCAATCTTTCAGCGAGAGTCCAGATAATCATTATCAGGATTGCGCCGCCGATTATTGCATTGAATATTGAAATTATGTTAACCTGCCTATTATAAATAATAGGTATTTCGCAGTGGGAGTAAGTCATTGCGCAGGCTGTCCATAGAGCAGATTCCTCAAAAGAGTTTCCGGCTTTTTCTGTTATAGAAACTGAAACCGTAAAATTGATTGCGATTATTACAAGGAAAATTTCTATAAAGTTTAAACCGAAAACAAATCTGCGCTCGCGGGGGGTTAGCATGGATTTGTTTGTGAAAGGGGATTTATATTTTCAATATTTTTCATAATTGAACTGGAAAGTTTCACAAACAGAAAAAGAATTTTTTTATGAATTTAGTATTTTTCCATCCTCAATTTTTTATGAATTCTAACCTCTTCTATAGAAGTTATTTGCCTGGATAAAGGTTGAACGCGAAATTCGTAAATTCCATCTTCAGTAGCGCCTCCAGCTACTGCTGGGAGTTCTATTACTGTTTCGAAATTATCATCTCTTCTTCCAATATATGTAAATGATTTCTTCCTTCCATACACAGAGTCTGAGATTGGATTGTCAACCGCGCAAGATGTTGTACAAACTGCTACAGAATTTGGCAAACCTAAGATATCCGAAACATCAACAACGTAATGAACATTAGTTCTTTCTAATCGCTCTCTCTCTGGCAATTACTATTTTTGTTCTGTGGGGGTATTTCAAATGATCGTCTGAAAGCCATTTCAATGCTTTATGTTCATCCATACAAATTATGTGTGGTTTCTTGTATATAAAGCTTTGTAACTAACAGAAAGTTAATTAACTTCTCACAAAAATCGTCCTTACCTTCGGAGTCAAAGCGTAAATGAAAGCCTTGCCTCGGGCTTCGCGCTGGACAAATCCTTCTCTCATCAAACGGACTAAAATATTGTTGATTGAGCGGATTGCATGCTCCTTAGTTGCGTATTTGCTCGCGTCAAGTTTTTCAACAATTTCTGTCGGGGTTTGCCAGTCTGCTTTTGAGAGAGCTTCTAAAATTTGGCGCTGCTTTGATGGGAGATTTTTTATCTGGTCATCGGAAGGGGGTTTTGGGGAAAAAGTAACAGCAGGAGGCTCAAGGGCAATTGGCTCGGGCGGGGCGATTTTTGTTTCTTCAATGTTTGCTGCTTCAATCTGGTCCCAGTTTTTTTCCATTGCTTCTGCAATCAAGCGGCCGCACATTTTCAAAACTTCGCGCGGGAAGCCGCCGGTGCGCTGGTAAATAATTCCAATTGCGGATTCTGTGAATGGCTTTATTCCTGTTCCTCCAACAGACTCAATTCTTTTTCTTATCAGCTCTCTGGTCTCACTTTCGCTGAGCGCGGTCAAAGTAATTCTGCTTGTAATTCTTTGGTCCAAAGTTTCGAGCTGCTCTTTTATTTTGCTTTCAAGAACTGGCAGGCCCGCGAGAATTAAGCTCACATTTTCTATTTGGTCCACAAGAACCCGCAGCCATTCCAAAACTTCTTTGTCGGTTTCGTGCGCCTCGTCCACCATGAAAATTATTTGCTGGCCTCTCACTTTTTCGTTTATGTATTTTGGTAAAGTGTAAAGGCTGGGCTTTTTCTTGAAAATTTTTTCAAATAAATTCTGCCCGAAAATTTCTGTGAAAATTTCTATAAATTCTTCCGGATGCTTTGGGGGTTTGCTTATGTAAATTCTATTTGTTTTTTCCAAACTGGATTCAAGCCACTTCAGAAAATTTGTTTTGCCCGAGCCTGTGTGGCCTGTGAGAATCGCAATTTTGTGCTTGTTGTCAATGTGGTTGAGAGCTGCTTTCACTTGCTCTTCGTAGCCTGTAAAGAGCTTTGGGTCTACGCGCAGGACAAATGGATTTTCTCTCCAGCCGAATTTTTGAAATTGTTGTGTCATACCTTTGCTTCCTTTGAAAATGAATATTCACGTGAAGGTTTTTTGCTTGCGTGAAGGTTGTGTGAAGTTATGCATGAAGATTTATTCGTAAAATTAATGAATGTTCACAAATAAAAAGCTTTTTTCTGCTGGTTTTTTCTATCTTCACGTGAAGAATAAAGGAAAGTATATTCTGGAGAATATAGTTTCTGATAGATAAATTTCTTTTGGAAAGAAATTTGCAGAAAATTAGAAATGTGAGGGAATTTGGCTGGCCCTAAAGAAAGAATTTCACAATTTAGAAATTCTGAAACGTGAAGATTTTAGTCCACGTGAAGGTCGCGTGAACATTCACATCATCTTCACATTATCTTCACGCGTTCATTTATCTTCACGCCATCTTCACGTTTTCTTCACGTGAATTCACGTGAAGGTGGATTCGGTTGTTAATGTTTGTGAGTGTATTTGTGATAACTTCACGTGAAGTTCATATGAAGTTCACGTGAAGGTTTTTTGGCTTTGGGAGGAAATTTTTGGCTTTTTTTCATTTTCTCTTCTCTCTCAGAAAAATTTATAACAGCGTAATGTCTTGCGTATAACATTGTTATAGCTAAAAGTTTTATAAATTCAGGCACTAATAACTTTCATGCGCCTTTTCATTGGAATTCCGATGCCGGAAGAGCTTAAGCAAAAGCTTTTGGCCTCTCAAAAACAAATAGAAAAGCTTTGCGACATCAAACTTGTTGAGCCAGAGAACCTTCACTTCTCCCTGAAATTCATCGGTGAAGTAAATGAAGATCGCGTGAAGGAAATTCGTGAAGTTCTCACATCCGCGGCAGAAAAATTTTCTGCTTTCGCGCTTTCAATAGCTGGCATTGGCGCGTTTCCGTCAGCCGGCTCAGCTCGCGTTGTCTGGGCAGGTTGTTCTGCTGGCGCAAAAGAGCTCGAAGCTCTCGCGGGCTTTATAGATTCAGAACTTTCTAAAGTCGGCTTTGCTGGCGAGGAGCGGCTGTTCAGAGCACATTTGACACTTGGCAGAATTAGACAGTTAGAAAATAACCCAGCCCTGCAAAAATTTATTTCCGGCAACAAAGAAAAAGATTTTGGCTCTTTCAGGGTTTCAAAAATCTCTCTAATAGAATCAGAGCTCAGCCCTCACGGGTCGACTTACATAGAAATTTTTTCAGTTGATTTACATGAATAAACTTCTTCACTATTGAAAGGTGGCAAAGCTTTATATTCTACCTCTGCCTATGATTATCATGATCAAAGTGCATAAAGCAAGAATAGAAATCGGACAATGTCCATTCAAAGGTCAAGTAGATCTTGCTCCTGGAGGAAAGCGTTACTGCGATGGAGAAGATGTCGGCATGGCATGTTTAGCAAAATATTTATTTTATGGCCTTGCTGCAACAACAGGCGGCGGAAGGCATTATGTAGCTAAAAGCAAAGGACCTTGCCCAGATTATTCGGAACTAAAAATACCACTCAAAGGAAAGGATGAATATGTTGGTTTGGTTGATGGCGGGAAGCTTGAGGGGTTTAAATCTGGAAAAGCTGGACCGTGTCTTTTCTTTGAGGTTATTAGCCACAATGAAGAACTCTTACAACATCTACAAAGTATAGCTGCGCTGACTATAAAGCCAGACGCTGAAGGAGAAATCGCAAACTACTTGAAGGAACATTTTGGCGCGCCAGATGACGTGCGGGAAAAAGCACGTCTTGTAGATATGAACAGCAATGCGCCAAAAGGTGCCACTCCTCAAATTGAAGGTTATGAAAAGCATCTGGTACAAAAAGCATGCTCTCTTTCTTAAACTTTGAAAATTATTTTATTGCATGAATAAACTCCTCATAGCCGCGCTCGCATTTTCAGTCGTTGGCATAACAGCGTTATACTTTTACACAAACAGCCTGACTACGCAGCCAATAGAAATTTCAACCATCAGCTCAGATATGATTGGAAAGGCTGTTCGCATAGACGGATTTGTTTCCTCAAAATTTATTTCTCCGAATAAAAACACTTTCTTGACAATTGATGACGGCTCGGGAAAAATAATTGCGATTTTCACAAAGCCTGTCGCAGCCGAGCAGTTTGACAATGTAGAAATCCTCGGCTCGGTTTCCGAGAAAGACGGCAAGCTCTCTATTTTCGGGAGGGAGATTTTGCAGAAGCCTTAATTCTTCTTTTGAGCTCAATATATTTTATCACATCCTCCAGCTTTGCATTTTCCTTTCCAGGCTTGAACCTGACAAGAACCGCGCGGAAGCCATAAATATTCACTCCCTGCTTTTCCAAAAAGAAATCCAAATAATCTGTAATTATTTTATCTGCAATAAACGGGTGGCAGTTCAGTGCTCTGGCAATTCCGCGCACGTGCATCTGCTGGTTTTCCCTGAGCAAAGACAGAATCTGCTCAATTCTTTTGTAGGTTTTCAAAGACAAGCCACGCATATTTGACACCCGACATATGAATTGCTTTCAGAAGTTAAAAAGCTTGTGGAACGCGGAATTGGGGCGAATAGGCGTGCTTCAGCCACCGAAGAATTTCTGAATATTTCTTCTCACAGCTTCTGTCGGTTCGCGGATGCGCAAAAATTGTAAATATTGTTTGAGAGTTTCTGGATTTGTTTTAACACCATCAGACTGAACACATCTAAAATCTTCCTCTGTTACTGGAATCCAACCTGTTCCGTCATGCAACCATAAATCATTATGAAAATTACATTTACCGCACCCATATTGCGCTTTCCATAATTCCACTATTCTCTTAGAAGGATCTGCTACTTTATCTGGAGCGAATTCATACACCACCTTTTCCTGCCTCTCTTGAACCAAATCCTCATAGCAGCTTGGGCATTTCCTCTCAACATAAGTTTTCTCAACGCGCGCATCAGAAGCAATGCGCGGCTCTTCTTTTTTTCCACCAAACAATTCCATAAGAATCAATGTAATTTTGGATTTAAATTTCTATCTCACAGCAACAGCAACCCCTCTCTTGAAATCTTTCATTTCCTGCGAATTTAGAACGGCTGTGCCGCAATTCAAAAACTTTTTTCTGAAATAAACTGCAACTTCTTCTCCGGGGAAAATATTTTTGTCTGCCCGAGAAACAAATTTTGCGAAAACGCTCCTGCCGGCTTTTGCGTGCTCGGCAACTTCCTTGTCCTTGACAAAAACTTTTTTCATTGGAATTTTCTCAGCAGAAAATTTCGTTGGAATAAAAAATCCATCATGCGGCCTGAAAGTTCCGAGCAAAACTTTTTTGCTGTCCCACGCGCGCACAGGCCTGCCTGTGTTTTTGGAAACTTCCACGAAAACTTTCTTGAATTTTTTGTCAGCGGATTTTCCAAATTGATATTGAACTGTTTGCCGGAAAACTTCCTCTGGTTTGGCTTTTGCTTTTTCAAATCTCTGGCTTGGAACAATGCTCTGCGAAAATGGATAAGCCCACTTGAGCCCAACAGGAATTTTTCCAAACGGCTCTTTGCGGAAAAACTTTTTCGCGCGCACATTTTTCAAAAATTCTTTTGCGCGCAAAATCTCAGGCCTAAAGTTTGATTCCTCTCCGAGCCAAAGCAAAGCAGATTTTTTTGAAACCAGCTCGCGGACGGAAAAATATTTTGGATAATTTTCCCAAACATGGGCGAGCGCGCGGAGCAAATTCGGATGCGCGCGGGCTCGCTGCTGCACCAATTCCCACAGCCACTGCCCGCGAATCGCCTCTCTGACAGTTCGCATTTCAGCCATTGTTGTGTACAAATTGTGCCGCGTTAAAAATTCCTCCTGCTTTTCTTTTTCCATTTTTTTAATTTCAAATGGGTTTGAATTTGCGCAGACTTTGCACGCGCAGGGAAATTCCGAAAGCTCAGAAAGATTTTGCGTGCCGCTCAAAGTCAGGTAAGCCCCGCGCTGGGCAGCAAGAGAATACATTGCAGAATCAAATAAATCGCAGCCCACTGCTGCTAAAAAAGCAAAAGTTATTGGATGGCCTGCGCCAAATGCGTGCACAGGCTTGTTTGCCGGCAGATTTTGCTTGCAGGTTATGATTATGTCAGCGAGCTCTCTGAATCTATACTGCTCCATTAGCGGAACAATTCCTCCAATGGAAAAAACATCTGGCTCTAATTTCGCAACCTGCTTTGCGGCTGCTGCGCGCAGTTTCAAATGCGAGCCGCCTTGAATTGGGCCGTTTAATAAATGAAGAGCATCCCCTGAATTATGTGTTGCAAGAATTTTCTTAGCAGCAGCAATTCTTTCTAAAGTTTGCTTTAATTTTTTATTCGCGATTTTGTAATCGTCTTTCGGCAAAGTGAAAATATCCACAGGAGTTATAATATCCGAGCCAAATTTTTTCTGGAACTCCACAATCTCCTCTGCGTTTTCAATTTCAATATTCTGCGAGAACATTTGGAAAGTTCCGGAGTCAGTGTAAATCGGGCCGCTGAAATTCAGAAATTTATGCAGGCCTTCTGAAATTACTTTCTTTGTGATTTCTTCATTCTTCAGAATTATATAAGAATTCGTAATTATGATTTCCACGCCGAATTCTTTTTTCATTTCCGCAGGCGCAATTGCCTGGCGGTTCGGGTTTACAACAATCGCAATGTTCGGGGTTTTGATTTCATAATCAGAAATTTTCCATTTGCACAAGCGGGCGGCTGCGTCTCTGTCTGAGAGCTCGAACATATGTTTAGATTTGCAGATGAGTTTAAATTGATCGAAAATAAATTAAAAATATGCTAACAGAAGAACTCCATGCGAAATCCATTCTGACAAAATCAGGCCTGCCTGATTCAGATTATGTTGTAAATCCTTACACAGGCTGCGCATTTGGCTGCCAGTATTGCTACGCTGCTTTCATGCGCAAGTGGCACCATCCTGAGATTGAATGGGGAGATTATGTCGGCGTGAAAGTAAACGCGCCTGAGCTTTTGCTAAAGGAAATAAAAAAACTTTCTGGAACAGAATCGATTTTCTTTTCTTCTGTTACAGATTGCTATCAGCCTGCAGAAAGCAAATTCAAACTCACGCGCGCGTGCCTGAAAGTTATTGCTGAAGAAAAATATTCTGGCCCGATTTCAATTCTTACAAAATCTCCGCTCTGCCTGCGCGACATAGATATTTTCAAGCAGATAAAAGATTTTGAAATCGGGATGACTGTAACAACAACAGAAGACCAGCTCGGCTCGCTTATAGAAAAGCTCGCGCCGCCTTCTGACTCGCGCATAACTGCTTTGAAAAAATTAAAGCAGGCAGGCTTGAGAACATATGCTTTTGTCGGGCCGCTTCTTCCACACTTTGCCTCTGATGCGAAAAATCTGGAAAAGCTTTTTGGAAAATTAGAAAATGCTGGAGTGGATTACATTTACTTGGAGCATATTAATCTCTCGCCTTACATAAAGAAAATGCTTTTTGATTTTGTTGAGAAGAAAGCTCCGTTGCTTTTGGATGGATTAAAGCAAGCTGAAACTGAAAGCTACAGGCGGGATTTAGAAAAGAAAATAAAAGAGATTATTTCTTCTACAAAACTGATTGTGAAAAACAATGATGTTATGGAGCATGGAAAGTTTTCTGGAAGGAAAATTTAATTTTTCATTAACGCCTACCGGCTATTCTGTCTCCGCGCGGGCGGATTGAAAGAGCATTTTCCTCTTTTGCAAATTGCAGTCCCTTAACATCTACAGGGAATCGGCTGCTCAATCCAATTTCCCCTTTACCATCTTTGAAGCTTATTCTAACTTCATAATCAGCAAACTCTTTCAGGGAATCCAAGTTTGGACTTCCGTCTGAAACAACTAACACCAAAAGCCCCTCAGCTTCAGCTACCATATCTCTTACTCTTGAAAGAGATTCTTGGTGATCGGCTCCTATTTCTTTTTCTTCATCCACCAGCGGATATTTGTGGGTTTCTATTACAACCCGCGGGCTGTCATCTTCATGCGTTCCAAGCCATTTAACAAGATGCGTATGAACATTCGGAGATTTTCCCCTTTGCTCCATTGTGTAAGCATCATAAATATCAGGAATTTCTCTGTCAGGTTTTCTGTCAAGTAGAGCGTTAAACTCTTTTATTATAGCTTCCTCGTTCATGTTTGTTGTCACATAGCGCAGCGGCATTCCCATACTTATTGCGCGCGCTGCAATTTTTCTTGCGAGCCTGTCCCTTCCAGAATATACATCACCAACAATCATTACTGTGGAACCTGCTTTGAAACCCCCATAGAGCGCGTCATCAAGAACCCTATCTCCGGTTGCTATTTTTCCAGATTTTTTCTCGTAGGCTTTTGAAGTTTTTCTCATCTCCTCAACTGCCATCTGCAAATCCTGCGACAGTCTTGAAACTCCTTCACCTCCTAGCTCACTAAGAAGACCTTCAAATATTTCCATCTTTCCTGCTTTAACTGCAAGAGCTGCTTCGCGCGCTTTCAGCTCCTCTTCTTTTCTGTTAACATCAAAAACTTTTTTCCAAAGACCGTCTGCTTCTTTTCTCAGATTTCCCATCTCTCCGAGCTCGGCTTCAAGATGCCCTGCTCTTTCCTGAGCAGCAGAAAGCTCAATGTGAAGAAGTTCCTCTTTTTCTGAATATTCTTTTTCAAGCTTAGCTCTTACTTCACCGGCGCTTAAAGAAATTCTTTGTTCAACTCCGGCTTCCAGAATGGCGCGCTCTTCCTTTGCTCTCTCAAGTTCTGCCTGCGCGGCTTCTTTTTGTTTTCTTAGTTCACTTACGCGCCCATATAATTTTTGAATGTTTACTTTCTGTCGATCTAATTCCAAAGATGTTGCTCTTTCATAATCTTTCATCTGCACTAAACCTCTCAGCGCCAGACTTGCTGCAGCTTCGAGAACCTCCAGATAACTTTCAGGCGTTGGATCTGCAACATAAGCTCCGTGGCGCCTGCCAAGCTCTTCAAACCTCTCCATCAAATTTCCATAGTCAGGTCTAACAATTGTAGAGCTGACGCTATCTGGAATTTTATCTGGCATTAAGAGTATCTGCTTTTGTTCTATTTAAACAAGAAGGCTTTTCAGAAAGCTTTTAAAGTTTTCGGTGGCTGTTGGAAATATATTTTAGAGGTCAACTTTGGCTGGCATCTACCACAATTTAATTTGTCCTATAATTATTTAAGCTTTCCTTCCCAACTCCAGACATGGACCTCGGACTTCGCGAAAAAGTAATAATAATAAATTCAGGCAAGTGCGCATGGGGCGGCTGCACTTACTGCGGATGGGGCAGGCTTGTCGCAAAGAAAAAAAATATGCATGAGCTGAAAAAATTCTGGGATGAGCAGGTAGCTGACATAAAGCCCGGCTCAATTGACAGAATAAAAATTTTCAACTCTGGATGCTTCCTTGATGAAAAACAAATTGTTCCTGCTTTTAGAAGCTATGTTGTGCGCTCATGCGAAAAGCTTGGAGTGAAAAGCTTGATAGTTGAAAGCTTTCCAAAATTCATCACGCCGGAAAATTTGGAGAATATGCAATCGGATAAAGTGAAAATTCTCGCTGGCATTGGTTTGGAAGTTGCAGATGATGAGGGATTGAAACTTGTGCAGAAAGGATTTACGCTAAAAGAATTTGCTGACGCGCGCGAAATTCTAAAAAAGTTTGGCTGGGGCATACGCGCCTATTTGCTTGTGAACGCGCCGAAGTGCGAAAAAATTTCACTGCAAAAAACAGTTGAATGGGCGCGAGAGCATTCGGATGAAATTATTTTGATAAACACTCTGCCGCACTATGCTGCGCCGATTATGGATATGTGGCTTGGCAGGGAGTGGAAGCCTCTGGACAGAAAGCAATTCAATGAAGCTGTTGCGCCGTTTGAAAGTTTTTGCGAAACTGATTTTGAGAATTTTTCTTTTGTGCCGGCTTTTCCTTTGAGGCTCAAGAAAAAAATCCGCGGCGCAACTGAAGAGGCTTTGAAAAATCCTGCGTTTGAAGTTTGGCAGGATTTTATCTGCAGGTTTTGGGTTCCTCCAAAAGAAAAAGAAATTTTATTTTTCATTCCGTGCGCTTTCAGAAAGCCTTATCCGAATTCGCAGCTGCATAAGGCAATAATGTCTGTTGCAACAAAAGCAAAAGATTTTGAGAAAATGCAGTTTTGCGTTGTAAGCACGCCAGGCATTGTTCCATTGCAGTTTTCCCAGAGGTATCCGTTTGATTCTTATGACTGGCCTGAATGGGAGGAAACTGAAGAGATAAAGAAAATTTACACGCAGGTTACGCAAGAAAGAGTTGAAAATTTTCTGGCAGCGCACGCTGGCAAATACAAAAAAATAATTTCCTATTTCAAGCCAGCCTCGGAAAGCTTTGTTGCTTTGCGGGCCGCGTGCGAGAAATTAAATTTGAATTTGGAAAATTTAATTTCTGAAAAGGAATTTGAAAACGTTTCTGAAATGAAAAATCCTCTGGCTCAGGCGGATGCGCTGGAATGTTTGGGAAGAGGGTTGGGGGTGAAAGCGGTGGCGGTTGCCGCATCGGCATGATTCCTACCACCTCAACAAACCTTCTTTTATGCAAAGCGGAATAACCTGATTTTCAATTGATGGCGGGAGCTTTATTCCATCTTGCTTGTAGTTGCTGCCAATAAATTTATGCTCTTCAAGCTCGGGATCGATTATTTCAATGTCGCCGCTGAGCTCAACAAGAAACACTGAAAGCCTTACAGTGGCGTCATCGAAAACTGCTTTATCTTCAAAGTCTCCGAGCTTCCTTATTATTTTTGCGCCGCAATTCGCCTCTTCTTTGATTTCCCGAAGCAGGCACTGCTCTTCTGTTTCATTCGGCTCAATCCGTCCGCCAAGGCTTGTCCACATGTCTTTTCCAACTTTGCGAACCATTAGAAATTTATTGTCATTGATTACTACGGCGGCAATTTTGTGTATGAGCGTCATGGAACCAAACTCCTATCTGATTTTGTTAAAATCTCAAAACCATTTTTTGTTTTCAGAAACATATCTTCAATTCTCACGCCGCCGAATTTTGGAATGTAAATTCCCGGCTCAATTGTGAAAACTGTTCCTGTGCGCAATTTGTCTTTTGAGTTCGGCCCGACATATGGAACCTCATGCACTTCAACTCCGATTCCGTGACCTGTGCCGTGAATTAAATTGTAGCCGAATTTTTTAATCCATGCGCGCGTGGCTGCATCAACCTCAACAGCTTTTCCTGAATTTATTTTTTCAATTGCAAATTTCTGCGCGTGCGCAACAATTGAGAAAATCTTTTCTTCTTTCAGAGGAGGCTTTAAGCAAAATGTGCGCGTTGTGTCCGAGCAATAGCTTTTGTAAATTGCGCCCAAGTCAACAACAACCAAGTCTGTTGATTTTATTTTCCTGCTTGATGTTGTGTGATGCGGCAGAGCGGAGTTCGGGCCTGAGCCAACAATTGTTTCAAAGGAAAACCATTCTGCGCCAGCCTTTCTCATTTCAGTTTCAGCAACAGCAGCGAGCTCTGCTTCTGTGATTCCTGGCCGCAAGGATTCTCTTACTGCTTTTTCCGCCGAGTCTGCTATTGCTGCCGCGCGCCTGATTAATTTTATTTCCTCCGGCTCTTTGAGCGCGCGCTGCTGAGTTATTGAGCTTGAGATTTCATAAGTTTTCGCGCGCAGAAATTTATTGGCGCGGGCAAACTGAGAAATTGTTAGAGAAGATTTTTCCATGCCGATTTTTTTAAATTTTAATTTTTCCCCGCGGGCATAATTTTTTATTGCTTCAAAAATTGATTTCGTGCGCACGTCCGCGCCTTCGCGGCCAACAGAAAGAGAAAGAAAGCCTGAAAGCTGTGCGCGGGATTTTTCCAGAGTGTTTGTGAAAACAACTGGCTTCGCATCCGCAGGAACAAAAACAACTGAGCCTAGATTGCGCTGGCCTGTGAAGTAAGTTACATTAGGATCTGTGAGAATTACTGCGGCATCCAGTTTGCTTTTTCTGAGAGCTTCTTGGAAGCGGGAGATTTTTTGCATTGAAGGACTTGTTTTCTGTATTTAAACTATTTTTTTAAGACGTATTATAGCTTCAGCCAAATCTCCGCCAGTTTCTTCGAGAGCTTTTTTTGCTTCTGTTTCAGAAATTCCTGATTGCTCCACAACTGTTTTCACATCTTCATCAGAAAATCTTTCTTTTTGTCTCTCTGAAACATTTCCAACAATCTGGAAAGTTTCCTGTCCACCCATTTTTATTTTTGAAACCTGCGGCTCGCTTATTATAATTTCTTTTTCTGCTGTGCGTATCACAACTTCAGTCGCATCAATATTTTCTGTTTGCATGCCCATCTGCTTCATCATTTTTTCCATTTGCTTTGGGTCTATTTTGGGAAACATATTTTTCACTTCGCAAGCATTTTATTTACAGCCTTGTGCAGATTTGGAATTGTATTGAACCTTTTTATTTCTTCCGGCTTTGCCCATTTATAGCTCGTGTGCTCCCAGTCAAGCTTTATTTTTCCTTTGCTTTTCAGCTCAGCGAGCACAGGAAAAACAATCCAAACTTTTTTTATTTTCTTGTCAGCAGCGCGGAATGATTTGAAAACTTTTATTCTTTTCACATTTTCCTTTTCCACTCCAAGCTCCTCTTTTATTTCTTCAAGAGCCTTTTCCCGCACGGATTTGAATTCATCCAAGTAGCCGCCTATTGTATTCCACTTTCCTTTGTAGCTTCTGACTTTTCTGCTGCGCTTCAGGAGAAGGACTTTTCCTTTGCAGACAACTGTGCAGTTTATCACAGGCACAAGTTTGGCATGGCTGTAATTAATTCTTCCATCAGGAAAATGCGGGAGCTCGCTGGAAAGTTTTTTCAGAAGCACGAAAAGATTTTTGTTTCCCATAAAAGAATTTGTATTTCGCTGTTAATAAATTGAAAGAAAATTTATGGTTTCCCATGGTTTCTGCCTGGTTTCTCAAGTTCCATTATACCCCATCTTTTAGCATATTTTTAATGTGATTTTATGCTAGAATTAATATTCGCATTTACAATCGGCACAGCGCTCGGAGTCCTCGCCGGCCTAATCCCAGGCTTGCACCAAAACAATTTCATTCCGATAATTTTGGGCGCGAGTTTTTTGTTTGAGCCAATGAGCGCTGCGATAATTCTAATTAGCGCAGCAGTTGTGAATTCTTTTGTAAATTACATTCCATCAATTTTACTTGGCGCTCCTGAGGATTCTTCAGCACTATCAGTTCTACCAGGCCATCGCTTGCTTCTGCAAGGAAGGGGCTATGAGGCAATTAGGCTTACTGTAATTGGAAATTTTCTTGGAGCTGTTTTTGCAGTTGCATCCCTGCCGCTATTTACAATTATCGTGCCTGAACTCTACGACATTGTACGCCCAAATCTTTTTTGGATTCTTTCTTTTGTTGTTGTGTATATGATTTTTTCTGAAAAATCTTTCAGGCAGATATTTCTCGCTGTTTTGGTTTTTTCTTTGAGCGGGGCGCTTGGATTGATTGTTCTGAACAATTATCCAAATGATTTTCTGTTTCCCTTGCTCGCGGGCTTGTTCGGCCTGCCAATGCTTTTGCTTTCATTCCAGCAGAAAACAAACTTTCCTGAAAATTTTTCATTCGAAACTGAAAAGCTGAAAAAACGAACAATAGCTTCTGCTGTCAGCATAGGCTCACTGGCTGGAATTATTGCAGGCCTGCTTCCGGGCGTCGGAAATGCTCAGGCAACTTTAATCGCGCAGGAAGCTGTGGGCTCGCAGAAAAATTCTCCTGAGCAGGGCGCGAGAAAATTTTTAATTTCTATTGGCAGCGTGAACATGGCTGATTTTATTTATTCTCTGTTTGCTTTGTTTTTGATTAACAGGCCGCGCAGCGGAATTGCCGTTGCTGTTGAAAAATTAATGCCAGTGGGCTCAACAGAAATTTTAATTTTCATTGGATTTATTTTGCTTTCAGCAGTTGTCGGCGCTGTGATAACAACATTGCTCGCGCGCCGCGCTTTGTTTTTCATGCGGCGTGTTTTCTATCCAAGGCTTTCGGCTGCGGTTTTCGTTTTCATTCTTGCGCTAATTTTTGTTTTCACCGTAGCTGTTGGAATTTTTGTTTCTCTAACTGCGCTTGCGATTGGGCTTGTTGCAAATTTGTCTGGAGTAAAAAGAAGCCACGCAATGGGCTGTTTGCTTTTGCCAACGATTTTATTTTTTGCTGGGATTTAGAAATCATTTTTCCTTATTGATACATATTTCTCAATTTATGGAAATTCAAAATAACTTGCTTCAGCTATTGAACCACCAATCTCCCACAACACGTTTTTGTGCGTGCCAAAAGATGCTCTATCAGTCAAGAACCCTTTCTCTTTGAACATATTAACTGCTTTGTCTAAAACTTCTTTTGCTCTAGCTGGCTCTTCAAGATTGTTTGACATGTGAGCAAATGGCAAAATCAAAACTTTCTCTGATTTATAAAACTTTTGATTTAGCTCCCGAAATCTTAGAAGTAGAGAATTGATATAATTATCTTTATCATCTTTTTCTATACAAAGCCATATACAAACCACATCAGTAAAAATCTTTCTGCCTTTTGACATCTCACTTAACTTTTTTATTCCCGGCGGCCTATTGGATTTCTCTTCGTCTTCGAATTCAAATCTTTTTGTCTGCCATATTATGCCGCGCATATCTATTGTTCTTGTTCTGAGTTTAAAAATTCGCACATGCCGCCGAGCTGAATTTAATTCATCCAACAGCAACAAACTTCCCCATGCTCCCATTACTGGAAAAATATAAAGTTCCAGAGCATGAGGGGCAGTGCCCGACAAGCGGCGGGCGGCGGAAAGTCCACGCACAGTTTTTGCAAACAACTCCATCAAAATTTTGCAGAACCATTTGCTCGGGAGAAACCGATTTTCCATTAGCAAGCTCGAATAAACTTTTCTGCCGCGAGCCTTCTATCAGCTCTGCTTTTGCAATCCCGCACGCCTCAAAAATTCTTTCCAGCGGCGGAAGAAGCTGATTATCAATATAGTAAGAGCCGTCGATTTCCAAGCCTTTTTGCTTCACAAAATCCGGATCCTCTGCACGCAAAGAAAGCATCTGGTTTCCTTTGATAATTACATAAGGTATGCGCTCGCCAACCATTGAGCCGCGCGAAGGGTCGCGGGCCAATATTTTTTTCGCGAGCTGCACGTGCGCGGGAGCGGAAATTTTCCCGCCGGATTTATTCAGACCGCCATAGCTTTCAATTGATTTTGAAATCCCTTTTACAACTGTCAATTTCTCAACAGGAATTTTTCCTGCCTGCAGGTCTTTAATTATTTGTCGCGCAAAAGCAGAGGCTTTTTTTACATCCTGCTCTGTTAAAATAATTTTCAAAACCTCGTTCATTGTTTCGCCCACAAGCCCGCACCAATCCCTGCGCACGGTTTCAATTCCTTTCATGTCGATTTTTATTTTCCATTTTCCTTGGTCTTTCTCAAAGCTCCAGCCAGCGTATCTTTTCTTTGTAAGAATCAAAAATGATTTGAAAATTTTTTCAAATTTCAGTTCCAAGCCTGGAAGATTTTTTGTCACAAAGCCAGCTATTTCCTCGCCAAGAGATTGAGCGCGGTCAAGGTCATTTATTTCTGTTTTCAAAAAAAGCGAGTCTGTGTTGTGAAGCAGTATTTGCCCGCAGCTGTCAACAAACATGTGGCTTCCTTCAATGTTCAAATCGTAAACATGGCCGTTATAATTCTCCTTGGTTATTTTCGTTTGTGTGTTTGAATTATTTCTAGTGGTTGTTGTAAGGATATAAGTTTTCTTAGCTGGCCTGAATCTTATTGTATAATTCTGCCCGAGCAGGCTAAGCAGGAAAGAAAGTCCGCTTATCAAATGCAGGGAGCGGGTTTCGTATCTGAAATTGTTCTGCTTGTATTTTTCAGAATATCCCAATCTCATGTTCATGAATAATCTCGAGCCATCTCCTTTTATCATATTGTCCAAAACAATTTTCTGGTATTTTCTGGGGATGTGATATACAAATTCTGGAATTTTCTTTCCGTGGGATTTCTGCCCGCAAAGCATTTTAAAAAAAACAGCAGACAGCCCATTCATCATCTGCAGTTTGTGCGTGGTGTCAACATATTCAATTGTTTTTTTACCGTGGCTGTTTTCATAGCTTAGAATTCTTTTTTTCTTTGTTGATTTTATTATGCTTGCTTTTGTATTCTTGAAAATTTTCAAATAATCCCTTTTCAGCTGTTCCAGCCATTTCACATCAGAGCAGGCTATGCTTGCGCCATACTTTGATTTCGTGGTTTCTGGCGTGGAGGAGCTGCCCTCTGCTATAAATGCGCCAACAAGCCTGCACAAAGATTCCATATCCTCATTGGATTTTATTATTCTTTTTATTTTGACCGGGCTCTTTCTGTTTGTCCATCCGAAAGTAAGCCACCCGCCTTCTTCTCGGATAGAAGATATTTTTTCTCTTCTCTTGTAAATTAATTTGTTTTTGTATTTTGACAAAATCTCCAGCAAATCAATGGATTTTATTTGCTTTGGCTTTGGAATATTTCTAACCCTTATCATTTTTCTGCCAGGCATATTTTGCGGAGTTGTTTCCCCGAGCACTCCATTGTTCTCTGTTATAATTGAGTGATCTTCTGTTGCGATAGTTTCGCCGAATTTTTGGTTCACGCGAAATATTTTCTTTTTTGTTTTGTGCCTGATTATTTGCTTTACCAACTTCCACTCTGTCTTTCTTGTGTTGGGATTTAGTGTCAGTGCTTTGTAGCCTTTCAAATTTATAAATTGCTTGCCTCTTGCAAATTCAGTTTTGCCTTTGTTTTCCATAAACAGCTCTTCAATGTTTTTAATTTCCACAATTCCATCTCTATTCATTATAGTTACAAATCTGTCTTTTGTTATGCTGTCGCCATAAACAATTTTTGTTTTGAAATTTTTTTCTATCAGCTCTGTTGTGCGCAAAATATTTTCCCTGCCGTATCCGGTTATTGAGCCTGCGACTTCCATCACATACAGGCGCGCGCGCGCATAGCCTGTATAGCCATAAACAGAATTTGCAAGAATTTTCAGCGCGCCCTGCTTTGCGTCCAGAATTCTTCGGGTCTCGGGATTTGTTTCTATTTTGTATTGCTTGCGCGCGGAGGCGCGCGCTTCCATTAGGAATTTCAAAAGCTTTGGCAAAATTCCTTGCCTTACTTCTGGTTTTACAAATTTTGCGTCAATCGGGGATTTGTTTTGCGGCAGGTCCTCATCTTTCAAAAGCAAAGTTGTTGGGCAGATATTGAATGTGCGGACTATTGATGGATACAGGGAAGTGAAATCTAAAACAAGAACGCAGCCGTCTGCGTGCAGGCCTACTGTTGGCTCTAAAACAATCGCTCCCTTGAGCCCGTGCTTTTCCCTTTCAGCTTTTCTTTTTTCTGATTCAACCGCATCTGGCTTCGGAGGCAAAACAAATTTCCTGTCGCGGAATTCGTGCAGAACCATGCACTCAATTCTCTGCGACTGGCCTGCAAAGCAATCCTGCAAAAGCAATCCGGAAAGTTTTGCAATCTCAAAAAATTTGTCTATCAATCCTTTTTCCAAAACTAATTTCAGCGCAAGCTCGCTGTCCCTCCTTGCGTAAGTCACTAATTTTTTCACTCCCTCGGGTCCGCCGCGCCAGCATTCATTTATTCCGCGCGGGCCGCCGACATCAAGCTTTTCTATTCCCAGCATTTCCCTGCCTATTGTTCCGAGGTCGTATCGCTTGAAGTGCAGGTAAACATCGCGCTTGATAATTTCATACGGGTCAACAATCACGCGACCGAGAATTGAATTTGAGTAGCCAAGGTTTCCTTTTTTTGAAATTAAAGATTTGTCCGCGCGCGAAAAATCCCTTTGTATGTTGAAAGCGCGCATGCGGCCGTCAATGTATGGAATGTCAAAGTTGTTTATGTTGTAGCCTATCAGAAAATCCGGGTCAAAATCTTTTATTATGTCCAAAAGTTTTTTCAGCATCTCCTCTTCATTTGCGCAGCAGACAGTATCAGGCTCTTGGCCTGAAATATTTTTCGCAATAAGCACTTGAGTTTTCTTTCCGCGGTAATCTGAACTGAACATCAGGGAAATCATTATTATTTGGTCGCGGCCCATTTCAATTGCTTTTCCCTCAGGAGAAATTGTTTCAATATCCAGCGCCAAATATTTCAGCGGCGCGTTTTTCAGAATCTCAACCGGCTTGAAACTTTCCGCTTGGATTGTTGGGCATTTGATTGTGCCTGTGCTGATTGTTTTTCCCTCAACCTCAACCCAGTTCATTCCTTTTAGAAAATTGTCAACCATGAACCTGTATTTGAAAAGTATGTCAGCCTCGAAAACTTTGTGCCCCATTTTGCTTGCAATCTCTCTCATTTCCGGAACTTCGCTCGGGTCTTTGCCGATTACTTTCAAAAGTTTTGTTTGCGGGCCGAATCCAATTGGAAGAAATCTTTCTGCCGGCTCGCCGCGAATGTCGTAAGATTTTTTCTGCATAACTCTTTTCATGGATTTTTTGTCAAAGAATTCTACAACTCTTTCTTTTTTTAATTCAGCAATAACAGAATCAAATTTTTCCTCCGGGCATTGAACATAAAAATATGGAAAAAATTTGTCATAGATTGCGCACACTGTTCCGCCTGTTTCTGTTTTTCCGAACAGGCGCACGATTGGCTTCTTGTTTACAACAACATAGTCTGCGTCAAAAACCTGCATGAGAGTTTTTCCGTTTGGCATTTAATCACAAAAGCAAAGAAGTTGTGATTTATTTCGGCTGCATCTATAAAAGCGTTTCTCTTCACTTGTAGATAAGATTTATAGGTTGCAAATTTCGCCTTACTTTAGATTTTTGGCCCAAGAAACTATTTTTTGGATTTGTTTGTTTCCGTTATCTTCAATGTAGAGAACTTTTGGATATTCTTTGAACTTTCTAAACTGCTTCCAAAGCAGCTCTATGAATTCATCTGAGTCCTCTCTCAGAAAAATCTTGTCGCGCATTGTTCTTGTGGCGGCCTCTCTTCTTTTTCTTAGGCGATTTTTTATTACATCAACGGGCGGATTTAGAATAATAGCGTATGGACGCGATGTAAAGTTATTTAGTATGAAATCGAGTTTCTGGAATTCTTTATCTGAAATCCATTTCAATTTTCTGTATACATTTATGTAGGCTTCTGAATCGTAAATTGTGCGGTCTGTCAGAATAATTCTTATTGGGTTTTTTATGGCGATAACATTTGCATAATTTGCTATAAAGAATCTGTGGTAAAGCCTTATCAAACTTCTTTCAAAAGAAGAGAGATTTGCTATGCTGGGAAAGTCTGTTGTGAAATCGATGTCAAAATTATTTTCAATGAACATATTATTTTTCGAACTGATTAGACTCTTGATTAAAGTTGACTTCCCTCCTCCATGCGGGCCTGAAACAAATATCGGTGGGTGCATAATTATCGGCTGCCATAAAGCTTTTTCACGAATTCAAATTTGCGCTCGGTTGATGGTTTTAGTATCTTAGGCAGGGATTTATGAAAATAATTTGACAGCCCCAAGACGCCAGAAACTATTTGCTCTCTGCTGTTATTTTTGAATTCTCTGAAGCCCGGAATAAAGCCTGCGTATTCTATTTCCAGCTGTTTTTGAATTCTATTTTTGCTTTTGCAAAATGTAACCGCGACCGCATAGATTCTACCATCATTAGAATTTAATACAAAATCCTTAACGCGGGTTTTTAACATTTCTCCTACAACTTTGGTTTTCTTATCAGATTTCAGCTTTTCCAGAACTTTCTCCAAATTAATCAGAGTGTATTTGTGCCGCTTGAAGCGGTGGCGGGCATACTGCAATTTGCCTAGGAAATCTTTTTTGTCTATAAGCAGCTGCTCGTCATTTCCGAATATCGGAATTGGTCTTGTCGAAATTATTCTATGTATTTTTACTTTTATCATCCGCGCTCCGCGATATCTGAAAAAAGAATATTCTATTCCGCTATTCTCGAAAAATGTTACCTTTGTCAGAAGCTTGTCACCGCCTTTGACTTTGCATAGTAAAAAATTCCTGTTTTTTGAAAAGAGAGTTTCAATTTTTTCTAGAAGGTTCATGATGCTTCCTTTTGATGTGACATTAAATTTTGTTTCGTATTCCGAATCTTTCAGTTCTTTGTTGAAGTTGTGGTCTTTTATTTGTTTAATGACAGAAGCCGGAATACTTGCGTGTTTCTTTTCTTTTACTTTATTTTTCCCGTTCATGCTAACCAAGTTTTGAAGATAAGTATTTCGAAATAAGCTTGTCATACTTCAGCATATACTTGAAAGCCTTGGCGGCCAGAGATTCCCCTGTTTTCCGCGAAACTTTTCCGTTTTGCTTTAGCTCTTTTAAAATTCTGGGGTAGTCTGATATATCTGTAATAACAGCCACGTTGCTGTAATTTTTTGCCGCGCACCTGACCATTGCAGGCCCGCCGACATCTATATTTTCAAGAGCTTTGCTGTGCGAAAATTTATTTTTTGAAACAACTTTTTCAAACGGATAGAAATTGCAGACCACAATAGAAAATGGGTTTATTTTATATTTTTTCAGCTCATCTCTGTGTTTCTTTTTTCTCGGATCTGCAAGAATTCCTCCGAATATTTTTGGGTGTATCAGCTTTATTCCCTGCTTGCCTGCTATCGGCGGGTAGCCGGTTATGTCTTCAACATCTGTAACTTTTATGCCGGATTTTTTGAGATGCTTGGAAGTTTTTATTGAAGCTGCAATTTCAAAATTTAATTCCCTTAAGCTTTTAGCAAATCCAGAAATATTTCTCTTATCAGAAACTGAAATTAGGGCAAAACGCTTTTGTGCTTCCATATATTATTGAGCTTTTTGAAGTTTAAAAAGCTTTTACACTTTCAAAATCTCCGCTTCCCTCGTCTGCAAATCCAAAAGCATGCACTCGCCTGCGCCGAGCCCAACCAGTAAAGTTCCCTTGTAATTTTCAACAGCAGACTGCTTTGAAACCCGCGCGACAAAAACATCAGGAATATTTTCAATCAGCTGCTCCCAGACTGCGCCCGAGCCATGCAAACTTCTTCTCTTCAAAAATTCCGTCAGTATCTGCTCTTCCGGAATCATTAATTGCTCGGAGAGTTTCTGGCAGCTTTCAGGAGAGATCAGAAAATTCAGGCCGGAAATTTCTGCGGTCGTGGGAGAGGAATTTTTCAGTCCAAGAAAGCCTATTTTGGAAATCGGAATTTGTGCAGGCTCAAAGCAGATTGCATAATTGAAATTTTGGCTGAAATTTTTCTGTAAAATTTCTGCTGTTGGCGCAATTAGAACTATCGCAGGGGATTCAACTTTTTTTGTTTCTCTCAGCGGAATGTCCGGCCAAAAAATTTCCTTTGCTTCAAGAATTTTGTTTGAGCAAAAGCCATGCGCTCCTATAACTTCATCAAGTAAAATTGTCTGGGCTTTTCCATTGGAAGAAATTTTCGCTTTTATTGTTCCGCTTGTGTCCTCAAGCTCAAGCAAAATTTCCGTGCCAGCTTCTGTTTTTTCTTTTACCATCCCAATTACCGAAATTTCCCCATCGCCCGCAGAGCCAATAGAAACCAAATTTTTCAACTCTGAGTTTTTTGCAAGCGCGTCCCTCAAAGTTGAGTAGCGCTGGTTGTAGGCATTCACAAAATCCTGAACAGTATATTTCTGGCTCGCAACTTTTTCAATTAATTTTATTTTCGGATTTGCAACCCCTTCAATAATTTTTCTTGTGAGTATGAGCGGCTTTGTTTTTAGGTTTGCAAGAAAATTTATTTGCTGCTCGGAAAGTTTTTCTATTTCTTTTTCCGAGCCGGGCTCCAGCAAATAGCCTGCTGAAATAATTTTTTGCAGATTTGGCATGGGAAATTTGTGTTGGGAAAGGATAAATAAGTTTATAGAATCTGCTGTTATGCTTCAACTAGCTGCGGTTCTGTAGCTTTATCCATTTCTTCAAAGAAGTTATTCGTTCCTCTCGGATATGGTCGGCTTGCTTCAAGAATATCCCAAAAAATTTCCCAGCCAGACTCTCTAGCTTTTTCCACATGAAAGCCGTCTATTGTTGTGCCGCGGAGAAGCTTTAATATCTCATCATATTTTCTCAATGTTTCCTCTGCTTCTGAAACTGGTTTTCCATTTATATCTGAAGAAAATCCTTCTCTCTTCGCTTCTTTTGAAAGTTTTATTGCTTCGTTCAATGCTGTTCTTTCAAGCCCCAAATAGCGTGCAGCTCTGACTGGATAATTTCTCCTGCCATCATCAACAACATAAACAAATGGGATAGAAAATGTTGAATTATTTAAAACCTTTCTCCAACCTTTCTCATCTGGAGGTCCGTGCTCTGCATCTTCTGCTCGCACCTCATAGCCTATTGTAGTTTCATTCTGCCATCCGCTGCCATATTGGAAAGATTGAAAAACTGTTATGTAGAGTTTGCTGTTTCCCCTATCACGAGAATATTTCAGAGTGCCCGCCAAAGTTCTTTTCTCTTTCTCCCAAGGAAACTTGTGTTCTGGTTTTATAATTAATGGACGCGGCATAACTATCTTGTTTTATTATTTGTTTTGTCTATTTATAAAACTTTTTTGCTTTTGTAAAGCTTTTAAAGATTTTGCCTGTTCGGCAATTAATAAAACACCTCCCCCAGCACTCCATAAACTTTCTTTATCAAGCTCTCGTCAAGCGCAAGGGAAATCACGCGAGTCCGCCCATATCTTCCGCGCGAAATCACTTTTGTGGAAATTATCCCAAATAAATCAAACTCAGCAATCAAATCTGAAATTCTTCTTTGTGTCAGTGGTTTAAGGCCGTAGCGGCTGCAAATTTTGTGGTAGTAGTCGCACACATCGCCGGTCTGTATTTCTTTTAGCCTTTCGTTCTTCATATTTTTCTGTTCGCTGCCAACATCGCTTAATTTCAAAATTGAAAATAAAATTGCCTGCGACTGCCGCGGCTGGCTTTTTGCGACTTCAACAACCCGGTCACAGTCAACTTTTTCCTGCGCATTGTCCACATGCTCAACTAAAATTTTCTGCAAGCCCGAGCGTTCAGCAAGCTCGCCGGCAACTCTCAATAAATCCAGAGCGCGCCGCGCGTCTCCATGTTCTTGAGCAGCAAGGGCAGCGCATTTTTCTATTACACCTGCTTCAAGCGAGCTGGAGTCAAAAGCAAGAGCCGAGCGCTGCCTGAGAATATCCATTAATTGCATTGCGTTGTATGGAGGGAAAACCAATTCTTCTTCTGAAAGAGAGGAGCGCACGCGCGGGTCCAAGTTGTTGATAAATCCTAAATCATTTGTGATTCCAACCAAGCACACGCGCGAATTTTTCAAGTCTTGGTTCATGCGCGTTAAATTATATAGAATTTCATCGCCGGTCTTTTTCACAAGAACATCAATCTCATCAATAATCAAAAGGATTGTCTGCTTTTCGGAATCCAACAAAGCATGGAAGTCTTGGTAGATTTTGTCAGTTGGCAGGCCTGTGAATGGAACTTCTTTTCCAAGCTCTTTCATCAGCGAAGCAAGCAGTCTGTATTCAGTGTCTGCTGCGCGCTTCATTTTGCAGTTAACATATAGAACTTTCAGCTTTTGTTTTGTCTGCTTAGAAACATTTTCCAGCTCAGCTGCTACATATTTGGAAATCAAAGTTTTTCCTGTGCCGGTTTTGCCGTAAATAAAAACATTGCTGGCTTTCTCGCCTTTGAGCAGCGGGGCAAGAATTCTGCCTAAAGCTTTTACTTGCTCCTCGCGGTGCGGGATTGTTTCGGGTGCAAAAGAAGTTGTCAAGGAAGCGCGGTTTGTAAAAATCGGTTTTGCTGAAAGGTATTCAGTGAACATTTGGTTTAGCTCGGGTTTTGGTTGCTGTGGGGTTTGTATTTGGATTTGTGGTTGTATCATTTTTATCGGTCTCCTGTTTTTAGTTTTTCATTGTGTGTTAGAAATTATTGCAGTGTTTTTTTGTTTTTTTGTAATTGGAATTTTTCGTTTTCCACTTGAAGCAAACCTACTAAACCTAATGAAGGTATAAATACTTTCCTGCACGTGAACAAGTTTTTTATTACAGAGTTTTATTTTGCTTTGTGAAGTTCCAAAAGAAATGATGGGGTTAGTTGTGTAGTGGTTTCCATTGGAAATCATGGGGTTGTTTGCTCTTTCTGTTCACAATAGTTTATAACATTGTTATATCTATTTGTGAAGCTCTTGTGAATGTTCATTTTCATAAAATGTTCACTTATTACGTTTTTTCTTATAGAATAACATTGTTATATGCAGTCACGCCTGCCACCCTAAGGTTGCGCATAGAAGTTGTTTTGAAAATTTTGTTTTTCGTTCTTCAAACGAAATCAACCCCAGCTTCCTATAACAATGTAATTAGATTTACAAAAATATTTTTAATTAAGAGGTTTTCTATGAGAAGCAGGAGGGTGGGTGGAAATATTTTCTAAGCTTTTGCGAACTGCGATCTGTTTAGCGGAGTTTTTCTATCTGCTAAGAAAGTTGTTTCTTCGAAAGCCCGCGCAACATCTTCTCCATGAACAGATGCAGCTTTCCTACATCTTTCTAAATGACTTGCATCAGGTAGAATATCATCACGAACGATTCTAAATAGTCTTTCTTCTACATAGGTAACAGGGTCAGCATGATAAGCATAAACTTCTCCACCAATAAAATTACCTCTATCAAATCTAGATAGATATCGTGGCTGTATGGAAAGTTTAGAAAATCTATGTGAGGATTTCTCCCTTTCATCATGTACAGCCATGTCTTTCTTAGGAACACCTCTATACAAAGTTGCAACAAAATGATGCGATTCTGAAGGCTCTATTGTGCACACACCAACTTCTCTCGTTTGTAATCTACCATCACTATCTACAACAATACCCCTTTAGTTAAATCTACTGCACCAAGAAACCTTTGATATCCGCCTACCAAAACCAATTCATCTGATGAGTATCGAAACATCCCTGCAACATTCTGTGGATTTATAAAACTCCCGTAGCCGACTAAACATATATCGCCCATAGAAATTATTGAAATGAAAAGCATTTAAACCTTTCTAAAACCCCTTCTTCAACCCCGCCAGCAAACCCTCAATATCTCCACTCCTGCAAATTGCAAGCGGAATTCCTTCTGATTCAGCAATTCTTCGCGCAAGCTCGTCTGTTGTTCCAGCTCCATGCAGAACAACAAGCGCCGGTCTCAAACCTGCCATTTTCAGCGCGACCATGCTCGAGCGTCCAGAAGAAGTTTTTGTGAAAACCAGCGCGCGCTTGTTCGTGAGCCCATAAAGTTTTACCATTTCATTCAGCGGCAGCTCGCTTATTGCTTTGTGGGAATCAACAACAGTATAGCCAAATAAATTATCCTCAAAAAGCGGCAGGCATGCATTGCTGACAGCCCCAATTCTTTTGCAGAAATCTTTTATTTTCACAGGCTTTGAAAATTCCTTCAAATCCAAAATAGCTTCTGACAACCCAGACTTTCCAGTTGGAGCAGCAAATTCTTTTATAACACGGGCCCCGTTTTTTTCATCCAGAGTAATCATTGCGTCTACAATTCTTTTCACAACTTTTATCCCCGGGCTTTTCCTTCTGGAATTTTCATAATCAGAAACAACCGAAGGCATAACTCCCATCTGTTCAGCCAAGGCTCTCTGCGGGATTTTGAAAATAGCTCTCCATTTCTGAATTGTTTTTCCGGCATCCTCGCTCAGAACAATCTCGCCTGCGATTTTTTTCGCAACGCTTTCTCTTGATAAAGCAGCTTCATCAATCATAACGCATATTGACGAACAACACTTATAAAGTTGACGGTGGTATTAAGAAATATCTAAAGCTCTCCAGCCTCTTCCTTGCACTCACTGCAAACCCATCTATCATTCACATTGCGTAAAGTCTCATTGTAATTTCCGCACAACTCGCACTCGCCTGCTGTCGGTTCAGTTTTTTGTTCCTCAGCTTCTGATTCTGGCTCTTCTTCTCTCATGAGCCGCTCGCGCAAAATTTCAACAGCTGCCGGCGCAACTTTGACAACATCTCTGTAAGAAATCAGCCCGACTAATTTTCCCATTGAAATTACAGGAAGCCTTTTTAATCCACGCTGGCTCATTATTCGCGCCGCATCTGACATATCTTCATCAGGAGAAATTGTTGCAATCGGAGAATTCATAATTTCTTTTAGCTTAACTTTCTCAAAATCTTTCTTCAGAACAACAATTTTATTTATCAAATCTTCACGTGTGACAACGCCTGCCGGCCTTTTTCCTTCAAGAACAATAAGCATTCCAACATCTTCTTCTTTCATAATTTTCGCGGCAGAAAAAGCGCTGTCGCTCGGATTTGCAGTAACAACTTTTGAAACCATTGCGTCTTTTACTTTTATTCCAGTTCCTGTGGGCATATAATCAAAAATAATTGTTGAGGCGCATTTAAATTGGTTTGTTTTATCTCGAAAATGGAAGCTTAATAAACGCAAAAACAAATTATCTTCGTGTCTTTAAAGCCCATAGATAGTCTTGTTGCTTTCAGGCTATTCGAAGAATGGAGAAGGCAGTCGCAGCAACTTGAAGAAGATATGATTATTTATTTCATGAGGGAAACAGGCCAGTATAAATAGAACCTTTAAATACCACTTCTGCCAATAATTAACAGAGAAATAGAGAACACACGAACAGATTTCAGAAATTTAAATCATGCTTATTCGCTCGCCTATCAGAGCTCAACAAAAGCAAAATCGCGCACAACCATGCTGCGAAGAATCTCTATTTCTTAGAAGAAATAAATGAAGAACTTCAAAAGGCGCGCAGAGTAAACTCGTGCGCGCGTCAGTATGTACTAAGAAAAACACTCCATCCAAATTCGTTGGCAACAAGATTTTTTCTTCAACACATAATGATATGCATGTTCTTCATTTAGTCGAAAACAAAAAATAAAACAGGAGAAGGATTAAAATGGGAAAATTAGCGCAATCAACTTCAAAATATACAATTATAGCGAAGTTCGAAGCAGACGGCACAGTGGAAAGGCCTGATGTGATCGGAGCAGTTTTCGGACAAACAGAAGGTTTGCTTGGACCAGAAATGGATTTAAGAGAGCTGCAAAAAACCGGAAGAGTAGGCAGAGTAGACGTAAACATACAAATCCGCGGAGGCAAAGCTTCCGGGGAAATTATAATTCCATCAAGTTTGGACGCCAGCGAAACAGCATTGATGGCAGCGTGCATGGAAACTATAGAAAGAATCGGCCCGTGCAATTCAAGAATAAATATTGAAAAAATCGAGGACGTGCGCTCGGCAAAAAGAAAATTTGTTATAGACAGGGCAAAAGAACTGCTCCAGCAGATTTTCGCAGAAGGCATGCCAGAACCGCAGGAAATTACAGAACAAATTAAAGAAGCAATACGCGTAGGCGAAGTTGTGAATTTCAGAGGATGCCCTGCAGGCCCAGCAGTAGAAAGCTCAAATGAAATAATAATTTGCGAAGGCCGCGCAGATGTTGTAAATCTTTTGCGTGCAGGAATAAAAAACTGCATTGCAATCGAAGGCACAAGCGTGCCTCAGGCAGTTGCTGAATTGAGCAAATCAAAAGAATGCACAGCATTTTTAGACGGAGATAGAGGCGGGGATTTAATCCTAAAGGAGTTAACAGCAGTTGCTGACATTGAATTTGTCGCGCGTGCTCCGGAAGGAAAAGAAGTTGAAGAGCTCACAAAAAAAGAAATTTTCAAAGCCTTAAGAGAAAAAGTTCCGCTCAATCAGGCAAGGGAAGTTTCAAGTGGCTCTGCTTTTTTTCCGCAGAGAAATGGCTTCAAGCAGGAAAAGCGCGAGATGAAAGTTGAAGTTGTGGATGTTTCCACTCAGCTGAAAGAAGAGGAAAGCAAAAAATACGGCCGCGCTTTGCTTGCAGAAACAAAACCTCAGGAAGAGAAAATAATTAACGAAGAGCAGAAATCAAAATTCAAAGAAACCCTGAATGAGCTTACAGGCACGCGCGCAGCTTTTTTGCTAGATGAGAGTTTTGAAATCTTGGGAAAAGTTCCTGCGCGCGAGCTGATGAATGCCCTGAAAGAAACTCCGGCAGTCGGAGCTGTTTTCATAGACGGGGAAGTCGACCAAAAGCTTGTTAACCTCGCCACAATCCACGGTGCAAAAGCAATCGGCGGAATGAAAATTGCACCGCGAGTTTCTGCTCCCGAAGGAGTTCAAGTTTTCAGCCCAAAGGATTTTGAGGAATGAAATTCGAGAACCTCTTTTTTCCAAATTTTTCCTCAAATCTTTTTCTCTTCTTCATTTCCCAAAATATTTTCAGCAATCCTCGAGAAAGCGGGCCTTGTAATAAAAATTCCAATTAATACACCCATAATTGTTGTAAGCGCAAATCCGCGCATGACTCCAATTCCAATTACCATTAAAGGAAGCATGGCTGCTATAACAGTTGAGGCCGAGCCGAAAATCATAAAGAATGCGCGCTTGAGCTTTTGCTTGAAAGTCAGCGCCTGCGAGCTCGCGCCCGCTAGCAGTTCATCAATAATAAAAATCTGCGCATCCACACCCGTTCCTACAGTAGCAATTATTCCAGCAATGGAAGACAAATCAATTGTCCAGCCAATCAGCGCAGCAGCGCCGAAAATTATCACGACCTCTGAAAGAGTTGTAAGAATTACTGGAACAACAATTTTCATTTTTCTATATCGTGCAAAAATCACAGCAGAAACTGCGAGCGCTGCTATGAACCCTGCTGTTGCTGCGGAAAAAATAAACCCCTGTCCAAGCGTAGCTGAGATTTGGTCCACGCGGACAACATTTAATTTCACAGGGAGCGCACCTGACTGCAAAATGCTCTGCAAAGTTAATTTTTCCGCAACGGTTTCATCTTTTGTTGTTCTGAAGCCAGTTATCAGTGGCTCTGTGTAAGCCTGCCCCGCAAGGGAATTTGCGATATTCAAATCAGTAATAACTTTCCCGTCCAAAAGCAAAATAATTTTATCTTCAATATATCCAGTATTCTGCGCACTCGGTGGAGAATCTTTTGTCGCTTTCGCGAATTTTTCTGCAGCATCTTTTGTTATGAAAACCTGAAAATTAAATTCCCACCCACCTTTTGTCCTCACAACACGCGAAATGCAAAAGCCTTGTTGTTCCTGAATGCAGACTGATTTTATATCTGCGCTCTCAAAAACATCTGCGAAAACATAAGCAGAATTTTCAGTTATGTTTACAATTTCAAAATTTATCCCCCCAAGCGCGAAACTCTCATTTACAGAATAAGCGCCCCCGCCAATGAAAATTGAATTATTTGATAGAGTTAAGGTTTCGTTCAAAAGTTTTGTTTCATTTCCGGAAAATCTCAAAGTCTTTGAAATTTTCCCCTCGAAATTTCCCTGCTTTGCAAGCAAACCTTCAATATCCGAGAGTGCACCTGAAGTTTCTATCTGCACATAACTCTTTCCGCCAACATCTTTCACGGCCTGAAACTTTGATTCCTTTAAGCCGAAAACATTTATCCTTGTCTGCAGCGTTCCAAGGATTTGCTGAACTTCCGGTTCGCTAACATTTCCTTCAGGCTCAAGCAAAACGCGCGTGCCGCCGACCAAATCCATTCCGAACTTAAGCCTGCCTTTATCCGGTTCGGAAATTTTTATTTTCAATCCAGGAGTTTCAATATTTATAATCTCCAACTTTCCAGAATGCATTAACCTCAAAGTGCCAATGAAATTTTCAAACTCAGTCAAGTCCGTGGGAGATGAAATATATTTCTCATTTACAGAATCGATACTTTCTCCCACAGAAACCTTTCCATACAGTGGCGAGTCTACATCAACTTTCTGCACAACGGCTCCGGTTTTTCCGGTTGGCAAAATCAAAATCACAGAAACAATCAGAAGAATTATGTACAGGAGAATTCTCCAATCCCTGAAAATTTTAGTGTCCATTTACAGCGCCCCCTTCTTTTGCAAGTAAATTTGCAGCAGGCTCACATTCAAAATCCAAGTGTTCATGACATCGGCTATCAATCCTATTGTAAGAACAGAAGCTATTTGCGAAAGAACAGTTGAAGAGCCCATTAGAAATAGAGCTACCATAGAGGCAATTGCAGCTGCTGTCATTGTCAATCCGGTTTTTCTTGAGTTGCGGACTTTTTCTGAAAATTCTCCAGAATCTTTCAGCACGCGCGCTGTGAGAAGAATGTTTGTGTCAACGCTGTAGCCAATCAGCAAAAGCAAGGCAGCAAAAGTTGCGAGCGAAAGCTCTATTCCAAAAATCTGCGAGATGGCAAAAGCTTCAACAATGTCTGCGAAGCCAGCTAGCACAACATACAGGCTCGGCATTGGCTGCCTGAAAATTACAAAAATTGTTGCTGCCATGAGCACGAAAGCAATAATCAGAACAAACTGCGCCTGCGAGAAAAAAGTTTTCCCCAACTCTGTGCTAACTGTCTGGACAGAATAACCGGAATACGGAATGCCTGATTTTTCAAGAACCGAAAGAATTTCTTTTACATCAGAATTTTCAGGGATATTAATTATTGTCGACCAACCGGAAACCCCTTTTGCTGTGCGCGCGTGCACATCATATCCATAAGCTGCGGACTCGATCATTTTAGATGTAACCTCATCCGCGCTTTCCAGGACAACCTGAGTGCCCCCTTTCAAGTCAATATCCAATTTTATGTTTTCAGTAAAGCCCGCCCAAATTACATAAACAACTGCCAAAATAAAAATTGCAATCGGCAGGAGCATCAAGGTTTTGTAATTCATATGGACAATAAAATCTTAACATTAATAAACCTTTCAGCCGTAGGCTTTTCATGCGTATAGGAATTGTCGGCTGCAGCATAAACGGGGGCTATTTGGCTTACAGGCTCGCAAAAGAAGGGAATGAAGTTACAGTTTTTGAGCGCAAGCCCGCGATTGGAAACAAGCCATGTTCTGGCCTGATTTCCGAGAGACTCTGGAAATTTATTCCACGCGACGATTCGTTGATAGAAAACGAAATTGAATTTGTGAAAATACATTTTCCGAAAAAAACAGTTTCCGTAAAGTTCAGGCAGAAAATGTTTGCGAATAACCGGCACTCACTGGATAACTATGTTGCAAAACTTGCAGCTGATGCGGGGGCAAAAATTCTAATAGGCATGCCGGTTGAAGAGATTAATGTTGAGCGAACAGAAACTTTTTCAAATGGAAAAAGATTTCAATTTGATTTAATTGTAGGCTGCGACGGCTCGCAGTCTGTTGTGAGGAAATCCCTTGGCTTGAAAGAGCCGCGCTACAGAATGGGAATTTATATTTACACTTCAGAGAAAGGCTCGCAGGATTTCGTGGATGCGTGGCCGACTGCCAATGGATTTTTCTGGAAAATCCCACGCGGCGACCACGCAGAATGGGGACTGATTGACGAGCCAAAAACTTCCCCTGCCACGTTTGATAAATTTTTGAAAGAAAGCGGAGTTGAGAAAAGCAAAGTTTTCTCCACGATTATTCCAGAGGGCCCGATTGTTTCTGGCAGGAAAAATATTGTTTTATGCGGTGATGCCGCAGGCTTAACAAAACCTTGGTCTGGGGGGGGAATAATTTGGGGCATGACTGCCGCGGACAAGCTTATTGAGAATTTAGATAATTTGGAGCGCTACAACAAATTTGTAAAAAATTTTTTCGGAAGAAAAATAAAATTCTCACGCATGCAGACAAAATTAGTTGGAAAGTTTGGGAAATTTTTACCAAAGAATTTCCCTATTGCTTTTGATGCGGATTTTGGATTTCTATAAATTTCAACTGCTGCTCCTTAACAACTAAGGTTTTTAAATCTTTGTCTACAATAAAATATCATGCCGCTAGAAGCAGTGAAGAAACATATGGAAGGCTCAGATGTAAAGCAAAAGTTGGCCAGCCTATATCCTAAAGGTATAATGGTTGATGAGAATAATTGGGGCGACTATCTGAAAAAGTTTAGCAACATAACATCCGTCATACCTTCAAAAGAGTTCTGGAGTGGAAGAAAGGTTCTTGTAACAGGAGTCGGAGGATTTCTCGGCCCAAATCTGGCTAAGATGCTCATAGACTTTAATGCAAATGTCAATGGAGTTGTTCTTAATCGAGATATGTCTAAATATCCAAATGTATCGGACCTTAGGGACAGCATGAAAGTCTACGTTTGCAATCTGATTGATTATAGCCATGTATCAGAGGTTATCAAGGAAGTGAAGCCAGAATTTATTTTTCATTATGCTGCGATGAGCTTTGTTCCTACAAGCTTGGTTGAGCCTGCAGCTGTCTTACAGAACAATATAATTTCTACTGTTAACATTCTGCATGCGGTAGCACGTCACGGGAAAGATAACATATCTAAGATATTTACCGCGCTTTCTTCTGAACAGTATGGTTTTGTGCGTTCTTCCGATGAGCTCCCATTGAAAGAGACATCAGATCAGCGCCCAGAGTCCGCTTATGCAGTATCAAAAATAGCAACAGAGAAAGTAGGAGAGAGCTATTACTACAATGATCTTCTTCCCGTGCTTAGAATAAGGTCCTTCAATCAAGAAGGAGTCGGCGATATGAAATTGTGGAAGCGCGCCAGGGACGAAAGATTTTTCACAATGACGGTAGCAAAGCAAATAGCCGAATTTATGAAAGGGAAAAGGAACAGTATAGTTATCCAAAATCCAAATGCACTTCGTGACTTTATAGATGTGAATGATTCAATAGCGGCTCACATAATAGCAGCAGAGAAAGTTGAGCCAAATGAGCCATACAACGTCTGTTCTTCTCATGGAATTCTGACAGGGGACTTCGCGGTGATAGCTGGGAAACTCTTTGGTATACCAGAAGATAAAATTTTGGTAAATACCGATGCGATAAGAAGTTACGAGAAGCACACAACAGCCATCCATGGGTTTATAGGAGATAATTCTAAACTGACAGAAAGGATTGGTTGGCGTCCAACGAGAACTCTAGAAAACATAATAAGAAACGCAGTTGAGTTTCAGATGAGGAAGATGGGCTAACAATACCTCTGCTTAACTGCCTGTTTGTAAATATCTAAAATATCTTTCACCATTTTCTGAGAATCAAAATATTTTTCCACCCTTTTACGACCACCACTTCCCATTTTTTTCCGCAAAACAGGAGAATACATAAGTCGCGAGATTGCATCAGCTAAGTCTTTGGGATTCTCTGGTTCTACCACAATACCACTTTCACCATTCTTGTTTACCCATTGAACCCCACTTCCAGGAATGTTACATGAAACAACCGGCTTTCTCCTGACCATCGCTTCCATTTGTACAATACCAAAAGCTTCGCTGCGCATATGGGATGGCAAAACAAATATATCACACATTTCATAGAGTATTGGCAATGTGTCGTCATCCGCCTCCCCGAAAAATATTACTCTATCATCTGCAGAAAGTTCTCTTGCAAGAGATTTGAGAGGTCTCATTAAAGGCCCATCACCAACGATAATGATTTTATAATTTCCGCTCATCATAGGAAGAGCTTTCAATAGAAAGTTCACACCTTTGTATGGTATAAGTCTCCCAACAAAAAGTATGATAAACTCATCACTTATTCCGAGAGACTCCCTTAGTTCCTTTATCTTAGCTTTTTTAATCGGGCGGAATTTATCAATCTCCACAGAGAGTGGTACAACGGTAATTTTATTTTTAAATCCCATCAACATTTTCGAGAACTTGGCGTAATTCTCGCTAGACGGCAAAATTCTGTAAGATCTCTGAAGAAGTTGTTTCGTGTAGAAATCTAGAATTTGTGTAGCAACCGGCGGCTTTCCCACGATATCACTTTGGTATGACGCAATTATTGGGATTTTCACATCCATAATTTTCAATGCAGCCAACGGATTCGGTAGTTGTATATGTATCAAGTCTGGGCCGTAATCTTCTATTTCTTTGCGTAGTCCAACAAATATAGGTTGATTAAAAACAGACATAATTTTCGGAAGTCGAACCACTTCAACGCCATTTATTTTTTCTCTTACTAGCTTTCCATCCTTATTGCTTACTACAGCCCTAACAGAAACCCCCCTTTTGATAAGACCTTCGCATAGCACCTTCATATGGTTTTCAATTCCGCCCCGCACAGGCCAATAAAATTTTCCGACGTGCAACACTTTCATTTTTCTCCACCATTATTAAAAATGTATTTCTCTAACTTTTCAATAATAAGACTTTTTTCCGAGGATTTAAATTTAAATCTCTTTGCAGAAAAAATCGCCCCGCCAAGTTTTTCTATATCATAGACGGCGATTGCTTTTCTGCTTTTCTCCAATGCTTTAGCTAGCTCAAGCTGATGATTATCAACATGTTCGCCAAAATCTTTTAGCCTAGGAACTACTATAATGCGCTTACCGACTTTTATGGAATCGATTATATTTCCAGCTCCGGCATGGGTAATTACGATGGAAGCCAATCCAATTAAAGCTGACCTTTCTTTCTCAGGAAAGAAACTTTTGAATTTATAATTCTTTGGGATATATTCTGAAATCCCTATTTGTGCCACCACACTTTCCACTATTTTTCCATCTTCTATAAGGTTATCTATTTTCTTCAACAGCCTATCAAAAGGTTGCGTGTGAGTCCCAACAAGAACGAAAATCAAACAACCGCCCCCCAATATTTTGCTCTAGGATATTCTTTCAAAAGCTCTGGCCATTGAACCAGAAAGATATCAGATATAATGTAAGCTATCTTGCCGCTGAGCGATAGGTCTCTCACACGAGCCAGGCTTTCTAAAAAAATCACCTTTGTTCCAAGAATTTTTGCAACTATAATCGCAGGCATGGCGGTTCTGGCGCCCGTTGAAATCAGTATGTCAGGTTTTTCTCTTAAAAGAATTTTCCATGAGGCAAGAAAATTTGATGGCAAGTCTATCACCGAATTATCGTCAACAAAGAAAACCCTTTTCCTTTTAGATAATTCTACAGTATCGCTTCTTCTTACAGTCAGGAAAAAATGCTCCGTTTTTTTATAAACTTCTTCCAGCTGTTTTATTTCTGTTAAATGCCCGCCGGCACTCGATGCGATACATATTTTCATGAAAAGATTTGAATTCGTATCATTAAAAAAGCCGCATGTAACTATGATTCATTGCCGACAACTTTGTAAACGAACCAGACTATTGTAACATTTTTTCCGGAAACGCTTTTAAAAGTGTAATAACGTTCTTCCAAAAGTTTCAGCCTCTCTTTTTTGTCTATTATGTCAGACCATCTGACTTCGTCAAGAATTTCAATTTTCTTGCCATCGAGATGTCTTTCATGGACAGAAGAATTTAAAAATTCCATATCCACCCAATAAGACACATTTCTCGAAAGCATGTAAGATGTAACATTTCTATCTTTTGTCGCTTCTATCGCTTCCCAGTTTACAACACCATCTAGATTAAGAACTCGCCTGCCGGACATGTAATTGTAAATTCCAGAATTGAAACTCGCTATTGTATCTCTTTCTGTGGTGTTTTCGCTCATCCACAGCATCCCATCAAGAAGCACGGCTTGCCATGGTGCATAACCATTTTGCAATACATGCAGACCACCTATGGCAGAAATTACAATCAGCAAGATTAGAAAGTAAAATACCCTGACTTTGATTTTGTCGGAAATTAAAATTATCGCACTCCCAATGAAGATAGCAAAGTAAGGTATGGTCGGTGATATGTACCTTAAGCCCGACGATAGAAAGTAAAAAGAAAAAAACAACAAAAGCATAGCGGTGAACAAAATCATTATTCTGAATTTTTTTGTTAAAAAGAACCCAACAACTATAAGAAAAGACATAGTTGCAGCCACGATAAAACTATATACAGAAAAATCGAATGCGCCGAAATAATGAGGGATAAATGAAATTAGTTTTACAAGCGAATTCAGGCCGGTATAAATTTGCTGTTCAATGCTAATCCAGCTTTTGTAAATCCCGTGAGAGATTAAATATTTGGCAACACCACCACTTCCTTCTAATTTTCCAAAATTAACATAACTCCAAAATAGCCAAGAAGATATTATGAATGCAGCTATTAGCGAGAATACAACAATTTCTTTAACTTTCTCTCGCGGTGTTTTGCCGCCGGTTAGGGCATTGTGCAAGGCAAGCGTCACGAGTAGAAAAACTCCATCCAATCTTGACAGCATTGATAATCCAAGAATAACACCCAACATGGCAGGAAACCGCAAGTTTTTTTTCATGAAATTTTTAAAATAAAAATGTGCACACACGCTCATTACAAGAACAGTTATAGAAGTTTCCATACCGTTCATATCTATAATAGAAATCATTGGATTGATGCCATAGATTGCAGCAGCAATGGTTGCTATTTTTTTATTTATCAGCCTCCCCAGAAGAAAAACCCCAGCCACATTTACAGTACCTAAAAATGCCTGTAGAAGAAGAGCCAATCTTGTAATAAATTCCGCATCACTTCTAAATAAATTAAAAAAAGATAAAATAAGAACCCAAAGCGGCTGGGATCCATTTGTCTGCCCGAAACCGTTGCTAAATCCATCTCCATTTGCTATACCTTCTGCCATTTTATACCCATAAAATGCGTCGTCTATAAGAAATCTTGTCATAGCCGTTTCGAGAGGAAGAGAAGCAATTGAGAATCTAATCACAGCCGACACTATCAAAATTAAGATGAGCGGACTGATTTTCATGAGAAGTGTATTTATATCAAAACTTAAAAGCTCTTTATTTCAATCGAGTTTTCCGAAATCCTTTATTCCAAACTTTTTCACTATAGGTTTATACAGCAGCCTGCCGTAATCTGTTTCTAAGAATTTTTTGACAACATGTATGCCCTCCTTTCTATACCACCATGTCGCATTGTAATGCTTCGCCAAATAAGCAGGTATTGCGAAAACTGGCGTGCGGAAAAGTATGATACGCAGGCCGGGAATTTTTCTCATCCGCCTTTCCCATTTTAGAACAGCATTTTGACTTGCAATCCCTTCAACAAACGGATTCACTTCAAATTTATCTCCGACGATTTCAATATCTTTAGTTGTGCCTATGCCCATAGCTTCAGAATTTTTTAAATGCGCTATTTTCTCAGGATCGAATCCCATATATCTGGCAACAGTGTAATCTGCAGCTACCCTGTCAGCCGAAGCCATTATAACGTTGCATATTTTTGGTACGCCTGTTTTTGGTGCATTTCCCTCCATCGCAACAGTGCCATCGATTACATTGAATTTTGTTTTGAAGAAAGAATTTTCATCTGCTATTACCTGATCAACCAACGGATGGAAGTTATGCCTCACTCCTCGTGGTATGAGCCCCCAGTGATTTTTCAGGCAGCATGTAATTGTTGTCATTATGTGCGTTTTCATTACTGGAAGATTCAGGATAGAATCCGCTTCTAAAAGCACATCAGGCACATCGAGTTCCTTTAAAATTTTTCCATTTATTTTTATTTTTCTAGAAGGCTCATTGCTAAGGTTCACTAGTCTAGCGCCATACTTTGCTGCGAGCTCATCATATCCCCACAACTTGAACGCGCGGTTAAGCTGCTTGTATGCGGCCAGATCTGCATCACCTATTGAGATGCTCGCATTAGGATAATTTTCCGTAACCTCCTGCAAAACCGCTTCAAGAACCCACGGCGATGTTGAAACGCCCGGTATCATCTGATCTGCAATTCCGTTGACCTTTATGAAAATTTTTGTCCCAGGGATATATTTTTTCCACTCGCCCAAACGCATAGATTTTTTTACAGTTTCAAAAACATCTTCTTTCGAAACATTTCTTATTTTCAGGAAAACAACTTTTGGCATACAAATCAACAATTACAAATCAATTAGGCAACTTTAATCTTTATAAATATGAGGCATGAGCAAGTTAACTCACGCTCTACTGAATAGTCTAATTTTTAACATCTCTATCACGTATCTCAAAAATAAAATAGGGCCAATAAGTTTCGACTTTCCAGCTGTGCGATTTTTGAATAGAATAGGAATTTCCTTTATTTTAAGCCCCTTTCTAAAACATGCGTAAATAGTTTCTGTACACACTATCATACCGACTTTCCCATTTGCTGCGATGCCGGAGAAATTTATGCTTTCGAGGGCTCTTTTGTTAAACCCCCTATAACCTGACGAGGGATCTTTCATGTTGATGCCGAGAATAATTTTCATTAAAGTTTGAGCTAAGAAAGTTACGGTCGCTCTCATAATATCTCCACGAACATCTTTCCCACCGGCGACATTCCTCGAGCCGACAACAACATCATAGCTTTTAATTTCCTTTAAAATATCTCTGACGTACCGTGGGTCATGAGACAGGTCGGCATCCATTTCTATCATAACATCTGCACGGTTTTTCAAACAATATTTCATCATATCTATTTCAGCGTTCCCCCTCCCACTTTTAGTTTCTTTCAGAATTAGCCGCACCCTTTTTTCTTTTTTCCCCATTTCTTTTACAACTTTCCAAGTTCCGTCCGGAGAGCTATCGTCAAAAACAGCAATTTCAATGCCACGATTTTTTAAAAGCTCTCTAATTAGCTTTCCGATATTTTCAACTTCATTATAAGTAGGTATTGTTACGAAAATTTTCAACGAAAACACCCGCCAGTTCTGTGGTTTATTTTATTTTTAAAGCTTAGCCAACCGAGATTTATAAAAAGTTTTGAAGGATTTTTATGAAAGTAGTGATATTGGGCGCCGGCGTTTCTGGATTAGCAGCTGCGCGTGAACTCTCTAAAAGGAATGAGGTAACGATTTTAGATAGAGAGGAGTTTACCGGCGGCATGGCTTCACCATATCACATAAATTGGGATGGAAATGATTATTCTATAATGAAAACTTATCATCATGTATTAGGCAGAGATGCCTCTACCATAAAATTCATAAAAGAAATGTCGCTCGGGAGCAAACTCCATTGGAAAAAAATAAAAACTGGGTTCGTTTATAGAGGAAAAATCTACGGGTTTTCCACACCAATAGAGATATTGAAATTTCCAATACCATTTATAGATAAAATAAGACTAGCAAAATTTTTGCTTGTTGATATGAAAAGATCTGACTGGTCTTCTTTAGAAAGGACAACCGCCAAGGAGTGGGTTACAAAAAAAGCCGGCGAACTCAATTACAAACTTTTTTTCGAGAAGCTGGCCAGAAATAAATTTCAGAGACCGCCAGATGACATATCGGCTGCATGGCTTGGAGGCAGGCTGTCAAAAGAGGCCGACTCTGCTAGAAAAAAGTTCGGTGCACTTTACGGCGGTTTTGGGCAAATTACTGAAGCTCTTATAAGGCAATGTGAAAATCTTGGAGTTGAAATAATCAACGGCGCGTCAGTTACAAAAATTTGTAACAAAGGAAAAAAATCTGTCTCGTACACAAAAAACGGAAAACAATACACACTAGCTGCAGATGTAGTAATCAATACACTGCCGCCCCAAATATACATGAAGTTGGTAGAGTATCTCAGCCCTGAGCTTAGAAGGGTTATGGAAAAGATAAATTATCTTAGTGTAATATGCGTCTGTGTAGGAACCAAATTGAGATCAAGAGGCTATTATTGGCTTAATGTGCTTGATGAAAACTTACCATTTTCTGTTTTGTTTGAGTCGACTGCACTGTACGAAGACGCAGCACCGCAAGGAAAATCCGTATACTACATAGCAACATATCTACCGAAGTCCGATCCACTATGGAAAAAAACAGACCAGGATATAATAGATTTATACTTGAATTCCACCAACAAATTTATACCAGGATTTTCAGAAAATGTTGAATGGATACGAATAACAAGGTTCGAAAATGCTGAAGCAGTATACTATCAAAATTTTGAAAACCCCCCAATCAAAGCTGACGGAGTCTATTTTGCAGGCATATACAGAATATACCCGAAAACCAGAGATATCGCCTCCCCAATAGAATCTGGAATAGAGGCCGCCCAACGAATTCTAAGAGATTTAGAAGAAAACAATCTGGGATAAACCAGAACTAGCTTTTCGTTCCTAATCTTTTTAAAGACTTCGTCCAAAGACTAAGAACGAAAAAATGTGATGAACTTGAATAAAGTAGTTTTTCTGAAAATATCAAAAGTAGAGAAGGAAGAAATCCAGAAAATAGTCAGAAAGTCTATGGCGCTGGGCGAGTGGAAAAAATATATTTACGGAAATAAGATTTTTCTGAAGGTTAATGGAGTCTCAGATCAACTTGTCCCCGGTCAATGCACCTCGCCGTGGGTTCTTGAAGCGGTTTTGCAGGAGGTTACGGAAAATTATCCTAATGCAGAAATTTCTGTCGGAGATGCGGACCTCGCTGCAACAAAGCAGTTAGATACAGCAGCAAGGATATGGCTTCACAAAGAGCTCGCAGAAAAATACGGCGGGCGTTTTGTAAACTTATCGAAAGACCCCACCAAGCGAGTTGAAATGGAAAGCTCGATTATGAGAGAAATACATTTGCCGGTCACTCTCCTCGATGCAGATTCTATTCTAAATATACCCGTAATGAAATCTCACTGCATGTCAAAGCTCACATGCTGCCTGAAAAATCATTGGGGCATGGTTCCGCGCTTCCGCCATAATCTTCATCCGGTGTATGATCAATTCATATCAGATATGAATAAATTTTTTACGAAAACCCGCTTTAATGTTGTCGATGGGACAGTGTCCATGGAATGGAATGCTCCCAGAACAGGAATACCGAAAATATGCAATGTGATTTTCTCCGGCCACGACAGGGTTGCGATTGATTACACTGTTGCCAGATATATGGGATTCGATCCACAGACAGTGAAACATATATGGACATGCGAGCGTGACGGCGTGGGTTCAACAAAAGATATTGAAATAATAGGAGATAAATTTGAAGTGAATCCGTTTGTTCCACCGGAACCTGATAAGCAGCCGATATTCTTTTGGGAAACGCGTTTGAGAAAAGTACCGCTATTAAAGCCAATAATTTTTGACAGCCCACTATTCTGGCTTTTTGCCGGCATTGCAACAGCATACAATACAAAGGTGTGGTACAATCTCCATGGAACAGGTTACATGAAAAAAATCTTAGAAACACCTTATGCTACAGAATTCAAACCACTTTTTGATAGAGAAGGCATAAAGCTTTAGGCGATGGGATGGAATATTTTTCTGGGAAAAACACGATAAAATTTATTCTTATAGGTGTCGGCGTCTTGTTGGCGCTTCTCTACTTAGGTGATTTTTCAAATATAACTTCATCTATTTTCAAGTTATCTTTCCAAACAATAATCATCCTTCTTGTGTTGACATCTCTTAATTATGTGTTTCGTTATCTAAAATGGGAATATTTTCTCAGAGTAATTGGAATAAAAATACCTCTCAAGTTATCTGCAGCAGTTTTTTTCAGCGGACTCTCGATGGCACTTACTCCAGCAAAAATCGGTGAGGTTTTGAAATCTCAATTGTTAAAAGAAAAGGCAGGCATACCAAGAAGAAATACAATAATGGTTATATTTTCAGAAAGGCTAACAGATGCCATCGGTCTGACAGTTCTTTCCATTCTGAGCCTTTCAGCATTCTTCCTGCAGCTATGGTCTGTTGCCATAATAGTGTTTTTTATTGTAATAATCCTATTTATTTTTTCCAACGAAAAAATGCTTTCTATGCTAACGAGCTTTGCGACACAAATGCCATTTATAGGAAAATACGTAAAATATTTTAATGAATCATATGTGAAATCAAGAGCATTATTTGCGCCACGCACGATAATAGTTTCATCTTTGATATCAATGATATCATGGTTTTTTGAATGCCTAGCCTTGTACATACTGCTCAATTCTCTCGGTGTAAGTCTAAGCTTGTTGGCGGCAACTTTTATATTTTCATTCTCTTCAATTTTCGGCGCTCTGTTAGTTTTACCGGGTGGGATAGGCGCCGCCGAAGGAAGCTTTATGGTACTTCTTCTTATGTCGGGTGTGAGCAAAGCTATGTCATCACTGGCTACAATTGTTATAAGAATAACAACACTCTGGTTCGGATTCCTGGTTGGCATGCTGGCTTTGCTGCTGATTAAGAGAATAAAAAATGTCGATGCCAAAACTTTATAAACATTCTTCAAGGAAAAATATTATGCCAAAGAAATTTACAGGAAATACAAAGGTCTTCTCTCTCAAAAATATGATAGCTATCTTTATAGCAGGTTTTATAGTTTTTTTGGTATTATTATTATTTGGAGACTCCGAAAAAATCTTTGAACGTGCAGGAAGAATTTCCATAGAAACATTTTTTCTCCTAATATCACTTACGCTTCTTAATGACGCTTTCAGATTTCTGAAGTGGGAATATTTTCTCAGGACACTTAACCTCAGAGTAAAGCCAAAAATTTCATTGGCAATTTTTGCATCAGGAATTATAATGTCATTAACGCCGGCGAAAGTTGGAGAATTGATGAAATCTCAATTGTTAAAAGAAAAGGCAGGCATACCAAGAAGAAATACAATAATGGTTATATTTTCAGAAAGGCTAACAGATGCTATTGGCCTGGCTCTACTTTCTCTTCTCGGTCTTTCTGTTTTTTTTGCCAATGCATGGTCGCTTCTAATTATATTTTTAATAATAAGTCTAGTCCTTTACACATTATCAAATGAATCGATGTTTATGAGATTATTGTCGGTCTTAAATCATATTCCTATAATCAAAAAATATACATACTATGCGCACGATTCATATAAAAATTCAAAGAAATTATTCACACCGGCTGTTCTAACTGTATCAACTTTAATTTCTATTATTTCATGGTTTTTTGAATGCCTCGAGTTGTATATAATTTTGCAGGCGCTTGGCGCACCGATATCACTCTCTTCAGCTGTTTTCATCTTTTCTTTTTCATCGATTGTTGGTTCTCTCTTTCTTTTACCGGGTGGGATAGGCGCCGCCGAAGGGAGTTTTGTTGGATTGCTCCTAGTCGCAGGCGTTGGCAATACGGTAGCATCTCTAGCTACGATAATAATAAGATTAACGACATTATGGATTGCAATACCTATTGGAATTATAAGTTTCTTCTATGTATCTAAGATGAAAAATTTTGAATCCGCGGATTCAGAAAGTTTTTAAAGAGTTTTGCCGATGAATCTCTATGTCCAATGTAGCAGTGCTGAAAACAAAACCACAGACGGTTGTTGAAGATTATGGAAGGTTGATGCGCTTAGCAAGATATAGAAACGAAATAGACAGTAAGAAAGAAACCATTATCAAACTTAATTTATCATGGTCTCTTTATTATCCGGCCTGCTCAACCCAACCGTGGCAGCTTGAAGGCGTTCTGAAAACTTTGGAAGAAGATAAATTTAAAAAAATACTTCCAGTAGAAAATAAAACAGTTGTCACAGATCCTATTAAAGGAGCGCGTCTAAATAAATGGAATACAATTTTCCAAAAGTTTGGTTTAAATTTCACGCCTCTAACAGATGTAGAGTGGGTGAAATACAACCCCAAACACGAACTTTCTGTTCTAGACAAAAAGGTTTTTCCAGACGGCGTTTACATACCAAAAATGTTTTTTAACAAAAACATAATTCATTTGCCAACGATGAAAACTCATGGTCACACAACTACAACTGGCGCGATGAAAAACGCTTTTGGCGGATTACTAAAAGAAGTGCGCCACCACTGCCACAAATATATACATGACGTTCTTGTTGATCTATTGATAATACAGAAAGAAATTCACCCCGGAATTTTTGCAGTAATGGACGGAACCGTTTGTGGAGACGGCGCCGGACCACGCACAATGGAGCCGGTTGAGAAAGGATACATTCTCGCCAGCTCAGATCAGGTTGCGATAGATGCGGTCGCCGCAAAAATGATGGGCTTCGATCCGCTCCAAATTCCCTACATTAAAAAAGCCCACGATTTAGGCCTAGGTATGGGGGATCCGAGGCAAATAGAAACTCTGGGAGAAGATATTTCCAAAGTTAATTTCAATTTCAAGGTTAAACGCAGTCCGGTAATATACGGGGATCAAATTTTCAGAAAAGGGCCACTCAGTTTCGTTGAGCCACTCTTGTTTCGCACATGGTTTTTCAACTTCTGTGTTCTCGGGTCTGAAAGTTATCACGACTGGTTTTGGTATCCTTTGATTGGCAGGACAAAAATCGCCGCCTTTACGAAAACTGAATGGGGAGAACTTTTTCAAAAATACTGATTTTTATGAAAAATAAATTTTTAATCACAGCGTTTATTATTGCCATACTTATTCGCACTGCTGTAATTTCTCAGGGCAACGATTTTTTGATTTCGGAAAACATTGTTTTCGATGATGCATTTATTTTTATAAAAATCGCAAAAAATTTACAAGCAGGGAACGGATTTAGCTTTAATGGAATTGAGCCAACAACAGGCGCGCCGCCATTATGGCCATTTTTGTTATCTCTATTTCCTCTTAGCGGGAGCGGCGCGGCTCAGATAGCATCCGCCATTTCAAGCGGCCTCTTCATTCTGTCTGCCATATTTGTTCGCAGGATTTTTGTCAAATTCTTCGAAGAACGATTCGCAAATATATTTCTAATAATTTATCTCTTCAACCCATTTTTCGTACTTCTCAGCTTGAACGGAATGGAGACATCACTCTATATATTTGCTTTTTCAATTTTATTTTGGTATTACTTCAAATTCAAAGAAAATCCTACAAACACAAAAATAATTCTTTTTTCTCTCGCTGGTGCGATGACAATATTTGCCCGCGAAGAAGGAATTTTTGCATTCTTAGCTTGTTTGATTGATTATTTCTTTTCCGAGAAAAAGAAATTGCCAATTTTCAAGTGCATATTGTTCTTATCGATATTCTATAGCCCCCTGTTAATATGGCGGTTCCTAACTTTCGGTGAAATAACATCAAGTAATTTGTTTCTTCTGCTTAATACACACTGGCTAAAACAGTATGGGGCTTTACAAAACATGGGCGCTTTGATTCTACATGGCAGTTTATTGAATTTTGCGACAGGATCAATTATCCTTGCTTTCTTAGGAATATTAATGAAACCAGAATTATTCAGAGCATTAAAGCCCATTTGGATATTTGTTGCGATTAACATACTTTTTTATTCGTTTATTGCTCCAGTAGGAGTTTTTCGCTACCAATTCCCATCCGAACTGTTTTTTATTTCTGGAATAGCCTCACTATTCTTTTTAATCATTGAAAGAACATCACAAATCTCCTATAAAAAATTTCTAGCGATTTTGATTTTTGGGGTATATTTTTTCTATCAATTTTTGAACGCATTCATGATATGGTCGGTTTTGCAGTACACCGGCGATGGTGAGATTTTCTGGTCAAACAAGGACTATGCATTTAGGGAAGCAGCGGAGTTTGCGAATGAAAATCTCCCAAAAGGGTCAGTTGTCGCGCTAAACCATATAGGAACATTTTCTTGGTTTTATAATGGTAGAACTGTTGACTCGCTGGGAAAAGTTGATTATAAAGTTGTGCAAGCTACGAACGATGGCAAACTAAAAGAGTTTATAGAGAGCAAAGGAGCCGTGTATATTGTTGATCTGTTTAAAGTTTTGGAATTCGAAAAAATTGACAAGTCAGACATAATCTTCTCGAAAGATATACACATGACAATGGGCGAGAGTCCTCTGGGATATTTGCGTGGAGACCGTGGCGCAGTTGGCTGGTATGTAGCTATTGTTAAGCTAAATAATAACACAGTTAAATTGCTACAAAATTAACCCATATGCTAACTACTTATAAACTTTAAAATGCACTCTTTTCGTAAATGTCCCAGTGATAAAAAATGAAAGTTTTAGACCGACTACTTGATAAATTCAAGATTGCGATAAGCGTTTTGAAAGATGTGGAAAATCCCATAGATTATTTTCTAAGAAGGGAGTCGGTTATCAGGGTAAGAAACAAATTTAAAGTTTCAATAAGAAATGAAGAATTTGATAGAGTAACTCTTAATAACATTTATTTTAGAAAGCTATTTACTCCAGACGGTTTTCAGGTTAGAGAAGGGGATATTGTTTTAGATGTTGGAGCTACTATAGGAGTCTTTCCACTTATGGTAGCGAAAAACTGCGAAAAGGTCTATGCATTCGAGCCCTGTCGTACGCACTTTTCTATGTTGCAAAAGAATATTGCTTTAAATAAATTTCATAACATAATACCTCTTGATTTTGCTTTATCAGATAAAACAGGTAAGGAAGATTTCTTTATCTCGAAAAGTTCTGCCGCCCATTCCCTATTTAGAGAATTGGCAGGCGAAGTTTCAAGTGTAGAAACAGTCAACACAATCAGTTTAGAAGATTTTATGCGTCGCTTTAACGTTCCAAAAATAGACTTATTAAAAATGAATTGTGAGGGGGGCGAATATAAAATTCTTATGAAAAGCAGAGTCTTAGATAAGATTGATAAAATTTCAACCGAGTACCACGATAAAGATGACGAATTAAATGGGTTAGCATTAAGAAAATTTTTAGAAAGTAAAGGGTTTTCTACTTTGTTGGTTAAGAGAGCGCGCACAGGAATGATATATGCCCGAAGAATTTGATTGTCGGTGTTGTAAAGTTTTTAAGCTTAAATGAGTTATAGATTAGTTATGTCAGTAGATGCAAATTCTAGACAAGGAGATCGGCTCACCGAACCACATAAAATCTCAAAATTACTTGCTAAGCTAAAAATTCTCCAGTCACGGACGCAGAGCTACATATCTCTTTTCAATATGGCACTTCTTTTAACTCTTTGGACTGAAAAGCACGACCCAACTCTAGCTATAGTGGGGATATTTTTTGTCATACTAATTGGATTGCTAGACTGGAAGCTGATATTTAGGGCCGAACAACAACTAATGTTTCAGAAGAATCCCGAGTGGTTGAAACAGCTCGAATTGATAAAAGTAAGGCTTGATATAATCGAGAAAAAAACACTAAAAAAGGTCGGTGGTATTTCTGAATGAAATAGTAGAACCTAATAAAATCTCGAAAACACTCGCGAAAGCGAAAATTATCATGGCAAGAACTCAGAGCTACATAGCTCTTTATAACATGATTCTTATACTAGGATTATGGTTGGAAAAAAATAATCCCCTATATGCGGTTGTAGGTCTAATGTTGGTGTTGGTCGCAGGTATTTTCGATTGGATATTTATTTTTAAAGCAGAGCAGCAAATACACATCCAAAAAAATCCGGAATGGTCTAAGACATTTGATACGATAAATGAGAAACTTAGCAAAATTGAAAAAATAGTAGATTAATTTAGTGAAAAATCTTTAAAATTATTTAACTTGTAATGCAACCTTTAACTATAGGAATTTTTAATAATTTTTTATAAAAGCCAACTGAATGAAAAATTCTATTTAAGAAAAAACATTTATAAATCGGACTAGAATTTCAACTCCAAAGCAGATAGCTTCATAAGTTTTTTTATTGGTCTTGATGATACATAAAAATTGCATTACAAAAATCACAGGAATAAGTGTTATATCAGCTTGCTAATAGCATCACAATATTCTTTCATGTACCTCAAATACCTTATGCTTAAAAGCATTGTTTTAAAAGTATTTTTATGATAATCAGGGCACGGAGTCCGGCAAGAATTTATTTCGGCGGAGGAGGCACTGATATTTCGCCCTATCCGGAAACATGGGGTGGCGCGACTCTTAATGCTTCAATAGATAGATATGTCTATACGACGCTCGTTCCAAAATATGACCAAAGCATACAAATAGCGTCTTCAGCACATAAAAAAGCAATCCTGTACGGCGATGCTAGTGAAATGAAATTTACAGGAGATCTGGATATTGTCAAAGCGGTAATCAGACTCTTGCAGATAAAACATGGCGCGAATGTTTTTATCCGCAGCGATATGCCGCCAAACACAGGTCTAGGGACAGCTGCTGCTACAGCAGTCTCGGTTATAGGCGCGTTTAACCACGTTCTTGAGAAAAAGATGAACACGTATGAAATTGCCGAGGCGGCGTACAAAGTTGAGGAAATGCTTGGAAGAATCGGCGGCAGGCAGAATCAATATTCAACCGCTTTTGGCGGAATAAATTTGATTGAATACGCAGGTAGCAACAATGCGCGCGTTATTCCTCTGAAAATGCGGCGCGGCCATATTTATGAGCTAGAAAAAAGTTTAATACTTTGCTATATTGGTAGCAGGGGTGATGAGGGAAGGCTTCAGGCTCTTCTCAAGACACAAAAAGATTCTTATAACGACGCAAAAGTTTTAGGAACCCTCGACAAGCTGAAATCAATAACTTATGAAATGTTCCACGCACTCTCTTCAGGAGACCTGCTTTATTTTGGCGAGCTCATGGATGACGCCTTTCAAACAAAGAAAAACATACATGCAGGCTTTGTAACACCAGCGATCGAAAAAGTCTACAGGCTTGCAAGAGACTCTGGAGCAATCGGCGGTCGTGTGCTCGGGCTTGGAGGCGGCGGTCACATGCTTTTCTTTTGCGAGCCAAACAAGGAACATGAAGTCTCTGCTTCGTTACAGGCAGCGGGTTGCAGTATTGTTGATTTCGGTTTTGAATTTGACGGTTTACAGTCATGGGAAGTAAGCAGTTCGATGTGATTATATGGAAAAGATTTTGATTACAGGGATAACAGGTTACATCGGTGGAATACTTGCAGGAATTGCTGTTGCTAACGGAAAGGAAACCCATGGCACAACATGGGAGCAGGAGAGCGGCTCTAATGTGCAGGAGATGAAAAAAATTTCCACGGTGCATCACTGTGATATGCGCAATAAAGTTTCTGTGGAACGGATGATTAAAAAAATAAGTCCAGAAAGAATTTTTCACCTAGCAGCTCAGTCCATGCCAACGACCTCGTGGACATATGCAAAAGAAACGCTTGAAACAAATATTTTGGGTACGGTGAATATTTATGAGGCCGTCAAAAAGGTAGGGATCGATCCAGTAGTTGTTGTAGCTTGTTCTTCCGCGGAATATGGACAGACACTTTTTGATAGAAAGAATATTCCTGTCACAGAGGAACATCCGCTTCTTCCATTGCATCCATATGGTGTGAGCAAAGTCGCTCAAGATTTGCTTTCGTACCAATATTTTAAGAACTTCGGAATAAAAGTCGTGCGTTGTAGAATTTTCAACACAACAGGCCCGGGAAAAACAAAAGATGCCGCAGCTGATTGGGCAGTGCAGGTAGCAAGAATAGAAGCAGGTCTCCAGAAACCCGTGATAAAAGTTGGTAACCTAGGGGCTTTCAGAGACATAACTGACGGAAGGGATATGGCGCTAGCTCTCCTTCTCGCTTCTGAAAAATGCAAACACGGAGAAGTTTACAATATTTCCTCATCTAAACCATATAAGATGCGCGATATACTTGACAAATTAATACATCTATCAGAGACAAAAATTTCCGTTGAAACAGACCCGACGCGTATGCGCCATATTGATGAACCGATAATAAGCTCTGACAACAGAAAATTTGTTGCAACAACAGGATGGCAACCACAAATACCTGTTGAAAAAACTTTGGAAGATATGCTGAACTGGTTTAGAGAAAAAATTCGGAAGGATGGGAACGCGTGAACTATTTTCCAGAGCTCTCATTTATAACCCCCTTAAAAACCCTTTCAACTCCTCTCAGATAAGATTCCTTTGTAAACTTCATAGCAGTCTTGATGCATGATGGTGCCATATGCGGAAAATCCTTTTCATATTTTTTTACAGCTTCAATAAGGCTTTTTTGGTCACGATTTATTAAGACCCCGTTTACTCCAGATACAACACTTTCTCTGAACCCACCTTCATCCGCTGCGATGCAAGGTTTTCCGAATGACATTGATTCTGGCGGGATAAAACCGAAGTCCTCGTTCTCTGCAATGCAGACTGTAGCCAAGCAACCTGAGTAAAGTTTTTTATATTCAGCTTCCGTGAGATTAGTAAGCAATTCGACATTCTTTGGTTTTATTCCTTGAAGAAATTCAAGATAATTTTTATCGACAGCGCTTCCGGCCACAACCAATTTTTTATCAGGCATTTGTCTGAAAGCATCCATCGCAACTTCGATCCTTTTGCTATAGGCGAGTCTCCCAGGGTAGAAATAGAAATCTCCGAAAGAAGTTTTTCTCACCTTATCAATGCAGGTTGAGTAAACAACTTCGGTATCTCGCCCATAAGCTTGTTTTACTCTGCCACGCACGTTTTCAGAATTAGAAAAGATTCTTGTCATACGACCGGCCAGAAATCTGTCAAATGCGCGCATGAAAGGAGACACCATAAGAAATGGAATACGTTTTTTCATACTCATCTGTTTTATATGGAAGCGCGCTGTTGGCGGGTATAAATCTCTCTTAGGAGTGTGGCAATACCACACTGATGGTGAGTTTCTTATGTTAATCATGTTTGTGATAAAGTAACCATGAGAATAGTATAGGTCGTAACCTCCGAGATCTTCTCCAACCAGATTAAGACCGAATTTGAATTTGCTCGGAGCTTTAATTTCAATGACTTTATCTGCTTGTTTTTTCCAGCCTTCGTAAGATTTTTCAGGTTCAAATTTGTTTACAATGACATCCATTCCGAATCTCTCTGTTAATGCAAGCAATGAGCGTTCGCATCCACCACGCGTTATTATTTCCGGAAAAACTGCAAGAATTTTCAAAAAATCACTAAAATACAGAGCTTTCATCTCTTTGTTTCTGAATTTGGGAAGTTCCACATGACAACTTGTATGGTGAGATGAAATAAGTATGCGTTTCAACATTTCCCTTAATTCTTTTGGATGCTCCAATTTTGAAATTCATTTTATCACTCATTTAATTTGGCGACGCAAAAAATCTCCGGTTTCATATGAAAAGCAAATGCAAGCTGTGACCACCTCCATATCAAAGGTAGTCCAAGCCTGGGTAAAATCTTTTCAATTTTGAAACCGTAGTGCATCAACATCCTTTTCAATGCCCGTGGGTTATAAGGTTTAACATGCGTGTAATCATGATAGAAATTTTTATAAGTTAATGACCAGTTTAATGTTGTTATTATAAAAATTCCATCCGGCGCAAGCAGGCGTTTTACATTATCTAAAATGTTTGTTGGGTCTGTAAAATGTTCGATTGTTTCGAGACAAGTTATGATGTCAAACTTCTTATCAATATTTATTTTATCTTTGCTAAGGTCCACTTTTACAACTTTTATCTCTTTCGCCTCGCAAGATTTTATACCGGCATTATCAATTTCTGCCCCGAAGCATTCCAACCCAAGATTTTTAAAAGCTAGCAAAAAGTCCCCGTAACTCGCTCCAAGATCCAAAATAGATTTCGCGTCAGGCTTGAACTTTTTGACTACGAACTTCGCAAACTGTTCTGCGTACTTCGGAGATACATTGCAAGGTCCATCATAATGCGTTTCTAAATAACTTGGCATAATTCTAATTCACCTTTGCAATAAATGAAACGAATCCCATTTCTCTTCCGGATACATGTTTAGCTATACCCCAGCTTTCATTCAAAACCTTTAAATTAATATCATTACCAATCACATTTTTATAGCTGCTCTCACTCAAAATATTTACAGGCTTACCAGAAAGATAATCTTCAAAGGTGTTTTTAATAACATATGAACCGTCAATCCAATAACTTATGTTTCTGCGTTTCATATATCCCCCAACATCTTTTTCTAGAATTGCCTTTATGGCATCGTGGTTATGCACACCATCGAGATTTACAACGCTCCTATTAGAATAGTAAGAAATTATACCAGAGTTGAAGCTTCCTATCACATCATCTGGCGATGTATAATTTTCAATCCACGCCAAATTAATTCGCGAAATCTTCGCCCAAGGAAAATACCCCGCATCTATTTGAAAAAATCCGTTAACCACGATTACAATTATCATTAGAGCGAGAACGATATGAATACCTCTTTTCCAAAAGATAGTTAATTCTGAAAGCAAAACAGTCATGGCTATAAGTAAGAGAGGAATTATCGGGGTGAAATATCTTATATGAATTCCCCACAGATATACAGGATAAAAGAACAGCAAGGAAAAAATGTAGATATCTATTATACGGAACCTACTAAATTTAATAATCATGAACAGAAGCGTTGACACCACCAAAATTGATGATAACGCCTTCACTATTATACCGGTATTGTATATGAAACCGAAATGGTGAACAACGGCTCCAAAAGTTTTAACAAAATTGTTTGAAATTATTTTTGGGTAATCTTCAAGTCCGTAGGGAGTTTTTTCCAAAAAGCCATGATAATGCACGTACACAGTCAGAGCACTGCTTTGCTGTATGGTACCCAAATTAACGTAACTCCAGATGAACCACGGCGAAACAATCAAAATCACAAAACCGAGCAGTTTTGCTGAGAAAAGGATGCCACGTTCTTTTCTAACAGCAGAATCTAATAAAAATGCTCCCAATAGAAAAATTAGATCCGTCCTTGTTAGAATTGCAATGCCGGATATAACACCAAACAAAACAAAATTAATCCGGCTTCTAATATCTTTCTTAAAATAAAAATTCAGCGCAAGCAAAATAATTGTTGTCTGCAAAGCGCCTTCCAGTCCATTCAAAGACTGTGCAACTACAAAAAGATTCACCGCATAAATAAGTGACGGCACGATCCTATATCTTTTCAAAAAAAATGATGACAGACTATAAATAAGAACAACGCTTATCGCATCCAAGACAGATGCTATTATCAAAGAGGTCTTTACAGGCAAGTCGCTATCATTTAAAATAAATGGCGGAGATATCATCAAAGTCCACATTGGCGTCAGGCCATTTGTGGGATTCTTTCCATCTAGCGACATGCCATTTCCATGAATAATGTTGTTAGCTATGCTGTATCCGTAGAACGCATCATCAAAAATAACTTTTTCTATCAAAACGTCAGTGCTTTGTAATGAAAATGCTAGACGAATCACAAAAGCCAAAATTGCTATAGCAATAATAATTTTTTTCTCATTTTTCATAAGTTTCACACAGAATTTTTATCAATCTCGTATATTCTCAATCTGACAAGCTTACAATAGTTGAGCGAAAAAAGGTCCAGAAGCTTAAATAAAAACGAGTCTTTAGTTCTCTGGTGCCCGTAGAGTTTATATGACATTTTTGAAACCAGAATATCATCATTCAGCCTGCGCTCTTTCTGTATTTTTTCCCTCTTTTGCAAAACCTTTTCAAAATACAAAATAAACCATAAATGAGCTTTCAAAAAATTTGACATCCTTTTGAGGTTTCCTGTAAGAAGAAATGAGAAAAATTTCACCAAAAAATCGAAAATAATGAGCGGCAATATCTTTATAATAGTTGACAGCTTGAAAAAAGTTATAATGTTTAACAAACGATTCCTCTCTGTAAAGAAAGACAATGTAGATATGCGCGATCCTGTACCCGCGCCATAATGCCAAACTTTACATTTTTTGCTGTAAAGTATTTTTTTACCTTGTAATAAAAGTCGGAAGCACATCCAAGTATCATCTCCATAAGCAAAATAATCTGGATCGAATAGACGTTCTCCAACCTGTTTCTTATCGGCAATAAAAACTGCGCATCTAGGAATTGCGGAAGAGTTATAATCTTTCACTACGCCAACAGAATTGCCGCAAATTATGTTTATAGTATCCATTGGACGGAATGTGCTTAGGTCCGAACCAAAAGGATAATCATTGGCAACGGTTATCGCTGCTCCGAAATCCTTAGCTTCAGATAAAAAGTTCTTCCCGAAATCTTCAGGTAAGATAGTATCATTACCAGCTACCATTACAAAATCTGACATACACGACTCATACGCTATATTTGCGGCCTTTGAAAATCCAACATTTTTTTCCAGTTGTATTATTTTCACAAACGGAAAATGTTTTTCAACAAAATTAACAGAGCCATCCGACGAACCATTATCAATCATAACTACCTCTAATGAATGCTTCGGAAATTTCTGTTTCTCTATTGAGCTAAAGAAACTTTCCAAAAACGCTTTTCCGTTCCAATTAACCGTAGCTATGGATAAATCGGGTTTCGGCATATTTTAAGTCGAAAGCCAATCTTTATAAGAATTATGGACGCGGGATGCTATGAAAAGGTTAGAGTCAAAACCATACCTTATTTAAAACTATAATTTGAAGAATTTCAATAAGTTTATCTGTTAGACATGGAGATTTACATGAGTACAATAAGACGAGCTCTATCAAACACACTCTATCTTATGGGTGACTGGAGCGTTATAATGATATTTGGCTATATCTTTTGGGTAATTCTAGCGAAGATGCTTTCACCTTCAGAGGTTGGTATATTTTCGACGATATCAAACATAGCGGTGTTTCTGACAGCTTTTACAACACTCGGATTTAATATCTCTGTGATAAAAATTATTGCGGAGTATATTTCTAAAGAAGCTAAAGACTTTGTTGCAGGTATAGTCTTTTACACGTTAAAAAACACAATAATTTTCAATCTTTTAATTATTTCAATAATGATAGCTTTTTTGAGAACATTCTTCCCCGGATATTTGGGATGGGCAGAGCTTATAGGAATCTCAATCTACACTATAATAAATTCTCTATATGCAGTTGCACAGGGATATCTTTCCGGATTTCAGGATATGAGAAAGATATTTTTAACTGACATGTTTGCCTATACATTAAAAATAATTTTGGTTACAATTCTAATAATTTCTGGATTTAGCTTTTTCGGGCCAGTCGCTGCTTTTTCTATTGCAACATTGATTGCATTTTTTTGGCGGATGGAAAAGATTTCTATAAGAAATCATAAAATAAATGAGGCGGAAATGTGGAGCTACTCCATCCCGGCAATGATTAGCAGTTTAGGAATAATACTTCTTTTTCAGTCGACAGTTATTATTCTTGGTGTAATGAAAAATATGAGCGATGTAGGTATTTTTACATTGGCTTTTATGTTAGTTACGCCGATAAGAGCGGTCTTCCAGGTAATATCTAATTCTCTCATGCCAATAGGCTCAGGGAAGCTGGCAAGGCAGGCGCAGTCTGGGTTTGATGAACTGATGAATCAATCAATTCGCTACTCTTTGCTCATTGTTTTACCATTAACAGTCATGTTCTTTATTTTCTCTTCGGATATACTTCTTTTGTTTACTAAGACAGACTACTTGGCAGGGGCGCACTCCATGAGGATAATCGCTATAGGATCTTTGCTAGTCGGAATTTCCTACATACTCTCAGCGGTTTTATATACTGCAGGAATGGTTAGAGAAAGCAGAAATGTAAATCTACTTGGGGGAATTTGCAACACTGTTCTATGTGTAATTTTAATACCATTTTTAGGACTTATTGGTGCAGCGTTCTCCTATCTTCTTGCCGGTGTTATTTCTTCTTGGTTTTCTATCTCTCTATGCCAAAACAAACTGAAATTACATTCTGCCTATCTAAAAAAATTAGTTACTTCCTTCATAATCCTATGTTTGATGATTTTATTATTAAAATATCTCATAGGAGGAATTTATTCTCTCATATTTTCAATTATTTTTGGAATACCACTATATTTTATTTTGCTAATCTATCTAAGATTTTTTGGCGAAACTGATATAAAGATTTTAGACATTTTAGAACTAAAGTTTATTTTTTTGAAGCCTGTATTATCTCCCATAAAACACAAAATGAGAAAGCATATGACACAAAATTAATTATAAAAAAATAGGATCAAATATTTTAAAATAAAAGATTAACAGCGCCAAAACAACAAAAATAACTTCTAACAAAATTAGAATTGAAGCTATTTGTTTTTCTGTAAATTTTCCATGTAACATAAAAACGTGAAGAAGCGAGTATGGAGTATTTTTGGGAGCTTTTAGGCTTCCATCTGTCTCTAGTTCACCAAAACTTTGAACTGAAAAGCGGCCGCGCGCTTTCAGTAGAAGTTCAAAAAACCAAAGAATGAAGCAGAACACGGCAAACTTCTGCATCTCTCCAACAACCGCGACAACCGCGACAGTAGCTCCTATCATATACGTCGCAGAGTCCCCGGGAAAAATTTTTGCGGGATACCAATTATATCTCAAAAATGCCAGAAGCGCTGAGGCTACTATCAATGCTATTGCTGCAGCATGAAGTTTTCCAGAAAGTATACCATAAATACCCAATCCACCCAAAAGTGCCACTCCCATACCAGACTCAACGCCGTTAATGCCTGCAAGCATATTCGTTGCATTGGACGCTCCTACAACAGCTATAGGTACAATGATAAGAGGATAAAATATGCCAAAATCAATGGTTCCAATAATAGGAATAGACATAGTTGTATTTCCTGTCATTGTCGCCATCAACGGGACTGCCGCCAGCAAAGTTAGAAGAGGTTTCTGCCACTGCTTTAAACCAATACGTTTCTCATATCCGGCGATTTCCTTGGAGCGCAACTTCATCAATCCACCAAGGTCATCAAACATTCCGATAAGTGAGATTATAACAATGGTGGATATACCCGCAAAAACTTCTCCAAGCTTGTCAAGGCCTCCGAAAAGAAAAATTCGAAGCCAAATAAAGAGGAAGATCCCACCAAGGAATCCAAATAAAATTGCAGGACCGCCCATTTCAGCGATTTTCGGCTTTCCACTTTTCTGCTGATCAATTCCGGTCAAACCAATCTTTTCAAGGAAAATTATAAATTTGGGAGTTATGAAATATGTTCCTATGAAAGCGATGGCCATAGATGCCAGAATCGAACCGAGCGCCATTCATAACACCTCAAAGATCTTTACTCCTGCAGGCCCGAATTTATTTGTGTTATCAAAAACATTTCTGAATTTTGTAGAGTTCTCCATCATTTTAACAAAAGGTTCGTAGTAATTTTCCTGGAGCTTTTGCTGACTGATAAGCCCATTGATAACATAAACATAGTTTATTCCGTTAAGTTTCAGATGCTCATGGGAAACAGATTCATTTCCAAGCATAATTTCTTCAGAATCTCTTGCGACTGCAAGTCTGCGTTCGCACTGATATCTTACCTGAGAGGCATATGTTGCAAATAAAACAGAATCTTCGGTGGTGTTCTTTTTTACCCAATCACATGCGTCAAAGACTCCGGGAACAAATTGTTTTACCTGCTTCATTGTGGATATTTTTTCGAATCCATACACAAAAGCTGACGCGGACAGCACAACCAAGATAATTACACCGACCAATAAATTCTTTTTGCTGATATTATCAAAGAAAGATCCGGCAAATATGGCAGCAATAAGAACTAGTGGTATGTTCATTGGAAGCATGTAGCGTGCTGTATCCTCGGCACGCCATGTGCTGAATAATAAAAGCGGGAGCGTAGAAATAAAAAGCAATATCAATATTTTATCCGACTTGCTTCTCCTTAAAGCAATAAAAGCAAAACCGAAGAGAAACAATAATGGCAAGGTCCAGCCATAAGCGAAGCGCGAATAATTCAATATGCCAAACTTAAACAAATCGGCTTCTGTACTAACTTCCTGAACTCTCCCCTCAAACTTGAGTTCAGAGATTTTTGGAACTTCTACATCAAGTTTCGCGCCGCACTGCTGGTCGTTAAAGAAACTTCCAGAGTAGTAGCATGGGCTCCCATACGAAATAAAATTTCTCAAAATCCATGGCGATGCAATCAGAAAGGCTAAAACCACCAAAGCAACTAAAAACCTTTTATTTCTCAGTTTATCTGAGAAAATTTCATATAAAAAGAAAAATAGAAAAAGAAAATTGCCGGAAATCTTTGTCATTACAGCGAGACCAGTAAATATGCCGGCTAATAAGACGTCTTTTTTCTTATTTTTTTCAAACGATTTCATGCCGAAGTGCAATGCTGCGACAACTAACATCATGAAAAGGGCATCGACGTAACCCAAAACGCCATAAGTAATGAGCGCCGGTATCATGAGAAATAGAAAAGAGGAAACTAATCCAACAGGCCACCCGAAATATTTTTTCCCCATCAAATAAATAAGAGCCGCGGCAACAGCTGCCGGCAAAGCGATCAAAATTTTAACTAGGAGTTCTCCTCCAAAAAAATATCCGAAGGTTTCATAAATAAAAAATATCGGTTTTGACGTTGTAAAGCGTTCATGATAAATTTTATTTTCAAAGAGAGGAAAGTTTTCCGGTATTATCTGGTTCTTTGCCATCCAACGAGCTGCTGTTCCGTAATAGCCCTCATCACCAAAAACGATTGGAGAATTTACTGATACATCTAGGTAAAGTATAAGAACAGCGATAATAACTGCACCAGCGATATAATCTGCGTACCTGCTATAATTCATGCTAAAATCCTGTGAGTGAGATATTTAAAGTTTAATAGACCAGCAATTCCGAAGTGTTTTTAAGATTGCTAAAGGTATTTATAAAAGTTATAACCAAGTTATAATGTGGTTTGAATGAGAATAATGCTATTAAACCCGCCGACAAAATTCAAGGTCAGCAAGGACAGCCGCTGGCCCGAGTTTACGAAATCCGGCACACTTTATTATCCATTCTGGCTAGGCTATGCTACAGTTGTCCTGAAAGAACACGGAAAGCACACTCCTATGCTCGTTGATGCAATCGCAAAAGATATGGACTTCTCACAGACCTTGGAGATTATGCAAAAGTTTCATCCTGACCTTCTAGTTATTGATACTTCAACTTCAACAATTTACAGGGATGTCGCTTTCGTCGATGAAGCGAAAAAAACTTTTCCTGAAATGAGAACTATTTTTACCGGAAGGCACCCGACTGCACTGCCTGATCAAACTTTTGTAATGAGCAAAAATATTGATTTCATCGCGCGGCAGGAATATGATTACACAATTCTGGACTTGGCAAACACTCTGGATGCCGGCGGGGACTTGAAAAATGTTTTGGGGCTTTCTTGGAGAAACAACGGTTCTGTTGTGCATAATGATCCGCGCCCGCTTCCGGAAGACTTGGATAAAATTCCTTTTGTTTCAAAAGCTTACAAGGAATTCCTGAATGTTTGGGACTACCGCTACGCGCTCGCACGCTATCCCATGATTCAGATTTGGACGAGCAGAGGCTGCCCTGCGCGGTGCGTTTATTGTGATTACCCGCAGGTTTTCACAATGCACGGCTATAGGACAAGGAGCGCGAAAAATGTTGTTGATGAAATGGAGTGGATTCAAAAAAATCTTCCTGATGTAAAGGAAATCTTTTTTGAGGACGACACTTTCACAATTGACATTCCGCGTGCTCATGCGATATGTGATGAAATAGTTTCGCGCGGGATGAAATTAATTTGGTCGTGCAACGTGCGCGCAAATGTTCCGGAAGAAACCCTAAGAAAAATGAAAGAGGCGGGCTGCAGAATTTTGATTGTTGGTTATGAGAGCGGGAATCAGGGAGTTCTGAACAAAATGAAAAAGGGAATTATTCTGAAGCAGGCGGAAGAATTTACAAGAGCTGCGCAGAAACATGGGCTGAAAATTTTTGGTTGCTTCATGCTCGGATTGCCTGGGGACAACAGAGAAACAATCGAAGACACTTTCCAATTTGCGAAAAAAATGCATCCTGACATGGTTTTCTTCCAGCAGGCAGTTCCTTTTCCCGGAACAGAATTTTTTCAGTGGCTGAAAATGAACGGCTATATGCGCACAAATGATTTTTCAAAATGGCTTGATGACAATGGCAGGCTCGATGTTCTGTATGATTATCCCGGGATTTCTGGGGATGATATGGCGTCTCTGAGGGATAAAATGATGCTGCGCTACTATTTGGACCCGAAACATATTTTCTACACTCTTACTAGGAATATGCACCCGCATGAATTTATCCGCGTTGTGAGGTATGCTACTGATTATTTGCTCTATCTCTTTAACAGAAAAATGCTTGAAAGAAAACTTGGCGGGGCGAAAACGCAGACCGGCGGATTAAAGCCCGTGCAGTTCCCTGTTCAGTTGCAGCCAGAGATAGAAGTGCCTGTTGAGGCTCTTGTGAAAAGCACATGATTTTCAAAGCTTTTATTTTCCCCCCTTCCAGAATTCTTATGAAATATCCAAAAGTTACTGTGGGAATAACTGTGAAGAATTCGGCAGAGAGTATACGAGCGTGCATCGATTCTGTGCTTGCATCCACATACAGAAATTATGATGTGCTTGTTGTGGACGCCTTTTCAACTGATGGAACGTGGGATTTTTTGAAATCCTACGGAAAAAAGATAAAAGCAGTGCAGAAAGCCGGAAATATTTCTATGGGGCGGAACGAAATCATTAAGAGAGCAGGTGGAGAGATGATTGCTTTCACAGATGCTGACTGCGTTGTTGAAAAGAATTGGCTGAAAAATCTGGTTTCAGCATTTACCGAAAAAGAAATTGTTGCAGCTGGGGGATTCTGTGGAACTTCTTCTGGAGCAAATTATTTTCAAAGCTTAATTGGGAGAGAGCTTGAAGATCGATTCAAACATTTCCCGAAATTTGTCTCGCGCTTGCCTTTCATGAACCTATGCGTTCGCACTGCAATGGCGAAAAAAACATTGCTTGATGATAGACTCGGAGCAGCAGAAGATGCTGATTTCGGATATAGGCTTACGCGGGCAGGAAAAATGCTTTACATTCCTGATGCGAAAATTTTTCATAATCATAGAGGAAACATGAAAGATTTTTTCAAACAGCAGTTTAATTATGGGAAATTTGCACCGTTCATGTACAAAAAATTTTCAAGAAAGGTCGGCGGGGACCACATTTCAAAACCTACCATGATGGTTCAGCCTCTGCTCTTCCTTGTAGGGATTTTTTTCTTTCTGATTTCATATTTTGCGCCAGCTACTTTTATATTGTCCGAGATTTCCTTCGGAACTTTGCTTCTGATTTACCTTTATGATGCGCTCAGGCTTACGAAAAATATTCTGGATTTGCCAGCTTATATTTTAATTTTCGCAGTGCGTACGCTTGCTTGGATTTTAGGTTTGTTTGCAGGAATTAAAAATATTTTATATTAAATCTTCGTAAATTTTAATTACCCTATCTATAAAATTTTTCCAATTATATTCGCTTGCTAATTTACGGTTTTTCATGCCGATTTGCAATGCAGCTTTTTCGTTGCGGATAATTTTATTTATGGCATCTCCCAACGCTTCCGAATTTTTTATATCCACCCTCTCACCATAATAGTCAAGCGGTACCGTAGAAACTATTGCGCATCCGGAAGCCATGGCTTCTAGCAATACCAGACCGAAAGTTTCTCCTATAGATGGGAGACAAAAAACCAATGCACGTGAATATAAATCCAGGAGTTCTCGATCCGAAACAAACCCCTTGAACACAACGTTGTCGGGGGCATTTTCCTTAAGATGTGCTTCATCTTCCTCGCGCCCCACGAGAATAAATTTTGTATTCGGAATTTTTCTTGCGGCCTCTATAAGATATTTTATACCTTTCTGTTTCGCAAGCCTCCCAACAAAAAGAACGAAAGGCTCTTTCTTACCGACTTTATAGCTTTTGAAGTTTCTAGGCACGCCCGGCTTTACAACTTCAGTTAGTTCTTTTTTTATGCCAATCTCTATACCGGCATTTCTAGCATATTCACTTAAGAAAATTATTTTGTTGAAATCGTGTTTTATTTGAAATGCTTCTATTTTTTTAGAAATCCCCCCAAACAAAGGGCCACGCATATCAAACCATCTGTTTCCATACATTCCATGCACAAGGCATACGATAGGTTTTTTCAAAGTTTTAGCGGCGAGCAATGAAGGGAAGCATGCATTGTAATTATTCGTTTGAATAATATCGCAGTCTCTCGCGTGCTTCAGAATAGATGGATAAGCTAAGTTCATCAGATATCTGTTTACAGGAATTCTAACAGTTTCTATGTTATTGTATTTCTTTATTTTCGGATCGCCAGTTGTTAAGACCTTTACATCTATACCTCTCTCAGATAAAAGTTCTGCCATTTTTGCCACTACAATTTCTCCGCCTCCATGTATCTGAGGCGGGAAAATCTCATGAGTCAAAAGCACTTTCATAAAAATATTGGTATGGTTCCAAATATATAAAACCTTTAAATACCTTAAGTTGGAACTTGTAGTTATGTATGTTTTAGGTGTCAATCCTGGGGTATACAGGACGAATCACGACTCATCGGCATGTTTAATAAGAGACGGAAAAATAGTCGCGTTTGTTTCGCAGGAAAGATTTGATAGAATAAAACACAGCCACGCCTTTCCCAATGATGCAATAAATTGGTGCCTAAAGTATGCCGGAATAAAAGATAACGAAGTGGATATTGTTGCGATGAACTGGGATCCAAAACTTTTCATAAGCTCTACATTTTCTTTTCCATCATATGCATTTAATCTTCACAATACTTTCAATAGATTTCTCAATATGAAGCTTTACCAGACAACAGCATCTTCATTTAGAATACTGGAGAATCGCTTCGGAAAGAAAGTGAAGCCAATTAGGCATCACCTAGCGCATGCTGCAAGCTCATACTATGTATCTGGATTGAAAAAATCTCTCATCCTAACAATGGATGGGCGCGGAGAGAGTGATGCAACCGTGGGGTGGATTGGAAGTGACGGCAATAAAATAGAAAGATTGTTCGGATATGATTTTTTTAAAAATCACTCTTTTGGTTTATGTTATACAAGAATGACAAAAATTTTAGGCCTGGGGAGATTTTCTGAAGGAAAAACAATGGGCTTAGCCCCCTGGGGAAAACCAACATTTGATTTTTCGGATATAATATCTTTCAATAACGGAAATATTTTGGCAGACTACTCAAAGATTGCAAGATTTGAGAAATATTCCAGAAACAAGGACGAGCCACTTCAAGATGTCCATAAAAATCTGGCGGCAAGTTTACAAAAGGCGTTGCAAGAAACAATTTTAAAGTTGGTCGAAAAAATGCGTGACGATGCGGGTATAAAAAATATTTGCCTCGCCGGCGGTACTTCTTTGAATTGCACAACAAATGGGCTTATAGCAACTAGCGGTCTTTTTGACTCCGTTTATCTCCAACCTGCCGCAAGCGATGATGGTGCTGCTATGGGAGCTGCAATGCACGCCTATGTCCAAGCTGGCGGTAGGCCATCGACAATAATGAATCATGCTTATTTCGGTCCGGAATTTACAAATGAGGAAATAGAAAAAGCCATCAAAGAGAGCGGAGAAAAATACGAATACCACGAGGACATAACAGGAGTTGTATCAGAACTTTTGCATAAAGATAAAATAGTCGGCTGGTTTCAGGGAAGGATGGAAGTCGGACCGCGTGCTCTTGGAAACAGAACCATTTTAGGAAATCCAACAGTTGCGGCCAATACAGATAGAGTTAATGAAGTTAAGAGCAGAGAAAAATGGAGGCCGCTTGCTCCGTCGATACTTCATGGCCATGAAGAAAAATATTTTGAAAATGGCAAGCTTTCACCTTTTATGATAATGGCTTTTGTTGTTAAACCCGAAAAGAGAAGTGAAATACCTGCAGTTACTCATGTAGATGGTACCGCTCGCCCGCAGTCTGTTTTGAAAGAAACAAACCCAAAATATTTCGAACTTATTTCTAAATTCCAAAAATTAAGCGGCGTTCCAATTGTTTTGAATACTTCCTATAATGATAAAAGTGAGCCAATAGTTTGCACGCCGCAAGATGCCATAAGGACATTCAAGATTACTAAGATGGGTTACACGGCCATCGGAAATTTTCTTCTAAAAAAATAAACTACGGAACAACTTCATAAATTTTTACTTTATCATTGCTGAAGGCTTTGGTGAAGTGATTCAGTCCATCTCCTTCAAGAAGGAACATTTTCGTGAAGACAGATTCCCTCAGATTCAGAGGGATCAAGACAGCCATATTGTAACCTTTTGTAAACCATGCAGACAGTGGTACAGTCTGATTTGTCGGCTTCACATTTATCTGTTTGAAAATTGGATCCAAAGTAGAGAACACTTGCTTGACAACATTTTCATTCGAACCGACAGAAACAAGTTGACCATCAGACTGCGTTAAAGATTCAATAAACATATACACATTTCCGTTATTATTGTAGAAAGCTACCTTTGGTTCGGTTTCAAAAAGCATAACGCTTTGATAATCTCCGGCCTGATTCGAGAGCAAATAGTTTCTAAAAATAAGTCTCCCATCATTAGAATTCGCATTTCCTTGAAGAGGCAAAGAAATGTAAGTTGGACATTTCTTAGCATCGTTTTGTGGGCCGCATCCAGTGCCGAAATACATGGGCCACTGGAATTTGGGTATAAGATCATCACTCGCTATCCAATAAACTTTTGAACTGGTCCCCTGATATTTTCTTATAAGCTGCAGTGATTCACTTTCATTTCCAGTTACCATGATTTTCCCTAAATCCACTATCCTGTCATTTATTGTATATTTACATGAGTGTGGGCAATGCGCGCCGTCGGCGATATTTCTTCTCTCGGCATAACCAGCAATCATATGTCCGGGATCCCACCATGTTCCAATTAAGGCGTCTTCAGGCGTACTTTCTTTCATCCACTTCCACGCGTCATCCCAATTTTTATCTACATCGGGGCCCAGGGAAAACCCAACCTGCGATGTAATACCAAATGCGAAAAATACCACAATAAGAGCAATGCCCAAAACAGAAGATCTTAGAATTATGCCTCTGTTAGACAAAGCTTCCATAGCGTATCCAAATCCGGCAGCAATTATTACAAGAAACAATGCGGAGCTAAATTCTGTGAATCTTACGCCTCGCGTTGTAACATAAAATGCAATAATAAAAATTGCTGTTATCAGAGGCGCGGCATTAATATTTTTTTTGTAAGAGTAGAAAAGACCTGTTGCCATAAATCCGATAAGAATTGTAAATATTCCAATATCTATTGTTGCATCTCCTGTTTGAAATCTACCGACAGCCTGCATCCAACCCTGCAGATTGAAAACATTGAATGGCTGCAATTCGGCTATCGATATGTTAACTATCCAAATCTCGGGTTTTTGGGCAAATGTCGCTATTGATAAAATTGAGCCGATTGCATCATAAGTGTTTGTTATAAAACCGATTGCCTGAACTCCAATCAGTACTACAAGAAGCAAAGATATGTTATAAGAGAAATTTTTAAGAGAACCCTTTGACTTTTCCATAAATTTCTGCACGAAAAGAAGGACAACAGAATACCCGCAAAGAATTGCAAATGTAAACATAGAATCTCCCCAGGCCAACATTGCCGCCGAATATATCAAAATAGCTGTAGCCAAAGACTCTACTGTTTTTTTCCTGAGACACCTGAACCCAGCATAAAGCGTAAACAGCAAGAAAAATAAAGCCATCTGATCAGTATCATAGCTTGCGCCAAAAGTTCTTACTAAAATCTGCGGGGCGCTTGCAGTCAAAGCCGCCGCTAACACGCCTCCATATTTATTTGACAATTCTCTCCCAAGAAGGAACGCCGGCACAATTAGTAGCGCCCCGTAAATAGCTGCCATTGTAGACGCTATTGTGAAAAGGCTCGCCGAGCTCTTGAAAATGTTGTATATTGTTCCTGTGATTATCCACATAAGTCGCGAATTCGAAGATGTATCACCTCTGCCGACATAATAGCTAAGCTCATCCCAAACAGGAAAATGCCCCCAATCTGCAAAATATTTTGTAAATCTGTAGAAGAAAGTTGGGTCGAAGCTCAGTATTCTATCAGGAACATTGCCAACAGAGCGTATCCAATAAGCAAAAATAAAAATAAATATCAAGGAGAAAATCCACCACTTATCCAGGAGGAATTTTTTCAACGGATCCAAATTCACAAAATCACATACTTCCTTGATGCGCCAAGACTTATAAATTAGAAGCGCTACCAGTCCTCTTCTTCATCGTCTTCTCCGCCACCTTCCCCGTCTTCATTTTCTTCTGACTCTTCCTCATTTGACTCTTCTTCATGCTTCTTTTTTTCAGGTTTTTTTGTCGCGATACAAATCACCCGCAAAGGTTATGTCCGGTGGAAATCTACGAGAACAATCACAAAGCGTGTTTTTAAAGCTTGTGGTTCGACTATTTTCTATCCTATAGTAATGAGGTTGTAATATGAAAAATCCATTCAAAAGTCTGCGACCTATCGATAAAGAAAGATTTCTAGATGAAGTTTTTTCTTCAGCTGCGCGTGCGGTTGAGAAAGAAACTTTTGAGATAGACGAAAAAATGTCTCGATACAAAAGAGGCTTCTCTGCGGCGGCAGAAATTGCGAAGCAGAAAGAAGGTCTGCGGATAAAAACCTGCGGAACCGAAGCTGCGGCGCGGCTAAAAGCTCTGAGCCAAGCTGTTCCAGACGTAAGCAAGCTTCCGCCGCTTTACAGAGAAATTGTTTTGGTTTTCGCTTCCGAGGCAGATTTGGAGCGCGCTGCCTACCGCTTGAGCTGGGCTTCAAAGAGAATCGAAGGAATGAAAATGCTTTTCCTGCAAAAAGTCAGCCGCACAAAGCATACGCAGGATTCTCGGAATGTGAGAAAAGAATTTTTTGGCCGCGTTGCCGACTTCACAAGAAAATGCGCAAACGAATTTGAAATGATTTCATATTTGTGGAAATCTCTCAAAAATCTTCCGGACTTGAAAGAGGAAAAAACTTTTGCAATTGCAGGACTGCCAAATGTTGGAAAAACATCTTTACTCAAAGCACTGACAGGTAGCGCGCCTGAGATACAGCCGTACCCTTTCACAACAAAAGGTCTTATGGTGGGCTACGCAAATTTTGGTTTCGAAGAAGTGCAATTCATTGATACCCCCGGCTTGCTTGACAGACCTTCGCAAAAGAGAAACACTATCGAGCTTCAGTCAATCGCAGTGCTGAAAACAATTTCAGATTTTGTGATTTATATCTTTGATTTAAGCGAAACATGCGGCTATACTTTGGAGAGGCAGAAAAATCTTTTCGAAGAGGTCAAAAAAACGTTTAAGAAACCAATCATTGCAGTTGCCAATAAATCAGATATAGTCGGTGGAAAAACTTTAGAGGATCTTGGCATAGATGCAGTAAAGATTTCCTGTGAGAATGGAGAAGGAGTACAAAATATGATTTCGTTGCTCTCAGGCGAATTAAAAAATATGAAAAATAACTTTTAGCCAAATTCTTTCATTTCAACCATCCTTTGTTCTCTTGAGGATATTCTCATGGCTTCCATAACCCTAGCCTGCTGTAAGACAGTTTCATAAGCTTCGTTTATTCTCTTTAAATCTGTTTTTATAACGACACCACAAAAATTTTGGAAGCTTAACTCAAAATGATTTGCAGCAGGTGCGTTTATGGGCGTTATAGTTTCTCTGGAGTTTTCATTTTTTAAAATTTCTATTTGAGGCTTCATATTAGGTGGTATCGGATAAGCTCTATTCACTCTTATAAGACCTTTACTGCCCCACACAAGATAATTATTCTGGTAAACTTGGTTGAGCCCGAAGGCAATTAATGCGCTCCCGCCCTCAGGAAATTTGAGCAGCGCAGAGCCGATAACATCAACTTCTTTTTGTTCACCCTTTACAAGGCTGCAAGTTACTGCAACGGGCTCTGATTGAAGAATTTTTCTTGACATGAAGACAGTATAGCAACCGGCATCATTCAGGCTGCCGCCTCCCAACTCTTTATCATACCTGATATCATTTTCAGGAAATGGCGGGAATCCATAAAATCCTTGAAATAGAAAAGGGATACCTATAGCCCCGCTGTTTAAAAGAGATAAAACTTTTTCATGTTGAGGATGAAAATTACACATGAAATTTTCAAAGAGAGCAACAGAATTTTTTCGGCAGGCTTCGACCATCCTTTTCGCGGAATCCAAATCGTGAGTCAGAGACTTTTCGCAAATAACGTGCTTGCCTGCATTTGCAGCTTTGATTACCCATTCTTCATGCAGTCCAACAGGAAGAGGAATATATACAACATCTATATCTTTTCTTTCAATCAGAGAATTATAATTTTCAGGCTCAATTCCATGCTTCTGCGCAAAATTCTTTGCTTTTTCAGGATTTCTGCTTGCTATGCAGACAAGTTCAGCATTGATTAATGATTTGAACGCTGCTATAGAATATTTTTCAGCTATATTCGCGCAACCCAAAATACCGATTCTTAGTTTGTTACCCATAAAAATCATTCATAATACAGCGCAAACATTTCTAGCCAAAGAGTTCATAACATTATCCACCATCAGCAACTTCTTAATCTGCGGAAAAGTCAACCAAATATAATCATCTGTCATTGGAACTTCTTCATTCTCTTCAACCTCAACAATCATTGTTCTGTTTGTTTTCATGTAAAATCTTCCGCCATCTTCAACGCCTTCAACTTGCTTAATTAATTTTCCTTTCCCGCCCTCTTCGAAATATTCTGCCAACCTCGGTTTTTTCCCCAGATGTACGCGCTCCAGATTGCTGGCTGTTACTTGCAGAGCCGGAGATATTTGTATTTTATGCAAATTTCCGGGCTCAAATTTTGCATAAAACAGATAATGCTTTACACCATTAATTTTTTTACAAATAACCCCCGAAATACCACATTCATTTTGTTTTAACATAGGTTGAGTCCATGATGGAACTTCACGATCTTCTGCCCCAACAACCCTCACACCTATAATGGAAAAGAACTTTCCGGAGTCATGAACGATATTTCCCTTTTTTGGATCAACGCTCCATTTTTCAAGCTGATTTATGCCAATTTCTTCAACGCTAACAGGATAGTTTTTTCTTTTTTCTTCAAGCCACTTCAGAACATAACCTATATCCGATTTGTTCTCAGCTTCTGAAATTTCTTCCAGCCTTTCCGCTGCCTCGGCTACAATTTCATTAACATTATGGCCACTTTTTTCTACAAGCTGTAAAATTTCATCTTTGAGTTTCATTTTATCACAACATTCGATTTTATTATTTCAAACAACCTCAACTTCTGGAATAGGTATAATAAATTTGGTTCCAATTTTTCTAATTTCTGATTCTTTCTCTAGTATAAAATTCTTATAGTTCCATGCTAACATAAGTATATAATCTGGAGCTCTGGATTTTAGAATCTCCGGAGAAACAACAGGAATATGAGTTCCAGGAGTCAGAAGGCCAATTTTATGCGGCGTTGTGTCTGTAATATATTTTAAGTCTTTTTCTGTAAAGCCACAAAAGTTTAACAAAGTGCCGCTTTTTGCAGGAGCGCCATATCCAACGACAGTTTTGCCACTAGAGTTCAGACTTCTTACGAGATTAACCAGTTTTTCTCTAATATTTTCCACACCTTTTTGAAATCCAACAAATCTATCCAATCCATAAAGTCCTGCATGTTCTTCCAAATCAATGAGGCTACTCACGCTGTCACTCATTGGCATGGCAGAATTTTTGCTTACAAAAACTCTTATCGAACCGCCATGAACATCAACACGCTCAGCATCAAACACTTTCATATCAAATCTTTTGAAAAGCTCAATCAACGGTCTGACACTAAAGTAGCATAGATGTTCATGATAAATTGTGTCGAATTCCTTTTTCTCTATAAGATCAAATAAATAATGCGCTTCAAACACAAAAACGCCATCATCTCCAAGCAGAATTTCTATGCTACGTATGATTTCATCAAGATTATCAATGTGCGCGAAAACATTGTTGGCAGTTATAATTTTGGCTCTCCCATATTTTTTAACAATACTTTTGCAGAGTTCCTCATTGAAAAATTCGCATAAAGTATCAATACCTTTTGAACGAGCAACTTCGGCTACATTTTCTGATGGCTCTATTCCAAGGACTCTGAACTTTTCCTTGAAGAACTGCAAAAGAACGCCATCATTACTCCCAATCTCAACAACGAGATCCCCTTCTTTAAGAAATCTTTTTTTTATCTCACTGGCATACATTTCAAAATGTCTAACCAGCGGCAAAGAGGCGGAAGAGAAATAAGCATAGCTTTTGTTAAAAAGAACTTCTTTCGGAACGACATCAAGCAGCTGCACAAGTTTACAGTTATGGCAAAAGTAGACATCTAACGGATACTTTTTTTCTGTAAGTATCATTTCTTTCGAAACAAAACTATCTACAGGCGGCATGTTGCCAAGCGACAGAAACTTTGTCAGCTCGCGGCCCTTACATATCCTGCAAAAACTGTTATGCCCATATTCCATTATTGAAATGCTGATGCAAAATTTAAAAACCCATCAGCGCTCCAATCTGTATCTATGGTCAATAAAAAATCTGGCCTACTACAGGTTCATAAGAGTTTAAAAGCACTCGTGGAAAATAAATGATATGAGAATGCTTGTTTGCGGCGGCGCGGGATTTATAGGAAGCAATTTCATCCATCATGTGCTTTCCAAGCATAAAGACACGAAGGTAGTTTGCTATGACAAACTTACTTATGCCGGCAATTTGGAAAATCTTAAAGGACTCCCATCAGACAGATTTAATTTCGTTCAAGGCGATATCTGCGACGCCGAAAAAATCCTCCCATTAGTAAGAGAGGCAGATTATGTAATAAATTTCGCGGCCGAGACTCATGTTGACAGAAGCATACACATTGGATCACGAGATTTTGTTATGACAAATGTTGTAGGCACCCAGACAATTTTGGATGCTGTCCGAATTAGTCCAAACGTGAAAAAATTTTTACAAGTTTCAACAGACGAGGTCTATGGTTCTCTTGATTTGAACGACGGTAGAGCATTTGACGAAATGTGGCCCTTCGAGCCGAATGTTCCATACTCTGCCGCAAAGGCTGGCGGAGATATGCTTTGCAGATCTTATTTTCATACTTTCGGAACCCCTGTTATTGTCACACACTGCACAAATAACTATGGACCCTTCCAGTTTCCAGAGAAATTAATCCCCTTTTCAATACTCAGGGTTATGGAAGGGAAAACTATTGCACTCTACGGAGATGGGAAACATGTCAGGGACTGGATTTATGTTCTTGACCATTGCGAAGGCTTGGAACTTGCTCTGCTAAACGGAAAGCCTGGGGAAACCTACAATTTCGGCGGACGAGCAGAAAAATCCAATTCAGAAATAGCAAAACTTATTTTGAAGTTCTTAAGTAAATCTGAGAGTATGATAGAATTAATACAAGACAGGCCGGGCCATGACAGGAGATATGCGATGGACCCGTCTAAAGCTGAAAAAGAGCTAGGTTGGAAAATTAACCATAAATTTGAGGAGGCACTACCGAAAACAATAAAGTGGTATCAGGAAAATGCAGAATGGGTTGAGAATTTGAAAAAAAGAGGCGGGCAGTTCAATCCGCATATAAAATAATTTGGCGATAAAATGGATGGAGAAATCATTAAAACAAATATTGATGGTTTGATCATAAGGCTAAATAAAGTGGTGGGAGACGAGCGCGGAGTCCTATGTGAAATTGCTCCGAAAGGATTTGAAGATGAATTATTTTCCGCGGGGATAAAAAATATTTACGCTTCTATACCGACTAAAAAAGGAATAGCCCGTGGCGGGCACCACCACTTCCGCCAGATAGAAAATCTATACACTCTTTCTGGAACACTTTTATGGGTTTTTGCTGATATGCGCGAAACCTCCCAAACAAGAGGAGAAGTTTTTGCAGTTATAGTTGGCTGGAAAAAGCCAGATGATGCAAAAGGATTTTCAGTTTATACAATAGATGAAGGCAAATTCGCCCAAATCTATCTACAGCCGGGCATTTACCACATATTCGCTCCTCTTACAGATGAAAAAACTGTTGTGATTGACGCTTCTTCAACTCCTTATGATAAATCCGATTACGGCTATCCTGAACTTTCTTCTCTCCCTAAAGTGAAAGAAATTTTAGATAAGTTTGGAGTGAAGCAAATATGAAAATTCTGATAATAGGTGCTTCCGGTTTTCTAGGAAAAAAATTGATGAAAATTCTTGGGGAGAAAAATGAAGTATACGGTACATACCATGAAAGAAAAGTGGAAGGGTTTTTCCATCTGGAAAGAGCGAATGCAGAAGATGTTGATGTGCTAGTCAGGAAGATAAACCCCGATGTCATTATCGATGCGAATGGAATGTCCAGCATGGACGGATGTGAAGTAGATCTGGAGGGAAACTGGAAATCAAATGTTGAAGGCACGAAGAATATCGCAACAGCATGCGAAAAACTAGGAAAAAAATTCGTTTTCATTTCTACGGATGCTGTCTTCGATGGAACAAAGACGGATAAATATAAAGAGGATTCTGAACGAAGAGCAATAAACTATTACAGCGAAGCTAAAATCGCAGCTGAAAAGTTCATCGAATCGAATCTCAGAGATTTCTTAATTTTGAGACCCTCGACTCTCTACGGTTATAATGGTATAAAAGAAGACACAGGTTTTGCGAATTTTGTTTTTTCAAATTTGTCAGAAGGAAGGGAAATAAAGATCGCAACAGATCAGTTTGCATGCCCAGCTCTCATAGATGATGTGGCTAAGGCAATAGAAGAATTACTTGAAAAAAATCAAAAAGGGATTTTTCATGTTGTGGGAAGCGAATGCTTAAGCAAGTATGATTTCGCAACGAAGATAGCAGAAATATTCTCTTTTGAAAAGAATAAAATAAAGCCTTCAATTCTTAGAGAAATAAAATTTGAAGCTTCGCGCCCCAAGCATCTGAACCTTAGTATAGAAAAGATTAAAAGCCTTGAAATTTCAATGCGTAATACAGATGAAGGCATCAGAGAAATGAAGAAACAAATGGAGAAATGATTTTTATGAAAGGAGTTTTGCTTGCTGGTGGAACCGGAACAAGGATGAAACCTTTAACTGAAGTTACAAACAAACATCTTCTTCCTGTATACAACAGGCCCATGATAGATTATCCAATTTTAACTCTCAAGAACGCCGGCATAACAGAAATACTTTTGGTCACGGGCGGAGAGCATATAGGCTCATTTATGAATTATTTGGGCAGCGGGAAAAGATTTGGAGTTGATCTTACATACAAAATTCAGGACACGGCAGGAGGAATAGCACAAGCAGCAGCACTGGCAAAATCTTTTGTTGGAAATGATAAATTCGTCGTCATATTGGGAGATAATGTTTTCGAGGAAAATATATTGCAACACGTTTCAGAATTTGAGAAAGGTTCTGACGATGCGGTTCTCTTTTTCAAAGAGGTCCAAGATCCCGAAAGATATGGCGTTCCAGTTTTTGAAAATGGCAAATTGATTGCAGTCGAAGAAAAACCAAAGAATCCGAAATCAAAGCTAGCTCAAACAGGGCTTTATTTTTACACTCCAGTTATTTTTGAAGTAATATCTAAATTAAAACCTTCGTGGCGCGGCGAGCTTGAGCTTTCCGATCTGAATACAGAATTGATAAAGAGCGGCAAAGCATCCCACAAAATCGTAAATGGTTTTTGGCTTGATGCAGGAACAATAGAAACTCTTGCAGAATCCTCTTTTTTCATGAAGAGCAACAGCAAAAATGGAATTAAATCCCTGTAATTGCCTCATCGCCAAATAGTTCTCTCACTCTTTCTGCAAGGGCGTGTGGTTGCCTTCCTGGTTGTGCCAGAACAACGGCAACTATCAAATCATCTAAAACGCCTCCATGATTATCAAGGATAAATTGTCTCAAATCTCCCGCTTCCATACAACGCAAATTCGATGCGCCGGTTTTATGCCTATCTTCTTGCTTAAGTCGATCTAAATTTTCCGCCATTTGCCCAAAAGTTTTTTTGACATGAACACGGTAATGAACTAAATATCCGCCATAATCGCAACCAAGCCCTATTCCGGAAACAGATTCATTTTGGATATCTCCGGCTTCAACTCCGATTTCTCTTTTTAATGTTTCCCGCATTTTTTCTGCGGGATTTGTTTCACCGTCTTTAACTACACATGTGCCAGAAGAACCACAATCATATCTATCAGGGGCGATTTTTTCCCCAACTCTTTTTCTCACAACAAATTTATGGTCTTCAGTTTCTACGAGTGCTCCGACCCCAAGAACACTTATCTCATTAATAGCTTTTTCGGAGAGCCTTATACTACCAATTCTAGCATCATTGCGCGCAATATGCGCTTTGAAATCAATTGGGCTGCCATAAATGCTGCACCCTTCATCAAGAACATCAACTCTATCTACATGAAATAACGATCCATTGAAAAGCCCCTGAGCAGGATATTGCCTCCAATTCTCATCAATTACCCTGACATCTTCTGGGTCAAGTCGGGCATACGCACTTTTTTGTGGATTCGAATCGTAAAAAGTCCTTACAGAATCAACACGCGCAGCGGGATCAAATCTGGCTATAATTCTTGCACTTCTAAACGGCGTCATGAGATATGATAAGAAAGAAATCTATTTAAGCTTTATTGATGCTTGAAACAGAAATAATTTTCTTTTCTCTATCTATTGAAAATTTCACTGGCAGGAATTTTTCTATCAGTTCTACGCTTGTTAGAATGTGCTGCGTGATTTCAGATGTTTGAATTTTCCCACACTTCAGTCGGTTTTCAGCCTCCGTTGTGCAAACCAAAGCCATGTAGGGCATAAGCATGTCAGCTGCGTGCCGGTCAACTGCTCCATTTGCAAACTCATTCAAGAAATCTTTTACCACGCGCTTTCCAACTTCCTCTGCAGAAACTTTTATTTCTCCAATGGAGTCTGCGCCCAGAAAAGAATTTTCGCATTTGCCCGCTACAAGAATTCCAGAGCCAAGGCTCTCTGATGAGGAATAATTTACATTAACGGAAATTGGAGCTGAGAGCTTTTCAGACAAAAATCTTTTCGCGGCTTCAGCCTGCCTTTCAGCAACTTTTGCCTTCTGCAAATGCGTGGAGGAAACAGAAAAAATTTCCAGCTTTTCCAATTTCCCATGCTCAAGAATTTCAATTTCTTTTTTTTGAACGGGCGGCAAAATAAATTCAGCGTTCGCCCCGCCCTTTGGATAAAATCCCTCGCAGGAAATTTTTGTTTCCATTTGGCTGCCGACAAGCTGGCAGAATACCTTTTCCAAATAAAGAACAGGCGGAGCCCACTTTCCCCAAGTTCCGCCTCCAGAAAATTTTACTTTTATAGGATTTTCAAATTTTGTTGCAGCAATCAGCAAAGCCTGCAAAACCAAACCAATCGAGCCGGCAGTTGAAATTTTTACTTCTAAATCCCGCGGCTCAAACTTTTTCGGAATAAAAACAAGCTCTCGCGAGCCAAGCTCTAGCCCGGAAACTTCTGCGCTGCAAATTTCTTTCAAAGCATTCAGGCCTTCCAAATGCTGGGCTTTCAATCCCGGTTCAGGCCTTGCGCCGCGAATATTTGAAATTTTGAAAGCTTTTCCTGTTATTGCTGAGAGAGCAGCAGCTGTTCTCACGAGCTGGCCGCCGGCTTCAGAGCCGTCGAGTTCTATCATGAGAAAAATGCGCGAGCAAGGAATAAAAAGCAACTTTATAAATGCCCCCCCATATCTTTTTATGAGAAGCATGAAATCTTTCCATCAGAAATCAAGGCGTTCAATTCTCTCTCTCTCTCTATTTTAGGAATTCTTTTGGTGGCAGGCTGCACAGCCAGCCAGCTTGATTTGGCTCTGAAAGCTTCTCCAGCTGCAAATAATTTTCTCTCGCAATACCCAAATGCATCCATTTCCACAATTCTTGTCGCGCAGGGAACAGTTGCGGCTCAAATAGAGGAAATAAAAAAAGAATGCGGTCCAGATTTTCCGCTTTCAAGCTATTACAAAACTATTTTAACTGACCCAACAAGCGGCACAACTCTTATAGTTTGGATGGATTCTGCAACCTATCAAGTTGTCTGCTCCCTGAAGAAAACCGCAGGTGGCACGCCCGAAACTACGAGCACGACCACAACTTTGCCGGCAACCACAATTCTCGCACCTACGACAACAACTTCTGCGACAATCATACCAACTCCAACATCAAGCACAACTGTTAGCGTAACTACGACAACTTCTAATGTTACATCAACCACAACGGTGTGTCAAAATAAAATTTTAAATCTAAACTACCAACAGCAAGTAAAGACAAATGTGGATGGTGCAGATCATACAATTGAACTGGCTGATGTCTTTTCTTCAACGAGAGTGCAAATAAAAGTTGATTCGATTGGATATAACTTCTTCAAAGGCCAATCATATCTAAGAGGAAATCCGCCAATAAGTATCAACACTAAAGATGTTGTAGTTACATCTTTAACAGATAAAACTCAGGATATCGCAATTTTAGAAATTAACACATGTGCTTCATCCTGCAAAACCGGAGAGAAGCCAGAAAATAAAATCACACTCGTATACGGACAGCCGGTTGACGCGAGTGTAAATGGAATAAAACATAAGATAGAACTTTTGCAGGCAGATTCGCCATCAAGAGTTCTAATAAAGGCTGATGGCTCTTTGTATTCAATTCAAAAAAGTGATTATCTAAACTTAGGAAACCCACTGTTCTTGACTTATGTAAAAGATATTTCATACACATCTTCAACAGACCCAACACAAAACACTCTGGGACTTGAAACAGGAAGTCTCTGCTCAGATGCTCCAGCATCAGTACCACTGACACAGGTAAATGCAAACTACAAACAGCCAATTGATGTTACAATCGGCGGGAAGATTTACACTTTCGAGCTTACAAATGTAAACTCTACTACACGATCTACAATAAAAGTAGATGGTTTTGAAAATTCCTATACAAGGGGCACAACGTACGCTGATAGAGGGAGTCCAGAAATTTTAATATTTGTAAATGACACTAAATTATCATCATTAACAGATCAAACACAAAACTCTGTTACACTTTTTGTTGGAATTAACCACTAATCAAATCTCCAGCACATCGCCCAATCTCGGCGCAATCGCATCAACAGCAAATCTTCCTTTTAGTTCTGTTGCGAATCTTTCGCACTGGTCCCCATGCACGCAAATTATTTTTTCTGGCCGCATTTTTTTCACAAATTCTAAAAGTTCTGTGCGGCCTGCATGTGCAGAAAAATCAAATTGATTGATAGCCATTTTCACAGCCAAGTCCGCGCCCTGATGCACAAACCTTCCAGTGTCCACTAAATACCTGCCGGCGGTTTTCGGAATCATATAGCCGGTAAAATTAATTGAGCACTCAGGCCGCGTGTAGAGAGCTTTGATATATTGAATCGCAGGCCCGCCTTCAACAACTCCGCCGGTTGTCACAATCGCGCACGGCTCTTTTATCGCAGCCCTGCGCTCCTCATCTGTGTAAAGCGGTATGGCTCTTTCAACAGCCCGCTCCAATTCTTTCGCGTCCCTCAAAAGCTCAGGATATTTCAAAATTATTTCAGTTGCATCGCGCGCCATCCCATCCAAATAAACAGGAAACTTCGGCTTGAAAGAATTCAGGACCATAAGAATTTCCGCCCCTCTGCCAACAGCAAATACAGGAAGCAAAGCAATTCCCTCATTCAGAATAGCTTCATTCACGCTCGCGAAAAGTTTTTTCTCCTGCTCACGCCTGTCAGGATGATCTCTTGAAGAATAAGTATTTTCCATTATCAAAATATCTATGTCCTTGAAATCTTTTGGCGCGCCATTAAGCAATCTTGTGGGAGAAGTGTTGAAATCGCTCGTGTACATAATTCTTTTTCCCTCAACTTCGAAAACAAAAATATTCGAGCCCGGCACATGGCCCGCGTCAAAAACATCAACAGGAATTCCGCTGGCTTCAAACTGCTGCCCGTAAGTCACGCGCTTTTCATGCTCCATTTCTTTTTCCAAATCTGCATGGTTGAAAAGCTCTGGCCGCGCTTTCAGACGCGCGATTTTTATTGAATCTTTCAAAAGCAAATGCGCCTGGTCAAAAGTCGCTGCTGTCCCGAAAACAGGCGCCCGCATTTTTTTATAATGCACCGGCAAAGTGCCGACGTGGTCCAAGTGCGCGTGGCCCAAAAGAATCGCATCAACTTTTTTGCATGGAAGCGGTGGCTCCCCGTCTTCAACATGAATCCCGCTGTCCAAAAGTATAGAGCCCTTTTTCGTTTCAACAAGAATAGCATTTCTCCCAACTTCTCTAAAGCCGCCGTTGCAGTGGATTTTCATAACTTCTTTTCTTAAAGAGAATTTATAAAAGAATTAGAAACTTAATGGCTCGCACGAAAAGGTAACTTTTCGTGCCAGAGAAAATCCTTTTGGATTTTCTATGCGCAAAAATCCGTAGGATTTTTGCAGTCGCTTATTGATGTGAGAAAAGAAAAATTACAGCACAAAAATTTGGTGGTGTCAATTTATTTTCTCCCGACACATAACTTAGGGAAAGCTCTTCACTCAAAAATTCATCTCCACCCATGCAGTCTGTAATCAATTCCGCGCCTGATTGTGTAAACAAGCAAGCCCAAAATCATTCTGATTCCACGCGCGACTTTTGAAACTTGATGATAAGAAACCTCAACGGGCACATGCTTTATTCTCAAATTCATTTTCAATCCTTCAATCAGCATTGCAGGCTCAATTAAATATCCTCCATAGTATCCTTCATAAACAACTTTCACAACATCAAATCCTTTTTTTCCGAAAGCAATAAGCCCGCAGTTTGTATCAGGAAATTTTGTTCCAAAAAATAAATTGAAAATAGTTCGCGTGGCGAAATTCCCCAAAGAATGGCGGAAAGGAACTTTTGAGAAATCGCGGAACCCCATTACAAAATCCGCTTCATTTTTTTCAATTGGATCAAGCACAACGCGCGCAAGCTCAGGTGCATATTGCATGTCAGCATCAATTATAAGAACAGCAGCAGCCCCAATTTTTTTTGCATAGCTCAACCCACTCAAAACCCCAGAGGCTTTTCCTTTATTTTTTTCATGCGAGATTACAACTGCGCCGGCTTTTTTCGCGAAGTCTGCTGTCCTATCTTTTGAGAAATCATCAATAACAACAACTTCATCCTCAGGCAAAGTTCTTTTCAATCTTTTTACTAGCTCTCTGATTGTCTTTTCCTCATTGTAGGCGGGCACGATTGCGCAGACTTTGGGCATGATATCACTTGAAGACTAATAAATAAAAAGCTCCTTGCGTTTGCCCACATAGCTTTAAATAATAGTTATACACATTATCTATAGGTGACAACGATGCAAGGTGAATTACTTTATAGGCGATTTTCGGTATTGAGAACCGAAAGAGTTCTAAGAGAAGAGTAGACTTACCTAGCTTCACGTGTTTTTCTAAAATCGATGAGCGCGGCAGAATTACACTTCCAGCGGAAGCGCGCGAGCTTTGCAAGCTAAAATTTGGCTCTGATATTTTAATTTTCGCTGCAGATGGCGAAATAAAAATTTCTTTGGTGGATTCTGATAGGAAAAATCTTTCTTCAAATTTTAATTCCTGCGGTAGCTCAACTCCCAATCCCTTTTCGCAGAAAAGGTCTAGGGCTCACCCCAAAAGGCAGATAGCCATATTAGGGGATGGGAGAGCAGTAGCAGAGCGTCAGTCTGTAAAACTGAATGCTGAGAGTTCAAATCTCTCCCGCGGGACCAAAATAAAAAAGGAGGAGATATGAATGGGTGAATTACTTTATAGAAAATCGAGAGAATTCGGGAAGCAAAATCTTGTGGGTAACTTCTGAAGCGGTACCAAGAGTAACTGATATAAAAGAGTTTTCAGAAGCTTCACAAGAGACAGTTAAAAAAATATCAAAGCCAGCAGTCGAGCACATTTTTCAGGATCACGAAGATGATCTAATAAGAGTCGAACAAATTGTAGCAGAAGAGCGCGCAACTTCAGATGTAGAACTTTTTTTCATAACTCCGGAGAAAGACAGATTTTCCAGCGTGACAAACGGAAATCCGGTTCTCGAAGTAGACATCTCGCGCATCGTAGAAATTCCAGAATGGAAAACAAAGGGGCATAGAAAGCGTTTTCCAAAGCTGCAGCCTAACGGGCATAAAGTAGTTTTCTTAGATACAGTTGCTTTTACTGGAAGAACTTTGGAAGAAGTTGCAAGACAATACCATCCGGCTTTAGCTGTTATGGAGCTTATGGGGAAATACGCTCCGCAAAAAGTTTCAAAGCTTGGAGTAAGAACAAGATACTCAAAAGATATTTCTGGCTTTGATGGCGTATGGCACATAGATGACCTAGTTCAAGATACACCAACAGAGGACGGCTCAAAAATAAAACCTTCAGAGTTTGTAAAATCGGTCTACCCAGATTTGTCAAGAAGGAGAGGCGAAGTTGAGTTTTTAATTGGGCTCGCGCAATACCAAATAAAAGAAGTGCAGGTCTCGCCAAATTTATTTTTGGAACTTTGCAGGCCGGACTCCTACTTAGCAAGAAGTTTTGAAAAAGACTACGATATTGTAAGGCAAGCAGTGCCTCTGCTTCAGAGGATGGAAGCAGTTTACAGGCGATAGCATGAAAATAGGAATTGTTGGCTCATCATTTAACCCGAAAAAGAAAGAGATAGAAATAGCGAGAGCTTTGGGAAAAGAAATTTCAAAAACAAACTCTGAAATTTTTATTTGCTTCGATGAAAGTTCTCTTCCGATGGAAGCTGGAAAGGAAATTCTGAAATTCGGAAAGAAAGTGACTTGCTTTTGTTCCGATGACGATGAAGGAAAAAAAGCAAAACAGCTTGGCTTCGATTCTGTAAATCTAAATCTTCCAAGGCTATCGAGAGAATTAAAATTTGTAAGCAGTGTAGACTGCCTTATAGTCTGTGGTGGAGGCAGCGGAACTCTAATGGAAGTCACATTTGCCTATCAGATGGGCAAGTCAATTTTCCTTATAGATGGAATCCGAGGAAGCGTCGAGCCTTTCAGGAAAAAGTTTTTAGACAACAGGAAAAGAATTAGAATAGAATCAGCAAGTATAAAGGAAATAGTTAGGCTTTTATTTAAACAAAGTAAGACATAATTGATTTTATGGACATTGAACGCAGAGTAGAACTTGCAAAAAGAAACACAGAAGAAATTATAGAAGAGAGCGAGCTAGTGGAACTTTTACAGACAAAAAAATCTCCTGTTGTTTATTGCGGCTACGAGCCCTCCAGGGCTCCGCATTTAGGTAATTTAGTTACAACAACAAAATTAATTGACTTCAAGAAAGCTGGTTTCAAAGTGATATTTCTTCTCGGAGATATGCAGGCTTACACAAATCTAAAAGGAAATATCGAAGAAATTGAGAGGCAAGACAAGATTTGGGAAAAGGCAATAAAAGCTTTCGGCCTAGATGCAGAATTTGTAAGGGGAGTAAGTTTTCAATTCAAAAAAGAATATTGGACAGACATAATTGACATGTCTTTGAAGATAAGCGTGAACCGTGGTCTCCGTGCAATGCAGGAGATTGCGCGCGATTTCGAGCATGCAAAGGTTTCTCAGATTCTCTACCCTCTGATGCAGGCAGAGGACATAAAGATGCTCGGATGCGATGTGGCCCAAGGCGGGCTTGACCAAAGGAAAATCCATATGCTGGCGCGCGAGCACTTGCCAGAAATTGGATGGAGAAAACCTGTCTGCGTCCACACTCCAATGATAGTCTCCCTTCATGGAGCGGGCGAGAAAATGTCCAAATCTATTCCAGGCTCCGGAATTTCTTTGGATGATAATGATGAGTATATAGATAGTGCGATTAAAAATGCATATTGTCCGGCAAAAGTTTTGCAGGATAATTCCATAATGCAGATTTCAAAACTCATAATTTTTCCACGGGACAAAGGTCTTAAGATAGAGCGCGATAAAAAATTTGGCGGGGATGTTGAATTTACAAATTATGAAGAAATGGAGAGAATTTTTGTCGATGGAGGATTGCATCCTATGGATTTGAAAAATGCTGTTGGCAGAGAGCTGAAAAAAATAATCGCGCCCGCGCGAAAGTATTTTAAGCCCGCAGAAAAAACTTTTGGAGCAGGTGCGGGAGTTTGAAGTTACACGGTAATTCTTCCAATGCGTAAGATTTTTATATCTTAACTATTACCCACTTATAGAGTTCTATGCAAAATGGAAGCGCGACTTTGGTTTTAGAAGACGGCACAATTTTCCGCGGGCAGGCTTTTGGAGCAGAGAAAACTTCCACAGGCGAAGTTGTTTTCAACACAGGAATGGTCGGCTACACAGAGGCAATTACAGATCCTTCTTACAAGGGCCAGATTCTCTGCCAGACTTATCCGCTTATTGGAAATTATGGAATTTCTCAGGATGATTTTGAATCAGACGGGCCGAAAATTGAAGGCTATATTGTAAGAGAAGTTTGCACGCGCCCGAGCCACAGAACTTCTGAAAGTGATTTATCTTCCTTCTTGGCAAGCAGAGGAGTTCCTGGAATTTCCGGAATAGACACACGCGCGCTTGTTTTGAAACTGCGCGAGGCAGGAGTTATGCTTGGAATTCTAGATGCAACAGGCGCGCCAGTTGATGAGCTTGCTGAAAAACTTTCTCAAATGCGAAATCCAAATGAAAGGAATCTGGTTGCCGCTGTCACAGTCCACAAGCCGATAATTTACAATGCGGGCGCGAAGAAAAAAATTGTTCTGATAGACTGCGGGACAAAATTTAACATTATCCGCTCACTTCTGAAAAGAAAATTCGAAGTTGTGCGCGTGCCTGCCTGGTACACAGCAAGCCAAATAGAAGAGCTTGAGCCTGATGGAATTGTAATTTCAAACGGTCCCGGAGATCCGGGGGTTTCTGATTATGTTGTAAGTTCTGCGAAAAAATTAATGCAAAGATTCCCAGTAATGGGAATCTGCTTGGGAAACCAATTGCTCGCGCTCGCTGCCGGCGGAAAAACTTTCAAAATGAAATTCGGCCACCGCGGGCAAAATCACGGTTGCATTTCCGCGAGCGGAAAAACTTTTATTGTTTCGCAAAATCATGGCTATGCGGTTTCGGAGGAGAGTTTGCATGAAACAGGATTCGAAGTTTTATTCAGAAATGCAGACGACAAAACAGTTGAGGGAATTTTTCACAGAGAGCTTCCTGTTTTTGGAGTGCAATTCCACCCAGAGTCAAGCCCGGGCCCGAATGATACTTCCTACTTATTCGATAAATTTTTGGAGATGATTAATGGTGCCAAGGTTCGATTGGGTTAAAAAAGTTTTGATAATCGGAAGCGGAGCTATAAAGATTGGAGAAGCAGGCGAGTTTGACTACTCGGGCGCGCAGGCTATTAAAGCTCTTAAAGAGGAAGGGATTTTTACAATTTTAGTAAATCCAAACATTGCAACAATACAAACAGATGAAAAATTCGCGGACAAAAATTATTTTTTGCCAATAACAGCAGAATGGGTTGAGAGAATTATTGAAAAAGAAAGGCCCGACGGAATTCTTTTGGGATTCGGCGGGCAGACTGCTCTGAACTGCGGAATGGAACTGCACGAAAAAAGAATTCTGGAAAAATATAATGTGCGTGTTTTAGGAACAGGAACAGAAGCAATAAAAATTGCGGACGAGCGCGAACTTTTCCGCGAGCTTATGATAAATAAAAAAATTCCAATTCCGAAAAGCGAGAAAGCCCAAAGCATGGAAGAGGCGATTGAGGCCGCTGACAGAATTGGATATCCTGTTATGGTAAGAGTCTCTTATACTCTCGGAGGTCATGGTTCTGGAGTTGCAAAAAATATTTCAGAGCTTGTGGAAATTGTTTCTCTTGGGCTCGCCCATAGCAGAATCCACCAAGTTCTGATAGAGGAGTATCTGGAGAAATGGAAAGAGATTGAGTATGAAGTTATGAGAGATCCAGGGGACAACTGCACAATTGTCTGCAATATGGAAAATTTTGACCCTATGGGAATTCACACAGGTGACAGTATTGTTGTTGCGCCTTCGCAAACTTTAACAAATAGAGAATATCATTCTTTGAGAGATGCTTGCTTCAAAATTGTGCGCGCGCTTGGAATCGTTGGGGAATGCAATGTTCAATTTGCACTAAATCCGGAAAGTTCTGAATTTCGCGTGATAGAAGTGAACTCAAGGCTTTCACGCAGCTCTGCTTTAGCAAGCAAAGCAACTGGCTATCCGATTGCTTACATAGCCGCAAAATTAAGTTTAGGTTATACCCTACACGAGCTTACAAACAAAATCACAGGAAAAACAAGCGCATGCTTCGAGCCTTCTCTCGATTACATTACTGTAAAAATTCCGCGCTGGGATTTCCAGAAATTCAGTGGAGCGGATAGAAAAATTGGAACGCAAATGAAATCGGTTGGGGAGGTTATGGCAATAGGAAGAAATTTCGAGGAGGCCTTCCAGAAAGCTGTTCGCATGGTTGATGTCGGGTTAGAGCTTACAGATTTGAAAGAAGGAGAAAAGGAAAAAATAGTTTTTGAAATAAAGAATCCAACAGACAGAAGAATTTTTCACATTGCTCGCGCGCTTGAGCTAGGAATTTCTGTTGAGGAAATAAACGAGCTTTCAGGAATCGATAGGTGGTTTTTATGGAAAATTAAAAATATAGTTGAAATGGAAAAGAAGATTAAATCCATAGGTCTGGAGGAAAAAATAATTTTGGAAGCGAAAAAACTTGGTTTTTCAGACAAAAAACTTTCTGCTCTAGTCGGCAGAAGCAAGTCCTTTGTGAGAAATTTCAGAAAGGACAATGGAATTGTTCCCGTTGTAAAACAGATTGACACGCTTGCAGGCGAGTGGGCTGCTGAAACAAATTATCTTTATATCTCCTACGGTGGCTCAAACGATATTTCTCCAAAGAAAACGAAAAAAGTTATTGTGCTTGGTTCGGGGGTTTACAGAATCGGAAGCTCAGTTGAATTTGACTGGTGCTGTGTTAACATGGCAAATGCTTTGAAGAAGCGCGGTTTCGGAGAAGTCATTATGGTTAACTACAACCCAGAAACGGTTTCGACAGACTACGATATTCCTGATAAGCTTTATTTTGAAGAGCTTACTCTCGAACGCGTGCTTGACATCATAGATTTCGAGCAGCCCGAAGCTGTCGTAGTTTCAGTTGGCGGGCAGATTCCAAACAACCTTGCGCTGAAACTGAAAGAAAATGGAATTAGGCTACTTGGGACAGATGCTGAGAAAATTGACCTAGCAGAGAACCGCGCGAAATTTTCAGAGCTTTTGGATAAGCTAAAAATTTCCCAGCCGCAGTGGAGCAGCCTGAAAAATATTTCCTCTGCCAAGGAATTTTCTAGAAAAGTTGGCTATCCCGTTATTATAAGGCCATCTTATATTTTATCCGGAGCTGCGATGCGCATCGCTAAAAATGATGAAGAGCTTGAAAAGTATTTGAAGACCGCAACAGAAGTTTCGCCCGAGCACCCCGTTGTAATCTCAAAATTTATTTCCGGGGCGCGAGAGGTTGAGGTGGATGCTGTTTCTGATGGTGAGAATGTTTTCATCGGAGCAATAATGGAGCACATAGAAGATGCGGGGGTGCATTCTGGAGACGCTACAATCTGCATACCAACTTTTTCTATTCCAAATGATGTGAAAGAAAAAATAAGAGAGTCTACAAGGAAGCTTGCATCTGCTTTGAAAATCAAAGGACCATTTAATGTTCAATATTTAGTGAATGACGAAATTATGGTTATAGAATGCAATCTAAGAGCATCGCGCAGTATGCCGTTCGTTTCAAAAACCATAGGAGAAAGCTTGATGGATATTGCGGCTGATGTTTTTATTGGAAAGAAAATTTCCGACAGCGAAGGCACGCCGAAATTTTTTGCAGTAAAATCTCCGCAATTTTCTTTTTCAAGGCTTTTAGGTGCAGATCCAGTAACAGGAGTTGAGATGGTTTCAACAGGAGAGGTTGCATGCTTTGGGAAAACTTTCGAGGAGGCGTTTGCAAAATCTCTTGAAGCCAGCGGAGTAAAGCCGCTGAACAACGGAGACAATGTTCTGATTGTAGGAAATTTGCAGAATTTTTATGTCAGCCTGCTAAATAAATTAAATATTATTTCAGCTGAAACGCACAAGCCAGCAGCAACAGAAAATCTTATACAAAATAAAAAAATAAAAATATGCTTCAGCTTTTTTGGAGTCGAGGATGGCCGCAAACTAAGAAGAAAATGCGCTGACTTTTCTGTTCCAGTAATTTCAAATGAAAAGCTTGCCGAGGCTTTGCTAAAATATAAATTTTCAAGCATACAAGCCGTTGAGTTCACCGAAGAAACCCCTGCGCACCACTAAAACATATAAAGCTTACTTTGCAAAGATAATGCATGCAATTTGAGAAAGACAAAACAAGCGAAAAGTTTGGGGAGAAAGTTGGGTTTTTCGCAGCTTATATGGCTTTCACAGCAATAATTTTTTTTATTCTAACTTATCTTGGAAAGCTTCCGGCAGAGTGGAAATATTTTCATGTCGCGGGGCTTGTTCTTGCGCTAACTTTAATTGGTTTTGAGATAAAGGGCATGATGAAGTGATTCAATGAGTGCAAAAGAATTTTTTTCAGGATTCAAAAAAGGCTTTCTGAATTTCGGTCACAACATCGGTCTTATAGTTAATGCTATTTTGCTTTCATTCGTTTATATTGTCGGAGTAGGCCTGACAGCAATAGCTGCAAGGCTCGTCGGAAAAAAGTTTTTGGAAACAAAATTGGAAAAAGATTCTGAAACCTACTGGAATGAGCTGAACATAAAAAAACGCGAGACAGAAAAATACTACAAGCAATTTTAGTGATGCCATGTATATTTTGGGAATAAGCTGCTACTACCACGATGCCTCAGCTGCGCTTTTGAAAGACGGTATGATAGTTGCTGCAGTCCAAGAAGAAAGGTTCACAAGAAAGAAGCATGATTTTTCTTTTCCGATAAATTCAATAAAATATTGTTTGGAAAGCCAAGGAATAAAAATTGAAGATGTTTCCTATATAGGCTTTTATGAAAAACCATATCTGAAATTTGAAAGAGTTCTTTCGCAGCATTTGGAAATGTTCCCATGGAGCCTTAAAACTTTCATAAGCTCAATACCATCATGGCTGAATGAAAAGCTTAGAGTTGTAAAGAAAATAAAAAAAGAACTCGGATACAAGGGCGATGTGATTTTCATTGAGCACCACCTCGCGCACGCGGCCTCCTCATTTTTAGTTTCGCCCTTTGAGAAAGCTGCTGTGCTCACAGTTGATGGTGTTGGCGAGTGGACAACGACTGCTTATGGAATGTGCGAGGGAAATGAAATTCATCTCATGAAAGACATACGCTTTCCGCACTCGCTTGGGCTTTTGTATTCGGCAATCACAGCCTACTTGGGCTTCTCTGTAAACAATTCTGAATACAAAGTAATGGGCCTGAGCGCTCACGGAACCATGGACAAGGAAAAAAATATCTATTACAAAAAACTTTTGCAGGCAATTGATGTAAAGGAAGACGGAAGCTACCGCTTGGATTTGAGTTATTTCAAATATCACTATTCTGACCGTATGCCAACAAAAAAATTATGTGAGCTTTTGGGGGGACCAGTAAGAACTCCGGAAACTCAAATTGACCAGAGGCACAAAGATATTGCGGCTGCTTTGCAAATGATTTTTGAGGAAGTCATGGAAAAAATGCTGCGCCATCTCAACAAAGAAACCAGATGCGAAAACTTGGTAATTTCAGGCGGCTGCGGGCTCAACAGCGTTTTTAATGGAAAAATTCTGCGCAATACTCCGTTCAAAAATATCTGGATTCAGCCTGATTCTGGCGACGGCGGCACAAGCATAGGGGTTTGCTCATACATTTACAACACGATTTTGGGAAACGAAAGGAACTACCACTTCAATAACGCATATCTAGGTCCAGAATTTTCAACAGATGAAATAAGAAAATTTTTAGAAGAGAACAAGATAAAATATTCCGAATTCAAAAACGAAAAAGAGCTTGTGGAGAAAACATCAAAGATGATTCATGAAAACCAAATTATTGGCTGGTTTCAGGGGAGAATGGAATGGGGCCCACGCGCTCTCGGCTCTAGAAGCATACTTTCAAATGCAACAGACCCGAAGATGCAGGAAATTTTAAATTTGAAAGTAAAGCACCGCGAAAAATTCCGGCCGTTCGCTCCAGTTGTCTGCGAAGAGGATGCACAAAAATATTTTGAGTGCGATGATCCCATCCCAGAACCGACAGATTTCATGCTGATGGTTTATCCGATAAAAAAAGAATGGCGCACAAAAATTCCTGCTGTCACGCATGTTGACGGCTCTGGCCGTTTGCAGACAATAAGGAAATTCCAGAACCCGCTCTATTATGCTGTTATAAAAGAGTTTGGAAAACTTTCCGGAATTCCGATTTTGATAAACACTTCTTTCAACATCCGCGGCGAGCCGATTGTATGCTCGCCGTTTGATGCTTACAAATGTATGATGGGTACAGGAATCGATTGTTTGGTAGTGGACAAATTTCTGATAAAGCGCGAGGACAACCCGCAAGATTTCTGGGACAGCGAAAAATATGCAAAGGACTAGTGAAGGATATGAAAAATATTTCATTAAATGTTGCTGTGGCAATAGCTTCAATAATTATCACTTTGATTTTGGTTGAAATAGGTTTACATATCATAGACATACCGAAATATTCAACATATGCCGGCTCTTTCAGAAGAGCAGATCAAACTTATCATCATGCACTCATCCCAAACACAACAGCTAAAGTCAGGACAGAAGAGTTTGATGTAATAGAACGTGTAAACAATGTTGGCCTCAGAAATAGAGATATCAACCTCACAAAAGCTAAATATAGAATACTTATGCTTGGGGATTCTTTCACAGAGGGCAGCGGAGTAAATGCAGAAGATACAATTTCTCAACAACTAGAAAATATCCTAATAGAAAAAGGTTATGATATAGAAGTCTTGAATGCCGGCATTGCCAGCTATTCACCAATTTTGGAATATCTTTACCTAAAGAAAGATGGTATTAAATTAAATCCAGATATAATCATACTAAATCTTGACATTTCAGATCTTAGGGACGACTACAATTATGAAAAAATCTCGATTAAAGATGATGAAGGCGAAATCATAGCAGTTCCAGAAAGCCAAACGACAGAGATTTGGACAGGACCAGAATACTGCAGCAAAATAAGCAGCAACTTATGTGTTTTGGCATGGAGGTTTTTGTGGAATATCGATGATGCAATAAAACGATCGCATAAAAATTATGCAAATGAAGGAGATATAACCACAGACAGATATTTTATAACTCGCTTTAATCTTACAAAAGAGAAAACTGAACCTCACTACAGCAGGACGTTCACTTATGTTAAAAAAATACAAGATTTTCTAAAAGGCAGAAACATAAATTTTATTCTTGTAACTTATCCTTATGGGCATCAAGTTAACGAAAACGAGTGGAAAGATGGTAGAAAGAGATATAATTTAGATGAATATCCGGTTTACTCTCAGGAATTTTTTGATGAGGTCTGGAACTTTTCTGAGAGCAACGGCATATATTTTATAAACACTTACTATAAGTTTGAAGGCTCAAACGAATTCCCATTATTCTACAAAAGTGACATACATATGACAAAGGCCGGATATAAACTGGTTGCAGAAGGAATATTCGAGCAAATGTTTTTAAATGATGAAGTGAAAAATTCCGTACTACAAACTGCAGGCTAAGAATATGTCAAACAACAAATCTTTTTTAGGGGAAATCTGGGCTCTCCTTAAAGAGCGAAAGGCGTGGTGGCTCGCGCCAGTGATAATCCTTTTACTAATTGTTGGAGTGCTGATAGTTTTTGGGCAGTCAAGCGCACTGTCGCCGTTTATTTATGCGCTGTTCTGAAAAGCTTTTTATACCAGTAGCGCGAATAAAGTTTGTGAGTATGATGCCCTTCCAATCAATTCTCTAATTCGGGCCTTTAAGATTTTGCTAGCTGGGTTTCTGTCGTTTGTTTCGAGCTCCAGCTCATCCGCTGCTTAAGCAGCGAGATAAATCTTTATGATTTCTATGAATCTCGCTGTTTTTGATTTAGAGGGCACGCTGGTTAAGGAGGAATTTTTGGTTGAGCTCGGGCGCGCTGTTGGTGAGGAAAAAGAAATAGAAAAAATAACAAAGCTCGGGCTAGAAGGAAAAATAAATTGGGAGAATGGACTGAAAAATAGAATAGAAATTTTGCGCGGGCTGGAGCATGAAACAATAGCGCACGCCGCAAGAAAATTTACCTATAGAGAAGGCGCGTTTGAAGCAATTCGATTCCTGAGAGAAAATAATTTTGAAATTGCTATTATAACCGGCGGTTTCGGGATTTCCGCGTGCGAGATTTCCAAGAATCTCGGCATAAATTTTCTCGCCTGCAATGAGCTGAAATTTGAAAATGGAAAGCTTGCGGGAGTTACAGTGAATGTAAACGGAAACAAGGATGAGTGGCTGAGGTTTTTTGCCGATAAGCTGGAGGCAAAAATAACTCTGGCTTTCGGTGACGGTGCGAATGACTTTGCGATGCTGGAGGCTGCCACTTATGGAAAGCTACTGTGCAATGGAGAAAACTTACACAAGGAAGTTGAAAGAATTCTAAACATTTTTAAACCTGCGATAAAAATAGGAATGAGATAGTATGCAATTCAAACTTTCAGGATGGCTAAAACTTAGCAGATTCTTTGGTGAAAAGGAGAAAGAGATAGAAGAACTGATGAAGTTCGCAAACGCGGAATTCTCAAAATCCGGCGATGGGAAAATTTCAAGCAGCAAAATAAACAAGGACAAGCTTGAAGTGGAGATAACTTCTAGCGGAAGCCCGCGCCCGCATGAAATTCTAATCAGGCTCAGAAAAATGTTTGTTGAAAAGCTTGGCAGAAAACTAAAGCTTGGAGTGCGCGAAATTTTTGCTGAAAAATATTCTGTTGATTTTGAAACAGAGCAGGAGCCACTGCACGAATTCAAAATCCCTTTTGCAAGCCAGTTTGAGCTGAAAGGCAAGAACGCAAAAATTTCTTTTGAAAATCTCAACGAAGATTTGATACAGAATAATTACATCGACAAGCTGATGAAGCTTGTAAATGAAAAAATAAAAAATCAGCACTATGAGGGCAAGGGTGAGTACAAGGAGTATATGTGGGAAGGGAAGCAACGCAAGCTGACTTATAACAAAGATCCGGCAGATGAGCTTGAAAAAATCGGTTGGATAAAGCGAAGCCACAGCAAGGGGCAGTGGATTCTCGGGCCGGAGATTACTGCGCTGATAACTGTTTTCAAAGAGCTTGCAATTGAAAACATTTACAAACCATTAGGATTTTTTGAAATGACTTTGCCGAAGTTTGAGCCTTGGAGTATTCCAAGCAAGAGCGGCCATGCGCAAAATATTTACCCTAATGCTTATTTTGTTTTTGTGCCGCAAAATTCTGATGAAAAATTTTGGGAAGAGGTTATGGACCATTTCAAGGTTACTGGAAAAGTTGATCTGGAGGGAGTTGCAAAAAGGTCCGTGAGCGTTGGAATGCTTTCCTATGCGCAATGCCCGCCTTTCTGGCCTTTTCTAGAGGGAAAAATTTTGGACGAAAAAACTCTGCCCATGAAAATTTATGACTGGTCTGGCCCAACTTACAGGAATGAATCCGGAGGCACGCATGGCTTGGATCGCGTGGAAGAATTCCACCGCACAGAAACTTTGTGGGTTGGAGAGAAAAAAGATTCAATAAAAATTTGGCGCGACCTGAAAGATGCTTATGTGAAATTATTTGACAAAGTTTTGGATTTGGAAATAAAAGTCGCGCGCGTAGCTCCGTGGTGGATGGCGCATGAAGGCAAGGCCTCTTTCAAATCAACAGACGAGATGGGGACTTTTGACTTTGATGCTTACCTGCCTTACAGAGGAGACAGAAAATCCGAGTGGCTTGAAATTCAAAATGCAAGCTGCAACGGAGAAAAATATCCAAAAGCATTTACCGTGAAATTGCGAAGCGGCGAGCTTTGGTCTGGGTGCGCTGGCGGCTCTTTTGAAAGATGGGTCGCAGCATTTCTTGCGCAAAAGGGTTTGGATTCCAAGAATTGGCCGATTGCTGTAAGGAAAAAATGGGAAGAAAAAATAAAAGGATTCAAGACTGTGAAGTTTTTCTGAAGTTTTTCACTCACCCAACCGCAAAAAATATTTTTTTAAATCTATTCCGCGCAACCACAAAGCTTAAATAGCTTGCGGCCGGAATTATTTTATGTCTCACATACACTGCCCCTCATGCAAAACTTCTTTAGTTGAGGGAGAAACAGTAAAGCAGAAAGACGGAGCTGAAATAATTGAGCTTTTCTGCGTGCAGTGCATGAATCGTTTTGCGGATGTGATGATTCCGAACGAATTATTTCTTGGAGCAGAGACGGAGTTGAATTAGAAACATTAATAAATTGAAATATTTAATTTTCTTAATGCAAACAATAGGAATTCTTGGTGGGATGGGCCCAGCGGCAACAGCAGATTTTTACCAGAGAATGATTTCTGTGTGCCAGAAAAAATATGAGGCTGTACAAGATTCTGATTTTCCGCCTTCTATAATTTTTTCTATCCCAATAAAAGAATTTGATGAAACAGGAATTGTTGACGATGAGAAAGTAATCTCAACAATAATTAGAGGAATAAAAACTCTTGAGAGAGGCGGTGTAGATTTCATAGCAATAGACTGCAATTCGGTCCATTGTTTCATAGAAAAATTTAGGCGCGCTACAAAACTTCCTGTGGTTAGCATTGTTGAGGAAGTTTTGAAAATCGCTAAAAGCAGAGGATACAAATCAGTCGGACTTCTAGGCTCTCAGACAACTGCTATGCGCGGCTTTTATGAAAATGTCTTTTCAAAAGAAAAAATAAAAATTATTTTACCGACAGAAAGAGAGCAGCTGGAAGTAAATACTGTAATTCTTAGAGTGATGTCCGGTAAAAATAACGAGAAAGACATTAAATTAATTGAAAAAATTATTGTAAGCCTATGTAAAAAAGATGCTGAGGCTATAGTTCTTGGGTGCACAGAACTTTCTGTTGCCACAAGGAATTCTAATTTCAAAATTCCTATTTTGGATTCAAATGAAATTTTGGCTGAAGCTGTTGTCGCGCGTGCGCGCGGAAGAATTTAAATACATTCTCCAATTCTTTATTTGTAGATTCAAATGCCCACAATCATAATCGCAGAAAAGCCTGATGCAGCCCAGCATATTTCTGAGGCTCTTGCGGAAAAAAATCTCAGGAAAAAATCCAGCAATGAAGGAGTGCCCTGGTGGGAGTTTGAGCGCGATGGGAAAAAATTTATCACAGTCGCGGCAGTCGGCCATCTCTTTGGATTAAAGCAAAAGAAAGGCGTGCGCGACTACCCGATTTTTGATGTTGAGTGGGTGCCGAATTTCTCCGCAAACAAGAAAGCGTTTTTCTCAAAAAAATATTTTGAGCTGATTGAAAAATTTAAGGGCGCGGGCGATGATTTTATAATTGCCTGCGACTTTGACAATGAGGGAACTGTAATAGGCTTCAACATTCTGAAATTTATTTTCGGCAAAGAGGAAGCAAAGAGAATGAAATTCTCCACGCTCACAAAGCAGGATTTGGTAAAATCTTTTCAGGAGATAATGCCGAAGATTGATTTCCAAAATCTTGAGTGCGGCTACACGCGGCACATTGTGGATTTCTATTATGGAATAAATATTTCGCGCGGGCTGATGGAGGCAATAAAAAAAGCCAGCCCAAGATTTATGATTCTCTCTGCGGGCCGCGTGCAAGGTCCGGTTCTCACAATGCTTTCTGAAAGGGAAAAACAAATCCTTGCTTTCAAGCCAACTCCATTCTGGCAGCTACAGGCTCTTTTGCTTTTGGATGGAAAGGAAACTCTTGCAGAACATTTGACTGACAAATTTTGGAAAAAGCCCGAGGCGGAAAATGCTTTAAAAAATTCTCAGGCAAAAAATGCAATTGTGGATTCTGCTGAGAAGAAAGAGCATTTGGAAAATCCGCCAGTCCCTTTCAACATCACTTCGCTGCAAACAGAATCCTATAAACTTTTCGGCTATTCTCCACAGCAGACAATGCAGATTGCGCAGTCTCTCTACACGGCTGCATTTATTTCCTATCCGCGCACAAGCTCGGAAAAACTCCCGCCGCAAATTGGCTACAGAGAAACTTTAGAGGCTCTTGGAAAAATTCCGAAATACAAAAAGCTTGTTCAAAAACTTTTGGCGTTGCCCGCGCTCAAGCCAACCGAAGGCAAAAGGGATGACCCAGCTCACGAGGCAATCCACCCAACCGTGCAGCCGCCGGATTTGGAAAAGCTGAAGGGCCCGCAGAAAAATATTTATGATTTGGTTTGCCGCAGATTTTTTGCAATTTTCGGCGAGCCTGCTTTGAGGGAAGGAATGAAAATTATTTTCAATATTGGAAAAGAGCAGTACAAAGTTTTGGGGCGCAGAACTTTGAAGCCCGGTTGGATAGAATTCTACGGGCCGCTTGCGAAGTTTGACGAGACTGCTTTGCCTGAATTGAAAAAAGGGGATTCTGTTCCTGTGAAGAAAATTGAAATGCTTGACAAAGAAACCCAGCCACCTTCTCGCTGGTCGCAGGCTTCAATAATAAAGGAAATGGAAAAGCGCGGGCTGGGAACTAGGGCAACGCGCTCGGCGATTTTGCAAACTCTCTATGACAGGAAATATGTTTCTGACAAATCAATCCGCGTGACAGATTTGGGAATGAAAGTTGCAGGCACTCTGAAAGAATTTGTTCCGGATTTTGTGGATGAGCAAATGACAAAAGCTCTGGAGGAGGACATGGAAAAAATTCTGTCAGGAAAATCTGAGCAGAAGAAAATAGTTGATGCGGCCAAAAGGCATGTAAGAAAAATCTGTGAGGAGCTGAAAGAGAACGAGGATAAGATTGGAAAAAATTTGGGCTCGGCAATAATTGCAACGCAGGAGGATGCAAACACTTTGGGCCCGTGCCCGAAATGCGAGGGCGGAACTCTGAAAGTTTTGTTCAGCATTTTCACAAAAAAACATTTTGTGGGCTGCAGCAATTATTCGCACTGCGCGGTTTGCAATTTCACGAAAAAAGCCTGCAAGTGTAAATGCGGAATTTGTGAAAAGGAAAAGGGAAAATGCGCAGATGAGTGGAAAGCAAAAGAATGGAAGCCGAAATGCGCAACAGGATTTCCACTGCCGCATCAAGCGAGTTTCCAGCGGCTGGACAAAATCTGCGACAAGTGCAAGACTCCGATGATAAAAGTTTTACGAAAAGGCAAAAGGCCTTTCAATATGTGCTTGGAGCCGAATTGCCCAACTAAAGCTGATTGGGGAAAGAAAGATAATAAAAAAGTTGGGGCGAGTGGGAAGAGGAAGGGAGTGAGGAAGAAAATTTAAAACAACTTTGCCTCACCTTTAATTATACTTTCAATATCGAAATTTGTATTAAAGTTAAACGTTACATTGAATGGCCTCTTGCCCATTTTATCTTGCGGACTTTCTATAATATCTATACCACGAGCTGTGATATCTTTTATAAGGAATCGCCCATCCATCATTCTCAGTCCTACTATGAAATCTTTTTCATGACAATATTTTAGAGCTCTTTTTAACTCAGCTTCATCTATTTTCGTAACTTCTAACAATTTTTTAAAATTTGGTACGTGGTTTTCCGCTTTCCATATTAAATAAATTTCAAGCAAAACCTTTCCCGCGTTTTGTATTATCTTTTCTTCCATACTTATCAATTTTTCTAAGTATTTCAAATTTATAAACTCAGAAAATCCTTAACTTAGAAACTTCCTTCAATCCATCACCAGTAATCTCAAATTCAATTGTTTTGTCTTCCGGAAGCGAGCGGGCTTTTGCGATTCTGGCAATGCGGCAGGAAGTCCTGCCGGCGTGCATTAGCTCAACTAAATTCTTGCTCCACCATTTCACAATATTCCTGCTGCTCAGCTCAATTTTTCCGGTTTCAATGTCTGAGTAAACTTGGTTTGTTATCAGCACAGGAATATTTTTTTCGCGCGCGAGCTTGCTGAGCATAGAAAGCTGGGTTGCGAGCTGGCGGTTTATTTCAGTTGCGTTGGCTTCAGTTATAGAAATTCTCCAAAGAGCAACAACAGAGTCCACAACTATAAGCCCGATATCCTCTTTCGCGCAAATTTTTTCCAGCTTTGAAAAATTTTCAATTTGCTCTGCCCAATCTTTCGGCTCAAGAATAATTATTTTTTCCAAAAGCTTTTCACTGGTTCCGTTGCAGATTTGCTCAAAGCGGTCAAGAGAAAATCCGCCCTCTGTGTCAATGTAAATAACTTTTTTATTTTTTGCTGCAGCAGCTATTGCAGCCAAGCAAATATTTGTTTTTCCAGTTGCAGATGGGCCGTAAAAATTTGTTATGCAGCCTGATTCAAGCCCGCCTTCCAGGAGCTTGTCTATTGGCGCGGAGAAGGAAAGTTTCATGATAATGTGATAGGATTTGGAAGATAAATATCTTCCTAACCAAAAGCTTTATAAAGTTTACATTATTGTAATACTAACTATGCGAGTGCAGATTAGGGCAAACGTAAATGGAGATGCTGCGATATTGATAAGCTTCCATACAGAAGGGGAAAAATTTTCCTCGCAGGTTGAGAGAAATAAATTTTTTCATGAGCTGCATGGCAGGAAGCAAATTATTATAAAGGGGCAACGCAGATACGAATATAGAAGGCCTGGGCTGCTGGATGAAATTCCGCACATTCCAGTTGACCCGTCGGTTTTCATAATCGCGCGCGAGCATTTCCGGCGCATGGAAAATTTTATGAACGAGTGGGAGGATAAAGTTATGTTCAAAAGTTTTCCGGTTTTCCTGAAAAGGAAAGAAATGCAAATGCTGGAAAAAAATATGGAGGAATGATATCATGGAAGAAAAAAAATCGCAGGGTCATATGCAACTGCAGACAACAACAGTCCCGATGTTCTCGGATGTTGTTATGGTCAGGAGTGAGTTCAACGAATCGCCCGCAAACACAAAATTCAAAAAAAGCACAAATGTGAGAATATCTTTTGCCGACACTTCTACTCAAAGAATAATCGGAGATTTTGTGATTTCTGTCGCAACGGCAGAGGCACTGAAAAATATTCTGGAAAACACAATAAACAACGCTGATAATTTTGTGAAGGGAAAGCTTCAGAAAAAGGAGGAGCCCAAAACAACTGCTTCAGAAAATCAGAGATATATCGGGTGAAAGTAAAAATTGAAACAAATTGTGCGTTGAAGAAAAAAACAATCGCCATGAAAAGTTTTTACAAATTATTTCTCTCAACACACATTAACGCGAGCGCGCATCGGCGTGCTCTACGCACGAGCTTTTCAAAAACAAAAAATCAAAGTGAATAAAAAATGTTTTCAAAACAAGAGAAGCCTGCAAATGAAGTGAAATTAAAAGTCGGCGAACTCACGGCGAGAGATGATTTTGGCCGCGGGCTTGCGCGCATAGATTCAAATTCAATGAAAGCAATTGGCGCGAAAGAGGGAGATGTTCTTGAAATTACTGGAAAGCGCACAACAGTTGCAATAGTAATTCGCTCTTATCCTGCAGATGTTGGCTTGAATCTAATCCGCATGGACGGGCTTGTGAGAAAAAACGCAGGCACTGGAATTGGCGAGGCAGTTACTGTAAAAAAAGCCGAAGCAAAGGAAGCACGGAAAATCACGCTTGCGCCAGCTGAGAAAGGCCTTATGCTCCACGTTTCCCCAAATCTTCTCAAGCAAAATATTTTCATGCGCCCGATGATGAAGGGAGATATCATAATTGCTAATCCTGTCTTTAGACCGAGAGGCCGCGGGGGCGCGGATCCATTTGAGCAAATGTTTGGCGTGAGCATGGAAGAAGTTTTCCTGCCAATGGGAACAGAAACAAGATTGGTTGTAGTAAAAACAAATCCTGACGGGCCTGTGCAAATTACTGACATGACTGAAGTTGAGCTTTTGCCAGAAGCTGTTGAGATTGAAGAGACAAAAGTCCCTTCTGTAACTTATGAAGATATTGGAGGGATTGGAGATGCTGTGCAAAAAGTCCGCGAGATGATTGAACTTCCTTTGAAACATCCGGAAGTTTTTGAGCGCTTGGGAGTTGACGCTCCGAAAGGAGTTTTGCTCCATGGACCACCGGGCACAGGAAAAACTTTATTAGCAAAAGCTGTTGCAAACGAGGCGGGCGCGAATTTTATTTCTGTTGCTGGTCCTGAAATTGTAAGCAAATGGTACGGTGGCAGCGAGGAAAACCTCCGCAAGATTTTCGACGAGGCCCAGAAAAACGCGCCGACAATTATTTTCTTTGATGAGATTGATGCAATCGCGCCAAAGCGTGAAGAAGTTTCCGGTGAGGTTGAGAGAAGAATGGTTTCGCAATTGCTAACTTTAATGGATGGACTGAAATCGCGTGGAAGAGTAATTGTAATTGCTGCGACCAACCGCCCGAACGCACTTGACCCTGCGCTAAGAAGAGGCGGCCGATTTGACAGAGAAATTGAAATCGCTGTTCCTGACAAAAAAGGGAGAAAAGAAATTCTGCAAATCCACACGCGCCACATGCCGCTTGAAAAAGATGTTGAGGTTGAGAAGCTTGCGGAAATTACTTATGGTTTTGTGGGCGCGGATATTTCTGCGCTTGCCAAGGAAGCTGCAATGCATGCGCTCCGCCGCGTTTTGCCTGAGATACAAAACCTGAAAGAAGACGAGGAAATACCAAAGGAAATTCTTGAAAAATTAAAAGTTACTTTAGAAGATTTTGAATTTGCTTTGAGAAATGTGCAACCGTCTGCAATGCGCGAAGTTTTGATTGAGATTCCAAAAGTAAAATGGGCAGATGTGGGCGGGCTTGAGGATGTTAAAGGAGCATTGAAAGAAGCAGTTGAGTGGCCGCTGAAAAATCCCGAGAGTTTTAAAAATATTGGAATAAAGCCGCCGCGAGGAATTTTGCTTTTCGGGCCGCCGGGCTGCGGAAAAACAATGATTGCAAAAGCAGTTGCGAATGAGGCTGGAGTTAATTTTATTGCGATAAAAGGCCCGGAGCTTTTGAGCAAATGGGTTGGCGAATCAGAACAGCACATACGAGATGTTTTCCGGCGCGCGAAGCAGGTTGCTCCAGCAATTATTTTCTTTGATGAAATTGATTCTATGGCTCCAAGAAGAGGATCAGATTCTGGCGGGGCGCATGTAAGCGAGCAAGTTGTTTCGCAATTGCTTACTGAAATGAGCGGGATAGAAGATATGGAAGGGGTTGTTGTTCTTGCCGCGACAAACAGGCCGGACATAATTGATTCTGCTTTGCTGAGGCCCGGAAGATTTGACAGGCAGATTTACGTTCCGGCTCCTGAGGAAAAAACGCGCTTGCAGATTTTGAAAACCCACACGCGCGGAATGAAATTAGAGAAAGAAATTAGTTTGGAAAAGCTTGCTGAGAAAACCGAAGGCTATTCTGGCGCAGATTTAGAAGCGGTTGTGCGCGAAGCTGGACTGAATGCTCTGCGAGAAAACATAAATGCAAAAGATGTTTCCAAAAAACATTTTGATGACGCGCTCAAGAAAATAAAAGCGAGCATCACTGAGGATATGTTTGTGAAATACACAAAAGCTGTTGAGGAATTGCAGAAAGCGAAATTAGAGGAGAAAGAGAAGAGCAGGTATATTGGGTAGAATTAAGCAACTGCTCTTACAGAGTATGCCATTCTAGTAAGTTCTCTAACTTCTGGTTTCAATCCGGCGCGAGAAAATAATCCAGCGATTTCATATTTTGTGAAAGTTTCTGCTTTATATCCATCTCCGCCATAAACATAATTTTTATTAACGCGAGGCGCGCGCGGACCCCACAGGAGTTGATACATTTCAAACTGCGCGCTCGGCGCGTATTCAGAAAAAACTGTCGCAAGAATTTTTCCGCGAGGCTTTAATTTTCCTCTTGCTTTTCTCAAAACAGGGACTTGGTCTTTTATTTCCAGCAACCCCAGAAGTTCAAATGGAAATAAAATAAAATCAAACTCATAGGGAAGCTCATTCAATTCCCTTGCGTCCAATTTTAAAATTTCAACATTTTTAAAAACTTCTGCTTTTCTCTTTGCATTTTCATAACTTCTCTGGTTGAAATCTATGCCGACAACCTTTCCTTTGGCTCCGACATGAACCGCAAGCGGCATAATTGTCCGAAGTTCTCCGCATCCGACATCCAAAACATTTGAGCCTACGCGGACATTATCCCTAAAGAACCATTCTTCTCTCTGGTGATAGCTGAGGTATGCTGGAGGAAAGTTTCTTAGAGCTTTGTCATAAGTGCCTCTGTTGAGGTAGCTCTCTTGGTCACCAGATTTCTTTATCACCATAAGATTATAATGATATTTCAGGCGTATGAAACTTCCGCCAGAATTTTCCATCAAAACTAAAAGCTTATAAGCTTAAAGTTAGTAAAATAGTAATTATGGACGAAATAGACCGAAAGATACTTATAGCCCTGGACAAGGACTCGCGCTTGTCAAACTCAAGAATAGCCAAGCTCGCTAGAACAAGCAAAGATATTGTGAATTACAGAATAGCAAAGCTTCAGCGCGAAAATATTCTAACAGGATTCTATGCAATGCCAGTTATCCCTAAAATAGGATTTAGAATGTACAAGCTTCTTTTGAAATTTCACAGCCTAAGCAAAGAAAAAGAAGAGGAGTTAATTGAGTGGCTGGAAAAATATCCGACTGTTGTTTGGGTCGGAAGCTGCGATGGAGCATGGAACACCATAGTAACGCTTTCAGCAAAAGATTTTGTGGAAATTGCGCAAACCGTAAAAGATGCCTTTGCGAAATTTGGAAAATACATTTCAAAAAAAGAAATTCTAACAATTGCCTCAGTAAGAATGTTCAATGAAAAATATCTCTATCCTAAAGGGCAGTTTGTTTATGAAAAGAAGTATAGCATGTTTGAAAAAATTGCCGACTTTGATGATAAAGACAAAATAATAATGATGATGCTTGCGAAAAATTCCCGCGCAAGCTCAACGGAAATTGCGAAAAAGATAAAAATAACCCCAGAGGCAACTGCGAAGCGCCTGAAAAATTTAATCAAGGGCGGATTTTTTGCCGGCTTTAAGCCGCGAATAAATTTTACAAAGCTTGGCTACGAATATTTTCATGTTTTCATTTCAACGAAAAGCCCTGCGATAGAAGAAGAAATAATAAATTTTTACAAATCACATCCTGACTGCGTTTACATTTTGGAGCATGTTGGCTACTACGATATGCATTTGGAGTTTGTTATGAAAAGCACGCAGCACTTTAGAGAAGTTCTCAGAGAGCTGCGAGACAAATTCGGGGATAAAATTCATGATTACGAGCCGTTGCAGATTTACGCGGAAAGAAAATTCAACCTCGTGCCGGCATAATTTATTTTTGTATCCTATTAGCGATCTAAAGTCGCACCAACAACAACCTTCATATATCACATGATACATAACGTATATCAATAGCAGATTAAAGTCAAAGAAATTCTGGCAAAATAATTTTATTTCCTCATCTTAACCGCAATCTCAACATCCTCTGACTTGACTGTTTTTCTTTTCGCATGCTGGGCGAATCTCCAGCTTTCTTTTGCCAAGTCTGCTGCAATAGAATTCAAAGCCTCTGCTAATCTGGCGCAGGCTGCGTCAGCAACTCTTTCCGCGCCAGCTTCCTTGAAAAATTTCACCATTGTGGCTGCTGCTATTTGAGATTTCTTGCGGGGCATGATTATGATTTTTTGTTTCGGATTTAAAAAGATGCGCTCGGCGCGAGGTAAACCCGCGCGCCTCGCTAACTGGTGTGAACAAATATTTTTATACATTAACTAAAGATTATCTTCTAGAAGCTACTCTGTAAACTCCCTCGAAGAGCAGATTCATAGCAGGCGCACCGGTTTCGTAAACTTCTCCAGGATTTCTTTTTTGAAGATTTCCGATAAACTTATCAACCATATCGGGTCTAACATCAGCCACCCAAACTTTCCTCGGCTCTCTAGCATAATGTCTTCTGCGCATAATTGTCAAAAATTACTCTTAAGCAAAAGATTTAAAGATTGTCTGTTAAGCGGTAATCATGTCTTTCGTCCACAATAAAATAAAGCAGATTTTAACAGAGCAAAAAATCTGGTTTGAAGAAACTGAGCATGAGCCTGTTTATACTTCTGAGCAGGCTGCTGCTGTTAGAGGATTACCAAACGCGCATGCTGGTGTGAAAGCAATGATTTTAAAAACTGATTCGGGAAAATTTTTACTGGCGTTAGTTCCGGGTGATAGAAAAGTTGACACAAAAAAGATTGCGCAGCTCGAAGGTGTGAAAAAACTTTCCCTAGCGAATGCGCAGGAAGTTGAAAAGGCCGCGGGTGTGCAAATTGGATGTGTCGCGCCGTTTGGCCTAAAAACTGATTTGAAAATCTACTTGAGCAAAGAGATTTTAGAAAATGAATTTGTTTTTTTCAATCCTGGGTTGCATACAAAAACAATCAAGATGCGCGCTGCAGATTTACAGAAAGTTTTAGGTAACACTATTATTTTTTAAATAGATTTTGCAGAATAAAATAATGCCGAAACTTCCCATTCTAAAATTAAGAATAAAGCAAAGCGGCATGAGCAGAGAAGAATTTCTCAAGCTGGCAGACTAATATTTATTGAAGCAATGTGCTCGGACTGAGGCAATCTTATTTCATCGCCGCGCAACTTCAAATGTATTTCAACTGCCTCTTGTATATTGTGCAGAGCTTCTTCTTCAGTCCTTCCCTGGGTGGCAATTTCCAAGAATGGATATTCTGCCACAAAATATTTTTCGCTCTTGTAAACAAAAACCAAAATCTGCCTGCTGCTGACTTCAACAACTCTTCGCATAATCAAATATGCTATTTGTAGTTCAAATAGATTTACTCCTGATGCTGAAAAAGATAATCATAGCACTTCCATGCTTTGCACAGCGCGCATGTGCGGCAGTAATCTGGGCAGCGCTCTCCCCAGTGTTTTTTCATCCATGCTTTTACTTTAGGTTTTAATTTAGATTTCATAAACTTTATTCAGCTAAGCGGGTTTTTATTTCTTCCAAACTCTCTTGAGGAATTTCTACTCATCGGCCAATTATTTTTTATTCTCTTCAACAAGCTTAGCAACCCTATCCAGAACTTCTTTGGGTGGCTTTTGTATGCGTTCGCCGATTTTCCAGTATTTCCCTTGGGTGTGAGCAAGCGGCTCTTTGTCAGAAACAAAGACCTCAACAGCTTCCCCGACAAACATTATGTGGTCGCCCAGCTCAAATTTTTTCAAAAGTTTGCACTCCACATTAAGCGCCGCGTCTTTAACCATTAAACAATTTATTTTTTTAGCAGGGTAAAACTCAACGCCAAGTTTTTTCAGTACATTTATTTTATCAACATCAAAGCCGTGGCTTCCGCCGGCAATGCTCGAAACAGCATTTTGTTCAACAGAAGCAATGCTAACTCCAAACTCTTTGCTCTCTTCAATGTTCGCATGCGTTGCACAGCTGGCTTGAATGCAGATTGCTATTAACCCCGGCTCATAAGAAATTTGGTGAGTCCACTCTGCCGCCATAATATTTTGCCCATGCGGCCCATTGCTTGTGATAAGACCGACGTTTGTTATGAATTTGTGCGCGCCAGGGCTCCCAGATTCTATATCCATAAAATCATTTCAGATTTTCAATTGCAAGCTTATAAAAATATTGAACCTACAATTCTTTTTATTTCTTCCAAATTCTCCTGCGGAATTTCAACAAACTTTTTTCTGGAAGTTTCTCCTGAAGCAATTCTCGCAGAGCCAAAAACTTTTGACAAAAATTTCACGAGCGCGCGGTTGGCTTTTCCTTTTTCTGCCGGGGCTTTTAAATTTACTAGCAAAATATTTTCTTTCAGAGAAATTTTTTCTGAAGAGGAATTTGGTTTCACGCGGATTTCGATTATCATAAAATCACTTTTTCAATCGAGCTCGCTGGATTTCGTAAACTCAATCCAGCTCGCAATTAATGTGTAAAAATTAAGTGCGCCCAAAAGTTTGGAGATTTTTATTTTTACACATTAGTCAGCGAGGGCTCATGAGCTTGCTCTGAGCCCGAGCCAATCAAATCCTCGTTGTAACAATCGGCTTCTCTCCAACAATAATCGTGTGCTCGCTTTGCGCAACCATTCCGCCTGCCTGCTCTTTCAAAATTTTGTAAGGCCAGAGAGCTTCTGTGGAAATCAACTCGCGCAGGGCAGGCTCAATTTTTATTGCAGAAACTTTTTTCTGAATCCAGCGCTTGGCAAACGGGAGCTTGTCAAATTCATTTTTTCCAAGCTCTAAAATTTTTCTTCCCTCTGCAGAACGAGTGGGCCTGTCAGCAAGCCAGCGGAAAATTGTTGCAGGATCGCAATCTTTCACCCAGCCCGCACCATTTGTGGCAAAAGGCTCGCAGGCGAAAACTTCTCCCTCACGCAAAGCGCGCGTTGAAGGATTAGCAACATTCGGAACATAAACTCCTGCGTGCAAATTGTATCTGCCTATGCCATGGCCTGTTAAATTTCTAATTGACTTCAGCCCAAATTCTTTTGCAGCATTTTCAATTGCAGTTCCAATTTCTCCAAGAGTTGTTCCGGGCACAAACATCGGCAGGGCGGTTTCAAGCATTTTCTCCGAGCACAAAATTATTTCATCCTTGCCCGCAGGCCTGAAAGTTTTTGCTGCGTCAGAAATCCATCCATCAATCTGGCAGCCCAAGTCCAGTTTTACATAATCGGTTTCTTTAATTAAAATCGCATCATTCAAAAGTGGGCAGTAGTGCGCGGCAATGTCATTTATGGAAATATTTATCGGGAACGAAGGCTTCGCGCCCCACTCCTCCATTTTTTTCTCAAGGGTTTCAGCAATTTCAAAAATGCTCGCGCCGGGCTTTACCATTTTTCCTCCGAGCTCTAAAGCTTTGGCTGCGAGTTCGCCGACTTTTTTTAATTTTGAGAATTGGTCTGGGTCCATGTTTGCTGGGGGCATGGGAAAAGATTGGGCACTATATTTTTAAAGCAATTCACATTAGTTATTCTTATGAAGAAAATTTACTTCGCTACATCAAACAAAGGCAAGTTTAATTTTGTTGCCGGAGGGCTCTTGAAAAATGAAATAGAAGCTGTGCAGGTTTCGCTTGAAATTCCAGAGCCGCGCAGCGATGATGTCAGGCAAATTGTGAAAGAGAAGGTTTTATTCGCTTACGGCAAGCTGAAAAAGCCTTGCATTGCAATGGATGGCGGATTTTTTGTTTATTCTCTCAACGGATTTCCCAAAGCTTTTGTGAATTTCGTATTGGAAACAATTGAAGTTGATGGGATTCTGAAATTAGTTGATGGCAAGCCGCGCGGCTGTGAATTCCGGAACTGCATTGCTTACATGGATAAAAAATTGAAGAAGCCAATGTTTTTTGAGCATAGGGCCATAGGAACTCTATCCAGAAAATCAAGAGGGAAAATGCAGCCGCATATGATGTCACCGCTATCGTTATACTTTATTCCCGAAAGCCAGAAGAAAACAATAGCTCAAATGAGCTTTGAAGAAAATCAGAAGGTAGTTGGTTGGGATATCATTGTCAGCAGGCTCGCAAGATTTTTGAAGAAAACTTAAACCTTAACCGTATCATTCAAAAACTTCTGCAAAAGAATTTCAGCCAAGCCGCAGTAATCTCCCCAAAGTTTTTGCGCAGCCGCATGACTGGTTTTTTCTGTCGTGGAAATTTTATAGTGCTCGCGCAAAATCCTTTCAGTGAGCGTGTCCCAGTAAAAGCCAGCGAAATTTCTGCGCTGGAAAATATCAAACAAAGCAAAGCTGTATTTTCCCAAACCTTTTATTTTTGTGCTTCCATCAAAGCGGAAATTTTGCAAATACAGTTTCGCGAGCCCCTGCAGGAATTGTTCTTTGTAGCCAACCTTGAATTTTCTTAGAGGTTGCAAATAATTTTTCGGCTCAAAATTTAGTTCCTGATACAAGTGCTGCATTGTCGCCAAATAATTCCTGAAAGAATTATTCTGGGAAATTATGCAGCCGACAAGAGCCTCGAAATCCGAGAAAGCAGAAACCATTCGCGTGCCGCGGATGCGCGGCAGGAGTTTGTGCAAAACCAAATCAGCTTTGCACATTTCATAAAATCTTCCCATATTCTCGTTTGTTCCCAAACAAAATTGTATGCGCGATTTGAGAAATTGAGTTTGAGCTGGATTTAATTTTTTGTCAACATTAATAATTAATTCCTGTTCGCTTTGTTTAAAGGATAAATTGAAAAATTGCCCATCCAAAAAAACTTTTCTTTCTGGCTCGGGAGAGTAGAAAAAATAAAATGGCTTGCTCATGAGGATTTTTTCAAAGTCAAAGTCTGGAGCGCAGGGGATTGAGAGTTGCATAGAAAATTTTGGCTAATGAAGATTTATTAAGCTGCCAGCAGATTTGTATATATGCTCTGGATTGTGCTCGCGCTGGTTTCTGCTTTTGCAGAGTCTTTGAAAGATTTATTCAGCAAAAGAAAAATGAAAAAAGTTGACCCGCTTGTGATGACATGGGCGTTTTTCGCTTTTACATTCATAATTTTGCTTCCATTAATTTTCTTTTTGCAAATTCCAAAGCTGGATGAAATATTTTTTATTGCAATCTCTGTTAATTCAATTTTAGTTATTTTTTCGGTTTCACTTTACATGAAAGCTATAGAATCTTCTGACCTTTCAATTACACTTCCATTGGTAGCCTTCACTCCGGCTTTCATGCTTGTTGTGAGCCCAATAATTCTTGGAGAGTTTCCAAATGCTATTGGAATCGTTGGAATTTTGATGATTGTTTTTGGGGCATATTTTTTGAAAATAAAGGAGAGTAGCAAAGGGCTGCTCGAGCCGCTCGAAGCCCTGTTTAAAGAAAGGGGTCCAAGACTTATGTTTGTAGTTGCCTTTCTATGGAGCATAACTGCAAGCACAATAAAGCTTGCCATTCAGCATTCCAACACACTGACTGTGCTGTTATCTCAGCTTTTTATTGAAACGATTCTCATAACAATTTGGCTTGCCTGGGCAGGAAAATTAAATTTTGGTGAGATAAAGAAAAACTGGAAAGGATTTACTCTCGTGGGATTTCTTACCGCGATAAATGAGCTTGCTTTCTATAATGCTGTTACTCTAACGCTAGCTCCGTTTGCTATTGCTGTGAAGAGATTGAGTATTCTTTTCGGTTCCGGGTGGGGCGTCATCTTCTTCAAAGAAAAAGATTGGAAAAGCAGAATAGCAGGCGTGCTGATAATGATTGCCGGCGTGGCTGTGATTTATGTTTTTGGTTAAGCTTTTTAATTGGAAAAGAAAATTAAAATCATGAAACTCTGGACAGGCTCTGGAGACAAAGGGAAAACTTATTTATGGGCAAAGCTCACGAGCAAGGCTTCTGAAATTGCAGAAGCTCTTGGAGCTGTGGATGAGCTGGATTCTTTTGTCGGGCTCGCGCGCGCAAACTGCTCTGATAAGCAGATAGAAAGTTTTTTGCTTGAAGTGCAAAAGCAGCTGAGGATTTTGCTTGCTGACTTGGCAGGCTACAAGGGAGGAAAAAAGATTTCTGAATTGCATGTAAAATATTTGGAAAATTCCATACGGACTTTTGAAAGCGAACTGCCGGATTTGAAAAATTTTATTTTGCCCGGAGGCTCTGAGCTCGCTGCGCGGCTACATGTTTGCAGAGCTGTTTGCAGAAGAGCTGAGCGCGCTTGCGTGCGCGCTGGAAAAAAATCAAAAGTAAATTCGCTTGCAGTTGTTTATTTGAACAGGCTTTCCTCATTTTTCTTTGGGCTCGCGCTTTTGGCAAACAGGCGCGCGGGAGTGAGTGAGACAGAGTGGAAATAAAAAATCTTTTTAAGCTTCGAGAATAATTTAATTCTGTGATAAAATGCCAGATTGGATTCCAATAGGAAAAGCAAGCGATGTGCCATCAGGCACAGGCAAAACTGTTTCTGCAAAAGGAAAGGATATTGCGCTCTTCAATGCAGCAGGAACTTTTTATGCAATGGACAATACCTGCAAGCACATGGGCGGGCCTTTGGGTGAGGGAGAGCTGGATGGGGAAATTGTTGCGTGCCCTTGGCATGGATGGAAGTATAATGTAAAGACTGGGCAAAATCAGGTTATTCCAACAATTAAAGTTGATGTTTTCAAAACAAAGATTGAGAACGGAGAAGTTTTTGTTGAGGTTTGAAATTGCTCTCCTGTCATTATGCAAAAATTTAATTGATTAAAAATTTCTTTATGGTACATATTTTCTTAACACATAATTTAGCGAGCGCAGAGTTATCTTTGCGCGAGCCAGAAAATCTTTATAATCTCTGACAGAGAAAAATTCTCATGATTGATTTTGACAAGCTAATAGAAAACCATCTCGCGCGCGAAAATAAGCCAAAGCAAATCGGCAGATACTACCCAAGCGAGGTCGGCTCATGCCTGAGAAAAGTCTGGTATTCTTACAAATTTCCGCAGCCGACTTCGCCAGAGCTTCTGAAAGTTTTTGAAGTGGGAAATATTGTGCACGAATTTATTGCGAATGTAATGAAAAGCGATAAAAATCCGCATATCAGTTTGTTAGCAAGCGAGCTTCCGTTTAAAATTGAAATGAACGGGCTTACAGTTTCCGGAAGGATTGATGATTTGCTTTTGGTAAAAGCCAGCGGGAAAAAATTAATGGTTGAAGTGAAAAGCACTGCGCATTTGGAAAGCAGCAACGAGGCGCAGCCGCACCACCTAATGCAGCTGCAGCTTTACATGCATCAGATGAAAATTGAAGACGGGGCTGTACTGTATGTTGAAAAAAACACTTTGAAAACAAAGGCGTTTTATGTAAAGTATGATGAGGGCATGGCTGCTGAAGCTTTGAACCGATTCAATATTTTACACAAGCACTTGAATGAAAATAAAATTCCTGCTCCAGAGGCGCGCGTGCGCTGGAAAGAAATGGGTTGGATGTGCACGCGCTGCGAATTCCGCGATAAATGTTTTTCTGAAACTCCTGACAAAGAATTGCCGCCTGCGCAAAATGGGAATGGGAAGGATTTGCTTTAGTCGGCCCAAAACTTTTTCGTTCTGATAAATTCCCGCTCGGCATTCAAAATTTCTTTGTAAAGCTCATCTTCAGAAATATTTTTTCCTTTTCCAGCTGCCATTGCTTTCGCCATCACTCGCATTGCTGTTTGCGGGCCAACTCCTCTGCCAGCCAAAGCAATCGCCCCGAATTTTCCATAAACAACAATTGCATCTGCGCTGCGCCTGAGTTTTTCCAATTTTTTCTGCTCCTCTTCTGAAAGCTCTTTTCCTTTCAATCTTTTTTTAATAATTTCCTGTGCCTCTGTCATGTGAGGGTGCACGCAAGCCAAAAGTTTTGAAGTGCAGAGAGGGCAGCGCAATTCTTTTGCAAGCTCTCCGGCGGGTTCAGCAACAGAATATTTTCCGCAGTTCATGCAGACAATTCTAACGCGCGTTGCGAGCAAACGCTGTTTGAAAATTTTCAGAATTTCCGCTTCAGGCCTGTCTGGCTTTGCAATGTCGCGTAGCTCATATTTCAAGCCTTCTTCTCCCAGCGGAGAAAGGCCTCTGAATTCTTGAATGGAAATCTTTCCTGCCTGCAGCTCCAGCAAAATTTCTTCTGCGCCAGCCAAATCCAATTTGTCAATAAAAATTTCATTCATTGTTTCTGTAAACAGCGGGCTGTCTCTGTAAACTGAAATCAGCTTGTCCATGTTAATCCTGTCAAAGCTCGCGTCCTTGCTGATAACTCCAAATCTTTTTCCAACTTGGATAAAGCGGTGCTTGAACAGCGAACTATTCGGAAGAGCAAGCTTGAGGATTGTTTCAATCTCCTCGGGTCTGTGCTCGAGCAAAATATTTTTTATTTCCTCCGGTTTTACAAGAGAGAAAACAATTCTGTACGGATCTGATTTTGCTGCAACTGCGCGCCCACTCTCTGCAGAAATAATTGCGGAAACAAATCGCGCAAGAGTTTCATTCGCAAGCGAGCCATTGCACGAATGCAGAACTGTAAACTCTTTGTAGGTTTCGAAAGCAAGAGTTTTTCCATCCGGCACAAAAAACTCTTTCTGCTTTTCAATTAGGGAAAACATTTTCGCAGCAGCCTGCGTGCTGACTGAATAAAATTTTCTGATTTCTGCTATTGCGCTGTCAGAAATTTTCTTTTCAGAAATAATTTTTCTCAATTTTCCGACTTCCTGCGCAACAGCGCGAGGCACAGGCATGAGCTCGCCTGTCCATGCAGGAATTGCAGACTCAATTTCAGCCGAAGGCTCAACATAAACTTTCTCTTTTTCAATTTGAATCACGCGCCAAGGCCTGCCTTTGAAAATAAAAGTTGAGCCCGGATCCGAATGCTCGGCAACAAATCCTTCATCCAAAGTCCCAATTGCCGCGTTTGCAGAAAAATCAATCACGCGGTAGTTTTTGTTGTCTGGAATCACAGAAAGATTTTCAAAATAATATTTCAGACCCTTGCGGCCGCGTTTCAGGCCTTCGTTGCTCCAGAGCATTCTGAGCTGCTCTAAAAATTTCAGCATGGATAAAAATTCTGCATCTGACAAATTCCTGTATGGATAAGCGCCGCGAATTATTTTCAGAGCCTTTTTCGCATCTATTTTGTATTCATCATTAGAAATTCCAATAATCTGGTGCGCGAGCACATCAAGGGATTTTTCATGAAAACGCAAAGGCTCAAGCTCGCCTGCTTTTGCTTTTCTTGCAATTACTGCGGATTCAAAAATATCATCTCCCTCTCCTGCAATTATAATTCCATTTGAAACCCGCCCAACTCCATGGCCGGCTCTACCAACCCTTTGTACAATCTGTGAAACTTCCCGTGGACTCTGGTATTGGATTACCAAATCTATCGAGCCAATATCTATTCCAAGCTGTAGGGAGCTTGTTGCAATAAGCGTTTTCAATTTTTCTTCTTTGAATTTTTTTTCCGCTGAAATTCTTGATTCTTTTGAAAGAGAGGAGTGGTGGACTTCATGCGCTAAATCTTTGTCAAAGCTTCTTAATCTTGAAGATAAAACTTCTGCAGCCTCGCGCGTGTTTGTGAAAACCAGAATGGAGCGAGCTTTCTGCATAAGCTCGTGGATTTTTCTTAGCCGGCATACAACAGCCTCGCCTATAAAAATTTTATCGGCAACTTCCCTATCTTCTTTTGAAGGAGCGGGGCTTTCAATCTTTATGTCAAGCTCTTTCAAGCCAACTGAATTTACAATTTGAAATTCTGAATCATTAAATAAAAATTTCGCTGCTTGCTCTGGAGAGCCGACTGTTGCGGAGAGCGCAATAATTTGCGGTTTGCCGCATAGAATTTTCAGCCGCTCTAAAGCCAGAGTTAATTGCACGCCACGTTTGCTGTCCACAAGTTCGTGCGCCTCATCAATCACAATCCAATTTACATTTTTCAAAAACTCGCGGAATTTTTTGCCGGTAATCATTGCCTGCATCTGCTCGGGCGTTGTGATGAATAAATCATCGGGGTGTTCGCTTTGCAGTTTTCTTTCTCTTTGTGTTGTGTCTCCATGCCTCACAGAAACTCCAAATCCCAATTTCTGCGCCCACCAGCTTATTCGATCAAGCATATCTCGGTTCAAAGCTTTCAAAGGAGTGATGTAAAGAATTGAAATCGGCTGCGGTTTTTTCTTGAGCCAGAAATTAAAAATTGGAATCAAAACTGATTCGGTTTTTCCAGTTCCAGTGGGAGCCATGAGCAAAATATTTTCCCCCGAAAGAATCGCAGGGATTCCTTTTTCCTGAGTTGCAGTTGGCTCTCCAAATCTTGCTTTAACTATTTCAGCGAGCTGTGGCTCAAGCAAATCGAAAACCTTTTTCTCAGGCATGAAAGATAATTGGCTTGAAGAAGAATTTAAACTTATTGATGCAACGATTTCTATTTAGCCGAAGAGACCCGAAAAGAATTTTATTATCCCATTTACGACACTGACTAGAAACGTAGATGCTCCAAACAACAGCCTCCCACTAGGCCCTTCAGGAGAGACAGGATTTTCGACAACAGGTATTTTCTTCGAATCCCTACGAAATTCTATATCTTTTAAAATTTCATAAGTTCTCTCACCATCAGAAACCCTGACATGGAGAGTATAGTTGCCAAATGATATAGAAGGCATTTTATTATTAATAGCGAAAATATCTTCTTTGTTCAACATAATTTTTTTTGTTGATATTTCGCTCAGAGAAACAACTTCTCCCTCCCGTTCGACGAAGCTATAAACATCTGTGATTAAATCAATGCTACCCACGTTCTTTACAGAAACAAGGAAGTCCAAATTATATCCGCCGATTTCTGGAGCAAGATTTTTCAATTCGACTTCCAAATTCTTCGGAAACTCTCCCGGAACTTTTTGAACGACTTTTCTTAAACCACCAACTTCTCTGATCTTCTCCAAAGTTTTTTCCGAAACCGTCGGGCAACGCACATTGTTCGAGCCTGCAATAGAAATGTTAAAATTTTTCTCCACCAACGGATTGGAAGAAAAATAAGTGCGCGCTTTTGCGGAATAGCTCCCGTCAGAAAGTTTCGAATCACAGTTGTTCTTCAAAATTATTGGTAGCAGAAGGTAGTAGCTGTTATTTCTTTCAGTGTTTATAGAAGCAGAAACAGAAGAATTTTCCAAACCGCTTTTCAGAGTTTCCCCGCTCAAATCAGTTGAAAGCCACGGGCTGTATAAATAGGATAAAAATTTCAATGGGAGGTTATAATTGTTTGCAGAATATTTCGCAAACACAAAAACGAACTCTCCGAACTTTGCTGCGGGCGCTGAGATAATTTCTATTGCGGGCTCGCCCAGATCCTGCAAGCCTGAAACAGAAAACTGCGGGTAACTGCTTTTTGTCTTTTCATAAGCAAAAGAGGCTTTGATTTTGTAATCGCCTGAAATTGCATTTGATGTAACTATCCAAGAATAATTTTTCACAACGACGGAATTCGCTGGAACAGTCAAAGCTTCGCCTGCGATCGAGTCGTTGTATCCGAAAACGCTGAGCCTGCGTTTTGCTGAGACAGAAAGCGCACCCGTTTTTTCTACGGAGAACCCATTTGTCAATTGAACAGTTATGTTGACAGTTTGAGAGGAATTGTATGCAGGCTTATCCACTTTCGCCGAAACTAGAAAATTATCTTTTTCCAAAATCTCAATCTGTTTTTCTGCGATGTTTTCCTGCGCGCCCGCACAGCCGGCATCCAAGAAGCTCGCACGAATTTTAAAGTTTCCAGTTTTCTTTCCATTCCAGCCTCTGTCTATGAGAAAGTTCGAAGTATTGGCTGGAGTTGAAAAATATTTCTGAACGATTTTATTTCCAGAAAAATCTTCCACCCACCAATTTATTGCAGAATCATGCGAGGCAGTGCTGTTCAATTTTATCCAAAACGGAATTGAATTCCCCTTCTCAAAAGAATCCTGCTCAGTTTCTATTCCTGCAAGGACTGCGCAGCTTTGCTGAGTTTCATTTATACCAACGGAAATATTCAAGCAGTAGGCATCTCCATAATCCCCCGCTTCAGGAGATGCCCATTTCGGTGCAATATTGTACACAGAAAATCCGCCAGCTCTCGCATAGTTTATTTGCCCGCAGGCTGTGTACAAGCCATTTTCTGTTGGAGTCCAGTCTCCTGAATCAAGTGATTCAGTGAAATTTTGCGAAATACTTCCAGAGGAAAAAATTTGCGCGGGGGCGTTCGCGTTTGTAATGTTCCATGAGAAATTTAATTCAACTGATTCTGACAAATCCTGCCCCAAAATTTTTGAGTATTCTAGATTTTCTATAAGAAAAGTTTTGTAAGTTTGGTTGGGTTGGATTTTGTAATCTTCGCCCCAGTTTTCTATTTCTATATTGCTTGAGATTAGAAAATACAAAATGCTGCCGGCGTAGGTCGTGTCGTTCTGTAAAATGGAAATATTTTCAATTTTCAAAATCCCGTTCGCGTTTGAAATTTCCAAAGTAAAATTTCCTGCTGGTGCGGCGAGTTTAAAATAGCCAATGCTCGCAGGATAATTTTCAGAAACAGAATTATCTTCTGTTGTATATACTGCAAGCACGTCAGAATTATTTTTTATTTTCACAATTGAGCCAGCTGCGAGCTGTGGATAAAATCCTTCGAGCCAACCCCCGCCTGTTCCGCCAGAGCCGTAGCATTCATTGTCATCACATAAGTCCAAGAGATTTACTTGAACAGAAGAAACCCCGGATGTGTTTGAGGTTTGCGCGGATTTTCTTAATTTTGTTGCAATGTAAGCGGTTGCGGAATTTTCTATGAGAGAACTATACGCGCTCGCGCCCGGATTTGTCTGCAAATAAACAAGCGAGCAAAACCCTCCGGAGGAATTTGTTTGAATTGTTGGTCCATAATTGTTTGACGCGGTCCAACTTGCGCCATTCCAAGTTTTCGATGCTTGGCTTGAGCCATCGCTGCTTCCCAAAGTTGCTTTCAAGTCAAAATTTGTGTCTGGCGCAAGCCCAGAATAGCAAACATTAAAGGCGAAAGGTGTCGCATTTTTCGGAGCATACTGCGGATAAAATTGGAAGTCTGCGTTTGCTGTGAAAGCCGCAAAAGCGCTTGTGCTGATTAACATAAAGAAAATCAAAGCCGGCAAGAGCGCGCGCATAGGAAATAATGAAAAGAAAGATTTATAAAATCAATCCTGTTCTTCAACTATGAAGCGCCTGCCAAGAAGCTTCTGCACAACAAAAATCCCAAATCCGAAAATCAAAAAGAAAATCGCAAATAAAATATCCTGCACAACTGCATCATTGTTCCCGCGGACCTGCTGCACGAGCGCAAGAGCAACGAAGAGAACTGCTATAACAATAACGATTCTGTAGGTTTCAGCCATAAGATAGGTTCATTTTTTGAGAATAAAAAGCTTCAGAATTTATCTCTTTTTCTTCTTCGCTTTTGTAGCAGGTTTCTTTTCAACTTTCTTTTCAGCAGCAACTTCAGCTTTTATCAAAGCCTTTTCTTTTTTGTAATTCCAAAGAGCAGAAAGCGCTTTCACTGCGCGCTCAGGAGTCGGATAAACAGGAATTCCGATTGCCTCCAATTTGCGGCCGGTTTTGAAAGTATATTCGCTGCCGAGTGCGCAGACAACAAAGGGCTTTCCAAAAAGCTTTGCGTCCTGCAGCGCTGGTATGACAGAATCATCCAAGCTTGAAGTTTGCAAAAGAGTTATGAAAATCGCGCCACCAACTTCCTTATCTTTCATAACGATTTCAATTGCTTTCCGGAACCTTTCAGAGTTCGTATCGCCTGTCAGGTCCAAAGGATTTTTTACATTCACATGCGCAGGCAGAAATTCCCTCAGTTTTCTTTCCGGCTCCTTGCTGAAGGTAGGAAGTTCGAAACCGGCGGCTGCGGCAGAATCAGTTGCTAAAACCCCAAAACCGCCGCCATTTGTAATAATTGCAATTTTATTGCTTTTGAGAACAGGCTGGCTAGCGAGAACTTTTGCGAAATCAAAAAGCTCTTCCAAGCTTTTTACTTCAACAACGCCTGCCTGCCTGAAAGCTGCAGAGAAAACTTCTGCTGGCCCTGCGAGCGCGCCTGTGTGCGAGATAACAGCTTCATTTCCTTTTGAAGTTCCACCGGCTTTCAAAACAACAATTGGCTTTGTTGGAGTTATTCTTTTTGCGACATCAACAAACCTTTTTCCATCTTTGATGCTTTCAACATAAACAGCAATCGCGCGCGTGCCAACATCTTTCCCGAAATATTCCAGAAAATCTATTTCATCTAGGCCTGCTGCGTTTCCGTAAGAAACAAACTTTGAAATTCCAATGCCCCCCATCGCTAAACTATCCAAAAGCGCCGAGCCAACTGCCCCCGACTGGCAGACGAAAGAAATAAGACCATCTGGCGGCAGCTTGAATCTTTCTTTCTGCAAAAACAAATTATTGAATCTCCCGCTCGACACGGTGCCTAAGCAGTTTGGTCCGATAATCAAAATTTTCTCAGCAAATTTTTTAATCACGTCCTCGCTTTTTTTATCTCCGACTTCCGCGAAACCAGCTGAAATTATTATAGCACCTTTAATTTTCTTTTTTACACACTCTGCCAATGTCTGCTCTACAATTGCTGTTGGCACAACTATAACCGCGAGGTCAATAGGCTCTGCGATTTCCAAAACAGAAGGGAAGCACGCGAGCCCCAAAATCTCATTTGTATTGGGGTTCACAGGATAAATCTTTCCCTGAAAGCTTTGCTTGAGATTTTCAAGAATTGTATGGCCGATTTTTCCCGGAGTGCGGCTCGCGCCGATTACTGCCACTGATTGTGGGGAGAAGAAAACATCTAATTGTGAAGGCATGGTTTTATTGGGAAAGATGAGTTTAAAAAGTTTTAATCGGAGGTGGCGGTCTCCTCAGCATTAAGTTTCTTAAACCAACTATCCAATCATCATTTGACATATCTCTGTAAATTTCATCTTCCTCCGCTTCGCTTCCAACATCATGCTCAACAGAACTTTTTGAAAGCTTGAGAATTCTTTCTTTTTTTAATATCCAATAGTGTATTCTCCAGTTTTTGCCTGTGTAAAGATTTGTTTCTTCTCTTTCTGATACTAGCAAGCCCGCTTCTTCAAGATTGTAGAACAGGTCCCTCTCTTCAGGCTCCAAAACATTATCAATTATTCTATCAGAAAAGCCAAAGAAATTCAACACACGCTGCGCATTTTCCCCTGCTTTTTTCAGCGCTTCTTTTTCGTTTTTTTCATCGGAATAGACAGTTCTCCTTATAGCAACAGACAAGTCATCCAAAAGGATTGGGTAGTCATCAACAGATTCGTTGCCCTCACTTACTTCTCTAAATGTTTCTGACTTTTTAGATATTCCTAGAACTTCAGAAATTTTTCCAGCTATTTCTGGTCTTGGGAGAATGGCGCCGCTTGCATAAAGCATCGCGGCTTTGTGAGTTGTTCCAATTTGTTTGGCAAGCCATCTGTAGCCCTTTTGAAATTTCGGTGGGGCAATTCGTGCTCTCACACGCTCAAGTCCATCTCTAATAAGATGGGACATTCTCATATTTTCAGGTCGTTTTACTCTTTCTTCTATCCTTTTGCTCTGATAATCTGTGAAAGATTCGTATCCACTCTTTCTTGCCCATCTATTCTTGTAAGAATTTTCATCGCATTCATGCGGTGGCTTGTATTTTTTATCAGGCATTATTGATTCGCAGTATCTGCTGACTGTCGCTATAGAGACACCAAACCGTTCGGATATTACTCTATAAGGCATGCCGTCTATCCGGGCTGCTTCCATTTTCCTATGAATTTCTTCTGATATGCGAATACCTTTTGGCATAAATTCCACTCGACAAATTAACAAAGCATGGGTTAGTAAATTTCGAAAATCTCTTTCCTAAATTTCGTAAACAACTGCCCCAGCTTTCGTTGCTTGCACAGTTTTTATTGCAATCTCGCTTCCAGCTTCTGCTTTTTCAATCTGCTTGTGCTCAATCTGCATATTGTCAATTGTCTGCTCAAATGCCGAGCCTCCTCTTTCAATTGAAACGCGCGCACCAACTGCTAAAGGCGCTGATAGCTTTACAATCGCAACGCTGACTTTTGGAAAAAAGTGCGTGACGTTGCCGATTTGGGATTTTGGCATAAAAGTATATGCGCTTGCTAAAATATAAACTGCCGCGCACAAAGAGTTTTCATGCACGTCTCAGGTGAGGTTGTTTCCTTTAGGATTTACGACACAGGCGGCGAGATTGACTTGTCTAGGGTCAGAAAGATTTTCGGACAGCGTCCGGAAGAGGAAAAAATTGAATTTGAGCAGCTCGCCCCGAAATACATAAACATAACCCCTGCGCCGCTTTTTGTGAATCTGAAAAAGAGGGCAGTGGAAATTTTTAATAGAAAGACAGAAATTTCAATTTCCGCACGCATCTATGAAGTGGGCGCGGTTTCTGTGATTTTAAGAATCCCCTTTTCTGAAGAACTGAAAAATCTTGTGGGCTATTCAAAGCCCTTCAAAATTTCCGGCAGGGACGACAAGAAATTTTCTGATGATATTTTTTCTGAAATTATGAAAGAGATAAAGAGCTGCATTTCAAAATCTTACGAAATAGAAAATTATCCTGAAGAGTATATGGTTTTTTGTATAAATTCCCCTAACATGGACGGGTCAGATTTTCTCAGGAAAAACAGGGAAGAAATTTCCGGCGTTTTGCGGGAAGAGAAAAACTTTTCAAAACTTTTCTCTGCAGAAGTTCGCGATGCCACGCGCGCAACGCTAAGCTATTTCAAAAATGACATGGTTATTATTGACTGGTCTGCGGGATTTATTTTTGACCCAGCAGGAAAGTATGAGGACGATTTGCTGACAATTGAGCTTGCGAATTTGCAATTGCTTGAGTTAAGAACCTATGACAATTTGATTGACCAAAAAATTGAAGCCGCATACACGGATTTGAAAAATCTGCATGGCTTTGCGATTTTCAGCTCAGTCAGAAAAGTTTTGCTTGAGGTCGCTGAAATGCGCATGGAAATGACGCGCTACACAGAGGACACAATGAACATCACTAAATTTTTCGGAGATTATTATTTGGCAAAGCTTTATGATTTGCTTGAGGAAAGGCTGCATATTGATGAGTGGAAGCAGACAGTTTCAAAAAAACTTGACAACTTGGATGAAATTTACGAGCTTGCTTCCGACCGCGTGGATGTACAGAAAAATCTTTTGCTTGAAGCACTTATAGTTTTGCTGATTGTTTTTGAGATTGTGCTTGCTTTGGGTGGGAAGCCGTGATGATTTACTTTTCAGTGAACCCTGCACGTTTCACCAACCAAAAATAAAAATTCTGCGAAATGATAGATATAAAAAGTTTTCGCGCGGAAATATTTTATGCAGCCGCGCCGCAAATTCGTGTTTCAGGAAAACTTTTTCACAGGCGCGAATATTTCTTTGGGAAATTTCAAAATAAATTTGCAGGCAGATGAGCTTATTTCTGCAACAGAGGAATGGGAAGAATTTGTGCCAATAATAAAATCTGAAAAAATACGAAGGCCAGACACAGATTTCTTCTGAATTATCTCATAAAAATTCCGAGAAGGCTCATGAAACCCTTGTAAACTAAAATTGCGATTATCCACCACACCCACGAGCCCAAGTGGCTCGCGTACAAAGCCAATAGAATCGCAGCAATTATATCAACCAATCCCATTATTACGACAAGTACCATGGTTTTTATTTCAGATTAAAAGCTTAAATTCTTATACAAACATTTTCATAAGATTTGTGAATCCCTGATAGAGAAGTATGATTATTACAACCCACACAAGTTCGCTCAAATTGCTTGCATAAAGCCACAAAATTATTGCCGCGACAATATCCACAGCGCCTATTATTCCACTGTAAGAACTCATGCTTTCACCTCAGGTTTGTAATTCAGCGGCTCAACTTCAAAATCCCAAGGTTCAGCAGAAGGATATTCCTGCACAAGCGCGATTTTGAATTTAAGTTTTCCGGAAAGTTTTTTCGCCAAATCTGCGGAAAGCTCAATGCGATTTTTCTTTTGCTCAAGTGAAAAATCCTTTTCAGAAATTTTTAATTTCTTTAATTGCAAAACAATTTTTCCCAGCGGCTGCCCGAAAATAATTCCCTTGCTCAAAAATCCATCTTCAGTGATTTCCTCAAAAGGCTTGCGTATATTCTGCGCGCGGTTCACTAATCTATTTTTTAATTGTGTGTTCATTTTCAAACCTGCTGTGCAGAAATGCACAGTCAATTTTTTCGCGTGCGAGCGCGCATATTCCAAAACTTTCTGTCCGGTTTCATAGCTTCCCTCAACTGCTGTCATCTGCCCTTCAGCCTGTCTTAAGTTGTGCTGCTCCATCATGCGCTTGTCATTTCTCTCTGAAAATTCCATTTCATTCAAGTTAATAAAATCTGCTCCAGCGGCTTCAAGAAAATCTATCAGCGAGCAGAGATATTTTTGCATTCCAGGAATGCACGGAACTTCCATCCCAATTTTCCACTTTCTTTTGTTCTCTTTTCTAATGGCGATTGCATCAAGCACAGCATTCTTGTTCAAATGAAAACGAATTTCATCCAAGCCCACGTCATAAACCATTTTTAATTTTTCTTTTGTAAAACCAATTCCGTGCGTGTACATGTGCAAATGAAATTTTTCTCCGAAATTTTCTTTTAGCAATTTTATGTAATGTACAACCCTTTCCAAGCGTTGAGTGGGATCCCCGCCAGTAATTCCGGCCCCCTGCGAGCCAGAGATTTTTGCCTCTTCCAAAATATCTGCATCAGAGTTTATTGGACGCTCATTTGCGAAACCTTTATCAATCTGCCAGCGGCCGTGTGAAATCGTGCAATAAAAACAATCCTGGTCGCAAATTCCTGAAACAAACAAAACCAATTTTCTCCCTTCAATGCACTGCCTACAGCCTTGTGGCAATTCTCCAATTGCAAGCGAGCAGCCTTTTGTTTGAGAGATGGGGCGCATGAGAAAGCTTTGGAATGAAAGCTTAAAAAATCATTTATTGTTGAGTTTTTAAATATTGGAGTTGAATTATTGGAGTTGAATTATTATGAGCGAAGATGATGTTGTTGTCCTCAAGCCAAGAAGAACAGGAGAAAATGTAGAGAGTGCTTATGAAGTGGCAAATCTAACTCTGCCCAATCTGCCACTAAATGCAACGCGGGAGCAAAAGCATGCAGCAATTAGAACAGCCGCCGAGAAAGCTTTTGATTCTGAAGTAGATAGATTTCTTCTAAAAGGATACGATCAAGATGGTGCCACGAAGCATGCATACGCCTTAGCAATCTTAGTCTATAAGGCAGGAGGCTTCGGAGATAGAGAAGCCGCAGCTGAAGCGGGCGATGTAAAAAAAAGAAGAGGGGAACGCAACAAAGTAGTTCCGGTTGTCCTGTCTATTTTGATTTTTGTTGCTGCATATCTTATCAGCAACTGGGATACGTACACAAACATTATCAGCGGCTTTTTTCTAGCGAGATAAATTTATTTCACAACCCTCACATCCGCAATCCAGCATCCGTCATGTCCTCTTCAGGAAAAACGACTCATTAGGAATTGCAAATCAACACTTTTCATCATTTCACTAAACCTATCAAGGGCGGGATATTTTCTCAATGTTTCTCTATCTCCATCTCCAAAGGCAGAATTGTTTTTTCCAATAATTTCTGGCAGCACTTGTACCACAAAAACTACATCGCCTGGTGTGTAACGAGGTTTTCCTTTTTTATTAACCAACATCCACTCCAATTCTATGGTTTTTGCCATAAGTGGTGCTGTATAAATATTCAAATTTTCAACTTTGTTTCTAACATTCGGATCCTCTCTGCCGAACGATCTAGCTTCTCCAACATCGCGTAGAACTCCTTTAAGGGATTCTAATACTTTTGCCACATATTCTGGAGTTTCATTACCAGCAACATTATCTGTTGACAATGTTTTCAAAACTCTTCCTACTATCGCTTTCGGCGAGTCCGCTCTTTCATATTCACGAATATGGCCAAGAGATTCTAGAAAGTCTGGTGCGGGGGTATTTTCAAAAAGGTACCTACAAAATTCTCCAGCGAGTTTGTAGAAAGTTTTTAAATTTTCATCGTTGAGAGTGCCTGCTCTTCTTACAAGCTCCTCTTTTGCTTGGATACAGACTTGACGCTCTTCTCCAAATCTTCTGTAAGATAATTCCTTTCTTGCACTAGCTTCAGAATCGCCTTGCTGACAATCTTGTGGCAGTACGGTACCATATCCGCCACTTTCTCCACGAGGAAAATGTGGTAGGGTGCTGCCCGGCACTTCACCAACTTTTCTGTCGCCAGTTAAATATGCTTTGAATTGTTTCCAACCTACCATAAGTATCTACATTATAGTAGTATGTTCTACTATTTAAAGCTATCGTTGCGCCGAGTACGGCTCACTTCACAATCCTCACATCAGCAATCGCGCATCCGTCAGCAGAACAAAAAACCGGATTCAAATCCAATTCTTTGAATTTATTTGAAACAACAAATCTGGAAACTTTCGCAAGCAAATCATAAAGCGCAGCGAAATTCACAGGCTTCTGCCCTCGCGCCCCATTCAAAATTTCAAAACCTTTTAATTCTTTAACCATTGCTTCCGCATCCACAACTGTAATCGGCGCAACTCTGAAAGTTACATCCCTCAGAATTTCAGCATAAGCCCCGCCAAGCCCGACTGAAACAATATACCCAAAGCTCGGGTCGGATTTTCCGCCAATTATTAATTCAACTCCGCTCAAATGTTTTTGAACTAAAATTTTTTCACAGCCTTTTATTTTCTGCAGCTCTTTGAACGCTGTGATTGCGGAAAGTTCATTCTGCAAATTTGTTTTCACTCCGCCAAATTCTGTTTTGTGGACAATTGTTTTTCCGGAAATTTTCAGCACGCACGGGAAGCCAATTTTTTTCAAAACTTGTGGAAGCTCTTTTTCTGATTTTATAAAAACAAACGGCGCCAGAGGAAGGCTGGATTTTTTCACAAGCTCAAACGCCTGCTGGTCTGGAATTTTGTTTATAATTGGTGTTGGAATAGAAACAGATTTTGACGCAGGCTTTTGCTGTTTAGGCGCAGGTTTCGCAGAAGCCTTTTTTATGGGCTTTGGAGCAGGTTTAGAAGCTTTTTTAATTATTGGCTTTTGTTTAGGCTTTGCTTTATGCATTGCTGGCTTAACAATTGCCTTTTTAGCTGCAGGAGCTGCTTTCCTCGGCGGATCAGCTTTCTTTTTCCCGAACAAACCCAAGATTCCCATAAAATCAAATATATTCTGCAGGCTGTATTTATAATGATTTTGGAGAAGTTCAATTTAGAAGCACTCGGTGGTAATAGCTATAAGCCAGCAGCCATTAAATCATCTACAATCCACTTTGGCAAACCTTCTTTCTCAGAAGTTTTTTTCCAATACCCGCCAGAAAGTTCTTCGCTCAACACAGGCTCGCCTGAAACATATCTGCATAAATAAGTTTTTCCAACAAGAACATCACTTTTTTCAGACCGCTCGTGCCGCCATTCTGAAACTTCTTTTCCACAAGTAACTTCAAGTCCAGTTTCCTCTCTAACTTCGCGCACAGCAGCCTCTTCGTAAGTTTCACCAGCTTCAACACCGCCACCAGGCAAATCTGCTGTTATTGGATAATTTGTTCTGAACATACGCGGCTCTTTTTTCTCCTGATAGAAAAAATATTTTTCTCCACTGATTTCTCTAATAACAATTGCTTTCACAGCAGGTTTTTCTTTAAGCATAATTTCTACGAGTTTTTGAATTATTTAAACACCACGCAAAAATTTCTTTTATGGACTTCACACTCCTCGGAATAGCTTTTGGAAAAACGCAAACTTTCAGAAAAGGCGCAGAAGCAGGACCGGATTATTTGCGGCAGGCTTTTCCGAAACTTGAAACTTTTGTTAATGGAATTGATTTGTCCGAGCAAGCGTTCATAAAAGATTTGGGAAATATTTCTGCCGAAACTTTGGATGAGCTGAAAGTGAAAGTTGCTTCCAAGCTTACAATCCAGCGCGGGTTTCCAATTATTTTGGGAGGCGAGCACACAATAACAATTTCTGCAGTTGAAAATATTCGCCCGCAGAATTTGGTTGTCTTTGACGCGCACCCGGACTGTGAGGATTCTGGCGGGCATGATGGATTTTTGCGGGCTTTGATTGAGAAAAATATCATACCCGCGAAAAATGTTTTTTTGTTTGGCGCGCGCACAATGTCTTCTGAAGAAAATAAATTTCTGAAAGAGAACAAAATAAAAATTGTGAAAAACATTTCTGATTTTAAAAAAATTAGAGGGACCGTTTATTTGTCTGTCGACTTGGATATTTTGGACCCAGCAACAATGCTTTCGGTTGGAAATCCAGAACCAAACGGAAAAAGCGTTCAAGAAATTTCCGAGGCAATAAAAATTCTTGCGCCAAAATTAACTGCAGCAGATTTTGTTGAGTTCACTCCAATTGGAATTCCTGAGCTTGACGAGATTTACGCAAGCATTGCGGGAAAATTAATTTACGGAACAATGGCTGAGATTATCAAAAGCAAAAAATAGCCGAAATTTTTATTTTTCAGAACGTGAATGGCGTGGCAGTCTGGCTATCTTCAGCTTTCGAATCTTCTTCATGCAAAGCCGGAGTTGTTATGTGCTTGATTATCACGACATCTCCCACCGAATCCACATATGTGTATGGCACAACTACTCCGCGCTTGTTTCCCACAACGCCTGCGAGAAAGCTTCCCTTTGCGACATCCAAAACAATTGATTGGATTCTGAATTTTTGCAAATTCACTCTCAAGTCAACAACTCTTCCGCAATAAGCCCCGCGGTTTGTGAAAACATCCTTGCCGAAAACTTCAGAAAGGTTTTTTACTGTTACTGGCATTTTTTTCACCCGAACTATATAGAATTTCTACCGCAGCCGATATATAAAGTTTGTTGTTGAGTTATAAGTGGGGATATAATTTGAATTTTTGGGCTCAAATGCTTTTAGTTCTAAATTTCAAACATATTCCAATTTTGAAGTGGCGCCGAGAGGGAGATTTCCGAACCGCGAAAACCTAAGGTTTCCTCAGTTCAAGGTTTTTCCTGATCCTTCCTCAGGTTCTTGCTTCGCAAAAATATTACGAGCACTGCGTGCTCGGTTATATGCTGCGTTAGCAGGAATATGCCTTTTTGGATGAACCCTAAACTTTTTCGCGAAAAAGTTTCGGGATTTGAACTCCCGAGTCCATTGCTGAACACAAGCTCTCTTTAAAGCAGAGAAGTTGCTTCGCAACTTCGGTCTACTGATATAACTTTTCCAGGCTTGCGCCATACCGAACTAGGCGACCTCGGCTCAAGAAAACTTTCAGATTGAAATTTATAAAACAAAAACTTTAGTCTTTGAGTTCAATAGAAATCTGAACCCCATCCGGAACCTGCACTCTCATAATTTGCCTCAAAGTTCTTTCATCAGCAGAAACATCAACCACGCGCTTGTGCACGCGCATTTCCCAGCGGTCCCAAGTTGCATTCCCATGTCCAGTGCCATCTCCGCATGGAGTTTTCATTGTAACAACTTTCAAATGCTTTGTAGGAAGTGGGATCGGCCCTTTCATCACAACTCCAAATTTTTCTGTAATCCCTTTCAGCTCTTTGCAAATCTGCTCGAGCTTTGCTGTGTCAGTGCTGCTTAGTTTGATGCGCGCTTTTTGAGGCATGAAGAACTTTGAGAGATGAAGATTTAAAAAGGTTTTTCTGCCATAGTTCTACATTAAAATCCAAATCTATCTTATTCTATTTTTTCGATACGCTCCACATCAAAAACAGCATATTTCTGCAGGACCGGTAGCTTTAAATACTTTAGTGTACACTATACAATTAGATAGTGTTGTGGAAACACTAACAAAATTCGTAAAAAAATATTGGAGGCAGAATGAAATGAAAATTGGTTTGCTGATTGGAAGGTTTCAGCCTCTGCATAGGGGCCATGTCCACATAATGGAAAAAGCTCTGGAAGAAGTGGATGAGTTGTTGATAGGCATAGGAAGTTCCCAATACCACCACTTGCCTGAAAATCCTTTTTCGTATGAGGAGAGAAAACGCATGATTGATGTTTCTTTGAAAGGGAACTACAGGACATTTCCGATTCCAGATATTTTGGAGGATGAAAAATGGGTTGAGCATGTGGAAAAATTAGCGGGAAAATTTGATGTCGTTTACGGAGGCAACAGTTTTGTAAACAGCTTGTTTCAGGAAAAAGGCTATCCAGTAAGGGAAGTTCCGAGAGTCGGCGGGGTGAGCTCAACAAAGCTGCGCGGGATGATGATGCGCCGGGATCTCGAATGGAAAAGAATTGTTCCTGAACCTGTGCTTGAATATGTGGAAGCAATAGACGGTGCAGAAAGGGTTAGAAAACTTTTGAAGCACGAACCGCACTCTATGCTTTCGACTGATGTCATTGTGGAGTACAAGGGCGGAATTGTGTTTGTTGAAAGGCAGACCGGTGAGACTGCTCTACCGGGAGGATTTGTTGAATTTGGCGAGCCTGTAAAGCATGCGGCTGTAAGGGAAGTTGAGGAAGAAACAGGATTAAGAGTTAAAATAAAAGGTATTCTTGATGAATATTCTGATCCAAACAGGGACACAAGAACCCATGTTGTCAGCATTGCTTTTGTTGCCCGCTATCTTGACGGCGAACTGAAAGGCGGAGATGATGCGAAAAGTGCATTTGTTCTTCCAATAGAAAAAGCGCGCGCCAGAAAACTTGCATTCGACCACAATCAGATGCTTGAAGATTATTACAGGAGGTTTTTTCATGCAGGTGTTGGCTAATCTTTCTCTTCAGAAAAAATCTGGAGAAAATTTGGCCAGCAGGCTGATTGAGCTGAAAAAACAAATGAACGCAACAATTCCCGCGCACTACTACCAGCGCGATGAGGTTAAGTTTGTTGCAGATTTTATTGGAGATTCTTTGGAGCTGAGCAGGAGATGCAGGGAAACTGACGCTGATGTGATTTTATTCGCGGGCGTGCGCTTCATGGCGGAGACTGCAAAAATCCTGAATCCGAAAAAAACTGTTCTTATTTCAAGCTTGGAGGCCGGCTGTTCTTTGGCTGACAGCATAACAGCGGAAGATTTGAAAAGCCTGAAAAGAAAATATCCTGAAGCCGCTGTTGTCGCATATGTGAATACTTCTGCCGAGGTCAAAGCTGAAGCGGATGTGTGCTGCACATCTGCCAACTATCTGAAAATTATAGAATCCCTTCCGCAGAAGGAAATAATTTTTGTGCCAGATATTTATATGGCAAAAAATATTTCCGGAAAAACAAAAAAGAAGATTATAAGCTGGAACGGGGAATGTATTGTGCATAAAAATTTCTCTCCTGAACAGGTCGGGATATTCAAAGAAAATATTCCTGATGTGAAAGTTTTGGTCCATATAGAGTGCCCGCCGAAAGTTGTCGGAAATGCAGACTTTGCCGGCAGCACTTCTGGGATGAGAAAATTTATTTCATCATCCGAAGCAAAGCAGTTTCTTGTTTTAACCGAGTGCGGGATGCTTCCGACTTTGGAAAAAGAATTTCCTGAAAGGGAATTTTACACGCCGTGCACAATTTGCCCGTATATGAAAAAAATCACTCTTGAAGGCTTGGTTTGGAGTCTGGAAAACAGAAAGTTTGAAATTAAAATTCCTGAGGATATCAGAGTCCGCGCGCACAAAGCTCTGGAACGGATGCTGGAATATGGGTAAATTTAAAGCTTAAATATTCATACCATGTAATAGTAAATATAGAAAGGTAAGATTATGATAAGCCAAAAACTTTGGGAAGAGGCGCAGCTTGTTGTGATCGGAGCAGGGATTGTTGGCGCGAACACTTACAATCAGGCTCTGAGATACGGCGCATTCGAAACAGTCCAGCTTATAGAGCGGCGCTCTGCCCCCGGTCTTGTAAATTCTTACGTGGGAAGCAACAGCGGCTCTGTGCATCCAGGAGATACTGAAATGATGACTCCGGAAAAAGCAAAACGGGCGAAGCGCGGCGCGACCATGACAGTCAACACAGCTTTGCGCTATCCGGAAAATCCTGTTCTCATGCCGTGCAGCAAAATGGTTCTTGGAGTCACCGAAAAGGAAAGGGAAGAATTAAATCATTGGCATAGAAATTCCCGCGCCGAGTATCCGACTTTGCAAAATATTGGAATAGATGAGATCAGCAGATTGGAACGCAGGATAGTGGCGGGTAGAAAAGATAGAGATGTGACAGCTCTCCATGCGCCGTTCAGCTATGCAGCCGACTACGGGGCTCTTGCAAATCTTCTTGTTGAAGAAGGCTCGCGATTTCCAAATGCAGCGGTTTCATTCGGAACAGAATTAATTGAAATAAAAAAATCTGGCAGAGGATATGTTATTCGAACAAGCGCGGGGGAAGTTAAAGCCGGCGCAGTTATTGTTGCAACAGGCGCGCGCACATTGGGAATTGCGCAAAGAATGGGATACGCAAAAAGATATGGGCAAGTGAATGTTGCCGGAGATTTTATAGAAATTAGCGGAACAACAAATGTGAAAACCTACTTACCGCACAAGACAAAACTTCCAATGGCAAGGATTCACGCAGACCCTTACATGTACAAGGATGGGATAAGAATCGGGCCAAGCGCTCTGCTCACTCCTTTCCTTGAGAGAGATGATATCTCAACAATTTCTGATTATCTTGCTTCAATGAAACTTGATTTTGGAATCGCCCGCAGCTTTGCAAAAATGTGGTCAGACCCTGATACAAGAAGTTTCATAACAGAAAGCGCGCTTTACAATCTTCCTTTCGGCAGGAGAGTTTTCCTGAAAGAGGCTCAGTTGATTTATCCAAGTTTGAGATTGAAAGATTTGGGACGAGTTTCAAAAGGCGGTGTCAGGCCGCAGATAATTGATAAAGAAAATCACGAATTTCTTATGGGAGAAATAAAAATTCCCGGCGAAGGAGAGCATTATGATGGAATTGAATTTGTTGTAACGCCATCTCCCGGAGCGACAAACGGCGCGCAGATTGGAGAAGAAGTTCTTTTGCGGGCGGCAAAATATTGCGGGGTTAATTTCAGTCACAAAAAACTTGTGGAAGAGCTTGCAACAAAAACTCTTGTGGAAAATCATGAGAGTGCTGTTGAAATTTGGAGAGCAAGAAATGCTAGGAGAGTTGATGAGGGTTTGTGGGACATGCCAAGAGCGGAGGTGGCTATAGCATGAAACTCAGAAATGTTTTGCTTTCCACTAAACAAACTACAATGGAAATCTACAGATCAAAATTCTTGGATCCCAGAAAAGTTCTTGGAAGAAGTACCTATCTTTATGAGTTGGAGAGGCATGAAAGGCATTACGATTCTCTGCAACATGTAAGAAGAGTTTTAGGTTCTTTGGGCGTACCTTACCAAAGGGTGTACACACCATATCAAGCACCTGAGCTCTTTCATGGCAGAGACCTTGCCATATCTCTTGGAGGAGATGGAACCGTTCTAGACACAGCCCAATATATGAAAAACAGCACACCGCTCCTAACTGTAAATTCTGATTCCAAAAAAAGTGTGGGGGCGCTTTGTACTACAAGAGCAGAACATTTCCGGCTTGCTGTTAGAAAAGTTTTGGATGATGATTTTGAAACTGAAAGATGGACACGCATAGAAGGAAGGATGGGAAATGATGTAGAATTGGCATTGAACGACATAGCTGTGAAAGAAGAGATAGACTCGGCACGCTATTGGATACGTCTCAAAAAAGGAGGTGGTCCTGTAGTTGAAGAGAGACAATACAGCACAGGTATTTTGGTTTCAACAGGCGCCGGCTCTACAGGTTGGTATTATAATGTTCCGGGGAGCGACGGTCAGTTTCCGAAAACGTCAAGGGAATTTAGATACATAGTCAGAGAACCTAAAAAGACAGACGACTATGAATTATCGTCAGGTGTGTTGAAAAATGGAGATTCATTTGAAGTCGAATCTCTTATGGATGTGGGCGGTTTTGTAACTTTCGATGGAAGCAGATTGAAGAGAAGGTGGGGATTCAAAAACGGGGAGAAACTAAAAGTTAAAATTTCTGACTTGCCTCTATCTGTTGTTGTATTTCCAGAAAATCATCATTCATAAGAGTTTTTATAAATAGCCGTCCATTAAAATTATTTATGCCGCAGGATGAAATGTATTATGTGGACAAATTCTTTCCGACAAAAAATGACAGGCCGCTTGTGACAGTGGATATTGTAGTTTTCACTATAAATGACAACGACCTGAAAATTCTTTTGATAAAAAGGGGCCACCCGCCTTTCAAAGAGCAGTGGGCTTTGCCGGGCGGCTTCGTGCGCAAAGAAGAATCTTTGGAAGATGCAGCGAAGAGAAGGCTTCTTGAAGAAACCGGAGTCAGTGATGTTTATCTGGAGCAGCTCTACACCTTCGGAGATCCTAAAAGGGATCCGCGCGGAAGAGTAATCACTGTTGTTTATTTCGCTCTCATTAAATCCGATAATATCAAGCTTAGTACAACAGTGGACGTTCCCGAGTCGGACTGGTTTTCAGCTTACAAGATGCCCAAGCTCGCATTTGACCATGAAGAAATCGCGAAGTATGCAATGCAGAGATTGAAATGGAAAATGGGATATACAACTGTTGCATTTTCCCTTCTGCCGAAAAAGTTTACGCTGACGCAGCTGCAAAAAATTTATGAAACCGCATTCAACCAAAAGTTTGACAAGAGAAATTTTAGGAAGAAAATTATATCGCTGGACCTGATTGAGCCGACAAAAGAAATAATGCAAAATGTTTCCCACAGGCCCGCAAAGCTTTATTCTTTCAAGAAAAAAATCGGAGAGATAGTAGAAATTTTCTAGGTTTATTCTAATGCCAGCAAATTAAATTCTATAACGTATTTTCCCATTTTTCTTGCTTTGGCAGTTTCCATCAGTGCCTGATTGCCTCCGCCGATTCTTATGAGAGAATCTATGTAATTAAGAAATGTTTCGCTCTCTTCTCCCCATTCGGAGCCAACAATTATTCTTTCGCTAACTGGGAAGCACGGATAGCCTGAAGCTTTTGAGCAAGCTATTCCTACTGTTCTCCAATTTCTGGCAGCAGCTTCTCTATAAGCAATGGACGGAACTCCTACATCTGTTAATCCGGAAACAACAATTTTCTGATGTGTTGGAAATTCTGCTTCCAATCTATCATAAGCTTCTTTTAGAAGTTGTTGTGCTCTCTCTCTCAAACTTCTTTGCCGAATACCCAACAACGCCGATTTTCAATTCTGCCATAAAATTAACTGTGCGCATCTATATTTAAGCTTTTAATTCTTACTAGTAGTTAAAGTATGGCTTCGTCATGTGTTGAACCCAACAGCCGAAAGCTTTATAAACTTTTAGTGTAAAGAATACAATAAGATAGTGTAATAATAACACCAATATAACTGGCGGTTAAATGAAAATCCAAACCTTCAGCATTGTGGCGGGGACCGAGGCTTGCAACGCGCGCTGCCCTTTCTGCATTTCTAAAATGACTCCGAAGGAGGGCGTAACATTGAAAGAGCCTGAAGTGAATTGGAGAAATTTCAGGAAGGCCGCAAGGCTTGCTGAGAAAAGCGGCTGCACAACCGCGATGATTACAGGAAAGGGCGAGCCGACTTTGTTTCCGGATCAAGTCACAAGATATTTGGAGGAACTTGAAAGATTTGATTTCCCTCTTGTTGAAATTCAGAGCAACGGAATACCGACAGCCGATAGGAAGCCTGTGACAAAAGAGCATCTTAGAACTTGGTACGAGAAAGGGCTAAACACTATTGCGATTTCTATTGTCCACTACAAGCCGGAAAAAAACCGCGAGGTCTATCTTCCATACAGGCAAAGCTATATTGACTTGCCGGAGTTGATAAGATATTTGCACAGCGAAAGATTTTCCGTAAGGCTTGCATGCGTAATGGCTGACGGATTTATAGACAGCGCGGAAGAGGTTCAGAATTTAATAAATTTCGCAAAAGAAAATGGAGTTGAACAGCTTACAGCTCGGCCGGTAAACAAGCCTGAAGACAGCAGAGATCCTGTTGCTTACAAATGGGCGGAAGAGCACCACCTGAAAGAATATCAAAAGGAAGGAATTAGAAATTACGTTGATGTGAATGGCCACAAGCTGATGGAGCTTCCGCATGGAGCAACTGTCTACGATGTTGATGGGCAAAACTTTTGTATGGCAAATTCTCTCACGCTGCCGAATGATGAAGATATCCGCCAACTTATTTTCTTTCCAGACGGGCACCTGAGGTTTGATTGGCAATACGAGGGGGCGATTTTGCTATGAAACAAATTCCTGTTATGAAAACAGTTTACTCCTATTTGTTTCCGGAAGTGAGGCCGTTGGTTGGCATTGGAAGCAATCTTCCATATGAATTATTTTTAACTTCAACTTCTGCAGAGGACGCTGAGAGATTGCTGGCATATCTCTACAGAACCCCGCTGAAAGTTCCAGCAACTCCAAGCGGCAGAGTTGATTTGGATTCTCTTCACGTGCCTGTTATTGAAAGGGTTGTGAAAGCTTACGAAGAGCTTGTTCCGGCTCTCGGAAGATTTTCAAACAGATATCCAACAGCCGGCTCCAGCGAAGGAATTTTTCATTTGCTTTCAGATTTGAAAACAAAAGGAGAAAAAAGAATTTACACTTTGAGAGGGGAATACGAGGGCTATAAAGAATATGGAAAAGCAATGGGGCTTGAAACAAGAGAGGTTGACCCTAAGAGAGAAGATTTATCAAATCTTGAGCAGGGAGTTTGGTTTGTTTCAAACCCGTCAGCGCGCGATGGAAATATAATTCCAAATGATTTTGTGAACAGGCTCTGCGACAGTGGACATAAAGTTATTGTTGACTTGGCTTATGTCGGTTCAACAAGGCCGTTTGAATTTGACGTTGGAAATAAAAATATTCCTGCGGTTCTCATGTCGTTCAGCAAGCCTTACGGGCTTTTCAGGTTCAGGGTTGGCGGCTTTACTTTTTCCCGCGAGCCAGTTGATTCTCTTTTTGGAAACAAATGGTTCAAAGATATTGGAAGGCTTTTGACTGCGCTAAAAGTTGTTGAAGAAGTTCCGCTCGGCTCTTTGCATGCAAAGTACAAATCCGCACAGAGAGAAATTATTGACGAGCTCAACAGAGATTTCAGTCTTGGAATTCACGCAAGCGATGCTTTGCTTCTTGGATATTTGACAGAAGAAGATTCCGCGCGCCTGACTCAGGAACAAACTGAACTTGTCAAAGAATTTCAGCGCGGCGGCTTCCATAGATTTTGCCTCACTCCAATTTATGAAAGATTTGAGAGGGAGGGGAGATTATGAGCGCTGGCATTTTTGGAGTACATTTAATTCGGTGATAAATATGGATGATAGTGAAGCTTTGCTAACAGATGATTATCAGATAACAATGGTTGCCGGATATTTGCATAGCGGCAAAGCTGACGAATCTGCCACATTTGATATGTTTGTCAGGGGGCTTCCGAAAAATTGGGGATATTATGTTGCTGTCGGAGTGGAAGATGTCATTGATTATGTTACTGGCCTGAAATTTTCCGAGGGTGATTTAGAATTTCTGGAATCCAAAGAATTAGGGGAGGACTTGGTGGATTTCTTTAGAAAATTTAAATTCGATGGCGATGTTTTTGCTGTAAGAGAAGGAACTCCGGTTGCTCCGGACACTCCGGTTCTCAGATTTACCGGAAAGCGTGCGCAGGTCCAATATTTTGAAACCGCGGTTTTGAATAAAATAAATTCTCAAATAATGGTTGCGACAAAAGCAAGCAGAATCGTTAATGCTGCCGGCGAAGCGAAAGTTTTAGAGTTTGGAATGAGAAGAGCGCATGGAAAAGATGCAGCAATGAAAGGCTCAAGAGCCGCCTACATAGCAGGCTGTGTTGGAACGAGCAACAAGCTTGCAGAAAAGATTTTTGGAATTCAAGCTGCCGGCACAATGGCCCACAGTTTTGTAATGTCGTTCCCGACAGAGCTCGATGCTTTCAGGGCTTATGCAGAAACTTTTCCTGATAGATCTGTTCTCCTCATAGATACTTACAACACTTTGCTGGGAGCGAGAAATGCAATTACTGTCGCAAAGGAACTGGAAGCAAAAGGAAAAAAGCTTGTGGGTGTGAGAATAGATTCCGGCGACTTGGCGGAAGATTCTAAAGCAGTTAGAAAAATGATGGACGAAGCTAATCTTGAATATGTAAAAATAGTTGCGAGCGACGACTTGGATGAAATGAAAATAGAAGAACTCACCAGCCGCGGCGCGAGAATAGATTTGTATGGAGTTGGAACTTCTCTTATAACCGCGCGGCCAGTCGCGGCAATTTCCGGAGTCTACAAGCTTGTTGAAGACTGCGATGGGCCAAAGGTGAAACTTTCATCAAAGAAAAAAAGTTATCCGGGAAAAAAACAAGTTTACAGATTCATAGGTCCAGACGGAAAATATTCTCATGATGTGCTTGCCTTGAATGGGGAACTCAGCGAAGGCACGCCGCTTCTCGAGCCAGTTGTTATCGGAGGGAAAAGAGTTTTCCCGAGAAAGTTGCTGGAAGAAACAAGAACATATTGTTTGGAGTCTGTCGCAAAACTTCCAGATCATGTAAAGCGTGTTGAAGTTAAGGAACCCTACAGAGTCGAAATCTCAGCAGGATTAAAACTCCTGACTGAGAGAACTCTGGCAAAATATTCGGTGATGAGGTGATTGTATGAATGCAAGAATTTTATTTTGGGATGTTGATACGCAAATAGATTTTATGCGCCCGAGCGGAAAGCTTTACGTTCCACAAGCAGAATCTATTATAGAAAATTTGAAAGCTCTTACAAGATATGGCTCTGATATCGGTCATCTAATGTCAGGCTCTGTTGATGCGCACATTCCAGAAGATTCTGAATTTGTAAATTTTTACGAGCACTGCGTCCGCGGAACTCCGGGGCAGAAAAAAATTCCCGAAACTCTTTTGGGAGAGCCTTTGTATGTTCCGACAGTTCAGCTTACATATGGACAAATTGAAGAAGTCGCTGCTCATCGGGTCCAAGTAATTTTTGAAAAACAAACCACAGACTGCGGAACAAATCCAAATGTCGCAGCATATGCCAGAAAAGTTGGCGCAGAAAAAGCTGTTGTCTATGGGGTTGTCACAGAAATCTGCGTTGACAAAGCAGTAAGGCATTTAAAAGATATTGGCATTGATGTCGTTGTTGTGAAAGATGCTATAAAAGAATTGGACTCTGAAAAAATGGAAAGGGTTTTTATGAATTGGGAATTTATTGGGGCAAGATTCGCAACAACCGCAGATATTTTGCAGGGGAGATTTTAGAAATGAGATTCGCCCTCGCGCAAATGAATCCAACAGGCGGGGATATAAGAGGGAACGCGCGCAAAATTTTGGATTATGTGGAACGCGCAAGGCAAAGCTCAGCGGATGTTGTTGTTTTTCCTGAAATGGCGCTGACAGGCTACTGCATTTCTGATCTGGTTGAAGATAGGAGATTTCTCTATGCCAACATGGATGCTGTTCAAAAACTTGCAGCACGCATGAGAGGAATTTCTGCTGTTGTCGGCTTCATAGATTGCGAGCCTGAAAATCCTATGCGCAGAAAATACAACGCGGCCGCTGTTCTATCTGAAGGAAGGGTCGCGGGCGTTGCGCATAAAACTCTTTTACCGAACTACAAATATTTTGATGACAAAAGATATTTTCTTGAAGGAAAAGAGAGGCGGCCGATTGAAGTCAGGGCGCGCGGGCAGTCTGTAAAATTGGGAGTGTCCATCTGCGAGGATATGTGGGATAATGATTATGAAACAAAGCCTGTGCCAGAGCTTGCAGAAAAAGGCGCAGAAATAATTCTGAACACAAACGCCTCCCCGTTTTTTGCAGGCAAGCGCATGAAGAGAGAAGATGTGATAAAGAGGCATGTTAAGCAAACAGGCCTGCCGTTTGCTTATGTAAATACAGTAGGCGCGGCTGACAATGGAAAAAATATAATTCCATTTGACGGCCAAAGTTTGGTTTGCAATTCCGGCGGAAAGCTAATTGCTGTTGGAAAACAGTTTGAAGAGGATTTAATATTTTTTGATTTTGGAGAAAAAGATATTGCTGGAGATGAAGTTGAGCCTCCAGTATTTGACAGGGAAAAAGAAATTTACGAAGCTCTTGTGATGAGCCTGCGGGATTATGCAAGGAAGACCGGATTTTCAAGAGCAATACAATCAGTTTCCGGCGGCATAGATTCTGCCCTCGGCTTGGCTATAACAGCGGAAGCCTTCGGTGCGGAAAAAGTTGTGGCCCATAATCTTCCCACAAGATTCAACACAGAAACTACAAAAAGTATAGCGAGGAGAATTGCAGAAAATCTTGGCGTTGAATATAGAGTAATTCCAATTCAAGAACTCTACGAAATCGCGCGGCGCGCAGGCTTGCCGGCTGGTTCTCAGGAAGATTCTGTTACAGACCAAAATATACAGGCGAGGGCAAGAGGCATGCTGATGATGAGAGAGTCCAACAGAACCGGCGCCCTTCTTCTCTCAAATGGAAACAAAACAGAATTTGCTCTCGGGTATGCCACACTGTACGGTGATATGTGCGGCGGAATTTCTCTTATAGGGGACTTATCAAAAACGGATGTTTACAAGCTTGCCCGTTATGTCAATAGAAAGTCCGGAAGAGAAATTATTCCGGAAGAAACTTTCAGAATAAAACCCTCTGCGGAGCTAAGCGAGGGTCAGTTCGATCCATTTGATTATTATGTTGTTTCGCCTCTTGTTGATGAATTTGTTGTTAGGAGGATGGATCCTGCTGAACTTGTTGAACTCTTTAAGGAAAGAAAATTGGACCCACGAAGTTTTGAACCCGATGCTGAAGGAAAAACTGTCTATGATAAACATACAGCAGAAAGTTTTGCGCGGCTTGTAGACGAAACTTACAAAAGTTTCAGAAAATCCGTTTTCAAGCGGGTGCAGGCTCCGCCAATAATTGCTGTTACGGAGCGCGCATTTGGATTTGATCTGAGGGAGAGCATAATGAATGGCTGGGATGGCAAAGAAGTAGAGCTTTAAAGCTTCCGCTAGCTCAATAGATTTTCAGAAAAAATAAAAATTCAAATCTTATTTCGCTTTGACAACATCCAATACGACTCCGGCTGCAACTGTCATTCCCATGTCGCGGATTGCGAATCGTCCGAGAGGCGGGAAATCTTTGACTTTCTCAATTACCAAAGGCTTTGAAGGCACGCATTTTATAATTGCCGCATCGCCTGTTTTGATAAAGTCAGGATTCTCCTGCAAAGTTGCTCCTGTTTTCGGATCGATTTTCTTTTGTATTTCTGTAATCTTGCAGGCAACCTGAGCTGTGTGCACGTGGAACACTGGTGTGTATCCTTTTGTGATTACATTCGGGTGCTGCAGAACAATTATCTGCGCTGTGAATTCTTTTGCAACAGTCGGCGGATTCTGCGGGTCTCCCAAAACATCGCCGCGCCTTATTGCGTTCTTGTCAATGCCGCGCACAGAAAATCCAATGTTGTCTCCTGGCCTTGCCTCTGGCATTTGCTCGTGGTGCATTTCAATTGTCTTAACTTCCCCGCGAACTCCTGCTGGCTCGAAAACTACAGTTTGATTTACTTTCATAATTCCGGTTTCAACTCTGCCAACCGGAACTGTTCCGATTCCTGTGATTGTGTAAACATCTTGTATTGGAACGCGCAAAGGCTTGTCAACTGGCTGCTCTGGCATTTTCAAAGTGTCCAAAGCTTCCAATAAAGTCGGTCCAGTATACCAAGACATGTTCGCGGATTTCTTTGCAACATTGTCGCCCTGATAAGCTGAAACCGGCAGGAACAAAATTTTTGAAGTGTCGTATCCAACTTGCTTCAAAAGTTTTTCCGCATTCGCTTTTGTTTCATCGAATTTTGCTTTGTCATAATTCACAGCGTCCATTTTATTTACTGCAACTATAACCTGCTGGACTCCCAAAACTTTGATAAGGAAAACGTGCTCGCGCGATTGCTCCTGCACTCCCTCTTTTGCAGAGCAGACAAAAATCGCAGCGTCTGCCTGGCTCGCGCCTGTAATCATGTTTTTAATAAAATCTCTGTGGCCGGGCGCGTCAATAACAGTAAAGTAGAATTTGTTTGTGTCGAATTTCTTGTGCATGATGTCTATTGTAACTCCCCTTTCACGCTCTTCTTTTGAAACATCCATTGCAAACGCGAACTCAAAAGTCTGCCTTTTCAATTCAGCTGCTTTTTCCTTCAGCTTTCTCATTTCCTCTTCCGGAATGTTTCCAGTGTCATAAAGCAATCGTCCAACTAGAGTTGACTTTCCGTGGTCAACGTGCCCGATTGTCACCAAATTCATATGCGGTTTGTTTGCCATAATTATTCACTCCTTATTTTTGATTATAAATTTTTATTTTTCCTTAGGTTTTTGTTCATAGGGTACCTTCATTTCCCAGTCCCCCGGACCTGAATATTTGATTCTCATAATAACTTGAGGAGGACCTCTTTGTGGGGTTGTATCTTCTCCCATAATAATTCCTCACCAGTTATTGTATTTTCTCTTCGAAGCCAAGATTTATAAAGCTTTCGGCAGGTAGCTATCAAGATATTTAAATGTCCAATTAAATCTATTTCCATGGCAAGTTTTGAAGCGGCCTATGTTCCAAAAGGCAAAATAGTTTCAATTGTTGATGGAGATCTGCAAGGTACTGCCTACTATAGATTTTCTGCAAGAAATAATGCAGAAGCGATTGAAAGAGCTTTGGGCGGAGTTGTGGACGGCCATGAACTTGGACAAGTGAGAAGAATCGATGGCGGAAGACATAAAGTAGTTTATGATGCCCAAGTTGAGAGAAATTTGGAAAATCTGGAAGAAACGAGAAGATGGGCAGAGCGATCTCAGTACGTAAGCCCGGAAACATGGGATAGGGTTGTAGGTGCGACTGCGTAAATTTTCTTTGGGAAGATTTTGTAAATTTAAAAATCTGGCAGAAAACATGGGTTTTCATTCTTTTCTTAATGATAATTGTCATGCCTGAAAATGATGTGGCGCTCCTTGAAAGAGCCTTTAAAGCCTCGTCCGGAAGTTGCGACGACCCCTATGAGGTCAATCCAGGAGCTTATGGTGGCAGAAAATACTGTCCTGTCCAAAACGCGTACACGTAATTCTTTCACTAAAATATCCGAAAACTGAATGAATGTATCTTTCCTAGAGCTTGTCTCAAGCCTCATCCTGAACAAACTTCTTTCCTTCTTTCAAACATATTTCCGCGCGCGCCACCTCATGCCCAATATAAGCTGCGTGGTCTGTGAGAGAAATCAAATTCTCGTGCAAAACTTTTCTATACAAAGTTTGGGCCTTTGTCCCGCGAAAAATAAATCCTGTAGGCAGGCCTTGCTTTGTGTAGTGCTCAACAATTATTTCTCCGTTTTCCACTTTTACAATAAAATAGCCGTTCTCATCCTGAACAAACTGCACAATTTTATCATGGTGAAATTTTTCCAACATGGCAGCCGCCTGCTTCCAATTATTTTCATAAATATGAGCTGAGTTGGAAATTATTACCATCTTTCCTGCTGGTATTCCTATCTTCTCAGATAGTTTTTTCTGCAGCCTGCGCAAAGCAAAAGCATTCAGAACCCACGCTCCAAAAATATCATGCGAACGAAAAATTGCGGTCTGCACGAGCTTGCCATCGCGGATGTGCCAAGTTATTTGCGTGAGGCATGGGGGGCTTTTTGATTTCGAATCTCCTTCTCTCAAAGTAAAAGCAACAGCGCGCCGCGTATACGGCCTATATTTTAAAATTGCTGCCGCTGCTTCAATCTGATCTTGCGTGCCTTCAACCTCTTCCAAGAATTTTCCCGGCACATGAGTTAAAGTAAATTTGAAAAGTCTCTCCCCATAAGTGTATTCAACTCCGGCAGGCTTCTCTGGAGAAAAAAATGTTGCGTAATAATTTTCCAAATCTTTTTCAGTTATGTTCAGCCATTCTGCCAATTTTTCATCGTCTTCATCTATAATAGCAACCAAGTCCACAAATTCTTTCTGCTTTATTTTATAGTCGCTATCTTTTTCCTCGCCGAATTTCATTACAACATTTACAGCCCGCAACCAAGTTTCAGAAATATTTTTCCCCCTTATGCGCAGAGCAACTTCTTCGGTTTTAATTGGAGCAGCTGTTTTTTCCAGCTCTGTTATAAAAACCGGTTCCATGAAAGGCTCGCTGCCGCCATTGAGAGTTTCCAAAACTGCAGGAACATCAGCCTCGTGGCCGCGCAAATCTATTACTTGAACAGACTCACGGAATTTTTGTATCAGGCTTGGATCAACATTAGAATCGATATAGCCAGAGGCTCCGATAATTTTTCTTTCTGAATCAATTCCATTTTGCATTAAAGCCATCAAAGCCTCGCCGCTTTTCATCAAATCCGCGCCGCACAAAATTATGTAGCGTATTTTCGGGTTGGATAAAATATTTTTCAAGAGCGGATTGATTCCCTGAATTGTGTAAAGATTTCCACAGACTGCAAATTTTTCTTCGGGAACTTTTGAGTGAACTAAATCTTTTCTTGTCCAGAGAGTGCAAATCCCAATTGAGCTTTGTGAATTAGAAATCTTCAGCTCATCTTTATAGAAAATTGGCCAGTCCATGTCCCTATCAGTGCGGGAGAAAGAATAAATGCTTTTCTATTTTCTGGAATATAGAAGAACCTTTAAATGTTTTAGTTTTCCAGTATTCCGATGCAAATAGAAGTTTTCAGCACAGACTGGAGCGGAACTTTCAGTGATGACAGGCAACCTGTTTACAAAGCTAACATGAAACTTTTAGAACATTATGGAAAACCTACAATGAGCTTTGAAGCATGGCTTGCTGCATCAAAGCTCACTGCATCGGAATTTTTGCAGAGCCAAGGAGTTTCTGCTGACTCATCAGAATTCCCACCTCTCTATAAAAAATATTTGGATGAAGAAATTGCTAAAGGAAATGTCCCACAAGTTTATCCGGGAGCAGCGGAGGCTTTGGGACATTTGAGAGTAAAGGGAGTAGGACTTGTTGTTTTGAGCAGTCATCCTGTGGAAAATTTGAGAAGAGAAATTAAAGAATATGGACTTGAAGAATTTCTTCCAGATGGATGCGTGATTGGAGACTCGAAAGATAAAGCTGCGGGATTGAAAATAATTGCTGAAAGATTCGCAACAGAAGCAGGAGGAATTTTGTATTTAGGCGATACAATTTTTGACATTCAGGCAGCAAAGAAAGCTGGCTCTCTCTCTGCAGGAATTTCTCACGGCTACCATTCGCGCGCTAGGCTGGAAGCAGAGAGTCCTGACTTGATGTTTGATTCGCTTTTAGATGTTAAGAAATGTCTTTAGTCTGATGTAAAAAATTCTACTGCTCCGCCTCAGCCTGCGGCATTTCCTTTGGCAGGCCTTTTCTTTCTCTCACGCGCGAAACAGCTTGCGGCAAAAGATCGCGCGGCATTTTTTCAAAAAGAACATCAACCATTGACTGAAAACCCTTTCCTGCTGTTGCGGATTTCAGCGCGCCCTCAAAGCCGAAAAGTTCTGCAACAGGAACTTTCGCAGTGATTACAGCAGAATGCTCGCCTTGCTCAATGTCCTGAATTTCTCCGCGCCTGTTATTGACTTCTCCGGAAACATTTCCAATATAATCTTGCGGAGTATCAATTCTGATAATTTGTTTTGGCTCAAGCAAAGTTGCTCCGGCGCGCAGCATGCATTGCTGAATTGCCCAGCGGACCGCAGGAATAACTTGCGCGGGCCCGCGGTGCACAGCATCTTCATGCAACTCCGCATCATTAATTTTTACAATAATTCCGGAACAAGGTTCTTTTGAAAGCGGGCCGTTTTCGACAGCTTCTTCAAATCCCTGCTTTACTAATTCCAACGCCTCGTTCAAATATTGGATTCCTTTTGTCATGTCAATAAAAATGCAGTGATTTTTTATCAGCTCAGCTGATTTTGCTTCATCCTTGTCCATTCCCAGCTCAAGCAAAGCCTTGCTAGAGTCAGAGTGTTTTCCTTTCACAACTCCATCTTTTATTTTTCCCTCAATCATTGCAGCATAAATTTCTTTTGAAACCGGCTCAACAGACATGTAGAATTTGTTGTGCTTGTTCGGGGATTTTCCTTCAATTATCGGGCTCGCTGACATTACAGTTTCGCGGTAAACAACTATTGGAGGCGAGGCAATAATTTCAATTCCCTTTTCTTTTATTTTTCTTTCTACTTTCGCATCCAAATGCAATTCTCCCAAACCAGAAACTAAAGTTTCTCCAGTTTCCTGGTTGATTTGAATTTTCAGAGTCGGGTCCTCGCGGTTCAAAGTTTTCAAAATCTCAATTAATTTCGGCAAATCCTGCGGGCTTTTCGGCTCAATTGATTTTGTGACAACAGGCTCGAACACATGCTTGATTGCCTCAAAAGTTTCAACTTCTTTTCCAACATCAGTGAAAGTTTCTCCGACAACTGCGTTGTTGATTCCAACAAGCCCGACAATATTTCCCGCAAGCACAGACTTAATTGGAATTCTTGTGTTCGCAATAAAAGTTGTAATCTGCTGGACTTTTACATTTCTTCCCTCGTTCACCATGTAAATATCCTGCCCCTCGGAAAGTTTTCCGGAAAAAACTCGCGCAGTGCAAATCATTCCGGCGCGCGGGTCGTAAACAACTTTTGTAATTGTCCCAATTAATTTTCCATTTGAATCGCAGGCAACAAGAGCTTTTCCGTCTGAGCTTTCCATATCTCCTTTCCAGATTCTTGGAATTCTGTAAGATTGCGAATCCATTGGATTCGGCAAATGTTTCACAATCATGTCCATGACAACTGCATTTAGCGGCGTGCGCTGCCCAAGCTCTTCATCTCTGTCAGCTGCGCACAAATCGATAATTTCTTTGAAAGTCACGCCGAATTTTTTTAATGCTGGCGCAGAAGTTGCCCAATGTTTTACAGCAGAGCCAAAAGCAACAGAGCCATCCTCAACGCGCACAATCCATTTGTCCTTGAACTGCGGCTCAACATGCGCTTGAATAAATTTATTCACTTCAACAACAAGCTCAGCTAATCTTTTTTGCAATTGCTCAGGGCCCAATTTTAATTCTTTTATTGCGCGGTCAACTTTGTTTATGAAAAGAACCGGCTTCACTCTTTCTGCTAATGCTTGCTTCAAAACAGTTTCAGTCTGCGGCATGATTCCCTCAACTGCGCAAACAACAACAACCCCGCCGTCCACAACTCTCATTGCCTGCGTTACATCTGCGCCAAAGTCCACGTGCCCGGGAGTGTCAAAAAGATTTATCAGATATGGCGAGCCCTCGTATTCGTATGGCATTGTAACAGTCGCGCCGTAAATTGTCATCAGCCTTTCATGCTCCTGCGGGTCAATCCAAGTCAGCATTTTCACGCCCGCAAGTTTCTCAGCCATGAGCCCTGCTTTTGCAGCGAGATTGTCTGTTAATGCTGTCTTGCCGTGGTGGATGTGGGCAACGATTCCAATGTTGCGGATATTTTTCGGATTGCTCATCATCTGCTGGACTTTTTCGCTATGCTCTTCTTTGCCTGCCATTTTTTAATCACATTTAATTTTTCAAATGAAGAGCTTGCTTGTCAATATGTGTTGCAAAAAAATCAAATCGCCAAAAATTTTCTGGCTAATTAGTTTTTTTCCTTTCACACATCAGTTAGCGAGCATGCATGAGTTTACTCTGCGCGTGAGCTCTTCATCAACATTTATAGAATTAAACCAAGGCTTTTTAAAGTTTTTTTAAATAGAGTAATCAAAACTTCTCCATGCGCCACACGCCCTACCACAGCATTCATCACCATCTTCGCAAGCACGCAAAGCACTATGTGCGCTTCATTGCGTTCTTTTTCTTTCTCATGATTTTCAGCATTGTTGAAGACTTGATTGCTGTAACAACAATAGGCGTGAAGTTTGACTTCCAGCTTTTAAGCCACATTGTTATTCTCGCGCTCATTTTTACAGCAATTGCCCACAAAACAGAAAAGCTTTTTGAAAAGGAAGCAGAAAGAGTTGAAGAGTTTGTGGAAATTGAAGAGCCGAAAATAAAAAAAGCTTGGAAAAAAGAAAAGAAATTTTTGAGAAGGATTGAGAAAAAACTTTAGCGCGCTCCTGCCGCTTCTCTCTCTATCCTTTCCTTCTCTTTAATTGCAGTAGAATTCTGACCATCATTGTTATAGGCAGCAACGATTTCATCTGCAAGCGTCTGCGCCATTCTCTTATGCCCACTGTGTTTTTTCTGGTAAGAGGTTTGTGTTATTAATCTCAAAGCCAAATCAACCCTGCGCTGAGGGGAAGCTATCACGGCTTTTCTAACCATTATTCCCCCAACTTGGAAAGAAGTAATTTCCTCGCGCAAAGCAGAATTTTCAATTGCGCGCACAAGAACTTCAACTGGATTTCTTTTTGTGCGCTCTTCAATCCGCACAAAAGCTTCGCGGATAATTTTGAAAGCGGTTTCAGTTTTTCCGGTTTCTTTTCCAGTTGTCAAAAGATTTTTCTTTCCGCGGTGTCCGGGAACAAATAAATGATTCGCCAACCGTTCAACAATGCTCATGTGAGATTTGTGGAATTGTTTTTTCGCTGAGCGCCCGTGCGAGCGTGGCACAATCTGCGGCCGCAAATTTATGTAGCCGACTAGGCCTTTTTCATTTACGGAAATTCCCGCTGTGTCCCAACGATTGAATAATTTTATTTCTGGCATAAAAATCAAAATTTATTTTTTACTTCCCGCCCGCTTTCTTCGCTTTCCCAGTTCTCAAAGATTCAAGCGGCACACCATTTACTTTCACAACTTTCCATTTCACTCCCCACATGCTGCCCACTGATCCACCTTGCGAGCCGCCAAGCCCCTCAACCAAAACTTCATCGTGCTCGTTTATGTGGGCTATTGCTCCTGTCAGCGGAGCGAAAGCTGTAATTTCTTTTCCATTTTTCAAAAGCTGGACGCGCACTGCTTTTATGATTCCAGAGTGCGGCTGCTTCTGCTCAATTCCTCTTTTGCCCAAAACAATTCCCTTTGCCTGCGGCGCTCCCTCTAACGGATCTTTTCTTTCCTTGAGCTTGAGCGTGCGCGCGACAAATTTAGTTTTGTGCCAACGCTTGCTTTTCCTTTGCTGCAAAACTTTTCTTCCGCCAAATTCACCCATAATAATCTTTTGTTATTAGAACAGTAGGCTTTAAAAATGTAATTAGCACCAGAAAAGTTTTTGTAAAATTATAACTTTATATACCACCTATGATAAATAAATTATAGGAGTTATGCTGTCTATGAACATTGGAGATTTTGTTGAAATAACTGATACAAACAACACCACAAAAGTTTATGTCCTTCCAGAACGTGAGGGGTTGGCTAGTTATCTCAATCCTACAGTTTGGGAAAAACGCTCGAGGTTAAGTGGTTCTAGACATATAGATGTTGTGCGCTCATCCCCGCAAGAAAGGAAAGCATTGTTGCTTGTTTTGAAAGAACTTAGAGAGCCCGGCAGCCCATATTCATGGGCTAACAGACATCCGGCAGACGAAGTGCTAACAACGCAGGCATTGATTCAAGAAGCCTCTTATGAAAATGACAAAATTATTTATACATATGAGAGACCGCTCGGCTGGGGAGAAAGGCTTGATGGAAAACAATTTACAATATATCTGAAAGAACCTGGAGAAGATTTACGAAGCTTTGCGAAACCTCGTTCATCCGAAGTTATTACCGCATTTATAAAAAGGAATAATCATTCCGAAAGCTCAACAGAAATTCCAGTAGAAATTGATGACGGCACTCTTTCCGATATGCTGCTGGAGGAAACCTCATACAGTCCGCACTTCGTGCTTTTCGCTGAGGATTCATTTGTTCATCGCTTGAGAAATTATGTAGATATTGGAGATTTGTGCATGCAGCGAGCCGGTTTCGAAGATTCCGATTCCACGCATATTTTTGGCAGCCATCTATTTTCTGTTGTGAAAGTAGGTAGCAGGGAAAAAATCAGAATAGTAAGATACGATCTGGAGACTGCTCATAGAACTAGTAGCCCTGTTGGACGTCCAACTGAGAAAGACATCAGTGCCATTGCCCCGGCATGGGAACACCCGTTTGCTGACATTGAAGAATTCTGCCGCTATGCAGAAATACTGAAACAACGCATCCGCGACCTTGGGGCCGCCGGCCAAAGCACCGGACATTATGGAGGGAATCTAAATAGAAAATTACAAATGGACCCGAGAATAAAATGGACGGATCTCGCATCACGGGCGCGAGAAAGTTTGTACGGATATTAGTTCTGTTTGTCTGATACCATAAAAGAATGTATACAAAATCATTTTCTGAAAATTTTTATCCAAAAGAAAATTTTGTCTAATAAAATTTTTAGAATTGAAGGTGGCCGCTTTGCGTTGCATTTCGGGCACGCAGAAAATTCCAAATCATCATAATAATTGCCGCAGTTTTCGCATTGGTAAAAGCCTTTTTCTTTCGCGCGCTCCTCGCGAGACTTTGGAGGGGTTAGCATAGCAATAAAAGAATTCTCTAATTTAAATTAATAAACAGGCAATACAAATCAGAACCAACAGCCCCTTCGTCTAGTGGCCAAGGATGCGAGGCTTTGAAGAAGAATTTCAAAGCTCTGAGCACGCAAGTGCGATGAAAACAAAGAAACCTCGTGACGGAAGTTCGAACCCAAGCCTTTTTCTCAAAAAAGGCTAGGGCTTATCCAAAAAGGAAAATAGTTTTTGGATATATAAAAAGAAAATCTTCCAGGGGCTACCAATTTTTAAATTCGCAATATAGAGTGTTTCCATGCCCCAAAAAAAAATCCAAATCACATTTCCAGACAGCTCAACGCAAGAGTGGCCTGCTGGCGTGAAGCCAATAGAAATCGCGCAGAAAATCGGAGCGCGCTTGGCAAAGGACGCGCTTGCCGCAAAAGTAAATGGAAAGCTTGTGGATTTAAATTTTCCAATTGAGGAGAATGCGAAATTTGAAATCCTGACTTTTGATTCTGAGGAGGGCAAGCATGTTTACTGGCACAGCTCCAGCCACATAATGGCTGCTGCAATAAAAAATCTTTTTCCAAATGTGAAATTGGGAATCGGGCCGCCGATTGAGCAAGGCTTCTATTATGATTTTTCTGGAAAAGTTTTTTCAGACCATGAGCTTGCGAAAATTGAAGATGAAATTAAAAAAATTATAAAATCCGCCGAGCTGTTTGAAAGAAAAGAAATTTCAAAAGCAGAGGCAAAAAAACTTTTCGCAGGCGAGCCGTTCAAGCTTCAGCTGATAGAAGAAATCCCAGACAAAAAAGTTTCAATTTACAAAACCGGAAAATTCACAGACTTGTGCGAAGGTCCGCATATTCCTTCAGCAGACAAAATCGGCGCAGTAAAACTTTTGAAAACTTCAGCAGCCTACTGGAAGGGCGACCAGAAAAATCAGCAGCTTCAGAGGATTTACGGAATTTCTTTCAGAACCCAAAAAGAATTGGACGCGTTTGTGAAAATGAGAGAGGAGGCGGAGGCGCGCGACCACAGGAATATTGGAAAACATTTGGATTTGTTTGTTTTTTCAGATATTGTCGGACCTGGCCTGCCTTTATTCACTCCGAATGGAATGATAGTCAGAAAATCTTTGGCAGATTTTGTTACTGGTGTTCAGAGTAAGTATGGTTACAAAGAAGTTTTGACGCCATCAATAACAAAAAAAGATTTATATGAAAAATCTGGACATTGGTCAAAATTTTCAGAGGATCTTTTTATAATTTCAAACGTGAAAGGTGGAGATGTGTATGTTCTGAAGCCGATGAACTGTCCGCACCATCACATGATTTATGCATCTAACTCTCGCTCATATAAAGATCTACCTATCCGCTATGCTGATTTTTCCATGTTGTATAGAAATGAAGATCCGGGTCAGATAGGTCATAATATGACCCGTGTCAGGGCATTTTCGCAGGATGATTCTCATATCTATTGCACCTTTGAGCAAATTTCTCAGGAATTCGATATCTCTTTGAAAATAATAAAAGAAATTTTGGAAGCTCTCGGAATGAAAGATTATAGAGTGAGATTATCTACATGGGATCCCGAACATAAAGAAAATTATCTTGGAGGGGAAGAGAGCTGGGAAAAGTCTCAGAAAATGCTGATTAGCATACTGGAAAAAAATAACATAAAATATTTTGAAGGGGTTGGGGAAGCTGCCTTCTATGGACCCAAGGCAGATTTTCTTTTCAAAGATTCTCTTGGTAGAGAGTGGCAGCTAAGCACAGTTCAGATAGACTTCAATGTTCCCGAAAGATTTGATTTGAATTATATCGGCGAAGATGATAAAAAGCATAGACCAGTTGTTTTGCACTTTGCTAAATTGGGTTCACTGGAAAGATTTATGGCAATTTTTATCGAGCATTGCGCGGGCGCGTTCCCGCTCTGGCTTTCTCCTGTGCAGGTTAGAATTATTACTGTTTCGGATAAGCAAATTGAATTTGCAAAAATTATTTCAGAAAAATTATTGGAAGCTGGCCTGCGGGCTGAAACTGATTTCTCAAACTCAACAGTTGAATATAAAATTCGAGATTCGCAGCTGCAGAAAATTCCTTACACAATCACAATTGGGGATAAAGAAATTGAGAAAAAAACTTTGGCTGTGCGCGGGCGCGATGGAAAAGTTAGGTTTGGAGTTTCTATTGAGGATTTTATTGCGCAGATGAAAAAGGAAATTCAGGAAAAGAAATAATCATTTTTTTATTCTTCTCCAAACAAACCAAACAACCGCGACCAAGAGCAAAACCAAAACCCCTGCATCAATTAATTTTGTGTTCTGCGCAACAAGCTCCCAGTTCTGCCCAAGCAAAACTCCCGCATAAAGCAAGATTGCATTCCAAGCTGTTGCGCCTATTGATGTTAGAAAAATAAATTTCCCAAAGTGCATTTTCCCCATACCTGCAGGAATTGAAATCAAATGGCGCACAACTGGAATAAACCGTGAAACAAAAATTGCCTTACCACCATGAGAGCTGAAAAATTTTTCTGTTTCCTCCAAGTGCTTTTCATTCAACAAAAAATATTTTCCAATTTTGCGCACAAAAATTTTGCCGCCATTTTTTCCAATCCAATAGGAAAGCGCAGAGCCTGCAATGCTACCAACCGAAGCAGCAATCAGTGCGAGCCAAAAATCAAATTTCCCCTGCGCAACCAAAAAGCCCGCGAACGGCATAACAGCTTCTGAAGGCACAGGCGCAATCATGCTTTCCAAAGCCATTAAAAGAAAAATTCCAGCATAGCCCATAGAAGCTATAAATTCCGTTATCACTCCGAATAGAATTTCCACAACCATAAATTTTCTGTTGTGATTGAATTTAAAAAGAAAACGCGCTTTCCCACATAACTATATATACCACTTCTGCACAATAGATTATTGGTGACAATGATGCAAGGTGAATTACGGCACAACATTTGCTCGGAAGAGTTCTGTTAGCTTTGCGTCTGCGATTGACAAAAAGGGAAGAGCTTTGATTTCTGCTGAATTAAGAAAAATTCTTGGACTTAAATTTGGAAGCCAAATTTGCGTTCGTGTAAATAAAAAAGTTTTCTCAACAAAGATTGATGAGCGTGGAAGATTTTCTGTTCCAGCGCAAACGAGAAAAAATTCTGAAAAAGTTTCTGGAATAATTGAAAAAATTTCTAATGGCCGCGATTGTGTAAAGGATAGCATAGGAGCCTGTGGAGCTCTTGGAGCGGGTTCGATTCCCGCTCGCGGCCCAATTTTTAGAGGTGAGGGTTATGCCAAATAATACTCTCTTCTCAAAAAAGTCTATCTCGAAAGGAATGACAGATGGGCTAAAAGCATTGGGCAATTATTGTAGAAGCTATGGAGCCGGTATGGATGATGTTTTGAGTCTGACTGATTTTGGGGAGGTGTGTTATGATGTTACCGGAGATGATAGAAGACTTTATCTGAGAACTCAATTTTTTGATTTGTATTTCTATTTTGAAACTAAACGCAGAAAACAAACACTTCTTCCATCAGAAGTAAGAAAGTTGGCTTCTCCGGCAACTCCTTATGAATTTATTTGCAGGCTGGCTCCTGTAAGAGTGAATGATGAAGAAATTCAAAAAAGAGTTAATGATGGCATATTTTTCCAGCCATTCGGTATAGCAAAAGATGGAATTTTTGATGATAGGTGCAAAAGCGCAATTTCATTTACCGAAAATATTCTAAGATACCTGAAAAAATATGGAATAGACGCAGAGCTCGTCCTAATGCCTGCAGATGCTTATGCTATAGATATTAACGGCTATTCAGAAGATGCCGTGAAAAGGTTCATTTCTGATATGAAAGATTTCTGCGGAAGAACTTCTACACCAAGAGTAAAGGTGGTTGAGTGGTCTAAAATTAGAGAAGAAAATAGAAACAGGTATGAAGAGATAACTAGTGGGTTCAGCATGGATAACTCGCTTCTTGATAAATTATTAGAGCGCGCCAAAAGATTTTCTAATCTTTTGCCCGCAGAGTCTGCAAGGAGATATGCCTCCGAGAGATTTGCGGAAGCTATAATTATAGATGAAACTTTAAAACCAATAAAAATTAGCGCGGCAAATACTGATGTTGATGAATTGGATGAAAATCTTCCGAGAATTTATCCAGAAAAAATTCAAAGATTTCCATGGCTGCCGCCCTGGTCTAAGCGAGCTGATTAGTATGAAAATAGAAAATATTTTAAGGCAGGCGACTGACTTTCATGTGCACATTGGTCCAGAAATAATTCCCAGAAAAAACACAGCAAAAGAATTAGCTGAAACAGAAGCTGGAAAATTGAGAGGAGTTGCTCTCAAATCTCACTTCTTTTCAACAGTCCCATTTGTAAAAGAAGTGAAAAAAACTAGAATGAAGCTTTTCGGTTCAGTTACTCTGAACAATTATGTCGGCGGGCTGAATGTGGATGTTGTACGCGCCTCAGCTGAGCTTTCAGATTCGCCCATAGTAGTCTGGTTTCCAACAATAAGCGCGCGAAATTTTTTGGATAAAAGCAAATATGAAATAGCTCCGGAATGGGTGAGCAAGAATTTCATATCGCGCTTGGCTAAGAATGTCGTAGGCATATCTGTTTTGGATAGAAATGAGAACCTGAGGAAAGAAGCAATAGAAGTTTTGGAAACAATTAAAAAATATAAATGTATTTTAGCGACTGGACACATTTCATGGAAAGAGTCCGTTGTTCTCATCAGAGAGGCAATTAAAATTGGAATAAAGAAAATAATAATCACGCACCCAATTTATCAAAAGATAGATATGCCAAAAGAAGTTCAGAAACAGCTAACGGAAAAAGGTGCATTGATAGAAGTTGCAGCTTCGATGTACTACATAGATAAAATATCAATAAAAAAAATCGTAGAGCAGATAAAATTTGTTGGCGCCAATAAATGTATTTTAACTTCAGACTCCGGGCAAAAGTTTAGTAAAAAACCGAGCGAGGTTTTAAAAGATTTTGTTAAGCTCTTGCTGCAAAATGGGATAAGAGAAAGAGAGATAAAGCAAATGTTAATAAATAATCCAAACAAGCTTTTATCATGAATGTATTAGAGCTAACCCAAGAACTCGTGCGCATAAACTCAGAAAATCCGCCGGGAAATGAGAAAGCTATTGCAAGCTACATAAAAGATTTTTTGGAGTCAGCAGGAATTTCAGCAGAGTTGATTGAGTTTGAAAAAAACAGGTGCAATGTGATTGCTGAATTGGGAGAAGGAGAAGGGCTGATGCTGAACGGGCATATTGATACTGTTCCGTTTGGAAAAAAAGAAAATTGGAAATTTAATCCCACAGGCGAAATTGCAGGGGAAAAATTTTATGGCCGCGGCGCAAGCGACATGAAAGCCGGAGTTGCCGCAATGCTTTTAGCGGCGAAAGAATTTGCAAAGGAAAAATTCAAGCGCAGGCTTGTGCTTGCTTTTGTTGCTGATGAGGAAACTTTGCAAAAGGGCTCAGACTGGCTGATAAAAAACAAAAAAGAATTTTTCAAAGGAATAAAGCTTGGAGTTGTGGGCGAATGCTCTGAAAACAACATCCGCTTGAGCCAGCGCGGGCTTTTCGACAGCCGCGTGAAATTTTTCGGAAAAGCTGCACATGGAGCGCGGCCATGGCAGGGCGAGTCTGCAATTTTGAAAGCGGCAAAATTTTCGCTTGCTCTTGAAGAGCTAGGAAAAAAGCTTGCAAAGAAAAAACATCCGCTGCTTGGGATTGGTTCAATAAATGTCGGAACAATAAAAGGCGGAGCAAAAGTAAATATTGTTCCTGACTATTGCGAAATGGAAATTACCCGCAGGCTCTCTTTCGGAGAAACTGAAAAAAGCGCGCTTGCTGATTATAAAAATATATTGGAAAAGTTAAAATTGAAAGCTGATATAGAAATTATGATGATGAGGTTGCCGCATTTTGTAAAGCCGAATGCGCAGATAGTAAAGCTTTTACAGAAAGCAGGAGCAGGCAAAGCTGTTGACGGCGCAAATTACGGCTATACAGAAGCAGAGCTTTACTCAACCGAACTCGGGATACAAACAGTTGTGTGCGGACCGGGCTCAATTGAAACAGCTCACGCCGCGGATGAATTTGTGAAAATAAAAGAAATTGAAAAATCATTTAATGTTTATAAAAATTTGATTAAAAATTTCTGCTGCTGAATTAGCTTTAAATACAAGCTCTCATAATAATCTATTGGTGAAATGAATGGGTGAACGACTTTGCTTTGCGACCGAGAAGACTTTCCTATTCTGAGCTGGGTTCTACAGTTTCACTCTATAAACAATCTTTTCAAATACCTCCGTGGGTTAAAGCCTCTTTCTTGCCTGATAATTTGAGCGCAGATAGCTTGAAACATTCAGATACTTTTGGATTTTATGATGGAGAAAATTTGGTGGCAGCCACTACAATCTATCCGAAGGGACAGATGGCGCTTGTTGCCCAAACAGCAGTGTTGCCAGAACAAAGAGAAAATGGGGCATTTGATTCTATAGAAAATTTCATCCAGAAAGAATATGGAACAAATTTCAATGGGAATGAAGTTAAGCCTGCTATAATTGTTAGGGAAAGCCCAGAGCCAGATGAAGTAAAAAAATTAATTGGAGTCAGGGTTGGAACTAAAAATATTTTAACCGGAAAATATGGCTATCGTGTTGTTGAAGAAGTTGGAAGCAGATATTCTGCCAACAATTGGGAGGGAGAGCAACGGTTGAATGGATTTGTTTTGGCAAAGCAGATTAGAGATCTGCCAGCAATCAGGAGCAGAAAAGCGGCTCGCGTGAAAATAAAAATTTCCGCTTCGGCTAATCAATCTCAAACACAATTATTTTCAATCCACGCTGCATCCAGATTTTCATTTGCTTTCGGGACAGAAGTAATTGAAACTGCTCTCACAGATGCAGAAGCTCCTTCAGATGCTCCGCAGGTTTCAATAAAATATTTTGGCAGAGGAGGTGATCTAAATTCAGGAAAAATAGTTGTAACAGCATATTCTTCTGATGTTTCGCAAGATGATGCACGCTTAGATCTGCTTGCGGGCCCAGAAATTTCTTTAGAGGAAGGTAGAATAATTTTCGATGGGACGAAAATAGCAGAGGGATTTCCAAAAGCTCCAGGAGAATTGAATCTCTATGTTTTGTATGATAATACAAAACCTGCAAAAACAGAGGAGCTTATAGATTTGGTGCAGCAGCTCGAAGGCAGGCTCGCGCGTGCAGGAAGCTTGCAATCAACTGTGAGATATTTGTCTCATGCGCGCGGCGGGCACACAACTCATGTTGTCCCAGTAAAACCAAAATGGATTTCTAAAACTGAAAAGAGATTAATGGAGCTGAATGGAAACAAAGATCACGCTTCCAATAGATTTGATTTTGTTTTGCAGGAGGGGGTGGTTGTTTTTCTTGGGCACAGATATGAAATTCGGGCGGATGATGCTTTTCAATCTCTTTCCTATATGGAGAAAACTTAGCTCATCCCACAAGCCTTTTTAATTGGGCGAGCATAAATATTTCTATTGATTCAAATGGAAAAATTCCAGCCCGCAAAAGGCACAAAAGATTTTCTGCCCGAAGAGGCAGACCGCGTGCAGTTAGTGTGCGACACAATAAGAAAAGTTTATGAAAAATATGGATTTGCTCCGCTGGACACGCCTGCGTTTGAAAATTTTGAATTGCTTTCAGCAAAGGGCGCGGGCGAATCAATCAGAAATGAAATTTATAATTTCAAGGATAAGGGAGGCAGAGAGCTTGGATTGAGATTTGATTTTACTGTTCCGCTCGGCAGAGTTGTTGCAAACAATCCAAATTTTCCAAAGCCTTTCAAGCGCTACCAGATTGGAAAAGTTTGGCGGTATGACAATCCGCAGGCTTTGAGATATAGGGAATTTTTGCAGGCGGATATTGACACAGTCGGCTCAAGCTCAATGCTTGCGGACGCAGAATGCGTTGCTGCTGTTTGCGAATGCATGCAAACTTTGGGTTTCAAAAACTTTTCCGTGCGCGTGAACAACAGAAAACTTTTAGATGAAATTTTTGAAAGCGCAGGCGTGCCGAAGGAAAAAATATTTGATGTTTTCAGGATTGTGGACAAGATGGATAAAATCGGAGCTGAGGGGGTTAAAGCAGAATTAGAGCGTGCGGGCTTCGAAAGCAAAAAGATTCTGCCTGTTTTGAAAATGGATTTGGAAGAGATAGAAAAGAAATTTGAAAATTCTGCTGGTCTGAAAGAGCTGAAAGAGTTTTTCAAATTTTCAAAAGCCCTAGGAACAGAAAAATTCTTGAAGTTTGATATTTCACTTGTGCGCGGTTTAGATTACTACACAGGCCCGGTTTTTGAAGTTATGATTGGCTTTGTAAAAGTTTCCTGCGGTTCAGGAGGAAGATATGATAATCTGGTCCGCGCGTTCGGCGGGCAGGATTTGCCAGCAACAGGAATTTCTATTGGAGTTTCTAGGGTTGTAGCGGTAATGGAGGAAGAGGGGCTCTTCAAAAATTTTGAGCAAAAGAAAATTTTTGTTGCAGTTGTGAATGATTTTGTGCGGGGCGATGCAATAAAAGTTTGCAACAAAATCAGGGAAGTTGGAAAAATCTGCTCGGTTGATTTAACAGGAAAAAGCTTGGGCAAGCAAATGGAGTTCGCTTCAGCTGGAAATTTTAATTTTGTGGTTATTGTAGGCCCGGAAGAAATGAAGAAAAATTCTGTTAAAGTTAGGGATATGAAAAGCGGGATTGAGAAGAATGTTAAAATTGCAGACGTCGAAAAATTCTTTAAGAATTTTTGAGACTGCTCGCGCGCAAAGTAAACTTGTGCGCGCTCGCTATTGATGTGTGAAAAAAAATTATTTGCCGGAAATTTTCGTGAAATGTTTTCTGCAACACATAATTTGGATTAAGAAAAAATATTTCTCAAATCTCTGAATGAAAATTTTTATATGAATAAAATAAATCCGCATAGAAAAATCTAGGGCTTCCAGAAATTTTCCCTTAGCTTCCGACAAACATTTGCTCTTCAAGCACAAAGCCGCACTTGCCGCAAAAAACTTCGCTCATTTTTGCGACTATCCTTGGCGACCCGCACTCAGCGCATTTTGGATGTTGCATTTTAATCTAGAAAAAATTATTCAAACGGCTTATAAAGCATTTCTCTTCTGCAGAATATGCTTTCAAAAAATTTTCTTACGTTTTGCAGAGTGAAGACTTGTGGTCCATGTTTGCGAAAGCTTTAAAAAGATTTTCGGTTTCGGCAATTGCTGTTGTTTTTTCGTGGAAAAAATATTTTTTCCGAGAAATTATGAGTTGAAAATATTCTAATCTCTCAGCATTTCTCTTGATAGAGCTTTAAATGCTGTTTCTACTCCTTCTCCGGTTTTTGCGCTTGTTAAATAGCACGGAGCTTTCCACTCTCTCGCCTGCTCATTCAAGAGCCGTTCTGCGAATTCCCTCGAAGCTGCCGCATCTACTTTATTTGCGACAAAAACAAGAGGCGTATGCCCGACTCTTTGTTCATAACGCGCCAAGCTTCCAGAGGCCTCTTCGAATGTTTCTTCTCTGGTGGAATCAAACATAACTAAAGCCCCCTCGGCGCCTTCTAGAAATACATCAAATAAACGCGGTTCTTTTTTGTACAGATTGCCTTTGATGTCCCATACCAAGTTTGTTATCCTATAGTCATGCCCAGCTTCTTCTGCTGCAAGAACTGTTACATTTTTTGAAATTCTAGTTCCAATAGTTCCTGCATAGCGTTCATCAAACAAATCGCTAACATATCTTCTCAAAACTGCTGTCTTTCCCACTACCGGACCTCCGAGCAGGACTATTTTCTTTATGAAATGTCTTTCTGCCATAAAATCGATTAGAATGTAAGCTATTTAAGCTTTGCCTGCCAATAATTTTTATAAAAGTTGGAAATGAAGACCATTGAAATAAAATATGTGTTGTGAAAATAAAAGTTAACTAATTTTTCGCTGGCGCAAGCCTGCTGGAAAATCTTTTTCTGGCACATAATTTAGATTAATTGAAAAGTTCTTCAGAATTAGGAGAAAATAGATATGAGAATAGTAAAGAAGCCCAAGAGCACAGAGGCAAAGATGGAAAAAATTGTTCCGGACACAAGCGCGATAATCCACGGCAGGCTCACAAAGCTTGCGGAAACCGGAGAGCTGGACGGGGCGCAAATTATAATTCCGGAAATTGTAATGGGCGAGCTGCAGGCGCAGGCAGCAAAAGGGAAAGAAACTGGATTTATAGGAGTAGAGGAAATAAAAAAATTGCGCAGCCTTTTGGAAGCGCATAAAATAAATTTGCAATTTGTTGGAGAAAGGCCAAGTTATGAGGATATTCTGCTCGCAAAATCCGGAAGAATAGATTCAATGATTCAGGATGTTGCGCGAAAAGAAAAAGCGGTTTTGCTCACTTGCGATTTGCCGCAGGCTCTTGTTGCAGAAGCGCAGGGGCTTGAAGTAAAATACTACGAATCTTATGAGAAAGGGAAAAAAATAAAGCTGGATGATTTTTTCACTCCAGAAACAATGAGCGTGCACTTGAAAGAAAAATGCATTCCACTTGCGAAAAGAGGCAAGCCCGGAAATTTTCAGCTTGTGAAAATCCGCGAGGAGCCCATAAGCGCGGAAGAACTGGAAATTATACAGAAGGAAATTTTTGACGCAGCGAAATATTCCGAGGATTCTTTTGTTGAGATTGGAGAATACGGGGCAAGCGTTGTGCAATTAAAAAATATCAGAATTGCAATTTGCCGCCCGCCTTTTTCCGATGGAATGGAAATCACAGCAGTGCGGCCAATTGTGAAATTAACTTTGGAAGATTACAAGCTCTCGGAAAAATTAAAGCAAAGGCTTGCAGAAAAAGTTGAAGGGGTTTTAATTGCTGGGCCACCTGGCTCGGGCAAATCTACTTTTGCAGCAAGCATTGCAGAATTTTTTCTTTCTCAAGGAAAAATTGTAAAGACAATGGAGCAGCCAAGAGATTTGCAGGTTCCGAATGAGATTACGCAGTATGGTCCGCTCGATGGAAGCTTTGCAAAAACCGCAGACATGCTTTTGCTTGTGCGGCCGGATTATGTGGTTTTTGATGAAGTGCGAAAAACAAAAGATTTTGAAATTTTCGCTGACATGCGCATGGCAGGAATTGGCCTGCTGGGAGTTGTGCACGCAACGCAGGCAGTTGATGCTGTGCAGAGATTTATCGGGCGCGTTGATATTGGAGTAATCCCGCATGTTGTTGACACAATAATTTTCATCTCAGATGGAAAAATAGAAAAAGTTTACAACTTGAATTTAACTGTGCGCACGCCGCAGGGGATGACTGAGGCAGATTTGGCAAGGCCGCTTGTGGAAATCAGGGATTTTGAAACTGGAAATTTGGAGTTTGAAATCTACACTTACGGGGAGCAGACTGTTGTTATTCCTGCAACTGAGACAGGGAAGAAAATTTCCGGCGTTGAGAAATTGGCAAAGGAGAAAATTCTTGAGGAACTTAGAAAGTTTGACAAAAATGTTTCTGTGGAATTTTTGTCTGCAGACAGGATTGCTGCGCGCGTGGATAATGAATTAATTGCGCGCCTGATTGGGAAAGAGGGAAAAACAATAAAGGCTGTTGAGGAAAAACTCGGAGTGCATATTGATGTTGAGCCTGCTGTTGAGAATTTGGGAAAGCAAATTGCTTTTGAAACCGGCGAGAGCGGCGCGTATATTTCCATCCAGTTCGACAAAAAGTTTTCAGGAAAGAATGCGAATGTTTATGTAAGCGGAGAATATTTGTTCACCGCAACAGTCGGACGCAAGGGAGAGATACGGGTTTCAAAAGATTCTGAGATTGGAAAAAATTTGATTCGCGGGCTTGCTGGAAAAAAAGAGATTAAGGTTTTTGTTTAGCTGCGGGAAAATTCTCCCTACAACATCCAAAAACCAAATGCATGGCACCACAAAAAATAAAATGGCGCTCGGAAGGGGATTTGAACCCCCGGCCTTCTGCTTAGGAGGCAGACGCTCTTTTTGTCTCATCGCATCTGCGCAACATCTTATCTGCCGCGCATCTGCCCTTCGAATCCAAACTGAGCTATCCGAGCATAAGAGTAATTGTTTCATTTCATTTTTAAATTACAGCTTTAAAGGATAATTATGAAACTTCCAACTGGTTTGTTTCTGCTGATTTTCGTAGTGTTGATAGCAGGACTTTTCGCAATCGCCCAGCTGAATAATTTTGATTCTAACGGATATGCTGAAGCAGATGTGATTCAAGTTCAGGGAAAGCAGACTTTGGTTTTGGGCGCGAACTGCACTGGAATTGTTGCAGACACAACCGAGGAGCGCGCGCTTGCAATCCAGTCTGGAATAGACAAAAAAATCGAGGAGAGGCCAAGCATCTATGACAATTACATTGACACAATGAAAAGCTTCAATATTTCTGTTGAGCGCGTTACTTTTGACAGATATGATGGAAATTATTATTACTCGAATATTTTCCTGCGGGGCTCAGACAAGCTTTTGAAAATTGACGCAAAGCCCTCGGATGCAATTGCTGTTGCGCTGAAAGCCAATGCAACCGTTTTCATAAACAAAAGTTTGCTGGCTGAAGTTGGAAAAAACATTTGTTGAGAATTATGAAAATTCTTTCGCGTGTGAAGGAAAAAATCCTTAGAATTAACAAAGAAAAGTTTAAAGAGAATTTCTCCGGCTGGGACAGAAAAATCCAAGTTAATTTAGGAAAAGAGAAATTCTACATTCTAATTTCTGGCGGGAAAATTTCTGCAAAAGATGGCAGCCTGCCAAAAGCTGATATTAAAATTGAATCTGATGCGGACACGATTGAAAATATTTTGAAAGAAGAAATTTCTCCAATGGATGCTTATGCGGAGGGAAAGCTTTTTATCGCAGGAAATCCGGATGATTTGGGAATGCTTGTTGAGTTGGTGAAGAGGCTGGGAAAATGATTGACAGAAAAATCCTATGGGGCTTGCTCGCTGTGCTTGTAGCATTTGATAACATCTATTCCTATCTTGCAATTGTTTACCATGGAATGAGAGAGGCGAATCCAATAACTGCTTATTTTGTTTCCATAAGCCCGCTTTATTATTTTCTCTCAATCCCTCTCACGCTTGCTGTTTTATACGCGGTTGTGAAATTTCTTGGCTGGCAATCAAGAAATGAAAAAGCCGGAAAGCAAAAACTGCGGCCTGTTGTGGAAAATTTCACTCTGACAGCAATTGTAATTGCGTGGGCATTTGTTGTTACTTTGTTTAATTTCCTCACATTCGCAAACGGATTTGTGAATCCGGAAATAAGGTATCAGAATTTTGTTTACGCTGGAGTTTTGCTTTCTGTTGGCTATGTTTTTTGGAATGCGTATAAAATTCAAAAGATGAAAAGTTAAACCTTAATCCCCCTCAGAATTTTTATTCTGTCATCAATCGGTGGGTGCGTCATGAACAAGCGCGTGAACCAGTCAGGATTTTTGAAAGGGTTTGCGAAAAACAAATGAGCGGTTGCTGAATTCGCAGCTTCTAAAATCTCCGGATCTTTTTTTATTTTTTGCAAAGCAGAAGCCAGCGCGTCTGGGTAGCGCGTGAGCAAAGCCCCATCGCTGTCCGCCAAATATTCGCGCTTGCGGGAGATTGCAAATTTTATCATTTGCGCGAGCAGGGGCGCGAGAATTATTAGCACAAGCCCGACAACAAGCGTGGCTGCGTTCATTCTGTTGTTTCTGTTCCTTCCGCCGAAAATCATTGAGCGCCAGGCAATGTCAGCGAGAAAAACTATAACTCCAACAAGCGCGACTGCAACGCTCATCACTAAAATATCTCTGTTTTTTATGTGGCTCATCTCGTGAGCAACAACTCCCTGCAGTTCGTATTTTGTTAATTTCTCGAGCGAGCCTGTTGTGATTGCAATCACAGAATGTTTTTCATCGCGGCCAGAAGCAAAAGCATTTATCATTCCATCATTTATTATAAAAATTTTCGGCTGCGGAATTCCAGAAGCAATTGCCATTGATTCAACTGCTTCAAACGCGAGCTTGTGCTTGCGCGGGTCCGCAGGCTGCGCGCCCACCATTGCAATTGAAATTTTGTCGCTGTAATAGTAGCTGAAAAAATTCATGAGCATTGCGATTATGAAAGAAACTATTGTGAGAATATAGCCCAGGCCTGTTATGTATCCGAGAAACGAGCCGAGAAGAATTACGAAAACAACAAAGACCGCCATTAGGGCCAGAGTTTTGTTCCTGTTGGACTCGCTGCGGGAATGGAAGGTTGGGGGCATAAGAAGAAAATCATGCGCGGGATTTATAAAACTTAACCGGCAAATTTTCCCATGGAAACTATTCTGATTGATGCTGGCTCTTCCACTGTAAAAGTTTACAGGCACGCTGGCGAAAAGCCTGAAATGATTTTGCAGAAAAGCATTTCTTTCAAAAGCGGATTTGATTCTGAAAAGGGAATCTCCGCTACGGCAAAAAAAGAGCTTTTTGATTTGATGAATTCTATAAAGAAAAATAACCCGCATACGAAAATAAAAATTTTCGCAACAGGAATTTTCAGAAAGCTGTCGCCCGCAGCAAAGATTTCTTTTGTTGATGAATTCTTTTTGGAAACCGGCGCGCTGTTTAACATTATTGGCCAAGAGCTTGAAAATTTCTATTTGCAAATGGCATTGCTCGGAAAAGCAAATTTAAGCGAGCCGGCCCTGCTGATAAATATTGGAGGAGGCTCAACAGAGCTTGCTGTTGTTAGCAGTGGAAAAGTTCTGGAAAGGAAAAATATTGATTTGGGAGTTGGCAGCATTAATGAAAAATTTCCAAAAATTAATTCTGAAATCTCTGATGCCAAGCCAAGCTCTGTCATTGAGTTTGTGAAAAATCTTCTTCCAAATTTGGAAACCACTCCACGCGTTGCCTTCTACACAGGCGGTGAGCTAAACTACATGCAGCTTGCCGGCTATGCGCTGAAAAAGAATTTTTTGTTTGAAGACGCGGACCACCCTCTGACAATTTCTTTTGAAAATTTTTCAAAAAGAAACGTGGAAGTTTTTTCAAAAATAAAGCTGTCTGAGCTTGAGGCGCTTGTGCCTGAAGATCCAAAATGGATGCACGGAGCGCGCGGCTGCTCTGCAATCGCTCAGGCTATCTGCGAGAAGTATGGAGTTCAAATTATCGTGCCTTCAAATTCTAATTTGATTGATGGGGCTGCGAGGCAGGAGTTTCGCAGCGTAACTATTAGCGGAAGTTTTAGAAAGCATTTGGAAAGAATTGCTGAGCTGAAGAAATATTTTGAAAGCTATGGAATTGAAGTTCTTAGCCCTAAAAATCTGAAAGCAAAAAATCCCGGAGAAGAATTTGTTGTTTTTGACGGCAGTGAAAAAATGAGCGCGCTTGAACTTGAGCGCGAGCATTTGGTAGCGATTGAAAAAGCTGACGCGCTCATTGTCTGCAATCCGGCTGGCTATGTCGGCGCATCTGCTCTGATGGAAATTGGCTTTGCGCACGCGCATGGAAAGAAAATAATTTTTCTGGAAAAGCCAGAAGAATTTTTGCTGAACAAAATGCCGGCGGAAATCGGTTTGTAATTACCCGACATCCAAATTAATTTTTAATATCTCGGCACAGCCGAATCAATTTCCAAAGACCACTTTTCAATCCCGCCTGCAAGCGAGAGAGCGCGGAAACCTTTCTGGCAGAGGAAGCGCGCGGCGTGCAGCGAGCGCACTCCGTGGTGACAGTGGGTTATGATTAATTTTGATTTGTCAAGATTTGAAAAATTCTGCGGGAGCGTGTCAAGCTGCATGTGAATTGAGCCGGAAATTTTTGCAATTTCCAATTCATCTGGCCTGCGCACATCTATCAGAACTGCTCCAGCGGCTAAAAGTTTTTTCGCTTCTTGCGGCTCAATTTCTATTTCCTGCGGCGCGGCTGCTGCTTGATTGTAGCCGCATTCCATGCAAACTGCATTGTCAACATCTGTGTTGCAAATAGGGCAGAAAGGTTTTATCATAAGAAATATTTTAATGCAAAATATTAAAAGCTTTTTTCTAGAGCAAAACTTCAGCTAAAAGAAATCTCTATTCAACATCCAACTTAACCTTCACCGCTTTCCTGCCGGCTTCCTCTGCTTTGAAATAATCCCAGTTTTCTGGGAAGCCCATTATACTTCTGAAAATGTTTGCCGGGAAACTTTGAGCCAGATTCACATACTCGAGAATAGAATCATTGTAAAACTGGCGGGCGAAAGAAATTTTATCTTCTGTAGCAGTAAGCTCTCCCTGAAGCTGCAAAAAGTTCTGGCTTGCCTCAAGCTTTGGATAATTTTCCGCAACAGCAAACAGGCTTTTCAATGCTCCTGAAAGCATGTCATTTGCTTTTGCTTTTGAGCCAACAGAGTCTGCGTTCATCAAACTTGTGCGCGCTTTTGTAACTTCTGTTAAAACTTTTTTCTCATATTTCATGTAGCCTTTTACACTCTCTATTAAATTGGGTATCAAGTCCAGCCTTCTCTGCAGCTGGACATCAATCTGCGCCCAAGAGTTTTGAATTCTGTTTCTCAAACTTATCAGGCGGTTGAAAAGGAAAATTATGTAGAGAACTATAATTCCGAGAATTATTCCACCGATTGTCAGCATGTCAAGAGCCATGAAAATTAATTGCATGGGGGATTTAAAAAGATTATTTGGGTTTGTAAAAAACTTATAAATAAGCCCCATTAAACAATCCCATGCCACAGCCAAAATTAAAAAGAGAATTGGGGCTCTTTGAAATGGTGATGTATGGAGTTGGAATTATTCTTGGAGCTGGAATTTATGTTCTTGTCGGAAAAGCAGCAGGCGAAGCAGGGAATGCTGTCTGGATGGCTTTTGTTCTTTCTGCAATTTTAGCGAGCTTGACTGGTTTGAGTTTTGCTGAACTCGCTTCAATGTTTCCAAAATCTGCAGGCCCTTACTTATACGCAAAAAAAGCTTTCGGCTCAAAGCTTTTTGCTTTTCTGATTGGCTGGCTGATGATTTTCGCGATTGGCGTTGCGGCAACTGCAGTCTCTCTTGGGTTTGCCGGCTACTTCAACAGCCTTTTCGGAACTGGAATAATTCTCACAGCAGCTCTCGCAATTGCTCTCATGAGCCTGATAAATTTCTGGGGAATAAAAGAATCCGCGCAGCTCAACATAATTTTCACTTCAATTGAAATGCTTGGGCTGCTGATAATAATTTTTATTGCAATTCCGCATTTGGGTTCTGTGAATTATTTTGAAATGCCTTTTGGATTTTCAGGTGTTGTTGCAGCAACGATTTTGATTTTCTTCGCATACTTGGGCTTTGAGGATTTAGTGAATGTTTCCGAGGAAGTCAAGAATGCGAGAAAAATTGTGCCGCTCGCGCTTTTGCTTTCAATTGCAATTTCTTCAGTTCTCTATATTCTTGTTTCAATTTCTGCTGTTTCTCTTTTGGATTGGAGAGAGCTTGGGGCAAGCTCTGCTCCGCTCGCGCATGCGGCAGAGGGAGCATTTGCAAATTCCAAATTAATAATTTCTGTTATTGCGCTTTTCGCGACTTTCAACACTGCTTTGTTTTTGCTCGTGGCAGGCTCGCGATTGGTTTATGGAATTTCCTCCATGGGCGCGCTTCCGAGAATTTTCCAGGCTGTGCACAAAGCAAGGAGAACTCCATGGGTTGCAGTTGCTTTTCTGGGAATTTTGGCAATTGCTTTTCTTTCCCTCGGCGGGATTAAGCGCGTCGCTCAATTAACAGACTGGTCTGCGTTTTTTGTTTTTGCCGCAATTAATTTGGCTGTTGTTGTTTTGAGATACAAAGAGCCGCACACGCAGAGGCCCTTCAAAGTTCCTCTTTCTTTTGGAAATTTTGCGGTTCTGCCGGCAATTGGATTTTTATTTTCAGCTGCAATGCTTTTCAGTTTTGACTTTGAGGAAACTTTGCTCGGGCTTGGAATTGTTGCGCTGGGCGCGGTTGTTTATTTTGTTTTGAGCAAATCCAAACGCTTTTAAATCCCTAAAGCTTTACTCTATTTGTAAAGCTTGTGATAAAATGCAATTAAAAATCTCAACAAAACACATGGGCGCGGCTGTTGTTGCAGTAGCGCTTCTCATGTCAATTGTTCTTTTTTCCTACACAGACACTGTTAGAAAGCTCAATATTTACACGCACCAGGACTGCGGTATGCCTGATGATATTTGCCCGGCAAAGAATGATGTGCCCATTGCCGCGGTCGCAGGATTTACTTTGGATGCTGTTCTTTTGATTCTTGGCTTGCTGCTGGTTTTCTATGATAAACAAATATCCGAGACTGCGATAGCTGTAAAGAAAAAATTTTCCTTTAATGTGAAAAGCCTGCAGGCTGATGAGAAAAAAGTTTTTGAAATGTTAAGCAATGGAGATGGCGGGGAATTCCAAAGCTCTCTTGTGGAAAAATCCGGAATGTCAAAAGTTTCTGTTTCGCGGATTTTGGACAGGCTTGAAGCAAAGGGCTTGATTGAAAGAAGAAGAAGGGGAATGAGCAATTTTGTTATTTTGAAGGGCGTGGCGGAATAGATTTTATTTCTTAATATCCAAACTTTCAAGCGCATCTATCATCACGTTTCTCATAAAATATAGAAGAGCAACCATGCTCACAAATATGATAACAGTAGATGAAATTATTAATAGGAATTCGTGCATTGGTATTGCATGAAAAATTGGATCTTTCTCTTCATAGTTCAATCCAGAGTTATGCAAGAAGAATATAGCAAGAGAATTTACAACAGCAACCCCAAGAATCATTATTATAATCATGGCTTTGACGTTTGGTTTTCTTTTCATTTAATCACATTAAAATTGTTTACTGCCTTTAAATGCTTTTGATTTCTTTTACAAGTCTTCTTATTTCTTTCAGGCGGCGCTTTCTGTTTCCTGCGGTCGCCTTTCCGCGGACTTCTGTGTGGTGGTGGGCTTCCATTTCTTTCAAAACATTGGCATAATTTCCGAACTCTCCGGCAAATTTTATCACAACGCCAAATGAAGCCAGCGATATGAATAATAGTATTGCTATAACAATTAATAAAATATCTGAAGTTTCGTTTATTAGCGCCATGCCAACTGGAGCGGCTGCAACAAACAATAGGATTGGTGAAACTTCTCTTACAATAGACTTCTGGAGCATGAAGATAATTTGTTTCTGAATTTAAAAACGCAGTGAAACCAGTTTCATACAATAGAGTATAAGCTGTTTCTAGCAATCATTTCTATAAAAAATGGAGATGATAAAATGGTTACAGTAAACATAGATGGAAAATTTGTTGGGGTGGCTCTGGCAATTGTACTGGTTGCCGGAATAGGATTTTTCGCAATGCAGTCGCTAAAGCCAAAAGCAACAGGCCTTGCAACAGGCCTGCCGCAAAAAACAGAATTGTTCACAGGGAAAATCACAAACATGAATTTGGAGCCGGGAACTTACGAGGGCACAGGAGTTTACGACAAGAGTTGCTTGGATGCTGGAGCAGGAATGACTGAATGCGATGGAGGAATTAAAACAGACAAAGGGGTTTTGAATTTTCACTACAAGCACAACATGGCAATTTTGCCGTGCATTGCTCCGGGCGATGGTTTGGTAGTTGAAATTTTGGATTTAGAAGGAAATGCGAAAGTTACGCGCACAAGCAGCGGCGGCTCCCATTAGGTGGTTCAAATGACTTTGTTTGAAAAACTTTTTGGAAAGAAAAAATTTGTGGAAGAGGAAAAATTAGAAAAGAAAAACAGAAAGAAAACGCCGGCATGCTGCGGTGGTAAGTAATGATAGGAAAAAAAATCACAGCAGCTGTTGCTGGAATTTCTTCTCTATTTTTTCCAGCAATAACTCTTGCGCACTGCCCGCTTTGCGCAGCAGCAACCGGAGGCCTGCTCATAGCCGCGCGCGCATATGGAGTAAGCGATTTGATTACAGGAACTCTCGCTGGCGCGTTTTCAGCAGTTACAGCAATCTGGATTCATAATTGGCTAAAAGCAAAAAACAAAAATAAGAGCTACTTTCCATTTCAGGGAATTATTTTTGTGCTTGCTTCAATACTGTTGACAGTATTAACTTTTCAGTTTGTTGGATAATTTCAAAAACAGGAGGAAATTAAAATGAAAAATTTAGAGCTCGTTGATTTGTCCGCAAAGCAGGAGCTTGCGATTGCGTGCATGAATTTAATCAGCATAGAAGAGCATTTGCAGTTCACGCACAACAAAACAAAAAAACCTGAGTATTTGGAAATTGCAGCTGCTGTCAGAGAAGTCAGAAAAAAATACTTAAAAAAATTAGTGGGCGCGCCCGAGGGGGAGCTTTGGTGCGTCTCAAAGCATTTGCTCTCTGCGACAATGCGCATGATGGAAAGCGGGACAAAATTTTTAAAGCTCAACAAGTCTGAAGGGTTGGAAATGTTTGCGGACTCGCATGAGCTTTGGAAATTGTTTTGGTTTATTCAGAAGCTGGGTGGGAAAAATGCTAATGGAAAATCTCGGAAAAAGATTAAAAAAATTGAAGGGAAAAATTAAAAAAACAGCAGAAGATTTGGTTGGCTGCTGCATAGAGTGAAAAATATGATGAAATTTTTAGCTGCTGGATTTGTGATTTTGGTTGTTGGATTGATTTGGCTTTTCTTTTTTTCCGTGCCGCCATACACGCCTTCTGAAATCAGAGGAAATATTTTGGGCGCGGAGAGTGGAGAAGTGGAAATTGTAATGTATTCTGACTTTCTTTGCCCAGCCTGCAAAGCTGCTGACCCGATTGTGAAAAAAATTCTGGAGGATTATCCGAACAGCACAAAGCTTGTTTACAAGCACATGGTAATTCACGATGCGGCAATGCCTCTTGCTATTGCGGTTGAATGCGCGGGCGATCAGGGAAAATTTTGGGAAATGCATGACAAGATTTTTGAAAACCAAAACCGCGCAGAATATATGAACATGGCTGACTTGGCAGAGACTTTGGGAATGGACAAAGGAAATTTTTCAGCTTGCATGCGCTCGGGGGCAGGAGCAATGCGCCAGCGGATTGCTGAAGATATGAAAGAAGCTCGGGCCGCTGGAGTGAAAGCAACTCCAAGCTTTGTGATAAACGGAAAATTCCGCGAGGGATTAATTTCCTACAGCGATATGAAATCAATGACAGAGCAAATAATGGGATAATTTTTTATGCAAACAAAATATATTTTGGCACTGGCTTTGGTTTTTGGATTGGTAGGCGGGGCTGTTTCCGTATTTTTTATTTCAAATAATTTGGAAAAAAGCAATGATGCAATGATAAAAGATTTTTATGAAACTGAAAATGCAGTCCATGTTAGCCCGCACTCTCTGCGCGGAAAAATGGACAAGGGAGATTTTAGTTATGTTCTTGTGGATGTGCGAAGCCAAGAAGAATATGAGAAAGAGCATATTGTGGGCGCAATAAATATTCCCGCTTACACAACTCCCAATACTTCTATAAAAATTGAAACAGACAAAGAGGCTGCAAAAAAGATTGTTGATGAATTCAAAGCCCTGCCGGCAGGAAAGGAAATTATAACTTACTGCTACAGCATGCCTTGCATGACTGGCAGAAAAATTGGAAAGTTGCTTGCAGAAAATGGAATTTATGTGAAAACTTTGAACATTGGCTGGAATGAATGGAAATATTTCTGGACTTTGTGGAATCATGAAGGCGAATGGAACGCAACTGATGTCGCGGATTATGTTGTTGCCGGAGCAGAGCCGGGTGAGCCAAAATTAAAAATAGAATCTGGCGGAACTTGCTCGAAAGGAGAATTTGGCTGCTGATTTTTAAATTGAGTTTTGCAAATGGTATTATGAAAATGAAAACAAATGACAAAAAACTCCGCATTGCTAGCATTGCCTCAAGCACTGCCACGCTCATCAGCGCGCACAATGTCTGCCACTCGCTTTGCATGGGATTAATCGCCTTCCTTGCGGTTTTTGGAATTGCGATTGTTGGAATGCCTCTTGCTTTTCTGCAGGAGTATAATATTTATTTTTGGTCAATGGCTTTCATCACTCTGATTATTATGCTGGCAATGATAATTAAAAAATGGGGATGCGTTTCAAACAAAACATTGCTTTTCAATTTTGGATTGCTGATTGCGGGATTTCCTTTCGCAGCTTATCCGATTGATAATTTTTTGCTTGTGGCTGGCGGGCTCGTTGCTTTAACAGCAATTGGCTGGTTTGCTTATGAAAAATTTGGAGTGGAAAATTTATGGAACAGACAAAATTGAAAATTTTGTCGCTCAGCAAAATCCATAAGATTTTGTTTGAGCAGAAAGTAATTGCTTACATCATAATTGCAGTTGCTGCCCTGCTAGTGTTTTATGCTGGAACAAATTTTTTAAAGCAAAATTATTTCGGGGAAAATTACCAAAAAGCTTTGGATGCGCAGGGAGAAGACAAATGCAAAGCTCCGGAGGGCTATACAGAGCAAGAGTGGAAAGAGCACATGGGGCATCATCCAGAGCAGTATGAGGAATGCTTAAAATAAAATTCAAAATAAAAAGTGGGGGTGAAAAATAAATGAAAGCAAAAATTGCAGGACAGCATGAGCTTAATCCGATGCTCGTTGGAAAAACTCTTGCAGCGACAACAGCAATTTTCTATCTGGCGTGCGTTGCTTTGATAGCGGTTTTCCCACAGGCTACTATGGACTTGTTTGCAAAAATGTTCCATGGGATAGACATTTCAAAAATCGCGAGCGCGCCCGCTTCAATTGACAGCATTTTGATTGGTCTCGTTGAAATTATAATCTACGCATATCTTGCAGGCTGGCTGTTAGCAAGAATATACAATTATTTCCTGAAAAAGTTTGGTTAGATTTCTTTTTATTTCCCCCTTTTTAATTCATAAAACTAGTTGTTAATCATGAAAAAAATCCTGAAAATAAAAGGCATGCACTGCGCGTCCTGCGCGCTTACGATAGAGAAGGCCTTGAAAAGTTGCAGGGGAGTTAAAAGCGCAAGCGTTTCTTTCGCAAGCGAGAAAGCTGTTGTGGATTTGGATGATAAAACAGAAGAGGCTGATTTGGAAAAAGCTGTTCGGAAAGCGGGCTATGATATTGCAAAAAATTCTGTTGAGCTGAAAGTTTTGGGAATGGACAGTGAGCACTGCCGCATGACTGTTGGAAATGTTCTGAAAAATTTGCGCGGGGTAGAAAATTTTGAGTTGGATATTGGGAACCAGAAAGCAAAAATAGAATTCAGTTCAGGAACTTCCCTTGAGCAGATGCAAAAAGCAATCAGGGAAGTTGGCTATGAGAATTTTGATATTTCAACGGAAACTGCTGAGGATAGGGAAGCTGCCACGCGCGCAAAGGAAATTTCTGAGCTAAAAACAAAATTAATTGTCGGGGCGGTTCTTGGCGCGCTTGTAATGATTGGAAGCTTTCCTGATTTTTTTCCGTTCACTCCGGAAATTCTGGCCGATCCTTATGTTCTGCTTTTGCTTACAATCCCGGTCCAGTTTTGGGTCGGCATGCAGTTCCATAGAGGAGCTATTGCTTCCGCGAAATACAAAACAGCTGACATGAATACTTTGATTTCAGTTGGTACAAGTGCTGCGTTTTTTTACAGCTTGGGAGTTTTGCTCCTGAATCCAAGCGTGAGCGCAGGGCTTTACTTTGATACAGCTGCAATAATTATCACGCTGATAATTCTCGGAAAATATCTGGAAGCTATTGCAAAGGGAAGGACAAGCGAAGCGGTGAAAAAACTTTTGAAACTGCAGTCAAAAAATGCCCGAGTGCTGCGGGCTAAAAAGGAAATTGAAATTCCAATTGAGCAGGTTGCTGTCGGAGATGTTGTAATAGTGCGGCCGGGAGAAAAGATTCCTGTTGATGGGATTGTTGTTGATGGGGAAAGTTCAGTTGATGAATCTGCGATAACAGGAGAGAGCATGCCTGTTGGAAAAAAGAAAGGTGACAAAGTTATTGGAGCTACAATAAACAAATATGGAGTGCTGAAATTCCGAGCTGAAAAAGTTGGAAACGAAACAATGCTTGCGCAAATTGTGAAAATGGTTGAGGAAGCGCAGGGCTCTAAATTGCCTATACAAAGGCTTGCGGATAAAATCTCCTCTGTTTTTGTGCCGGCAGTTTTTGCAATTGCAATTCTTTCGGCGGCTGTCTGGATTTTGCTAGGGCAGAGTTTTATTTTTGCTTTGACAGTTTTCATTGCAGTTTTGATAATTGCCTGCCCATGCGCTGTTGGGTTGGCTACGCCGACTGCTGTAATGGTTGGAATTGGGAAGGGGGCTGAGAATGGAATTTTAATTAAGAGCGGCGATGCTCTGGAAAGGGCCGAAAAACTGGACGTAGTTGTTTTTGACAAAACAAAAACCTTGACTGTTGGAGAGCCTGCTGTTACCGATGTTGTGAATTTTGGAAAAGAAAATTCTTTAAAGCTTGCGGGTGCGGTTGAAAAAAATTCCGAGCACCCCATTGCCGAGGCAATTGCTTCCAGCTATAAGGGGGCTGCTGCAAGAAATTTCAAAGCGATTCCGGGAAAAGGAGTTTCAGGAATTGTAAATGGAAAGAAAGTTTTTGTTGGCACGCGCCTGCTTATGAAAGAAAATAAAATTGATTCTGCGGAAGCAGAGGAAAAACTGCAATCGTTGGAAGAGCAGGGAAAAACTGCTGTGCTTGTTGCTTCTGGAAAAGAAATTATCGGAATAATTGCTGTTGCCGACACGCTCAAGGAAAATTCCGCAGAGGCTGTTGCTGCTTTGGGAAAAAAGGGAATAAGGACTGTAATGATTACAGGAGACAATGAGAGAACTGCAAAAGCAATTGCAGCTCAGGTTGGGATTTCAGAAATTCTCGCGCAGGTTCTGCCGCATGAGAAAGTTGAGAAAATAAAAGAGCTGCAGAAAAATGCGCGGGCAGTTGCAATGGTTGGAGATGGGATAAATGATTCACCCGCGCTCACGCAAGCGGATATTGGAATTGCAATTGGCTCTGGAACTGATATTGCGATTGAAGCGGGAAATATTGTTTTGGTTAAAGATGATTTGCGCGATGTTGTCTCTTCTATTGAACTTTCGCGCGCAACAATGAAAAAAGTAAAGCAGAATTTTTTCTGGGCTTTTTTTTACAATGTTGCGATGATTCCGATTGCTGCTGGAATTTTGCAGCCGTGGGGAATTTTGCTGAGGCCGGAGTTTGCCGCTGCTGCAATGGCGCTGTCTTCTGTGAGCGTTGTTTCTAATTCATTGTTGCTGAAGAGGTTTAGAGTTAAGAAGGATTAGTTCATTTTCCAAACGCATCCACTTCAATTATGTGAAACCCGTCATTTATTGTATTTTTCTTTCCAGTGTAGCGAATGTATCTTGCGCTTGCCTCCGAGAAGCTGTCGATCTGATGGCCAGAAACATATATTGTTAATTTATCAACAACTTTTTTCCATGAAGAGCTGTCTGTGGAGACTTCGATTGAATAACCATAGTAGGACCTGTAATCATTATCCCAAAACCGCGTTGCTATTTTGTTTATGTTTCTTACAACGCCCAAATCAATTGTTATTTGGCACGTGCCGGTTCCTGCTTCGCAGCCTGCATAGCCGTTCTGGTCTCTGGCAAAATAAGAATCATCAACAATAGAATTTTCGCCCCATGAGCATGAGCCCCCGATTTTCATTGGAAGTTGTGCTGTTGCACAGTCTTGAAGGTTTACAGTTTTAGCTCCTTTGGAAACAGAGGCAAAATCATTTAATTTTTCTTCTGGATTATTAACTTCGAGCAATTCTCCTGTGTCAGAATTTACATAAGAAGTTAAATCTGTATAAATCGCTAACTGCGATCCCGGAGAAAGTTTTGACATAATGGTCACTTCTATTCTCCAAACTTGGATGTTATTGTATGTTGATAGCCTAGCAGCACTTTTTGTTATTTCTATATTCGAGCCAGATTTAGCGAAATATGATTTCAAGTCCGCTGTTGCAATTCTAATCGCCTCGTCTTTTGAGATTTTAGTTTGAGTTGTAGTTGTGGTTGCTTGTGCTGAAGAATAAGTTGGCTCGGGGGTTGAAATTTGCCCCGGGCGCTTGCATTCCGGAGACATTGTTCCGGTTGCATCAGCATAGCAGCTGTTGTAGCATTTGCAGTATTCTGAGCTTGAAGATAAAGAACACTTCGCTTGGCATATCTGCTCTGCGCTTCCGCCAACGCAGGCTGAAATTAAAATTATTGGTGCGAGCAGAAGGGCAAGAAAAATTTTATTCTGCATATAGATTTATAGCAGGGGCGATTTAAAAATCTATTTCATCGTCTCTCTCAGTTCACCAATCGGCTCGTGTGCCTGCCTTATTGCCGGAGAAACAGAAATCAGTTTGCACAAATTGCAGAAGTGCTGCTCATCCTTGTGCGTAACTTCTCCTGCCAAAAGTTTTGCCGCGTATTTTTCAATTTCCTCGCGGATAAATTTGTCCTTCAAAAGAGTTTTTACTTTCACGCCGCGCAGTTCGCGCTTGTATTGTGAAATCGCTCCCTGAGTGCAGCCCATTTTTTCCGCAGCCTCGGTTTGCTTGAGCTTGTGCTTTTCCGTGAGCTCGCGCGCAACCATTGCTCGGACTGCTGGGAGAAAATCCTGAATAAAAACCTCGCAAAAAATCCTCATGATATCACAGTGTTATGCGCGAACGGGATTTAAATAGATTTATACAATTTAGCATATAGAAAAAATTTTATAAGCTTTGATTCCCAAGAAATTTGCAGTGATTCTATGGTGAAAATTGGAGAAAAAATACCTGACATGGAATTTGAAGTTTTTCAGAACGATGAAACAGAGAAAATAAAATTCTCAGGCTTTGCTGGAAAATGGCTTGTGATGATTTTCTATCCAGCAGATTTCACTTTTATCTGCCCGACAGAGCTTGAGGAAGCTGCTGAGAATTATGGAGAGTTCGAAAATCTTGGCGCAGAGGTTTTGAGCGTGAGCACTGACACAGTCTTCTCGCATAAAGCATGGCATGATAATTCTGCTGCGATAAAAAAAGTCCAGTTTCCAATGGCAGCTGATCCAACAGGAAGAATATGCAGAGAGTTTGGAACTTATATTGAAGGCGAGGGGCTTTCTTTGCGCGCAACTTTTATAATTGACCCCGATGGAATTCTGCATTCAATTGAGATGCATAGCAATTCTGTTGGCAGGAGCACAAAAGAAATCTTGAGGAAACTGCGGGCATTAAAATTTGTCAGGGAAAACAAAGGCCAAGTCTGCCCAGTTAGCTGGGAGCCCGGAAAGAAAACTTTGAAGCCTGGCATGGATTTGGTGGGGAAGATTTAATTTATTGACTCACTAGCAAGCTTCAAAATTTCTACCGCTCTTTTAGGATTGCCCCGTCCTACAGGAAAGTAGCATGGGATTATTTTTGTTTTAGCAGAGCCTATTTTCATTTCAAAAAAGCTTAGCTTGTTTTTTCTGGAGACTTCTGAATAATAATCAGCCAGCTTTATTTTTCTCTTGGCAAGCCGCTCAAATGGTATGAGCCCGAAAGCGACAACAAACTCCGGCTGGACGATTTCTATTTCTTTTTCCAAAATCGGAAAGAACAAATTTATTTTCTGCGCATCAGGCAGGGCCGCATCACTGCCTGTCCACTTGACAATATTTGTGAAATAAATTTTCCTGTTATGCAAAAATTTCAAAACCTTTTCTGCAAACTCAACAGGCCATTCTGATGAATTCTCTATTTCTTTAATTAGTCCATCATCAAAAAATCCTGCCCTGTGAAAAATCCTCCAGACATGCTTTGTTCCTAACCAAGGAAAGCTCGGGCCTTTCCAATCCTTTGAAGAGCTTTGGTTTCTGATTGTGGGGTTTATGAAAACAAACATTATTTTTGGCTTGTGAGTTTTTCCATTTCCTAAAATCGGCGCGAGATTGTTATCGGGAAAATGCTTTTTGTTTATTGCATGGACTTCTTTCCAAAGCTCTCCAAGTTTCTCAGAATTATCCATAATAGCTTTCAACTGATTTCTTTTATAAACTTTTTAGTTGCTAAGCGGTTTTCATTCCTAACCATCTAAAATGATATTTCGTTCCCGGCACCTTTTCCAAAGTTCGCTTGGCAGTCTCAATAAAAATTTCTCTGCCGCTCTTGTTGGTTCTTTCAGAATGTAGAACATTTGCTACATACTCATCAAATCCGCCGTTCCCGGTAACGATAACAGCGGAAACCCCCGGAAACAAATGCAGACCGGCTGGGTGGTTGAACTCGACAGGATGAAACCGATTTTTTCTTGAAGCAAGAAAATCCGCAACAGGCGCAAGATTTTTAAATGGAATGTAGAGGCAAAGTTTGTTGTGAGAATCTATATCGTAAATTGAATCAGTATAAAACTTGCCTTGAAAATTTAGATCTGGATTGTCTTTTGAAAATCCAACAAGCTCTTTTGTAAAATCAAGAGATTCTCGAGTTTTTAGGCAACCATAAACTTTTGAGTAGAAGCCTTCGCCATGTCCATTTTTTATTCCAAAATGTTCAGTTGGTTTCATATTTCCTTCATGTTTTAGAGAAATTCCGCCTCTATCAAGAATTTTTACAATCTCATCAACTAAAGGCATATATGGTGGCTCTGGGGGCGGCGGGATAGCCGTGGGATATTTTGGAACCAAAGCAGATAGCGGAGGCTTACGCTCTTTTATTTCAAGACCTGGCGGCGCGCCATCTTCCATAATTGAAGTTTTTCTCATAAACGTTGGATAAAAATTAAAATACGGATGAGATAATCTGCCATCGTACAATTCCCCCAACCAAGCTTCATAGCTGGGAACTCTCGGTTGAATTGCAGGATTTCCGCATGCAGCAATTGCATCATCGAATCTTCTTGCTATTTCTTCGGGTCGCGGTGCTGGCGGCTCAAACGTCAAAGGCGGTGGAGTTCGCGAAGCAGGTGGCACCTTCCAGGTCAGCTTGCGTGCTGGAGGCTGTGATGAAATTGTGTATTCAATCGCTGCCATACTAATCGCTATATATAATTAATCTTAAGTAGTATATAAAGCTTATTAACTTAGGTGTAGTAGAGGCTTGCCGTTATAGAATGGATTTTATTTTTGCCGCCTTTTTTAAAGCTCCTCTCAAAGAGCTTTGATATGAAGCAAATTTATTTGGATTATGCCGCCACAACTCCTGTTAGAAGAGAAGTTCTCACAGCAATGCTTCCCTACTTCTCAAAAAAATTTGGAAATGCTTCCTCTCTCCATAGTTTGGGAACAGAATCTCGCAATGCAATTGAGCAAGCGCGCGAAAGCTTGGCGAAAATTTTAAGCGCGCGCGCAGATGAAATTATTTTCACAAGCGGCGCAACAGAGGCAAATAATTTTTCATTGAAAGGAAGTTTTTTCTCGCAAAAAAATTCCGGAAAAAACCACATAATAATTTCCGCAGTTGAGCACAGCTGCATAATGGAAACCGCAAGCTGGCTGAGCAAAATCGGCGCGGTTGTTTCAATCGCGCCCGTGGACAAATATGGTTTGGTGAGGCCGGAAAAAATTTCCAATTTAATCCGCCCGGAAACTTTTTTGGTTTCAGTTATGCACGCGAATAATGAGATTGGAACAATTGAGCCGATTGAAGAAATTTCCAAAATCTGCAAAGAGAGGGGTGTGTTGTTTCATACTGATGCGGTTCAAACTTTTGGAAAACTTCCAATTGACTTGAAAAAAATTCCTGTGGATTTGCTCAGCATTAGCTCGCACAAAATTTACGGGCCAAAAGGAGTTGGCGCGCTTTTTGTAAGAGAAGGAACAAAGCTTGAGCCTCTATTGCATGGAGGCGGTCAAGAAATGGGCTTGCGCTCGGGAACTGAAAATATTGCAGGCGCAGTTGGATTTGCAAAAGCGGCAGATATGGCCGTTAAAGAAATGAAAAAGGAAATGCCCCGCCAGCAAAAGCTGCGCGACAAATTAATTTCAGAAGTTTTGAAATTTGAAAATGTTTGGCTCAATGGACCGAGAGAGAAAAGATTGCCGAACAATTCTAACTTTACTTTCAAAGGAAGGGACGGGGACTCGCTTGTTCTCCAGCTTTCAGAAAAAGGAATTTGCGCAAGCGTGGGCTCTGCCTGCTCAACAACCGAGCCAAAGCCCAGCCATGTTCTGCGCGCAATTGGCTTGAATGAAAAAGACGCGCGGGCGAGCTTGAGGTTTTCTTTAGGGCGGGAAACAACGAGAGAGGATGTCGAGGCAGTGGTTGAAGTTTTGAAAAAGATTTTGAAATGAGACTTTCTACCATTCCTGAGTCAGCCAGGGTTTTTCACTTCTTCCTAACATGGCGGTATCTTTAAATTGTTCCTGAAATTTTGGAGGCAGAAAATCTCTGACTCTCCATACTTCTCTAACTAAAGGCACCGCGCCAAGTGGCATTCCATGATAAAATTTTTCTGTTGTGTCCTCGTCAACAAAAGTATCGGCCCCTTTCTCATAAGACCTTTTTGCAATCCTATCAACACAATCATGCATGTGAAATCCTCCAACAACCAACCTTCTGTGCTCAGGCAACTGATTCAAAACAAAATCAAGATCAGCATAAACTTTTTTCGTTGTATGGGTTTCGAAAGAAACTCCTGCAACTAAAACTCTGTCTTCAGGTTTTATCTCCACATATGGCGGCACAGCCGCTCTATCCGGATTCGCCAAATCGCCATGTTCGCTAAAAAGCAGCCAGTTCACATCATAGCCTTTGCTTCTGTATCTTGCTTCAATAATTCTCATTAGATATTCGGTTGTATGCCCTGCTTTTGGGACGTCTTCAACGAACATAGAAAATTCTATATATTCTTTTATCGGGAATAGGAAAAGATACTGCGGTTTCATGCTTTATTTTTAAACAGAAAAGTATTAATAGGCATTGATTGCATGCGCCCCTTCCCAAAAGCAAAAGAAAACCACACTTACAACTCCTCGCTCAAGGAAATAATTTTCGGAATGGAAGATGGAATTGTTACAGCTCTTGGAACAGTTCTTGGGGTAGGCGCCGCCACTTCTGATTCGCGAATTGTGATTATCGCCGGAATTGTTGCGCTGTTCGCAGAAGCGCTCTCAATGTTCTTCGGCTCTTACTTGGGGGCAAAATCTGAAAAAGAAGTTATTGAAAAAACAATTTCAGAAGAGAAAATAGAGATGAAAGAAATGCGAAGCCAAGAGCTTGAAGAAATGCGGAGAGCTTACAAGAAAATGGGATTTGCGGAAAAAGAAATAAAAATTCTTTTAAACAGGCTGGATAAGAATGATAAATTGTTTTTGGAGCAGATGCTTATTCACGAGTTTGGAATTATACGGAAAAAAATCGAAAATCCTTTCCGCGTGGCAATGAAATTCTGGCTCGCTACAATGATTGGAATAATTACAATTGTTCCTTTCCTTTTCCTTCCTGTAAAATCCGCAATGTTCACTGCTGGAATTTTGGCAATGGCAACAATGTTCGCCGCGGGCGCGCTGAAAACAAAATACACAAAAAGGAGCTGGATAAAAAGTGGAATAGAAATGATGGTTGTGGGATTGGCAGCTGCTGTTGTTGGCTATGCACTTGGGACGATTTTGAATGTTGCGGTTGTGGCTTAAGCAGAATTCTTAAATAGGCAAAAATAATTTCGTGCATGCCCTTCATAGATATTTGGATCACAAACCCCTCGCAGGCAGTTGCGAAGAAAGTCGCTCTCCATCTTTTGAAAAAACGCTTGGGCGCGTGCGCGAATATTTTTCCTGTTCATTCTGCCTATTTATGGAAGGGGGAAATAGAGAAAACCCACGAATGGATTTTGATTTTCAAAACTATTTCCAAAAATTACAAAAAAGTTGAAAAAGAAATTAAAAGAATCCATCCATACAGCGTGCCGTGCATAATGAAAATTTCTGCTTCTGCGAATGGGGATTATGAGAAGTGGCTTAAGAGTGAGATTTCGGCCAGAAAATAATTTCTCTCTCAAGCTCCTTTTCTGAAAACATATTCATACCAATCCCAGCATGTTCATAAATAATTATTTTTCTCTCAATTTATAAATCATCCTTCCGAAATTCTTTTCATGCCATCACAAAACAAACAGCTCGCGGAAATCCTAAACCAGATTGCAGACATTCTTGAAACCCAGCGGGTTCAGTGGGAGCCTATTGCCTACAGAAAAGCAGCGCGCGCAATTGAGAGCCTGCCAACAGAGGTTTCTGAAATTTACAAAAACGGAGGCATGCAGGCATTGCAGGAAATTTCTGGAGTCGGCAAAGCAATTTCCAGCCACATTGAGGAATTTATCAGAACTGGAAAAATAAAAAAGCTTGAGGAGATAAGCAAAAAAATTCCAGAGGGCTTGCTGGATTTAATGAAGCTTGGAGGAGTCGGACCGCGCAAAGCTATTTTCCTTTACAAAAGGCTGAGAATAAAAACAATTGAACAGCTTGCTGCCGCGGCAAAAGCTGGCAAGCTCAGAAACCTTCCAGGTTTTGGAGAAAAGTCTGAGCAAAATATTCTCGCTTCAATAGAAATGTTTCATAAAAGCAAAGAGAGATATCTGCTCGGAGAAGCTCTGCCGATTGCAAATGAAATTCTTTCTGCCCTGAGAAAAAATCCTGCTGTTGCGCGCGCTGAACTTGCGGGCTCCAGCCGGCGCGGAAAAGAAACAGTAGGGGATTTGGATATTTTAGTAATAAGCAAAAATCCGGCGGTTGTAATGGAATTTTTTACAGCACTTCAAGATGTCGCAAGAATTTTGGGAAAAGGAGAAACCAAAAGCACCGTTGTTTTGAAAAATGGTTTGCAGGCAGATTTGAGAGTTCTGCCGGCAGAAAGCTATGGGGCCGCGTTGCAATACTTTACAGGAAATGTTGACCACAATGTCGCCCTGCGCGGGATTGCAATTGGAAAAGGCTACAAGCTTTCTGAATATGGTTTGTTCAACCGCAGAACAGAAAAATTTGTTGCCGGAAAAACTGAAGAAGAAATTTACGAAAAGCTTGGGCTCCGCTGGATTGAGCCCGAGATGCGTGAGAATAAAGGAGAGATTGAAGCCTCGCTTGCAGGAAAATTACCAAAGCTTGTCCAGCTCTCTGACATCCGCGGAGATTTTCATATCCACACAAACTGGTCTGATGGAAACCACTCAATTGAGGAAATGGCCATGGCTGCGAAAAATTTGGGCTATGAGTATATCGCAATCACAGACCACTCAAAATCAGAATTTCAGGCTCATGGCATGAGCGAAGAGAGGCTTGAAAAATATTTGCATGCTATCTGGGAAGCAAGGAAAAGAATTCACGGGATAAAAATTCTTGCCGGCAGCGAGGTTGACATAAAGCCAAACGGCTCGCTTGATTATCCTGAAAAAATTTTGAAAAAGTTGGATATTGTTGTTGCGTCAGTTCATTCCGGTTTCAAAAGCTCGGAGGAAAAAATGACTGCCAGGGTTTTGGTTGCGCTCGAATCTGGTTTTGTAAATATCCTCGGCCACCCGACCGGCAGGCTGATAACCAGAAGAAAACCTTTTGAAATTAATTTAGAAAAAATTTTCAAGCGCGCTGCTGATTTGGGAGTTGTTCTCGAGGTTGATGGGGAAATGAACAGGTTGGATTTGAGAGATGATAATATTCGTTTGGCAATAAAGCACGGCTGCAAGCTCGCGATTGACACAGATTCACATGACAAGAATACTTTAAGATTTATGGAGCTCGGGGTGAGAACCGCCCGCCGTGGCTGGGCGCGCGCAGAAGATGTTGTGAACACTTTTGAGTTCGGAAAATTAAAAAAAGTTTTTGGAAGCGTTAAGGTTTCTTAAATATTTCTTTCCAGATGAAGATTTTTAGATAGGATTTTTAATATCTCTTCTGATGGCTCTATAACTTTTGCGCTGGTTCTCTTCTGAATTTCCTTATAGAAATATGGAAAATGCGTGCATCCCAATATAATTGCTTTGATATTGTTTTTATCTATGATGTTTGCAAATTTATCCACACCGTGTTTCTCCACAATTTGTTTTGGTTTACCCCCGCGTTCAATATCATTTACAATGTCAAGATTCGCATATCCGATGACTGTTGCGTTTGGGTTGGAATTTACAATAGCCTTTTCTATATTTGATGTGCTTGTGCAGTTAGCTGCCATAACTCCTATTTTGTCAAATTTCTTCGCCACTTCCCTATACACATCATGCGGTGTTATGACAGGTATGCTCACACGTTTCCTAACTTCTGAAATATTTATTGCGCCCGCCATAGAATTGCAGTAAATCACTATCGCATCTGCGCCGCGCTTTTCCATTTTAATGCAGCTTTTGCAACGATTTCAGTAAGCTTTTTCGGATTTGATATTTGCATTTTGGTTTGCTCTGCCGGATCTTTCGATATATGTTTTCCGAAAACCTTAAAGCCATAACTCCTGAATTTCTCCACGCCAAATCTTGTATCTACAGGAGTTCCGGCTATTACAGCAACCCTTTTTGTTTTGTTATTTTTAGTTTTGTTTGTTTTTTTATCGTCTGATGCAATTTTACCAAAATCTGTTAATTCTATACCGGAACCATTTCCAAATTCTACCAACCCAATTTTTTTAAATTTCTTCATCGTGTGCCAGACAGATGTTTCAGAAAATTTGTATTTTTCAACTATCATTCTGACAAATTGCGAAGCTGTGAAATGTCCAGAATTTTCAGAAATCTCTTTGAAAATATATTTCTGCCTTTCTGTTAAAAAATTTTCAAGAATAATTGAAATGTGCTCTTTCACCCGGATATAGCTTTGGCTAGTTTGTTTGTTGTTCCTCATTATAACACCTTAGAAAAAATTTAGGTTAGCTCATGAGGATATTTCACATTAGCAAAACGAGAAGAGTTTCTGCAGTTTGTGAAGTATCTATGCGCATTTCAATTACCTAAGAAATATAGGTTTAACTGACATATAAAGCTCATACTCCAAAAATTTAGAGTATTAAAATTTCTTAAGAAAATTCAAACCTATACTTCTCCCCGTCAAAAATTCTTTTCTCTCCCCAATCTTCAGATTCTTTTTCGTTCACAAGCATTTTCCATTTTCCTGCAGTTCCATTGCAGTCATCCCCGTTTTTCTTATCAACAGCCGGCACGCTTGCGTCAATATCAATTCCGTTTCCGGCTTTCCAAGAAATCCTTTCAGAAGAAAAATCAACTGCTATATTTTTGAAATATTCTGAAAGCTTTGGCGGGCTGGCAATGTCTAATTTCCCCTCCAGATGTATCCAATTTTCAGAATGGTGCGTATGCAGCAAACCAGAGCCAACATGCTCTGCTTCTGTCGCGGGAAATGGCAGAACTTTTTTCTCGCCGCAAACTACAATTTCAGGATAAGCGTGCCAGTGGACTGACTGCAGAAGCGAGGCGTTTCCAGTTGAGCTGCTGTCAGAATTTTTCTGCCCGCCGAACAAAAAGAATCCACCGAGAACAAAAACTCCAACAATAATTCCGAAAATCGCATACTTCATGTAAGTGCCGCGCGATTTGTTTTTCTCGCGCTCGTCAGCTGCTTTTTTCTTTTCCTCTTCAAATCTTTTTCTGGCTTCCTCTCTTCTTTCATCTCTTGAAAGCTCGGCCGGCTGTGCAGGATTTTGATTTGGCTCGTCCATGGAAATCATGTGCAAGAAAGGTTTATAAAAGTTATGGCAACGCACGCCCTTCTAAATAGAACGGAACTTGCGTTGGCGTTTGCCCCGAAATGCAGTAGAACAGTCGAACCGTAGGGCCGTCATCGCTTATTATAGAATTCCAATCTGTGCGAGGAACTTCGTAAGGAAGTGGTCTCGAAACTGTCACGCCTCCATCTCTTCTTGCTCTTTCAATCAAACTTCTTTTCGATTCTTCAGATTCGTCGGATTTAGCAAGCCATTTCTCAACTTCTTCCGGGGTTTCTCGAACTTCTGCAACTCTTCCCCTTTTTTTTGACATGTAGCTTGCAATAGAGTCAAACGCCATTTCTTTCAATCTCGGAGAAGGTTTAGAAAATCCAATTATACCTCCAATATAGGAAGTCTGTAAATCGCCTTCTGATGGATACGCTTCTGCTGGATGTGTATGGAAAAACAAAGGATACTCTTTTCTTTCTTTTGCTTCTCTTATCAAATCTTCGACCTTGTCGCCAAACCACTCTATGCCGATATTATAGCTGCCGCCTAAATTAGTTTTATCCCCACCAGTAGGATTAGGTATGAGCATAACAGAAAATATTTCACTTCTGCAAACTTTATTTCTGAAAAGTTCTTTATATCCTATGAATCTTCGCAAAACCATATCGCTTCCATCTTCTGCAAAGAAAGCCACTGCAGCCCTCTCGTTTGAATTTCTCATTGTTTCATAAAGTTCAGACATGCAGTGGTCGTAGAAATCTCTTGTTATCAGAAATCTTCTTCCTGAAGATATTTTTAGAAAATCTTCTACTCGCTCTCTATAATATTTTTCTTGCGTGGCCAGTCCTTCAGCATTTCTCCCTCCTCCAATTCCTATCATTCGAGCAGATTTTAGCGCTTCAATAAGCGCTCTATCCGCAGCAGAAAGCTCCCCCTTCAGCAGTCTTGAAACGAAATCATCGTCCATAATTATTTTCTGAGATAAAGGTATAAAAAGGGATTACAAATTTACTTTAATCCCAGCGCTTTCTGTATAGCAGGCTTGTCAAAGCCGACAATAATTTTCCCGCCGATATCTATAACAGGCACGCCCATCTGGCCGGATTTTTCAATCATTTCCTCTGCTGCTTTCTGGTCCTCTTCCACATTAACATCAGTGTAAGGGACTTTGTTTTCCTTGAAAAATTTTTCAGCATGCTTGCAGAAAACGCACCATGTTGTGGAATACATTTTCACTGGGGGAAATTTTGTTGGCATAATAATTTTTGCTGGAAAGGGCTTATAAAGTTTTTGCATCTATACAACGCCGCTTTCCCTCGCAGCTTTAGCAACCGCCGCAGCAACAACAGCGGAAATTTTCCAGTCAGTTGTTGCTGGAATAATATTCTCTGCTGATGGATTTTTCACAAAATCTGCAATAGCCTGCGCAGCGGCAATATGCATTCGCATATTTATTTTTCTTGCGCGCGCGTCCAGCGCGCCGCGGAAAATTCCCGGGAATGCAACTGAATTGTTTATTTGGTTTGGAAAGTCGCTTCTGCCAGTTCCAACAATTTCCGCGCCCGCAGATTTTGCGTCAGAGAGAGAAATTTCCGGCTCAGGATTTGTGAGCGCGAAAACTATTGCGCGCTTGCCCATGGAAGAAATCATTTCCTTTGTAATTTCTCCCACAACTCCTGTTGCTGCAACTAAAACATCCGCGCCAGCAAGCGCATCAGAAAGGCTGCCGAAAATTTCTTTCTCATTTGTTCTGTCAGCAATAATTTCCTTGTATTTGTTCATGTTTTCTTTTCTCCCCTTGTAAATTATTCCAGCAGAATCCACAAGAACCAAATTTTTGAAACCATACTCAAGCAAAATTTCCATGATTCCAAATCCAGCCGCGCCAGCTCCTGCAATTACAACTTTTGCGTTTTCTTTTTTCTTTCCAACAACTCTTAAAGCATTTATCAAGCCTGCGAGCGCGACAACAGCAGTCCCCTGCCTGTCATCATGGAAAACCGGAATATCCAATTCTGCGTTCAATCTTTCAAAAACTTCAAAACATTTCGGAGTTTCTATATCCTCAATATTCACAGCCCCGAAAGTTGGAGAAATCTTTTTCACAAAATCTATAATTTCTTCTGCTGTCTGCGCGCGTATGCAAAGCGGAAATGCGTCCACGCCGCCGAGCTGCTTGAACAGAATTGCTTTCCCTTCCATTACAGGCAACGCGGCCTCGGGCCCAATTTTTCCCAATCCCAGAACGCGCGAGCCATCGCTGACTATCGCAGCTAAATTCCATTTTGAAGTGTAATCATAAACTTTGCTTTTGTCTTTTGCCACAGCAAGCGAAACTGCCGCAACTCCTGGAGTGTAAAGAAGTTTCAGGTTCTCCTGAGTTACTGGAATTTTGCTTTTGATTTCAATTTTTCCTTTAAGTTTTTCGTGGAGAGCGATGGATTCTGATGATGTTGACATAGAAGTTTAGAGCTTTAAGAAAGTTTAAAAAGATGATAGACTTGAAAATTTATTTTTTGTAAAAATATTTCGTCCAGATTTTCTTAAAAAAAGGCATTGTCAAAGTTGAAATCAAAAAAGCAACAGCTGGAACAATTGCATTCAGCCATGCGTTTTCAATTCCAAGATACTGGAAGTAAAATCCAATTGAAGCATAAGTAAAAATTACAATTAGAACCTTGCGCGCCAAGCTCGTTTCCCATGCTTTATCTATTTCAACGCGCGCGTTTCGCTCTTCGATTTTTTCAATTCTTTTTTCCAAGCTATCTTTCATAAAAATCACTTCGGCGGTTTCCCATGCTTCGTAATTTCCAAGCTGCAGCTATTGTGCTTTTTGCACCAAGCCTCGCACTTCTCCGCCCAGATTTTTTCTTTGTAAGCAAATCCGCAGATTTTGCAGGAAAATGATTTTTGCATAATATCTTTTATGATGCCACATTATTTATAAATTGCCACTTGAAAACATTTCCTATGAAAACTAAAACCTCCTCAAAGAAAATGGAATCCTGCGATTGCAACTGTTGTGGAAAAATGAGCAAGGCATGCAAACGCGGTTGTAGCTGTTGTTAAATCCACAATCTTTTTAACATAGTTTCTCTAGTTCTACTTATGCAAACCTACGACATAATAATCGTCGGAGCGGGCTGCGCGGGCTTGGCTGCTGGAATGTATGCTGGCAGAATGCAATTGAAAACTTTGATTTTCGGAGACCCGATTGTCGGCGGCACAATTACAACAACAGACATTGTTGAAAATTATCCGGGATTTATCCGCTTAACTGGATTAGAGCTTGCGGAAAAATTGCGCGAGCACGCTTTGGATTACAAGGATTTTGTTGAAATAAAAGAGGCACGGGTTGAAAAAATTTCAGGCCATGGCCAGTGCTTCCGCGTGGACGCGGGCGGGATTTCCTATATAGCGAAAACAATTATTTTCGCAACTGGAATGAAAGAGAGGCATTTGAATGTTCCTGGGGAGGCGCAATTTTTCACGCGCGGCATTTTTACTTGCGCGCTTTGTGACGGGCCGCTTTGGAAGGGAAAAAATATTGCAGTTGTGGGCGGCTCGGATTCTGCCGCAAAAGAAGCTTTGCTTTTAACGCAGTGGGCGAAAAAAGTTTTTATTATTTACAGAGGGGACAAAATACATCCAGAGCCTGTGAACATGGCGCGGGTTGAACAAAAAGTAAAAGAAGGAAAAATAGAAATTATTTACAATACAAATATTTTGGAATTCAAGGGAGAAAAATTTTTGAAGGCCGCTATGCTGGACAAAGCTTACAGCGGAAAAAAAGAATTTCCGATTGATGCAGTTTTTCTTTCTATTGGAGCAGTTCCAATCAGCGAAATGGCTTCTGCCCTAAAAGTAAAGCTGAATGAGAAAAAAGAAATTATAATAAACCGGCAAAGCGAGACAAATGTTCCGGGATTTTTCGCTGCAGGAGATGTTGTGGACACAAGATTCAAGCAGGCAATAACTGGAGTTGGCGAGGCTGTTGCCGCTGTTTATTCTGCTTACACTTACATTAACACAAATTCAATTGTGTGCCCGGTTGGAGATGTTGAGGATTTGAAAATTTCTAAGAGGGGAAAATAAATTGGAGCTGGGCCTGAGATTTTCTGATATACCCGCAGGCAATTTGCCTTTTAGGGTGAGCCCTAGACCTTTTCACGAAAAGGGCTCGGGAGTTGAACTCAGCTATCGCGCTCACTGCAAAATTATATCCTGATGCTCTTCAAAGGAAGGGTATCAGGATTAACCTAAAACTGAGGGGAAACTACGTTTCCCCGCGGTTTGGACTGCAGGCGCGTGCATGGCCGCTCTGCCAACCCAGCATAGGAAATATACGCAATATACATATTTAAAATCTCTCATTATTAGTTCTTCTATGCCCCTAAAACTCTTTAACACTCCGCCTTTTCTTTCTTTTTATCCGAGCTTGCAAAAAGAAAGAAGAGGCAGGTTGCCAAAAGAAAGAAAAAGTGTTATTCATGCCACTAAAATTATTTAATACATTGGGCCGAAAAAAACAAACATTCAAGCCACTCAAAGACAAAATCGTAGGCTTGTACACTTGCGGCCCGACTGTTTACAATTACGCGCACATCGGAAATCTGCGCACATATATTTTTGAGGATATTCTGAAAAGAGTTTTGATTCTCAATGGCTTCAAAGTAAAGCATGTGATGAACATAACAGATGTAGGCCACTTGACAAGCGATGCGGACACTGGAGAAGATAAAATTGAAATGGAGTCAAGAAAAGAAAAAAAATCCGCGTGGGAAATTGCAGAATTTTACACTAGCGCGTTCGCGGAGGACATTCAAAAATTAAATATAATTCCAGCTGAAATAATTTGCAAAGCGACTGGCAATATTCATGAGCAGATTGCCCTTGTGAAAATTCTGGATGAAAAAGGCTTCACTTATGAAATCGCGGGCGATGGAATTTATTTTGACACTTCAAAATTAAAGGATTATGGGAAGCTGACAGGAATGAAATTTTCCGAGCTCACAGAAAATTTGAAAGCTGGGGCGCGCGTTGAGCTTGTTGAAGGGAAAAAAAATCCAACTGATTTTGCTCTCTGGAAATTTTCTCCTATCGGGAAAAAAAGGCAGATGGAATGGGACAGCCCTTGGGGAAATGGATTTCCGGGATGGCATATTGAATGCTCTGCAATGAGCATGAAATATTTGGGGGAAAGTTTTGACATTCACTGCGGGGGAATTGACCATGTGAATATTCATCACACAAATGAAATTGCGCAGGCAGAGGCTGCAACTGGAAAAATTTTTGTAAAATACTGGCTGCACGGAGCTTTTCTGCAGTTGGCTGCAGGAGAAAAAATGGCAAAGTCTACAGGAAATTTTGTGCGAATGCAAACTCTTTTGGAGCGCGGAATAGCTCCGCTCGCTTACAGATATTTTGTTTTAACCTCGCACTACCGCTCGCCGCTGAATTTTTCAGAAGAGGCTGTGCGGGCAGCTGAAACTTCTTTGAACCGGCTTTATGATTTCGTGGGGCGTGTGCGGGCAGCTGATGGAAAAGAAAACAAAAATATTTCCACATTGATAAAAAATTTTAAAAAGGAATTTTTGGATTTTGTGAATGATGATTTGGACACGCCGCAGGCGCTTGCTGCTTTGAATAATTTTTCAACTGCTGTGAACAAACTGATAGATGAAAAAAGTTTTGGAAAGAAAAATTCTCAGGAAGTTTTGGAAGCCATTGAATGGGCTGATGAAGTTTTGGGCTTAAAGCTTTCGGAGAGGAGAGAAGAAAAAATTCCAGCTGAAATTAAAAAGCTTTTGTCCGAGAGAGAAGCAGCGCGCGCAAAAAAAGATTTCACTGCTGCTGATGAAATCAGGAAAAAGATTTCTGAAATGGGATGGATTGTTGAGGATTCTCCAAAAGGGTCGAGGGTGAAGAGGAAATGATAAAAATTATATTTTTCGATTTCGCCGGCGTTTTGTTCAGCATATCTGATTTTGAGCATTTATACTTACCAAAAGGAATCGGAGTTGATGCAAAAAAAATTATTGAAATAACAGACAGGTTCGATGAATCTGGAAGGGTTTCTGATAACAACTTTTTGTCCATTGTGTCAAAAGAACTTGGATTCAAACCAAAAAAGTTAAAAAAGAAGTGGCTATCTATTTACAAAAAGAATGGGAAGCTCGTAAGAAGCGTTTACAAAGTTGCATTTTCTCTGAAAAGACATGGATATAGAATAGGAATACTAAGCAACGCAAAGAAAATGCATGCAGACATAAATGTTAAAATGGGAGCCTACAAGGGGTTTAATCCTGTGATACTTTCATATAAAGTCCGTATGGTAAAGCCCGACAAAAAAATCTATGCGCTCGCATGCAGGCGCGCTCGCGTGCGCCCGAGCGAAGCGGTTCTCATTGATGACAGAATTGTAAATGTAAAGGGCGCGCGGGCTTTTGGAATGCGCGCGATTCTTTACAAAAATCCTGGCCAGCTGAAAAGAGAATTGAAAAAATTAAATATCAAATTCTAAAACCTTTTTAACATTAACTAATAATCTGGATTCATGCGCCCGCCAGATTGCATTTTAGTCCGAATGGGAGAGCTCGCTCTGAAAAGCGACCAAGTGCAGAGAAAGTGGTTCAATATTCTTTTGCAAAATGTGAACGCGGGCTTGAAAGAGGAAGGAATAGAATATAGGATTGAAGTAAATCCAAATAGGATTTTTGTTTTTACAAAAGATATTGAGAAGGCTATTGCTGTTCTAAGGAAAGTTTTCGGAATTGTTTCTGTCAGCCCAGTTTGGCAGTGCCACTCTGAGCTTGCTGAAATCCGCCTGCTTGCGACAGATATTGCAGAGCAGGTTCTGAAATTGGATGAAAAAAAATCTTTTGCAATTAGGGCAAGAAGAGCGGGGCACCACAAATTTTCTTCCAAATTAATTGCAGAGGAGGCTGGAGCTGCAGTGAAAAGAATTACAAATGCTCAAGTAAATTTGAGCAAACCTGAATTTGAAATTGAAATTGAGTGCCGCTCGCGCAACACTTATATTTTTACAGAAAAAATTTCTGCAGTTGGTGGGCTTCCGCTTGGGACTGGAGGAAAAGTTCTTGCTTTGCTTGAGAAAAAAGAGGACGCATTCGCTGCGCTGATGATAGCAAAGCGGGGTTGCGAGCTTGTTTTGCTTGCGAAAAGTTTTGAAGCAGTGGAAAAAATAAAGAATTTCTATATTGGCAGAGAGATTGAGCTTTTCGCTGCAAGGAATTTTTCAGAAATAGATGAAATTTTAGATGAGGAAAACATCGGCGCAGTAGTTTCTGGAGAACAAGTGAGCAAAAAGATTCTGAAAATCCTTGAAAAACGAAATGTTCTTTTTTTGCGGCCGCTGGAAGGCTTGCCAGAAAAGGAAGAATCTGAAATTTTCGAGAGTTTTTCACTCAAATCGGCGGGTAATTAAACCCAAATTCATCATAACCGCCCCATAGTAAAGCTTTATATACTTTACTTTCCTATAGAAATATAGAAAATCCTAGTGATTTTGTCTGAAGTGAGTGGCAAAAAAATTTATAAATACTCACTTTGGAATTAAAACATGCGGCGGAGCAAAAGGCCGCTGCAGTGAAAATCCAAAAGATTTTCACGCGTAGAAAAATTCCCAAAAGGAATTCTTTCTACCGCAAGAAATAAAAATTAAATGGGGTTGGTAAAAAATGGTAGCAACACAACAGCTTTTGGATTCATTGAGGCAAATAGGCCTAAACTTGTATGAGAGAAAACTCTGGGTAGCTTTGCTCAGCAGGGGAACTTCTTCTGCAGGAGAGCTTTCAAAGCTTGCGAAAGTCCCGCACTCCAGAACTTATGATGTTTTGGAATCTCTGGCGGACAAGGGATTTGTAATGATTCAAACCACAAAGCCGATAAAATATGTTGCGATTGCGCCGGCAGAGTCTCTTGAGCGCGCGAAAAAACATTTGCGCGAGCAGACCGATGTGAAAATTTCAAGAATAAACCAAGTTCAAAGTTCTAATATTGTTAAAGAGCTTGAAAAGATTTTCAAAACAGGTGTTGATTTGGTTGAGCCCGGAGAAATGACTGGCTCTTTGAAGGGAAGGCATGCTTTGCATACACAGCTTGATACAGTTTTCAAATCCGCAAAAAAGAAAATTCATATTGTAACAACAGGAGATGGGTTGAGAGAACTGCATACAAAGCACGGAGAGGTTTTGAGAAAAGCAGCTAACCGCGGAGTTAAAGTCAGAATTGCAGTTCATGCAGGAAAAGAACACGGAGACGCAGTTTCTTCCGCGAAATCTTATGCAGATGTGCGCAGGCTTGAAAAAAATCACGGCAGGTTTGCTGTTGTAGATGACTCGCAGGTTGTTGTCTCTCTGACGAACGATGCAGATGTTCATCCAACTCAGGACTTTGCTTTATGGACGCAAAGCGATCACGCAGCCGGAAACACTTTCGGGCCGCTGTTCGATGCTTTATGGTCAGGATTAAGTCCGGCTTAAATTTTATTTAAGTCAGCTATTTTTTTGCTGACTTTTAATTTTTATTTTTCTAATTTTCTGTAAGCTTTACTGATAGAAATTTTTCCAACTTTCTTATTAAATCTAAAGGAGGAGACCAGCCATTTTCAATTCTTGCAATCAAATTCTCCTGAATGGAAATTTTTCTCGCAAGCTCCTGCCGCGTGAGTTTTCTTTTTTCCCTTTCAGTTTTCACAACAGAAGAAAGATTTTCCATAAGTTCTGTTCCCAATCCTTCAGGCGGGCGCGGAAGTTTTTTTATTGCAGGAGGCGGCGCCGGCCTTGAAATAATATTGCCTGAGCCAGCGCAGTTTTTGCAAACATGCATTGATGCGCCTTCGATTTTCGATGTGTAAGCCGCATTTTTTGAGCCACAAATCTCGCAGTCCTGCATAATTTCTATTGCCATTCCCGAAATAAAAACCTGAAATCTCACAAGCTTTTAAGCTTTCAGTTCCAATAAAAATCAGATATTAGCAATCGAAGTCTACTTCTTAGTTTACTTCAGAAATAAAATATCAAAAAATAAAAAAATAGGTGAATATATGGCATATGGACAAGGTTTCGGCGGCCCGAGGGAAATGCACAAAGCTGTCTGCACTGATTGCAAGAAAGATTGTGAAGTCCCTTTCAAGCCAACAGAAGGCAAACCAGTCTTCTGCAGAGATTGCTTCCCAAAACACAAGAAGTTCTAAATTAGTTTTGGATTAAGTAAATAGATTGAAATTTTTTGTTTTTTTTATTTTTTGATTTTCTAAGTGCTTGAAGTAGAATTTAAATTAAGCGTGCAAAGCAGTTCTATGGCAGATTATTCTTGGGTTGCGTTGATAGCAATCTCCGCGATATGTTGGACTATTTCAATTTCTCTGCAGAGGCTTGTGCTGAAAGAGAAAACTTCTGTTATCGGCTACAATGCGCTCTATGGAATTATAGCCTCGCTGTTTTTTGTTCCGTTTATTTTCACAACAAAACTTCCTGCACAGCCAGAGGCATGGATTTTTTTCGTAATAACGATTGGAATATGGGTGATCGCCGGCCTTTTGCAGAGATTGCAGTTCAGACACAGCGACATCCCTTTGCAAGTCGGAGTAGCCACATCAGAAATGGCGTTTGCTTTTATTCTCGGAATTATTTTGCTGGCTGAAAGCATAACACCAATGAAAATTTTCGGGCTTCTTGTAGTTGCCGCGGGCATAATAATTTCAGGTTTTGGCGAAGCAAATAGAAAATTGCTAATGAAAGTTATATCTATAATTTTGGTTGCCTCGTTCTTTTCAGCTTTGGCAAATGTGGCTGACAAATATACAATTCAATTTTTCGACCCGTTTTTCTTCGGGTTCTTTTTATTTTTCTTTCCTGGAGTTATCCCGCTTATTTTCATAAAAAAAGAATCTCTGAAGAAAACCGAGGAGCTGATTCTAAAAAAGAAATGGCTTGTTGCCGGAGCCGCCCTTTCCTCAGCGATTGCATACCTGGCTGTTCTAATGGCTTACAAAATCCCCACAACAGAGATAAGCACAATTTATCCGGTATTTGAGGTTCTCATGCTTCTGGCAATTCCTGTAAGTACGATTATAACAGGAGAAAAGCAGAATTTATTTTGGAAAACTATTGGGGCGATAGTTGCAACAGCGGGCGCGATTTTGATTTTGGGGATTTGAAACCTTTTTAAAATTCCCTTTGTCAAATGTAAAGATTTTTGCTTCATCTACCAACCGAAAGCGCCGGTGCCACGACCTTGATTTCTCTTGTACGCCATTGATAGTTCTTCTGCTCGCTGTTCGGGTGATAATGAAGCAAGGTAATCGTCTGCTTGCTTCTGTCTTTCTAATCTTTCTAAATTTCTAAGTTTTGACATATCTTTCACCTCCTAAAAACATTTTTCCAAACTCTGTAAGCACCAAAGTTTTTCTCTCAAGATTTTTTCCGAAATCAACCAAGCCCATTCTTTTTAGCTTAGAAAGTATATGCCAGACAGAAGTTTCGGAGAACTTGTGCTTTCCCACCAAAAGCCTTACGAAAGCAGAAGCGCTCAATTTTTCAGAAGCTTCGCAAGCCTCCATAAAAACTAAGTTCTGCCTTTCGGTAAGAGTCTCTCTAACCAAAAGCGAAACATTCTCTTTCACCCATTTATAGCTTAGGCTTGTTGATTTTAGTTTCCTCATAAAAACACCCAAGAAAATTTTTGGCAATTAGTGAGGATACTTCAAGCTGCAGAAATTATAATAATCTGCCCAAATTGCGAAGTATCGGTTTGCATTTCAATTACCTATAGGTTATTACGCATAACTGGTATATAAAACCCATACTCTAAAATTTTAGAACAGCGCACGCGATAGGCCATTCAAACCAGCCTAAAATAAACCCTTCTGTTATTTTTTCCTTTATTTTCCATTTTTATTACTTCAATCCTCCCAATCTCTTTTGTATTATGCACCTGCGTGCCGCCGTCTGCCTGAATATCTATTCCAACGATTTCAACTATTCTCAGTTCTGGAATATTTGGCGGCAGCGCGCCAGCTAATTTTGAAATTTCCGGAATAGCGAGCGCTTTCTCTCTTGGAAGAAAATAAATTTTTATCTCTGCGCCGGCTGCGAGCTTTTCATTTGCTTTCTCCGCAAGCTGCAGAACTTTTTCCTTGTCAAAATTTTCCAGATCAAAATCAATCCTGCTTTCTTCAAACCCGAGCTGATTTCCTGTAATCAAGCAGCCGATTTCTTTGTTGAAAATCGCTGAGAGCGCGTGTGCTGCAGTGTGCATGCGCGAGAGTTTATAACGTCGGTTCCAGTCAATTGCTCCGCGAACTTTATCTCCGACAGCAAGGCCTTCCTTATCAACTTCGTGTGCAATTTCTCCGGAAACTTTTTTCACATTAACAATTTTGAAATTTCCTTTTTCTGAGGTCAACGAGCCTTCATCATTCGGTTGGCCACCTCCTATCGGATAAAAAGCTGTGCGGTCTAGAAAAATCAATTTGCCTCCCACCCGCTGGACAGTTGCATCAAATTCACGAATGTCCCCGTCTGTCAGATAAAGCATTTCTGTCATACGAACACCAAATTATTTAGAATTTATAACTCTTTTAAAATGGATACTCTATTTTTTTAGAGCAGTTAAAATTGGAAGCTTTTTTAAATTCTACAATTCAAGACAAGCCATGCCCTACGACCACAAACTCGTTGAAGAAAAAATTTCAAAGCTCTGGGCCCGAGAGCAGAAAAAAATTGAGCGAGCAATTCATTTTGAAAAAGGCAAGCCGCTTTTTTCTTTTCTGGAAGGCCCGCCGACTGCGAATGCCCCGCCAGCCCTGCACCATTTGGAAACGCGCGTTTTCAAGGATTTGGTTTGCAGATACAAATACATGAAAGGATTTACTGTTCCGAGAAAAGGCGGATGGGACTGCCACGGACTGCCGGTTGAAGTGCAGGTAGAAAAAAAACTTTCCCTTGGGACAAAAAAAGAAGTTCTCAATTATGGAATCGGAAAATTTAATGCAGAATGCCGCAGCGATGTTTTCACTTTCATAGAAGCGTGGAATAAATTTACGGAAAAATCTGGCTACTGGATTGACTTGAAAAATCCCTATGTTACTTTAGATAATGATTACATTGAAAGCGTTTGGTGGAGCCTGAAAGAATTGTGGAAGAAAAAACTTTTGTATGAGGGGCACAAAGTTGTTCCTTACTGCCCGCGCTGCGAAACAGCCTTGAGCTCGCACGAGGTTGCGCAGGGCTATGAAAATGTTGAAGTTCAAACAGTCACTGTAAGGCTGGCGACAAAAGAAAATCCAAATATTTTTTTCCTTGCATGGACAACAACTCCATGGACTCTGCCAAGCAATATTGCGCTTGCGGTGAATCCAAAATTAGATTATGTTTTTGTGCAAAAAGGAAATGAGCAATATATTTTGGCTGAAGGTCGCGTTGATCACTACTTTGGAAAAGAAGCGCAGATGGTGAAAAAAGTAAAAGGAAAAGAGCTTTTGGGAATTGAATACGAGCCGTTGTTTGATTATTTTGTTGGAAAACTTTCAAAGCCTGCGTGGAAAATAATTCTCGCTGATTATGTTTCAGATGCAGACGGAACCGGAATTGTGCACACTGCGCCCGCGTTCGGAGAAGTTGACTATGAAAACTGCAAAGAATTTGGAATGGCTTTTGTCCAGCCTGTTGCCCGCGATGGAACTTTCACTGAAGAGGTTTCGGATTTCACTGGAAAATTTGTGATTGATGCTGACCCGGAAATAATTGAGCTCTTGGCAGAGGAAGGAAAACTTTTCAAAACAGAAAAGCTCAAGCATGATTATCCTTTTTGCTGGCGCTGCAAAAAGCCTTTGCTATACTATGCGCTGAACTCATGGTTTATTGCGGTTTCAAAATTCAGAGAAAAGCTTGTGAAAGAAAATGAAAAAATAAACTGGTTTCCCGCTTACATAAAGGAGGGAAGATTTGGAAACTGGATTGCGGAAGCAAAAGACTGGGCTTTGAGCAGAAGCAAATTCTGGGGAACTCCTTTGCCGATTTGGAAATGCAGCTCGTGTAGAGAAATGGTTTGTGTGGGCTCAGTAGAAGAATTGAAAAATCTTTCCACGCAAAAAATTTTAGGAAAAATTGATTTGCACAAGCCAGCTATTGATGAAATAAAATTGAAATGCACAAACAAAAAATGCAAGGGAGAAATGAAGAGGGTTTCAGAAGTTATTGACACTTGGTATGATTCCGGCTCTGCGCCGTTCGCGCAGTTCCATTATCCGTTTGAGAACAAAGAAGTTTTTGAAAAGCATTTTCCCTATGATTTTATTGCAGAGGCAATTGATCAAACAAGAGGGTGGTTCTACACGCTTCATGTTTTGGGAGTTTTGCTTTTCGGAAAGCCTGCTTACAAAAATGTTGTGTGCGCTGGGCATTTAGTTGATGATAAGGGAGAAAAAATGAGCAAGAGCAAGGGAAACATTATCAAGCCGGATGAAATGTTTGATAAGTATGGAGTTGACGCAACACGCCTGATTATGTGCACAGCAGAGCCCGGAAATTTCAAACGCGTGGGGCCGCAGACAGCCGCCGACACAACTGTTCCGCTTGTAAATACTTTGTGGAACACTTTTGTATTCTCAGAAGAATTTTTTGAACAACCAAAAAGAGCTTCAAAACTTTCTATAGAGGACCAGTGGATTTTGTCGCGCGCGAACTCTTTGATTTCTGAAGTTGAAAAAAATTTGGAAATCCACGAATACCAAAATTGCTTTGCTGCGCTAAACAGCTTTATTGTGAATGACTTTTCGCGATGGTACATAAAGCTTGTTAGAGATAGAACAGATGAACCTGCTGTTAGCTTTGCAATTGGAAAAGTTTTTGAAATTGTTTCAAAACTGCTTGCGCCCTTTGCCCCGTATATTTCTGATTTCCTTTGGACAGAATTTTTGGGAAATAAAAATTCAGTTCATTTTGAAAGCTGGCCTATTGCTGACAAGAAAATGCTGAGCGAAAAATTAGAAAAGCAAATGGAAATTTGCCAGAAAATTGTTGAGGCAAGCAATGCAGCAAGGCAGGAAAAAGCAGTCAAGCTGAAATATGTTCTACCTGCAATTACAGTTTCCGGAACAAAAGAAGTTGCTGATGCAGCAAAAAATCTGGAAGAGGTTTTGAAAAAAGCAGCCAATGTAAAGCATGTGAAAACAGGCGCTTCTGAATCCACAATAACAGCAAAGCCGAACTGGGCTGTTGCCGGAAAGAAATTTGGAAGTGATATTAAAAAATTGAACGAAGAACTCCAGAAAATAGATGCAGCGAAATTGAAAGCTGAACTGCAGAAAAAGAAAAATGCAGTTGTTTCTGGGCTGAAAATTTTCGCTGAGGATATTATTTTCACAGAAAAATCTTCTGAAGAAACATCAGGAAAAGAATTTGCCGGGGGAAAAGTGTTTCTGGACACAAATGCTTCTGCTGAACTAAAAAAAGAATGGCTTGTGGCAGAGCTCATGCGCGCAGTTCAGGAAATGCGCAAAGAGCTGCGGCTGAAAAAGAAAGATAAAATTACTTTATATTTACCTGAGGAAAAGGCTTTCCGAGATTTTGCGAAACAAATTTCTGAAGGAACAGGAAGCAGGATTTCTTTCGGGGCAATTGCTGGAAGAGAAGGGAAGTTTGAGTTCGATGAAAAAGAGTTTGTGTTTGGTGTGAAGATTTAAAGTTACAAATTTTCTTACTAAGAATCTCCAATACGCCTCGCATAAACTTTAAGCGCGCGCAGGCAGGTTGCTGTTGTGAAAATCCCTCTTTCATCTGTCAATGGGGACCTGTACATTCTGGAGTCAGTTTCTGGGTCAACGACATCTCCTGCAGGAAGCCTCATGCTCGGATAGGATGCCCAGCTTCCAGATTGAAGTCCATCTTGAAATTGTGTGTCAACTAAATATCGTGCAAGACCATCTGCCTCATTTTTATAATCTAGACAACCCCCAATTCCAATCAGAGAAAAGGCTGCAGGCAAAGGCTGTTGAGGATTTCTGCAATTTTCTGCGAGCCACTTTCTTCCTTTTTTTAGCGTTTCCTTATTGCCATTTCCTTTAAGCGCAAGAATAGCTTGTGCAGTTGCATAAGAAGGGACAATCCACCAATACCCGACCCATTGGCCTTCTGATTTCTGAGATGATACTAAAAAATTTACCGCGGATTTATCCCTGCCGAGCGCCTGCAAAACAGTGGCAGTAACATCCGGATGAGAGGAGCACCAGCCGCTAAAAGAACCGCCATCTGGAACGCCATAAACAGCTGCGAGAGCTTCAGGATCATTATGAGTCGAGTATCCGCCGTCAGCAGTATTCTTATGGGCATGCAAAAATCGTCTGGCATTTCTTATATTTTTTTCATATCCTCTGAAATTTTTAAGAAGCATTAAAGCAAGAGCAGTTGTGTCAGCATCATGGAACGCTAAATCCCTGTTAAATCCCCAGCCGCCCCCTTCATCCTGCCTGCGCGCAATTTCCGCAGCTGTCTGGCTCAGAACATTTGGGTCAACTCTGGACTCAAGCAGAGACACAGCAGTATAAACAGTTGGATAATCATCTCCATCTCCATGAGAGCGCGTTGGGAAATCGCTCCACAGCCCTCTACTATCTTTTTGATGAAGAACAAAATTCAAAGCTTTCTCAGATGCTTTTTGGATATCTATCATAGATATAATTACCGTTTAAAAGTATTTAAACTTGCATAAATTCCATGCTCTCAACTTCAATGGTTTTACCTGCAACAGATTTGAAATTTCCGCCAACTTTTTCATAAACTCCGGCGCGCCTTTGCGCAGGGGAAATAGAAACCGCAAGAGGATAGTTTAAATCTATTTCTGCAAGCTGGTTTGATAAATTGCGCAAATGCACTAGGCCCATCATTTCCCTGTTTTCTGATGGGGCAAAACTTTGCGCAGATTCGGGGTCGGTAAATTCATAAACATAAAATGAAGGTGTGAGGCCATCCTTGTTAAGAACACTGCAGCCAACAAGCGCGCCCATGTACATGCCTTCATCCGGAAACGGAGAAGGATATGTTCTTAGGACTGGAATAATTTTTTCCACAGCTCCCTGGGCGATATAAACTCTCGGAAAATCTTTTTTCACTTGCATCGAGCTGGCTTGCTGGGCATCTGGAACCCCAAGGTCAGCAAGCATTTGATTCGTAACTTCCAACGCGAGCCTTGTTGCCTCTGCCTGCTTTCCTCCAAGTTTAGCATCGCGCCTTGCCTGCGTCCCTTCACGGTTGAACAGAGCTTCATTAATGGTTGAATAATAGAAAACATCTTCTATATGAGGAAGCCTTCTAACAGGCTGCTGCGATTCAAAATATTCTCCTTCAGGGCCTCTGAATGCCATGAAAGTCAATATACCACAAAAACATTTAAATACATCACTACAATCTAATCTATGAAAAAATATTTCCGCGAAACAGAAAATTCCAACTATTACATTTCTTTAGCAGGCGCGGCTGTTGCAGTTGTGATGGTTGCAGTTATTTTTGGTTCAGACTATGGCGGTGAGAGCCAAACAGCGTTCAACCAAAAAGTATTCGGCCCCTCCGGCGCTTTTGTGGCGCCATCCTTTTCTGGAGAAGTGGTTGCTGTAGTTATACCTGCCGGAAGCATAAAAACAAATCGAACAACTTGCTCTGAAGAAAAAGAGAAAGGATACTCCTTTGATGCGAGCACAGGAGCATTCAAAGAAGATTCTTATAGGATTCTGAAAAAATGCAGCGACGGGACTGAAACTGTGGTTCAAGATTGGACGCCGATTTCATAAAATAACATTTATTAACACTTGCATCAAACCTCTTCTATGCCCCACCTAAAATTTGAAACTCTCTCTAACAGAGCAGTAAGCTTTCTCCAGCAAATAGAAGGAAAAATTTGCATTTTCCATGATGATGACGCTGATGGAGTCTGCGGGGCAGCAGTTGTTCTTGCTTTTCTGGACCAGCAGGGAAAGAGTGCGGAAAATTTCTGTGGGGATATTGATGAAAAGAATTTCAAAAAATATTCAAAAGAAAATTTCGATATCGCAATTTTCATCGACTATCCGCTTGCAGACTACCCACAGTTTTTGGATTTTTTCAAAGGAAAGAAAATTTTGATTTTGGACCACCACATGCCAACTAATGAAATAAATTCCAAGGAAATAATTTATCTCAACCCACGATTCAAGAAAAAGGATTTGTATTATTGCTCAACTCACTTGGCTTGGGATGTCTGCAAAGCTGCAGGCCTGAATGGGCTCGAATGGCTGATGCGCTTGGGCTCTGTCGGCGACCACGAGATTGAAGGAACAACAGAGGAGAATGAAGCGATTGATGTTGTGCATGCAATTCAAGCAATAAAGAAAGAGGATGGAATGCAAAAGCTCGCTTCTGATTTATCAGAATTTTCCAAGCTTTCTGATTTTGTTTACAATCCAAATTACCAAAAAATGAAAAACATTTTGAAAAAAGAAATTGACAGGCAGATTAATTTGTTTGATTTAGAAACTCCTGCAAAAGGGATTCATTTTTTTGAAATCAAGAGCAGCTACAGCATTACTTCAATTCTCGCTAATACGCTTTTTGATTTGTATCCGAGCCGAACAATAATTCTCTACACAAAAAAGAATGGTGGGTGGAACGTGAGCGCACGCTCGCGCAAGTTTGATTTGAATGCGGCTTTCAAGATTGCGAGCAAAAATATTGGAAGCGGTGGCGGGCATCCGGTTGCTGCTGGAGCGAGAGTTTCTGATTTTAAGATTTTTAGGAAGCGGTTGCTAGATGTTTTGAAGTGAGAATATGAAAACTATTGTTTGGCTATTGCGCCATGGAGACACTACAGGGACAGGAATTCTGAAAGGAATGCTACCATTTCCGTTAAGCGAGTTAGGCAAAAAACAGATAGAATCTGCCGGAAGAATTTTGTCAAAGAGGAAAATTTCTAGAATATATACAAGCCCGCTAGCAAGAACAATTGAAACTGCAAATATAGTAAAAGAATTTCTGCCAGAAGCAAAAATAATAGAATCTAAAAACCTTATAGAGTGGGATATTCCAGAATGGGAAGGAAAGAAGATGAAAGATTTGGAGAGAGATTTTCCAAAAGAATATGATAATCTTATGCATCATGTGACAAAGTTCAAGCTCGGCGAGCGCATAGAGAAAGTTAGAGATAGGATGCTTAAAATTTTCTGGAAAGCTGTTAGTGAGAACTCCGGCAAAGAGTGTCTTTTGATTTCCCACGGATCTCCTATAAAAACTCTGATACTTTCCATGAAAAAACTTCCGCTGGATACTCATGGAATAATGCCGCATCAAGGCGAGCTTGTTAGAATAACTTTAAACGACAAAAGTGTGGAGAGCATAAAATGTTTTAATAGCAAGCTAGCTACCTCATCTTTGCAATAATAAAAAAATGCTTTTCCTCAAATGGCTCAAGATTTTTCCAGTCAATAATTTCGAATTTCTCTTTCTCTAACTTTTTTAGCTCGCCTTCTAAAATTTCAGAAGGCTTTCCGGCGACATCTATGCTCTGGGTTTTAATTGAAAGCATTAAAAATCCCTCGGGCTTGAGAAAAGCTTTGCAGTTTCTAATAGCCACTTCAGTCTGCTGCGGGTCTGCAATGTCGCAGAAAACAACATCAACTTTTTCAAAAATTCCATATTTTTCCGGCATGCGCGCGTCCGCAAGCATGGGAACAATGTTTTTGAATTTTTCCGCAACAGGCAAAAGCTCGCGGAAGCATCTGTCGGAAAATTCTATTCCGTAAATTATCCCATTCGCGCCAACAATATCAGAAACAAAGCTTGCTGTAAATCCATGCGCGATTCCCAAATACAAAACTGTGTCGCCTTTTTTTATCGGCATTGCTCTAATTCCTTTCATTATTGAAGCCCCGAGCTTTGAGCGGTTCGGGTCCCACAATCTGTAGCCGGAAATTATCTGCTCGCCAAATGGGCGGAAATCTTTGTTTTGCGCAAGCGTGCAAAGTTTTCCATCAAGCAAAAATACTCCGGGGAATTTTTCTTTTAGGTTCATGTTAGAAATTAGGAAGAAAGGTTTATTAATCAAACGCTGCTGAGAGATGGGTTTAAATAATTCACCTTCAGATAGCTTTTATGCAAAGGCGTATCACTGAAGGCGAGGAACGCATACTGAAAGATTACCTCAACCGAAATGCAGTCCAGCTTTATGCACAGCGAAATCCTAGTGAAAAATATTCTGAAAGAGCTTTGTGCCACCCCACTCAAATGACACACTTCGGCGGCAGGGGAGCGAAAGTAATAGTTATTCCTGTGAATGACCTAACGTGCTATGAATTTGTTGATATATACCCAGGCAATGCCAATACATTTCCCGATGGCGCATTTCATGAAAATGTTGTATCGCTTCACAATGCCCGCGTGGACGGGCTTGGCTTGCCAGAAGCTCCGCAATCGTGGGAGCCCATGCTTGTTTATGTTGATTTGTCTACATTCTTTGACGATAAAGGGCGGTACAAATCCGACCCCGGAGATGATCCGACACTTCTGAGGCCAGATGGAATTGGCACAAGACCAAATATTGTTGTAGCATCAAGAAACAAACCACCGCCCCCACCAGACAGGCAGCTTCTGCCTCCAATTCCCGCGAGATAAATTCATACGCTCAGCAAAACCGCAGCAGCGATTGCAAAAACAATTATAATAATCTGTATTATTTTCTAATTAGCACAATTTATTTTCTTACCTGCGCACGATTTTCTTGCTGTGGCTGAGCCGGTTTACTTTCAGCAGCTCCTTTCCTAACTTCTTCCAATTTCTTTTTGTAATCAGCCAAGAGTTCAACCGAGTGGTCTTCCTTAGAATAAAAATCCCCTCTTGCTGCAAGAGTTAATTTGCTCGCAAGCAGGCGCGCGATTTTTCCCTGCTGCTCTTTTGGCGCGCCAGAAATATCCGGATGCGTATAAAGAATTCCGAATTTTGGCGGGCGGATTTTTTCTCCGCCAAATTGAGGCTGCCTTCCACGGTTCCGATTGCTTTCGCGCTCTGCGCGCAAAAATCTAAATAAAGCTTTTTCAGCTCCAAGCAATTGAATTGTTGAAGAAGGCATTTTCGCTAATTTTTCCAAAGAGCCTGCTAATGCCAGCAGTCTTGCAGCAAGCAAATGCCCGAGCAAAGAATTCAAATTTGGCATTTCTTTCGGAACAACTTCCTTCAAATAATTTTCCAAATTCCTTTTCAGCTCGTAATTTTCTTTCAGCGTTTTCGAGTAGCTGCGGACAGTTTGCAAATCCACTTCAGACAAAGCCATGCCCATGCTTGATTTGAAATTTTGGAAATTTTCCCTCAAGCCCTTTTCAGAAACTTCTGTTGCGAATTTCTCATGATCAACAATTTTCAATTCTGGATAGTGCAAGCCATACCACTCGCGCAATCTTTCGCTCATCATATTCAAAATTTTGTCTAAATCATTCAGCGCGGAAATTGTTTGAACAATTAATTTGTCGCGCTTTTCTGTTTGAGAAATTTTCGTGCGCGTGCGCGCCAAAGCAACTTCCCCAATTAACTTGTTCAGCTCCCCTTGGTCTTTGCAGAATTTTAATTCTACTGCCAGCGTGCGGAAATTTTTCTGCAGAAATTCAGAAGCTGGATTCGGCTGCTTTGTTTCCAGATTTGGAAATTTTTTCTTCAGCTCAGCCAGCTCAGAAACTTCTTTTCCGCTTTCAAAAGCCTTTAATTTTTCCGCGATTTTCTCAGGATTTTTTGGGAAGAGAATTTTCTCTTTCAGCTTTCCAGTTTCATCTGTAACAAAAATCCCAATCGGGCAGGCGGATGCATAATTTGTCATAAGTTCAGTTCTATTAAGAAAGATTTAAATACCCTCTCCACCTATCAAACCCATGGGACGAATACGAACGCACTTCCAGAAAAATATTTCTGAGATTTTGGTAGAGAAGAATCCGGACAAGTTCAGCAAGGACTTTGAGCAGAATAAAAAAGCTTTGGGAGAGATGAAAATGTTTGATGAGAAGTTCACAAGAAACAAAGTGGCTGGGTATATTGTGCGGGTTGTGAGGAAGAAGAAATTTTAGGATTTAGATTTTTTTCTTGAGGCTCGGCGCAACAGTAAACTGATTGCGCCTCGCTAACTGATGTGTGAAAATAAAACTTCAACCGCAAAACTTTTTAGCTGGGCAATTGTTTTTTTCTAACACATATTTTAGGGTATGCTCTTCATTTTTCCTAAAAATAATTTCATCTCCTCGCAAACTGCTCCAGAACTTTCGCATGGACTTTCTCCACGTCTGCTTTCTGCCCCGAGGCATGAGCCCAGCTGGAATAAAATTCTGAAATAATTCCCGCCGCGCGCTTGGGCTCAACAAACCCATCTTTCAATGGGCGTGTGATTCCAAACCCGCGCAAGTCCGGCTCAAAAAATTGCCACACAAAACAGCCGTCCAACTCAGCAGAGCCAATTGCTTTCAGCTGCTCGGAAATTCCAACAATCTGGGAATCCTCATCATACTGAATTGATGGATGCTCTTTCAAATGGAATTCCGCGTCTCTCCCGAGCTCAGAAGCCCCGCGGAAACTTGCTGTGCCGAATTCTGTTAGCACTGCAGGTTTCCTGCTCGCTTTCAATTCGCGCTTCAAAACTTCTGACAGAATCCCGCGGTTCCAGCTGCTCAAATAAAAATTTCCCGCGGCGAAATCAAACCTGCTCCATTTAATTTTTTCCCAGAAACCTTTTGAGTAAGTTATTTCCCCTTTGAATTTTGATTTCACTGCGCGGGCAAATTTTGTTAGAGCGGAATTTAATTTTCTGTTCAGTCGGTTTTCATAATCGCGGCCAGCTCTAAAAACTTTTGGGAATTTTTCCAGCTCTTTCTGCGGGCTGCCGGCGAATTTCAAATAAGCTTCCAAGGTCGGGTGGCGCTCCTCGTAGGTTTTTCCATCTATGAAGCCTCTCAGCTCTAAACTAATTTTGTTTCCAACAGAAAAAACAATTTTTGAATCTAGGAATTTTTTCCTTAATTCTTCCGCAGCAACAGCAAACTCTTTCAGAAATTTTTCAAACTCTTTTGTGGTTGCGTTTATTTTTCTGGGAGCAAGCCAGATATTTAATCCAAGAGAAGCTGCGGTTTCTGCTGCAATTTTTGCTTTTTCCAAATCGCTTCCAATTATTCGCACAGAATTCGCATTCATGTTTTTAGCTAGCTGGAAATTCTGCTTGAGAGCCTCGGCTGTAGGCATATTCTCAGGAACAGTGTAGTTGAAACCAAGAAAGCGCATGAAAGCTATTGCAGTCGCTGATTAAAAAGGTTTTGTTTCAGGAGCCTCACTTTCCAAAAATAGATGAAAACAATTTTGAAAGATAGTCAGAAATTGCTATCAGAAAGCCCCCACCCGGAGATGAAGAAACTATGACTGTTTGGGAAATAGCATTATTATTTTCATTGGATTCTGCAATATTGTTTCTGGAGTCTACTATAAACCAAACCTTGTAATCACCGGGTCCTGTTGGGAGATTGGCAGCATTATAACTTCCACTAAGGGGTGCGCCGGGATAGATAAAGTTAGTGTGCGAGGTTTCTCCAATACCTCCAACAAGAAATCCGTTTGGCGCGTATATGCTGAGATTATAGTAGAAAGTTGTTGTCGTTGGCGATGATCCGGCATTTTGAATTCGATACTCAATAGAGATGCCGCCGCCCTGGCTTGTGATAGATGTAAAAACAGGAACAAGGTCTATTGAAGAGGACGGAGAAGTTGTAGTTGTGGCTTGAACTGTTGTAGTCGTTGTACCTCCTTGCGCAGCTGTTGTGGTCGTTGTTCCGCCAGCCTGTGTTGTAACTGTTGCTGAGCCCACTATTGAAAATATTACACCACCGGGCTGTATATTGTTATTCTCATCGCTTTCAACAACTTGGTTCAAATGGTCTGCTGTTATGCGTGGAGTATAATTTCCTGTGACATCTATTGTTTTGCTGCAATTCCCAGAAAATGATTCGCCTGCCAAAAGCGAAGCAACTGCGCTTGAACAGCTGTCAGCTATATAGCCATCATCCCTTACAAAATCAATTTTAACTTCAAATGATATTGAGTTATTCAGCCCTCTGTTCCTGACTTTCCACAAAACATATGGTGTTTTTGAATCTGTTGTGCCCACTTCACCGAAAGTCGGAACAAGGTCAATGCCCTCAGAGGACGATGTGTCAATATCATTTGAAACTTTATTATCATCTTCGCTTGTTTCTTCTATTTTTTCAAACGGATCAGCAGCAATTGTTATTTTATATTTGTTTCCATATTTGTAGCCAAACACTGTCGGAAAATCGCATGTTTCTATGTGAGATTTTCCAGCACTTAAATTTTGGTAGATGCCGCACGGATACATATCAACAGAAGTTTGGCTTGAAATATTCGCTCGGGCCCGCGCATTTGCTGCATCTTTTGTTCCGGTGTTTTTGAGTGTGTAAGAAATAGACAAATGCGTTGTGTTAAACTTTATATTTTCTATAGATGGAACCAGATTTGGGCCGTCGCGCTGAACCCCAAAAATATTTGCAATGCCACTACTGCCCCCGCTGCCGCCTCCATAACCTCCGCTTTCGTATGTTGTTGTGGTTGTTCCGGTATCTTTTGTTTTTGTTAAATTTTCAAATTCAGAACTTTTTGTAAGCACGACTTCTACCCTGCCTTCTGGAGTTACTTTGCAAACAGTGTTTCCATCATCATTAACCCAAACTGTAAGCGATTTGTTTGTTTCAGCATCAGAAATAGAAACCTTCCAGTATCTCGCCCGCCCTATTACATCTGGGCATTTGTTTAGAACCTCTTCATACAATACTGGAGCGGTGATGTTATTGACAAGCTCTATTCTGAGAGAAGCTGATGGAAACTGCTTGTGAAACTCTGAAAAGTCCGGATTTGTCTCTATTTTTTCTTCTATAGTTTGTGATATGCAGCCTGCAATCAGCAAAACTGCAAGCAGAAAAATTATTTGCTTTTTCATAATTAACTTTGATATGTTTTATTTATAAAACAAATGGTGCGGGCGGCAAGATTTTCTGATATTACCCGCAGGCAATTTGCCTTTTGGGATAAGGCGTAGACCTTTTCGCGAAAAGGGCTGCGCTTTGAACTTGCGAACGGACTAACCGACAGGATTTCTTAATTTTCATCTGCGAAATTTTTCGCATCAAAACTCAAAAGAGTTTCTTGAGTCCTGCGCCTTTAGTCAAAATTTTAGACCAGGCTTGGCAACGCCCGCACAAAAAGAAATAGAAATCTCAAATTTAAAAAAGAAAATAGCGGGCGAAAATTCGCCCAATTAAAATTCCTAAATGTCCTCTGGTCTCAAAGTTGCGCGGCCGTTTGCTTTACATCTTCCTTGCGCGTCCTTTATCATTTCCGCAACTCTCCTGTCAAGCGCGTCAAAGAAATCTCCAGAAACGCGCGAACCTTTTGCTGCTGCTCTTGCTTTGCTTCTAACTACTAATGCACCCATTTATTTCACACTCCAATTTTATTTTTTACAGGAAATTATTTTGGCTAAATTCCTGCATAGAAGCCTTCTATTTGGGGATTTATAAATGTTTGTTTAAATGCAAATTTCAGCTGCCGCGGCGCCTTCTGCCCATTTGCAGCTTTCTATTTTTACGGACAATGCTCCCTTCCCCAACTTGAAGGCCCAACGGACAGTAACTTTCTGAAGGAGAAACATGCCCTGTTCTTTGCATCTCTTCGCGCCAATCCGGATTCGCGCGTTCATATTGCTTTATCCTATGAGCAATTGTTCCAGCAATTTTGTGGCGTGTCGCCCTGTCAACAGGAGTTTCGAAGTAAGTCCCCGCCCCCAATTTTAGATTGTTGTATCCATAATCTGCTTTGAAATCATAAGGATGGAGTTTTATCAACTTATCTGCCGCATCTACGATTCTTCCCTCTCTTGTTGCCATGCGCTTCGTTGGCTAGGAAACTATTTAAGCTTTTTTTAAATCGCTTATACAATTATTATTTCATGAGAGTCGCTGTTTTAATTTTAATTATTGTTCTTGCCTCTGCATGCGTCGAGAATCTGAAAAATATTTCATCAGTTCCGATAAATAATCTGACTGCTGTTCCAGAAAATTACTCTGCAGTTTTTTCAGCAGAAAATTACTCCATTGGAGAAATTGAGCTGAATATTTCTCATCCTATGATTGTCCAGAAAATGAGGTGGGGCCACATGCCTTTGAAAATCTTTCTTAATAAAACTTATATGCGAGAGCTGGATTTGCAGGATTTGAAAAAATCAATGGATGAATGGGAGCTAAACACTTCAGGAAAAATTTCTTTCAATCTGACTGAAAATAAATCAGAAGCGGACATTTTGGTTGGTTGGAAAAATGATGAAATAGAAGATTTGAAAATTGTTGGCGGCTCTCTAATTTTGGGTGAAGCGGGCCCGCCACCAACGGTTTGGACCGGACTTTTCAATACTCCCGCGGAAGGCTCTGCGGCAGAAATGGAATTGCTTACTGTTTACAGAAGATGGTCTCCCGCAACTTATCTGCGTCCTATGCACGAACTTGGCCACGTGCTTGGCTTGGATCACCCAAAATTAAACGACATAAGTATAATGCACAATTTTTCTTACTATGGGCAGAGGTTTACTGATGATATTAAAAAAACTATTTCAGAATTATACAAAACACCTTTTGCTCCCGAGATGGTTTTTGATTCCGCAAACATAAGCCAGAGAGGGGAATGGGTTTTGTTTGAAATTTCTGTTAAAAATCGCGGGATTACAAAGTCTAAAAACTACACTGCGGAATTCTTTTCTGATGGAAAAAAATATTTTGAATATGGGATGGGACAGCTCGATGTTGGATATTCTCAAGTTTTGACAGGAAAGTTTCCTATCGAATCAGAAGCTAACAACATAGAAATTAGATTGGCCATGAACGAGACTGATATAATTCCAGAAAACAATAAAATTATTTTTATAAAAAATTAAATACGATCCCAACATCCTTGAGGCAGCCCAAATAGGCCGCTTTTGGAGGTGGGAACTTACAAAAATGTGGTGCCCCCGACGGGAAGGTGGAGAAAAATATTTTTGTGATATCTTTCTTTTCCGCGGTTCTTTTCTTTCCTTGCAATCGAAATCAAAGATTTCGGTGCGCAGAAAAATTGAAAATTTTTCTTGTGAATGAAAAGGCCGTTTGGACCCATGTCAATGGCTTGCTTTTTTCATCGCGCTTTCGCGCTAAAATCTTTCGATGAAATCGAAAGGCCATTATCCTATCGGCTAAATTTGACCGGACTAGACGACGGGAGCGTACTGATTATTTATACAAAATGCTTTTAAATAAGTTCGTGCACAAATAATTTTATGTTCTGGGACAAAAAAAACAAGTGCGCGAATTGTGGCTCTGATGCAAATAAAAAATGGGAGTTCTGCCCGAATTGCGGCGAGGAGTTGAATGAAAAAGCACGGCCGCAGAAAATGGCAAATCCATTTGCGGCTTTCGGTGGTATTGGCGGCTTCGGGGGATTTGACCAGATTTTCAAACAAATGGAAAAGCAAATGCGCGAGCTTGACAGAGAGCTTGCACAATCTTCTGCTGAACTGCAAAGGCAGCCGCGGGGCTTTAAAATTGTAAATCCGCGTGGAGGAGGAATTTCTATTTCAATTTCTCAAGTTGGCGGCAGGCCGCCGCAGATAAATGTGCAAACAAGCGGGGGTTTCAAGCAAATGGAGCCTGAGATAAAAAAAGAATTGGGGGCAGCAGTTGAAGCGCCTGTTTCTGCGCGCGCGGGCCAGCCAGCTCTTGCGTTTGAAAATAAATTATCCAAAATAAATGAAACAGCCGAGCCTGAAACAGAAATCAAAAAAATCGATGGAAAGATTTCTTATACAATGCGGCTGCCAGATGTGAAAAAAGTTGATGATATTCAGATTAAAAGGCTTCCAAACTCAATTGAAATCCGTGCGGTTTCCGGAAACAAAATGTATTTCAAATTATTCGAAGCGCCGCAGAATTTGGGAATTGTTGAGAAAAGTTTTAAGGATGGGACGCTGAATATTGTGCTGGGATAATGGTGGGCCCACCAGGAGTCGAACCTGGCTCTCGACCGTGTGAGGGTCACATCCTACCGATAGACTATGAGCCCGCAGAAATTCTTTGGAAAGAAGAAATTAAAAGCTTATTTCAGCACAATCCCGCTCTCCTCGCTCCACCAAAATAAATCCAGCTCATACAAGCTCATCCCAGCTCTCTGCGAAAATTCTTTCATCTTCTTTTCAATTTCCAAATAAATTTTCGGCGTTAAAGATTTTGGAACTTCAGGAATAATTTTTTCCTCAACCAGATGCTTCAAAATGTGCCTGTCAAGAATTGCCAAATGCTCGCCCTCAAAGCCTATATTGCGCAAATAGTGGCCGGCCTCTTTCATGCCAATTCCCTTTATGTTTTCAACAATCCACTCGCGCGCCTGCACGCTTGTTTTAAAAGATTTCAATGTCTTGGAAAGATTTTGCAAATATTTTTCTCTTGCTTCCACAATCCATTTTGCTTTATTGCTGTTGAAGCGCACGCCGTCCAAATTATTTTCAATCTGCTTTGCGTTTCCAGAGAAAAGCATTCCGGTTTTCCCCAGATTTTTAATTGCTTTATCGCAAACAACTGCCCGCGACTGCGGGGTGCATAAGCAGAAAGCAAGCTCAGCAAAAAGTTTCTTGTCATTTCCTTCAAGAAAAATTTGTTTGAACTCGTTAAGGCGGTTTTGAATCTCTGATTTCTTCTGCCCGAAGCGCGCGCAGATTTGCGGAATTGGCATAGGAATACTCTATTCTCAAGCTTTTTAATTCTTATAACAGAAACTTTTATTGTGCTGGGTTAGCCAAGTGGTACGGCGCTAGCCTGCTAAGTTAGTGGGCCGCAAGGCCCTCGAGGGTTCGAACCCAAGCCTTTTTATCAAAAAAGGCTAGGGCTTATCCAAAAAGGAAAATAGCCTAAGGATATATTAGAAAATCCCTCACCCAGCGCCAATTGAAAATTTATAAGTAAAACCACACGCAGACGAGTGGACAGTCTTGCTCTGAAAATCTTTATAAACCTTCCTAACAAACAAAAGTTGGAAAGGTTTTGTTTCAACAGTCTGGCTCGAGCTTGATTGTATACGTGTTCTCAGAAATCAGAGGGAAATATTTTAAGCTTAAAAAGACTCAGCAATTATTAGATTTACAAAGTGATTCAATGCCGGCAGTAAGACGACCAAAACGAGGAAGCCAGGGATTTTATCCGCGCAAGCGGGCTAGCCGAATTTATCCGCGCATTCACAGCTGGCCGAATTCCGCAGAAGCAAAACCTTTGGGATTTGCAGGCTACAAGGCAGGCATGACGCATGCAATGATAATTGACACAGACGCAAATTCGAAAACAAAGGGCCAGCTGATTAGGCGCTCGGTAACAATTATTGACTGCCCCTCGATTTCTGTTTTCGGCTTTCGCGCTGTTTTTGGCCCAAATTCTTTTTCTGATATACATGCTGAAAAAATTTCAAAAAATCTTTCCCGAAAACTTTCTCTGAAAAAAATCAAGCCTTTGGACGAGCAAATGAAAAGGCTTGACGGAAAAAAATTCTCGCGCGTGCATTTACTCGCGCACACAAATTCTGGCTTCAAAAAAACTCCAGAAGTTTTTGAGCTTGCTCTCGGCGGGCCAGTTGAAAAGCAATTGGAAGCTGCGAAGAACTTTTTGGGAAAGGAAATAAAACTTTCTGAAATTTTCAAGCCCGGGGATTTTATTGATGCGATTGCAGTTAACAAAGGAAAAGGCTGGGAAGGTCCGGTGAAAAGATTTGGCGTGCGAATTCTTGGAAGAAAATTCCAGCAAATGCACAGGCAGACAGGAGCTTTGGGAACAACTGAGCCCGGAAAAATCCGTTCAACTGTTCCTGCCGGAGGCCAATTAGGATTCCAAACCCGCACAGAATTCAACAAGAAAGTTTTGAAAATCACCGGCGTAAAAGAAGTTACGCCAGCAGGAGGATTTTTGCACTACGGAAATATTTCCGGCGAGGCTCTGGTTTTGGACGGCTCGGTTCCGGGGCCTGCAAAAAGATTGATTCGCTTGCGCGCTGCAATGCGGCCGCCAAAAGGAAAGTTTGCCGCTGATGTCCGCTCGATTTCGCTGACAAGCAAAAGAGGCGCATGATTATGGCAAAATTATTTTCACTTGATGGCTCGCAGAAAGGAGAAATAAAACTTCCAAAAGTTTTTTCAACTCCTGTGCGGCCGGATTTAATCCATCGTGCTGTTCTTGCAATTCAATCTCACAAGCGCCAGCCTTATGGCTCTGACACAATGGCAGGAAAAAGAACTTCTGCAATGTACATGGGAGTCAAGGACACGCACGGCTCTATGAAAAACAAAGAAGTCGCGCGCGGTCCAAGAATAAGAGATGGCCCGCCCGGATTAAATTGGACTTTGAGATTTGCCCCGCATGTCCGCAAGGGGCGCGCTCCGCATCCGCCGAAAGTTGAAAAAGTTTATTCTCTAAAAATAAATGAAAAGGAAATGCGAGCTGCGCTTGCTGCCGCGATTGCCGCGAGCGCACAAATAGAAATTGTGAAATCGCGCGGGCATAGAGTTGATGGCTTGGAAATGCCCATTATTGTTGAAAACTTGGAGAGCCTGAAAAAAACTTCAGAGTTGGAGAAATTATTTTCAGCCTTGAAATTGGAAAAAGAAATTGCGCGCTCCTCGGAAAAGCATGTGCGCGCAGGCAGGGGAAAAATGCGCGGCCGCGTTTACAGGAAAAAGAAAGGCCCGCTTTTGGTTGTTTCGGATTCAGTTTCGCTTGCGCGCGCAGCAGGAAATTTTTCCGGCATTGATGTTTCCAGCGTGAAAAATTTAAATCCAGAGTTGCTCGCTCCCGGCACTCATGCTGGCAGGCTTACAATCTGGAGCGCAGCAGCGATAAAGGAATTGGAAAAATTTTGAGTGATAATTATGGGAATTGAAAAATATTTTGAAAAAATGATTGGAACGGGATTGCTGGCAGGACTTTTCGCTGTTGGTCAAGGTGAAAATCTTTTGCCTATGATAGAGTACGGAGGTTGAGGGAGAAAATAAAAAGTGATTATTATGCCTGAAGAAAAAATTGAAAATAAAAAAGAAGAAAAAAAGGCTGAGCCTAAAAAAGAAGATCGGCAGAATCCAAAAGATTCTGCGAGCTCGCAGAAATCTTCGATTTCTGCCGAAAAGAAAAAAGTGGCACAAAAAAGAAAAGAAGGAAACCCCGCAGCCGCTCCAGCGAAAGCTCAGGCAAAAAAATCCGAATTCAAATCAAATTTCAAATTTTCCGCTGAAAAAGATCCATGGAAAATTTTGCAGCACCCAGTGCTGACTGAAAAAAATATCCGCGCAGTTGAAACAGAAAATAAATTAGCTTTTATTGTGCGAAGGGAAGCGAGCAAGCCGCAGATAAAATGGGCTGTTGAATCCGCGCTCGCGGTCCGCATTGAGAAAATCAACACGTTGATTGACAGGAAGGGAAGAAAAAAAGCAATTATAAAACTCGCGCCAGAATTCAAGGCAGTTGACATCGCGACAAGATTTGGGATGCTGTGATTGAAATGGGAAAAAGAATTATTTCACGGGCGCGAGGAAAAGGTGGGCCGCCATACAGAAGCCCGGGCCACAGATACGCAGGACAAATTTCCTACCCGCAGAAGCCGCTTGAGGGAATTGTGATTGATATAATTCATGACGCCGGCAGGGATTCGCCTTTGGCTAAAGTAAGATTTGGCAGCGGAGCTAACAAGCTTGTGGTTGCGGCCGAGGGAATTCGCGTTGGGCAGAAAATAAATTTTATCGCAGGCGCGCCAGCAACAGGAAATGTTTTGCCCCTATCAGCAATACCGAAAGGCTCTTATATTTTTGGAATTGAAAACACTCCGATGGGCGGGCCGAAACTTTGCCTGACAGCAGGCACGCATGCAATGATAGTGGGCCACGAAACCGCGAAAACAATTGTGCAAATGCCCTCAAAAGAATTTAAAAATTTTAATCCGCTTTGCCTGGCGACCGTGGGCATACCAGCAGGCGGGGGCCGCGGGGACAAGCCTTACATCCGCGCAGGGCAGGTTCACTACGCAAAGCACGCGCGCAACAAATTGTGGCCTCGCTCCTCTGCGACAAAAATGAATCCAGTTGACCATCCATTTGGAGGAAAGACAAAGCCCGGCTGGCCGAAAACCATGAGCAGGTGGGCTCCGCCTGGGCAGAAGGTTGGCAGCATTGCCGCGAGCAGAGGAGGGAAGAAAAAGAAGTGATTTATTATGACAAGAGCTGAAGATGAAACTTTATGGAGACAATGCCTGACAGATATGGGAAAATATCTCCAGACAAATGCAGGACGGCAGACTGATGGACCTTTGGGAGAAGATTTTTTTAATCAATATTCCAGAGAAGTTGTCAGAGCTGCTTTGGAATATGGATTTGGAAAACTGACCGCCGATTTCATTAGAGTTTCAAAAGACTAAAACAAGAAGCTAACTGGTGTGAAAAAATATTTTTTACACAATAATTAGCGAGCTCGCTTGGGTAAACCCTAAGCTCGCGCATTGATGTGTAAAAATAAAAATTTACATATTGACAGCGAAGCGTGTGAGTTTACGAACACGCTGAGCATCATAATCAAAAATTAAAAAAATGATTCACATGGCAAAAATATTCACATTCAAAGGAAAAACAATTGAGGAGCTGCAGAAGCTTTCCCTAGAGGAGTTTGCAAAATTAATCACAGCGCGGGCGCGCCGCTCGCTTTTGCGCGGGCTGACTGCTCAAGAGAAAAAACTTTTGGAGCGCGTGCGGAAAAAAAACAAAGCAATCAAAACCCATGTACGCGAAATGGTGATTTTGCCTGAGATGGTTGGAAAAAGAATTTTGGTTCACAACGGAAAAGAATGGATTGCTGTTGACATAAAAGCAGAAATGCTCGGCCACAGGCTCGGAGAATTTTCAGCCACAACAAGAGGCGTGCGGCACTCGGCTCCCGGAGTCGGCGCGACAAAGGGAAGCAAGTTCATGCCGCTGAAATAGGATTTGTGATTGTATGCCAAATGAAAATTACACATTCCCAACAACAAAAGAAGATGTGTCTGCCCGCACAACAATGCGCGCATCCACAAAAGCTGCTGAGAAAATTTGCCGCGCGCTCAACAGAAAAGATTTTTCCAAGGCGAAAAAATTTTGCGCAGGCTTGATTGAGCAAACAGTTTCGCTTGATGGAAAATTCCACACAAAGGCTGCTGAAATGATTTTGGAGTTGCTTGAGTCTGCTGAAAAAAATGCAGTTCACAGAAACCTTGCAACTGAGGGCAGAACGCTTTTCATTTCAGCTCATCAGGGCCCGAAATATTTGCGTGCCCGCAGAAAAAGAATGTTCGGCTCGCGAATGAAAGTAACTCATGTTCAAGCGGTTTTGAGAATCGCGAAGTCTGTTGAGAAAAAAACTGAGAAGAAGGTTGGAGTAAAGGAAGAGAAGAAATGAAGATTACAAAATGCTCGCGCGCAGAGTAAACTCGTGCGCGCTCGCAAATTATTGTGTAAAAATTATACACAATGACGCGCGAGTTTTGGCTTACCAAAACGAGCGCAATCAATTCAATCAAAAAAATCATGGCGATTAAAAAATGAAAGAACGCATATTCATTGCAGAAAATATCAGGCGCGCGCAGTTGGAGGAATTTTTGGAAAAAGAATTCACGCGCGCAGGCTACAGCCACGCGGAAATTCAAAGAACCCCGCTGGCAATGAGAATTACAATTTTTGCGCAAAAGCCCGGAATGATTATTGGCAGAGGTGGAAAGACAATTGACACAATGACTGAAACTATAAAGCAGAAATTTGGCTTTGAAAATCCGCAGCTGGATGTGCAGGAGGTTGAGAATCCGGATTTGGACCCGAATATTGTTTCAAAGCAGATTGCGGCAGCTCTCGAGCGCGGGCTCAACACAAAGCGCGTGATAAGTTTTACAATGCAGCGCGTGATTGAAGCGGGTGCGGTTGGAATTGCAATAAGGCTTGCGGGAAAAATAGGCGGCGAGATGGGAAGGATTGAAAAATATTCAATGGGCTATTTGCGCTTTGCAGGAGACCCGGCTGAAACAGATGTTGCAACTGCTTATGCGAACACAACAGTCAAGCTCGGAAAAATCGGCGTGCAGGTCAGGATTTTAGTTAATCCTCCAAAAGAGCTTGAGGCAATGAAAAGAATTTTGGCGCAAACTTCAAAATGATTTTTATGGCAATAATAAAAACAAAAGAAATCCATGGAATGAGCGCAGAGGATTTGACAAAGAGATTGGCTGAATTTCGTTTGGAAATTGCAAAAGACCGCGGGCAGATTGCAGTTGGCGGCTCGCCTGCGAACGCCGGAAAAATGCGCGCAACAAAAAAAACAATCGCAAGGATTTTGACTGAGCTGACACAAAAGAAAATTTTACAATCAAAAAAAGTTCCAACGAAAGCTAAAACAAAAACGGAGGCTAAAAAATAATGCCCGAAGTTTGCCCAACATGCGGCCTGCCTTTGGACTTGTGCGTCTGCGGAGCAATGGCGCGCGAGGCTGTGAAAATAAAGGTTTATTCAGTCAAGCGCTCGTTCGGAAAGTGGGTTACAATTATTGAAGGGATTTCCAAGGACGCGAACCCGAAGCAGATTGCGAGTAAATTGAAAAGCAAGCTCGCGGCCGGCGGAACTTTCAAGGATGAAAAAATAGAAATTCAGGGCAACCACAAGGACAAAGTAAAAAAACTTTTGATTGCCGAGGGTTTTGATGAAAACCAGATTGAAGTTGATTAGATGCCAATCAATGCCCACAACCTCGCGCAGCACGAGCTTGTTGGGCTTGAAGCAGAAGTTTGCGATGCGGAAAATAAATCGCAGATTGGATTGAAAGGAAGAATTGCAAGCGAAACAAAAAATTTGCTTGTGATTGAAACAAAAAATGGAGAGAAAAAGATTTCAAAGGAGAACGCGAAATTCATATTCAAAATGCCCGATGGAAAGCGCGTCCGAGTGGATGGAAAAATTTTGGCGCGCAATCCCGATGACAGAATTAAAATAAAATTGAAACGGTGGAAATGAATGACATTCAGCAAAAAACAAAAAGCAAAACGCGAGCACAGGAACATTGGTCTGTCAGCGAAAGCTCCAGCGAGCAAATGCGCAGATGTGAAATGCCCATGGCATGGAGCTGTTCCATTGAGAGGCAGGACTTTTGTCGGAACAGTGAACAGCGCCGGCGGAGTGAAGTCTGCAGTTGTCCGATGGGATCACATGCACTACATCACAAAGTATGAGCGCTTCGAGCGCAGAAACAGTTCGGTGTCAGCTTATAATCCCGCATGCGTTGCAGCAAAAAAAGGTGACAAAGTAAGAATTGCAGAATGCCGCCCGCTCAGCAAAACAAAAAGTTTTGTTGTAGTGGAAGTTTTGCCAAAATTAAAATAAAGTGATAAAAAATGAAAGCAGTTTCCTCAACAATAACACGCGGGCTTGAGACAGAAAGTTTTTTGAAATGCGCAGACAACTCGGGCGCAGATGAGCTGCAGATAATCCAAGTGATAAATTACAAAGGAGTCAAAAAAAGGCGCGCACGCTGCGGGATTGCAGATGTGGTTGTCGCGACTGTGAAAAAAGGCGACCAGAAAATAAAGCACGAAGTTGTGCGCGCAGTAATTGTCCGCCAGCGAAGAGAGTTCATGCGGCGCAATGGAATGCGCGTGAGCTTTGAGGATAATGCTGCTGTTATTGTAAATGAAAAGGGCGAGCCCAAGGGAACGCGAATAAAGGGCCCGATTGCAAAAGAAGCTGTTGAAAGATTTTCAATGATAGGGAAAATCGCAAGCACAGTGGTTTGATTTTATGCAACCTAAATCCTCCAAAGCAGGAAAGCAAAGAAAATTCCGGCAGAATGCGCCGCTGCACATCAGGCATAAATTTATGTCCGCGCACTTGAGCAAGGAATTGCGAAAGCAATTGAAGCGCAGGAGTTTGCCTCTGAGGAAAGGAGATGAGGTAAAAATTATGCGTGGGAAATTCGCTGGAACTTCTGGAAAAGTTTCAGATGTCGATTTGAAAAGGCTAAAAATATTTTTGGAAAATATAAAAGCAAAGCAGACTTCAGGAAAAGAACGCCCTCTCCCGCTTGAGCCATCCAATTTGCTGATTACAAATCCTGTCATGGAAGACAAGAGGAGATTGAAGGCGAAAGTAAAAGTTGAGGTGAAAGCGAAAGTATGATTATGGGTTCGCAACTAATATGTCAATTTTCATTGATACACAATGACAGCGAGCGCGCACGAGTTTACTCTGCGCGCGAGCCTTAGAAAAAATAAAAAGTGATAATAATGACACGACTAAAAAGAATGGAAATAAAATGGGCGCCGAGGAAAAAGGATTTTAGATTTATATCTGCGCCGCGCGGGGCGCACAAGCTTAGCGAGAGTTATCCTTTGCTTTCTTTGATAAGAGATAGTTTGAAGCTTGCTGACACAGGAAGAGAGGCAAAAAAGATTATAAAGAGCAGAGAGGTTTTGGTGGACGGAAAAGTTTGCTCGGACCACCGCAGGGGAATTGGATTGTTTGATTTAGTTTCGCTTCCGAAAACCAATTCCAATTACAGATTTATCGGCGGAAAGCTTTCGGAAACAAAAGAAAGCGGAAAAAAAATCTGCAAAATAATCGGCAAGCGCTCGGTTGCTGGAGGAAAAATTCAGGCAAGTCTGCATGATGGAAGAAATATTTTACTGGAAAAAAACGGATATGCTGTTGGAGATTCGCTTGTGATAGAAGTTCCGAGCCAGAAAGTTTCCGAGCATTTGAAATTTGAAACAGGTTCGCTGGTTTTAGTTACGCGCGGGGCAAGCTTGGGAAAGACCGCGCATGTGCAGAAAATTGAGCGCGGAATTAACCGCAAGCTTTGGCTTGAGCAAGGAAAAGAAAAATTTGAAGCTCCGTTTGACGGGATTATAGTCGTCGGCAGGGAAAAGCCTGCGCTGGATTTGGGTGAGCTAAATGGCTGATCTAAAACTTGCGCAGGATAATCCAATGCGCGAAATCAGGATTGACAAAGTTGTTTTGAATATTGGCTGCGGGGAAGCAGGGGAAAAATTGGACCGCGCTAAAAAACTTTTTGAGAGCCTGACAAAGAAAAAAATTGTGACAACGCACACGCACGGCCGCACAACTTTTGGAATGGCAAAGGGCAGGCCGATTGGAGTGAAAATAACTTTGCGCGGGAAAGACGCGGTGGAATTTTTAAAAAGAGCTCTAGATGCAGTTGATTTCAAGCTTTCGCCGAAAGTTTTTGATTCGCAGGGAAATTTTTCCTTTGGCGTGCATGAGCATATACATTTGCCTGGAGTCAAGTATGATCCTGACATTGGGATTTTTGGAATGGATGTTTGCGTGCGGCTTGAGAGAAGGGGTTATAGAGTGGGCAGGAAAAGAATTTCCTCAAGAGTTGGGAAAGCCCATAGAATTAATACAAGCGAAGCGGCAGCATGGGCTGAGAAAAATTTGGGAATTAAGATTATAGAGGAGAAATGAAAATTATGAAATCAATAAAAAAAGAAAGAAAATTCGGGAAAGGATTTTACAAATGCAGAAAGTGCGGGCGCACAGGCGGAATTATCAGAAAGTATGGGCTGATGTATTGCCGCCAATGCTTCAGGGAAGTTGCGAAAGATTTAGGATTTAAAAAATATTCATAGTGATGGAATGATAAGAATGACAGTAAAAAAAGATGCAAAAGAAATAGCAAGGCTAACACAGAAATATTTTGGAAATGACTATAAGCCATTTAGATTTACAAAGAAAATTATTGAGGAAAAAATGTCTCAAAAGAAGAATAAATTTTTTGTTGCAACTGAAAACAAAAAAATCATCGGAGTTTTGAGAACAGAAATAGAGGATATAGATTTAGCCAATTTACGCTGGCTTGCTGTGGACGAAAAATTCCAGAAGCGCGATGTTGGAAAAGACCTCACTGCACACGCCTTAGAATTTTTGCGAAGGCAAAAATTCAGAAAATTAATTGCCAGAGTAAAAGCAAGCAACAAAGCTGCGTTGTCCTTGTTTAAAAGTTTTGGCTTCAAACAGGAAGGATATTTCAAAAATCATTTCAGGAAAGGAACAGATATTGTTCAACTATCAAAATTTTTATTGTGATAAAAAATGAGACACGATTTGCTTTCAGATGTGATGTCGGCTTTGAAGAATGGAGACCAAGCCGGAAAAAAGGAAACAATAGCGCCAGCCTCAAGCCTAGTGAAAGATGTGCTGATGGTTTTGCAGAAGCACGGCTACATTTCAGAATTTGAGCACATTGATGACGGCCGCGGCGGAAGATTTTCAATAAAACTTTTGGGAAAAATAAATGACTCTGGCGCAGTCCGACCGAGATTTTCCTGCACGCTCAAAGAGTATGAAAAGTTTGAAAGAAGATTTTTGCCTGCGTTCGCTTTTGGTTTTATTGTTGTCAGCACAAGCAAGGGAGTTATGACGCACACAGAAGCAAAAGAGAAAAAGCTTGGAGGAAAATTGCTGGCTTATGTTTATTGAAAGAGCTCGCGCGCAGGGGAAATCCATGCGCGCTCGCTGTCATTGTGTGTTGAAAACAATAATTTTTCATAACACATATTGACAGGCAAGCTCTTCATGTTATCGAAAATCAAAAAGTGATTCAAATGGAAAAAAATATTTCAATCCCAGATGGCGTGAATGTGAAAGTAGAGGGCTTCAAGATTTCAGTCTCAGGTAAGAATGGAAACTTGGAAAAAGATTTCACAAGCCCGCTCTTCCGCGGAGTTTTGAAAGTTGAAAGCGATGGGAAAATTTTCAAAGTTTCTACTACCGAGACAAAGAGAAAAATAAAGTCCGAGGTCGGCGCAGTCGCCTCTGTTGTGCGCGGAATGATAGAGGGATGCCAGAAAAACTTTTCCGCAAAGCTGAAAGTAATTTTCATGCACTTTCCGATTACTGTAAAAGTTTCAGGACAGCAGCTGCAGATAACAAATTTTTTGGGCGAGAAAAAGCCAAGGGCCGCCGAAATTTTGGCGGGATGCAAAGTTGAGGTCAAGGGAGATGAAGTTTTTGTTTCAGGAAATTCCAAAGAGTTTGTCGGGCAGACCTGCGCAAACATTGAGCGCGCGAGTTGGATAAAAGCCCGCGACCGCAGGGTTTATCAGGATGGGATTTTCATTACTGAAAAAAGCTGGTGAGAAATTAAAAATTATTATGTGATAAAAAATGGTTAACTTATTGAAAGCGCGAAAAGCAAAAAAAGCGAAGAAGCCGCATTTTTACAGGCAGGAATGGTTTCGCATGGGAAACCAGAGAAAGAAATGGAGAACTTGGAGAAAGCCGCGCGGGAACCAATCAAAAATGAGAATGCACAAAGCCTCGCGGGGCGCGCGGGTTCAGGCTGGCTATGGCTCGCCTGCGGCAGTCAGGGGAATGCACTCTTCGGGTTTAAGAGAATTGCTTGTTCACAACGTTCAGCAGCTCGCAGCCGTTGGAAAAGATTTTGCAGTGAGAATTGCGCACGGAGTTGGCGGAAAAAAGCGAGCTGAAATTATGAAAGCCGCGGGAGAAATGAAATTAAAAGTTTTGAACCCGTTCACAGCGAAAGTTAAGGAAAAGAAAGTTGAAACTAAAAAAGAAAGCTCGCGCGAGGATAAACCTGTCGCGCCTGATAAAACTGATGTGAAAAAATAAAAATTTACACAATGACGCGCGAGTTTTGGCTTACCAAAACGAACACAATCAAAACCAAAAGTGAAAAATTATGTTCATGGAAAGGGGGCACTGCCCAACTTGCAACACAGAGGCGCGCGCTCTCAAGGGAGAGCAAAAGCTTTTCCAGTGCGGCGCGTGCAAAACAGTTTTCAGCGAATTCGGATTTGTGCAAGTGGGCGGGGAAGTTGAAGTGAATTTGGCTTAAGTGATAAAATATGGCACAATCAAAATCCAAAAGATTTTGATGTGCATAAAAATTAACTTAATATGAAAAAAGAAAAAAATGGTGAATTTTTATCGCACAACAAACAAGAAACGCAAGCAAGCAGAAAAAGTTAGCCGCGAAAATTTTGAAATGCGGCGAGAGCAGGGTTTGGATTTCGCCAGAGTTAGGCACAAAGCTCGAGGCCGCAATCACAAGGCAGGACATACGCAATTTAATCAGGAAAGGAAAAATAAAAAAACTTCCTGCGAAAGAAAATCCTCCGCACGTTGAACACAGGAGGCAGAATATTGGAAGCAGGAAGGGGGCAAAAGGGGCAAGAGTTGGAAAAAAAGACATGTGGTTCCGAGTTGTGCGCCCGCAGAGAAAACTTTTGAAAGAGCTGCGTCCGAAGCTTGTTGAAGGAGCATACAGAAAACTTTACGGGCTTGTGAAAGGAAATGTTTTCAGGAGCCGCGCGCACTTGACAACTTATGTTAATGAGAAAAAACTTTTGACTGATGAGAAGAAAAAATAGTTGAGTGAGATGCCAAAAATAACAAACAGATACAAATTGCAGTTCGGGCGGAGATATTCAAAGAAGACAGACTACAAGGCGAGATTGAAATCTGTGCGCAGCGGAAAAATCCGCGCTGTTGTGCGCAAAGGCTTAGAAAATTTTAAAGTTCAGTTTGTAAAGTTTGAGCCTGCTGGAGACAAAACTTTGGCAGAGGCTGACTCCGCGGCATTGAAAAAGTTTGGCTGGGCTGCTAGCTCGGGAAATTTGCCTGCTGCTTACTTGACTGGTTTGCTTGCTGGCTCACGCGCAAAGGCCGCGAAAGTTGAAACAGCAATTTTGGATATTGGTCTACAGCCCTCAACAAAAGGCTCGCGCTTGTACGCGGCTGCAAAAGGTATTTTAGATTCAGGAATTAAAATGAAAGTTTCAGAAAATGTTTTTCCTGCTGCTGAAAGAATTTCGGGTGCGCATATTGCGAAATGGGCTGGTGAGGTAAAGAATAAAAACTTTTTCAGCGCATACAAAGTTCAGGCAAAGGATTTACCAAAGCATTTTGAGGAAGTGAGGCAGAAAATTTTAGGAGCTAAATAATTATGTCAAATATTGTAAGGCAGGAAACAAAACAGGAACTTGCAGAAGAGAAAAATATTGAGGATGCTGAGGATATTTTGCCAGAAGTGGTCGCTGAGTCAAAAGAGGAAATTATAGAAACTCCAAAAGGCCACTCAGTTGAGGGTTGGAAACCGAAAACAGAATTGGGAAGAAAAGTTGTTGACGGGAAAATACAAACCATAGATAAAATTTTTGAATCTGGGGCGCGCATAAGGGAGCCGCAGATTGTAGATGCTTTGCTTTCTGGATTGGAGAATGAAATTGTTTTAATAGGAGGTTCAACAGGAAAAGGAGGAGGAATAAAAAGAACTCCCTCGCGCAGGACTACAAGAATGCACAAATCCGGAAGAAGATTTAATATTTCTGTAATGACGATTGTTGGGAACGGGAATGGATATGTTGGCGTGGGGCTTGCTTCAGGCCCGCCGGGAAAGAACAAGGAAGTCATAGAAAAATCCCTGAACAAGGCAAAACTGAATTTAATTCCTGTGCGCCGCGGGTGCGGCTCTTGGGAGTGCAAGTGCAGAACCTCGCATTCAATCCCATTTAAAATCACAGGCAAGTCCGGCTCGGTGAACATAGAATTTTTGCCTGCGCCAAAAGGAGTTGGCTTAGTAGTGATGAATGAAATGAAAAAATTCATGCGGCTCGCGGGAGTGAAAGACATTTGGTGCAAATCCAGAGGAAATACTGGTGCAAGAATAAATCTTATGAAAGCGGTTTTCACTGCATTTAAAAAATTAGACGCAATGCGCACAGAAGAGGCTGATGAAAAAAATCTTGGCGTGCGCTTAGGAAAAATTGATTAGTATGCTTGCAGTTATTCGATTGCGTGGCACTGTAAAGGCACGGAATAAAGAGGAAGACACGCTGAAGCTTTTGCGCCTGCACCACAAAATGCACTGCGTGCTTTTGAATGAGACAAAAGATTTGCTTGGAATGATTCAGAAAGCAAAAGATTATATCACTTGGGGGAAAATTTCAGATGAAGTTTTGGAAAAATTAATTGGGAAGAGGGGAAGAAAGCCCGGAAATTTGAGATTAAGCGCTGATGAGGCAAAGAAAATAATTTCAGAAATTAAATCAAACAGAAAAATTTCCGAGCTGGGGATAAAGCCAGTATTCAGATTAAGCCCGCCGAGCGGAGGATTTAGAAAAGGAATAAAGCACCCGTTTCCGAAAGGAGAGCTTGGAAACAGGAAAGAGAAAATAAATGAGCTGCTGGAGAGGATGATTTAATAATTTATGATATTGAGAAGAGCTCGTATGCAGAGTAAACTCGTGTATGCTCGCTATCAATATGTGTTGAGAAAAATATTCAACACATAATGACGGGGATCGGAAGAAAGCGTAGCTTTCTTCGAGATCAGAAAAATCTTTCAGATTTTTCTGGATGCTCTTCACTTATTCAAAAATTAAAAGTTGATAAAAATGACAGCACGATTCAGAAAAAAAGTCAGGAGAATGCGCGGCAGCCACACGCATGGCTGGGGCGAGAAGAAAAAGCATAGAGGCGCGGGCTCGCGCGGAGGAAAAGGAAATGCAGGATTATACTTCCAGAAAAAATCTTTGTTCATGAACGACCGCGAGAAATATGAGGCAAAGAAAGGTTTTATCCCGCCGACAAGAAAATTGATTGCGTCAATAAATTTGCGCGAGATTGAATTGCTGGCGCGCAAGAGTGGAAAAAAAGAAATTGATATTTCTGAATTCGGATTCCAAAAAGTTCTCGGCGCAGGAAAAATTCTATCTAGCCTTACAATAAAAGCAAAAGCCTTCTCTGCTGGAGCAAAGGAAAAGATTGAGGCAGCTGGAGGGAAGGCTGTGGTAGAAGAGGCGGAGAAGTAATGTTTGAAAATTTTAAGCTCTCAACAATCGGCTCTTATTTGCCCAGTGTGCAAAAGCCTACTGGAAAATTAACTTTGAGAGAAAAATTAAAATGGACTGGAATAATTTTAGTTTTATTTTTCGCGCTTGGGCAGATTTCTGTTTGGGGAATTGATTCAAGCGCAGTGGCGCGGTTTGAATTTCTGGAAATAGTTTTCGGCTCTAGATTTGGCTCTCTTATAACTTTGGGAATCGGGCCGATAGTCACAGCCTCTATAATTTTGCAGCTTTTGGTTGGAAGCAAAATTCTAAACTGGGACACAAAAAGCAAAGAGGGAAAAGAAAAATTCACAGCAACGCAAAAAATCCTCGCGATTTTTTTCTGCGTTTTTGAGGCAATTGCTTATGTAATGGCAGGGGCTGTCCCGCCGAGCGCGCCCGAGCTTGCAGGCATTGTAATCTTGCAGCTGGCTATCGGAGGAATTTTGATAATGTTTATGGATGAGGTTACAAGCAAGTGGGGCATTGGCTCTGGAGTTTCTTTATTCATCGCAGCAGGAGTTGCGAAAAGTATTTTTGTAAGAATTTTTGCGCCGCCGATTGCGGGGCAGGGAGGTGGAATTATTGCTTCTGTTATTGGGGCTTTGAGTTTGGGACAGCCCGCGCAGGCTCTTATAGCTTTTTTTCCCCTGCTCGCGACAATAACGGTTTTTGTAATCGTAACTTACGCGCAGGCAATGAAAGTGGAAATCCCAATGGCTTTCACAATGCCATACGGAAAATTCGGTTCGCGCCGCTGGCCAATTAAATTTATTTACACAAGCAACATTCCGGTAATTTTGGCTGCTGCTGTTTTGGCAAACCTGCAGGTGATTGGAGGAATTTTAGCGAGCAGAGGGATAAATATTCTTGGAGTTTATGATTTGGCAACAAGCCAGCCAACGGGCGGGCTAATGTATTTCCTTACAATTCCGCAGAACGGCTCTCTTATGATTATGGCGGTTTTCGGCGGCTTGCTTACGCTTGCGTTTGCGCTTGCGGCAAAAAAGTTTTTAGGAAAATTTATTTTGCGCTCGGCTGCGGGTGGAATGATTTTAGGAATGCTGTTTGGATACGGATTTACTTTGTTTTTGAATTTGCAGTTCATTGACCCAATAATAATTGTGCGCGCTCTCACTTACGCAATTTTCATGATAGCCGCTTCTGTTGTGTTTTCAATTTTCTGGGTTTCAACTGCAGGCATGGACGCGAAAACAGTTGCGGAGCAGTTCCAGTCTAGCTTTATACAAATTCCCGGCTTCCGTAGGGATCCGAGAATTGTTGAATCTGTTCTGGAAAGATACATTCCTTCTCTAACAGTTTTGGGCGGGGCTTTTGTTGGAGCGCTCGCGAGCTTTGCGGATTTAACAAGCGCGATTGGGACAGGAACTGGAATTTTGCTTTCTGTAATGATTGTTTACCAAATGTATGAGCAGCTTGTGAGCCAGCACTATGATGAGCTGCCGGAATTTGTGAAGAAGATTATCGGATAAAATCTTTTTATTAAACCTCTGTGATTATTTTTGCATGCCACAAATGTTTATTTTCTTCTGCGGCCCGCCTTTTTGCGGAAAGTCAACGCAGACGCAGAAAGTTCTGGAAGCATTCAAGGATTTCAGGCTACTCTCTTCCAGCAACATAATAAATGACAGGAAAAATTTCAATGTCCTGACGCAGACAGAGGACGAAGGAAAACAGCTGACAATAAAAGAAATTTTGGACAGAGGCTGGTATGTTGATGCGCCTACTGTTCTAAAACTTTTAAAAAATGAAATTGAAACATTCGCGGGCGCTCCAATAATTTCCGATAGCTATCCGCGCAGTGTTATTCAGCTCGGTGATTTGGAGAGCAAGCTCGGAGTAAAGCTTTCGCTGATTTTTTATTTGCATGCCTCTGATGAAAAAACCCACAAGAAAATTTTTGAGCGTAGACGCGCGGACAGGAGAGTCTGCCCGACATGCAGAGTTAATTATGATCCAAAGACAAATCCGGCTGCTGATGGAAAGTGCGCAACAGACGGCGCGCATCTTGAAATAAAATTTGATGACATGGGCGAGCTGCCACTCAAGAGGCTTGAAAGCTACATGAAAAACGCCGCGCCCATGGCAGAAGTTCTGAAAAATTATCCTGGGTTTGTTGATGTTGTGATTGATATTGATGGAAAGGAAATACCACCGGATGAAATTTTTTCAAAGCAAATTTTGCCAGCTATTACAAAAATGGTTTCGCCGCTGAAGGCGTTTGCCTAAAAACTTTTTAAACCTTGCTGCTGAAAGTAAATCAGTGATTAAATGAAACTAATTTTTCTCGGTCCGCCTGGCTCTGGGAAAGGGACTTATGCTTCGAGAGTTGGGCCGCATTACGGAATTCCAAAAATCTCAACAGGAGATTTATTGCGCGCAATGAGAGATGATCTAAAATTGGGTGCGACAATAAGGCAGGCGCAAGACAGCGGTGGGCTTGTTACAGATGAAATTGTTTTTGCTGTTGTAAAAGAAAGATTGAAAAATCCTGATGCAGAGAAAGGATTTATTTTTGATGGATTTCCAAGAAATCTTCCACAGGCAAAAGAAATGGAAAAATTTCTGAAAGCGGATATTGTTGTGAATTTGAATGTGCCCGATGAAATAATAATTGCTAGAATAAGCAACAGGAGAACCTGCAAAAATTGCAATGCGATTTTCAATGTTTTGTTTCCGTCTCTCAAGCCGAAGGTTGAAGGGAAATGCGACAAGTGCGGTGGGGAGCTTTACCTCAGAGATGATGATAAGATAGAATCTGTGAAGCACAGGCTTGAAGTTTACAGAGAACTCACAGAGCCGCTGATAGAATTCTATAGGAAAAAAGGAATTATGATTGATGTTGTTAATGACAAGTTGGACACGCCACCTGAGCCTGTTGTTGCCGAGATAATAGAGAAACTCGAGGCTTTCAAGAAACAGCATGGGATTGATTAAAATGTTAATCGGCACAAAAGAACTTTTGCGGTTGGTGAAAGAAAAAAATCTTGTTGAGAATTTAAGCGAGCGCGAGCTCACGAATCCAGAAGGGGCCGGCTTTGATTTGCGCGTTGCAAAAATTTTTGCTTTGGATGGGCCAGGATTTTTGGGAATTGAAAAGCGCGGAACCCCGCCGACAAAATTGCTTTCGGATATTTCCCGCGGGGATAAAGAATTTATTTTAAAGCCCGGAGAATTTGTTCTTACAGAAACAATGGAAAAATTTAATCTCCCAGAAGATATTGGGACAATAATAAAACCGCGTTCAACTTTGTGGCGCTCTGGAGTTGCTTTCCATTCCTCTGTTGGCGCGCCCGGATATTCTGGCACATGCGTTTTTGCAATTCACAATGTTTCCAAGCACGATTTCAAAGTTGAGCTCGGAGCAAGATACTGCCACATTATTTTTTTCAGAATAGAAGGCGGAACTCATTCAACTTACCGCGGGCAGTGGAAGGGCGGAAGGGTTTCTACAGAGGGAAAATTGGAGAAGCAGGTTTGAAAAGCTTAAATAGTTTGAGACTCAATTAATTTAATGCCTCAGTATGACGCAAAACTAATTCAACGAGTTTTTGATAAAGTTAGATCTCTACCTCAGATGACTTGGCAAGATGCGGATTTGCTTTTTCCTCCGCAATCTTATTTTGATTTTATAGCAGATGCGCCTGTAGATTACGGAGAAGCTAAAGTAGTTAAGCATAGGTTCAAGGGAATGATGCACCCCCAGCCTCTTCCGGTTTCTATAGAACTTTCTTCAGATTATTCACAATCCGGTTCTGAAATAATAGTTTCGCATTTGGCACCAAAGCGCAGCCGCTTTGCGTGGCTGGTTGAAAAATTGTATTTTTGGAAACAAGAAAATCAGGAACCAACTCTAGCAGAGCAAACTTTAGTAGAGCCAAGGCACTATTTAACAATTTCACACACTCTAGACCCGCGTGCATCGCCAGACTTTGCAACTATTCGCACATATCGGGTTGATCAGCAATTCGCAGAAGAGCTTGCGCAGCTACACAGAGCTTTCTATGAAGGGCAAGATGCGAGACATGTTTTTGAACTTAACCAAGCTTTGGAACAAAGGCAGCTTCTGCCGCGGGGATATTCTTCAGGATTATCTGGACCAAGGAGAAGAAGAGACGGTGCCGGATTAGCACCTCACTCTCATGGCTCCGATGATGGAGGTGAGCCTCCTGCTGGTATGCAAAAGCCGCTAAAAAGAGAAGCAAAGCCAGATGAAATTCCTTTATGCACAAAGCTGCCGAGAAGGCGCTTAAAGGCACCCAGCGAACATTGATTTTTTTCTAGCAATTTTTTTCTTTAAATCCTAAAGCTTAAAAGCTTTGCTTCCGCATGATTTCACATGGTATTAGAATTTTTGAATCCTATGCTCACTGGAATGTTTTCATTTGCGATACCTCCAGCCATGCCTCCGGTTCTTTCAGTTTTATTTTTCTCTGCTTTAATCAGTTTGATAATTTCAATTTTCAACAAACTGCTTGTGGATAATAAAAAAGTTTCCGAGCTAAAGCAAAAGCAAAAGGATTTGCAGGCAAAAGCAAAAGCAGTCCAGAAAGAAAATCCAGATGAGGCGAATAAAATCTTTTCTGAAGTCATGTCAACTACAAACGAGATTATGAAAATGAACATGAAGCCGATGATTCCCACAATGCTTTTTGTAATTTTGCTGCTTCCGTGGTTGGGTGAGATTTTCACAACGCCTGTTGCGATTTTGCCAAACCACATGGAGCTTCCTTTGTTCGGAAATGATTTCGGCTGGCTTTCTTGGTATTTTATAACTTCTATTCCGCTATCCACGCTTTTCAGGAAAGCGCTGGGGGTTGCTTAAGGATTTAAAATGCGCGCATAGATAATTTTTATGAAAATCTACTTCGGCTCCTCGTGCGCGCATCTTGCAGAAAAAATTTCTTTCCCAAAGGGAAATCTTCTCATAAAAAAGTTTTCCAACGGGGAAACATACCTGCGCGTGCTGGGCAAGCCGGAAAATTGTTTTCTTGCTCAATCAACAAAAACAGATTCTGATATTGTTGAGATGATTCTCACGCTGGATGCTTTCAATGATTGCGGAGTGAAGCCGAATTTGATAATTCCATATTTCGGCTACAGCAAGCAGGACAAAAGATTTCAGGAAGGCGAGGCGATTTCCGCTAAAGCGCTCGCGAGAGTTTTTTCTGAAAGGGCTGGAAAGATTTTCTTAATAGACTCGCATATTTTCCGCGGCGAAGGAAAATTTGAATATTTTGGCGCGCAAATGGAAAATGTTTCTGCGGTTCCATTTCTGGCAGAGCATGCAAAAAGATTTGCAAGCAATCCAATAATTCTCGCGCCGGATTTGAAAGCTTCTGCGCTCGCGGAAAATTTCCAGAAAATTATTGGAGGGGAAATTTCAGCATTCAAAAAAGAACGCGCAGCCAGCATGGATGTTGGAGAAAATTATGATGCTCCAATAGCTTCTGTTTCCGGAGAAATAAATTGCGCTGGCAGAGATGTTCTAATTGTTGATGATATGATTGTAACGGGTGGCACGATTGTGAAAGCAATTGAAAAAATAAAAGCCCAGAAGCCCGCAAGAATAATTGTCTGCGCGGTTCATGGGGCTTTTACTGAAGGAGCGCGAGAAAAGATTTTGTCAGCCGGAGCGGAAAAAGTTTTCACAACAGACACGATTAAAAATCCTGCGTCAGAAGTTTCTATCGCGCCGCTTATAGAAAGGATTGTGAACAGCTATGAATGATTTTCTTGTTCGTCAGAAAAGCTCCACAGATTTTAAATATGGAAAATATCCAGCCAGCCGCACAGTTGAAGAGCTTTTGCGAAATGGAATAATAATTCTTGACAAGCCTACTGGTCCCACGAGCCATCAAGTGGATGCGTGGGTGAAAAGAATTCTTGGAGTTCCGAAATGCTCCCACGGCGGCACGCTTGATCCGCGGGTTTCAGGAGTTTTGCTGATTGCTCTGGACAATGCGACAAAGCTCATGCCGATTTTGCTTTCAAGCAAAAAAGAATATGTTGCGCTGGTTTATTTGCACGCTGATATGCCCGAGCATAAAATAAGAAAAGCCTGCTCGGAATTTTTGGGAAAAATAAAGCAGCTCCCCCCCAAAAAATCTGCTGTTGCCAGAAGGGTTAGAGAAAGGGAAATTTACTCTTTAGAAATTTTGGAAATTTCCGGAAGAAATATTTTAATGAGAGTGGGCTGCGAGGCAGGAACTTACATACGCAGGCTCGCGGATGATATCGGAAAAAATCTCGGCTGCGGCGGGCATTTGCAGGAATTGAGAAGAACAAGGGGCGGAATTTTTGATGAAAGCAAATGTGTGACGCTCCAAAAATTAATGGACGCGTTTGCCGAGTGGGAGGAAAATGGAAATGAAAATCCGCTGCGCGAAATTATTTTGCCTCTTGAACTTGTTGCCAACAACATGCGCTCGGTTGTTGTGAAGGATTCTGCAGTAGATGCAGTCTGCAATGGCGCGCCTCTTGGCTGCGGGGGAATTGTTCTTGCGCAGAAAAATATTTTGCCGGAAGATTGGACTGCAATTCTTTCTTTGAAAGGGGAAATGGTCGCATTCGGCCGCGCGAAAATGCCTGCGGAAGAGATGATAAAAAAGAAAGCAGGCTTGGCTGTTAAGACTGACAAGGTTTTGCTTACCAAGGGAACTTATCCAAGCGCGTGGAAAAAATAATTTACAAAATTGTCATCCCAAGAGCAACAGCAGAAACTATTGTCATGCCAACTCCGAGCTTCTGGTTGAAATTTATTTTTTCTTTGTTGATATAAATCCCAAGCAGGACAGCAAGAACAGGGTAGCTTTCTGTTATAGCCGTTGTTATTGAAATTGGAAGAGAGACCATTGCAATTGAATAGAAAGTCCACGCAAGTGTGTCAAAAACCCCTTCTGCAAAAATAATTTTTTTATTTTTTGCGAAATCTTTTCCAAGCTGGAAAAGGCGGCCCCTGAAAAACAGAAAAGCACCGCATAAAATCACATGAATAAAAGAAGCAGACCATACAGCAAGCAAAGGGCTCGCTTCCCTTGAAAAAGTTCCATACATAAAATTCAGAATTCCCATGCCGACTGCTGTAATCAAAGCAAGCTTAACGCCTTTTTCAAAAACCATTTTTGCTGAAAAGGATTTTCTGAGAGACACCAGAAAAATTCCTATAAAAATTAAAAATGATAAAGCGAACTGCGCAGAGCTTATGCCCTCCTTTAAAATTACAATTCCGAGAAAAATTGTTATCGGAAGCTCGAGAACAAGAATAGGATCAACAACAGAAAGCTTTCCAACTTTGTATGCCTGCATATTTACAACAGCAACAAATATGTCCATCAGTCCGAGAAACAAAAGAGAGAGGAAAATGTTTGATGTGGAAAAAAGCAGGGGCAGCTGTGAAAAAACAAAGGGGAAAAGTATAATGGAACCTATCAATCCAATGAAAAACAAAGCTTCAGCAACTCCGATTTTCCTTGTTGTCCTTTGTATGAAAAAATCTCCAAAGCCCCAGCAAATTATTGCAGCTATTATTGCGAGCAGGCCGATGTTCATTCAAGTAATTTTTGTGAGCAATTTAAATAATCTATACAAGTCTAAGGTTCTAAATGCGTGGAAGAAATTATAAACTAAATTATAATTTGGGAATAATCTATTTAAGCCGATGAGAAAAATTTAACCAATGGAAACGCCAGCGTACAGAAAAAAGATTTGCTTGCTTGGCCCTGGCGGAGTTGGCAAGACAAGCCTTACAAGACGCTATGTGGAAAGTAGATTCAGCGAAGATTATCAGACAACTCTCGGGGCAGCAGTTGTTAAAAAAACAGTTCAAGTCAGAAGATGGAAGCGGCAACCAGCGCCCGTGCAAGCTTGGCAATCTCAGTATCCCCAAGCTGGCTTTCAGTTGCCAGTTCCCCAACAAGAAGTTGAAGATGTTACTTTACATTTGCAAATTTGGGATATAATGGGGCAGGCGCATCCCGAGAGACTTCAAGCAGCTTTTTATGAGGGTGCTGAAGGAGCTTTGTTAGTTGCAGATTGCTCGAGGCCCGAGACTATAGGAGAACTGGATATTTGGGCTCAGAATTTATATCGCGTTGTCCGCCGCGAAGTTCCTGTGATTATGCTGGGAAACAAAAAAGATTTGGTTCCGCCGGAATCGCTGTCAGAAGTTGAACAGTTACTTCAACAAACTGCAGCAAGGCACCGTGCGCAGCACTTTGCCACATCTGCCAAAACAGGTGAGGGCGTGGACATAAGCTTTTATAATTTAGGCTACTTAATGGTTGCGTGATAAAATGGTCGGAGAACAAATGGCAATTGTGCCGCTGAGGTCGATAATTCAAGGCTCTTACCGCTTACGTACGCGTGTGAGTCTGGAGCAGGCTGTTGAAATTCAGCGCATGCAAGGCTTTGACATGGGCTACGTTACTGGTCAGACACTTGGCGATGATGCTTCTTTGGAGGATGTTGGCAGTTTATTGCAGCAGCATGGAATAGCAAGCGGGCTCCCGCAAGATTATGAATTATCTTTAACGGGCAAAGGTCCTCGAATAAAATTGAAACCAAGAGAGCATGAATACAATGGCGGGCCATGTGAATGGACTCTGGGATGGGTTGAGGGAGCAGCATCCGCAATAACTGACTGCAGTGTTTCAGTAGATCGCCAAGCTTGCATTTCAGGTGGCGGCACTACACAATGCAATTATCTGCTTCTGACTTCTCCGAAAAAAGAATTGAAGAGCACTTATCCTGCTAAAGCAGCATATTCTCTTCCTCTCGAAGGTTCTGCTATTCGCCACTTTGGCCGCGCTCTTGAAGAGGGAAGGCCAGGGCTGGCTGTTACATCCAACTCTACAGAAGAAGTAAGGGCACAACTTTCAAAACCAGATCTGGAATGCTGGGAAATCGGCGAAGGTCCTACTGCACACTTGTCTCCTTTGGGCGCAGAAACATTGGAAACTTTATGGAGGACAACAGTAAGAAAAGACCCAGATGTAGCTATTTTATTTTCAGCTGTGCCTACAATATCTGGCGTAGTAGCTGACCCAAGCATGGCGAGGGTTTTGCATTCTTTGGCAAAAGAAGTGACAGGGCCAACATCTTCGGCTGTGGCTTTTGTCGTAATTCCGGAAAGGCTCAGAGGAAGATGGCCTTTAGCAGAAGGGCTCTACAGGACAGAAGTTGAGGCATAGAATTTTCTTCCTAAAAATTAACTTTAAATAATCGAAATCAAAATCTTTCTCATGCCGTCTTAGCGAAGCTAGGTTGCGCGCGAAAGCGCAGCATAGATTTAACGCGCCAGACTTGAGCCAGATATGCTGATCCAGCTATATGGAAATGATTTGATGGCTTGACTCCGACCAAACTCTTTTTGCCAATCGGGCAGGAAGAGGCGGCGGGAATGAGGAGCTCCATTAATGTAAGATATCTGGTGAGCCTCACGGCTCACGCAGGTAATTTTGCAAAAAATATTTTTTGCAAATCTGCAATCAAAATCAGGAATTGAATTTCCTGCAGACGGCGCCATAATATTTCAAAACAATTTCGGGAGAATAACTTTATGCAGCCAATTTTATTTTTTGCGGCAGCATTCTTCTCAGAGCTAATAGGAACTTCAATCGGCTTCGGCTCTTCAACTGTTTTCCTTCCGCTCGCGCTTTTGTTTTTGGATTTTCCCAGCGCGCTCGCGATAACAGCAATTTTTCACATCTCTGGAAATATAGGAAGGCTGACTTTTTTTCAGAAAAAATCTTGACTGGAAAATTCTGAAAACTTTTGGAGTTCCCTCAATTATAGCTACAATAGCTGGCGCGTTTTTGGTTTCTTATGCGCCCCAAAACTTTTTGAAATTTTTGCTGGGAATTTTCCTAATAGCTTTTGTTTTGTTCAGCTGGAAAAATCCGAAATTCAAAATTAAACAGACAGCTACAAATTCAGCAATTGGCGGCGCGGTTTCTGGATTTGTCGCAGGCTTGATTGGAACCGGCGGGGCAATCCGCGCGGCTGTGCTGAATGCTTTTCAGCTGAAAAAAGAAGTTTACATTTCAACCGCAGCTACAATCGCGCTTGCAGTTGATTTGACGCGAATTCCAATTTATTTTGCCTCTGGCTTTCTCTCGGAAAAATTTTTCGCGGATATTTTCATTTTGATTTTTGTCGCGATTGCAGGCTCTTTTGTTGGGAGAAAAATTGTTGAGAAAATTCCGCAGAAAGAATTCAGAGGTTTTGTTTTAGCTGCGCTTGCTCTTTTCGGGTTAAAGCTTGCTTCAGAATTTTTCTGAAAAATCTTTGCGAGGAAAATTATTGTGGAGAGGCTGTTCCAGTCTCTTCCATTGGTTTCGACTCTTTCTGTTTTTTCAGAATAAAATATCCTGCTCCGCCAAGCACAATCAAAATCAAGGCGGCGACCGCAATCCATATCAAAAAGTCCTGCCCACCAGCAGATTTTTCCCCTTTTATAGTAATTGTTGTTGAGGATGTTGCTGTTCTGCCCTGATCGTCTGTGACTTTCAATGTGGCTGTGTAAGTTCCCCCTTCTTTGTAAGTGTGGGTTGTAACCCCTGTTGTGCTTGAGCTGTAATCATAAGTCCCATCACCATCAAAATCCCATTCATACTTGTTTATTTTTCCGCTCCCCTTTCCCTGAAATATAACAGGCTCGCCTGCTGCTGCAGTTTTCTCTCCTCCAGCATCTGCAGTCGGCTCCCCGCTTGTTGGCGCTGCTGTTGTAGTTGTGCCTCCTGAAGGCGCTGTGGTTGTTGTAACAGAAACACCCGTGGTAGTTGTGACACCGGTTGCAGTCGTTGTAGCTCCAGCTGGGGCAAGTGCAATCACTTCAAGGCATTTTTCATTATCTGCTTCATTGGACTCTGAAATTTCATCGTTGGGGTCAGCTGTAAAGCAAACGTTGTAAGCGCCCGCTGAGCTGAAGTTCAGAGTTATTGTTTCGTTTTTCTTCACACCAACTCCAACACTGCTCACTCTTCCAGAAACAGCAGTCCCATTCTGCTTTATTGCAACAGGAACATCCAAATTTTTTTCTCCTGTATTTTCAAGCTCGCCTGTAAATGTGACATTATCCCCAACAGCAACAGTTGTGTTTGCGTTTACACTGTTGACTGCAATATTTGAGGCTTTATTTTCAAATGCGAGGAATTTTCCGCTCGGCGAACCGACATACAAAATTTTACTCCCATCTAAAGCAGGGCTTGACCAAAAGTCATCATCATCTGCGCAGCCAGAAGTGTAGTTAAGCTTGTGCTTGTAAATAACATTTCCAGTTGCCAAGCCAAGCAGATACAGATTTCCATCGCAGGCTGTAACTGAAATATTTCCATCATTCGAAATTGCTGCAGAGCCCCTTACCCTGCCATCAGTTGAAGTTTCCCAAACTTTTTCTCCGGTTCCAGTTTTCAACGCATAAACTTTCTTATCATCAGAGCTAACAATAACTATTTTTGTTCCGTCAGCGAGGGTTGCATTTGACGGGCTTGACCTGACCTTGCCTTGTGAAGTGAAATCCCAAATTTTGAAGCCATCCCTCTCACTCAAACCATAAACCTTTCCATCGTCAGAACCGACCACAACAACGCCGCCACCTGTTACTGTTTCACTTTGCCCCTGATAATTTGTGTAAGTATAATCAACTTTTTTTGCCACGAGTGGCGATGAGCGAACAGCTCCACCTGTCAAATATTTCCACATAGGAGCGCCGCCGCCAAGTTCAATTGCATAAACCCTCTTATCATCAGAACCAATAAACAGGGCCGGAATACCAGGGCTCATTCGGCAGAAATCCGGGTTCGGTAGTTGTTCGCATGTTCTATACGGAGGAACCGGAATCGAGCTTTTATTAACTATAAATTGCAATTGTGAATCTTCTTCCAAAGCAGGACTTGACCTGACAATGCCATCTGTCTTTGTTGCCCAAAGCATGATTGACGGTTTTGGATTCCCTTGCTGTGGAATTTCTGGCCCTTCTGCATCCAACCCATAAACATATGTGTTATCAGAACCAAAGAAAACACCATGCCTTGTTACAGGGCCACTAAGGAGAGTGTTATTAGACTTAAAGAATTGAATGCTTTTAGCAACGCCCGGTGAGGACCTCACTATATTCTGAGCTCCTAAATCTTGTTTCGTATCATAAGACCAAATTATTTCACCAGTCCTCTCCAGAATAGAATGAAACTTCATATCGTCCGAACCAACATAGAGAACATCAGTCGGGGATGGGGTTACAGGTATTGGAAAACCATTTGCATCAACTTTGTTAGGTTCTATACTTTTCAAAATCGCAGGCGAACTCCTTACAGCGCCGCCGGTTATTGCGATCCACTGAACAGAACCTGTGCTTCTCTGAAGCGCATAAACTTTTCCATCATTAGAACCAAAGAAAACCCCATCAGTTGTCCCACCAGTAAACTGCACATTGTCATCATAAGCAGGAGACGACCAAACAGCTCCACCAGTACTGTAATTCCATTTCACTGAAAGCTTTGTTAAGCCAGCCTGTTGCGCATTGCTCGAGTGGTACGCATCGTGCTTGAATGTCAGCCAGGTTGTCTGACTAGGCAGATAGATTGTAGCCAATACTAGAAAAGAGAGAAAAACCGCTGAGAAAAATATTGTAAATATAAGTGCAAGATTATCCTTTCGCATAAAATTAGTTCATTTCCTTATTTAAAAAGCTTGGCCAACCAAATGTGGTTATAAATTCTATTCCACAATATGGAATCATGACAAAATCTCACACACTTTTGTTTGCTGTGATTTTTATCGGAGTAATGATTTTTTTAATTCTTTCTCAAAAAAAAGATATAACAGGGCAGAACCTCAACTTTTACAATGTACCAATCTTAATCGCCATTCTAATTTGGGTTGGGTTGAAAATTCTGGAATTGATGAAAAGGAAAACAAAAATTTAGTTGTATTTCTTCACGCCCACCCTCTCGCATAAATCAAACAGCACGCACTTTGAGCAGGAAGGAACAGGCGCTTTGCAAACCGCCCGCCCGTGGTCTTTGAAAAGAAATTGTATGTCTGCCCATTTTTCTTTCGGGAAAATTTCCATCAAATCTTTTTCAACTTTTTCCGGATTGGAATTTTTTGTAAAGCCTAATCTGTATGATAAGCGCAGGACATGCGTGTCAACAACAACGCCCTCAACAATTCCAAACTCCTTGTGCAGAATTACATTCGCAGTTTTCCTTCCAACGCCCGGCAGAGTTGTCAGCTCTTCCATTGTTTTCGGAACTTTCCCACTAAAATTTTTTATCAGAGCAGCGCAGCACGCTTTTATGTTTTTTGCCTTGTTGTTGAAAAAAGTTATGCTTGAGATTTTTCCGCTTAATTCAGGCAGGCTTGCATTTGCAAAATCCGCGGCGGTTTTATATTTTGCGAAAAGCGCCGGAGTTATTTTGTCAACAGCCTCGTCTCTTGCCTGCGCTGAAAGAATTGTGGCAATTAAAAGCTGCAAAGGGTTTGAAGCTTTCAGATAATACCGCTTGCTGCGCGGATAGTTTTTTTCGAGAATGGAGAGGATTTTTTGCGCGCGGTCAGAAGAGTCCATAAGCAAAATCTGTGGGCACGATTTAAAAGTTTATAAACCTTCACCCCAAATCAACTTCTGTGATTGTGTGGGAAGCTCAAAAGCAGACGAAATGATTGAAAAGAAAATGAAAGAGCAGTCTGGCAAAGGAAAGCCGGCAGGCTCGGGCGCGCCCACTCAGATAAAGAGAAAGCAGATTGAGGGCGTGCGCGGAATTGTTAGATTGGCTGATTCTGATTTGGACGGGACAAAAAAAATAAAATCTGCGCTCCCGAAAATAAAAGGAGTTGGTCCTTCGCTTGCGGTTGCTCTCGCCCGCGCGCTCGATATCAGCGAAACAGCTTATTTAGGCTCGCTCACGGACGAGCAGATTGCAAATTTAGAAAAAGCAATTTTAAATCCTGCTTCAGTTGGAATACCGAAATTTTTCCTTGATAGGCAGGCAGATCCGTTTCTCGGAGGGGACAGGCACTTGATTTCCTCTGACTTGAGTTTCACAAAAAAATCTGACATTGACTTTATGAAAAAAATGCATATGTGGAAGGGAATAAGGCATGAGCAGGGCCAGCCAGTTCGTGGGCAAAGAACCCGTGGAAATTTCCGAACAGGAAAAGCCATGGGTGTTTCAAAAACAAAAGCAGCACCGGCAAAAGCTGGGCCAGCAGGAACTCCTGCAGCAGGAGCAGCACCAGCAGCTGGAGCAAAACCTGGAGCTGCAGCACCAACTGGAGCAAAACCTGGAGCAGCACCTGCAGGGAAAGCGCCTGCTCCAACAGGAAAGCCAGCAGCAAAGCCCGAGGAAAAGAAAAAATAAACCGCCTTTTCTCAATGAGAAAAGAAAATGTAGGTTGCACTGAATTTTCAAAGAAAATTCACGCCTAGGAAAAATTATCAAATTTTTCCATGTGCCAAAAGAAAAGAGATATTATTTTCATTGTATAAAAAATTCGTGATAAAAAATGAAATATCAAAAAAGAAAATATTCAACTCCACTGCGCCCGTGGGATAAAGGGAGAATCGAGGCTGAAAGAAAAACTCTTGCTGAGTTTGGCTTGCGAAGAAAAAAAGAAATCTGGAAAGCTCAGGCTATTGTCGCGGGCTGGCGAGAGCGTGCGCGATTCCTCGCTGCGCACCACAATGCTGAAGAGGAAAAAAATTTAATTGAGAAAGTACAGTCGCTTGGGCTGATAACGAAGTCCGCAACGCTGGACAATATTCTCGGGCTCACGCTTGAAAAAATTTTAGATAGAAGGCTGCAAACTTTGGTTATGAAAAAAGGCATAGGCAGGACAGCAAAGCACGCGCGCCAGTTGATTGTGCATGGACATGTAGCGCTTGAGGGAAAAAGAATAAGATGGCCTTCTGCTCTGATACAAACTGCAGATGAGGGAAAAATTTCTGTTTACAAAAAAATTGAGAAAGCAAAAGTCGAAAAGCCCGCGGCAAAAGCTGAAGCTCCAGCCGCGCCAGAGGAGAAAAAATAATTTTGTGATTTTTTATGGACAACCGAGACCAACCAAAGCGCTGGGGGATTGCGAATATTTTCAGCTCCGGCAATAACACAATAATTCACATTACGGACATCACAGGCGCGGAAACAATTTCGCGATTCACAGGCGGGATGATGACTGACAAGGACCGCGAAGGCGGCTCTGCTTATCCAGCTTTGCAGGCTGCGACAAAAGCAGCTGAACTTGCTTTAGCAAAAGGGATTACAGGCGTGCATGTTTTAGTGCGCGCTCCGGGAGGGATAAAAGCAAAAACTCCAGGCCAAGGAGCGCAGCCAGCAATCCGCGCTTTAGTCAGAGCCGGAATGAGATTGGGAAGAATCGAAGATGTTACTCCTTTACCGCACGATACTTGCAGAAAGAAAGGCGGAAGAAGGGGGAGAAGAGTTTAAAATTACTTTTATAAACTAAATCTATAAATGATAATCATGAAAATCCAAATCCTAGAGAAAACAGAAAGAAAAATGAAATTTATTTTAGATGAGGCCACGCCGCAGTTTGCAAATGCTATGAGAAGGATAGCGACAGGAGAAGTGCCGGTGCTTGCAATTGACACGGTTGATTTCTCGGCAAATGATTCTGTTTTGTATGATGAGGTTTTGGCGCACAGATTAGGTTTAGTTCCTCTTTGGTTTGAGCCGAAAAATTTCAATTTCAGGGACGAGTGCAAATGCGAAGGCAAGGGATGCTCAAACTGCGAAATTGTTTTTGTTGTTGACAAGAAAGGGCCAGCAAATGTTTTGAGTAAGGATATGAAATCTGCAGACGCGAAATCCGCAAAGCCATTACTCGAGGAAATTCCGATTGTTGAATTATACGAAGGGCAGAAATTAAAAATGGAAGCGACTGCAACTTTAGGCAGAGGCAAGGACCATGCGAAGTGGCAGGCTGCAAAAGCGCATTATTTTTATTATCCAATTCTTGCGGACGCGAAAACTTTGAAGCCTGTTCTGAAACCTTGCGAGAATCACGCGCTTTTATTTGAAGGGAGTTCTACTGAAACAAAAGGGCTTGAGGCTTGCAAGAAATGCGAGAAAATGGGAGACATGGGCGGAGAATTGAAAATTCTTGGTGACAAGACAAAGTTTATTTTTACAGTTGAAAGCATTTCCGGTTTGAGCGCAGAGGAAATTATTTTCGCTGGAATTGATGTTCTGCGCGCGAGGGCGAAGGAAGTTTCTAAAGCTTTATGATTTTATAAATTCTGTTAGATAAGTTTTTCTTGCGCGGGGGTTGCCCAGCCTGGCCTAAGGCGCAGGACTTAAGAAAAATCTTAAGTGTTGAGCAGAATTTATTTCTGCCATGAAAAAGAAATCCTGTGGGTTAGTCCCTTCGAGTGTTCAAAGCCCCAAACCTTTTCTCGAAAAGGTTTAGGGATAATCCCAAAAGGAAAATTGCTTTTGAGATATTAGAAACTCACTCCCCCCGCACCAAACGTTTTTAAACCTTTATCTTCAATAGAAAATACGTGATAATAATGCCCAAACCAACAGGACCGACAAACCCACTGCTGTCTGCTTTCATTTCAGAACTGCGCACGCGCGGCCACACTGAGAGAATTAATTTTCTTTTGGAAATGGCTGACAGGCTCTCTGCCCCGGAAAGGATTCGGGCAGAAGTAAATGTCGGAAAAATTGAAAGGCTTTCTGCAGAGGGAGAAACAGTTGTTGTTCCAGGAAAAGTTTTGAGCTCCGGGGAGCTGACAAAAAAAGTAAATGTTGCCGCGCTGAAATTTTCTCCATTAGCAGAGGAAAAAATCCTGAAAGCTGGCGGGCGCGCTTTTGATTTGAAAGAGCTTGTTGAGAAAAATCCTGCTGGCACAAAAGTGAAAATTCTGGTGTGAAAATGGAAGCGAAAAATCCTATAACAGTCATAGACGCAGCCGACCGAGTCCTCGGCAGATTGGCAAGCATAGTTGCGAAAAAACTTTTGAACGGAGAGGAAATTGTAATTGTGAACGCAGAGAAAGCTGTAATTTCTGGAAAGCCTGAAAATACAAATGAATATTTTTTGGGAAAAATCCACCGCGGGGATAGGCTCAAAGGCCCGTTCTATCCGCGGCCGCCTGAGCAGATTTTCCGCAGAGTTGTGCGAGGAATGCTTCCATGGAGAAAATCGCGCGGGCAAGAGGCTTTCAGAAGATTAAAAGTTTTTTCAGGCCAGCCCGCTCAATTTTCAGACGCGAAAAAATTCGGAAAAGCTGCTGAGCAGTTGAGATGCAAGATTGAAACTTTGAAGGATGTGAGCAGAGCGCTGGGAGTAAAAGTTTAAAGTGATATTTATGCCAGAAGAAAAAATTGAAACCCAACCAACAGAAGAAAAGCCAAAAAGAAAAGCTCCGAGGAAAATCACAAATGTTGTGAAACCTGCCCAGCAGAAAAAAGAAAAAGCAAAGCAGGTTTTTGAATCGGGAAAAAGAAAATCTGCGGTTGCGCGCGGCAGAGTTGAGGCAGGCAATGGAAGGATTTTGATAAATGGAAGAAGCCTGAACGCGTTTCCAGAATTCCAGAAAATGATGATTACAGAGCCTTTGGTTTTGGCAGGCCCTGCTGCAGCAAATTACAATTTCGATATTTTCGTTTCAGGCGGCGGAGTTTATGGGCAGGCAGAAGCTATCCGCCAAGTGATTGCAAAAGGCCTTGTCCGCTTTGATAAAAATTTGAAAAAAACTTTTTTAGATTATGACCGCGCATTGCTTGTTGCTGATGTAAGGCACAATGAGCCGCACAAGCCTTCGCGCTCGAGTGCTGGGCCGCGCAGGCACAAACAGAGGAGCAAGAGATGATAATTATGGGAATATTGAAAGAGATGGTGTTTTGACCCCAGAGCAATCTTCGAGAATGAGAAGAAACATGGGTTTAGTGTATGCAATGAAAGCGGCATTAAATGAAGGTGATAAAAAATGATAATACCAGTCCGATGCATTTCATGCGGCAGGCCAGTTTCGCAGAATTGGGAAAAGTTTCAGGAGAAAGTGAAAGCCGGCGAGGATGCGAAAAAAGCTTTGGATGATCTTGAAATTAAAAATTACTGCTGCCGCGCGCTTTTCTTAACGCATGTGGATTTGGTAAAAGAAGTGGCGAAGTTTAAGAGATAAATCTTTTTAATCTACCGCGCATAAAAATCTCCCATGATGTTTAAATCTTTAGGCTTTAAACAGCCCAGAGAAAATCCTTCAGGATTTTCTATGCAATCGAAATCAGCAAGATTTCGATGCACACAAAAACAAAGAGTTTTTGCTGTGAGCAAAAATCTGAAAGATTTTTGCGGCGTTGAAAACATCAAAAAAATACCATAGGTTTTCAACATGCCCCGAATAACAAAACTGGAAATTCAAGGCTTCAAGTCCTTTGCAAAGAAAACGCAAATTCTCTTTCCAAGCAACTTCTCAATTATAGCTGGTCCGAACGGCTCTGGGAAAAGCAATGTTCTTGACGCAATTGTTTTTGTTTTAGGAAGGACAAGCGCAAAAAGCATCCGCGCGGACAAAATGCTGGAAGTGATTTTCAACGGCTCGAAAAAATCCAGCCCGGCGGAATTCGCAAGCGTGAAAATGCACTTCGACAACAAGGACAAAAAATTTCCTGTAGAGGCGGATGAAATTGAAATCAACAGAAAAGTAAACAGAAAGGGAGTTTCAATTTACAAATTAAACAGCCAAACTGTAACGCGCGAAAAAATTCTTGAAGTTTTGCGCGCGGCAAACATAAATCCTGATGGGCACAACATAATTTTGCAGGGAGATGTGACAAATGTAATTGAGATGTCTGATTTAGAACGCAGGGAAATTATAGACGATATTTCAGGAATTTCAGAATTCGAGGACAAGCGCGAAAAAGCAAACAAGGAATTAATGGTTGTTGAAGAAAGGCTTGACACGACTTCTGTGATTTTGGGCGAACGGGAAAACCAAATGAAAAAATTGCAGGAAGAGGCAAAATCCGCTATTGAATACAATGATTTAGCAAAAGAGCTTGATAAGCTACGCGCTTCTCTGGCTGCGCGCAGGCTCGGAGAGGCTGGCGAAGCAATGAAAATTCTTGAGGAGAAAATTTCCGAGAAAGAAAAAGAAACAAAAATTGCAGAGGCAGAAGTTTCCGCAATAGATTCTGAAATGGATAAAACCCAGAAAGAATTTTCCATGCTTACGGAAAAAACAATTTCGCGCGCCGGCGATGTTTCAATTATAAAGGAAGCGGAAAAAATCCGCGCGGAAATTTACGCAAAGAAAAATAAAATCGAGAGCGGTGAATTTGACATAAAAAGAATTGATGATGTGATTGCGCGGCTGAAGGATATTGCTGAAAGGGCTTTGACAGAAAGCGCGAGCGGGGCTGTGCAGGCTGTTTTGAAATTAAACCGCACGGGGATTTATGGAACAATCGCCAAGCTCTCGAAAGTTCCGCAAAACTTCCAGACTGCAATTGAAGTTTGCGCAGGCCCGCACCTACACGATTTGGTTGTTTCTGATTCTTCTGTTGCAGTTGACTGCGTGAATTATTTGAAGCAAAACAGAGTGGGCCGCGCAACTTTTCTTCCGCTGGACAAAATTCACGAGCGCAATCCAGAGCATGTTAGAAGATTTTTGAAGCAGCCCGGAGTTGTCGGGCTTGCAATTGACTTAATCCAGTTTGACAAAAAATACTGGCACGCGTTCTCGCATATTTTCGGGGACACGTTGGTTGTGGACAAAATTGAAACCGCGCGGCGCATTGGAATCGGCGAGGCGCGCATGGTTACTCTTGATGGAGATTTAGTTGAGCGCGGCGGCGCGATAATCGGCGGGTTTTACAGAAGCGACAAAAAAGTTTTTTCTGTGGCCGAAGATTTTTCAAAATATGAAAAAGAGAAAGAGAGAATTTTGCGCGAGAGTGAAAGCCTGCAAATTGAAATTGAAAAACTTTCCCGCGAGCTGGAAAAACTTTCCCAACAGGAACAAGCGGGCGGAAAAGAAGTTTCTGAAATGCAGACAGCACGCGCTGATGCAGAGAAGGCTCTGCATGGATTGAGGCTGAGAAGGAAAGAGGCTTTTGAGCACAAGCTGAACTTGGGCGAGGAAATTAACAAGCTGAAAATTTCCCGCGCGCGGTTTGAGGCAGAGCTGGAGAATATCAAAGCGGAATTTTCAAATTACAAGCAGGAGCTCGCCGAGTACAAAGAAATGAGCGCCGGAGAATTGAACACGAAAATTTTGAAATCAGTTTCGAAAATTCAGTCTCTCGGACCGATAAACCAGAAAGCAGTTGAGGAGTTCGAGGAAATAAAAAAAGGGTTTTCCGAGCTGAAGGAAAAATTTGATGTGCTTACAAAGGAAAGGGACAGGGTTGTGAAAATGATTCTGGAAATTGAATCTGGCAGAAAAGAAACTTTCATGAAAACTTTCAATGCGATTTCCCAGCAGTTCAAAAATGTTTACAAGGACTTAACAAATGGCGAGGGATTTTTGAGCTTGGACAATGAGCTGATTGATGAGGCGGGTTTGATAATTGAGGCAGTGCCTGCCGGAAAGAAAAAAATAAATATAGATTCAATGTCCGGCGGGGAAAAAACAATGGTCGCGCTTGCTTTTCTTTTTGCTTTGCAAAGATTCAGGCCGTCCCCATTCTATATTTTAGATGAGATTGATGCTGCTTTGGATAAGCCAAATGCCGCCCGCGTTGTTGGCCTGATAAAAAAATATTCGGACAATGCGCAGTTTATTGTTATCTCGCATAATGAAACAACAATTCAGGCTGCGGACTGCGTTTACGGAGTGAGCATGGACGAGGGAGAAAGCAAAATGGTTGGGATTAGGATGCCTGGGTGATTCCATGCTCTCCGACTCTGATATGATTTCGCTGATGGTCAACGAGCCCAGCTGGGAGGATGTGATTGTCCGAATAGTCGCGGAGGAGGGAATGGACCCGTGGGCTGTGGATATCGTGAAACTTGCTGACGGGTTCGGAAAATATATGGAAAACCTGAGCGAGATTGATTTGAGAATTCCAGCGCGCTTTATTCTTGTTGCCGCAATTTTGCTGCGGATGAAATCAGATATTCTCGCTGGAAAAAAAGAAAGAAATATTCTGGAAAGCGAGGGCCCAAGAGAAGACAGATATGCGAAAATTGTTGCAATGCTTTCTCAAATTCCCCCGCTGCAGCCGCCAGTGAAAAGGCAGCCTTTGGGTTCTGTAACAATGGAAGAGCTGTTGACTGCGCTGAAAAAAGCATTTGAAGTTCAGGAAAGGAGAAAGGAAAGAAAATTAAAACTGCGCAGGATTGTTGAGCGCCATGTTGTTTTGCAGGCAGATGACATAAACGAGCGGATAGAAAATCTGATGGGGCAGATAAACAATATTCTTGCGGAGATTGAAGGCTCGGCAAAATTTTCCTCTCTTGTAAAAAAATGGGACAGAGAAAATATTGTAAAAACTTTGATGCCAATGCTGCATTTGGAGCAGGACGGAAAGATTGAGACTGAGCAGATGGTTTTGTTTGAGGAGATTGCTGTGAGGAGGAAAGTTAAGAAGGAATAATATATCATCTTCTTTATTCTTATAAGAATAATTTTTTCAGGAAGCTTTTTATTCTACGAAATCAGCATGTAAAGTGGTGATAAAACTAGAAACGCACACAGCTTTGTTTGGAGCAGATGAACTTCTCAGAGAAGTTGAAGATGGTGGCAATCGTGTATATGTGGATGGAAAGCCAGTCAGCGAAATAAAATTCAGAATAGCTTATGTGCTGAAGAGCAGCGATTCATCAGCAACTGTTGGGCTGCGCCTGCCGCACAAAAGAACCAGTATAGAATATGAAACTTCTTTGGACGGTTTGCAGGAAGGTGATTTAGTTAACGCACGGGTTGTTGAGATCGAGCAAGGAAATTACAGAATTGTGTCTTTGCTAGGGCCAGCCTGAAAGTTTTTTTAAACTACCGCGTAAACTATTCTCATGCCAAGAAACAAAAAAGCCCTCCTTGAAGCTGCGCTGTTCATGGCGAACGAGCCAATGAAGTTTGAGAAATTAATGAGAGTTGTGGCAGTAGATGCTGGCAGACTGCAAGAAATGCTTGCTGAAATGAAAAAGAATTTTGAAAGCGAGGAGCGCGGAATTTATTTGCTTGAAACAGCAGAAGGCTGGGTTTTGAAAACAAAGCCGGAATATTTGAATTCTGTTAGAGCATTATCTCCGTATCAAGATTTAAGCAAAGGGCTTTTGAGAGTTTTGGCTTTAGTAGCTTACAAACAGCCAATAACTCAAAGCGAAATTGTGCGCGTGATTGGAAACAGAACTTACGAGTATGTGAAAATTTTGGAAGGAAGAGGTTTGCTGAAAGCAATTAAGTCTGGAAGAAGCAAGGCATTAATAATCACAAAAGGATTTCTGGATTACTTTGGCTTGGAAAAGCCAGAGGACGCGAAGAAATTATTTGAAGGGATTAAGATTGAGGAAGAGAAAGAAGAGAATAATCAAGTATGAACCTTCTATCCAACCTATTTTTAAACCTTCCATTCTAAAAACAAAAAATGATAATTAGAGCGCGCGCGCCGCTGAGGATAAGTTTTGGGGGCGGAGGCACTGATGTTGAACCATTTCCTACAAGGAAAGGCGGGTGTGTTTTAAATTCTACAATAGACAAATATGTTTACACAACTGTTAGCCCAAGGCCAGATGGAAAATTAGTTGTGAATTCTTTGGATATGGGAGTTTTTGAGGAGGTGAAAGATTTTGTCTATGGAAGCAAAATTGATTTGGTAAAAGCTGTGCTGAAAAATTTTTCTGTTTCTGGCGGGGCAGAAGTTTCAATAAATTCCGAGGCACCGCCAGGATCAGGTTTGGGGGGCTCATCAACTGTTGTTGTCTCACTTATAGGAGCATTACAAAAATGGCTCGCCCGCCCAAGAGATAATTACCAAATCGCAAAACTTGCTTACAAAATAGAAAGGGAAGAGCTGGGAATAAAAGGCGGCTACCAAGACCAAGTGGCAGCTGCTTTCGGAGGTTTCAATTTTGTGGAATTTAATTCCGGAGGGAAATTTATAGTGACTCCATTGAGATTGGATGAAGATGTTGTCGATGAAATGCAGGCAAGCCTGCTGCTTTGCAATATAGGCCGCACGCGCAGTTCAAGCGAGGTAATAGAAAAACAAGTTAAATCTTTTGAAGCAGGAATAAATGAGAAATATCTGGAAAAGATGAAAAAATTCTGCTACCAGATGAAGGACGCTTTGCTCACAGGAAATTTGGAGGAGTTTGTTTTTCTTATTGATGAATCATGGCAGGAAAAGAGAAAACTTGCTGAAGGAATCACAAACCCAGAGATTGATGCTCTTTATACAACCGCAAGAATGAGTGGGGCGAAAGCAGGAAAAGTTACAGGCGCCGGAGGCGGCGGTCACATGCTTTTCTATTGCGAGCATTTCAAAAAACCAGAAGTTATGCGCGCGCTTCTGAAGCGTGCTTTGGAACTAAATATAAATCTGCAGGTTGTCCCATTTTCATTTGACAACCACGGGCTCAAAACATGGAGAGTAAATATATGAGGATTTTTATGATGGATTACATAAAGCAAAAATTTGCTGATAACCGCGCGGCGATAGATTCAATTGATTTGGAAATAGTGGAAAAAGTTGCGCGGAAAATTTCTGAGGCACTGAAAAATGGAAATAGGGTTTTCTTTTTCGGAAACGGGGGCTCTGCTGCTGACTCCGCGCATATCGCAGGAGAATTTTTGGGAAAATATGATTTTGTCAGGAAGGCATTGCCTGTGCAGGCTTTGACAACAGATATTGCGACTATAACTGCTGTTGCAAATGATTTCGGCTATGAAAAAGTTTTTGAGCGCCAAGTGGAAGCGCTAGCAAAAGGGGGAGACATACTTGTTGGATTGAGCACAAGCGGAACTTCAAAAAATGTTTTTCTTGCTTTGCAAAAAGGAAAAGAAATTGGAACTTTCAATATTGGATTTTTTGGTTCAAGCGCCTCTTCAAGTAAAGAGGGGCATGCGGCGAAAATTTGCGATTTGAATCTGTTTGTTGAAAGCCCCTTTGTTCCCAGAATTCAGGAAGGTCACAAGCTTGTCGGCCACACGCTCGCGGGGCTTGTTGAAAAAGAAATGATGGAATTCTGGGGAAGCAAAAAATAATTTACTCCAGCCTTCTTAAAGTTCTGCCCAAACCGTAGCTTTCGCAAATAGAAACTATTTCTTTATGTATTTCTCCTGAAGCTCTGTTGGCATCCACAATGTGCACATTCGGAAATTCTTTTGCAAGACCAAAATAGTTCTGTCGAATTTTTTCCATCTTTTCCTTCTCTTCAAAAAGCTCGCTATGGAATCTGCCTTTGCCGATTCTCTCTAAACAGACATCTGGCGGGCAATCCATTATAAAAGTTATATCAGGCACGCGAAATTTGGAGTTTATTCTTTTTAGAAAATCCTTTTCTATCTGCAGTCCACCGAAAGCAATTGTAGAGAAAAAATACCTGTCAGAAATAATTATTTTTCCTTCTGCAATTCCGGGTTCAATTTCAGTATCCAGGTGATGTGCGCGGTCTGATGTGAATAAAATTTGCAAAGTTAAAAGAGATGTTTTCCACTCTTTTTTCAGGCAGGATTTTATCAAGCCCCCGATCAAGCCGTCTGTCTGCTCTTTCGTAAGAACGACCTTGTAGCCTTGATTAATAAGGAAATTTCTTAATTCGAAAGATTGCGTGCTTAAGCCAGAGCCATCAAGCCCCTCGAAAACGATAAATTTCCCCACAGACATAAAAATTCAACGTCGGTAAAGCTTAAATTGATTTGATTTCTAGGAAACTATCTTGCATAACTAAGCAAATCGCGCGCGCCGAAATATTTCTTCTCCGCAGCTTTTATTGTCCCAGAAACCCCAATCACGCGGATTATTAATGGAGCATCACCCACGCGATTGAGAAGCGCCAAAGCTGCGCGAATTTTCTCAACGGCAGTGTGGTTGCACCTAATCATCCCAGTGTTTTTTTCCTCGTTCCATTCATTTTTCATAATCCATGCACCGGCTTCTGCTGCGCCCATCTCTCCCATATAATTCAGAATCGCATGCCACATCGCATTGCTCAAATCCTGAAAAGGAATTTTCTGGCTTGCAATAACTTCATAAGCTAAATATCTTTTTTTCTCACGCAAAGTCGGGGAGAGAAAGTTCGGCCTTCCTCCTAGTTCTTGTTCAAGCTTTTCCTGTGGGGTCAGTTCATGCACTTCGGCAGTTTCTTCTTCTACCATTTTCATCACTTAACTAATTCAACGCCTTCCGCGATTCTCGTTCCTGAGAAAATCGCCCTGTTTTTTTCAATTATTTTTTGCGGAATCTCGCTCGTTGCTGAAAAGCCTTTGCTCAGCTCGAGACCCAAATTTTCTGCGAGCGCAACAAGCTGGCGCGGATCTCTGATTTCCCAAATATTGCTGGCGCCACTGCATAAAATTGTTTTCACCTTTAAAGCCTCGCATAATCTCAAATTTAGAGCAGTATTCTGCAAAATCTGCGAGCGTTGCCTGCGGAAATTGTTTAATATTTCCCTGAAATTTATTTCTATCGCGACATTATTTTCAAATGCTTTTTGCATGCAGGCTTCATCCAGTCCAGAATCTAGCCTCCCGAAATCTGGGTGAGCTAAAATATCCACACGCGCATCCTCGCATGCCGCGCGATTGATCTTGTAATTCCCACCAAGAACAATCACTATGATTGCAAGCTCGCGGACTTTTTCTAATGCTCTCTTAAGCTCCATAGGATCACCAACCTGAATTTCAACTGCTGGAAAAATCTCAACTTTTGTATTTTTTTGCGCGTCTATAACAGAGGATTTAAACTGCTTGAATTTTTCCACAGATTCAAACCTGTCCGCGAGAGCAAAGCCATCCCATCCGAGCCTTTCAGCCATTTTTGCAAATTCCTCTGCTGTGTTCGCGCCGGCGCCAACGTGCAAGTCATAGAACTTCATATAATTCACCTATATACTAAAAAGTATATTTTTGAGAATTAATAAACGTTGTTGTTTTCATCGCTTTTCGGGGTTATTCCTTCTTTCAAATCCCCTTCCCTTACCGCGCAGCATTCTGTGCGAGCGCGCTGCGCTTGTCAAGCCTCTTTCAGCCCTTCCATGCACATCGCAAATCCAATTTATTTTTTCATCTGCTGCGATAGCAGGATGTGCGGGGTCCACGAGAATTATTTCAAACCACTGGTCGCGGCCATCCTCACCGACATAGTAAGAATTCAAAACTTCTAAATTCGGAAAATGTTTGCTGGCACGTATTTCTGCGATGTGCTGCAAATTTAAATTAGGAGGATTTTTTGTCAAGCCTGCGTGCGTAGGCTTTCTTCCGCCTGCGGGAAATTCTCTTTTTGAAGTTCCCTTTCCTATTCGTACGCGCGCCAGAATAAAACCTTGTTTTGCTTTGTAGCCGAGCGCGTGCGCCCTATCAAGCCTGGAAGGATATTCAATTTTTGCAATTGCATTTTCAGCTCTCCAAGAAATCATTCTCGCTTTTAGAATTTCTTTCATCTGCTCGGACTGCCAAGCCTGCTGCAAGTATTTGTACATCCCCATTTTCAAAACCTCCTCACATCAACCGCATCGCTGCGGTTTTCGAGTTAGGAAAAATCCGTCAGCAAGGTTTATAAAGTTTCACTTCAATCTAAATAAAGATTATTATGAATTCAAATGTAAAGTTTGTTATTGGAATTTTGATGGTTTTAGTTGGAGTTTATCTGCTCCTTCCAAGAAGCTGGCTTTTGGATTTTGGCCTGCCTGCTTTTGGATACGGAAGGTTTCTCCTGCCGGTTTTGCAGGGAGTGATTCCGCTCTTTCTTGCAATAGTGGGTTTCATGCTCGCATGGATAATGTGGGAGGAAATGGAGCAGGAGCGCAACAGAAAGAAGATGCCAGCATAGAGAAATCTATAAATTTCCACAACGCTGAAAAATTCTTTGTTCCAGAAGAGGCTGGCGGATTTTGTGAGACCGAAGAGCTTAAATGCTTCTAGTTCGTAAGCAGTTCTATGAAAGGCAGGCGATTAGTTGCTGGTCAGCTTTTGATTTATATTCTAAATTTTCCACAGCTTCCAGTTAGAGAAGATGTTGTGCTAGAAAGTCTGAGGTGTACTAGAGCGAGCGGTTTGGAACCTCGGGCTGTTCTCACATACTATGATGAAAACAATTTCAGAGCGAGGTACGCAATTCCATCAGAAGATTTTATTGTAAAGAAAATAGGAATAGCTCCAAGAGGATATCCATTTGCCAGAGTTGCAAATGCCGTAGAAGATTTAGATGAAGAAGCCAAAGCGCTTGTAACACCATCCACATCAGAAATCAGACTGGCAGAAGTTGGAGATAATACTGAGAAATTACAAAGAACACTATATCGTTTAAGCGAATTTGCCGACAGATTTAATGTTGGAATACTCGTTCCATATGTTTCGGGTACCTATGATCAGCAATTTGAAAGAACGCTCTCGGCAACATTCGACACAGCGGTTCTGCTCGAATCTGTTCCTTAAAGCATTTTAAATCTGGGTTTGATATTAATTCTATGCAAAGCAAATCTGCAAAACTTTCAGAAAAACAAACTGCCCGCGGAATGAAATACATAATGGCAGATGGTGCAAGCAATGCTGCGAAAGATTCTGTATTGACAAGCTATCTTACTCCACTCGCGCTTGCGCTTGGAGCAAGCAATCAGCAAATCGGTTTTCTCAATAGCTTCCCTTACTTGTTCGGAAATTTAATCCAGCCTGTTGCCGGAAAATATATTGAAACCCGCGGCGGCAAAAAAAGCACAACTTTAGTAATGCAGTTTTTCGCGCCAATTTTAATTTTGCTGATGGCTTTTCTCCCAATTTCAGCAGTCGCTGATAAAGTTTTTTATCTTATAATCTTTACAACTTTCTATCAAATAATTTACGGCTTTCAGTCAACAGCATGGATATCTTGGATTGCAGATATTGTTCCTGAAAAAACGCGCGGGGAATTTTTTGGGAAGAGAAACACAATTGCGGGATTTGTTTCCCTCGGAGTCAGCTTTGTGGCCGGATGGCTTCTGAGTGCTACTAGAGGAAATTTTGGCTTCACAATAATTTTTGGCTTCGCTGCGCTTGCCGGAGTTGTTTCATATTTTCTTCTGAGGCAGGTTCCAAAAAGCCCTCAGGGCCCGCAAGGCAGTTTCAATTTGAGGGTAAAAGAGTTTTTCAGAGATTTTCGCTCGCATAAAAATTTCTCAAATTTCACTTACTACATTTTCTTTCTGAATTTTGGAGTTTTCATAGCTTCCCCATTTTTTGTCGTTTATATGCTGAAAGATTTGGGAATTGGATATTTTGGCTACGCAGTTTTAATTGCTGCTGAGGCGGTAGTCGCAATTTTTTCCCAGAAATATTGGGGAAAGCTGATGGACAGGTTTGGAGACAGGACAATTTTAGGAGTCTGCGGAATTTTGATTTCACTTGTTCCAATTGCCTTTATTTTCACCGGGAATTTCTTTACACTGCTTTTCGCGCAGGCGCTCGCAGGTTTTGCGTGGGCTGGGTTTGATTTAGCAAGATTCAATTTTTTGATTGATGCAACGCCGCCGCAAAAAAGGCCGAGCTTTATTGCGAACCACAAACTTTTGGGAGGGTTTGCAATTTTTGCCGGCGGTCTTGTTGGCGGATTTTTGGCCGGAGCTTTTTCTGGGGTGGAATTTTTCTTTTTAGAAGGATTGAAAATTCTTTTCGCGCTCGCTTTTGTTTTCAGAATCCTTCCGCTGATAATTTTCCTCCCTCGCCTCCGTGAGCAGCGCGTGCCGGCTTCTCAGGCGGCTCCCGTAAAAAATATTTTCTGGCGCGCTATTGCGGTCTATCCCACACAGGGCATTTTGCATGAGCTCATGTATATCGGGCATCTGGAGCGCGATTTTATCAAAAAGGGAAGAAAAATTTACAGGAATTTCACGGACAGATTTGGCAGGAAAAATAAGCTTTATTAATCTCATATCCCAAGAGAAAACATGCAAAAAATAGCAATAGCTTTGGCGGCGATGGTTTTGATTGCAGGATGCGTCGGTAGCAGCAAAACAACAACTACAACCGAACCTCCGGCAACATCTCCGCCCACGACATCTCCACCTACTACTACAACAGGCCCGGTAAAGACATTTGATATGCTGATAACGCACACATCTTACGGCACGCCTGTAATCAATGTGAAGAAAGGCGATCATGTTGTTATCCGCGCGAGGGCAATCGATGGAACAGCCACGCACAAACATGGCATAACAGTTGATGAGCTTGGTGTAAATCAGGCTGTTACAACTGAGGATAGGGACAATCCGCAGCTGGTAGAATTTGACGCAACAAAGGTTGGCGAATTCAAGATGTATTGTGGGACATGCAAAGACGGAATCTATGGAGCAAACCACCCGAAGCTTAACGGACAAGTTGTTGTAACCGAGTAAATCAGTTTTTTATTTTCTTTTTATTTTGGCGAATCTAGTAGTAACTATGGAAATCTTTCAAAAATTAAAAACAGACATTTACTGGCTGATGATTTTTTCACTTGCAGTTTCCACAGCCGCAGCTATTTTCATTCTGAACAAGCCAGAAAATCTGGTAAATGTTCTTGCTGCGATTTTTACTGCCGCGGTTTTGGATTTGGGGATTAAAAAATATTGGAAAAAAGAAAATATGAAATTTCCAAAATCTGCAGTAATATCCGGATTTTTTGTTTCAACTGTTTTGGAGCAGGGCACTCCACTTTTAACAATAATCGTAGCCGCAGCAATTGCAATTTTATCCAAACACATTTTGCGCCTACAAGGAAAGCATATTTTCAATCCGGCAAATTTTGGAATGCTCGCTGCGATGCTGTTTCTATCAGCAACGCATGGCTGGTGGGCTTCTATCAGCCCGATTGCAATTTTGCTCGGGTTGATTGTAGTTTGGAGATTTGAAAGGTTTCATCAGGTTATTCCGTTTTTGATAACTTACTATTTGGCGAATTTCGCTTTCAACCAAACTTTACCAACGCCTGATTTCACTTTGCTTTTCTTTTCATTTTTCATGTTCATTGAGCCGAAAACTTCTCCCTCCAATAGAAACGCGAGAATTGCTTACGGCGCGCTTGCCGGAATAATCGTTTTCGCAGCAACAGTTTTCTTCCCCACTTATTCAATTTTCGCCGGGCTTGCGATTGCAAATATTTTTGGGTTTTTAATAAACAGATTTGTGAAGTGAGAATATGGCAAAACTTGTGAGAGATAAAGTTCCGGAAATAATGAAGCTGGAAGGAAAAAATCCTGCAACTCACATTGCAGATGATGAAGAATACTGGAAGCGGCTGAAAGAAAAATTAAGGCTGGAGGCCGCAGAATTCACCGCGAACGAAAAAATCGAAGAACTTGCTAGCGTTCTTGAAGTTATCCGCGCGATTTGCGATTTCAGAAAAATTGATTTGAAAGATATTGAAGCTTTGCTGGAAAAGAAAGCAAAAGAGCGCGGGGGATTTGTAAAGAGGATCATTATCGAGTAAAGTCAACATAATTAACTATTTATAAGTAACAAAGCTTTAAATATAGGTTCGTACCATATATTTAGTAGATTTTCATGCCACAAAGACGCCATACCGTAATGAAAACTCCATTTACAACAGAATACCGTGGAACATGGGGATACCGCAGAATGGTTCTTGATTCTGTTTCCAACCACCTTCCTGCGGACAGTCTTGGGACAGAAACTAAAGTTTTGTTGAGACAGGACGGTCATTACGTTGATTTAAAGTCAGCAGATCCAGCAAAGCCAACAGAAGAAGTTGTTTTCAGGGACAATGGCCCCGGCTATCCCAGAGAGTTTTTGGTTTGGATGCACTCTACAAAAACAGATGACCCAAAAACTGTTGGCCAGTTTGGGGAAGGTTTGAAGCTTGCGGCACTTGCTGCTTTGAGATCTGAAGTATCTCTTGAATATAGGTCTAGAGATTCTGAAGGAAACTGGACAGCTGTCCCATTCAAAGAGCCAGCATCTGCTGGTAGCAGAAAAGTTGAATTGCTTTGTTATGAAATAAAAGATGATGAGGGTTTTACAGGTTCTCAAACTGTTTTTAAAAATCCCAATCCCGAACTGCTCAAGGAAGTTTTCGGGATTCCAGAAAATGTTTTATTCTTCAATAATATTTATAGAGAGCTCTACAGCGAAAAGGATAATTTGCCATATAGCAAAGAGAAGGTAGTTATAGAGGGCGGGCCGAGGCCAAAGAGGTATTTATCCAGAATAATTGACACCGGAAAGGGTTCCAGCCTCTTTGTGAAAGGAATAAAGCTAAGGGATGTGATTCCTTCAATTTTCAGCTATGATCTCGGCACGCAAGATATTGCGCCGGACAGAAATCTGGCTGATATGGAAATCGTTGTGGATGAAATAGAACATATATTGAAGGGCTGCTCCAATCCGGAAATTGTAAAGAAAGTTTTAATGACTGCTAACGAAAGACCTAATGAAAGCCTTCTCGAATTCTCTGCTTTCAGCAACATAAGGAAAGTGGACGAAGAAATTAGGCGTCGGAAATATGGTTTTACTGAACAAGAGCAAGATGCAATCGGAGGAAATAAAAAGGCGAAAAAAATCCCAAAAAATCTGTGGGCCAAAACCTTCAGAGATATTTGGGGAGAGAAAGCTGTTATAGCTTCAGGAAATGTAAACAAAAATAAAGAAGCCGAATTAATGGGCTACAATCCTGTTTTGTTAGACGGGTATATAGGAAGATATCTTGCTGATAAAGGTATAATGACAGCAGATGGGCTAGTCAAAGGAACTGGTTATAAGTGGATTGATGAAAGCGAGCTAACAGGTGAAGAGAAAGAAATGATTTCCAGAGCTGAAGAGATAAACAGAACTCTATCACATAATCGAATACTTACTTTTGATTTTCCAATTAGAGTTTATTCTCACGCGCTTTTGCCTGATGGCGAAGAAGCTCAGGAAACAGAGGGTGTTTTCGATAAGCAAGGTCGATTTATCGGAATACGGCGCGACCAGCTTGTTAACTTTAGAACATTTGCAGAAGTCTATGTACATGAGTTAGGCCATGGTGTTACAAATAAAGGTGATTACGATAGAGAATTTACAGATTATTTTGTGAAAGCAGCTGCCGCACTTATTTCAAGCTCACTTTCTAGAGAGACTCCCGAACCAGAAACAACCGAAGTGATAGAAGTAGTTGAAGAGGTCACTCTGGTTGAGCCGGAAATTGTTGAACATGTTGAAGCCGCAATGCCAGAACCACTTATAATGGCTAAGAGAAGAGCTGAAGGGCAAGTTCCAGTTGAAGTTCCTCTAACGCCAGAGCATGAAAACGGAATTGATAAAACAATAAAAGAAATATTTGAAAGATACCTATAAATAAATTTGTGAAATGATTATTTTATTTTTCTTATCAAAATAACTGCACTCTCCAGAATTTTTTCCATGTTTGCATAGCCAGAAGTTTTCAAAACATCTTCTACAGGAAACCACTCCACGCCCTTTATCTCCCATTGCGGCACAAGCTTTTCATCTGCGGTTTCCATCAGGAAAAAAATCACGCGCTTGTGCACGCGCTCGCCTTTTTTCAATCCATAATCGCGGTTGTGCGTTGCCGCGTAGAAATATTCTGTCTCGCCCAGCCGCGCTAGAATTTTTAAATTTTTTAATCCGGTTTCTTCCTGAACTTCCCGCACAGCGGCCTGCTCTTCTGTTTCTCCTTTCTCAATCCAGCCTTTAGGCAAAGCCCATTTATCCGCGAAATCTTTTATCAGAAGGATTTTTTTTAATGTAGGATTATAGACAACGCCGCCTGCAGAAACTTCATTTCTCATGGGGGAAATTCTTTTTTGAATTTAAAAAGAATTCACTTTTTTCTTCTTACAAGCCTGCCGCCATCAGTTTTTGGCTGAGGGGCTTGCGCCGGAACAGAAACTTTTGGCCTTTTCATGATAAAGAAAGCAGTAGCACCCAAAACAACAAGAACAGCCGCGCCACCTATCAGTGTTGTTGGAGAGCTAAGCAAATCTCCGATAGAGGAAGTTGTTGCTGTTGTATCTTTTATCGCGTCATTCGCCTGAAGAGCAAGATTTTTCGCAGCAGCATAATCTTGGGAGTTGTAGGATTTTACAGCTTCCACATAGAGCTTGAGCGCACTGCTGACATCTTTTTTTCCGGAATTTTCATTTATTGTATTGTTAACATTTTCTATTGCTGCGAGCGCCTCCTCGGGCGTTATAGTGGTTGAAGTTGCCGTGGTTTCTTGGGAAGAAGCAGCTGTGGTTGTGGTACCCTGTTGATTAATAATTATTTCAGAGGCAGAAGTTGATCCAGTTGAGCCAGCGGAAGTTGCCGCAGTTGGTGAAGTTGTTGTGGTAGCTGCAGCAGATGTGGACGTGGTGTTGGGGGCTGTAGTTGTCGTTGGAGCGGCTGTAGTAGTTGGGGCTGCAGTTGTCGTTGGCGGTGTAGTTGTAGTAGTTGGCGGAGTTGTGGTGGTAGTGGTAGGCGGAGTAAACGAGCCAGTCGCACTACCGCCAAAGCACATCACAACTTGAGCTACATCCTCGACATTACCACTCCACGAAAATGTTTTTCCTTCATTTCCAGCAGTAGGCGTGTAAACATAGCTCAGAACAGTATCTAAATTTTGTGTGTATGCTTTCGGAAATCTATGAATATCATTCGTTATTGCCGGAGTGCAAGAAGCGCAGTTTATATTGAAATTATAGAAACTAGGAGTTTGGTCAGCTCCATTCCAATTTGCTGTAAATTCGAGCCTATAGTCGCCATTTTCTAACAAGGTTGTTGTAGGAAGTGTACAGGTTGTCATCGCAAAAGCTCCCTGAGCTAAGAAAATGAAAATTAAAACTCCTATAAGTCCGAATTTCTTATTCATTCAATCAAAAAATATCTAATGGCTATATTTAAAAATCTTATTTTACAGCACTAATAATCTCAACAACATCCCTATTCTTTAATTTCTGCTCGCCAGAAATTTTCATTTTGGTTTTTACATTTACTGCATACAAGAAATTTTTTCCAAAGTCTGTGTGGATTTTGAATGCAAAATCCAAAGCAGTAGAGCCTGGAGGCATTAGGAAGCAATCTGGCAGAACTCTCCCTTGGGAATCGGAAAGCTTTCCAACACCGCCGGGAAAAATCGCAATATATTTCAAGAAATCAAAAACTGCTGCGTCCAGACATTGCTGAACTCCTGTTGAGCTGAACTTTTTTAAAACATTATCGCGGATAAAATTTAACGCAGAAGTTTGCTGCGAATTTATTTTTTCCTCAACAATAATTTCAAAGTCAGAATTTCCCGGAGTATATTTTATCAATCCAGCTTTCGCAGCTCCCCGCAAAGCAACTTCAGAATCAGAAGCGCACGCAACAAATTTGTAATCAGGAAATTCCTTTTGCAGGCGCGCAAAATTTTTTTCTGCAGGTTCCAAATCCATTTTGTTGCAGGCAATAATAATTGGTTTTGTTCTTCTTCTAAGAGCGACAGCAAGAGCTTTCAGCTCTTCCTCTTTCCACGCGGAAGGTTTCTCTTTGTTTACTTTCAGCTCTGCCAAAACTTCCTCAATCATGGGTAGAGTGACTTTGAAAGCAGTCAATTGCTTTTCAATCTGCTCCTCAACTTTAACTTTTGTCTGCTCAACCAAGCGGGAAATTTTTTCCCAATGCCTTTTGATAATGTCTAGATACCACAAGTCTAATTCTTCCTCTAAAAACTTCACATCATTCACAGGATCATAACTTCCAGCAGGCAGAGCTTCACCTTTCTCATTAGTCGCGCCCGCGCAATCAATTATGTGAATAAAAATATCTGCCTGATTCAAGTCATTCAGAAATTGGTTTCCCAAACCTTTCCCCTCATGCGCGCCCGGCACCAACCCCGCAACATCAATTAAATCAACAGGAACAAATCTTGTTCCGGAAATACAAAATCCTGAGCGCGGATTGCACTGAACTTTGAATTCTTTGTCAACGCAGGCGACGCGCACAAAACCCACGCCGCGATTTGGTTTTATTGTTGTAAATGGGTATGAAGCAATTGCCACATCCGCAAGAGTTGCTGCTTTGAAAAAAGTGCTTTTGCCGCACGAGGGCTTGCCCACGATTCCAATTAACATGAAAATTTTACGTAAGAGAGAAATAAAAAGGAATTTTTGGCTTTAACATGCCTTTATAAAAATTAGATTCCAACTCTTTTCGGTAAATATGCTCGCTCCACTTTGCAACGTCTGCCTGAATTCAGATATTTTATGCGGCGGATGCTCCGCAAAATTAACAGAGGGGAAAATTTCCCAGACAGAAGTGGACGCCTCGCGCTTTCTGAAAAGTTTGGAGGAGAAGCACACACAGCTTGCGGACGCGAAACTTTTGAAAGTAATTGACGCAGACCATTTGATTTTTATTGCAGGCCGCGGGGACGCGCCCAAGCTTGTCGGCAGGCAGGGCTCGGTTGTAAAAGAGCTTGCGAGAAAATTCGGGAAGAACATAAAAATTTTGGAGGAAGGGGACTTGAAAAATTTTGTTTCCAATTTAGTCCAGCCTGCTGTTGTTTCCGGGATAAACACAATTTATTCTCAGGCAGGCGAAAAAATCCGCGTGCGGGTTTCGCGCAACAGGCCAAATGTTTCCGCTGAAAGTTTTTCGCAAATTGTTTCTGCTGTTTTCGGAAAGAAGGCTGAGATGGTTGTGGAAGGATAAAGAATAAAAGCTTTTCTCCTCGATCTTTTGTATGAGCCAAAGAATAATCCGCAGCGAGTTTCGTTCAAGATTTCCCGGCTACATTGGAGAGAGAGACTTCTACGCGGAAAACCTTAGTATGTATAGAGAAACTGAACTTTTGTGGTTGCTACATAATTATGTGAAAATAAATAGAGATGGCTCTGCTGAGCGTGTTCAAACAGAGCAGGAATATGAAAAAATAAAGCAAAGAATGTTGAGAAGATATAGAAGACATTCAGATCCTCATCTGTTATTTGATATTGAGAGAGGGGTTCATTTAAGCCCCGATTACAAACTATTGCCCTCGACGTATTCTGTCTCTATCGGAGGGATCTTCTATAGGAAGCAGTATACAAAAGAAATATTTTGCAAAAGAGTTTCAAGAACAAAAGAATTTAGAGTTAAGCAAAAAGACTATAGGGATGGAGGATTTAATGTAACATGCGAGGCAGAAGATGGAACATTTTTGACGTTTTTTAGAAATTGCAGCGATTACCCGACCAGTTTTTATGCTGGACACTTTGACCCATCTTCGACATTACAGCAAGAAATAGTGGAAGGTATTCCTCGAGTCATCGATGCTTTCGATAGATTCTCTCCGAGGATGCTTGATAGTGAAGTTGTTAAAGCATCAATAGAACTCGCCTTGGAAAATGATAAATCAGAACCAAATTATGAAATTTCTGGAAAGTTAAAACCTGTGGAGGAATTTGTAGCCGCCATAGGAAGCACATTAGTCTTTGGTCCTTCTAAAACCTTTTAACCTTCAAAAAATATTTTTCTCTGATTGATTATGAGAATAGCAGTCGTCGACCGAAGCCTCTGCAGGCCAGACAAGTGCCAGCACGAATGCATGAATGTTTGCCCGATAAATCGCGCGGGAGAAAATTGCATTTGGATTTCTGAAAGAACAGACGGGAAAAAAGCCGCAATCTCCGAAGAGCTTTGCATAGACTGCGGGCTTTGCATAAAAGCTTGCCCGTTTGGCGCAATTGAAATTGTCCACACCCCAGAGCAATTGAAAGAAAAACCAGTCCACCGCTTCGGAGAAAATCTTTTTGAATTATTCAGGCTGCCCTTTCCAATCAAAGGAGAAGTTGTTGGAATGCTCGGACCCAACGGAACTGGAAAAACAACTGCGCTGAAAATTTTGTCCGGAGAAATAAAATCAAACTTGGGCGATTATGAAAGCGCTGGCGCGTCTGCCAGAGAATTAATAAAAATTTTCCGCGGAACCGAGCTGCAAATTTATTTGCAGCTCTTGGAAAAAGGTGGCGTGAAAACAGTTGTGAAGCCGCAGAAAATTGAAATGCTTTCGCAAGTTGAGGAAACAGCAGAAAATGTTTTGCGCAAGCATGACGAAAGAAAAATATTTTCAGATATTGTGAAAAAATTGCAATTGGAAAAAATTCTCAATAGAAAACTTTCTCAATTAAGCGGAGGAGAATTGCAGCGCATTGCAATTGCAATCGCTGCTTTGAGAAAAGCGGATTTCTATTTCATTGACGAGCCTTCAAATTATTTGGATGTTTACCAGAGATTGAACGCGGCAAAAGTTATTCGCGAGCTCGCAAAAGATTCTGCGGTTCTTGTAGTAGAGCATGACCTCGCAACTCTGGATTTTCTTGCTGACAGAATTCATGTTTTGTATGGCGTGCCGGGAGTTTATGGAATTGTTTCAGCAGCCTATGGAACGCGCGTGGGAGTGAATGCTTTTCTTGATGGATACTTGAAAACAGAAAATATGCGCGTGCGATCTGAAGCATTGGATTTCACAAGCACAAAGCAAAAGGGCTCTGCGAAAAAAGAAATTTATTTGCAGTGGGAAAATCTGGAAAAAACTCTGGGCAATTTTGATCTTTCCATTGGAGTGGGCTCTGTATTCAAAGGAGAAGTTATTGGAATTTTCGGCGCGAATGGTTTGGGCAAAACAACTTTCGCAAAAATTCTCGCAGGCGAAATAAAAACTGACGCTGGAAAAATAACCAAGTCTGTGAAAATTTCCTACAAGCCCCAGTATATCAAAGCAGAGGGAGATGAAACAGTTTCTGAAATGCTTTCCTCAGAAACAAATATTTTTGCAGAGGACTTTAAGGCAATGATTTTGAAACCCTTGGGGATTGAAAAACTTTTGGAGAGAAAAGTTTCCGAGCTTTCCGGCGGAGAGCTGCAGGCTGTTGCGATTGCTCTCTGCCTTGGGAGAAAAGCTGATTTGTATTTGCTGGACGAGCCTTCTGCTTTTCTTGACGCGGAAAAAAGGCTCGCCGCCGGCCGCGCAATAAGAAAATTCTGCGAGGCGCACGAATGCTCTGCGTTGATAATTGACCACGACTTGCTTTTTTTGAGCTATCTGGCAGACCGCGCAATTGTTTTTTCTGGAATTTCTGCGGAAAAAGGAACTGCCGAGCAAATGGACTTGCAGGCGGGCTTCAACAAATTTTTGCGCGAGGTGGACATAACTTTCAGAAGAGACCCGCAAACAATGCGGCCGCGCGCGAATAAGCCGGGCTCGCAGAAAGATTTGAAGCAGAAAGCTGAGGGAAAATATTTTGTTGTTGAGTGAAAGTGGAGAACTTCTCTCAAATTATGTGTCGTAGAAAAATTCCGCCGCTAAAAATTTCTGGCGTATTTATTTTTTCTTTTCACACACCAGTTGCGAGCGCGTTTGAGTTTACTCAACGCGCGAGCTTATCAGCTCCCTGTGCTTGAATAATGCTTCAGCCCGAATTTCCAAAAGCTGTATGCAACTGCGAAAGAAATTATTGCGACAAGCGGCGAAAGATATTGGAGCTGAGGCCAGATTCCTTTTCCTAAAATTGCGGCAGCTGGGAAATAATTTACGAAAGCGAGTGGCATGATAAAAGTCAGGAATGCCTTAATGTATTTATTGAAAATTTCCAAAGGGTAGTTTGTAAAATTTCCTGTTATCCAAACAATTTCAGTAATTGGACCGATTCTTGTTGTCCAGAACGCGAGCGTCGCTATTGCAAGAAAAATTGAATAAATTATCAGAGAGCCGCTTAAAAGAAAAATAGCAAGAGCGAAAAGCTTTTCCACGCTCCACACAACGCTAACAATTGGCATGCTTATTGCCAGCAAAGCAATTCCGCTTAATAAATCCCCAAATCCATGTGTGTCAAAAGTAGAAATCATCATATATTTTATCGGCTTCATTGGCTGAACAAGAACTCTGTCAAGGCTGCCGCTGCGCACAGCTTCTTCAACGCGCCAAGGAACTGTCCCTTTAAGAAAAGTATTCCACACTCCCCACGCAAAAACTTCAAGCGCGTATAGGAATAATAGCTCTTCCAATGTCCAGCCATTTATATTTGGAATATTTTGCATAATAACCCAATAGAATAGGACGCCTATTACATTTGTGAGAACAAGCGCAAAAATTCCCAAAAAGAAATCTTCCGCATATTGAAAATCTTCGGCAATTCGCGCAACTGCAAATTTTTTCCACAACCTGAAAGTTTTTAACATTTCAACCACCCCCCGAGGAGGGCTCCGCCCTCCTTCTGGGTTCATTCTCCCGAATTTCTGCTTCGCAAAATATAATTTTCATTTCAACCACCCTGTGAAAATATTCTTTTTTTCGCGCGGCTCCAAACAAAACCCACAAATGCAGACAAAATCAAAATCCACAAAACCTGAAAGCCCAGAGCTGAAAAAATTTCCACGCCGGAGATTTTTCCAATGTAGATTGAAAGAGGGATATGAAAGGCTGCTGCGAATGGAAGCAGTTGAAGGATTGAAAAAAGCCATGCCGGGAAAAAATAAAGCGGCATGAGGGAGCCGGAAACCATGTCGCTAATCATGTTTCTGCTGAGCGTCAAGCCCCAGACTTTTCCGCCCGACCAGAAAACCCACATACCTGTTAGAAAAGCCAAAAGGAAATTTATCAGATATGAAAAAATCAGGCTGACGAAAAATAAAAGCGAGGCAGGCATAGAAACTTTTACAATTAAAACCGCGCCCAACAAAACAGGGAAGCCCCATGTCATAACTTTGTATCCTACAGCTCCGATATTCCCAAAAAGCCTGTAAAGCGGATAGCTCATTGGGATTGTAAGCTTTCGCGTTATTCCTCCCATGCGCACATCATACTCTATCTCACCTTCTACGAAGCTCCAAGCAAGCGGCCGTATCAGCGAAGAAATTACCATGTAGGTTATCATAATTTCAAAAGTCATTCCATTTATTTCTGGAGTTCCTGCGGTTGTGAAAATCGCTTTCCATAAAAACCAGAATGCAATCAAAGTCAGGACAGACTGCGCGAGCCCGCCAATAAAATTCGTCCTGTAAGCAAGCATTTCCTTGAAAGAAGTTTCAGCAAGTTTCAAATATCTTCCCAGCATCAAATCCCCTCCCTGTAAATTCTCCTAATAATTTCCTCAATGTCAGGCTCCTCAATTTCAATATCATGCACAGGATAGCGCGAGAGAATTTTTTTCAATGCTTCAGTCAGGGAAATTTTTTCAGTGTTGACGGAAATTTTTGCAGTATTTTCTTTTCTTTCTAAAATCTTTACTCCATTGATTGAAATTCTTTTCACAGGCTTGTGGAACTCAGCGAGCAAAATTCTTTCCTTTCCAAATTTTTTCTTTATCTCCGCGAACGAGCCATCGTAAATTATTTTTCCGCTGTCCACAATAATTATCCGCTCGCACAGCTCCTCAATGTCGCCGACATCGTGAGTTGTGAGAATAATCGTTGAGCCTGCTGAATTCACTTCTTTCAAAAACTTTCTCATGCGGTGCTTGCCTTCAACATCCAATCCAATTGTCGGCTCATCCAAGTAAACAATCGGCGGGCCGTGCAAAAGGCAGGCGGCAAGCTCGCAGCGCATTCTCTCGCCCAAAGAAAGCTTGCGCGTGGGCTGCTCCAGATATTTTTCTATTCCCAGAACCTGAGAAAATTTTTTCATGCGGGCGCGAAAATCTTTTTCAGGGATTTCATAAATTGCTTTCAAAAGTTCAAAAGTATTTTTCACAGGAATATCCCACCAGAGCTGGGTGCGCTGACCGAAAACAACTCCCATCTGGCGCGCATTTTTTTCGCGTTGCTCGTATGGAACCAAGCCATTCACAATTGCTTTTCCGTTCGTTGGCAAAAGAATTCCAGTGAGAATTTTTATCAGCGTGGACTTGCCCGCGCCGTTCGGCCCGATTATTCCAACAAATTCTCCGGGCGCGATTTTCAGGTTTATGTTTTTCAGCGCAGTGTGAATTTTATATTTTCTGCTAAACAAGCTCGCCAAATTTTCTTTCAATGTAGAGCCGCGCAAGTAGGTCTTGAATTCCTTGCTCAAGTCGCGGACATCTATGATTGGGGCAATGGGCATTGTATCAGTCTCCATTTGTTTTGCTGCTTAAAAAATGCAGCGAAAAGAAAAATATTTTTGGCTCTAAGTTAAAAAAGAATTAGTTGTATTTTACCATTGAAATCGCCTGCACTATATTGGGTTCGCAATTTAAAAAGCTTATAATTTTCTTTTTCCCACAAAACTGAAAACCAAAAAGTAAATCCAAATCACAACAGCCATGCCGATGAAGGCATAGTTATGATTTATTCCATAGAGAAATCCTCCCAACATTGGGCCTGTCATCAGTCCGAGTGAGCGGAATGAGCTTTCCAAGCCAAGAATAGTTCCGCGCTTACCTGAAACTTTTTTTGTCAGCAGCGATGGAACGGAAGGAAAAATAAGAGCATTGCCCAACACGAAAACAGTCAGCGGAAGCAAAAGAGATATCCAATCTTTTGCAAAAAGCAGAGTCAAAAATCCCAAACCAGAAACAAGGAGTCCGGCTTGTATGAGTTTTATTTCTCCGTATTTGTTAATGAATTTTCCGGTCAGGCCGCGCGAGAGAAAAATCAGCACACCTACATAAGTGAAAACTATTCCGAGCTGGGAGGAAGTGAAGCCGAGCCTCTCGCCGGTATATAGAGCAATAACAGCTTCATGCCCTCCAACCATGAAGCTCGCCATAAACGAAGATAGGAAAAGAAAAAGCATGTTTGATTTCAGGTGCTGGAAAAAAGAAATTTCTTTTTCCACCAAATTTTTGCTTTCTGCCTTTTCTTTCAGTTCAGAAAGCTGGAAATTAACTGAAAATAAATTCGCGGCGCTCAATGCAAAAGAAAGTAAGAACGCGTCCCTTACAGAAAAATGCGAAGCCAAGCCCCCGAAAGCAGGGCCAAGAATAAAACCCGCGGACATAGCCATTCCAAAAAGCCCCATTACTTCGCCACGCTGTTTCTCAGTTGTGAAGTCTGAAAGAAGTGAAATGCATGAAGGAAAAACTGCTGCGGCAAAAACTCCGGCAAGCGCACGCGCAAACAAAATCATTGCAAGCGAATCAGAAAAAGCCAAAAGCAAATAAGAGGATCCGTAGCCTGCAACACCGGCCAGCAGAATTTTTTTTCTTCCAAATTTATCAGAAAGCTTTCCCATTATCGGGCTGAAAATCAAACTTGCAAACGCGAATGCCGAGACAATCATACCCAGTTCAATAGGCTTTGCTCCGATAGAGAGCGAATAAAATGGGAGTATTGGCAAAATAATTCCGAATCCAATGCTCGTCATTAAAACTGTAAAGAGGACTGTTTTTACTCCCGGAACTTTTAGTATATCTTTGAATGACATTTTACCACCCACACTAAAGAGTTAATTCCAAAATGAATATTTAAAAACTCCCAAGGCTAAATATTTTAGTGCCCCAAGATATTTCCTGTGTTGCCTGCGGCGGCAAGAATGTGCGCATGCGCGTATACAGTTCTACAAAATTTTTTGACGGCACTTGCTTGTGCTTGGACTGCGGGGCGGAGTTTTGAAAAAGATTTATAATGCTCCTTGGCATGAAACGTATTGCATTTTCATCACGGGGGCTTACCATACGAAAGAACCGAGCATTGATGCTATGGTGCAACACCTTGTACGCGTAGCTAGACGAGTTGTATACGAACCTGGTGCCGGGCTTGTAGAGCGCAAGCCGCGCGACCCCTACGACCACGACTTTTCTGGTTTTTTCTCGAACGCAGGCTAAACTTTTTTTACTTCCCCAATATCTCCCTAGCCAACTCCGCTTCGGCCGCATCGAATTCTTCCAAAACTTTCAAATCATTTTCAGAAATAATTGTTTCCAAAACATCTCCTTCGGAAATTCCTCGCCCAACAACTGCGCCTTCAATTGAAATCGCAACGCGCTCGCCGGCTTTTGCTTTTTCAATTGTCTGGCTCTCCTGCTGGATTTGCCTTAGCGTGCCAATCTCATTTTTATTTTTCTGCAGGCGGCAGCCGGATTTTAATTCTCCTGACAGAATTTCCACGCCAACAACAGCAGGCTCGCTCTGGCGGAAAACAAAGCCTGGTAAAATTCTCATACGGCAGGGCATTGTAATGCTCGCAAGCTTTTCCTGCTTCAATTTTTCCTTCTCGCTTTTCAGCCAAGAATCATACTCTTCAAACAATCTGTAAATAATATTGCTCGCCAGAATTTTCACTCCAGAATTTTTCACCTCGCTTAAAATTTCATCTCCAACAGGAACATTGAAAACAAAAATCAACTTTTTAAAATTATCTTTCAAAAGTTTTTGGTCCTGTATATCTCTTCTGGAAGCAGGCCCGACTTCTGCTTTTCTGATTGGGATTTCCTTTTGCTTGAGAATGTGAATCAAAGCTTCCAGTGATCCGAGAGTGTCTGCGCGTACAATTGCGCCTTCAATTTCCGACTCAAATTCAACTTCCTCAACTTCTGCTTTCAATTCCGCTTTTGCGGCATCAACTTCCTTTTCTGTTTTTACAGCGCGCACAGGCGAGCCTGCGACAGCGTTTTCAATTCCTGTTGCGGAAACTTTTATTCCAGCCGCAGCTGAAACAGAATCAACATTTTCAAAATCTTTTTCAACTCTCAATTCAGACATTGGCTTTGGTTTTAGCAAAGCTTTCACTTTTCCCACAGCAGGCTCGCGGCCTCCTACAACCAGAAAATCCCCGCGGGAAATTTTTCCATCAAACAAAATTACATCAATTGTTGTGCCAAGACCTTTGAAATCTTTTACCTCTAGAATAATTCCCTTTCCGCTCTCGCCGGAAAGTTCCAATTCTTTTTTCAAAAATGCTTGAGCCAAACCAGAAAGCATCATTATCAACTCGGGAATTCCCTCGCCTGTAATTCCGGAAACTGGGACAATAGCAACAGTTTTTTTGAAGTCAGAAACTCTGTCAAATCTTTCAGACTCAAACCCGCGCTGGGAAAGCTGGCCAAGAATTTTGTAAATAGCCTCGTCAGCTTTTTCTTTCACATGTTCGGGTTGCTTGTCCAAGCTTTTCAAAAAACTTTCTCCCTCATTTGCATGCCAACCTTCAACGCGGTCGATTTTTGTCGCAGCGACAATGAACGGAGTTTTAAACTGCTTTAGAAAATTCAGTGATTCATCAGTCTGCGGCTCAAATCCTTTTGTCACATCAACAACTAAAATCGCCAAGTCCGAGCATGAGCCCCCGCGTTTTCTCAAAGTTGTAAAGGCTTCGTGTCCTGGAGTGTCAATAAAAAGCAAACCTGGAATTTCCAAACTTATTTTTAATTTATCCAGAAGCTCGCCGGAAATTTTTCTTATAGAATCAGAAGGAATTTCAGTTGCGCCTATTGCCTGCGTTATTCCGCCGGCTTCTTTTGCTGCGACAGCGCTCGACCTGATGCGGTCTAGCAAAGTTGTCTTTCCGTGGTCCACATGACCGAGAACGCAAACAATTGGCTGGCGCAACATATCGGATCACAAAGAAATTTCGTGCGCGAGACTTATAAATTAGAATTTTATTATGCAGGTTTAGCCATTCCAATATCTGCTAGTGCGCGCTCCACTTCCCCTTCATATCCATCTTGCTGGCCAAACACCGACATACCAGCATCTCTGCTTCTTCCATAAGCTGTCTTTTGTGCAGCTTTCTTAGCAATTCCCGGCTCAATCAAACCAGTTTTCGTGTGATAACCTATCTGCAGGCATTGAGAAAGAAAATCTAAAAATCTGTCCGGCTTGTAGAGCTTAGCACCTTCACCATCTTCTTTCATTGTATACGCCACACCCAATCCAATTGCCAATGCCTTATTATTGAATGGAAATAGAGGGGCATCTTCTACTAGTCTCCTTTCTTTTCTTTTTATCTGAGAAACATATCTTTCGACAATTTCCATTAAAACTTTTACTGGATATCCGTTTATTGTATACTCCTGCGTTCTCCTCAGAAATGCCTGAGATTTTTCTCTCAAAACTTTTTCTTCGATAGGATCTCTCCCTTTTATCTCACTGCCAACAGACGGCTTCATTGCAAATACAGTAGCGTAGCAATTATCTATGAATTCTCCAAGAGTATTAAGATCCTCAACAGATGCGAGACTGTCGGCATCATCGAAAAAAATTGCGATCTCCCTTTCTATTGGAGGTTCCCTTATTTTTTCTAATATCTGGTGGATGTGATCGCTCTTCTCTTGTGCTGATACGTCCCTGCCAGATCGCCTGAGGGCAGCAACATCATCAGATATTTTACCTGGAATGCCGCCTGTACTTTTTTTCAATTCCCTCACGATATAACGTCCAATTACTGTTATCCCACCTCTTCCGATGTAAGTGTGTGTAGATGTATCTGGAAGAGCATCGAATGGAATAATAGGAACAAGCAACCTTCCATCAAACTCTTCAACAAGCTTTTTCTTAACTTCTCTCAAAATTGTTGTTTTGCCTGTGCCTGCCTCTGCCACAAGCCTAACAGACTTCTCAGCCTTTATCAAATCAAAAACATCTTCAGCATGCTCTGTTGATATTACAACCCTTGCCTTAGTAGGATCTGTCTTTAATCCGTAGAAATCCAGATATCTCACAGGAGTTTTTAGCATGAGCATTCAAAATTAATGTGGGAACTTCTATAAATATTTGCTTTTATTCCAGAATCTCAACTTCTTACCTGCATCAACACCATTTTTTGTAAACTCTAGACAAATCAACTGTTTTTTTCAAATCTCTCATCAAAACTTTCCCGGCTTTACCACTTATATTTTCTGCTCCGAAAATTTCTGCAGAGCGGAATTTTGTTTTGAAAATCAAAGATAAGTAAATGTTGAAGCTTTCTGCTATTTTGTCATAATGCCTTCTCCGAACCTGAGATTTATGTTTTCTAATGGCAGAAATTTTCTCCTCAAATTCTTTGCTTATATCAACCAGAAAAACTTCATCTGAGTTATCATGAACTTTCTGAAAAATATCAGGATATACCCAAAGTATGAATTTCAAAATTGGAATTTGGAAATTCTTAAGAGACTCCAGAACAATTCTATTAGTCTCTCTATGCTCCGGATGGCCTTCCGAAAGCGACGGGAGCAAAGCAACATCAGGTTTGAATTCTTTTACAATTTCAGTTATTTTAGTTTTAAATTTTTCCCTCACGAAATTTTTAATCAAACAAAGTTTTCCGTTTGGCACTCCAAGTTCCCAGAAATTTTTTACTTCCAGAAAATTTCTTTCAGATGCAGCTTCTTTTGCGCGCAGAATTTTATTTTTTTCAAAATCTGAAAAATCAGTCCCTCTTCTGCTATCTGTGATATAAACATATCCGACCTCCCATCCTTTGTTCAGAAGTTTTATTATAGACCCACCGGCGCCGATTACAATATCATCATTGTGGGCCTGAAAACAGAGCAGTTTCATAAATTAATTCGTTTTTTCAGATTTATGAACATTTCTATTCAAGAATTTCAACAGCATCAACAACCCCATCATTATCCCTATCAACACCCTCAACAACTTTTGCAAACACGCCTCTTTCTCTTTTGTTTCCTGCGCAAACCTCATCAAACTTTTGCAGAAGCGCGAGCAGGGCAGCGCGCGTCCCTTGGTTTCCTTTTCCCGCAATAACTAAAATTTCCTTCTCTTTAGAGAAAGGATTTTTTGCTTTCACAATCATTCCCTCCTCTTCTGTGTAATGCTTATCAGAAAATTCCGAGTAAATGCTCGAGAAAAAATTTGCCTGTTGTTTCATTTCAATGAATTTTATCGGCAGACGGGGGTTTAACTTCGCTGTAATTGCATTCACGCGCGGACCCCCGATTAAAATCAAGTTTTCTTTCATCTCCTCGGGCCGTAATTCTGTATCTATTTTCACGCAGGCCGGCGGTGAGTGATGGAGAAAAGTTCCGAGGAAAAGCGCGAACTGCGCAGCAGCCGGCCCGTCTTTTGCTCTTGTTTTAGCAGGACCGTGCGGCTCCGGGCTTCCCATGATTATTTTTGCATTTATTTTTCCGTCCAGCACAAATGGCTCAAGAAATTTTTTCTGTTCCCTGCTTAAGGAGAAAATTTTCTGCGCAGGCTCCATGGGCTTGAGAAGAATTGCAAAAGCAGTATGCGTGGGCGCGTAGAATTTTGCAGTTGCGCCGAGCTTGCTTTCCTCGCCAACTTTTTCAATCAAGCCTGCGGTTTGCAGATTTCTGATGTGATAGTAAACTTTCTGCTCGTGGACTTTGAGTTTTTTCCCGATTTGCTTCGGGTAAGAAGGGCTCTGAGAAAGCGTTTGCAGAATTTTCCATGCTAGAGGGCTTAAAGCTGACTTAAGCTTATGTGGCTCAAGGATTTTCGCGACTGCCGAAAAGTTTTTCCCCTCTTTTTGCTCAATTATATGCGCCATATCAACCATTACAAATATTCTTTTAATACTACTAAAAATATGTTGATAAGGTTTATAAAGCCCACGGGAGCATGATGTTCTATACTTTCAGTTCATAAGCGATTTTAATAGGAGAACTTTTTTAATTTTGTGATAACATGTGTGGAATACTCGGCTACTACGGACCAAAAAATGCGGCGCAAGTTGTAATCGATGGCCTTAAGAAATTAGAATACCGCGGCTACGATTCTGCTGGCATTGCTATTCCGAATGGGTTGGGATTTTTTGTCCACAAAAACGCCGGCCGCGTTGCTGATGTTTTTTCAAATTTTTCTTTGAACGGATTTTCCGGTGGAATAGCAATTGGCCACACGCGTTGGGCAACGCACGGAGGAGTTACAGCAGCAAACGCGCACCCACACTTGAGCAACAACGGAAAAATTGCAGTTGCCCACAATGGGATCATAGAAAATTACCAAGAGCTGCGCGACCAGTTAATCGGAGAGGGGTTTGTTTTCAAAAGCCAGACCGATACAGAAGTTATTCCGATTTTGATTGAAAAATTCATGCGGCAGGGAAAAAATTTTGTGGATGCAACAAAGGAAACTTTGAAAACTGTAGAGGGCAGCTGGGCAATTGCTGCCTACCACATAGATGAAAAGAAATTAATCGGCGCGCGCCACGAATCCCCGCTCGTGTTTGGCGTGGGTGACGGAGAATTTTTTCTGGGTTCAGACATTCCTGCTTTCCTTGATTATACAAAAAAAGTTATTGATTTAGACGATAAAGAGATGGTTGTTGTTGGAGAAGGTGGGTATCAATTATTTAGCTTAGCGAAAAATATTCCAGTCGGCCGCGCGCCATACTTGATTGACTGGGACGCGGAGCAGGCAAAGAAAGGAAATTTCGACCACTTTATGATTAAGGAAATTATGGAGCAGGCTGAAGTTATCAAGCGCGCGATTGCGCAGGATAAAAATATTGTGATGAAAATTGCCGATGAAATAAAAAACGCAAAAGATGTTTATTTGATTGCGTGCGGCACGGCTTTCCATGGCTGCATTTCCGCGAGCTATGTTTTTGCGAAAATTGCGAAGAAAAGCGTGCGGCCGATTTATGCGCACGAGTTTCCGCAGTTCGCGGAATTTTTAGGTCCAGAAAGTTTGGTGATTGCTGTTTCACAATCTGGAGAAACCGCAGACACTTTGAACGCGATTAGAATTGCAAAAGAGCGCGGGGCAAAAGTTTTCTCAATCACAAATGGAATGGGCTCTTCTCTTGCGCGCGAAAGCACTGGTGCGCTGATTCAAAAAGCCGGTCCGGAAATTTGCGTTGTCTCAACAAAGGCTTACACTTCCCAGCAGGCAATACAGGCAATGCTTGCATACTCAATGATTGGAAAATATGATGAGTGCATTTCAGCATTAAAAAATCTCGTGATGATGATTTTTTATTTGACTTCTGAAAATGCGCGCGTCTACACAAAAAATCTTGCGGAGAAATTAAGATACGCGCAGCACATTTATCTTTTGGGGCGAGGCATGCTTTATCCTGCTGCGCTTGAGGCTGCGCTGAAAATAAAAGAAGTTTCTTACATTCACGCAGAAGCTTACGCGGGTGGGGAGCTGAAGCATGGAAATATTGCTTTGATTGAGCACGGAACCCCATGCATAATTTTCACGAACGAGGAAACCGAGCGCGAGATTTTGAGCAATGCTGCTGAGCTGAAAGCGCGCGGCGCTTACATTATTGGAGTCGGCCCGAAAAACAATGAGCTGTTTGATTACTGGATAAAAGTCTGGGACGCGGGAATTTTCAATTCGGTTGTGCAGACAATTCCAATGCAGATTCTAGCTTACCAGCTCGCGATTTTACGCGGCTGCGATCCAGACAAACCAAGAAATTTGGCGAAGAGTGTTACGGTGAAATAAAATGATAAAAGGTTTTGTTTCAGATATGGACGGCACTGTTGTGAATAGCGAGACGCTTTGCTTTGAGTCAACAAAAATGTTTTTGGAAAAATTTGGGATAGAATTTAGTAAAAAAGATTTTTCAGATATTATAGGATATACAGAAATTGAAGCAGCAAAATTATTGAAAGAGAAGTTCAAAATATCATTAAGCATAGATTACATATTTTCTGAGAGAAGAAAATTCTTGGAAGCATTGAATGAAAATGCGTATTTGATAGAAGATTACTTGCGGCTGATATCTTTGCTAAAAAATAATAATGTAAAAATTTCTCTAGCTTCTTCCTCACCTAAGAAGCTAATAGAGAAAACTTTGAAGAGGAATGCGATAGAACAACATTTTATCGCTTCTGTTTCTGCTGAAGAAGTTGGTAGCAAAGTTAATGCCTATAAAACTGCTGTCGAGAAAATGGGACTTAGAACTTCGGAGTGTTTTGCACTTGAAGATTCTGTTTTCGGAGCAAGAGCTGCGAAAGATGCAGGACTCTATTGCGTTTTAATTCCCAACGAGTTCATGAACGGCCATGATACTTCTTTCGTAGATGAGGTCCATAAAAGCATTCGAGACTTTCTGCACAAAGGAAAAGTCTTAAAGGAGCTGAGCTAAATGAAATCCTTAATACTTGCAGCAGGCCGCGGAGCAGGGGCAATGCCGCTTACTGAAAATGTTCCGAAAAGTTTGATAGCAGTAGGCAGGAAACCATTTTTGTGGAATATAATCACAAACCTCCAGCTTGCGGGCTCAAATGAAATCGGAATCGTTGTTGGCTGGAAAAAAGAAAAAATAAAAGATTTTATCTTCAAGGAAGGTTTCAAGAACATAACTTTTATTGAGCAGTCCGAGCCAAAAGGAACTGCTCATGCGGTTTCGCTTGCGAAAGATTTTGTCGGCGGAGAAAACTTTTTGGTTGTCATGGGTGACAATCTTTACTCGCCTGCTGACTTGAAAGAAATTTTAAATTCTGGCGGGAACTGCATTGCAGCTACAGAGCACGAATCTCCTGAAGAATACGGAGTTGTGCTCCACGAAAACGGAATCCTAAAAGAAATTATTGAAAAGCCTGCGGCTGCGGAAAGCAATCTGATAAACGCTGGCGCGTATTTTTTCACGCCGGAAATTTTCTCTGCGATTGAAAAGATTTCCGGAAATGGAAACATGAAACTGCCGGATGCTGTAAACGCTCTTGCGCAAAGTGAAAAAGTAAAAGTCCACAAGCTCAACGGCTACTGGTTTGATTTTGGAACTATAGAGGACATAATGAAGATCGAGGAAAAAATGGAGGAGCTGAAATAGTTATGAATGATATTTCGCATATATTCCGCGCTTATGATATCCGCGGGATTTATGGAAAGGATTTGACAGACGAAGTTGCATATAAGATTGGTTTTGTTGTCGGCTCAAAAGAAAAATTTGTAGTCGGAAATGACATACGAGCTTCAAGCCCTGCGCTTGCGAAAGCTTTGATGGCGGGCCTGAAAGCAAAGGCAGCTGAAATAATTTATGTTGGAGAGGCATCTTATGGCCAGACCTTGTTCGCAGGAAAACTTTTCTCAGCAGAAAAAACAATTTTTATAACAGCCTCGCATCTGCCTCCTGAATGGAATGGAGTAAAGCCTTACCATGGAGATGGAATCGCTTTCAGCGAAAGCGAGCTAAAAAGTCTTAGAGACAAAGTTTTGGAAATGGAAGAAGCAAAATTTTCTCCCGCTGAAGAAAAAATTCAAGATGTAAAAAAAGAATATTCTGATTTTCTTTTCAGGACTTTCAAAATTCCAAGAAAGCTGAAAATTGTTTTGGACTGCGGGAACGGCGCGACATGCTTGTCTGCCCCGGAAATTTTCAAAAGATTTGGGCATGAAGTTATTGAAATGTTCTGCGCGCCTGACGCAAGATTTCCTAATAGGCCAAGCGAGCCAAGCCCAGAAAATATTTCTGCTTTGAGAAAAAAAGTTTTAGAAACAGGCGCAGACATGGGAATTGCTTTTGATGGCGATGGAGACCGCTCTGCTGTTGTTGATGGAACCGGCCGCGTGCTTACAGGAAACGAAACCGGAGTCATGATTGGCTGCGACATTCTAAAAAATAATGGTGGCGCGAAAGTCATAAAAACTGTTTCATGCTCAATGGCTATTGACACCGAATTTGCTCCGCACAGCGCAAAAATAATTACAACTCCTGTTGGGCACACTTTTGTCGGCGAGGCTGTAAAAAGAGAAGGGGCGGTGATTGGAATTGAAGAGAGCGGGCATGTCTTCATTCCTGAATATGCTTACTATGATGATGCGCTTTTTGTGCCGCTGAAAATTATGGAAATCCTTTCTTCCAGCAAAAGAAAACTTTCTGAAATCGCAGATGAGCATCCTATTTATCCATTTGAGGAAATTGTTTTCAAATGCGTAGACTCAGAAAAATTTAAAATTATTGATAGATTTAAAGAAAAACTTTCTAAAAAATATTTAGATACAAACACCCTGGATGGCGTGAAAGTGAATTTTGATGACGGCTGGACTCTTGTGCGCGCAGCAAACACAAGCCCAAAAATTCGGCTTTATGTTGAAGCTTTAAGCCAAAAAAGATTTGAGGATTTGAAAAAAGAATTTCTTGGCTATTTGGAAGAGGAGGGATTGCATTTATGAAAACAGTTTTCCTTTGCGGTGGAATTGGCAAGCGCATGCATCCGATTGCAGAAGAAAAATTTCTGCTGAAGTTCGCTGGAAAAACTTTGCTGGAGCGCCATATTGATGCTGCGCGCTCAGCAGGCTTGAAAGATTTTGTGATTATTGGAAACCCGCATAATATTGAAAAAATAAAGGATTTGTGTTCAAGACAAAATGGAGCAAATTTTGAATTTGCTGTGCAGAAAGAGCCAAAAGGAATGGCGGACGCAATGCTTTCCGCCAGCCACATTTTTGACGGAGAAGATTTCATTGTTGTTAACACAAATGATATTTTTGAGCCAAGCGCTTACAAAAATATTTTGGACGCTGCGAAAAATTCCGAGCACGATTCTCTGCTTACTGGATATGAAGTGCAAAAATATTTTCCCGGCGGTTATTTCCGCACAAACGAAAATGGAGAAATGATAGAGCTTGTTGAAAAGCCGGGCGCGGAAAATATGCCGAGCAATCTTCTGAATATTGTTTTGCACTTGCACAGAAACACAAAAAAGCACTTCAAGCATTGGGCGGAAACAAAATCTGAAAAGGATGATATTTATGAGCGGGCTCTGACTGAAATGGTGAAGAGCGGCGGAAAAATAAAAGTTGTTCCCTATTCAGGATTCTGGACTGCAATAAAATATCCATGGCACATTCATGACGCGGCAGAATTTTTCATGAAAAATCAAGAGAGAAAAATTTCTCCTAATGCGAAAATTTCCGAGCGCGCGGTTGTTGATGGAAATGTTGTGATTGAAGATGGTGTTAGAATTTTTGAGAACGCTGTTGTGCGCGGACCGGCTTACATCGGAAAAAATACAATCATTGGAAACAACGCGCTCGTTTGGTCAGGCTCGCATATTGGAGACAACTCCGTTGTGGGATTCTCAACTGAGATAAAGCATTCATACATAGGAGACAACTGCTGGTTTCATTCAAATTATGTTGGAGATTCAATTATACTGGACAACACAACTTTCGGAGCAGGAACAATAACAGCAAACCTGCGTTTTGACAATGGAAATGTAAAAGTCAATGTAAGAGGAGAAAGAGTTGACACAGGCACAGAAAAATTCGGCGCGATTTTCGGAGAGAACTGCAAAACAGGAATCAATTGCGTTATACTTCCGGGAATAAAAATCGGGCCGAATAGTTTTGTCGGGCCGCATGTGCATTTGGACGAAGACCTAGAGCCAGACAAAATGATTTTCCTGAAGCAAAGCCATGTAGTAAAAGAAAACACAATAAAGCCCGGGAAAAGCTATGAGGAGTTCAGAAAAAAACTTCCGGATGTTGGGAAGTGATTCTATGCGCCTCTACGAATTTGAAAGCAAGCAAATGCTGAAAAAAAATGGAATAAAAATTCCGCAGTCAGTTCTTTCCACTTCTGCGATTTCTGAAATCCCGTTCAACAGCGAAATTGCTGTGAAAGCCCAAGTGCTTTCTAATGGAAGGGGAAAAGCTGGCGGAGTGAAAGTTTTTTCCAGCCCAGAGGAAGCGAAAAATTTTGCGAACTCTTTGCTCGGCTCGGTTTTGCTGAAAGAAAAAGTGAAGTCTGTTTTGATTGAAAAGAAAATTAAAACAAAAAACGAATTCTACATAAGCTTTGCTTATGACACTGACACGCAGCTGCCGGTTTTGGTTTTGAGCAAATCCGGCGGAGTGGATGTCGCCGAGCTAACAAAAAACAGCTGGCTTGCGAAAATTCCCATTGACCCTTTGCTTGGGCTGAAAGAGTGGCAGGCGAGAGATGCTGCTGTTGACGCAGGATTCGCAAGCGAGCTGATTCCAAAAATTTCTGATTTTGCCTTGAGGCTTTACAATGTTTTCTCATCAGAGGACTGCAGGCTTTTGGAAATAAATCCGCTGAGCCTGACAGAAGAAGGAGAGCTTGTTGCAGTCGGCGCGCTTATAGATTTGGACAACGATGCGGGCTATAAGCACAAGGAAAGAAATTATCCGCCGCGCATGCCCGGAGTTGGACGCGAACTTACAGACGGAGAAATGCTTGTGAAAAAATCTGACGAGGCAGATTACCGCGGCTCAATAAAATTTATTGAGCTCGGCGGAGAAATTGGATTTCTCGCAGCAGGTGGGGGCGGGAGCATGGCTGCGATGGACGCTTTAATTATTGCCGGAGGAAATCCCGCGAACTATGCGGAATTTTCCGGAGACCCGCCGAAAGAAAAAGTCTACGCGCTCGCGAAAGCAATTCTCTCGCAGAAAAATTTGGCCGGCTTGTGGATTGTCGGGGCAATTGCAAATTTCACGCGCATGGACCAGACAATGCAGGGAGTTGTTGAAGCCCTGAGAGAAGCAAAGCCAAAATATCCGATTGTTGTTCGGCGCTCGGGCCCGTATGAAAAAGAAGGATTGCAAATGCTGAAAGATGTTGGGGTCGAGCTCGGGCTTGACATTGAAGTGCACGGCTCTGAAGTTTCAATGACAGCGACTGCGAAGACAATTGCGGAGAAAGTTAAAAAACAAAAATGATTTTTATGAGCATTCTAATAAACAAAGAAACAAAAGTTTTAATTCAGGGAATTACTGGACGCAGCGGGCAGGTTGCGCTCCACACAATGAAAGAATACGGGACAAAAGTTTTGGCAGGTGTGACTCCGGGGAAGGGTGGGCAGGAAGTTGAAGGGGTTCCGGTTTTCAATTCAGTTCACGAGGCTTTGAAAAAATTTCCGGAAATAAATTGCTCAGCAATTTATGTTCCGCCCGCAGCTTGCCGCGAGGCAGTGATTGAGGCGGTTTCAAATGGAATTAAATTGGTGAATGTAATTACAGAAGGAGTTGCGATTCAGGACACGGTTCAAATGCTGCGCTACGCAAAACTTTATGGAGCGCGAATTGTCGGGCCATCTTCAATTGGAATTTTAACTCCGAAGCAATGCAAGATTGGAGTTCTCGGCGGCTCTGCTGTGGACACTGACAAAATTTATTTTCCCGGAAGCATTGGAGTGATTTCGAAAAGCGGAGGCATGACAAATGAAACTGCATGGGTTGTGCGTTCAGCTGGATTGGGCCAGTCAACTGTTGTTGGAATTGGCGGGGATGTGATTTTGGGAACTGATTTTGTGGATTTGCTGAAAATGTTTGAGGCAGACAAGGAAACAAAAGGGGTTGTAATTTTCGGAGAGCCTGGCGGGACTTATGAGGACAAGATTGCCGAGGCTGTCAGGAAAAAAGAATTCACAAAACCGATTGCTGCTTTTATTGCAGGAGTTTTCGCCGAGAGGCTTCCGCACGGAACGCAGTTCGGCCACGCGGGCGCGCTGATTGAAAATGGAAGGGGCTCGCCTGTGCAGAAAATTAAAATTTTGAAAGAGGCTGGGGTTTTAATTGCGGAAACGCATGATATGTTGGGGGAGGTTATAAAAAGAGCTATTGAAAATTAATTAAAGGGCTCGCAGGTTTTCGTAAACTCAAACCCGCTCGCGACTAATGTGGAATAAAAATATTTTCACACATTAGTTAGCGAGGCTCATGGGTTTACCCTGAGCCGAGCAAATCAAAATAAGTTGTGATAACATGAAATGGAAAACAAAAATTTCAGATGCGAACGATGAAGGCACAAAGATTAGAGGAAAAGCTCTTGAAGAGCTTGTGGGAAAAATTTCCTATGCTGAAATGGTTTTTCTTTTGCTGCGCGGAAAAATGCCAACGCCTGAAGAAAGCAAAATGATGGAAGCGCTTTTGGTTTGCGTGGCAGAGCACAGCATTGCTGTTCCTTCTATAACTGCTGCGCGCATAGCAGCGAGCGGCTCGGGAAGTTTTGTGCAGGGAGTTGCCGCAGGAATTTTGGGAATAGGCGAGCACCACGGAGGCGCAGGCGAGGGCTGCGCAAAAGTTCTGCAGGAAAATTTGGGAAAGCCTGCTGCTGAAGTTGTCGCAAAATTTTCCGCGAGAAAAGAAAGGCTGCCGGGCTTTGGGCACAAAATTTATACAACAGACCCGCGCACGAAAAAACTTTTTTCAATTGCAAAAGAGCTTGGGATTTTTGGGAGCTACTGCAATTTTGCGCTTGAGCTCGAAAAAGAATTGGAGCGCGCGGGTGGAAAAAAACTCTGCCTTAATGTTGACGGCGCGATTGCCGCAATAATTTCTGAAATGGGATTCCACTGGAAAAGCGGCCGCGCGTTTTTTGTGATTCCGCGCACAGCAGGAATTTCCGCGCATGTTATTGAGGAACTGATGGAGGAGAAGCCGTTTTCAAAAAGATTGGAAGAGGGGGAATATGAATATTTGGGGGAGAAATAATTTCTATTCAATATTTTCTTCAATTATTCTTCTGATAGCTTTCTTAACAAGCTCTTGATTTTGCGGTGGAACACGCAGCGCATTTTCTAAAGCATCTCTAAGATAAGACGGGGGCTCTGTTATAATAGGCTGTGTTCCAGATAAACTATAAGGTTCCTGAGAGGCAACTCCGCCAACAATCACACCTTCAGGCACTCCAGAATATGCTGCATCTCTTAGAACTCTCGGCAGGTGATCCGGATTGCTCACAAAAAATACTGCCTGTTTATCTTTGCCTCCGCGAAGGGCTGCAGCAGTGCTTTCTTCTGTAGTAGTTCCGCGGGTTTCAAAATTTATAGTGTAATTTTCCAACCCAGGAAACGCTTCTCTCGCATATTCGTAGAAAGCTGCAGTTTCCAAAACCCCCTCATGCTTTAAGCCCCCTGCAATAGTTATGTCAACTTCAAAACCGCGGCCGCTTAAAAATTCTGCCAACTCCAAAGCAGTTCTGGTTCTATCGTAGACAACATCTTCCCAAGGCCTGAAGCCTTCTGGAACCGGCTTGGCATAGCCGCACAAAACTATTCTAACACCACGTTTCATATTTACTATATTGGGGTAACTAATATATAAATGCCTCTCCAACCAAATGCCCTCCATCTATTTTAGAAATCTTCATCTCTACAAATTTTCTCAACAAACAAAGTCTAATTACTTTTTCTCCTCTTTTTCTAAAAGTCTTGAGGCTAGAGAATATAAATGTGTTGGGGAGAAATAATATTTATAAAGATTGAATTTCATTTCTTGCAGTGATTAAATGTTTAAATCTGCTTTTTAAAGCTCTGCAAAAGTTAGATTTATAAATATGAAATTCCAAGTAAAATTATGACAGGATATATGGGAAAAGGCGCGCAAAAAGTTAAAGATGCTCTAATGCGTGGAGCGTCTGGTGTAAAAATATATGGCGCGTCCGCTGTAAAATCTGTTTTTTCTTACAGGCCTGAGATTGGCGCAATTCGTGGAATTGCTTCGCAAGTGTCTGGGACAGTTGAAGTTCTCAAAGCTGCTTATGATAGGACCCGCAAAGATGCAGATGGATATAGCAAAGATTCTAACTGGGTTTTTGATCATTCTATGAAAAGCAGAGAAGCTGGTGACACGCTTCATGCTCGGGAACAGGAGGCTGTTGCCAGAAATCTACACAAGAGAGCTGCTGAGTTTTATAGAGAAGCTGACGCTTTTGGAGGTGCGAAAAGCAGCGTCGGTATTGTGAAATCTAGCTTAGAAGGGCTACAAAAACAAATTCCAAAAGTTAGTGATATAAAAAGTGCGGCAGCGGTTATTGGTGCTATACAATCTGCGAGAGAAAATGCCGGAGTCTTAGCTCAACTTCCAGACCCGCGCCTTGCCGGGCAATATAGCAGAGTTTCTGTAGAATTGGCTGGAGTTGAAAGAGATTTAATGGGAAAATTTGGGAAGAGATTTGGCTTAACAGAACATTATTTAAAAACTCATTGAGAATCTTATTCATAATCTTTATGCAGAACATCTCGAATCTTCTGAGCAATTTTTTCTCCAACTCCGTCAACTTCTCTGAGCTCTTCTTTCGAAGCCATGAAAATTCTCTCCGGTGTCCCGAATTTTTTCAAAAGCGCGCGGGCGCGTGTGTTGGAAATCTCTGGTAGGCCAGCAATTAAAAATTCCTGCATCTGCTTGAGCCCACGCTCTTTTTTTTCTCCGCGAATAGCGAGCTCGCGGCCGCTGTCAAACTGCTCGCGCCGCGCAAGCCAGAAAATCATTCCTGCCGTTTCCTTCGGGTCGCGCGTCCATAAAATTGGAATGGAAAAATCCAGCGCAACAGAAGCGAGCGCGCCCCTCAGAGCGTTTGGCTGTATGCGCTCGTAAAAATTATTTCCTTCAATCAGCAGCACCGGCTTTTCAAAGTTTTGCTTCAGCTCGCTCAGCTGCTTGAAAAGCCTTTGGTCCATTATGCTTGAAACCAAATCAGGAGAAGTTTTGCGCTCAACTGCAACGCGGTCTGAGCAGAGATAATCCGCAACATTCAGCATTTTTTCTTTCACAACACATTCGAACTCTGCTAGCGCCTGCACCACTCCGGAGTTCTGCTCGCGCGTGTCCACAAAAATCAGCGGCTTGGCTTTCTCAGGCTTTTTTTTCATACTCTCGCGCAGGAAATCGAAATAGTCAATTTTTTCTTCTTTGGGCATGGAAGAAAATATCTCAGCGGGTTTAAATCTCTTTGAAATTTCCAATTGTTTTCTGCGCCTGCATACCCTTCAAAATTTCTTTCATTTTTTTCTCCTTTCTGCTGGCAGAATAAAAATTCGCCTCGTCGCGCGTGTCTTTTGTAATCAGGAAAATTATTTTCCCCAATTTTGTTCTTCCAACTCGCCCGCGCCTTTGTATTGTTCTAATCTCGCTTGCAACAGGCTCGTAGAAAATTGCGATGTCCGCGCTCGCTATATGCAGGCCCTCCTCACCTATCGGGCTCGTGATTAAACAATTGTAAACTCCTGCCTCAAAATCTTTCAGCACATCAATCTGCTCTTTCTGGCTCAGGCCTTTTTCACCAGACTGGCCGATTAAAGAAATAGGCGAGCAAATATTTTTTAAAATTTCAAGCAGGCGGGAAATATTTTCGCGGTAGTGAGAAAATATAATTATTTTTACATTCTTATTCTCTGAAAATTCTTTGGAAACAATTTCTTTCAGAGCGGCGATTTTCGGGTGCTCCTCATCCGCGAGCGCGAGCTCTTCAACATTCCTAACAGCGTTCTGGAAAGGCGCTGACTGCGAAAGCCTAATGCTAGCCTTGTCGGATTTTTTCCTCAGCTCGTCAAAATATTTTTTTGTCGCACCCACGCTTTGGGTTTCTATAAGCTCGGCCGCATGCCAGACTTTAAGCGCTTCTGCTACAATAGAGATTATTTGGAAGTTCATCGGGTTGCTATGCAAATTTCTCTGTGCGCGGCTTTGGGCTAAAAGCAAATCCTTTTTGCTGAACGCATAAACTTTGTATTTTTTCAGCTTTTCCAAAAGCTCTCGCAGACACAGTCTGAGTGAGCTTTGGGTGTATTTCATCTTTTGTGGAAGCTCTACGCGCACTTGAACTAAATTTTTCTCTTCAACATATTTTTCAACATCTGGATCGTTTTCGCTTCTTATTTCAACGGCAGTTGCAAAAAGATTTTCGCAGATTTCTTTTATGCGCGCCTCATCTGAACCTGGGCTTGCGGTGAGTCCGAGAATTCTTCCGCGCTTAGCCTGCTGATTGTAAACTTTGCATACAAATGGGTAGGCATAGCCTTTCACAGCTTTATGCACCTCATCAACAACCAGAAGAGAAAAGTTTTCCAAATTTAATTTTCCCGTTTTCAAATCATTTTGTATTGTCTGAGGAGTTGCAGAAATAATTTTTGCTTTCAGGTAAATTTCCTTTCTAATCTCAGGGGAGATTTTTCCTGTAAGCAAAACTATTTCCTCTTCAGGAATTTCCATGCTTTCAGAAAAGCTTCTCATGTGCTGTTCGCATAATGGGCGCGTGGGCGCAACAATTAAAATCTTTGAATCTGGAAACTTCTCCAAGCGCTGCGCGGCAAGCATAATAGCAACAGCAGTTTTTCCCAAGCCTGTTGGCAGAACCACGAGAGTATTATTTGCGCAAGCAGTCCGCAAAATATTTACCTGATATTCTCGCGCTTCTATTGCATTTGGTTTTACCATGGGAGAAATAAAAAATGGCATAAAATGAATCAAGATCTGTTTTATTAATAGCTTATTTTCGACCTATCTGTACTTATGATATTTTTTCCACCAACCCGGATCTATAAAAAACAGAGAGCCAGCCACAAAAACAAAGAGAATCACCAGCCATATTGGGATTATTTTTTCAGGATTTAGTCCCAAAATAAACCTGAAAAAAATCGGGGCAGCCAGCAAAATAATGAAAAACAGCTCTTCGCCTCCAGACCAGAAGTATTTTTTATTTTCCGTAGGCAGACCAGAAATTTTTCTTGCGCGCTCCCCAATTTCAAAAATATCTAATCTAAAAATTTCCAACAAGACAACAGCTGCTTTGAATATAAAATATAGCCCCATCCAAAGCTTTATCATTGATATATTCCCAGATCCATAATATGTCACAGGCATTACAAAGTACAAGGAGAAAATCAGCCAGTCATAGGATTTGATTTTTCTCCCGGAAGAGCCCAAAATATATTGAATCAAGAAAAGAAAAATGAGCGGAACAGACTTAGTATACTGGTAGATGACTACAGAAAAAAGAAAAATTATCAGAGGTATATTGCCTGAAAAATATTTCTGTTCGGCCTCCACGGCATACATATTTACAATCAGAAAAAGCATTGCTAGTATAAAGAAGACGAATATTTTGTCTATCATGCTGAAAATTAAAATTAGCGACAGCAAAAATGCAAGAACAATCTTAAGAGAAAACGAATTTAATATTTTGTACAGGAGCTTTCCGGTTAAGCCCATACTGATTGCAACAACAGCAGCTGAAATGAATTCTGTCAAAACTATTATTTTCAGCGTGAAAGGTCCAAAAGCCTGCTCCAGAGACTGCTGCGCAGGCGTATATAAAAACAAAGCCGCAAAAAGAACAGAAATCAAGAGATTAAAAACAGGATTTAGGAAGACTTTTTCTAATCTCGAGTTTTGCTTTGAAATTAGCATACTTTTCTACCTAGCTAAACAAAATTCTGAAAAATTCTCTTATTGCTTCAGATAGCTTTTCAATAAAACCCTTTTCTTTTTTATCCTCAATTTTTTCGTTCGCGCAGAGCACAGCTTCTCTGCTTGGCTCTGCTTTTAGAACATCACCGCTGCCCGGCATTACAGTGATATATGTTTCGTAATCCCTGTACCCCGGCGCTTTGCACACAATTTTGTAATCACCATATTTCAGCTCTTGTAATTTTACCGAACGATTGCCCTTGAAAGTTCCATTGAGATAAATCAGAGAGTTCAGCTGGGAGTTTACCTGAACTTCTGCGCTTTCCTCTATCATAACAAGGCCGCTTGAAAAAACATTTGGCGAGAGTGTGCTGTAGATTTCGATAAAATATCTTCCGGTTTCCGAAAATGTTGCAGAATTCTCAAAGTTGCCTTGGGAATCGGTGACAACATTTCTTTTGTAAAACTGCACGCCCGCTTTCTTGGAAAGCTCAACAAATTCTAACTTTGTATTTACAGATGTGTTGCCGGAAAATTTCACACTTGTACCCACCATCGCCCTGCGCGGGGTTATATTCAAATTCAAATTGTAAGAGCTTATATCAAAGCCAACCGGAGAAAGTTGTATTGTCTGCCTTTTTGTCATGATATCGTACAGGTCGTCTGTGTGGTCCAAACCAAGCGCATGCCCAAGCTCGTGCATGGAAGTAATTTTCATTTCCCTATGGGAAAACTCTTTCGCAACATCTCCTGATCTCATGTAAAATTTTCCCAAGCACGCAAGCCTTATTTTTGCTGATACAAACCTTTTGTTGGGAACAAGAACAATATTTGTTATTCCACCCACTTCCTCGCTGACATTTTCCAAATCCCTTACCCATTGGACTGTTACATCGCCTCCATTTTCAACCTCCCTGAAATTTGGCTGAAAGGAAAGCCGGCCATTTCCTCCGTTTTTCCAGTATTCTATTGATTTGTAGAAATCATCTACATAAGCAGGATCGCATTCCGGAGGAAATGACCTGTTTATGAAAAAAGATAAAGTGGGATGGTCCCACGGCTGCTCGAGCTCCTTTGGGTAAGTGTATGCAAATGCGGCCGAAGAAATGATTATAAAACAAAGCGCCGCAAACAGATATTTCATAAAGAGAATAAACAGGTTCTATTTAAATTTGCGGCAAACAAAAAAGAAATATGAAAATCAGAAAAAACGAACTTATTTTGCTTTCGGGAGGCGGCCGCAAATATTTAACATCCTGCGCGGGGAAATTTTCCTGTAAATTCGGTTCAGTCAATTTAGACCTTTTTGTAGGGAAAAAATTTGGCATAAAAATAAAAATTGGAAAGGAAAAGTTTTCTGCTATTAAGCCAAATGTTCTTGATATTCTGAGATTTGCAAAACGCGGCCCGCAGGTTATTCTATCAAAAGATTCGTCTGCAATAGCTTCAGTAACAGGCTGTGGAAAGGGGTGGAAAGTTTTAGACGCCGGCTCAGGTTCGGGCTTCAATGCTATTTTTTTAGCAAATTTAGGATGTGAAGTTTTAACTGCAGAAAAGGACAAGAGGTTCTTTCGCTTGGCAGAAAGAAATATTTTGACTTCGAATAGTATTTCGCCTCTAAAAATACAAATAAAGAACTCCCCGGTTGAAAAACTCTTCAGAAAAGAACATTTTGATTTAATAACTTTGGATCTGCAAAATTCTCAGAAACTTGTTAGGAAATCCTTTTCTGCTCTAAAGCCGGGGGGCTGGCTTGCTGTCTATGCATTACAATCGGAAGATTTGCCAAGGATTTCTTCAGAGATAAAAAAAGTTTTTGGGAATTCAAAAATTTCTGAATTTCTTCAAAGGGATTGGCAGTTTGAAAAATTTGGAGATAAAACTTTTACTCGCCCGAAAACTTGGATGATGGGACATACGGGGTTTCTGATTTTCAGCAGAAAACAGTAGCTTTTTCTAACTAGACAAAAAATTGGTTTATAAATTTATTGCGCAAAGCTTTCTTGCGGGCTCGTGGTATAGCTTGGTATTATTCGAGGTTATGTTGGAATTTTACCAGCACCTCAACGGGACCTCGCGACCTGTGTTCAAACGGCCTTTTCTTTCATGGAAAGAAAAGAACCGCGGAAAAGAAAGATATTAAATCCAAAAAGGCAGATAGCCTTCGGATATATGAAAATCACAGCGAGCCCACCAAGTATAAATAATCCAAATACAAAGCAAATTTATGAAAGCTGAAGGAAAGTTATCCCGAATAAAAACTGGTTTAAAGGATGCCAGAAAAAGGGTCGGAGATTTTTCAGGGCGGCATACTTTCCTAGTATATGCGCTCCCGACCATTACCGGTATAGCGTTGGGATTTGCATATTCTGTCGCAGATGGTTTTGAACGGATGAGCGAAGAAATCAGCAGAATGAATTTGCCTCAAACAAATATAGATGGTTTCACAAATCCGGATTACCCAAGCGTTTTTGAATACCTCAGATCATTGCTCATCGGAGAAAATGTCTCTGTTGGCTATGAGAATGGAATAACTTGCCCTTCAGATGGAGGGTGTTATGGGTGGGCTAAGTCTGTTTTTATGAACTCTCGAAATTACCATAGCAATATACCACCTCTCATTGGGGGATCGTCCGGAGCTGCAATATCGCTGGTTGGCGGATACAGCTGGGCAAGGAATGATGAAGAATTGAAAAGAAGTTGAAAATATTTTCTCTAAATATTGTCCTTTGATATCTGTTCCTTAACTTCTTTCGCAACAGCCTCACCCAAAATTAAACTCAAAGTTTCCACTGGAGTTTTTTTCAAGCTCAAAATTGTTTTCATTCCAGCATTCCACAATCTGCGCGCTCTCACTCTTCCAATTCCTTTCAGCCGCACAAGCGGGAGCAGCTCTTCCTTTATTCCATATTTCAATCGCGTGCGCAGTTTTCTTATCTCAGCCATGGATTCTCTTTTTCCCAAAAGCAAAGCAAGCTCTCCGCAAGAGTAAAGCAGCCAGTCTGCGATATCAACTTTTCCATGCAGCTCTCCGGGGGAGATTTTGAATTTTTCATTCATTTCATTTTCTCCCAATTCAGAAAGCCAGCCCTCGAACATTGCTGCGGTTTTTATTTCGGCGAGAAAAAATTCATATTCAGAATCCCATTCATCAATTGGCAAAGCCATCAGCTCATTTTCTTTTCGCGCAAGCAAATCCACATAGTCAGCAGTTTCTGCCTGCCGAACATTTAATTTCTGCCCGAGCTCGCGTGCGCTGGAAATTAAATGCAAAAGCCCGAAAGCATTTGCATTGTACTGCGCTAGGCTGCCCGCAAATTTATGCGCGGTTTCCGGATCCAAATAAAGTTCAGCAACGCGCTTTCCAATTCTTGTTGGCCGCAACTCTGTTCCAATTCTAATAATAAATTTCCACTCAGCGAGCTCGTTCAAGATTTTTTCAATTCTCTCCCCTAGCGCTGCTTCATTTGGAAATTGAAATCCATAAAAAGTTTGCGCGAAAAATTCTTCAAGCTCTTTTTCTGTTTTTACAAGCTCGCTTCCTATAAGCGCGAGCGCGTGAGTTCTCAGAACGGGCTCGGCAGAAAGCTTGCTATAAATTTCCTCCGTTTCTCCGAGAATAAATTTTTCATACATTTCTTTTGCTTCGCGTGGGTCCTTGGCAATTAGAATCGATTCTCCCTCTTTATCAAACTGTGGCCTGCCAGCGCGGCCGCGCATCTGCTCATATTCTAAAACCGGAATGTAAACATAGCCATAGTCTGCGTAGTATCTTTTGGAATCTCTAATTACAACTCTGAAAGCCGGTAGGTTTACTCCGGCAGCAAGCGTGGGCGTGGAGGAAATAATTTTTATTAATTTTTCCTTGAAAGCATTTTCAATTTCCTTTCTCTGTTTTGCAACCAAGCCTGCGTGGTGGAAGGCTGTCCCATCTTTCACGCAGCCTGCCAGGCGTTTGCACTGCTTTGTCGGGCTGTCCAAGGTTCTTTCAATTTTTTCTGAAATTTCAAAAAGTTTCTCTCTCTCTTCAGCAGACAAGTGAGGCTTAACAACTTTTCCGCACTTCTCTGCAATCGCTTCTGCGCTGCGGCGCGTGGAGGAAAAAATCAGCGCCTGCTTTTTTATTTCAGCAGTTTGCCCGGCAATTCCAAGCTCACCTCCGTCCGCAAGAAACCCGTCCTTCTCTAAAAATTTTACAGCAGTCCCATCGTAAATTCCTTCATGCAGTTTCACTGGCCGCCACTCGCTCTGCACAAGCTTTCCGTTTATCCAGCTCGCCAAGTCTTTTGCGTTTTTTATTGTTGCGCTCAGAAAAAGAAAATTTATTTTCGGATTCAGCTGGCGCAGTTTTGTAATTGTAATTTCCAAAGTCGGCCCGCGGTCTGCGTCATTCAGCAAATGAACTTCATCAATAACAACAACTCCGACAGAAAAAACCCAGCTGGCTTTATGCCTCAAAAGGGAATCCATTTTCTCGCTTGTGAGAACAATCAAATCATAGTCTGCGAGCCAGCTATCAGAGGAGTCCAAATCGCCTGTGCTGATTGCAACTCTCAGGCCGAACTTGGAATATTTCTCCTTGAAGCTTTCGTATTTTTCCGAAGCTAATGCTCTGAGAGGAACAATGTAAATCGCTTTCGTTTTGTTCTCCAAAACATTTTTTACCATCATTAATTCGGCAATCAAGGTTTTTCCGCTTGCTGTTGGTGCGGAAATTATAAAAGAATTCTTCAAATCAAGCAAGCCAGCTTCAATTGCTTTCTCCTGAACAGGATTCAGCTTTTCTATTCCGGATTCTTTGAGTGAAGAAAAAAGTTTTTCTGGGAGTTTTCCTTCAAGTCTAGAAATTTGCATGCAAATTACTCGTGCCGCAGGTATTAAAATCAATGCCTTTATAAATTTTCTTTCCTATAAGTTTTTAATGCCTTCAGGCAAACTTCTGGTGGTCTATGGTGTGAACCACGTGCACAAGACAAACAATGCGCGCAAGCTTGCTGAGTTAATAAAGCAGCGCGGAAAGAAAGCGGATTTTATAGAATATCCAAATTATTCTCTTGCGCCCTCTGGATTCTATATTGACCAAGCCCTGCGCGCGAAATTAAAACTGCGCGAGGAGGAATTGCAGATTTGGTTTACCCTCAATAGATTCCAATACCAGCCTGTGCTTGAGAAAAAACTTTCAGAAGGCACGCACATTATTGCGAAAGATTATATCGGAACCGCAATTGCGTGGGCGATGGCAAAAGGAGTTGAGAAAGATTGGGTTGAAAAATTAAACTCTGTTGTCCTGAAAGAGGATGCGGCGATTTTGCTTGACAGCAGGCTTTTTGTAGGCTCAAGCAATGAACGTACTTATGGAGATTACGCGCTCGTTGAAAGAGTGAGGAGAAATCTTTTGGAGCTTGCGCGCGAACGCGGTTGGATTGTTATTGATTCGAACCGCGGGGAGCAGGAAGTTTTTGCCGATGTTGTGCGCGCGGCTGAAAAAATCGGAATTTTGTAAAAAATTTTTAATTCAAAATCTTTATAAATCCTCCCAGACAAGGAAATATATTAAAATCTTTCAAAAAATATTTTAACAAAAAAACTTTTGTGATAAAAAATGGAAGCAATGCCAGAGTTCATGGGATACGACCGCGCGATTGTGACTTTCTCGCCAGACGGCAGATTGTTTCAGGTTGAATATGCGCGCGAGGCCGTTAAGCGCGGGACAACCTCTCTCGGATTAATTTTTGATAAAGGAGTTGTGCTTGCAGCTGCTCGGCCAATTCAAGAGCTTATGGTTCCGAATGTTGGCAGCGACAAAGTCCACGAAGTAGATTCAAATTTGGGATTGGCGCTTGCAGGATTTTTAGCTGATGGCCGCGTGCTTATGGATATTGCACGAGTTAAGGCGCAGATTTTCAAACTTACTTATGATGAGCCTTTGAATGTACAGGGAGTTGTCAGGGAAATTTCTGACCGCATGCAGGTTTATACGCAGTTTGGAGGAGTGCGGCCTTTTGGAGTTGCGATTTTAGTTGGCGGGGTCGATGAGAAAGGCGCACAGCTTTTCGAAGTTGATCCTTCTTCTGCTTTCTACGGATGGCAGGCGCAGGTAATTGGAAGGGGTTCTACTGAGGCGCTGAAAGTTTTGAAGAAAGGCTGGAATGAAAAACTTTCCGAGGAAGACGGAGTGAAGCTTGCCCTGAGCGCGCTTAAATCTGGGGAGAAAGGAATCCGCGCAGAGGAAGTTGAGGTTGCAGTTATCAACGGATCTGGGTTCAGAAAATATTCTGGCGGCGATGGGCTGAAGTTTATTAAGAAATATTTCTGAAGATTTTTCAACTAAGGTTTAGGCAATTTCTTTGTATCAATATGCGTAAATCCTGCTCGTATAGGGTAAGCGACATCAAACACGGGAATTTCTCCAACAAAAGCCAGCGGCATTCCATAGTGCGCGTGCCCGTGCAGAGCAAAAGTAACTTTTGTTTTCAGCAAAATTTTTTCCATGCGCGAATCTCCGAGCCCGCCCCAAATTTGCTGAGGCTCTCCATCCAAAGTTTTGTAGGTTGGAGAATAGTGGGTTAGCAAAATTTTCTGCCCGCTGCACTGCCCCAAAAGTTTTTCAATTGTTTTCATTCTTTTTTCCAAATCAGAGTGCCGCGCCGCGTCAATATAGTAGCTAAGCGAGCCGCTTTCCAGGCTCCCGCGCGAGCCAACAATCCAAAATTTTTCCCCCTTTATTTTAACCTGCACTCGCTCGTTGTCGAGAATTTTTATTAGCGGGCTAAGCGAAGAAAATCTTTCAGCTGCATTTTCCGGCTCATGATTTCCCAGACAGGCAATAATGGGGCACGACCAGTCCTTTTTTTCAATCGAATCCACAAGCTTGATGTATTCTTCAATTGTTCCCCACTGCGTCAGGTCTCCTGCAATTAAAAATAAGTCAGGCTCTTTTTCCTTCTGCAAAATCCTTTCAAAAATTTTGTAGTCCCCGAACAAAGCATCCAAGTCGCCGATTGCTAGAATTTGCATAATAATCACTTTTGTTTTAATAACTCCACTCTTATTGATTTTATATCATCCTCTTTTAGTTTTGAAAAAGCGGCCATTGTATTCGCATAAAAATCCGACGCATATTTTTTAACCTGATTTATCGTTGAATCTAAAACGCCCTTATCTGGATAGTATTGCAAATCACTTCTTGCTTCGGAAGCTTCATAAATCATCTCAATATCTTTCTCGGAATAAAATTTTCTTAAAAAAGTTTTCATGAAAAGCAAAGAGCATGCATGTATTTCACACTTAACTCCTATTCTCATGAGAAGCGCATATAGGCAATAGTACATTGTGTAATAAGAGGCGGAAGCAATCCAGATTTTACTCTCAAGCTTTTTCAACTGCTCCAAGGACTCTTCTGCCATTTTTAGATAAGAGCGCGAAACGTTTTCATTTGGCTCTACAAGCTCCAGCCCATTTTTTGCGCGGAGGCACCACCTAATATTTAATGCCATAAAAATCTGACCAAATTTTATTTATGAAATCTTCCAAACCTTTAATTATTATGTGGTTCGACACTATCTCGCTTATCATAGGGCTTTTTTCTTTTAGCGCGGAAATAAACTGCTTCTCAGAATAAATTTTCCCGCTTATATTTAAATCGTACTTTAGCGCGACTTTTTTTATCTGAGCCCTGCTTCCATCAACAACAAACAAGTCGGTGTCGGAGGTTTTTTTCTCCGCGCCTCTTGCGTAGCTCCCGAATATGCAAATTATTTTTCCATCAATTTCTTTCATTGCCAAGTTTATTTTAGGATTTTTTTGCTGGAAAACTTTAGAATTTTCATTTTCAGCCTCCAGCAGAAATGATTTCATAACAGGGCTGCGCAGATTAAGCGAATAGTATTTTTGTTTCCCCTCTATCTTTGAAAGCAAAATATCATTTGCTTCCATTTTCTTCAGAGTTGATGCTATCCATTTCTGGCTTATTGAAACCTTCCCAACAATCTGCCTTCCGTAAATTCTTCTGTTATAATCTCCCAAAAAAAGCTTCAATATCTCAGCTTCTTTATTGTGCATAATAATACACATATGTGTAGTTTTCTACTCTTTATAAACTTTTATCATAAGCTTGAAATTTCTATTTCGCCGCCGGCTTTAATTTTATTTTTTTCAACAAAACCCGCCTTAACTTCAAGCGCAAATTTTATCGGGCCCGGCGGAGAATAAATTTTGCACTCTTTCTCAAAGCAGGTTTCCATTCTATCTGTTCCAATAATTCTTTTCTCAGAGTCAATCCAAATTATGTCCAGAGGAAAATTTACATTTTTCATCCAGAAGCCCTCGCTTGTGGGAGAGGGAAAAATAAAAATCATTGGGCTTGGCGCGGCGCGATACATTAAGCCGCGCGAGCGCGTCAGCATATTGTCAGCGACTTCAGCTGAAAAAGTTTTGCCGCCAATTTTTATTTCAGCGGTTTTCGGCTTGAGATAAAAAATTAGCAAAAGCAAAATTATTATGAAGCCGGCGAAATAAATTTTGTCCGTGGGCATTATTTAAATTTGACTTCCCATTTTAAAAGCACGGGCTCGTGGTCTAGTCCATCCCTTCTTTCTTTTTCCGAAAGAAGAGCTTCAAAAAAGAAAGAAGCGATAGGTTTTCGGAAGAAAGAAAAAGACGGATGGAGAAATTGGAATGAAGCGCCCGCGCTTCAGCACGGGAAGAGCTTCAACACAATGACGCGACGTTCGCAACGTCGAAGCCGTGGGTTCAAACCCAAGCCTTTTTCGTGAAAAAGGCTAGGGCTTATCCAAAAAAGCAGATAGCCGCTTCGCGGGTATATCAGAAATTCCCACCGAGTCCACCAATTCAACTATAGAAGCGCATTGTTCCAAACCCTATATCATCCTCAGAGACTCTTACTTCGCCTCTCTGAACAGCCTCGTCAAGAAATCTTTCTACCCGGTCTCTCACCCGTGGATATTCGGGATGTCCGACTGGACATATTTGTACAGTAACTGCCTCGGCGGGGAATTCTCCAGAATTATCATATCTTGCGCGTAGTTCTCTCAGCCTTGCTTTGGCGGTTTCTCTTGAAACAAACAACATGGAAATAAATGATTTCTGACAAATTTAAACTTATTTACTTCACTTGCTTTCAAACGAAAATTTTATTTTATTCGACAAAAGCATGGGCGCGTTCGGCCCGCGGATAGGTCTGTTTAAAAATTAGTGGTGGGCGGGCAGAGATTTCCGAACCGCGGAAACCTAAGGTTTCCTCAGTTCAAGGTTTTTCCTGATCCTTCCTCAGGTTCTTGCTTCGCAATTATTTTATTTGAACTCTGGACCCCCACATTATCAGTGTGGTGCTCGTTGGCATTTTTCTTTTTAGAAAAATTTAACCAGGCTGAGCCACCCGCCCATTGATGTTAATTTCATAGAAGTCTTTAAAAAGTTTCAGTTGTTCAAAATTATTTCAACCTAACCGTCTCCAACAACCTCGGCGCCAGCGTCTCGCACTTGAAAATCCTGTGTGCATTCCGCGCGAACTCAATGCACTTCATAGCCTCTCCGTGGTTTGCAATAATTCTCTCAGGATTGTTTCGCAATTTTCCAATATAGTTCATCAGCTGTTTGTAATCAGAATGCCCAGACAACCCGTCCATTGTTAGAACTTCCATATTCAGCGGAACAGATTTTGTGCGGCCGTCAATTTCCATAGGCACTTCCTTGTAGCCTTTTTGTATTTTCCTCCCAAGGGAATTTTCAGCCTGCCAGCCCACAAAAATTATCATATTTTTTTTGTCCTCAGCAAAAGCCTTGAAATAATTTACAGCCGGTCCTCCAGTCAGCATTCCGCTTGTTGAAATCACAACAGCTGGGTCGCTTGAGTCAATGATTTTTTTCCTCTCAGTTTCCGAGCCAACTCTTTTGAAAAAATTTTGCGTGAAAGGATTCCATCCCTCAACCAGAATTTTTCTCTGCATCTCGCGGCTCATGAACTCTGGATATGTAGTATGCAAAGCAGAAACATCCCAAATCATTCCGTCTAAATAAATTGGAATATCCAAATTCGCCATTGCAAGAATAACTTGAATATCCTGCGCGCGCTGGACTGCGAAAGAAGGAATCAAAACTTTTCCATTTCGCGCAATTGCTTTTTTCACAGCATTTACTAATCCAGCTTCAGCTTCATCGCGCCGCGGCTGAATATCTTCAGGCAAACCATAAGTGCTTTCTGTAATTACAGTTTCAGCTCGCGCGAAATCATGGCTCGCGGGATCATACAAAAGCGTGCGGTCAAATTTTAAATCTCCTGTGTACAAAACATTATGCAATCCATTTCCAATATGCACATGCACAAGCGAGCCTCCTAGAATATGCCCATCGTTCAAAAGTGTAAGCCGCATGTCTGGAGTTATGTCAGAAACTTCTCCCCAGTCTAATGGAACGCAATGCTTCACTGCTTCTGTAATTCCTTTTGTTGTGTATGGAAGCGGTCTGCCTTCTCTCTGTGCAATTTCAATCATGTCCATGCACATCATCACCATTAAATCCCGCGAAGGCTCTGTGAGGTAAAGCGGCGCCTCGCAGCCATATTCATAAAGCCACGGAATAAATCCTGCGTGGTCCATGTGCGCGTGGCTCAAAACAACTGAATCCAGTTTTTGCAAATCAAATTCCGGAACTCCGAGATAAGGATAGTCAGTTGAGCCGCCGGGTTTTACCCCGCAGTCCATTAGAATTCTGGATTCAGGAGTTGAAAGCAAAACCGCAGAGCGACCAACTTCCCTGAACGCGCCAAGCGCAGTCATGCGAATCCAGTCAGTCGGCTTCCACCCGCCGTGAATTCTTTTTCCAACTTTGTTCAGAAAATCTTTTCTCCACTCGCTTTCCATGTGAATTATTTTTCTCAAAGTTTTCACAACCTCGCTCGGAATCGCAGGCGCCCTTCTTACAACAGGAGTCCAGAAAATTTGCCTTTTGATTTCGCGCAGAATTTCCCCGCCCGCGCCGATCGCAATTCCCGGCTTGTCAACTTCAATAATTGCAGTCCCAAATCCGGGCTCAAAAGAAATTTCCCGCAAGCCCGCTTCCTCGGGAATAATTTCCTGAATTGCTTTTTTCGCTTTTTCCACATCAGCCATTATGCTCGCGTCCGGCCGCAGGAGAATTCTTTTTTTGAGCTCCATGACTTTATTTTTCAAAACATCTCCGGGCTCTGCAAAAAATTCCTTGCTCTTTGTGTAGAGAACAATTTCACATCCCTCATATTTTATGTCAGAAATATTTGCTCCGCTGGGCAGGCCTTCTTTTACTTTTTCAAATAATTCTTGTGTTGAGATTTCTACCATTTTTTATTTCACCTGAAATAATTTCCAATGGCTCGCGCGCAGAGCAAGCTCATGCGCGCTCGCTATTGATATGTAAAAAATATCCCCAAAAATTCTGTATGCAAAAATGTTTTTATTTTTTTCTCAGTAAATTTCAAAAAATCGTACTAAAAATTTACGTGTATGAGATTTAGATTTGCTGTAGTCTGCTTCAAGTAATCAGAATTTTCTAAAAGAATAATTGCAGAGGGGATTTATAAAGATTAGCCACGGTTGAGACCGACGGGACGTTCCTTCTATATTTTCCTTCTATATTTCCTTCTATATATTATCTCAAGAACAGGTCCCCTACCGGCACGACGCGCCTCACTACTAAATTTATAATACTCCAAGCCTCTATAAATTACCTTATCAGCTCCGGACAAGAAAAGCGCATTATCGTCCCTCCGAAGATTAGGTTGAACAATGTATTTTAAAAAGAGGATATTAGCATTCCCACTGCCGAACAAATATTTTAGGACTCTGACCTCCTCTGGAGTTTTTCTCATTTAAATCATTACTAATAGAAACTAAAAGCATTTAAAGCTATCTGCCGGCGCAGAAATCCGTGTTTCTAAAATTAGAAAATGAAATTCTAATTTTAGAAAAAGGAAAAGGTTGGATAAAATTTATTTCAAATACTGCTTAATCTCATTCTCTGAAAGTTCCCTGTATCCATTCTTGTCAATAACAGCAATTGTAAACCCGCGGCCGCCCGAGCCAATATCCCTTTCAATCGCAGATTTCAGCGCGCGCAGCGCAAGGGCGATTGCTTCATCAACTGGCATGTTCTCGCGAAAGCCTGCTTCCAAAACTCCGTAAGCATAGGGAGAGCCTGAGCCTGTTGAGAAAAATTTATCCTCATTTGAGCTTCCGCCCGCCAAGTCAATTGAGTAAACCTGCGGGCCGACTGAATCATACCCGCCCAAAATAAATTGGTTGAAGAACGGCATCCATTTTGAGCCCTGCAAAATATTCATCATCAGAGTTGCAGCTGCTTTAACAGTTATTGCCCCGCGGTCCAATCTGTAAAGCTTGAACTGCGCTCTCAATAATCGCACCATTGCCTGCGCGTCCCCGACCGAGCCTGCGATTGTTAATCCAAGATGGTCATCAAGCGGGTGCACTTTTCTCGCGAGCTTGCTCTCAATCAAATAGCCCATTGTCGCTTTTTTCTCTGCAGCAAGCACAACCGCGTCCCTCGCGGAAATTCCCATTGTAGTTGTTCCTGTTTTCAGAGTTTGCATTTCTGTTTGCATAAAATTTTCACCAAGAACTCAAAATTATTTTCTGAAATTAAATTGTCGGTGGGATTTATAAAGGTTTTGAATTTGTAGAAAGTTATTTTAGCCTATTTCACAATCACCAAAAACCCAAACGCGTCCCTTTAAGATATCTGATGCGTAATCTAGCATTTGTAGACTTTTTTGATTTTCAAGAAGTCCTTCTGGCATCTCCACAGTATCTCTGACGCTCAGTGGGATGCTTACTGAACCAGGAACAATTTCAGGCGGAGTGGGAAACACATCTATTTTTGCTGAATATCCATTGCATATGCTTCCGTCTGCGGGTTTAATATGAAGATACCAACCCGAGGGTTCATCTCCCAGCTCATCCAGTATATCAGGAGCAGTATCAATTTGAGATGGCGGGGCAACATCTATTGGATTCTGTTGAGGTTCTGGTACAGGAACTTCTACGTGTGTTATAGGTGGTTCACGTGATACATCTTCTGTATCAACACCACATACTTGTGAGGCATTATTTACAGGAACAACATTTTCTCCGCTGCCTAAAAATTGACCCAAAAAAGGAATATCGCCAATATCGTAATGTAGAGTTCCCAAAACATAACCTGCTACTCTTGGTACAACATAAAAAGATCCTAAGAATGCGCCTATCATTAAGGCAGTTGCTCCGCGCGGATGTCTGGATGCCCAACCATAAAATCCTGTTGTTTCATAGTGGTGGTCGGGTGCTTCTCTTTCATCATAAGCATCGCCGCCTCTTCCTTTTATTATTCTTAACTTTCTAACTTTTTCAGCCATATTCAACCTATAAAATGATAGACTTATAGATATTTAAAGGTTTGTTTTTTAGCCATTTAGAAATAGTTCTAATATCTTCTCCCAAACCACAAAAACATTTTCGCGCCCGTCACTTCAAAAGTTTTTCATAACCTCGCTTTTTGCAAAATCAAAAATCCTCTCGCCATGCTTCACAGCGCTTTCAGCATCTCCGCGGCTCAGCAGACGGTTCCCATACTCTGCGTCGGATTTTATTTGCAGAAGCGCGGACAAATGTTTCACTGCGTTCTTTATGTCATTGCTGTTAGGGTCAATGCTGTTCAGCAGCGCGAGCGCGTCTGTGTGATTTTCGCTTGCGTTCCTTAAACCTTTTTTCCATATACAAAGCGCATCCGCAGAGGAAATCGCGCAGTGTATAGCGCTTATCACGCAGCCGTTCCACTCCTCCGCCTCGAGCGAGCGGCTCATTGAGTTCTTGCACTCTTCCGCGCGCTTTAGATAATCTTTTGCGTAATGCCTGTCGAGGTTTCGGGTTTTCATCTTTCTATCACTGCAATGCCTTTTTTAATTTCCTCTAAAAGTTTTTTATTTTTGAATTTCGAATATTCTTTTTCTGTCATTACAATAGGAGAAAGTTTATTGCCATATTTTTGCAGGCAAAAGTCGCTGAACTTTTCTAAAGAGGCGCCGACCTTTCTCTTTTCTTTATCTCTATTGATCAGAATAAATAAGTCTATGTCGCTTGTTGGCCTTTCTTTCCCATCGGGAATAGAGCCGAAAATAATAGTTTTTTTCACGCCCGCAACACGGCCAAGAAATAACGCTATATCTTTTTTCAACTCATTTAGAGGTGAAGATTTTATTTTCATAGAAAAGTTTTGCAAAAAGCTGTAGGCATAACTTCTTTTATTCAGCTTCCATATTGTAGAATTTCCAACTCTGGACGGGTTTATTAAATTAAGTTCGTGGAGTGATTTTAGAACTTTATTTACAGAGTCTGGAGAAACCCCTGTAATTGAGGCTATTTCCCTTTCGCTTGTTGTAGACTCTTCCGCAAGCAAGTATTTTACAAGTTTTAGCTTAGCCCACGATCCTATAAGATTCTCCGCAAATTCTTTGAATATCATGAAATATAGTAGCATTCGTCATTTAAATATGACATTTGTCATATTTTTATGACATCAATAGCTCTTCGCAAACATCACAACTTGCTTTGCGTCCTTCCCGCATTTCACGCATTTGGAAAATACTTTCTCGTTCTCCAAAGGTATGCAGGAAATTTTCGCGCCAGTTTCCTCTTTCACCTTATCTTCACATTCTCTTGAGCCGCACCAGCAGGCTTTCACGCGGTTGCCTTCAATATTTTTTTTCAGCTCATCATAAGTCTTTGCTGTTTTCGTTTTTTCAGCGGAAAATTTCTCAGCCTTTTCATAAAGATTTTTGTGGATATCCTTCAATAATTTTGAAATCTCTTTTTTCAATTCTGTTATTTTCACATTTTCTTTTTTTAGTTCATCTCTTCTGACAACAACAGCCTGTTTTTTCTCAATATCTTTCGGGCCAATCTCAACTCTAACAGGAACCCCTTTTAACTCCCATTCATTGAACTTGAATCCGGGAGTGTAATTATCCCTATCATCCAAATGAACTCTGAAACTCTCCAAATCTTTTTTAATAGCTTCTGCGGCTTTCAAAACATCTTTTTTGTTTTTCTCCTGGTAAATTGGAATAATAACAATTTGTATGGGAGCAATATTCGGCGGCAGAACCAAGCCTTTGTCATCTCCATGGTTCGCTATCATCACTCCAATCATTCTTGTTGTTATTGCCCAGGTATTTTGGAAAGCGAATTTTATTTTTTCATCCTTATCCAAAAATTTTATGTCAAAAGCTTTTGCGAAATTCTGGCCGTCAAAATGCGCATCTGGCCCCTGAATTACTTTTCCATCAGGCATCATGAATTCAATTGTTTTTGTGTAAACAGCTCCGGCGAATTTTTCCTTGTCTGTTTTTTTTCCTTTTGTCCCTGGCAGTGCCAAAAATTCTCTGCAGAACCAGTCATACATTTCTAAAATATCCACGCATTCTTTTTCAGCTTCATCTTGTGTTGCAAAAACCGTGTGCCCCTCATTCCACAAAAATTCCCTTGTTCTCAAAAAAGGTTTTGCGTGCTTGAACTCCCATCTCAAAACATTGTTCCACTGGTTTAATCTCATAGGCAAATCTCTCCAGCTTCTTATCCATTTGGAATAAGAATCATACATTATTGTTTCAGAAGTTGGCCTGATAGCAAGGCGCTCGCCAAGTTTTGTTTCTCCAGAATGTGTAACCCACGCAACTTCTGGAGTGAATCCTTCAAAGTGCGTTGCCTCTTTCATTAGCAAGCGTTCAGGAATCAAAAGAGGGAAGTAGGCATTTTTTATTCCCATTTCCTTGAATTTTCCATCAACAACTTTTTGAATCATTTCCCAAATTGCGTAAGCATACGGCTTGATTATTGTAAAGCCATCTACGCAAGCGTAATCGGCCAAGTCAGCTTTCTGCACCAACTCCAAGTACCATTCATTAAAATTTTCTTTTTTTGCTGTCATTCCAAGTTGTTCGCTCATTTCATTACACCTCTATTTTTCAATTGTTTTCTTTGTTTAAATGTTTAATACAATCTTTTTCCAACTTCAACTTCCTTCTCAGGAATTGCAATGACAATCCCGTCCTTCCCATCAAACCCAACTGTAAGCACTTCTGACTTGAACGGCCCAATCTGCTTTGCAGGAAAATTTACAACTCCTACAACAAGCTTCCCAAACAAATCTTCCTTCTTATAATATTTGCAAATCTGCGCGCTGGATTTTTTTATTCCAATTTCTTTTCCGAAATCTATTATAAGTTTGTACGCGGGCTTTTTCGCTTCAGGAAAATCTTCCACTGCTATAACCCTGCCTACGCGGATGTCGACTTTCCTGAAATCTTCGTATGAGATTTGTGTTGTCATGCTTTCACTTTTTCTTTTGCTTTTTCTCTTAGCTGCTTGCCATGGTCAATCGCGTGCTTGTAGCAACGCGCCACAGCCTCTTCCGCTGCTTTTTCAAATTCATTCCAGCCAGCTTCTGTCATGCCACCCCTGCTTGCAACTCTTTTGTAAAATTCCCCCCTCTGCATGCCCTCCGCAGATAGCGCATATCCATCAAGCACTTTTCTGGAAATTAATTTCGCCTCTGATTTATTAAAGCCGGACGATTCCGTTGCATTTTCCAGAGCTCTTAGCAAATTATCTTCTGTTGCAAAAACCTCTTTCAAATTATCTACCCAGCCTATTGCGCACGCATATGCTGCCGTAAACGCATCAAATTTATTTTCATCAAGCTCTATCACATCTCCACCCAAGGAAAGATATTCTTCCATCAAACTTCTTTCTTCACCATTCAAATTTTTATTATAAGATATTGCTGTTATAGCTTTGCCTTCCGAAAATGCGAGGCTTGTCATCGCCCTTGATATTTTATTTCTGCTTCCAAATATTTTTTCCAAATCTTCCAGCCAAACTCCTGCAATAAAAGAGACGCCAAGTTTTCCGTTTGACACCCCAGCAGTTTCTGATGCTACATCTCTGAGATTCGCCTGCTTTACACAAATGTTGAATATGTCAGCCGCTCCGACAACTTCCGCATTTGTTCTTATTCTTATTCCTTCAGCATTTCCATACTGCAAAGTCTTTCTGCTTGCATACCTGTTTTGAAATCCGCAGTATCTAAGTCTTGAATCTATTGCGCGTCCAAGAGAGCCGTACCCTAAAATTCCTATTGTTAAATCCTTTCGGAAGGCCACCTCCGCGTTTTATTTTTTCATACATACAATTTACCTCCTTTTGTTTTTTGGCTTGAGTCCAATGTTTTGAAAATAAATTTTCCAAATTCTGTCAGCTGCGCGGCAGAAGAATTCCCAAAAGAAATCATTTTGAGCTCGCGCAAAATCTTTGCGTTCAGCTTCAAAGTTGAAATAGAAATTTTTTCTTTTTTATAAATTTCATTGACAAGCTTAGAAATTGTATGGCTTCTGTTCTTTGATACTTCATTCAGAATTAAAATTTGATTTTTATTGAGAGCTCTAACTAAAAGAAGTTTCAGTTCCTCTGTATGAGCAAGTCCTTGCGCCTTGCTTTGATTGGTTGGTAGGTCATCACTCTCACCAATAAATAATTATACAGAGGTGGTATATAAAGCAGGTGGTTAGATGCACATGACCAAAAAACTTTTCCTATGAAAAATCGCTTGTTGCCGAAAAGGCGAAATCTTTTTAAAGCTTTCGGTTGGCTAAAATCTTTTTATAGCTCAAGTTCCTATTTCTAAAAAGATTTTTATGCCAGCAGGAACGGAGCAAGAGAGAAAGCCCACACAAAAAAGAAAAGGCCCAGAGTACGATAAAGCCGGAGGTCCACCAGCTCCGGGTGTAACATTTGATGCAGGAAAAGTTTTCGGTCCAGAAGCGGCGAAAAGTGAGGATTTTGATTTGTATGCTGACAGAGACTCCGCAACCTACCGCGCGCGCCATGGGCAGGGCGGAGACAGAAGCAGAATTTACGGAACAGCTTAATTTTATATAATTTATTTCCTCAGAAATTTTGCGATACAATCTTTTACATCTTATGCGTAATTAGAAAAATGCAAGCTTAAATAGTTTTGTTTCCTATTACAGAATAGATTTTTATGGTCTTTGAAGCGGAAAGGGCTCCCAGGCTAAGAGGTATGTTAAGCTTAGATGGCGCGGCGTACACACAATTTGGAGATGGAATGAAAATAGTAACTGAAGGAGAAGCAAACATAGTTGCAATCTATTTGCTCATATGCAAAGAGAGAGGTGACACCCCAGATAAGAAAAAGTTGGAAGGCATGGGAAGAGAGGTTGGAATGAAAAAAGTTGTTTTGCAGAATGGCCTTGTATATCTCCAGCCTCTTGGAGACGGCGGAAAACCATATATTCCAGGGTCATGCACGGCATGCAGCAAATCTCACACAGAAGAAGCTAGATTGGTGTTTGGTAATAACATTGTTGGGGATGGCTTGGATCTTGGAGATGGCTTAGGATTCCAACATTTCGGCATTTCTGGAAAAGGCAGAAGGCGGATTGGAAGCCTTATCGAAAAGAATTTCAAATCAGATGATACAGAAGTTGATGTTGATTATCTCTTGGTTCCTCCGGAAGATGGATACGGAGGGTTCTTGGATTTCACTTACAGTTATAAAATAATGAAAAATTCGAGACCAGGAATTTTAGGAAAAGCAGAAATTTTGCCTGGGGTTTCGATGGTTCTTGTAAATCCTGGAGGCAGGGCTCCCAGATATGTTGTTGATGTTAATGTAAAAACTGCAGACAGTGAAAAAGGTTCAGATTGCGAAACAGAAGTATTTGTGGCGCATATAGATGGCCCGCAAAATGCAGAAGTTATGAAATTCTTTTTTGATCCTAATGGAAAAATGAGAAAAGTGGAATCTCTAAGCAAAGGAGAAATTGGAGGTGGATTTTCCGGCAGGAGGGTTGCAGAAGTAGTAAAAAGAGGGGAAGGCTCTCCTCTTGAATACAGCGCAGCAACGGAGGAAGCGGGCGTTCTTTCAGAAGCTGTCTTCGGTAAAGATGTTACCGGTATGGTTCACTATACTGCTGAAACCTTGAAAGTATTAGTAAGGTCTGCCCGCACAGAAGATAAAACAGACCCTTTAAGGCAAATGGTTTTTTCTGAAGCGTAATTTTTATTTCCTCAGAAATTCTTTTGCTTTTCTGTAAAGCCCCAAATCAAACCCGTCTAAATTCTGCACAACTTCCCCGCGCGCCTCAAATCCATTTGTGAGCGGAAGCACGCGCGTGATTACGCGCACAAGCTGGCCCTCGCGCAAATTCACCAACTGCTGCTGGTCATCAAAGAAAATTTCCAATTTTCCCGAGCCGTCATCAATTATCATCTCTCCCTCGCTGAGCGCGAGTATTGTTCCAAGAATCCGCACGCGAATGTCCTCGGGCTTTATTTCTTTTATTGTTTTTTCAGCGGCAGCAATTCTTCTTTGGGGCCGCTCGCCGTTGGGAGTTGGCATGAGAATTAATTGTTGTGAAAGAATAAAAAGGTTTTTGTACAGGCTCGCATCCAGAGCTCAGCGCGAGGTAAACCTGCGCGCTTCGCTATTGATGTGTGGAAAGAAAAAAACAAAGACTGAGATATTTTGGCGCAAAATTATTTTTGCAATACATATTGATATTCAAGTTCTTCATTTCAAAACTTCCCCAACCTCATCCGCGCCAATCAGCGGTTTAGAAAAATTCGCTCGGTCCTCCACTGCTATGCGAGGGCAGGCCGTGTTAATCCAGCAGTCAACTTCTAATCCCATTAATTTTGCCTCTGAGATTTCATCCAGTACAATTATGAACGCCTCCTTCCCAGCAGCTGTTAATTTTTTCTTTATTGCTTCCGCAAATTGGAGCGCGAGCTGGCCCTTTTTTGGAGAAATCAGAATCCCAAATTTTTTTGCGTGTCGCGCGAGACCGATTGCCGCAAATTTTTGCTTCAAAAACTTTTGCTTTATCGGCTCCAAATCAAAAAATTTTCCCTGTGTTAAATCAATCGCAAACACGGGCTTGTTTTGCTTCATGTCCGCGCCCAGCGGGTGAAATTTTCCCGAGCCCACAAAAAGAAAGCAGTCAACAGAATTGTAAATATTGCTTGCAGCCCCAACATCGCAGCCCAAAGTTTGCCCGCCGTGCATAATTTTCTGTGGGTCTGTGCTGGCAGAAATAAAAACTTTTTTCCCGCGGGCTTCTAAAAGTTTTTTTAGCGGCTCCAAATAGTCCAAATACTGCGCGCTTGTGAGCAGTCCGAAATTTTGGAATTTTTCAATTTTCTCCCAGCCTAATTCCAAAATTTTTTTCATTCTTTCCTCATCTATGGGCGCGCGCATCTCCACATACTCAATTGGAAAATCGCTTTTGATAAACTGCGTATGGCCAATGTGCACGAGCTTGTCGCATCCCAAACTTTTCGCCAGATCATCTTTGATATCGCACGCGCCCCAGCAGGCGTCTGCGCTGATTATAACTGTATCCCCCTTTTTCTCATAATCGCGCGCGAGCTCCAAGGCTCTTGTTTTTAATCCTTCAGGAAATTGCAATAAAATTTTTGGCATTAGAATTATTGAAACTGAAAGGATTAAAAGGTTTGGGTGTAGAGAAATTATCTATTGAAGAAATTTTCCAAAATCCTTATGTAGTTGAATTTTTCTATTTCTGTCAGAATAAACGGAAAGAAAAATAAAATTATGAAAATCACCAGAATAACGAGCGCGCCCTTTTTTGCACCCTCGTGCGTGAAGCCGTAGAGCGCGCCAGCCAAAATCCCACCGATGTGCGCAATGTATGCAATGTTGCTTTCTGTCCCTGTTGCGAGAATTCCAACAAAAGCGGAGATGTTATAGATTGTGTAAATCAGTGCTACAAGCAAAAATGGAACAGGAACTAAATATGGATGCATCACAATCTCAAACGGATTAATAATCATTCCTGCTCCCATGATTCCAAATATGGCAGCAGATGCGCCAACTGTCGGAATACTTGCGGGCATTATTCCAACTAAAGATGCTGTAGCCACGGCTAAATCACCGGCGATTGCTGTTCCAAAAAAAACAAATGCATAGCGGAGCTTTCCAATTTTCATTTCCAAATGCTGGCCGAAAAAGAAAAGCGCAACCATGTTCAAAATCAAATGCTCTGGGCCTGAATGCAGAAAAATTGAAGTGAAAAAAGTCCACCATCGTCCCGCGAGCAAACCTTCCAAAGAAAATCCATACTCATCAAAAATCTGGCGCACGAAAAATTCTCCTTCCGCGCGCGCCCATATATTTTCCATTATGTAGACTAGAAAAGCCAGAGCGATAAAGAAATATGTGAGCAAGGGTCGCTCTTTTTTCTGCTGGAATTTTTCTATTCCGATATCTTTTTCTAAGCGTTTTGGCATGGAAATAAATTACCGAAGTAATTTAAGAATTAGTTTAAAAGCTTTTCCTTCAAAAGAATTTCATGAGATACGAAGTCATTCCTCTTGAAAGTCTTAGGCATCATGAAGATTTTATTGAAAACAATGTGCGCACGCTGGCTTACAAAATCAGAAGCGTTGCAACATTTACAACTCCTGTCTGCATTGATGAAAAATATCGCATAATACTTGACGGCCATCACAGAGCCGAGGCTTTGAAAAGAATTGGCTGCAGGCGCGTGCCGGCTTATTTATTCCCTTACCCTTCAGAAGAAGTTTCTGTAGATGTTTGGGAAGGATGCGGACGCAGAAGCATAACAGAGCAAGAAATAATTGAAGCTGTTTTGTCTGGAAAAAAGTTTCCTCCAAAAACTTCCAGACATATATTTCATGTTGAAAGGCTGAAAATTTCTATTGAGCTTGCAGAGCTGTATTAGTCATTTAAATCTTTTCGCATCAAATATTTTGTATGGAATTGACACGAAACGAGATACTAAACATGATTAAAAAAATTGAAGCAGACGATGACTGGGACGGAATTTCTGCTGCTGTACAGATGATGAGACATCTTGAAATTCCGCCAGAGAGAGTTTCAATCTCTCCCAAAAAAGTTGTTCCATCCGATGCGCAAACAGTTGTTCTTGACAAAAGAACTTCGGGTGATGGCTGGGTTGTCGATCACCACACAACAGACTCTCCGCTGAAAAATATTCTTGCTTTTTGCGAAAATGGTCTGACTCCGACAAGCACACTAGTCTACCGGCTATTGCCGGAAAAAGATGAAACGGATTTATTTCTTTCCGCGACAGCAGAAATTACAGAGGGCCTTGATGAACATGGGTGGAAACATGGCAGCCTCGGAGAACTTTGCAGAAAATATCCAAAATATTTGCAGCCCTCACCCCTAAAAAGCCAGTTTGTCAGAAAGGAGAAAATTTATCCAATTGCAGATGTTGTTGCTCTTGTTGCAATGGAAGAGCCTTATGAAGCTTTGAAACTTGGGCCAAAACTTTCTCCGCGCCATGTTGCTGATGCTGGTGATCTGAAAGCCATGTTCAATGTAAAGCTTCAAAAAAGAGTTGATGAATATTTTGAATTCATGGAAAATTTTCCAACAGATAGATTTTTTCCGATGGATTTTGACGGCTACGCGGCAAGAATTGGGAATGCTTCTGATTTTAGATTTCCTTTGCCTGCTCTGGCAAGAATGGAAAGGGAATTTCCAGGAAATTATTTGCTTTACAAAGGAGCAAACAAAGGATTGAGCGTGAGAACTTATGACAGGCAATTTGTTGAAACTGTTGTCAGAAGGCTTGGAACGAACGTGAAAAGTTATGGGGGCCGTGTGAGTTGGTGGGGAATTAGCCTGCACAATGATATTGGCTACAATAAATTTTTAGAAGCATTGAGAAATTAACCAACCACAACCCTACACATTCCCGGCAGTTTTGCTATTGCCCGATGCAAAGCTTCTTTCGCAACTTTTTCCTGACCAGCGGGCACGCGGATTGTTAAAAGTTTTTGCCCAGAGAGAACGCGCGCTGCTTGCCCTATTGGCTTGCCCCACGATTGACGCATTCCCTGAGAAAATCTGTCTGCACCCGCACCCGTTGCCATTGGATTTTCTCTAATGACATGGTGCGGATACAAACGCACTTTCAAAAAAAACCCCATATCTCCCAAATTTTTTGCTAAGTATTTTGTAATAATTTGCCTTGCTGCTTCAAGGCAGTTTGAGCGCATCTGCCTGTCAGCGCTCGGAGCAAGAGAATAAACCAGAGGAAAAGTATTTTGCCCTTTAACATTCCCGACTTCAAACTGGTGGATTTTTCCTACAGGCACTCCTTTCACATAGCTCCTTCTCGGCTTGTGAATGGAAATGCGCGTGAACGGCTTGCTTTTGAAATGGTGGTAGCATCTGCCTGGGCGAATTGTGGCCATATAAAATCACTTTAGAAATGCGGGGCGAAGGTTTAAAAACGTTTTATCACATTCCAAAATTACTCAAGAACCCGCCCTTCTCTTCTTTCTTCCTTTCGGCCTCAGCGTGAGTCGCGCGCTCAATTGCAACTTTCACAGATTTTTCAAAAGAATCTTCATCATTTCCCACGCCACAAGTATTTCCAACGCCAATCAGCAAAATTTTTTCATTTTTCGGCCCGCGCTTCACAACTTCATCCACAAGCTCAACCGCATCTCCTATTGACTGGTAAATCTCTTTGCGCATAGGCATGATGGCCTCCTCGTCGCTCATTTTTATTGCAATCGCATCCAGCGGAATATTGTTGCGGACAGCAAACTCTTCAATCTCATACCTGTCAACTCCAGAGCCGCCCATTGCAACTCCAACTCCTTCTGCAACACTTCCAGGGGTTTCCCCTTCCATTTTCAAAGCAGCATCAACAGTGATAATTCTTGTGATTCTATTTTTTGCAGTGAATTTTTTCAAAAACCTTCCAGGAAATCCTGTGCTCGCGCCCGGCCCCCACGCTTTTGAAACAAAAACTTTTTTGCCCGCAACCTTTTTCTCGCAGACAACAAACTCATCCTCAGAATAAAATTTCGTTTTTGATTTTCCTATAATTGTGGAAGCAACCATTGGCCCTATACCGTCGCCCACGGGAACCCCATCGGCAAAAGCAGAAGTAGCTCCCAGAGCAGCTTTCGCTATGCGCGCAATCAGCGGAATCTGCATCTGCAAAATCATAGCAAGCTGGAAAATTTTATATTTTTTTACAGTCTCCAAAAAGTGGCGCACAATCTTTGCAATCTGGTGGGCAGTCATTGCGCCCGCGATTGCGTTTTTTATGTTTGACTGCTCTTCAGCAGGCGCACGGGGCATCATCTGCGAAACAAAATATCTGAATTTGTAATCAGCCCTTCTGGAAACCAGATCAATTTTTCTTATTATTCCAGCAGGATCCAAATCAACAGGCCCGACAGCGAAAAATTCCATAAATCTTTTCATTGAACCCCGCTGCTGTTTGCTCGGGTTTTTGGAAATTCTCCTGAGGGCTATGGATTGGGCGCGCGCGTCCAGAGCCTCAAGCTCGGCTGCGCTTTTTTCCAACTGCCAAATTGTTTGTGAGATCATAAGCTTTGGATAAAGAAAAATCATTACGAAAAAAAGCACAAACCACACAATTGTTGAAATCAAATCTCCCTGCCCGCCCAACTGCGCCGAAAATGTCATGGAGATTTTTTGAGAGAGGGGATTTAAATAGGTTCCGAACCGCGGAAAATTATTTATTCAAAACCTGCAAATATTCCCCAATAGAACAAACATGATTATTCCCAATCATGCAGCCATCGCACGCGGGCGCGTCAACCATTTTTCCATCAACAATCGGCTGCATTTTCATCCAGCTATTTCCGTTCTTTTTGCAAAGCTCTTCGAAATTCAAGCCCTCTTCGCTCGTGTCAATATTTTCTCCGTACGGATGAATTAATTTCCAGCCGCGAATTATGTCTCCAGTGCGGAATTTCAAAGTGTAAGTTCCGGAGAATGATTTTGTTGAGCTGTCAGCTAAAGTGAATTCAACAGAATAATCAACACTCGCTGTCAGGCCATTGTTGGAAGTCATGCGCACGCCAACAATTTTCACAGACTCAACTCTCTGCGCCTGCGTATAATTTCTGAAATCATCAAGCGTTGCCGCATTTTCGTCAATTTTTCTGAAGCCATCAGAGAAAGTTGAATACATTGTTGGATAATCTTTTCTATCCCATGCTTCAAAATACTGCTGGACAACTTCGTCAGGCTTTGGGAAAGTATAATCTCCAATAGAATTTTTTTCATCCGCAAAAAGTGCAAATCCGGAAACTTTTCCCTCAGATGTTTGCGAAATTACCAAATAGCCAGCAACCAAAAAAATTCCAACAGAAAAAATCAGAATTTTTCTAACCATGATGACCAGCCATATCATCATCTTGCTGAGGCAGAACAACTTTTCCCGTTTCCAAATCTTTCACAGGCCCGATTACTTCTGGCGTGCGCATTATGTACCAGCCATCGCTTTCAACTGAGCCGACAGCCGGCTGATTCTGGGCTGTTGATGTCCAAGCACTGATAAATTCCTCATAAAATTTTCCCTCAGGCGAAATCAAAATTATCGGCGCTTTTTTTATTTTGTACTTTTCTATAAGTGTTTTTCCTTCAGCAGAGGAAACATCAATTTCTCTCTCGCTACCGAAAACAATTCCAAATCTGCCGAGAATGTTTTTGTTGACTTCAACTTTGTAGCACTCGGAGCAAGAGGAATCCTTCAGCAAAATTAATTCCGCCAGACCAACGACTTTTCCCGAGCTCACTTCTCTATAGGGGGCTTTGAATGCTGACATTGCAAACCACCCCTGCGAAACAGTTGCGTTCAATTGGTTTTTCATTAAAGCAGGGATTAGTTTGTATTCTGAGATATCTTCTGAAATCAAAAGTGCCGGCGCTTTTGTCGTGCTGAATTTTTTCAAAAGCTCTTTTCCCTCCGCAGAATTCCACTCAACTTCTTTGCTTTCAGAAATCGAAACCCCGTTCTGGCGCAGGTAATCCACAAACCCTTCAAAGTTGGTGCAGTTCGCGCAGCCAGAATCAACAATGCTGATAGCTTTAACCCTCCCTTTAACAGAATTTTCTTTCAAATCAAAAAACACCGGCTCAATTTTTGTGTAGAGCGCAACCTCGCCATCTATTTTTCCGAATGAATTGAAAAAGTTTTTCAGGCTCTCACTCTTGTTTATTTCCCCTGTAATCACAAGCGCTGGCAGGGTTTCCAAGCCATAAGCATCTATGAATTGTTTTGCCTCGGGCTCGCCTGCTGAAATTGTTCTCTCACTTGTGACATTCACATTTTTGCTTTTCAAATCTGCGAGAGCGCGGTTTATGTTAAAACAATCCGGACAGTTTTCAGGAGTTAAAAGAACAACCTCCAAATTTGCAGGCCTCTGCTGTTCTTTCGTTTCCAGGACTTTTCCAGTGATATGGTTGGAAACATCACTAAGCAAAAAAGCATTCACTCCGGAAAAAACAACAAATGCAGCAAGCAGTCCGATAAGAACGGTTTTTGAAACTGCAATGTTATCTGTGTTTATTTCTATTTTCATTTTTGGAATCACTTGAGATTTTTTATAAATAATAATTATGAATGCTCGCTCGTTTGAGTAAACTCAAAACTTTCTCGCTGTCATTGTGTGAAAATAATTTTTTACACATTAGTTTGCGAGGCGAATGAGTTTACGAATTCGCCGAGCTTTGAAATTCTTCATAAATTAATTTAACATCCGCCGACCATTTCTGGCAAGTCATCGCCCGCTGGCAAGCTTGAAGCAGCAGCGCCGCCTGACGCAGATGCTCCTGCAACTGCAGCTCCAACTGCTGAAGCTCCTGTTTTCAGGGCAACTCCGCCGGACTGCAACGCGCTGCTCAATCCAACAAGCTGAAAAGTCTGCAGCACAGTCACAAGCACCATCGCGCCAACCAGCATGGTCAGCAACAAATTTGTGTTCATTTTTTATCACTCCTGATTTTTTATATAATAATTCTTCTCACGCAAATTTTATAAACCCATCATACTTCTACACATTTCAATATCCATGCCACACATATCGCATTTGCCGTCTCCATTCTCGTCCATGTCTGCAAGCATTTTTTCTTTTTCTTCCGCGCTCATGCTTTCTGAATTTTCCATCATTTCCATGCAACCCATTCCATCTCCGCCATGATGGTTTTTCATCATCTCGCTCATTTCATCACTGCCCTGCATCATACCGCTCATCATTCCATGCATGCCCACCCCATCATCATTCATCATGCCAGACATTCCATTGCCATTCATCATTTCATTTCCAACCATCATGCCGCTGAAATTATTTTTTGCGCTGTCTGCAAAAGCAAGCCCCACAGCAGCCAAAAATATTGCGGCAGTTATTAAAATTGTTTTCATTTTATCACCTCAAATTTTTATTACCAAAATTTTCACGCCGCCCCTGCCTCTTTTATAATTCTTTTAACTGTCGGCCCCGGATACCACAGCGCATACCAGCGCGCCATTTCTCCGTAAATTTCCTCGTCTGAATATTTGTCGCCATAATATTTCAAAAACCATTTTGCCATTCCCTGCGCAGCATATGCGTGCGCGCAGCCGCAGCGGGTTATAATTGTCGGGCTTTGCGGAGAGCCGCAGCAATAATCGCAAGTGAAAGAGTTTACAATTCTTTTCCATCTGTCCTGCAGAAGCGCGTCAAGCTGGATTCCATTTATGTAAGTTTTCCATTTTTTCTGCGCAACAACTGGCTCATCAAAAGAAACTCCTGCCTCGGCTCCGTAAAATGGAGTTCCGTGCGGCACAACATTATTTTTCAAATCAGTTGTCAAATCTCCTGTTGAAGGGCTCAATTGAAGCTCGCTAATTGTTGGCAGAGGTTTTACTTTGCTTCCATAGCCTGCAATAGTTGGCTGCTCACCTGCGCCCAAAGGCATGGGCTTCAAAGTCATTTTCGGTCCGTATTCAAGCGGGTTCGAACCTGACTTTAAAACCACTCCGCCGGTTGGACCGCCGCCCACAAGCGAGGCAAAAACAGAAGTCGCGTAAATCTGGTTGAAAAAAACCAGTACCACAACGACAATAGCCGCAATTGCAGCGAATTTATTTTTCTCAAAAAAAGAAAAGATTTCATTTGTAGCATCAACAGAAGTTTTTAGGCTGTCAGATTTAAAAAATATTTTTTTGTCAATTGGTGCGCAAACTCCTGTGTAAATTGAATTTGTAGTTGAATAAAATCCAAAACCCAGAAGCGCAAGGCTTGCAAATTGTATGTATGCGAGATATGGAATAAGAAAACCTAAAGAAGCAGAAGCAATTGTTGAGCCTGCTGCGATTACATTCACTCCTTGGCAAACCGGGCAGACTGCTGCAACTGCTCCAGCCAACCCGCCGCCGAAACCTGCTTTTTTATCAAGCTTAACTTCGGAAATTTTATATTTGTAAAGCGCAACTAATCCGCCGATTAAAACAGAAGCAACCGCAATATACAAAACATCTGTCAATGCAAAGGGGCTCATGCGCATGAAGCCGAAATCTATTCCGGGAATAAGAAACATTCCTGCGAGAAATGAAAGGATAACTGCCGAAACCAAAACCGCTGAAGCGAAAATCTCTTTTTGTTCTGAGATAATTTTCGCTGTATTGTCAAACAAAGGTTTGAAACTCATACAAACTATTTTCACTCGCCATTTATAAACCTTTTCATCTTCTGTAAAGCTTTTTAAATAAGGCTTTGCAAAATACTTGCATGAAATCCGTTGAGTTTGCGGACGGAATGAATTCTATTTTCTCCGAACTTGAGGAAGATATTTTGAAAAATCTCTGGAAAGAAGGCTCTGGCCACAGCAAAAGCCTGCATGAAGCCATTGGGAAAAAATACAAAGTGCCCCACACAACAATTGCTGTAACTTTAAATCGCCTGCACGAAAAAGGCCTTTTAATCAGGAAGCCGCAGAAAACCCGCGGGGGCACGCGCTACATTTACACGCCAAAACTTTCCCGCGAAGATTATGGCACACATTTGGGAGAAAAATTCTTTTCATTTTTGAGAAAAAACTTCGGCGAAAACTGCGTTGCGAATTTGAAAAAAAGGCTGTGATTAAAAAATGTTCAGGCAAATAGCCCACAATTGCTTGTATTGCGCGAACCAGTATTTGCATGAGATTCAAGGGTGCGTTTCAAATTGTGTGCAGCAATCCGGAGTTGACCCGCAGTTTGCGGGCGGGATTCTTTATTTGACTGCTGCGCTCGCTGCAATAACTTTTCTTTTTTCTTTCCTTTTCAAAAATGATTTGAAAAGATTTTTGGGGTTCAGGCTCGCGAGCATTGGATTTTTTGCGTCTTCTGTTTTTACATTGGGCTCGGTTTTCGGCGCGCCGGCAATTTTGCGCGAGCTTGTCTGGCTTGTGCCTGCTGCCGGCATAGGCTCGTTTTTGGTTTCGTATTTTTTATCTTTCTATTTGCTTAAGCGGAATTATAGGGCAGAGCCTCTTCCCGGCATGGGAAAGAATTTGAAAAATCTGAGCGCGAAATTAAAAATTTCCGCGCCGAAAATTTTCACATTCAAGTCAGTTGAGCCGCGCGCGTTTTCGGTTGATGGCTTTAGGAAAGCTATTTTCCTTTCGGATAATTTGGTTTCCAAATTAGGGAAGAAAGATTTGTCTGCAGTTTTGCTGCACGAGCTCTACCACTTGAAAAGAAGGAGCGGCGCGTGGAAAAATTTCTTTTCCGCTTGCCAGAATTTATCTTTGAGAATTCTGCCCTTGCCCATTGATTTGCTTGAAAAGAAAGAGGAGAAGGAAGTTGATGAAATTGTTGCCGCCGAGCATGGAATTGATATGAGTGTTGTGAGAAAAAAACTTTGGAAATAAATTTCTATTTCAGAGCTCCCCATCCAATCAAACGCCAGCGGTCGCCAACTCTTCTTGAAAGAACAGCCCTTTCTCCGACAGCTGCGCATATGGGGAGTTTCAAATCGAACTCAGTTAACCCCTTGCGGAAATTTTTCACAATTCCAACTGTGCGCGCGGTTCCCACGCTTATCATCAATTGCTCTTTCTCCTGCGGGGGCAAAAACTTTTCTCCAGATTTTGGCTGGAACAAATTCCACTGCATTGTTAATTTTGAAATTACAGGAGGAAGTTTTCCTACTAAACCAACAACAGAGCCGGCAAGCGTGTCTGCTTTCGTAAGAGCAGGATCGAGATCAGTTCCAACTCCAAGCAAACCTCCGGGCCCAGCCTCTTCCAAATTTTTTCCAGCTTTTTGCAGGCCAGTGATTTTTGTTTTTAGAATCGTCATTCTATCTTTAAACTTCGCGCCCGGGCGGATTTCAATTTCCTGCCCCAAGGAAAAATTTCCCTCTACAAGTGCGCCGCCGATTATTCCACCGGAAATTTTTTCAATTGCAGAGCCAGGTTTATTAATGTCAAATGAGCGCACGCAAAGCATTTTCGGAGGCTTGCTCGAATCTCTTTTGGGCGTAGAAAATTTTTCCTGAATTGTTTCTAATAGAATGTCAAGATTAATTTTCAGCTGAGAGCTCATTGGAATTATCGGCGCGCCCTCGGCAACCGAACCATTCACAAAATTTTTAATTTCCTCAAAATTCTTTTTCGCCTGCTCAGCAGTAACAGTATCAATCTTATTTTGAACAATAATAATATTTTTCTGCCCGACAATCTGGAGAACAGCCAAGTGCTCTGCGGTCTGCGGGGCAGGGCATTTTTCATTTGCTGCAATCATAAAAAGAACTCCGTCCATCAGGCTCGCGCCTGCAAGAACAGTAGCCATTAGAGTTTCATGTCCGGGGGCATCAACAAAAGAAACTGTCCGCTCGGGCGCGCATTCGCAGTTGTGGGACAAACATTTTGGTGTTGTTGTGAGGTGAGAATTTGTAGAACATTTGTAAATAGTTGCGTCCGCATATCCAAGCTTGATTGTGATTCCGCGCTTCAGTTCTTCTGAATGCGAGGCTGTCCACTTTCCTGTAAGAGCCTCAACTAAAGTTGATTTGCCGTGGTCTACATGTCCCAACGTTCCGATGTTTAACTCGGGAATTAGTTTTGGATTTGTTTCGAGGGGCATGCGAGAAGTTCGAGAGAGAGATATAAAAAGGTTTTACTTTTTCTCTTCTTCTTTCGGTGCGGCTTCAGCGGGTTTTGCTTCTGTCGGTTTTTCCGCTTTCTTTTCTTTCGGGGCAATTCCTAAAATCATTCCAACATCTCCCTCGCCTTCAACAACTTTGCAATTCACCTGCATTATTCTTTCGGAAATTGTATTGCCGCAGACAAATTTTCTTTTTCTTTGCCCTTCTTTAAATGGGTGAAATCCGGGTGGGCCTGTTATCAAAACTTTTTTTCTAACTTGCCCAGGAATTTCCGGACGCATTGGAAACCCTTCCTTATCCGAGCCGCCTGTTATCTGCAAAGAAAATCCGCCCAATCCAATTAAATCTCCAGAAAATTTATCGCCGATTTTCTGTCCCATCAAAGCCGGAGCTTCAATATCCTTCTGAAAACTCTTCCTAGTTTTCGGTTCATTAATTACAAATCTGAATGGCATAAAATCACTGGCTCAGTTCAACTTTCACTTATCAAGCATCAAAACCGAGTGAAAACTCATGGAAATCAAGATTTATAAATCTAACACGCAAAAAGAATATATGGAAACAGATTGGAAAATCGCTGTTGCGGCGATAATTGGATTGAGCATAATAGCTTCTGCTGTTATTTTTTCTGGCGGCGGCGATATAGCTGGATTTTTCGCCCTGTCCGCGGACGATAAAGAACCAACAGGATTTTCGGCTCAGTTAAAAATTGAGAATGATGTCGCTCTAGATGTTGCAGAATCTGATTCTGTTTCAATACAACTGCACCCGCAAGATGCCAGCATACAGCTTGGTAGGGAAAAATTAGAAAGCTCTGTTGATTCCGTGAATATAAGAATCGAGGGCTTTGCTGGCAAAATAGTTTTAGGGGGCAAATTTTCTGTTAAAGGTTCGGGCAAAAAGGTTTTTCTGAACGGGATCGGCTCTAAAGACAGGACAAGCATATCTGTCGAATCAGATGACTTTGACCAACTTGGCGCTGTGAATGCCAGCTTAAGGCCGATAAATTACAGAACAAGAGGCACCGTGAATGTACAGGGCGGGAAAGGCATTATAAAAGTAGATAATGAGGAAGTTCAGATCGGCGGTTTTGTTGGAAAACTTTCAGCTGTGCCGGCAGAAGTTTCTTTTGATGGAGAGGCTGAAAAAATATCTGTTGCAGGAAAAATAAATATAGGATAAAAACATTTTTAAATTGGCCTTGGTCATTCTTTTCATGGTATTGGAATCCTTGTATTCGGCCAAAAAAATTCTTCAAAATCCGAAGGATATGTTTTTTCTGACCATGATAGTGTCTACTGTTTGCATCTTTTCATCATATTTTATATTTCCGGCTTATGCCGGCATAATTTCTCCTCTGCTTGTGACATCTGCTATGGCGCCGCTGATTTACAAGATTTTTTCTGCTGAGGAGGAGCTAGAAAGGAAAGAAGCGGAGAAAAAAATCAATGTGGGATTTTGGGGGCGACATGGCAAAACTATTTGGCTTTTCAGCTTGTTCTTTCTGGGTTATCTGATTCCAACATTTTTGATAGCCACACTCTCTCCTGAAAATTTCATGACAGCGGCATTTTCTCCGCAAATAGAAGAGATAAAAAGGATTAGAAGTTTGGCAACCGGCGGAGCGCTCAATCCAGATTTTGTGCAGATAATAATTACCAATAATCTGAAAGTTATGGGATTTTCGTTTCTGCTTTCATTTTTGTTCGGGACGGGCGCGCTTTTCATTTTAAGTTGGAACGCTTCTATCTTAGCTGTTTATTTCGCGGGGTTTTTGCGTCAAGGACAATTTTCGGAGTTTTTCGTTCGGACGCTAAGCATAATTCCTCATGCTCCCATAGAAATGTTTGCATACTTCTTGGCCGGAATAGCCGGCGGCATACTCTCTGTCGGCGTAATAAGGGAGAGAATAAATAGCGAAGAATTTTCTCTTGTACTGAAAGACTCTTTAATTTTATTTGCGTTTGCTGTTGTAGCAGTAGCGGTCGGAGCATATGTTGAAGTTTATTTGTAAATGGTGGGCTCGCTGTGATTTGAACACAGGTCACCAGCTCCCAAGGCTGGAATAATACCAAGCTATACCACGAGCCCGTGTGAAATCTTTCAATTTAATACTTAAAAAAACAAAAATTTATGGAGCCTCGACCGAGATTTGAACTCGGGACCTCGTCCTATCTAGAAAATTTACCAAGGACGCGCTGACGGTAAAATTTATTTTTCTGCCGAGCTGAGCCATCGAGGCATGAAAATGCTAATAATTTCAAATTTAAATTAACATCTTAGAAACTAAAAAACCCCTCTCTCCCTCAGAAATTTCTGAGCTTCCTCGATATCTTTTGCTGTATTAATCTGAAGCCAGAATCCTTCGTGCTTGAAAGCTTGTAATTTTATTTTTGGGAATGTTCCTTCCTCAAGAGAGCCTAAATCTGGGAATGGAGTTTTTTTGCTGAACAAGTACGCTCCGGCGTTCGACCAAAAATTTGTAACAGGCTTTTCCCTAAATCCAACGACATTTCCTTCTTTGTCCAAATCAACTGCTCCAAAAGTTGAGCGGGGGTGCCCGACAGCAATTGCATCTGCCCCAACTTTTCCGAACTCTCTCCAATTTAAATCTATAATATCGTCTGCATTGTAAACAAAAAACTTCTCCTCTTCCACAAACTGCAAAGCTTTTTTCACTGCCCCGCCCGTTCCCAAAGGTTCAGTTTCAGCAGAATAAATAAATTGTTCTCCGTAATATTTTTTTATAATTTCCCACTTGTGCCCGCATGCAAGAATTATTTTTTTAATTCCAGCTGCGCGCAGAAATTTCAAATGATAATCCAGCAAAGGCTTACCATTAATTGGAATCATGCATTTCGGAATTTCTTCCGTGAGCGGCCTCATTCTTTTTGCCAAGCCGCCACAGAGCATAATTATAGTTTCAGGCATGTTCTCACAAAATTTTATTTTCTCTTACAAATTTTTCTGCGTTCTCGATATCTTTCACCGTATTTAGCGTAAGCCAAAATCCGGGGTGTTTGTAAGCTTTTAGTTTTACTTCATTGAAAGTTGTCGTCTCAAAAGCGCCTTTATCTGGCATGGGCGTTTTTTTGCTGAACAAATAAATACCCGCGTTTGCCCAGACATTTTCAAGAAGCGGGTATTGCACGAATTTAATGACATTCCCGCTTTCATCCATATCCACAACCCCAAACTGGCAGTGGAATCTTGAAGCAACAAGCGCGGGCGCGCCAATTTTCCCGAATTTTACAAAATCCAAATCCATAATCTCATCGCAGTCCAGAACAAAAAATTCCTCCTCATCCACATATTTGAGCGCGAGCTTTACTGCCCCGCCTGTGCCGAGAGGCTCATCTTCTACAGAATAAATAAATTGCTCTCCATACTGCTCTTTTATTTTTTCCCATTGGTAGCCGCAGGCAAGAATTATCTTTTCCACCCCGCCCTGCCGTAAAAATTTTAATTGATAATCAAGCAAAGTGCGGCCATTCAATTGCACGAGGCATTTTGGAATTTCCTCCGTGAGCGGCCTCATTCTTTTTGCCAAGCCGCCGCAGAGAATTATCGCAGTCTGTGGCATGCGCATTTTTCGCCGCAGAGGTTTTTAAAGATTATGAATTACACGGCAAAAAATTAAGACGAATATTTTTTTATTCTCCGCGAAAGTTTTTTCGTAGATGACGCAAGCTGGAACAACTCTGGAATGTGCGGCCGCAGCTTTCTGTAAATTCCCGTAGAAATTCTATATTTTCTAGGATCTCCGTCAAGTTCTTTAATGCTGGTAAAATATTCGCTGTGCCTAAAAAAAGCCCCGAGTGTGTGTAATTTGGCAATTTTGAATTCTTAATGAAGTTTTTTCCCAACTCTCTTCTGATGTCTTCTGTGGAAAGCGAACTATTCTCCCCGTCTAAAAGTATCAAAACTGTATAAGCTTCAATCAAATCGCGCTTTTTAACTCCAATTCTAAACCTTCGAAAGAAACCTTTTTATTTCTTCTTTTCTTTCTTCCCTTTCAGCTTCGGCACATTAATGGTTTTTTCACAGCCACCGCATTTAATTGAGAAAGGCCGCGCCCACTTGGCCTCTGTATAGCCCTCATGCTTGCATTTCGGGCAAATATATTCCACGCGCGCGAGCATGTCTTTTTTCAGAACAAGGACGCGAAGCTTCCCGCCATCTTCCAGCTCGCGCAAAGTGTGGTATTCACATTCCTTTGGAGTGACTTTATTTTCTGAAATGAACGCGGAAATTTTCTGGAGCATTTATTTTTTTCTGCAACGGGGTTTAAATAGGTTTTTTGTTTAAGAACTCCGTACATCACCGAAAGCCTTATAAACTTATAATTCAATTCTCGTTAGTTCATATGAAAACCGGAAAAACAGAAAAGTATGTTCTGGAAAAAATTGAGGAGCAGGGCGGAATCCTGCTGAGCCTGATAGATCCTGAGAAACAGCCGTTTGAAAAGGGGGCAAAAGTCGCTGAGGCTTCCTGCGAGGGCGGGGCAGATGTAATTCTCGTCGGCGGAAGCATTGGCGCGCAGGGAATGATTTTGGACAAAACAACAAAAATGATTAAGGAAAGAGTAAATGTTCCTATAATTCTTTTTCCAGGAAATGTGGGAACAATAACTCATTTTGCAGATGCAATTTATTTTATGTATGTCATGAATTCGCGCGAAACTTATTGGATGAGCACTGTTCAAATTCAAGGCGCGCCAGTTGTAAGGAGAATGGGAATAGAACCGATACCAACCGGCTACATAATTATTGAGCCAGGAAAAGCAGTTGGTTGGATTTCAAATGCGAATTTAATTCCGCAGAACCGCGGGGACTTGGCTGCTGCAACAGCTCTCGCGGCAGAATACATGGGCGCGCATTTTGTTGTAACTGACGCTGGCTCCGGCGCAGACCAGCCAGCGCCTGCCGCATTTGTGAAAGCAGTGAAATCGGTTTTATCAATTCCATATTTTTACGCAGGTGGATGCAGAACAGCAGAAAAGGCGCACGAGCTAATTAAAGCCGGCGCGGACGGAATCCAGATTGGAACTGCTTTTGAAATTGAGGACGGCTACGACAAAGTAAAGCAGAAAGTTTCTGAAATGTCAAAAGCAATAAAAGAGGCGGGCCGCGAAAAACGCGGGAAAGTTGCGCAGGCAGTTGAAAAAGCAAAAGGCTTCATGCCGCTAATCCGCGCGCCCTCTTGGTTCAAATGGAAGTGGCCGAGCCTGAAAAAGAAAAATGGAAAAGATAAACAGAAAGCGGAAGAGCCTACGCCTGTTTTGAAAAAGGAAAAATATTCTTTGGGCGAGAAAGAAGAGAAAAGATATTATAAGAAGAGATAATTTTGCATAATCAAACTAAAAACCAGAGCAAAGAAAAAAACAGGCCCAAATCTCACGCCATCTGTAATAACAACAAATTTCATTTTCTTTTTTATCAGAGCAACTTCTTTTTCAGTTAAGCCGCGCAGCAATCTTTTTATTTTCAGCGCAGGTAAATCCTGCCCAAGCATGTCATCAACCCTCAGATTTTTAGTGGAAATCTTTTTCTTGAAAATCTTTTCAGAAAGCTTTTGCAGCTTTTCCAAAATTGGAAAAGCAAAGCCCAGAGCAAAAGGCAGAACGAAAATATTTTGTGTGAAAACAAAAATTATAAAAGAAATTATAGAGAGAAAAGTTGTTGTTGAGATAAAAGAAACCCCTTTGAAGTCTAAGAAAAATGTTTTTCTAACGCCAGCGACAGAATTAATTTTCCACAACATATAGAAAACAGAATAGAAAATTCCAACAAAAAAAACTGAAAATAAATAAATTAGTGGAAATGAAAAAGAAGAACTTCCAAAAGGTGCGCCAGGCAGAAGAACAGAAACTGCTGTAAGCAAAGCCCCATCGCCGCCACCCCATGCTTTTCCAAAATACATCGCAAAGGAAAAAATTCCGAAAATCACAAAATAGAAAAACGCAGACTGCAAATTTCCAGCAGAACCGGTTAAATAAAATTCTGCGGAATGAAAAACAAAAGCAAGTGCAATCATAGACGCTACAATCCTATCCGGAATGTCCGAGGTTTTGAAATCGACCCAGCCGGCCGAGGCTGTTCCTACCAAAGCAATTGCTGTTAGCAATATCTCAAACATATTTATAATCAGATTTTACAATTAAAAAGCATGATATTAGTCACAGGCGGCTCGGGCAGGGTTGGTTCGCATTTAGTAAATGCACTTCTGCAAAAAAAATATTTTGTGCGCGTGCTTGAGCGCTCGGCAAAAGGTTTCCGCAAAAGAAAAAATCTCGAACTGTTTATAGGAGACATCATAAAAAAAGAAGACTGCGAGGCAGCGATGAAAGGCATTCACATAGTTTTTCATTTGGCTGCGATTGTAGATTATCTTGCGCCGAAAAAACTTGTTTATGATGTTAATGTTGCAGGAACGCGCAATATTGTGGAAGCTGCAAAAAAAGTTGGCGCAAAAATAATTCTTCTGAGCTCAACAGCAGCAATCGGAAAAAAACTTCCCCATCTTCCTGCGAATGAGCAGACCGCCTGCAGGCCGACTGATTTTTACGGGCAGACAAAATTAGAGGCTGAAAAAATCGTAAAAGAAGCCGGAGGTATTATTGTGCGCTCGGTTGATATAGTCGGACAAGGTTTTGAAGAAGGCTACCAAACTGTTATAGAAAAAATCTCAGAGGGGAAAATGCAGATTATTGGGGATGGAAAAAATTTGATTCAGTATATCCATGTTTCTGATTTGGTGCGCGGGCTTTTGCTTGCTTCTGAAAAAGGCAGAGCAGGCGAAGTTTACATTCTTGCTGGACCTGAAGCGAAAACACAGGAAGAATGTTTTGCTTTGCTTGCAAAATTTTTAAAAGCAAAGCCCCCGCAGAAAAAAATTTCAGTTGAGCTCGCGCGCTTTGTTGCGCGCGTGAATTTGATAAAATCAAAATTGAAAAGAAAACGTCCGAGTTTCATTCCTGCTTATGTTGACAAAATTGTCGCCAACCGCGAGTTTGATATTTCAAAAGCCCGCGAGGAATTGGGGTTTGAGCCTAAAGTAAATGCAGATGAGCAGGCGCGGGAAATGGTTGAAGAATATTTGAAAAAGAGAAAATAATTTCTACAAAATCCCAGCCACAAAAGCAACCATTGCCATAGCCATCCCAATCTTGAAAAATTTCTGCGCACGCGCGCCAATTTTTGCCGCCTCGTCCAAAGTTTCTTTTCTGCTTTTGAAGAGCAGATGAGCACAATAAAGGAAAATTATATCTGCTACAATGATGACATAAATGTAGTTTGTATTTATTCTCATACCATAAACTGTTGGCAGCGGGCTGAGCAAAATCCCAGCCAGTGTGAAAACAATTCCGACAACTGCCGCACGCTCAATTCCTGATTCAATTTCCAATGTGTGCGCATGGAATTTTTTGTCACCCTTGAAATCTTCAATCCCTTTTGCAACCTCCCTTCCAGTGTTAATCAGGAAAATCAAGCCAAACAAAAGCAAATTTGTTGCAGGAACAGATTCTGTTATCAGAGCAGCAAAAATCGCTGGCGATGCCACGAGATAGGAAACAACAAAATGTCCGAGCCAAGTTTTTTTCAGATTTGCAGAATAAAAATAGCTGACAATTAAACTGAAAACTGCAAACGCAAATGCGTAAATATTCATCAGCCACGCTAATGCTAAACTTACAGCAAATAAAATACCTGCGTAAATTTTCGCATTTTGCGGGGAAATCCTACCGCTCGGAATTGGGCGCAGAGGCTTGTTTGTTTTGTCAATCTCGCGGTCAAAATAATCATTTATTGTATTGCCAGCTCCCAGCTGCAAAAAGGTCGCGAGCGCGGCGAAAATAATTCCTGCGTGCAAAGGGTTAAATGGAACTCCTGCAATTGCAGCTGCAACAATAACTCCAACAACTGTCATCACTGCATTTACTGGCCGGAGAATTTCTATGTAGGCGAACATGAAGTTCAATTGAAGTGGTGGATTTAAATCCTTTACTTTACATTTAATTTTATGCCAGAGCCAGAAAATGATCCAAACAAAATTAATTGGGTTGAAGATGAGCTTTTAGTATATGAGAGCGACATAGCCCACGCTCTTCATCTCAGAAATGTTGGCTCAGCTATATTCGACTTAGACAACTGTTTAGTTGAAGGCAGGGTTGCTGAAGGCATCGGAGCAAGATTCCTAAAAAGACAGCTCAAGAGAGGAAGAATTGACCATGTAGTTAAAGGAATTCTCGGCCAGCGCCGCGTCAGAGAAATTTTAGAAAGCGGTGGCAGAAAGGCTGAAGTGTGTGGCATGGAAGAATTTATGTGGACTCTATGCAGAACAGGAATAGCAACAAGAGAAAGACTTTTTGATTACGCTTATCAGCGGGTGGAAAAACATGCGCTACCCGGAGCAAAAGAATTCATACAGAGATTAAATAATTTTGGAATTGAAACTTATATTCTAACTTTGGGTTTAGATGTTTCAGCCAAAGCAGCAGGGAAATATTTCGGCGTTAAGGAAGAAAATTGCTATGGAAATCCTGTTGTCTACAAAGAAGACGGCGTAGCAAAAGGCTGTGATTCGACTATGTGGACGGGGGCAGATAAATTAAAGCTGGCAAGAGAAAAAGGATTGCTCAATGATAGAAATAGCATTGCTGTAGGAAACGATTATTTGGATTGGCCGCTTATGTCTGCAACAGGGGCCACATATTCTATGTCTAGCCCAACAGCTGATTCAAAAACAAGAGGTCTGGCAACTTTCCCAATAACAGACTATAAAAAATTGGCTTTCGAAATTAAAAGCATTTAATTCTAAACCTTCCTCTCTTTGCTCTTCTGCCTCAAGCCCTTGTAGCCGCACTTCCTGCACTTCACTTTTTTTTCAATGACTTTTCCTGCGTCCGCGCGGATTTTCGCGTTGCAGCGCATGCACACCCACACGCGCTCGTAGATTCTGTTCATTGCTGCGGGAATTTTTACTTTCGGCATTTAATCACATTCAAATTAAGTAGAAGAATAACATTTAAATGCTTTAATCAGTGCTCTCTTAATTACCTTTCAATCAGCATGGTACGAGCTGCCGTGAACTTCTTCGTCATCGCCGCCTACTGTTTCCTTTCCATTTTCTTCTATCACTCTGGAACAGTCTTCCGAAACAACTACATTCGGTTTCCCATTAACATATCCTAATCCTGTTCTTCTGACTCTTGCCGCTCTCAAACTCCTCTCGGTTTTAGGAACATCGAAATCGGTTTCATATTTTCTTGCAATAAGGCTTGCTATTCTCCCAACAGAAAGGACTTGCCCCTTGGGCATCATACCCAAAATATCATCAATAGGGTAAATATCAGCAACGCTCATGTGAGAAAATTCTACTATTCCCCTTTAAGCGCTTATCTTCCGCAGAATAGCATTTGCCGTAGCTTGCACTGAGTTTTTCCGCAAATTTATAACAAAAACCTTTTTATGCTTTTGTTTTGCTTCCCATTCAATCAGCCCGATAATTTCCGCCTCAACATTCTCGCGGATTTTTTCCTTGCTCCATTTTTTGGACTTCAATCTTTTTTCCAGAACAGCAGGCGCACATCTCAGAACAAAAACCGCCGAAAAGAATTTTGTCGGTAGAATGTGCGAAATATGCGAATCAACAGCAATATTTTTTTGCGGATTTTCTTTGATAAATTTTCCTACAAACTTTTTCAATTTAATTTCATCCACAATCCAAGTTTTCCTTTTTTTATCCCAGCCCGAATAGAGCTTTTCTTTTTTCACAAGCTTGCTCAATTCTAAATGAATCCAGCCGCGCCGCGCAAGCTCGCTGGCAACAGAAGTTTTGCCTGTGCCGGGCGTGCCTGTGAGGGCAATAACAATTTGCTTTTTTAGCATAACATTTTTTCAAAACTCAAGCTTAAATAAAAGCAAGCATAAATACTTTCGCGCACTTCGTGTATTAGCTGAAGTTGCGAAGCAACTTCTTGATGTTGTGATTCCCATGCACTCACTCTGGACTGAAAAATACAGGCCGAAAGAATTTGAAGATGTTGTCGGGCAGGAGCATATTGTCGCGAGCATTAAAAATTTTGTTGAGGCAAAGCAGCTCCCGCATTTGCTTTTCGCTGGGCCCGCCGGCTGTGGCAAATCCACGCTCGCCCTGATAATTGCAAGAAAACTCTTTTCTGAGTTTTGGAAGCAGAACTTTTTAGAGCTGAATGCAAGCGACGAGCGCGGAATTGCTGTTGTAAGGATAAAAATAAAAGATTTCGCAAGAACCCGCTCTGTGAACGCAGCGTTTAAAATAATTTTTCTAGATGAGGCAGACGCTCTCACAACTGAGGCACAACAGGCTTTGAGAAGGACAATGGAAACTTATTCAGAAGGATGCAGATTTATAATGGGATGCAATTACTCCAGCAAAATCATTGAGCCAATTCAGAGCAGGTGCGCTGTTTTCAGATTCAAGTCAATTTCTCCCGAGGAAATCGCGCGCAGGCTGAAAATTATTTCTGAAAAGGAAAATCTGCAGGTTGATGAGCCTGCGCTTGAATCGCTCGCGAAAATCGCCTCCGGAGACATTCGGCGCGCGATAAATTTGCTCCAAGCATGCGCGAGCCTTTCTGGCGGGAAAATTTCTGAGCAGGCAGTTTACAAAGTTGCGCTCGAAGTCCAGCCAAAAGAAGTTTTGAAAATGATTAGAGATGCGGCAGCTGGGAATTTCCTCTCAGCGCGCCAGCAGCTACAGAAAATTCTCTCTGAAGGAACAGACGGCTCAGATTTGGTAAAAGAAGTCGGAAGGCAGATTCTGAACGGAGAATTTTCTGAGCAGCAGAAAGCAAAATTAATTGAGCGCGTTGGAGAATTTGAATGGAGAATTGCGCAGGGCGGGGATCCGCAGGTTCAGTTGGAAGCATTGCTTGCGAATTTGGCGATTACAAAATAAGCTTATAAGTTCGCCCCCCCCACATTTTCGTGAGAAGCATGAAAAAATATTTTCCACCTCTCCTGCTTTTAGGAATAATTTTAGTAGCAGGTTGTGTGGCCAGCCAAGTTGACATAATTTTGAAGGCAACACCCGTTGTAAATAGCTTTTTGGAACAATATCCGAATGCAAAAATTTCAACTAACCTTGTCGGTAAAGAAGTTATCGTTGCTCAACTTGTTGATATAACAAAAGATTGCCAGAATTTTCCAGTATCCGACTATTACAAAACTGTAGTTGAAGATGCTTCAAAACAAACAAAAATCATTCTTTGGATAGATGAGAAAAGTCTGAAAGTTGTTTGCGCTGTTTATGAAAAAAATGGAGAGAAAGCACAGGTAAGTCCACAGTCAGAAAAATTACCGGCACCTACAACCACAACAACTTCGGAAATAACAACTACCATGTCTCAGGCAACCACGACAACTACAGCAACAACTTTGCTCCCGACAACCACGACATCACCTCCACTTCTTAACTATACTGGAGGATGTCTTGTAAATTCGCCTGTTGGTGATATTTCTTTAGCGCAGCAGTTACACTCTTCAGATGCTGCTACCAATTATGCTAAAAAAGAATTTTCATTAAACACAAGCAGCATCAACGAATCGTATTCCATTTTAGATAATTTATGCACAGAGGCAGTTTACAGTGAAGTTCTTACCAATTACTGTGAGCCTAATGATGGCCCTGCAATTCTACAAGAAATTGCATGGAAACCTGACGGCAGTTTGTGGTGGTCTGGCAGATGTTTAAAAAGTGATGGCAAGCAATCTTCTGATCAAACTTCCTGTGTGAAAAAAGAATGTCATTGTAAAGTAAAGGCTTCCCCAAAATTTGATTTAAGGCCGTGGGATAGTCCTAAGATAATGGTTGGGAACAGAGAGCACAGTTTAAATCTTAAAGATACTTATTGCAGTGATGGAGTTTGCAAGGCATTGATAAATGTGGACGGGATTTCTAAGAATTTTACTTTACTCAATCGAGATGTTGGCGGATCTCCAGAGATAACTCTTTTGCCTCTGTTCATCAATTCTGAGATCGATTTTCTCTCATTAAAAGTTGCGCCGGCCTGTGCAGCTACCAATCTTCCAGACTTGGTGGTGCCAGAAGTTTCTGATGCATTTTTTGATTCTACCAGCAAATATTATAAGTTTTCTATTATTGTGAAAAATATTGGGAATGCTACTTCGGAAAGTTTTAATGTCACTGTTTCCGCTAAAAATGATACAGAAATATTTTCTCTCCAGCCTAACTCTATAAAGCCTAACATGGTCTTTAATGTTGAAGATTATCCCGGCTTGGGTCTTAGTCCCGGAAAATTAAAAAATCTAAGTGTGAGTACACAATTCTACGATAGTTATGGGATGGTTGTTGATAGCGGGCGCTTGAAGGTTGATATAAAGATAACTGGTAAAAACAGTGAGATTATGTTTGAATCCAACAGAGACAATAACAAATTACTCGATAAAAATATTACAGTTATAAAGAAATAACAGAGGAAGGAAATAGTGGCTGTATAGAATTTCTTAGTTGAAATTTTTGCTCGCGCAGATGGCTATTTCCAAGTAGCCCGAAGCTTTTTAAATTGGCAAAATAATTAATTTTATGTTAAACCAAAAGATGGTTTTAATTCTGCTTGGAATTGTTCTAATAGCAGGTTGCACTGCGCAGGCGCCTCAGGCAACTACGACGTCAACAGCACCCACAGCATCTTCTCAAGCGGCGGTAACTGAAATCGGTGTAGGCATAGAGTCTGGCGCAACTGCGGCCACTGCAAAAAGCACCGGCACGGCAAGCCAGGTTTCAATGAATATGTTTGCAATTGTAAGTGTTACAAGGGCGAGTTAGGGCATCAGAAAATAAATACGGAGGAAATAGTGCCCGCCCCAAAAATAAAAAGGGCAGGCACATGCTCTTGCTCAAAACAGTGTGTTGTAGAAATTACAACTCACCGCGCCAATCTAACAATAGCTGGGGGTATTAAAAGGAATTGTGAAGCCAGAGTATGAATTCTCGGTTCAGACGAAGTTTTTATAAAGCTTCGCCGACAAACAATATTCATGGTTTCGGAAGTTTTGATTCCTGTAAGATTTTACGGATATGACAGTATAATTTATTTCATAAGTGCGCTCATCGGGTTTTTAATTACTTACCGCGCTCTTAAACTTCACCAGTTTACCGGCGCGCCAGCCCACAGAAATTTTTATTTGAGCTTTCTTTTGCTTTCAGCAGGAATGCTTACGCTTTCACTTTCAACAGGCTACACTTATGCGAAATATTTTGAGGACCACGAATTCATAGCTTTTAACGGGTTGTTTGATGTCGCTGACCTTGGATACTGGGTTTACTTTCTTTCCTCGCTTGCTGCGTATGTGATGCTTTTGGGAACTTACACAGGAGCAAAAGAGAAATTTGCAATTGGTTTTCTGATAACTTTCAATTACTATACTTACTTTAATGTGATTTTGTTTTTCCTTATTTCGCTTGTTGCGTTCAGAGCCGCGGCAAACTGGCTTTCTAAAAGGTCAACAGATTCAATGCTGGTGGCTTTGGGTTTTGTGCTGATAGCAGCTTACCACGGGCTTCAGCTTTTCACTTTTGCAAGCAAAATTGTTTATGTGCTTTCAAACCTCGCGCTGATTTTAGGATTCCTTTCTCTTTTAGTAATGCTGATAAGAGTTGAAAAATATGGTACGAAGATTAGCAAATAGACTGCCTGAAGGTTTTCCTGTAAAAAATCTCCCGACAGAAAAAGATATTCCCTCCGAGCTGGAGTTTGACGACTCGCGGCGCTCAAAGCTCCAGATTTTGATAGACATACTCAGGCTGATACAAAGAAAGGGCGGGCTTGCGAAGTCAACGCATATTTTGTATGGGGCAAACCTTTCTCATGTGCGACTGACAAAATATTTGAACTGGCTTTTGACGCAGAAAATGATTGAGTCTGCCGACTATGGCGGGCATACTGTTTACAGAATTACTCCAAAGGGCTATGAATTCATGCGCGAATTCAGGAAAATTTCTGAATTTTCAGAGGCGTTTGGGATACCGATTTGATTAAAACCTCTAGGATTTTTATTCGTTATCAAAATATTTATTTTTTTATATTCGACCTCTACTGATTTGAAATTCAGTCTTCGATTGATTTATAAATCCTAATGATGCAAAATTAACGACCTAAAAAATTTATTGGAGCATCGTCGGTAAAGGTGAATTAAAATGAAAATTCTAGATATTGGATGTGGTCTTGAATCAACGTATTACAAGGAGGAAGGCGCTGTTGTAGTACACGCCGACAAGCAATCTTCGCTTGGAACTGTTCAAGCTGATATCAATAAAAAACTCCCATTTAAAGATGAAGAGTTCGATGTGGTTCATTGCTCTCATATACTTGAGCATGTAGAAGATATTTTCTTTTCTATGGACGAAATTTGGAGAGTGCTCAAAGTTGGTGGAATTTTGAAAATATATGTCCCGTTTTGGGCGTCTGCTGCTGCTTTCACTCACCCCGAGCATAAACATTATTTTGGATTTTGGACATTTGATTACTGGAAACCTATTTCCGTAGATGGAATTGAAAAAAAACGATTTAATGTTTTAAAAAGAAGAATAAGAATTTTTCATCACGATCATCATAGAATTCTTGAAAAGATTTTTTATCCTATGCAGATTTTGATAGATTTTTTCCCAAAGGTTTATGAAAGATTCTTTTTTGGAATTTTGCCGGCAGATGAATTGCATTTCGAGCTACAAAAAGTTAATATTTAAAATTTTCTGGTTTTTTCCGATTTTCTTTGATCTAATAAACCTCAACATCATGCAAAAAATAATCTTTTGTGCCGTTGAAATCTAAAAGATTTCAACATCATCAGTTCTCCAAAACCTGTTAATTTTTGTTTCCTCAAGCGAATATTTTCTCTCCATGAGAAATTCCAGCATGCCCGCCCACGCAATCATTGCCCCGTTGTCCATTGCCAGCTCGCACGGAACAACTGCAAATTTCGCTCCACGCTCTTCGCACATTATTTTCAGCATTTCAGCGAGCCGCTTGTTTGCTGCGACTCCGCCAGTCAGCAGGCATTCATTTTTTTCTGTGTGCGCTAATGCTCTTTCAGTTGTTTCAACAAGCATCGCGAAAACATTTTCCTGCAAAGAAAAGCACAAATCTTCAAGTTTTTCTGTTTTCAATTTTTTTTCCGTACCAGTTAAAATTCCAGAAAAAGAGACATCCATGCCTTTCACAACATATGGGAGCTCAATAAATTTTTTCTTTTGCAATGCAAATTTTTCAACTTCAGGCCCGCCCGGAAATTGCAAGCCTGCCGTGCGCGCAAACTGGTCCAGCAAATTTCCAACTCCGATATCCTGTGTTTCCCCGAAAACTCTGTATCTTCCTTCTGCAAAAGCAAGTATCTGCGTGTTCCCACCAGAAACATAAAGAGTAACGGGATCTTTCAAGCCAGTTGAAATTTTTCCGATTTCAATGTGAGCAATGCAGTGGTTCACAGGAATTATTGGCTTTGAAAATTTCTGCGCAAGCATTCTTGCTGAAACCGCGCCCACGCGCAAACATTTTGGGATTCCCGGACCGCGGGAAAAAGAGAAAACATCAATATCAGAAATTTTTAATTTCGCTTCGTCCAGAGATTTTTCTATTATCTCAGCAGCTTTTTCTAAATGAAAATTCTGAGCTTCTGTCGGATGGATTCCTCCGGTTTTTGGCTTGTAAAAAGAGCGGACATTCGCCAAAACTTTTCCGCGCCCATCGCAAATCCCGACACCGAAAGTATGAGCAGTTGATTCGATTCCGAGACAAAGCATGAAAATAAAAAGCTTTAAATATATTTAAACATAAGAGATTTTAGATTTTTATGAGGAAATTTGAAATAACATTTGTTTTTGCCGCGCTTATTATAATGGCGCTGCTTGGCTATGGCATTGCGGGAAATTTTCTTTTCAGCGGGAAATCAGAGTGTGAAGCAGAATGCAAAAATATAGCGACATTAACTACAGATGCATGTGTTCTCAATAACACATATTTCAAGAAAGATTTTTTCACAGATAATATTTGCCCTCCCAACCAGATAGCAGAGTGTGAGCAGCAGTTCTGCGGGGTTGCTTCTTACGTGGATGAAGAAAAATTTAACAGCTGTTCAAAGCTTTGCAGATAGAAAAAGCTTATAAATAAGCCTAAATAAGAAAATCTATGAACAGCCGCGCCACTTCTATAGCTGAGGCTTCAAAAATTATTTTACTCACGCTTTTTTTCTTCAGTCTGCTTTCAGCAGTTGCTTTTTCTGACCGCATCAGCAACAATACATATATAGTGGATATTGAAAGCTCCGGACTTGCGGCAGAAGATCAGCTAAATTCCACAACATTTAATGTTTCGATTTCAGGTTCTGCGGTTGGCGGACAGATCAATAGCACAACATACAATGTTTCTTTTGGCATACTCGCCGGCGCTGTTGCGCCCACAACAACCTCCACTACGACGACAACCGCACAGGGTGGAGCGGGCGGAGTTGTTTCATATTCTCTTTCAAATAACAAGGTTTCTGCAATTACTGTTGACCCTGGCGCAAATGTTTCTATAAGAGCATTGGTAAATGTTTCTGTCAGTTTGATAAATTTTATTCCTAATAGGACATTGGCAAATGCTGCAGTTGAGGTTAAAAAAATATTACCATCTGCGCTGCCATCTACAATAACAGTGCCAACTCAAAAAGTTTTTGAATATATAGAAATTATAAAAACAAACATTCCGGAAAATTCTTTGAGAATAGTTAAAATGAAATTTTTTGTCACAAAAACATGGCTCACAGAAAACAAGCTGACAGAAGACAGAGTGGTTTTGCAGAGATATGAATCCGGAAATTGGAAAAAACTGCCGACTACGAAATTATCTACTGACGCTGAAAAAATAAACTATGAATCTGACAGCCCCGGCCTCTCATTATTTGCAATATCGGGTTTGGCAGAGGGAGAAGCTGCGCCCACTTCAACAACTGTTCCGTCAGAAGTTACGACAACTCTGCCATCAACAGGCGCAACAATATCTCCACCAGCCACTTTATCTGTGCCAGATATAGTCCAGAGTTTATCAAACCCTGAGAACAGCGGATTGATAATTTTAGCATTGGTAATTTTAGCAATTATTGTTTTTGTTTTTTTTGGAAAAAAAATTTTTGGCGGCAAAATACAGCAAAAAGCCATCCAAACCCGCGAAAGAAAAAGCTTATAAATAGGTTTTTATGATAAATTTTATGCTCAACCGCGCCACAGGCAGCCGAAAGAATAAATTTTTCGCAGCGCTCGCTGGATTTTTTTTAGTTCTGTTAATTTCGGGAATAGTTTTTGCGGCCCAGCCACAGACAATCGCGCTTTCTGGAAGACTTTCAGATGCAAGCGGCGTTGTGCTTTCAGGAAATTATAATTTCACTTTCAATATTTACAATGTCCAGACAGGAGGCGCGGCAATGTGGACAGAAATTCATGATGGACGAGCGAACGCAGCGAAAGTTAATTCAAAAAATGGTTTGTGGACAACAACAGTTGGCGGACAAACACCGTTAAGCCTCACTTGGAATGAAACTTATTATCTTGAATTAATTGTTGATGGTGAACTTTTGGCGCCAAGAGTTGCTTTCAGTTCTGTTCCATACACTTTGAATGCTTCTACTCCCGCGGATTTCAATTTTACAGGTACTAATAGATTTCAGGGAGGAAACACATTTTACGGGGGTTCAACATTTTACGGTCCGATTCATATTTTGAATTCAAGCAATATAGTTAACTTTACAATGACTGCCAACAATGTTTCCGGCGGAACATTTGGCAACACATTGCTTCACTCAAGTATAGCAACCTTAAATGGAACAAACGTTTTCTCAACAACAAACACTTACAACGGAACTGTGAACTTTAACTCAACGCTTCATGTTTTAGGCGGTACTCTTGTTAACATTTCCCTAAGCGGAAACAACATAACAGCTGGAACAATCGGAAACGCAAGACTTGATACAAGAGTTTATTTTGTTAACGATAGTCTAACTGCGAGCAACATAACTGGCGGAACTTTAGGTAACGCAAGACTTGATACAAGCCTAGCGTGGATAAACGCCTCAAACGTTTTCTCAACAACAAACACTTACAACGGAACTGTGAACTTTAACTCAACGCTTCATGTTTTAGGCGGTACTCTTGTTAACATTTCCCTAAGCGGAAACAACATAACAGCTGGAACAATCGGAAACGCAAGACTTGATACAAGAGTTTATTTTGTTAACGATAGTCTAACTGCGAGCAACATAACTGGCGGAACTTTAGGTAACGCAAGACTTGATACAAGCCTAGCGTGGATAAACGCCTCAAACGTTTTCTCAACAACAAACACTTACAACGGAACTGTGAACTTTAACTCAACGCTTCATGTTTTAGGCGGTACTCTTGTTAACATTTCCCTAAGCGGAAACAACATAACAGCTGGAACAATCGGAAACGCAAGACTTGATACAAGCCTAGCGTGGATAAACGCATCTCAGGTATTTTCAACAACGAACACATTTAATGGGACTACAACATTCAACAACACAGTTCACTTCCTTGGAACTACAAACTTTGTAAATATGTCTCTGACACCGAACAACATTACAAACACAAGCGCGAATTCGGTGTTTGCTGACAATCTAATAGGATTTTACGATGCTTTGTCCGCATCAAAGACTGGTGGCATGATACTTCAGGCAAGCCGAACAACTGCAGACTCTACCTGCAGTGGCGGCAACGTAGATAATACGACCGTCACTCTGGGCAAACCTTTCAGCTCTCCACTAAGCTACTACGTTGTTGCCCAAGAATTAAATATTTCGGCAGATGGTCTTGTTGTGCCTTGGGTAACGGTTGTTAAAAATGATTCAAGATCTTTCAACCTCTCCTGCATTAGTGCTGTTGCCCTGACAGGAGCGTCGGCAACATCTCCAGTTGACTGGATTGCAATAGGAACTTAGTTTCTTTTTTGAATTTTTTGCCCATAGTCTATTTATAAAATCTTTATTAATTGCCGCAAATATATTTTATTATGACACGCGTGGCAGAAAAATCCAACATAGCTTTTATAGTAGTTCTCATTCTTTTAGCGATGCCATTAGGGCTCTATATAACTGGATACTTCACTGCAACAAGCTCTAACTATGAAGCTTCTGCAGAAGCAACAGCGTTAGGAAGCGAAGGCGTTGTCAGCTCTCAAAATTATGAAGCAATGGTTAGCGGATCTGTCTTTGGCGGCGAGGCAACAAGCTCAAATTACAAAGCAATAATGGGAATTCTACCTTCATCATTTTTGTTTAATGATACAGCGCAGCCTGAAGCTGGCGCGCCTGCAGGCGGGCATCGCGTATTTTATCAGGCTTCCGGCGGGAGGGTTATCTCAATTTTAACTTACATAAAAGCTAATGTTACCCTGACTTTATTTGAAGACACTTCTATCAATTCGATAAATTTTATAGGAAACAAATCAATCACAAGCGGTGTTGTTGAAGCGAAAAAACTGGAAGCTTCAGCTTTGCCTGCCGCGCCACCAACAGAAAAAATCTACGAGCTTTTGAATCTGACAAAACTAAACATAGACGACTTAAGTTTTCTGATAGTAAAGATAAGATTTTCAGTGAATAAAACTTGGTTAAGTGAAAACAGTTTAGAGGAATCGCAGATAGTTTTGGAAAGGCTCGAGCCAGCAGGATGGAAAAAACTACCGACAATAAAAATTTCTGATGATTCGGAAAAAATAAACTATGAAGCTGACAGCCCCAGCTTATCATTTTTTGCAATAACCGCCCTGCCCTCCGGAGAAACCCCCCCGACATCCACCACAACTTCCACGACAACCACAACATCGCCAAGAATAGCAATCATTCCGGGATTTGAAATAGAGAAACCGGAAATTGGAGTAGGTTTCGTGGCATTGGTTATAATAATTATTGTGTTGGTGTTTTTTCTCTATAAAAAATTTGGGAATAAATTATTTAAACAGGCAAAGGTGAAATAAAACTATGAACAGAACCAAACTCTATGCAATTCTTTCAGGATTCTTTTTTGTTTTGCTCGTAGCAGGAATAGTTTTTGCGGCCCAGCCATCCACGGTTGCTGTAGCAGGAAAATTAACAGCACTGGGAGGCGGGATTTTAAATGGAAATTATAACATAACCTTCAACATCTATGATGCTCAAACATCGGGCTCGCTTCTGTGGACAGAGATTCATGATGGCAGGGCGGGCGCGCCAAAAGTTTCAGTGAAAAGCAGCGCGTGGTCAACTTTGCTGGGAAATAACACCGCGCTTTCTTTGCCGTGGAACCAAAGTTACTTTCTTGAAATGATTGTAGAGGGAGAAACACTTTCTCCAAGAATTCCATTCAGCTCTGTTCCGTTCATTCTTAACTCAACAAATCCGGCGAAAATGAATTTCACAGATGCGATTGCATTTGACTCTGCCAGCATTGTGCATTTCAAGGGAAATTTGAATTTATCTTTGACTGCTAACAATATAACAGGCGGAACTATTGCAGAAGCAAGAATTCCCACAGCTCTTACACAGGCTTACACATTCACGAATGCGGTTCACATTCTGAATTCAAGCGCATTATTAAATTTTTCCATGTCCGCCAACAATATAACGAATGCAACTTTTGCCAGAGCACTAAGCATAATTTTAACTCCAAGCGGTACCGCAGCCATAGACGCTTTCAATATCACTGACGGTACAAACACTTTTGTAAAAGCTGATATAGTGAACAGGACATTCCGGATAAATGGCGGTATAGGCGCAGATGCTTTCAATGTGTCTACTGGTAATACCAGAATTTTTGACATTGATACTGCTCTTGGATATATTAGGGTATCAGGTCCAGCAGGTGGGACTGCCGATGCTTTCAATGTGACGAGAGGAGACGGAGCAAGAATTTTTGATATTGATACTGCCTCCAAAAGAGTGCGCATAACAGGCGGCGGCTCAGATGCTTTCAATATCACTGACGGCACAAACAGAATTTTTGATATTGATGCTACTACTAAGGTGGTGAAATTTTCCCAGTCAGTTAACTTTACCAGAGGATTCAATACAACCCTTCCAGAAGTTTTCGTTAATGATGTCAATATATCTCAAAGTGCGCCGATTTATTGGAATCAAAGTGCAATTTCAACATTTACTTCTGTGCAATCTCCATTTATTCAAGCAGGATTTTCAACAGGTTCAGTGGGATGCACACCAGGAGCAATGACAAATTATACAGTAACTCTTGGTAGAACATTTACAAATCCAAACACATACAGTGTTACATTTTCTCTAACAAACACATCAGCAGCTGGTGTTGCCCCTAGTCTCGGAGTTTATATTGTTATAAAGAATGATTCAAAGTCATTTAATTTTACCTGCAATGTTGGAAATTCCGCCGCAGATTTAACATTCAATTGGATGGCAATAGGCTACTAGTTCTAAAAAACCTTTTTATATTCTAACTTTCTTTTATTATCTATGAAATTCGAAATATCAAATCAAAAAGAAAACCCCTTTTTGAAAAGAAAAGAGCTCGAGCTTGCTGTGGATTATGAAGGCGGGCCTGCCGCAAGCAAAGCAGCTGTTTCAGAATTCCTCCAGAGAAATTTTTCAGCTGCAGCAGAAAGTATTGAGATCGTGAATATTTTTTCTGAGCATGGCGCAGCAAGAGGAAAAGCGCGTGCAAGAATTTGGGAAGGCAAAGCTCCTGAGAAGAAAGTTAAAAAGAAAGCTGAAGCCGCGCCTGCGAAATGATTTTTTTCCCAACACATAATTTAGAAAATATTATTGTTTCTTCTGCATTTCAGAATAATGGCACTTGCCGCAGGTTGCGCGGTCCTTGTGCTGGCTGAGAATTGTTCCTGGGCCACAGCGCGGGCACCACCTGCCGGAAAATTTTCCCGCTTTGTAATGCTCCCATATTTTCACAAAAGCGTGCTTACTTTTGCTTTTAGGTTTTTTCCCCTCTTTTTTATCCGCCTTCTTTTCTTCTTTTACAGGTGTAGTTTTTTCTTCGGCCATAATTTATCACTTTAATTTGCTCGCAAATTTTCCTGGCGAGTTCAAGTTAGCCTCTTTTGCGATTTCACTTGTCGGGTCAAAAATGTAAAGAGTTCCTTTCCAACCTTTAACCAAGTCCGAGCTTTTGCAGACTGGGCATACGGTTCCCTTTATTAATCGCCTGCAGATTTTGCATGCGCGTTCTGTTGGCATTTATTTCTTCTCCTCGATTTTTTGAACTCCATGCGCCCGCTTCCTTTTTCCGCGCGGTCCGCCGGCAAATTTTTCCCTTTGCTCGCGTGGAATCATCGGACCGAAGCCCCATTTTTCAGCCCCAAGGAAAGGCTGGCGCATTGTTAATCCCACTTTGTTATTTTCTTTCAAAGAAACTGAGATAATTCTCGCGCGCACTGCGTCGCCAGTTTTCAAAATTCTTTTGCTTGATTTTCCTGCGAGCTGCGCATTCTTCTCATCATAGGAAACAAAATCATCCATCACTTGTGAAATATGAACTAAACCATCAATTGCGCCTATTCTCACAAATGCGCCGAACTCTGTTATATCCACAACTTCCCCCTCAGCAATTTCTTGGTCAACCGGCTTCCAACAAAGTATTTTGAATTTTGTTGTGTAGTGGACAGCCGGGTCTCCTGCCAAAACTTTTCCCTCACCGACTTCCTCAACTGAAACAACAGCCAGCGGCACTCCGATTTCTTCTGTTGTTTTCCCTTCATATTTTTCTCCGATACTCTGCTTCACTGCCTCGTCTAAGTCCATGGAAAAAAGCTTGGGCGCGACTGCGATTTCATCTTCAATTGTTGTGATTGTGTACATGATTTCACTTTCGGATTTTGATATTCCAAACTAAAGTAATAAATCGAAAGATAGTAAAATTACCTTCGCGTAATGTAATTATATCCGAAAGGAAGATTTAAAAAGGTTTTAGAAAACCGCATTCTTCACAACAAGCGCAACAATCAGAATCGCAATTATGTTCAAAACTTTTATCAGAGGGTTAATTGCAGGACCGGCAGTATCTTTTGATGGGTCCCCAACAGTATCGCCAACAACTGCCGCCTTGTGCGTTTCAGAGCCTTTTCCTCCATACTGACCAGACTCAATATATTTTTTTGCGTTGTCCCAAGCAGCCCCACCTGTTGTAAGCATAATTGCTAACAGCAATCCAGCAACAATTGCCCCAGCTAACATTCCGCCCAAAGCATAAGGCCCAAGCAAAAATCCTACAACAAGCGGAGATAAAATTGCAAGCGCTCCTGGCATGACCAATTCTTTTTGCGCGCTCGCTGTTACAATTTCCACGCATTTTCCATAATCTGGTTTTGCTTTTCCTTCCATGATTCCGGAAATTTCTTTGAACTGCCTTCTAACTTCGTTAACAACTCCAAAAGCTGCGCGGCCAACAGCTCGCATGCAGAAAGCAGAAAATAAAAATGTCACAGCCCCACCCAAAAATAATCCAACAATCACGCGCGCATTCAGAATATCCAAAACAAAATTTTGAATTCCTGCTGCCTCAACTTCTTGTATAAACGCTGCGAAAAGAGAAAGCGCAGCGAGCGCGGCCGAGCCAATAGCGAAACCCTTTGTAACAGCTTTTGTTGTGTTTCCAACTGCATCCAAAGGATCTGTAATTTCGCGCACAGATTTTGGAAGCTCTGCCATTTCCGCAATCCCGCCTGCATTATCAGTTATCGGTCCGTAAGCATCAACAGCAACAATTATTCCAGTCATTGCAATCATTGCCATTGCGGCAACAGCGATTCCAAAAATTCCCCCAACTTGATAGGCAAAAAGAATTCCAGCGGAAATCACAATCACAGGCAAAATTGTTGACTCCATCCCAACAGCCAAGCCAGCAATAATGTTTGTTGCCGGACCGGTTTGAGAGGCTTCTGCTATTGAGCGCACTGGCCTGTATTTTGTTGAAGTGAAATAATCTGTAATCCCAACAAGCAAAACTGTTACTGCAATTCCAACAAGGCTCGCCCAGAAAAGCGCGAGATCGGAAAAAAGATTTTGCGTTATATAATAAAATCCTATAATGCTGAGAACAGCAGAAACCCCCACTGCTTTATACATTTCATTCATTATTGTTTTCGGTGTTGCATTCCTTACAAAAAAAGTTCCGATTATTGAAGCGAGAATTGCAACAGCTCCGAGCAAAAGCGGGAAATAAATTCCGTTCATTCCATAAACAGAAAAAGTTGCCGGCAATGCCGCTAAAAGCATTGCTGCAATTGCTGTCACTGCGTAAGTTTCAAACAAGTCAGCAGCCATTCCTGCGCAGTCGCCGACATTATCTCCAACATTATCCGCAATCACAGCAGGATTTCGCGGATCATCTTCTGGAATCCCTTTCTCAACTTTTCCCACCAAGTCTGCGCCAACATCTGCAGCTTTTGTGTAAATTCCCCCGCCAACTCTTGCGAATAAAGAAATTAAAGATGCGCCGAATCCAAAACCAATTATAGATTTCACTGCTTCAGCATTCCCGCCGAAAAGCCAAAATAATCCTGCGACTCCAATCAATCCCAAGCCAACAACAACAAAACCAGTTACTGCTCCGCCTCTGAAAGCTGTGCGCAAAGCCGGCCCCATTCCATCATGCGCTGCCTGCGCTGTGCGGACATTTGCGCGCACAGAAACATTCATTCCAACAAAACCCGCGAGCGCAGAAAGAAAAGCTCCAAGCAAAAATCCAACTGCTGTATTTTGCCCGAGAGCAAAATATAAAATTACAGAAAGCAAAACTGCAAAAATTCCCACAACTTTATATTGCTGTTTTAGATAAGCGGACGCGCCATCTTGAATTGCTTTTGCAATCTCCTGCATGCGCGCATTTCCAGCAGGCAAACTTAAAACTCGCCAAGCAAGGAAAGCTGCAAAAAGCAAAGCCAAAATTCCCGCGCCGATTACATATTCCAAGACCATATTCATAAAATAGAAGTAAGATTTATAAAGATTATTTTGTTTCAAACTTTCTGTTTGCTTTAAGCAAAATTATTTTGCCTTTCGCTTTCAAAATTTTTTCTCTCAATTCTTTGTCTTGCGTTGCAACAACAAAATTTTTCTTGCTCAATTCAAGCAGGCTCGCATCAGCATCGCCTTCTGTTTTTTCTGGTTCTGGCACAAAATTTACTTTTTCTAAAATATTTTTTGCAGCCGAGGCAAATTTCGCGTCCTTTGTTTTTCCGTCAGAAATTGCAGAAAGCTCTTCTGCCACAGATTGAATTATGAAAAATTCTGAGCCTGCAAGCTCGCGGAAAAAATCCACGCGGCGCTTTGAGCATTCAATAAGGAAGTTTGTGTCAAGCAGGATTTTCATAATTATCAGAATTGCTTCACTTCTTTTCCTTTCCATCCATCTGCTTCGCAAAACTTTTCAAAGAAAACTTTACCATTCCCCTGAGGAAAAACAGAATAACCAAAATGCCCGCAAGCGCGGCAGCCGAAGAAACCATATAAAATATCACAAATGTTTGCGGGCTGACCAATTCTGATTTTATTGATGAAAGCGGCGCGGAAACAAGAACCATGCCAGTGCGGTTTTCAAATATTTTCACAGGAACATACGCGCCCAATCTGTCCTCGCCTACAAAATTATATTTTGCGGCGCCGGATTTTCCTGCTCTGACATCTGCATTTATTTTATCAGCAATGTAGGCCGTGTTTCCGAAAGCGGACTTGATTTCCTGTGAATATACATTTTTTCCTATGAACTCCGGCTTTGTGTAAAATAGTATATCACCGTTGCTGTCCGATATGATAACGCGGCTGTCTGCTGTGGATAAAACATTATTGAAGAGCCCGTTTTTGTCAAGCTCCTGAAGATAAAAACTCGCACTGACTGCTCCGGAAAAATTTCCATTATCATCAAAGACCGGAGCATACAAAGACAAAGCAGAGAGGTTTGTTTTAATAATGCTCGGAGCAATCTGGGACAAAACAGGCTTGTGCTCCGGATCTTCTAATATTTTTTTGATGTGCGCGCGAGAAGATAAATCCATGCCGATTACTGTGCGGTTCACGCTGCAGTGAATTTTTCCATCAATGCCGACTTTCCCTATGTTGATGATTTTATATTTCAAGCCCGCAAAAGCCTCGTCCAATTTTTTGCTGCACGCTTCTGCGTCGCCGTCTTTAACATCTTTGTAATCTGAAATCAAAACCAAATTGTCTTTCAAGTCTGAAATCATGAATTCAAAAATTTTTGCTATCCTATTTGCAGAATTCATCTGAGCCTGCTGGGCTTCGCTTATTGCGTTGTTGGTTAGGATTTGCTGAAATGCTGCAACAATGAAAAAATTTGCAACTAATATCAAAGCTACTATTGCAAAAATCGCAAAAACAAAATGCGTTTCTTTTTTGTGGTATGCCATAAAAATCGTTTTCGCCTAAAGCCTATAATCTCCTTATTTCAGCCGCCAGCCTCTTTATTTCTTTAATTCTGCGCTTCTTATGCCTGTCAGCATCTTCGCTCTCCGCGCCCGAAGATTTTTTTCCAGCCAGTTTGTGCAATTTTTCATGCTTCTGCTCTTCGGTGTGATGAAGCCTTTCCATAACTTCAATAAGATCTGTGTACGAGTGAAGCTCTTTTGAGAGGAAAACCAAGAGCGCAGCAAAAATAATTACTACTACGGCCAAGACGCCATAGAAGAAGTTCACTGAAATCGAAACATTTTCACCTTCAATCGTGAGTGGCGCTATCTGGAAAGCTGTTGCATATCCGCCCGTGTCTTGGTTCAAAACTGAGGCCAAAAAAAAGATTAGAGCAGACAATAAAATCGCTGCGGCGAAATCCAATAATTTAAAACCTGCAAGCATGAAAGATTTTACTGACAGCTATTTAAAAGTATGCAGTGGTATGAAAATATGTGATTCCATGGTACGACACATGATAATAAAGTCCAAAAAGGCGCAGTACAAATATTCGAATGAGAAAGACAAAAGATACAGAATACGCAGAAGAATGAAGTTCAGGAAATAGATTTATCTTTTCCTTTTCCTATTCTTTCTCTCAACAATTTTCTCTGCCATATCTTCAATTACATATCTCGCAACGCCGCTCATTAAAGTCAGAACAGCCCCCACAATTACTATAACAACAAGGGCAGAACCTGCGTAAAGCAAAGCGAAAGCTGTTGGCTCGCCTGCTGACTCTGAAATAACATTCCTCACAGGAGAAGAAACTATCACAGACAATTTATCTCTTGAAAATAAATCCATATTAGTATAAGAAACAATATTTTCAGTTTTCAGAAGCGTTGCCTTTCCAGTGCCGCTTTTGCCCCATGCAGAGTCTTTCACTAAATTATTGAAGTCCTCGTTCCCGCCGAACTCCTCCTGAATTTTCTCTGACCACCAGTTTTTCCCTCTCAAATCCGGATTATTGCTGTAGTAAACTATCTCGCCGTCGCTGTCCAAAATAAGCAGCCGCGTTCCCCTGAAAGAAGTTATATTCTGAAAATAGTCAGAAGAGATTTCACCAAAAATAATTCTGCCGCCGAGCGCGCCAATGAAATTTTTTTCTTCATTGTAAACTGGGGTATAAAAAGCAATGCTCCATCGCCCTCCCAACCCTTTTCCAAAATCAGAGATTACCGGGGCATGGTTTTCATCTGCCAGAATTTTTTTTATGTGCAGCTGGTCTGACCTGTCGGCTCCAATGAAGTTTTTGTCAGCCGCGCAATCTATTATCCCCTTTGTGTTTATGAAGGCAAAAGATGAGAGTTTGGGCTCATATATCGGGGATAATTCTTCCAGCTTTTTGCTGCAGGCTTCCGTGTCTCCGCTTGCAATGCTGCTGAATTTGGAAATAATTGTTACATCGCTTTTCAGATTTTCTATTTCAGACTCCAATATTGAGGAAATTCTTTCTGCGACAAGAAGCTGGCTCTGTCCGCCTTCTCTTATCGCGTTCGCTGTGATGGAATTCTGGATAAAATTTATTGCGGCAAAGTTCAGCGCAAGAACTCCTACAACAACTAAAACAATTATTGCTGTTATGCCCATGCTTTTTTTCGCTTTATTTTTCATAGACAGATGCCACCTATTTTCAATATATGGTTTCAGGAAACCACAATATATATCTGTGGTGTCTGGATATCCTGACACTGTGTGATCTTTGATAGAAACCCATGCAGTATTTTTGCGGTCCTACTATAAAAGATTATCTGATTAGGACAAAACCGCCGGCCGCGAGGATTATTGATGCGAGCCAGACAACCCAAGACCAGCGCGCAATTTTTAATCCATCAAGCGAGCCAACAGGCAAAAGATTTATTGTCGCAATAAGGAAAGAAATTTTTGCGGCGTAAAGGAAAATTCCCGGGCTGAAACTGCTTAAAGCAATCAGAACAGCAGCGGCAAAAATATTTACGGCAGGCCCCGCGAGCGCGATTATTCCGAAATCTTTTTTGAAATTTTTCTTCGGTTCAACTGTTTTTTTCTCGTTTATGAAAACATAGCTGGGCGGTGTGAGAATTATTCCGAAAAAAGAAGTTAGAATTCCAATTGCAGATCCGACAGGCCAAAACTTTATTTCTGCTTTCACGCCATATCTGCTGGCTGCAAATTTGTGTCCGGCGAAATCATGCAAAAATAAAAGCGCCACCACAACTGCAAATGAAATCAAATATCCATTCAAATTTGGGCCGCCCAAAGCAAAACCAAGCGCGGCTGCTGAAGCAAGAAAATGCGCCCATTCGGGGGCTATAAAATTATTTTTAATTTTTATATTTTTCATAGAATCATATCTCTTCCAAGTCCTGCTCAATCTTCCTTATTTTTTCCGCGCGCTCTTTTAGCCTTTCCAAATCTCTTTCGACTCTGTCTTTCTCTTCTGTCAGCAAAGTTTCCCTATTGGAAAGAGAAGTAAGAGTGTTCCTCATTTTCATTTCTTCTGTCCGCGTTATTCCCAAATCAGATTCTGTCCCGTAAAGAATTTTCTCAAGTTTCTGCCTGTCTTTTTTCAGCTTCAGCATTTCCTTTTTTATTCCACCGAGCGCGCCTTTCAGAACAAGAGTTCCTGAGGCTTTCAGCTTTTTGGGCATAAGCTAAATTTCTAATTACTATTTAAAAAACATTAGAAACAGCAGCGTTCAGAGCTCTTCAAGGTCTTCTCCTATCTTTCTGATTTTCTCTGCCCTTTCCAAAACTTTTTTCAGCCTTTCTTCCAGCTCGTCCTTTTCTTCGATTAAAATCGTTTCAAGATTTGCCACTTCAGTAAGTTTTTTTCTAGAATTTATTTCTTCGTTGCGCGTTAGTTTGAGCCTGCCTTCTGTTGCATTGACTTTTTTTTCTATATTCTTTTTTTCTTTTTTCAGTTTTACAATCTCGCGCCTAATCCCAGCCAGAGCGCCGCGCATAAGAGTGCCACGGACATCTATCTCTTCGGCAAGCTCTTTGTAATGATGTGGCATATCTGGTGTTTGCGGCTCTATTTTTAAACCTTATTTCAAGCTTTTTAAATTGGCTGATAAAATATTTCGTATGCAAATCGCTTGGTGGCAGAAAATTGTTTCTATCCCTCTCTTATTTATTCTATATTTGTTTGCGATAGATATGCTCTCATCAAATAATATTTTTGTCTCTTCGGTTTCCGGAGGCGAAGATATGGGAAATGCTGTTAACATCGGCATAGGGCAGGCTGTTGGAGTTTCTGTCACGCGCGCATACTTTGGTGGGGCTTTGCGGCTGCCAGTTTATTCCGGCGCAATCGGAGATATAGGAATTTACCACAACATTTTTTTCAATTATCTCATTTACATTTATGCGGCGGCGATGATTTTGTGGGTCGCTAAAGATTTTGGAATTTTCGGAAAAAAACAAAAAAGGAAAAAGCTTATAAATAGGCACGATAAAAGAAAAGGGAGGAGATAAATATGGTAGACATAAAATTCAATTGGGCAAGGCTTTTCAGGGCAGTTGAGCTTGGTGTTGTGTTCGGCGCGGTGAATTTTATTTTTTCAGGCCACGGCGCATTAAGCATAACTCTCGCGCTCGCAATCATGTACATAGAATTCTTTTTCAAGCAATAATTGCTTAAAAAGTATTTAAGCCTTAAGATAACTAAAATTAAAACAAGGAGGATGAAAATGAAAACCAATGCTAAAGGAAGCACAAACGTATTGATGTATCTGGCAGTAGCAGTGGTGTTGGTTGCTGTTCTCTGGTTTGGGTTGAGCGGAAGTCGCGTGCCGGCAACAACAGAAGAAGGCAAGGCAGTTGCAATAGGATATAACTCTGCTGTATGCAAAGAAGTGATAAGAGCTGACGGCTCCAAAGAAGATCTGGGCTGCAAGCAAAACTTGTTTACAAACTACGGAAAAAATTTAACAAGAGATTCACTTGGGCTTGGTAGCTTGGCTGCAGTTACTGCAATCGGAGTTGCAAATGTAACAGGAATAACTCAGGCTGCAACTGACGTGTCCCTTGGAGGAGAGTACGGGGCAAATCCGCCATCGGCATGCGGTATAGGCAGGGCGGCAGGAAGTTACGCGATTGTTTCAACGTCTCATGGGAATTGGTCGATAAGCAAAGTTTTCACAAGCACATGTGACGCCCTTCCAGTAAACGGAACAGGCCTGTACAACGCAACATCCGGAAATAATCTGTTCGCAGAAACAACATTCACAACAGCAACTCTGCAGACAAATGACCAGATAAATGTAACATGGTACATCTGGGTAACTTAAAATTTTTATTTTTTAATTCTATTTTTTAATAAATTAGCTTCAGCTACGAAAAATCATCCGGCAACCTTTGAGAAAAATTTCAGCAAGACATCAGAGCCAATCATTTGCTTCTTTGTTTTTTCAACCACTCCGCTTTCCTTCCTTATCATTCCATCAATTCTCTTTAGTTTTTCTTTTAACTCATGGGAGCCGCTCTCGTAAGAATATTTCGTTATGATGCCCTCTTCATACGCCAACTTCAGCTTGCTTATTCCAGACACGAGAGCTTTTCTGCTCTGCATCAAGCTTTTTATTTTTTCCAAAATTGTCCTGCTTCCGACAACAACTTTTTGGATACCTTTTGCTTCTCTGTCAAGCATGGCCTTTCTTACTTTATAGTCATTTTTGTTCACGTGGCCTTCCGAATAATCTTTTTCAAGATATTCCTGTTCTTCCTGCAGCTTTCCTAAACGCCCGTAAGCTTTTTTCACTTTCTTACCGCGCTCCGGCATTTCTTCTCTTGCTTCTTTCTTCGCCCTTTCCATTGCTTTGTTAAGTGATGATAATGTTTTGCTAAGCTCTTCCTTTTCAATATTGTAAGTATAATTATCAATCACATTATCCCTTCTCAGGGCTTCCAAATCTCTCAGGCCCCTTCTTGCTTTTTCCATGCGCGCTTCTATCTCTTCCTTTGACGCATGTATTTCTGTAAGCCTCTTTATTTCATCAATCTCTGTGTTGAGCTCAATAATTTTTATTCTTATCCATAACACGCCGATGCCGAAGAATATTGAAACAACTATTACAAGCGGCCTTACCAAAAGTTCGAGATTATTGAGCACAGCAAACTCGTATTCCTTTATCACAGTTTGGCCGTCAACTGCTATGAAAACTTTTCCAACATAGTATCCGGGGTAAACATCTGTCGGTAGCAGCAGGTTAAAGTCAAATAATTTCGTTTCATTCACTGCGAGCGTGTAGTTGTAAGTTTGTGGAATCAGGCTCCATCCCTCCGGAAGCTTCATAACGATGCTGATATTTCTTGCTTTGTTTCCAATGTTTTCAATTATCACAGGCACCGGCGTTATTCTTCCGCCAACTATTTCTATTGGTTTCAGAGATTCTACTCTAATTCCCTCAACAGCAGAAGGCGAGAGCGCAACTTCTTCAGTCGGCCAATAGACCAAAGCGCTATAATCCGGCAGGACTTGCTTTACCGTATAGGTAAAGTTCTTTGTTTCAAACGGCGCAAGCTCATTTATTTTCCAGCGCACAATGGGGTCTTTTTCAATTATTTCAACCGGCCCGCTGAACTCCAGCAAGTCAGTTGAGTTTGCGATTTCCTTTTTGATTTTTTCAGTTACCAAAACATTATACTGGGGCTCAGGCCCGTTCTTCACATTTAAAACTATTTCTGTTTTTTGATTTTCTGTGTCCACTGAAATTGCCCTTGAAGCGGTTACTGCCTTTTCTTCTATAGGTAGCTGAGGAACAGTGCCAAGAGTAGCGTTGCCTATTGCTGAAGTTATATTGCCAACAACTGCAGTAATATTTTCTGCAATAGCAATTCCTTTCACGCGCAGCATGAATGAAGCCATCTCATTTATGTTGGATGTTTTGAATCTGACGCTTACCAAATAATCTCCAGTGCTCGCGTCTTTCGGAATATTCATGAACATAGCAAACACCTGTCTTTCTCCCACACTTATGTCAGTTGAACTTGGCAGAATCGTTATCCACTTGGGTGAAATTCCTGAGACAGAAGTTTCAACTTCTTCAATCTCTGCGCTTCCAGAATTTTTCACAATAATTCCATCTAAGATTGAATCGCCAGCTCTCGCCTCTCTCAGAGCAGGCACTTTCAAAAACTGCAGGGACGATGTTGACACAGGAGGCTTCAAAACAACTGTTGGTTGAATTGTGGGATGCAGTTCTGGATATCTTGCAGGACTAATTCCTGTTTCTCCCAACCCCGGCCCACCTCCGTAAACAACAGCGACAGTCGGTCCGCTCGGGGCTTCTGGCGGCCTGAAATATCCGAAAACAGTATTGTAGTGATAAGTTATTGCCTGCGAAACTGAAATGAAAAATCTGTGGTAAGCTCCGCCGAATCCAAATGCTTCCGGCTGGAAATATTGCGAAACTGATCTGAGGAAATTGCTTGCGATTTTGTTTGCTGTGTTTGCTGTCAGGAACTCTGAAATGTTTTTGAAAATCGAGCTTATGGATTTCGCAACGCTGCTTTGAGCAATGGAATTTGAAATCGCCCTGAAAAATGAATTTATAGGCTGAGTGATAATGTTTGCTGAAACAGACTGCTGGAGCGACCTAAAGAAAGAGAAGAATGTTTGCGTTGCAGAGTTTTGAGTAACCGCCTGCGAAATAATTTTAAAAATTGATTGGATAGTTTGCGCTGCTGAATTTTGAGTTACTGCCTGAGAAATTGTTTTGAAAATTCCTACAGTGGATTTGAACACAGAATTCTGTGTTATCGCTTGTGAGACAGATTTCAAAACTGAGGCAATATTTTTTGTTGATGATGCCTGCGATATCACTTGTGAAATATTTTTGAAAATTGAGCTGAAAATTTGCGTTGCTGTGTTTGCGCTTATTGCGTTAGAAATTGTTCTGAAGATTGAAACAACAGACTTGAAAGCAGAGTTTTGAGTTACAGCTTGCGAAATAGTTTTGAAGATTGACTGCACTGCCTGCGCCGCTGAATTTTGAGTAACAGCCTGAGAAATCGTCTTGAAAATTGAAGTCAGCGATTTAACTACGATATTCTGCGTTACTGCCTGCGATGCCGACCTGAATATTGAAGTCATCGCCTGCGTGGCTGAGTTCTGTGAAAATGCCTGCGACACAACTTGGAGGAGACCTTTTATTGAATTAATATTTGCGTTCTGCGTTATCGCCTGAGAAATTATTTTGAAAATTGAGCTTATTGACTGCATCACTATATTTTGAGTTATTGTTTGCGAGAGTGTTCTAAAGATTGATACTGTTGACTTGAACGCGGAGCTTTGCGTGATCGCTTGCGACACTGTTGCCAGAACGCCTTTTATTGTTGTTACAGCGGAATTTGTTTCGACAGCCTGCGAAACAGATTTGAGGAAAGTTGAGAAAAGTTGAGTTGCAGAATTTTGTGTGACAGCCTGAGAGATGGTTTTAAAAATTGAAGAGAAATTGCTAGAGTATACATTTTGCGTTATCGCCTGTGAGATTGACCTCAGCATTGAAACAACAGACTTCGTTGCCGCATTCTGCGTTATCGCTTGTGAAATAGTTTTGAAAATTGATTGGATTGTTTGTGTTGCAGAATTCTGCGTTACAGCCAGAGAAATACTTTTGAAAATTGAGCTCAATGCCTGCGTTGCAGTTGTCTGAGTAAATGTTTGCGAAATCGTTTTGAATATTGAGCTTATTGTTTTTGTTATTGCATTCTGAGTTATAGCTTGAGAAATCGTCTTGAATATTGAGCTTATTGTTTTAGTTATTGCATTCTGCGTTATCGCCTGAGAAATCGGCCGCAAGAAAGAGCCGACCTGCTTTGTGATATTGTTTGGAGTTATTGCCTGCGAAATTGTTCTCATTAGCGAATAAGCAGTCTGCGTCACAGCATTCTGCGTTATTGCCTGCGAAACAGAAACAAGAGTGCCTTTTGCTGAATTTACAAGACTGTTTGTAGCAAACGCCTGCGAAATTATTTTAAACAAGCTGCTTATCGGGCCCACAACAGTGTTTGTTGTTATTGCGTTTGTGATTGTTTTGAAAAATGCTCCGATAGATTGCGTGGCAAAGCTTGCGGCCACTATCTGGGAAATTGTTCTCAGGAAATTGCTGACTGTTGTGTAAGCGGCATTTTGCGTTACAGCCTGCGAGATTGACCTAAGGAAAGTGCTAAGAGAAACAAATGCTGTGTTTGTTGTCATGACATTGTTTGTGGTTTTGAAAAAAGTTGAAACTCTGTCCACCTGAAGCGTTGCAGTTATAGCGTTCCTAATAACGGAAAACAGATTTTGGGCATTTTGATTTTGAAAATTTACTGAGAGAGACTGCTCTACCGGCTGGTTTATCTGCTGGAAAATTCTGAAAGTTGCAAGCCCTGTAACATTTGTATTTCCGGCGCTGTCGTTTCCGAAAATTCTCCACGCAATTTCTGTACCGCCGGCGACAGAAGAATTTATCCAACTGAAGTTGGACCACGAATTTGTGCCTGTGAGATTGATTTGTATTGGAGCAGTCGGGCTTGCGGTTTTGTTTTTCGCAGCGCCGGTTTCGTTTGTTTCAAGCATGGCCCACTGCAAATCCGTGTTGTCGCTCCAGTTTGCGTACAAAAGAACACCAGCGCTTGGAGCAGGAGCTGTTGTGTTTGATGCGTTCAAAGCAAATGTCGGCGCAGTTGCATCGGCAACAGTAGTAGAATAATTATAAGTTATAATACCCTCTGAAGACAGAACCTCGCAAGCGGCAGTGCATTGTATTGCGAGATCGTAATCATATTGGCTGTTGTCAGTTATTTTGAAAAATCCATCATTCCCATTTGTTGCATTGGCAAAAAGCAGGAAATTCGCTGTCTCAACAGTGGCTGAGTATGCGGTGCTTGTGAGAAGCGTATTGTTAAGATATACTTTTACTGTAGGAGTTACGGCCGGGAATACGCCCCTTACAACAAGATAACCGCTTTTGACATTGGGCGAGGGATCAGACATAGTGACAGAAAAACTTGTGTTCTGCCATCCGTTGGCGGCTATCCGGGCTCTTGTTGTGTTTATGAAAAATCTTGATGTATCAATAGGAGCTTCTGTGTCAGATGTGTATGTTACAACAAGAACTGCGCCAAGGCCTTCGCAGGTGTTGCCGGCGCCGCACTTTATTTCCAACTCATAATTTCTATCATTGCTGTCTGCTATGCTGTAAATGCTACTTGCATTAGCCATAAAGAAAAATCCGTAAGAAGGAACAGTTCCAGCGATTGTTGCCTTTCCCATAAATGTGTTGTTCAACCAAACCTCCGGTGTTGTATCAGCAGTGCCGATTGTAACCTGCGTCACCTCAAAAAAAGCTGATTTGACTGCCACATTGCTTCCGGGCAGGCTGATAGGGAATATTGTGTTTCTCCACGCGCTTGCTGCGACAGATTCTCCTGTGTTGTTTATGTAAAATCTTACTGTTTTTGTTTTCGGCGGGGAAGTATATTCATATGTTGCAACAAGCTTTGCAGTAAGCCCGCTGACGCCGTTAGCCGTAGCACCGGTTTTATAAGAAAGCCCCCACGCGTTTTTGTTCGCCTCTGTCTGTGTATAGAATGCGCTTGAAGCATTGACCAAATAGTGGGCCATGTAGGCCTCGCCTGATGTCGCCCCGTTGTAAGCCTGCAGCTGGGTGCCGTTAAGCAGTATGTTGTTTGTGTCAGTTCCAGCAGGGTCGTACGAGGCGTATATGTCAAAATACGTATTTTTCAAATCCGCGCCTGTGTCTGTCAGCTGGAAGCTGAAGTTCATATCAAGAAAGGCATTTTTGCTTAAAGTCTGTGCGCTGTAGTTGCCTACAAAATATTCCAATGTTCTAAGCTCAGCCGCATCCGCGCCCGCCGCAGCAACTGAGGAAAAAATAAGCGCGCAAAAGACAGAAATAATAATTTTCTTTTTTAACATTCAACCACCAAAAATCTTCGCAAGATAATTTATCATTCTGGAAAAGTTTTCGGATAAGTTTTCAAAAATATTTTTTTCTTTTGGAATCTCTACAACAGAATCTTTTTGAGGGGGCGGAGCCGGAGGGTCATACTTGTATGTTATTATCGCTTCTGTTGAAAGAAGGTTGCAGGGGTTTGTCAAACATTTGAGAGAAACTTGAAAATTTTTATCTGCGCTGGTTATGGCGTAAAAATCCGCGCCGCTGGTGCCTGTTGCGTTTACTATAAATTCAAACGCACTTACCTCGCCGAATGGCGTTATTGTGTGGTCCCCAATCAAAGTGTTATTCAGCCACACCTGAACTTCATCTGCTGTCGCGCCTGTTGTTGCCCAAGTTCCAGATATTCTCAAGAACGCGCTTAAAATTGTTGTTGACGGATCTGGCAGGCTTAATGTTGCAGTGAAATTATTCCAAGTGCCGGCCGCAAGCTGCGGCCCTGTTGAATTTAGATAAAGGGTAACTGTTTTTGTGTTATAGCGGCTCGCATCTCCAACTGCCGCTAATGACAGGCTTGACAAAAGCAGGAAAGCAAAAACGCCGACGAACATAATTTTTCCCCCCATAAAATCACTTTATTGAAACCTCTCTCACATAAAATCCTGTGCCGCAGTCAGCCAGCGGCTGTGAAATGAAAAATCTAAGAATTCTTGAAGAATCAAAAGATACCATGGATTTGGCTGAGATTTTATACCAACCATCTTTTTGCGTGTCGGATTTGACATCAAAATCTCTTGCGTCCCCGCCTGCGCTGAAGGCACTTCCGGAATTGTCTGCATGAAAAAATAATGTCGTGTCAGAAGAGCCGTCCTGGAAAAATACTTCAAATCCAAAAACAGCCGAAGCAATACAGCTCTGGTTTCCAATTGGCTTATAGAAAAGTTTAACGCGAATTTTTCCGCTGGTCCAATTTATGGCGTCTGAATAGAATCTTTTGTCATCAGACAGGATTCCAGTAACTTTCAAAACCTTTTTCCCTTCAAGCTCAACCTGAGCAGGATAGAATTCATCATCAGTTATTCCAAGGTCAAAAGTTTTTCTCAAGTACCACCCTTCAGGAACTCCGTTATCCTTTTTTTTCTTGAAAGATTCTGTATAGATTTCTGCGCCGCCTTCTTCATCATAATCAAAAGGCTCAAGTGTTGTGGTTGTTGTTTCCGCCATTGTAGTTGTTGTTACATTTGTCGCGGTAGTAGTTGTGGCATTGGCAGCAGTTGTTGTGGTCGTAGAAATTGTTACAGTTGTTGTTTCAGAAATTCCAGAGCCCGCCTCATTTACTGCGGAAATTTTTGCTTCCGTAGGATCAGAATCGCTTGTGAAACTCAAGGAAGTGTTCACTCCGGCAGAAATAGAATCAAAAACCCAAGAAAGAATTTTTGAAGTTTCGGAAGATATTAGCGCGGCATTGCCATAATTTGAAATGTTTGCGCCAGCTGAAAAAGTTAGGTTCGCGCTCACATTTGAAAGCGTTTCGTTTTTCAGATTTTTGAAACTGAACGCATAATCATTTTCGCCGGAGATTGTTACAGCAAAATATTCTCCGCTTTTTTCCGTGAATACTGCGAATCCTGTTGGGAGTTCTCTGACTGCGACAAAAGCTGCAAGCGCAACCAAGGCGAAAAACAAGGCAATAAACATTTTTTTATTCATTTTAACACCTAAAATTCATTATATATTTGCATGGCTCAATTTATAAAAATAAACTAATGGCCAGAAACCTTAATTTATAAGAACATCGTCTAAGATGAAATAATTATTTGGCGCTTCATTGCAGCTGTCAGTGTAGAAGTAGAACCTTAAATACCTATCTGAAGGGACGTCCATTGTGCTGTTGAGATTAACACGCACCCAACTATTGGCAAGATTTTTAGTGGAAGTTTCGAACTCTCCCGGCGATATTGCTATGGTTCCATCGCTTCCGATTCCGAACGGATATGTTGTATCAGAAGAGCCGTCCCCGAAAAGCACTTCCATCCCACCCCAGAAATAACAATATTCTTCGGCGACTTGGGAAAAGCTTGGCTTGTAAACAAAAGAAATCGTGAAATTTGATCCAGTTCCGTTTATCGGCTCTGCATAAATAAATCCATTAGGCAGATGCGAGCGTTTTATTTTTAAACCAGTTTGGCTTCCGCGGCCATTGTCAAGAGGAGCCCAGTCCCAATTTAAATTATCTTCTAATTCTATTCCGAGCAGATTCCTGAAATACCACAAATCTGGCAGGCTTGCATTGTTTCCCCTCGCAGTTTCCAAATCATAATTTCTTATTTTAGACGGACTCTTTTGTCCGCCTCCCTGCCCCGCCTGCTCCGAAAGATGCGGCGCTTTCCATCCAATTTTTTCATAAGTTTTTCTGTCGCTATCAGTGCTGGCTGCGTAAAGCCTTTGCTGCGAAAAGCTTCCATCAGGCTGCTTCCAGTTCATGAAATAATTCCAGTCCCATGTTAAGCCCGGAACATCAACAGGCATATCCACATCAGTGTAATGGACATCTGTGTCAGCGTCTATTACAAAATCAAAAAGATAATGAGTTGCGTTGTTCGCAGTAACTGTTATTTTTGAAGTCGGCGCGGGCGTTGCGTAATCTACAACAACAGTTGAGGTTCCGACAGGCGCGAGATATTTCACATCTTTTTTATGGTATTCTAAATTGGGATTGTTTTGTGCAAATTGTGTATTTCTTGGAAAGTTTTTTATGTTAATCTTTTTTTCTTTCTCGCCGTCATTTATAATTGCTAATGTTCTTGTCCACTTTACAGGCATGCCGACAACAGCAGGACCCTGCTCATCTGTCCAAGTCCAAGAAACCTTTCCAGCCTTGTCCGCTTTTTCATCATTGCCAGCAAAGCTTGAAATAGAAAAGATTGAGATAATAAAAGCTAACGCAACTATTGCAACAAGAAATCTGCGCGAGAGCATAGATTATTTTGTAAAACCCCATTTAAAAGTGTGATGTGATTATCTATAAGTGAAAATTTTATTTGTTTTTGCTTAAAAATTCATTTTCCGGCAGGTAGGCATTGTTGGCCGCTGTCGCGAATTCTAAAATCGGGAAATCATCGCTGTTAATTCGCGCTTCAATAGAAGCCAAAAATTTCTCATCGCCCCTGAAACTCCTTTTCAGAAAATCTTTTTCTGACTGGCCCGGCTCCAAAGAGTTTGATATAATTTTTATGTTTTCAAAAATCTTTGGATTTTCTTTAATCTTTTCATCAAATTTTTCAATATCTATATCGCTATTTGAGCCCAAAACAATCAGAACCCCCCCGACAGAAAAAACTTTAACCCGCGGAAAAACCGCGTTCAATGTTTTGAGGGCAATTTTCGTGTCTTCTGTCCCAAGCTCAAACACAGGAATCCACTGCGCAAAAATTCCCTTCTCTTTAAGGCGGGATTTTGCGATTTCATAAAACTCTTTTGTGAAAAGATTTACTTCGCCTGATATCCATATGTCAGACGGCTCTGAAATTATCGCATCGTATTTCTGTTTGTTTAACAGGAGAAAAGTCCGTGCATCATCATTGATAATTTCCACGCGCGCGTCCTCGGTTGCGTTTTCATTTGCATCATTAAAAAATTTCGATGCCCTAATCATGGCAGGATTTATTTCAACAACACGGACTTTTTCAACTTCAGAGAAATCTGCTGTGGCGCCAAGAGTGATGCCTGTCCCAAGGCCGACATGAAAAATTTCCGAAGGCTTTTCCAAAGCCAGCAGCGGAACATATCCCAGCAAAGTGTGCACTATCATATCTATTCCATCAGTGCTTCCTTCAGTCTTTCCATTCACTTTTAACGCCAAAATTTCCCCCTCTTTTTCAACGCTGATAAATCCGTACACGCCTTCCTCTTTCATTAATATCTCCCTAGATGATTTAATTTCCTCCCATTTTTCTTTATCAAAGCTGTAAGTTCTATGATACACGCCGGCCTTCTCAATATCAATGCTGAAATAAAATGCCGTGAAAAAAATCAGGGCCGCAGCAATGCCGAAAAAAGCAAAAACATATTTTTTATTCTCCTGCCCTGAAAAAAATAAAATAGCCGCAGAAACAATGTTTAACACAGCCGCAATCAAAATAGAGTTTGCGTGGCCCACTGTCGGAATCATCACAAATCCTGCGGCAAGTGAGCCGAAAATTCCGCCAAAAACATTTATGGAAAATATCTTTCCTATATCTCTGCCAAGGCTTTCTTCCTCTGAAAATATTTTTGCCGCAAGCGGTAGAGTCATGCCCATGAGCGCAGCCGGTATTATCAGAACTGAAGCAACAAGCAATGTGGAAAGAGCCAACAGCTCTGAATACGAATTGGAAATTGAGTGAAAGAAAAGATATGGCTCGTCCAGCAGGTTGAACGCAAACAGGGTCAGCACAGCTGAAATGCCGATAAATATTTCTACAATAACAAATAAACTTGCAGGAGATTTTATTTTTTCAAATCTTCTACTGACAAAAAAACTACCAGCGGCAATCCCGATGAAAAAAGCAACAAGAACAGCAGAGAACGAATAAGTTGTGGCACCAAGAAAAAGATAGAAAAGCCTTGTCCATACTATCTCATAGGCAAGAGCAGCAAAGCCGGAGAGAAAAAATGCCGCGAGAATAAAATTTCTATTCATTTTTCCCGCCCCATAAAATTGCGGCAGAGATAAAATTCAAGAGAGCCGCGATAGCAATTGAAATTGTTATGCCAACAATAGGCAGCAAAAGGAAGCCCGCCAAAGCCGAACCTATGGCAGAGCCGACGACATCCGCAGAATATGTTTTGCCTATGTCGCTTCCAAGAGTTTCGTATTTTGACAAAAGCCTTCCTGCAATTGTAAAAGTGGCGCCGATCATAACTGTTGGAATAAGGAGAACAATTGTGGAAATAAGCATAGCCGACAAAATTCCGCCTGACAGGAGAATGTAAATTTTCTGCAGGAGAGGAAAAAATAAAACAGAAAAAATCCCATAAAATCCCAAAAGGATTTCCATTTTTGCGAAAAATTTCGAATCATTTGAGCTGACTGTTCCCGCAACCCACGAGCCTATTGCCAATCCTGCCAAAAAAATGGAAATAACAGAAGAGAGGGCGTAAGCTGTTGTTCCGAAAACATACGCCAGAGCCTTAAGCCACACAATCTCATAAATCAGGGCGGCTGCGCTGGATACTCCAAACGCAAGCAAAATTCCATTTCGAAAATTTAGCATTATAATAATTCTCTGGATGTTTTAAATAATCAGACACACTTCTATTTTTATGATAGACTCCCACTGCCACTTGGAGCAAAAGGATTTTGACGCAGACTTGGAAATGGTAATTGGCCGATGCAAAGCAATTGGAATGGAAGGTGTTGTAAGCGTATGCGCCGCGCCGCGGGATTTTGAAAAGACTCTGCAAATCGCAAAAAGATTTCCAGATTTTGTTTTTCCTGCTGCGGGAATCCATCCAGAATATATTAAGGAAATTTCTGCGGAGGAGATTGAAAACTTTTTTGAAACTCTGAAAGCAAACAAAGAAAAAATTTTCGGGATAGGCGAAGTTGGCTTGGATTATTTTTGGGTTAAAGAGCCCGAATGGAGAGAGAAGCAGAGAGAATTATTTTTGAGATTTATTGAGTTGGCGAAAAATCTGCGCAAGCCTCTGGTTGTTCATTCGCGCGAAGCCTACCCAGAAATAGTTTCTATTTTAGAATCAACAGGAATTGAAAAAGTCCACCTGCATATGTGGGGCGGGAAAAATGAGATGGAAAAAGTTTTGGCACACGAGTGGAATATTTCCATCGGGCCTGTTATAGCAACTTCAAAGACTCATAGGAAAATCGCAAAGCAAATGCCGCTGGAGAAAATTTTTCTGGAAACAGACAGCCCATGGTTTGGAAATCCTAAAGGAAGCAGGGGCGAGCCCACAAACATAAAAATTCCCTGCGAGAAAATTGCCGCTGAGAAAAAAATTTCCTTTGAGGAAGTTTGGAAAGCCTGCGGGGAGAATGCGAGAAAGTTTTATGGGTTGCCTTTGCGCGCCTGATCATATGCAGCAAGCGTGCTTTTCAAATCTATGTCAGGATAAATTTTTTTTAAAATTTCCGCAGCATCTTTTCCTTTTCCGGAAAAATATTCAATTGCCTTGCGCGGATCTAATATGAAGGAATCATAACCATCTTGCGGACTAAGGACGCCAATTTTTTCCAGCGCTTCTATATAAGCCCGCGGCGCGCCGGTTTTTGAAAATCTTTTAATTCTCTTTCCGCCGAATCCTGTCGCGCCATTTGAAGCAAAGCTCAACAAGCATTCTAAAACAATTCTCTCCTCTGCACTCTCCGATAGCCAAGGTTCTGAATAAGGCTTTTCCATGAAACATCTTTCCGATGAAAGAATTTAAACCCACCACACGAAATCAAATCAGGTGTTCCTTTTGGTTTTTGGTTTTTTCAGAAAAGCAGTTTCAGACAAGCCGCGCGTTGGATTGTTTGTAGACGGGCCGAACATGATTAGAAAAGAATTTAATCTGGATTTGAAAGATTTGCGGGCGCGCGTGGAAAAATATGGAAGGATAACAATCGGGAAAATTTTTCTAAACCAGTTCGCGAGCGAAAAATTAATTGAAGCAGTTCACAATGAGGGCTTTGAAACTATTATTGCTCTCGGAGACCCGGAGCAGAAAACAGATGTTGATGTTGCAGTAACAGTGCACGCGATGGAAGCGATTTACGACAACAGCATTGATGTGATTTGCCTCGCGAGCCGCGATGCGGATTTTTTGAGTTTAATACAAAAAGCAAAAGAGCGCGGGAAGAAAACTGTTTTGATTGCTTCTGCCTCCGGGCTTGCGACAAGCCTGAAGAACGCGGCGGATTTTGTGGAGCTGGTTGGGAAGAGCTAAGGCTTTTTAATCGGCGCGAGAATTGTTATTATGGCAATTGTCTATTTTACAGCAGAAGAAATTATTGAAATTCATGATAAGATAATTGAGAAGAGCGGCGGGCATTCAGGAATCCTTTCTGCGGGAAATTTAGATTTTAATATTTCTCAGAGTAAAATTCCAAAGGATATGTTCAGATCAATATCTATTCTATTTTTTGGAATTCTCACAAGCCACCCTTTTGTTGATGGAAATAAGAGAACTGCGTTCGAGTGTTTAGATGTATTTTTAAAGTTGAACAGCAAATTATTAATAGCAAAAGAAGCTGATGTATGGAGAGTTTTGCATGAGGCTTCCGAAGGAAAAATTCCTTTTGAGAAAATTATTGAGTGGATAAGAAAGAATTCAAAGTGATAAAATGGTAAGAAAAAAAGTCATGGAAATTGCTCTCGCTTCTATTGAAGAGCATAAAGAATTCCTAAAAAAGCTTGCGGACGAGCACAGGTATTTAGGGAAATAGATTTGTCTAAGCAAAAAACCAATCCATATTTATCACTTGTTGTCCAAACTCCGCCAAAGAAAGCGGCACGCGTATGTTTTGTATGGAGACCATTTTTCAACAATTTCATTTATTTCTTTTTCTGAAGCATCTTTCTTTAGTTCATAGATTTTCGTTACGGCTTTTTTCAATCCCAAATCTTTGTAGGAAAAAATATCTTCTCGCCCAAGCGTGAACATCAAAAACATTTCAGCTGTCCACGGCCCGACACCTTTAACTGATTTTAATCTTTCAGTAGCTTCTTCATTATTCAATTTATGCAAATTCTTTATGTCCAAACTTTTGCTCATAACTTTTTCGGAAAGGTCTTTGATGAATGAAACTTTTGACCAAGCCATACCAACTTCCCGCAATTTCTTTTCCGGAAGTTTTATGATGCTTTTCGGATTAATGTTTCTTTTAGAAAATAATTTTGAAAATCTTTCAAAAATAGTTGCCGCGGCTTTTTTGTTCAGTTGTTGTCCTATGATTTCTCTGCATAAAGCAGAAAAATATTGATTCGGTTCGCGCGGACGTATTTCATCAATCTCAATTTTGTTTGCAATTGAAAAAAGAACAGGATCGTATTTTTTGAAATGAGCCAGAGCGAGCGCAATTTTATCTTTCATAGTTTCACCCATCAAGTTTGCTTATTTTCTTAATAACAGCATCTTGAAACAATCTGAAAGCCTTCCTCTTCTCTTTTGGATAAATATATGGAATGCCTAAAATTTCTTTGCATCCGGCGCATTTCAAAACAGATATTTTTTCTAATTTTTTATTTTGTAAATTCACAAGATTATTCGGAGAAAATATTCTATCAAAATATAATCTCCGAAGATTTCCTGCCCCGTCTTTTTGATATGTAAGAATAAGATGACCGCATTTTCTGCAGCAAATTTTAAGGCAGCGAGAATATTTTCCTCTGGCTTTCCAGTAAATGTCTTTTTTGAATGCAAGCATATTTTTCATAATCTTACCCCTCAAACCTTATATCTCAAAATCGCCCCAATCCCGCCGATGGCTTCAAGCTTTTGGCCCTCGCCTGTGTCAACTGAAACAATTTCTATTTTTGTCCCGAAAGTTTTCGCCAGCTCTTCAATTGCGTCAATCGGGTCCTTCTCCCCAATGACTTTCATTTTCTCCCCGCACTCTTTGCACGCCTGCTCTCTTTCCGCGCCCGGCTTACAAAATCTTTTTTCAGCGTGCCCGGCCTCGCAAATTAATTCAAACTCAGGCCAGGAAAATTTTTCTGAAACCAAAAGAATATCAACAGCTCCCAGCTCAATTGTCCGTATAACTTCTGCTGCTCCGTAAACAACCAAGCCGGAATTTTTCTGTAGCTCTGCCAAAAATTTTTGCATGAGGGCTTTTTCTTTTGCAACAGAAGCCTCTTTCAAAAGCTCGCCCGCGCGCTCCACCAACTCTGAAAGCCCATGCTCGTCTGTGTATCCTGTGTCCTGAACTCCAATAATTTTTTTCTTGACTTCAGTCAGCAAATATCCTTCTTCTAAAAAAGTATTTTTCAACGGCCCTGAGCCGCCCAAAATAATTCCTTTTATCTCGGGCTTGTCCAAATAAGCGCGGACATTTTGCGCAACCATTTTCAACCAGTCGTTTGTCAGGCCCTCGCGCACGCGCTCGTATCTCTGAGCTGACTGCCCGCCCTTCCCAGTCTTCCCGGGAACAATTGAATCCATATGACGCAGAACTTGAATTGCTTTCCCTTTCAGCAAACCAATTGTGCATTCCTGCACGTCCATCACAACGAGGCCGTAGATTTCTTTTTCCGCAACCATGTTCATTAAAGGCCCTAATTCAAATTTCTGGTCGCACCAATAAAGTTTTATTGGCACAGGTTCTGGCGGCTCGATTGTCCAGATTTTTATATCGCTGTCGCCCTCATGCTCGGAAACATTTCCGCAGAAAAGCGCAAGCCCATGCTCGGGAGTTCTTTTGTAGAGCTTGAGCTGCTGCTGAATTTTTGTCAGTGCATCAATGACATTTTTCCGCACAGCTTTGCTTTTCACATTCTGCGTTAGAGAAATCTCTGTTGCAATCAGGTTCATTATTTCGTGGATCGGATAATCTTTTGGAATGTAAACTGACACAAGCTCAGTGTGCCTGCCCTTCATACCCGCAAGCTCTGCCAAAAGTTTTTTCAATTTGTATGATTGCTCGTCTGCCATGCTGCTCACGCTAGAATGGATTTGAGCGGAGAGATTTAAAAAAGAATTATTTTTTTGAGTATTCTTTTAATCTTGGTTTTTCTATTGGGGGTTGGTCTGTTGGAGATGGACCAGTATCAGGAAAATGGAATGCGCAACCCAATGATCTATAGACATATCCTCCAGTCTGCGGATCGTACCAAACAATAGATCTCGTTCTAAGCAAAGATGTCAAGGCTTCTTCAGCAGCACTTTGGTTACCTCTTCTTGGCATATCTCATCACTATAAATAATTATACATAAGTGGTATTTAAAGCTCTATTCTTGTAGCTTTTCTAATCCGCGTTTCCGAGTTTAGAAGTTTAAGTGTTATAAAGGTTTTCGCTGGGAAATGGCTTTTTAAAGATTTTGCCTGCGCGCTACTCGTATCGCAAAGCTTCAACCGGCTGCAAAGCAGCAGCCCTTCTTGCAGGAAGAATTCCTGAAACAATTCCAATCAAAACAGAAAATCCCAAAATAAAAATTATAAGCTCAGGAGAAACGCTCGCAGTCAAAGTTCCGGCTCGGCCGAAATCCACCAAGCCCCGCGACTGCGCCGGGCTTACAAATCCAATCTGAGAAATCCCCATTGCAATTCCAATTCCCAAAATAGATCCAAGAATTCCTCCAATCAAGCCCAGAGATGCCGACTCAATCATAAAAAGTTTCATGACTTCTGAATTTGTTGCGCCAAGGGCTTTCAAAATTCCAATTTGCTTTGTCCGCTCAAAAACTGACATGAACATTGTGTTCGCGATTCCAATCCCGCCGACCAAAAGAGAAATCCCTGCAATGCCTCCCCAGAGCAAACTTGCTGTAGCCATAACATCATTGACAGTCTGCAAAAGAGAAGCCGAAGTCAAAACCGTAAAGTCCTGCTTGTCAGCAATCACATGGTGTGTTGTTAAAAGTTTTTGCGTTATCTGCGAGGATATAAGAGAAGGATCAGAGTCATCGCTTGCTTTCGCAACTATTTGCGAGAATTGATTTTCCGGAGTGCCTGTAAAAGTTTTGCGTGCATTCTCAATTGGAATTATCACAAGCCCGTCTGTCTGCGCAGCCGCGCCGCCCTGCTGCAAAATTCCCACAACGCGGAAGCTCTCGCCATTTATTGTAATAACTCTGTTCAGCTGAACTTTTTCCTTGAAAGTGCTGTTCGCAATTCTGTATCCAAGGACTGCAGCATGATTATCTCCGGGCCGCAAATATCTCCCTTCTTGCAGAGGAGTGTTTGAAAATTGTTCCCAGACATTTGGGTCAACCCCCTGCACGCTGGCGGAGAAATTTTCGCTTACATACTTTACGCTTTTTCTTTCGCTGACAATTCCAGTTGCAGCAGAAATTTCTGGAACTGATTTTATCGCCTGCAAATCCGTAGAAGTCAAATTTCCCTCAGAGCTTCTTTCATTCTGAAATCCACCGCCACCAAAATTTCCAAAAGGAATTCCTCGAGAGGCACGCGAAAATCCCGGGCTGATGAAAATCGCATTTCCGCCGAGTGAGCTTAATTGCTCTTGAATTTTTTCCTGAAAGCCATTCACAATAGAAAGCAAAGCCACAACCGCAGCCGAGCCAATTACGATTCCGAAAATTGTGAGCCAGCTTCTGAGCTTGCGGTTTTTCAGGCTGCTGAAAACAAACCTGAACGAATCATTATATCTCATGTTTTTTCCTTTTTCTGAATTTGTAAACTCCGTAAACAATTCCTACAAGAGCCAAAGCCGCGCCTGCTCCGAAAAGCGGAGAGTTGAAAATTCCCTGCTGGCCTCGCGCGCCCGCTGTACGATTTCTTGAAATGAAAGTTGTCGCGTCAATTTTCAGCGGGACTTCTTTCTCAACTGTGTAGCGGTTTCCGATTGAATCTGTGTAATCAATTTCAACTTTCAGCGGAGCTTCGTCCCTTGATTTTGGAACAAGCTTGAAAGTCGCCAGCGTGAAATCCCCTTTGTTCAAATCTCCGATTATGTTTGCATTCGTTCCCGTAACAGAGAATTCATCCTGCTCAGGAATTTTTACAACAACAGAAGAGGCCGCGTTCCTTCCAGAATTTACAATTCCAATCGAAACAGAATTTTCAGAAATGTCCTGCACAACCAAATCAAAGTCTGTGCGGGTTTCTGCGATGCTTACGTTGTAATCAGTGTATGAGAAAGAATTGCTGTTGTCATTGCTGTATCCGATTTTAATTTTGATGTTTCCCTGAGATGCATCCTTGTCAACAAGAACCCTGAAACTGAAAGTAAAAGGCTTGTCTGTTGGAATGCCTGCTGCATTTCCAAAATTTACTGAACTGTCTGAAATAACTAAGAACGGATATCCAGACTGCGCGCTGAATGTTAAGTTAGCCGGCGCGTTGCTGTTATCTTTCACAGTTGCCTTGAAAAATAAGTCAACTGCATTGCCGCGCTCTGCTGGAAATGGATCCTGGCTTACTAATTTTATATCCATGCTATAAGCGAGCGCGCCCGAAGACATCAACAACATTATTGCCGCAAACAAAACGAAATTTATTTTTTTCATACAAAAGCCTCCAATTTTAATTTAATATTTTTCCGTCCATGAGCTCAATTTTTTTGTCAGCAAAATCTGCAACAGTGCGGTCATGAGTTACTATAATCAGCGTTGTTCCAGAATCTTTATTGATTTTTCCCAGAAATTTCATCAGTTCTATTCCGGTTTTTGAATCCAGATTTCCTGTTGGCTCATCCGCAAGAATAAATGTGGGATTGTTCGCAAGCGCGCGCGCAATTGCAACTCTCTGCCTTTCCCCGCCGGAAAGTTGCGCCGGCAAATGATTTGCCCTTTGCTTTAGCCCGACCTTTTCAATCAGCTCGGCCGCGCGTTTTTTTCTTTCATGCTCGGGAATTTCCATTATCATCATTGGAAGCTCAACATTTTCTATTGCAGTCAAAGTCGGGTAGAGATTGAAAAATTGAAAAACAAATCCGATTTTTTTCCCGCGGAGCCGCGCGACTTGCGAATCAGAAAGCTTTGTTAAGTCAGTTCCATCAATTTCAACTTTTCCGGAGCTCGGCCGGTCAAGCGCTCCTAGAATGTGGAGCATTGTGGATTTTCCTGAGCCTGACGGCCCGATTATAGAAACAAAATCTCCCTTTGAAATTTTCAGGCTTACTTTGTCCAGAGCATTTACTTTAACAGAATCCAGGCTGTAGGTTTTGCTGACATTGTCGAGTTCTATTACAGGCTTCAAGTCCATGCTGGATTTTCGGGTGTGTTATTTATAAGCTTTTCATATTCTGTAAAGGTTTATGTATTTGCTTCAGTAGATACAGAAAATTTTATTTCAGTCCCATCAACAATATTCTTCCCGTCTGCTGAAAACAAAAGATTTTTTATTTTCATAGTCGCCGCAATATCCGGCGCAACTTCTTGAATAATCTTTTTCTCCTCTGCGTTGCACTTAAGAGAAACTTCTGTAAGCTCTGTGTTCAGCGCGAGTTTATTGCCCTGCTTCCACTGGCGAATTGCAGAAATAATTTTCACAGCCAAATCGCCGGCTTTTTCAGCTTTCTCATCCAAATATTTTTTCTCAAACTCAGGCCATGCGGAAATGTGTATGGATTTTTCTTTCTCAAACCCAGCGAAAAGATTTTGAAAAACTTCCTCAGTGATGTGCGGAATAATCGGCGCGAACAATTTCAGAACTGTAAGCAGGCTTTTATGCAAAGTAAATTTTGCGCTCGCATCATTTGCATACAGCCGTGCTTTTGCAGTCTCCAAATAATTATCGCAGAAAATTTTCCAGAAGAGAATTTCCGTTTCCTGTTTTGCTGAAGAATATTCAAATTTCTCAAAACTTTCTGTTGCGGCCTGAACTGTTTTCATCAACTTCGCCAGAAGCCAGCGGTCCATAATTTCCAGCTTTTTTGGCTGCGCGGGTTTTTTGCTCAATGAAAGCGAAGCAAGCCGCGAGGCATTCCAAATTTTATTTACCAAGCGCTGGCCAGTTGCCAAATCTTTTTCCTGAAAAGGCATGTCCTCTCCCAGCCGCGCATTTGTCGCCCAATATCGCAGAGCATCAGCAGAATATTTTTCTTTCAGCGGGCCAGGCTCAACAACATTTCCCTTTGACTTGTGCATTGCTTTTCCGTGCGGATCAAGCCCCATTCCATTTATCATAATATTTTCCCAAGGAATTTTTCCTGTATGAGTCCAGCATCTCATTATTGTGTAGAAAGCCCATGTGCGAATTATATCATAGCCCTGCGGCCGCAAGTTCATAGGATAAATTTTTTCGATTAAGTTTTTCTTTTCACCCCAGCGTGAATTTATCAGCGGGCTTGTTGCAGAGGTAAACCAAGTGTCCATAACATCCTCGTCTGCCCTAAAGCTTGTGGAGCCGCATTTGCATTTTTTCTTTGGGCTTGCTGCAACAGGATCAATCGGTAAATCTTTCTCTTCTGCAAAAATCATTTCTCCACAATTGTTACAATACCAGACAGGAAACGGAATACCGAAAAATCTTTGGCGTGAAATTATCCAGTCTGAATTCAAGCCTTCAACCCATTGATTGTAGCGCACGTGCATATGCTCGGGAAACCATTTTATTTTTTCCCCTAGCTCAAGCCACTTGGATTTTTTTTCAAGAATTTTTACATTCCATTGGCTAGAAACAAAAATTTCCATCGGCGTGCCGCATCTTTCATGGACATTGACAGCGTGATCTAATTGTTTTTGCTCAACTATTTTTCCATCGGTTTCAAGCTTAGCAAGAATTTTTCCGCGCGCTTCCTCTATTTTCAAATCTTCAAACTCGCCAGCTTTTTCTGTTAGCCTACCTGCGCGATCAATTACAATTTTCAGCGGCAAAGAATATTTCTGCCACCACTCGACATCTGTCTTGTCACCGAAAGTGCAAATCATCACAATTCCGGTTCCAAATGCAGGATCGACTTTTTCATCTTCCATTATCGGAACTTCCTGCCCGAAAATTGGAACAACAGCTTTTTTCCCTAGAAGTTTTTTATATCTCTGGTCAGAAGGATGGATAAAAATCCCCACGCACGCAGGCAGAAGCTCTGGCCGCGTTGTTGCAATTTGTATTTTTTCATTTGAATTAACTAAATCAAAATTAATTGTGCTCAAAAAAGTTTTTCTCTGCGAGTCTTCAATCTCTGCCTGCGCAATTGCAGTCTGGCAGGTCGGGCACCAGACAGTTGGCCCTTCTGCTTTGTAAACTAATTTTTTCTTTGCCAAATCCAAAAAAGCAAGCTGGGAAAGTTTTTGCGCTTCTGGAGAGATGGTGTTGTAAAGCAGATCCCAGTCAACAGAAATTCCAAGATATTCCCAAACTTTTTTCCAGTTTACTCTTTCTTCTGCGAGCGTTTTCAGGCAGAGCTTTACAAATTCCTGCCGCGAGAAATCTTTCGAGCGGATTCCTAATTTTTTCTCCACATAGCGATCGCTTGCCAAGCCGTTATCATCCGAGCCCATTGGATAAAAAACTTCAAAGCCCCGCATGCGCTTGTAGCGCGCAATAAATTCTGCTGTGCTGTATCCGAGAATGTGGCCCATGTGCGGCGGGCCTGACATTGTAGGCGGGGGCGTGTCTATTGAAAAAACTTTTTTCTTGCTCGTGGGATTGAATTTGAAAATTTTCTTCTCAGCCCAAAATTTCTGTATGCGCGGCTCTGCTTCGGATGGAGTGTATTTTTCTGGGAAGGTTGGCATGAAAGAAGTTAGTGGAGAGGTTTATAAATTTTGATTTCTTTAACTTTTTATATACATCTAGCAAAATCTTTTCATGGTTTCAGTAGACAAAGCAGTGATTGCTAGGCTGATGAAAGCAGGAAAGAAATTTGAAATTCTTGTGGAGCCGGAATTAGCTGTTAGCGTGAAAGGCGGAAAAGAAATTCCAGCAGATGATTTGCTTGCTGTGCCGGAAGTTTTTGAAGATGTTGGCAAAGGCACGCGAGTGCCCGCGGCTGATGTGAATAAATTTTTCGGCACAAGCGACATACAAAAAATTGCGGAGAAAATTATCCGCGATGGAGATGTGCAATTAACAACAGAGCAGAGAAATAAAATGCTTGAAGAAAAAACAAAAGCTGTGACTGCGATAATTGCGCGAAATGGAATAAATCCGCAGACTGGCGCGCCGCACCCGCAGGACAGGATTTTGCGCGCAATGGAGCAGGCGCGGGCGCGCGTTGTTTTGGAAAAATCCGCAGAGGAGCAGGTTGATGAAATTCTGAAAGCAATCCAACCGATAATTCCAATCCGCTTTGAAAAAATTTCAGTTGCAATAAAAATTCCAGCCGAGCACGCTGGCCGCGCAGCCGGGATTATAAGAAATTTCGGAACTCCATCGCGCGAAGAGTGGGCAGGCGACGGGAGCTACATGGCTGTTGTGGAAATTCCAGCTGGCATGCAGACAGAGCTTTTTGACAAATTAAATTCTTTGACTCGTGGGGAGGCGGTTGTGAAAAATTTGAGCAAGAAATAATTCATTGGGCGTAAACAACTTCAAGGTGAGGCGGCAATCCTATTATACCAACTTCTCTTCCAGGCAAATCTTCAAACCTGACATCAACGAGAGCTCTCACCGCGTCAGCTTCTAAAGTTCCCGCATAAAATGGCAAATACTCGTTCAAATATTTTGGTTCGCCGAACACTCTGCTTCTCGTGACTCTTCCTCGCATTTGCATGTACATTTCTACTGAAACAGGCAAGCCCGCGTAAATTACTGCCTCTCCTCTAGGCAAGTCTAATCCATGGCCTCCTGCTTTGTAGTCGGTTATCAGCAAGTCAAGCCCGCCCTTTGGTTTATTAAAATTTCGTATAACTTCTTCTTGCTGCTCACGTGTTTGGACATCTCCTCCGACAAGATAACCACTTTGTACTTGTACGCCCGGCATTTTTCTGATTAAGAAATCAAGCTCCAAAGTAGAATCAACATAGTTTGTTGCAGCAACTGTTGGTTGTTTCATCTGTGTCAAAACTGCGAGGATCTCGTCTATTTTTCCTAAATTTTTCCTTCTTTCCTGCCTTTCATTCAACTCTCTTTCTATTTCTTCTTTATTGATGCCAGAATTTTTGGAAACATAATCAAGAACTGTAAGCACTTTTCTTGTTTCCGGATCGATAAGCTCTCTTCCGGTTTCTGGATTTTTCTGCTTTTCCCCGAAAATATAAGTGGGGGACTCCAATAATCTATTTCTAGTATGGTAAAGCTTTAGAAATCCTCTTGCAGTTCTTTGCAATTCTGCATGTCCACCATCGCCTGCCCAGTGAGATACAAGACCTATAGTTATGTCTCCCATCTCATACGGCCTCTGGAATTCTATTGTCGCTGTGCGCGCGAGCTGGCTTTTTCTTATTGTGAGCGTTTTGAGTAAACCTTCATCAATCCTTCTGACAAATTCGTCTTCAACCGGAAGTTCTGTAGGTGTAAATTTTGGAAGAAACGGCTCAACCAAACTCATTGCAGGTTTTATTGTTGTTGCTTGGAGCAGTCTTTCAAGTGCTCTTGCCTTTTTTCCGGGGAAGGCTGTCAATCCGATTAATTGGGTGCGTTCATTTTTTAGCTCCATAAGCTTTTCGTAATATTTTGAAATCCTTCTATTAACATCTTCTTCCGGATTATCCCTTTCGCTCATGACTGTCGGATCGTATGCTACAAAATCCGGCACTTCATCAATTATAATTGTGCCGAACCCCTTTAAGGATTCTGGATCAATTCTCCCTTTTTCTAGGTCCATTCTAATAAGCTGGTAAGTTGTAAACATCAAGTCTGCATTCCATGCTGCCGCTTTTTTTTCATCAAACTTCCCACGTTTCCATACCCCAATATCACGCTTTATTCCCCTTTCTCTCCTCGCGGCATATTGCCAGTCTCTTATTCTGCCAAATTCATCAACAGCATACGCGCCGCCGGTTTCCCAACGCCCCATTATGCTTTCTGCGGTAGGATTAACAAATACAGAAAGCTTGTCATTCAGTCCGTATTTGTCTGTTCTCGAAAGCCACTGACCCACTAATCTTTGATTTGGCAGAATAACCATTGTTCTATGATTTTTATCGGCATTTTTCTTCGCTGCAACCACTGTTAATCCGATTTCTGTTTTTCCCATTCCTGTCGGAGCAACTGCAATTGTGTTTCTGTCAGGATTGCTGATTATATCTGCCGCCAGAGCTACCTGAGGTTCCACCATTCTCATCTTAGAATTGAAGCGCACAACCATGAAATATTTATCAGACGCAAAGTATTTAAGCTTTGTTTTTTTGACTACCGATAGGTTTAAATAGTTTTGTATGCCATAAATTGCATGGATTATGCTCCAAAATTTCTGAGATTTGGCGATAAGCCAGATGTGGAACTTGCCTTAATCGGAAAACCTGTTCTGATAAGGGCTTACCCTACGCTGATAAAAGTTGAAGGCAGGGAAACTTTATCACCAGATTACGTTGCATTTCATTTAGCTTTGAGGCAGTTTCAGAATGCTGATGTAATTTGGGTGGGCAGGGCTTTGATGGACGGCGGAATACAATCTGGTGTTTCCTATTATCCTGCAGCAGCATTTGTTGAAGATGCTTTGATGTTCAGGAGAAAAGATGAAGATGTTAAATATAGAGGGAAAATTGTTAAACGATGGAAAATTATTGAAAAGGGATGGAAGAGCGGAAGGATGAGAACCCATGACCCGAAGCCGCCATTCATTGAAATTGCAGAGAGCCCTTACAATACAGGAGATGATATTGAAAATCTTCTTAGAAAAAGCGCATATGAAAAAGCAATGACTCGGGGGCGCGTTGCTGTTCTGGGAGAAGGAAGCGAAGTTAGATATGTTCTTGATGAACGCGGCTACAAAGACTATGATATAATAAATTTCCGCGCAAGACAACTTTATCCTGCGATTGCATTTGGAAATCCTGAAGTTAATAGACCTGTTTTTAGTCCGGAGCTTAGGAGACCTTTTGGTGGCGGATAGAAAGAAGTGTTTTAGATGTTGGAAAACTTTTAGAAAAGAGAAAAGCCGAACCAAAACCTGAGAAAGTTGAAGATAAGTTAGATAGAGAAGTCGCAGAATTTATTAGAAAAATAAGAGGCGGAGATAAAAAATAAAAATTGATTTTTATGGCAAAATTACCAGAAGGAAAAAAACTTAGGCGCGGTGAAGTGCGAGATAAAATTCTATATCACTTGAAAGGTTTGGATTATGGAAATGTGCCTCATCCTTATACAGCTCCTGATGGTGCCACACTTGGAGGAATTTCTGAAGCTCTTTATGGAAGTCGGGTCCGTGGAAACAATATTCAAAAACAAATTGGTGAAATGGTAGCTGAGGGCACACTGGTGAAAAAGACTGGTGTTGTAAGATCAGAAAGAGGGAAGATTGAAACTTTTTACTATAAAGTTGCTAGACTGGTAGAAGCAGATCATCCACAGGCTTACAGTTTGGCAGCTAGAGTTGCTTTGAAAGCTGGAGAGGCTTTGGAAAGAGCCGGCCAATCAGACGAAGCAGCGAAAATTTATAGAATGGCATTGACTGGCGTGGCTGGAGAGTCACCTTCAGAAATTCCAGAAGCAACTCAGAGAACGCCGGAAGAAAAAGTAGAAATCGCGCCCCCGCAAGAAATTGAAAAAAGAGAAACGCCACCCAAACTTGGAAAAAAGGAACGCGATTTGGAAAAGGCAATTTACAAAGGGGATGAAAGTGTTGTTGGAAAAGCAAGAATTGCTGTTTTAGAATATTTGAGAGAGCGAGGTTCAGGCACGGCTGAAGAAATCGCAAGAGCTTCTGAATTGAGTAAATCTGGAATCATGCTGGCTTTGAATGGTTACAAAGATTATGTTGGGTTGTTAGATGCAGGTTTCGCGGAACAAACTGGAACAAAAAGATTGTATAAACATGGTTGTCCCAGCAGAGTTTTTTCCGCCACAGAAAAAATGGAAAAAGTTCCTGAAGCTTTCAAAAAACATAAAAATATTCCTAAAGTGATGGAAGTAAAGCGCGCGGGAAGTATTCTGGAAATAAATCCAATTGAAAGAATGATTGCTGTTTACGGAGCTGAGCCTGAAGAGGGAAAAGAAGGAGAAGATTTTGGAATTTATAATACGACTGTAATCAATATTTTGGAATTTCTTAGGGACAATCAGTCTGTCAAAGTTAAACAGATGAGCAAAAAATTGAAAAAAACTTATGAAACCGTCTACGTTCTCATCGAAGGAAGAGCAGAAAGCAAGACTCATGAAGGAAAGCCTGGATTGGTGCAGGCACGGCTGGCGAAGCGCGTTCAAAGAGGAAAAAATGTCGAATATAGAAGATCAAAAAAATTTGAAAAGTTTTTCAGAGATGCAGAAAAGCGTGGGTATGAATTTGATGACGAAACTTCTTTGAAAGAGCGGCTTTATTATCCGGCTTCTGGAGAAAACTTGGAAGAGGCGCGGCAGGCTTACTCTTCGCTGAGCCCAGTAGAAAGAGTTACTCTCAGAACACTGCAAAAAGCAGACAGCTTAACTTTGGAAAAGCTTTCAAGGAAGTTGCATTTGAATACGCATATGGCTGGCGCGGTTATGAAAAAATTGGATGAAAGCGGGGCTGTCGGTAAAATTACAAGTCAGAGAAAAAAAGGCCACAGATATTATTCAGTTTCTCCTGCATACACAAAAGCTGTGAAAGAAGATAATAAAAAGAAAAAGGAACTCAGAAGTCAGCCTGAACCAGAGATTTCAGAATCCGGAATAGATTCAGATGTTTACCAGAGTTTGAAAAATGAATCTGAAGGGGGTGTGAGCTCCGTAAGTGTTTTCAGAAATTTGCTCAATAGAGAACAAAATCAAGCCACGGTTTTTGATATTGCAGATTATTATGGCATAAAAGTTTCGCATGCAAAAAGATTATTGGAGAGCCTCGAAGAAAAAAGTTTGGTTCATAAAAAAGGAGTCAATGACAAAATCCCTCATTATAAAGTTCAAAAATGGATAATGAAGGTTCACGGAAAAGTGGGCGACGGTAAAGAAGGGCTCGGAATTACAGAAAGCAAAACTGCTGTTCCACCACCTTCTTCCGAGCCGCCGCAAGAGCTTCCGCCTGCTCTAGCACCACAGCCTCCAGAAACAGGAAGGGGTGGCGAGGAAATGGTTGAATCTGATTCTGGCGATCGACGTTAGATATATTTCAGTTTTTCTTAATTCGCCGGCATGTACAAATATTTCAAAATTTCTCTTGCCTTGTAAAATGTAAATGACTTGACTGCATTGGGGAAAGTTTTTCTCACGCCTGACATGAAATTTTCAAACTCCTCCGAGCTTTTCACTTCCAGATCAAATTCCAAATCCGAGCCGCCAAAAGTTATGTCCTCGTAAACAACATTCGGGTGCGCGCACAAAAATTTTCTAATCTGATCACGCGCGGAAACATTAGCTAAGTCCAAATCAATTTTGTAGTATTCATATCCTAGCTTGTTCAAATCAACTATTGCTCTGTAGGCGAGTATCACTCCTTTTTTCTCGAGCGAGCGCATTTTGAATTTTATTGCAGTCGGAGTCATGCCCAAAGATTTCGAAATTTCAAGCAAGCTGATTTTTCCATCTGCTGCTATAATTCTTAAAAATTTTAAATCGCTCTCGCTTAAGCTTAAAGGCAAAGAGCCGCCGGTTATTTTTTCAGAATAGTCGCGCAATTTTTCCGGTATGAGATAATTTCTGCTGTAATGCACATATCCGTAAAAAAGCGTTATGATTTTTTCCTTTATGTAAGGCTTGAATCTTTTCAAGAAATTCATCCAGAGAGAATCAAACTCCGCAAGGGAGCGCACAAGATAAACAAAGGCAATGTCCCAGCTTGCGGAAGTTTTGTAAACTGTCATTGTTGATTTTTCTTTCACAAGAAAATCTGTGATTTTATTTTCCGTCTGGTCTGTTGTGTTTTGCAGTTTCAGATAAACTCTTACCATAGAATAGCCGATTTTGGAAAAATCTATTAGAGTGTAGTAGCCTTTTACAACACCAGCCTCTTCCATTTTTTTTATCCTGTGGATTACAATGTTTCTTGTTGCACCAACTCTTTTTGCGATTTGCTTTTGCGACTGCCTGCAGTTCCTGTCAAGCTCAAAAAGGATTTTCGCATCTATGCTGTCAAGCTCTTTCATGTACAAAAAATGCTTTTTCTGTTTAAAAAACTATATTTCTGATTACGGCTTTTGCCGTTCTGTCATCAAAATTTAAGCTTACGAAAACCTTAGATAGTTTGCGTTTCAATTGATTTGTGATAATTATGCACAGAATTGCTGAAGAGCAGGAAAATGAATTAAGATTGTTGGTTGAACAGTTCAGAGAAAATCATTCTGATATGAGAATAGAGCCGCGCATGATAGATTTAACTCATTGCTTCAAAGGACCCAAAGGAGTTCGCGTTCCAAGATATTGGTATAGCAGCGCTGGCAATCCATCCATAAAAGCTTATGTTGTGAGAGATGGTCCGATAATAAAAAAATATGATGCGAAAGATTATGTCGCCAGAGATGGCGGAAGAGATTACAAAAAAGTTCTTGATGTACAAGATCCGGATTTTATTGTTTCAAGCATGTTGTGCGTAAATGCCACAAGAAATACTTATTTTTCAGAAGTTTCAGATTTTAAGAGAGAAAAATGGAATCCCGCAGGTCTTGCATCTGGGGTTGTGTGGGAAATAGAAGATCAGTTGAGAGAGCTTTCTGGAGGAGATTTTAATGTTAAGAGAGATAACGCTTTCATCTTTGCGCGCGGCTCTGCTGCGGAAGCTGGAAGTGCTTTAAGGCTCAATGCAATTTGGCTAAGTCTAATAGCGAGATTTGGAGAAAAATTCTTTGAAAAAGAGCCTACAATGTATGAAATCGGCCTTGCTAGAAGTGTTCTGCCAGAAGAGCTTTTCAAGAACCCGACAGAAGAAAACATAAAGCGAGCATCTTATCAATGGGATGATTGGGGAAAGAAGTCACACACAAAAGAATCTGAATGGTTTTTGGCAAAGATGGTTGAGCGCTATATAGGTTTGGAAGAGCTTTTCTCTTCAAGCTCAGAAAGGGCGAGGTTGTATGAAATAGACAAAAGAAAAGATGTGCTGGAGATTTTAGAGCATATTAAATCTCGCGGGGATTCTGGCGTTGATTTAATAGAACTTGATGATAATGATTTTTTTGAGGATAGGGATTTAGCTCTATCAATTTTATTTGTCGGCGGAAAAATCAGATGCGTTGTTCAAGACCGCCCCAAAAAATACAATGAAAAAACCGCCAGAGAAAGGTTTTTTGATATTTACAGAAGAGATCCTTATTACAGAATTTATGATAGCGGCTTAATCAGGGATTGGGCGGCACAGGGAAAAGTGGTAGAAGCTGTTGGCTCAAGGGAGCCACATTATATTTTTACTAAACAACCCACTGCAACAGCATAATCAAAATTTTAATCATAAATAAAACTGCCGCACGAAAAAATTTCACATTTGCTGAAAATTTTTTCGTAAAGGATAAGTAGCGCCGCCAAGCCTTAACTCATATGCAAAAATTTCAAATTAGAGGCAAATATATCTCAGCAATAATTTGGCTAGCTGTATTCAGCTTGGTTTTTTCCGCAGTTGGTTTTGCATTGGACCCAACTGACGGGAGCGACGCAAAAGAGGACACAGACAAAGATGGATTGAAAAATGTGGATGAGTTCTTGTATGGAACTGATCCGAACAATCCTGACAGCGATGTTGATGGAATAAATGACGGATGGGAAGTCCATTTCAGAAATGTCTGGTACGAAAAGCAGCTCTCGGAAAAATCAAAAAGTATTTTCGACAAAAGATATGATGAGCTGAATTCTGAACAGCAACAGCAAGTGCGAAGTTCAATTGACCATGAATGGAATCCGCGGCCTTTGAATCCAACAGATGGTACAGATGCGGGGAAAGTTTCTGCAGAAAAAATTGCGGCAGCGCAGCAGACAATTGCAAGCGGTCAGGCTCCAACAGTTCTCTACCAGTGGGCTGACGCGGACGCGCAAAAATATTTGAATGATCCGGATGAGGATGGTTGGAATAATCTGCACGAATTTTTCGCAGGCACTGATCCGACAAATCCAAATACAGATGGAGATTCTTTCGCCACGGATTCGCAGGATCCAAATCCTTTGATACCAGATGACTATCAGTCAAGCCAGCCCGGTGGAACAACAGGCGGGCAGTCTGATGGCCAATTCCAAGGACCGGGGCAAGGCCAGGGGCAGGGACAAGGCCAAGGACAGGGTAGCGGACAGGGACAAGGAAATGGAAACGGACAAAGCGGACAAGGCCAAGGACAGCAGCAAGGTAATGGACAAGGCCAAGGACAGCAGCAAGGTAATGGACAAGGCCAAGGACAAGGCCAAGGACAGCAGCAAGGTAATGGACAAGGCCAAGGACAAGGCCAAGGACAGCAGCAAGGTAATGGACAAGGGCAACAAGGACAGGGCCAAGGGCAAGGTCAGCAACAGGGCCAAGGAAATGGAAACGGTCAAGGAAATCAGCAAGGGCAGCAGGGAGGCGGACAGCAAAATCAGGGGCAAGGCCAAGGAGAGGGACAATCACAAGGCCAGGGGCAGGGACAAGGCCAAGGACAAAATGGAAATCAGGGCGACCAGCAACAGGGACAAGGACAGCAATCGCAAGGGCAAGGACAGGGCCAAAGTCAAGGTAATGGACAAGGCAATGGTCAAAATAATCAAGGACAAAACAATAATGAAAATCTTTTGCCAACAAGAATTGTGATTGATTGGAGCGAGGCAGGATTCAGCAGCGTAAACAAAGCAATAACAAAAGGCCAGCCATTTGCAATTAAAGGACATATCGAGTACAGAGATCCGCAAACAGGAATGTGGAATCTGGTTGCTGCAGTCATGGATGTTGAAGGCCATGTAAAGATAGACGGACAGGATTACAAAATCGGCTCAGCAAAAGCAGACCTTGATATAAATGGAAACATGGGCGTTGGCTACTTCAATTTGGTTGCAACAATTTCAACAGACGCGCCAGCAGGTGAAGGAGTGCTTTCAGTAAAAGCCTTGGCAAATGGTATTTACGCAGAATCAGAGATTTCAGAAACTCAAGCAAGCGGTGCGCCAAAGAATATTGATGTGAAAACCCCAGAAAAGAAAACTGCTGTAAAAAAAGTTTCCGCAGCTGTAAAAGTTCCAGCGAAAGCAAAAGTTCTTAGCAAGCCAAAATTAAAATCTTCAAAGATTAGATAATTTTTGTTTTTTTATTTTTCTTTTTTTCAATCGCTTTTAGCTGTCGCGTTTGAAAAAAGTGAAAGGCGTTGAATATAGATAGGGGTTATTTTTTAATTTGGTTAAACTAAAAATTATAGTATGTAAATATTTACAGAAAACTTTATGCTAGCTTTTCATAAGTGCTTTCGGAAAAAAGCGGAGGCATATCTCGTGCGTTATCAAAGCATGGTCAACATCTTCTATTGCGTCTCCAAACTTATTCCTTATTTCTTTCAAAAGCCTGTCAACTTCTATCGGGCTCGCTGTTGGAAAAGTAAAATAAAATTCCTCTCCGCCTCGCGAGGAAAATAGAATTTTTACTTCTTCATTTGTGTGCAGATATCTATAAAGTTCTTCAATTCTTTTTTTATTTTTCTTTTTTACTTTTACAAAAATAAAATATAAAAAAAGCCCATGTTGCCTGTAGCCGTGCGTCAGGGCATAGCGGACAATAACGCCGTTCTTCACAAGCGCGAGCAGGCGGTTTCTCGTTGTCTCCATTGAAGCTCCAGCTTTTTTTGAAATTTCGATATAGGGCGCAGCTCCATCAACATTGCAAACAAAGTTGAGAATTCTTTTGTCGAGTTCATCGAGCTTAACAGGCTTCTCTGGCAGCGGCTCTGGCACGAAAGTATAGCCAGTTTCCTTTTCATGATAGAATAATTTTCTGTTTATTTTTAGGCGTTCAATCTCTTCTTTGACTTCATAGGATTTCAAAATCTTTCCGAGGGATTTTTTAATTCCAGAAAGAATCTCCTTGGATTCTTTTGAATCTCTTGCTATAAGCTGCGCGAAAAAATCCCATTTTCCCGAAAGTGCTCCAGACCAAACAACATTCGGATTGTTTTCAAAAAATTTAATCACTTTCTCTTCATTCTCTGGGCTGTGGTTGATATTTAAAAAAATATCAAAGCCCGCGCAGCCAAGCGCTTGAAAATTTGTAATCGCTAAAATCTTTTGTATGTAGCCTTCCTTGAACATCTGGCTTATCCTGTTCAGCACAGCGGTCTTGCTCAAGCCGGCGCGCCTGCCGATTTCCCGCCCGCTCATTCGCGCGTTCTCTGATAGGAGATAGTAGATTTTTCTGTCCTTTGCATCGAGCGTGTAAGCCATAAATTTTGTTGGAATTTCGCGCTTAAATAGGCATTTCATTTTGGACTATAATTTAGGGCTAAAGTTTATAGCAATACAACCACCTATAAGTAATTGTGACAAAATATGCCAGAAATTACAAGAGAACAACAAAAAAAAATACTTTTAGACGCATCATCAAGAAGGTACTTAGGAATGCCGAAAAAAGATTTTGAAGCTTGGTATGAGAGAAAGCGTCGCGTTGTAGACGAAATGCTAAACCGCTACACAGAGCTTGTGGAGATCCCTCACATGGAAGATACGTTTTATGACGAACTTGGTAGACTAAACCGTGCGAGAGAATATTTAACGAATTTGATGACGGTCAGCGATACAATTTCTTATTATAGAAGCAAACCAGATGAATTGGAGAATCTTTCCATGGATGAATGTCTGTTAATCCAGCCGCTGATTAATAATCAGATAAGAAAAGAACAAGAAGATCAACGGAACTCGCTATGAAGCTTACAAAGAAAAGCCTGAACCGTATGGCGATAGGAAAAAATATGTTGAATTTAGAAATGCTTATTTGTGAAAAATTCAATTTTTCAAACATTAGTTTTTAAAATCAAAATGGCCTAAATAACTTATGAAAAATTTCAATTTCTCTGGCAGTTATTTCAAAGTCGGAGTCCAGAAGGGAAAAATTTACAGAAGGTGCGGGCTGAAAAATTTAAACTTTCCAATAAATCATGAACACTTGAAAAAGCAAAAAGCTATTTATGAAAAATTTTATCCTGAATATTTTGAAGAGTTGAAAGGTATAGCATTTGTAACAAAAAGCTCAATAGAGCAGATAGAGAATTTCTTCCTTGTGAAAGATGTTCTTGATTTGCCGCAAAAGGGCTGCACGATTTTTGGCATTAAAAATAGTAATGGGATTCTGATAGGCAGAAATTATGACTGGAGAGCTGCTGCCGAAAAATTCATGTGCTATTTTCTTGCTAAAATAGAAAAGAAAAATAAGTATGTTGGAATAACTGATAGGGATACCATGCCTCTTGCAAATTTCAACGGGAAGATTCATACATTCGAGGCGGAAGATGCAATAAACGAACATGGGCTTTACATTGGCTTGACTGCGGCGCATCACCCGAGCAGAGGCTTTGGCTTGGGCAGCATAGGCATAATAAGATGGGTGGCAGAAAACTGCTCCTCAACAAAAGAGGCGTTGCAGTTCTTGAAAAGGGTGGAGATAGCAAATCCAAAAAATTTCTTTATTGCAGACCTATCCGGAGACATGGCGGTCTTTGAGCAGGCTGGCGGAAAGAAAAAAATAATCATGCCAGAGAAAGATTTTCTGGTTAAGACAAACCACTTTCTTGATGATGAGCTGGCATTAGAGGAAATAAAGCAAAATATTGGAAATTCTGTTTCCCGCTTTTCTGCTGTGCAAGAAGTTTTGAAAAAAAGTTCAGGCCGGCAGACGCAGGATTCTCTGATAAAAATTTTGAGAAATGACAAAGTGTGCGCAAATGATATTAAAACAAAATGGAAAACTATTTGGCAACTCGCGCTAAATATGCGGGATAAAAAATATTTTCTCTTTCACGGAAAACATAAAATAAATCTGCGGATTTGATAAGCTTTATAAATCTCCAACTCAGATATAATTTCAGTACAATCGCAGCAGCAGACCATACATTATTTTTCGCTGTTGCGGTGTGCGGCAATGAAGAAATTTCCCTAAAATATGTGTTAAATAAAAATATTTGCCAAAATTTTGGCGGATAATTTTTTCACATAATGTCGGGCGTGCTCTTCATTTTTAGAAAATTTCAAAAGTGAAAATCATGTCCGAACTTTTAGCAAAAGAACGCCAGCTTGTTTTGCCAGGAGAAGTGTTGGCAAAGGGATTGGATTATCTGCCGAGCGGCGGGACTTTCAGAACTGGGCAGGAAGTCAAGTCAAAATTCTTAGGCCTAGTGAGATTGAAAGAAAAATTTCTCGGTGTAATTCCATTAGCAGGAGTTTATGTTCCGAAAACCGGAGATGGAATAGTTGCAATGGTTTCTGAAATCCAGTCCAGCTTTTGGATAATGGACATAAATTCCCCATATGACGCAATACTTCCGCTCAGCGAGGCAACTGCAGAATATGTTGACACAGCAGAGACAGACCTCTCAAGCATTTTTGACATTGGGGATATTGTTTTCATAAAAGTTTTCAATGTTGCGCGCTCTAAACATACTTCATTAACAATGAATGATTACCGCGCGAAAAAACTTGTTGGCGGCAGGCTGATAAAAATCACGCCGACAAAAGTCCCGCGCGTTATTGGAAAAGAGGGGACAATGGTTGAGACAATTAAAAATCGCACAGGCTGCCAGATTGTTGTGGGGCAGAATGGGGTTGTCTGGCTGAAAGGGCAGAAGGAAGCGCTTGCAGCAAAAACTATTTTGACAATTGAAAAAGAGGCGCACACTTCCGGGCTTACAGACAGAATTGCGAAAATGCTTGAGCAGGAAGGATTGTCTGCAGGCGCACCTGTTGTTGATGTTGAAGAAGGGAAAAGAGAAAATTACAGGAATGAAAATGAGGAGATGAAATAATATGTCAGGAGCAGGAAAATTCGGCGCGCCCGAACATTTGATTGTAAATGGAAAGCGGTTAGATGGAAGAGGGCTGATGGATATGCGCCCGCTTACTTTGGATGTTAGAATGGTTCATCACTCAAACGGCTCTGCTGTTTTCAAATTTGGAAACACAAACGCGCTTGCTGCAGTTCAGGGACCAAGAGAAACTCATCCGAAGTGGATGGCTGACCCGCTGAAAGCGGTTTTGCGCTGCAAATATTTCATGGCGCCTTTTGCTACAACTGAAAGAAGCAGGCCAGGAACTTCTAGAAGGAGCACGGAAATTTCAAAAGTTATTACAGAAGCATTGGCGAATGTTGTTTTTCTTGAAGATTATCCAAAAGCTGCAATAGATATTTTCGCGGAAATTCTGGAGGCAAATGCTTCAACAAGATGCGCGGGATTGAATGCGGCTGCAATGGCTCTTGCTGACGCGGGAATTCCAATGCGCGATTTAGTTTCTTGCGTTTCAGTTGGAAAAATTGATGGGCAGATTGCTTTGGATGTCGCGGGCTTGGAAGATAATTTTGGGGAAGTTGACTGCGCAATTGCAACTGTGGGCGGCTCGGACCGCGTTGTGCTTTTGCAAATGGATGGAATTGTCACAAGAGAAGAATTTTCAAAACTTTTAAAATTCGGGGCAGAAGGCTGCGCGAGAGTTTATGAAAAACAAAAAGAGGCTTTGAGAAAAAGGTATATGGGAGAGTCTGCTGAAAAATAAAAAATGATTACTATGATTAAAACTGGCGAAAGCTACATAAAAAAAATAATTGAAGATGGCGCGCGGATGGACGGAAGAAAGTTTGACCAATTCAGGGAAATAAAAATCCGCACAAATGTTATTTCAAGCGCAGAGGGCTCTGCGGAAGTTTTCCTCGGAGGCACGCATATAATCGCGGGAGTGAAGCTTGAAGTTATTGTTCCTTATCCTGACACGCCAGATGAGGGCTCGCTGATTGTGGATGTGGAATTTATTCCAATGGCAAATCCTGAATTTGAAAGCGGACCGCCGGATGAGAACGCAGTTGAAGTCGCGCGCGTGGTTGACCGCGGGATTCGCGAGAGCAAATCAATTGATGTGAAAAAACTTTGCATTTCTGAAAAAGAGCATGTGTGGTCTGTGCATATTGACATTCATGTTTTGGATCATGATGGGAATTTAATCGATGCGGCTTTCCTTGCCGCGATTTCTGCGCTGCTCACGACAAAATTTTTGAAGTGGGATGCGGAAAGCAAAAAAATTGTTAGAGAAAAAACGGAGGAGTTTTTGCCGCTTGTTGATGTGCCAATGGAAGTTACTGTTGCGAAAATAGCAGGCGAGCTTTTGATTGACCCGACAATTGAGGAAGAGGAGGCTTTGGAAGCAAGAATTACAATTGGAACAAACAAGGAAGGAAAATTATGCGCAATCCAAAAAGGCGGGCGCGGATTCTTTTCTGTTGCAGAAGTTGAGCAGGCAGCTGATTTGGCAATTGCAAAAGGAAATGAATTAAGGGAAATTTTGAGAAAGGCGCTTGCATAAATTATCTTTAAAAAAATAATTTTCGTAAAAATCTAAGAATTTTCCTCTCAGAAAAAATCATATTTCTTCCTCTTCTCCTCCGCCCATTGGCTCAAGCTCGCCCACAGCAGCTTTCTCTTCTGCTTCCTCATATTCTTCCTGCAAATTCTCGCCCGGATGGAAAGGCTCTTCAGAACTCATTACCCTCCCGATTGCGTGGTCTTTCTTAACTTTGATAATCTGCACATGGACAGAATCTCCGACTTCAACATCTGGAACCATTACAGGAAAATTTTTCGCAAAACCGATTCCATAGCCATTTTTCCCCTTTTCAATTTCCAAATCATATTCCTGCCCAACGGAAATTGGAGCCTTTGCAACTTCTAGCGCAACATATTCTTTCTTTTCCTCAAGAGCTTTCAGATTTGTTTTCTTTTTCGATTTAGCTTTTGCCATGGAAAATCTAAGAAAGAAGTCTTTAAAAACCTATCTATTATTGAAGGTTAATAAATTTTACTAACAGCCACATGGCCCGCATCATCAAGTTCCAGAATTAAATCCATCATTCCTGGCGGGATGCTCATGGCACGCAAATGAGGTAAACCATCGCCATCTTTTTCAATTCCCACAGCACGCAAGCCATAGTTTGGATCAATTATAGATTGTCCGTTTACTGAAAGTTCACGCTCTCTTCTTTCTTTAAATCTCCTTATAACAGTTGATGTGAAAAGAAAATGAGAAAAGAGTTTTCTCGCCGTAGGTGATATAACTTCGCCATTCGGTCCGCATGCTCTGTCAGGAAGGCCTCGCTTGTCTTTCTGATCCACTCTGATTCCATGGAATTCCATCGTCTTCAAATTATCTCTGTACCATTTTTCTTGGGCTTCTTCATCGCCCTCGACAAGTACGCCGAGAGGTGTGATTTGAGCTCCTTTTAACATGCCGTTGAGAACAGCATCAGATAGATAACCTCTTCCTGATAAATAGTTTGTCAACCAAGGCCTGAAAAGTATTCCAAGACCTCGTTTGAAAAAAGAAAAATTTCCATTATAGAATCCAGAACGCTTTCGCGGATTATGTGGATTCATATGGAGGGAAATGGCATCTTCCGGATCGCCGACTCTTTCAACAGGGAGGCCCCTATCAACCAAGTAGTATGGGCTTGCTTGTATATGCTTGCTTCTATCTACCGCGTGCAATAGATACCCAGGATATTCTAATTCCGGATGGGCCTTCAATGCATATAAAAAATTAGCATAGGTTTTCCTGTCAACTATCCTAGGTTTGCACGCCGTTTCGCCAATCTGCATAAAAATTATATGTCTTCCAAGTATTTATAGCTATTATGGGGTGACTAATTACCACTGCTCCATTTTTATCTTTTCCAGTTTTATTCCTGCAGAAAGCAAAAGTTCCTTGCAGGCTTTTGAGAAATCAGGAGAGCCACATATGAAATAAATAGGTTTTAAAATTTCCGGAATGAATTTTTTCACGGTTTCAATTGTTATGCGACCTTTTTCTCCCTTCCATTCAAGCTGGCGTGTCATTGTGAAAACTATTTTTATGTTCGGATTTTTTCTTTCGAGCTCCTGCAGATCTTTCATATAAATTGTATCTTCAACAGAGCGGTTGCTATAAATTAAAATAGCGCGTGTGGGAAGTTTTTTATCAGATATGTAGCGCAGTACTGAAACTAGCGGAGTTATTCCGGAGCCTGCGCCAAGCAGAACAATTTCCTCTGCTTCTCCTTCTGAAAAATGAAAATGACCGTAAGGGCCAGAGATTATTAATGGGTCGTTTAATTCTGCGACACGATTGAAATATTTCGAGACAAAACCATTCTCCTCTTCCTTAACTGCTGTCTCGACAAATCCTTTTTGAGTTGGAGAAGAGCTCATTGAAAATGCCCGCTGCTGGATTTTTGGCTTTCCATCCAAAACTTTAAATCCATTTTTTTCCTGCAGCTCTATTTTTAGCATGACAAATTGTCCGGGTAAATAATCGAAGTTCTCCGGAACCGGAAACCTCAAAACCCGCGCAAACTCTGTGTGTTTTTCTATTTCGGAAATTTTTGACTGAATATTCAGAAATGGTTTTGGTTCGTTCATATAATCACAGCAGAAAAAGTTTCCGGAGGTTTAAATAATTATTGAACGCCCAGCATGGCTTTCAGCTCTTCAGAGGGCTGCCACGGCGGGTCAAATGTCAGCTCAACTTCAACATCAGAAACTCCCTCAATGGATTTTACTTTATTTTTCAAATCCGACAAAAGCTGGGGGCCATATGGGCAGTATGGGGTTGTGAAAGTCATTTTAATATGGACTTTTCCACCTTCTTTCAATTGAAGATCATAAATCAATCCAAGAGTCCAAACATCAATTCTAATTTCCGGATCAACAACTTTTTTTATCGCTTCTATAATTTGTTCGCGTGTAAGCATCCTATAAACTCAATTTCAAACCTTATAAATTTGCTAATAAAAAACCTTTTTAAACATTAATTTATCAAATAGGATTGCGTTGATAAATATGAAGCAGGGACCAATGGCAAAATACGGCTCGCGCTACGGAGTGCGGCAGAAAAAAATTGCAGCAGCAATTGAGGTTGAACAAAAGAAAAAGCAGAGCTGCCCATATTGCGAGCGTCCTGCTGTTGAAAGAATTGCTTCTGGGATTTGGCACTGCAGAAAATGCGGAAACAAATTTGCCGGCGGGGCTTATTTTCCTGTGAGCGCAATAGGCGAGCAGATTGTGAAAATGCGCGCATCCGGTGAAAATATCAGACATCGCGAAGAGACGTCTCCTGTCAAAGAAGAAAAGATTTTGGCTGGAGCAGCGAAAAAATAATTTGTGGTTTTATGTACAAATGCCTTACATGCGGAAAACACATTGACCTAGAACAGATAACAGACACAGTCCGCTGCCCATTCTGCGGCTTTAGAATTATACAAAAGGAGCGCCCGAAAACTTTAAGGAAAGTGAAGGCGGTTTAATTGCACGCTTCATTGGAAATTGACTGCGGGGACGCGGAGAAAATTTTGCGCTCGATTGAAGCTGATGCAGAGCCCACTGAAAAATTCTCAGCAAAAATGGCTGCAGAAAAAAATAAAATTTTTCTTGAAATTGAAGCAAAAGATATTTCGGGGCTGATGGCTGGTGTAAATTCAAATTTGAAGTTAATCAAGCTTGCGGCGGAAATTGATAAAATTCAATAACCTTTATAAGAACCAATTTTTATTTGATTCGTATGCCTGAACAAACCCAAACAATAACTTTGCCTCCCGAAGCGCAGCAGCTTTTGGTGCAAATGCAGACTTTCCAGCATCAGTATCAGACGATAAATGTCCAGCGCGAGGCTCTGAGCATGCAGAAAATTGAATCCGAGAAGGCTCTGGAGGAATTAAAAAAAGCGAAGGATAAGGAGGAGGTTTTCAAAATCGTCGGGCCTGTTCTTGTAAAAAGCACGAAATCTGAATTGATAAAAGAGCTCGGAGAAAAAAAAGAAACAGCAGAGCTGAGATTGAAAAGCTTGGAAAAACAGGAAGAGATGCTGAGGAAAAAGCTGGAGGAAAACCAGAAAAAACTTGAGGGCTTGTTCAAAGGTCTTTCTCCTTCTGAGGCACTGGGCGGGGCGGAGTAAATCAATTTACTTACTGCCTTCTATTTAAAGAATCTTGAAAATTTTCAGCTTCTGTTGCTTCTGTATCTGAAACTCTGTTAAGAGAATCAAAGGCAATTTCTGGCGGCTCAATTAAATCTTCTTCATCAATCGGACCGGCAAGACCTCTGTCGAAACCATCTTTCAAAAACTCAGCAGTTCCTTCGCTCGAGTCATATCCCGAGCCTTCCTGTTTTTCTTTTTCTTCTTGAAGCCCAGAATTAAATTGGCCACCGCCTCGAGATGCTCCCTCTTCTTGGGAGTTTCTAAATTCGTCTGATTCAAAAAATTCTTCGTAAAATCCTTTTGGGTCTCTCGCTTCCTTTTCATATGGGATTTCTCTTGCTTTCATCCGGCTACCATAAAATGGAACCAACCCGCCGCTTCTTCGGAGATTTCTTTTAACTCTTGTTGTCAGGCGCAAACTTACAAAGCCGCCACCTGTAAGAGCTTCCAAATCTTCAGGTGAGCCACCATATCTAACAGGAAGCTGGGAATCTGTTCCTGCTCTACCCGGGTAATCAAATTTTTGATGCGGCTCGGGAACACTTTTTTCAACAAACGTTCCGGCCATTTTTATTGCTCCCCTTAAACCTTCATCAGGAATTTTTTCGACGCCACCCGGAATAAAAACTATTTGTGGGCGCCCTTCTTTTCCGCCATAAAGAACTGAACCCGGAACCCTTTCTAGTACAATTCCAGGGAAGTTTGTATAATCTGGACGCACAGCGAAAACATCGCCAATTGGGGGTGTCATTTTTTAATTCACTTTTTTTATTTTTCTTTTGGCCTACCTTTTTCTGGCCTGTAAGTCCAGCCGCCCGGCACCTGCTGCGGGTGAAATTTTGTTCCGCCGGGTCCAACAACACAACCATTTTCTCTTGAATAAATTCCTACTATCAAAGTTCCGTCAACGTATAGTGGAACCTCTTCCCCTTCAATATGCACTGGGCGTCTGTCTTGTGGAATAGGATTTGGCATTTTTATCTTTCTCACTCTTTATTTTTTTATAGAATTCATGCGCATGTGACATTTATAAAGCTTACATTTTAACTCTGTTTACAGGGTAAAGGATTCGATAAATATGTCGGCAGCTGTCGAAGGATTTTTTCATACAAGAGGATTTGCGCATATAAGTACATCTAGGCCCGACCCTCGTTTTGGAGAGATAAGTGTGTATCAAAGAAGAGATGAAAAGAGAGATACACTTTTTACAGCAAGCTATTATGGCGGAGTGATTTTTCTTGAAGCGCGCAGATATGTTGGGCCAGCTTCCGTGCGCATCGATGCTCCGTGCCCATCTCCAATAACAGAAGAAGAGGTCCAAGCTGTTTTGTTAAACTCTATTGAGGCGAAAAGAGAAAAACGTGGTGCGGCTTCATATGAAAAAGACCTCCTCGGAGAATGCGAGGCTCTTGTAAATGGATAGAAGATGATTTTCTGGAAGTATCAGAAGTTATGAAATTTCTGGAAAGCGTCGGCATGTCATCTTTCAGAGGCGATAACACTGCAATCACATATCAGATGCAAACTTCTGACGGTGAAAGAGTTTCAACCGCTTCTATCTATAAAGATATTTTATCTATCGGAGTTTCGGACAGCAGATATAACACATCTGTAGATGCTACAGTTTTACTGTCAATTCCAACCAGCATGGATGAACTTTTTTATCTTCTCAAAAGAAAAGCAGAAGATTCTGCCGCTAATTTCTCATTCGAGGAACGAAAAACTTTGGATTATTTTTTAGAATTATTGCATCTCAATGAATGATGCTTTTAAGTCTTTCATGTGAAATTTTCCCATGTCTTTCAACACCAGTTCCTCTTTTGAGTTAGTCTTATCTAGCTTGAAAAATCTAAAAGGAAAAACTCTGATTCTTACGCATCACAACGCAGACATTGATGCGGCCGCGAGCGCTATTGGTTTGCAATTAGGTTTATCTCAATTAGGAATTTCAACAAGCGTGGGAGTCTGTGAAAGTTTTGGCAGACCAACAAAAAAAATATGCGAAGGCAGGGAAATTCTTGTGGATCCGGATTGCGCGAATTTTGAAAATATAATTCTTGTAGAAACTTCTGTTCCAGAGCAATTGCAGGGAATAAAAAATCTGCGCGCGGACATAATTATTGACCATCACCCGCCCGCAAAATTAACTGAAGGCGCGCGCGCAATTTTCATTGATGAATCTGCAAAATCTTGCTCGCAATTGGTTTACAAATTTCTTATAAGCCTAGGCTGCAAAATGGACAGAGAGCTCGCGAAGATTTTGGCATGCGGAATTGTTGCGGATTCCCAGCACTTGAGAATTGCAGAGCTCCCAGAGTTTAAAATTTTTGTTGAGCTTTTGGAAGCAGGGATTACTTACGAGGAAGCGCAAAAAATGATTCAGACCGACATAGATAAATCAGAATTAATAGCAACTCTGCGCGCGGCCTCGCGCATGAGGATTTACAAAATTTCGGACTTGGTTTTGGTTTTCACGCGCGTGGGAAGTTTTGAGGCGCAGGCAGCGCGCGGGCTGATTCGCATGGGCGCGGACATTGCAATTGTTGTTGATGAGAAAAAAGAAGAAGTGAGGATATCCAGCCGCGCGAAACCGTGGATTGAAAAATTTGGAATTGACCTCTCAGAAATTTTCAAAAAAGTCGGCGCGCTTATAGGAGGCACAGGCGGCGGACATCCAACTGCAGGCTCTGCAAACGGATTTAACAAAAAAGGAATGGCTGACGCAGAAGATTTTATTTTGAAATCAATTGCGAAAAAAGTCGGAGAGCCTTACAAGAAATTAGATTAAGCTTAAATATTTCAGATTCCAAGTGATTCGCATGATAAACATAAACCAAAAAATTCCTGAAATTGAATTTGAGGCTTTTCAAAACAATGAGACGCAAAAACTGAAATTTTCCGATTTCAAGGGAAAGTGGGTTGTGATGATTTTCTATCCGGCGGATTTCACTTTTATATGCCCGACTGAATTGGAGGAGGCCGCAAATTTATATGAGGATTTCAAAAACCTTGGCGCGGAAATTTTGAGCGTAAGCACTGACACAGTTTTTTCTCACAAGGCATGGCACGACAGCTCGCCATCAATAAAGAAAATAAATTTTCCCATGGTTGCGGACCCGACAGGAAAAATTTGCAGGGAATTCGGAACATATATTGACGAAGAGGGGCTTTCTCTGCGCGCGAGTTTTATAATCGACCCTGACGGGATTTTGAAATCCGCCGAGATGCATGACAACAGCATTGGCAGGAGCGTGAAAGAAATTCTCAGAAAACTGCAGGCCGCAAAATTCGTGCGCGAACATAAAGGCCAAGTCTGCCCTGTAAATTGGGAGCCGGGAAAGAAAACTCTGCAGCCGGGCATGGACATTGTTGGAAAAATTTAGATTTCACTTTGAATAAAATTATAATAAAAAATCTGGTGTAGTGTGAAAAATTAAATCATCGGCGTAACTTTCGGCCCTGGCCTTTCTTTCGGATAAAGTTTCGCGTATTTGCACTTTGTGCATTTCTGCCACTTTGTTAAAGTTCCATCTATCCAGACAGTCTGATTTCCGCATTGCGGGCAAGAATCATACACGGGGTGGCGCGGGTCTTTGAGAGCCATATAGAAATTTCTGCATGAAAGCTTAAATAGAAATGTGATAACTCATAAATTAACTATTATGCTTAATCCATATTTTAATAGCTTGAGATACTGTTTCTTTGTTGATATTATTTTTCTTGCAATAAGAATAATCAAACCAGTCAAACAAATTTTTTGTTCCTTTGCTGGCGTTGCAGGAAGCGCAGCAAATTGCTAAGTCAGTTAATAATGGCGAATTCTTTTTCCATGTTTCGTTGTCTATATGTTCAACAGTTTCCTTTAGCGTGGAAGAATTTCTATTAAAACTTTTGCGGCAATAAACACAATTCTTATCTCTGTCTGTTAGTGTTATCCTATCCTTCCCTAAAACATGGTATTTATTCCAAGTTTCTTTTGATATAATTTTTCATCACCACTTCCCCGCCTTAATCCTGAAATGCGCCTCCTCGTGAATTTTCGGATGCCTCTGCCCGAGCTCTGCCATGTTCATAACCATTTCAGGTTTGTTCACGAAAAAAATTTCAGTCTCTCCCATTTTGTGGTCCATGCGGCCGTCAATGCGAAAGCGGCAGGGATTGTTCAGAGTGAGTTTGCAGTAAGGATAATTCAGCTGCCCGATTTTGTCTATGTCCACAGAAGAAAGTTCGCCGACAACAATAGAAGTGTTCTGGTAAACCGCAATCAATTGCTTCACAAGCTTGCGCGATTTTTCTTTTGCTTTTTCAACTCCAGCATACCACGGCTGGGGCAATTCCTTAGAATTTAATTTTGAAGTTGGGAGAGGCATGAGAAATATTTGTGGGCAGGAGGATTTAAAGATTATGCGACACCGCGAAGTCTATTATATATTCCATATGCCATCTCGCTGCATAATTTTGCAACGTCTTCTCCCATGTAAACATCATGCCCGCCATTTGCTTTTCTTATCAATACGCCATCTTTTGGAAATTCTGGATAGAAGCTATCATCTATCAATGTTATGCCTCCGGAGTTTTGGCCAGCCCTCATGTGCTGTGCCCTGCTTTTAGCAACAAGCAAAATATCTCCAATTTCAGGTTTAATCTCAGCCGCAGCGCATTCGCCTGCAAGCCCGGCTCCTCTTATGACAAGAACATTTCTTTCTCTATTTATCCATCCGCGATTGTCAAGAACATAAAATCTTTTATCTGCATCATAACCTATTACGCCCCTTACTTCTTCGCAAATTAGAATCCTATCTGGCGCCCGCGCTGCGACTTCTTTTGTGTAAACTCCAATAACCATATTTATCAAAAAACTTTTCTCCGCGAGCATATAAAAAGATTTTCAGCAAGAGAAAGGTTTAAAAAGATTTTGCTATTGCGCAGAATTTTACGCGTGCGCGAGCTCGCGCTTCAAAATTTCCTCAAGCGCGGGCGCAACGCCCAGCTCTTCTATTGGCCAGTGCTGAATTATTCCCCAAACTTTTCCTGTTGAAACAACTCCTGTTGCAGAATCAAGAGGCTTTCCTTTTTTCTGTGCTTCTGCCGCGCGCTCTTTTTCAATTAAGTTTAAAACATCTCCAATATAAGCGGTTTCTTTCAAGCCAAATTCTTTGTTCACAACCGCGCCATCTCTCAAAATAGAAGTTTCTCCACTTCTCAAATTTACCATGCAGGTTCTCCTGTGCCAGCTTTCTGTTGGAGTTCTTGTTTCAGTGTCGTAAATTTTTACTTCGCCTTCTATTTCCGCGCGCGCAATCATTATTGCTTCAACGCTCCCGCTGTTAACATCCCACGAGCGGCCCGCCTTGAAGCGCGATTCTTTTTTCAAGCCGCTGTCAGCATATCTTATAACAAATTCTGCTGCATTTGTCGGATGCAAAAGTTTTAAGCCAACAAATTCTGTGCCGCCCAATCCGGAATTTATTTCTCTGAACGCAGGCTTGCTCGCCTCTCTCAAAACTTTTCCTCTGATAAGGTCGCTGGTTTCATTATCTTCCTCAATTTTCGGGACGCACAAATAATTTTTTCCGCCGACTTTTTTAACAACAGCAACTTCCTCAAATCCCTCTTCTAAAATAAAATTTTTCCACCCTCTGTAGCACGGAACGCTTTCTTCAGCGTCATCCATTCTTCCAGCAGAAATATCCAGCAAGCCCTCATCAATAATTCCCCAGCCTCGCATTGGCAGAGTCGCGTAAAGCTCTCCGTTTATTTTTTTCAAATTGAACAGCCCGCCCTGCGGCCCGCGAATCCAAACTGGCGCGCAATCTTTTCCCGGCAAGCGCGTGAGAGGAACTTCTACGTAATCTTTTTTTCGTTCGCGCTCTTTAAAATCTTCCACAGCTCCAGAAAAAAATCGGCGCGCTGATTCGTTGCTAGTCAAATATCTCGCGCCCGCCCATGGCATTGTTCCACATTCTGTCAGCTCAATTGAGCTGCCGACTCCACTAACTTTTCCAACGCCAGTGTAGATGAACATTTTTATCACAAAATTATTTTTACCAATCCTGCTCCCAAAATCTGTCCCTAATCCAGCTGAAAATTTTTCTGAAAATATTTTTTCCAAACTCTTTCGCGTTGTAAATTATTTCCATCTCAATCAACCTTTCTGGTAGCATATTATCATACCAAATACTACTGTAGCTTAACTATTTAAATCTATCAGTCCTTATAAACCTTTATGAGGACTAAAGAGAAGCTTTCAATTACGCTCTCAAAATCTCTAATAAAAGACCTCGACAGAATTTCCGAAGCAAGAGGCGCGCGCTCCCGCTCGGAGTTGATAGAGGATATTCTTAATGAACTTCTGGAAAAACACAGAATAAAAAAAGCAGTTTTAATTTGGAAAACTCACCACATTGTCGGCGGCGTGCCGACAATTCTTGCAAAAGTTGGAAAGAAAACAAACATAGAGCGCGTTATAGAAAAGCTCGCTGGCTTTGGCATAACTGAAATTCTTATCGGCGTTGAAGGATACTTCAAGGAAATTTTTTCCCTGCTCGGAGACGGCTCTACTTTCAGAGTCAAAATAAGCTATGCGCCCGCCACAAAGCATTTGGGCAATGCCGGTGCAATAAAAAGCAACCAGCAATTCTTCGAGAGCTCTCCATTTCTTGTTTTGTCAGCTGATATTTATTTTGATTTCAAAATTGAGGATTTGCTCAAACAGCATTTCGCTGAAAATAATTTGGCAACTCTTTCGCTTGTAACAGTTTCTGACCCGCAGAAGTTTGGAGAGGTTGTTTTGAATAGAGACAAAATAACAGAATTTGCTTACAAGTCGCGCGAGCTGAAGAGCCATTTGATTATGGCAGGAATTTCTATTTTCAGCCCAGAAATTTTTTCATACCTACCAGAGCGCGGGGATTTGGAAACAGAGGTTTTTCCAAAGCTTGCTAAGGAAGGAAAGCTTGGCGGATTTATTTTTGATGGAATTTGGCGGCACCTGCACAACCGAGAGCAAATAGAAGGTCTGAAAAAGTTTTTGAAAGAGAAATAATTTTTACTTCTCCCACTCCACCAGTTTTCCATCAAACTTTTCAATCGCATCAAGAATTTTCTTTGAGCTTGTGCCGTCTCCATACGGATTTTTCGCTGCGCGCATTTTTTCATAATTTTTTTCAATAAAATCCGCAGCCTGCAAAATTTCCTCAACAGAGCGCGGGGGCGCCAAAACATTTGCTCCAGCTTCAACGCTCTCGGGCCTGTCTGTCACAAACCGCAAAGTCATGCACGGCACATGCAGTGCGCAAATTTCCTCCTGCATTGAGCCCGAGTCTGTGCAAACAAATCTGCATCTGCTCATGAGATGCATTATGTCTGTATAATTTGGAATGTCGCTGACGAGTTTCAAATTTTCATTTTCTTTTATTTCAATTCCATAATTTTTCAAAGCCACGCGCGTGCCCGGCCGCACAGACCAAATCACTCTGTATTTTTTTGAAAGCTCAACAGCTGAATTTGCAATATTTGTAAATCTATTTCTATCAATCAGATTTTCTTTTCTGTGGCAAGAAAAATAAATCACAGGCTTTCCATCCGAGCCAATCAGATTTTTTATTTTTTCCGAGCCGCCTTTTTGCTCAGCCCATATTGCGGCATCAATAACAGAATTTCCAACAGTAAAAATTCTTTCTTTCGGAAATCCTTCATTTGATAGATTCCGTGCATTTGTCTCAGTTGCAGCGAAATACAGACTCGAGACCGCGTCTGATGTGCGTGTGCAGCCTTGCTCTGGGTAGGGTTCGCGGGAAAAAGTTCGCAGACCAGCTTCAACATGGCCAACAGGAATATTGTTCAGATAGCAAGATATTGCTCCAATCATTGAAGTCAGAGTATCTCCATGTGTTAAAACAATATCAAACTTTTCCCTTTTCAAAAGCCCTGTCATGAATTTTTTTATTCTTGCGGCAACTGTCGCCTGCTCGCGCACATGGTCAACGCCACCGGCAAGCATGTTCTCTATATTTTCCACATTTCCTGTTTTTGTTGCGAGCTTGGAAACTTTCTCAAGCAGAAATCTTCTTGGGCTTTTTGGTGCGAAGTCTGGTGGGAATGGTAGCTCCATGTCCCTGTAAACCCCCTCGTACAAATGGAAAAGTTGGTGCTGGCCGCTGTGGATTAAAACCGCTTCGTGCCCGCGCTTTTTCGCTTCCCAATAAATCGGCGCGAGCTTGATTATGTCCGGTCGCGTGCCTGTTAGGATTCCGATTTTCATAATTTATTTATGAAAGAAAGCTTTATTAATGGTTATGAACTGGATGCTCAGCGCGTTCGTAAACTCACACGCTTCGCTAACTGGTGTGAAAATATTTTTATTCCACACTAACATGAGCCACATTTGAAACTGAAAATTTCAGCGCAACATGAAAATCCAAAAGATTTTCACTATGGTCCGAGTCTGTGAAAGCTGATAGGCTTTAAGAACCTTGGGTTTGCATCTCCAGAATTATCTCGTTTAGTAAGCTCTCTTAGTCTATTTATAACTGGAACGCTTCTTTCAAAAAATATTTGTGGATTATCCGAAAGTTCGTAAAAATCATCTTCCAGTTTTCGTAGTCTATATCTATCTTTTTGCTCAATGCTATAAGGCATTTGACCGAAAAATTTTACAGTTCTCTCTGGAGATAACACAGCTCCGATAAAAGAATTTTCCCAACGCTTCAGTGTTCTGATATCCTTTTGAGATTCTATTTGATTCCGTGGTGGATGAGAGTGAAAAATTCCAACGATTCTATAACCTGCGGCATCTGCTCCGGATTCAACCATTTTGCGGACATATAGTGAATAATCAATTTCTATGCCGTCAGCACTCTGTAAAAGTTGTCTATTTTGATCTCTCAGTATGACCATCTCTAAAATATGAGTTGTTTTGTAAGCATTTTTACCCGCATGCCTACCAACAACTCCGACAGCATACTCTCTCGGCTGGTGAGGCATAGTTATATTCCATGCGCTATAAACCAGATCAGAAGTTATGACAACATGCCGCGGAACCGGCGCAGTTAATTTTATTGGCTTTCCTACGGGCTCAAAATATATTTCGCGCATTCAAATCAAATTAATTTGAGCTTAAAACTATATAAAGCTAAGCGTGTATCTCCAGCACATCCCCATCTCTCAAAACATATTCAAGCCCAACTCTTTCTCCGGGAATTTTCGCCGAGCCCCATACGCGCGCGAATTTGAAATGCTTCACAAAATCCTTATGTACAGAAAAGCACGCCCGCCTCACATTTGAGCGCTCTCTCAAAACCAAAGCTTTTTTCTCCGGAGGCCGGTCGGGCTGCTTTGTGTAAATTCTAATCAAATTTAACTTTTCCCACAATTCGGAAAATAATTTTTCTGAAAATATTTTCTGTTTTTTTGTCACAACTTCAACAGAAGGCTGGCGCAGATGGAATTTTTCCGCGAGCGTGGAAAGTTTTTCTTTTTGCTCAGCTAAATTTTTCGCACCGTCATAAACAAAAATAATTCCATCAGAAGACTGCGCAATGCTGAGCCAATGCGGCTCAAAAGTTGAAGGTATTTCCACAAGTTGGATTTTTACTCCAGTCCATTCTGCAACGCCCATTTCAGGTTTTACTGTTGTATAATTCACAGAAGAAATTTTCGGTCGCGCATTTGTCAGTTCGGAAAGCAAAGTTGATTTTCCGGATTGAGTTAATCCAATCAGGCAAATCTGCATATCCCCTTCTTTTTTCAGGGCAAACGCGCGCGAGCCTTTTTTCCCTTCTGTTTTCGCGCGCAGTTTTGAGAGTTTTGTTTTCAGCTCAGCCAAAAGCTTGTCCCCGCCCTTGTGCTTTGGCGCAAATTTTATCATTTCCTCTAAAGCGAAAATTTTTTCATCTCGCGTTTTCGCTTCAAGAAATCTTTTTTGCGCGAGCGCAAATTCAGGAGTGGCGTTAATCGGCATAAATTCTAATGGAAGCTCTGATTAAAAAATCAATAGTATTCTGGTCTGTAGCCACTGTCTCCAGATGCGTGTGGCTTGTAAGTATCACTTTCGCTCTCGCCGCCCTCTTCTGGGGGAATTTCTGGCTTCTTTTTCTTTTTGAAAATTTCCCCGATTTTGTCACGGAATTTGTAAACAACGAAAGCGACTATAATGAAAATAACAAGCACGACGATATAAATTATCGGGAATGGTTCGCGAATCTCGAAAACTTCTTTTTCAAGAGCAGCAAGCTTTGCCTGGGCGGCAGGTATAGAAGCCTTTGCGCCTTCATAATCCTGATCATTCCATTTATTTTCAACAAGCTCAATGGCTTGGCGTGCTTCTTCAAAAGCAGCATTTGCTTTTGTGAGATCTGCCCCAGTACTGTTGAACTCGCCTATCCTAGCTTCTAGAGATGATATGTTGGTTTTCAGCTCTTCTATCTGATTTGAAAAATCTCCGACAATATTTATATCAACTGAAATTATTTCATTGCCGATTGAGCTGAAAATTTTAACGTCTCCTTTATGTTGGCCTTCTGAAAGTTTTGCTGTGTCCAAAGTTAGCTCCACGGGGATTTCCGAGTGCGCTTTAATGAACGAAATATCCGGTGCTTTTAGCAGGTCTTTGAAATCTCCTGTAGCTTCAAATTTGATATCGCTGGCATGATAAATTCCCAGAGAAACAAGATTAAAAGTTTTTGTTTGCAAATTGCCTTTTGGAATAGAAGCTCGCCATGATTTTGGATTTGCTCCGAGCCAGTCGCTGCCTTTTACAAGCGGATCAATTATAATTTCAATCGGAATTTCATAGTTTAGATTTTCTGCGTCAACAGCAAGCTTTGCCCTGTAAGTTCCGGCCTGATAATTTTTCGCATTTATCGATACGGAGAAGGATGTTTCATTATCCGTATTTATTGAAAAGCTTGTGTTGGACGTATCAACGGAAATATCGTTAGCTATCTGGCCCGATTTGAGAATGCGAAGATTTTTTATGTCTGATGAAAGCGCCTTCAAGATAAAATTCTGTGTTATTGTTTTTCCGGTAGAATATGAAAGATAAATCTCATTTGGAGTTAAAACAAAATCTTGGTTCGGTTCAAGTTTGCGCGACTCTGTTACCTCTCTATAAGCACCTCCGACTTTTCCAGAAGAATCCTTTGTACCAATTTCTAAAATATAGTTTGCTTCTCCAATTGAAGCGTTCGTCTGGTAAATACCTTCTTTCAGAGATAAACCACCGGAAGAAACCAACGAATAATTAAGGTTCCAAATTTTGTAAATAACTTGGACAGCCGCGCCGGAGTTCGAAATTTCAGCACGGATAACGGTTTTATTTTGACTGGTTAACGGAGAAAGGATGTTGACTTTAATTACACCGGCAGGAATTTCCTTAGAGATATTCATTTCTTTTAGCCCGTCTCCTGAAACCGCATAGAATTGGGAATACAGAGTTTTGCTTGAAGAAGCATCTTTTCCTATCCGTTTTGTTGAAACGTTATCGTAGTTCAAAGCAATTTTTGCATCTCCAATCCAGATATAAGATGTAGCATTTTCCAAAGTTTTTGTTCTATCCTTCACATCGGCTATTATAAAAAATTTCTCCCCAGAGGATGGTGTTTCAGGAATTGTAAAAAAGCTCGCATTAAGAGAGCTGTCATTCAAAACAAAAAGGATTGCCCTGTCAAAAATTTTCCAAGTTGTATTTGTAAATTTGGATGGCGTATCTGGGCCCCAGAACACCCCTTTGTTTGTTGTCAGAATAGTCGGATAGACAAAGTAGTCAAGTTGCGAACCGCCACTTGGCTGGCACTCATCTGCGAGCCAAACATCTGCCTGAAGCGTTGTTGGAAATGTCTGGCTTTTATTTGTTATTTTTGATGTTGCATCTCCTGTGTAAATGCCCACAACTGAAGGGATGCCCGAAGTTATGTAGCCGTCTTTTTGCTTTTTGAAAATATGCTTATCACATAAATTATTATTTATTGGATAAACTAAAGCTTCTGAGCATGTACCTCCGCCGCACAATGTTTTTGTTTCCGGAGGAAACATTTCCTGCGCTCCACAGCCATAACTATTTGAACTTGCATTAACAAAAGAATTTCCGAACGCAGAAAAAATAGGCTTCATTCGGCGCACGCTCTTTGCATCATTAACATAAAAAACAAACTTGCAGAATTTTCCTCCCAAACCCTCTGCAGATATGTTAGTCATAGGTTCGCTTACATCGCCAAGAAAAATCAAATCAGCAGCGTTTGCTATGGTATTCCATGCATTTGTCACAACGGCATTCTCGTTTTTTACAATAACTGAATAGCCGAGGTTTTCCAGCTCGTTGCAGAAAAGCGAATCTTCGCCTGTCAAGTCAGAACATCTTTCCGTGGCAGCCACCTGCGAGGAAACATAAACAACACTTTTCGCACTGGCCGCGAGGGGCAAAAAAGCCAGCAGCAAAAAAACAAGGATAATTTTTCGCATGAATTCATTTGAGGATGTTTATTTATAAAATCGCTTTATAGCGGAAATAATGCAGAGAGTCTCCCATGGAATTTTTTTCTCAGATGTAACAGCCGCTATAAAACCCTCATCTTCGAATTTTTTGAGGATTTCTTCTATTCCGGAGAGCGAGCTGGCAACCATTAGAAATTTTCCATCAGATTCCAGAGAATCCTTTAACGAACTAATAGCTCTGATTATCAGTTCGGAGTTTTCCCCGGCCGCCCAAACCCTTGCGTCCGCAGAAATTTTTTCCGGTAAATATGGAGGGTTGAAAACTATCATGTCAAATTTTCCCGAAACATTCTGGGATAGGTCTGACAGCACAAAACTTATTTCAGCAGAATTTTCTGCTGCATTCTTTTCAGCGCATTCGAGAGTTTTCTTTTCTATATCAGCTGCGGTCACTTTGCAGCCTTTTTTGGCGGCGATTATTGCAAGCAAGCCAGAGCCGCAGCCTAGGTCCAGAATATTTTTATATTTTTTTGTTTTTATCTCCTTTTCGAAAGCCTCTGCCAGAAGAAAAGAATCCTCGCGTGGCTCGTAAACTCCTTCCGCGATTTCTAAAATAATATCTTTGTAGAATGCCTTTGCCATAATATCAATTATAATTTAAACAATAAAAACTGTGAATTTTCATGGTTACGGAGAATCTGATTGCTTTCGATATTGATATCTTTAAAGCTATAAATAGTTTTCATAATAATTTCACTGATATTTTCTTTTCTAACATAACACACTTCGGGAGCTTCTATTTTTTGGTCTTGATTGGAATCGTGGCCTATCTTCTCAAAAACCGGCAGTCAAAAGAATTTTCTGCGACATTTCTTCCAGCTTATGCTGTAGTTGTCACTATTGTTGAGCTATTGAAATATTTTTTTGATCGCCCGAGACCGTTCGAAGTTTTAGAAAATGTGAATGTATTCAGCTCGAAGAGTGATCCGTCATTCCCTTCTGGCCACAGCGCGGGAATTTTTTTGCTTGCATCTGTAGGCGCGGAAAAATTCCCCCGTTACAAGATTCCGCTTTATGCGCTTGCTTTTTTAGTCAGCATATCGAGAATTTTCGTCGGTTTGCATTATCCGATCGATGTTCTGGCAGGCTCGTTGATAGGCTTTTTCATCGGAAAATTTTTCTTTAGAAGATTTCCGTCGGACGAATTATTGAAAAGATTCGAAAAGCTTCGCTAAGTGCATTGAGCCAAATTCCCAGCAAGTTGAGTTGGAGTCATGATTTCTCTGATGGGTCCGCCGAACATAGAATAAGTTACTGCCCAGCTGAGAGCGTAAATGAAAACTGCAATCATGGCAGACCATGCGATAGTGGAGCGCAAGCCGATGGCATCTTCGCCGTATTCTATTTTGTTTACAAAAACTGAAATTATCAACACAGTTTCCAACATATAAATTCCAACAATTAGCTGAAATTCTGCGGGCCCAATTGGAAGTTTGTTTCCCGGCAGGAATGCGGCAGAAAGAAATCCACCCTGCAATCCAGTAAAGCTCTGTTCGCCGTCAGAACTCTGCGCGAGCGCTGCTATCTGAGAACCCATGATTGTCAGAATCTGAATTATTACAACAGCCATAGTTATTGTAACGCCGGCAACCATTGGCGCAAGGAAAGTTCCAAGGAAACGCATGCTCGTTGTAATTTCACCCAAGATTTCCGCGACATCTTCTTTAACATCGTGCACACCTTTAAGGTATTGCGAAATTGAAACCATCGCGTCGGAGGCGGCCGCCATCCCTTTTTTTGTTGACTCGATTATTGCTTTCATTATGGACTGAATAAGGCGTGACGGGTAGTACCATATTGCTCCGGAATTTTTGTCAAAAAGTGACTGCTCAAAGGTTAATCCAAACTTTCTCATGTTCTGCGCCGAATTTGCAAATAAATCAGAAATTTTCATCCCCTTCAAATTTATTGCGGCGCGTTCTGTTGCGACTTCTATCGGTGTGCCCCTGCTGATTTGGTTCCCAAGTTGGAAAAGGGCAACTGAAAACTCGGATTCAATTTTTTCTATATCTGAACGGATGCGCATTTTTTGGACGCTGTCTAAAAACGCGTAAACGAAAATTGACAGACCGAGACCAATAATTATAATCAGAGACGAGTTTGCTTTGTACGCGCCGTCTGTGCAGACACCCGGTTCCGGGGGTTGTGTATACATATAAGTTCCGACTCCTCCGAAAATTAGCAGAACCAAAAGCGCAATTGGCCAAATTGGGATTTCCTTTCCATTAAGCGAATATTTTCCGAGAGGCGGAACGCCCTTTGCGAGAGAAATGTCTGGTTGAGAGAAAGTCGGCGGTTTTTGCCTGAGCAAGTAATCAGTAGCAAACCATAGGAAAAGAGGGAGGATAAGGTCATACCCTAAAAATAAGAAAACCGGGCTAATAGTATCTGACATGAAAATCAGAACAATTGGAAATAGAACAAGGCCCATAACAGGGAGGAGAATTCCCATCGCATGAATAAGCATTATGGGCATTCTCAAGCCCGCGACATAATGTTTCGTGCGTTCGCGTGTTCCGTCGAGAATCACACCGATTGTTTCTGAAAAAAGCTTTTCTCTTCTCACAGGGTCAACGGCAGTTTCTCTCAAAAGATTAAGAGATTCTGCGAACTCTGGATTTTTATTTTTCCATCTCTCCACATATTGAGCTATGGCAACATCAGCAGTTGGATAAGAGCCGACTTCAATATCCCACATTAATTTTTTTAAATCCCATGAAAGCGGCCCCTGCAAATTTTCAGAAGAAAAACGAATAGCGCCCTCCAAATTTGGCGACGAGCGCATGTAAATTATCATGTAAAGAATTGCAAGAACCGTGTCCGCCGACATGCGCGCCAAAATCACTCGGCCCTTATAGTTAGGATAACTATAAGTGTAATAGGTTGCAGACAAACCGAATATCAAAACAAATATTATGAAAGCTGATCCGAGATTGAGAATAACAGACATTAATGTTAGAAACATTACAAATAGAAGCACGATTATTGTGAGCGAGAAAACTCCTGTCGGAGTCGCAACCATGTAAGCAGATTTTATATCTTCATCTATTTTTTTATAATCATCTACAGACGGGCGTACATTCAAGAGCTTTCCGGAGAATGCGGTCGCTTTTTCATAAAATCCTACAGGCTTCTGGCGGACATCTTTTAGAAATTCTGTATACTCTTTTGGTCTCACAGTGGCTTTCCCTGCTTTTGGCAAGCCGAACGATGGCCTAGAAGAAATTATTTTTTGCAGCTCAGATCTTCTTTCCTCTGCTGCCTTTTTCTGCGCGTCCGCAAGCTTTTTTTTCTTATCATCGCCAAAAAGACCCATGGATAAGATTTGGTTGGCCAATTTAAAAAAGCTTTTTAAATCCCCCCCATAAATTCTCATGAGAAAAATGCAAAATCATTTTATTGCTCTATTGCTTTTGGGAATTGTGCTGATTGCGGGGTGCACAAATACACAAATCGACGCCTTTCTAAAAGCTTATCCAGCAGCAAAAGCTTTTACTGACCAATATCCAAATGCTAAAATCAATACAGTGCTTGTGGACCAAAAAACTACTGTAGCTCAATTAATTGACATTTCAAAAGAGTGCGGCGTCATCCCATTTTCAGATTACTATAAATCTGTAATAGATGATGTGGAAAGCAATACAAAACTCACAGTGTGGATGGACGCAAAAACATACAAAATAGTTTGCGTAGTAAAAGATAGGATTGGCATTAAGACAATTATTGCTGCCGCGCCTACAACAACTTCTACTGTTACATCATCGCCCCCTCTTCAAACAACATCAACTATTCCGGCAGCCACAACAACTGTTCCTCAAACAACATCAACTGTTACAATAACCGGAGCCACAACAACAACTGTAACAACTTCTTCCGGAGCCACAACAACTTCTACTATTTCATCAACAACTTCAACTGCCGGCACTGGATTAACGACAGTAACAACAAAACCTTCAACAACTACAACAATCCCAGAGGGAAATGGTAGCGGTGAGTGCCGTATTAGCGGCGTTATAAATGTTAGAAAAATATTTTTAGATATTATAAAATATTATCCACCAACTGCTAATTATGCTTTGGACACACAGCGCGAGAACGATGCTATTTCAACCATACAAAAATTCTGC